>MRWG01000015.1_pt1 | contig 803432 bp, 769 predicted proteins | sample 1013341 | NCBI WGS metagenome assembly MRWG01 (sample SAMN06117577, study PRJNA244670) | biofilm metagenome | biome: Water; feature: Cathode Biofilm; material: Biofilm; isolation source: microbial consortium enriched at the cathode of a solar microbial fuel cell | place: USA: District of Columbia...
CTCTCCCCAGGCCTCCCCCTCCCGCCATGGCGTCGAGGGCGGCATCGCCATCCCGCCCAGCAGGCCTTCGTCGGGGCGGCGCTCGAACAGCACCGCGCCGTCCTCGCGGACCAGCCAGAAGAACACCGCCCGGCGGGTCGGCTTCGTCTTCTTCGGCGCGCGCCGAGGCAGTTCGGCGGCGATGCCGCGTTCGGCGGCGGCGCAGTGAGCGCGGATCGGGCAGCGCCCGCAGGCAGGCGACTTCGGCGTGCAGATCGTCGCGCCCAGATCCATCAGCGCCTGGGCGAAGTCGCCGGGCCGGCTGTCGGGCGTCAGCGTGGCGGCGAGGCGACGGAGTTCCGGCTTGACGCCCGGCATCTCGTCCTCGACCGCGAACAGCCGCGCGGTGACCCGTTCGATATTGCCGTCGACGGGCATGGCCGGCCGGTCGAAGGCGATCGCCGCGATGGCGGCGGCCGTGTAGGGACCGATTCCGGGCAGTTGCAGCAGCCCGGCCTCCGTCTCCGGGAAGCGCCCGCCATGTTCGCCCGCCACCGCTATCGCGCATTTCAGCAGGTTCCGCGCCCGGCTGTAATAGCCGAGCCCCTGCCAGGCGTGCATCACCTCGTCCTGGTCGGCGGCGGCCAGCGCCCCGACGGTCGGCCAGCGTTCGATGAAGGCGCGGAAATAGGGCCCGACGGTCGCCACCGTCGTCTGCTGAAGCATGATCTCGCTCAGCCAGACGCGGTAGGGATCGGGCGTCTCGCCCGGCCCCGCGCGCCAGGGCAGCACCCGGCGGTGGCGGTCGTAGTGAGCGAGCAGATCGGCTACGATCCGCCCGCGTTGATCGGCGTTCATGGGGCCTCAGGGTGGCGGCGGAAAATTCGGGCGGCAAGAGACGACGCGGCGGCGGATTCCGCAAGGCCTCGGAGGAGGCGCGGGCTATCCTCTCGCCCGTCTTCCGCAAGCGCGGCTTCGCCCAGACCGACATCATCACCCAGTGGCCGCAGATCGTCGGCCCCACCATGGCCGACCAGTGCCGGCCGGAACGGCTGATGTGGCCGCGCGACGAGGCGAACGCCGACGGCGCGACGCTGCACATGGTCGTCGCCCATGGCTGGGCCACCGAGGTGCAGCACCTCGAGCCCGTGATCGTGGAGCGGGTCAACCGCTTCTTCGGCTGGCGCGCGGTGACGCGACTGAAGCTCCGCCAGGCCAATATCGAACCCTGGCGGCGGAAGGAGACGCCGAAGCGCCGCCCGCTGACCGAGGCCGAGCGGGCGGAACTGGAGCGCCTGGTCGCGGGCGTCTCCGATCCCCGGCTGAAGGAATCGCTCCGCCAACTGGGGGAGACGATCTTCACGACCGAGGGTCCGGCAACCTAGAACAGGAAGCTGCGGTCCAGGCCCATCTGTTCTGCGAAGGGCGCCTCGGCGGTCAGCGCCTGCGCCACCGGCGCCCAGGACAGCATGGCCGAGAACTGCGCCGCCAGCTTCGGATGGCGCGCCCGATCGAGCCGGAAGCCCAGATAGTGGTAGTTGAGGAGGTTCGACATGATCGCGATATCGGCGATGCACGGATGCGACCCGCCGAAGAAGGCCCCTTTCAGCTGCGCCTCCGGATAATCGAAGACCGGCGGCGCCGCCTGCTCGACGATGCGGGCAACCTCGCCCTCGTCCACCGGTCCCTGCTGCAGGATGTTCGGCCCGATCACCTTCTGGAAGAACAGCGGGTGGATGACCTCGCGGAACAGCACGGTGGTGGCGAACTGCTCCAGCCAGAGGGCTTCGCCGAGGGCCTTCGCATCCGCCGGATAGAGCGCCGGCTCCGGGGCCAGCCGTTCGAGAAAGGCGCAGATGGCATTGGAATCGGCGATGCGGTAGTCGCCGTCTTCCAGCGCAGGCACCGTGCCTGCCGGACTCAGATCGCGCCAGCCCTCGGGCGGATCGAAGGGAATGACCGGCGGATTCTCGAAAGGGACACCCTTGGTGAGGGCGGTGACGATCGCCTTGCGGGCATGAACCGAAATCGGGACGCCATGGATCTTCAGCATGTCTTGCTCCTGTGCTGAGGGGAAATCGAGTCGCCGGACAGACTCCGCCTGTCGCCGGCAGCGATGGCGCGGCGGGAAGAGGGTCCGGCGGTGGCAGGATTGGCGGTCTCTACGGCTCCGTGGCCGCGGTCACCGGGAACTGCACGTCGACCACGACGTCGGTCCGCCCGGGGATCTCGCCCGGCATTTCGAGGAACACCTCGCGACAAGGGCCGGCGATGCGGAAACGGTTGGCTTCCATCCAGACACCGAGTGCGCCGAACGCCCTGTGGATTTCGTGGGGCGGGCCGCTGCGCGCCAGGGAGGCGACGGCGGACGCTGCTTCCAGTTCCCGCATCTCCAGCAGGCCGCCGCCGGGCAGTTCGACCCGGGTGTTGGTGGGACGCGACAGGGTGAAGCCGAACTCGAGGTCCAGCACATCGCCGTCGAACTCGGAATGAGCGACGACCACCAGGTTCTCGCGCTCCGCCGGGCGCAGCCGCCGACGGCCCGCGCGGCTCACCGCTCCGAGCATCTCGACGGCCGCGTCCATGTCCTCGCATGGGCGGCGCACCGCGAGATAGGGTCTGGCCGGCGCTGGCCTCAGCACGATGTCGGGCAACACCGCCCGGCCCTGTTCCTCGATCTGTTCGATGCGCGATTCGATCTGGCGGAGGCGAGCCTGTTCCTCGGCCAGGTCCCGCTCCACCTGCGCCTTGCGGATGGCGAGCATGCCGCGCATCTCGTCGGCCGGCACGTCGTCGTCCAGCAGACGGCCGATCTGATCCAGCGAGAAGCCCAGATCCTTCAGCGCCAGCAGCCGGTTGAGACGCGGCAACTGCCCGGCGCTGTAGTAACGGTAGCCGGTCTGCGGATCGATCCGGTCCGGCTGCAGCAGGCCGAGACGGTCATAATGGCGCAACTGACGGCCCGACACGCGGCCGATCTGTGCAAACTCGCCGATCCTGAACATTTCGCCTCTCCGCCATCACCTCGCCGGCAGCTTTCGTTCCGGCACGGGAAGGACGGTACGGTTTGACACAATGTCAAAGTCAAACCGCTTTTTCGCAGTCCTGCGGTTTTATTGCGGGAGACCGTCTGCGAGGCAGTCAGTCGTCCCGCGCGCGCTCCAGGATCGTGACCGCGCAGGCCGCCTCCTCGAAGCCCATGACGCCGCCGCCGTTCTCGGCCAGCGCAATGCGGGCGTCGGGGACCTGCCGCTCGCCGGCCTCGCCGCGGAGTTGGGTGGTGAGTTCGTAGATCATCGACAGGCCGGTGGCCCCCACCGGATGGCCCTTGGAGACCAGCCCGCCCGAGGTGTTCACCGGCACCTTGCCGCCCGGCCCGGTCTCGCCGGCCTCGATGAAACGGCCGCCCTCGCCGATGTCGCAGAAGCCCATCATCTCCACCTGCAGCACTTCGCAGAAGCTGGTGGCGTCGTGGACCTCGGCGACCTGGATGTCGTCGGGCTTCAGGTCCGCCATCGAGTAGGCCTTCTTCGCCGCCGTCATCGAGAGCGACGGCTCGTCGAGCTTCTTGTACTTGCCGCCCGAGAGCGCGTTGGCGCGAATCTTCACCGCCCGGTCCTTCACCGCCTGCGGCAGGCCCTGGAAATAATCCTCCGAGACCACGACCGCCGCCGCCGCGCCGTCGCCGATGGGTGAGCACATGGCGCGGGTCAGGGGATAGCTGACCGGCCGGTCCTGCATCACCTGGTCGACCGACATCTGGAACTGGTACTGCGCGTTCGGATTCATGGCGCCGTAATTGTGGTTCTTCGCCGCGCCGGCGGCGATCTGGCGCTGCGTCGTGCCGTGCTTCTTCATGTGATAGCAGGCCTGCATGGCGTAGGTGTCCATGAAGACCGTGCGGTTCGGCCCGGTCTCGAATTCCTTGCCGGCCTCTTCGCCCGCCGCCTTGTAGTATTCCATCCACTCGTCAGGATCGAAATTGTCGATGCCGGCGTAGAAGCTGCGCTGGATCTTCTCCGGCTCGTCGGGGATCCAGATCTTCTCCACGCCCAGCGCCAGGCTGACGTCGGTCTGGCCCGACAGAATGTCCTTCCAGGCGCCGTGCAGCGCCATGGACGCGGTGGCGCAGGCGCCCTCCACATTGATCATCGGGACGCGGGCGGGGAACAGTCCCTCGTTGACCAGCGGCGTGAAGCAGACCTGGCCGCGAATCGAGCCCTGATCGTTGTGCAGCCACATGCCGCAATTGCCGAACCAGCCGAACTCGATGTCGTCGCCGTTCTCCATGCCGGCGTCGGCCAGGGCGCCCAGATAGGCCTCCCGCGTCAGATCCTTGAAGGACTTGTCGGGCCATTTCTGAAAGCGTGTGGAAAAACTACCGATGATGTAGGCGTCGCGCATCTGATCCTCCCCGTCACAGAATAATCACCGGATATACAGCAATTTCCTCGATCCGCCCAATTGTCGCCGCCTTCGCCGCGGACTATGGATAACGTCAGATGTGGTGAACGGCAGACATGGGGGCGCCCAGCCGATGTTCAGCAAGAAGCAGAGTGGCCAGAACGGCAACACCGAAACCGGCGAGGCGAAGGAGGACGCGCCGCGCTTGCCCAAGACGAGCACACCGCGTCCCGCCGAGGACCTGCTCGCCCGGCGGCCGCGGCCCGACATCCCGCGCACGCCGGCCGCACCGGCGGCCGCGAGCGCGGCATCCGAACCCCGTGCGCCGGCGCACAGGGATGAGACGGCGAAGGAAGAGCAGAGCCGGCTGCTGGTCGGCGAGGGGATCAAGCTGAAGGGCGAGATCACGAACTGCGCCGAACTGGTGATCGAGGGGGCCGTCGACGCCCGCGTCGAGGCCAGCCGCTTCCAGGTCAGCAACAACGGCACCTTCTCCGGCGAATGTAATGTCGAGGAAGCCGATATCGCGGGACAGTTCGACGGCACGCTGAACTGCCGCGGCAAGCTGATCGTGCGCAGCACCGGCAAGCTGAAGGGCACGCTGCGCTATGGCGACGTGGAGATCGAGGGCGGTGGCCGCGTCGCCGGCGAGATCCAGGAATTCGGCGCCGAGGAAAGCCGCAAACCCGTCGAGCAGCCGCAGCTCAAGGCCGCCGGCGAGTAGCCCGGGCACAACCACCGGAGATCTTTCGCGAGCGCGCGTCGTCCCCCGGGGCGGCGCGCGTTCCGCTTTTGCAGCGCAGCCCTGCGCAAGAAACGGGATAACAGCCCTTCCGGCGCTGGCATAAGATCGCGCCATGTTCAGCCGCCTGCCCTTTTTCTACGGCTGGGTCATCGTCGCGGTGGCATTCGTCACCATGGCGGTGTCCGTCAGCGCCCGGACCTCCTTCTCGCTGCTGCTGCCACCCATCCTGGATGAGTACGGCTGGGAGCGCGCGGTCGTCGCCGGAGCCTTCTCGACAGGCTTCCTGATGTCGGCGTTGTTCAGCCCCATCGCGGGCCGGCTTGTCGACCGGAAGGGACCACGGCTGGTGATCCAGATGGGCGCCCTGTCGGTCGGCGCCGGCATGATCCTGGCGACGCAGGTCGCCGAACCCTGGCAGCTCTACCTGACGGTCGGCGTGCTGGTCGGCGTCGGCGCGAACCTGATGAGCTACACCGTGCAGTCGATGTACCTGCCGAACTGGTTCCAGCGCCGCCGGGGACTGGCCATCAGCCTGGCCTTCAGCGGCGTTGGCGTCGGCGCGATTCTGGTCCTGCCGGCCTTCCAGCAAATCATCGTGGCCGAGGGCTGGCGCGAGGCCTGCTACACGCTCGGCATCCTGACCCTGGTGTTGCTGGTGCCGATCAATCTGCTGGTGCGCAAGCGCCCGCAGGATCTCGGCCTGCAGCCCGACGGGCGCAAGCCCGCGCCCGGCGAGACCGACGATGGCGGCCAGCGCTATCGCATCGTGGATCCCGAATGGGTGGCGGTGGAGTGGACGCTGGGCCGCGCCGTCCGGACGGCGCGGTTCTGGTGGGTCGCGCTCGGCTTCTTCACCGCCCTCGTCGCCTGGTACGCGGTGCAGGTGCACCAGACAAAGTACCTGCTGGAGATCGGCTTCAACCCCATCGACGCGGCCTGGGCGCTCGGCTTCGTCGCGGTCGTCGCCATTCCCGGCCAGATCGCGCTGGGCGCGCTGTCGGACCGGATCGGCCGCGAAGGCGTCTGGGCGCTCGCCAGCCTGGGCTTTGCCATCACATATGCCGCTCTGCTGGCGCTGAAAGTGTGGCCGACCGAACTGCTGCTCTACGTCATGGTCTTCGGCCAGGGCTTTCTGGGCTACGCCTATACGTCCGTGCTGGGACCGATCATGGCCGAGATCTTCGAGGGCCCGCATTTCGGCACGATCTTCGGGGCCATGAACGTGGCCGCGATCGGCGGCGGCGCAGCGGGACCGTTCATCGCAGGCGTGATCTTCGACGCCACCGGCAGCTACGATCCGGCCTGGATATTCGCGCTGGTCTGCTGCTTCGTCAGCGCCTTCGCCATCTGGCGCGCCGCCCCGCGCAAGGTCCGCTCGGTCGTTACCGCCCCCTGAAGTCGGGCTTGCGCTTCTCGACGAAGGCGCGCGTGCCTTCGCGCCGGTCCTCGCTGTCGAAACAGCGGCCATAGGCGTCCAGCTCGAACTCGCGCGCGGTGGCGAAGTCCATCTCCAGCGACGCGTTGAGCACGGTCTTGAGCTCGCGCATGGCGACGGGACTGTAGTTTGCGAGGGTCTCGACGACCTCGGCGGTTTCCTTCTCCAGATCATCCGGTTCGGCGAGCCGGTTGACCAGGCCGAGCTGGAAGGCGCGCTCGGCTGAGAAGCGGTCGCCCAGCAGGCAGATCGCCCGCGCCGTGGCCGGGCCGATCAGCCGGTCGATCAGCACCGTGCCGCCGGTGCCGGGAAAGATGCCCAGCCTGATCTCCGGATAGCCGAAGCTGGCCGCCGTGGAGGCGACGCGGATGTCGCAGGCCATGGCGATCAGCATGCCGCCGCCCAGGGCGTAGCCCTGGATCGAGGCCACCAGAGGCTGCGGCATGCGCCGCATCTGGTCGTAGAGCCGCATGCCCGTCCAGCTCCGCGTCTCCGCCTCGCGGCGGGACATGCCGACCATCTCCTTGATGTCGGCGCCGGCCACGAAGGCCTTGTTTCCCGCGCCCTTCAGCACGATGACGCGGATCGCCGGATCGACCGCGACCTCCGCCAGCAGTTCGCTCATCTCCCGGAAGACGGTCGAGTTCAGCGCGTTGAGCTGGTCGGGGCGATTGATGGTGATCGTACCGACGCGGCCCGCCGGCTCGTAGAGCAGTGTCTCCCAGGCCATGGCGATCAGGCGGCGGCGGCGATGTCGCGGGTCGGACGGTGGCCGATGATCGAGACCCGCTCGCCATAGCGGCTGTAGGGCCAGTAGTCCCAAGACGCCTGGTGCTGCAGACAGCGGTTGTCCCAGAACATCAGCGTGTTGGGCCGGTAGCTCATGCGGACCTGCAGATCGAGGCGCTTCTCGACATGGCGGTAGAGCATTTCGAGGATGTGCTGGCTCTCGTAGCGGCTCAGGCCCTTGATGTGGGAGGTGAAACCGGGATTGACGTAGAGCACTTCGCGTCCGGTGTCGGGATGGCGCACCACGACGGGGTGCTCGTTGCGCGGATAGCCGCCCTCCGGCGGAACGGTGTTGTAGGCGCCGACATAGGGAATGGCGCCGTCGTGCACCGCGGTCAGGGGGCGCAGGAATTCCTTCATCGGCTCCGACAGGGTGTCGAAGGCGCGGTACATGTTGGCGAAACAGGTATCGCCGCCGCAGCCCACATCCGGCACCTGCTTGATCAGCAGCATGGAGCCCATGGGCGGGCGCTCATCGCAGGTCACGTCGGCGTGCCACGCCCCGCCGGCGGTGTATTTGGAGTTCTGGGTCGTCTTGATCTCCAGGATCGCCGGATCGCTCTCGCCGCCGGTATCCCCCTGCATCAGCGGATGGTCGCTCTTGCCCTCGCCTTCGGCGAAGGGGTTGTCCTTGTGCGTCGTCTTCATCCGGTCGTGCTTCAGCGGATGGACATGCAGCTCACCGAAATGCGACGCGAACGCCTTGTGGGCGTCCCGGCCGATACTCTGATCGTGGAACGCCAGCACGTGATGGGTCACGAATGCCCGCCGGATCTCCTCGAGTTGCTTCGGCTCCAGCGGTTTCGAGAGATCGACGCCATGGACCTCGGCCCCCACCACCGGCGTGACCGGCCGGACATCGATGGTGTCATAGCCCTCGGTCTTCCAGTGATCCTGATAGGTGACGGTCGGCCTCTGCAGCGTCATTTCGGCATCCTCCCGATTAATTTGATTGCATTATTCATACACCATTCGCCGCCGCGAATCAGCAGCAAAAGCCATGCGGATGGCGTGCTCACACGGCATGGCGCAGCCGGCATGCGCACAGCGGACGGGGGGTGATATGCTTGCGGCATGACCGGACGCCATCACGCCTCGTTCGACCGCCATCCCGACCAGGTCCGCCCCGCCGCGCACTGGGTGGAAGAGACGTCTGCCGAACTGGGACTGCGCGACGGCGACCGGAAGCGCCTGGCGCTCGCTCTGGAGGAACTGTTCGCCAACACGCTGGAGCACGGCAGATCGCGCGATGGCGACGTCATAGAAGTCCGCCTCGACCGCGAGGACGACAGTGTACGGATGGACTACCGCGACCCGGGTGCGGCCTTCAATCCGCTGGCGATCGATGTCTCCGGGCCGCCGGACCTGGAAAACTGGCCCGTCGGCGGCATGGGCCTGCGTCTGATCCAGCGGCTGGCCACCCGCACCGCCTACAGCTTCGAGAACGGGGTCAACGTGATCAGCCTGTGGCTGCGTTCCACCTGACCGGAGCGGAATATCCCCTCAGCGGCACCGCGCCGTCGCGCCCAGCGCAGCCTCAGGATCGCTGGCAGGGCATTTGACTGCGATCCGGCCGAATGAAAGCGCCGGGCGCAAGCGGGGGAGCGGCGATGAAATCTCATGCGCGGGCCGTGGTCATCGGCGGAGGCGTCGTCGGCGTTTCCACCCTCTACCATCTGGCGAAGAAGGGCTGGTCGGACGTGGTGCTGCTGGAGCGCAACGAACTGACCTCCGGCTCCACCTGGCATGCCGCCGGGCTGCTGCCGCTGTTCAACATGTCCTATTCGGTTGGCCAGATTCACAAGTACTCGGTCAGGCTCTACGGCGAACTGGAGGCCGAGACCGGTCAGGACGTCGGCCTGCGGCGCGTCGGCAATGTCCGGCTGGCCCAGACCCGCGAGCGCTGGGACGAGTACATGCAGTACGCCGGCGTGGCCGAGACCATCGGCGTTCACGTCGAGATGATGACGCCGGAAGACGTGAAGCAGATCTGGCCGCTGTGCCATACCGATGACCTGGTCGGCGCCATCCGCCACCCCGATGACGGCTATGTCCAGCCCGCCGACCTGACCCAGGCGCTGGCAACCGGCGCGCGCCGGCTGGGCGCCACGATCCACCGCCAGACCCGGGTGACCGTGATCGAACGCACGGCATCGGGCGAGTGGAAGGTGACGACCGACAAGGGCGAGATCACCTGCGAGCACCTGATCACCGCGACCGGCAATTTCGTGCAGCAGACCGCGCGCATGCTGGGCCTGAGAATCCCGGTGGTCCCGGTCGAGCACCAGTACATCGTCACCGACGCCCACCCCGACATCCTGAAGCGCCGCGAGCAGGGCCTGCCGGAAATGGGCGTGCTGCGCGATTCGGACGCTTCCTGGTACATGCGCGAGGAGCGCGGCGGCCTGTTGCTGGGTCCCTACGAGGTCGGCGCCCCGGCCTGCTATGTGAACGGTCCCGCCGACGACGCCGAATTCGAACTGTTCCAGGAGGACCTGGACCGTCTGGTGCCGCATATCGAAAGCGCCATTCACCGCGTGCCGGCCTTCGGCGAGGTTGGCGTCAAGCAGGTCTACAACGGCGCCATCTGCTACACGCCCGACGGCAGCCCGATCATCGGTCCTGCCTGGGACTTGCCCAATCTCTGGTTCAACGAGGGCCACAGCTTCGGCATCACCGCCGCCGGCGGGGCGGGCTGGCAGCTCGCCGAGTGGATCGTCGAGGGCGAGCCGACGATCGACATGCTGGGCGTCGATCCCCGGCGTTTCGGCGACTACGCCACCCGTTCCTATCTGGTGAAGAAGAACGAGGAGGCCTACGCCAACGTCTTCACCATCCATTACCCGGACGAGGAGCGCGAAGCGGGACGGCCGCTGAGGACCGCGCCCTGCTACGACCGGCTGAAGAACCTGGGCGCCGTCTTCGGCCAGAAGTTCGGCTGGGAGCGCGCCAACTGGTTCGCGCCCGAAGGCGTGGCGCCGAAGGACGACTGGTCGTTCCGCCGCTCCGCCTGGTTCGAGCACGCCCGGAACGAGGCCCTGAACGTCGCGGACAATGTCGGCCTGCTCGACATGTCGGCCTTCGCCAAGTGCCGCGTTTCCGGCCCCGGCGCGCTGGACTTCCTGCGCTGGATGCTGGCCAACCGCATCCCCTCGAAAGGCCGCATCGGCCTCTGCCACAGCCTGACCGCGCGCGGCGGCGTGCATTCGGAGTTCACCGTCATCCGGGAGGCGAAGGACAGCTTCTACCTGGTCTCGGCCGGGGCCTATCAGCGCCTCGACCATGACTGGCTGCGCAAGCACATGCCGACCGACGGCTCGGTCCAGTTCCAGGACCTGACCAACGCCATGGGCGTGCTGGTTGTCGCCGGCCCGAAGGCGCGCGACCTCATGCAACGGGTCTCCGACGCCGATTTCTCCAACGAGGCCTTTCCCTGGCTGACGGCGCAGTGGATCGACGTCGGTCTGGCGCCGGCCTTCGCCGCGCGCGTCAACTTCGTCGGCGAACTGGGCTGGGAACTGCACCACCCGATCGAGTACCAGAACCACATCTTCGATGCGCTCTGGACCGCCGGACAGGACCTCGGGCTGAAACCCTTCGGCATCCGCGCCATGGACATGCTCCGCATCGAGAAATCCTACCGCATGGTGGGCACGGAGATGTCGATCGAATATGCCGCCTACGAGAGCGGGCTGGAGCGCTTCGTGCATCCGAACAAGGGCGACTTCCTGGGCCGCGACGCCCTGGTGGAGTGGCAGCAGCGGGGCTTCGCCAACGCCTTCGTCACGCTGGAGGTGCACGACATCGAGGACGCCGACGCGCTGGGCAACAATCCGATCTACCGGGACGGCAAGCTTGCCGGCCGCGCGACCTCCGGCAATTTCGGGCCGCGCACGGGCAAGTCGCTGGCGCTCGCCATGATCTCGCCCGACCTGGCGGTGGAGGGCGCAGAGCTGGAGATGAAGATCCTCGACCGCATGCACCGCGTCACGGTGGTGGGCGAGAGTCCCTTCGACCCGGAGAACGAACGCCTCAGGGCGTGAGGCTCAGGCCGCGGGCGCGCCGCGACCGGTCTTCAGGTCCACCTCGAAGCGGACCTTTCGCCCTTCGCCGTCCCGGGCCGTGCCGATGACGCCCCGCGTGCCCACGCCACTGTAGTCGCCGCGCAGTTCCCCGGCACCGCAGCGCACGGAAAACCGGCCCGTCGAGTTCGACGTCGGCGTGATGGTGACCGGGCAGGCGCCGCCGCCGGCAAGACCCTCGACCCTGAGTTCGCCCTCGTGGCCCACCAGCCGTGCGCCGTCCGCAGCCGGCGCCCAGTCAGTCTCGACCGGCCAGACACCGTGATAGGGGACGGTCTGCCCTGTCGCCGGATGGCGGATGTAGATCGGTCCCTGCCAGACGATGCGGCGATCGATCGAGTACAGGCCGCAGTCGTACTGCCCGTCCTTTGTGCAATGGTTCACCGCCCTCTGCGGCGCATTGGATTCGCCCAGACACTTCGACAGCTCCTTCGCCGGGCAATAAGTCGCCCCATAGCTGCGCAGCCGACGATCGACCGCGATATGCAGGTTCTCTCGAACTGCATCACGGCCGTAGCGATACTTCTGAATGGCTCCCTCTGCCTTCGCTGAAAGCACCAGAGGCCCGGTCCCGTAGTAATCGCTGCCGGACTTGCACCCGGCCGCGCCGAATCCCGCGACGGCAATGAAAATCATGAACAATCGAAAGAACACGGCACGCCCTCCTGCCCGCTTCAACCCCTGTTCCTTCATAGCCTCCGACCTGACGCGCGGCAATTGCGCAGGCGTCGAATTCTGCAACCGTCGCGATGAGGGCGAAATTTTTTCGGGAACCTTTTCGGGCCTGGCGGCGTCTCACTCCCGGATGGCGGCGAAACGCCATTCCAACAAGAAAGTCAGTGTGGAGTATTCGACATGATTCCGACGATGAAGAAGCTGGCGGCCGCCGGCATGGCCGCGGTGGCCCTGACCAGCTTCGCGGCGCTGAGCGTCGCCCAGGCCGAAACGAAGAACGACGCGGCGAACGCGAAAGCCCCGGCGCAGAGCCAGAACCAGGCGGCCGCGGACGGTGACAGGGCCGCGAATTCCGAATGCGTCGCCAGCATCCACGACATGCAGGCGAACTACCGCGAGAGCAATGTCCGCTACGATCCGGAACTGCGTGCCGATGTCCGCACCCTGCGCGAGGCGGCCTACACCCTGGCCTACAACGGCGACGAGGATGGCTGCCGCTGGATGCTGCAGAAGATCGAGGAAGTCCGCACCAACGCGCAGGAGAACGGCGCGGCTGACACCGCCGAACTGCAGGAACGCCGCATGGAGCGCCTGGACGAGGCCGAGAGCCTGACCGGAATGAAGGGCGCGGTGCGTGCCGAAATGCTGCTGGGCGCCGATGTGGTCAACATGCAGGACGAGGATCTCGGCGCCGTCGAGGACGTCATCCTGAACAGCAAGGGCAATCCTTCCTACGTTCTGATCAGCCATGGCGGCCTGTTCGGTATCGGCGACAACCTCACCCCGGTCTCGATCGGGCAGCTGAAGAAGATCCAGGGCGAGGACACGCTGGTGCTGGACATCGCCGAGGAACGCTTCGAGGAAGCGCCCGAATATGACGAGGAGGCGGCGCGGACCACGGGTCTCGACGCCTGGTCGCAGGATGTCGAGAACTGGTGGGACAAGAACACCGGCTGAACGGCGACCGGGAATCAGGCGAAGGCTGCGGGGTTGCGACCCCGCGGCTGTCCGCTGCGGGATCGCCCTCGGCGATGCCGGAACGAAGAGGAGTAGCGTGATGAATTCGGAACAGCTCAAGGGCAACTGGAACAAGCTCAAGGGCGAGGCGCGCCGGCAGTTCGGCGAACTCACCGACGACGATATCGAGAAGATCGCAGGCGACCGCGACAAGATGGTCGGGGTCGTCCAGGAGCGGTACGGGATCGAGAAGGAAGAGGCCGAGCGCCGGGTCGACAACTGGCGGGCCTGAAGCCTCCGGGCTATTCGGCCAGGCGGGCGCGGGCGCGCGACAGGCGGGACTTGATGGTCCCCGGCGCCACCCGCTCCCGCCGCGCCAGCTCGGCATGGCTCACGCCGCAGAGGCCGGCGAGATAGATCGCCCGTCGCTCCCGGCTGGGCAATGTCCGCACACGCAGCCATAGCCGGCCGATCGCCGAATAGGCCGGCTGCGGCGGTGCGACGGCGATCAGATCGCGGCAGTCGTCCACATTCTCGTGGACCCCGCGCCGGCCGTCCCGGCGCACCCGGGAACGATGCAGATTGGCCATGATGGCGGCGACCCAGGACCGCACGCTGCCGTCGCCGCGGAAGCGGCCACGCTTGCGCAGCGCCTGCTCCACCCCGTCCTGCACCAGATCCTCGGCCCGGTCGCCTGACGAAGCCAGACGCCGGCCGACGCGATACAGGTAGGGAAGGGCCGCGACCAGCTCGGCCTGGAAGTCGTCATGGATGTCCTGCGCCACGCCATGCTCCTGCTACGCTACGGGCGCGCGGCCCGAAGCGGAAGCGGCGCGCGCCTGAGGTTGTTGTTCCGGCGTCTCCGCGCCGGTTTCGCCGCACTCTGGCGATATCATCTCAGGTGAGCGGCCGCGGCCGGCCCTTCAATGTCCTGCGACATCGCTGCTTTTGCCCGCGGGACGGCTCGCGCCTTCCCCCGTCCGGTCCTTCGTCCTAATGTGCGTGCGGATTCACGCGGTCTGGGGAGGACGCGGCATGGGCGTCTACACGCACGAACACCACGAGATCATCCGCTCGGCAAAGAAGCTGATCGAGGACGAGATCAACCCCCATGTCGACGACTGGGAGGCGGCCGGCGCATTTCCGGCGCACGAGGTCTTCCCGAAGTTCGGCAGGCTGGGCTTCCTGGGCATCCACAAGCCCGAGGCCTATGGCGGCCTCGGCCTCGACTATTCCTACAATCTCGCCTTCGCCGAGGCGCTGGGCCATATCGACTGCGGCGGCGTGCCCATGGCCATCGGCGTGCAGACTGACATGGCGACGCCCGCCCTGGCGAAGCACGGCTCCGACGAACTGCGCGCCGAATTCCTCGCCCCGGCGATCTCCGGCGAGATGGTGAGCTGCATCGGCGTCTCCGAGCCCGGCGCCGGCTCCGACGTCGCCTCGCTCAAGAGCTACGCCCGCAAGGACGGCGGCGACTACGTCATCTCCGGCCAGAAGATGTGGATCACCAATTCCTGGCAGGCCGACTACATGACCATGCTGGTCAACACCGACCCGGACGGCCAGGTCCACCGCAACAAGTCGCTGATCGTGGTGCCGATGGATTCGAAGGGCATCGAGAAGGCGAAGAAGCTCGACAAGATGGGCATGCGCTCCTCCGACACCGGCCTGATCTTCTTCGACGAGGTGCGCGTGCCGCAGCGCCACCGCATCGGCGAGGAAGGCATGGGCTTCACCTACCAGATGGAGCAGTTCCAGGAGGAGCGGATGTGGGCCGTGGCCTCCGGGCTGGCGGGGCTGGAGAAGTCGATCCAGGAGACCATCGAGTACACCAGCCAGCGCCAGATCTTCGGCAAGCCTCTGATCAACAACCAGGTCATCCACTTCCGCCTGGCCGAGATGCAGACCGAGGTCGAGATGCTGCGTTCGCTGATGTACCGCTGCATCGAGGAATACACCGCCGGCAACGACGTCACCAAACTCGCCTCCATGGCCAAGCTGAAGGTCGGGCGGCTGAAGCGGGAGGTCTATGACGGCTGCCTGCAGTATTTCGGCGGCATGGGCTTCATGAACGAGACGCCGATCAGCCGCCGCTACCGCGACGGCCGCCTCGCCTCCATCGGCGGCGGGGCCGACGAGGTGATGCTGTCGATCATCTGCAAGTACATGGGCACCCTGCCCGGCCGGAACCAGAAGACCGGCGACTGACCGGGACGGGGGAAGCATGACCATCCAGACCCTGCTGATCGCCAACCGCGGCGAGATCGCCTGCCGCGTCATCCGCACCGCGCGCCGTCTGGGCATCCGCACCGTCGCCGTGCATTCGGAAGCGGACGCCGGCGCGCCGCACGTCCACATGGCGGACACGGCAATCGGGATCGGCCCCGCTGCGGTCGCCGAAAGCTATCTTTCGATCGAGCGCATCATGGACGCCGCGAGGAAGACGGGCGCCGACGCCATCCATCCCGGCTACGGCTTCCTGTCGGAGAACGCGAAGTTCGCCCGGGCCTGCGAAGACGCCGGACTCACCTTCGTCGGCCCGCCGATCGCGGCTATCGACCTGATGGGCGACAAGGCGCGGTCCAAGCTGCGCATGATCGAGGCGGGCGTGCCGACGGTGCCCGGCTATCAGGACGAGGACCAGTCCGACGCGAAGCTGCTGGGCGAGGCGGATCGCATCGGCTTTCCGCTGATGGTCAAGGCCAGCGCCGGCGGCGGCGGGCGCGGCATGCGCCTGGTCGACGACCCCGCAAAGCTGGAGCGGGCGCTGAAGGCCGCGCGGTCGGAAGCGAAGAACGCCTTCGGCGACGACCGGCTGATCCTGGAAAAGGCCGTGGTCGAGCCGCGCCATGTGGAGATCCAGGTCTTCGCCGACCGGGCCGGCAATGTCGTCCATCTGGGCGAGCGCGACTGTTCGGTCCAGCGCCGCCACCAGAAGGTGGTCGAGGAGGCCCCCTCCCCGGCCGTCACGCCGGAAATCCGCCGCGCCATGGGAGAGGCCGCGGTGCAGGCGGCGCAGTCCATCGGCTATCTGGGCGCGGGAACGGTCGAGTTCCTGCTGGACCGCAACGGCGACTTCTACTTCCTGGAGATGAACACCCGCCTGCAGGTGGAGCATCCGGTGACCGAGATGGTAACCGGCTACGACCTGGTGGAATGGCAGATCCGCGTCGCCGAGGGCGAGGACCTGCCCGCCCGGCAGGCGGACATCCGACTGAACGGTCACGCCATCGAGGTCCGGCTCTACGCCGAAAGTCCGGCGAAGAACTTCCTGCCGCGCACCGGCCGGGCGCATCTGTGGCGCATACCGGAAGGCGCCGGGATCCGCGTCGATGCAGGCCTTTCGGAAGGCCAGGAGATCACGCCCTTCTACGATCCGATGATCGCCAAGGTCATCGCTCAAGGGCCCACCCGCGACGCGGCCCGGCTGCGGCTGGCGAATGCGCTGCGCGACACGAAGCTGCTGGGCGTCGAGACCAACCGGCGTTTCCTGATCGAGACGCTGGAGGACGAGGTCTTCGCCGCCGGCGAGGCGACCACGGCTTTCATCGAGCAGCGTTTTCCGAAATCCCGGCTGAAGCCGGCGGAGATCGGGGCTGAAGACATCGCCTTGGCCGCAGTGCTGCTGTTCCGGCGCACGCGGACGGACGCCCCGGCGGCGTTTCACGGCTGGCGCAGCTCCGGCCAGACGCCGCGCAGCCCGATGGTGATCCGCATCGGCGAGGACGAGCACGAGGTCACCGTGATCTGGCACGGCGGCGACGATTACGAAGTCACGACGGGCGGCGGCGCCGTGACCGTTGCCGGGACCTGCGTGGGCAACGCGGAGATCGCCTGGCGCACGGAAGCGGGCACGAAACGCGCCGCCTTCTGCTTCGACGGAGAGAGGCTGTTGCTGCAGACGGAGATGGCGGATATCGCGGCGGAGGAGACGACCTATCTCGACCGCGCCGCCGAGGCGGCGGGCGGCGACGGCGCCGTGGTCGCGCCCATGAACGGCCGCGTCCTGCGCCTCGCGGTGAAGGCCGGCGACAAGGTGGCCCGCGGCCAGATCGTCGCCGTGCTGGAAGCCATGAAGATGGAGCACGAGATCACCGCGCCGATCGCCGGCGAGGTCGCGGAGACCGCCGCGGCGGAAGGTCAGCAGGTCGCCACCAACGCGCTGCTGGTCCGCATCGAGGCGGGAAACTGAGGCGGGCCGTGATGAGAGCGGCGCCGCCATTCCGGGACGCGGCCGTCGAGGCTGTCTTCGCCTCATACACCGAGCCGGCGCGGGCAGGACTGCTGGCATTGCGCCGGCTGATCTTCGAGACCGCAGCGGCGACGCCGGGCGTGGGCGCGGTGAAAGAGACTCTGAAATGGGGCCAGCCGGCCTATCTGACGCCGGAGACGAAGTCGGGCTCCACGCTCCGGCTCGCCCCGGACAAACAGGGCGGGTTCGCGATCTACGCCCACTGCCAGACCACGATCATCCCGGATTTCCGCGACCTCTTTCCCGACGGCTTCGATTACGAGGGCAACCGCGCCATCCACTTCCGCGACGCGGATTCGCTGCCGCTGGAGCGGCTGCGCCTGCTGGTTTCCAGCGCCCTGACCTGGCACCTGAGCAAACGGAAACAGGCCACCCGTCTTCAGCGGTGACGGCGGTCGTAGTCCGCGACGCGGGCCAGAAGTTCGGCGCGGACAGGCTCCGGCACCGGCTCCAGCATCTCGCCGGGCCGGTCGTGACGCGGCATCGAGGCCATCAGCGCGCGGGTAAAGGGCTGCGCGTCCTTCGAAAGCATCTGCGAGACCGGCCCCTGCTCGACCACCATCCCCTCGTGCATCACGGTCACCCGGTCGCACATCCGCGCGACCACACTCAGATCATGCGTGACGAACAACAGCGTCGACCGGCGGCTTTCGGTCATGTCGGCGATCAGGCGGAGAATCTGCATCTGCGCCGTGACGTCGAGGGCCGCCGTCGGCTCGTCGGCGATGACGAGCTTGGGGCTGCAGGCAAAGGCGATGGCGATCAGCACGCGCTGCCGCGCGACTGCTGAAAGCTCATAGGGATAGCGTTCCACTGCGTGTTCGGGCTCGCGGACGCCGACCTCCTCCAGCAGTTGCAGCGCCGCGCGCCGCGATTCCGAACGGCCGAACTTCAGGTTCTCGCGGAAGACGTCGGCGACCTGGCGGCCGATCCGCCGCGAGGGCGTCAGCGCCATCAGCGGGTCGCGCGGGATGGTGGCGATCTGGCGACCCAGAAGCCGCCGCCTGGGCGAGGTGTGCATGTCCAGAAGATCGCTGTCGTCGAAGCGGATCTGGCCCCCGACGATGCGCATGTCGTCCGGCAGCACGCCCAGGATGGCGCGGGTGACCGTCGTCCGGCCCGCGCCGCTCTCGCCGACCAGTCCATGGACCTCGCGCGCCGCCGCCGTCATGGAAACGCCGCGGAGCACGTTGCTGCCATCCTTGTGGCGGATGCGGAGGTCGCGGATGTCGAGAAGCGCACTCATCACAGGCGCAGGCGCGCGTTCATGATGTCCCCTCCGCATCGATGACCGCGGCTGTCGCCTTCCGGTCCGGCGCTCCCGAACGGAACCCGAAGCCGGCCGCGGCTACTTCTTCTCGACCGCTTCGATCTCGTTGCCCGCCTTCTTCCAGGCGCCGAAGCCGCCGCCGATATGGCAGACATTGGTCAGACCCAGCTTCATCGCCGTGTCGGTCGCCAGCGCCGAACGGGCCCCGGCGGCGCAGTAGAAGACGAACCTGTTGCCCGTCTGGAAGACGTCCTTGGTGTAGGGGCTGTCCTCGGCGATCCAGAACTCCAGCATGCCGCGCGGCGCGTGATAGGCGCCGGGGATCTTGCCGTCACGCCAGAGTTCGCGGACATCGCGGATATCGACGATGGTGACGCCATCCTTGCCCACCAGTTCCTTCGCGTCGTCGACGCTGATGGTTTCCACCCGGGCCATCGCGTCGTCGACCATCTGATTCACACCTGACGGCATTTCCGTGTTCTCCCCTGAATGTTGCGCTCAGACGGTACCATAAAGCCGGTCGCCCGCATCCCCCAGCCCGGGAACGATGTAGCCGACCTCGTTGAGACGGTTGTCGATGGCGGCGGTGACCACGGGAACGTCCGGATGGCGTTCAGCCATGTGGGCCAGACCCTCCGGCGCGGCAAGCACGCAGACGAAGCGAAGCTCGCGCACGCCGGCCGCGCGCAGCTGGTCGATGGCGTCCGCGGCGGAGCCGCCCGTCGCCAGCATCGGATCCACCAGCAGCACCCGCGCCCGTCCGATGCCGCGCGGCAGGTTGAGGTAGTAGCGTTCGGGCTTCAGCGTCGTCTCGTTGCGGCGCAGGCCGATATGCCCGACCGGCACGTCCGGCAGCAGGTCGGAGACGCCGTCGGCCAGCCCGTTGCCCGCCCTGAGGATGGAGACCACGGCCAGCGTACCCTGCGCGATCTCCGAAGCATCCATCTCAGCTACCGGCGTTTCGATCCTGACCGCTGCGACCGGCAGATCGCGCAGCGCCTCGTAGGCCAGCAGCGCACCGAGTTCCCGCAGCGTGCGGCGGAACTGGGACGGCGGCGTCGCCGCGCGGCGCAGCAGCGTCAGCTTGTGCTGCGCCACAGGGTGCTCGACGACCGTCACGCCCGCCGCCGTCATGGCCGTTTCAAACCGTCCGGGTCACTTCGGCAGGCTGCCCTCGAGACCTTCGACATAGAAGTTCATGCCAAGCAGGTCCGCGTCGCTCGCCGTCTCGCCTTCCGCCAGCCAGACGCTGCCGTCCTGACGCCGGATCGGGCCCGTGAAGGGGTGGCGCTCGCCGGCGGCGATCTCGGCGCGGGCCTTGTCCGCCAGCGCCTTGACGTCGCCGGGCATGGCGTCGTTGTAGGGCGCGAAGGCGACCATGCCGCTGGCGATGCCGCCCCAGGTGTCCTTCGCTTCCCACGCGCCGTTCAGCGCGGCTTCCACCCGCTCGATGTAATAGGGCGACCAGTCGTCGATGATCGCCGTGAGCTGCGCGTTCGGGCCGAAGCGGGTCATGTCGGAGGCCTGGCCGAAGGCGTAGATGCCGTTCTGCTCGGCGATCTTCATGGCAGCGGGGCTGTCGGTGTGCTGCATCAGGATGTCGGCGCCCTGGTCGATCAGCGCCTTGGCCGCGTCGGCCTCCTTGCCCGGATCAAACCAAGTGTTGACCCAGACGACCTTGAACTGGATGTCGGGATTGACCGACTTCGCCGCCAGGTAGGCGGCGTTGATGCCGCGCACGACTTCGGGGATCGGGAAGGAAGCGATGTAGCCGACGATGTTGTTCTCGGTCATCTCGCCGGCGATCAGGCCGATGACGTGCCGGCCCTCGTAGAAGCGCGCCGAATAGGTGGCCAGGTTCTCGGCCTGCTTGAAGCCGGTGGCGTGCTCGAACATCGTGTCGGGGAAGCGCTTCGCCACCTTCACGGTCGGATTCATGAAACCGAAGGAGGTGGTGAAGATCAGGTCGTTGCCGCCCTGGGCGAGCTGGCGGATGACGCGCTCGGCATCGGGACCGTCGGCAACGCCTTCGACATAGGTCGTCTCCACCTTGTCGCCCAGCGCTTCCTCGATCGCCTTGCGGCCCTGATCATGCTCGTAGGACCAGCCCAGGTCGCCGACCGGACAGCAGTAGACGAATCCGATCTTCAGCTTCTCCGCCGCCGTCGCCCCGAAGGCGAATGACGCGGCCATGGCCGCCGCCAGCAGCGGCGCCCCGATGCGCTTGAACATGTCGCTTTGTCCTCCTGAACAGGGATGCAGGCTCCTTCTCCCTAACCGTCTGAGCGACCCGGTCAAGAAGAAGCGTAGAAGGTCCGGCCCAGGCTGCCCGGCGCCCGCAGCACCGCCGCCCCCCGCCCGCCGGAGATCAGCACCAGCACGACGATGGTGGCGAGATAGGGCAGCATCGAAAGATACTGGCTGGCGATGTCGACGCCGGCGCCCTGGACGTGAAGCTGGACGATGGTCACGCCGCCGAAGAGATAGGCGCCGAGCAGCGCACGACCGGGCCGCCAGCTGGCGAAGACGACAATCGCCAGCGCGATCCAGCCCCGGCCGGCGGTCATGTCCTCCGACCAGAGCGGCGTCCGCGCCACCGAGAGATAGGCGCCGCCGAGCCCCGCCATGGCGCCGCCGAAGGCGACCGCGGCCAGCCGCACGCGCACCACGGGAAAGCCGATGGCATGGGCGGCGTGATGGTTCTCGCCCACGGCGCGCAGGATCATCCCGGCGCGTGTGGCGTAGAGGAACCAGGCGACCAGCGCGGTCAGCAGGATCGAGAGATAGAACATCGGTTCGTGGTGGAACAGCAGCGGCCCGAGAACCGGCAGCTCGCTCAGCACCGGCAGCCGGATCGCCTCCAGCGGCGGCACGGACAGGCCCGAATAGCCCTGACCCATCAGCGCCGACAGGCCGAGGCCGAAGATGGTCAGCGCCAGTCCGGTGGCGACCTGGTTGGCGAGCAGGATCTGGGTCATCAGCCCGAACAGCAGCCCCATCAGCATGCCGGCGAAGGCCGCGACGGCGATGCCGGCAAAGTGGGAGCCACTCTCGGCGGTGACGATGAACCCGGTGACCGCGCCCACGACCATCATGCCCTCGACGCCCAGATTGAGAACGCCGGCCCGTTCGGCCACCAGTTCGCCCAGCGCCGCGAACAGCAGCGGTGTCGCCGCCAGCATCATGCCGACCAGGATGTCGACGGCGAGCTCCATCAGGGCGTCTCCACCACGTTGGCGCGGCGCGGCAGCCTGAGGCGGAAGCGGAAACCGGCCAGCAGGTCCATGCCCAGCAGGAAGAACAGCAGCATGCCCTGGAAGACGCGGGTGACGGCGGCGGGAAGCTGCATCTGGATCTGCGCCGCCTCGCCGCCGATATAGGTCACCGCGATGACGAAGCCGGCCAGCACGATGCCGATCGGGTTCAGGCGTCCGAGGAAGGCCACGATGATCGCCGTGAAACCATAGCCCGCGGGCAGGGCCGGCACGAGCTGTTCGACCGGGCCTGCGGCCTCGAACACGCCGGCAAGGCCCGCCAGCCCGCCGGAGACCATCAGGCAGAACCAGATGATCCGCTTTTCACGGAAGCCCGCGAAGCGGGCCGCGCGCGGCGACTGGCCCATCAGTCGGATCTGGAAGCCGACCACATGCCGGCCGAGCAGGATCCAGCCCGTGGCGGCGGCGGCGAGCGCCACGAGGAAGCCGACATTGGCCCGGCCCTGCTCGAAAAGCGGGGGCATCAGGGCGCTGTCGTGGAAGATGCGGCTTTCCGGAAAGTTGAAGCCATCGGGATCGCGCAGCGGGCCGGTGACCATGGCGCTCAGCAGCAGGATGGCGACATAGGTCAGCATCAGGCTGACCAGTATCTCGTTGGTGCCGAAGCGGGTGCGCAGGAAGGCCGGCACGGCGGCCCAGGCCATACCGCCGGCGATTGCCGCGAGACTCATGAGCGGCAGCAGCCAGACGCCGGAGATGTCGTAGAACGCGAGCGCCACAGCGCCGCCGGTCAGCGCGCCGATGACGAACTGGCCCTCCGCGCCGATGTTCCAGACCCCGGCCCGGAAGCCGAGCGACAGTCCGACGCCGATCAGGATCAGCGGCGTCGCCTTCACGATCAGTTCCGAGAGGCTGTAGGCGTCCGAGAAAGGCGAAAGGAAGATGATCCCCACCGCCCGTACCGGGTCGACGCCCAGAATCGCGAACAGCACCATGCCGGCGGCGACTGTCAGCAGAACAGCCAGCACCGGCGTCATCCAAACCACTGCCCGGGAAGGCTGCGGACGTCGTTCCAGCCGGATCACGCAGCCTCCTCCAGACGTCCGCCCATCATCAGCCCGATGGTCTCGATATCCAGTTCACCGGTCGGCCGCGGACGGCTCAGCCGGCCTTCCGACAACACGGCGAACCGGTCGCTGATCGCCAGCAGTTCGTCCAGGTCCTGACTGATCACCAGCACTGCTGCGCCGGCGGCCGCCAGGCGGTCGAGCGCGGCGTGGATCTCGGCGGCCGAACCGGCGTCGACGCCCCAGGTCGGTTGGGCGGCGATCAGCACGCCCGGCTCCTGCAGCACCTCGCGGCCGACGACGAACTTCTGCAGGTTGCCGCCCGAGAGGCTGCCGGCCGGTGCAGAGGCGCCCGTGGCGGCAACGCGGAAGACCTCGATCACGCGTTTCGCGTAGCCGGCAGCCGAGAGGAAACTCAGGAAGCCCCGCCGCACCAGGCCCTGGCCGCCGCGGGCCGAAATGATCGCGTTCTCCGCCAGCGACATCTCGGCCACGGCGCCGTGGCCGATGCGCTCCTCAGGCACGAAGGCCATGCCGCGGGCGCGGCGGCCGACCGGCCCACGTGTGCCGACGGGCTTGCCATCCAGAACGATGGTCTCCCGCCTGGCGCTCGGCCGCTCCCCGATCAGCGCCTCCATCAACTCGGTCTGACCGTTGCCGGCGACGCCCCCGATGCCCAGGATCTCGCCGGCGCGCAGTTCGAAGGAGATACCGCGCAACGCCGTGCCGAACTCCGAGACTGCCGGCAGGGAGAGGTCGTCCACCTTCAGGCGCACGTCGCCCGGCGTCTGCTTGGCGCGGCGGGGCGGCGGCAGTTCCGCCCCGATCATCATGGCCGCGAGGCTCCGCGCGGTCTCCTTTCGCGGGTCGCATCGCGCGACCACCTCGCCGCGGCGCAGCACAGTCGCCGCATCGCAGATGGCCCGGATCTCGTCCAGCTTGTGAGAGATGTAGAGCACCGAACAGCCCCGGTCTCTGAGACGCCGGAGAATGTCGAACAGCTTCTCCGCCTCCTGGGGCGTCAGCACCGACGTCGGCTCGTCCATGATCAGCAGGCTGGGCGACTGCAGCAGGCAGCGGACGATCTCGACGCGCTGCTTCTCGCCGACCGAAAGGTCGTCGACGCGCCGCGTCGGATCCACCTTCAGGCCATATTCGGCAGACACGGCGCGGATACGGTGTTCGAGGTCGTCGCCGATCGCATCCGCCGGCAGGCCGAGGGCGATGTTTTCCTCCACCGTCATCGCGTCGAACAGGGAGAAGTGCTGGAAGACCATGCCGATGCCGGCCGCGCGCGCGTCGGCAGGCTTCTGCGGACGATGCCTGCGGCCGTTGACGAACATCTGCCCCGCGTCCGGGCGCAGCACGCCGTAGATGATCTTCACGAGCGTCGACTTGCCGGCGCCATTCTCGCCCAGCAGGGCATGGATGCTGCCCCGCCCCACGGCGAGGCTGACGTCGCGGTTCGCCACCACGCCCGGGAAGGACCTGGCCACGCCGTTCAGTTCCAGCAGGGGGACGTCTTCCATCGATCTTCCCGTTACCGCGTGGGGACGGTTATTCCACCCGAGTCGCGGATCGCGCAAGCCATGCCGTACCGGGGCTTGTCCTCGGGTGCCGCTTGGGCCACCATGACACCCAGCAGCGGTTCCGCCGAATCCGAAGCGTTCGGCGGATGCAAAAGGGAACACGGTGCGGCGTACCCATCAGGGACCAAGACCGTGGCTGCCCCCGCAACTGTAAGCGTCGAGGACGCCCCGATACGCCACTGGGCCAACTGCCCGGGAAGGCGGGGAAGGTCCGCCGAGGCGCGAGCCAGGAAACCTGCCGCCGCGAGAGAGCACGCCAACGGACCGCCGGAGGGGCGGTCGAGGAGGAACGACATGACCACTATCCGCAATGCCGCCGCCGGCGCCACAGACCGCCGCGCTGCCGTGATTCCCGCCGCCGTCGCGGCGATACTCATCGGCGCTTTCCTTGTTTTCGGCGCCGGCCTGGCCCAGTCCAGCACGCTGCACAACGCGGCGCATGACGGTCGGCACAGCTTCGCCTTTCCCTGCCACTGAGGCGATGTTCTACCGTATTTTTGCGAGCGCCCTGGTCGCCGGGGTGCTCGCGGGGCTGTTCGTGTCCGTGCTGCAGCAGTTCACGACCGTGCCCATCATCGTGCAGGCGGAGAGCTATGAGAGCGCTCCGGCTGCAGGGGACTCTCACGCCCACGGTCCCGGCGAGGAAGAAGCGCACGACCACGGCGGCGGTTGGGCGCCGGCCGATGGCGGGGAGCGGATATTCTACACTGCCCTGTCCTCCGTCCTCATCGCCGCGGGCTGGGGCCTGTTGCTGGTCGCACTCATCGCACTGAGCGGACGCCGGATCGACGGCAAGACCGGCGTGCTCTGGGGCGCGGCGGGTTTCGTCGCGACGGCGCTGGCGCCCGGCGCAGGGCTGCCACCCGAACTGCCGGGCACCATGGCCGCCGAAGTCACGGCGCGTCAGGTCTGGTGGGTCGCCACTTTGGTCGCGACAGGCGCCGCCCTCTGGCTGCTGGTCCTGGCCAGGGCGACAATCTGGAAAGGGGCCGGCGTTCTCCTGCTGATCGTCCCTCACGCGGTGGGCGCTCCCCAGCCGGACCATTTCGGCGGCGCCGTTCCACCGGAGCTGGCCGCCCATTTCGTCGCCACATCACTCGCCGTCTCAGCCGCCTTCTGGGTCCTGCTGGGGTGGCTGGCCGGCGCGATGTGGGACAAACTGGAACCCAGTGGAGACTGAAACCATGAGTACCGCATCGGGCAAGATCCCGGCGACCGTCGTCACCGGCTTTCTCGGCGCCGGCAAGACGACGCTGATCCGACACCTGCTGCAGAATGCCGGTGGCAAACGCATCGCCCTGATCATCAACGAATTCGGCGACCTGGGCGTCGACGGCGAAGTGCTGAAGGGCTGCGGCGAGGAAACCTGCAGTGAGGACGACATCGTGGAACTGGCGAACGGCTGCATCTGCTGCACGGTCGCCGACGATTTCATCCCCACCATGACCGCCCTGCTGGAGCGCGAGGTCCGGCCCGACCACATCGTCATCGAGACCTCCGGGCTCGCCCTGCCCCAGCCCCTGGTGAAGGCGTTCAACTGGCCCGACATCCGCACGCGCGTGACGGTCGACGGCGTGGTCACCGTGGTCGACGGCGCGGCAGTGGCCGAGGGCCGCTTCGCGCACGACGAGGCGGCGCTGGACCGCCAGCGGCTGTCCGACGAGATGCTGGACCACGAAACGCCGCTTTCGGAGCTGTTCGAGGATCAGCTCGGCTGCGCCGACATCGTTGTGATCAACAAGACCGACCTGCTGGGCGAAGGCGGCCTCGAGAAGGTCATGGCGGAGCTCCGGCACGACATCCGCCCCGGCGTGCAGGTGATCCGCTCCAGCCACGGCGCAGTGGCGCCTGCGGCGCTGCTCGGTCTGGGTATCGGCGCGGAGGACGACATCGCCAACCGTCCCACCCATCACGAACGGGAAGGCGCCGAGGACCACGACCATGACGAGTTCGACAGCTTCGCCGTCGAACTGCCGGAGATCGACGATCCGAAGGCCTTCGCGAATCAGGTCGCTCAGGTCATCCGCGCGCACGACATCCTCAGGCTGAAGGGCTTCGCATCCGTCGCCGGCAAGCCGATGCGGCTGGTCGTGCAGGCCGTGGGGCCGCGCATCGACAGCTATTTCGACCGGCCCTGGCGCGCGGGCGAACCCCGGGGGACGAGGCTGGTCGTGATCGGCGAGACCGGCTTCGACCGCGCCGCGATCGAGGCCGACCTGCGCCGCGTCTACGACCGCGCCGCGTAGGGACGGCCTGCCGGTCGCCATGGTTTGAAGTCCTTGGGCTTGACCCAAGGACCCCGGTGAGCGGCCCGCAACTGGGCCCCTGGATCGAGTCCAGGGGCGCCACTACTGTCATCGGAAGGATTCGATGCATCTCCTCCAGGCGCAGCCCGGACAGATCGACGACGGGACGGAAGCGGTCGACCTGGGCCAGAGCCCGGCCGACGTCGTCTTCCTGACCGCCGCCGACACCGAGATCGCGGCGCTGGCCGCGGCGCGGCGGGAGCTTGGACCGGAAGCGCCGGCATTGCGTCTCGCCAATCTGATGTTCCTGAAGCACCCCATGTCGGTCGACCAGTATGTCGAGAACACCGTCGCCGGCGCGCGGCTGGTGGTCGGGCGTTTCCTGGGCGGCGTCGGCTACTGGTCCTATTGTATCGAGGAGATCGCCACCGCCTGCCGGGCGAAGGGAATCGCCTTCGCCGCCCTCCCCGGCGACGAGAAGCCCGACGCCGACCTCAAGGCCGTCTCGACGCTCGACGGCGAACCATACGAGACGCTGCACCGGTATCTCCGCGAAGGCGGACCCGGCAACTACCGCCACTGGCTCGCGTTCTGCCGCACAATGCTGGAAGGCGGCGAGGCCCCGCCCCCGCCGAAGCGACTCATGCGCGCCGGACTCTACTGGCCCGGCCGGGAAGCGCCCTCGCTCGCCGAGGTGCAGACCGACCGCACCCGGCCGGCGGCCATGGTCGTCTTCTACCGCGCACTGTTGCAGGGCGGCTCGACGGAACCTGTCGACGCGCTGATCGGGGCGCTGGAAGAAGCCGGGCTGCAGCCCGTGCCGGTCTTCGTCGCCAGCCTCAAAGAGGAATTGTCGGCGGACGTGCTGCGCGGGATCATGGCTGAGGCGCGCCCCGACATCGTCCTCAACCTGACCGCCTTCGCCGTCGGCAAGCCGGGCGAGGCGGACGGCTCGGCCGAGATCCTGAACACCGTGCTGGAATCGGAGGACACGCCGGTCCTGCAGGTCGTCATGGCCTCCAGCTCCGAGGCGGCCTGGTCGGAGTCCATGCAGGGCCTGGGACCGCGCGACATCGCCATGCACGTCGCCCTGCCGGAAGTGGACGGGCGGGTGCTCAGCCGGGCGATCTCCTTCAAGGCCGAGGCGTCGTTCGACGAGGACGTCCAGTGCGCCATCGTCACGCCGAAGCCCCGCACCGACCGCGTCCGGTTCGTCGCCGAACTGGCGCGCAACTGGACGACGCTGCGCCGCAAGCCCGCTGCCGAACGCAAGATCGCGCTGGTGCTCGCCAACTACCCCAACCGCGACGGACGGCTCGCCAACGGCGTCGGGCTGGACACGCCCGCCAGCACGGTCGGGGTCCTCGCTGCGCTCGATGCCGCCGGCTACCGCATCGAGGGCGCGCCTGAGGCAAGCAAGGAGCTGATGGACCGGATCATGGCCGGTCCGACCAACTGGCTGACCGACCGGACCGAACGCGCCGGCGGCGTCGTGCTGCCGACGGACGACTACCGCATTTTCTGGGAAGGCCTGCCGGAAGACCTGCGGCGGACCGTCGAGGACCGCTGGGGCGCGCCGGAAACGGATCCGTTCCACGATCCCGCCCGTGGTGGCTTCGTGCTCTCGGTCATCGAGTTCGGCAACGCCGTCGTCGCGGTACAGCCGGCGCGCGGCTATCAGATCGACCCGAAGGAGAGCTATCACAGCCCCGATCTGCCGCCGCCGCACGGTTATCTCGCTTTCTACTGCTGGCTCCGGCGGTCCTTCGGCGCGGACGCCATCGTCCATCTGGGCAAGCACGGCAATCTGGAATGGCTGCCGGGCAAGGCCCTGGCGCTTTCGGAATGCTGCTTCCCGGAGGCGGCGCTGGGCCCCCTGCCCCATCTCTATCCCTTCATCGTCAACGATCCGGGCGAGGGCTCCCAGGCCAAGCGCCGCAGCGCCGCCGTGATCGTCGACCACCTGACGCCGCCCATGACCCGCGCGGAGACCTATGGCGCGCTGAAGGACCTGGAAGCGCTTGTCGACGAGTACTACGACGCGGCCGGCCTCGACCGCCGCCGGCTGGAGCACCTGAAGAAGGAGATCCTGTCGCTGGTCCGCACCGAAGGGCTGGACGCCGATGCCGGCATCGCCCCTGGCGACGACGAGGAGGCCGCCTTTCAGGCGCTCGACAACTATCTCTGCGAACTCAAGGAAGCGCAGATCCGCGACGGCCTGCATATCTTCGGTCAGTCCCCGGACGGACGGCAGCGCCGCGACCTTCTGGTGGCGCTCGCCCGCGTGCCGGGCCGCAACCACGGTTCGCTCCACCGCGCCATCGCCGACGATCTCGGACTGGGCTTCGATCCGCTGGACTGCGACCTCGGCGCGCCGTGGACGGGACCGGAACCGGATGCGCTGGCGAAGGTCGACAACGCCCCCTGGCGCACGGCGGGCGACACCGTCGAGCGGATCGAACTTCTGGCGGCCGAGTTGGTGGCACTCGTTGAGCTATCACCCCCTCCCCGGCCCTCCCCCATCAAGGGGGAGGGAAAGGAAGAGACCGGCTTCAAATCCTCCCCCCTGGTGGGGGAGGTCGGCGCGGAGCGCCGGGTGGGGGGGATGCCCGAGTCAGCGAAGATTCTCGACCGTCTCGACAGCGCGCTCGCGCCGGCGCTGGATAGCTGCGGCGCGGCGGAGATGGCGGCGCTGCTGCGCGGCCTCGATGGCCGCTTCGTGCCGCCGGGACCGTCGGGCGCGCCGACGCGGGGCCGGGCCGACGTGCTGCCGACGGGCCGCAACTTCTTCTCCATCGACAGCCGCGCCATGCCGACCGAAGCCGCGTGGACGCTGGGCTGGAAGTCCGCCAGCCGACTGATCGAGCGGCACATGCAGGACCAGGGCGACTGGCCCCGCACCATGGCGCTGACCGCCTGGGGCACGTCAAACATGCGCACCGGCGGCGACGACATCGCCCAGGCGCTGGCCCTGGTCGGCGCCCGGCCCGTCTGGGAGAAGGCGTCCCGGCGCGTCACGGGCTTCGAGATCATTCCAGCCACGGCCCTGGGGCGGCCGCGCGTCGACGTCACGCTGCGCATCTCCGGCTTCTTCCGCGACGCCTTTCCCGTGCAGATCGATCTGTTCGATTCGGCGGTGCGCGCGATCATGGCGCTGGACGAGAGCCCCGACGACAACCCGCTGGCCGCCGCCTTCGCCCGCGACGCAGCGCAACTCGCGGACGGCGGGCAGGACCGCGCCGAGGCCGAACGCCGGGCGGGCTACCGCATCTTCGGCGCCAAGCCCGGCGCCTATGGCGCAGGGCTGCAGGCGCTGATCGACGAACGGCTGTGGGAGAACCGGGGCGATCTGGCCGACAGCTTCCTGAACTGGGGCGGCTACGCCTATGGCGCGGGCGCGGAGGGCGACCGGGCGCGCGGCGAACTGGAAACCCGGCTCGCCAACGTCGAGGCGGTTGTCCAGAACCAGGACAACCGCGAGCACGACATCCTCGATTCGGACGACTACTACCAGTTCGAGGGCGGCATGAGCGCCGCGGTCACCCACCTGAGGGGCGCGGAACCGGTCAGCTATCACAATGACCATTCCCGGCCCGAACGTCCCGTCATCCGCACCCTGTCGGAGGAGGTCGGACGCGTCGTGCGTTCGCGCGCCGCGAACCCGAAATGGATCGAAGGCGTGATGCGCCACGGCTACAAGGGCGCCTTCGAAATCGCGGCGACGGTGGACTACCTCTTCGCCTTCGCGGCGACCACCAGCGCGGTCGGCTCGCACCATTTCGACCTGCTCTACCGCGCCTATCTGGCCGACGATGCCGTGCGCGGCTTCATCGCCGAGCACAATCCGGCGGCGCTGAAGGAAATTGCGGCACGGCTGGACGAGGCGATCCGGCGCGGCTTCTGGCGCCCGCGGGCCAATGACGCCACAGTACGACTGAACGAACTGATCGAGGGAGGCTGACCGATGGCCGAGCAAGAAGATCCCAACGCCCGCCACAACGAGAAGATGGCCAAGAAGAAGGCCGCGCGGGACAAGATCATGGCCACCAAGACCGGCGAGAAGGGCCTGATCGTGGTCCACACCGGCAAGGGCAAGGGCAAGTCGACCGCCGCCTTCGGCATGATCTTCCGCTGTATCGCCCACGGCATGCGCTGCGCCGTGGTGCAGTTCATCAAGGGCGGCATGGACACCGGCGAGCGGCGTCTGATCGAGGAGCGCTTCTCCGACCTCTGCACCTTCGAGACCATGGGCGAGGGCTTCACCTGGGAGACCCAGGACCGCGAGCGCGACGTCGCCAATGCCCGCGCCGCCTGGGAGCGCGCCAAGCAGCTCATCCTCGACCCGGAAGTGAAGATGGTCCTGCTGGACGAACTCAACATCGCGCTGCGCTACGACTACATCCCGGTCGAGGAGATCGTCGATTTCCTGAAGAACGAGAAGCCCGAGATGACCCACGTCGTCATCACCGGCCGCAACGCCAAGGACGAACTGCTGGAGATCGCGGATCTCGCCACCGAGATGACCATGCTCGCCCACCCCTTCCGCGCCGGCGTCAAGGCGCAGCAGGGCGTGGAGTTCTAGGGGGAGCAGGCGGACTGGGGATGGCTGGGCCGGCCAGCCCGCCGTCCCGCGAGCGAATGACCGGACGAACGGGCAATGACGTTCCGGCAAAAACCTGTCACCCCCGCCTTGTGCGGGGGTCCGGAGCGGCTGCGCCGCAAGTCAATGATTCAACCGGATGCCCGCACAGGGCGGGCATGACACCGAAAAATCAACATTACACCGCCACCCACCGCCCCTCATCGGCCGAGCGGTAGACGGCTTCCTCGATCTCAACGTTCCGCAGGTAGTCCCGGACCGACGTCTCCGCCGGCGCGCCGTCCAGGAAGTGGGCAAGGGCGTGCGCCTGGAAGGCGTGCACACAGTCGCCGCCGAAGCCCCGGTCGTCCCAGGCGTAGCCGTGGCGGCGTTCGGCCTGGCCATTGGGCTTGAGCCAGAGCGCGCCATCGCCGGTCAGCCTGAGCCGCGCTTCCGAGCCGTCCAGCCAGAGCTCCCCCATGGTGAGCCGCGGGTTCGCCGCCTCGAACTCTGTCAGCCGGTTGCCGTCGAAGACGCCGCGGCCGCCGTCCCGGAACCGGAACAGCACGATCCCGGCGTCCTCCCCCGCGATCGCCGGGTTGAGGCGGCGTAGATCGGCGAAGGCCTCGCCTACCTCCCCCATCAGGAATCGGAAGGTGTCGATGAAATGGATGCCGGTCTCGTGGACGAGAAAGCGCGGCATCTTCTGGAAATAGGGCTGGCGGGCGAGATAGGCGTCCGGGCCGCGCCCGTCGCCGGGCCGGAGCCGGAACAGGATCGACTGGGGCGCGCCCAGCAGCCCCGCGTCGAGCAGCCGCCGCGCCTCCCGGTACCAGGGCTGGAAGCGGAAGTTCTCATGCACCAGCGCCCGGACCCCGGCGGCTTCCACCGCCTCGGCGATGGCTTGCGCGCCGGCGAGATGGTCGGCCAGCGGCTTCTGCAGGATCATGGGCAGGCCGCGCTCGGCCACGCGCCGTGCCAGCCCCAGCCGCGTCGCCGGCGGGGTGATCAGATCGACCACGTCAGGCGCGGTCCGCTCCAGCGCTTCGTCGAAATCGGCGAAGGCCGGCGCCCCGCCCACGGCCTCGGCCTTCCCAAGGTCAAGATCGCACACACCAGCGAGCTCTGCGCGGTCCAGCCGCTTCCAGGAGTCGTAGTGGAACTGCGCGAAATAGCCGGCGCCGACGCCGAGGACGCGGAGGCGGTCAGCCATGCCGCGGCCGCCTCCTGTCATCCCCGATGCCGCATCGCGGCACTCGGGGACCGTGTGGCGGATCGCGATGGCGTTCCATCCTGGTCCCGATGCCCGGGCAAGCCGGGCATGACATCGAGAGTGAGGTATGGGAACGCAGGTCACCCCTCGAGTTCCGCGAGCACCGCGTCGGCGGCGGCGGCGGTCGAGGCCTCGCCGCCCAGATCGCGGGTGCGCGCCGCGCCGGAGCGGAGCGCGGCCTCCACCGCCCACTCGATCGCCGAGGCCGCGCGTTGCAGGCGCTCGTCCTCGCGGCGGCGGCCCAGCCAGTCCAGCATCAGGGCGGCCGAGAGGATCATCGCCCCCGGGTTGGCGATGCCCTGGCCCATGATGTCCGGCGCAGTGCCGTGGCTCGGCTGGAAGATGGCGACGTCGCCGCCAATATCGCCGGACGGCGCCAGACCCAGCCCGCCGATCAGGCCGGCCCCGAGGTCGGAGAGGATGTCGCCGAACATGTTCTCGGTCACCATGACGTCGAAGTCCCAGGGCCGCTGCACCATCGCCATGGCGCAGGCGTCGACGTAGAGCCGCTCGGTCGCGACGTCCGGATACTCGGTGGCTATCTCGTCGAAGATGCGGCGGAAGAAGGCCATGGAGCCCAGCACGTTGGCCTTGTCGATCAGGGTGAGGTGCTTGCGCCGCGTGCGGGCCAGGTCGAAGGAGAAGCGGAACAGCTTCTCCGACGTCGCCCGCGTCACCTCCATGATGTCGCGGACGGCCCGGTCGCCGTCGGCCTGTTCCTTGCCGCGGCCGACGAACAGGCCCTCGGTGGACTCCCGGACCAGCACGAAGTCGATGTCGCGGCCGCGGGGGTCCTTCAGTGGCACGGCGTCGGGCAGCCAGGCGCGGATCGGACGCACGCCGCCATAGAGGCCGAAGATCTCGCGCAGGTCGATCTGGGGCACGATCTCCGTGTTGTCGGCGTAGCGCACGTCCGGCAGCCCCATGGCGGCGAGCAAAGTGGCGTCAGCCCGGCCCACGGCCTCCACTGTGGCTCGCGGCAGCGCCTCGCCGTGGTCGCGATAATGGGCGGCGCCCGCCGGGTGCTCGGCCGCCGAGACGCTGAAGCCGAAGAGGTCGGCGGCGCGGTCCAGCACCTTCAGCGCCGGATCCGTGACCTCGGGCCCGATGCCGTCCCCGGGTAGCACGGCGATGGAAATCGTGTCGTTCAAGCTGCACCCCTCCCGGGCCTCCGGCCATTCAGCAGGCCGCGTTTTCATTGTCTGCCCCGCACTATAGTATGACCCCCGGTCAGAGGCGACGCTTGGGGAGGCGGCAGATGATGACGGACAAGTCCGAATGGGTGATCGGCCGGACGCTGGCGCGGCAGGCGCGCGAGCGCGGCGACAAGCCGTTCATGCAGTTCGAGGACGGCGAGCCCTTTACATATTCGCAGGCGCACGAGATCGCCAACGCGACGGGCCACCGCTTCCGGGAGATCGGCGTGCAGTTCGGCGAGCATGTCGTGCTGATGCTGCACAACCGGCTGGAGTATCTGTGGTGCTGGTTCGGCCTAAACCGTATCGGCGCCGTCGCGGTGGCAGTGAACACCGCCTACAAGGGCCGCTTCCTGACCCACGTGCTGACCAACTGCAAGGCGCGCATCGCGGTGGTCGAGCGGGAATTCCTGCCCTGGCTGGCCGACATCGAGGACACCGCGCCCGACCTGGAGACCGTCTACGTGCCCGGCGGTCCGCTGATGGAAGGCGAAGTCCCGGCGTTCGAGCGGATCGACGTGCGTCCCTATTCCGAGCTGGAGGGCGGCTCGACCGCCGACCACAACACCGAGGTCACCTATCGCGACATCGGCATGGTGATGTTCACCTCCGGGACCACCGGCCCGTCCAAGGCGGTGCTGATGCCGCACGGCCACCTGCACCTGGTCGGCGTCTCCCAGCAGCGGGCGCTGAACCTGACGGAAAACGACCGCTACTACATCTGCATGCCGCTGTTCCACGCCCAGGGCATCCTGATGCAGACCTACTCCATCATGCTGGCCGGCGGCAGCGCCGTGCTGATGAAGCAGTTCCGGCCGGCGCAGTGGATCGATGACGTGAAGAAGTACCAGGCGACCGTCACCAACCTGCTCGGCGTGATGAACGACTTCGTCCTCGCCCAGCCCGTCAAGGAGGGCGAGCGCGACAACAGGCTCCGCATGCTCAGTGCCGTGCCGGTGACCAACGAGACGGTATCGGCGCTCCGCGACCGCTTCGGCATTCCGAAATTCAGCGAGCTGTTCGGCATGACCGAGTGCAACATCCCCGCCTGGCGGCCCTTCGACGCGCCGGACGAGCCCGGCTGCTCGGGCAAGGTCTGGGACGAGTTCTACGAGGTGCGCATCGCCGACCCGGAGACCGATGAACCGCTGCCCACGGGCGAGGTCGGCGAAATCCTGGTCCGGCCGAAGGAACCCTTCTGCTTCATGCAGGGCTACAACGGCATGCCCGACCGCACGGTCGATACCTGGCGGAACTTCTGGTTCCACACCGGCGACGCCGGTCGCCTCGATGAGCGGAACTTTCTCTGGTACATCGACCGCATCAAGGACACGATCCGCCGCCGCGGCGAGAACATCTCCTCCTACGAGGTGGAATCGGTGCTGCTGGAACACCCGGCCATCGCCGAGGCGGCGGCCGTCGCGGTGAAGGCGGAGCAAGGCGGCGAGGACGAGGTGATGGCGTGCATCGTCCTGGCGCCCGGCGCGGAGGCGCCCGACCCCGTGGCGCTGCTGGATTTCTGCACGCCACGCATGCCCTATTTCGCCGTGCCGCGCTTCATCGAGTATCTCGACGAGATCCCGAAGACGCCGTCGTCCAAGATCCAGAAGAACAAGCTGCGCGAGCGCGGCCTGACCGAAAGCACCTGGGACCGGGAGTCCGTCGGCTACAAGGTGAAGCGGACCTGATCAACGCAGGCGGGCCGGGGATGGCCGGGCCGGCCAGCTCGCCGACTTTCGCTCATTTCCGTTGACCCCGCACACCGGCGGCATAGTTTCTCGCGCACGCACCAATCCGAGGGGAAACAAGGCACATGAAGACGCGCATCACCGAACTGTTCGACATCGAGCATCCGATCATCCAGGGCGGCATGCACTATGTCGGCTTCGCCGAACTGGCCGCGGCGGTCTCCAACGCCGGCGGGCTCGGGATCATCACCGGCCTGACCCAGAAGACCCCCGAGGATCTGGCCCGGGAAATCGCCAGGTGCCGGGCGCTGACCGACAAGCCCTTCGGCGTGAACCTGACCTTCCTGCCGACGGTCACCGCGCCGGACTATCCCGGCTATATCGACGCCATCATCGACGGTGGCGTGCGCATCGTGGAGACGGCAGGCCGCAACCCGGAAGCGCACCTGCCGAAGCTGAAGGAAGCGGGCTGCAGGATCATCCACAAGTGCACCTCGGTGCGGCATTCGCTGAAGGCCGAGGCCATCGGCTGCGATGCGGTGTCCGTCGACGGCTTCGAATGCGGCGGCCATCCGGGCGAGGACGACGTGCCCAACATGATCCTGCTGCCGCGCGCCGCCGAAGAGCTGAAGATCCCCTTCGTCGCCTCGGGCGGCATGGCCGATGCGCGCAGCCTGGTCGCCGCGCTGGCGATGGGCGCGGAAGGCATGAACATGGGCACGCGCTTCATCGCCACGAAGGAGGCGCCGGTCCATGAGAACGTCAAGAAGGCCATCGTCGCGGCCTCCGAGCTCGACACGCGGCTGGTCATGCGCCCGCTGCGCAACACCGAGCGGGTGCTGAACAACGCCGCCGCCGAGAAGGTGCTCGCCACCGAGCGCGAAAAGGGCGCCGATCTCCAGTTCCAGGACATCCTGCAGGAGGTCGCGGGCGTCTATCCGAAGATCATGCTCGACGGCAACATGGACGTCGGCGTCTGGTCATGCGGCATGGTCGCCGGCCTGATCCACGACATCCCGACCTGCAAGGAGCTGATCGACCGCATCATGGCCGACGCCGAGACGATCATCCGCCAGCGCCTGGAAGGCATGCTGGGCGGCGCCCCGGCCGTGGCGGCGTAGGCCGCACCCGCGTTCCGCGGCAGGCGTCGCCGTTGCCGGGGACGGCTCAGGCAGCGAGGTTTCCGATCACAACCGGGCGGCGCGGAGTTCCTTGCGGCGGACCTTGCCGGCGTCGTCGCGGAGCGGGGCGTCGGTGGTGAATTCGAAGCTGCGCGGGATCTTGTAACGGACCAGCCGCTCGCCCAGAAAAGTCCTGAGTTCCTCCTCGTCGACGCCGCCAGGCGCGTCGACGATGGCGTGCACCCGGTTGCCGAGATCGTCGTCCGGCAGGCCGATGACGACCGAGGAGCGGACGCCGGGGAAGAGGTCGATCGCGGCCTCCACCTCGGCCGGGTAGATGTTGGCGCCGCCGGCCAGGATCATGTCGGCGATGCGGTCGGTCAGGTAGAGATAGCCTTCCCTGTCGACATAGCCGAGATCGCCCAGGCTTTCCCAGCCGCCTTCCATCGCCTTGGATTCCGCACCGAGATAGGTGTAGGTCGAGCCCTGCCCGCCATCGGGCAGGAAGAAGACCTCGCCGACCTCGCCCGGTTCGGCCTCGGTCCCGTCCTCGCGCACGATCTTCATGGTGGAACCGGGGAGCAGCTTGCCGACCGAGCCCTTGTGGGTCATCCACTCATCGCCCGTGATCCACGTGACGCCGGTGCCCTCGGTGCCGCCCATCAGCTCGTAGATGCGGTCGGCGCCCAGCCAGTTGATCCATTCCTCCTTCAGCCACGGCGGGCACGGCGCGGCGAGATGCAGGAGAACCCGCAGGCTGGAGAGGTCATAGGCGTTGCGCACGTCGTCGGGCAGACGCCAGATGCGGTGCATCATGGTCGGCACCATCATCATCCAGTCGATGCCGTAGTCCTGGATCAGGCGAAGCGTCTCCTCGGCGTCGAAGCGGTCGGCGACGATGATGTGGTTGCGCTTCAGCATCGCCTGGATGGCGAAGATGAAGGGACCGTTATGGTAGAGCGGCCCGACCACGAGGTGGTTGCGGTAGTTCTCCTGCAGGAGCCAGGAATTGTCCGAGCCGGCCAGCGTCGAGGCCTCGAAATCGTAGAGCGGCGCGCTGGCCGAGACGATCAGCTTGGGCCGGCCCGTCGAGCCGCCCGACGTCGGCGCCTTCCAGCTGTCGGCGACGACGTCGTCAAGGTCGCTGTCGTCGGTCTCCTCGGGCGGCATGTAGCCCTTCGGCAGCACGGGGCAGCCATTGGGCGAGGGCTCGTCGGACCCGACGACGAGCCGGCTGCCGGCGACCTCGATGATGGCGTCCCGTTCGGCTTTCGGCAGGCGGGCCGAGACGGGCTGCGGGATCCCGCCGGCCTTCCACGCCGCCCAGGCGGCGGCGAAGAACTCCGCCCCGTTGGGGAGGGCGATGGTGACCATGGCGTTCCGCTCGACGCCCATGTCGCGGTAGACACGGGCCAGGCGGTTGGTCCAGCGGTGGAACTCGGCCGCTGTCCAGGTACGGCCGTTGTGGGTGACGAAGGGCCGGTCCGGCATCTCCGCCGCCAGCGCCGCCAGATTTTGCGCGAACGAGATTTCCGCCATCATCCCCTCCCCCGAGACATGCTGATTCCGAAGCCGTTCAGAGGATAACCGCGCGCGCGCCCAAGGCTAGACCGTGCGCAGGCTGTCCAGGCCGATCACCGGCTCCTCGCCCTCGGGCGCACCGAAACCGAGGTCGACGAAATAGAACTCGTCCGGCAGCGCGTTGCGCATGTCGTTGCTCGGCGGTTCCGATTCCGCCCGTGACCGGGACGACGAGAAAACGCTCATGAGCTGGACCGGCGCGTCGTCGGCGTCCGCCAGAACCGGCAGGATGATGCCTTCCATCGGCGCCTCGGCGCGGGTTTCCGGATAGCGGTGAAGGAAACGGAAATAACCGCCGCAGGGTGTGCTCGCCAGGCTCCACAGCCGCCGGGCGCGTGTGGCGCGGTTCTCGGGCGCGGTCAGGTCGAGTGCGTTCACACCGGTCATGTGCATGCCCGAATACTCATCGACACCCGTACCCGCGAGCCGGAAGTGGAAGACATCCGGCGCCCGGGCTTCGAGCAGGATGATGCCCGGCAGCAGTTCGACGATGTCCTCCAGCCGCACATCGCGGCGGCGGGGCGGCGCACCGGCCTTCCGCCAGCCGATCCAGGCTGCGAGAAACAGCGCGTTGCCCTCTGCAAGCTCGAATTTCATATCGCCCCCGACCAGCGCCCGCCACTTCATAACGCGGGCGCGGCGGAATGGATAGCGGTCAGAGCGCCGGCCCGAAGGCCCTCATTGGGTGAGGGCCGCGAACTGCTTCAGCTGGTAGTCGCGGTTGCCGAACATGGTGTCGATCTGCATCAGCCGCTTGTAGTAGTGGCTGATCTTCAGCTCGTCGGTCATGCCCATGCCGCCGTGCATCTGCACCGACTCGGCGCCGACGAAGACCCCGCCCTTGCCGATCTGCGCCTTGGCGGCGGTCGCGGCCTTGCGCCGCTCGGCCTCGTCCTCGTCCAGCTTCAGCGTCACCATGTAGGCCATGGAACGCGACTGCTCCAGTTCGATGAAGCAGTCCACCATGCGGTGCTGCAGCACCTGGAACTTGCCGATCGGCACGCCGAACTGCTTGCGGGTCTTGAGGTACTCGTTGGTCTCGTCCTTGAGCACTTCCATGCAGCCGACCGCCTCGGCGCAGAGCGCTGCGATGGCGCGGTCGACGACCTTCTCGATGACAGGCATGGCCTTGCCTTCCTCGCCCAGCAGGGCGTCGGCGCCGACCTCGACGCCTTCCAGCATCACCTCGGACGCGCGCAGGCCGTCCGCGGTCGGGTAGTCGCGGCGGCTCAGGCCATTGGCGTTGTTGTCGACGATGAACAGGGAGACCCCGTCACGGTCGCGCTGGCCGCCCGAGGTGCGAGCGGAAACGATGATCTTGTCCGCCGCCGGCGCGCCGTAGACCACCGACTTGTGGCCCGAGAGCTTCCAGCCGCCGCCGGACTTCTCGGCCTTGGTGGCGACGTCGGCAAGGTTGAAACGGCTGGTCGGCTCGGCATAGGCGAAGGCGACCATGCAGGACCCGTCGGCGATGGCGCCCAGGATCTCGGTCTTCTGCGTTTCGTTACCGGCCTCGGCGATCAGGCCGCCGCCGAGCACCACGGTCGGCAGATAGGGCTCGGTGAGCAGGCCGCGGCCGATGCCTTCCATGATCACCATGGTCTCCACGGCGCCGCCGAAGCCGCCATGCTCCTCGGGAAGGCCCACCGCCAGCCAGCCGAGCTCCGCGAAGGTCTTCCAGTTGTCGCGGCTGAAGCCCTCGTCGGAGTTGGCGATCTTGCGCCGCTTCTCGAAGTCGTACTCGTTCTGGATGAAACGGTCGACGCTGTCCTTGAGAAGCTGCTGGTCCTCGGAAAGGTTGAAATCCATCTGCCCTTTGTTCCTCCCGCGTTCGCCGGACCCCGTCGCCGGCTCTAAAGTCCCAACACCATCTTGGCGATGATGTTCTTCTGAATTTCACTCGAACCGCCGGCGATGGTGATCGCCCGCATGAAGAGATGCTGTCCCAGCACGCCCTCGGCATGGTCCGGTCCGACCGGGGTCCGGTTGCTGCCCGGGGTCTCGTCCGGCATGTCGTAGGGAGCGGCATAGTATCCCAGCGCCTCGACCGTCAACTCGGTAATCGACTGGGTGACCTCCGAACCGAGCAATTTCAGCATGGAGGCCTCGCCGCCGGGGGGCGAGCCCTCCTGCATGTCGGCCAGGACGCGCAGGTTGCAGTATTCCAGCGAGGTCAGCTTGACCTCGGTCTCGGCGACCTTGCGGCTGAAGACATCGTCCTCGATCAGGGGGCGGCCGTCAGCCTGCTCGGAGAAGGCGATCTCCTTCAGCCGCCGGAGCAGCTTCTTGTTCCAGGCGACCTCGGCAATGCCGGCGCGCTCGTTGCCCAGCAGGAACTTGGCGTAGGTCCAGCCCTTGTTCTCCTCGCCGATGCGGTTCTCCACCGGCACGCGCACATCCTCGAAAAACACCTCGTTGACGTGATGGCCCCGGTCCATGAGGTGGATCGGCCGGACGGTGACGCCCGGCGTCTTCATGTCGATCAGCAGGAAGGTGATCCCCTCCTGCTGCTTGCCGTCGGAGGCAGTACGGACCAGGCAGAAGATCCAGTCCGCGTAGTGCGCCAGCGAGGTCCAGATCTTCTGGCCGTTGACGATGTAGTCGTCGCCGTCGCGGACGGCTGACGTCTTCAGGCTGGCGAGGTCGGAACCGGAACCCGGCTCGGAATAGCCCTGGCACCACCAGTGCTCGCCCGACAGCAGCTTCGGCAGGAAATAGTCCTTCTGCGCCTGGCTGCCGAAGGTATAGATCACCGGTCCCACCATCTGCAGCCCGAATGGCAGGAGCGGCGGGGCGTCGGCGTTGTGACATTCCTCGTCGAAGATGTGGCGCTCGGCGGGCGTCCAGCCGCAGCCGCCATGTTCCTTCGGCCACCAGCCGGCGACCCAGCCCTTCCGGTGCAGGATGCGGTGCCAGCGCAGATAGTCGTCGCGCTTCAGCTCGCGGCGGTTGCGGACCTTCTCGCGCAGATCGTCCGGCAAGTGCTCGGCCAGAAAGGCGCGCACTTCCTCGCGGAACGCCAATTCTGCGGGCGAGAACGCCAGATCCATGCTTCGTGGTCCTCCCGGCGCGCCATCTCCCCCGGCGCGCGCGGAACTCTAGCGCGAGGGCCGGAGCGCTGTCCACAATGCCCCCGCGTCAAGACCCCGGATCAGGTTTCCCGGATGCCCCGCAGCCTCTCCGTCCGGCGGCGCAGCAGTTCCAGCGTGAACAGCAGCATCGCCGAGACGAGGGTCAGCAGGGTCGCCACGGCGAGGATCGTCGGGCTGATCTGCTCGCGGATGCCGGAGAACATCTGCCAGGGGATCGTGCGCTGGTCGAAGGAGCCGACGAACAGCACCACCACGACCTCGTCGAACGAGGTGATGAAGGCGAACAGCGCGCCCGAGATCACGCCGGGCGTGATCAGCGGCACGATCACCTTGAAGAAGGTCCGCGCCGGCGAGGCGCCGAGGCTGTAGGACGCCCGGGTCAGGTTGTGGTCGAAGCCCACCAGTGTCGCCGTCACGGTGATGACCACGAAGGGCGTGCCCAGCGCGGCGTGGGCCAGAATGACGCCGATATGCGTGCCCTGCAGGCCGACGGAACTGTAGAAGAAGAACATGCCCGCCGCGGAGATGATCAGCGGCACGATCATCGGCGAGATCAGGATCGACATGACGATGGTGCGGTAGGGCATGGTCGGCCGCGAGAGGCCCAGCGCCGCAAGGGTCCCGAGCGTGGTCGAGATGATGGTCGCGAAGATGGCGATCACCACCGAGTTCCAGACCGCGCCCTGCCAATTGGGATTGGTCAGGAAGTCCTGGTACCACTTCGTCGAATAGCCGGCCGGATCAAGCGCCAGCATCTCCGGCGTGAAGGAGAAATAGGGCACCGAATTGAACGACAGCGGGATGATGACGACCAGCGGGAAGATCAGGAAGAACAGGATCAGTGCGCAGATCACGCGGAAGGCGTAGTGCCAGACACGCTCGATCGGAGAATAGTACGGAGGAAGCGCCGCCATCGTATCAGCCCAGCTTCATGTTATCGATGCCGACGATCTTGTCGTAGAGAATGTAGAAGGCGAGCACGATGCCCAGCAGGATCACGCCAAGCGCCGCCGCCAGTCCCCAGTTCAGCGAAACCGAGATGTTGTAGGCGATGCGGTTGGAGATGAAGGTGCCGTCGGTGCCGCCGACCAGTTCCGGCGTGATGTAGTAGCCGATGGCCAGGATGAACACCAGGATGGCGCCCGCGCCGATGCCCGGCACCGTGTTCGGGAAGTAGACCTTCCAGAACGCGGGCCAGGGATGAGCCCCCAGCGAGGTCGCCGCCCGCATGTAGCTCGGCGGGATCGTCTTCATCACGCTGTAGAGCGGCAGCACCATGAACGGCAGCAGGATGTGTGTCATGGCGATGACCGTGCCGGTGGCGTTGTGGATCATCGCCAGCCGTCCGTCATCGGAGATCAGGCCGAGGAAGATGAAGGTGTCGTTGAGCACGCCCTGCTGCTGCAGCAGCGCGATCCAGGATGTCGTCCGCACCAGCAGCGAGGTCCAGAAGGGCAGCAGCACGCAGATGATCAGCAGGTTGCCGATGCGCGCCGGCTGGGTGGCGATCAGGTAGGCGACGGGAAAGCCTAGAACCAGCGTCAGTACCGTGATCAGCGTGCTTAGCAGCACTGTGCGGATGAACAGCTTGGAATAGATGGCGCGTTCGGACTCGACGAATTCGATGCCGCCGTCCGGCTGCGGCTTGGCGTCGATCGCCGAGAGGAAATAGCCGGCCGTGAACGGACCCGAGAACATCTTGATCGTCTGCCAGGTCGCGACCTTCGCCCAGTCCTTGTCGGCCTCGATGAGCTTTTCCTTGTAGGGCCCTTCCTCCATGCGCTGGGCCTTGCGGGCAGAACCGCGGAACAGGCTGGACATGCCTGAGCGCTCGTAGTTGAGGCGCTGGCCCACCTTGGTGTTGGTGCGGTTTTCCTTGGCTTCCTGGAGGTCGAGAACCATCGCCTCGAAAACCGCCTCGCCGGGCAGGTCGCCCGAGGTCTCGTCCCAGTCCTCCAGCGCCTCGGTGCTGCGCGGCAGGATTTCCGCAACCATGTCGTTCTCGACCGAGCGGAGCAGCATGTCGCCGATCGGCAGCATGAATGTGAAGAAGATGAAGGCGAAGAGCGGCAGCACGAGGCCGATCGAGATCACCTTCTTGCGGAACATGGCCCGCGCCAGGCTCGACTTCAGCGAGCGGCCATCGGCGGTGACAAGACCAGCTTCCTTGACGGTGGTGTAACTCATCCTGCTCCCTCAAGCGCCCCTCGATGGGTTCCGGCGCCCATGCCGGGCGGCCGTGGTCGCGGCCGCCGGGGATGGGTCTGTCCGCGCCGCCATTGCAGCGGCGAATGCCGGGGCGGGCGGACCCGCCCCGGCTTCCGTCGGACGTCGGAGACTACTCCAGGAGCCAGGCCTGGAACCGCTCGTCGATGTCGTCGCGGTTATCCGCCCAGAACTCGTAGTTGTAGAGCAGGGTGGTCTTCGAATTCTCCGGATCGGTCGGCATGTGCGGACCCATCGGGATACCGAGTTCCGCGTGATCGCCGACCAGAGGCGCCGACGACTTGCGCGCCGGGCCATAGGAGATGTACTTGGCCTGATCCGCCAGACGCTGGGTGTCGGTGGCGAACTTCAGGTACTCCATCACTTCGGCTTCATTGTCGCCCCCCGTCGGCACGATCCAGCCGTCGAGGTCGAAGACCTGCCAGTCCCAGAGCATCTTGATCGGCTGCTTCTGCTCCTCGATGGCGGCGAACAGCCGGCCGTTGTAGGCCGAGGCCATCACGACCTCGCCGTCGGCGAGCAGCTGCGGCGGCTGAGCGCCCTTGGTCCACCAGACGACACTGTCCTTGATGGTGTCCAGCTTGGCGAGCGCCCGCTCGACGCCTTCCCGGGTGCCGAGCACGTCATAGACGTTGGCCGGATCGACGCCATCGCAGATCAGCGCCCATTCCATGTTGTTGATGGGGTTCTTTTCCATCGACCGCTTGCCGGGGAAATTCTGCAGGTCGAAGACGTCGCAGACACTGGTCGGATCCTTGTCCAGCATGTCGTGGCGATAGCCCCAGGTGGTGGAGTAGACGATCTGCGGAATGAAGCATTCCGAGACGATCAGGTCGCCGAAGTCTTCCGAGGCGGGCGTGCCGTCCGGCGCAGGCGCCAGAACCTTGTCATGGTCGATCGGCTTGGCCAGGCCCTCGTCGCAGAGACGGATGGCATCCGCGGCGACCACGTCGACCAGATCCCAGGTGACGTTGCCGGCTTCGTTCATCGCCCTGAGCTTGGCCACGGCCTCGCTCGAGGAATCGTCGTTCACGATCGAGACGTCGGAATTATTCTTCATGTAGGGATCGTGATAGGCGTTCTGCTGGCTCGCGGAATACGCGCCGCCCCAGCTCACGATCACCAGCTCGGTGTCCGCCGACGCGTTGCCGGCGAAGCCGCCGGCCGCCGCCGCCATGGCCGCGGCTGCGGCCGTTAGTGCGATGCGTTTCATGGATGCCTCCTTGTTGCTACTCGCGCTGCTTGCGCCCTGTTCGGCGTCACAGACCCTCGGGCCAGTCAAGGGCCCGGCAGTCACGTGTCCGCCACCCGAGGGCGACTTCACTGCCGGGCGACAGCCCGGCACGTTCGGTTGAATTCGGTATCTTGACGACGAAGTCGTCGCGGCCGCAGACGGTCATGCGCGTGCGGATGTGGTCGCCGAGATAGATCAGCTCCTCCACCCGTCCCTCGACCCGGGAATCGCAGCCCTCGGCCTCTTCGCCCATACGCACCCGCTCGGGCCGCAGCGACAGCATGGTCTCGCTGCCCACGCCCTCATGGCCGATCGAAAGCGCACGAACCTTTTCGCCGGTCTTCAGCGTCACGACGCACTGGTCGCCCTCGACGCTCTCGACGCGGCCGGTGAGCTTGTTGTTCTCGCCGATGAACTGCGCCACGAAGGCGTTGTCGGGCCGCTCGTAGAGCGCATCGGGCTCGGCGAGCTGCTGGATCACGCCGTCGTTGAACACCGCGATGCGGTTGGACATCGTCAGCGCCTCCGACTGGTCGTGGGTGACGTAGACCACGGTGATGCCGAGATTGTCGTGGATGTGCTTGATCTCGAATTGCATCTGCTCGCGCAGCTGCTTGTCCAGCGCGCCCAGCGGTTCGTCCATCAGCACCAGCTTGGGATCGAAGACCAGCGCCCTGGCCACGGCGACGCGCTGCTGCTGGCCGCCGGAGAGCTGCGCCGGACGGCGATGGCCCAGCTCCGGCAACTGAACCATCTCCAGCGCCCGCTGCACCCGCTCCTCGATCTCGGCGCGGCCCATCCGGCGCACGCGCAGCGGAAAGGCCAGGTTCTCGGCCACCGTCATGTGGGGAAACAGGGCGTAATTCTGGAACACCATGCCGATGTCGCGCTTGTGCGGCGGCACGTTGTTCAGATGGTTGCCGTCGAGGACAACCTTGCCGTGGGTGGGGGTCTCGAACCCTGCCAGCATCATCAGGCAGGTGGTCTTTCCGGAACCGGAAGGACCAAGCATCGTCAGGAATTCACCCTTGGCGATGTCAAGATTCAAGTTTTTGACGACTAGCGTTTCGCCATCATAACTTTTCTGGACTTCCTGGAAGCTGACGAAAGGATCGCCCGCCGCCACGGTTGCGGTCGCATCGTTCATGAAGTCTTTTCTTACCGTCCCTTGCCGACGTTGGTCGCTCTACTGCGCGCCTGCCGCTTTTCTCTCGGCTTCGACCCGCAACCTCCCGAAGGCGTCGCTACGATGTCAGTTTTGCGTCGGGCGCGCAACCCGCCTGTCAAAAATCAGAATTGACGCAGCAGACGATCAAGGTAATCGAGTTCGTTTTCGCTGCGATGGCGCTGCCCCGAACGCTTGCGCAACTCATCGAGTATTTCCCGCGATCGCTGTAATGCGCCCTTTTCCGGCACCATGTCGCCGGAGGTGTCGCCCCAGCTCTCCGCCGGGGTCCGGCCGAGGGGGTCGGTGTCCTCGCCGTCGATGCCGGCCTGGCCGGCGCCCTGGTCGCTCTGTCCCTCGTTCTCACCGCGATTGGCCATTTCCTCGAGCACCGATTCCGTGCCCCGGCGCAGCTGATCCAGCGCCCGGTTCTGCCGATCCAGCGCCCCGTCCCGGTCGCCCTGGCCCAGCGAGCCCTCGGCGCCGCGCATCGACTGCTCGGCCTGACCCAGCTCGTCGGGAATGCGGCCCATGCCCTCGCCCAGCCGCCGCATCAGTTCGCCCAGCTGGCGCCGGAGCGCCTCCTGCTGCTGGGCCAGATCCCCGTCGCCCGGCTGACCGCCCTGTCCCTGCCGGGGCTCGCCGCGCTCGCCCTGCTGGCCCTGACGGCCCTGACGACCGGGCGGCGTGAAGGGGTTGCGCTGCGTGGGCAGACGGGAATTCGGCTGGTTGCGGCGCTGCTGGCGCCTGTAGGTCTCGTCCATGAGCTCCTGCTGGCGCTGCATCATGCGGCCCAGTTCGTCCAGCATCTGCGCGCCCTCCTGCTGGCCCTGGGCGGATTGCGGGCGTTTGCCCATCTGCAGGTTCTCAAGCATCTCCTGAAGCTGGGAGAGCATGTCGCGCGCCTGGTCGCGCGCGCCCGACCGCGACAGCTCCCGCGCCCGGTCGAGAATGTCGGCGAGGTCCCGCTGATCCATGGTCTCGCCGTCCTGCATCTCCGGCAGTTCCTCGCCGCTCTGCATGCGTTCCATCGCCTGCTGCTGCAGGGCCTGGAGATATTCGTCCATCGCCTGCTGCAGTTCGTCCATCAGGCGCTGGATCTCCTCCTCGGAGGCGCCGCTGGCCAGCGCTTCCTGCAGTTTCTGCTGGATGTCGCGAAGCTTCTTCAGCGCCACGGAAATCTGGCCCTCCTCGATGCGCAGCGCCGTGCGCCAGAGCAGTTCCTCATTGTCGGCGATGACGCCGGGTGCGCCGCTTTCGGCCAGTTCCGCCCGCGCCAGCGAGAGCATCAGATGCGCGGCCAGGTCATCGTCGTAGACGCCCGGATTGATCTGCAGCGCGCTGATTGCGCGCACCACCCACTCGCGATGCGCGTCGGCGTCGACGATGAGCTTGCGGCGCTGTTCGATGACCGCGCGCGCCGCCGGCTGGGAGAACTGCCGTGCGGGAAGTGTCATTTCCAGCACGCCGCTGTCGGCGGTCTGCCCCGCCTGGTCCTGCGCCCGGAGGTGGAAGGTGACCGGCAGGCCGGCCCACCGGTGCGCGGTCAGGTCGCGAAAGACCGTATCCTCGATACTGCGCTGTCCCCGGCCCGGCAGGGGCAGTTCGAGCACCAGTCCCTCCTCCTCACCATCCGCGCGCCGGATATGGGCGCTGATCGAGGTCAGACCGTAGTCGTCGGTTGCGTGATAGCTGACCTGCATCGCGCCGCGGAGCGACGTCTCGATGTCCTTGGTGATTTCCACTGCGGGCGGCGCGTCCGGAATGATCTCGATCATCCAGCGGCCGAGGACTTCGCCATCGTTCTCGATGCCCAGCGGACCGCCGGCCGTGAGTTCCGTCTCGAACTGCGCGTCCCGTTCGCTCACGGCCTCGAAGGCGCGTACCGTCTCGCCCTGCCGCATCTCCGGCAGGCCGGGCCCGTGATAACGGGCCAGCAGGCGGCTGTTGACCGGCACCTGCAGCGTCCGGGTCTCCTCCCCCGCCATCGCCGAAATGAACATCGGCGGATGGCCGGTATAGGCCGGCGGGGTGATCCAGGCCTCCATCACCGCCGGCTCCGTGCCGGCCGGCGCGAAGCCCGGCTCCAGCGCGGCCTGCAGGTTGTCGCCGAAACGCTGCCCGCCCGCGGCAAGGCCCAGCGCCAGCAACAGGACCGCGGCGAAGCGCAGGGCGTAGGGATCGCGGCGCGCCGTATCCGGCTTCGGCGCCGGCACGGTCAGGGCGTCGATCCGTTCCGCCATGCGGCGGCGATGGGCTTCCCACAGCCCCGCCGCGGCCGGATCGCCCCCGCCCAGCGCCATGCGGTCGCCGACAGCCGTCAGCGGCCTGTGACTGACACCTTCGCCCTCCAGGCGCCGGGTGACCTCGGCCGCCGAAGGCGGATGGAACAGGATCAGGGATCGGACGCCGAGCCCGGCCACGGCCAGAGCCCAAAGGCCGATCAGGGCCAGGTGCAGATAGCCGGGAAGCGCGCTCCAGAGACCCGCGGCGGTTGCCGCCAGGCCGACGCAGAGCAGCGCCACCGGCGCCCAGAGCAGCGGCGTCAGACGTTCGAGGATCAGCGAGCTTCGGGTCAGCAGTCTCTTGCGGCGAAGGCGTCGCCGGGCGTCGGCGTCGAGGATGTCGTGGGCCGTCGGTCTATCTGCTGGCGACATTCACGCTCCTTTCGCCGAGCCCCCCCGGGCCGCACCGCCGCGCAGCCACTCCGGTATCTGATCCCTCGCGATCAGGCTTTCCAGATCCTCGCGCGGACGGACGACGGCGAAACGATCGCCGTCCACCATCACCTCGGCGACCAGTGGCCGGGTATTGTAGGTCGACGACATCACCGCGCCATAGGCGCCCGCAGTCTCGAAACAGACGATATCACCCGCGGCGAGAGGGGGCACTTCACAATCCCGAGCGAACATGTCGCCGCTCTCGCAGACCGGCCCGACCAGGTCGACCTTCTCGAAGGCGCTGTCCGGCGCCGGCTCGCGTTCCGCCATCACCTCATGGCGGGCATCGTACATCGCCGGGCGGATGAGATCGTTCATCGCCGCATCGAGGATGACGAATTTCCGGTCCTGGCCTTGTTTGACGTAGATCACCGAAGTCATCAGCACGCCCGAATTCCCGGCGATCATCCGGCCCGGCTCGAAGATCAGCTCACAGCCCAGATTGCCGACCGTGCGCTGGACGACGCCGGCATATGCGTCCGGATGCGGCCAGGGCGCGTTGCGTTCGTAGGGAATGCCCAGACCGCCGCCCAGATCGACCGAACGGATGGCATGGCCGTCATCGCGCAGCGCGTGGACCAGATCCGCGACCTTCGCGAAGGCGCGTTCGAACGGCGTCAGGTTGGTGAGTTGGGAGCCGATGTGGACGTCCACGCCGACGATCTCGATGGACGGGTGCGTTGCCGCCCAGCGGTAGATCTCCCGGGCGCGGTCGAACGGCACGCCGAACTTGTTCTCCTTCTTGCCGGTGGAGATCTTGGCGTGGGTTTCCGCGTCCACGTCCGGATTGACGCGGAAGGCGACCGGCGCGCGCAGGCCCATCGAGTCCGCAACCGCGGCGAGCACTTCCAGCTCCGGCTCGCTTTCCACGTTGAACTGCCGGATGCCGGCTTCCAGCGCCGCGCGCATCTCCGGGGCCGTCTTGCCGACGCCGGAGAAGACGATCTTTCCGCCCGGAATGCCGGCGGCCAGGGCGCGCCGGAGTTCGCCCAGGGAGACGACATCGGCGCCGGAGCCGAGATCGGCCAGCACCCGGATCACGGCCTGGTTGGAGTTCGCCTTCAGCGAATAGCAGATCAGATGCTTCACACCCGGCGCGGCGCTGGCCAGGGCGCCGGCAAAGACCTTGTAGTGCCGCCGGAGCGTCGCCGCCGAATAGACATAGGCCGGTGTGCCGACCTCGGCTGCGATCGTCGCCAGCGGCACGCCCTCCGCATGGAGCCGGCCGCCGCGGTAATCGAAATAGTTCATTGCTGCTTCTTCTCCTCGGCGTCCGCGGACGCCGCAGCGGCGGCTGCTTCCGAAGGCGTCTTCGGATTGCCCTTCTTGCCGCAGGCGCCGAGCGCCAGGAGGGCAACGGCCAACAGGATCAGGAGGGGTCTCATGCCAGCTTCTCCTTCCAGCGTTCGATCTGGGCGCGGACCTGCGCCGGCGCGGTGCCGCCATAGGAATTGCGCCCGTGCACGGCGCGCTCGACGGTCAGCGCCTCGAAAACGGCCTCGCTCACGCCGGGCGCGATCGAGCGGAGTTCGTCCAGTGAGAGATCGCCCAGGTCGCAGCCCTTCGCCTCGGCCATGCGCACCGCCGCGCCGGTGGCGTGATGGGCCTCGCGGAACGGCATGTCGAGGTTCTGCACAAGCCAGTCGGCGAAGTCGGTGGCCGTGGCGAAGCCCTGGGCGGCAGCGCGGCCCATCGCACCGGCATCCGGCGACATGTCCGCGATCATCCCGGTCATGGCCGTGACCGACAGTTCGATCGTGTCGGCGGCATCGAAGACCGCCTCCTTGTCCTCCTGCATGTCCTTGCCATAGGTCATCGGCAGGCCCTTCATGACTGTCGTCAGCGCGACATAGGAACCGGTGATTCGGCCGATCTTGGCCCTGACCAGTTCCGCGGCGTCGGGATTTCGTTTCTGCGGCATGATCGACGAGCCGGTCGAGAAGGCGTCGGACATCTTCACGAAACTGAATTGTGCCGAGGACCAGATCACCAGTTCCTCCGCGAGCCGCGACAGGTGCATCGCGCAGACGCTGGCGGCGTGCAGGTAGTCCAGGGCGAAGTCCCGGTCGGAGACCGAATCCAGACTGTTCGCCGTCGGCCGGTCGAAACCCAGCGCAACTGCCGTCGCGTCCCGGTCGATCGGGAAGGAAGTGCCGGCCAGGGCCGCCGCGCCGAGCGGGCATTCGTTCAGCCGCCGCCGCGTTTCGGCGAAGCGATCGCGGTCACGCGCCGCCATCTCCAGATAGGCCATCATGTGATGACCGAAGGTCACCGGCTGCGCCACCTGCAGGTGCGTGAAGCCGGGCATCGCGGTCTCGGCGTGGGCTTCGGCCTGCGCCAGCAGCGCCCGCTGGAAGTCGGCCAGCATGCCGTCCAGGCGGTCGATGGCGTCGCGCAGCCAGAGCCTGAAGTCGGTCGCCACCTGGTCGTTGCGGCTGCGCGCGGTGTGCAGACGGCCCGCGGCGTCGCCGATCAACTCGCGCAGGCGCGCCTCCACGTTCATGTGGATGTCCTCCAGCGCGGCGGAGAATTCGAACCGGCCCTCACCGATCTCTCGCAGGATCGTGTTCAGCCCGTCGGTGATGGCCGTCAGGTCTTCCCTTGTCAGCACGCCCCGATCGGCCAACATGGTCGCATGCGCAATCGAACCCCGGATGTCCTGGGCATAGAAGCGCTTGTCATAATCGATGGAGGCGTTGATCTTCTCCATCACCTTCGCGGGGCCGCCGGCGAAACGGCCGCCCCACATGATATTGCTGGCATCTTTGTCGGACATGGATACCCGGAGGACCTGAATGAAGTTGCGTCTGCTGCCGGCGCTCGTCGCCGTCACGTTCCTTAATCTGACTGCCGCGGCAGCGGAACCCCCACTGGCGAAATTCGCCGCCGGCGAGGTGGCGAACTTCACCGCGCACGCGGAGCCCAGGCCGCTGGACGCGATCGCGTTCCAGGACGCCGATGGCGCCGAGAGGAGCCTGGCTGACTTCGAGGGGCAGGTGGTGCTGGTCAATCTCTGGGCGACATGGTGCGCGCCCTGCCGGCACGAGATGCCCTCGCTGGACCGGCTGGCCGAAGCCATAGACGATCCCGAATTCAGCCTCGTGGCGATCTCGCTGGACCGGGCCGGTGCCGACAAGGCGAAAGCCTTCCTGGACGAGATCGGGGTGGAGAACCTGGATTTCTACATCGATCCCTCGGCGCGGACCGGCATGCGCCTGCAGGCCTTCGGCCTGCCCGTCACCATCCTGATCGGGCGCGACGGCCGGGAACTCGGCCGCCTCGTCGGTCCGGCGGAGTGGGACAGCGAGGAAGCGCAGGCGCTGATCCGCGCGGCGCTGGCCGGCGGCTCCTGAGCGGATCGGTCAGCCGCTGGCGCGGGGAATCTCGACCTGACGGTGGATCGACACCGACAGGATCAGACCGAAGCCGATCAGCAGGGTCAGCATGGCCGTGCCGCCGTATGAAATCAGCGGCAGCGGCACGCCCACGACCGGCAGGATGCCGGTGACCATGCCCACATTGATGAACACATAGAGGAAGAACGTCGCGGCGATGCCGATCGCCACCAGCCGGCCGAACTGGTTGCGGCTGCGGAAGCCGATCACGTAGGCGTAGATCAGGATCAGCGTGTAGATCGCCAGCAGCGCCAGCCCGCCCATCATGCCGAATTCCTCCGCCAGCATGGTGAAGATGAAATCGGTGCGCATCTCGGGCAGAAAGTTCAGGTGGCTCTGCGTGCCCTGCAGGAAGCCCTTGCCCGCCACGCCGCCCGATCCCAGCGCGATCTTCGACTGCAGGATGTGATAGCCCGCGCCCAGCGGATCGCGCTCCGGGTTGAAGAAGGTCATCACCCGGCCCTTCTGGTACTCATGGAGCTGCGACCAGGCGATCGGCAGGGCGGCGACCGCCACGGCGATGGCGAGCGCGAACTTCCATATCCGTACGCCGGCGAGGAAGAAGATCACCGCCCCTCCGGCGGCCAGCAGCAGGGCCGTGCCGAGATCGGGCTGGCGCAGCACCAGGGCCGTCGGAACGGCGATCAGCAGCAAGGGCGGGACCAGCCACAGTACCCGTCCGGCTTCCTCCAGCGAAAGCCCGTGGAAATAGCGCGCGAGCGCCAGCACGAGCGCGATCTTCATCAGCTCGGACGGCTGCAGGTTGATGAAGCCGAGGCTGATCCAGCGGGTCGCGCCCATGCCCGTGGTGCCGACGACCTCGACGCCGATCAACAGGACCAGCGCGCCGAGATAGATCAGATAGGCCCAGCGCATCCAGAAGCGGATGTCGATCAGGGCGATGACCACCATCAGCGCCAGACCGACTCCGAAACGCATCATCTGCCGGATCGCCCATGGTTCGAGCGAGCCGTTGGCGGCCGAATAGAGCATGGCGAAGCCGATGCACGCGGTAAGCGCGAGCAGTGCGACCAGGCCCCAGTTCAGGCCGAGAAGCTTGCGGCCCAGGCCCATATGCGCTTCGCCCCTGCGATAGGCCATCGCCACGGCTCAGCCCTCCTCCGAGGCCGGGGCACGCGCCGCGACCTCGGGCTTCGACGGATCCAGGCGAAGAGTCTCCTCCAGGATATCGCGGGCGAGCGGCGCCGCCGTCGAGGAGCCGCTGCCGCCATGCTCGGCGACCACGGCGATGGCGTAGCGCGGGGCGTGGACAGGCGCATAGGCGACGAACAGCGCGTGATCGCGGCTGCGCCACTCCAGTTCCTCGTTCTTGAGCACGCCCGAAAGCCGCTCGGCCTTGGTGATGCGGCGCACCTGGGCGGTGCCGGTCTTGCCCGCCATCTCCCAGCCCTCCCGGTCGATGCTGGAGGCGCGCGCCGTACCCCGTTCGCCGTTGACCACGCGGTTCATACCCTCCCGCACCAGATCCAGCGCCTCGACGGAAATGCCGAGCGGCTCCGGTTCGGCGGCGAGTTCATCCGCCGGCCGGCGCAGGATCGACGGCGTGACGGCATGGCGGCCGTTGGCGAGGCGCGCGGTCATGGTGGCGAGCTGCAGCGGCGTCGTCAGCAGATAACCCTGGCCGATACCGGCGATAAGCGTTTCGCCGAGCTGCCAGGATTCGCCGAAATGCGCCTCCTTCCACATCTTGCGCGGCACCAGCCCGGCGCTCTCGCCCGGCAGATCGGGCAGCAGCTTCCGGCCCATGCCGAGTTTCTCGGCCATGTCGGCGATGCGCTCGATGCCGACCTTGCGGGCGATGTCGTAGAAGTAGATGTCGCAGCTCTGGGTGATCGCCTCGGTCAGATTCATCCAGCCGTGCCCCCAGCGCTTCCAGCAATGGAAGGTGTGGTTGCCGAGCTGGTGGCGGCCATTGCAGAAGACCCGGTGCCCCGCGTCGATGGCCCCGGCCTCCAGCGCCGCGAGCGCCACGGCCATCTTGAAGGTGGAACCCGGCGGATAGCGGCCAGCGACGGCCTTGTTGGTCAGGGGATTGCGGGGATTGGTCGTCAGCCGCCGCCATTCCGCGTTGCTGAGCCCGACATTGAAGGCGTTGGGATCGAAGGTCGGCGTGGAGGCCATGACCAACAGTTCGCCGGAATGGACATCCATCACCACGACCGAACCGCTGTTGCCCGCGAACCGGCGCATGGCGAAACGCTGCAGCCGAACGTCGAGTGTCATGCGGACGTCGGCGCCGGGCCGGCCCTCGGTACGCGAGAGTTCGCGGATCACACGGCCGAAGGCGTTGACCTCGACGCGCTGATTGCCGGCCGCGCCCCGCAGCCGGGATTCCTGGCTGCGTTCCAGCCCGCGCTTGCCGACGCGGAATCCGGGCAGTTCCAGCAACGGGTCGCCGTCGCCGTTCTTCAGGTCGGCCTCCGAGACCGGGGCGACATAGCCGACGGCATGGGCCAGGTGCGCGCCATAGGGATAGTCCCGGGTGTCGCCGACATCGAGCTGGATGCCGGGCAACTCGGGACTGCGCACGTTGATCCGGGCGAATTCCTCCCATGTCAGGTTGTCGACCACCGCGATGGGCACGAAGCCGCGCTTGCGCGCAGCCTCCTTCAGTACCCGCTCCCGTTCATGGTCGCTGACGGACACGATGCGGTTCAGCGCATCCAGGGTTCCGGACACCGAGCTGGTCTGCTCGGGCACGATGACGACGCGGAAATTCTGCCGGTTGGTCGCCACGGGCAGGCCGTTGCGGTCGAGGATACGCCCGCGCGGCGGGGCCAGCAGGCGCAGGTTCATGCGGTTCTCGTCGGCCTGCATGCGATACTGGTCGGATTCCAGCACCTGTAGGTAATAGAGCCGCCCCGCCAGCAGTCCCATCAGGCCGAGCTTGGCCCCGCCCAGGATCGCCGCCCGCCGGGTGAAGACGGGAAAGCGCGCCTTCTCGACCCGCTGCTTCACGCCGGCTGCTCCTGTCCCAGACGGTGCGCGACATAGAGCAGCGGCGCAGCGACGAAGGGAAACAGCGCCACGGTTGAACCGGCCTGCAGCATCACGTCGCCGATCGGTACGATCTCGGCGAAGTAGATGCAGGCGATCAGCCACTGGGCGAGAGCGGCCGGCAGGGCGATCACTGCGAAGCCGGCCCAGGCCAGGGCGAAGGGCCGCCCGACCAGAAAGCGGCGCTGCCCGGCGCAGACCGCCTGCACGACCATCAGCAGCAGCGCGTTGAGACCCAGCGGACCGCCGGTAACGAGATCCTGCGCAAGGCCGATCAGGAAGGCCAGCCAGTGGGGCATCAGATCGGGCCGCTGCACCGCGAAGACGAAGACGGCGATCATGCCGAAGGCCGGCAGAACCGGACCGACCAGAGGTGCGCCGATGGGGACGCTGCCAACCAGGATCAGAAGCACGGTCACCAGACCCGGCAGCGCCAGCAGCAGCCTGGACGGATGCCAGATGCGGTCGTCGCTCACGGCCCGTTGGCCCCCGGATCCAGCGAGGGCGGGCTGTAGCGCAGCACGTTGACCATCTCCAACCGCGACCATTCGACGAAGGGCCGGATACGCACGTCGCCCTGTTCGGCGCGGGCGACCACGCCCACCGGCAGGCCGGGCGGGAAGACGCCGCCATGGCCGGAGGTGACGATGCGGTCGCCGGGGCGCGCCCGGGTCTCCGCCTCCATGAATTCCAGACGCGGCCGGGCGGTGTTGTCGCCCGAAAGGATGGCGCGGCGGCGGCTGTCCTCGACCAGGACCGGCACGCGGCTGTTGAGGTCGGTGATCAGCAGGATGCGCGAGGCGTTGCGGCCCGTCTCCGTCACCCGCCCGACCAGTCCGCGGGCGTTGACGACGGCCTGCTGGGGGGCGACGCCGTCGCGTTCGCCGGCGGCCAGCACCAGGGTACGAACGAACGGCCCGCCGCTTTCACCGATTACCCGGGCGGTGATGTAGCGGACATCGTCGTGACTGCGCACGCTGAGCAGGCTGCGATACTGGGCGTTGTCGCGCTCCAGTTGCCGCGCGACCTCCTGCCAGTGCATCAGCCGGGCGTTCTCTTCGCGCAGCCGGGCGTTCTCTTCGTAGACCCGGAAGACGCTGTCCGCCTCCTCCAAGGCCGCGTTGACCGCGGCAACCGGGCGGGAAAGCACGTCCAGCACGGGGGCGGCGACGTCCAGGATCGCCGTCCGCGCCCTTTCGACCGCAGGCAGGCCCGAACCGCCCGCCGCGAGCAACATCACCGACGCCGCCACAAGGGCCGCCAGGGAGAAGCGGTTCACCAGCAAGCTCATGGGACTTGCCATACGTGCCGCCAGCGGTTTCGACGGACGTCGCACGCTACACTCAACCCCTCATTCGGAAACGTCGTATCGTTGCCGGGACAACGGAAACGATAACCCGTTCTAGCCGCTGCCGCTTAGGACCGCTAGTCATAATTCGCGGGCCTTGACAAGTGATGAACCGACAGAGTCGCAGGATAGATCAAGGCTCGAGTTCTGTATCCCAGTAGAGGTAGTCCCGCCAGCTGTCGTGCAGGTAGTTCGGCGGGAAGGAACGGCCGACATCGTTGAGTTGATGGACCGTCGGCCGCATCGGCGCGCGGCGCGGATGCATCTGGGCGCGGGCCGGCATGCGGCCGCCCTTGCGGATGTTGCACGGCGCGCAGGCGGCGACGACGTTCTCCCAGGTCGTGCGCCCGCCGGCCCGGCGCGGGATCACGTGGTCGAAGGTCAGATCCTCCGTCGAGCCGCAGTACTGGCACCGGAAGCGGTCGCGCAGGAACAGGTTGAAGCGCGTGAACGCCGGATAGGCCGCGGGGCGGATGTATTCCTTCAGCGCGATGACGCTGGGCAACTGCATCGAGAGGCTTGGGCTGGATACCTGCCGGTCATAGAACTGGATGATGTTGACCCGCTCCAGATAGGCGGCCTTCACGGCCTCCTGCCAAGGCCAGACCGAGAGCGGAAAATAGCTGAGCGGCCGGAAATCCGCATTGAGCACCAGCGCGGGATATTTCTCAGGCTTCAGATACACGGGCTTGCCCCCAGGCGAATCCTTAGCTGTTCAGGCCGCGTGCGGATTGTCTCTCCGGCGAATCGAAAGCGCAACCGCTTAGGGGATCCATATCCGGTGGCGCTGACGGAAATATGACACAAGATGTCCCTCAGCCGATGGCGCAGGACACGGGACCGGCGCATTGGAGCCGGCCGGCGAAGGCCAGCGCGAGATGCCGCGTGGCGATCTCGATACCGTCCGGAGCGATGCCGTGACCGATGCCGGCGGAGATGTGGAAGGCGACCGGCACACCGGCGCGCCCCAAGCCGGCCGCGGCCCAGAACATGGCCAGCGGCGGCACCAAGTCGTCCTGGTCGCCGTGGACCAGCTGCACCGGCACCGGAGCGACCTGCTCGCCGGCCAGCGCCTCCGGACCCAGCAGGGCGCCGGAAAAGCCGACGATGGCCGCCGGCGGCGTCGGCCGGCGCAGTCCCAGATGCAGCGACATCATCGTGCCCTGGCTGAACCCGACCAGCGCCAGCGCGCCGCCATCGAGCCCGTGGCGCGCCAGTTCTTCGTCGATGAACCCATCGAGCGCCGGGGCCGCGTCGGTGGCGCGGTCGGCCATCGCGGCATAGCGTTCGGCCAGCCTCTCGGGGTCGCGGCTCATCATCGCCGGATCGTCCAGCGAGATCGGAAACCACTCCCGGCCCATGGGCGCCGATCCGCAGGGGTCCGGGCCGTCGGGGGCCACGAAGGCGGCCTCCGGCAGGGCGCGCTGCAGATAGGGCGCCAGCGCAATCAGGTCATTGCCGTCGGCGCCATAGCCATGCACCAGGACGACGAGCTGTTTCGGCTTGCCGCCGCTGGCAGGCGGCACGCGGGGGCCGGAGAGCTGTTTCATGGAGCCTTCACCATCAAGGGGAACATTCAGACCGAAACCGGATCGGCGCGCCGGCGGGTGACGCCATAATAGCGCCAGAGCAGACGCGCGGCGACGCCGCGATGGGGCCGCCATGCTTCCGCCATCGCGGCAAGCTGGCTTTCGTCGGGCCGCGCCGGCAGACCCTTGAGATCCTGCGCCGCCGCCTGCAGCGCCAGATCGCCCGCCGGAAAGATGTCTGGGCGCTGCAGCGCGAACAGCAGGTAGACCTCGGCCGTCCAGCGCCCGATGCCCTTCACCGCCGTCAGCGCCGCCATCGCCTCGGCGTCGCTCATGGATCCGAGCCGCCGCAGCGGCAACTCGCCGTCGGCCACCGCCTGCGCCAGTGCGCGCGTGTAGACCATCTTCGGACGGCTCAGGCCGAAACCGCGCAGCGCTTCCTCGTCGTGATCGAGGTAGCGGCGGGCCGAAAAGGGCTTCGTCCCCGCCTCCACCCGGGTCCAGATCGCCCGCGCGGACGCCACGGAGACCTGCTGTTCGACGATCAGCATCATCAGGGACTTGAGACCCGGCGCGCGGCTGCGGTCCGGCAAGGCGCCGGCGACCTGCCGCGCGCGCCGGAGATCCGGGTCGGCGGCGAACAGCGCCTCCATCGCCGTCAGGAGCTCCGGCGTCTCTCCCGATTTGAAGCGCGGTGACATGGAACGCTAAATAGAGCGCACCCACCGTCACTGTCGAGCCAGCATGACCTTCATCACCCGCTTCGCGCCCAGCCCCACCGGCCCCCTGCACCTGGGCCACGCCCTCTCGGCGCTGTTGTGCGCCGAGGCGGCCAGGATGGCCGGGGGACGCCTGCTGCTGCGCATAGAGGACATCGACGCGACGCGGTGCAGGCCCGAATACGAGGCGATGATACTCGACGATCTCGCCTGGCTCGGTCTTGCCTGGGAGGAACCGGTCTGGCGGCAGTCGGAGCGTATGCCCCACTACCGCGGCGCGCTGGCGGCGCTGGAACGCCGCGGGCTGGTCTATCCCTGCTTCTGTACCCGCGCCGAGGTCCGGGAACTGGCGACGGCAGAAGGTCTGGAGGGCCCCATCTACCCCGGCACCTGCCACGCGCTGCCGCGAGACGCGGCCCGCGCGCGCATCGACGCAGGCGAGCCGGCGGCCTGGCGGCTGGATCTCGCCGCCGCGCTGGGGGCGGCCGGCCCCGTGACCTGGACGGACGCCCGTGCCGGCGCGCAGACATGGGACGGCAGGGGCTGGGGCGACGTGGTGCTGGCCCGCAAGGACATCGGCACGAGCTATCACCTCGCGGTGACGGTCGACGACGCCGCCCAGGGGATCACCGACGTGATCCGCGGGCTCGACCTGTTTCACGCCGCCCATGTGCACGTCCTGCTGCAGCGCCTGCTGGGGCTGGCGACGCCGCGCTACGCCCATCACGAACTTCTGACCGGCGAGGACGGCGCCAAGCTGTCCAAGCGTCATGGCGCGGAAAGCCTGCGCAGCCTCATCGATTCGGGACTCGGCCGGGCGGAGCTGGCGCGGCTTCTCGTCGCGCGGGGGGCGCCCGCGCGGATTCTGCACATGGACACCCCTTTCCCGTCACAATGATATGGGTACTATCCGCCAACGCCAGTTGGAGGCAGCCGGTTCTTGAGCGCGATGGACACAGACAGAGGCCGCGATGCGCGCGGTCCGATGACCAATCTGGGACGGCTGACCCGCTATCGGCTCATCATTCCCCTGAAACGCGGCCAGATGCCGCCCGAGCATGTCGCCCGGGGCGTCGCCGTCGGCCTCGCCGTGGCCTTCACGCCGACGGTCGGGATCCAGCTCATCGCCGTTTTCGGCATCTGGGCGCTGGCGCGGGCCATCGCCACCCGGTTCCAGTTCCACCTCGTGGCCGCTCTGGCCTGGGTGTGGGTGACCAACATCTTCACCATCGGCCCGATCTACTACACCTTCCTGCTCACCGGACAGCTCATGCTGGGCCGCTTCGACGAACTCGGCTCGATCGGTTTCGGCACCTTCACGGCCCAGCTCACCGACGTCGTGAACGCCGATTCCAGTTTCCTGGAAGGGCTCTGGATCGGCACGCTCACGCTGTTCAAGGTCTGGGGCCTGCCCCTGTTCATCGGCTCGATTCCCTGGGCCGTGGGGACGGCATGGGTCGGCTATGTCTGGTCCAGGCGCTTCATCATCCGCTTCCGCGAGGCGCGCCAGAAGCGCTGGGCAAGGAAACTGCAGCGTCGCGACCAGCACGACGCGGGCGGTCCGCCAGCCTGAAACGGGGCCCGCGGCGGCAACCCCGGGGCAGCCTTTGAGAAATCCGATTTGCCCCCTTGCACGGACGGCGCTTGCCCCTATTGTCCGGGCTTTATGGACCATGCGGACGACGCCTTCGATCTGCCCTTCCCCCACCGGCACCTGCTGGGGACGCAGAACCTCAGCCGTGGCGACATCGAGCGTATTCTTGACCTGTCGGAGCGGTTCATCGACCAGAACCGGCAGGCCAACAAGCATCGCACCGATCTCTACGGCCGAACCCAGATCAACCTGTTCTTCGAGAATTCGACGCGGACGCTGACTTCCTTCGAACTGGCGGGCAAGCGCCTCGGCATCGACGTCATCAACATGAATACCGAGGTCTCCTCCACCAAGAAGGGCGAGACTCTCATCGACACGGCGATGACGCTGAACGCCATGCACCCCGACGTGCTGGTGGTCCGCCATCCCGATTCGGGCGCGGTGGACCTGCTGGCCCAGAAGATGGACTGCGCCGTCATCAATGCCGGCGACGGCAAGCACGAACATCCGACCCAGGCGCTGCTTGACGCCCTGACCATCCGTCAGCGCCTGAAGCGTCTGGAGGGTCTCACGGTCGCGATCTGCGGCGATGTGGCCCACAGCCGGGTGGCGCGGTCCAACATCCACCTGCTGAACACGATGGGCGCGCATGTCCGCGTGATCGCGCCGCCCACCCTGCTGCCGACGGGGATCGCCCGGCTCGGCGCCACGCCCTTCATCGACATGCGCGAGGGTCTGAAGGACGCCGACGTGGTGATGATGCTGCGCCTTCAGCGGGAGCGGATGACCGGCTCCTTCCTGCCGTCCGTGCGAGAATACTTCCACTATTACGGGCTCGATCACGACAAGCTGGCCTGCGCCAAGCCGGACGCGCTGATCATGCATCCGGGACCGATGAACCGCGGCGTGGAGATCGATACGGAGGTCGCCGACGACATCCACCGCAGCGTCATACGCGAACAGGTGGAGATGGGCGTCGCCGTGCGCATGGCCGTGCTGCTGCTGCTGACGCCGAAACAGGGCAACGGGGGACCGGCCGATGGCTAGCCACCGCATCGCCTACATGAACGGCCGCATCCTGGATCCCGCCAGCGGCCGTGACGAGACCGGCCATCTGCTGATCGAGGACGAGCGGATCGCCGCCGTCGGACCCGACATCTTTCCCAGGGGGCTGCCGGACCGGACCGAGGTCGTCGACCTCGCCGGCCTCTGCCTGGCGCCGGGACTGGTCGACATGCACGTGGTGGTGGGGGAGCCGGGCGCGGAGCACAAGGAGAGCTTCGCCAGCGCCGCGGCCGCCGCCCGCGCGGGCGGCGTCACCACGCTCTGCACCCTGCCCAACACGGATCCGGTGATCGACAATGTCGCCCTGGTCGAATACGTGCTCCGCCGGGCCAACGAGGGTTCGGACGTCCACATCCGCCCCTTCGCCGCGGCGACCCAGGGCCTTGCAGGCGCGCAGCTTACCGAGTTCGGTCTGCTGAAGGCGGCCGGCGCCGTCGCCTTCACCGATGGCGACCGCGCCATCGCCAACGCCAATATCCTGCGCCGGGCGCTGAGCTACTCCACGGCCTTCGACGCCCTGATCGTCCAGCACGCCGAGGAACCGACGCTGGCCAGCGGCGTGATGAACGCCGGCGAGCTGGCCACCCGTCTCGGTCTCTCCGGCATCCCGACGGCGGCCGAGACGATCATGGTCGAACGCGACCTGCGCCTGGTGGAGCTCACCGGCGCGCGCTATCACTTCGCGCAGCTCACCACCGCCGATGCGCTGGACGCCATGCGCCGCGCCAAGAAGGCGGGATTGAGGGTCTCGTGCGGAACGGCGCCCCACTACTTCACGCTGAACGAGCACGAGGTCTCGGGCTACCGGACCTTCGCCAAGGTTTCGCCGCCGCTGCGCTCCGAGGATGACCGCCGCGCGGTCGTCGAAGCGATCCGCGACGGCACGATCGATGTCATCGCCTCCCAGCACACGCCGGAAGATCCGGAGGCGAAACGCCAGACCTTCGAGCAGGCGGCCTTCGGCGTGGTCGGGCTGGAGACGATGCTGGCGCTGGGACTGCAGCTCAACATGAGCGAGGACGTGCCGCTGCTGACGGTGCTCGCCTGCATGACCTGCAATCCGGCGCGGCTGTTGGGTCTCGACTGCGGCGTTCTGGAGCCGGGACGGCCGGCCGACCTGGTGATCTTCGATCCCGAGGCGCCCTGGGTTGTGGATTCGAAGAAGTTCCGTTCGAAATCCAAGAACTCGCCCTTCGATGAGCGCCCGCTGCAGGGCCACGCCGTGCGCACCGTGGTCGACGGGCGCACCGTCTTCGTGCGCCGGGTCGAAAAGTAACAGCCATGTATTCCGACCTCGCCCTCGTCCTCGGCCAGATCGGCGTCGCGCCGATCCAGCTTGGCGGCACCCTGCTCGTCGCCTATCTGCTGGGCTCGGTGCCCTTCGGCGTGGTGCTGACCTCCGTCGCCGGACTCGGCGACGTGCGCCGGATCGGTTCGGGCAATATCGGCGCGACCAACGTCCTGCGCACGGGACGGAAGGATCTGGCGCTGATCACCCTGCTGCTCGACGGGGGCAAGGGCGCCGCGGCCGTGCTGATCGCCGGACATCTCTACGGTCCCAATGGCGAGGTTCTGGCGGCCATCGGCGCCTTTCTCGGCCATCTCTTTCCCGTCTACCTGGCCTTCCGTGGCGGCAAGGGTGTGGCCACATTCCTGGGCATCGCGCTGGCGCTGCACTTCCACGTCGGCCTCGCGACCTGCGCCATCTGGCTCGCGGTGGCGTTCCTGACACGCTACTCCTCGCTGGCGGCGCTGGTGATGGCCATCGCGACCCCTGTTCTGGCCTTCTACCTGCACGGCCCGCTGGCAATGGAACTCGACATCGTCCTGGCCGCCCTGATCTATCTCAAGCACCGCGGCAATATCCGGCGGCTGGTCACCGGCGAGGAACCGAGGATCGGCGGCGGGAAGAAACCTTGACGTCCCTCCGGGTTCTGGCGGCTCTGCTGGCCGCGGCCGTGCTGCTGGCCGGGTGCGCGACGCCGGGCCAGCGCGGCGACTTCACGGAAGCAGACGTCGTGCGGGGTTTCGAGATCGTCGCCTTCGGACGCGAGTTCGCGGACGCGGAGGCAACCTACGTCACCAAGTTCGACGCCCCCATCCGCATCCACGTGCTGCACGAACCTCTCGATCTGCGGCCCGTCGATGGCACGCGGGCAGTGATGGACATGATCGCCGGATTCCACCGCCCGCCCGCCTTCGCCGGCCTGACCCACGCCTCGATCGACCAGGGCGCTTCGGAAGCCCTCGACAACGCTCACATCCTGGTCGTGGCGCTCGGCTCGCGGAACTACGAGACCTTCTACGAGAAGGCCTCGCAGCGCTGGATCGAGGGCGGCAAGCTGCTGGTCGCGGACCATTTCTACTTCAGCCGCTGCGGCGCCAGCATCAGCGATCAGAAGGGCCGCATCCGCCGCGCCGTCGTCTTCCTGGACGTGGACGACATGAGCCCGATCCTCAACGAGTGCCTGGCCGAGGAAATCCTCCAGTCGCTGGGCCTGCCCGACGACGACGATTCGCTCGTCTGGTCGATGTTCAACGATTCCAACGACGTCCGGTTCCCGACGGACTTCGACAACCTGCTGGTCTCGGTACTTTATTCGGATGCGCTGCGGCCGGGTCAGAGCCGCGGGCGGGTGATGCAGCAGGTGCCGGGGCTGGTCAGGGAACTGTGGCCGAGCCACCTGGCGCGGCGTCGGAACGCCGAATAGAGACTGGCGCCTCGGCTCAGGCGGCGGCCGTCTCGCTGGCCTTGACGTATTTTCCGGTGGTGTCCTTCAGCCGCTCGACGAGAATCAGCGAGAGATTGAACAGGATGCGCGCGGCAATGTCGGGCATCTTCGTCATGGCCCGGGTCATGGTGTCCTGGGTGAGCACCAGAATTTCGGCGGGCCGCAGCGCAACGACGTCCGCCGTGCGGGGCTCGGTATTGAGATAGGCCATCTCGCCGAAGATGCCGCCCTTGCCGAAGCGGGCGATGCGCCGCTCGCCGTCACGGACCTCGACGGCGCCGTCCAGGACAACGAACATCTCGTTGCCCATGTCGCCCTTCTTGACGATGGTTTCGCCCGCGCCGCACTTCACCACCGTCGCCAGCTTCAGGAAGCGGGCCGCGTCGCGGTACTCCAGCGCCATCAGCAGCGGGATGCCGTTGTGCGGCGTCTGGTTGAGCTTGCGGGTCAGATAGCTCCAGAGCGCCTCCTCGTCCATCGCCGCGGGCTGGACGGAGTCGCAGGCTTCGGCAAAGGCGCGGCGGAACCAGTTCACCAGTTCCCGGTCGTGATTCATCGTCCGCGCCAGCGGCAGGAACGGCGATCTGGTCGCCGTCATGTGCTCCAGGTCGCCCGTGGGCAGCACCATGGGCACGCGGAAGCCGAGGTCGGCGTCCTGATAGTTGGCGCCGTAACTGCGGTAGCCCAGCCGCTCGAACACGCCCACTTCGCCCGGTGCGGCATTGGTGAAATCGAACCCGCTGCCCCTGGCGCAGGCGATCTTGTAGGCAGCCGTCATGAGGATCGCGGCGGCGCGGCTGTCGGCGCGGTCGGTATCGACGACCAAGGTGTCGGTGAAGGAAACGGTCAGCCCCTCGAGGTCGAAGGCGCCGAGACCGAAGCGCTCGCGCATGTAGACCGGCAGCATGGGCACGGGCGCCACGATGACGCGCAGGGTGGCGGCTATGCGGCCGGCCCGGCGCATGTAGATCTGCATCGCGGCGCGATCCGCCGGGTCCGACAGGGCCCTGTTCTCGTGGTCGGCATTGACGTAGGTCCGCCCGAGTTGGCCGACCAGCACCTCGTAGCGAAAGCCGTAGACCTCCGCCAGTTCTTCGGGCGACTGCGCGATCAGGATATCCATGTCGGGGCTTGCGGACATGGTCCAATGCTAGGCGTGGTACCTGAAGAACGCGTTAACGGCCCTCAGCGCAGGTCGAAGAGCGGCATCTCCAGCCGGATGAGCGCGGGCTGATCCAGTACGGCGGCGGTCTCGGCCGCCTTCTTCAGCAGCGGATGGGCAAGCCCGATCCGCGCGGCCACGAAGCCCGGGTCGGCGGCGGCGCGCAGCCTCTCGCGCCAGCCGATGCGCGGATACTCCACGATCTCCATGTCGGCCGCGCCGCCGGCGCCGGCGGCTTCCGCGGCCTCCTCCAGGGCGGCGCGGAAGCCGCCCAGACGGTCGACCAGCCCCCGTTCCAGCGCCTGTCGTCCGGTCCAGACGCGGCCCTGGGCCGCTGCTTCCGCCGCGGCCGGGCCGAGCCCGCGCGCCTCGGCGACCCGTTCGACGAACTCGGCGTAGATCTCGTCGATGCGGCGGCTGAGCCGCTGGCGCTGCGCCGGGGTATAGGCGCTGAAGGGCGAGTTGAAGGCCGCGTCGGGGCCGCTGCGCACGGTCTCGATGCGCACGCCGTTCCGCGCCAGCAGCTCCTCGAACACGATCTTGCCGCCGATCACACCGATGGAACCGGTGATCGTGGTTTCAGCGGCGACGATGCGGTCCGCCGCCATGGCGATCATGTAGCCGCCGGAGCCGGCGACCTCGCCCATGGAGACGATGACCGGCTTGTCGAGGGCTTCGATGGCCCGCCGGATCGCATCCGAAGGCGCATAGGCGCCGCCGGGGCTGTCCACCCGCAGCACGATCGCGTCGATGGCGGGATCGGCGTCCGCTTCCCTGAGCGTCGCGATCAGCCGCTCGGCGCGTACCTGATCGCCTTCGAGAGGCGATCCCCAGCCGCCGCTGATCGGACCCGAAGCGACGACAAGGGCGACACGGCGGATCGCGTCGCCATCCTGCTCCAGGATCAGGGGCAAGTAGTCGCGGGCCGTGATGACCGGGGCGTCGAGCGCGTCATCGAGTTCGAAACCATGGCCCAGCCGGTCGACCAGCCCCGCTTCCAGCGCCGCGGCCGGGTTCATCAGGGCCCGGTCCAGCCGTCCTTCCAGACCCTCGGCCACGCCTGGCCGGTCGGCGTCGATGCCGTCCTTCAGCCTGTCGTCCAGATCGACGACCATCGCCGTCATGGCCTCGCGCAGTTCCGGCGGCATGCGCCGCTCCGCGATCACATTGGCCGCGGACTTGAAGCGCTTGCGGCGTTCGAGCTGAGGATCGATGCCGAGATCGTCGACCAGTTCGCCCGCATAGGGCGTCTGCAGCGCCACGCCCGTGACCGCGAATTCGCCCGCGGCCGGCATCCAGATCTCGTCGAAGGCGGCGGCGAAGCGGTAGCGCGCGAGATCGTAGTATTCGGAGACGACATAGGTGCGCTTGCCCGCCGCACGGAAACGGCCGATCGCGCCGGCCAGCGTCTCGGCGTGGACGAAAGGCAGCTCCGCCGCCGACAGATCCATCCGGATCGCCCTGATGCGCGGATCGGCGGCGGCGCGGTCGATCACCCGCACCAGACGCGAAAGCGTCAGGGCGTCCCCGCGCACCACGCTGAGGAATCCGCCCTCGCTGACCGATTCCGGCAGGCGCTCGTCGAATGTGATTTCCAGCACCGAGCCGTCGGCGATCTCCGGCGGGCGCGGCTGCCAGGGTTCCACGACGACCAGCGCCACCAGCCCGCCTATCACCAGGAAACCGACGACGAACAGAATCGATTTCAGCCCGAACCAGACGATCCTCAGGGCGCGGCCGAGCGCGCTCACGACGCCTGTCCCTGGGCCCGCGCCCTGAGCAGATGGTCGGCCAGCACGCAGGCCATCATCGCCTCGCCCACGGGCACGGCGCGGATGCCGACGCAGGGGTCGTGACGCCCCCTGGTCACGATCTCGGTGTCGTTGCCCTCTCTGTCCACGGTCGCCCGGGGGCTGAGGATCGAGGACGTCGGCTTGACCGCGAAACGGCAGACCACCGGCTGGCCGGAGGAAATGCCGCCAAGCACACCGCCGGCGTGATTGGAGGTGAAGGATGGCGCGCCGTCCTTCATGCGCATCTCGTCGGCATTGGTCTCGCCGGTCAGGGCCGCGGCCGCGAAGCCGTCGCCGATCTCCACGCCCTTGACCGCGTTGATCGACATCATCGCCTGGGCCAGGTCGGAATCCAGCTTGCCGTAAATCGGCGCGCCCAGTCCTACGGGCACGCCCTCGGCCACCACCTCGATCACCGCGCCGACCGAGCTGCCCGCCTTGCGCACGCCGTCGAGATAATCCTCCCAGCGCGCGGCGGTCTGCGGATCGGGGCACCAGAAGGGGTTGCGATCGACTGTCTCCCAGTCCCATGCGTCGCGGTCGACGGCGATCTCGCCCACCTGCACCAGCGCGCCGCGAATGCGGACACCGGGCCCCAGCACCTTGCGCGCCAGCGCCCCCGCGGCAACGCGGCTCGCCGTCTCCCGCGCAGAGGAACGCCCGCCGCCACGATAGTCGCGGATGCCGTATTTCTGCATGTAGACATAGTCCGCATGGCCGGGACGGTACTTGTCCCTGATGTCGGAATAGTCCTTCGAGCGCTGGTCCACATTCTCGATCATCATCATGACCGGCGTGCCGGTGGTGCGGCCTTCGAAGACGCCGGACATGATGCGCACGCCGTCAGGCTCGCGGCGCTGCGTGGTGAAGCGGTTCTGCCCGGGCCGGCGGCGGTCGAGAAAGGTCTGGATATCGGCTTCCGCCAGTTCGATCAGCGGCGGACATCCGTCGACCACGCAGCCGATGGCGGGTCCGTGGCTTTCCCCCCAGGTGGTGACCCGGAACAGATGGCCGAAGGTATTGTGCGACATGGCCGGTCCCCGGCCCGGCTCAGATGTTGCCGATGTCGGGCGCGTCCACGGCCTTCATGCCGACGACGTGGTAGCCCGAATCGACGTGCAGCACCTCACCGGTGACACCGTCCCCAAGATGGCTGATCAGATAGAGCGCCGAATTGCCCACCTGGTCGATGGTGACGTTGCGCTTCAGCGGCGAATTCAGTTCGTTCCACTTCAGGATGTAGCGGAAATCGCCGATGCCGGAAGCCGCCAGGGTCTTGATCGGTCCTGCCGAGACCGCGTTGACGCGGATGTTCTTCGGCCCGAGATCGACGGCGAGATAGCGCACGCTCGCCTCCAGCGCCGCCTTGGCGACGCCCATGACGTTGTAGTGGGGCATCACCCGCTCGGCGCCGTAATAGGTCAGCGTCAGCATGCTGCCGCCATCGGTCATCAGCGGTTCGGCCCGGCGCGCGATCGCCGTGAAGGAATAGCAGCTGATCTGCATGGAGCGGCGGAAGTTCTCCAGGCTGGTGTCGACATAGCGGCCCTTGAGCTCGTCCTTGTCGGCGTAAGCGATGGCGTGAACCAGAAAATCGAGCCCGCCCCAGCGGCCGGAAATATCCTCGAAGACCGAATCCATCGAAGCGGGATCGGTGACGTCGCAGGGCATCACGTAGTCGCAGCCGATCGACTCCGCCAGCGGCACGACGCGCTTCTTCAGGGCGTCGCCCTGATAGGTGAAGGCGAGGTCGGCACCCTCCCTGGCGGCCGCGCGCGCAATACCCCAGGCGATGGAGCGGTCGTTGGCAACGCCCATAACCAGTCCGCGTTTGCCCGCCAACAGCCCGCTCGGTTCGCTCATGCTTGTCTCTCCTACAGGACCCTCCGCCACCGGCGGCCATGGCCCGAGTTGCTTTGACGCCCGGTTCGGCGCAACCATGTGATCCATTGGCGCCATGTGCAACCGAAGCGAATTGATGAGGATTTATAAGCGTTGAACCGGCAAAAGGCCATGCAATTGGCGCGGCGCTGGGGGCGCCTCGGGGCGTCGCTCGCCGTCTTCGTGGCCAGGCGCTTCGTCGCCAACCGCCTGCCGGAAGTGGCCTCGGCGCTGACCTTCACCTCATTGCTGGCGCTGGTGCCGCTGATGACGATCAGTTTCGCCATATTCGCCGCATTTCCGGCCTTCAATCAGGCCGAGGCCGAGCTGGAGGCCTTCATCTTCGGCAATTTCGTGCCCCACGCCAGCGACGCGGTGCAGGAGTACATCACGCGCTTCCGCGGCAATGTCGGGCAGCTCTCCGCCTTCGGCATCGTCGGACTGGGCGTGACCTCGGTGCTGCTGCTCGTGACCATCGAGAGCGCGCTCAATCGCCTGTTTCTCGTCCGCCGCCAGCGCTCGATGATTCGCCGGCTGCTGGCCTACTGGGCGCTGCTGACGCTGGGACCGATCTTCTTCCTGGTCAGCGTCACCCTGTCCTCGATGCTGTTCACGCTGGCCAACCAGACCGGCGGGCAGGAACTGGGCAATGCGGTCTCGTTTCTGGGCCGCGTGGTGCCCTATGTTCTGGCCTTCGCCGGCTATGTGGTGATGTACACGGTGATGCCGAACCGCCATGTCGAGGTACGCGACGCGGCCATCGGCGCCGGCGTCGCAGCGCTGCTGTTCGAGGCGCTGAAGGCGCTGTTCGGTCTCTATGTCACCACCTTTCCCGTCTACCAGACGATCTACGGCGCCATTTCGGTGCTCCCGATCCTGCTGCTCTGGATCTATCTCGCCTGGGTCGTCACCCTGATCGGCGCGGGGATCACCGCCGCCCTGCCCGAATGGCGCGCGGCGAGCGGCGTCGAACTGGTGACCGCACCCCGCTCGGGCCGGCTGGCGCTGGCCATCGAAGCCCTGCGTATCCTGCGCAAGGCCCACCGCGATGGCGACGACGTGCGCCCGCACGTTCTGGTGCGGCGGCTCAGGATGTCCCCCACCGCGCTCGAACAGCTCTTCGAGCGGCTGGAAGATGCCGGCTATGTCCGCGAAACGCGGCGGCACCGCTGGATACTGGCGAGGGAAATCGCCGACCTGACGCTGTACGACCTGATGCTCGCCATGGACATCCAGACCCGGCAGCCCTCGCTGGCCGGCAGCCCGGTCGCCGGCCTGGAAGGCCCCATCGACGAAGCCATCCAGATGGAGCGTTCGGTCTTCAGCGTACCGCTGGCCCGGGTTCTCGACGGCGACCAGCCGACGCCCATCACGCCGCGCCCCCGGGAGGCCGCGGACTGAGCGAGTCCGGGGCGGCTTCAGTCGGTCTTCAGGTCGGCGCGCGCGTCGAAGGCCTCGCCGCGCGACCAGGACTTCACGAACTGCTGCAACTCGGGATCCTTGCCGTCGGGCAGAACGATCTTGAGACGCACATACTGGTCGCCGTCCTGCCCCGACTTCCGGTTGACGATGCCCTTGCCCTTCAGGCGGAGCGTGCGTCCGGTATTGGAGCCCTCGGGCACCGTGACCGTGACATCCCCGTGAATCGTCGGCGCCTTGATCTTCGCGCCGAGCACCGCTTCGGTCAGCGATATGGGCAGCTCGATATGGATGTCCTGGCCGCGGCGCGTGTAGAGCGGATGCGGCTTCACCGAAACCTCGATCAGGGCGTCGCCCGGCGCGCCGCCGGGAGGCGCGTCGCCCTGCCCCTTCAGGCGTATCTGCTGGCCGTCTTCCAGGCCGGCGGGAATCCGCACGTCCAGCGTCTTGCCGCCGGGCAGGGTGAGCCTGCGGTTGGCGCCGCGCGCAGCCTCCAGGAAACTCACGTCCAGGGTGTACTTGCGGTCGCGGCCGCGCGCCTGCTGCCGGCCGCCGCGGAAGCTGGTGAAGATGTCGCCGAAGATATCCTCGAAGCCCCGCGCGCCGCCGCCATGAAACCCGCCGAAGCCCTCTTCGCCGCCTTCCGGCCCGGTGTAGGTGCGGTACTGGGTGCGTGACATGCGCTCCTGTCCGTCGGGGCCGATCTCGCCCCGGTCATAGCGCGCGCGCTGGTCGACGTCGCCCAGCAGGTTGTAGGCCGCGGACACTTCCTTGAAGCGGTCGGCGGCGGACGAATCCCCGGGATGCCGGTCAGGATGAAGGTCCTTCGCCAGCTTGCGGTAGGCTTTCTTGATGTCTTCCTGGGACGCGTTCCTGCCGACGCCCAGAACCGTATATGGATCTCGCATCATCTGATTCGGTCTTTTCGGATCGACGGCCCCCTGCCGTCATCCACGCCGCCATCAATAGCGCGGATGGGCCCGGCCGGCCATATATATGGTCACTGCCGGTCCGGTGAAAAGAGCACCACCAGATGATCCACGAGACCGTCGGTGACCAGCTCGGTGTTGCGCGGCGGCGGCCCGGAAGCGATCGAATCCTCTCCGGCCGGCGCCGGCGCGGATTCGATCTGCGAAGTGTCGGCCCCGGCGCGGCTTTCCGGGCGCTCCCCGGCCGGCGCACGAACCTCGGCATCCGAAGGCGCCTGGCGGTCGACGCCCATCTCCGTCAGCCGCGCGGCAGCGCGGCCGAAGCCGAGTTCAGCGGCGCGGCGGAACCAGCGGATCGCCGCCTCGCGGTCGCGCGCCGTGCCGTAGCCGCTTTCATGGAGAATGCCCAGATTGTGCATCGATTCCGCCAGGCCGCCCTCGGCCGCCTGTTTCATGTAGCGGAAGGCCCGTTCGGCATCCGCCTCAACGCCATTCCCCTTCAGATAGAGGTCGGCGAGGTTCGCCGCCGCCGGCGCGAAATCCTGCTCGGCGGCGCGGCGGAACCAGTCCGCGGCGGTCCCCGGATCGCGCGCCACGCCGACGCCGTTCAGATACATCAGGCCCAGATTGCGCTGCGCCGCGGGATCACCGGCCCTGGCGGCTTCCTCCCAGATTTCCGCGGCGCGCGGATGATCGCCGGCGCGATAGGCCTCCAGCCCGTCGCGGAAACTGGCTTCGGCGACCGCGAGCGGCGCACAGACGAAAAGAATGGCGAAAAGGGAGACTATACACTTGGTCATGGCTTGACCCTCCGGTGTGCTTCTGACGGCAAGGCGCACGGCGGCCTCATTCTCCGTTGATCGGGCGGTTAACCTTCCATACCAGATAGGGTGTGACAGGCGCGGGCGAAAGCTGTGGCACTCGGCAGCATGGCAATCGGGACGATACGCCCTAGCTTGCGCTTCACGGCAAGGAGACCTTCATGAGCGCACCCACCGACCCCATCGCCCATTTCCGATCCTGGATGGAAGAGGCGCGGGAAAGCGAGCCGAACGACCCGAACGCCATGGCGCTCGCGACTGTGGGCGCCGGCGGCATGCCCAGCCTGCGGATGGTGCTGCTGAAAGACGTCGATCGGGAAGGCTTCGTCTTCTACACCAATTTCGAGAGTCAGAAGGGGCAGGAACTGCTGGCCCACCCGAAGGCGGCGCTCTGCTTCCACTGGAAGAGCCTGCGCCGCCAGGTCCGTGTCGAAGGCATGGTGGAGCGCGTCGACGAGTCCGAAGCCGACGCCTATTTCGCCTCCCGCCCCCGCGACAGCCGCATCGGCGCCTGGGCCTCGGACCAGAGCCGCCCGATGGAGGGCCGGTTCGAACTGGAGAAGCGCGTGGCGAAATTCGCGGCCAGGTACGCCATCGGCGAAGTGCCCCGGCCGCCGCACTGGTCGGGCTTCCGGATCGTGCCTTCTCGGATCGAGTTCTGGCGCGACCGGCCCTTCCGCCTGCACGAGCGGCTGAATTTTGTCCGGGAGCGGGACGGCTGGCGGAACGAGGTGCTGTTTCCCTGATGGCGCCGGCGCGCAAACCGGAGAGCTGGATGCGCCTCGCCACCCTGGCGTCGGTGCTGACGGCCTTTGTCCTGTTGGTGATCAAGACCGTGGCACTGGTCATGACCGGCTCCACGGCCATGCTCGGGTCCCTGCTGGATTCGGCGCTCGATCTGACCGCTTCGCTGACCAACCTGTTCGCGGTCCGCTACAGCCTGACGGAAGCGGACGAGGAACACCGTTTCGGCCACGGCAAGGCCGAATCCCTCGGCGCCCTGGCGCAGGCGGCGCTGATTTCCGGCTCCGCCGTTTTCCTGGCCTGGGAGAGCGCTGCGAACCTTCTCGACCCCGATCCAGTACGCGCCACTACGCTCGGCATCATCGTCATGGTGGTATCGATCGCGATGACGCTCGTGCTCGTGGCCTTTCAGCGCTTCGTCGTCCGCCGCTCCGGCTCTGTCGCGATCAGCGCCGACCTGCTGCATTATTCGGGCGACCTGCTGATGAACGCCGGCGTCATCGTCGCGCTGGTGCTGTCGGGCATGATGGGCGTGCATGTCGCTGATCCGATCATCGGCGTACTGATCGCACTGTGGCTGCTGCGCGGGTCGTGGCAGATCAGCCGCAACGCCTTCGACCAGTTGATGGACCGGGAACTGCCCGAGGACGAGCGCGCGCGCATCCTGACCGCGGCGCTGGCAGTCCCCGACGTCAGCGCCGTGCACGACCTGCGCACGCGGCAGTCCGGCCTGGCAGCCTTCGTTCAGGTCCACGTCGAGCTGGACGGCGGCATGTCGCTCTACCGCGCGCATGTCATCGCCGACATGGTGGAGGCGGAGATCGAGCGCATCCATCCGGGCGCAGAGGTCATCGTCCACCTAGATCCGGCGGGCGCGGAAGATCTCGCGGATCAGTACGACCGCGTCACGGCGGCGGAGTGGGACGGCGGCGCGGAGGAGACCTCCGAAGAAGACAATTCCCAAGGGGAGCGGGCGTGAGTTATCTTCCCGGCCATGGCTGATAGCGGCAAGACACTGATCCTGACCGGCGCCTCGCGCGGGATCGGACATGCGACGGTGAAGCGCTTCGGCGCCGCGGGCTGGCGCATCATCACCGTCTCCCGTCATCCCTTCTCCGAGGACTGCCCCTGGGAGCATGGCGAGGAGGATCACGTCCAGCTCGACCTCTCGCGCCAGGAAACCATCCAGGAAGGCATCGCCAGCCTGAAGTCGAAACTGCCCGACGGCCGCCTCGACGCCCTGATCAACAACGCCGGCATCTCGCCCAAGGGGCCGGACGGCGGACGGCTGAGCACGATGAACACCGCCCCCGAGGACTGGTACAGCGTCTTCAACGTGAACCTCTTCGCCCCGGTCTGGCTGGCGCGCGGTCTGTTCGACGAACTCAAGGCGGCGAAGGGCGCGGTGGTCAACGTGACCTCGATCGCCGGCAGCCGCGTGCATCCCTTCGCCGGTTCCGCCTACAGCACCTCGAAGGCTGCGCTGGCGGCCCTGACGCGGGAAATGGCGGCCGACCTGGGCCCGCACGGCATCCGCGTCAACGCCATCGCGCCGGGCGAGATCGACACCGCGATCCTCTCGCCCGGGACCGAGAAGATGATCGAGGACATTCCGCTGCACCGGCTCGGCCGGCCCGAGGAAGTGGCCTCGACGATCTATTTCCTCTGCTCGCCCCAGGCCAGCTACGTCACCGGCGCGGAGGTCCACATCAACGGTGGACAGCATGTCTGACGCCGGCACGGCGAAGCATGCGGGCGAGACCGACCCTTTCGGCAAACAGGCCCAGGAAATCAACCGCGAACGCCTGATCTCGAGCGAGGCCGACCGCGCGGAAATGGCCGGCGCCGCGGCGCATCTGGCCAGGCATGGCTATGCCGTGTTGCCGGACATGCTTGATGCGGAGGGACTGGAGGCCGCGCGGGCGGCGCTGGACCCCATCAACGAGGCCAACCGCTGGGGTGTCTACGAGTTCGAGGGCAAGCGGACCAAGCGGGTCTACAGCCTGCTCTCGCTCAGCCGCGGTTTCGACTTCATGGCCGCCGACCGGCGCATGATCGCCCTGATCGAGAGCCGTTTCGGCGAGAGCCCGGTGATCAGCGCAGCCCAGGGCATGACCCTCCATGGCGGACAGAGCGCCCAGCCGCTGCACCGCGACGACGGCCACTACGCCGCGCCCCGGCCGCGGCCGCCCTTCGTCGTCTCCTGCATCTGGGCGCTGGACGACTTCACGGCGGAGAACGGGGCGACGATGTACGTCCCCGGCTCCCATACCGATCCGGGCGATACGCCTCCCACGACGCCCCCGTCGCAGGCGATCGTGCCGGCGGGCTCGGTCTTCGTCTATGACGGGGCGCTCTGGCACGGCGGCGGCGAAGCCCGGGGCGACAGCCGCCGGCGCGCGGTCAACATGATCTACTGCCGGCCCTGGCTGCGTCAGCAGGAGAACTGGATCGTCACCACCCCGCCCGAGGAGGCGAAGGACCTGCCGAAGGTCATGCAGCGGCTCTTCGGCTACTGGATCTACGGCTTCACGCTCAACACCGCCTTCGGCACCGCACCGCTCAAGGCGCACGAGATGCTGAAGGCGCGGAAATAGCTCGTAACATTATTGGCGTCCTGGGGCTTGACCTCAGGACCCAGTCTGTCGGTTCGCTGGGTCCTTGGATCAAGCCTGCCCCGGACATGATCCGGGGTCCAAGGGCGCCGACTTGACCTAGCCCGCGACGCCGGTCTTCTGGCGGCGTTCTCGTTCGCTGGCGGTCTTGAGCTGGCCGCAGGCGGCCATGATGTCCTGCCCGCGCGGGGTGCGCACCGGGCTGGAATAGCCGGCGTCGTTGACGATCTCAGCGAACTTGCGGATCGCCTCCGGCTTTGAGCACGCATAGGGCGCGCCGGGCCAGGGATTGAACGGGATCAGGTTGACCTTGGACGGAATGCCCCGGATCAGGCGGACCAGTTCCCGCGCCTCGGCCGGGCTGTCGTTGATGCCGTCCAGCATCACGTATTCCCAGGTGATGCGCCGCGCATTGTTCGCCGCCGGATAGGTGCGGCAGGCGTCCATCAGCTCCCGGAGCGGGTGCTTGCGGTTGATGGGCACGAGCACGTCGCGCAGTTCGTCGTTCACCGCGTGCAGCGAGATCGCCAGATTGACCTCCAGCTCCCGTCCGCAGCGTTCGATCATCGGCACGACGCCCGAGGTCGAGAGCGTGATGCGCCGCTTCGAGATGGCGATGCCGTCGCCGTCCATGGCGATCTTCAGGGCGCGGGCGACGTTCTCGTAGTTCAGCAGCGGCTCGCCCATGCCCATCATGACGATATTGGAGATGTAGCGGTTGCCGTCCTTCGGCGTCGGCCATTCGCCGATGGTGTCGCGCGCGACCATCAGCTGGGCGATGATCTCGCCGGCGGTCAGGTTGCGCACCAGCTTCTGCGTGCCCGTGTGGCAGAAGGCGCAGGTCAGGGTGCAGCCGACCTGGCTGGAAACGCAGAGCGCGCCGCGGTCTTCCTCCGGGATGTGCACCGTCTCCGCCTCGTGGCCGTCGCCGAAGCGCATCAGCCATTTGCGCGTGCCGTCGCTCGACTCCTGGTAGTCCGTGACCTCCGGCCGGCCGATCACGAAGCGGTCGTCCAGATCCGCCCGCCAGGCCTTGGAAATCGACGTCATCTCGTCGAAGGAGCGCGCGCCGCGGTGGTAGATCCAGTGGAAAAGCTGGCTGGCCCGCATCTTCACCTTGTCGGACCGCTCGCCGGCGTCCAGCAGGGCGCGGGCGATTCCGTCGCGATCCAGACCGATCAGCGACGGCCGCCGGTCGAGGCCGGCGGGAAAGGCGCGGTCCGTGGCGCGGAAGTCCGGCGCGATGGCGGTATCGTTCACTGGCAGGCCTTGTCGATGGCGTTGGAGGCGGCGGTGAAGCCGAGCAGCGAATAGACATCGACGGTGTGGGTGCCGCGGCTGGAATAGCCGTCGATGCGCATGTCGCGTCCGGCCTTCATGTCACGGATCATCGCCCGGTCGTCTTCCGGGTCCACCGTCCAGGCGCGCTCGCCGTCGGTGCTCATGCCGTACTCGCTGCTGCCGATCCTGGCAATGGCCTCGCGGTTCTCGGCGAAGGGATAGCCGACGATCATGCTGATCTCGCCCTGCACGCCTTCGGCGGGTCGGTGCGAGACGTAGAAGCGAATATCGCCGCGGCGCACGTTCGACGGCTCCGTCGATTTCGGCGTCGAGGTGATATAGCAGATGCGCACATCGCCCTCGCGGTAGACCCACGCCGACCAGTCACGGAAGTCGCCGATCTTCTGCGCCGCGTTCTGGGCCGACGCGACGCCCGACAGCAGGCCGGCCGCGACGGCAATCATGATGATGAGTGCCTTTCCCATGGGCGCAACATAGAGAGCGATTGCGGCAATTTCCAGCCAGCGTGAAGCCCGGCACATGGCGGCCCGCGGCGATCGGCGATTGTGCCGCCCGCCGGGCGCGGATAAACGGTCCCGACACCGTCACGGACCACCATCCTTGCAGCTTCATCCCAAATCCGCGCTCGGCGCCACGCTGGCCCTGCAGGTCGTCGCAGCCGCTATCTTCACCACCGGGGCGGTGCTGGCGCCGGCGCTGCCCGTCAGCCTCGGACTGGACGAAGCCGGCATCGGCCTCTACGGCGCCATCACCTTTCTCGGCGCCATGTTCGGCTCCCCCATCGCCGCCGCCTTCATCGGCCGTCACGGGGCCATCCGGCTAACCCAGGCGGGCATGGTGATCTCGATCCTCGGGCTGTCGGCGCTCTACCTGGAGACCTATGTCCTGGCGCTGGCCGGGGCGCTGCTGATCGGCCTCGGCTACGGACCCAATGCGCCGGGCGGCTCGCATCTGCTGGCCCGCCACGCGCCGCCGCGGCGACGCGGCCTGTTCTTCTCCATCAAACAGTCGGGCGTGCCCATCGGCGGCGCCATCGTCGGCCTGATGGTCCCGGCGCTGGAGGACGCATACGGCTGGCGCGTGGCCGCCGCGGCGGTGCTGCTGTTCGGCGGCGCCGTCCTGCTCGCGGTGCAGCCCTGGCGCGGCCGGCTGGACGTGGAGCGGCTGGCGCCGCCGAAGTCCGTGCGTCTCGGCCTGCGGGAGATCATCCCGCTGGACGGCATGCGCGCGCATCCGCTGCTGCCCTTCATCTCCTTCACCGCCTTCGCCTACGGCGCAGGGCAGATGATCATGTTCACCTACACGGTCATCTTCCTGACCACCCGGGCCGGGCTGAGCCTCGTGGAAGCCGGCCAGGCCTTCGCGGTAATGCAGGCGACCAGCTTCGCCATGCGCATCTTCGCCGGCTGGCTGAACGACCGCTGGCGCCGCCCGCGCCCGCTGCTGGCGGGCTTCGGCGCGGTCACGGCGGTGGGCGTGACCCTGCTCGCCGGGGTCGGACCCGACACGGCCCATGCGGCGATCCTTGGCATCGCCGCGCTGTGCGGCGCGGCGGCCGCGGGCTGGAACGGCGTCTACCTGGCCGAGGTCGCGCGCATCGTGCCCCAGGACAAGGTGGCGGCCGCGACCGGCGCCACGGTCTTCTGCACCTATTTCGGGCTGGTGGTGGGGCCGGCGCTGTTCGGACTGGCCGTGGCCAGCCAGGGCTACGCCTTCGCCTATGGCGGACTGGCGCTGGCCTCGCTGATCGGCGCGGCGGCGGTCTTCGCCCGCAAGCCGGTGGCGTAGCCGATTTGTTGCCCTCGGACTTGATCCGAGGGCCTGTGCAACGGCGCATCCACAACTCAGGTCCTCGGGTCAGGCCCGAGGACGCCAGCAACATTCACCCGCCGCCGCAGAGCGGGCATTCGGGATCGGGTTTCACCTTGATGCGGCGGAAGCTGGCGGACAGGCCGTCATAGATCAGCAGCCGGCCGGTCAGTCCCTCGCCCAGATCCAGCAGTTCCTTGATCGTCTCGGTCGCCTGCAGGCTGCCCATCACGCCGACGATGGCGCCCAGCACGCCGTCGCGGGCGCAGGTCTGTTCCTCCGGGGGGATGTCGCGGTAGAGGCAGCGGTAGCAGGGATTCTCCGGCTCCCAGCCGCGCCAGGTGGCGATCTGGCCGTCGAACCGCAGCACCGCCGCCGAAACCAGCGGCCGGCGCGCGGCGAAACAGGCGTCATGTACGGCGAAGCGGGTGGCGAAATTGTCCGAGCCGTCGCAGACGATGTCGTAGCCCTCGACCAGGTCGCCGGCGTTGGCGCCCTCGATGCGGGTGCGGTGTTCGACGATGCGGACGTCGGGGTTGATGCGGCGCACCGCGCGGACGGCGCTCTCGGTCTTGGCGAGGCCGAGATCGTCGCCGCCGTGCAGGACCTGGCGTTGCAGGTTCGACAGGGCGACCGTGTCGTCGTCGACGACGCCGATGGTGCCCACGCCCGCGGCGGCGAGATACATGATCAGCGGCGAGCCCAGTCCGCCGGCGCCGATCGCCAGCACCTTCGCGCGGAGCAGCTTCTGCTGGCCGGCGCCGCCGACCTCCTTCAGGACGATGTGACGGGCGTAACGCTCGATCTGGGCGTCATCCATGGCGCTCAGCCGTCCAGGGGCACGTCGGCGATACCGCGATAGGCGCTGCGCAGGGCCTCCGACCAGCGGTGCCGGATATCCTCGAAATACGGATCGCCCTCGGCGATGCGGCGCTCGATATGCTCGCCCGGATGGTCGCGGCGATAGACCATGAGGTCCAGCGGCAGGCCCACGGACATGTTGGAGCGCAGCGTCGAATCCATGGAAATCAGGCAGACCTTCGCCGCCTCCTTCACCGGCACTCCGAAGGTCATCACCCGATCGAGGATCGGCTTGCCGTACTTGGTCTCGCCGATCTGGAAGAAGGGCGTGTCCTCCGTCGCCTCGATGAAATTGCCCTCGGCGTAGATCTGGTAGAGCCTGAGCTTGCGCCCGGCGATCTGGCCGCCCAGCAGGAACGTGGCGTTGAAGCCGTGCGCGCCCTGTTCCAGCGACGGGCCGTCGACCTCGCGGACGTCGCGGATCGCCGCGCCGACCAGACGGGCGACGGCGAACATGCTGGGGGCGCCGAGAATGGTCTCCCCGGGATCGACCGAGTTGTCCTCCATCCGCTCTTCCAGCAGTCCGACCACGGCCTGGGTGACGGCGAGATTGCCCGCCGACATCAGCGCCACCAGCCGCTCGCCCGGACGCTTCCAGATCTTGAGCTTCCGGAAGGTGGAAATGTGGTCGATCCCGGCATTGGTGCGGGTGTCGGCCAGCATCACCAGCCCTTCGGCCGTCAACGTCCCGACGCAATAGGTCACTGCGGCGCATCCTCCGAGCATGAACAGGAAACAGGCCGCCTGATTAACGCAATCCGGCGGATTACGCCACGGATTGTGACTGGCTCTGGGTCTCGCCCTGCTCCTCCGGCACCAGCAGGAAGTCCCGCTGTATCTGCGCGCCGATCTCGATGTTGCGGTCGACGACACTGGTCAGGAACTCGTGCAGGCCGATCAGGTTGAAGATCTCGTCGATGGTGCCGTACTTGATCTGCGCGTGGACGCGGCCGGCCATTCTCAGGCTGGGCAGCGAGCGGCCGTAGTCGCCCGACAGATCCTCCAGGTTCCGCATGATCTCGTCATAGCAGCTCCGGATCGACCGCGGCATCTCGTCCCTGAGAATCAGCAATTCCGCCACGCGGATGGACCGGACCGCTTCGCCGAACAGCCGCCGGTAGTTGACATGCGCCGAAACCGACTGGAGCAGCGCCGTCCACTGATAGTAGTCGGCGGCGCCGCCGAGCGGCACGCCCTCCGGCAGGATCAGGTGGTACTTCACATCCAGGATCCGCGCAGTGGAATCGGCGCGTTCGACGAAGGTGCCGATGCGCAGGAAGTTGTAGAGGTCGTCGCGGATCATGGTGCCGGCGATGGCGCCGCGCACCAGATGGGAGCGCTGCTTCACCCAGTCGAAGAACTCCGAACGGCCGCGGCGCTCCATGGCCTCGACATCCATGTCCCGGATGCCGTGCCAGGTGTCGTTGACCGCCTCCCACAGTTCCCGCGTGATGGTATGCCGCTGGGCGCGCATGCTTTCGCGCGCGTTCTTCAGGCAGTTGTAGATGCTGGAGGGATTGTCACCGTCGAAGGCGATGAAATGGATGGCGTCGGCCTCGGTGACGGACTTGTATTTCTCGAGGTAGAGCGGCTCGGTGCCCGAAGCGATCAGGACCGAAAGCCACTCCCCGCCGTCCTCCGCCTTCATCGGCATCAGCGACATGCGCACGGCCACTTCCATCAGGCGGGCAAGGTTCTCGGCGCGCTCGACATAGCGGGAGGCCCAGTAGACGTCGTCTGCGGTACGGCTCAGCATCTCAGTCCTCCAGCACCCAGGTGTCCTTCGTGCCGCCGCCCTGGCTGGAATTGACCACCAGCGAGCCCTTCTTCATGGCCACGCGCGTCAACCCGCCCGGCACGATGCGGACCTCGTCCGCTCCCGTCAGCACGAACGGCCGGAGGTCGACATGCCGCGGCGCCACGCCTTCCTCGACGAAGGTGGGGCAGGTCGACAGCGCCAGCGTCGGCTGGGCGATGAAGCCGTCCGGATCCGCTTCGATGCGTTTCAGGTAGGTTTCCTGCTCGGCCTTCGTCGACTTCGGCCCCACCAGCATGCCGTAGCCGCCGGAGCCGTGGACCTCCTTCACCACCAGTTCGCCCAGGTTTTCGCGGATGTATTTCAGGTCGTCCGCCCGGCGGCCCATATAGGTCGGCACGTTCTTCAGCGTCGGCTCCTCGCCGAGGTAGAACCGCACCATCTCCGGCACGTAGACGTAGATCGCCTTGTCGTCGGCGACGCCGTTGCCGATGCCATTGGCGATCGCGACGTTGCCGGCGCGATAGGCCTCGACCAGGCCGCGCACGCCCAGCATGGATTCGGGATTGAAGGCGTCCGGGTCCAGGAAGGCGTCGTCGATGCGGCGATAGATGACGTCGACCCGCTTCGGGCCGCGGGTCGTACGCATGTAGACGACGTTCTCGCTGACGAAGAGATCCGCGCCCTCGACCAGTTCGACACCCATCCGGTCGGCCAGGAAAGCGTGCTCGAAATAGGCCGAGTTGAAGCGGCCCGGCGTCAGCACCACCACCTGCGGCGTACCGGTCTGATTGGGCGAGACCGACATCAGACTCTGTCGCAGCTCGTCCGGATAGTGGTCCACGGGCCGGACGCGGTGGCGCATGAACAGCTCCGGGAACAGGCGCATCTCGGCTTCCCGATTGCCCAGCATGTAGGACACGCCCGACGGCGTGCGGACATTGTCCTCGAGGACCACGAACTCGCCATCGACGCAGACCATGTCGACGCCGGCGATGTGCGCGTGAACGCCGGCGGGGGGCTCGATCCCCCGCATCTGCGGCAGGTAGGCGTCGTTGGCCTCGATGATCTCCCCGGGCACCACGCCCGAGGCGATGATCTCCTGGGCGCCATAGATATCGGAAAGGAAGGCGTTGATGGCGCGGACGCGCTGCTCCATGCCCCTGGCCATCTCGTCCCACTGCGTGCCGGTCAGGACGCGGGGAACGATGTCATAGGGTATCAGCCGCTCGGGATCCCCGCCCTCGCCATAGACCGCGAAGGTGATCCCCAGCCGGCGGAAGAGGAACTCCGCCTCCTGCCGCTTCTGTTCGAAGAGCTCGGTGGGCGTCCGTTCCAGCCAGTCGCGGAGATTGGCGTAGGCCGCGCGGACGTCCCCTTCCGGCGTCCACATCTCGTCGAAGGTCGCGGAACTGTCTTCTGTCATTGGCCCCCCTTCATCTCAAAGGACGTGGCTGCCGGCCGCCGCCCTTCAACGGGCAACAACGTCGCACGCGAACTTCGGGACCATGATTCCATGCGCCGCCGCGCTTGTCGTGGCGCAATTTTGGGCAGTGTCAGAACTCGAGCTGCATGTAGGCGACATTCAGCCAGCGCTCGAACTTGAAGCCGATGCGCCGGGCGACGCCGAACGGCGCGAAACCGGCCGCGCTGTGCAGCGCCACGGAAGCGCGATTGACCCCGGGGTCGCCGATGACCGCGATCACGCTGCGGAAGCCGTCGGCGCGCAGCCGGTCCAGCAGGGCCGCGAGCAGCAACCGTCCGGCGCCGTGGCCGGTCGCGCCCGGATGGAGGTAGATGGAATCCTCGGCCGTGAAGCGATAGGCCGGCCGTGGCCGGTAGGCGCCCGCATAGGCGTAGCCGATGACCTCGCCCTGCCGCTCCGCCGTCAGATAGGGAAATCCCCCCTCCCGATAGCCGGCGAAGCGCCGGCGCATCTCGGCCTGCGAGGGCGCCTCCAGTTCGAACGACGCCGTACCCGTCTCGACCCAGTGGGCGTAGATGGCGGTGATCGCGGCCATGTCGTCATCGCGGGTGTCGCGTACCCGCACGTCGCCTGCGGCCGGCGGCGTCAGTTCGCGTTCCATGGCGCCATGCCGTGCAGCCGGAGTTCCTGGAAAGCCCGGTCGGGGAAGACCGTCGGCAGTTCCCCGATCAGGACCTCCCCGCCCAGTTCCTCCCCCAGTCGCGTCAGGGCGCGGCGGTCGCCATCGTCCAGGCCGGCCAGGGCCTTGTCCAGAGGGTGCAGCACAAGGATCGGACTGAAGAACCGTCTGGGCCGGCCCGGCCGTATCAGGCCGCGGAGCAGGCGGGCCGCCGCCGGCAGGTCCACGGGCACGCCATAGGAATTGAAGGCCGCCTGTTCGTCGTCCGTCCAGGTTCGCCCGGCCTCGAAGACACGGCTTACCGGGCTGCCACGGAAGATCTCCACCCGTGCGCCGGCCTGACGCAACCGGACATAGATGATGTCGCGATAGCGCCGCGGCAGCCGCACCTCCAGCCGGGGCAGCACCGCGACGAGGATGATCAGAATGCCGAGGACGGCGACGGCGACGAAGATCGACGGCACGGACGCTCCTATGCCCGGGGATGATCGCGATGGTTGCCGATCCCGGCGGCGGCCGCAAGTTTCGCCGTCACATGATTGCCGGCGGCCATGGACCTTTGGCACACTGCGAATCCGTACGGCGCAAGGGGAGGTTTCCATGGCGGGCAGAAACAGGGCCATGATCGTGACGGCGCAGCCAGAGGCCTCTGAAGCCGGCGCCGAAGTGCTGATGCGCGGCGGCAACGCCGTCGACGCGGCCATGGCGGCGGCCTTGGTGCAGGGCGTGGTCGACCCGCAGATGTGCGGCATCGCCGGCTTCGGCTCCTGTCAGATCTACATGCCCCGGCGCGGCGTCCACACTTTCATCGACTTCCACGGCAAGACGCCGAAGGCGGCCCGGCCCGACATGTGGACCGACATCATCGAGGGCGAGACGCGCGACGGCTTCGGCTTCGTGCTGAAGGACAAGGTCAACGACCTCGGTTATCAGGCGGTGACCACGCCGGGCAGCCTGAAGGCCTATCACGAGGCGACGAGCGAGTTCGGCACCTGGGACTGGGCCGACATCTGCGCACCCGCCGTGGCCCAGGCGGAACAGGGCTTCATCGTCCGCCCGCATGTGGACTTCTGGTGGCATTCGGGGGCCAGCTTCGGCCGCGCCGACGTCACCGACCGGCTCGCCTTCTCGAAAACCGGGCGTGAGGCCTATTTCCGCGCCGACGGCTCGATCAAGCGGATCGGCGACCACGTCGCCAACCCCGACCTGGCGAAGACGCTGAAGCTGATCGCCGAGAAGGGGCCGGAAGTGTTCTACGAGGGCGAGATCGCCGAACGCATCGCCGAGGATTTCCGCGCCAATGGCGGCCTGCTGTCCTTTGACGACCTGAAGGATTACCGCACGACGCGGCTCGATCCGCTGCGCTTCGCCTATCGCGGCTGGGAACTCGCCACCAATCATCCGCCGGGCGGCGGCATCATGCTCAACGAGATGATGAACATCCTCGGTCACTTCGACCTCGCGGAAATCGGCCACAACACGGTCGAGTACATTCGCGTCGTCGCCGAGGCGATGAAGGTCGCGACCTCCGACAAGGACAATCACGTCGGCGATCCGGCCTTCTACGACGTGCCGGTCGAGCGGCTGACCTCCGACCTGCACGCCGAGGCGGCCGCGCGCCGCATCAAGGCGGGCAAAATGCACCATGTCGAGCGCATCGGCATGGAGGAATCGAAGCAGACCACCCACGTCGCCGTGATCGACGCCGACGGCAACGCTGTGACCATGACCCATTCGCTGGGCATGCCGTCGGGCGTCATCACCGACGGTCTCGGCTTCATGTACAACGGCTGCATGGCGGTCTTCGACCCGAGGCCCGGCCGCGCCGGCTCGATCGCGCCCGGCAAGTCGCGTTTCAGTTCGGTCTGCCCGACGCTCGGCTTTTGCGACGGCGATCTGCGGCTGGCCATCGGCGCACCCGGCGGCACCCAGATCGCCATGGGAGTGATGCAGGCGACGCTGAACGTCATAGACCACGGCATGACCATGACCGAGGCCGTCTCGGCCCCGCGTTTCTCCGCCACCTCCGACATCATCGATATCACCAACCGCATCCCCCGCTACGTCCAGCGGGAACTGATAGAACTGGGCTACGAGGTGGTTCGCAACCCGCTCAACTTCGACATCGGCGCCGTGCACGGCATCCGGCTGACCGAGGACGGCCGGCTCGATGGCGGGGCCGATCCCGGCCATGACGGCGTCGCTATCGGTGTCGAATAGGCGCGGCCCACCGACGCAGCCGGCGGTGATCTTCCTGTGACCGGCCTTCCTCCGCGGAAATCCGCACCCATCTGCGTGTCAGTATGGCGTCCCGGTCGTAGCGCAGGAGGTGTAGATGAGGATCCTGGTTCTGGTACTGATGTGTCTGGCCCCGCTGCTGGCGAAAGCCGGCGGGCTGCCGCCGGAAGGCGAAGTCCGCACCCACAGGGGCGTCGACCTGGTCGGCACCACCTATGCCGACCGTGACAGCGAGGATTTCTTCCGCGTCGCCGGGATGGCGGTCGACATGGTCCGCTCCCTGCCCCGGGCGGAGTGGAACCGCAGCGGACTGATCCGCAGGATCATCTACAACCCGCCTTCGAAATACCGCGACATCGACGACGAGACCGCGCACTTCACCGGCGTCTACTACCCCGAGCCCATGAACAGGTGGCCGGCACCCATGCTGATGAACCGCAGCGCCCGGTACGCCTCCGCCCTCGAACTGGCGCTGGCCATCGTCAGCGCCGGCATCCTGGCCGAGGACCACCGGAAATATGTCGACATGTCCGGCAGCGCGGCCGGGCGCGAGAGCGGCGAATACCGCCAGCTCCGCCTGCTGATGACCAAGTCGGCGTCCGCGGATGTCCAGCTCTCGGCGGACTGCCGGAACCTCGTCGCAGTCTACAATGCGCTGCGCATCCTCAACCCGCAGTCGATGGAACTCAATCAGCGGGTCCGCGAGATCAACAACCGCGGCTGCCGCTGACCGCCGTGCGGCTCAGGCGCCGTTCGTCTCCTCGACGATCCATTGCAGGTAGTCGTCGTTCACCATCGTGATCGGCAGGCCGATGATCGCGGGCGTCTCGTAGGGATGCAGTTCCCTGACCGCCGCGACGAGCCGGTCGAACAGCGCGGCGCGGGTCTTCAGCACCAGAGGCACCTCCGGCTCCCGCTCCACCTTGCCCTTCCAGTGATACGCACTCTCGATCGGCGCCATGACATTGGCGCAGGCGGCCAGACGCCTCTCGATCACGGCATCGGCGACCCTGTCCGCCGCGGCCTTGTCGGGGCAGTTGATCCAGACGTCGACAGCTTCCGCCTTCATGCCAGACCTTCGGGCGCCCGGAAGCCGCTCATGATCTGCTCCAGCATGGCCGCGACCGCGAGCGTGCGGCGGTCGCCCATCTCCGGTCCGACGATCTGCACGCCGACGGGCAAACCATCCTCCGAGGGCCCGGCCGGATAGACCGTCGCCGGCAGGTAGCTGACGCCGGTGAAGCCGGCCCAGAAGAGCTGCTGGAAATAGGGTACCGACCGGCCATTCACCGTGAGCTGGCGGGCGTTGAGATCCTCGGATTCGTCGTGCGGGAAGGCCGGCACCGAGGCAACGGGGCAGAGCAGCACGTCATAGCGGTCGAAGAACGCCGCCCAGGCCCAGCGCATCCGCGTCCGCGCCTCGTTAAGCCGCGCCCAGTCGCGGTGACGCATGGTCTGGGCGCGCAGCAGCATGGCGCGCCCGCTGGCGTCGTCGTCGGGCAGGGCATCGAGCTGCCTCAGGTTCTCCGTGAACACGTCCTCGGGCTGCCGCGCCGCCAGAGCGGCGTGGAGAAGCTGCATATAGGTCTCGTGGCACTCCCTCGGCTCGAAATCGGGCCGGGCCTTGTCGTCCACTTCGGCGCCCGCATCGGCCAGCGCCTTCGCCGCCGCCTCGATCCGCGCCTTCACGCGGTTGTCGACCGGCGCCATCGGATCGTCGGACCAGAGCGCCACCTTCAGTCCCTTCGCGCCGTGGTAGCCCGGCTGCGGCAGGTCGAGCTTCCAGCCCGGCGCATGCGGCCGGTCCGCGCCCGCCGTCAGGTCCAGCGCCAGTTCCAGATCGGCCGCCGACCGCGCCAGCGGCCCGACGACGGAGATATCGGTCGGCGTCAGCGCCCCGGCGAGGGAATGCCCGCGCATGGGCACGATTCCCCACGTCGGCTTGTGGCCGAAGACGCCGCTGTAATGCGCGGGGTTGCGGATCGAACCGCCGATGTCGGAGCCGTATTCCAGCGCCGAGAAGCCGGCCGCCAGCGCCGCCGCGCCGCCGCCCGAGGAGCCGCCGGGCGTATGGCCGGCCCGCCAGGGGTTGTGGGTGGTGCCGTAGACCGGGTTGTAGCTCTGGAAATCGGCGAGCATGACGGGGATGTTGGTCTTGCCGAAGATCACCGCGCCGGCGTCCTTCAGGCGCTTCACGACCACGCTGTCGGCCTTCGCGCGGTTGTCGCGGAACGCCTCGACGCCCCAGCAGGTCGGCAGCCCCTCGATGTCGAAGCTCTCCTTCACCGTCATCGGCAGGCCGTGCAGCGCGCCCCAGTTCTCGCCCCTGGCGCGGGCCGCGTCGGCGTCCCGGGCCCGGTCGCGGGCGCGATCGAAGTCACGGACCACGACGGCGTTGATGGCGTTGTCGTGACGCTCGACGCGGCCGATGTAGTGATCGAGCAGTTCCAGCGCGCCGACCTCGCCGCGGGCGATGGCCCCGCTCAGTTCCCGCGCCGTCTTCCAGGCCATGCCGGTCATCGTTCCCTCCCGCGCTGCCGGTTTCGGCACGCATCATTGCAGAATGCGAAGCATTCCGACCAGTTCCGATGCGCCGAACCCCGAAATCAGGAGCGCAGCCAGGCCCAGGCCTGATCCTCGTCGTCGCGGTCGAAGGAACGGATTTCCATGGGCAGGACGTGTTCGGCGGCCTCCACGGCGCGCTTCATCCAGTCGCTGGCCCCGACCAGGGCGTATCTGCGCACGTGCCGGATCGCGCCGATCTTCGCCGAGAACAGCGAGCCCGAGACCAGCATCGCCGGGTCGAAGCCCTCGTAGTCCTGCAGGCGGACGAACAGGTCGATACGCCGGCCGCTGGCGGTCGCTTCGCGCAGCGGCCCGACGATCGTGTCGATATCGCCCGGCGTGACGCGGCCATTGATCTCGAAGGCCAGCACGCCTTCCTCGCGCGGCTCGATCCGCCGGACCGCCTTCCGGGGTTGCGCCGGCGCCGCCGGGACATCGGAAGCGAAGGCCATCGCGGCGTCGCGCGAGGCCGGATCGTAGGCGCGGAACTCGACCGCGGCGACCGAACGGTTGAGGAAACGTACGATCGCGCTGACGAACTTCTTGTCGGAGACGGCGGCAACATGGGGGAAACGCTCCCACATCGACAACATCTCCATCTCGAAGCGGATGTCCTCGGCGATGGCGTCGCCGGTAACGTCGGACAGGCCGGTCAGGTCCACGAACAGGCCGAGGGTCTCGTGCCGCTCCAGCCTGGCGCGGCAGGCGCTTTCGATGGACTGGATGTCCTCCCGCGTGACCGTGCCCGAAAGCTCGATGGCGAGAACGTCGTCGGGGGCGTCGAGGATGGCGTACATGGCGGAATTCCCGTGCTGCCGTTGCTGACAGGCAGGGATATGCGCTCACGGGCCGCGGCGTTCAATGCGCCCGCCGGAAAAGAAAGGCCCCCGCCCCGGCAGGGATCCGGGACGAGGGCCGGAAGGCAATCGGGGGATCACGCGGAACCGATTTCGTGATCCCCCGACCGCAGGGTGGGTCTCAAGGCAATGGCCCGGCCGTTGGTGTCCCACCCAGCGGCTCTTTGTAAGGTCAGGCCGGCGGCACTCGGGCGTGAGAACAATACCGCCGGCCTGAAACGCCCCCGACCCCGATCGGTGGCGCGTTCTGTCCTTCGTCGCTGTCGGCTCGTGGTCCGCGCTGACCGGCAAGGCCTTCGGCGCTTGCCGTGAAACGCGTGACATGGGAACAATCAATCAATTCCAGATTGCGCCCGCCGACTGCGTGGAGGGGGCCCGAAGCGAAAGCGGGATATGTGATCTTCGCCATGTGCCACCCTCCGATAAGCTGTCACCCCGTCAACAACCCACCCCGCCGGCCTATTCGGTTACCCTATGAGCGAAGATGATCACGAAAGCGTGAGCGACGGACTGGCGGCGAATCTTCCCCGCCTCTGGCGCTATGCGCTCGTGCTCAGCCGCGATCACGCGACCGCCGAGGATCTGGTGCAGGCGACCTGCCTGCGGGCCCTGGAGCGCCGGGATCAGTACCGCACGGGCACCAACCTCCGGGCCTGGCTGTTCACCATCCTGTCCTCGATCTGGAAGAATCATCTCCGCGCCGAGCGGGTGCGGCAGGGAGCGGGTTTCGCCGACCCGGAAACCGCGCTGGTCGCCGACGGCGAGGGCGAGATGGAAATGAATAATCTGCTGCGGCGAGTGTTGATTGAGGTCGAAAGACTGCCGGAAGCGCAGCGGCAGACCGTCACCCTGGTCTATGCGGAGGGGTTTACCTACCGTGAAGCTGCGCGAATTCTGGACGTCCCCATCGGAACCATCATGTCCCGGCTTGCCACGGCACGATCCATGCCTGCAGGCCTGAAGGAGTCGCCGTCCGCGACCCCGCCTATGGAGGAAGACGAGCGGGAATGACCGCCAGTGCCGACAATGCGATGCTTGGGGACGAGGAGCTTGTCGCCTTCCTCGATGGCGAACTGCCGCTGGAAGAGCGCCGCCGGGTCAACCGCGCCCTCGCCGAATCGGCCGATGCGCGCCAGCGGCTGGAGCGACTTCGCACCGGCGACCGCCCCTTCCGGGAAGCCTTCGACCTGCTGGAGCGGCAGGCGCCGATGGACCGGCTGCGTCCCATGCTGGCCGACGCCGAGCGCCGCGCCGGCGCGTCAGCATCCCCCGCCGCCGACAGCCGCGCGCCGATGGCCGCGGCCGCCGCCATCCTGCTGGCTCTGGTCGGCGGCTTCGCCGGCGGCATGCTGCTGCAGCCGGAACCGGCCGAAGTGGCCCGGACCGCACCGGTCGAAGCGCCAGCGGAGCGCGGCTGGCGACAGGCCGTCGCAGATTACCAGAGCCTGTTCACGACCGAATCCCTCACACCATATCAGGGCGGCGATTCCGGTATCGAGCTGGCAAGCGCCACGGTCGGCCTGGAGCTGAAACGGCTGGCGCAGAACACGGACGAGCTCAATTTCCGGCGCGTGCAGGTGCTGCGCTTCAACGGCAAGCCGCTGATCCAGTTCGCCTTTCTCAGCGCCGACGGCATTCCGGTATCATTCTGCGTCATTCCGTCAGGCAACGAGCCCGCGCCGGAGAGCTTCGAGACCCGCAACGACATGGGCGTGGTCCACTGGGTCGATGACGGCTTCGGCTACATGGTCATCGGCGGCATGCCGCAGGAGCGCCTCTTCGACGTCGCGCACCAACTGAAGATGCGCCTGCCGGCCTGAACCGTCGGCGGGGCCGGTTCCTGCGAAGATTCCAGAGCATTCCACTGGTTGATTGAACCGACCCTCCAATTTCCTCCCCCATCAAGGGGGAGGTGGCTGCGCAGCAGCCGGAGGGGGGAAGGCCGGAGGCCATTTCGGCTTCGCCGATTCACCCCCACCCCGACCCTCCCCCATCAAGGGGGAGGGAGAGGGCTTCAATCAGATGTCGTAATGCACAGCTAATCCGTGGTCACGGCGTCATCCGCCGCCGGCGCATTTTCGGCGGCGGGGGATTCGGCGTTTTCCGGCATCCGGCACCCGATGGCCCAGAGCCCGTAGACCGGATGTTCCAGCGAGTTCAGGGACGGCATGGACGCCAGCATCCAGCCGTCGAAGACCACGGCGCGCGGCCGGTCGACGGCGTCGTCCTCGACGTGCAGCAGGACGAAGGATTCAGGCTGTTCGAACAACGGGCGGCTGCGGCAATAACGGGCGGTGATCTCCAGCGTGCCGAAACGCATGGTCTCGCCGATCGGGATTTCCAGGTCGGTGGTTGCGGCGGTGATCTTGTCGAGCACGCGCAGCACGGCGGTGTGACCGACCGGACGGTCGGGCGACGGGGCGGGCTGCGCGACGGCGGCGGCGGCGAGCAGGCTCAGCCCGGCAAGGACGCCGAGAAGCGCAGTCTGACGTAGTCGGCGGTCCATCTTCCCTCGCTGTCGCAGAGGCTGGGCCTCAGCAGTTCCACGGCCTCGGCGCGGGCCTCGGCGCGCTGGTCGGCCGGCAGGGCCTTGAAGAACGCCTCGCCAAATGTGTCCATCCAGCCGCCGACATCGGTCGGCAGCGGGGTCGGACGCGGTATCAGTTCGGCGGTGTGGACCTCGAAACCCTGCGCCGTCAGCAGGGATCCATATTCCTCGGGCGTGGGGAAATACCATGGCGAGAACGAGGCGCCATCGAGGCCGCGCGCATTGAGCACCGCGATCATGGCGGTCTTGCAGGCGGCGACGTTGGTATGGCCGCCGAACTCGCCGACGAACCGCCCGCCCGGCTTCAGCGCCCGTTTCACGCCGGCGATGACCTCGGCGGGCCGCAGCATCCAGTGCAATGCGGCATTGGAGAACACGGCGTCGAACTCCGCCTCGAAATTCAGCGCGTGACCGTCCATGACATGCGCATCCAGGCCCTTTTCCCGGGCGACGCGGATCATGTCCTCGCCGGCGTCGACGCCAACGACCTCGCAACCCATTTCCACGAGCTTCTCGGTCAGATAGCCGTCGCCGCAGCCGAGATCGAGGATGCGCTCGCCGCTCTGCGGCCGCAGCAGTTCCACCACGGGCATGCCCAGGACCGGAACGAATCCGGCGTTCTTCTGGTAGCGGTCGGACTGCCAGTCCTGCGGCTGCCCGCTCATTCCGACTTGCCGCTGGAATAGATCGCCTGGCCGACCAGATCGATCAGGTTCACCGCCCCCTGGGCAAAGCGGAAATTGTCGCCCGCCTCCATGTTGTCGATCCCCCCGCCCGGTTCGACCGAAAGATAGGAATCGCCCATCAGGCCCTCGGTCAGGATCCGGATGGCCGAATCGTCGGGAATGTCGACGCCCTTGCGCACGTTGATGCGCACGACGGCGAGCAGGCTGGACGGTTCCAGTTCGGTGGACATGACGGAACCGATCTTGATGCCGCTCATGCGCACGTCGGCGCCGACGTTCAGGCCGTCGATCTTGTCGAACTTGGCCGTCAGCGGAAAGCCGGACGTGGGCGCGATATCCGCGGTCCGGTAGGCGAAGATGATGAAGATCGCGGCGATGGCGAGAACCACCGCGCCGATCACTGTCTCGAGGACATTGCTGACCATGATCCGCGCTCCTTACCGGTCGGGCGACCAGGCTTCATAGTCGGCGTCCGACGCATCCCGTTCCGCCCGGCGCGTGACATGACCCTTCGGGCGGTAGGCGTGCGGCGTACCCGTCAGGTTCGGCTCATGCGGCCTTTCCCAGTCATAGACGATCGAATCGCCCTCCTTCGGGACTTCGTCGATAGTGTGGTGCAGCCAGGCGTTCCACATCGGCGGCACCTTCGAGCCCTCGTCGATCCCCTTGTAGACGACCCAGCGGCGGCCCGCTTCCTTGCGGTCCTCGTAGTAGGCGTTGCCGAACTGGTCCTCGCCGACCTTCCTGCCGCGCCGCCAGGTCATGAAACGGGTGAACATGTTGGGCATGAGCTTTCGGGACTCCCTGATGCGTGGGGCGGAATATGCCGAAAGGCTCCGGCGGCGGCAAGTACGCCCGCCCGGGGCTATGACGCAATATCGACGGCATGGGTATAGCCACCCTGACCGTCGGGAGCGAAATCAACCTGCACGCGCACTTCGCGCCCGCAGATGCGCACGGTCCAGATCTCCCGCCACAGGCGGTCGGCCAGCGGCGCATCGCCGGTGCTGCCCAGCCAGCGCCGGAATTGCGTATCGACGATGTGCCGCGCCGAGCTCCGGCAATCGCCGTCCAGCCGCGCGCCGGCGATGGCGAAGACGGCCGGCGTCGCCCTCACCTGCAATCGCCCGTCGGCCTTCGACGATCCCGGCAGCAGCACGGTCATGAACGGGCTCGCGCCCTCGCCCGCCGTCACCAGCACGTTGTGCAGCGCCGGCTCGCCGCAGCGGTCGATGCGCACCTGTTCGCGCCACTGTCCGCCGGTCGGTATGGGCAGGCCGGGTTCGAAGGACGGCTCGGCGATGATGCGCAGTTCCTGCCGCCGCATGCCCTTCAGCACCTGCACGCACTGCGGCGCCAGCCGGGTCTCCAGCCGGGCGATGCTGCGGCCCATCTCGTTGAGATAGGCCGGCGCGTTGACATATGCGCGGAAAGGCCCAACCCAGTCCGGTTCCGCCGCGGCGGCCAGTGCGGGCAGAAGGCAGGCCAGCGCTGCCAGCAGGCGGCGCATCAGGCGGCCGAGAGGCGCTCCAGCGCGGCGTTGAGCTTGGTGCGGGCCGCCGCCGCGTCCTCGCGGCGCTCCCGCTCCTGCTCGACCACGTGTTCGGGTGCGCGGGAGACGAAGTTCTCGTTGGCGAGCTTCTTCTCGATGCGCGCGATCTCGCCGTCCAGCTTCTCGATCTCCTTCGACAGCCGCGTCTTCTCGGCGCCGATGTCGATGACGTCGGCCAGCGGCAGCACCACCCGCATGCCGTCGACGACCGTCTCCGCGCCGCCGGCGCCGTCGGGCATGGCGAACACCAGTTCCGACAGCCGGGCCAGGCGGGAGATCATCTGCCGGTTGCGCTCGATCCGCGACTTACGTTCGTCGTCCGCATCGGGAAAGTGGGCGACGATCTGGGCGCCGGGCGGGACGTTGGTCTCGGCCCGGACGGAGCGGATCTCGGAGATCAGGTCGATGACGAAGCCGAATTCCTTCTCGGCTTCCGCATCCGCGAAATCGATGGCCGGCCAGTCGAGGGCCGAGACCGAACCTTCGCCGCCGGTGCGCTGCCAGAGCTCCTCGGTGACGAAGGGTGTGAAGGGATGCATCATCGCCAGGATGCGGTTCAACGCCCAACCTGCGGTTGCGCGCGTCTCGCCGGAGACCTCGGCGTCGTTGGACTGCAGCGCCGGCTTGGCCAGTTCCAGATACCAGTCGCAGAAGGTGTTCCAGACGAAGCGGTAGGCGGCGCCGGCCGCCTCGTTGAAACGGAAGGCCTCCAGTTCGCGGTCGATCGCCTGGGCCGCACGCGCCGCTTCGGCCGCGATCCAGCGGTTCACCGGCTGGGTCAGGGCCGCAGGGTCGAATTCCGCCGGCTCTGCGCACTGGTTCATCTCGCAGAAACGCGCGGCGTTCCATATCTTGGTGGCGAAGTTGCGGTAGCCGGCGACCCGCTGTGGCGAAAGCTTGATGTCGCGGCCCTGTGCGGCCATCGCCGTCAGCGTGAAGCGCAGTGCGTCGGCGCCGTATTCGTCGATCAGGTCCAACGGGTCGATGACGTTGCCCTTCGACTTGGACATCTTCTGGCCCTTCTCGTCGCGGACCAGGGCATGGATGTAGACCGTGTGGAACGGAATCCCGTCCATGAAGTGAAGACCCATCATGATCATCCTGGCGACCCAGAAGAAGATGATGTCGAAGCCGGTGATCAGCACGTCGGTCGGGTAGTAGCGTTTGAGCTCCGGCGTCTCGTCGGGCCAGCCCAGCGTCGAGAACGGCCACAGTGCGGACGAGAACCAGGTATCCAGGACGTCCTCGTCGCGGGTCAGCTCGACCTTGCGGCCATAGTGCTTCTCCGCCGCGGCTCCCGCCTCTTCCTCGGTGTGCTCGACGAAGATCGCGCCGTCGGGTCCGTACCAGGCCGGAATCTGGTGGCCCCACCAGAGCTGGCGGCTGACGCACCAGGGCTGGATGTTGCGCATCCACTCGAAATAGGTGTTCTCCCAGTTCTTCGGGACGAACTGGATGCGGCCTGTCTCGACGGCCTCGATGGCGGGCTTCGCCAGCGTGGCCGCATCGACGAACCACTGGTCGGTGAGCCACGGTTCGATGACGACGCCGGAGCGGTCGCCATAGGGCACCGTGTGGGTGATCTCGTCGATCTGCTCCAGCAGGCCTTCGGCCTCCAGATCGGCGATGACCTTCTCGCGCGCGGCGAAACGCTCCAGACCGCGATAGGCCTCGGGCACATTGTCGTTCAGGACCGCGTGCTCGTCGAAGATGTTGACCATCTCGGCGTCGTGGCGCTTGCCGACCTCGAAGTCGTTGAAGTCGTGGGCCGGCGTGATCTTCACCGCGCCGGAGCCCTGTTCGGGATCGGCGTATTCGTCGGCGACGATCGGGATGCGGCGGCCGACCAGCGGCAGGATGACGTGCTTGCCGATCAGGCCGGTGTAGCGCTCGTCGTCCGGGTGGACCGCCACGCAGGTGTCGCCCAGCATCGTCTCCGGCCGGGTGGTCGCGACGGTGATGAAGGCGCCGTCCTCGCCCTCGACCGGATAGCGGAAGTGCCACATGTGGCCCTTCACTTCGCGGTTCTCCACCTCCAGGTCGGAGATCGCGGTCAGCAGCTTCGGATCCCAGTTGACCAGCCGCTTGTCGCGGTAGATCAGATCCTGTCTGTAGAGGTCGACGAAGACCTTGCGGACGGCAGCGGAAAGCCCCTCGTCCATGGTGAAGCGCTCGCGGTCCCAGTCGCAGGACGCGCCCAGGCGGCGGAGCTGGTTGGTGATGGTGCCGCCCGACTCCTCCTTCCATTCCCAGACGCGCTCGACGAAGGCCTCCCGGCCCATGTCGCGGCGGTTCTTCCCCTGCTCGGCGAGCTGGCGTTCCACGACCATCTGGGTGGCGATGCCGGCGTGGTCCGTGCCCGGCTGCCACAGCGCATCGCGCCCCTTCATGCGCCGCCAGCGCATCAGGACGTCCTGCAGCGTGTTGTTGAGCGCGTGGCCCATGTGCAGGCTGCCGGTGACGTTCGGCGGCGGGATCACGATGGTGAAGGGATCGCCGTCCACCTGACCGCAGCGGAACAGGCCGCCCTGTTCCCAGTCGCGATAGAGCCGCTGTTCGACCTCCTGGGGCCGATAGGTCTTGTCCAGCATCGCCGAACCCGCCGTTTCCGATTGAACTGACACCATCCGCGGCGCGTCCGCGCCGGGATGCAGGGTACTAGGGCGCAGGACGCCAGGGCGTCAAGTGGAAGGGCGGCTAGCGCTTGCTGTCGTCGACCTCGCCGGCGAGCTTGGCGATCTCGCGTTCGACGATACGCTGGACGATGGCGGGCAGGTTCTTGTCCAGCCATTCCTTCAGCATCGGCCGCAGCAGCTCCTTGGTGATGTCTTCCAGACTGCGGTGGGTCGGCACGGAAATGTCGCGCTGGGACGAAACCCGGTGGGTGAGCGCGGCGAGCGAGGCTGCCGATTCGGCGGCGGTGACGTCGGAGATCAGACGATCGGTGATCGTCTGCGGCGACAGCGGCGGGGCCGGCGCTTCCATGCGGTCGTCCGCCGCGCCGCCCGTCAGGTCGGTGTCGGAATCCTCGTCCTCGACCATGTCGGTCAGTTCGAGAACCTCTTCCTCTTCGGGCTCCGGCGCGGGCGCGGGCTCGGGCTCCGGTTCGGGCGCGAATACCGGCTCCGGCTCGGGCTCGGGCTCCGGTTCCGGATCGGAGTCCGGCTCGGAGTTCAGCATCTCCTCGACGGAGTCCTCTTCCTCGGCCGCATCCGGCTTCGGCTGTTCTTCCTCGTCGTCTTCGGAAATGATCCGCCGGATGGAGGCGAGAATCTCCTCCATTGTCGGTTCGTTCTGGGCGTTGGCGTCGCTCATGATCTTTCCGTGTTCAATGACGGCCGTCGGTCGCGCGGCGTCCGGAATGGCCAGCGTTGCACGGATGACGCTAAAGCTTGGTTAACGCCCCCGCAATGCTCACTCGGCCCGCGGCTGGGTGCCCCACCACTGATCGCGGACCTGCCTGTAGTGGACATCGGGGTCGTAGGCTTCGACCGCGAGACCAAGCACCGCGACGCTGAGACGCCCGACGGCGTCCAGCAGCTGATAGGCCCCGACATACTCGTCGCGCTCCGCCTGAACCAGCGCGACCTGCGAATCCAGCAGGTCCTGTTCGGCGTCGAGCACGTCCAGCGTGGTGCGCGAGCCGACCTGCGCCTCCTGGATCACGCCTTCCAGCGCGATCTCGTTGGCGCGCACTTCGGCGCGGCCGGCCACGATCCGGGCGCGCGCGGTCTCCAGCGCTTCCCAGGCCTGGGTCACGCCTTCGCCGACCAGCCGGCGGGTCTCCTGCACTTCCAGCATGCGCTGGCTGTGCACATTCTTCTGCTGGCGCACGCCGCTGTGGACGGCCCCGGCCTGGTAGATCGGCACCGTCAGCACGCCGCGCAGACGCAGCGTGGTGTCGTCGTCGCCGGCCTGGGTGCTGTTGCGCGAATGGGTCGCCAGCGCCTCCACGTCGACCTGGGGCAGAAGCTGGCCATAGGTCGCGCGGATGTCGTGCTCCGCCGAGTCGGCAGTGTTGACCGCGACCAGCAGATCCGGATTTTCCGCGTAGGCGATCTCCAGCGCCAGCTTCTCGCTGGGCGGCACGTCGGGCAGCGGCGGCGGCGGCTGCAACTGATCGGGCATGTTGCCGACGACACGCTCATAGGCCGCGCGCGAGGCGATCAGGTTGCCCTCGGCCTGCGCCCGGTCGGCCGCGGCGCGCGACAGCGCCGCCCGCGCCTGGGCCACATCGGTGCGGGTGATCTCGCCAACGTCGAAACGGTCCTGCGCCGCCTCGAGCTGACGCCCCAGCCGCTCCTCGTTGTTCAGGTTGAGCTGCACGATCGCCTGGTTGAGCAGCACTTCCATGTAGACGGTGACGGCGTCCAGCAGGATGTCCTGCTCGGTGGAACTCAGATTGGCGCGGCCGGCCAGCACCAGCGCCTCGGCGGAATTGACCTCGGCCGGCGTGGTGCCGCCGTCATAGACCGGCTGGGTCAGGTTCAGCGTGGTGCTGAGAGGCACGGTGGTGTCCGAACTCGAAACGCCGCGGACCTCCTGATCGCTGAACTGGACGGCGCCGTCGGCCGTGGCCACGACGGTGGGCCGCCAGCCCGCCAGCGCCTGGTTGACGTTCTCGTCGACGGCGCGGAGGTTGGCGCGTTCGGCGGCCAGTGTCGGATTGGTCGTGTAGGCGGCGATCAGGGCTTCACGCAGGGTCTCGGCCGCCGCCGGCCCGGCAAGGGCCGTCAGCAGGGCAGCGCCGGAGACCGCGCCTAGTAGCGCGCGATTGACGGGTCGATTTCGAGCGACCATCTGTCGATGCCCCCTTCCATGTTGGTGACATTGCCGAAACCCTGCTGTCGCAGGTAGTTGACCGCCTGCATGCTGCGGCCGCCATGGTGACAGTTGATGACCACGGGCCGGTCCCGCGGCACCTCGGCCACGCGCTGGGGCAGACTCTTCAGCGGGATCAGGAGGGCGTCCTCGATATGACCCTGGTCGAACTCCCAAGGCTCGCGCACATCGATGATCGCGGCGCCCTTCGCGCGCATGTCGGCGGCCTCGGGGACCGTCACCTCCAAAGGCAGTTCGGGAGCGCTCAAAACACGAAACTCTTCTTCTTCTCGAAGCCGGGCAGGACGGGCGTCGCCGCGTCGAAGATCGTGCGCCGGCCGATCCCGCCCACGCGGGTGAAGATGATCAGCTTGCCGATGCCGCCCTCGCGCAGCACCGTCATCAGCCGCCCGCCTTCGGCGAGCTGGTCCAGCAGGGTCTCCGGCACTTCGGCCACCGCACCTTCCAGTATGATCACGTCGAAGGGGCCCTGGTCGGGAATGCCCTGCGCCAGTTCGCCCTCGACCACCGCCACGTTGGCGATGCCCAGGCCCGCCAGCGTCTCGGTGGCGCGGCGGACGAATTCCGGATCCTGCTCCAGCGCGATCACCGTGCCGGCCAGCGCCGCGGCCACGGCCGCGCCGTAGCCCGTGGTGCAGCCGACCACCAGCACCGTATCGTCGGCCTCGATGCGGGCGTCCTGCAGCATGCGCGCCAGCACCATCGGCTCCATCATGTAGCGGCCATCGCCCAGCGGCAGGTCCTCGTCGACATAGGCGATGCCGCGCAGTTCCTTGGGCACGAAGGCCTCTCTCGGCACGCGATCGATCGCCTCGATCAGACGCTCGTCGATCAGCCGGTTCGGCCGGAGCTGGCTGTTGATCATGGCCTGGCGGGCGGCCTCGTAATCCAGACTTGTGGACATTCACCCTTTCCCGGAAGCGCGCGGACCCCTCGGATCCACGGAAAACTCATGCAATTCGTGGCGTTATAAGGTGCGCGGGATCGCCGCGCAATGCGACCGGAACGCAACACCGCTTCCCGCTTGACCCGCCCCGGAGCGGGGCCTATACCGCAGCCCGCCCACTCATTGGTACGGCGCGGTGGCGGAGTGGTGACGCAACGGACTGCAAATCCGTGTACACCGGTTCGATTCCGGTCCGCGCCTCCAGCCTTTCCATCAGTCCAGTGGCCCGGCATCCGGGACGCAGCGGGTTGAATGCCGGGGCGGTCTCTCTCAAGTGAAATGCAGACGGGGTCGCCCGGCCCCGAAGGGGGCGCGGACGCGCGGCGGCGGAGCCGCCATTGGCCGTGGCAGCCGTTCTCCATCGCGGCGGGGCGGAGAGCCCCGCTCCGGATTCCCCGTTCCGGATTCCCCGCTCCCCCGGCAACCACCGCAGGAACCTCATGTCATGATGCCACCCAGAAGAACCGCACCATTCAATCCCCGCGGTTTCTGGCATTGGCGCCATGCGCCCGTTGTGGTGATGCTCGCCGCGGCGGTCGCGGCCACCCTGCCGCCCTACCTCATTGCAACATGGCCTGCTCCCCTCGAAGCGTTCTGGGCCTGGCTGAACCGGGGCCATGGCGCGGACGGAGTCACGAACGGCGCCACGCTGCGCAATCTGGGGCTGATCCTGCTCGGGCTGATCGCCCTGCCGCTGCTGGTCTGGCGCAGCGTCACCGCCCACCGCCAGGCCCACCGGCAATTCCGGCAGCTCGAGTCGGGCCAGCGCGGCAACCGCTACGGCCGGCTTCAGGATGCCGCCGGGATGCTGGGCGCGGACTCCCGACAGGAGCGGATGGCCGCGATGTTCGTCCTCGACGAACTCCGCTGCGAGGATCCCGCCGCCTACCACGTCCCGGTCATGCGCCTGCTGACGGCCTGCTTTCAGGACATGCGCGGCCCGGAGAGGCCGCCCAAAGGTGAGCCGTCCGCCGGCGGCGCCGGGAGCCTCTACACCGCAGACGAAAAGCGCCTGCTGTTCCGCACGCTCGGCACACGCGACGACAGGATGAAACGCGCCGAGCGGGCCGCCGGCTATCACCCCGAACTGCGCGGCGCCCGCATCCCCGCGCCGCTTGCCTGCCACTTCCTCGATTTCTCCGACTTCGATTTCGCGAAGATGGACCTGTCCGGGATCCGGTTCGAGGGCTGCGATTTCTCCCGCGCCGGCCTCGATCGCTGCGGACTGCGCCATTGCGCCTTCTTCCGCGGCGCAATGAAGGGCGTCCACATGACCGGCAACGCCATCGACGGCGCGACGTTCCACAGGGTGGAGGGGCTGAGCCCGAGACGGCTCCGGCACAACGCCTATGACTGCGAAGACGGCCTGCCGGCAGCGTTCATCGACGCCACGACCGGCGAGGAGCAGCCGGTCGATGTCACTCCGGCCCCGGAGACAGCCGCCGACAGGACCGCCGCGGAGCCCGCCTGATCCTGCCGGCGATCGTGGCGACACTGGCGCCGGCGCAGCGATCGCGCGGCTGTCGCCGATGCCGCGGCGCGGCCGGGGACGGTGGGATTTTTCGCTGGCCAATCCATGGGGCCTTTGTTATATCGCCGCTCCGCCACGGCTGGTCCTCGGTAGCTCAGTTGGTAGAGCAAGCGGCTGTTAACCGCTGGGTCGTAGGTTCGAGTCCTACCCGGGGAGCCAACCGGCGGCTTTTTTCCGATCATCTCCACGTCGGCCTGAGCGAGGCGTTGCACCCTCCGCCGGGCAGAATCCGTCGGAGCTTTCGGTCGACTTCCTCGGGGCACTCCGCTCGCACGCGACAGGCGGACGCGCCCGCCTCGGGTTGAAGCCCCTGATCCGACTGAAGAAATCAGAAGCAGGCCGGGTGCGCCTCCACACTCAAGCCCGGTCCCGCGGCCGATGACGGTCCCTGCGCGATGGCGTGCAGCCGTCGTTGGCCGTTGCAACGCTGCACCGGCCACCCGCCACCGCGCCAATCGTCCGCCGCGCCGTCACAGCCGGTCGGCCACCGCCTCCATGAAGGCGTCGCGGACGCCGATCTCCCGCAGGTGCGCGACCGTCTCCCGCACATAGTCGACATTGCGGCCGCTGTGGCCTTCGGCGCATCGCACCGTCTCCACCGCCGTCTCCACGCTGATGCGGTCGGCATATTGCGGGTTGGCGCGGTCGACGGTGAAGGTCAGGCCTTGCACCGCGCCGCCGTCGGCGAGGTCGAGGCGGACATGGGTGGGCACGTAGACCGGCGTCACCATCTCCCGGGCCGCGAGGTAATCGAAGGCGGCCTGCGCTTCATCCTCGGGCACGCGGTAGGCCGCCCCGATGCAGGAGCCGCCGCGGTCCAGGCCCATCACCAGCCCCGGCGCGTGCTGCAGCCCGCGGTGATGCCAGGACCAGACGCAGAGCCGGCGGTGCCGGCCGCGCAGCAGCGCCTGCTGGCGCTCGGCGTGTTCGAAGCCGGGCCGCCACATCAGCGAGCCGTAGCCGAAGACCCAGAGGTCGCCCCGGGGCAGGTCGAATGCGCTCACGCCGCCTTCAGCCGCTCCCGTCCGTGGGGCGCGTCGAAGTCGATTTCCGGACCGATGGAAACGACGCGCGCCGGGTTCACCCAGGGATGGCTGTAGTAGTAGTGCCAGCGGATGTGCTCCATGTTCACCGTCTCGGCGACGCCGGGCCACTGGTAGAGCTCACGCGTCAGGCCGAACAGGTTGGGGAACTCGATCAGCCGGTTTCGGTTGCACTTGAAGTGGCCGTGATAGACGTGGTCGAAGCGGATCATGGTCGGGAACAGCCGCCAGTCGGCCTCGGTGACGCGGTCGCCGGCGAGATAGCGCTGCTTCGAGAGCCGGTCCTCCAGCCAGTCCATGGTGTCGAACAGCTCGGTGACCGCCTCCTCATAGGCGTCCTGGGTCCGCGCGAAGCCGGAGCGGTAGACGCCGTTGTTGACGGTCTCGTAGACGCGTTCGTTGACGAGATCGATCTCGTTGCGGAGATCCTCGGGATAGTAGTCGTCGGTGTTGCCGGTGAGATCGTCGAACGCCGAATTCAGCATCCGGATGATCTCCGCGCTCTCGTTGGAAACGATGCGGCCCGTCTTCCTGTCCCAGAGCACCGGCACGCTGACCCGGCCGGTGTAGGCCGGGTCGTTGGCGGTGTAGACCTGATGCAGATAGGTGAAGCCGTTGACCGGGTCGCCCGTCGCGCCCTCGAAGTCCTTCGTCAGTTCCCAGCCGTTCTCCAGCATCAGCGGATGGACCACGGAAAAGGAAATGTGATCGGCCAGCCCCTTCAGCTTGCGGAAGATCAGCGTGCGGTGGGCCCAGGGACAGGCATAGGAGACATAGAGGTGATAGCGCCCGGATTCGGGCGGGAATTCGCCGCCCTTCCCGATCCAGTTGCGCAGCTGGGCGTCCTTGCGGACGAACTCGCCTTTCTTGCCCGGCTCGCGGGGCTTGTCGCGCCAGACGCCGTTTTCCAGCAGGCCCATCGCAGATCTCCCATGTCGTTTCTCGTTTCCGTTCATCTGGGACGGTAACGCTTGGCGGCCAGAGGCGCGCGTGGAAGAATTCGGTTTCCGGATGGAAACGGAACGGAGCCCATGCACGACCTGACGGCCATGGCGGTGTTCGCCGCGATCGCGGAGGCGATGAGCTTCAGCCAGGCGGCGGAGCGGCTCAACCTCTCGAAGTCGGCGGTCTCCAAGCAGCTCGCGCGGCTGGAGGAGCGGCTGGGCGCCAGGCTGGTCAACCGCACGACGCGCCAGATCAGCCTGACGGAGGTCGGCGAGATCTACTACGGCTTCTGCGCCCGCATCCTGAAGGACGCGGAGGCCGCCGACATGGCCGTGGCCCAGCTGCAGGCCGCGCCGCGCGGGCGGCTGCGCGTCAACGCGCCGATGAGCTTCGGCACCATGCACCTCGCGCCAGCGGTGGCGAGCTTCATGGCCGAATACCCGGACATCCATGTCGAGCTGGAGTTGACGGACAGCTTCATCGACCTGATCGACAGCGGTTTCGATCTGGCCATCCGTATCACGCAGATGGCGGATTCCAGCCTGATCGCGCGCCGGCTGGCGCCCTCGCGCAACCGGGTGATGGCGAGCCCCGCCTATCTGGAGAAGTTCGGCCGGCCGGAACATCCGGGGGACCTGAAGCGTCACCGCTGTCTGATCTACGCCAATTCGTCGGAGACGAGCTTCTGGACCTTCCGCCAGGGCGGCGACAGCCAGCAGGTCGCCGTCGACGGGCCGCTCCGCTCCAACAATGGCGAGATCCTGCGCGACGCGGCCATCGCCGGGGCCGGGCTGTCGATCCAGCCGCTGTTCATCGCCTGGCAGGCGGTGCGCCGGGGCGAACTCGTGCCCGTGCTGGAGGACTGGACGATCCGCGAGCTCTCGATCCAGGCGGTCTATCCCCACCGCCGCCACCTCTCGCCAAAGGTCCGCGCCTTCATCGACCACCTGGCCGGCTGCTTCGGCGACCCGCCCTACTGGGAAGGATAGGAGTTCGGTGTCGTGCCCGCCCCCCGAACGGGGTCATGCCCGCCTGGTGCGGGCATCCGGCTACCCAACGACTCGCGGCGAAGCCGCGCCGGACCCCCGCACAAGGCGGGGGTGACATTGAGAACCCGGGCCCCTACGCCGCCGGACGCGCCGCGCAGGCGAAGTAGTTCACGTCCAGGTCCTTCGCGTCGAGCGACCAGCCGGCCAGCGGCGAGTAGACCAGGCCCGTCAGGTCAGTGACCTCCAGCCCGGCATCCCGGCACCAGCGGGCGAGTTCGGACGGCTTCACGAACTTGTCGTGGCTGTGCGTGCCGCGCGGCACCCAGCCCAGCACGTACTCCGCGCCGACGATGGCGAGCGCGAAGGACTTCGCGGTGCGGTTCAGCGTGGAGAAGACCACGAGCCCGCCGGGTTTCACGAGGCTCGCGAGCGACTGCACGAACAGCGGCGGATCCGCGACATGCTCGATGATTTCCAGCGCGAGGACGGCGTCGAAGCGTTCGCCCTTTTCGGCCAGGACCTCGGCCGTGCCGTGGCGGTAGTCGATCTTCAGCCCCGCTTCCGCGGCGTGCAGGCGCGCCGCCTCGATGTTCTTCGCCGCCGCGTCGACGCCGGTGACTTCGGCGCCGAGGCGCGCCAGCGGCTCCGAGACCAGACCGCCGCCGCAACCGATGTCGAGCACGGAAAGCCCCGTCAGCGACGCGGCGCCGGCGCCGCGCCCGGAATGCCGCGCCAACCGGTCGGCCAGATAGCGCATGCGCGCGGGCGTCAGGCGATGCAGCGGCTTCATGGGTCCGTCCGGATCCCACCAGTCCTCCGCCATCGCGGCGAAACGCTCGATCTCGTCCGGGTCGACCGTGGTCGAGGTCATGGCTGCTTTTCCTACCGGCTGGTAACACGGAAGCGCCCTTGCGGGCCGTCCCGTGCAAAGTTAAGAGGTGCCCGCGCCCGGCCGCAAGGGCGCCGGTTTCAGCATCATCCATCCACGTCGAGCGGCTTGGGATAATATGGCGCGCATCGTCATGAAATTCGGCGGCACGTCCGTCGGCGACATCGATCGGATCAAGGCGGCCGCCCTGCGCGTCAAGCGGGAAGTCGAGGCCGGCAACGAGGTCGCGGTCGTGGTCTCGGCCATGTCGGGGGAAACCAACCGGCTGGTCGATCTGGCGCGGGCCGCCTCGCCCATGCACGACGCCCGCGAATACGACGTCGTCGTCGCTTCCGGCGAGCAGGTCACCATCGGCCTGATGGCGATGGCGCTGCAGGCGGTCGGCGTCCATGCACGCTCCTGGCTGGGCTGGCAGGTGCCCGTGCACACCACCGACGTGCACAGCTCGGCCCGCATCACCGGCATCGACACCGACGAGATCGTCCGCCGCTTCGGCGAGGGCCAGGTCGCGGTGGTCGCCGGCTTTCAGGGCGTGGCGCCGAACGGCCGGATCACCACGCTGGGCCGCGGCGGTTCCGACACCTCCGCCGTGGCGCTCGCGGCGGCGCTGAAGGCCGACCGCTGCGACATCTACACCGACGTCGACGGCGTCTATACCACCGACCCGCGCATCGTGCCCGCGGCGCGCAAGCTGGCCCGCATCACCTACGAGGAGATGCTGGAGCTGGCCTCGCTGGGCGCCAAGGTGCTGCAGACCCGTTCGGTGGAATTGGCCATGAATCACGGCGTCCGCATACATGTGCGGTCGAGTTTCAGCGACGAGCCCGGCACACTGGTCGTCGACGAGGAGGAAATCGTGGAACAGCAGATGGTCAACGGCGTGACCTACGCCCCCAACGAGGCCAAGATCACGCTCCGCAAGGTCGCCGACCGCCCGGGCGTTTCCGCCGGCATCTTCGGGCCGCTGGCCGACGCCAACATCAATGTCGACATGATCGTCCAGAACGTCTCGGAGGACGGCGCCACGACCGACCTGACCTTCACCGTGCCGCGCGACAGCCTGGACCGGGCGCTGAAGGTGCTGGACGGCGTCAGGGACGAGGTCCAGTGGAGCGAGCTGACCTCCGACCCCAATGTGGTCAAGGTCTCCATCGTCGGCGTCGGCATGCGCAGCCATGTGGGCGTCGCCAAGACCATGTTCCGCGCGCTGGCCGAGAAGGGCATCAACATCCAGGTCATCACCACGTCGGAGATCAAGGTCAGCGTGCTGATCGGCGCGGACTACACGGAACTGGCGGTCAGGGCGCTGCACAGCGCGTTCGAACTCGACGCGGCCTGACAGGGGGCCGGAAGGGAGGACGACATCGGCACAGGGGCGATATCGCCGTGAGCGGCGGACAGGCCATGACCGGGCCGCGCTTCCTGATGCGCCGCTTCCGCGAGATCATGCGGAGCGGCATGACGCCGGAGGAACGCCTGGAGCAGGTCGTCCGCCTGATCGCCGGCGCCATGGTCGCCGAAGTCTGCTCGGTCTACCTGATGCAGCCCGGCGGCGTGCTGGAGCTCTACGCGACCGAGGGCCTGAAGCGTGAGGCCATCCACCAGACCCGCCTGAACGTGGGCGCCGGCATCGTCGGCCATATCGCCGCGCTCTCGAAGCCGCTCCGGCTGCGCGACGCGCGCTCCCACACCCAGTACGAGTACCGGCCCGAGACGGGCGAGGAAGCGTTCCGCTCCATGCTGGGCGTGCCGATCCTCTACGCCAACAAGGTGGTCGGCGTTCTGGTGGTGCAGAACGTCAAGGAACGCAACTACACCGACGAGGAGGAAGAGGCGCTGGAGACGGTGGCCATGGGCTTCGCCGAGATGGTCGGCGTCGGCGCCCTGGTCTCCCCCAACGTGCTGGCGGAATCGGTCACCGCGACCAAGCGCGCGGCGCGGCTGACCGGCCGGCCCCTCTCGGACGGCTTCGCCATGGGCACGGCGGTGCTGCACGCGCCCCGGATCGAGATCACCCGGACCATCGCCGACGACATCGGCCAGGAGCTGGAGGACCTCAACGCCGCCATCGTCGACATCCAGTCCCAGATCGACGAGATGCTGTCCCAGCCGGTGCTGGCCGCCGGCGAATCGCGGGAGGTCATGGAAGCCTTCCGCATGTTCGCGCACGATCCGGGCTGGCAGCGCCGGATGCGGGAAGCCGTGGAAGCCGGCCTGACCGCCCAGGCTGCCGTCAAGCGCATCCACGACCAGACCCGGGCCCGCTTCCGCCAGGTGCCGGACCCCTATATCCGGGCGCGGATGGCCGACATGGACGACCTGGCCAACCGCCTGATCAACCGGCTTCAGGGCGGCCTGAACACCCTGAACGAGGAACTGCCCGACGACATCGTTCTGGTTGCCCGCGACATGGGGCCCGCGGAGATCCTGGATTTCGGCGAGGACAAGCTGAAGGCCGTGGTGCTGGAGGAGGGCTCGTCGGGCTCTCACATGGCCATCGTGGCGCGCGCCATGAACATCCCCGTCATCGGCAATGTCCGCGGCGCCACCGAGCAGATCGACACCGGCGACCCCATCATCGTCGACGGCGAGCACGCCCAGGTCTTCATCCGCCCCGACCAGAACGTCATCGACGCCTTCGACGAGATCGAAAGCGTGCGCGCGCAGGAGAAGGCGCGCTGGGCGGCGCTGAAGGACGTGCCCGCGGTCTCCAGGGACGGCGTCGCCATCGAGCTGCTGGCCAATGCCGGGCTGCTGCTGGACATGCGCCATCTCGATCAGACCGGCGCCGCAGGCGTCGGGCTGTTCCGCACCGAGCTGCACTTCATGGTGCGCGGGCGCCTGCCCCGGGTGCGCGAGCAGACCGAGTACTACCGCGCGGTGCGCGAGCTCTGCAACGGTCGCCGGCTGGTGTTCCGGACCCTGGACGTCGGCGGCGACAAGCTGCTCCCCTACATGAAGCGGGAAAAGGAGGAGAACCCGGCCATGGGCTGGCGGGCGATCCGCATCTCGCTGGACCATCCGGGCCTGTTCCGCATGCAGATCCGCGCCCTGCTGCACGCCAGCGCCGGCGAGGAACTGGACATCATGTTCCCGATGGTCGCCGACATCGCCGAGTTCAAGGCCGCGCGCGAGGTGCTGCAGCGTGAACTGGACTGGGCCCGCAGGCGCGGCCATCCGCTGCCTGTCCATATCCGCGTGGGCGTGATGCTGGAGGTGCCGGCGCTGGTCTGGCGGCTGCCGGCGCTGCTGCCGCTGGTGGACTTCATCTCCGTCGGGTCCAACGACCTGATGCAGTTCATGTATGCGGTCGACCGGGGCAGCGCGCGCGTCGCCGACCGCTATGACCCGCTGAGTTCGGCCTTCCTGTCGGTGCTGCGGCGCATCGCGCGCCAGTGCGAGCAGGCCGAGGTGCCCTTCTCGATCTGCGGCGAGATGGCCGGCCGGCCCGTGGAGGCGCTGGCGCTGCTGGCGCTCGGCTTCCGCCAGCTCTCCATGCGCGCCAACGCCATCGGCCCGATCAAGGAGCTGGTGCTCGCCACCGATATCGCGGCGCTGCGCAAGGAGATGAACGGCTGGCTGGGCCGCGACGACCGCACGCTCCGGCCGATGCTGCAGGACTACGCCGCCCGCCACCAGATCGAGGTGTAGGAGAGGCCGGCCCCGGTGGGGCGCGGAGTCAGTGGCTGCCCTTGCCCAGCACCTGGCGGACGGTCCACCAGAGTATCTTCAGGTCCAGCCAGAGGCTTTGCTCCCGCACATAGCGCAGGTCCAGGGCTGTGCGTTCTCCCGGCCCCGCCTCGTTGCGGACCAGGGCCTGGGCAAGACCGGTGATGCCGGGCCTGACCCGGTGGCGCTCGCGCCATTCCTCGGGCGCATAGAGTTCCTCCTGCGCCGGCACGTCGGGGCGCGGGCCGACCAGGCTCATCGAGCCCCCGAGCACGTTCAGGAGCTGCGGCAGCTCGTCGATGCTGGTGCGACGGATGAAGCGCCCGATCCGGGTGATGCGGGGGTCGCCCTGCGCGGTGGAGTAACCGCCGATGCGGTCGGCGTCGGCGACCATGGAGCGGAACTTCAGCATCCGGAACGGCCGGCCGCCGCGGCCGATGCGGACCTGGCGGTAGAGCGCGCCGCCGGGGCTGGTCGACGCCACGGCCAGCGCGACCGCCAGCAGCAGCGGCGACAGCGCCAGCAGGGCGGCGAGCGAGACGGCGATGTCGAAGGCGCGCTTCACGGGACGAGTACAGCTCCATTTCCGCCAGCCGAGCGCAGCGCTGCCTCAATGAGTCCCATGGTACGGCGCGCCGAAGCCCGGTCGGTGGCCTCGGCCCCACCATCGAGAACCGCGCGATGAAGATCGCGAATCGGATCGTCTCGGTCGGCGACCAACGCGACGACAGGCTCGTCGTTTCGCCTGACGAATCCGGCTACAAGGTCGACCTCGAAAGTCTCGTCGGCAGTGTTCACGATCATTCGTCGGCGGCCCGCTCGGTCAAGATAGTTCAGTTCCACGGTCGCCGCGCCGCAACGCTCGAAACGGCAGAGCAACGCGAAATGGTCGTCGGTGTCGATCTCCAGACGGCTGCTCCTTCCGCCTAACGCGGCGACGCTGGTCCAGCCGCCGAACAGCCAGTCGAGAAGGTCGAGTTCGTGACTCAGATCGTTCAGCGCCCCGCCGCCAGCATTTCTGCGCGCCGACTCCGTTTCCCGGTAGTCCCGACCGGGCCGCCATGTGGGCAGATACTGACCGACATAGGCCTGCACCGTGATCGCGGTCGCACCGGCCAGCTCCGTCTTCAGCCATCGCAGCGCCGGGTGGAAGCGGAGTTGATATGCGATGCGGATATCCAGTTCAGGCAGATTCTCCAGCGACTGGCCCGGCGACGACAGCGGCTTTTCGACCAACACCGGCCCCGTGTGTCCGGCCTCGGCCAACGCCTGGAGATCTTCCAGGTGCCGCGCTGTCTCACCAGCAATGACAGCGTAGTCCGCCGACCCGTCCGCCAGCGCCGCAGCCACCGAGCGATGGGCGTCGGACGCATGGCGACTGACCTGGGTCACATCGAAGCCCAACCTGGCAAGGATTGCGGAGTGCCGCTGTCCGATGGAGCCTGCACCCACAACCAGAGCCCGGCCACCGATTTGCTGTTTCTGATCGGTCATTTCCCCGCTAGTCATAATGCGAATTCCGGTGGGGGCGAAGATGATCCGTGAAATGATGTCCCTTGAAGGCCGCGTTGCGCTTGTTTCCGGCGGCGCCGGCCATATCGGGCAGGCAATCGCCACGGGCTTGACGGAACTGGGCGCAGCCGTGGCGCTGCTCGACCGAGCCGACGAAGTCAACGAGATCGCCGCAGGTCTGGACAGGGCGAGCGGCCACGTCGTCGATCTTTCCGACGAAAGGGCCACGCGCCGCGCACTGGTCGATGCCGCCGAGAGGCACGGCCGAATGGACATCCTGATCAACAACGCCGCCTTCGTCGGCACTTCCGATTTGACCGGTTGGGCCGAGCCGTTCGAAGGTCAGTCCACCGAGACCTGGCGCAAGGCCATCGAAGTCAACCTGACCGCCGCATTCGCCCTCTGCCAGGAGGCGACGCCGCATCTGCGGGCTTCAGGTTCCGGCGCGATCCTGAATGTCGCATCCATCTATGGCGCGCTGGGGCCGGACTGGTCGTTCTACGAAGGAACGCAGATGGCCAACCCCGCGGCCTACGCTGCGTCGAAGGGCGGCCTGATCCAGTTGACCCGCTGGCTCGCGACCACCCTGGCGCCGGAAATCCGTGTCAACGCCATCTGCCCCGGCGGGGTCGGCCGCGGCCAGCCGGAGAGTTTCGTGAAGCGCTATGAAGCCCGCACACCGCTCGGCCGCATGGCGAACGAGAACGATATCGCAGGCGCGGTGGTGTTCCTCGTCTCGGATACGGCTCGATATATCACCGGCCAGGTGCTGATGGTCGATGGCGGCTTCTCGGCCTGGTAAGGCTGCGCGAGATTGCGGCGGGACCGTGTTTCGGGTAATCCCATCACAACGTATAATCAAGGAGACGCGTGCATGAGCAGCGATGTGCTTAAAGGCAACTTCGAACCTAGGAAACGGGTCGTCTCGCCAGAGCGGGAAGAGACCTTGGAAGACCGCTTCGAGATGGAGGCGAAGAAGCGCCTTGGCGGTTCCATCGCCTATGTCTCGAAAAAGAAAGTCACCTGGGACGCGGACAAGAAGTAGGGCCGCCGGATGCCAGGGGAGCGTCAGGGACGCCTGCTCAAACAGCTTCAGAACGAGATGGCGTCGATGACGTCAGCCCGGACTATGGACATGTGTCTCGCGAATGTGGAGGTCAACGAACCGCACTACCGCAATGGCCGGTCATTGAAGGAGCTTCGGGATCTCGGGCTCGGCGAGGGCGACAGCGCCGTGGTGATCGCCGCCGGTCCGTCACTGCGCCGGCGCGACCCGGTGCCGACCCTGGTCGAGACGGGCTATCGCGGCGCCACGGTGATAACCGAAAGCGCGCTGTCGCATTGTCTGCGGCAGGGGCTGGTGCCCACCTGCGCAGTGTCGGTCGATCCCCATCCGCTGCGTATCGTGCGATGGTTCGGGGACCCGGATCTGGATGATGGCCGGATGGCAGCGGACGACTATTTTCGGCGCCAGGAGCAGGACCCGAGCTTTGCTGACGAGAAGCGCAAGAACGATGAACTGCTCGCCCTGATGGAGGAGTTCGGGCCCCGCATCCACATCGCGCTGGGCACGACTTCGTCACCCGACGTGGTGAAGCGGGTGCACGAGATCGGCATGCAGGTCTTCTGGTTCAATCCGATGCTGGACGACCCGGACGAGCCAGGCAGCGTGACGGCGGAGTTGCAGCGTCGCAACGGTCTGCCCTGCATGAACGCCGGCGGAAATGTAGGCGGCGCTTGCTGGATGCTGGCCCATGCGGTGCTCGGCAAGGCCCGGGTGGCGGTCACCGGCATGGATTTCGGCTACTACGCCGATACGCCGCTCATCAACACACAGTACTACTACGAGGCGCTGAATCTCGCCGGAGAAGCGCATGTCGAGGACCTCTACGTCGACATCTACAACCCTCATCTCGACGAATGGTACTTTACCGACCCGGCCTATTACTGGTACCGCTCCGCCTTCATCGAGATGACCGATGATGCCGACTGCGAAACTTGGAACTGCAGTGGCGGTGGAACGCTGTTCAGCGACCGGATCAATTGGGCGCCGCTGGAGAAATTTCTGGCGGAGGCCGGCTGACAGCGACGCCCCCATCCGAAAGGCGGTCGAACATGGCCAAGATACTTTTCATCAATCCCGTCGTCCGGGAGGAGGACGTGCCGCGCCACGTGCCCTACGGCATCGCGCTGCTGGCGGCGATCGTCATGGAGAAGGGCCACCAGGTCCAGGTCTATGACGAGAACGCCTGGCGGCTGGGCACCGAAACACTGGGTGATGTCTGCCGCGCCGACGATTGGGACATCATCGCCTATGGTGGGATCACGACGACATACAACTCGATCAAACGCCTGACGAAGATCGCTCGGCGGGAAGCGCCGTCGGCCGTGCAGGTAATGGGCGGAGGCATCCTCACCTCGATTCCGCGCGAGATCATGACGTGGCTGCCTGAAGTGGATGTCGGCTGCGTCGGCGAGGGCTTCGTGACCTTTCCCGAGATCTGCGACATGGTCGACCGGGGCGGCCGCGAGTTCTGGAACATCCAGGGCACCATCTCGCGCGTGCCGGGCCAGGGCCTGAAGCTGTCCCAGATGCGCCAGCTCATCGACGACCTGGACAACCTCCCCTTCCCCGCTTGGGATCTGTTCCCGCTGGAGGAGGTCTATTTCAAGAACAGCCAGGCGCTGTTTTCCGAGGAAGGCATGCTGGCCTCGCGACGGCTGGACATCAACGCCAGCTATGGCTGCTCGCTGATCTGCCGTTTCTGCTATCACCTCGGCATCGCCGGCGACATGCGCTACGAGGTGAACGATGCCGGCGAGACCCAGGTCGCCTTCGACAAGCCGGGCACCTACACCCGCAGCATCCGCTACCACTCGCCCGACTACGTGGCCGAGCTGGTGAAGCACGCCTACGACAAGTACAAGATCAATTTCGTCGGGTTCCTGGACGAGAACCTGATGACCATGGACAAGTACTCCGGCCGCACCTGGATGAAGGATATCTGCGACCGCTGGCATGACTATGGCTTCGCGCCGCGCAACCAGCGCGACGACGGCACCTGGGACGGCATTCACTGGTCCGGAACCAGCCACGCCACGCTCTGCACCAAGGACGTCTTGCAGACCATGCGCGCCGCCGGCTGCTCGCACCTGGTCTATGGCTACGAATCCTTCGCGCCGCACGTGCTGAAGACCATCGGCAAGGGCGCCACGCGGGAGTCCAACATCCGCAGCTTCTTCTGGACCCTGGATGCCGGCATCCGGCCGATCCCCAACCAGATCATCGGCTTCCCGAACGAGGACTTCGATTCCATCCGCATGTCGATGGACGCCTGGGACGAGCTGGGAATCGTGGTCAAGCCGCACTTCGCAACGCCCTATCCGGGCTCGGAGTGGTTCACCACCTACCGCAAGCGGATCGAGGGCCAGTACGATGGCAATCTGGAGCAATTCATCATCGATCTGGGCGATGCTTCGTCGATATCGGCGGTGATCAGCCACAACTTCAATGCCATCGAGCTGCTGGGTCTGCGCGAGGCGATGCTGGCCCGCGACAAGCGGCGTATCGACGAATACGAGAAGATCTGGCGGCGCAATCACGACATCGCGGAGGGCGAGCCCTCGACCCTGCTGGGTGAGCGCATGACCGCCGCCTTCCTGCGCGACGAAGAGAAGGTGAAGTCTGCGATCGAGAATTCCTCGGCGCAGGACGCCGTGGTCTGAGCGCGGGCGCATGATCGGCGAACACCGCGTTCTGGCGGTCCTCTGCGGTCGGGGCGGGTCCAAGGGCCTGCCCCGGAAGAATGTACTCGACCTCGGTGGCAAGCCGGTAATCGCCTGGTCTGTCGAGGCGGCGCACGCTTCCCGGCTGCTCGACCGCTGTGTTGTTTCCACCGACGACGAGGAGATCGCCGATGCGGCGCGGAACGCCGGCGGCGACGTGCCGTTTCTCCGCCCCGCCGAGTTGGCGACGGATACGGCGCCGGTGACCGAGGCGATGATTCACGCCGTCGAAAACCTGCCCGAAAGATACGACATCGTGGTGCTGCTGCACGCGACCTCTCCCTTCCGGACCGGCGGCGACATCGACGATTGCATTTCCATGCTGGTTGAGACCGGCGCGGAAACATGCGTCACCTTTTCGGAGATGATAAAGCCCCCTAGCTACATAGTGCAGATTGACGAGCGCAGCCGCATGCGACCGCTGGAGGTCTCCGGACTGCTCCGTCGGCGCCAGGAGACGGTGAAGCATTATCTGCCCAACGCTGCCGTCTACGCAGTCTGGACCGACTTCCTGCTTCGAGAGCGCAAGGTCTATTCCAAGGATACGGCGGCACTTGTCACGCCGCACGAGCGCGCCATCGACATCGACGGACCACTCGATCTCGAGATCGCCCGCGGCCTGCTCACTCGCCCCGGCTTCCCGCCAGCAAATGATGCGTAATGCACAGAACAACATAAGAGGCGGCGTGACACGGCAGGGGCGCACGATCTGGATCACCGGGCTTTCGGGCGCAGGCAAGTCAACGCTGGCCCGCGCGCTGGTCGACCGGTTACGCCGCGCGGGACAACCGGTGCTGCTGCTCGACGGCGATGAACTGCGCGCAGTGCTCGGTCCGGACGCGACGGCGGCGCCGAGCCACACGCGTGATTCACGACTGGCGCTGGCGTTGCGCTATGCGCGCCTCTGTCAGCTGATCACAAGCCAGGGAAACGACGTGGTGATCGCGACGATCTCCCTCTTCGGAGAGGTGCACGCCTGGAACCGGGCGAACCTGAGCGACTATTTCGAAGTCTTTCTCGACGTGCCTCTGGACGAATTGCGGCGGCGCGATCCGAAGGGCATCTATAGCCGTTTCGACAGCGGCGAGATCAGCAGCGTCTCCGGACTAGACGTGGCGGTCGACTACCCGGACGCGCCCGACATGCACCTGCCCTGGGATCCAGAACGGTCCGTCGAAGCGACGCTTGAAGCGGTTCTGGAACGGCTGGGCCGGCGCTGAGGCAGGCGGACGCCGGGCTGCCTAACGCAGCCGGGCGATCCAGATGTTCGTCCGGTACGGCACCTGGATAGAACCACTGGGCGATCATGCTGTTGACTTAGACGAGCCTAAGAAACTGTTGCTCGATAGTAACCTCCTCACTGGGCCATGCTTGTCGCCGAAGTAACTTCGGCCAACAAGACTGCGATACGCTGGACCGCATCGGGCGGACAGTCGAAGGCGTCGTCCGCATCCACCGCCCTGCGCTTCCGAACAAGGCAGGCCGCGACAGCGGCCTCAAGGTCCGCGTCGTGACGGACGACATGTGCAACGGGACTGCGGTCATAAGGCAGTATGCTCTTCTCCCCCGTCGAGTCCCAGACCACCAGCGACACGCCGTTGAAAATGGCGAGCAGCCCTACCGTCGAGCGGAAAACGATCACCGCATCGGAAGCCTTGACGACGGAGACAATATCCTCGTCGCGCAGCAGAAGCACCCTTTCGGCGACCGCCGGGAATTCGCGACGGAATTCGTCCAGACCAATGGAAGGATGCAGCTTGACCGCGAAGCGCCAGCGATCTGCGGTTTTCGCTGCCAGTTCCCCGATGACCCGCACCTGTGACGCCAGATGTCCACGATGGCCCGGCGTCATGTACGTCACCAATGGTCTCGAATCCGTCGGTAGCTCGAGCGGGACGGCGTCTTGGAACTCCCGACGCCAGTGCGCGAAGACCGGCTGACCAGTGACACGGACAGAATGTGACGGCAGACCCGCCTTGAGCATCCGCGCGCGAACAAAGTCGTTCAGCACGCCTATTTGGGAGGGACGGTCGTCGGAGGCGATTTGCACACAGTTCTCCTCCAGCGGCCGCTCCCCCAGCATGCCGTAGCCGTAGTGATCCTCGATCAGAATACCAGGAACGCCCCGGGCCCGGGCCACACGCATCGCCGCCAATTCCATGCGGACCAAACAGGTGACGACGACAGCGGCCGGCCGCTCCTGCTCGAACACACGGTCGAGAAAGCGCGTCGGCTGGAAAACGCGGCGGCCCTCGCGGCCATAGGCCTCGCGCGCCGCAGTCTCGCCCCGTTCCGCGATCAGGTCAGTCATTGACACGCCCAAATAGGCACAAGACTCTTCGAACGATACGCCCGAGGACGGCTCCCAAAAAGGCTCCGCGAGTTCGCGGCCAATCTGAAGCGCATCCTCGTAGCCCGCCATCGGCAGATAGTCCGACACCTGCCGGTAAGGCACCTTATGCGGGCGGAGAATCTGAGGCGCGTTGGTTAAAGCCAGCACCAGGGGATCGAATCGCGGGTCGGCCCGCAATAACGGATAGACATGACGGACGATGTCGGCGTGGCCACCGCCATAGGTCACGAACAGGATGCGCCGGGCACTCATTCCTCGGCCGGCCAGCGCGCCAGTTCAATGCCAGCGTCCAACAGTTTCTGTCGAGCACTGGGGAGCCCTGAGCCGACGAAATTGAACAGGTTCGCTGTCGCTACGGCGTCGATCTCCAGCGCCGCCAGCGCGGTTTGCAGGTGCAGGTGGTTGCCGGCGCCGCCGGCCATGATGACCGGGATTTCCAGTCTATCGGGCAGAAACGCGAGCGCGTCCATGTCATATCCCTGCCCGGTGCCGTCCTGGTTGATCGAGTTAAGATAGATCTCGCCAACTCCCAAGTCGACAACTTGGCGCAGATGCGCGGCAAGATCGTTCTCCAGCTGCCGCGCTCCGTTCTCAACATGGACGGCGTACTCGCCATTCTTCTCCCGCCGGTAGTCGACTGAGGCGATGACACACTGCGCCCCGAAGGTCCGCACCAGCAGCCGCACAAAGTCCGGGTCGTCGGCGAGCGCCGTATTCACCACCAGCTTGTCGGCGCCGGCGGCCGTCATCATCCGCGCCTGTTCTTTGGTGCGCAGCCCGCCGCCCAGCGCCACCGGCATGAAGCAGCCTCTGGCCACTGCCCGTGCCTGTTCACAGAAGCGCTCGGTGTCCGCGCTCTCCCGACTGGCGTCGAGGATGACAAGCTCGTCGATCGAGGTGGAGATATTGGAGAAGCCGTAGTTGCGGTTGAGCCAGTTCACGTCGCCGACTTTCTGCAGCCTGAAGTTTCGGCTCAGCATAAAGTGCCCGCGGTCGTGGATCAGCGTAAAGATCAGGCGCTTCTTCAGCATCAGAAAAACTCAATGAAGTTGCGCAGGACTTTGAGCCCGTTGGTCTGACTCTTTTCGACGTGGAACTGCGTACCACATACGTGGCCGCGCTCCACCGCAACAGTGAAGCTCTCGCCGTGGCTGCAAACGCCGGCCACCGCGTCCGGATCGACCCCGGTCATTCGGTAGCTGTGGGTAAAGTAGAAGTCGGCCGCCTCGCCCAGTCCCCGCATCAGCCGGCTTTCCCGCGGGAACCGCACGGTGTTGAAGCCAACATGGGGAATCTTGAGCCGTTTCTCCCAGTCCTCGTCAAAACGAAAGCGCCGCACCTCACCGCCGACATAGCCTAATCCGCGGCTCTCGCGGCCTTCTTCACCGGCGTCGCTGAGAACCTGCATGCCGACACAGATACCCAGCAGCGGAACGCCCTCGTCATCGACCTTCTCGCGGATCGCCGCCTCGAATCCGCGTCCGCGGATATTCGCCATGGCGTGGCCGTAGGCACCAACGCCGGGCAGGACAAGCTTGGTTGCCCATCTGAGTTCTTCCGGCGCAGTCGCTACCTTCACCGGAGCACCCAAGTGTTCGAAGGCGCTCACGACCGAGCCGAGATTGCCTGCCCCATAGTCGATGATGGTGATCATCGCAACCGCCTCATTCGACCTCGAATTTCGGCGCCCAGCGGTTGTTGGACTTGCGGAACAGGTCGCGGTTGACCCAGCGGTCGAGCACCGCGTCGAATTCCTCCTGGGTCATCCGGTAGTAGTCCAGATAAGTTTCGATGAATTCTTCAGGATACTGTCCGTCATACATCCGGACCAGATGCACCGCCTGCTCGCGCGTCATCGCGCCGCGCCGTATCTCAATGCCAGCGTCCTGCAGCGCGCGGCCGAAGCCGAATTTCAGATACATCAGATAGGTGTGGAGCGCGTAGAGTGCCTGATCGTTCTGGGCGAAGTTCGTGAAGGTGCCAGAGTTCGCCATGTCCACCTCCTTCAGTCCGCAATATTCCTTGGCGACCAGATAGTTGCGGTAGGAATCCCAAGGCTCGAAATAACTGAGGTGGGTCAGCGTGAGCTGATGGTCGCCAAACTCCTTGTCGGTCGGGAACTTCCAGAAATAGAGGTCGCCGTCCGGTACCTCGAGCAGTGAGCTGACCTTGTCATAGCCACGCTCCAGATAGACGCGCTTGATGTATTCCACATCGAAGAACGGCCGATTCATTGTCTCGGTGGAGCCGCCGTATTCGATATCGCCATCCTCGGCATACATGACCAGGGGGATATTGAAGTTGAGCGCCGTGCGAATCACTGACGAAAGGATGGCAATCAGCCAGCCGTAATAGGGGAAGCCCTTCTCGATGAAACCGTACTTGTTGTAGAGCTGCATCGTCCGCGCGTTCGGCGTGACGTGGACATGGTCGTAGCCGCTCTCGATGAACGCCTTCAGGTTCTCGTTGCCGATCTCCATCTCCAGCGGCGGACGGACGGTCACCGTCAGCGGGTTCATTCCGTATTCGTGCTTCATCTTGTAGGCGACGTACGAGCCGTCCTTCCCGCCGCTGACCGGCACGAGAACGTCGAATCCCCCTGTCGTGGAACGGTGCTTCTCCAGCAGATCGCGCAGCTGCTGCTGTCTCGGGCCCCAGTCCATGGTCTTCTTGGCTTCCATCCACTGGCAGGCGTTGCACCACCCCCGTTCGTCCCACTCGATCCGGGGACGGGTCGACATGTTGAGGCAGTTCTTGCACCAGAAGACGTCAGCGGTCATGGAAGCGGGAGTCCGTTGCAGTTCTCTATGAGGGAAACCGGGGCCGTCAGTAACCCCAACGGCCGTTCACGTCCAGAAACCAGTTGAGGATTTGATGAAGGAAGCGTGGTTGTGTCGCCTGATCGCCGCATCGCCGCATCGCCGCATCGCCGCATCGCCGCATCCTGCGACCTTACAACATGGTCGTCAAAAGACTACTCGGGTGCTAGACGATCAGGCACGCTTCCAGGAGGGAGCTGCCGGCCCACGGCCTCGCAGAGGCAAAACGTACTTGCTTGTCCGAAGCGCAAATCCATGAACGACATTCTGCCCATACTTTCCAAGCCGCCATTGCACGATGATGTCGTCCTGATCGACGGGTTGGCCCGTTCCGGCAAAAAGCTGACTTGCCGGCTGACCTGCTGGCTGGAGGACATGGATTTTTTCCAGTATATCTTCTGGGTTGAGCGTTTCAGCTATCTGCACTTGCTTGGCGCCATCCGAACCGACGTCGCTGTCAGCAACATCCAGGCCGCGATCGACGAAGCAATCTATTCGCGCTCCATTGGCCGGATGATGAATACACGGCTGTCGGATGCTTCCTCCGTTCTCAGTTCACCAGAACCTGAACTCTATCAGCAACGCGCCCGTGAACCGGACGGTTCTGTGGCGATGGAAAAGGTAAGAACCGCCAGACGGATGATGCCATTTCAGACACACTATCTGATGGCAAATCCTGGACCTTCCATGCAGGCGGTCAGGACACTGAAGATGCTGCATGTGTCCCGGCACCCAATTGCCATTGCCGAAGACTGGTTACGCCGTGGTTGGGGCGACCGCTATGGTGTCGATCCGATCGCATTTGAAGTACTGGTCGAGAAGAATGGCCAGACCGTCCCTTGGTTCGCAGCCTTTAGTGACGACGACTACGCTGCGATGAAGCCATCTGAACGCTGTATCGCAAATGTAATCGACCTGCAGGCGATGAACGACAGTGGGTTTGAAACGCTCAACGGCGCAGAGAAGGCCCGTGTGTATCGCTTCTGTTTTGAAGACCTGCTTTCCTCCACCGACGATATGGTCACCGATATCGCCAGTTTTCTTGGAAGAAAGCCCAGGTACGACCTAGGACTTGTGCTGGAGGAACAGAAACTGCCAAACCGAGGTGCAGCAGGGCCATACGATCACGAACTCGCGAAACTAATGCTAACCGCGTCAGAGCCATTTGTTGCACGGCTGGCAAAGGCCTCGCGGGCGTACGAGGCCCGTTGGGGGCTGGAGCCGACTATGTTTCCGGAGTACCGAAACAGATGAGCGATCAAGTCTATCGCACTTATTTCGAGGCCGAGGCCGAACAGTGGATGGACGAAAGCTACAAGGGCGATGCGTCCGTCTATCCCACGGCCGAACACCGCGCCCGTATCGTGCTGCGCCACGCAGGACAGGCCGGGCGTTCCCTGCGAATTGCCGATCTGGGATGCGGCGGCGGCGGCGTTTCCATTCCGCTGGCGCGCGCAGGCCACACCGTGGTCGGCGTGGACCGGTCCGAGGCTATGCTGGAGCTGGCGCGCGACAGTACCAATGGGCAGGACGCGGAGGTCGCCGCACGGTTGGAGTTCAAGCTCGGTGATGTGCTCGATCCGCCTGTCGATCCCGAATCTTTTGACATGGTAATTGCCATGGGTCTGATCGGATACCTAGAAGACGAGTCCCTGCTTTTTCAAGTGGCATACAAGTTGTTGGCGGATCGGGGCGAACTGTTGGTCTCCTGCCGGAATCGCCTGTTCAACCTGAACAGCCTTAGCTGGCGTACCCGGCGGGAGTTCGGCAAGGACGATATCGACGCCCTGCTTGCGGAGATGGAAGGCTGCTACAAGCCCGTGTCTAATAGCAGCCTGGTCGCCTTCCTTGCCCGGCTGGATGCCGTTGTGCGCGACCTGCGCGAGCAACTGGATGACCAGATTAAATCTGGCGATGACAGTCCGGCTTCTGCGATGGTCAATCTCTTCGAGCCAGCGGCGGATCGCATTGAAGCGCGTCAACAGACCCCTGCATTGATGGCAGCCCTTGCCAAAGCGAACGGGTTCGGGATGGGCAAGGTCTGGGGTGTTCATCCACACATGCTTGATCCCAACGCCAATGGGTTGCTACCTGCAGGTGCCTTCGTCGCCTTTTCGAAGGCGATGGAAGCACTGGACGAGGAACCAGTCAGTCTCGCTTGGTCGTCGGTCTTCATCGGGCAGTATGTAAAGCGCTGATCGCGTACCATTTGGCCAAACCGCGAGCGCCGCATGAAACTGCCCTTCGGCGAAAGAACCAATCTCTGGATCCACCGCCGCTACCGGGAACTGCTTTGGCCGAACTACGGCCTGCACAGCCTCTACCTGGCGGCGCGGGGGCGGCGTGTCGAGCCGTCGTGCGCGGATCTCACGGTCGAGGGCTTCGGCCGCTCCGGCAACACTTATGTCGTCCACGCCCTGGAACTGAGCCAGCAGCGCCCGCTGCGCATCATCAGCCACTTCCACTACCCGATCGCGGTCGGGCGCCCGGCGCGCGCGGGAGTGCCGGTTTGCCTCGTGCTGCGGCATCCGCTCGACAGCATCGCGTCCTACTGCCAGTACAGCGACTGGTCGCCCCAGCGCTTCATCGACGATTTCGTGGCCTATCACACTTATGTCCGGCCCTATCTCGACAGCATCTGCGTCGCTCGGTTCGAGGATTTCACGGTCGACTTCAACTGCCTGGTCCGGGCCATGAACGGCGTCTACGGACCGATCCTGGACGAGGTCGAGGACCAGAACGGGTTCAGCGACCGGGTGTTCCGTCGGATCGAAGCCCGCCAGCCCGGCGGGCGCGTCGACGAGCTCCGCGTCCACCGGCCGTCGGAACTGCGGCGACGCCGCAAGCCGGAGATCGTTGCCGACATCGAGGCGAACTACGGTCGCGGCATGGCCGAGGTGATGGCGCTCTACGACGTCTACCGCCAGCGCGCCGAAGCGCTGCAGCCGGCATGACTGCCAACCCGCCAGCCGGTGCGGCCGCGGGAAGCCGCCGGTGCTGAAGTCGGTCCTGAAATCCGGATTCGCCGTCGCCGCGGCCGTCCTCCTCGGCCGGGTGCTAGGCTTTGGGCGCGACGCCACCGTGGCCGCGACCTTCGGCATCGACCGATCGGCCGACATCGCGGTCTTCCTCATCGGATTGCCGGACTTTCTGATCAACGTTCTCGGCGCGGGCGGGTTCACCGCCATTCTGGTCGTCCACTACCGCCAGAAGCCGGCGGAGGCGGCGCGGCTGATGTTCCAGGCCGGCCTAGCCGTATTGCTGGGGGTCGGCGCGCTGGCGCTGGTCCTGATCGCCCTGCGCGGCGGTCTGGTCGACGCCCTGGCGCCCGGCTTCGACGCCGCGGCCCGCGAGCGCACCGTCGACCTGCTGCCGCTGGTCCTGCTGTCGGCGCCGATCGCGGCCATGACCGGCGCATCGATCGGCTTCCTGCAGGCGAAGGGCCGCTTTTTTGTCGCCGCCTGCGGCGCGGCCATCATCAACACGGTGCTGATCGCGGCCATGCTCGGCGCGCAGCCCGGCCGGACGCTGAGTGTGCTGGCCGCGGCCATCCTCGCTGGCGCGCTGCTGCGCTGGCTGGTGCAGGCCGCCGTGATCGGGCGCGAAGGGATCGGCGGGATCGCCTTCCGGCCCTGGCTGGTCGACCGCTCCCTGATGAAGGCCTTCGTCCGGGCCGCGGCAACCGAGGCGGTCGTCTTCTTCTATCCCTTCGCGCTCCGCGCCATCGCCACGCTGTTCGGCGTCGGCGCCCTCGCATCGGTCAACTACGCGACCAAGCTGGTGCAGTTGCCGCTGGGCGTCGTCGTCATGACCCTGACGACGATCCTCCTGCCCCAGCTTGCGGGCCTCGCCCCGCGGGAAAGGAATGCCGCCGACCTGGGCCCGTTCCGCCGTCTGGCCGTTCATGGCCAGTTCTGGATCCTAGTGCTGAGCGCGATGGCGGTCGCCGTCCTCGTGGTGCACGGCAGCTGGCTGGTCCGGCTGGCCTTCGGCTGGGGCGAGATCGGCCCGGACGGCCTCGCCGCCATCGCCAGTTTCACCGCGGTCTTCAGCCTCAGCCTGCTGCCGATGGGGTTGAACGTCTTCCTGCGCCGCGCTCTCAATGCGCTGGGTGAGACAAAGTCTCCAATGTCGGCGGAAATCGCCGGCTTCGCAACCTTCATAGCGAGTGCATTCGCGGTCATCGCCGCGGATGGTCCGCTGGAGGCCGTACTGCTCTGCGCCGCTGGGGGTTGCTTCGTCTCCATGGTCATGCTGCTCGCTGCCATGTCGCAGCGCGGCGTGCCGCTCGTGCAGGAGTTCCGCCGTCCCGGCCTCTGGGCGGCCGTGGTTCTGTCGGCGCTGGCGACGGCCGCGCCGGGCCTGATTCTGGAGCGGCTGGCCCCCGGCCACGCCTGGCTGCCCGCTATCGCCATCGCCCTCGGCGGATTGGCCGGCCTATGCGCGGCGCTGGCGGTGAACCGCGAGGCGCGGGCGGCGGTCAGGACCCTTTTGCCGCGCCGTCAGTAGCTGTTGAGCTTGCGGAAGACCGCGGGCGTCAGGTCCACGGTCTCCAGGAAGCCGGCGATGCGCGGCGCGGTCCGTCCGTCACCCCAGAGATTGGTGTACTCGCCGCGCCCTGCCGCCAGCGCCTGCCGGATTCCCGCCGCCAGAGACGCCGGCCTGTAGTCCGGAACGTCGATCACGTTGGCGTTGCGCAGGCGTGCATTCTGGCGGTCGCCGACATTGACGCAGGGAATGCCCAGGCTGGCCGATTCGATAACGCCGCTGGAGGAATTGCCGATCAGCAGATCGGCCGCCGCCAGCCAGTCGAGATATGCGGGGCGCGACAGGTGCGTCTCCCGGCGCAGCGCCACCGGCGATACTTCCGCGAAGCGGTCCGCCGCCCGGCGCACGGCGACGCCGCCGGCGTCCGAATTCGGGGCCAGCAGCAGCATCTGCAGACCCTCGGCCGCCACAGCCGCGAGCACCGCCGTCATCTGCTGGCCGCCGGCGGCGGCGTCCTGGACGACGGGATGAAACAGCACCACGGCCACCGGCCGCGCCGGATCCAGCCCGGCCTCGGCGCAGAGCGCCGCGCGGTCGCGGCCGCCGCGTGCGCCGATGTCGTCCAGCCCCGGCGCGCCCACCACCCGGATGCGCCAGTCTTCCTCGCCCATGCGCCGCAGCCGTTCGGCGGCATCCTCGGTCGCGGCGAGATGGAGGTGACAAAGCTTGGAAATCGCGTGACGCACGGGCTCGTCGACGGTGCCCGACCGCTCGCCGCCATGTATGTGGACGCCGGCGGCGCCCGCGTGCAGGGCAGCGATGGCGCCGGCCAGCATCTCGCCGCGGTCGCCCAGCAGCAGCACCATGTCCGGGCGCTCGGCAGCGAAGGAGCGGGACAGCGCGACCACCATCCGCCCGATGGCCGCACTCATCGTCCCGGCGTCGTCCATTTCCCCGTCGTCGGCGTGCTCCGCCGGCACCAGGTCGCGGATGGTGAATCCGCTCGCCTCGATCTCGCTCACGGTGCGGCCATGACCGGGCGAGAGATGCATGCCCGTCACCACCAGCGAGAGATCCAGGCCGGCACGGCCATCGATCTCGGCCAGCGTCCGCCGCATCAGTCCGAAATCCGCCCGCGTGCCGGTGACGTAGACCACGCGCCGGGTCATGGCTGAAGATCGTTCCATTCGATCGGCGCCCCCGCGCGGCCGGCCGCCTTCAGCCGCCGGCCCGCCAATTCGTCCAGGTGCCGGGGATGCAGTCCCGTCTCCGGCCGCAGCACGGCGATGTCACCGGGCGTCAGCACGTGACCGGCTGGCAGGTCGCGCTTCAGCTTCAGGCCCCGACGGGCGACGGCGCGGGTCTCGAGTTCGTCGGGCTGCGGTATCTTCTCGCCGCTGCCCAGCGCCTGCGCCACTTCGCGGATGCCGGCGGCCATCGCCGCAAAGTCGTCCGGCTCCAGGGAGGCGGCGTGATCCGGCCCGGCCATGGTCCGGTCCAGGGTGAGGTGCTTTTCGATCGCCACCGCACCGAGCGCCACCGCCGCCAGCGCCGCCGCGGCGCCCAGCGTGTGATCGGAATAGCCCACCGCCCCGCCATAACGCTCCCGCAAGGTCGTGATCGCCCGCAGGTTGGCCTGCTCGACCGGGGTCGGATAGGCGGAGACGCAATGAAGGATGGTCAGCCGGTCCCGGACGGGCGCCAGAGCCGCGACGGCCTCGTCGATCTCGGCGAGATCGGCCATGCCCGTCGACAGGATCACGGGCCGTCCATAGGCCGCCACCTGGCGCAGCAGCGGCAGATTGGTGACATCGCCGGAACCGATCTTGAAGCGGTCCACGCCCAGCTCGGCAAGAGTCTCGGCCGATCCGGCATCGAATGGCGTCGACAGGAATTCGATCCCCAGTTCGCCGCAGCAATCGTAGAGCGCGGCGAGCGCCGCCGCGGGCAGGGCGAGACGGCGCAGCATCTCGCGCTGATCGTCGATCCCTGTCGCCCGCTTCTGGTAGGCCGCGGTGGCGGCGTCGGCGGCGACCAGCGCATCCGGATCGAAGGTCTGGAACTTGACCGCGTCGGCGCCGGCGCGGGCGGCCGCGCGCACCAGTTCCAGGGCCAGTTCCGGGTCGCCATTGTGATTGACGCCGGCCTCGGCGATCACGAGGACGTCCGGCGGCGATGCGGTGTCGGCAGCGTTCATGGCGGCAGGGTTGTGGGCCGCACCGTTCCTGTCAACGCGCCTGTCGATCCATGTTCGCGTAAACCCGCCGCAACAGGGTCTTGAGCCGCGCCACCTCCTCCGCCCCCAGCCCTTCCAGCGCGCGCGCCTCGTAGTCCATGGCAAGCGGTATGAGCTCGGCGGCGATGCGGCGGCCGGCGTCGGTCCGGACGACGCGGACCACGCGCTGATCGGCGTCCCTGCGGACGCGCTCCACCAGCCCCTTGCGCTCCATCTGCTGCACCAGCCGGGTCAGCGTCGAACCCTCGATGGAGGTCGCCTCCGAGAGTTCGCCCATGCGCAGCGGGCCGCGGTCGTTCACCGCCGCCAGCACCCGCCACATCTGCAGGCTGACGCCGCGCCGCCGGGTCTCCGCCGAGAAGGCCTCGGCGATGCGGCTGCCGGCGCGGTTCAGCAGATAGGGAAAATAGTCGTCCAGATGCAGGTTCTGGTCCTGCGCCGCCCGGCTCATGCCGCCCGGATCGCCGTGTGGGCGCCCTCGAAGGCCGGCGCGATCTCCTCCATGAAGCGCTGCATCTGCTCCTTGACCATCGAATGGGGCTTCTGGCCGTAGTTGAAGTAGAGAATGACCTCCGAGATTCCCGCGGCCTCGACCGCCTTCAGGTCTTCGATGATCTTCTCCCGGCTGCCGACCAGCACCGATTTCGAGGTCAGCGCCTCCGGTTTCATCTCGTTGAGCAGGCGGACGATCTCGTTGAAGTACTTGTAGGTCGGCGGCGTCTTCGCCGGGTCGGCGGGAAAGGCGTCGATCAGCGCCTTCTGGAAATAGTTGATCAGCGACTGCCGGCCATAGGCGTCTTCCTCGGGCGTGTCGGCGATGTGGATGAAATAGCTGCACATGGCCTGACGCGCCGGCCGGTCGTGCTTCTGTTCGCATTCCTCGCGATAGGCCTGCACCGCCTCGGCGAGGCTGCCGTAGACCATCGCCGCGGCGAAGGGCGCGTAGATGATGTTCCAGTCGCGCCGCGCCGCCAGTTCCATCGACGGACGGGAAAAGCAGGCGACATAGGGCCGGAGCGGATCCTGCACCGGCTTCGGGCGGACATCGACATCCTCGAAATTGTAGAAGCGGCCCTTGTGGGAGAATTTTCCCTTCTCGGTCCAGCACTTCCAGACCACGTCGAGGCCTTCGGCGAAGATCTCCGCGCTTTCCTCGAAGGGCGCGCCGAAGGGATCGTATTCCTTGCGGTCATAGCCGCGGCCGGCGGCGAAGTCGACGCGCCCGCCCGACAGCAGGTCCAGCGTCGCCCAGTCCTCGGCCACCTGGATGGGATTGTGCACCGGCAGCAGCACCACCGCCGGCGCCAGCCGGATGCGTTTCGTCGCGCCGGCGACCTGGGCCAGCAGCATGTGCGGGCTGGCGTTGACGCCCAGCAGGTTGAAATGGTGCTCGCCGATCCAGGCGGAATTCAGACCCACCTCCTCGGCGTAGAGCGACTGTTCGTAGATCTCGCGGATGAACTGCTCGGGGCTCCGCGGATTGTCCGGATAGCGGTTGTCCGAAAGCGTGAAATAGCCGAAGTCCATGACCCTGCCTCCCTGTCTCCTGACGCAAGGTAATTTGCAAATACAATAATTGCAAATGCAATTGATGGCGGCAATTGGGGCGGCCGCTCAGTCCACGGGTCTGGCGCGGACGTCTGTCACGGCGTTCCAGCCGCCCGGCGTGCGGGCGAAGACGGTGTCAGCCGGCTCGTGTGTCACCATCATGTGGGTCGCATTGGCATGGACAAGGCCACCGGCCCCGTCGGCGATCATGCAGTGGCCGGGAAAATAGACCACGTCGCCGCGTTCCAGGCCCTCTGGGCCCTTGGGCACCGGCTTCGCAGCGCCCAGTTCCCTGGCCTGCATGTCCGAATCGCGCGGCGGCAGGAAACCACAGGCCTGGAAGGCCACCTGCACCAGACCGGAACAGTCGAGCCCCAGGCTGGAGCGCCCGCCCCACAGATAGGGCGCGCCGAGATTGCGCAGTGCCACGGCGACGACATCGGTCTCCGGCTCGTCCAGCGGGCGAAGATGGTCGGCGATGACGAAGCGACCGTCGGCCAGGCGTGCGAACCGGCCGGAGACATCCGTCACCGCGACCCGCGCGCCGAGCGTGAGACGCCCGGCGGGCGGCAGCTTGATGCTCGCTTCTGGAAACAGATGGCTGAGCCGCGACCGCACCATGTGCGTGGGCGTCGGCCCGGCTTCGGCCAGGTCGGTTTCGGCGACGTAGCCGACATAGCCGTCCAGGGCGCCCTGTGCCCAGGCCCAGCCGGCCTCGGCGGCATAGACGTCGACCGGCTCGCCGTGGAGCAGTTCGGAGATCTGCATGGCGCCGGGGTCGGGCTGCCGGCGGATCGAGGCGGTTTCGGCCACGACCGTGCGGCGTACGGGATCGGCATAGCGCGGCGCCGAAACGCGCTCTCTCAGATAACCGGCGGCAAGGTCGGCGCGAAACGGATGACGGCGGCTGTCGAGGCCGTCAGCCATAGGACCGCCGATCGTCCTCCTCGGCCGCGCGGACCAGATCCGCGAAAGCGGAAAGGAAGGCGACGCCGGCGTCCGTGCGCTGCACCAGCACGTTGCGCCGGTCCTCCTCGTCCCGCAGCCGCCGGGTCAGCCCCTTGGACCCCAGGGCGTCGAGTGCGCGGCTCACCGCAGGCTTGGAAATGTTGAGTGTCTCGGCCAGGCCACGCACCGTGTGAGGGCCGCCGCGCAGGTAGACATTCATCAGGATGGCGAGCTGCCGTGTCGACAGATCGGGCTCGTCGGATGCGACGAATCCGGTCAGGGCGCTGCACCAGACCGAGAGATTGCCAAGGTTCTGCCCCGTGTCTCCCATGGTCGCGCCGCCCTTCCGCCGTTGCCGTTTCGGGGGCGAAGCTGTCACAGGCCCATTGCCCCGGCAACTGATTTTAGTTCGCAGGCGTACGTTTTCCCGCGCATGGCAGGTCTGTCCTGATTCGATGCTTGAAATTGAGGCAGACTGCACGGATGGCTCGACCGATCGTGCCTGCGGATGGTTCAATCCGGGACGTTTCAATGGGGGGAAGCACATGGCGCGCATCGGCGAGGGCATCGGCCGCAAGGAGGATCTGCGCTTCGTCACCGGCCGAGGCCGCTACACCGCGGACATCGAGGCGCCGGACGCATTGCACGCCGTCTTCGTCCGTTCGCCGGTCGCCTTCGGACGAATCGCGGGCATCGACAGCGCCGCCGCCGCGGCCGCGCCGGGCGTCGCCGCGGTGCTCACGGGCCGGGAAGCGGCGGCGGACGGCCTGGGTCATATCCCCACCGGCGCCCCCGTCACCAACCGCGACGGCAGCCCCATGCATCAGGCGCGGCGGCCCGTCCTGCCCGAGGCACAGGTCCACCATGTGGGGCAGCCGCTGGCCCTCGTGCTGGCCCGGACCCGGTCCGAGGCCCTGGCCGCGGCGGAGCTGGTCGAGATCGACATCGAGGAATCGCCTCCCGCGCTGGAATGCGCCCGCGCGCCCGCGATCCATGACGGCATCCCTGAAAACATGGCGTTCGACTGGGAAGCCGGCGACTTCGAGGCCGCATCGGAAGCGGTGGAGAACGCGCCGCACAATGTCCGGATGCGCTTCCACCAGAACCGCATGGTGGGCGGCGCGCTCGAGGGGCTCGCCACGCTGGCGGAATACGACGCCGGGGCCGGACAGGTCGTGCTGACGGCAGCGACGCAGGGCGCGCACGCGCTCAAGGTCATGCTGACGAAGTTCGCCCTGAACTGGCCGCGCGAACGCTTGCGCGTGATCGTGCCCGATGTCGGCGGCGGCTTCGGCCCGAAGGGCTTCGTCTATCAGGAGCAGGCGGCGGTGGCCTGGGCCTGCTGGCGGCTGAAACAGCCCGTACGGTGGGTATCGGAACGCGCCGAGAGCTTCGTCTCGGAGGTCCATGCCCGCGACCAGTTCGTCACCGCCCGGATGGGCTTCGATGACGAGGGCCGCATCCTCGCCGTCACCATGGACGTGGACGCCGACATGGGCGCCTTCCTCTCGGGCTTTGCCCCCGGCGTGCCGACCGACGGCATGGCGAAGGTGCTGACCGGCCTCTACGACGTGCCGGCGGCGGGACTCAGGGTGCGCGGCTTCTACACCAACACCGTGCCGGTCGACGCCTATCGCGGCGCGGGCAAGCCGCCGGCGATCTATTGCCTGGAACGGCTGGTCGACCTCGCGGCGGGCGAAATCGGCATGGATCCGGTCGAGATCCGCCGGCGCAATCTGGTCCGCGCGGCAGCCCTGCCCTACACCACGGCCACGGGGAAGGTGCTCGATGCCGGCGGCGACTACGCCGCGGCGCTGCAATCGACGGCGCAGGCGCTCGACTGGGACCTGGCCCGCCGGGACGGCGCCATCCGCCGCGGCGTGGGCATCTGCTGCAACCTGCACCCCATCGGCGGCTCGTCGGCGGAGACCAGCCGCGTGACCGTCTCCGGCGATGGCCGGATCGTGGCCTGGACCGGCACCCAGTCCACCGGCCAGGGCCACGAGACCATTTTCGCCCAGGTGCTGGCCGACCGCCTCGGCGTGCCGATCGACCGGATCGACGTCCGCCAGGGCGACACGGCGCAACTCCGGCGCGGCGGCGGTACCGGCGGCTCCTCCTCGACCGTGATCTCGGGCTCGACATTGACGCGGACCGCCGACGAGGTGATCCGGCTGGGCAAGGCGCGCGCGGCGGACCTGCTGGAAGCCTCCGCCACCGACATCGAGTACGCCGGCGGCCATTTCAGCGTCACCGGCACCGACCGCCGCGTGAGCCTGTTCGACGTGGCCGGCGATGACGGCCTGGAGGCCGAGCAGGACTTCGCCGACCAGGTCTCGGCCTTCCCCTATGGCGCCGTCGGCGCGGAGGTGGAGATCGACACGGAGACGGGCGCGATCCGGCTCCTGAAGCTCGTCTCCTGCGACGACGCGGGCCGCATCATCAATCCGGTGCTGCTGGCCGGCCAGTCCCACGGCGCGCTGGTCCAGGGCGCGGGCCAGGCGCTCTGGGAACACGCCGCTTACGACCTGGAGACGGGTCAGCTCGTCGCCGGTACCTTCATGGATTACGCCATGCCGCGCGCCGCCGACCTGCCGGCGATCGGTGCGGAATTCATCGAGACGCTCTCGCCCACCAATATCCTGGGCGCGCGCGGCATCGGAGAGATGGGCGCCAACGGCGCGCCGGTCGCCATCGCCAACGCTGTCTACGACGCGCTGAAGGGACTGGACGTCACCGGTCTGGAGCCGCCCTTCACGCCCCATCGCGTATGGCGGGCGATCCGCGCGGCGCAGGCCGGCTAGATCGTTCCGCTGTTTGATTGCACCGCCACCCACTCGGCGTGTCACCCCCGCCTATGTGCGGGGGTCCGGAGCGGCTTCGCCGCAAGTCGATGATCCAGGCCGGATGCCCGCACAAGGCGGGCATGACACCGTTCGGGGGTGGGCATGACACCGAAGCTCCCGTGGCGATTCAATCTACCCGAGGATTGCTCTAACTCACCGCGCCGCGGCGGCGGTAGGTCAGCGCCTCGGCGATGTGGGCGCGGGCGATGGTCTCCGCGCCGGCGAGGTCGGCGATGGTCCGCGCGACGCGGATGACGCGGGTATAGCCGCGGGCCGAGAGTTTCAGCCGTTCGGCGGCATCTGTGAGCAGGGTCTGGGCCGCGGGTTCCGGCGTCGCGACCTCGGCCAGCGCCTCCCCGTCCACTTCCGCGTTGGTGCGGGCGTCGATGCCGAGCGTCTCGCCGCGGCAGGCCTGAATGCGCCGCGCCTCGGCGACGCGCCGGGCGACCTCCGCGGAGCCTTCCGCCGCCGGCGGCAGGGTCAGGTCGGCCGCCGAGACCGCCGGCACGTCGATGGCGAGATCGATGCGGTCGATCAGCGGGCCGGATATCTTCGCCTGATAGTCAGCGGCGCAGCGCGGCGCGCGGCTGCAGGCGCGCTCGGCGTCATCCAGGTGGCCGCAGCGGCAGGGATTCATGGCGGCGACGAGCTGCACGCGCGCCGGATAGGTGACGTGGGCGTTGGCGCGGGCGACGACCGCCTCCGCCGTCTCCAGCGGCTGGCGGAGCGATTCCAGCGCCGGCCGCGGGAACTCCGGCAGTTCGTCCAGGAACAGCACGCCCCGGTGCGCCAGACTGATTTCCCCCGGGCGGACGCGGAGGCCGCCGCCGACCAGCGCCGGCGTCGACGTCGAATGATGCGGGTTGCGGAACGGCCGGCGGCGGGAGAGCCGCCCCTCGGCCAGTTCGCCGGCCAGGCTGCGGATCATGGAGACTTCCAGCGCCTCCCCCGCCGAGAGCGGCGGCAGCAGTCCGGGCAGGCGCGCCGCCAGCATCGACTTGCCGGAGCCCGGCGGGCCGATCATCAGCATGTTGTGGCCGCCGGCGGCGGCGATCTCCAGGGCGCGTTTGGCGCTCTCCTGGCCCTTGATGTCGCGCAGGTCCGGGCCGGTGGCGTCGGTCTCCACCGGTCCCGGCTTCGGCGGCTGCAGCACCTGCGCACCCTTGAAGTGGTTGACGATGGCCAGCAGGTCCGGCGCCGCGACGATGTCGAGATCGCCGGCCCAGGCCGCCTCCCCGCCGCAGGCCGCCGGGCAGATCAGACCCATGCCGCGTTCGGCGGCGGCCACGCCGGCGGGCAGCACCCCGGCAACCGGCGCGATCTGGCCGTCCAGCGCCAGTTCGCCCAGCGCCATGAAACGCGCCATCTCGTCGGCCGGCAGCACGTCCATCGCCGTCAGCAGCGCCAGCGCAATGGGCAGGTCGTAATGGCTGCCTTCCTTCGGCAGGTCGGCGGGCGAGAGATTCACGGTGATGCGTTTGGGCGGCAGGCCGAGTCCGATGGCGTCGAGGGCCGAACGCACCCGCTCCTTGCTCTCCGCCACCGCCTTGTCGGGCAGGCCGACGATGGCCGTCGCCGGCATCTGCGGCGAGATCTGCACCTGCACGTCGACGAGACGCGCGCGGAACCCCTGAAAGGCGACTGTGGCGATGCGGGCAACCATGACGGCGGCGATTGTAGGCAGGATGCTTTCAGAACGAAAGCAGAACTTTATCCGGATCTGTCAGCGGCGGCGGATCCACGCCCAGCCAGACGCAGGCCTCGTCCATGGATTCGTAGACATGGGAATCGATCGGCAGGTTCCGGTATTCCGCGACCTGGGCGTAGAGCCGGGCGATGGGCAGGTTGTGGCGGTCGTCCATCACCAGCGCGGTGCGGCGGCGTTCGTGGATGACCGCCTGTTCCACCAGACCTTCGACGATGTCGCGGATCTCCGGCAGGGTGATCTCGCTCATGTCGGCGTCGCGCAGATCCCAGAGCGTCAGATTGGTCGGGCAATTGGCTTCCCGCCAACGATTGGCGTCGACAACCTGGGATCCCAGCAGCATGCCGATGCCCGTGAAGATGACGAGATCGTGCCCCGGAAGATGCTCCAGCGTCAGCTGCCCCATTTCGGCTCCCCTGGCAGGCAGCCCGCACGCCGTGCGGGCGGCGCATCGTTCTTCATGCAATCGGAGCAGAAACCGGCGCGGGTTACAATGCAGTGAACGCGCCGGGGTGATCAGCGTCCTTCGGGAAACGGGTTGCCGACGCCCAGCCACGCCCAGGCGGACTCGAGATCGAAGAACACTTCATAGATCACCGGCGAGTCGCGCGTTTCGGAGAGGGCGTCGAAAAGGCGGGCGAGCAGCATGTCGGCCTCGCTGTCGACCACCAGGGCCGTTCGCGGGTCCGGCCGGCTGGCCGCGGCCTCACGCGAGCGCGCCGCCACGCGCTTCAGATCCTCGACGTCGAGGCCGCTGAGATCGGCGCGGCGCAGGTCCCAGACGGCGCGCGGCGTGGCGTGGCGGCCGAAATGCGCATCGCCCGCATCGAGAAAGTCCTCGAACGTGACCCTGCCGCGCATGATGAAGAGGACGACACCGGCGTCGGCATCATGGCGCGTCTCCACATTCTTCATTCTACCGGCCCCACACTCCAACGAGCCACCGCCGCCATAGTGGCCCATGCGCCGGCGGACGAAAGCGATATCTGCGAACGAAGTCTCGAACGGATGCGACAGCCTGTCCGGGGGTGGCCCCGGTTGAAGCCGGCCGCCGTGCCGTCGAGGTAGAGGGCGCGAACGAACGATGCCTCGCGCCGCCGTCCCGAAACGGACGCAGGCGGAGGCCAAGTAGAGTAACGCGAGTAGAGGAACAACAAGATGATCAAGCAACTCCTGGCCGCGACCGCGCTGGCCACCACACTCGCAACCGTTCCCGCGATTGCGCAGCAGCAGAACCAGAACGAGAACCAGAACCGGACGCCGCAGGCGACGCAGCAGGACCGCGCCATGAATCAGGAGGTCCGCCAGTCCGTCCGCGAGATGGAACGCGCCGAGCGGAACCTCCGCCAGGCCGCCGAACGCGGTGTGGAGAAGGGCAGCCCGGAAGCCCGCGAACTGCAGAAGGAAGCCCGCGCGGCGTTCCAGAACCTGGACCGCGTGCTGGCCCGCATGGAGGGCGGTCAGATCAAGGCGACCGACGCCGAGATCGTGGCCCGCGGACGCGCCAATCTGAAACAGACCATGCAGGACATGGAAGACGACATCGACGTGATCATTCTGGCCGACGCCCTGAACGCCGGGCAGCAGACGCTGATGCGCGCGTCCGGACAGGACCGCGTGGGCATGAACGGCCGCAAGGGCGGCGCTGAAGTGACTGCCGGCGCGAAGGCCGATGCCGAAGCCGGCCCGCGCACCGCGGCCGAAGGCGAGGATGCCGAACTGGTGGTGGAGCAGCCGCCCGCGCAGGTCGAGGTCGAACAGACGCCGCCGCGGATCACCGTGGTCGATCCGGAGCCCCGGGTGATCGTCGAGCAGGACCGCCCCGAGGTCAGCGTCAACCAGGCCAAGCCCGAGGTGAAGGTGCAGAAGGCGCAGCCCGAGATCGAGGTTGAGAGCGGCGGCAAGGCCGAGGTCACCATCAAGGAGACCGAACTGCCCGAGGACGTCGCCGTGAAGGCCCAGAACGACGAGGCCGAAACCGAGACCGAGACGGTGACGGTCGCCGAGCGCACCGAGAAGACGGTCCAGGAAGGCCAGCGCGGCGAGGTCCAGATCCAGCAGGACTCCTCGGAGGTCGAGGTCGAGCCGGGTGAGGCCGACGTGCAGGTCGTCGAGGGCGATCCCAATGTGACCGTCGAACAGCAGGCGCCCGACGTCGCCGTGAACCAGCCGCGGCCGGAAGTCAGCGTCGACCAGCCGGCGCCCGAGGTCGAGATCGAGGGCGAGACCGACGCGCAGGTCAGCGTCAGGGAAGCCGACCGTTCGGCAACCGAACAGCAGTCCGGGCAGCAGGCCATGCAGTCCGGGCAGCAGGCCATGGATCAGAGCGGCCAGACCGGGCAGCAGGAAGAAGAGCTCGAGGTCGCTGTGGTCGAAGGCGACGCCGATGCCTCCGTCGAGGGTGGCGCCGGCATGGAGACCGGCATGAGCGATACCGACGCTGAAGCCACTGCCGAGGCCGAGGCCGCAGCGGGCGCCTCCGGCGACCGGATGGTCCGCGAAACCGACCGCGCCGCCGAGGGCCGGATCGACGAGTTCAACGAGGAATGGGAACTGGTCGAAGCCGAGGACAATCAGGTCGTCGGCATGGACGTCTACTCCTCCCGCGGCGACGAGGTCGGCGAGATCGAACGGGTTCTGCGTGACGAGAACGGCCAGATCGACGAGGTCGTGGTCGAGTTCGGCGGCTTCCTGGGTCTCGGCGATGAAGAAGTCGTCGTGCCGCAGGACCGCATGCGGATGGAGCCGGGCAATGACCGCGTCATCGTCGAGATGACCGAGGAAGAGCTCGAGCAGCTTCCCGAATATGTCGGGTGATCACCCGCAGTCGGCGTGAAGCCCTGGGGCGTCGGGTTCGACCCGGCGGCGCCCCTTTTTTTCTGCCATGACGGTCAGCCGGACTTGTCGAAGGCGTTCTCCACGCCGAACCACGCGAAGGCCGGCGGCAGATGGTAGAAGACGCGATGCTCGATCGGCGAACGCCCGGTTTCGGACAGCGCATCATATACCTTGCCGAGCAGGTAATTGGTCTCGTCCCGCATCACCAGGGCTGTCCGTGGTTCCCGGCGCGCGGCGCTGGCCGCCGCGGAACGGCGGGAAATTTCCATCAGGTCCGGAACGCTCAACGCATTGAGATCGACGCGGCGGAAATCCCAGATGGCGAAGCGGCAGGTCGGGTGCTCCTGGAAATGACGCTCCAGCGCTTCGAAGATGGCGGCGGCGGACGTCTGTCCCCAGAGGCGGAACATGACCACGTCGGTCGCCGGGTCGTACCGCGCCTCCACATGCGCCAGATCGGAACCCATTCCCACACCCACGGCTTCGGTTGCACAACTGCCCGCAGTCTATCCTCAATGTGGCAATCGTCCCAGCGCGCGGACGCATGGCTGGTTCACGTCCCCGCGCGGCGCCCGGAGGTTCAGTGCGTCGGCGCGGCCGCCAGCATCAGCCGCCGGTTCATCCGGATCATGTCGCGGACCTCCCGCACATAGGCCAGGCCGCGTTCCGAATAGCGCGCCAGTCCGCCGGCGAGCGCGAGCCCCGTGGGTTCCTCCAGCTCCGCGCGGAGGCGCGCCCGCTCCGTGCGGAGATCGCCATAGGCGGGCTGGGTGTTGATGTTGTGCAGATAGGCCCGGACCGAGCGGTTCACGCTGCCGAAGGTCGCGACCTCATGAGCCTTGCCCGCGGCGCGGCGCAGCGGGACCAGCCCGCAGCCCTCCCGGAAACACCACTGGCCGAACATGTTGTTGCCCGACCGCGCGAAGCGGGACTGGCCCCAGCCCGACTCCTTCGCCGCCTGGGCCAGCACCAGGGTGATCGGCACCGTGTCGACGCGGGCTAGCAGTTCGTCCCACTCCCGGCCCGTCCAGTCCACGCCGTAGCGCGCCGCCGCCTCCTCCACCCAGCCGCCGGACTTCCCCGCCTGGCTCGCCGCCAGCAGGCGCCCGCGCAGCTTGGCAATGCGCGCGTTCTCGGCGCGGACGATGGGCCGCAAGGTGTCGAAGAAGATCCGCTTCCGGGTCACCGCATCGATATCGGGCGGATAGAGTATGTCGGCGGCCACGATCACCGGCGCGCCGTGGCCCTCGTCCAGCGTGGCGTAGTGGCGCTGGGCGCTCCACAGCGACATGACGGCGACGAACAGGCCGAGCGCGATGAGACAGGTCGAGTTTCGCATGGGGACCGACCATCCGGCGGGCATGCGGCGGAATCAAGGCCTCAGTATGCGTACTCGGTGAATACGCGGTTGATGTCGCCGCCCCAGGGGCCTTCGTATTTCTGCAGCAGTTCCTGGGCCAGCGAGCGGTTGTCGTCGACGAGCTGGCGCAGGGTGCCGAGGAAGTGGCGCTCGTCCTGGCCCATGGAATCGTTCGTCGCCCGCGCCTGGAGTCCCTTGTCGGCGATGCAGAGCATGTCAGCGGCGAGGTCGCGCACGGTGCGCCCATCCGGGCTCGGCGCGTCGAAGCCCAGCTTCGGCACCTCGGCGCGGAGGCGATCCACATCGGCCGGCGTCCATCCCTTGATCAAATCGAGCGCCGCGTTCTGCGCCCGCTCGTCATAGAGCAGACCGACCCAGAGCGCCGGCAGGGCGCAGATCCGGGCCCACGGGCCGCCGTCGGCACCGCGCATCTCCAGGAACTTCTTCATCCGCACTTCGGTGAAGATGGTCGTCAGATGGTTGTCCCAGTCCTTCATCGTCGGCTTCTCGCCGGGCCGGGCCGGCAGGCGGCCGTCGAGGAAGTCGCGGAAGGACTGCCCCGCCGCGTTCACGTACTGCCCGTCGCGGTGGATGAAGTACATCGGCACGTCGAGGGCGTAGTCGACATAGCGCTCGAAGCCGAAACCGTCCTCGAAGACGAAGGGCAGGTTGCCGCAGCGCTCCGGATCTGTGTCGGTCCAGACCTGGCTGCGCAGGCTGAGCAGTCCGCCGGGCTTGCCCTCCTTGAACGGCGAGGCGGCGAACAGCGCCGTCGCCACCGGCTGCAGCGCCATGCCGATCCGGAACTTCTCGCGCATGTCGGCTTCGGAGCCGAAGTCCAGGTTCACCTGGATGGTGCAGGTGCGGTACATCATGTCGAGGCCCAGATTGCCCTTCGTCGGCATGTAGGCCTTCATGATGTCGTAGCGGGCCTTCGGCATGGTGTCGAAGTCCTCGCGCCGCCCGGTCGGGTGGAAGCCGAGGCCCAGGAAGCCGACGCCGATCTCGGCGGCGACCTCCTTCACCTGGGCCAGGTGCGTGTTCACCTCAGCACAGGTCTCGTGCAGCGTCTTCAGCGGCGCGCCGGAGAGCTCGAACTGCCCGCCCGGCTCCAGGCTGATGGTCTGACCGTCCATGTGCAGGGCGATGACATAGCCGCCCTCGACGATCGGCTCCCAGCCAAATCGGGCCAGGCCGTCGAACATGGCCTTCACGCCCTTCGGGCCCTCATAGGGAATGGGCTGCAGCGTCTCCAGATCGAAGCCGAACTTCTCGTGCTCCGTGCCGATCCGCCAGTTCTCGCGCGGCTTCGACCCGCTCTCGATATAGGCCACGAGCTGATCGCGGCTCTCGACCACGGTGGTGGAGAGGGTTCGCCCCTCCTCCGAATCGATCATGGTCGACATGTATGGCTCCGTCTTGGCTCCCCAGGTTCGCCGAACCTAGGGCGGATTCGTGAAAAAAGGAATCAGGGCGCATCGTCGCTCTGGCCGCCGTCGCCTCCCCGCCAGTCGCCGAGATGCGCCTGCCAGAGCGCGAGCGCGGCGAAGCAGGCGGTATCGGCGCGCAGCAGCCGGGGCCCCAGGCTGACCGGCAGCGCCTGCGGCAGGGCCCGGACCAGGTCCTGTTCCGCCGGTGCGAAGCCGCCTTCCGGCCCGATCAGCACCGCCCATCTGCCGCCCGGTTCCGCCGCCGCCAAAGCCCGCGCGACCGGCGCGGCGCCGGCGCGTTCGTCGGCATAGAGCAGCCGCCGGTCCGCCGGCCAGCGGGCGATCGCGTCGCCGAGAGGCTCGGGCTCGCGCACCAGCGGCAGGGTCAGCCGCTCGCACTGCTCGGCCGCCTCGACGGCGTTGGCCTGAAGCCGTTCGACATTGACGCGGGCGACCACCGTGCGCTCGGTCAGCACGGGCCGGATCTCGGCGCAGCCCAGTTCCGACGCCTTCTCGGCGATGGCGTCGACGCGGCGGCCCTTGATCGGCGCGAACAGCAGCCAGAGATCGGGTTCCACCGCCTGGCGCCTGAGGTGCTCGCCGACGGACAGCGTCATGCGGTTCTTCGAGACCTGATCGACCGCCGCGCGCCACTCGCCGTCGCGGCCGTTGAACAGCTTCACCGCCGCGCCCGCGCCCAGCCGCATGACATTGCGCAGATAGTGCGCCTGGTGCTTCTGCAGTTCGATCTCGACGCCGGGGCCGAGATCGGCGTCCACATGCAGTCGGGGTTCGGTCATCGGCTGTCCTTCCGGGGGAGCGTTCGTCATCGAATAGGCCGCGACGCCGGACGGCGCAACCGGGGCGGCGGGGCATGCACTGACGCTGGCGCATGGCTCCATCACAGGCAGACACTGTGAAATTGCCTCCGTCCGCCCTATTATCGGGGGCAGAGCAAGTTCACGCTGGATCTGGGAGGAATCCGATGAGTGCAGCCGCCGAGGCCGCGACCCCGAACGAGGACATCCTGCTGCGGGAGGACCGCGGCGGGATCGCCTGGATCACCCTCAACCGCCCCAACGCCTTCAACAGCCTGTCGCGCCCGCTGATCGCGCGGCTGCAGGAGGAGCTGGACCGCATGGCCGACGACCCGTCGGTGCGGGTCATCGTGCTCGCCGGCGCGGGCCGGGGCTTCTGCGCCGGCCACGACCTGCGGGAAGTGCGCGGCAACCAGGACAACCAGCCCTTCATCAAGGAACTGGTCGGCGCCTGCTCCAACATGATGCAGACGATCGTCCATCACCCGAAGCCGGTGATCGCACGCGTGCACGGCATCGCCACCGCCGCAGGCTGCCAGCTGGTGGCCAGCTGCGACCTCGCCATCGCCGAGGACGGCGCGCGCTTCGCGACGCCGGGCGTCAATATCGGCCTGTTCTGCCATACGCCAATGGTGGCGCTGTCGCGCAACGTCTCGCGCAAGCACGCCATGGAGATGCTGCTGACCGGGGAGATGATGGAGGCCGACGACGCCGTCCGCTTCGGCCTGATCAACCGCGCCGTCCCGGCCGGGAAGCTGGACGAGGCGGTGATGGAGATGGCGGGCCGGATCGCCTCCAAGTCCTCCTACACGCTGAAGATCGGCAAGCGCGCCTTCTACGACCAGCTGGAACAGCCGGACCTGAAGAGCGCCTATGACCACGCCTCTATCACCATGGTGGAGAACATGGCCGCGCGCGACGCCGCCGAGGGCATCCAGGCCTTCATCGACAAGCGCGAGCCCCAGTGGGAGGACCGCTGAGGCCATGGCCGACACCGCAGCCCCCGCCACGCCGGACGAAGTCTATCCGGACGACGAGATCCGCCGCGTCCTGCGCGATACGAAGACCATCGCCATGGTCGGCGCCTCGGCCAACTGGAACCGGCCCAGCTATTTCGCCATGAAGTACCTGCAGGCGAAGGGCTACCGCGTCATCCCGGTGAACCCGAAAGAGGCGGCGGCGGGCAACGAGATCCTGGGCGAGAAGGCCGTGGCCTCGCTGGCCGAGATCGGCGTACCCGTCGACATGGTCGACTGCTTCCGCAATTCGGACGCCATCCCGCCCATCGCCGACGACGCCATCGGCATCGGCGCGAAGACGCTCTGGCTGCAGCTCGGCGTGCGCCATGACGGCGCGGCGGAGAAGGCCCGCGCCGCCGGGCTCACCGTGATCCAGAACCGCTGCCCGAAGATCGAGTACGGCCGCCTCTCGGGCGAGATCGGCTGGATGGGCGTCAACACCGGCGTCATCTCGTCGAGGCGGAGCCGGCGGGTGTAGCCCGCAGCTCCATCGCGGCGGGCCAAGGGGAGGAAACCGCCATGAAACACGACCGCATCGTCGAACCCGTCAGCCTGCGGAACGCGGAGCCGGAGGCCCGCGCCGTCCTTGATCGCCTCCGCAAGGACTGGGCGAAGGTGCCCGTCTCCTTCGCCTTCATGGCCGCCCAGCCGAAGGCGCTCGACGCCTTCGCCACCTACGCGAAGGAAGTCATCTACAACGGCCCGCTGGACCCGAAGATCCGCGAACTCGCCTATCTCCGCACGGCGCAGCTCGCCGGCTGCAGGCTCTGCGTCGCCAATCACACGGCGGCGGCGCGGGACGCCGGCGTCGAGGACGCGAAGATCGAGAACATCGACCGTTCCGCCGACAGCGGCGCCTTCAGCGATCTCGAGAAAGCCGTGCTGCGCTTCGCCGAGCACGTGGCGTCGAAACCGGGCAAGGCGCCCGCCGACCTGCTGGCGGAACTGCACGCAGGGCTCGGCAATGACGGCGTGGTGGCGCTGACCCAGGTGATCGGCCTCGCCAACCTGTTCTCGCGCTTCAACAACGCGCTGCACACCTATTCGGACGCCGATATCGGGTAGCCGGGGCGTTTCTTGCCACACAGTATAATTACCGTGTGGCAAGGTCGTTCCAACCCGCCGCATTGCGCTTTGCCCCCTGCCCCGCCATGCTCCGGGCGTCGGCAATCGGGGGAGGGACGGCATGAGCGGACAGAAGAGCGACTACGGCTTCGAGACCATCGCGATCCACGCGGGCGCGGCGCCGGACCCGACCACCGGCGCGCGGGTGACGCCGATCTACCAGACGACCTCCTACGTCTTCGAGGACGTCGACCAGGCGGCAAGCCTGTTCAACCTGCAGACCTTCGGCAATATCTACTCGAGGCTCACCAACCCGACCGTCTCGGTGCTGGAGGAGCGGGTGGCGACCATGGAGGGCGGCGCGGCCGGCCTCGCCGTCGCCTCGGGCCACGCGGCACAGATGGTGCTGATGTTCTCGCTCATGGAGCCGGGCGACGAGTTCATCGCCTCGACCAAGCTCTATGGCGGCTCCATCACCCAGTTCGGCGTCAGCTTCAAGAAGATGGGCTGGACCTGCCACTTCGCCGATCCCGACGACCCCGACAGCTTCAAACCGCTGATCAACGAGAAGACGAAGGCGATCTTCATCGAGAGCGCGTCGAACCCGGGCGGCGTCATCGCCGATATCGAAGCGTTCGCGAAGATCGCCCATGACGCGGGCCTGCCCCTGATCGTCGACAACACCTGCGCAACGCCCTGGGGCTGCCGTCCGATCGAGTGGGGCGCGGATGTGGTCGTGCACTCGGCGACCAAGTACCTGGGCGGCCACGGTAACTCGGTGGGCGGCGTGATCGTGGAGAGTGGCGAGTTCGACTGGTCGGCCAGCGGAAAATTTCCCGCCATCGCCGCGCCCTGCGAGGCCTATCACGGGCTGAACTTCCACGAGACCTTCGGCCGCTTCGCGCTGACCGCCTATGGCCGCGCAGTGGCGCTGCGCGATCTCGGCCCCGCGCTCAGTCCGTTCAACGCCTTCCTGCTGCTCACGGGCATCGAGACCCTGCCGCTGCGCATGGAGCGCCACGGCCAGAACGCCATCAGGGTCGCCGAATATCTCGCCGCCCACGACAAGGTGTCCTGGGTCAGCTTCGCCGGCCTGCCCGGCAGCCGCTACAATGCGCTGCAGAAGAAATACCTGCCGAAGGGCGCGCCGCCGCTGTTCACCTTCGGGCTCAAGGGCGGCTTCGACGCCGGCGTGAAGCTGGTGGAGAGCGTCAACATCCTCTCCCACCTCGCCAACATCGGCGACACGCGGAGCCTGATCCTGCACCCGGCGTCGACCACGCACCGCCAGCTCACCGAGGAACAGCAGGAGGCCGCCGGCGCCGGTCCCGACGTGGTGCGGCTCTCGGTCGGCATCGAGACCGTCGAGGACATCATCGCCGATCTGGATCAGGGGCTGGCTCAACTGTAGCCGGCTACACCTGGGCCCTGCGTCATTGCCCGGTTCCGGATTACCCGCCCCGGGACTCGATCCCGGGGCTCAGCACGATATCGCCGCCCCACTGGGTCCCGCGATCAAGTCACGGGACCGGCAGGTGTTGTCGTCGCGTGTCTCCTTGAGGACGGCGGGCTGGCCGGCCCTACCATCCCCAGCCCGCCTGTGCCGTCTCACCCGCCCCTTGCCACGAAATACGGATTCTCGAAACCGGGCTTGCCGTAGCGGAGCGGCTGGCCGACTTCGCCGGACACGTCGCCGCCCGCGATAACCTGGATCTTGCCGCCCGCTGCCATCAGCACGGCGTGGCCTGCGGCGATGTCCCATTCCATGGTGCGGCCGAGCCGGGGGTACATGTCGGCCTGGCCCTCGGCCACCCGGCAGAGCTTCAGCGAGGAACCCGCGGAGACCAGTTCCAGCACCGGCACGTCCTTCAGATAGTCGTCCGTCGCCTGGTCGCGGTGGGAACGGCTGGCGACGACGACGAAACCGTCATGATCGGCGGGCCGCACCGTGATCGGCTCCGGCTCGCCCCCGACCGCGCGCCGCCAGGCCGCGCCCGGCCAGGCGCCCCAGTAGGTCTGGCCCAGCGCCGGCAGGTGCACCGCGCCGGCCACCGGCTCGGTCTGCTCGATCAGGGCGATGTTGACCGTGAATTCGCCATTGCGGTTGATGAATTCCTTCGTGCCGTCCAGCGGATCGACGAGGAAGAAGCGCCCCCCGGCGATATCCGGCACCTCGCCGGCGGCGACCGCTTCCTCGGCGACCACGGGGATGCCGGTCCCCAGCGCCGCCAGCCGCTCCAGGATCAGCGCTTCCGCCTTCTCGTCGGCGTCGGTGACGGGCGAACTGTCGTCCTTGGAGCGGGTCTCGAAATCGGAATTGTAGATATCGAGGATGAGCCGTCCGGCCTCCTCGGTGATGTCGGCGAGTTGCCGCGCCAGTTCCGCCCGGTCGATGATCATCAGCGTCCCCCCGCCACGTCCACCAGCGCGCCGTTCACATAGGACGAATCCTCCGACATCAGCCAGAGCGCGGCCTTCGCCACCTCCTCGGCGCTGCCGGCGCGCTTCATCGGCACGCTGTCCTTGAACCGTTCCACCCGGTCCGCCGCGCCGGCGCTGGCATGAATTTCGGTGTCGATCAGGCCCGGCCGGATCGCGTTCACGCGAATCCCCTGATCGCCCAGTTCCTTCGCCATGCCGATGGTCATGGAATCCATCGCGCCCTTGGAGGCGGCGTAGTCGATGAACTCGCCCGGCGAGCCGAGACGGGCCGCAGCCGAGGACATGTTGACGATCACGCCGCCCTTGCCGTCATGGGCGGTCGACATGCGCAGCACGGCCTCGCGGACGCAGAGGAAAGCGCCGGTGACGTTGACGGCCAGCATGCGGTTGATGCGCTCGGCGTCCAGTTCCTCGACCTTGCCGACCTTGCCGACGATGCCGGCATTGTTGACCAGCGCGGTGATGGTGCCGAGTTCCTGGTCGACCAGGCGGAACATGGACTTCACATCCGACTCCTGCGCCACATCGGCGCCGCAGATGATGGCCTTGCCGCCGGCGGCCTCGACCAGCTCCGCCACGTTCTGCGCGGCCTCGCGGTCGCTCTGGTAGTTGACGCAGACCGAATAGCCGGCCTTGCCGGCCAGCCGGCAGATCTCGGCGCCGATACCGCGGCTGCCGCCGGTGACGATCACAACTCCGGCCATTCGCTCCCCTCCATGCAACGGGCGTCGGAGCAAATCACCGCCCCCGGTGGCGGTCAAGGCTGGCCGAGCGGGCGCGAACGCGCCACATTCGGGCAATGCCGGAAACGCCCGCATATCTCGTCCGTCCCGATCCCGGGGACGTCCGCCTGACCCGGCGCATGGCCGGCGTCGACCATGCCGGTCAGCCGGTGGCGCAGGACGTGACCGTGGAGCGGGCGCTGACGCTGTTCCTCAACGGCCAGGAAATCGTCACCATGATGACGATCGGCGACTATCCCGACTGTCTGGCCGTCGGCTACCTGCTGAACCAGAACATGCTGAAGCCCGACGACGAGATCCGCAGTCTCGAGGTCGACGACGACAAGGGCCACATCTTCGTCCGTACCGCACGCCGCACCGATTTCGAGTTCAAGCTGAAGAAGCGGACATTGACCTCCGGCTGCGCCCAGGGCACCGCCTTCGGCGACGTCATGGAGAAGTTCGACAAGGTGCGCCTGCCGGCCGATGCCGAACTGCGCACCTCCTGGCTCTACGCCCTGACGAAATCGATCAACACCACGCCGTCGCTCTACCTGCAGGCAGGCGCGATCCACGGTTGCGTGCTGTGCGAACGGGACCGGCCGCTGATCTACATGGAGGACGTCGGCCGCCACAACGCCGTCGACAAGATCGCCGGTTACATGCGCCTCAACGATATCGGGTCGATCGGCAAGCTGTTCTACACAACGGGACGGCTGACCTCGGAAATGGTCATCAAGACCGTGCAGATGGAAATCCCGATCCTGATCTCGCGCTCCGGCTTCACGGCCTCTGGCGTCGAGCTGGCGCGGCGCGCTGGCCTGACCCTCATCGGGCGGGCGAAGGGAAAGCGGTTCGTCTGCCTCGCCGGCGAGGAACGGATCGTCTTCGACAGCGATCCGGACGCGGTGGCCGACGAACCCGATAAGCTGAACCGCAAGGGCGCCCGGTGAAGCCCGTCGGCGTCATCCTGGCCGGCGGGCTGGCGCGGCGCATGGGCGGCGGCCAGAAGGCGTTGCTGGGGCTGGGCGGACGCCCGCTGGTCGCGCACGCCATCGCCCGGCTGACGCCACAGGTCGCGGCGCTGGCGCTCAACGTGAATGCGGAAATGGCCGCCTATGAGCGCTTCGGACTGCCACTGGTCGCCGACACGGTGCCCGGTTTCGCGGGGCCGCTGGCCGGCATCCTGGCCGGCATGGACTGGGCCGCCGGGGCGCATCCCGAGGCCAGCCTCCTGCTCTCGGCGCCGACCGACGCGCCGTTCCTGCCCGACGACATGGCCGCGCGCCTGGGCGCGGCATTGACCGACGAAGGGGCGGCGGTCGCCGTCTGCGCCAGCGGCGGCCGCCATCACCCGGTGGCGGCGCTCTGGCGGATGGACCTGCGTGAACCCCTCCGAGAGGCGCTGACGGCGCGGGACATCCGCAAGATCGACCGCTTCACCGCCGAACACCGCGTCGCCATGGTCGAGTGGCCGGCGACACCGTCGGACCCGTTCTTCAACGTCAACCGGCCCGAGGATCTGGCGCGCGCCGAGGCACTTTTGGGGTGACCGGCGAGGCCCCGTTGGGCTATGCCGCAGGCGACAGTTTCACCCGAGACGGATAGTGCCTTCATGTCCTCCGATCCGGACGCCCCGCCGGTCAATATCTGCACCCTGAAATGGGGCGACCGCTACGGTCCCGACTTCGTCAACCGGCTCTACGGCGCGGTCCAGCGTAACCTGACGCGGCCTTTCCGCTTCCTGTGCTTCACCGACGACGGGGCGGGGCTCAGGCCCGAGGTCGAGGCCCATCCGCTGCCGCCGATCGAGCTGCCCGCAAGCCACCAGCGCACGACCTGGCTGAAGCTGGGGCTGTTCATGGACGGGCTGGCGGACATGCAGGGCGACTGCATGTTCCTCGATCTGGACCTGCTGATCGTCGACAATATCGACTGCTTCTTCGACTACATGCCGGGCAAGCGCTGCATCATCCACAACTGGGTGCTCGGTCATCACGTCTTCAAGAAGCGCCCGGACGTCGGCAATTCATCCGTGTTCCGCTGGCGGGCGGGCACGACGCAGTTCATCGTCGACAAGTTCTACGCCGAGGCCGAATGGGCGATGGCCAACTTCAAGCCGCCGCAGACCTATCTGACCTACGGGCTGGGCGAGAAGCACTGGTGGCCCGAGGCATGGGTCCGCAGCTTCAAGCGCCACGCGATCCCGCCCTTCCCGCTCAATCTGGTGCAGGCGCCGAAGATGCCGGCGGACACGAAGATTCTCGTCTTCCACGGCCGGCCGGATCCCGACGAGGCCCTGAGCGGCTATGATGCGAAGCGCCTGCATCGCCGCACGCGGCCCGCGCCCTGGATCGCCGACTACTGGGACGATCCGGAGGATCGGCCGGGCCGATGATCCGCCGCCTGAAACGCCGCCTGGGCATCCGCTTCTCGACCAAGGCGCTGAAGCGCAACCCCGGCGTCTACCTGCGCCAGTTGCTGCGCCGTCACCGCAGCTTCCCGGACCTGGTGGCCGGACTGGCGGCAACCCGGCCGGTCGCCATCGTCCAGGTCGGCGCCAATGACGGATCGTCCAACGACCCGCTGGGCGAGATGATCCTGCACCGGCCGGAACGCGTTTCCAGGGCGCTGCTGATCGAGCCGCAGCAATCGGCTTTCAAACGGCTCGCCGCGCGCTATGCCAAAGCGCCCCACGTCACCTGCCTGAACGCCGCCATCGACCGGGAGCCAGGCGAACGGGCGATCTATTCCATGGACATGGCGGCGGCGAGCGAAAGGCTGGGCAGGCGGATCTCCGACGGTCTGGCGTCGTTCTCGCGTCCGCATCTGGAAAACGCATTCCGGAATGCCGACCCGGCGATTTCCGACGCCGAACTGGATCAGCTGATCACGGAAACGCCGGTCCCGGTCACGACGATCCGGCAGGCGATGGAGACCGCCGGCATGAGAGACGCGGACGTGCTGCTGGTCGACACCGAAGGTTTCGACGCCGAGATCATGGCCATGGCCCTGGAAGCCGGCCTCAGACCGGCGCTGCTACAGTTCGAGCACGCCCACCTGGACGCCGCGACGCGGCGCGCGCTGGCCGGCCGTCTGCGACGGGAAGGCTACCGGCTCTGGGCCAGCCACCTGGACATGTGGGGTCAGCGCGTCGGGACGGGCACGTCGCCGCGGTAGTCGTAGAAGCCGCGGTTGGCCTTGCGGCCCAGCCAGCCGGCCTCGACATACTTCACCAGCAGCGGGCACGGGCGGTACTTGGTGTCCGCCAGACCGTCATAGAGCACCTGCATGACCGACAGGCAGGTATCCAGGCCGATGAAATCCGCCAGTTCCAGCGGCCCCATCGGATGGTTCGCCCCCAGCTTCATCGCCGTGTCGATGGCGTCGACCGAGCCCACGCCTTCGTAGAGGGTGTAGACCGCCTCGTTGATCATCGGCAGCAGGATGCGGTTGACGATGAAGGCCGGAAAGTCCTCCGCCGCCGTCGAGGTCTTGCCGAGGTTTTTCACGACCTCGCGAACCGCATTGAAGGTCGTGTCCTCGGTGGCGATGCCGCGGATCAGCTCCACCAGCTTCATCATCGGCACCGGGTTCATGAAGTGCATGCCCATGAACCGCTCGGGCCGGTCGGTGATCGAGGCCAGCCGCGTGATCGAGATCGAGGAGGTGTTGGAGGCGATCAGCGTCTCCGGCCCCAGATGCTCGGTCAGCTTCTGGAAGATGCTCTTCTTGAGCGCCTCGTCCTCGGTCGCCGCCTCGATCACCAGATCGGCCTTGCCGACCTCGGCGAGCTCCAGCGTTGGCCGGATCCGGGCCAGGGTGTCAGCCCGGTCGACGTCGGAGATCTTGTTGCGCGCGGCCTGGCGGGCCAGATTGCCCTCGATGGTTTCCAGCGCCGCATCCAGCCGCCCCTGGTCGATGTCGTTGAGTATGACGTCGTAGCCGGCGAGCGCGCAAACGTGCGCGATGCCGTTGCCCATCTGACCGGCGCCGATGATGCCGATCGAACGGATTGAGGCGGTATCGCTCATTCTTCAGACTTTCCCACTTGCGGACGGGATGCGGCGACCGGTCAAAGCTTCGATTCGAGCTCCGGCACCGCCTGGAAGAGGTCCGCCACGAGGCCGTAGTCGGCAACCTGGAAGATCGGCGCTTCCTCGTCCTTGTTGATGGCGACGATGACCTTGGAGTCCTTCATGCCCGCCAGATGCTGGATCGCGCCGGAGATGCCGACGGCGATGTAGAGTTCCGGCGCGACGACCTTGCCGGTCTGACCGACCTGCATGTCGTTCGGCACGAAGCCGGCGTCGACCGCGGCGCGGCTGGCGCCCACGGCGGCGCCCAGCTTGTCGGCCACCTTGTAGAGCATCTCGAAGTTCTCGCCGTTCTGCATGCCGCGGCCGCCCGAGACGACGATCTTGGCCGTGGCGAGATCCGGGCGATCGGATTCGGAGAGGCGCTCGCCGACGAAGGACGACAGGCCCGGATCGTCGGCCGCCGCGATCTGCTCGACGCTGGCCGATCCGCCCTCGGCCTCAGCCTTGGCGAAGGTGGTGGTGCGCACGGTGATGACCTTGATCCCGTCGGAGGACTGCACGGTCGCCATGGCGTTGCCGGCGTAGATCGGCCGCACGAAGGTATCGGCGCTTTCGACCTCGACGATGTCGGAGATCTGCTGGACGTCCAGCAGCGCGGCGACCCGCGGCAGGATGTTCTTGCCGGAGGTGGTGGACGGCGCGACGATGTGGCCGTAGTCGCCGGCCAAGCTGACGATCAGCGCCGCCCGGTTCTCGGCCAGCGAATGCTCCAGCCCGGCGTCGTCGGCGTGCAGCACCTTGCCGACGCCCGCGACCTTGGCCGCGGCCTCGGCGACGCCGCCCGCATTGTGGCCCATGACCAGCACGGTGACGTCGCTGTCCATCGCCTTCGCGGCGGTGACGGTGGCCAGGGTGGCCGGATTGAGTTCGTTGTTGTCGTGTTCGGCGATAACGAGAACAGCCATCAGATCACCCCCGCTTCGTTCTTCAGCTTGTCGACCAGCTCGTCGATGCTCTCGACCTTGACGCCGCCCTGGCGCTTCGCCGGCTCGTTGACCTTCAGCGTCTTCAGCCGCGGCGCGATGTCGATACCCAGATCTTCAGGCGTCTTCGTGTCGATCGGCTTCTTCTTCGCCTTCATGATGTTCGGCAGGCTGGCGTAGCGGGGCTCGTTGAGCCGCAGGTCGGTGGTCACGATCATCGGCATCTTCAGCTTGATCGTCTGCAGGCCGCCGTCGACCTCGCGGGTGACCTCGGCCTCGCCGCCCTCGATCTTGACCTCGGAGGCGAAGGTGCCCTGCGCCCAGCCCAGCAGCGCGGCCAGCATCTGACCGGTCTGGTTGCTGTCGTCATCGATCGCCTGCTTGCCGAGAATCACCAGGTCGGGCTTCTCCTCGTCCACCAGCGCCTTCAGGATCTTGGCCACCGCGAGCGGCTGCACCTCGTCGTCCGATTTCACCAGGATGCCACGGTCCGCGCCCATGGCGAGGGCGGTGCGGATCGTCTCCTGGGCCTGTTGCACGCCGATGGAGACCGCGACGACCTCCTCCGCCGTGCCGGCCTCCTTCAGACGGACCGCTTCCTCGACGGCGATTTCGTCGAAGGGGTTCATGGACATCTTGACGTTGGCGAGTTCTACCCCGCTCTGATCGGCCTTCACGCGCACCTTGACGTTGTAGTCAACGACGCGCTTGACAGCGACGAGTACCTTCATCTCCCGACATCTCCAGGGTGCATCCCACGGTAATTACGGCGCGAGACATTCTTGGGTGTCTTGTCGTCCCGCCCGGAGCTAAAAAAACCATCCGCGGCGAAGGCGCAACCCCCCGGGATGGTGCGGCGCACAATAGTTGGGCGGTTTTGGGCTGTCAACGAACCGTCACGGACGGCCCGGCGGCATATCCGCCCAGGCCGCGGAACCATGCGCCCGGCGGCGTTTCCGGTTTCAGTTCTGACGGTCCCCGCCGGCGGCCATCATCTGGAGCATGTCCCGGAGCGCGTCGGAAGCCGCGGTGCCGAGACTGGTCTGCATGGCCTGCATGAGCGTGGCCATCACCGCCGCCGAGAAGACCTCCCGGCCGAGCCCGGCCTCGGTGCATTCCTCCAGCGCCGCGTCCAGGTGCCGCGTCACGATCTCGGCGGCCTGGGACAACTGGCCCTGCACCTGCTCGTCGGGAAGCTCGTCCATCGGTTCGGTTCTCCTGGAATGCAACGCGGCCGCCCGCCCTGCGAGCCGCCCTGCCGGGACCATCGCAAAGGGCCGCGGGACGCGCAAGCGCGCCGTGCGGGCTCATCCCGGCCCCTCGCGAGGCCTTCGATTTCGTGGCATAATACCCATATCAGGCCGGATCGCATGTGCAGGTGGGGTTATCGCCCTTGGAACCATACGCACGCGCGGATCGCCGCCAGAACCGGCCGACCAGGCCGGCGGCGCGCGTGAAGTTGTGAAAGCAATAGGGGCCAAGAATGACGAACAAGAACGGCCACTGGTCGCCCGACGACATCGCCTGGGAACAGTTCGACCCTTCCCGGGTGGATTCCGACATACTGGCGGTGATCCGCGCCGCCAGCCTGGTCGAACGCAATTCAGCCGACTACGTCGCCTATCTGAAGCGGGTCATCTCCGACGATCCGGAATTCCGCGCCGCCGCCGAGCAGTGGGGCCACGAGGAGCACCAGCACGGCATCGTGCTGGGACGCTGGGCGGAGATGGCGGATCCGGACTTCGACTTCGAGACCGCCTTCCGCCGCTTCACCGACGGCTATCGCATTCCCCTCGACGCCGAGGCGTCGGTGCGCGGCTCCCGGGCCGGCGAGATGGTCGCCCGCTGCGTCGTGGAGGCGGGCACGAGCTCGTTCTACGCCGCGCTGCGCGACGCCACCGACGAGCCCGTGCTGAAGGACATCTGCGACCGTATCTCGAAGGACGAGATCCGCCACTACCGGATGTTCCAGGACTATTTCCAGCGCTACCAGGAGCGCGAGCACCTGGGCCGTCCGCGCCGGGCCTGGATCGCGGCCACGCGCTTCCTGGAGGCGGAGGACGACGAACTCTCCTTCGCCTATTACTGCGCCAACATGCCGCCCGAGGAGGAGTACGACCGCTCCGAGGCGGGCCGGGCCTACGCGCGCACGGCGCTGGGCTGCTACCGGCGCGATCACCTGGGCAAGGCGGTCAAGCTGATCCTGAAGGCCGCCGGCCTGCCGCCGCACGGACGGCTGGGCGACCTCGCCTTCCAGGCGACCTGGCTGTTCCTGAAGGTCCGCACCAGGGGACAGCTCGCCGCCTGAGGCAGACGTTCAGCCTTCGCCGGGCCAGCCCCACCAGCGCCGGAACGCCGCGCCCATGACCAGTTCCAGGTCAGCGCCCTTCAGCCAGTCCATCTCCTCGGTGAACAGCGTCACGCATTCCCGCCAGGAGCACGGCATCTTGGAGATGTCCGTACCCCAGAACATGCGCTCCGGCCCGAAGGCCTCGAAGATCCGGCGCAGATAGTCCTGCATGATCGGGAAGGGATAGGCCTCGCCCGAATAGCCCGGCGCGCCCGTGGCCTTGACCGCGACATTGGGATGGCGCGCGAGTTCCAGCAGTTGCGGCATGTGTTCCATCGCCGCGTGGTCCTTCAGCTTCGTGAAGCCCCCGCGCCCGCCCAGATGGTCGATGGTGAGCCTCAGACCGGGGTGCCGCGCCGCCACCTCGCCGAACTCGGCCAGCGTATCGGTCGCCAGCACCGCGACGGGCACGCCGGCCTCTTCCGCCGCCCGCCAGAGCCAGCCATGGCGGTCCTCCCGCAGCGCCGCGACCGCGTCGTCCCCCATGAAGACGTAGCGCAGCCCGAGCACGCCGGGCGCGTCGCGCACGGCGGCGATCTTCGCCGGCGTCGCCGGATCGTCCAGCTTCAGCGTCTTCATCATGGCGAAGCGGCCCGGATGGTCCGCGATGGCCCGCGCCGCCATGTCGTATGAGCCGGGATCCCAGCCCGGCGGGTGGATGACGGCGGCGTCGACGCCCGCCTCGTCCATCAGCACGATGGCCTGTTCCGCGTCGAAGCGGGTCACCTGCCAGTGCGCGTCGTTGACCGGCAGGCCGCTGCCCCAGATGTGGATCTGCGCGTCGACGATCTCCATTCAGCAGCTCGGCTTCTGCGGGAAGGGCGTGAGCTGGATCTCGTGGCTCCAGCAGGACCGGTCCTGGCCATGCAGGTACCAGAAGGCCTCGGCGATCTTCTCGGGATTTATGACGATGTCGGGATTGTCGCGCGCCTTGGGCAGGGCGCGGGTGCCGGGCGAATCGATCAGCCCGTCGATCACCACATTGGCGACGTGCACGCCGTGCTCGGAATATTCCTCGGTCAGCACCTGGGAGAGCGTGCGCATCATCACGCGCGGATAGTAGAGGCTCTCGCCGGTGTGGCGCTTGCGCCCGCGCAGCGAGGCGGCGTTGTTGGAGAACAGGAAGCTGCCCCGTCCCCGCGCCCGCATGGCCGGCAGCACCTCCTTCGCCACCAGGAACGGGCCGCGGCAGGAGACGGCCATGGCGGTGTCGAAGATGGCTGTCGGCATGTTCTCCAGCAGCTCCATCTCCTTCGGCAGTTCCCGCCCGTCCGGATAGCCGGCGTTGTAGATCAGGATCTCCGGGTCGCCCCATTCGGCGCGGATGCGCGCGAAGGCGCTGGCGATGCTCTCGTCCCGGGAAAGATCCATCTCCACGACCGAGACCGCGCCGCCCTGGCCGCGGATGGTCTCCGCCAGGTCGTCGGCGTTGGCGGCGGTCCGCGTGGTGAGGATCACGTGGCAGCCCTCGGTGGCGAACTTCTGGGCCACCGCCCCGCCGACGCCATAGCGCGCGAATTCGGGCAGGGCGGAATCGTCGACCTCGTGGCCGTGGATCAGCTTCGTCATGTGGCCGTCGCGGCGCCACTTGGTCGTCGCGCCGACGATCACGGCGATGGGTTTCTCGGTCATGGAACAGCCCTCCCTGCCCCGGAGTGTGCGTGGAGCGCACGCAAATTCAAAGGCCCGACCTTGGCGGCCCGGTCGGCTACGCCAACCGCCTGCACGTGGAGGCCTCGCCGCTCCGCGACCGGTTGCAGGTCCTGCCGCCGCCCGCGCCGGTCAACGCCCGGAACTTCCAGATGACCTGACGCCGCCGCAACGAGGCGGATTCAGGGCTGCTCTGGCTCAAGGGCCTGATCCGCGAGACGCTGGCGGAAAGACGGGCGGAACTGGGGGTTTGAGGGGTGGAGGTTTGGTGCGCCTCGGAGGAGATAAGTTCGAACCTCCTGATTCAGGTGCTGGACGGCTGCAGCGTCATGCTCCGCGCCTTACCCGACGAAACCAGTTTATCCGACCCTTAAGCGGTAAATGACGGTGATGTTGCTGCCAAGCTATTAGCAAAGCTTCCTGCGAATTACGCATTCCGCAAGATGTGTATTGTACTACAACACCATCTTGGCAAGGGGTGGGTGCCGCCCCCCGTTGCATCCCCCCTGCCTGTAGCGCTTCCCGGGCATCGAGCCAATCCAGCGCCAGAGAATCGTCTTGCCGTTTCATCACGCGCATACTCAGGTCGGTGCACCACCACTTTGGGGGAACCTCTAAGCTCCCACGAAGACCTCCATGGCTCTCCCGAGAAGCCAAAGGGCGTTCCTGTCCCTTGGAACCCTGGCCAACCCTCCGCCGATTGAATGCCGCCAGCGTTTCTCCACAAATCATCAATACCGTGAACAAACCACGACAGGTTCCTTCAAAAATGGTAGAATCCGCATCTGTCAAACCTAGAGAACCAAATTTATGCCAAGCTACACTCACACCAAACTAATTAAGCAAATAGAGCAGCTTGATGATCTCCCGTCGGAGCCAGGAACTCTAAGTACGTGGGTTCAAGCTGGTCAGCACCTACAATTTCTTCAGAATAACGCAACTTCAGACGAAATTGTGATCTACGGATCTGGTCCTTATTCATTCGTATATTCTATTGTTGTTCCCAATAAACAGTTGGTCTCGGACCCCCTGGAAGACCTCCTTAGTTGGAGCTGTAATCCATACACTAGTATCGCTAGCTATGTTTATGGCGGTGGTCGCGAGGACGTTTGGATTGAACGCGAGGAGACTACTCGTGGTTCAAAAGCGCTTAATGAAGGCAGGGACCTTATTTTTGGACGTACATTTGAAGGTTGGACCGGCAGTGACCGCGACTATTTTGAAGTCAGCCAAGAATATTCCCATCTAGCGGGAATTCACTGGCGCCCAGAATACAAAGCTTATTGCAGGTTTGATGAAAACGGTGACATTCAACACGTCGTATCGATCTCTGTACGAGACGATAATGATGTCTCACTTGTTTCTTTTGAATGGAAGACATTAGAAATGTATCTAGCAATAGCAGACTGCAGCCTAGTGAGAATGTTTGATTTTACTCTACTAAATAGAAAGTCGTTCTCAGGCTGGCCCGACGGCCCGGAGCAAATTATTCGCGAGTCAAATGATTTTCTGTACCGTCAAAAAATCTCGGGTAATAGTACGTATACGAGAGGTGTTCAAATCATCAAGATTCGGCGTGCCGCTGAAGAAATTATGCTAGAATTTAAAAATAGTGGCGTGCGAGAGAGCAATGAGAATTATGTTGAGTTTATCGCGGAAGACTGGCGCAATGGCCGAGTTACTAGAATTTCTACAAACCCAATGGCTACAACAAATTATTTTGTGGCAAAGGAAAATAATCTCCCATTTGAACTATCACCAGCCTTCTTTCGACCAGAAGTACTTTCAAAGTATAAAACGGATCGGGAAAAATATACGTTGGGTGAGCGCGATATACGCTGTCGATCATCGTGGCATCTTAGGGGATATGACGTAAATAAAGCAGGACAGGTACACGCATATATTTGTGATCTTCAGAAGCTGCCATATTCAGAACAGCTCCATTGGCTCGTTTACAATGAGGCTCCAAAAGAAAGCATATCAGAGCGTGCATTCACAAATGATTTTAAAGGCCAATTCGTTACCTACACCCCTCCAAGGGAAGCTGTGCTGTCTATACTGCGGCGCTGGAAAGATAGACGTACAGAATGGTGGAGACTTCGTGACAAGACTCTTTTAGATAGAGCAAACCCTCCCCTCACATCGAGTAAGGACGAGTGGGGAGATGCAATGATGGACTTATCAAAGCTTGTGACTGAAGGATTCATCATTAAATTTATTCGGAAAAAACTAGATGATTTGTCTATTGATTATGACAACAAGGAAATGAGTATTGTATTGCTAGAGAAGTATTTAAATAGCCGTCTTGATTCAAGTGAAATTGTTCAGCTTACCGGACTAAGAACAATTCAATCAATCCGTACAAAAATAAAGGGGCATGCAAGCGGTCGAGAAAGTGAACGCATCGCTAAAGAGGCAATATCGTCTTTTAGTAGTTTTGCAAAACATTTCGATCATATTTGCGAGATGTTGGCTATCGAACTGGAAATGATAGATCGCGAATTTTCAGATAATTAAGTGAGCGACCTCAGTACTTTTTTCGCCAAAATGTATTAAGGGGCTTCGCCCCTCGCGTGCGCAAGGAATCCGAACGTCTCCCCGCTATGCGGGGTCCCTCGTTCGGAGCCTCCTTGCGCTTGCTACCCCCATCCTCGCCGGAAGGCAAGGTTGCGTGTGCAACCCACAAGAACAGTTAGAACCAGCTGGAACGCCTCTTCTGTTCTGGTGGGGTAAATGGTGCGCCCTGCAGGACTCGAACCTGCGACCCCAAGCTTAGAAGGCTCGTGCTCTATCCAGCTGAGCTAAGGGCGCTCCGGGCCGGACTATAGCGATTCACGGCCGCCCCCGCGCGGGGGAAATCGACGCGCCCGGGCGCAGGCGCGCCGAGGTCCAGCCCCGGGTTCCCGGCCCGTCCCGGGACTTGATCCCGGGACCCACAACGGAGGCGCTGTCGGACTGGGCCCCGGGGTCGAGCCCCGGGGCGCGTCAAGGAGGGTGGCACTCAGAAAGGCGCGAGCCGACCATGCGAACTGCCCTCGGGCAACCACCCGAGGGTCCCTCGCGCGCCAACCGGTACGCCCTCCCCCCACCTCCCGCAGCCTGCTATAGTCGGGGCAACATCCGTCACCGGGGAGGCGCGCGATGAAACTCACCGACGAACAGCTGAGGCAATTCGACGAGCTGGGCTATGTGATGCTGCCGGACGTCTTCGGCCAGGACGAGATGGACGCCGTCACCGCCGACCTGCCGCGCATCTACGGGCTGGAGCGCGAGGAGGTCTGGCGCGAGAGCACCGGCGCCGTGCGCACCGCCTTCGCCGCGCACCGCTATTCCGAGCCCTTCGACCTGATCGGCCGCCATCCGCGGCTGGTCGAGCCGGTCCGCCAGCTGCTCGGCGGCGACGTCTACATCCACCAGTACAAGATCAACGCCAAGGCGGCCTTCGACGGCGACGTCTGGCAGTGGCACCAGGACTATGGCACCTGGGCGCGCGACGACGGCATGCCCGAGCCGCGCGCCATGAACATCGCGCTGTTCCTGGACGACGTGACCGAGTTCAACGGCCCGCTCTGGATCATTCCGGGCAGCCACAGGGAAGGCGTGCTGGAGGCCGGCCATGACCTGAAGACGACGTCCTACCCGCTGTGGACCCTGGACAAGGCGACCATCACCCGGCTGGCCAGGGAACGCGGTATCTTCTCCGCCAAGGGGAAGGCGGGCTCGGTGCTGATGTTCCATTCCAACATCGTCCACGCCAGCAGCCCGAACATCGGGCCGTGGGGGCGGACGATCGTCTATCTCTCGCTCTGCCACGTCGACAATCACATCCGCGAATTCAAGCGGCCGGAATGGATCGCGCACCGCGACTTTACGGCGATCGAGACGGCCGACGACGACTGCCTGCTGAAACTCCCGGGTGCCACGGTGGCGGCCGAGTGAACGCCGGGCCGGTCGAGGGCTTCATCGAGCGGCTGGAACGGCCGGCGACGGGCGCGGGGCCGCTGAACGGCCTGAGCTTCGGGCTGAAGGATCTCTACGACATCCGGGGCCGGACCGCCGGCTGCGGCAACCCCGACTGGGCGCGGACGCACGAACCGGCAGCGGCCGACGCGCCGGTGCTGCAGGCGCTGCTGGACGCGGGCGCGGCGCTGGCCGGAGTCACCCACACCGACGAGCTGGCCTACAGCCTGAACGGCGAGAACCATCACTACGGCACACCCGCCAACCCTGCCGCGCCGGCGCGGATTCCCGGCGGCTCGTCGTCGGGCTCGGCCTCGGTGACGGCGGCGGGGCTGGCGGATTTCGCCATCGGCTCCGACACCGGCGGCTCGGTGCGCGTGCCGGCGGCCTATTGCGGGCTGTTCGGCATCCGCACCACCCACGGGCGGATCAGCCTGGCCGGCTGCATGCCGCTGGCGCCGAGCTACGACACCTGCGGCTGGTTCGCGCGCGACGCGGCGATGCTGGCGCGGGTCGGCCGGGTGCTGCTGGACCAGAAGACCCCCGATGCGCCGCAGCCACGCTGGCTGATCGACCCGGCGCTGTTCCGGCTGTGCGACGACGAGACCGCGGCGGCGCTGGAGGCCGCGGCCGGCATGCTGGGCGGCACCGGCGTGGTCCCGGCCAAGGCCGACACGGGCTTCGACCCGGAAAGCTGGAAGGAGGCCTTCCGCATCCTGCAGGCGGCGGAGATCTGGCGCGTCCACGGCGACTGGGTCACGGCCACGCAGCCCGAATTCGGCCCCGGCGTACGCGACCGCTTCCGGATGGCGGAGAGCATCACCGAAGCGGAGGTCGCCGGGGTCCGGCCGGTGCGCGACCGTGTGCGGCGGACCATGACGGACCTGCTGGGCCGCGACGGGGTGCTGCTGGCGCCGACTGCGCCGGGCCCGGCGCCGGTGCGCGGCTGGGACCCGGCGCTGCTGGACGACTTCCGCTACCGCATCATCGCCCTGACCGCGCTCGCCGGCCATGCCGGGCTGCCGCAGGTGACGATCCCGGCGGGGCTGTCGGGCGGCGCGCCGGTCGGGCTCTCGCTCATCGGCCCGCGCGACGGCGACGCCATGCTGCTGGCGCTGGCGGAACGGCTCTCCGAGGCGTTGCTGACGGCGGCCTGAGGGCCGGCATCGCAACGGCGTCCTTGCCCGGTTCAGCAGGCGCGCGGGCCGGCCATGCCAACCCCCGCGCGCCCGTTCCGCTTCCTGGAGCAGTCCTCGGTAAGATTGAATCGCCAGTGAAGCTTCGGTGTCATGCCCGCCTCCGAACAGCGTCATGCCCGCCTTGTGCGGGCATCCGGCCCGAGATCACGACTTGCGGCGAAGCCGCTCCGGACCCCCGCACAGAGGCGGGGGTGACACGCTGAGTGAGTGGCGGTTCAATCAAACATCGGAACGATCTAGAGAACTCGCTTGTAGGCGAAGTTGTCGGCGTAGGCGCGGAGCTTCATCTTGCGCTCGCGCGGCTCGAAGACCTGGGCGTCGATGCCGTGCTTTTCGGCGTAGGCGACCGCCTCTTCCCTGGTCTCGAAGTCCAGGCGCACCTGGCTCTGGGTATCGGCGAGCGACGTCCAGCCCATCAGCGGGTCGGGATGGCGGGCGGTGTCGGCCCGGAACTCCAGCCGCCAGTTCTTCGTGTTGGCCCGGCCGGACTGCATCGCGGTCTTGGTCGGTTTGAAAATGCGTGCGCTCATCGTCATGCCCTTCGAATGCCCGCCTGGTCGGGGCGATTGGATTCGAACCAACGACCTCCGGTACCCAAAACCGGTGCGCTACCAGACTGCGCTACGCCCCGGACACAGACAGCTTCCAGATAGCCGAGCCCCCGGGACGGCGCAAGCGCCACGGTCAGTCGAGATTGCCGAAGACCTCGTGACGCACCGTGTCTCCGACCTGGATCTCGAGCTGACGGGCGAGGCCGCCATTGATCTCCAGCACAGCCAGGATCTCGCCCTTCGACGGGATCGCGGTTTCGTCGTGCGGCCGCGCCTGAGGATGGATATGGGTGATCTCCCCGCTTTCGTCGATGAAGATCAGGTCCAGGGGGATCAGCGTGTTCTTCATCCAGAAGCTGACACGCTGCGGCTTGCCGAAGTCGAACAGCATGCCATGCGCGTCTTCCAGCATCGGACGGAACATCAGCCCGCGGCTGCGTTCGCGGGCGCTGTCGGCAACCTCCACCATCAGGTGCCGGTCGCCGCTGACGGTCTGCACGATGAGCGGCGATCGGTACTCGTCGGCCGCCGCCCCGAAGGCGAACACGACGAACAGCACGGCCAGAAATCTACGCAAGGGCGGTCTCCTTCGGTCGGGGGCCGTCGGCGGGCAGCGGATCGGCCAGCGTCGTGAACCAGTGCTCCGGCGGATTGCGCCCGGCGGCGCGCCGCCAGCTCAGTCCGCGAAGCACGGCTTCTGCACCTTCGGGCAGGCGGCTCGGCCGGGCATAGCCGGCGATCACGCCCCAGATGCCCGTCCAGCAGCGGGCCACGGACCAGGGATTGTAACCCCCGCCGCCCAGCACGATCATCTTTTCCGCGGCACGGTCCAGTTGCCGGACCGCACGCCACAAGGCCCGGTTGGAGAGCTCCAGGCGGCTCAGCGGATCGTCGGCCAGGGCGTCGGCGCCTGCCTGGACGATCACCACCTGCGGATCGAACGCCCGCACGCGGGGCAGGGCGCCGGTTTCGAAAGCGGCGCGGAACGCGGCGTCGCCGGCGCCCCTGGGCAAAGCAAGATTGACCGTGGTCGCGTCGTGGCGCTGCTCGGTCGCGGCGTCATGCGGCCAGCGCCCGTGCTCGTGCAGGGAGACCGTCAGCACCGACGGATCGGCGTGCAGCGCATCCTCGACTCCGTCGCAGTGATGGGCGTCGAGATCAACATAGGCGATGCGCTTCACGCCCCGGTCCTTCAGCCTGAGGATGCACAGCACCGGATCGTTGAAGAAGCAGAAGCCCGACGCCCGGTCGGGACGCCCGTGATGGGTGCCGCCGGCCGGGGTGTATATCCGGTCGGCGCGGTCGCCCGCGATCAGCTCCGCGGCCAGCAGGCTCGCCCCGGCGGCGGTGGCCGGCCGGCGGAAGACCTCGCCGAAGACCGGGTTCTCCAGCCGGCCGATATTGTAGCGCTCGCGCAGCTCCGCGTCAGCGCGCTGTTCGCGCTCGGCGCGCTGCACCGCGGCGACATAGGCCGGATCGTGAAAGCGGCAGAGTTCATCGACCGTGGCGGTCGGGCTGTCGAGATAAGCGTCCTCGGGCAGCCAGTGCAGCGCCCGCGCCAGGTCCATCACCGTGGAGACGCGCGGGATGGCGAGCGGGTGGCGCCGGCCGTAGCGCGAGGCGCGGTAGATCTCGCTGCCGATGAAGTAGGTGCGCGCCCTCATGCTGCCCCGTGACGAAACTGAAACCGGCTCGACTTCGATCGCATCTTTCCTATGATGGCGCAATCCGGGGGAGCCGCAAGGGCGCGGCTGAGAGGTTCCGAGAACGCGACGGAACGACCCCTTGAACCTGATCCGGACAGACGGCCATGCCGTCCATGCCGGCGTAGGGAAGGAAAGGTTCCGATGGCCTCTGGCCACACGCCCCGGGGCGCCGCGCCCGGGCTGGCGATACGCGATGTAGGCGTCGCCTATGGCGGCCGCCCCATACTCGACAGGCTGGATCTCGACCTGGCGGGCGCCGAGACGACCGTGCTGCTGGGTATGAGCGGCGTCGGCAAGTCGACCCTGCTGCGCCGCATCGCCGGCCTGCTCGACGGCCCGGGCGCGATCCTGGCCCATGACGGCCAGCCGCTGGCCGGACGGATCGCCTTCATGGCCCAGTCGGACCTGCTGCTGCCCTGGCTCACGGTGGCCGGGAATGTCGCCCTGGGCCACCGGCTGCGCGGCACACAACCCGACCCCGAGCGCATCGGCGAGATGCTGGCGACCGTCGGCCTGGCCGACGCGGCGGCGAAGCGGCCGGCGCAGCTCTCGGGCGGCATGCGCCAGCGGGCGGCGCTGGCCCGCACCCTGATGGAGGACCGGCCGGTCGTCCTGGTGGACGAACCCTATTCGGCCGTCGACGCCCTGACCCGGCTGCGGCTGCAGGACCTGGGACTGCGGCTTCTCGCCGGCCGCACCGTCGTGATGGTGACTCACGAGCCGTTCGAGGCCATCCGCCTGGCGGACCGGATCATCGTCCTCGCCGGCGCGCCCGCGCGGCCTGTTCTGGATATCCGCCCCGAAAGCGGCAAACCCCGCGCGCCCGACAGCGTCGAGGCGCAGACGCTGTGGCGGCAAATCGTCGAGGCGCTGGGCGTGGAGCGGGCGGCATGAAGCCTCTGGCCAGCGCCCTGCTGACCCTTGCCGTGCTGGTCGCGGCCTGGGCGCTCTATGTCGATCTGTCGGGCATCGAGCCCTTCCTGTTGCCGGGACCGCTGCGCGTGATGGAGACCCTGCTCGCCCGCCACGCCCTGATCCTGGAGCATCTCGGCACGACGGCGCTGGAGATCGTACTCGGCCTCTTGCTGGGCACGGCGATCGGCTGCGCCTCGGCATTGCTGGTGCACAGCCTGCCGCTGGCGCGCCGCTTCGGTCTGCCGGTGCTGATCGCCTCCCAGGCGTTGCCGGTCTTCGCCCTGGCGCCGCTGCTGGTGCTCTGGCTCGGCTACGGCATCTGGTCGAAGGTCGCCATGGCCACGCTGATCATCTTCTTTCCCGTCACCACCGCATTCCTGGACGGCCTGCGCCGTACGGATCCCGGCTGGATCGAACTGGCGCGGACCATGGACGCAGGCCGGCTGGCGCTGATCTGGCGCATCCGCATCCCGGCCGCGCTGCCGGCGCTCGGCTCCGGCCTCAGGGTGGCGGCCGGCGTTGCGCCCATCGGCGCGGTGGTCGGCGAATGGGTCGGCTCCAGCGCCGGCCTCGGTTACCTGATGCTGCACGCCAATGCGCGGATGCAGATCGACCTGATGTTTGCCGCGTTGTTCGTGCTCGCGCTCTTCGCCGTGCTGCTCTGGCTCGCGGTCGACCGCCTGCTGCGCCTCGCCCTGCCCTGGCAGCCCGACAGCTTCGCTTCCGATCAAGGAGAACCGAAACGATGAAACGCCTGATCCTCGCCGCCTGCGCCGCCCTGGCACTCTCGACCGGGGCGGCCAGCGCCCAGAAAATGACCGTGCTGCTGGACTGGTTCGTCAATCCCGATCACGGCCCGCTCTACGTGGCGCAGGCGCTGGGCGAGTTCGAGAAGCGCGGCCTCGAGGTCGAGTTCATCGCCCCCGCGGATCCCAACGACCCGCCCAAGCTGGTGGCCGCGAAGCAGGCGGAAATCGCCATCTCCTATCAGCCGCAGCTGCACCTGCAGGTCGACCAGGGCCTGCCGCTGAGGCGCATCGGCACGCTGGTGGCGACCCCGCTCAACGCGCTGGTGGTGCTGGCCGACGGGCCCATCCGGTCTATCGCGGATCTCAAGGGGCGCAAGGTCGGCTTCTCCGTGGGCGGCTTCGAGGACGCGATGCTCTCGGCCATGCTCACGCGCCACGGCCTGACGATGGACGACATCAAGCTGGTGAACGTGAACTTCTCGCTCTCGCCCTCGCTGATCTCCGGCCAGGTCGACGCGGTGATCGGCGCCTTCCGCAATTTCGAGCTCAACCAGATGGACATCGTCGGCCGCCCCGGCCGCGCCTTCTATGTCGAGGCCGAAGGCGTACCGGCCTATGACGAGCTGATCCTGGTGGCCCACGAGGCGACGCTGGACGACCCGCGCTATCTGGCGTTCCTCGAGGCCATCGAGGCCGCGGTCCAGTACATGGTCAACGAACCGGAGGAAGCCTGGGCGCTGTTCCTGCAGCAGAACCCGGACCTGGACGACGAACTCAACCGCCGCGCCTGGGCCGACACGCTGCCCCGCTTCGCGCTGCGTCCGCGGGCGCTGGACCGCCGCCGCTACGACGAGTTCGCGAAGTTCCTGAAGCACCAGGGCCTGATCGGGGAAGCGAAACCGGCCGAGGCCTATGCGGTGGAGCTGCGGTAGCCTCCCGCGCCCAGGACGGGCCGCAAGGCCCGATCCGGGGTCCATGCCTGAGCCCTGGCGCAGACGCGGCGCGGCCGGATGGGCTCAGGCGTGGGTCCCGCGCCGCCGCTCATGCGCCGCGCAGGACTCGGCACCGGGCAAGCTACGCTCTCAGATCAATACCCACGATCGCTTCCAGCTCGCCCAGGGCCTGCTCCGGGCCGGCGACCTTGATCGTCTGCATGCCGAGCTGGCGCGCCGGTTTCAGGTTGACGCCGAGATCGTCGAGATAGACGGCCGCTTCGGCCGCCACGCCCAGCTCGCCCAGGGCATGCTGGTAGATCTTCGGGTCCGGCTTGCGCACGCCGACCTTGGAGCTTTCCACGATCAGCTCGAAACGGGACATGACATCGGCTACCGCCGCCGCGGTTTCCTCGTCGGCCGAAATGCCGGGGCCCTGACCGGCGCGGACATTGTTGGTGATGCAGGCACAGCGGATGCCGTGCGCCAGGATGCGATCCAGGGCGCGGACCATCTCCGGGCGCACCGTGCCGGAAAGCAGCGCGACGATTTCCTTGCCGCGGACCTCGTGACCGGCGGCGGCGGCTTCGGCCAGAAAGGCCTCGTCGAACTCGTCCAGGGAGATTTCGGAGCGCTCGAAGCGCGCCCAGGCGTTGGCATCGGGATTCGTGGCGTTGATCGTGCGGATGAAATCCTTCGGCAGGCCGCGCTCCGTCTCGAACGTCGCGAACCGGTCGAAGGGGCTGGTGGTGAACACGCCCCCGAAATCCCAGATCACCGCCTCGATGCCCATACGCCTCAGTCCTCCCCTTCGACGGGCTCGGCGAGGAAATGCCGGCCCTGCTGATCCTCCACCTCGACGACCCAGAGGTCCGGGTCCGTCGCCAGGCGGCGGCGAATATAGCTTTCCGCATCCGCGTCGGATACCGCCTCCGGACCGGTGGATTTCATCCAGATCCGCTCCCCGTCCATATAGCCGGGCGAAAGCACCATGCGGCCGCCTTCGGGCCGCTCGATCTTGAGCAGCACGCTGCCCGCCTCCTCATGACCCCGCTGGACGAGATAGGCGAACCCGCCATGCAGACGCACTGTCTTCATGTAGGCCGAGACCCAGATGTCGGCGCGCAGGCGCGGCGTCATCGAATCCGCCTGCGATGGACAGACACGCCACGCGGCGGCATGCTTCCGGGCAACGGATGAAGCCGGACGGTTCTGGGGAGGGCGACGATCATGGCGGATATCGAATACCGGGGCGCGAAGCAGCTTGTCGAGGCCATGCGTGCCAAAGAATTCGGTTCGGGCGAACTGCTGGACCACTATCTGGGGCGCGTCGAGGCCCATAACGGGACGATCAACGCCGTCGTCGCCACCGATATCGAGGCGGCGCGGGCAAGGGCGGAAGCCGCGGACGCGGCCACCGCGCGCGGCGAGAGCTGGGGACCGCTGCACGGCCTGCCCATCACGATCAAGGATACCTTCGAGGTCGTCGGCATGCCCTGCACCGCCGGCGCGCCGGAACTGAAGGACCATGTGCCGGCACGTCACGCCACCTCGGTGGAGCGGCTGATCGAGGCCGGCGCCATCGTCTACGGCAAGACCAACACGCCGATCTGGGCGGGCGACCTGCAGAGCTACAACGACGTCTACGGCACGACCAACAATCCCTGGGACCTGGGCCGCGCGCCGGGCGGATCGTCGGGCGGGTCGGCGGCGTCGCTGGCATCCGGGTTCACCGCACTGGAACTCGGCTCCGACATCGGCGGTTCGATCCGCAATCCGGCCCATTTCTGCGGGGTCACGGGCCTGAAGCCCAGCTTTGGTATCGTCCCGATCCGCGGCCACATCCCCGGCCCGCCCGGCAATCTGAGCGGCGCGGACATCGGCGTGGCCGGCCCCCTGGCGCGCAATGTCGAGGACCTGGAGCTGGCGCTTGACGTGCTGGCCGGCGCTGACGAGTTCGACGCGCCCGGCTGGAAGCTCGACCTGGCGAAACCGCGGCGGGAGCGCGTCGCGGACTATCGCGTCGCCGTCTGGTCGGACGATGCCTTCTGCGAGGTCGACCGGGAGATCGCGGCCCTGATCGAACAGGCCGGCGACGCCCTGGCCAGCGCTGGCGCCACGGTCGCCCGCGACGCACGGCCGGATATCGATATGGCGGAGAGCCACGAGATCTACTACTCGCTGCTGGCGGGCGAACTGGGCGCGGGTCTGCCGGAAGGGCTGCGCCGCCGGCTGCGCGACAGCCCGCCCGATGCGGACGACAACTCTCACGCCGGCATCTTCGCGCGCGCCGCGGTGATGGACCACGCCGCCTGGATCGCGCTGAACGAGCGCCGCGCCCGGCTGCGGGAGGTCTGGCGGCAGTTCTTCGGCGAGCACGACGTGCTGCTCTGTCCGGTGATGCCGCGCTCGGCGATCCCCCACGACCATTCGAAGGACTTCCAGGGCCGCAAGGTGACCATCAACGGCAAGTCCCGCGACTACACGGACATGATCGTCTGGTGCGGCATGACCTGCGGCGCCTACCTGCCGGCTGCGGTGGTGCCGATCGGGATGACAAGCGAGGGTCTGCCCGTCGGCGTCCAGATCGTCGCCAACTTCCTGGAGGACCGCACGGCGCTGGACGTGGCCCGCCATCTGGAGGCGGCTCTGGGCGGCTTCCGGCGGCCGCCGATGTTCGCGTGAGAACCGCCATCCCGGGCGGCGGCGGTCAAGGCGGCGCGACCGTGCCGCCTCCCTGCCCATGATTTACGGTTCATCAAGTCTTTACCGCTAGATTGCGGATGGTCGGGGCGTGGCAAAGCGCGCGCCGGCCAGGGCAGATCGTGCGGATACCGCGCCAGCGGCAGGAGCGGACGTGAAATTTCTCGACCTCAGCATGCTGAAGATCATGCTCATTGACGACAATCGTCACATGAGATCGCTGCTGACGCAGATCCTGCGGTCGATCGGCGTGCGCGAGATCGTCCAGGCCGAGGACGGAGCGAGCGGTTTCCAGCTGCTCCACAAGACCCGCTACGACATCGTCATCGTCGACCACCAGATGGCGCCGATCACCGGCACCGAATTCACCCGCCTGGTCCGGGTCAGCGAGGACAGCCCGAACCCGTTCGTGCCGATCCTGATGATCACCGGCTACGCCGACAAGCACACCATCATCAACGCCACCAACGCCGGCGTGAACGATATCGTCGTCAAACCCGTGTCCGCCAAGGTCGTCTCGACGCGCCTGGCCGACCTCATCCTGAATCCGAAGAATTTCGTGCGTACCAAGGACTATTTCGGACCCGACCGCCGCGAGGGCGGCGGCATTGTACCCACCGGCGGCATCGGCATCCTGGCCATGGAAAGCCTGGCCGACACCGGCGAACGCCGGCGCGCCGTGGATCGGCTGGACAGCCTGGCCACAGACCAGATCGAAGCGGAAATGTTGGCGGCCGACCGGCCCGACGACGACGATTCCATGATCCGGACGGCGGGAGGCTGAGATGGCCAGACGCGGCATGCTCGACCTCTCCAACCTGTCGATGCTGATCGTCGACGACAACAAGCCCACGCGGACCATGCTGAGCCGCATGCTCCGCAGCATGGGCGTGCGCGACATCTTCGAGGCGGAAACCGCGGAGCAGGCGCTGGCCGACATGCGCGGCGCCCTGCCCGACATCCTGCTGCTGGATCACAGGATGGAGGGCATGGACGGCATCAGCCTGGCCAGGTTCCTGCGCACCGCAGGCGACTCGCCCAACCCCTACCTGCCCATCATCATGGTTTCGGCGCACAGCGAACAGAAGAACGTCGTCGCCGCCCGCGAGGCCGGCATCAACGAGTATGTCGCCAAACCGGTCTCCGTCGCGATCCTGGCCGACCGGCTGAGCGCGGTGATCGAACGCGCCCGTCCCTTCGTGAAGACCGAGGACTATTTCGGACCCGACCGCCGCCGCCGCAGGAATCCGCCGGAGGACGCGCCCCGCCGCCGCGCTTCCGACCGGGAGGCCGTCGAGGTGGAGGACGAGGACGCCGCCTGACCGGCGGCCGATCCCGCACCGCCCTGTCAATCCGCCGGCGCTTTGCTATGTTTCCGGCCATGGAGCAGCTCAAGAACAAGCGCGAGATCATCGACCGCCGGAGCATCGGCGCCGATCTGCGCCGTCTGGCCGAAACGCACGAGGGCGACGGTCTGCGCCAGGCCGTGTTCGAACGCCTGCGCGACGCCCTGGCCGAGGGCCGCCAGACGATCGAGCAGCGGTTCCTGGAGGGCGAGCCGGGCGATGTGGCCGCGCGCGCCATGTCCTATCTGGTCGACCAGATCATCACCATGCTCTACGACCACGCCGTCGAGGATGTCTTTGCGGCAGCCAATCCGACCGACGGCGAACAACTCTCGGTCGTCGCCGTCGGCGGCTACGGCCGGGGGCAGATGGCGCCGTTCTCCGACGTCGATCTGCTGTTCCTGATGCCCTACAAGCAGACCGCCTGGTCGGAGAGCGTGATCGAGTACATGCTCTACATGCTCTGGGACCTGAAGCTGAAGGTCGGGCACGCCAGCCGCACCGTCGACGACTGCATCCGCATGGCGAAGCAGGACACGACCATCCGCACGGCCCTGCTGGAAGCCCGCTACGTCTATGGCAACCAGCCCCTCTACACCGAGTTGAAACGCCGCTTCCAGAAGGACGTCGTCGCCGGTTCCGGCATCGATTACGTCGAGCTGAAACTGGCCGAACGCGACGAGCGCCACCAGCGCTTCGGCGATTCCCGCTATGTCAACGAGCCCAACCTGAAGGAGGGCAAGGGAGGCATGCGGGACCTCCATACGCTGTTCTGGGTCGCCAAGTATCTCTACCAGGTCGACCGGGTCTCGGAACTGGTCGAGAAAGGCGTCATCAGCCAGGGCGAATACCGCAAGTTCGTCAAGGCCGAGCGCTTCCTGTGGACGGTGCGTTTCCACCTGCACCTGCTCGCCAACCGGCCCGAGGAGCGGCTGACCTTCGACGTCCAGACCAACCTGGCGAAGCGGCTCGGCTATACCGATCATGCCGGCGCGCAGGCCATCGAGCGGTTCATGAAACACTACCTGCTGACCGCGCGGGATGTCGGCGACCTGACCCGGGTGATCTGCACCGCGATCGAACAGGAGAACCAGCGCAAGCCGTTGCTGCGCCTGCCGCGGCTGGGGCTCAGGACGCGCGAGATCGACGGTTTCGTGGCCGAGGGCGGCCGGCTTGACGTGACCGACAAGGAGCAGTTCGCGGAGAAACCGGCGGACATGGTCCGGATCTTCCGCGTGGCCCAACACGAAGATCTGGACATCCACCCCAATGCGCTCCGGCTGATGCGCCGTCACCGCAAGAAGATCACCCGGCCGGTGCGCCAGGATCCGGTCGCCAACCGCGCCTTCATGGATATCCTGACCGGCGACAATGAGCCGGAAATCCATCTCCGGCGCATGAACGAGGCCGGAGTGCTGGGTCAGTTCATCACCGATTTCGGCCGCGTCGTCGCCCAGACGCAGCACGACATGTACCACCACTACACCGTCGACGAGCACACCATCCGCGCCGTCGGCCTGCTCTGGCAGATCGAGCAGGGCAAGCTGAAGCAGGACCACCCGCTCTCGGCCGAGATCATTCACAAGGTGTTGTCGCGCGAAGTGCTCTACGTTGCGGTCTTCCTGCACGACATCGCCAAGGGCCGCGGCGGCGACCACTCCGTGCTCGGCGAGCGCGTGGCCAAGAAGCTCTGCCCCAGGCTCGGCATGAGCGCGGCGGAGACCGAGACGGTCGCCTGGCTGGTGCGCTGGCACCTGCTGATGTCGGCGACCGCCTTCAAGCGCGACCTAGCCGACCCGAAGACCATCGCCGATTTTGTCGGCGCAGTGCAGAGTCCGGAGCGGCTGCGGCTGCTGCTGGTGCTGACCGTCGCCGACATCCGCGCCGTCGGTCCCGGGGTATGGAACGGCTGGAAGGGTCAGTTGCTGCGCGACCTCTACTACCGCGCCGAGGACGCCATGTCCGGCGACATGATCGGCCGCGCCTCCCGCGAGCGGATCAAGCAGGCGCGCCAGAATCTGGCCGAGCGGCTGAAGGACTGGCCGACCAGGCAGCTCGACAGCCATCTGGAGCGCTTCTACGACGGCTATTGGCTGGGTCTGGATATCGAGACCCAGGCTTGGCACGCGGAGATCATGCGCCGCGCCGACGAGCAGAAGAAGCATATCGAGATCGAGGCCCGATCCGACAAGTTCAAGGCGATGACGGAGATCGTCATCTACGCTACCGACCATCCGGGGCTGTTCGCGCGCATCGCCGGCGCCATGGCGGTGGCCGGCGTCAACATCGTCGACGCGCGCATCTTCACCACCCATGACGGGATGGCCGTCGACAGCTTCATCGTCCAGGACGCCGAGGAAGGGCCGCTTACCGATCCCGAGCGGCTGGAGAAGATGAAGAGCGCCATCCGCAAGACCCTTTCGGGCGAGATGCGGCCGACGCGGGTCATCGCCGACCGCAAACCGAACTACGCCCAGCGGACCCAGATCTTCACCGTGGAGCCGGTGGTCTTCATCGACAACAACGCCTCCAACACGTGGACAGTGATCGAGGTCAATGGCCGCGACCGGCTGGGGTTCGTCCACGACGTGGCCTGGGCGCTGTTCGACCTCTCGCTGAACCTCGGCCGGGCCCGGATCGCCACCTATGGCGAGCGCGCCGTCGACGTCTTCTACGTCCGCGACATGTTCGGTCTGAAGGTCGAGGACCGCGCGAAGCAGGAGCGCATCCGCCGCCGCCTGACCGAGGCGATCCAGCCCCCGACGCCGGCCCGGGGCGGCGGCAGCAAGGCCGCCTGACGGACATCCCCGGCATTTCTCGAGGTCACTGGACATCATGCCCGGACAGCGAGACATTGGCCGGGTCATGCAGATGCGGATCAAGCAGCAGAAGTGGTGGCCGCCGGGCGCGTGAGGCCAGACGCCTCCCGCGAACCCCTGGACGCCACCTTTCCGCAAACGAGCCCCGTCATGACCGATTTCGCCTTCGCGCTGGAGCCCGACGGGCTTCTGCTTCGTTCACCCGATGGAGCCAGCCGCCGCCTCCCCTGGCTCTGGCTGCGCGACAACGAACCCGCCGCCTTTCACCCCGTCACCCAGGAACGCAGCTTCGACCTGCTGTCGGTGCCGCCGGACATCCGCCCCGAAAGGGCGGAGATCCGCGGCGGCGAGATCCTGATCCACTGGCCGGACCTGCCCGGTCCCCGCGCCTATCGACTGGACTGGCTGCTGGCCCGGGCGCCGGGCCGCCGCCGGCCGGACCCGGCCGACATCGCGCCGGTGGCTTGGGCGAACGATCACGCAGTGGCGCGCTTCGAGGCGGCGGCGCTCGCCGGCGATGAAGGCCTGGGCCGGATGCTGTCGCAATTGAAGCGCAACGGCCTGGTCGTGATCGGCGGGCTGGACGGCGACGAGGACGGCATGGCGCTGGGGCGGCGCATCGGCTTTCTGCGCGAGACGAATTTCGGCGTCATCTTCGAGGTGATCTCCCGGCCCGATCCCAACAACCAGGCCTACACGCACGACGAACTGGGCCTGCACACGGACCTGCCCAACCAGCATCTGGTGCCCGGCTACCAGTTCCTGCACTGTCTGGCCAACGAGGCCACGGGCGGCGATTCCGTCTTCGCCGACGGTTTCCGTATCCTGGAGGATCTGCGCGCCGCGGCGCCGGCGGCCTGCCGGCTGCTGGCCGAGGTCGACGTTCCCTTCCGCTTCCGCGACCGCGAGACCGACCTGCGCATCCGTCGGCCGCTGGTGGAGCCGGACGCCGCCGGCCGTCCCGTCAGGCTGGCGTTCAATCCGGGAATCCTGGACATTGTCGACATGGAACCCGGGATCGTCGGCGACTGGTATCGCGCCTACCGCAGCCTGAAGGCGCTGGTGGAAAGCCATTCCTGCCGGCTGCAGGTGAGGCTGAAGTCCGGCGAGATGGCGGTGTTCGACAACTCGCGCATCCTGCACGGCCGCACGGCGTTCGATCCGAACACCGGCCGGCGGCGGCTGCGCGGCTATTACGTCGACCGCGGCGAACTGGACAGCCGCATCCGCGTCCTGCACGGCGCGCAGTTCGAATGAGGCCGCTGCCCGCCGATCTGCGGGTCGTCCGCCATGGCCGCGCGCGGCGGATCAAGCTCAGGCTGGACAGCGTCGACGGCGCACCCGTGCTCGTCCTGCCGCCCGGCGTGTCCCGCCGCTCCGGCGAGGCCTTCGTGCGCCAGAATCTGGACTGGCTGGCCGAAAGGCGCGCCGCGCGCCCTGCGGCACTCCCGTTCCGCGACGGGCTGGAAATCCCCTTCCAGGACGACCGGCTGGCCATCGTGCACAGGGCCGATGGCCGCTTCGGCGTCCGCCGCAACGGGGCGCTGCTGGAAGTCGCCGGCGGGGGCGAACACCTCAACCGCCGGGTGACCGACTGGCTGAAGGCCGAGGCCCGGCGGCGGCTGGGCGCAGCGAGCCGCGGCTACGCCGAAGAGATCGGCGTCCGGATCGCGCGGCTTCGGATCGCCGACCAGAAGAGCCGCTGGGGAAGCTGTTCGGCGCGGGCGGTACTCTCCTTCAACTGGCGTCTGGTGCTGGCGCCGGCGACGGTGCTCGATTTCGTCGCCGCCCACGAGACGGCGCACCTGAAGGAAATGAATCACGGGCCGCGTTTCCACGCCCTGGTGGCGCGGCTGCACCCGGACCCAGAGGGCGCGGACGCCTGGCTGAAGGCGCACGGCGCCTCGCTGCGCATCTGGGGCCGGGCCGAGTAGGCCGTTCCACAGGCTCACCCGATGGACCTCGACATCCAGCGAAAGAAAATCCCGCACTCCCTGGCGTCCTGGGGCTCGACCCCAGGACCCAGTGCAGCCGCCTCGCTGGGCCCTTGGATCAAGTCCAAGGGCGCCAGGTCGATTGCCCTTTCGTCATTCCGGGACGGCGACGGAAGAGCCAGTTCAGCTGCAGCGCGGCCGGTTCAGATGCAGACGCACCTCAGCGGGTCGAAGCCGTTGAAGCCGTTGGAGGCGTAGGTCGCCGTGTAGGCGCCGGTCGATTCGATCATCACCGTCTCGCCGATCTCGATCGAGACCGGCAGCAGGTACGGCTCCTTCTCGTACATCACGTCGACCGAGTCGCAGGTCGGCCCCGCCAGCACCACCGGCGCCAGTTCCTCGCCGTCATGGTCGGTGCGGATCGGATAGCGGATGGCCTCGTCGATGGTCTCGGCCAGGCCGCCGAACTTGCCGATGTCGAGATAGACCCAGCGCACGGGATCGTCGTCGTCCTTCTTCGAGATCAGCACGATCTCGGAGCGGATGATGCCCGCGTCGCCGACCAGGCCGCGGCCCGGCTCAATGATGGTCTGCGGGATGCGGTTGCCGAAGTGGCGCTTCAGCGAGCCGGTGATCGCCTGGCCGTACATCTCCACCTGGGGCACGTCGCGAAGATAGCGGGCGGGGAAGCCCCCGCCCAGGTTGACCATCTTCATCTCGATGCCCTGCTCGCCGAGCTGGCGGAACAGGTCCGCGCAGGTCGCAAGCGCACCGTCCCACATGCCCGGATTGGGCTGCTGGGAACCGACATGGAAGGCCAGGCCATGGGCCTCGAGACCCAGCTCGTGCGCGCGGCGCATCAGCCGGCCGGCCATGGCCGGCGCGCAGCCGAACTTCTTCGACAGGGGCCAGTCGGCGCCCTCGCCGTCGCAGAGCAGGCGGCAGACCACGCGGCTGCCCGGCGCCACGCGGGCGATCTTCTCCAGCTCGGCGTCGCAGTCGAAGGCGAACTGCCGCACACCCAGGTCGAAGGCCGTGGCGATGTCGCGCTCGCGCTTGATGGTGTTGGAGTAGCTGACCCGGTCCGGCGTCGCGCCGGCGGCCAGGGCCATGCGGATCTCGGCCACCGAGGCCGCGTCGAAGCAGCTCCCCAGCCCGGCCAGCAGCTCCAGGATCGCCGGCGCCGGGTTCGCCTTGATGGCGTAGAACACCCGCGTGTCCGGCATGGCGTGCGCGAACGCCTGATAGTTGTCGCGCACCCGCTCCAGATCCATCACCAGGCACGGCGCCTCATGGGCCGTGCGCTCCAGATAATCGTGAATCCGCTGTGTCATTGCAGACCCCCGAACCTTTCCATAAAGAAGCCGACCGGCGTGCCGGCGGCCGGGCGATACCCGCCCTTGAACCAACAACTCAGGCTGTCACTGGCGGCTCAGGCCGCGTCGAGCAGTTCCTGGACGTAACCCGGCAGGGCGAAGGCCGCCCTGTGTACCTCCGGGGTGTAGTAACGCGTGGAAAGCCCCGCCTTCCGGTACCGGTCGGCAAGGGTCTCGACGGCGACCCGGCGCAGCGACGTGTCGTCCGTGCCGAATCCGAAGGCCATGGGGCCGCCGACATAGGTCGGCACCGTGGCCAGATAACATGTGCGGTCGGCAAACAGCTGACCGAAGGCGCGCATGGTGCCGGTGAGTTCCGCACCCTGCAGGAACGGCACGCCGTTCTGCGTCACCAGCACCCCGCCGGGGTTCAGGCGCCGCCGGGCGTGACCGTAGAAGTGGTCGGTGAACAGCACCTCGCCCGGCCCGACCGGATCGGTGGAATCGACGATGATCACGTCGAATGTCCGCTCCGTATCGCGCACGAACTCGGCCCCGTCCGCGATCACCAGCTCCAGCCGCGGATCGTCGAAGGCCCCGTCGGAGACCTTCGGCAGGTACTCCTGCGAGAAGGTCACGACGCCCTCGTCGATCTCGACCATGGTCACCCGCTCGACGGAGCGATGCCGCACGACTTCGCGCAGCATGCCGCCGTCGCCGCCGCCGACGATCAGCACCGAGCGGACCTCGCCATGGGCCAGCAGCGGCACATGGGTCAGCATCTCGTGGTAGATGAACTCGTCGGCTTCCGTGACCTGGGTCACGCCGTCGAGCGCCAGCATGCGGCCGAACTTCGGGTTCTCGTAGAGCACGAGATCCTGCTGCCCGACCGGCCGGCGGTACAGAACGCGGTCTGCCCGGAAGGACGATCGAAGGCCGTCATGCAGCGCTTCGGTCACCCATTCGGTCATCCCACCATGCCCTTCCCGCGGCGGATTTCCGCGACCTCGACCATGCCCGCACGGAACGCCTTCTTCAGCACCGGCACGGCCTTCTGCGGCTCGGCGTCGCCGCACATGAAGACGTCGAGCGCGGCATAGCCGTATTCCGGCCAGGAATGGATCGAGATGTGGCTCTCCGCCAGGATCGCAACGCCCGACACGCCGCCATTGGGCGTGAAGTGATGCAGGTCGATCGACAGCAGCGTCGCGCCGGCCGCCTCGACGCAGGCCCGAAGGGTCTTGTCGATGTGCTTGATGTCGTCCAGGCCCTCGGCCTCGCGGACGTCGATCAGCAGATGCGTGCCGGCGAAGCACTCGCCGTCGCGCACGATGAAGAAATCCTTGCGCGCCTCGTCGGCGCGGTCGTCGAGATCCAGGCCCTCGTCCAGAACCTGAGAGGTCGTGAAGTCCATATGCGGGGTCCCCCTTGACGCAAATGACAGTGAGCCACGGCCCGGGGGTTGACGGGCGGTGGCCGGCGTATGGTCCAGCAGGTGGAGATGCTCAGCGGAACTGAGCGGCGGTTATCCCGATACCGGGCCTTGTGCCGCCTCTGACTTCAGCGAAGTCAGGTCTGTCGTCGCATGAACGGCATAGCATTTCTCCATCAGCCCCCGGCCCCAGCGGCCAGGCACATTCAAAGCCAAACAGAGACGCTCACGCCGTGACCGAGTCCCATCTAAGGGAAGCCCGTGCGATTGCGTTCGAAAGCGCGATCTAATGGTCCGCGGGTCCGCTGTCAAGACGGTTACGTTCGCAATTGCAAAAAGATAAGGTGCCGCCTTTCGCGTGCGGCCCGCCAGGCGCGGCCACGGTCCCGGACAACACGGCTGGAGGGAAACTTGGGCGAACTAGCGAGGCGTCATTTCGAACGTCAGGGCGAGGCCTGCGGGCGGCTCGGCTCGCCCTTCATGGCCCGCCTGCTGCCGCTGGCGGCGGCCCGGCTGACGCCGGAGACGGACCTCGGCCGCGCGGTGCTCGACTGGCCGGACGAACGCATGTTCGAGGACGCGCTGTCGCTGCGCTTCGCCGGCGCGCTGCACGCCCTGGTGCTGTCGGGCCGGGCGCCGGAGCTGGCCGATCACTACCCGCCCCGCGCGGCCGCGGAAGCCGGGGACGACGACGCCCTGTGGGCGGCGGTCGAGGCGGCGATGGCCGGCTATGGCGACTTCCTGGGCGAGTTCCTGCGCCACCCGCCGCAGACCAACGAGACGGCCCGCGCGGCGGCCCTGATGCTGGGTTTCCAGGACGCGGCGCGGCGCGGCGGGCGGCCGTTGCACATGCTGGAGATCGGCGCCAGCGCCGGACTCAACCAGAACTGGGACCGCTTCCGCTACGACCTGGGCGGCGCCGGCTGGGGACCGGCGGACTCCGCCGTCCGGCTGGCCCCCGAATGGCGCGGGCCGCCGCCCGCCCTGGGGCCGGTGGAGATCGCCGCCAGCTTCGCCTGCGACCTGCGCCCCCTCGACGTCCGCGACCCGGCGCAGATGCTGCGGCTCCGCGCCTATGTCTGGCCGGACCAGCAGCCGCGGCTGCAGCGCCTGGATGGCGCCATCGAGATCGCGAAGGCGCGCGCCACCCGCGTCGCCCGCGCCGACGCCGTCGACTGGATCGGGGCCAGCCTGCAGCGCCGGCCGAAGGACCGCACGACGGTGATCTTCCATTCGATCTTCTGGCAGTACCTGCCGCACGAGAGCCAGCAGGCGCTGCGCTCGGCCATCGAGGTCACGGGCGACCTGGCCGAGGCGGACGCGCCGCTCGCCTGGGTCCGGATGGAGCCCTGGCGCGAGGATCCCTGGAAGGCGGCGCTCTACGTCAACCTGTGGCCCGGCGGGGAGACGCGGGTGCTCGCGCACTGCGACTATCACGGCCGCTGGATCGAGCCCCTGGAGGAAGCCACGGGCGCCGCCGCCTGAGGCCCCGATCAGGCCCGCCCGCCCGCGCGCCGGCCGGTCCGAGGGGTCCAACGCCACGATTGCACGGCGTCGCGCTTTCCGCTATTTCGTGGGGCCGCGCCGCAACGCGCCAGCGGACCCGTAGCTCAGCTGGATAGAGCGCTGCCCTCCGAAGGCAGAGGTCACAGGTTCGAATCCTGTCGGGTCCGCCAATGTTTTCAAAGGATTACTGGAAATGACCAGCCCTTTGTTCTTTTCGGGTAAGCGCAGGGTAAGCAAGGCGAGCACGGACTTGCCAGGTGCGATGCCGCTGCCCTCGCCCCACGCGACGCTTTCTCTATCTGTTGGACCGGCTCACGGGCGACGTGAATACCATTTAAGGTAGGCCATTTGAGATGTTTAGACGTCATCGCGACAGGTCGGACTTAATCGCTGCATATCAAGAGTACGGAGCGTCAATTCGGCAGGCAAAGAAAGATCAATGGGCTGGTATTTACTATTCACTACTTATTTTTTCCGCCATTATCGCCTATATGCATCAAAATTCTACTGCTGCATGCGGATATTATGAACCGTTACCCTGGATTGTCTGGATATCTTATTTGTTTGTTATCATCTTTTCCATATTCAATCTGTGGAACTTGCATTATAACATCATGCTATATCGCAAACGAGCGGGATGCGTAGGGCGTTTTATGAGTACAGAATTTCGCAAGATTGTCGCGTCGGATGATATCGAAAATATTTCAAGGGGCCATGAATTTCCATTCTTGTTTTCTATGTTTTTACTATTTACGGGATGGTTCGCTTTCAAAGAATTGGGCATCAAAATATACTTGTCAAAAAGTGATTTCTATATTGACGGCAATGACTGGTTTTCATTTACAGTTCTTATTTTGGGCGGATTGCTCGGATGGGTCGCCGCTAAATATTTCTGCGGCGGCAGGCGGCTCGCCTCCAAACCAAAGAGTGGAGGTAAATCCGTATAGAAACTTGATTCGCAAATGCAACTCTACAATCTATATTTAGATTCTCTCGGCTGCGTATTCGGCATGCTAATTTACTCCCACCAACAACCTGGGCTTCACCAATACATTGTTGAAGACTCTTGGCTACGCCACCGTCATTGTCAGGCCCAACGCATCAGTAATCAGCTAAGCGATGAGCTTGGTGACGAAGAATTGCGGCCTCCTCGGCTACGAAGTGCGAAAAGAATGTGGGAATTCGACACCGCCATGACGCTTTTCGTTGTTCCGCAGGCCGAGTCACTCAGTCCGTCCTGCCGCATTTCCTAAATCTGAAGGCAACATTCACGCAAATCGCAATTTGATTTTCTGTGACTGCTGGGCTTGAAAGATTGATCTTATAAATAAAAATCAAACTATTCTACTGACTCTACCAGTCGAAAGGAAATTTCCGCGATTCAGGCGCTTTGTTTAAATTTTTTCGAGGTCGTGCTTTAGGTGATGAGTCGAGAGCTTGTTTTTTCATCATTTTTTCTAATTTTTTTCCAATATACAGACTCATTAATAATTCCGTAGCTAAAAATAGAAAGACAATCAAATTAATCCAGCCCCAGGTTTCATAGTGAAATTCAATCGGAACAAACGGCTGATAGAGGACAACGATGATTGCGTGTGCTATGCACAATGAACCGAATCGCCCCGTCATCTGGACGAGCTGCCAAGCCCAGAGCACCGCAGCCACCGACACGAAAATGCGCATCAGCGTGAAATACCCGTCCGGCATATCGGGCGAATCTGGAAATCTTCCCATATCAAAGCCGTGATAACTAAAAAAACTATCTACGACTACGATACCGATCATCACTATTGAAATTATTCGAAACGAAAATGTGAGCATCCTGTCCTCAATTTTTGCCAGCCTGTTCACAAAAACAATCACGTGCCAAACTAGCGACCCTACTCACACCGGTACGTGACCGTGCCGTCCAGGGCGTTGTCGGGGACCAGGCGGGCGGTCTTGCCGTACTCGGCGCAGTGCTCGGCCGCGCGCGCCGCGGTTTCCTTGTCCTGCCAGAGCGCGATCTCGTCGAAGCGAACGAATTCGCTGTTGCCGAATTCCGGTTCCGGGTGGCCGCAGGCGGCGAGCCCGGCGGCGACGGCCGCCAGCGCGGCGATGGTGATGACGCGGTTCATGCTGCCCCTCTCCTGTCGTTCGTGTCCCCCGAAGCTAACCCGGCGCGGGCGGTCGGGAAAGCCGCGCGCCTCTCAGGCCCCCTTGGCCGCCTGCCAGCGGTCGAGAATGCCGCGGGCGTCGTTCCGCGCCGGGTCGAGCGCCTCGTCATGGTTGTCGCGCACGGCCGTCAGCTCGACGACATAGCCGTTGGGATCGCGGAAATAGATCGAATCGATGAAGCCGTGATCGGAGATGCCGCGCGTCTCGATGCCGGCGGCGCGGCCTTTCGCCATCATCGGCTCCAGCACCTCCCGCGGCACCTTCAGCGCGATGTGCAGATCGAAATCGTGCTGGTCCTTGAACTCGAAGGGCTGCTCCGGCGCCTCGAAGAAGGCGAGGCAGGAGCCATCCTCCATCCGGAAGAAGGTGTGCAGCACGTCCGCCGAGCGGCCCGTCTGGGTGCGCTCGATCCAGAGCGAGCCGACCAGCGGCAGGCCCAGGAAATCCTCGTAGAAGGCGCGGGTCTCCTCGGAGTCGCGGCAGCGCCAGGCGTTGTGGTGCAGGCCCTGGATCATCGTCGGTCCCTCCGTTCGCTGCGTCGGACTGTCCGCCCATGATACCGCGTTCCGCCCCGGCGGGACAGGACCGAGGCGGCGGTTCCCCCCGCCGAGCCCGTGCCCTATCATCGCAAACTGTCAGGTAGTGGAGACGCGCGTTGCATCGACTGGCCCCATCCTGCGCCGCGGCGCTCGCCTGCCTGGGCTGGACAGCCGCGCAGCCCGCGGCGGCGGACCCGCCGTCCGATGGCATAATCCACGAGGCGAAGATCGGCCTGCTGCACCACGACACGGGCGGCCTGTGGAGCGGCTTCCGCCGCGAGGACGGGCTGGATATCAGCCTGGAGCTGCAGTTCTCGCCCCACTGGGAGGTGCTCGGCGGGCGGCTGCGGCCTGCGCTGGGCGCCACCATCAACACCGCCGGCGACACCTCCAAGGCCTATCTCGACGCCCGCTGGCAGTACGATTTCGAGGCCGGACCCTTCGTCGCCTTCGGCCTCGGCGCGGCAGTCCACAACGGCGATCTCGCGCCGCGGAGCGCCGACCGCAAGGCGCTGGGCTCGCGGGTGCTGTTCCACATCCCCCTGGAGATCGGTTTCCGCTTCGCCGGCCGCCACAGCGTCTCGGCCTATTTCGATCATGTTTCCAACGGCTTCCTCGCCGACTTCAACGAGGGCCAGGACACCATCGGCGTGCGCTACGGCATCCGGTTCTAGGGCGTTCCGCCAGAGCAATCCTCGGCTGGATAGAATCTATTGAAGTCCTCGGGCTTGACCCGAGGACCCGTGTCGTGGCGCGGACAAGCGCACAGGCCCTCGGATCAAGTCCGAGGGCGCCAATGCTGAGCGGTTCATTCAAACACGACCGCTCCGGGCCGCGGGCGAGACGGCGCGCGGGAAAATTTCCGCACGCCCCTTCACGAATCCTCAACCGATACCAGATATGGGCGTCTTCCGGCTTCCCCTCCAGCTTCGAGTGTCCCGCCATGTCCGATACCGGAACCCGTTCCGACCGCGCCGCCCGCGTCGAGGCGATCCTCTCCCAGGGCGTCATCCTGACGCTCGCCGCCGGCGTGCTGGCGCTGTTCGTCCTGGGCCTCGACGGCGGCAAGCCGCATGCGCCCGCCGCCCCCGCCCCGTCCGGCGCGACGGCGCCCGACCGCGGCTAGTCCGCAGCCGCCGGCGCCGGCTTCATCCCGCCTTCGGCCGCCTTTTCCGCCAGCACGTCCTGCAGGTCGGCCTCCGAGATCAGGCCGAGCCCGGCGGCGTGGCGCGCCATCTCGAAGCTGTCGTCGGCGAGGACCAGCGGACTGTGGCCGTCCGCGTCCAGGCGGCGGGCCAGTTCCTCGACCGCGCGGTCGCGCTTCGGGCGGGTGACGTCGCGGATGTAGACCGCCGCGACCCGGCCGGGATGGTCGCGCACGATGCGGGCGTAGATCTCCGGATCGTGCTGGCCGCTGTCGCCGATCAGCACCACGCGGTAGTCGGGGTAGATCGCCAGCATGGCCTCGATCAGGCCGCGCTTGTGATCGACGGCGCGGCGCGGCAGGGGCCGCTGCAGCGTCAGGCCCCAGTCGCGCAGGAACAGCACCGGCCCTTCGGGGATCCGGTGCAGGCGGAAGAAGGTCTCCAGCACCTCGTAGAGGCTCCAGGGCCCGCGCGAGACATAGACCATCGGGTTGCGCTCCTCGCCCGAGGGTCCGCGGTGCAGCGCCTGATAGAAGGCGGCGACGCCGGGAAAGGCGGTTCGGCTCTCAGCGCCGGCGACGAACAGCCGCCAGAGCATGGCCAGGGTGTTGCCGACGCCGGTGAACATCACCGTGTCGTCGATGTCGCTGATCACCAGATGCCGCGCGGCGGGCGGCGGCACGAAGACATGCGCCTCGTCTTCGACCGTCTCCCCCCTGTGGTTCAGGGAAAGCTTCATGGCGTGCCACATCCCGTCCCGCGGCAGCGGCCGGGCGGGCTTCAGCCGCACCGCGAAGAAGCCGGACCGGTCGGCAGTAACCCGCGCCGTGGCGCCGGCGAACCGGGCCTCGAGTTCGGCATGGCGGTAGCCGCGGCGCAGGAAGCGGCGCAGCACGTCGACCAGATCGCGGCTGGCCGGGTCGGACCGTTCCCCCAGCCCGAAGGGCGGCTGGCGCAGGACGCGGCCCAGCACCATGACCTCCCCGCCATTGCCGCAGCCGCGCCAGGCCTGGATGACGGGACCGCCGCGCCCCCCGCTGGTCCGCGCGGGCCGCGCGAGGCGGCGGATCAGACGGCGGAGCGCGCTCATGGACGGCCGGTCCTGCGGGTGGCAGCGACGATCGCGGGCCTGCGGTGAATGGTTCGGACCATTGATTCCAGCTAGGCGGCCGGCGCGCCGTTGCAATGCCCCCGGGGCCGATGCGCCGCATGGCGCGGGCGCGGAGGCAACGCTATTGGCGGGCCATGGAGCCCATCGTCAACATCGTCCTGCCGGTCTTCGCCATCGTCGCCGCGGGCTATCTCTGCGGCCGGCGCGGCCTGCTGGGCGACGACAGTTCGCGCGCACTCAACAGCTTCGTCTACTGGGTGGCGCTGCCGGCGCTGCTGTTCCGCGCCATGGCGACCGTGGACCTGGACAGCATCCACGAGCCCGATTTCCTGTTGGGTTTCGCGGGCGCGATCATCCTTCTCTGGACGGCTTCCATCCTGGTGGCGAAGTTCGTCTTCGGGCGCAGCCTGGCGGAGGCCGCGCTCCACGGCATGAACGGCGTCTACGGCAATACCGGCTACATGGGCATTCCGCTGGCCATCGCCGCCTGGGGCGAGGCGGCGGCGCTGCCGGCGATCATGGCGACGGTGATCGCCGCGCTCATCGTCGGCGTGGCCATCTTCCTGATCGAGGCCGGCGGCCGCGGCGCGGCAAGTCCCGGCCGGGTGGCGCTGACCGCCGCCGGCGCGGTGGTGAAGAACCCGATGATCGCCGCGCCGGTGCTGGGGCTTCTCTGGGCCGCCGGCCGGCTCGATCTGCCGGTTCCCGTGGACGCCTTCACCGGCATCCCGGGCGCGGCGGCCGGACCCTGCGCGCTGTTCGCCATCGGGCTGTTCATGGTCGGCAAGCCGACCAGCGAGGGGCGCATCGAGGTCGGCGTCATGACCGCCACCAAGCTGCTGGTCCAGCCGGCGCTGACGGCGGTTCTGGTCTTCCTCGTCTTCCCTGCCGATCCGCTCTGGGCCAAGGTCGCGGTGCTGATGGCGGCGCTGCCGACGGGCGCGGGCAGCTTCGTGCTGGCGCAGGCCTACGGGATCTACGTGCTGCGCACGTCCTCCGTGATCCTGGCCAGCACGGTGCTGTCGGTGGCGACGGTCTCCGTCATCTTCCTCTGCTTTCCGCCTGGCGTCTGAACCGGCCGGTCAGTAGGAAAGCGCCGCCGCGCGGCGCAGATAGCCGCCGCCAGACAACGCGCCCAGCATGAAATGGGCGACATCGGCGCGGGAGACCTTCAACTGCAGCCGGTCCGCCGCCGAGAGCGCGCCGTGACGGTAGTCGCCGGTGAGATCGCCGTCGGTGAAGGCGCCCGGCCGCACCAGGGTCCAGTCGAGATCGCTCTCGCGCACCGCCTGCTCCTGCGTCTGATGGTCGGCATAGGCCGCCCGCAGCAGCAGGCCGAACATGATCCGCTTCCAGAAGAAGTTCAGCAGGTGACGGCTGTCCCCCGCGCCGAGCGTGGAAAGGCAGACCAGCCGCTTCGGGCCGTGCCGTTCCATGGCGGCAATGATGTTGCGGGTCCCCGCCGCGCGCACATTGCCGTGCCGGCCGGCGCCCAGGGCGACCACCACCGCATCCTGGCCATGCACCGCGCGGGCCACGGCCTCCGCATCCAGCACGTCGCTCAGTTGGTGGACGAGATTCGGGTTCTCCGGTTCGCGCGCCGGCGCCGTGCGCTGGAAGGCGGTGACGCGATGCCCTTCGGCCAGGGCCTGGCGGACGACGTGACGGCCGATCGAGCCGGTGGCGCCGAAGACGATGATGTTCATTTTCCTGCTCCATGTCCGGTCACTTGACACTGTGTCAATTGACATCGTGTCAATTAGAGATGACTTTACAGCATGTCAAGTCCCGATCCCGACACGAAGACCCGGATATTCCGGGCCGCGATCGAGCTGCTGGAAAGCGGCGAGACCGCCAGGCTGCGCATGGCCGACATCGCCCGGAAGGCGGGCGTCTCGCGCCAGGCGCTCTATCTCCACTTCGACAGCCGCGCCGACCTGCTGGTGGCGGCGACGCGCTTCCAGGACGAGGAGAAGGGCACGGCACGGCGTCTTGCCCCCAGCCGCACGGCGCAGACCGGCGCCGAACGGCTGGACGCCTTCGTCGCCGCCTGGACGGCCTACATTCCGGAGGTCTATCCGGCGGCGCGGGCGCTGCTGGCGATCTACGAGTCAGACCCCGAGGCGGCCGCGGCGTGGGACCAGCGAATGGCGGACATGAAGGAAGGCTGCGCCGCGGCCATCGGGGCGCTGGCGCGCGACGGCATGCTTTCGCCGGGTTTCACGGCGGACGCGGCAACGGACATGCTCTGGATCCTGCTGTCCGTACGGAACTGGGAACTGCTGGTGCTCAGGAGCGGCTGGTCGCAGCCGACCTATGAGGCGACCCTGCTGGCCAGCGCGCGCAAGCTGTTCGTGGCGGGACCGGAGTGACGGGCAGGGCCGGCAGACCCTCAGTCGGCGTGGATCGCGAGCACCGACGGCATCCCCTCGCCGAGCTTCAACCACTCGGCCGACGCAGAGACCCGCCAGAGCTCGCCGTTGTCGGTGCCGACCAGCACGCCACCCGGACGTTCCGGATCGGTGGTGAGGCCGTGAAAGTTCGGCGCGGAAGGCGTATGGGCTTCGTCGCAGAGCGAGCGCCAGCTCCCGCCGCCGTCCTCGGAGCGGTAGAGCATGGCCCCCGCTCCGCCTTCGTCCCTGTAGTGGGAGAACGCCGTCGGCGCGCTGGCCACCGTCAGCGCCACGCCGCCGCGGCCGTCGACGCACATGGGCCGGGCATAGCGCGGCGTGATGCCCTTCCAGGCATAGGCCCAGTTCCGCCCGCCATCGTCGGAGCGGAAGACGCCGGCATTGCCCTCCACCATCTCCGCAATGCCGTCGAAGCGGCCATAGCCGGTTGAGGCGTAGACGACGCCCGGCTGTGCCGGATCCGCGAACATCATGTGCAGATCCGGATTGCCGCCGGGCATGACGAGGTTCCAGCTCCGGCCGCGGTCCTCGCTCAGCATGATGCCGCCGACCTCGACGCCCACGGCGATCCGCTGCGGGTCGTCCGGATCGACGACGATGGCCCGCGCCCGGCCGGGCAGCGGCGGATCGATCGGCACGCACCAGCGCGCCGCCTCCGGCGATTGCGTGAAGCTCTCGATTTCGGACCAGCTTTCGCCGCCATCCTCGCTGCGGAACAGGCCCGCCGGCTGGGTGCCGGCGTAGATCGCGCCGTCACCGGCCTGGCGGATCTGCCAGATTTCCCTGTCCGCCAGCGCCGCGCAGCGCCAGCTCCCGCCGTCGTCATCGGAGATCCACAGGCCTTCCCCGGTGCCGGCCATCAGCCGGCCGCCGGCGCGGACAATGTCGCGCACGCCGCGCGCCGTGAGCGTCTGGACCGGCGCCCCGCCATTGATCCGGAAGATGCCCCTGCTGGTTCCCGCCAGAATGTCCATGACCGCTCTCCCCTTGATTGCCGCCGCGGCCCATCATAGCAGAGCGGCGCGCGCTCTGGATTATTTGCGCCGCGCGTGGCATCACGCGCGCTCGACCGAGCGCAGAAAGGCAGACGGCAGATGACCGACATCCGGCGGGCCCTGATCACCGGCATCACGGGGCAGGACGGCTCCTACCTGGCGGAGCTGCTGCTGGCCAAGGGCTACGAGGTCCACGGCATCGTCCGGCGCGCGTCGACCTTCACCACCGAGCGCATCGACCACATCTACCAGGATCCGCACGAAAGCCATCTGAGACTGAAGCTGCACTATGGCGACCTCTCCGACGGCACGGGACTCAGGCGTGTCCTCGAGATGGCGCGGCCCGACGAGGTCTACAATCTGGGCGCCCAGAGCCATGTCCGCGTGAGCTTCGATCAGCCCGAATACACCGCCGACATTGTCGGCACCGGCACGCTGCGGCTGCTGGAGGCTCTGCGCGACTACACCCAGAACACCGGCCGGCAGGTGAAGCTCTACCAGGCCGGCAGCTCGGAAATGTTCGGCGCCGCGCCGCCGCCGCAGGGCGAGACGACGGCCTTCTATCCGCGCAGTCCCTATGCCGTCGGCAAGGTCGCCGGCTACTGGTTCTCGGTGAACTACCGCGAGGCTTACGGCCTTTTCGTGGCCAACGGCATTCTCTTCAACCACGAGAGCCCGCGCCGCGGCGAGACCTTCGTCACGCGCAAGATCACGCGCGCTGTCGGACGCATCAAGATGGGCCTGCAGGACAAGCTGTTCCTCGGCAATCTGAACGCGAAGCGCGACTGGGGCTTCGCCGGCGACTTCGTCGAGGGCATGTGGCGGATGCTGCAGCAGGACGAGCCGGACGATTATGTCCTCGCCACCGGCGAGGCGCATTCGGTGCGCGAATTCCTGGATCTCGCCTTCGCCCATGCCGGCCTGGCGCCCGAGGCGCATGTGGAGTTCGATCCGCGCTATCTGCGGCCGACCGAGGTCGACCACCTTTTGGGCGATCCGTCGAAGGCGCGGGAGAAGCTGGGCTGGACGCCGAAGGTCGGCTTCGAGGAACTGGTGCGCATGATGGTCGACAACGACATGGAGCTGGCGCGGCGGGAACGGACACTGAAGGACGCCGGCCACCTGGTGTCGACCCAGGCGGAGCGCTGAACATGACCGCTCCCGGCAGGGACGATCCGATCTACGTCGCCGGCCACCGCGGCCTTGTCGGCTCGGCGGTGCTGCGCGATCTGGAGGCCGCGGGCTACGGCAACCTCATCACCCGCACCTCGGGGGAACTGGACCTGCGCGAGCAGCAGGCCGTGCGCGACTTCTTCGGCACCGAGAAGCCGGCCTGGGTGGTCTGCGCGGCGGCGAAGGTCGGCGGCATCGTCGCCAACAACGACTATCCGGGCGAGTTCATCCACGACAACCTCGCCATTCAGACCAACGTCATCGAGAACTGCCGCGCGGCCGGCGTGCAGAAGCTGATCTATCTCGGCTCCACCTGCATCTATCCGAAGATGGCGCCCCAGCCAATCCGGGAGGAGCATCTGCTGACCGGCCCGCTGGAGCCGACCAACGAGGCCTACGCCATCGCCAAGATCGCCGGGCTGAAGATGTGTGAGGCCTACCGCAAGCAGTACGGCCTGCAGTCGGTCACGCTGATGGCAACCAATCTCTACGGACCCGGCGACAATTTCGACCTGGAACGCAGTCACGTCATCCCGGCGCTGATGCGCAAGGCCCACGAGGCGAAGCTGGCCAGCGCGGCGGCGATGGAGGTCTGGGGCACCGGCAGCCCGCTCCGCGAATTTCTCCATGTCGACGACATGGCCGCGGCCGTGCGCTTCTGCCTGGAGAACGACGTGCCCCATTCCATGGTCAATGTCGGCACCGGCGACGAGATCTCGATCGCCGGTCTGACCCGGCTGATCTGCGAGGTGGTGGGATTCGAGGGCGAATTGCGCTTCGACACGACGAAGCCCGACGGCACGCCGCGCAAGCTGGCCGACTCCTCGCGGTTGCGGGAACTCGGCTGGCGCCCGGCGACCGGCCTGCGCGAGGGGCTGGCGGCAACCTATGACTGGATGCTGAACACCGCCGACCTGCGCCTCAGCGCCAGCGCCTGATATTGGCGCGCCGCCAGCGCGACTTCCCCAGCATGTAGCGGAGCAGCGCCGCCGGCTGCCTGCGGAACAGCATGTGACGGCTGAGGATCTCGGGCCGGCCCGGGCCGGCCGGCAGGTCGGCGGCGCTCTCGACCACCTCGCCGACGAAGTTCGGAATGGTCCACTCTTCCATCACGCGCCGCCGCGCCTCGACGATCGCCGGCAGGCGCCGTTCATATTCGCCCGCCGCCATCGCTTTCCGGATGACCGCCGCGGCGCCCGCCGGATCGTCGATGTCGATGGGGATGAAGCTTTCGGGCGGGAAGTAATCCCCGGCATTGGGACAGCCGGCGTAGAACGGCAGGCAATAGCCGAGAAAGGCGTCGGAGAGCTTCTCCGTCCAGTGATGGGGGCCGATGTGGTTCTCGACGGCGACGTGGTAGCGGGAGACATCCAGCGCCTCCGCCTTCTTCTCCACCGGCCGGAAGTGACGTCCGTAGTGCTCCATGTCCGGCACTGCCTTCGACAGCGCCTCCAGGAAGACGTAACGGCGGTAGTTGAGCGTGTGCTTCGCCTGCTTGGGGGACATGAAGGTGGAGAGCCCGATGGTCTTCTCCGGCGGGGCGGGGTGGCGCGCCGCATCCGCCACGCCGCCATAGTACCAGATGCCGACCGGGGGCATGTCGCGCCGGCCCGGATGGGCGAGGGCCGACGGTTCGTGACTGGTCAGCACGTGGGCGAACTGCGCCAGGTAGTCGGGACCGTAATAGCGGATCGACGACGGCTCGTAGGTCATCAGGATGGTATTCGACGGCGGGCAAGCGAGAACCTCGCGGTTGAGGCTCAGCTTCTCGCCGCTGCGGCGCGGCAGGTCGTCATAGACAACGAACCAGTCATAGTCCCGCGCCGCCGGGTCGAGGACGAACTCATGGCCGGGATAGCGCCGCGGCAGGTCGGTGAAATGCGCCGGCTCGAGGCGATTCTTGGCGACGATCTTGATGCGGACGCTGCGTGACATGCGGGGAACTCGGGCCGGCCGGGACAGGGCCCGTTGTCATAGAACAAGATCGCGACCGTTGGAACAGGCCGGCGCCTGCCGGAGGCCCAAGCATGCGCGACCGGTACAGGTCCCGATTCGTGAACGTGCCTTCAGTCAAATATTAACGTATTGTTTACTTCAAGATCGCAGAGTCCAGAACGGGTAGGCGTGATCAACAAGATGCATGATAAATCAAGGGATACCACGCCCGGTTCGGTAAGTGCTGCATCGCCGGTCCAGTACGGCGCCACCGAATACGCGGCAATACGGAAACTCACGCTGGTTTTTCGGGACAGCGAGCTCGAGTCCCGTTTTCGCCACGAACAGCTTCAGCGTTCCCTGCCCGTCATCCGCCTGGCGCTGTTCTGCGGCATCGTCCTCTATGCCCTGTTCGGTGTTCTCGACTGGTACCTGATCGAGCGCAATCTCGACATCGTGCTGGCGATCCGCTTCTGTTTCGGCATCGGTCTGATGTCGATCTTCGTGGGTCTCACCTATTCCCGGCGCTTCCTCGACTACGCCCAGATCGTCCTGTCGCTGGCCATGCTCTCGGCGGGACTCGCCATCGTCGCCATGACCGCGATCATCGACAGGCCGGCGGCGGAGACCTACTACGCCGGGCTGATCATGGTGATCATCTACGCCGCGACGCTGGTGCGCATACGTTTCGTGCACGTCATCGCGGTCTCCCTGATCATCGCCGCCGCCTACTTCGCCGTGGCGACGCTGATCAACCCCATCCCCCGATGGGCGCTGGTCAGCAACATGTTCTTCCTCACGATGACCGTCGGCGTGGGCATCTTCGCCTCCTACGCCCTCGAACTGTCGTCACGCCAGAAGTTCGCCCACACCGTCGCGCTGGAAAACGCGACGGATGTCGCGATCCGGCTGAGGAACGAAGCCGTATCCGCCAACAACGCAAAGACCGAGTTCCTGGCCACCATGAGCCACGAACTGCGGACCCCTCTCAACGCCGTCCTTGGATTCTCGGAAGTCATGAAAGCTGAAATGTTCGGACCGATCGGATCGCCCCGCTACAGGGAATACGCCAGCGACATTCACAACAGCGCTGAGCACCTGCTGGCGATCATCAACGACATCCTCGACATCACCAAGGCGGACGCGGGCCGCATGGAGCTGGAGGAGAACGATGTCGACGCCAGCAACATCCTGCGCAACGCCATCCGCATCTGCTACGACCTGGCGGCCAAGAAGGGTGTGCGCGTCACCACCGAGTTCCCCGAATGGACGCCGGTAGTGCGGGTCGACAAGCGCCTGATGCAGCAGGTCGTGGTCAACCTGCTGTCCAACGCCATCAAGTTCACGCCTTCGGCCGGCGAGGTGAACGCACGTCTCTACTTCGAGGACGGCGGCGCCTGCCGCATCGCCATCACCGACACCGGCATCGGCATTCCGGCCGAGGATCAGGAGCGCGTCTTCGAACCCTTCACCCAGCTCCAGGACGCCTTTGCGCGCGACCATGGCGGCACAGGGCTCGGCCTGCCGCTGGTGCGGCGGATCACGGAACTGCACGGCGGCCAGGTATGGCTCAGCAGCCGTCTGGGCGAAGGCACGCAGGTGGTGGTGGAACTGCCGAAGTCCCGCACTGCCGGCTTCGCCGAACTTCAGGACACGCCGGTGCGGACGCTGAAGTCCGCCTGAGCGCGCTCAGGCCGCGTCCGGCCGGCGGAGCTGCAGCATCCAGACGCGGCCGGTGCGATCGGGCCGGACCGTCACCTCGGCGCCCGCGCAATCGGCGGCGAGACGCTGCATCTCCTCGCGGCTGCGGTAGATGACGTTCCAGTCGGCGATGAATTCCATCGGCCAGTAATTGCTCAAGGCGCTGTCGGCCATGTTGCCGATCATCAGCAGCCCGCCCGGCTCGACATGACCATAGAGGCCGGCGATCAGCCGCTGCGCCTGGCGCTCGCGGAAATAATCGACCAAGCCCACCGCATAGATCATGTCCTGCGGACCCAGCGCCTCGGCGACGGCGCGGCCGGACAGGAGTTGCCGGAAGGAAAGGTGCAGGCAGTTGACGCTGGCCTGGCCGCCCAGCCGCGCCAGATTCGGCATTGCCTCCTCGTAGGCGTGGGCCAGCGCCTCCTCCTCCTGGTCGATCAGGGTGAAGGCGGCAGCGCCGTCCAGGCGCGAGGCCTGCAGGATGTTCTGGACCTCCTTGGCGGGACCACAGCCGAGGCTGGCGATGCGCGCCACCTCGCCCGCCTTCGCGCGCCGCCGGATGGTTTCCGCGATGGACTGCTGCACCAGCACCATGCGGGTGGCGATGCATTCGGCGACCTCCAGACCGAGACGATGGAGAAGCTGACCGTAGGGATCCTTCCCCTCCCGCGCCCAGGCGTAGACCATGCGCATGATCTTGAAGTCGCCCGGATAGCCCAGCGGCTTCTCGAAGCTGCGCTGCCAGATCGGCCCGTCCATGAATTCCGGCGTCAGCACCTGCTCGGTGAAACGCTTGATCGCCCGGACCTGGGCGCTGTCGTGGGCGAACGCCCCGACAATGTCCTCGCCGCGCTGCCACAGGGTCTTCCAGTCGCGCAGGAGCCCGGCCTCGCAGGCGCGGTAGGCATCCTCCATGTCCTCGGGCGGAATCGGCGCATGGCCATTCGCCCGCACCCGGAAACGGGCGAGCAGCGCCTTCTGGCGGCGCAGCAGGTGGATCACGTCGGCGCACAGCGTCCGATAGGCGCCCGGCACCGCCTCGAGTTCGACGTCCGCGGGCCGATCGAGATCGAACTTGAGCAAAAGCTGTTCGTGGCGCCGGATCAGAGCCGCCATGTCCAGGAAGTCGTCCACGAAACGGATGCCAACGAGCTGGCCGCGCGCGGCCTCCTCGACGCGGCAGATCAGGCCGGGACTGCTGAACGCCGTCTCGCCGCCGAGCGTGATCTCGACGGGCACGCTGTCACCGGCGCGTTCCGACCAGTCGGCATTGGCGTCGCCGTCGATCAGGGCGATGCCCGACATGGAGAGATTCTCGATCTGGACCGGCCGCCCGTCCAGACGGGCGACCGCCAGCTCCGAGGAGAATACTTCGGCTGCCCGGAGTCGCCTGGCGCGATAATACACGCTCCGACCGCTGCCGCCGGCCAGGCTCTCGTAGTGCTTCATTACCCCTCACCATGCCCCCATGGAAACTCGTTTCAATTCTCAACCAAAAATTAACCATGAGTACAAGAGTTAGTTGCAACCTATTGGATTCGCATTGGCGAATATCTGTGGCCGGACGCAAGAATTCACGCCCCCCGGACGCGCGAATTCACGCGCCGACCAGCCGGGCCGGCGCCGGGAAATCAGGGGCTCAGGATACCGGTGGCGGCGAGGCGGCCGCTACCAGCTGTTGCGCAACTCGCGCAGCTTCAGGAACACCTCGCGCGGGCTCGGCTCCTTCGGCAGATCCGGGAATTTCTCGCGCAGGGCGTCGATCACGCTCCGGCTGCGCAGACGGAAGAAGGTGTTGACCTCCTTCTCCAGCGCCAGCGTGGTCAGCATCGCCTCGGCCGGATCCTGGCCCTCGACCTCGCCCAGCAGCGACTTCGCCCTGGCGTTGTCGGGCTCACGGTCCAGGGTGAACTGCAGATTGTTGGTAATGTAGTCGTGCCCCGGATAGATCAGCGTGTCCTCGGGCAGCCGGTCGAGCTGGTTGACGAAGGTGTCGTAGAGCTCATCGGGGTGGCCGCCATTGTGGCAATTGCCGGCCCCGGCGTTGAAAAGGGTGTCGCCGCTGATCAGCGCCGGCTGATCCGTCTTCGTCAGCAGGCAGACATGGCACATGGTGTGGCCGGGCGTATCGAGGGCTTCGATGTCGACGGTGCGGCCGACCTTGATCACGTCGCCGGCCTTCAGGCCGCGGTCCATGCCACGGATCTTGTCCTTGGCGTTGGCGTGGGCCAGCAGCTTCGCGCCCGTCGCCTCGATCACCTGGCGGTTGCCGCCGGTGTGATCAGGATGTTCATGGGTGTTCAGCACCTGGGTGATGTCCCAGCCCTTCTCCTTCGCGCGGGCCAGGCATTTCTCATGGTCCAGCGGATCGATGGCCATCGCCTCGCCGGTCTCGGGGCAGGCGATCAGGTAGTTGAAGTTCCGATAGGCGTTGCCGGTCCAGATCTGCTCGACGATCATCGCGATGGGCCTCCTGACCGTGTCGGTTCGCTTTGCTTGCAGTCCAACATGGCGCGGGGGCACAGTCAGTGCAAATCTTTCAACGGCGCGGGGGAGCAGGCGGCCATGGGCGACAGGATCAGCATCGAAATCTCGGACGGCGTCGCCGACGTCAGGCTCGCCCGGCCCGAGAAGATGAACGCCCTGGACCGCGATATGTTCCAGGCCCTGAACGACGCGGCGGCCCGCCTCGCCGATACGAAGGGCCTGCGCGCCGTGACGCTCTCCGGCGAGGGCCGGGCCTTCTGCGCCGGACTCGACTTCGGCAGCTTCCAGCAGATGGGCGACGGCGACCGCGAACTGGTCAACCGGCTGACCGACCGCACACACGGTCTGGCCAACCACGCCCAGAATGTCGCCTGGGCCTGGCGGGAACTGCCTGTCCCGGTCATCGCGGCCGTGCACGGCGTCGCCTTCGGCGGCGGCTGCCAGATCGCGCTGGGCGCCGACGTCCGTCTGATCGCGCCGGACGCGCGCATGTCGGTGATGGAGATCAAGTGGGGCCTGGTGCCCGACATGGCGGGGCTGGCGCTGATGCGCGGCCTGATCCGCGACGACGTCGCCCGGGAACTGACCTACACGGGCCGGCAGGTCACGGGGCAGGACGCTGTCGATCTCGGCCTCGCAACCCGGGTTGAAGCCGACCCGCGCGCGGCGGCGCTGGCCATGGCGCGAGAGATCGCATCGAAGAGCCCGGACGCCGTGCGCGCCGCCAAGCGGCTGCTCAATCTCGCCGCCGACGGCGACGCTGCGGCGATCCTGCTGGCCGAGTCCGCCGAGCAGGAGAAGCTGATCAGCAGCGCCAACCAGGTCGAGGCGGTGAAGGCCGGCCTGGCCGGACGCGACCCCCGTTTCGAGGATGTGGCATGAACCAGCAGACGCAGATTTCCAAACTCCCCGATCCGGCCGAGGGTATGGACTTCGAAACGCTCGTCGCCACGCGCCGCAGCGTGCGGGGCTATCGCAAGGATCCAGTCCCGCGCGAGCTGATCGAGGAAATCATCACCCTCGCCAAGTTCGCGCCCTCGTCCATGAACACCCAGCCCTGGCATGTTCACGTGCTCACGGGCGCGGCGCTGGACGAGGTCCGCCGGCGCAACATGGAAGCCATGTCGGCCGGCGCCGAGGTGAAGCGGGACATCAACACCCACGGCGCCTATGAGGGCATCCACCGCTTCCGTCAGGTCGACATCGCCAAGCGCCTGTTCGCCGCCATGGGCATCGAACGCGACGACAAGGACGGGCGGCAGGACTGGGTGCTGCGCGGCTTCCGCCAGTTCGACGCGCCGGTCTCCCTGATCCTGACCTACGACCGCGATCTCGACCCGGGCGCCGTGGTGCATTTCGACATGGGCGCCATCGCCTACGGCATCGTCCTGGCCGCCTGGTCGAAGGGCCTCGGCTGCGTCACCAACGGCCAGGGCATCATGCGCTCCGACATCGTCCGCGACGTCATCGGCGTGCCGGACGAGGAGGTGATCATGACGGCCATCGCCATGGGCTGGCCCGACGACGGCTTCGCCGCCAACCATGTCCGCTCCGACCGGGAGCCGAACGAGAACTTCGTCCGCTACCACGGCTTCGACTGACGGCCGCCATGCCTGTGGGGCGGGTTCACGGGCCGGCGCGGCCATGGTTGAATGCGTCTTTCAACGAAGGGGAGCGTTGAAGCCATGAGCCATCCGAAGCGCGAGGCGGACCTGGACGTCCTGATCGTGGGCGCCGGTTTCGCCGGCATGTACATGCTCTACCGGACCCGCAAGCTGGGCCTGAAGGGCCGCGTGTTCGAGCGCGGCAACGGCGTCGGCGGCACCTGGTACTGGAACCGCTATCCCGGCGCGCGCTGCGATGTGGAAAGCATGCAGTACTCCATGCAGTTCGATCCGGACCTGGAGCAGGAATGGGAGTGGACGGAGCGCTACGCCCCGCAGCCCGAAATCCTCGACTACGCCAACCACATCGCCGACCGCTACGATCTCAGGTCCGGCATCCGCCTGTCCTGCCCGGTCCGGGCGGCGCATTTCGACGAGAAGGCGGCGCTCTGGCGGGTCACCGTCGGCGACGGCAACGGTTCGGGCGAGACGCTAACCGCCCGCTTTGTGGTGATGGCCACGGGCTGCCTCTCCCAGCCCAACAAGCCAGGCGTCGAGGGCATGGAGGATTACCGGGGGCCGATCTACCACACCGGCGAATGGCCGAAGGAAGGCGTCGACTTCACCGGCCAGCGCGTCGGCATCGTCGGCACCGGCTCCTCGGCCATCCAGTCGATCCCGATCATCGCCGAGCAGGCGGCGCATCTCACTGTCTTCCAGCGCACGCCGAACTACGCCGTACCCGCCCACAACGGGCCCATAGACCGGGACATGGTGGAGCAGATCAAGGCGAACTACCGCGAACTGCGCGAGAAGGCCAAGACCATGCCGGCCGGCATCGCCTTCGACCTGCGCGACGTCTCCGCTTTCGAGGCCGACGACACCGAACGCCGCCGTCAGTTCCAGAGCCGCTGGGACTATGGCGGCCTCACCTTCCTCGGCTGTTTCAACGACCTGCTGCTGGACGAGGAAGCGAACCGCTTCGCCGCGGAGTTCGTGCGCGAGAAGATCCGCGAGATCGTCAAGGATCCGGCGACCGCGGAGATGCTCTGTCCCGACAACATCATCGGCTGCAAGCGCCTGTGTGTGGACACCGGCTACTACCGGACCTTCAACCGCGGCAATGTCAGCCTGGTCGACATCGCCGAAACCCCGGTCGAACGGCTGACCGAGAGCGGGCTGAGAGTGGACGGCCGCGACTACGCGTTCGACGCCATCGTCTTCGCCACCGGCTTCGACGCCATGACCGGCGCGCTGCTCAACATCGACATCCGGGGCCGCGGCAGCGAACGCCTGCGGGACAAGTGGGACGGCGGCCCGCGCAACTATCTCGGCCTGTCCATGCACGGCTTCCCCAACCTGTTCACGGTCACAGGGCCGGGCAGCCCGTCGGTGCTGACCAACATGCTGCCCTCCATCGAGCAGCATGTGGAGTGGATCGCCGATTGCATCGGGCACATGGACGCGAACGGCCGCGACCTCATCGAGCCGGAGCCGGAGGCCGAGGATTCCTGGGTGGACCATGTCAACGAGGTTTCCGGCCTGTCGCTGCGCTCGACCTGCAGTTCCTGGTATGTGGGCGCCAACGTGCCCGGCAAGCCCCGGGTCTTCATGCCCTATATCGGCGGGTTCCCCGCCTATGCCGAGAAGATCCGCGACGTCGTCGCCAACGGCTATGAGGGCTTCCGTCTCTCGACCGCGGCGTGAGACGCGGGCCCTCGCGGTTCCTTCAGGCAGAAAAAAATCGGCGTGCGGCAAGCAGTGGCCATCGGTCCGACCGCAGGGGCGGCAATGGCTGACCCCGCGTGCGGCAATGGTTGACGCATCGTAAACCAACATCGCGGCGGCCGTCGCCGTTCGTTTTCTCGCCCTGATCGGCAAACGACAGAACAGACGGATCAGTATTGGCGCGACGTACCTCGAATATTTGAACAGAAACCAAAGGTCAAAACGCCGAGTCCGAAGATATTCATGCGCCAAATCAGGCGCCTGCTGGGTCAGCAAAGCTGTCCTACGACATCGATTTCTCTCGGAGCGACATGCACATATCTAATCCAGGCAAGGGTCTTATGATCCTCGCGCTTGACTAACGGTCCGGCAATGAGAAGGATTTGGCATGGGCCATTCCGAGGGCGCGCCGCGATGTTCAGTTCCGCGCGCGTTCCGGCGTTGAGCATCGGCCCTCGAGCGACAGGGCGGGGCCGGTCGATCAGGCCAGGATCCAAAGACGGGCGGAAACACACCGAAGAGCCCGACCGAGCTAACTGGGAGACATCATGGACAAGAGAACCGAATCCGAACTCATCGAGCGCATGGCTCGTGAAGCGAAGCAGGGCCGACTGTCGCGCCGGGATTTCATGCACTACGCCCTCGCCGCCGGCGTCACCGCATCGACCGCAGCGGGCCTCTGGACCACCAAGGTCGCCCATGCGCAGCCCAAGAAGGGCGGCACCTTCCGTCTCGGCACCCATGACGGCAACACCTCCGACACGCACGATCCGGGCACCTATCTCAGCTTCTCGGTCATCCAGCTGGCGCACACCTACCGCAGTTATCTGACGCTGATCACGCCGACCAACGAGCTCGGCCCGGACATCGCCACTTCCTGGGAAGCGACGCCCGACGCCAAGAACTGGACGTTCAAGCTGAACAAGAACGCGTCCTTCCACGACGGCCGGCCCTTCACCGCCGAGGACGCCATCGCCTCGCTGAACCATCACCGCGGCGAGAAATCGACTTCCGCGGCCAAGGCGCTACTGAAGGACGTGGACGACATCGTCAAGGACGATGACCACACGATCACGGTCAAGCTTGCGACCGGCAATGCCGACCTGCCCTGGCTGATGACCGACTACCACCTGGCCATGTGCCCGGCGAACGAGGACGGCACCATCGACTGGCAGTCCGGCCTCGGCACGGGCCCCTACAAGATCGTCAGCCACGAGTTCGGCGTCGGCACCTCGCTGGAACGCCACGAGGGCTGGCATCTGGACGGCGCCTATTTCGACAATGTCGAGATGCTGGTGCTGAACGACCCGAACGCGCGCCAGACCGCCCTGGTCACCGGCGACGTGGACGCGGTCACCCAGCTCGAGCTCAAGACGCTGGCGCTGCTGCAGCGTTCGCCGGACATCGAGATCGACAACGTGCCCAGCGCCGCGGCGATCACCATGCCCATGTTCTGCGACCAGGCGCCGTTCGACGACGTCAACGTCCGCAACGCGCTGAAACTGGCCATGAACCGCGAGGAGATCATCCAGAAGATCGCCTTCGGCACGGCCATTCCGGGCAACGACTTCCACGTCGCGCCGAACATGCCCTACCACCCCGACGACATTCCGCAGCGGACCTTCGATCCCGACCAGGCGAAGTCGCTGCTGAAGAAGGCGGGCGCGGAGAACCTCTCGGTGGACCTGCGCGTGGCCGACAGCGTCTATTCCGGCGCAGTCGACCTCTGCGTGCTCTACGCCGAGCAGGCGAAGCAGGCGGGCATCGACATCAATGTCGTGCGGGAGCCGAACGACGGCTACTACTCCGACGTCTGGCTGAAGAAGCCGTTCTGCATGGTGCAGTGGGGCGCCCGTCCGACGCCGGACGTGATGTTCTCGCTGGCCTACAAGGACGACGCCGCCTGGAACGAGAGCCACTGGCAGAACGAGCGCTTCAACGTGCTGCTCCGCCAGGCCAAGGCCGAACTCGACCAGGCGAAACGTGCGGAGATGTACCGGGAAATGTGCCAGCTCGCCCGCGACGACGGCGGCACCATCATTCCGATGTTCACCAACTTCGTCTACGCGCGGCGCAAGAACGTCCGCCACTCGGGCAACCTGGCGGCAAGCTGGCAGTGCGACGGCGCGCGCGCCTGCAGCCGCTGGTGGTTCGCCTGATTGAGGCGAAGGAGATCCGGCGTCGGGGGGCGCCGGATCTCCGCCGCGGTGCGGCGCGCCGGCAACGCCGGGGCGCCGGACCGCGCCATTCTTTTGATCATTTGCCAACCGCACGGTCGCGCTGACCGCAGCGGCATGAGGGACAGGGCCCGCCGAGGCGGCGCCCGGATCGGAGGGGCAAGATGGGCGATGTAGTCAAGATCGTTCTCAAACGACTGGGACTCGGGTTACTGACGTTGTTCGTCATCTCGATCCTGATTTTCGGCGCCGTGGAACTGCTCCCCGGCGACATCGCGGAAGCGGTGCTGGGACAGGGCGCGACCGAGGAGAACGTCGCGGCGATGCGGGAGGCGCTGGGACTCAACCAGCCGGCGCCGTTGCGCTATCTGGACTGGCTCTCGGGCGCCGTCGTCGGCGACTTCGGCGTCTCGCTGGTTTCCGGCGCGAGCGTCAGCGAAACCATCGCGCCGCGCTTCGGCAACACGCTGTTCCTGGCGGCCTATGCGGCGATCATCGCCGTGCCCTTCGCGATCATGCTGGGCGTCCTCGTCGCGCTGCTGCGCAACTCGGTCTTCGACCGGGTGGCCAACGTGCTGACGCTGACCTCGATCTCCTCGCCGGAGTTCTTCCTGGGCTACATCCTGATCCTCTACCTGGCGGTGAAAACGGGCTATTTCCCCGCGATCGCCAAGCTGAGCGACGACATGAGCTTCTGGGAGGTGCTGAACAGGACGTTCCTGCCGGCCCTGACCATGGTGCTGGTGGTGACGGCGCACATGATGCGCATGACCCGCGCGACCATCATCAGCCTGCTGTCCTCGCCCTATATCGAGATGGCGCGGCTGAAGGGCACGCCGGCGTGGAAGGTGATCGTCCATCACGCCCTGCCCAACGCCTGGGCGCCGATCATCAACGTCGTGGCGCTGAACCTCGCCTACCTGATCACCGGCGTGGTGCTGGTGGAAGTGGTGTTCGTCTATCCAGGCATCGGCCAGTTGCTCGTCGACGCGGTCACCAAGCGCGACTTCCCCGTGGTGCAGGCCTGCTGCCTCATCTTCGCGGCGACCTTCATCCTGCTCAATCTCGCGGCCGACGTCGGGGCGATCCTGACCAATCCGCGTCTGCGGCATCCGAAGTGAGAGGCGAGCCATGAACTATTTCGTCATCGGTTATTACGCGCTCCTCATCGGAGCTTCCTGCGGGGCTGCGTACTACAAGCAGCGCTCGGCCTTCCTGCTGCTGTTCTCGCTGACGCTGGCGTCGTTCGTCATGGGCATCGTCGGCGGCGAGTCGGCGCTGTGGACCGTGACCATCGGGGCCGGCCTGCTGGCCCTTGCGGCGGGCACCTCCTACGCCTTCCGCGAGTTCCTGATAATCATCGCCGGGCCGGAGACGGCGAAGATGCTGCGCACCGCGCCGCTGACCGCGGCCTTCGGACTGTTCGTCATTTTCGTCTATGCGATCCTGGGCATCTTCGCCCCGATCATCGCGCCGTTCGGCGAATCGGAGGTGATCTCCCAGGCGTTCGCGCCGGCGGATGACGTGATGCTGCTGGGCGCCGACCAGCTCGGCCGCGACATGTTCAGCCGCATCGTCTACGGCGCGCGCAACACGGTCGGCCTGGCGCTGACCGCCACTCTGCTGGCGTTCTTCATGGGCGCGTTTGCCGGCCTGCTGGCGGCGACGCGGGGCGGCTGGTTCGATCAGTTCATGGGCCGCGTGGCCGACATCATCATGTCGATCCCGTCGCTGATCTTCGCCCTGCTGCTGCTGTCGATCTTCGGCACCAGCGTGCCGGTGCTGATCGTCATCGTCGCCATCATCTACAGCCCGCGCGTCTTCCGCCTCACCCGGGCGGTGGCCGGCAACGTCGTGGTGATGGACTATATCGAGGCGGCGCGGCTGCGCGGCGAGGGCATGTGGTACCTGATCCGCCGGGAGATCCTGCCCAACTCGACGGCGCCCCTGATCGCCGAGTTCGGCCTGGAGTTCTGCTTCGTCTTCCTGCTGGTCGCGGGCCTCTCCTTCCTCGGCCTCGGCATCCAGCCACCGACGGCGGACTGGGGCTCGATGGTGCGTGAGAACGCGACGCTGATCTCCTTCGGCGAGATCACCCCGCTCATTCCCGCCGCCGCGATCGCCTTGCTGACCGTGGCGGTCAATTTCGTGGTCGACTGGATGCTGTACCGCTCGTCCGGCCTGAAGGAGTAGTTGCGATGAATGACAAGAAGAAGGACGTGCTTCTGGAGATCGAGGGCCTTCGCATCGAGGGCTATGCCGACGAGAAGTGGATCGAGATCGTCCACGGCATCGATCTCACCCTGCATCGCGGCGAGGTCATGGGCCTGATCGGGGAATCCGGCGCGGGCAAGTCCACCATCGGCCTCGCGGCCATGGGGTTCACCCGCGATGGCTGCCGCATCTCCGGCGGCTCGGTCGAGTTCGACGGCATGGAGCTGACGACGTCGACCGAGTCGGAGCGACAGGCGTTGCGCGGCTCCCGCATCGCCTATGTCGCCCAGTCCGCGGCGGCCTCGTTCAACCCGGCTCACAAGCTGATCGACCAGCACACCGAAGCGCCGGTGCACTACCGCATCAACAAGCGGCTGCAGGCCCAGGAAGACGCCATGGAGCTCTATGAGCGCCTGCGCCTGCCCAACCCGCGCGAGATCGGCTTCCGCTATCCGCACCAGGTCTCGGGCGGCCAGCTCCAGCGCGCCATGACGGCCATGGCGATGGCCTGCAGGCCCGACCTGATCATCTTCGACGAGCCCACCACGGCGCTGGACGTGACCACGCAGATCGAGGTGCTGGCCGCGATCCGCGACATCGTCGACCAGTTCAACACCGCAGCGATCTACATCACCCACGACCTCGCGGTGGTCGCGCAGATGGCTGACACCATCAAGGTGCTGCTGAAGGGCGACGAGGTCGAGCAGGCGCCGACGGCGGAAATGCTCGACAACCCGAAGGAGGACTACACCAAGAGCCTCTGGGCGGTGCGCAGCTTCAAGCGCGAGCAGAAGTCCCGGCCCGGCGGCGACGCCGTGCCGGTGGTCTCGGTGCAGGACATCGACGCCGCCTATGGCACGACGAAGGTGCTGGAGGATGTCTCCTTCGACGTCTATTCCGGCATGACGGTCGCGGTCGTTGGTGAATCCGGCTCGGGCAAGTCCACCACGGCCCGCTGCATCACCGGCCTGCTGCCGCCGACCAAGGGCAAGATCCTGTTCAAGGGCGAGGAGCTGCCGCCAAGCTACAAGCAGCGCACCAAGGACCAGCTCCGCCAGGCGCAGATGATCTACCAGATGGCCGACACGGCGTTGAACCCGAAGGTGCGCATCAGCGAGATCATCGGCCGCCCGGCGCAGTTCTACAGCGGCCTGAAGGGCACGGCGCTGAAGAGCCGGGTGGACGAACTGCTCGACCTGATCGAACTGGAGCCGTCGAAGTTCTACAACCGCTATCCGCCGGAGCTCTCGGGCGGCCAGAAGCAGCGCATCGGCATCGCGCGGGCGCTGGCGGCGGAGCCGTCGTTCATCATCTGCGACGAGGTCACCAGCGCGCTGGACCAGCTCGTCGCCGAAGGCATCCTGCGGCTGCTGGACCGCCTGCAGCGGGAGCTGGACCTGGCCTACATGTTCATCACCCACGATCTGGCGACGGTGCGCTCCATCGCCGACGAGGTCGTGGTCATGAAACAGGGCCGCGTGGTGGAGCAGGGACCGAAGACGGAGATGTTCACCCCGCCGCACCATCCCTATACGGACCTGCTGCTCTCATCGGTGCCGGAGATGGATCCGGACTGGCTGACAACGGTGCTGGAGGAGCGCGGCGTCGACAATGTCGGCGAGGCCGCAACGACATGAACCGAAAACCGGGTAGGTCCCCCAGGGCCTTCAGACGGCGTCGGGAAGCGTGTCGCTTTCGGGTCGGCCCGTCCGGCCGCTGCGTCCGAAGCGGCTGCGGCTGAACCGCTCGGCGAGATTTTCAAGCCGTTTGAGCCGCCGGTCCAGCGCCGACATGGTGCGCGAGAGGTCGTCGCTGTCGTCGTCGAGAAACGTCCGGAAGGCATCGCCATAGGCCAGCGCCAGAGCGCGCGCGCGCATGCGCCCGAGAGGGCCGCCCGACGATACGCCGGCAGCCTCGAGAGCGAGCTTCATCGAGCGCATTCCGGGCTCCGCGGCCAGCGTCAGCGCGCCGAGCGGATCCGCGGGCAGGGACGTGAGGACGGCGCGGAGCCCCTCCCGATGCGGCCTGAGGTTGTCGAAACGGGCCATCAGCAGCGCGAACAGGCGATCGCGCACGCCCTCCTCGCGCCAGTCTTCGTCGACCGCAGCCAGCATCGCCGCATCCGCCCTGCGCGCCATTTCCCGGATGACGCCATGGCGGCTGTCCACCGCGGCGACAACCTCGCCGACCTCCAGCCCTGCCTCCTCGGCGATGTCGTAGAGACTGACATTTCGCCAGCCGGACAGGCCCGCCAGGGTCATGGCGGCCTGGATGCACTTGCCGGCGTCGTCGCGTTTGCGGGGCATGGTCTTCTCCTGCGTCATACGGACTGCACACTTATCTGGTGATATCCGCGGCGGCTTGAAGCTTTCAGCCCTTCTCCCGGGCCTCCCAGACCTGCTTCTTGCGGTAGATCGTGGACGGGCTGACGCCGAGCAGGGAGGCGGCGCGGGCGATATTGCCCTGGCAGAATTCCACCGCCTGCTCGATGGCCTCGCGCTCGACGTCCTCCAGCGGCCGGATGTCGGCCTCGGTGCGCGGGGCCGCAGCCGGCGCCGGCGCCGCGATGTCAGGGGCCGCGCCCGGCGCCGACGCAGGCCGGCCGGCCTTGATCGCCGGCGGCATCATCTCCGCCGTCACTTCGTCGCCATCGTAGAGCACGGTGATGGAGCGGACGATGTTCTGCAGTTCCCGGATATTTCCGGGCCAGTGATAGGCCGTCATCGCCGCCGCCGCATCGGCGCTGAAGCGGCAGAATTCCTTGCGCTCTTCCTCGGCAAACTGCTGCAGGAAGCGTTCGGCGATCAGCATGATGTCGTCGCCGCGCTCCCTCAGCGGCGGCAGGCCGAGGGGAATGACGTGCAGGCGATAGAACAGATCCTCGCGGAAGCGCCCTTCCCGGACGGCCTCCATGGGGTCCTGGTTGGTGGCGCAGACGAAACGCACGTCGACATGGCGCGTGCGGCTGTCGCCGACCTTCTCGAAGCTGCCGGTCTGGACGAAGCGCAGCAGCTTGCTCTGCAGGTCCAGGTCCATCTCGCAGATCTCGTCGAGGAACAGCGTACCATTGTGGGACCGCGAGGCCGCACCCTCCCGGTCCTGGACGGCGCCAGTGAAGGCCCCGCGCACATGGCCGAAAATCTCGCTCTCGATCAGCCCCTTCGGAATCGCGGCGCAGTTGATGGCGACCATCGGCCCGGCGGCCCGCGGGCTCAGCGCATGGACGGCGTGGGCGGCCAGTTCCTTGCCGGTGCCCGATTCGCCCACCACGAAGACGGTGGCCTTGCTGGCCGCGGCCATCTTCAGTGTCTTGTAGACCTGCTGCATGGCGCCCGAGCCGCCGACGAAGCCATGGAACTCGTTGCCGTCGTCAGCGGCTTCCTGCAGTTCCCCGGTCTCCACCCGCCGCCCCAGATCGGTGGCGTTGCGCAGGGTCAGCACCAGCCGCTCCTTGTTGAACGGCTTGACCAGAAAGTCATAGGCGCCGAGGCGCATCGCCTCGACCGCGATGTTGATGGAGCCATGGGCGGTGATCACCACCACCGGCGTCTTGTCGCCGCGATGCTGCAGACGCTTCAGGATCTCCATGCCGTCCATGTCGGGCAGCCTGAGATCGAGCAGCACGGCGTCGAACCGGCGCTGTTCCAGTTCCTGCACGGCCTCGCCGCCGGTTTCCGCCGTCGTCAGTTCGAAGGGTTCGTCGGCGAGATAGTGTTCATAGGCGCGGATCAGAGATCGGCTGTCCTCGATCAGCAGTACGCGTCGATTGCCGCCTTCCGTCATCGCCGGGGACCGTCCACCATGCCGTTGATTGGGCGACGACTATTGCCGAGCACGGGCCGTGTTTCAAACGCAATCTTCGCAAAATGCAAAAAAGAAGGGCCGCTGTCCCGGGAGACAACGGCCCTCGCCGTGCAAGACGATCCGATGGCTCAGACGCCCGAGAAGCGGCGCCACTGATCGGCCTGATCCTTGAAGCCGTTCATGAGCGGCTCGAAGGAGCGGGTAAACATGTCCTGATACTTGTCGTTCAGCGCCGTGAGATGCTGGCTGTAGGCTTTGGCCGCATCCTCGAAATAGTTCTGCTGCGCCTTGATCAGGTCGGCCGGCGACTCGATCTGGCTGAGCTCGTTGACGAAATCCATGTTGTCGTCGATCCGCATGCGCACGAACTCCGCGATCGACTCCCCGATCTCGTTGGAGAGCGACAGCGCCGCGGTTGCCGCGTGGTCGGTGGCCCTGGCGGAGCTTTGCGCCGTGGCCGCGGCGGCCTTCGCCGGGGTCGGCTTCCTGGCGGCGGAGGGCTTCGCAGCGGGGGCAGTCTTCTTCGGCGCGGCCGGCTTCGCGGCGGCGGCCTTCTTCGGCGCAGCCTTCCGCGCGGTGGCGGCGGTCTTCTTCGGCGCGGCCTTCTGCGCAGTCGCCGCAGCCGGCTTCGTCGCCGCCGCCGTCTTCGCAACGGTCGTCTCGGCCGTCTTCGCGGTATCGGTGACAACGGCCTTCGCGGTATCGGCGGCAGTCTCGGCGGCCTTGGAAGCCGTCTCGGCGGTCTTCACGTCCGCCTGCTCGGATTTGTTCTGGTCAGTCATCGAAATGTCCCATGTCCTGATGAACGACGGGCGGGCGTCGCACGCCCTGCGCTTCGTCGTTCAGACATAGGCATTTCTATCGCAGTGCACAATGATATTTATTGCACTGCGACAAAGCGGATCCGCCGCTCAGGCGGGCGCCTCCGAACGCCCCCCATGCGCGGCCGACCAGCCGATGGGATTGTTCAGGAACTTCTCCACCTCGTCGAGCGTCCGGGCCTCGAAATAGCCGCTGGCCCGGGCCGCATCCAGCACGTCCCACCAGGTGGCGAGATGGTGGAGTTCGACTCCCGCCTTCTCGAAGTTCGCCGCCGCATGGGGGAAGATGGCGTAATAGAAGACGACAAAGGCGTGATCGACTTTGGCGCCGGCCTTCCGGATGGCGTCGCAGAAATTGACCTTCGAGCCGCCGTCGGAGGTCAGATCCTCCACCAGCAGAACCCGGTCGCCTTCGTTGAGCTCGCCCTCGATCTGCGCCATCCGGCCGAAGCCCTTCGGCTTCTTGCGGACATACTGCATGGGCAGCATCAGGTGATCGGCGATCCAGGCGGCGTAGGGAATTCCCGCTGTCTCGCCGCCGGCGACACTGTCGAAACTTTCGAAACCGACTTCACGGCCGAGATTCTCCCCGGCCAGTTCGACGATCTTCCGGCGTACGCGCGGGAAGGAAATCAGCCGGCGACAGTCGATGTAGACGGGACTGGCCCAGCCCGCGGTGAAGATGAACGGCTTGTCCGCATTGAAATGCACGGAGTTCGTTTCGATCAGCATCCGGCTGACCAGACGCGCCGCTTCGATCGCCATGGGGTGGTCTCGTTCGGGCTTCATCCCATATCCCCTCCTGTCACGCCAACGGGCCGGTTATAGTCGCCGCGCCCGCTTCCCTCAAAGCCCGGAATGAGCCAGACCATGACGATTTCTCCGCCAGTCGCCGAACGCCGCCCGCACATGCTGGCCGCCCACGGGGTGGAGCGCGACGATCCCTACCACTGGCTGCGCGACGAGAACTGGCGCGAGGTGATGCGCGATCCGTCGGTTCTGCGGCAGGACATCCGCGACTATCTGGAAGCCGAAAACGCCTACACCGAAGCGATGCTGGCCGACGTCGCCGACCTGCGCGGGAAGCTGTTCGAGGAACTGAAGGGCCGCATCAAGGCCGACGATTCGTCCCCGCCGCTGCCGGACGGGCCCTTCGCCTACTATGTCCGCTTCGAGGAGGCCGGCGAGCATCCGCTCTATTGCCGGCAGCCGCGCGAGGGCGGCCCCGAAGAAATCCTGCTGGATGGCGACGCGCTGTCGAAGGAGCACGCCTTCTACCGTCTCGGCGCAGTACGTCAGTCCTTCGACCACAGGCTGCTGGCCTGGGCCGAGGACGTGAAGGGTTCCGAACTCTATCGGGTCAGGGTGCGCGACGTCGATTCGGGTGCGGTCATCGACGAAGGCCCGGAAGGCACACACGGCAACATCGTCTGGGCGAAGGACAACGCCCATTACTTCTATACCGCGCTGAACGAGGATCTGCGCCCGGACCGGGTCTACTGCCATCGCATCGGCGACGGTCCGTCGAAGGACCGTCTCGTCTATCACGAGACCGACAACGGCTATTACCTGGGGGTCGACGAGGGCGACAGCCGGGAACTGGTCTACATCGTCTCCCACGCTTCCGAGACCACCGAGGTGCGGATTCTCCCCGCCGACCGACCCGACGCCGATCCCGTCGTGATCGCGCCGCGGCGCGAGGGCCATGAATACGACGTCACCGATCAGGGCGGACGGCTGATCATCCGCACCAACCGCGACGGCGCCGTTGACTTCAAGCTGATGGAGACGCCGCTGGCGGCGCCGGGCGAGGAGAACTGGCGCGAACTCGTGCCGGCGCGCGAAGGCGTGCTGCTGCGCGGCGTCACGGCATTTTCGGGCTGGCTGGCGCGCCTGGAGACCGTGGACGCCCTGCCCCGCATCGTCATCACCGACACGGCGACGAACGAAAGCCACGAAATCGCCTTCGACGAGGAGGCCTATTCGCTCGGCATCGGCGGCGGGCAGGAGTACGAGAGCGGCCGCCTGCGGTTCTCCTACTCCTCGCCCACGACGCCGGAACGGGTGTTCGACTACGACATGGTCGTGCGGGAGCGGGAACTGCTGAAGGAGCAGGAAATCCCCTCCGGCCACGATCCGGCCGACTACGTCGTCCGGCGCATCCAGGCGAAGGCCCATGACGGCGAGGAGATCCCGGTGACCGTCCTCCATCGCGCCGACGCGCGGCTGGACGGGACCGAACCGCTGATGCTCTACGGCTACGGCTCCTACGGCATCTCCATCCCGGCGAGCTTCAGCCCGCACCGCTTCAGCCTGGTCGACCGCGGTTTCGTCTACGCCATCGCCCATATCCGCGGCGGCATGGAGAAGGGCTACCGCTGGTACCTCGACGGCAAGCTGGAGAAGAAGACCAACACCTTCCGCGACTTCATTTCCGCCGCCGAAGCCCTGATCGGACGCGGTTGGGCCCGGGCCGGCGAGATCGCCATCCACGGCGGCAGCGCCGGCGGCATGCTGGTCGGCGCGGTCGCCAACATGCGCCCCGACCTGTGGAAGGCCGTCGTCGCCGAGGTGCCGTTCGTCGACTGTCTGACGACGATCCTGGACGACAGCCTGCCGCTGACCCCGCCCGAATGGACCGAATGGGGCAACCCGATCACGACGAAGGCGGTCCACGACCTGATGCTGTCCTACAGCCCCTACGACAATGTCGAGGCGAAGGCCTATCCGGCGATGCTGATCAATGGCGGGCTGACGGACCCGCGCGTGACCTACTGGGAGCCGTCGAAATGGGCGGCGAAGCTGCGCGCGAGCAAGACCGACGACAATCTGCTGCTGCTGAAGATCAACATGGAATCGGGCCATGGCGGCTCGGCCGGCCGCTTCGACAAGCTGAAGGAAGTGGCGCTGAACCACGTCTTCCTGCTCAAGGTCTTCGACAGGACATGAGACGGAGTTGATTTCCGCCCCGGCCCGAACACATCAACGCCCATGACCGCGAGTGAACCGACCCACGTGAAACTGCCCAACCGGGGCGTCCTCAGCGTCGCCGGGGCGGAGGCCGAGAGCTTCCTGCAGAACCTCGTCTCCAACAACGTCGCGCCGGCATCGCCGGAGACCGGAGTCTACGCCACGCTGCTGACGCCGCAGGGCAAGTTCCTGCACGACTTCTTCGTCGTCCGCGACGCCGCAGGCACGATCCTCCTCGACTGCGAGGCCGACCGTCTGGAGGACCTGAAGCGGCGGCTGACCCTCTACAAGCTGCGTGCGAAGGTCGAACTTGCGGACGTGAGCGCCGACTGGGCCGTCGTCGCCCTGCTTGCGGGCAGCGCCGGCGCGCCGATCGAATTCCAGGATCCCCGCCACGCCGACATGGGCCGCCGCGCGTTGCGGCCGGCCGGCGCGGAAATCCCCGGCGAGGAGCGGCCCTTCGCCGACTACGAGCGCCGGCGGCTGGAATGCGGCGTGCCCGACGGCAGCCGCGACATGGAGGTCGAACGCTCCTTCCTGCTGGAGAACCGCATCGACGAGTTCCACGGCATCGACTTCAAGAAGGGCTGCTATGTCGGCCAGGAGCTGACGGCGCGCACCAAGTACCGCGGCAATGTCCGCAAGCGCCTGACGCCGGTGACGGTGGATGGTGAACTGCCCGAACCCGGAACCCCGGTCACGATCGACGGCAAGGAAGTCGGCGCTGTGCGCTCGGGCCTCGGCGACCGGGCGCTGGCCATGCTGCGGATCGAGCGGCCCGAAGGCGAGCTCCGGGCCGGAGAGACGCGGCTTACGCCCCTCTGAACACCCGCCTCAGCGCCGCCGCATAGTCGTCGAGAGCCGCCTGGGCCATGGCGACCGGCTTGATCATCCGCATGAAACCGTGAACCACCGTCGGATATTCGATCAGTTCCACCGTCACCCCGGCTTCGCGCAGGCGGTCGGCATAGGCCACGCCCTCGTCGCGCAGCGGATCATAGCCGGCGACCTGCACCAGCGCCGGCGGCAGACCGGCGAGATCGCCGGCCAGCAGCGGCGAGGCGTCGGGGTTCTTTCGCGCCCCGGCGTCGGGCACGTACATCGAACTCACCAGGTCGATCGCCGCCTTCGTCAGGAAATAGCCCTCGGCGTTCTCGACCAGCGATCCGCCCTCGGCGGTGAAGTCGGTGGCCGGATAGATCAGCGCCTGGAAAACAGGCTGCACCCCACCGGCATCGCGCAGGCGGCGCGCGATCACCGCCGCCAGATTGCCGCCGGCGCTGTCGCCGCCGACGGCGAGGCGCGCCGGATCGACGTCCAGCCGCCGCGCGTTCTCCGCGATGTAGCGCCAGGCATGTTCGCAGTCCTCGACCGCCGCCGGAAAACGATGCTCCGGCGCCAGACGGTAGTCGACGGCGATCACGACGGCGTCCGAGCGCGCGGCCACGATGCGGCAGAGCGCGTCATGCGATTCCAGATCGCCCATGACCCAGCCGCCGCCGTGGAAGAAGACCAGCGCCGGCGCCACGGCCGGCGCGAAGCGCGGACGATAGATGCGGATCGGCACGTCCGGCTGCCTTGCCCCGTCGCCGGGCGCCGTCGAGTTCTCGACCGAGGCGAGATCGGGCGTCGGCGGGTTGAAGGCCGGATTGGCGGCGTTGTAGCCGGCGCGCATCTGGTGATGGTCCGGCTTGTCGATGCCGCCGCCCCCGGCGGCCAGGCCGTCCAGCAGCGCCTGGCAGTCGGCGTCCAGCGGCGGTCGGCTGTTGCGCGGGCTGTCCATGTCCTCGTCTCCCCTCAGCTCAGCGGTATCATGACATGCTCGGCATAGGCCGGGCGCTGCTGCAGCCGCTCGTAATAGGCCGCGACATGGCCCAGGTCCGGCCGCTCCATCGGCAGGTGCAGCCAGCGGTGAACCAGCGCGCCGACGGGAATGTCGCCCATGGTCATCGCACCGCCGGCGACCCATTCGTTGCGGCCGAGATGGTCGTCGAGTACGCCCATGTGACCGTTGAGCCGCCGCGCCGCGTCACCGATGGCGATCCAGTCCCGCTCGGCTTCCGGCGTGCGGATCAGCCCTAGGAACACCGTCACCAGGTCGGCGATCAGGCTCGAGTTCTGCCAGTCCATCCAGCGGTCGGCCAGGCTGCGCGCCGCCGGGTCGTCGGCCCAGAGCTCGCCGGCCGAGTGTGTGGCGCAGAGATAGCGCACGATGGCGTTGCTTTCCCACACCACGACGCCGTCGTCGTCGATCACCGGCACCCGGCCATTGGGATTCATCGTCAGATAGGCGGGATCGTCCAGCCCGCCGAAGCTGCCGCCGGCATCCTTGTGTTCGTGGGCAAGGCCCAGTTCGGCGACCGTCCACATGACCTTCTGGACATTGATCGAGTTCCGCCGGCCCCAGATTCTCAGCAAGGTTCCCTCCCCTGACGCTCTCAACCGCGCTTCAGGCGCTGTCTCACGATCGTGAATACCGTGAAGGTCCCGCAGATGGCGACCATGGCCCAGACGAAACCTTCCGGATCATGGTAGTCCATGCTGGCGCCGAGGACCATCGGCCCGGCCAATGCGCCGAAGCCATAGAGCGTGCCGAATGCGGCGTTGGCGGTCACCAGATCGGCGCCCGAGAACCGCTCGCCCTGGATCGCCATGGCGACGGTGTAGATCGACGCGGCCGCGCCGCCCCACAGGAACAGATCGAGCAGCCGCGCAGGCCGGCTGTCCATCAGGCCAGGCAGCAATATGATCAGAAACGTGGCCGTCGCAGCCAGGATGACCAGCAGCTTGATCCGGTCCATGCGGTCTGCCAGCCAGCCGACGGGAAACGCGAAGACCATGCCGCCGAAGACCACCGCCGAGATCAGGGTCACGGCCTCGGCGTCGCGGAGGCCGGACCGGCGGCCGAACACCGCCATCAGCGCCGTCGAGCCGTTCTCGATCATGGCGTAGAGCAGCATGGCGCCGGCCAGGGTGGGCGCGACCCAGAGATAGCGCCAGACGCTGAAACTGGGCCGGCCCTCGAAGACCGGCGCGACGACGGGCACGAAGGCCATCGGCAGCGCCGCCGCCGCCATGATCGCCGCCCCGGCGACGAAGGGTGTCCAGCCTTCCACGCCGACCACCCAGATCAGCAGCGGCCCGCTGGCGAAGGCGGCGGACAGCACGGTGTTGTAGAGCGCCATGACCCGGCCGCGATTGTGGTTCTGCGTGACCTGGTTGATCCAGCTTTCCGAGGTCACGAACAGCGCCGCGACGGCGACGCCCATGACGAAGCGGATGGGCAGCCAGATGTAGTAGTTCTGGAACGCCTTCAGCGCCAGCAACAGGGCGACGTCGGTCAGCACCGCCGCCAGGATCACCTTCTTCGCGCCGAGCCGGTTGACCCAGAGCGGAATGAACTGCGCGGTGATCAGGATCGCCAGGGGCGCCATTGCCGAATTGACCCCAATGGCGGTGCGGCTCCAGCCCTCGCCCTCCAGGATCAGCCCGACCAGCGGAAAGGTGAGGCCCAGCGCCATGGCGGCAACGGCGATGGAACTGATGGCGACGGTGACGCCGACGACGCGTTCGCGCCGCGCCAGCGCCGCCACGGTCATTCGGAATCCAGGTGCTGGTAACGGATGATCGGGGCGTTGTTCTGATAGGAAAAGATGGGAATCGCTTCGATCGAGGTGCCCCGCAGCCGGCGCAGCAGTTCCTCCAGCACGAACTCGGTGACGTCGGCGATGGGCATCGTCAGCGCCTCCCGCACCGGACGGAAGGCGAGATCCAGCAGTTCCCCCGAGCCGCCGAGCGGCGTTCCCGGGCCGCCATGCGCATGCGCCGCGTCGGCCACGAAGAAGCGCGCGTGGAACCGGATCGGCGAGGGCGGCGGCGTGATGGCGCGCGCCATGTAGTCCAGCGGCGCGAGGTCCGGCTTCAGCCGCTCTCCCTCCAGCTCGCCGAAGATGAAGCCCGTCTCCTCCCAGGTTTCCCGCACGGCGGCGACGGCAAGCCCGCGGGCCACGTCCTCTCCGACCTGTCTCGTCAGGCGGCTCTTCGGCTTCGGCGGCAGGTCACGCAGCACCTCCGCCATGCGGTCCTCCCGGTCCAGACGACCGCCGGGGAAGACATACATGTGCGGCATGAAGCGGTGCCGGCTGGCGCGCCGTCCCATAAGCACCTCGGCGTCCTCGCCCTCGCCCCGCAGGATGACCAGGGAGGCGGCGTCGCGCGGCCGGACGGGCCGCGTGCCCTGCCCGCTCATTCTTCCAGATCCAGATGCTTGCCGTGCAGATAGCGGAACAGCGGCACCTTGTGCTTGCCCGACCTGGGCGGCGGATTTTCCAGATTGTCCTCGATCGTGCGCAGGACGACGCCGGTGATCCGCGGGATCGGCAGCGTCAGCGCCTTCTCGATCGTCACCCAGTGAATGTCCAGCAGTTCGCCCGAGGATTCGATAACCTCGTTGGCCAGCCGGTCCGCATCGGCCATGAAGAAGCGCGCGTTGAAGCGGCGCGGCCGGTAGGGCGGCGTGATCGCGCGGTAGACATATTCGAGGGCTTCGAAGTCCGGCGCATGGCCGGTGGCGAAGAAATCGCGCCAGTTGCGCGGCACCGACTTTTCCGGTTCCGGGTCCGGCTTGCCCAGGATCAGGCCCGTCTCTTCGAAGGTTTCCCGGATCGCCGCCGCCGCCAGGGCGCGGACGCGCGCCGCCGTCGCGGCCTTTCCCAGATGGGCGGCGACGTGGGGCTGCAGATCGTTGGCGCCGCGCACCCGCCAGTCGGTGCGCTCGACACCGCCGCCGGGGAAGACCCAGTTGTTGGGCATGAAGCTGTGCTTGCCATGCCGTTCGCCCATCACGACTTCGATCTTCCTGCCCGCCTTGCGGTAGAGCACGAGCGTGGCGGCGTCGCGCGGGCGCAGCGCCTTCGTGCCGGGTTTTCTCAGATGCTTGTCGTTGTGGTCTTTCGGCGGTTCGGCCATGGTCTGATGCTCTCTCCCCTGCAAGCAGCGGGGCGAAAATGACCGCTGCAGGCGGGGTTGTCCAGTTGGCATGGCCGCATTGCGGCCCTGCGGAGGAAAGCTTCAGTCGCCCGGATTGAGCAGGGGCCCGTCGCCGGCGTCGAGGGCCGGCAGGTTGACGATGTCGCCGACGACCCGCGCCTTGCCCTCGGCGATCAGGCGTACGGCCAGGGGATAGATCCGGTGCTCGACCTCCAGCACGCGGCCGGCCAGCGTCTCGGGCGTGTCATCGGCCATCACCGGCACGGCGCCCTGCACGATGATCGGCCCTTCGTCCATCTCGGGCCGGATGAAGTGCACCGTGCAGCCGGTGATGCGGACCCCGGCCTCCAGCACGCGCTCGTGGACGTGCAGACCCTTGAAGGCCGGCAGCAACGAAGGATGGATGTTGATGATGCGGTCGCGCCACCGGTCGACGAAGGCCTTCGACAGGATGCGCAGGAAACCGGCGAGACAGACCAGGCCGACGTCGTGGGTCTCCAGCGCGGAAGCGACAGCCTGGTCGAATTTCGCCCGCGATTCGAATTCCCGGTGATCGATGACGAGGGTATGGATGCCGGCCTTGCGGGCGCGCTCCAGCCCCGCGGCCCCCTCCACGTTGGAAACGACCAGCGCGATCTCCGCCGGAAAGGCGTCTGCCGCACAGGCGTCGATCAGGGCCTGCAGATTGGTGCCGCGCCCCGATATCAGAACACCCAGCTTCAGACTTGCCACGCCTCGATCCCCGCGATCTCGACGCCGGGCGTGGCGGTGACCTCGCCCATGCGCCAGACCCGCTCCTTCTTGTACTTCAGGAACGCGATCACCTTCTCGGCCTCGGCCTCGGGCACGATGGCGACCATGCCGACGCCGCAGTTGAAGGTGCGCGCCATCTCGGCGGGCGTGACGCCGCCGGCCTTGGCCAGCCAGCGGAACACGGCCGGCAGCTCCCAGCTCGCCGCATCCAGCGCGACGCCCGTCCCGTCCGGCAGGACGCGCGGGATGTTGTCGGTCAGCCCGCCCCCGGTGATGTGCGCCAGCGCCCGCACCTGGTCCAGCTTGAGCGCCGAAAGCAACGGCTTCACGTAGATCCGGGTGGGGGTCAGCAGCGCCTCGCCCAGACTTGACGTATCGTCGAAGGGCGCCGGGGCCGCGATGTCCGCGCCGCTGTGTTCGACGATGCGGCGAATCAGGGAATAGCCGTTGGAATGCGGACCGCTGGACGCGATCCCCAGCACCGCGTCGCCCGGGCGGATGGCGTCGATGCGCGGCAGAACCCGGTCGCGCTCCACCGCGCCGACGCAGAACCCGGCCAGATCGTACTCGCCCGGGCGGTAAAGGCCGGGCATTTCCGCGGTCTCTCCGCCGATCAGGGCGCAGCCGGCCAGCCGGCAACCCTCGGCAATGCCGCGGACCACGTCCGCCGCCTGCTCGACCGACAGCTTGCCGGTGGCGAAATAATCCAGGAAGAACAGGGGCTCGGCGCCCTGTACCACCAGGTCGTTGACGCACATGGCCACCAGATCCTGGCCCACCGTGTCATGTCGGCCGACCTGCCCGGCCAGGGTCAGCTTGGTGCCGACGCCGTCGGTCGCCGCCACCAGAAGCGGATCGGCATATCCCGCGGCCTTCGGATCGAACAGCCCGCCAAAACCGCCCAGGGAACCGACGACGCCCGAACGGGCCGTCGAATCCGCATCGTTCCTGATGCGGTCCACCAGGTCCGCGCCGGCATCGACATCGACGCCGGCGTCGCGATATGTGAGGCCGTTGGTGATGACGTCCGTCCGCCCGCGGTTTAAGGTGCGCGGCGACTATTCCGTCAATGGAGCTGGATTGCAATGCCTGCCGGCGTCACCCGATTGGCTGTGCTGATATGCCTGATCCTTTCGGCCGCGGCGCCCGCCGCGGCGGCCGATCTGTTCACGGTCAGCGGCATTGCCGTCGAAGCCCGGGCCGAGAGCACCGAGGCGGCCAAGGTGCAGGCGCTGGTCAACGCCCGCCGGCAGGCGCTGGAGGCGCTGACCGCCAAACTGGCGCGGCGCGGGGACCAGGCGGCCGTGCAGTATCCGGACGACGCCGCCATCGACGCCATGATCGCCTCGACCCAGGTCGCGGACGAACAGACCGCGCCCGACGGCTATCGCGGCGTCTTCAGTTTCGAGTTCGAACCGGAGGCCGTGCGCGGCCTGCTGCGCCGGCAGCAGATCCCCTTCACCGAGGCGCGCTCCGGCCCGATGCTGGTGCTGCCGGTGCTGCGGACGGCCGGAGAACCGGCGCTCTGGGCAGACCCCAACCCCTGGCTGGAAGCATGGGAACGCTTCGACAGCAGCACCCGGCTGACCCCGATCCGCACGCCCTTCGGCGACGTCGAGGATGTCCTGTCCCTTTCGGCCGAACAGGCCCTGGCGGGAGACGAGGCCGCCATCGAGGCGCTGGCCGACCGCTATGGCGTGGAGACCGTGCTGGTGTTCGACGCGGCGCTGACCATCGATCAGGAAGCCGGCCGCACGGACATGGACGTCTCCATGATGAGTTACGGTCCCGACCCCTATCCGCTGGTCACCCGCGGCTTCAGCGCCGATACGACCGAGGACGTGCCGCTGTTCCTCGATCGGGCGGTGATCGAGATGGTCGGCGAGATCGAGGATCTCTGGAAGGAGGCGGCGATCGCCGGCGCCGACCGGGCGCAGCAGGCGCTGAGCGCTCTGGTGCCGCTCGGCTCGTTGGCCGACTGGGTCGACATTTCGGCCCGGATCGAGGCGATCCATCTCGTCCGCCGCCTGCACCTGGAAGCGCTGAACGCGCGCGGGGCGCTGGTCGCCATATACCATACCGGCGATGCCGAGCGGCTCGGGCGCGCCGCGCAACGGCAGGGTCTCGGCCTGGAGGAGCAGCCGGAAGGCTTCTGGATCATCACCTCCCGGGGCGGCCTCAGGTGACCGCAGGCCGCCAGACGGCCTGGTGGGCCGCCATCCTGATCGGTTTCGTTCTCTCGGTCTATCTGCTGCGGGACATGCTGCTGCCCTTCGTCGTGGGCATGGGCGTCGCCTATCTGTTCGACCCGCTGGCCGACCGGCTGGAGCGGATCGGTCTGAACCGGACCATGGCGACCACGGTCATCACGTGCTTCGCCTTCGTGCTGTTCCTCGTGATCCTCGTCGTACTCGTCCCCATGATCGTTGAGCAGTCGGCAGCGCTGCTGAACCAGATGCCGGAATACGCCAACCGGGCAGCAGAGATGATGCGCACCCTGGTCTACGACATCCAGCAGGCGGCCGAACTGCGCGGCGTGGAGGTATCGGAAGCGGAAAAGGAAGACGCGATCCGGCGCTATGCGGAGCAGGCCATCGACTTCTTCGGTCAACTGGCCGGAAACATGCTCCGTGGCGGCGTGGCGGTGCTCAACTTCGTCTCCCTTCTGGTCATCACCCCGGTCGTGGCCTTCTATCTGCTGCTGGACTGGGACCGGATGGTGGCCGCGATCGGCCGGTGGCTGCCGCGGGAGCATGCCGACGAGATCAAGACGGTCGCGCGCGAGATCGACCGCACCCTGGCCGGCTTCATCCGCGGCCAGGGCACGGTCTGCATCACGCTTGTCATCTACTACGCCGTGCTGCTGGAACTGACCGGACTCAACTTCGGCTTCCTGATCGGCCTCTTCTCGGGTCTGCTGTCCTTCATTCCCTTCGTCGGGGCCATTTTCGGCGCCGTCGCTTCGATCGGGCTCGCTGTCGTGCAGTTCGGCTTCGAAGGCATATGGCTCATCGTGGCGGTGGCCGTCATCTACGTCGTCGGCCAGTTGCTGGAAGCCTATGTCCTGACGCCGAAACTGGTGGGCAACAAGGTCGGACTGCATCCGGTCTGGGTGATGTTCGGCGTGCTGGCCGGCGGCGTGCTGTTCGGCTTCGTCGGCATGCTGCTGGCCCTGCCGGTCAGCGCCGTGATCGGCGTGCTGGCGCGTCACGGTCTGCAGCGCTACATGGCCAGCCGGCTCTACGATCCCGAGAACCCGGTATGACGGCGGCCCGGCAGCTCGGACTGGATTTCGGCGGCCGTCCGATCTACGCCCGCGACCACTATCTGCGCGCAGCCTGCAACGCCGCGGCGCACGACTGGGTGCTGCGCTGGCCGGACTGGCCGGCCCCGGCCATCGCCCTCTACGGCCCCGCGCGCAGCGGCAAGTCTCACCTGGCTCACATCTGGGCCGAGATCGCCGGCGCCCGGATCGTCGACGCCGACGATCTGACGCTGGAGAGCGTGGCCGAGTACGCCGGCGCGCCGGTGGCGCTGGAGCGCGCGGAACGCGTGGCCCAGCCCAGGGCACTGCTGCATCTCTACAACCTGCAGCGGGAGGCGCGGACGCACCTGCTGCTGCTGTCGCGGACCGCGCCGGCGCACTGGCCCCACGATCTGCCCGACCTCACCTCCCGGCTTCAGGCCGCGCCCGCGGTGGCGATCGATCAACCGGACGACGCGCTGTTCGGTCCGCTGCTGGTCAAGCTGGCCGCGGACCGCCAGCTTTCCATGCCACCGGAGGTGGTGCACTATCTGACCCAAAGGCTGGAACGCACCTTCGAAGCGGCCGAAACCACGATCTCGGCCATCGACCGCGCCGCGCTGGGCGGCAAGCGCGCGGTGACGGTGCCGCTGGCCGGGCAGGTAACAAGGGAACTCAGGGGGGAATAGCCATGGATCTCGGCATCAGGGGCCGCAGCGCCATCGTCTGCGCGGCCAGCAAGGGACTGGGGAAGGGCTGCGCCATGGCCCTGGCGGAGGAAGGCGTCGACGTCGTCATCACCGCCCGCAGCGAGGACGTGCTGGAAGCGACGGCGAAGGAAATCCGCGACCGCGCAGGCGTCAATGTCACGCCCGTCGCCGGCGACATCACCACCGAGGCCGGCCGCCGGGCCGCTCTGGCCGCCTGTCCCGATCCGGACATCCTGGTCAACAACGCCGGCGGACCGCCGCCGGGCAATTTCCGCGACTGGACGCGCGAGGACTGGATCAAGGCGCTCGACGCCAACATGATCACCGCCATCGAGCTCATCAAGGCAACTGTGGACGGCATGATGGACCGGGGCTTCGGGCGGATCGTCAACATCACCTCCCAGTCCGTGAAGCAGCCGATCGACATCCTTGGCCTCTCCAACGGCGCGCGGGCCGGATTGCACGGCTTCGTTGCAGGCGTCAGCCGCACCACCGTCCACCGCAATGTCACCATCAACAACCTGCTGCCCGGCCCTTTCGACACCGACCGGCTGAATTCCGGCTTTGCCTTCCGCGCACAGAAGGACGGGCGTCCGGCAGCCGAACACAAGGCCGAGGCGGCAGCCGTGAACCCATCGGGCCGTTTCGGCACGGCGGACGAATTCGGACGCGTCTGCGCCTTCATGTGTTCCGTCCATACCGGCTACATGACCGGTCAGAACGTCCTGCTTGACGGCGGCGCCTATCCGGGCACGTTCTAGGACAGATCCTCTCGAATGAACGAGGTAGCATGATGAAATTGAAGGACTTCCTGATCGCTGCCGCCGCGGTTGCGGTATTGGCCGCACCTGCCGCCGCTCAGATCGACCCGGTCATCGGCAAATGGTGGAACGTCAAGAAGACCGCGCATATCGAGATCGCGCCCTGCGGCGACAGTGTCTGCGGCAACATCGTCTGGATGCAGGAGCCGAACAACGCGGACGGCACGCCGAAACGCGACGTCAACAACGACGACGAAGCGCTGCGCGACCGCACGATCCAGGGCCTGCAGATCATCGGCGGCTTCGAGAAGGAAGGGCCCGGCGTCTGGGACGACGGCGAGATCTACAATCCCGAGGACGGCAACACCTACAGCTCCAACATGGCAATCCAGGAGAACGGCAACCTGGCGGTCGAGGGCTGCGTGCTGTTTCTCTGCAGGGAGCAGGTCTGGGAACCGGTCAAGGAGTAGACGCCGCGCGCCCGTTCAGGATTCCCGCATCGCCCGCCGGAGCGAGATGCGGATGGGCTCCAGCAGGTATTCGAGCGGAGTCTGCTCGCCGGTGACGATCATGACTTCGGCGGGCATGCCGGGCAGCAGTTCGGCGCCTTCCGGAAGCGGCGACAGGTCCGTCAGTTCCACCTGCGCCACATAGAAGGTTTCGCCGGTGCGCTCGTCCTGCAGCGCATCCGCGGAGACCGTGCGCACCCGTCCGTCGAGTATGGGATTCTCCGCGATCTTGAAGGCGGCGATACGCACCCGGGCCGGCAATCCGGCATGCACCACGTCGATGTCGGCCGGGCTCACCCGCGCCTCGACGGTCAGGCTCTCGCTGGCCGGCACGATGTCGAGCAGCGGTTGGCCCGGAGAGACGACACCACCCGTGGTGTTGACCTGAACATTGACGACGATGCCGGAGACGGGCGCGACGATTTCCGTACGGCGGATGACGTCATCGGCGGCGGAGAGCCTGTCCCGCAGGTCGGCGATCTCCGCCTGCACTTCCTGCATGCGGCCCACGACCTCGTTCAGGAAGCGGGTCCGGACATCCAGGATCGTCAGCTCGGTCTCGCCGATCTGGCGTTCGGCACGGGCGATGGCGGCGCGGTTGCGCGCCAGTTCGCCGCGCAGGGCCGCCTGCTGGCGCTGCAGGTCCAGCAGGCGCGGACGGCGGGCCAGCCCCTTCTCCACCAAGTCGGCGAGGCCCTGCTCCTCTTCCCGGATCAGTTCGAGCTGGCGCTCGACCGCCTGGATTTCCTCGCGCAGGCCGGTGATCTCCTCGCCGAACTGGCTGATGCGCTCGCGGTTTATGTTGGTCTGGCTGGTCAGGAAATTGCGCCGTTCCCCGAAGACCGTGCGCTCTCCCTCGATCAGCGCCTCTCGTTCCTGGCGGTCCGTCACCAGCTGCGTCAACGCTTCCGGGAACGCGATGCTCTCGGCCCGGTCGCGCTCAGCTTCCAGCCGCGCCCTCGCGGCCATGGCGGAGGCGAGACGACCGCGCAGCAGTTCGACCTCGGAGCGCGCCCGGATGTCGTCGAGGACGATGACGACCTCGCCCTGCGCGACCAGGTCGCCTTCCTTGACCCGAATCTCCCGCACGATGCCGCCTTCCAGGTGCTGCAGCGTCTTGCGCCGCCCCTCCACGATCACGGTGCCCGGCGCGATGGCCGCGCTCTGCAGCGGCACGAAGACGGCCCAGCCACCGATGCCGAGAAAGAACGCGGCCACGACAAGGCACCCGAACAGAGTGAGTCGCCCGATGCCCAGCTTCGGCTGACGGTCCAGCGGGTTCTCGCCGGCTGGCGCCGGCGCAGAATCAATGCGGCCCAGCGCCTGGCTCACTGGCCGGGCTCCACGGGATGCACCTGGCGGATCGCCGCGCGCTTCGCGTTCGCGCCGAATTTCGCCATCACCTTGTCGCGTTCGTCGAAATCGGTCACCCGGCCGTCCTGCATCACCATGATCCGGTCCACCGCCGCCAGCAGGGCGGGCTTGTGGGAAACCATCACAATGGTGTGGCCGGCCTCCTTCAGCGCAGTGATCGCCTGGACAAGGGCATCCTCGCCTTCCGCGTCCAGGCTGGCATTGGGCTCGTCCAGCACCAGCAGGCGCGGCCGCCCGAAGACCGCGCGGGCCAGAGCAATGCGCTGGCGCTGACCGCCGGAAAGATAGGCGCCCCGTTCGCCGATCGGCGTCTCGTAGGCCTGCGGCAGATGCAGGATCATGTCGTGGACGCCGGCGAGCTGCGCGGCCGCGACGACGTCGTCGTCATCGGCCTCGGCGAGACGGGCGATATTCTCCTTCACCGTTCCGTCGAACAGTTCCACGTCCTGGGGCAGGTAGCCGACATGGCGCGCCCGGTCGAGCGGATCCCAGACCGCCATGTCCGCGCCGTCGAGGCGGACGCCGCCGCGCTGCGGCAGGCGGGTGCCCACGATCACCCTGGCCAGCGTGGTCTTGCCGGAGCCGGTCGGGCCGATCAGTCCCACCGCCGTACCGGCCGGGACGCGGAACGACACGCCCTTCAGCACCGGCGTGTCGGCCGTCCGGGGCTGGTAGACGACATTGTCGGCGACCAGTTCGCCCTTCGGTTCGGGCAGGCGCGTGCCCTGCCCCAGCGCCGGGCGGTGCGCCAGCACTTCCTTCAGCCGCCGCCAGGCCGCCTGGGCGTTGATCAGGCCCTGCCAGGCGCTGATGGACTGCTCCACCGGCGCCAGGGCCCGCGACATCATGATCGACGCCGCGATCATCATGCCGGGCGTGATTTCGGCGCCCAGCACCAGCCACGCGCCGGTGCCGAGGATCGCCGATTGCAGGAACAGGCGCATGCCCTTGGCCACGGCGCCCAGCATCCCGGAACGGCCGCCGGCGCGGAGCTGCAAGGCCCGCCACTGCTCGGCGCCCTCGTCGATGCGCCGCGCCAGTGCCGGCATCATGCCCATGGCGGCGACCACGTCGGCATTGCGCACCGCCGCGTCGGCGGCGTTGAAGGTCTTCGCCGATGCGCCGGAAGCCTGCTGCAGCGCCTTGCGGGTACTGAGTTCGTTGACCAGCGCCAGCACGAACAGGAAGACCGCGCCGACGCTGGCGACGATGCCCAGCAGCGGATGCATGACGAACAGGATCAGAAGGAACAGCGGCGCCATCGGCGCATCGAACAGCGGGAAGATCGCCGGCGAAGCGAGATAGGAGCGCACGGCCGTGACGTCCCGCAGACCCTGCGCGGAGGCGCCGCTCTCGCTCAACGCCTGGGACACGCCGCCGGCCAGGGTGGGACCGAAAAGCTTGCGGTCCAGCCAGACCCCGACCCGCTGCGCCACCAGCGTGCGCACGCCCTCCAGCAGGGTGAAGACCGCCAGCGCCGCGAAGATGATGATGGTCAGCGCCGTCAGCGTGTCGACATTGCCGGTGTTGATCACCCGGTCGTAGATCTGGAGCATGTAGATGGGACCGGCCAGCATCAACAGGCTGGTGCAGATACTGAAGAGCCCGATGACCAGAAAGGCCCTGATGAAGACCGAGCGTGTCTGTTCCAGAGGAGATGACGTCATGGAAGCCCCTTGGACACGCATTTTCGATCCCCGCCCCCGAAGACCACGGGGCGTGCCCCGCAGCTCCGGATCGATAGCACAACACGGGGATGTTTAATATGTCGTTTTCCGGCCGGCAGACCGCCGCGCAACGGCCCGCCTGGCCATTGCCGCCGCCGGATAGTGCACGGGCAACGCTTCACCGAGGCCCGCCATGGCGATCAGCGTCTTCGACCTGTTCAAGGTCGGCATCGGCCCGTCGAGTTCCCACACGGTGGGGCCGATCTGGGCCGCGCACCGCTTTCTGCTCGCACTGGACAGCCGCGGGCTGTGCGACCGGGTCGAACGGGTGCGGGTGGAACTCTATGGTTCGCTGGCCCTGACCGGCCTCGGACACGCGACGGACAAGGCGCTGATGCTGGGGCTGGCGGGCGAGACGCCGGACGCGGTCGATCCCGACCTGGCCGACGCGGCAGTCGCGCGTATCCGCCGCGAGCGTCGCCTGTCACTGGCCGGCCGGCGGGAGATCGCGTTCGATCCGCGCCGCGATCTCGATTTCCGCGCCGAGCAGATCCTGCCCGAGCATCCCAACGGCATGATCTTCGTCGCCGAGGACGGGACCGGCGCCGAGCTACACCGTGAGACCCTGTTCTCCATCGGCGGCGGCTTCGTGCAGGATCTGGCCGAGATGCGCGGCGAGACGCCAATCCTGTCGGGCCACAATGCCGCCGTGCCCCACGAGTTCGCCAGCGCCGAGGAACTGCTGGCGCGCTGCGACGCTGCCGGCGCCTCCATCTCCCAGGTCATGCTGGAGAACGAACGCGTCCTCCACCCGGAAGGCGAAATCCGCGCGCGCCTGTTCCGCATCTGGGAAATGATGGAGTGCGCCATCGAGCGCGGCTGCCGGGAGGACGGCATCCTGCCAGGGGGACTGAAGGTAAAGCGCCGCGCCCGGGCCATCCGCGAAAGCCTGGTGGCGCGGCCGGAAGCCGGCATGCGCGATCCGCTGACGGTGATGGACTGGGTCAATCTCTACGCCCTGGCGGTGAACGAGGAGAACGCCGCCGGCGGCCGCGTCGTCACGGCGCCGACCAATGGCGCCGCCGGTGTGATCCCGGCGGTGCTCGCCTATTACGTCCGTTTCGTGCCGGGGGCGACAGACGACGGCGTCGCGCGCTTCATGCTGACGGCGGGGGCCATAGGCGCGCTCTACAAGATGAACGCCTCGATCTCGGCAGCGGAAGTCGGCTGCCAGGGCGAAGTGGGCGTCGCCTGCTCCATGGCGGCAGGCGCGCTGACCGAGGTGCTGGGCGGCACGCCGCGGCAGGCGGAGAACGCCGCCGAAATCGGCATGGAACACAATCTGGGCCTGACCTGCGACCCCATCGGCGGGCTGGTCCAGGTGCCCTGCATCGAGCGCAACACGATGGGTGCGGTGAAGGCGATCAATGCCGCGCGGCTGGCGCTCAAGGGCGACGGCCAGCATTTCGTCAGCCTGGATCAGGTGATCGACACGATGCGGGAGACCGGCCGCGACATGGCGGCGACGTACAAGGAAACCTCGCGCGGCGGGCTCGCACTGCGCATCCCCGTCGCCGTCACGGAGTGCTAGGGCGGAAACGCAAGCGCCTCGTCATTGCCCGGTTCATCCGGGCAATCCATCCATCTCGCGGTTCGATGGGCTGCCCGGACAAGCCGGGCAGCGACGGGAACGGGGTGGCAGCCGGTTACGGTTCGACCGGCTGATCTTCCTCGCCGCCGAAGCCGTGCATGCGGTTGGCCCATTGCAGGCCGATCACCGCACCCTTGAGCCGCGGCAACAGCCAGAGCGACGAGAGCACGAGCGACGGTATCCAGACGGCCCAGTGGACCCAGGTCTCCGGATGCCACGCCTGCTCGGTCATCAGCACCAGCGGAATCAGGATATGGCCGACCAGCAGGATGGTCAGATAGGGCGGCATGTCGTCGGCCCGGTGATGATGCAGCGCCGCGCCGCAGGACGGGCAATCGTCGCGCACCTTCACATAGGCCCGGTAGAGGCTGGCCTCACCGCAGCTCGGGCAGCGCTGTCCGAATCCGCGGCGTATCGCCTGCCAGACGGAACGCGGTTCCGGATCTTCGATGGTTTCAATGGTCATGGCGCAAATATCGGTCATGAGGCCGGAAAGGGGATGTGGCCGGCGGTCGCAGCGTTGCCGCCCCCCTGTCGCTGAATTACGCTGAGGCAATTGGGGAGAGAGGAGAAGCGGCCATGGCCCTCGCCAACGACTACCGCCTGATCGAGGTGACGCCCGTCCAGCCCGCCATCGGCGCGGAGATCCGCGGCGTCGACCTTGCCGACGGTCTGAGCCCCGACGCCTTCGCCGAGGTCAGGCGCGCCTTCCTGGAGAACCAGGTCCTGTTCTTCAAGCAGCAGTCGCCGATGACGCCTGAACGGCAGATCGAGATCGGCCGCATGTTCGGCGAACTGCATGTCCATCCGGCGGCGCCGCACCTGGACGGCCATCCGGAAGTCTTCGTCATCCACGCGCACCGGGATTCGAAGATCGTCAACGGCGGCGGCTGGCACACCGATGTGAGCTGCGAGGATGAACCGCCGGCGGCGACGATGCTGCAGCTCCATGTCCTGCCGTCCAGCGGGGGCGACACGCTGTTCTCCAGCATGTACGCGGCATATGAGGCGCTTTCGAAGCCCATGCAGCGCTTCCTGCTGGAGCTGACGGCGACCCACGATTCCGAGCATGTCTATCGCGGCCGCTACAAGGACCGTGGCGTCGACGACGCCGAGCGGACCTATCCGTCCGCCGTGCATCCGGTGGTCCGCACCCACCCGGAGACCGGCCGCAAGGCGCTCTACGTCAATGCCGGGTTCACCACGCATATCAATGAGCTGAGTTCGGCGGAAAGCAAGAACCTGCTGGGGTTCCTGTTCCGCCATGTCGAGAACCCGCTGTTCCAGGCCCGCCAGCGGTGGGCGGCGAACGACGTGGCGCTGTGGGACAACCGCTGCCTGCAGCACTTCGCGCTGTGGGACTACTGGCCGGAGGAGCGCAAGGGTCACCGCGTGACCATCAAGGGCGACCGCCCCTTTCTCGTGGCCTGAGCCGGGCGTTCAGGCCCGCTCGAAGCCGCGCCTGACCTCGTAGTCGGTGACCTTGCGGTCGAAATCTTCCTGTTCCCAGCGCGCGGCGCGGACATAGTGGTCGACGACCGTGTCACCGAAGGCGTGGCGCAGCATCTGCGAACGGCTGAGGCGCCGCTCCGCCTCGCGCAGCGTCCCCGGCACCCGACGCGCACGGCGCGCCTGGTAGGCGTTGCCGCGCAGGGCCGGCTCCAGCTCGAGTTCCTGCTCCAGCCCGGCGATGCCGGCGGCGATCAGGGCCGCGAGCGCCAGATAGGGATTGAGGTCGGCGCCGCCGATGCGGCATTCGACACGGATGCCGGAGCCGCCCGGCGCGACGACCCGGTAACCGGCGGTCCGGTTGTCGACCGACCAGACCGCGCGCGTCGGCGCGAACAGGTCCTCGGTGAAGCGCTTGTAGGAATTGACGTAGGGCGCGAGGAACCAGGTGATCTCCGCGGAATGGGCGAGCAGGCCCGCGAGCCAGGAGCGCATCACGCCCGACATGCCATGCTCGGCGTCCGCATCGAGAAAGACCGGCCGGCCGTCCAGGGTCTGGAGCGACTGGTGGATGTGGCTGGAGGAACCGGCGTGGTCATGGCTCCACTTGGCCATGAAGGTCACAGCCCGGCCCTGCGCCCAGGCGATTTCCTTGACCGCATTCTTGGTGACGACATGGTTGTCTGCGCAGGTCAGGGCGTCGGCGTAGCGGACGTTGATTTCCTCCTGACCCGCCTCCGCCTCGCCTTTGGAGCATTCGACGGGCACGCCCGCGCCGTAGAGGCCATTGCGCACCGCGCGCATCACCTCTTCTTCCTTGGTGGTCTGGAAGACGTGATAATCCTCGTTGTAGGCGCTGATCGGCGTCATGCCGCGCCAGTCGAGATCCCGCATGTCGTCCAGGCTCTCGCGGAAGAGAAAGAACTCCAGTTCCGTCGCCGCCATGGCCCGGTAGCCCATGGCCTCCAGCCGGGCGAGCTGGCGCTGCAGTACCGCGCGCGGGCTGTGCGGCACCGCCGCCTTGCCGTGATGATCCAGCACGTCGCAGAGCACAAGCGCCGTCCCCGGCAGCCAGGGGATGCGGCGCAGTGTCGCCAGGTCGGGCCGCATGACATAGTCGCCATAGCCCCCGGCCCAACTGGTCGCGGCGTAGCCCTGAACGGTCTGCATCTCCATGTCTGTCGCCAGCAGGTAGTTGCAGCTGTGGGTTTCCGCCCAGGCCTCGTCGACGAAATGCTGCGCGTGGAAGCGCTTGCCGACCAGCCGGCCCTGCATGTCGGTCTGGGCGGCGACGACCGTGTCGATCTCGCCGGTTTCCACCAGCCCCCGGAGCTGCTCGAAGTCCAGATTGCCCGCCATCGGCCCGTTCCCCTCGCTGCGCCTGACCCGACCAGCCTAGATCAATCCCCGGGGAGATTGAATCGCCACCGCTGTTTCCGTGTCATGCCCGCCCCCGTGCGGGCATCCGGTCAGGCTGTCGACTTGCGGCGAAGCCGCTCCGGACCCCCGCACAGAGGCGGGGGTGACACGCTGAGTGGGCGGCGGTTCAGTAAACGGTGGAATGACCCGGCCGGGTTTCGGCGCGGGGCGGAAACCTTCCGCGGGCCTCAGCCCATGTTGCGGCCCATGGTGTAGAATTCGTCGTTCGGCCGCATGGAACTGAAATTGGCGATGCGGTTCGACATGGCGAAGAAGGCCGCGATGGCGCCGATGTCCCAGATGTCGTCGTCGTCGAAGCCGTGTTCGCGCAGCGGCTCGAAGTCCGCGTCCCCGATCGCCCGCGAATCCAGCGCCACCTTCATGGCGAAGTCGAGCATCGCCCGCTGGCGCGGCGTGATGTCGGCCTTGCGGTAGTTGATCGCCACCTGGTCGGCGATCAACGGATTTTTCGCCCGGATGCGCAGGATCGCGCCATGGGCGACGACGCAGTACTGGCAGCCATTGGCCCCCGAGGTGGCGACGACGATCATCTCCCGGTCGGCCTTGGTGAGGCCGCCTTCCCGCTCCATCAACGCGTCGTGCATCGCGAAGAATGCGCGCAATTCCTCCGGCCGGTGCGCCATGCCGAGGAAGACGTTCGGCACGAAGCCCGACTTTTCCTGCACCTTCAGGATCATCTCGCGTATGTCTTCAGGCAGGTTGGCCAGCTGCGGCACCGGGAACCGGCTGATGCTCTTTTCACTCATTTTCGGCTCTCCCCTGTTCAATCCGTCCATGACAGCTATCGTAGCGGCCAATTCGCCCCGGACCGTTCGGTCCGCACGGGGCTTCGCAAGTTACTGGCATTTCCGGGAGGACACATGAAGCTGTTTCATACGCAGAACTCACCCTATGCGCGCCGCGCGCGCCTCGTTGCCCGCGCCTGCCGCCTGGACATCGAGGAAGTCGACATGTCGCCACTCGCCGAACGCGCCGGCGAATTGCTGGAGAACGGCCCCGGCGGCAAGGTGCCGGGGCTGCTGACCGACACCGGCGTCTTCATCTGCGAGACGCTGCTGATCACCCGTTACCTGAACGACGCGGCCGGCGGCAAGCTGACGCCGCGCGATGCGCAGGCGGCGGAGAAGGTCATGGAGCTGGAAGGGATCGGCTCGCTGCTGATGGATTCGCTTTTCCAGCGCTCCCACGAGAAGCGCCGCGAGGCGGGTGAGAAGTCCCAGGCCGTGATCGACAAGGAAGCCGAACGCGCCGCCCGCTGCTACGATGCGCTGAGCCAGCGGCTGACCCATCAGCCGACGGTGCTGAACCTCGGCACCATCGCCGCGATCTCCGCATTGGGCTACGCCGAATGGCGCCACGCCGACGACAACTGGCGCGAAGGCCGCCCCGGTCTCGCCGCCTGGTTCAACGAGATGATGGTCAATCCGGCCGTTACCGAGACCGCGCCGAAGTTCTGAACAATCAAATTGGGTCCGCGGGCCTGACCCGAGGACCTGTGAACCGGAAGCGCTTCGGCACAGGCCCTCGGATCGGGTTCGATGGCCGCAATCTCGGGTGCGTCGGCGCGCGGGCCGGCCCCGCCATCACCCGCGCGCCGACCTGCCTAGAACAGCCCTTCGATCTCGCCGGCGTCGTTGAGCATGATCTGCTCGGCCGCCGGTTCCCGAGGCAGGCCGGGCATCGTCATGATCTCGCCGCAGATCACCACGATGAAACCGGCGCCGGCCGATAGCCTGACCTCCCGGACCGGCACGGAATGGCCGTCGGGCGCCCCGCGCAGGTTCGGGTCGGTCGAGAAGCTGTACTGGGTCTTGGCCATGCAGATCGGCAGGTCGCCGAAGCCCTCGGCCTCCCACTTGCGCAGCTGGTCGCGGACCTTCTTGTCGGCCAGCACCTCGTCGGCGCGGTAGATGCGCTTGGCGATGGTCTCGATCTTCTGGAACAGCGGCATGTCGTCGGGATAGAGCGGGCTGAACTGCGCCATGCCGCTGTCGGCGATCTCGGCCACGCGCTCGGCCAGTTCCGTGATTCCTGCCGAACCCTGAGCCCAGTGGCGGCAGACGATAGCCTCGGAGCCCATCCATTCGACATAGTCCTTCACCGCCTGGATCTCGGCCTCGGTGTCGGTGACGAAGTGGTTGATCGCGACCACGGCCGGCACGCCGAAGGACTTCACGTTCTCGATGTGGCGGCCCAGATTGGCGCAGCCCTTCTCGACCGCCTCGACGTTCTCCCGGCCCAGGTCGTCCTTGCCGACGCCGCCGTTCATCTTCATCGCACGCACTGTGGCGACGATGACCACGGCGTCAGGCGACAGACCGGCCTTGCGGCACTTGATGTCGAAGAACTTCTCGGCGCCCAGGTCCGCGCCGAAACCGGCCTCGGTGACGACGTAATCAGCCAGCTTCAGCGCCGTGCGGGTGGCGGCGACGGAGTTGCAGCCATGGGCGATGTTGGCGAACGGCCCGCCGTGGACGAAGGCGGGATTGTTCTCCAGCGTCTGCACCAGGTTCGGCTGCATGGCGTCCTTCAGCAGCACCGTCATGGCGCCGTCGGCCTTCAGGTCGCGGCAATAGATCGGCTTCCGGTCGCGGGTGTAGGCGACGATGATGCCGCCCAGCCGCGCCTGCAGATCCTCCAGGTCGTTGGCCAGGCAGAGGATCGCCATGACCTCGGAGGCCACGGTGATGTCGAAGCCGCTCTCGCGCGGATAGCCGTTGCCGACGCCGCCCAGCGAATGCACCACCTGGCGGAGCGCGCGGTCGTTCATGTCCAGCACACGCCGCCAGGCGACGCGGCGGGCGTCGATGCCCAGCTTGTTGCCCCAGTGGATGTGGTTGTCGATCATCGCCGCCAGCAGGTTGTGCGCGGCGGTGATGGCGTGGAAGTCGCCGGTGAAGTGGAGGTTGATGTCCTCCATCGGGATCACCTGGGCATAGCCGCCGCCGGCGGCGCCGCCCTTCATGCCGAAGCACGGACCGAGCGAGGCCTCGCGGATGCAGATCGCCGCCTTGCGGCCGATGGCGTTGAGGCCGTCGCCGAGGCCCACGGTGGTCGTGGTCTTGCCCTCGCCCGCCGGGGTCGGGTTGACCGCAGTGACCAGGATCAGCTTGCCGTCCTCGCGGTCCTTCTGGGCGTTGATGAAGTCCTGGCTGATCTTCGCCTTGTCATGGCCGAAGGGCAGCAGCGCCTCGGATGGAATGCCGAGCCGCGCGCCGACTTCCTGGATGGGCTGTTTCGTCGCCGCGCGGGCGATCTCGATGTCGCTCTTGTGGGCCATGGCTCGCTGCTCCTGCTGGCGCCTGGTCGCCGCCCGCCCCGCCGGGTCGGCGTCACGGAACCTCGACTAAAGGATGTATGAAGGCGCGGCTTATTCCGCCGCGACAGCGCCTGCCGTTTTCTCGACGCGCACGGCAGAGAACTTGAACTCCGGGATCTTGCCATAAGGGTCGAGGGCCGGATTGGTCAGGATGTTGGCCGCCGCCTCGACGAAGGCGAAGGGCATGAAGACGTTGTCTTCCGAGATTGCGCGGTCGGCGCGGGCCATCACCAGAAGCGATCCCCGCCGGGTCGACAGCCGGACCATGTCGCCCGGCCCGACCCCCAGCCTGCGGAGCGTTTTCGGGTGCATCGAACAGCTGGCTTCGGGCTCAAGCCCGTCGAGCACCTGGGTGCGGCGGGTCATCGAACCCGTGTGCCAGTGCTCCAGTTGCCGCCCGGTGATCAGGATCATCGGGTACTCGGCGTCGGGCGTGTCGTCGGGCGGCACGATGGCGGCCGGCGTGAAGCGCGCGCGGCCCTCGGGACGCGGGAAGCCGTCGCCGAAGACGATGGGCTGGCCCGGATCGTCCGGGGACAGGCTGGGATAGGTCACCGCCTCCCGCTCCAGCCGCTCCCAGGTGATGTTGTCGAGCGATTTCATGGACCGCTTCATCTCGGCGAAGACGTCGCGCGGGTGGGCGTAGTCCCAGTCCAGGCCGAGGCGCCTGGCCAGTTCGACGGTGATCCACCAGTCCGACTTCGCCTGCCCCGGCGGCGCCACGGCGGGCCGGCCCATCTGCACCTGGCGGTTGGTATTGGTGACCGTACCGGCCTTCTCCGCCCAGGCGGTGGCCGGCAGGATGACATCGGCGTAATTCGCCGTCTCCGTCAGGAAGATATCCTGCACCACCAGGTGCTCCAGCTTTGCCAGCGCCTCACGGGCGTGCTCCACGTCCGGGTCGGACATGGCCGGATTCTCGCCCATGATGTACATGCCGCGGATCCGGCCGTCGTGGACCGCGTCCATGATCTCGACGACCGTCAGTCCCTTCTCGGCGGAGAAGTCGCCGGAAGCCCAGATATCGCGGAACAGCGAACGCACGCCCTCGTCGCCGACGGGCTGATAGTCGGGCAGGAACATCGGGATCAGCCCGGCGTCGGAAGCGCCCTGGACGTTGTTCTGGCCGCGCAGCGGGTGCAGGCCCGTCCCGGGCCGGCCCACATGGCCGCACATCAGCGCCAGCGAGATCAGGCAGCGGGAGTTGTCGGTGCCATGGATGTGCTGGCTGATGCCCATGCCCCAGAAGATCATGCCTGCGCGCGCGCCGGCGAAAGTCCGCGCCACCGTGCGCAGGGTCTCCGCCTCGACGCCGCAGATTTCGGCCATCTTCTCCGGCGGGAAGCCCTTCAGATGGGCCTTCATCGCCTCCCAGTTCTCGGTGAAGCCCTGGATGTACTGCTCGTCGTAGAGCCTCTCCTCGACGATCACGTGCATGATCGCATTCAGCATCGCCACGTCCGTGCCGGGCCGGAAGCGCAGCATGTGGGTGGCGTAGCGGCCCAGGCCGACGCCGCGCGGATCCATGACGATCAGCTTACCACCGCGCTTGGCGAACTGCTTGAAATACGTCGCCGCCACCGGATGGTTCTCGACCGGATTGGCGCCGATGACGATGGCGCAGTCGGCATTCTCGATCTCGTTGAAGGTCGCGGTGACCGCGCCGGAGCCGACATTCTCCATCAGCGCCGCGACCGACGAGGCGTGGCAGAGCCGGGTGCAGTGATCGACATTGTTGTGGCCGAAGCCCTGCCGGATCAGCTTCTGGAAAAGGTAGGCTTCCTCGTTCGAGCACTTGGCCGAGCCGAAGCCGGCCACCGCCGGGCCGCCTTGGTCCTTGCGCAGTTGTGCGAGCCCGCCGGCAGCGCGGTCCAGCGCCTCCTCCCAGGTGGCCTCGCGGAAATGCGTCGAGAGGTCGGCCGGATCGACGTTCAGCCCCTTGGGCGGCGCGTCCTCGCGGCGGATCAGCGGCGTCTTCAGCCGGTGGGGATGATCGACATAATCGAAGCCGAAGCGGCCCTTGACGCAGAGCCGCTGTTCGTTGGCCGGCCCGTCGACGCCGTCCACCCAGGCGATGCGGCCGTCGCGGAGCTTGAAGCTGAGCTGGCAGCCGACGCCGCAATAGGGGCAGACCGACTTCACTTCCTCGTCGAAGGCCGCGCTGTCGCCGTGACCGGCGGCATCGAGGGCCGTCGATTCCATCAGTGCGCCGGTGGGGCAGGCCTGCACGCATTCGCCGCAGGCAACGCAGGTGCTCTGGCCCATGGGATCGGCGAAATCGAAGACGATCTCCGCGTCATGACCGCGGAAGGCCATGCCGATGACGTCGTTGACCTGGACTTCCCGGCAGGCGCGGACGCAGAGATTGCAATGGATGCAAGCGTCCAGGTTGACGCGCATGGCGACATGGCTGTCGTCCAGCAGCGGCACGCGGTCCGGCGCCAGCGCGGGGAAGCGGCTTTCCGCGACGCCTTGCAGATCCGCCATCTTCCAGAAGTGCGAGGAGCGGTCGTGCGCCGCCTCGCGCGGCGGCTGGTCGGCCATCAGCATCTCGATCACCAGCTTCCGCGCCTTCGCGGCGCGGTCGGTCGCGGTCTGCACGACCATTCCCTCGGCGGGCGCGCGGATGCAGGAAGCGGCGAGATTCCGCTCGCCATCAATCTCGACCATGCAGGCGCGGCAATTGCCGTCGGCGCGATAGCCGGGCTGGTCGGCGTGGCACAGATGCGGGATCAGCGTTCCCTCGCGCCTGGCCACGTCCCAGATGCTTTCGCCCTCGGCCGCGGTGACGACCCGGCCGTCGAGCGTGAAGGAAACCGTCATGTCAGTGCCTTCCGTGCTTGCCGTGTCCGGCCCCGTAGCCCCGCAGCAGCGCATAGGCCTCGCGCTGGTGCGCGGTCAGCAGGGGCGTGACTTCCAGGTGGGCGCGCAGGTGCGTCTCCCGCAATTCCATCCGCAGGTCCGCCGCCTTCCGCAGCGCCACGACGAGTGTGTCCGGATCGGCGCGGCGGTCGCGGAACAGCGCATCCAGCTCCGCCTCCGCCTCGACCAGCCGCGCGCCGAGATCGCGCGCCTTCAACTGCATCCGCTCGAAGGCGGCGCGGATGACGGCGATCTGTTCGCCGCTGAGTTCCAGTTCCTCCTGCATGTCCAGCAGGTGCGACGGCCCCGGATAGCCGTTCAGCTCCGCCGGCCTCGCCATGCCCCGCCCCTCACCGGCGAGCAGGGCGGCAACATCACGTTCGCTGTAGCTGCTCACCGCCCGGTGCTGCTGCCCGGCATAGGGCTGCGCCTGATCGGCAGCGGCGGCGGCGGCAAAGGTCAGACAACCGAACGCGAAAAGGACGAGACGCATCAGACTTCCCCCGGAAAATGCTTCATCGTCAACCTTATCGGGTTCGGCGCGGCCTGGCCCAGACCGCAGATCGATGCGTCGGCCATGGCCTGGCAGAGGTCTTCCAGCAGGTCGCCGTCCCAGCGATCGGCCTCCATCAGCTTGACCGCCTTCTCGCAGCCGACGCGGCAGGGCGTGCACTGGCCGCAGCTCTCGTCCTCGAAGAAACGCAGCATGTTGAGCGCCGCGGCCCTGGCGCTGTCCTTGTCGGAAAGGACGACCACGGCGGCCGAGCCGATGAAACTGCCGTGAGGCTGCAGCATGTCGAAGTCGAGCGGCACGTCGTCCAGCGCCGCCGGCAGCAAGCCGGATGACGGCCCGCCGGGCTGGTAGGCCTTGAAGACATGGCCGTCGAGCATGCCGCCGGACGCCTCGATCAGATCGCGGATGGTGGAACCCGCGGGCAATAGTTTCACCCCCGGCTCCTTCACGCGGCCGGAAACCGAATAGGCGCGCAGCCCCTTGCGGCCGTTCTTCTCGACCGAGCTCAGAATCTCCGGACCCTCCCGGACGATGCGCGCGACCCAGTGGAGCGTCTCGACATTGTGGACAAGCGTCGGGCGGCCGAAGACGCCGAACTCGGCGACATAGGGCGGGCGGTGACGCGGCAGGCCGCGCTTGCCCTCGATGCTCTCGATCATCGCGCTCTCTTCGCCGCAGATATAGGCGCCCGCGCCACGACGGAGGTCAATATAGCCCGGCTCGATCAGCCGCGCCTTCTCCAGCGCGGCGATCTCCCGTCGCAGGATCTCGAGCACCGCCGGGTATTCGTCGCGCATGTAGATGAAGACCCGTTCCGCCTCGACCGCCCAGGCGGCGATCAGCGCGCCCTCCAGGAAGAGATGCGGCGTCCGCTCCAGGAAATAGCGATCCTTGAAGGTGCCGGGCTCGCCCTCGTCGCCGTTGACGGCGAGATAGCGCGGCCCCTCGTAGCCGCGGACGAAGGACCATTTGCGGCCCGAAGGGAAACCGGCGCCGCCCAGACCGCGAAGGCCGGACTCGAGCACCGTCTGCTGCACCTCGTCGGGCGACCGCGCGCCGCCGCGGAGGTCGGTCAGTTCCACATAGCCGCCCCTGGCGGTGTAGGCGGCGAGATTCTGGTAGTCGGGAATATGCGGGTAGACGTCGTTGGCCGTGATCGCCGCCTTCACCTTCACCGGTGTCGCGGCGTCGATATGGTTGTGGCCGATCTCCAGCGCCGGCGCGGTGTCGCAGCGGCCCATGCAGGGCGCGCGGACGACCCGGACCCGATCCGCGGGAAAATCGTCCGCCAGAGCCCGCATCAGACCCTGCGCGCCGGCCAGTTCGCAGGAAAGCGAGTCGCAGACCCGGATGGTCAGCGGCGGCGGCGGGGTCTCGCCCTCCTTCACCACGTCGAAATGGGCGTAGAAGGTGGCGACCTCGTAGACCTCGGCCTGGGCCAGTTTCATCTCCTCCGCCAGAGCGCGGAGATGGGCGGCCGAAAGATGGCCGAAGGCGTCCTGGATCAGGTGCAGATGCTCGATCAGCAGGTCGCGGCGGCGCGGCCGTTCGCCCAGCAGGCTACGCACCTCGGCCAGGGCGTCGTCGTCGAGCTGACGGCCCTTCGGCGTACGGCGCCCCTTGCCCTTTCCGGATTTCCAGACGCCCTTGCGTTCAGCCTCGCCCTGCACCGGCAGTCTCCTAGCCTTCGGGACGCCCTTTATGCCCCGTGATCCCCGCCGCGCACAATGTTCCGCGCCGACGTCTCGACCATGTGCAGGAACGACAGGGCCGACGACGAGGGCGACATCAGGCGGAAGCGGTCTTCCGCCAGGCGCATGACGATGACCGAGAGATGCTCCATCAGCGTGCGCTGGGCCATGTCGGCGGCAAAGACGTCCGGATGCAGGTCCAGCGGACAGACACGCTCCAGTGCGGCGCGCACCCCTGACCCCTCCACGTCGAGCACGGCCCAGGCGTCGGATTGTTCGGCGACCCAGGCCGCGCCGTCCAGCGCCGCCGCCACGATCCGCGCCGCGTCGTGCCCCTCGCACGGGAAGACCGCGAAGAACTGGTCCGGCGACATGCCGATGAGCACAAGGCCGTCCGTTCCGATCGAATAACGGCCGACGGCCGGCAACTTCAGGCCCCAGGCCGCGCGTACGGCGTCCGCCAGCGCGGCATCGCCGCCGCGTGGCGCGGCGATCGCGGCGATACCCAGCCCGGCCGGCTCCGACAGGCTCACACCGTCGAAATCCTGTCGGATGCCGCCGAGCGGGCTTCGCGGAGACATTTCGAACTCAGCCACGCAGCCGCTCCCCGTCGGGATCGACGAAATGCGGCGAGACAATTTCGACCTCAATCATCTCCCCGCGCAGCGGATCGGCGGCGACAACCACATCGCCCAGGCGCGCCGCCCCGCGGCGGATGAAGCCGAGGCCGATCGAATGGCCGAGCGTCGGGGACCACGCCGCCGAACTCATCCAGCCGAGATCGTTCCCGGTGGTCACGGCTTCGCCCGGATCGACGAAATGCGCGCCGGAACGCAGCTCCCGTGTGCGGTCCACGGGACGGAAGCCCATCAGGCGCGGGCGGTCCTCGCGCTTCATCTCCGGCCGGTCGCAGAGGACATTGCCGATGGCGACCTTCTTCCTGTTGACCATCCGGTCCATGCCGAGGTCCAGCGCCGTGGTCTGTCCGTTCAGTTCATTGCCGGCCGGATGCCCCTTCTCGATCCGCATCACCCCCAGCGCCTCGGTGCCGTAGGGGACGACGCCGAGCGGCCGGCCCGCGGCCATCAGCGCCCGGATCATGGCATCGCCATAGCGCGCCGGCACGGCGACCTCGTAGGCCAGTTCGCCGGAAAAGGAGATGCGGAACAGCCGGGCCGGCACGCCCCCGCAGACCGTGACTTCGGCGCAGGCCATGAAGGGAAAGGCTTCGTTGGAGATGTCGGTATCCGCGTCGACCAGCTTGCGCAGCAATTCGCGCGACCGCGGGCCGGCGACTGCGAACTGCGCCCACTGATCGGTGCCGGAGATCAGGTGCACGTCCAGGTCCGGCCAGTGGCACTGGCGGTGGAACTCGAGATTGCGGAACACCAGCCCTGCATTGGCGGTCGTGGTGGTCATGACGAAGTGATCCTCGGCCACCCGCGCCGCGGTGCCGTCGTCACAGACGAAGCCGTCCTCCCGCAGCATCAGGCCGTAGCGGACCCTGCCGACGGGCAGTCTGGCAAAGCCATTGGCATAGATCCGGTTGAGGAAGGCCGCGGCGTCACCGCCCTGCACCTCGATCTTGCCAAGCGTCGTGACGTCGCAGACGCCCACGGCCGAGCGCACCTGCCGGACCTCCCGGTCGACGCTCTCTCGCCAGTGCGTCTCGCCGGTCCGCGGAAACCACTGGGCGCGGAGCCACTGGCCTGCCTCCACGAAAACCGCGCCCTGCTCGACGGCCCAGTCATGGCTGGGCGTGCGGCGTATCGGCCGGAGATCCGGGCCGCGCGACCGGCCGGCGAAGGCGCCAACGGGAACCGGGGTGTAGGGTGGGCGGAAGATCGTCGTTCCCGTCTCCGCGATGGACCTGCCAAGCGTCTCCGCCAGCACGCCGATCGCCGGCACGTTGGCGGTGCGGCCTTGGTCGGTCGCCATGCCGAGCGTGGTATAGCGCTTGACCTGCTCGACGGCACGGTAGCCTTCCTGCGCGGCGAGCCTGACATCCTTGACGGTGACGTCGTTCTGCAGATCCAGCCAGGCGCGGCCCCTGGTTTCCGCGACATGCCAGAGCGCCGTCACCCGGGCAGGTTCGTCCTCGGCCTGCGGCAGGTCCGGCCCGGGCCCGTCCAGGTCGAGCGCCGAGAGCGCCGCCTCCCGGCCCGCACGCAGCGCCGCCGCCAGGGTGAGATCGCCGGCGGCGGCGCCCGCGACCGTCATGCCGGGCGGCAGGTCCGGACCCGGCACGAAGGCGGCAATGTCGTCGCGCCAGACCGGGCGTCCCCGGTGATGGCAGGTCAGGTGGACGTTGGGGTTCCAGCCGCCGGAGACGGCGAGACAATCGGCCTCGATCCGCCGGCCGTCCGCCAGGCGGACCTCCTTCAGGGCATGACGTCCCCTGGTCTCGACCACCCTCCCGCCACGCACGGCTTCCACGCCCGGCAGTTCCAGCGGCGCATTGCAGTCGCGCGCGTCGATCACCGCCGCGACCTCGACGCCCTGTTCGCGAAGGTCGGATGCCGTGCGCCAGCCATCATCGTTGCTGGTGAAGACCGCCACGCGCCGGCCGGGCGCGACGCCGTAGCGGTTGAGATAGGCCCGCACCGCGCCGGCCAGCATGACGCCGGGACGGTCGTTGTCGCCGAAGGCGATGGCCCGTTCGGTCGCACCGGCGGCGAGCACCGCACGGCGCGCGCGGATGCGCCAGAACACCTGCCGCGGCGCGGCCCCCGGATCAGGCAGGTGGTCTGTCATGCGCTGAAGCGCGCCATAGCCGCCATGATCGAAGGCGCCGATGACGGTCGTCCGCGCCATGACGCGGACATTTTCCATCGCGGACAGTTCGCCGGCTGTGGCGGCGGCCCATTCGGCCCCGGCGCGTCGGTCCACCTCGAGCGTCTCCGCGTTGAGCCGGCCGCCGAGACGGAAGTCCTCGTCCGCCAGGATCACCCGCCGGCCGGCGCGGGCGGCGGTCAGCGCCGTCATCAGCCCCGCCGGTCCGGACCCGATCACCAGCAGATCGCAGTGCAGGAAGCCCTTGTCGTAGCTGTCCGGGTCCGCATGTCCGGAAAGGCGTCCCAGACCAGCCGCGTGGCGGATCGCCGGCTCGTAGACCTTCTCCCAGAAGCGCCGCGGCCACATGAAGGTCTTGTAGTAGAAGCCGGCGGTCAGGAACGGCGCCAGCAGGTCGTTGACCGCCAGCAGATCGCGTTTCAGAGACCCGCGGTGGTTCTGGCTTCGGGCCTCCAGCCCCTCGAACAGTTCCGCGACCGTCGCCCTTGTGTTGGGTTCACGCCGGGCGCCGGCGCGCAATTCCACCAGCGCGTTCGGTTCCTCCGATCCGGCGGCGAAGACGCCGCGCGGGCGATGATACTTGAACGACCGGCCGACAAGCCGCACGCCATTGGCCAGCAGCGCCGAGGCAAGCGTGTCCCCCGGATGTCCTTCGAAGGATCGGCCCTCGAAGGTGAAGGAGAGCGTCGCGCTGCGGTCAATCAGCCCGTCATGCAGGCGGAAAGGCTGGCTCATGCGCCCCGGCCTCTGGCGCGGGCGACGTCGCGGGCCAGCTCGACGCGCCTGATCTCGTGGGTGAGCGTGTCGCGCGTGACCACCAGCCAGGAGCGGTCGCCGTGCTCGTGATACCAGAGCTCCCGGTGCACGCCCGCCGGATTGTCGCGCAGGTAGAGCCAGTCGTGGAAACGGTCCATGACGTCTTCGGCCTCCGGGTCCGGCCGTTCGATCAGACCGACGTCGCCCAGATAGACGAACTCCGCAATATCGCGGGGCCCGAGCAGCGGATGGTCGATGATCATCGCGCCGGCCTCAGTGCAGGTTGGGCTGCGGGCCGGCGCCGCGCTCATCGATCAGTGCGCCCGTCCGGAAACGATCCAGCCGCATGGCGGCAGCCACGGGATGCGGGTCGCCTGTCGCCATCAGGTGCGCGAAGCACCAGCCGCTCGCCGGCGTCGCCTTGAAGCCGCCATAGCACCAGCCGCCGTTGAAGAAGAGCCCCTCCACCGGCGTGCGGTCGATGACGGGGGAGCCGTCCATGCTCATGTCCACCACCCCGCCCCACATGCGCAGCACGCGCGCCCGTCCGATGGCTGGCATCATCGCCATGCCGCCCTCGCAGACGTCCTCGACCACCGGCAGATTGCCGCGCTGGGCATAGGTGTTGTAGCCGTCCAGGTCGCCGCCGAAGACCAGCCCGCCCTTGTCGGACTGGGAGACGTAGAAATGGCCGGCGCCATAGGTGACGACGCCGGGCAGGACCGGTTTGAGCCCCTCGGTGACGAACGCCTGCAGGACGTGGCTCTCGATGGGCAGACGCAGCCCCGCCAGCGCCATGACCCGGGAGGAGGAGCCGGCGACGGCGACGCCCACACGGCGCGCCCGGATCGGCCCCCGCGTGGTCTCGACGCCGCGGCAGACGCCGCCCTCGATCAGGAAGCCGGTGACCTCGCAGTTCTGCACGATGTCCACGCCGCGGCGGTCGGCGGCGCGGGCATAGCCCCAGGCGACGGCGTCATGGCGGGCGGTGCCGCCGCGCGGCTGCCAGAGCCCGCCGGTGATCGGAAAGCGCGCGTTGTCGAAGTCGAGGAAGGGGCACATGCGCCGGACTCCGTCGCGGTCCAGCAGCACGGCATCCGCGCCGGACATGATCATGGCGTTGCCGCGGCGCGCATAGGCGTCGCGCTGGGCGTCGCTGTGGCAGAGGTTGAGCACCCCGCGCTGGGAAACCATCGCGTTGAAGTTGAGCTCCTGCTCCAGCCCCTCCCAGAGCTTCATCGACCATTCGTAGAAGGGCTGGTTACCGGGCAGCAGATAGTTGGAGCGGATGATCGTGGTGTTGCGGCCGATATTGCCGGAACCGAGCCAGCCCTTCTCCAGGACCGCGACGTTCGTCAGGCCGTGTTCCTTCGCCAGGTAGAAGGCGGTGGCCAGCCCGTGCCCGCCGCCGCCGACGACCACCGCGTCGTATTCCGCCTTCGGTTCGGGATCGCGCCAGGCCGGCTTCCAGCCCCGATGGCCGGTCAGCGCCTCCCTGACGATCCTGAACGCGGAATAGCCCATCCGCCGATCCCTCCCCATGCCCGCGCGGCATGATCGGCATCCTGAAGCGCCGGGCGCTGTCGGAAAAGAGACGAATTCGCGCCGGCGGACGACAGCCGGGACCGAAACCGGGTCAGGACGAGGCGGCGCCCTCACCCATCTGGGACTGCAGATAGTTCTGCATGCCCACCTTCTCGATCAGGCCGAGCTGTGTCTCGAGGAAGTCTATGTGGTCTTCCTCGGACTCCATGATGTCGGACAGCAGGTCCCGGCTGACATAGTCCTGTGCGCCCTCGCAGGCGGCGATGGCGGCCTTCAGATCGTCATGGCCGGACATCTCCAGCGCCAGATCGCCTTCGAGCACTTCCTTGACATTCTGGCCGATGCGCAGCTTGCCGAGATCCTGCAGGTTCGGCAGGCCCTCCAGGAACAGGATCCGCTCGATCAGCTTGTCGGCGTGCTTCATCTCGTCGATGGATTCGTCGTACTCGACGTCGCCGAGACGATGCATGCCCCAGTCCTTCAGCATGCGGCTGTGGAGGAAATACTGGTTGATGGCCGTCAGTTCGTTGAAAAGGATCTTGTTGAGGTGATCGATGATGTCGCGGTTGCCCTTCATGACCCGCCCTTCTTTTTCTCTGGTTCGGTCTCGGGCCGTGGCCTTGGCTGCGCACGGTCCGCCGCCTCGGCCTGCGCCTTCAGCGCCTGACCCTGCGTGCGGATTTCCCGCGCGGCGGCAAACCAGTGAAACATCTGGCGGCTGGCGAACACAACGCTATTCCGCCGCCATCAACGTCGCATCGCCTGCGCCGTTGAGCTCCGCATCCATCATCTCCACGATCGTCGACACGCAACGGCCGCAGCGGACCTCGCAGCCCAGATGCGGGTGGAGATCCTCGGCGCAGTCCACCCCCTGGCGGATGGCGCCGGTCACCTGATCATCGGAAAGGGCGTTGCAGATACACACATACATACTTCGTCGACTCCCCAGCAGACCTCACCATTTACCTGCAACTGCGAATGACTGTCAATCGCGTGCTCTCTGACAAATGCGGCCGAAGTCGACAAATTTCAATATTGATAATCATTATTAATTATTGAGACCATCGGCGGTCGGCGTTCCCAGCCGGCGCTTGCGAGAATCAGCGCCACGGTCCCAAATGGCCTCATGGAAGAGAACGAAACGAAACCATCGGTCAGTGCCGCGCTGGCCCGGCGAGTGCTGCTGCAACGCCAGGGTCTCGCCGATGCGCCGGGACGGAAGATCGATGCGGGCGGCGTTCGGGAACTGATCGAGCGCATGGGCTTCGTCCAGGTGGACAGCATCAGCACCGTCGAGCGCGCCCACCACATGATCCTGTTCGCCCGCAGCCAGACCTACCGGCCGGACCTGCTGCACCGCCTGCTGGAGCGCGAGCGGCACCTGTTCGAGAACTGGACCCACGACGCCGCCGTCATCCCCACCCGATTCTATCCCGTCTGGCGACGCAAGTTCGCCCGCGACCGGGATCGTCTGGTCGAACGCTGGCGGACCTGGCGCCGCGAAGGCTTCGAGGAGCGGCTGGACGACGTGCTGGCCCATGTCGAACGGAACGGGCCGGTCATGGCGCGTGAGATGACGACGGAGAAGCGGCCCGGCGGCGCGTGGTGGGACTGGCATCCCTCAAAGACCGCGCTGGAATATCTCTGGCGCACCGGCGACCTGGCGATCTGTCACCGCCGCGGCTTCCAGAAGGCCTACGACCTGAGCGAACGGGTCATCCCGGCCGAGCACCGCGCCGACGCGCCGGATCACGATAGCTGGGTCGACTGGCTCTGCCGCGGGGCGCTGGAGCGGCTCGGCGTCGCAACGCCGGGTGAACTCGCCCAGTTCTGGGGCCTGGCTTCGGTCGAGGAGGCGAAGACCTGGGCCTCGGGCCCGGCGGGCCGCGGCTTCCCGCGCGTGATGGTCAACGCCGTCGACGGCAGCCGCCCCCGGGAGGCGCTGGCCGACCCGGCGATCCTGGATATGCACGCCGACGACATCGCATTGCCGCCGCGCCTGCGCATACTCAGCCCTTTCGATCCCGTGCTGCGCGACCGCAGGCGCGCACTGCGGCTGTTCGGCTTCGACTACCGCATCGAGGTCTTCGTACCGGCTGCGAAGCGCCGCTACGGCTACTACGTCTTTCCCATGCTGGAGGGAGACCGTCTGGTCGGCCGCATCGACATGAAGCGCGAGGACGGCGCGCTCGCCGTCCGCCAAATCTGGTGGGAGCCGGGTGTCCGGGCCTCGAGCGGCCGGCGCCAGCGGCTGGAGGCGGAACTGGATCGCGTCCGCCGCTTTATCGGCGCCGACCGCATTGTCTTCGCGCCCGGGAGCGACAGCCCCGGCTGAGCCGCCATCTCAGGGCGGCCAATTGCGGCGAGCCCGCCCGCACATGACCCCGACTTCGCCTCAATTCGGCACGGCTTCGCCCCATTGCCGTAGTGCCATGGTGCCCGCACGAGGACAAACGATGGAGGTGGGCCATGCGGATCGGGTTTCGAGAATTTCTGCGGCAGGGGATGCGGGCGGCGCTGCTCGCGGTGGTCGCCGCACCGGCGCTGGCCCAGACGCCGGGCGGCGGGCTGGTCGCGCTGAACGATGTGGCCTCGGGCAGTCTGCTGCTCCGGACGGACGAGCCCGGCCGCTATGTCCGCGCGCCGCTGGTCTCCTCCAGCTTCGATATCGACGTCTCCGGCCCGGTCGTCCGGGCCACCGTCACCCAACGGTTCCGGAACGTGTCGGACAAATGGGTGGACGGCCGCTACGCCTTCCCCCTGCCCGACGAATCCGCTGTCGACAGCCTGAAGATGCGGATCGGCGACCGCTTCATCGAGGGCGTGGTCAAGGAGCGGGAACAGGCGCGCCGTGACTATGAGCAAGCCCGCGCCGAAGGCCGCAAGGCCGCCCTGGTGGAGCAGCAGCGCCCGAACCTTTTCACCAACGACGTGGCCAATATCGGCCCCGGCGACGTTGTGGTGGTGGAGATCGCCTGGCTGCAGACCCTGGCGCCGACCGACGGCGCGTTCGAACTGCGCCTGCCGCTGGTGGTCGCCCCGCGCTACAATCCGAAGCCGGTCGTTCATGCCGTCGATTTCGGTCCCGGCGGCTGGGCGATCAGCGATCCCGTGCCGGACAGGGACGCCATCGAATCGCCCCTCGCCGATCCGCGCGAACAGCCGGAAGGGACCATCCACAATCCCGTCATCATTTCGGTCGACCTGCAGGCCGGATTCCCGCTGGGCGCGGTCGAAAGCCGCCACCACGATGTGACGGTCGCCCGGGACGGCGGCGAAGCCGCGACGGTCAAGCTGGACGGCGCCGTGCCGGCGGACCGCGATTTCGTGCTGCGCTGGACGCCGGATGTCGGCGCGTCGCCCCACGCCGCCCTGTTCCGGGAAAGCGCCGGCGGCCGCGACTACTACCTCGCCCTGTTGACGCCGCCCGAACCCGCAGCGGTGACGGACGCGCCCGCGCGCGACGTGATCTTCGTGCAGGACGTCTCCGGCTCGATGGACGGCGAATCGATCCGCCAGGCCCGGGAAGGGCTGGCGCAGGCGTTGCGCCGGCTGGAGGCCGAGGACCGCTTCAACATCGTCTTCTTCAACGACCGCATGTGGCGCTACGCGCCCGACATGGTGCCGGCGACGCCCGGCAATATCGCGAAGACGCTCTCGGCGGTCGAAACCATGCGCGCCGACGGCGGCACGGAGATGCTGCCGGCCCTGGAGGAGGCGCTGGCCGACGCCACGCCCGGCGAGACGGACCGGCTGCGCCAGGTGATCTTCCTGACCGACGGCGCGGTGGGCAACGAGGCGCAGATGCTGCAGGCCATCACGGCCGGCCTGGGGCGGTCCCGGCTGTTCACGGTCGGCATCGGCTCCGCGCCCAACAGCTATTTCATGACCCGGGCGGCGGAACTCGGCCGCGGCTCGGTGGTCTATGTCGACGACCTGACCGCGGTGGCCGGCCAGATGGCGGCGCTGTTCGCGAAGATCGAGAACCCGGTGCTGACGGATCTCCGGGCCACGCTGCCCGGCGGCGCGGGCGACCTCTCTCCCGATCCCCTGCCCGATCTCTACGCGGGCGACCCGGTCGTCTTCGCCTTCCACACGCCGGAAGGCGAGGCGGGCGCGGTGACGCTCACCGCCGGCCGCGGCGCCAACGCCTTCGAATGGCGGATCGACCTGGCGCAGGCCGCGCCCCGAGCCGGTATCGCGAAGCTGTGGGCGCGCAAGCACATCCGCAAGCTGGAGGCGCTGGCCTCAAGCCAGGTGGGCTGGGAGATGGGCCGAGAGAAGCTGGACGCGGCGATCCTGCAGACGGCGCTGGATCATCACCTTGTCAGCCGCCTGACCTCGCTGGTCGCCGTCGACGTCACCCCCAGCCGTCCTGACGGCGTGGAATCGACCGCCATCGAAGTGCCGCTCAACCTGCCTGCCGGCTGGAACCCGGAGCGTTTCCTCGACGCCCCGGCCCCGGCCCCGCAACTTCGCAAGGCGGCCCTGCCGCAGGCGGAACTTGCCCGGCTCAGCACCGCCGCCGCGCCCCCGCCCTCCGGCGCGCCGGTTCCCCGCGGCTCGCTCGACTGGCGGGCCCGGGTGCTGGCCGGGCTTCTTCTTCTCCTGATGGCCATCGCCGGCTGGCGGCTGCATCGCCGCTGGCCGGGCGGCCGGACAGCCTGATGACCGGGGGCCGCATGAACCTGCGGCGCTGGCTGGCGCGGAGCGCGGTGCTGGCGTCTGCCATCGGCGGCCTCTGGCTCGCCGGCGAGGGCGCGTGGATGGCCGCCAAGGCGGAACTGGGACAGGTATTGCTGCAGCGCGCCTGGGACGGGAACCGGGACGCGCCCTGGTCCGGCGCCGACATGCGTCCGGTGGCGCGGCTCTCGGCGCCGGCGCTCGGCGTCGAGGCGATCGTGCTCGACAGCGCCTCGGGCGAGGCCATGGCCTGGGGACCGGGTCATGTGCGCGGCACCGCCCTGCCGGGCGCGCCGGGACTGGCCGCGATCGCCGGACACCGCGATTCCCACCTTGCCTTTCTCGGCGATCTCGGACCGGGATCGGAGGTCGTCATCGAACGCGGCGGCGAGACCCACCGCTTCCGCGTCACCGGCGCCGAGGTCGTCGACAGCCGGACCTGGCGCTTCCCCACCGACCGGAGCGGTCGGCCGCGGCTGGCGCTGTCCACCTGCTGGCCGCTGGACGCACAGACGCCGGGGCCGCTCCGGCTGATCGTCCATGCCGAGGACATCCGCGCCTGAGCTACCCCATCGCCAACCCGTTCGCCCTCCTCTAGTCTCCCCCGATCAACGCCAATCACCTGGGGAGGAACGACACATGGCGCTGGAACATCCGGTCATCCTGACGGGCTCGGCTTCGGGCATCGGCGACGCCACGGCGAAGCGGCTGCTGGACCGCGGCTGCAAGGTCATTTCCGTCGACATCAAGGAGCCGAAGCAGAAGGTCGCCGAGCACCATCACTGCGACATGGGCGACCCCGCGGCGATTGATGCGCTGGTGAAGAAGCTCGACGGCACCTATTCGTCGCTGCTGAACGTGGCGGGCGTGCCCGAGTCCGTCGGCGGCGACACCTGCATGGCGATCAACTTCTTCGGCCTGCGCATGCTGACCGACGCGCTGTTCGACCGCATCGCCGACCAGGGCACCGTGGTCAGCGTCTCCTCCATCGCCGGCAACAACTGGCGCAAGCGCCGCGGCCCGCTGAGCGAGTTGCTGGCGACCGAGGGCTTCGAAACCGGCATGGACTGGTGGCGCAAGAACAAGGACGCGGTCGGCACCGACCCCTATACCTTTTCCAAGGAAGCGGTCGTGGTCTACACCATGGCGCTGGCCGGCCGCGGTCTGACGCGCGGCATCCGCGTCAACGACGTCGGGCCCGGCCCGGTGGACACGCCGCTGCTGCCCGCCTTCACCGAGTTCGCCGGCGCCGAGACCATGAAGACCATGATCGGCATGGCCGGCCGCGCCGCCCAGCCGCAGGACATCGCCGAAGCGCTGGTGGTCCTCGCCGAGGGCGAAATGGGCTGGGTCAACGGCCATCACCTGATCGTCGACGGCGGCATGTCGGCGGGCTTCTCGGCGGGCTGGCAGACCGCCGGCAAATGATGGGCGCCAAGGGCGCCGGCGCCACCGCCATCGCCAAGGCGAGCCGGACGAAGATCCGCATCCGCGGCCAGGATCTCTGCGACGACCTGATCGGCAAGGTGGACTTCACCACCTTCTTCTTCCTGCACCTGACCGGCGAGATGCCGAACGAGAATCAGGTCTTCTTCCTCGACGCCATGCTGGTGGCGCTGGCCGAGCACGGCCTGACCCCCAGCGCCCAGGCCGCGCGCATGACCCTGCAGGCCGGTCCCGACGCCATGCAGGGCGCGGTCGCCGCCGGCATCCTGGGCTGCGGCTCGGTGATACTGGGCTCGGCGGAGAGCTGCGGGCGGTTCCTCTCTCGGGGAGTCGCCCGGGTCCGCGCGGGGGAGACCAATGACGAGGTCGCCCGCGCCATGGTTCAGGGCCTGCGCGATCAGAAGAAGTTCCTGCCCGGCTTCGGCCACCCGCTGCACCGGCCGGTCGACCCGCGCGCGGTCAAGCTGCTGGCGCTGGCCGACGAGAAGGGCGCGGCGGGCGATCACGTCGCGTTCCTGAAGGCCGTGGCCGGCGTCGCCGACGAGATCTACGGCCGCGAGATGGTCATGAACGTCAACGGTCCCCTGCCGGCGATCCTGCTGGACCTCGACTTCCCCGAGGCGGCGCTGAAGGGCATTTCCATCCTCTGCCGCACGGCCGGGCTGATCGGCCATTGCGTCGAGGAACTGGAGCGGCCCATCGGCTTCCGGCTGGCGCATCTGGGCGACGCCGGCACCGTCTATGACGGACCGAACCCGCCCGAGGACCTCTGAGGACGGCGGCAATGGGCGGCAAGGTCCTCATCGCCGGAGCGAGCGGCATCGTCGGCGGCGCGGCGGTGCGCCACTTCTCGGCCCTGCCGGACTGGGAGGTGGTGGCGCTGTCGCGGCGCGCGCCGGACTACGAACATTCGGCCCAACACCTCTCCCTCGACCTGATGGACGCGGAAGCCTGCGAGAAGGCGGCCGCGGAGCGCTTCGGCGACGTCACGCACCTGGTCTATGCAGCGCTCTACGAGAAGGAGGACGTGATCGCCGGCTGGCGCGATCCGGAGCAGATGGCGGTCAACGACCGGATGCTTCGCAACCTGCTCGGACCGCTGGAGCGCGAAGCGAAGGGCCTGCGGCACGTCTCCCTGATGCAGGGGGCGAAGGCCTATGGCGTGCACGTCCACCATCTGGAAAGCCCGGCGAAGGAACGCTGGCCGCGCGACCCCCACGACAACTTCTACTGGCTGCAGGAAGACTATCTGAAGGAACGCCAACAGGCCGGCCACGGCTGGACCTGGACGATATGGCGGCCGCATCTGGTCACCGGCTTCTCGCCCGGCAGCCCGATCAACATGCTGTTCGCCATGGGCGCCTACGCGGCCATCTGCCGGGAGGAAGGCCGGCCGATGGAATTCTCCGGCGGGCCGCCCTTCATCCAGCAGATGTCGGATTCCCGGCTGATCGCGCGCGGCTTCGAATGGGCCGCCGACAACCCTGCGGCGGCGAACCAGCACTTCAACATCGCCAATGGCGATATCGTCATCTGGCAGCATCTCTACCCGGCCATCGCGCGGCATTTCGGCGTCGAGCTGGCCCCGCCGCGCCCCTTCCCGCTGGCCGAGGCCATGCCGGCGAAGGAAGATATCTGGCGCCGGATCGTCGAGACGCACGGGCTGAAACCGCTCGGCCTTGCCGAGACCGTTGGCCCGTCGTGGCTGTTCGCGGACTTCGTGCTGGGCTTCGGCAAGAAGCCCTCGGCGACGGTGCTGTCGACGATCAAACTGCAGCAGGCCGGCTTTCACGACTGCATGGACAGCGAGGACGCCATGATCGAGTGGTTCCGCGACCTGCAGGCGCGGCGGATACTGCCGGAGTAGTGGCGGGGCAAAGAGAATGCGGCGTCCTGGGCTTTACCCCAGGACCCAGTTTTTTTGGTTCGCTGGGCCCTTGGATCAAGTCCAAGGGCGCCATGGTCGAACAGGAGGCAGCGATGAACGAGAACCGGCCGATGCGGGAGACGGACGCGGACAATCCCTACGCGTCGGGCTGCGGCTTCCAGGACGGGGTCTACAAGCCGATCCACGAGGTCACGGTGAGCGTGCTCGACTGGGGCTTCAACAAGTCCGACGTCACCTATGACGTCGTTCACGTGAAGGACGGCGCGTTCTTCCGCCTGGGCCATCACCTCGACCGTTTCCGGGCCTCGATGAAGGGGCTGCGCATGTCGATACCCTACGGCCGCGAGGAGATCGCGGAAATCCTCAGCGAGTGCGTGCGCAAGGCGGGGCTGCGCAACGCCTATGTCGCCATGGTCACCACCCGCGGCGTGCCGGCGCCGGGGACGCCGCGCAAGCCGAGCCTGATCGAGAACCGCTTCATCGCCTACGCCGTTCCATGGGTCGACGTGATCTCGCCGGAGGTGCAGGAGCGCGGCGCGCACCTGATCATCGCCCGGACGCCGCGCATCCCCTCGGCCTCGGTCGATCCGACGATCAAGAACTACCACTGGGGCGACATGATCCGGGCGCTGTTCGAAGCCGAGGACGCGGGCGCCGACACCGCCGTGCTGCTCGACAGGGAAGGCCACGTCACCGAGGGGCCGGGCTTCAACGTCTTCGCCGTGATCGATGGCGTGGTGATCAGCCCGGACCGCGGCGCGCTGGAAGGGATCACGCGGCGCTCGGTCCTCGATCTCTGCGCCGAGCTCGGCATCCCCGCCGAGATCCGGGCGCTCACGGCGGACGAGCTGCGCGAGGCCGACGAGGTCTTCACCTCGACCACGGCCGGCGGGGTAATGCCCTGCAGCCGCGTCGACGGCCGCATCATGGGCAATGACCGCCCCGGTCCGATCTCGCTGAAGCTGAAGGAAGAATACTGGCGCCGCCACGGCGAGGGCTGGGACACGACGCCGGTGGCGTACTGAGAGACCTCCAGGGCCGGCGCCCTTGGACTTGATCCAAGGGCCCAGCCAACCAAAAATCTGGGTCCTGGGGTCAAGCCCCAGGACGCCGCACTCGTGAACGCGTTGGCCTCACCCCAGCCACGTCTTCAGGCGCGCGGCCAGGCGCCGTCCGCCGGCGCCAGGCGGTCGAATCCGGCCCTGGGCAGTTCCCGCAGCAGCACCTCCCGGTTGGCGCGGTAGCGCGCGACGTTCGCCTCCAGTTCTTCGGCGCAATCGAAGGCGGCGATCGCGGCCCTCTGGGAGTGCGCCGGCGGCGAGATGAAGTGGTTCTGCGCCAGGCACTCGACGGAGCGGTGCAGGTCCTCGGGCACCACCATCCAGCCCAGCCGCCAGCCGGTCATGGAGAAGTATTTCGAGAACGAGTTGATGACGATGACCCGGTCGGAGAGCGCCGCCGCGGTCACCGCCCGGCCGTGATAGGTGATGCCGTGATAGATCTCGTCGACGATCAGCCGCGTCTCCCGCCCGTCGCACCAGGCGATCAGGGCGCGCAGATCGTCGGCGCCCAGCATCGTGCCGGTCGGATTGGCCGGCGTCGCCACCAGCAGCGCGTCGAGCCGGCCCGGCACCCCGTCCAGTATCTCCGGCGTCGGCTGAAAGCGCGTCTCCGGCCCCACGGGCACGCCGACGGCCTCGACGTCCAGCGAGGTCAGGATATTGCGGTAGGCGGGATAGCCGGGTTCGGCCAGCGCCAGCCGGTCGCCGGCGTCCATGCAGGCGAGGAAGGAGAGCAGGAAGGCGCCCGACGAGCCGGTGGTCACCGCGATCCGCTCCGCCGGCACCCGGACGCCGTAATAGTCGCGGTAGTGGCGCGCGATCCGGGTGCGCAGCTCCGGCATGCCGAGCGCGTCCGTATAGCCCAGCCGCTCCTTCCGGAGCGCGGTCGTCGCCGCTTCGATCACGCCCTTCGGCGCCTGCGTCGAGGGCTGCCCCACCTCCAGGTGCAGCACGTCCTTGCCCTCGGCCTCGCGCCGGGCCGCGGCCTTCATGACCTCCATCACGTAGAAGGGCGGCACCGCGCCGCGCTTTGACACTTTCATGCCCAATTCCACTTACATAAGGTGAACGAGACGCCGCCGTCCCGCCCCGCGGGCGGCGCGCCGGCCAATTCGTGGGAGCAAAAAGGCGTGCGATATCCACGCCGCATCATCGCGGCCGCCCTGATCTGCATGGTCACCCTCATCTCCGGTCCCGCCGCCGCGCAGGACCGCGGCCTCGCCCTCGTGCGCGACGCGGAAATAGAGCATATCCTCTCGATCTACGCCAAGCCGCTGTTCCAGGCCGCGAATCTCCAGGCCGGGGCGGTCAAGGTCTATCTGGTGCACGACGACAGCATCAACGCCTTCGTCGCCGGCGGACAGCGCATCTTCGTCTTCACCGGCCTGATCCTGCGCACGCGCAGTCCCGGCGAGCTCATCGGCGTGATGGCGCACGAGACCGGCCATATCCGCGGCGGACACCTGTCGCGCACCCGCGACGCCATCGCCAATTCGCAGACCATCGCCATCCTGGCAACGCTGCTGGGCGGCATCGCGGCCGCAGCCTCCGGCGACGGCAACGCCGCCGGGGCCGGCATACTGGGCGGTCAGGGCGCAGGCCAGCAGATGTTCCTCAGCTATTCGCGCACCCAGGAATCGGCGGCCGACCAGGCCGCGATCGACCTGATGGAGCGAGCCGGCTGGTCGCCGCGCGGACTGATGACCTTCATGGAGGTTCTCGACCAGGAAGAGCTGATGATGGGTCTGCGGGGCAACCCCTACATGCGCAGCCATCCGCTGGGCTACGAGCGCATCCAGGCCGTCGAGCACATGGTCCGGAACTCACCGGTCGTCGACAAGCCCTATCCGCCGGAGCTGGTCCACGCCCACGAGATGATCAAGGCGAAGCTGTTCGGCTTCACCAAACCGCCGGCCGAGACCTTCCGGGAGTTCCCGGTTTCCGACAATTCCGACCCGGCGCGCTACGCCCGGACAGTGGCGCTGATGCGCCAGGCTCGCACCGACGAGGCGCTGGCGGAACTGCAGCCACTGCTGGAGGCAAAGCCGGACAACCCCTATTTCCACGAACTGAAGGGGCAGATCCTGCTGGAAGGCGGCCGCGTGGAGGAGAGCCTGCCGCCGCTGCGCCGCGCCGCCGAGGCGACCGGTCACGGCGCGATCAAGGTCATGCTGGGCCAGGCCCTGCTTGCCCGCAAGCTCGAGACGACCGACGCGGAAGCGGTGGAGATGCTCGAGGGGCTGGTGCGCGAGGACCCGGAGTTTCCGGGCGCCTGGCAGCAGCTCGCCGTGGCCTATGGCCGCCAGGGCGACATCGGCAAGTCGATGCTCGCCAGCGCCGAGCAATATTATCACTCCGGTCAGCCGAAATACGCGCGCGAGCAGATCGACCGGGCGCTCAGGACGTTGAAACCCGGCACGCCCGAGCATTTCCGCGCCCAGGACCTCGACAGCGCGATCCGGGCGCTCAACGGGTAGCGCGCGGCCCCCGACAACCGGTTTCACGCCCATGTGGCTTGTCCGGGCCCCGGCGCTCGGGCATGCAGGGTGCTGCATTCAAGGAGCCTTACATGTTGCGATCCCTCTGCGCCGCGCTCGCGCTGTGCCTCGTCCTGCCCTTCACGTCAGAGGCGGCGGATTCCGATCCTGCCGCCGGCCTGAGCCGGGCCGAGATCGAAACCATCGTCCGCGAATACCTGATCGAACATCCGCAGGTGATCGTGGAAGCCCTGCAGAAGATGCAGGAACGCGAGGAGATGGCGCAGGCCGAGCGGACGCGCCGCATGATCATCGCCCACGCCGACCGGCTGGACGATCCGACGGGGCGCTTCGTCGCCGGCAACCCGGAGGGCGACGTCACCATCGTGGAGTTCTTCGACTACCGCTGCGGCTACTGCAAGCGGGTGATGCCGACGCTGTTCGACGAGGTCGAGCGCGACGGCAATGTCCGCCTGGTGTTCAAGGAGTTCCCGGTGCTGGGCGACGATTCGGTGCTGGCGGCCCGTGCCGGCATCGCCGCGGCGGCCCAGGGCCGCTACCGCGACATGCACATGGCCCTGATGCAGACCCGCGGCGGGCTGACCGAGACGAAGATCATGTCGATCGCCGGCGATCTGGGCCTCGATACGGCAGAGCTCAAGCGGCAGATGTTCAGTTCCGCGACCGAGGCCGAGATTTCCGCCAACTACGAACTCGCGCAGATGCTGGGCATCCGCGGCACGCCCGGCTTCGTCATCGGGACGGAGGTGGTGCCCGGGGCCATCAGCCCCGAGCAGTTCCGTCAGTTCATCGACGCGGCGCGGAAATCGAGCGGCTGACGATCTCGACCCGGCGCGCGCCGGCGCTTTCCAGGATTTCGCGGCGGCGGTCATCGTCGACCTTGCGCCATTCGGCGATCTCCGCGCGGCTGCGGTAGCAGCCGAGACAGTAGTCGCGTCCGGGGTTCAGCTTGCAGACCGAGATGCAGGGCGAAGGGATGGCTGGCGTGTCGTCGCTCATGTCCGACCGTTGACCACGGTCCGGCGGCGACTTCAAGTCAATTTGACGTCCAGTCGCCAACGCGGGCGCCCTTGGCGTAACGGACCTCCAGATCCTCCAGCATGGCGAACTGGTCGTGATGATCGACCGAGGTGGCGATGATCTCCGTCCCCTGATCGCGCCAGGTCTTCAGCAGGGTACGCACCAGGAAGCGCCCGTCCTTCTGTCCGATCAGTCCCTTCAGCCGGTCGGCGGCGACCTCGATATAGGCCGAGGGCTCCGATGGCGCGAGGCCGGCGCTGTCGAGGGCGACCTCGCCCTTCAGGAAGGCGTAGAAATCGGGCACCGCTATCCGCCATTCATGGGCCGAGGGACTGTCCAGGAAGACATCGCCCTTCCCGGCGAGCGTACCGCCGAGCGGCGCCTCCGGACGCAGGATCAGGCGTCCCGGCGAGACCTCCGCGCGGCCGATCAGCCTGCCGATCGCCTTCTGCATGTCCGGCTCGCGCAGCGCTTCGGCGCGAACCGACGCCATCACTCTCAATGAAACGCCGCGCCACAGCTTCCAGTCGCGATGCTGCGCCAGCGCCTGTCCGATCACGGCCAGTTCCAGCTCCCTTGCGAGGGCATTGTCGCCGCCGAGCGTGAGCAAAACGTCGCTGTCGACCGGACGGCCATCGACCAGCGGATGCGCCCGGACCTGGCGGATCGCCACCGCCTGTCTTTTGAGGCTGAGAATCGGCCGGGTCTCGACCGCCATCGTTCCGGCCTTGATCGCCTGGCGCACGGCATCCGCCAGCGCCGCCGTCTCCGAGCGGGCCTCGTCGTACCGGCGGCCGAGCCCGAAGCGCCGGAAGCCCGAGGCAAGTCGGCCGCGAAGACCGCGCGCGCCATGGCTGAGGGTCGCACGCACGGCGTCGGCGGGGAGATCGGCGCCGTCCGCCTCGATCTGTTCGGCGGCGAAGGCGTCCCGATCCTTCACCAGGCCGGCGTCCAGCGCCGCGCCGGAAATCTCGTGAAGCATCTTCTCGGCGTCGGCGTCGCGGCCGTGGAGGATGCCGTAGAGGGCGTTGTCGAGCCGCGCGGTGCGCCGCGCGCCGCTGCGCCGGGCGTGATCCTCCACGACGCGGCTCATGCGTCCGTCGGCTTCCGCGTCCAGCCCGCCGTGAACCGAGAACATGGTGACGGACCCGTCGCCGTCCTTCAGCGTCAGCGCCGCTTCGTCGAGAAAGCCGTCGCGGTCGGCCTGTCCGTCCGGACGCGCCACCGCCTCGTCGTGTTCCCACCACTCGGCCTCGCCCGAAAGACGGTAGACGAAAAGCACCACGCCGCCCGGTTCCTCGCGGCCCGCGGGCCGGCCGACCAGCATGTACTCGCCGCCATGGCCGTCGCCACAGACCTGCGGCTCGTCGCCGCCCTGGCGGATGCCCAGCGCCACCCGCGCCATGGCTTCGGCAACCGGCGGCGGAAAGGCCCGGTCGAGCGGCTTGCGCCAGAGCTCCACCGCCGAAGCGCCGAACAGCGCCTCCACTTCGCCCGAGAGCTCGCGGATATGGTCCTCGGCGGAGAGCTTCAACGTGACCGAGGGTTTGCCCAGCCGAACATGGGGGTTTGCATTCATCCTGCCGACCTGTACCGGTATTGCGTCCGCCCCGATACTGGGCGGTAACATTGTACGATCCGTTAACCGGAGGGGAGGCCGGCACGACATGTCAGAGATCCGTATCGTCACCGAGGGACTGCGGTTCCCCGAAGGCCCCATCGCCCTGCCCGACGGCGACGTGCTGGTCGTGGAGATCGCCGCCGGCCGGCTGACCCGCTGCCACCCGGACGGTTCGACGACCGTCGTCGCAGAGCCCGGCGGCGGCCCCAACGGCGCCGCGATGGGCCCCGACGGCAAGTGCTATGTGTGCAACAATGGCGGCTTCCGCATCTTCGAACGCGACGGTCGCATCATTCCCCTGGATCAGCCGGACGACTATTCCGGCGGCCGGATCGAGCGCATCGACATCGAGACCGGCGAAGTCGAGGTGCTCTACACCCATTGCGACGGCGTGGCGTTGAAGGGGCCGAACGACATCGTCTTCGACAAGACCGGCGGCTTCTGGTTCACCGATCATGGCAAGATGCGCAAGCGCGAACGGGACACCACGGGGGTCTACTACGCCCTGCCCGACGGATCGAGGATCGTGGAGGCGATCTTTCCCTCCGACGGACCGAACGGGGTCGGGCTGTCGCCCAACGAGGACGAACTCTATGTGGCGGAGACCCACACCGGCCGCGTCTGGGCCTATACGCTGAGCGGTCCCGGCGAGATCGCCGGCGGCCGGCGTCCCGTGCGCGGACCGCAGGGCCGGCTGCTGGTCGGGCTGCCCGGCCACCAGCTTCTGGATTCGCTCGCCGTCGACAGCGCCGGCAATGTCTGCGTGGCGACCATCCACAATGGCGGCATCACCGTCGTGCCGCCCGACGGCAGCCATGTCAGCCACGTGCCCATGCCCGACGAGATCACGACCAATATCTGCTTCGGCGGCGCGGATCTGAAAACGGCCTTCATCACGCTGAGCTCGACCGGCCGGCTGGCTGCGGTGGAATGGGCCCGGCCGGGCCTGGCGCTGAACTTCCTGAACAAGTAGCCGGCCCCGCCGTCAGCGCGGCCGGGCGCGGCCCCCGCCGTAGGCGGTGACGCCGTCCGCCACGTCGCCGATGACCGCGGCGCCCGCGCCGACCGTCGCCCAGTCGCCGATCCGCGCGCCGGGCCGGGCGGCGACACCGGCGCCCACCAGTGCGCCCTCCCCCACCGTGACATTGCCGGCGAGGCGCGCGCCGACGGCGATGTGGGCGAAGTCGCCGATGACGACGCCATGGCTGGCGCTGGCGGACGTATTGAGGATCGCGTGGCGGCCGATGCGCGCCTCCGCCTGCACCACCGCGCCGGGATGAACGACGGCGCCTTCGGCCAGTTCGGCGCTGGGCGAAACCCAGGCGAAGGGATGAACCAGCGTGGCGAAGGGGCGGCCCTCGAAGCGGCCGGCGATGTCGCGGCGGCGGGCGTTGTCGCCCACGCCGATTACCAGCGCCGTGTTGCGGTCCAGGTCCGACACGGCATCGAGGCCACCGGAGCGGACCGGTGCGCCCAGCACATCGGTGTCCCACAGCGTGCGGTCATCGTCGAACAGGCAGACGACCTCCAGGCCCAGGGCCCGCGCCGTCTCCAGGCACTCCCGGGCGTGTCCGCCGGCGCCGATGATCGCGATCTGATGCATGGCCCGCCCTCTCCGCCGTTCAGCGCCTCATGATACCGGCAAGGCCGCGAGTCGAAAGCGTCGAGTCAGAACAGCCGCTCAAGCGCGGGGCGAAGGTCGCCATAGGTGACGTGGGTCTGGGACGGGCCGTCCTCGGCGACGAACAGGTAAGTAACCTCGCCATTGCGGTCGAAGAGGAAGACCGCCGGAACGCCACGGACGTCGCCGAAGGTGGAGAGCGTCTCCCCGTCGCCCTCGATCAGCCGGAAGCGCGGCGCGGTCTGTTCGATGAAGCGCGCGCGCTGCTCCGGGCTGGATCGGCCGCCGAAGTCCTCATGCACGTTCACGCCGACGACCAGCAGGCCCTTGCCGGCATAGAGATCTTGGATGCGGTTGAAATGAGCGAATTCGTTGCGGCAGGGCGGACACCAGCTCGCCCAGAACGTCACCAGCACCGGACGGTCCTCGATATCCGCCTCCGCCAGGGCGGGGCCGTCAATACCGGGGAGGCCGGCCAGGGTGCGCACGGCGTCGCGCGCCGGCAGACGCACTTCGGCGTGAACCGCCGTCGGCATCGCCAGCATCGCCGTGGATGCGACAAGGAATCGACGTCGGCTCAGCATGTAATCCCGCTACCACGGGGGGTCACAAAAAAGCAATAGCGCCGCGCACGGCTCAGCGCGCCACGACCTCGGGATTGTGAATGACGTCGAAATTGACGGAATTGGCGATGAAACACACCCGGTGGGCCGTGCCGTGCAGGCGCCTGGCGTGCTCCAGCCTGGCCGCGTCGGCGATGACCACCCGCGGCTCGAGCACCACTTCGGTGAAGCGGCCGCCGCTCTTGCCGTCTTCGACCATCGTGCCGCGCGCGTCGTCGCTGTAGTCCAGAACTTCGATGCGGGCGCGGGCGCAGCAGGCAAGATAGCTCAGCATGTGACAGCTCGACAGGGCGGCGACGAGCATGTCCTCGGGGTTCCAGAGCTCGGGAACGCCCAGAAAGGCCGGATCGGACGACGTCGTCAGCGACGGCTTTCCGGGCGCGGCGATACGGTGGGTCCGGTCATAATCCTCGTAGGACCGGAAACCGGCCGCCGCGCCCGTCCAGCGCAGTTCGATGCGATAGTCGTGCCGTCCGTTCGCACTCAACGGATCAACGCCTCCAGAAGGGCTTGCGGCTTTCGCGCCAGGCCGCCTCGCGGTCGATGCCGACGTCCGCCAGCAGGCGGTCGTCCAGCTTGGCGAGCTGCGAGCGCTCGGACTGGCGCTGATGCCAGAGCGAGAGAGTGTTGCCACGCCGCAGCACGCCGTCAACCAGCGAGCTCAGAGGGTTGTGGTGGACGGCGGGTCCAGCGGTTTCAATGATCTTCGCCATCTTAACTACTCCAGTCAGTTCGCGCCGACGTCTTCGGCGCAGGGCTCATCTAGGGGCGTCAAGGGGTACTGACAAACGACAGTTTCTCAGGGTATGTATGAGAAAATCTATTACGGAAGAATCGCCATGGCCCGCCGTTTACCGCCGCTTAACGCAATTCGCGCCTTCGAGGCCGCGGCCCGTCATTTAAGTTTCACGAGGGCATCGGAAGAGCTGAACGTAACCCCGGCGGCGATCAGCCATCAGGTCAAGGGACTGGAGGACTGGTTCGGGTTGAAGCTGTTCAAGCGCCGCAACCGCGAGATCCTGATGACGGAGGCCGGGCAGATGCTGCTGCCGGGCGTGCGGGACGCGCTCGACCTGCTGGAATCGACGACCCAGCGCCTGTCGGCCAGCGACGGCGGCTCGGAATTGCGCATCACCTGCATGCCCTCCTTCGCCTCCAAATGGCTGGTGCCGCGCCTGTCGCACTTCCGGACCCTTTACCCCGACATCGACGTACTGCTGTCGACCGAAGAGCGGATGGTCGATCTGGATGTCGAACCCTTCGACATCGGCATCCGTTCGGGCTGGGGCCAGTATCCCGGCCTGACGGTCTACCGGCTGTTCGACGACGCGGTCTTCCCGGTCTGCAGCCCGGCCCTGCTCAACAGCGACAAGCCCCTTCGCCGTCCCCAGGATCTGGCGGGACACGTGCTGCTGCACGACGACTATCCCGTGGGCTGGACGGAATGGCTGGCGGCGGCCGGGGTCAGCGGCGTCGACCCGAAGCGCGGCCCCACCTTCGACAACTCGGCCATGCTGCTGCAGGCGGCCGCCGAGGGCCTGGGCGTTGCGATGGCGCGCCACGCGCTGGCCTATGCCGACCTGCTGGCGGGCCGTCTCGTCCGGCCGTTCTCGATCACCCTGGCGTCCGACTTCGCCTATTACCTGGTGCACGTGCCGCGGGTGGCCGAGCAGCCCAAGGTGGCAGCGTTCCGGGACTGGCTGATCGCCGAGGCCGACGCCTACCGCGCCCAGCAGGACGCCGGCTGAACCCGGCTCTCAATCCCGCAACAGCAGGTCGGGCACTGGCGGGTCGAAACCGGCATTGACCGTCATCCTGTCCAGCGCCCGGACCGTCGCATAGGGCAGATAGCCGGCGGCCCGGCCCTTTTCGTAGACCCGTGCGATATTGGCGGCGGTTTCGGGATATTCGACCAGCAGCACCGGCTTGCCGGCGGCGCGCGCCAGGTCCAGGTGCTTCTTTGCCCAGTCGAAGGAGTCCCGGGCATTTGGCGTGTCGGGACCGTCCAGACCGAAGAACAGATCCTCCTTGGCCTGGGCGTCGATGGTCCGGCGATAGGCCTCGTTGGCCAGCAGATCCTCGGCGTTCTGGGGCACGATCAGGAAACCGGGCTCGCGACTGCGGGCATGCCGAGCCAGAGCGCGGACGAAGGCGACCATCTCCGCCTCGGCGGTCTTCCGGCCCTTTTCCTGGAAGTACCAGTAGGCATCGACGATATCGAGGTAGACCCCGTCGAAGCCGAAGTCGATGATCCGGTCGAGATAGGCCCCGGGTCCGCCGAAGATGAGGCGCTGCCAGTCCTCATGCCAGAACCGGACCTTGTAGTTGCCGGCCCAGTCGGGGTTCTCCGCCTCCAGCCATGATGGCGGTTTCCGCGACCATGCCGGCTTCCAGTAGTAGCGGTAGTCCTCGGCCTCCCCGATCGACAGATAGGCGAGCACGATGCGCCGGCCGCCATCGGGCTTGCGCTTCATCAGGGCCACGTCCTCGGGCGACAGCGCCCGGGCGCCGCTGCCGTCGCGGGAATAGTCCACGACCGCCAGGTCGAACCCGCTGGCCGCGACCAGCGCCGGATCCGGCCCCGACAGCCAGTAGGTCATCGACCGCGCTTCGGCGATGTCAGCGGCCCGCGCCACGCCCGGGCCCATAGCTGCAACCGCCGCAATCAACAGCAACCGGTACAATACTACCAATGTTGTCATCCGCCGGCTCCGTTATCGTTCTGTTTACTGCCACGCCGCTATAGATCGGCATAGCCAATCGCCTCGCAAAGGTTTCGAGGGCAAGGAGTACGCCATGAGCGAGCCTGCGACCAAGGTCGACGAGAAGAAGACGAAGGATCATCAGATCATCCACGTCCCCAACACGCTGCGCGCCAAGGTGGGCTCGGGCAGCGGCGTCGACCCGGATCTGATCAAGAAGGCCCAGGACGCCATCGACGAGATGGCGGAGGAGTTTCGCGTCTGGGCCGAGAAGGACATCATGAAGGTCCAGGAGATGGTGGCGGACACGCCGAACCAGACCGGCGATCTCGACAAGCACTATGACCGCATCTTCGGCGTCGTCCATGACCTGAAGGGCCAGGGCGGCACCTTCGGCTATACCCTGCTGACCAGCGTCGGCGACAATCTCTGCCACTTCATCGACAATCTCTCCGCTCCGTCCGTGGATGACCTGACGGTGATCGCGCCGCATGTCGAGGCGCTGCGGGCGATCCTGAAGCACGACGTACGCGGCAGCGACGACCCCATCGGCGTGGAGATCGTCGACAGCCTGCACAAGCTGACCCAGCGCCGCCGCTGACGGCCGCGCCAGCGGCGCCTCGCCACGTCCGCGTGGCCTGTGTCACATTGCCGTTCGACGTCAATCCGTTATTGTGATTTCCACAACCAGCGCGCTTGTTCGCGCGCGGGAAGCGGAACGCCGGCTGCGGCCCGCCGCGGCGCAAGGCCAACACGACGCCGAGAAGGAACGGTATCATGGACTACGGCCAGATCTTCTCCGATGCCGTGCGGCAGCTCCATGACGAGCGTCGCTACAGGATCTTCACCGAGCTGGAGCGTCACCTGGGCGAATTTCCCCGGGCGACCAATCACTCCCGCGACGGCCGGCCCGGCGTCACCGTCTGGTGCTCGAACGACTATCTGTGCATGGGCCAGCACCCGAAGGTGGTGGAGGCCATGAAGGCGGCGGTCGACCGCATGGGCGCGGGCGCCGGCGGCACCCGCAACATCTCCGGCACGCATCACGCCATCGTCGAGCTCGAGAAGGAGCTGGCCGACCTTCACGGCAAGCAACGGGCGCTGGTGCTGACGTCGGGCTTCGTCGCCAACGAGGCAGCGATCTCGACGATCGCGCGCTTCCTGCCCGGCTGTGTGATCTACTCCGACGAGCTCAACCACGCCTCCATGATCGCCGGCATCCGCCATTCCGGGGCAGAGAAGAAGATCTTCCGCCACAACGACATCGATCATCTCCGCGAACTGCTGCAGGAAACCGATCCGGCGCGGCCGAAGCTGATCATCTTCGAAAGCGTCTACTCGATGGACGGCGACATCGCGCCGCTGGCGAAGTTCTGCGACCTGGCCGACGAGTTCGGCGCCATGACCTATCTGGACGAGGTCCATGCCGTGGGCATGTACGGCCCGCACGGCGCCGGCGTCGCCGAGCGCGACGGCGTGATGGACCGAATCGACATCATCCAGGGCACGCTGGCCAAGGCCTTCGGGGTGATCGGCGGCTATATCGCCGCATCGGCCGATCTGGTGGATACCGTGCGCTCCTACGCGCCCGGCTTCATCTTCACCACCGCCCTGCCGCCGGGGATCGCCGCGGCGGCGACCGCCAGCATCCGCCATCTCCGCACCAGCGACGCGGAGCGCGAGAAGCAGCAGGAGCGGGCGGCGACGCTGAAGGCGCGGCTGGCCGCGGCGGGACTGCCGGTGATGCCCTCGGTGACGCACATCGTGCCGGTGCTGGTCGGCGAGCCGGCGCTGTGCAAACAGGCCACCGACATGCTGCTGGACGACTACGGCATCTACATCCAGCCCATCAATTTTCCGACGGTCCCGAGGGGCACGGAACGGCTGCGGATCACGCCGGGTCCCGGCCATGACGACGCCATGATGGATCAACTGGTCGATGCGCTGCTGATGGTGTGGGAACGCCTCGGCCTGCAGCTTCAGCCCAAGGCCGACGCGGCGGAGTAGCCCTTCAGGCGGCGCCGACGTCGAAACTCGGCCCGCCGAAACCCGCCTCCACGGGAATGTCGATCATGCGCCGGTCGCCGCGCCGGTAGACGTGCGGCGTGACCACCACCGGCGGGTTGCGCCGGGCGTGCTCCAGTGCGTCGGCCACACTCTCCGTCCGCGCCAGCCGGACCAGGTTGAGCCGCGTGGCGAACACCATCGTGACCTGCCCGGCTTCCGCCTGGCGGATGGCCTCCCCGGGCCGGACCCAGACGCTGTCGACGGCCTCGGTGCCGTCATGGCTGGCCAAAGCCGACTGGGCCTCCGGCATTTCCGCGATGAAGAATGGCGTGTCGAAGCGTTTCGGCAGCACCGGCGGGGTGATCCAGTGGGCGAACGGCACCAGACTCCGCAGCGGAAAGCGCAGATCCTCGCGCTCGGCCATCTCCCCCATGGTGACGCGATTGGCTTCCAGGTCCGCCGCATAGCGGTCCTTCAGCTGCCCGCTTCGCGCCGCGCCAAGGGCGCTGCCATCGGCCTCCAGCGCCAGCAGCACGCCGATCTCCTCGAAGGCTTCACGGATCGCCGCCACGCGGAAGCCGAGGGCGATGTCGTCCAGCGGTTCGGCGTCCAGTGCGCGAGAGCGGGCCCGCACATCCGAATCCTCGGGATCGACCTTGCCGCCGGGAAAGACCATCGCACCGGAGGCGAAGTCGATCTCGTGATGGCGGCGGACCATGAAGACCTCCAGCCCCTCGACCCCGTCGCGGATCAGCAGGAGGCTGCTCGCCGGCTTGGGCTTCACATGGTCGAACTTGCCGCTCAGGTCGGGACCGGACATCCACACTCCCCCGTTTCATGTCAGGTGCGGGGAGGCTATCGCATATCCGCCGCGCCGGGTGAAACGCTGTTTCGGCGCGGGGCCCATGACTTCCCGGCGATCTGGCATGTACCGTGCTACGTAGGGGTCTACGGCGGCGGAATCGTGACCGGGGAATGGGAAACATCTCATCTTGTGATATCCGCCTACCGCGCCAGCATGTCTAGACTGGTAACGGGCGTCATCGCGGGTCCGGCGGCAGCCGGGCCCATCGTCGCAGAAGCAGGAGGACATCCCTCGTGAAACGGTTCCTAATCATCGTCGCGGCCATTCTGGTCATTCTTATCGCCGCCGTGGTCGCGCTGCCATTCGTCGTGCCCAAGAGCGCCATGGTCGACTACGTGGTCGCCAAGATGGAGGAGGCGACGGGCCGGAAGGTCACCGTCGGCGGCGAGCCCGAGTTCTCGGTCTTTCCGGACGTCACCCTGTCGATCAACCAGGTCTCGCTTTCCAATTTCGAAGGCGGCTCGACCGAGAACATGGCCGAGATTCGCTCCGCCGATATCAAGGTCGACCTGATGGCGGCGCTCTCCGGCGAGGTGGTCGTCCGCCGCTTCGTGCTGGTCGAGCCTGTGATCGTCATCGAGAAGAACGCCGAAGGCCGTTTCAACTTCGATTTCGGGGGTGCCACGGCCGCCGCCGGCGACGGCGAGAAGCTGGAGCGCAGCGGCGAATCGGGCGGCGGCGACCTGGTGCTCTCGCTGGACGATTTCCGGATGGAGAACGCGACGGTGGTCTACATCGACGCCCAGACCGGTGAGCGCCACGACATCAGCGGTCTGAACACGACGATGTCCCTGCCCTCCATGTCCGGTCCCTTCGACATGACCGCGGACGCCGAATGGCGCGGGCGAAGGGTCAACATCGTGGCCCATGTCGACGACCCGTCGGCGATCACGGCGGGCCGTCAGACGGCGATCAACGCCGAGGTTTCCAGCGACGACCTGTTCTCCATCGCCTTCAACGGCGCCGCCACGGCCGGCGCCGCGCCGGAGGCCGCCGGCCGTGGCACGGTTTCCGTCGCCAATGTGGCGGAACTGCTCGCCTGGGCGGACATCGTCCTGGGTCCCGACGTCAGGCTGCCCGGCACCCTGTCGCTGGAAGGCGACATGACGGCCTCGCCGACGCGCCTGGCCATCGCCGAGGCCGCCATTCTCTTCGACAAGAACCGCATCGAGGGCTCGATCGCCGCCGAACTCTCCGGCCAGCGCCCGGCGGTCACCGCCGAGCTCACGGCCGGCGACCTGGATTTCCGCGCCTACCTGCCCGAGGGCGGCGGCGCGGCGGCGTCGGGGGGCAACGGCGCGGCCCCGGCGGGAAGCTCCGACTGGTCCGACGACCCCATCGATCTGAGCGCGCTCGGCGCAGCGGACGTGGACCTGTCGCTCAAGGCCAGTTCGATCACGACGGGTATGCTGGATGTCGGCGCCACGGACATCGCCGTGACCGGCCGCGGCAACAGCGCCGAAGTGACGCTGCGCCAGCTCGCGCTCTACGAGGGCAACGCCACCGGCGGCGCGAAGATCGACCTGCGCGGCGCAGAGCCCGGCATGTCGGTGAAGCTGGAACTCGCCGGCGTGCAGGCGCGCCCGGCGCTGCAGCAGTTCGCCGATTTCGGCGACTTCCTCGGCACGGTGAACGCGGACTTCGATCTCACCACCCGCGGCAATACCGAGCGCAAGCTGGTCTCGGCGCTGAACGGCGCGGGCCGGATCACGGTCACCGACGGCGCGATCATCGGCTACAATCTCGCCGCGGCGGTGCGCAATGTCTCCACCGGCGGGCTCGACATGACCTACGACAAGTCGGAGAAGACCGACTTCGCGGAGCTGTCGGGCAGCTTCACGGCGAAGAACGGCCTGATCCACAATCCGGACCTGGCCATGAATGCGCCGCTGCTCCGGGTCACGGGATCGGGCGACATCGCCCTGCCGCCGCGCACCATCGACTACCGCGCCGTGCCGAAAGTGGTGGCCAGCCTGGCCGGTCAGGGCGGCGGCGACGACCGCGGCATCTCGGTACCGATCCTGATCAGGGGCTCCTGGGACGATCCCTCGGTGCAGCCGGACATGGAAGGCATCGTCAGGGGCGTTCTGGAATCGCCGGTGGATGCAGCCAAGGGCGTGGCGGACACGGTCAAGAACGTCGGCGAAGGCGGCGCGGGCGCGGTCAAGGGCGTGCTCGACAGCGTGACCGGCGGCAGCGGTTCGGAGAAGGGCGATGACCCCGTCTCCGGCGCCACGAAGAAACTGAAGGGCCTGTTCGGCGACTGAGGCAGGGCAACGACAACAAGAAATCGGAGAAGCCATTCAATGACGGAAATGGAAGCATCGAACATCGGTGAGTTCCTGACGGCCTACTTCATCGAGTACGGCCTCGCGGTAATCGGCGTGGTGATCATCCTGATCGCCGGCTACTTCGCCTCCAACTGGGTCGCGCGGCTGGTGCGGGCCGGCCTGATGCGCACCGGCAAGATGGACCCGATGGTCGCGCGCTTCACGGCGACCATCGCCCGCTACGGCGTCCTGGCCTTCGCGGTCATCGCCGCGCTCGACCAGTTCGGCGTGGAGACCACCAGCTTCGTCGCCGTGCTCGCCGCCGCCGGCTTCGCCATCGGCCTGGCCTTCCAGGGCACGCTGGGCAACCTGTCAGCGGGCGTGATGATCCTCATCTTCAAGCCGTTTCGGCAGGGCGATTTCATCGAGGGCGGCGGCACCTCCGGCACCGTCGAAGACGTGCATCTGTTCATGACCGAGCTGAAAACGCCCGACAACGTGCAGATCATCATGCCCAACGGTCAGCTGTGGAACACCGCGATCAAGAACTACAGCTTCCATCCCACGCGGCGGCTCGACCTGCTGCTCGGGATCGGCTACGGCGCGGACATCGGCGCCGCGATCGACGCGATCAGGGAGATGGCGAACGCCGACGAGCGCGTCCATCCCGATCCCGCCCCCATGGTGGTGGTTTCGAATCTGGGTGAGAGCTCGGTGGATCTGACCATCCGGCTGTGGTGCAACGCCACCGACTACTGGGGTCTGAAGTGGGAATTCACCCGCGCGCTGAAGGAGAAGATGGACGAGCTGGGCGTCGAGATTCCGTTCCCGCAGCGCACCGTCCACATGGTGAAGGACGCGGCGGACTGACCCACCTGCCGCCGCTCAGAGTACGAAGTCGCCCAGGTGTTCGGCGATTTCGTCCTCGAGGCGGCGGTTGAGGTCGCGCCCCATCTGCTCGACGAATTCCACCAGCACGACATCGCGTTCGTTCAGGGTCAGGTCGTCGCGGACCGTCTGGGAGCGCTCGACGACCGCGTGGGCGAAACCGCGGCCGCGCGCGTTGGCGACGTCGATGCGGACCTCGATACGGCCGGCGAACCGGCTGCCCTGCTGGGTCTTGAACAGCGCCTGCAGGGACTTGTCCGTCGCCAGATCGGTTTCCGTGATCGACGCGTCCAGGATGGCATAGGTCGCCTGCCCGCCCGATCCGGCGGCCCGGAGCCTGTCGCGGGCCCAGTTGGCCGCGACCCGGGCCGGCGGCGTCGGCAGCAGATGCTCGATGTTGGGCGGCTGTCCCGGGGCGACGAAGGGCTGGCGGACGTCCAGCGCCGCGGCGTCCAGCCGGATCGGCGGCAGGTGCCGGAAGGTGACCTGGGGCACCGGTTGCTCGAACGGCTCCGGTGCAGTGCCGCCTTCGCAGGCGGCCACGGCCAGGCCGCCGGACAGGACCAGAAAACCGCGCCTCGTCAGGTTCATTCCGTCTCTCCCAGCAACTCCCCGGCGGAGAAATCATAGGCCCGCGCACAGAACTGGCAGGTGACGGTGACCTTACCCGATTCGTCGGCGAGGTTCCTGATCTCCTCTTCGGGGAAGCGCCGCACAACGGTCACCACCCGATCCGCCGAACAGGTGCATCGGTCCTGCAGCGGCTGCACGTCGTGCAGCCAGACGCCATCCTCATGGAACAGCCGGTAGAGCAGTTCCGGCGCCGTCAGGGACTGGTCCAGCAGTTCCTGCGGCTTCACCGTCCGGGCCAGAACCTGGGCCGTGTTCCAGTCCTCGGCCGCCTTGTCCTCGTCGGGGTCCTTCGGCAGGGACTGCAGCATCAGACCGCCGACCCGCCAGGCGCCATCCGGGCCGCGCGTCGATACCGCCCGGAACAGGGTCGGAAGCTGTTCGGACTGCTGGAAATAGTGCTCGGCGCAGCTCGGCAGATCGTCCCCCAGAAGCTCCACAAGACCCTGGTAGCGCTGACGGTCGCCCTCCCGGTCGATGGTGAGCGCCAGACTGCCCCGCCCCAGCAGGCTCGCGGCGGGACTGGCCTCGGCGGCTTCGCCCTCCTGCTGGCGCAGCCTGACATAGCCGCGCAGGTCGCCGCGGTCCCGATAGTCGCAGACCAGCATGTTCGCCGGGCCGTCGCCTTCCGCCTGGAAGGTGAAGATGCCGTCGAAGTCCAGTGCGCTGCCGATCATCGCCGACAGCGCCAGCGCCTCGCCCAGCAGGGCCGCCGGCGCGGGCGGCAGGTCGTGGCGGTTCAGGATGGCGTCCGCGACCGGCCCGAGACGCACGAGCCGGCCGCGGATCTCTCGGCCGTTGAGGTGGAAAGGCTGGATCAGGTCGTCGTCGAGAGACACCAATTGAGAATGCCCTTCTGTGCGTGGACGCGGTTCTCCGCCTGGGCGAAGACGACGGATTGTGGACCGTCGATCACCTCCGGCGTGACCTCCTCACCGCGGTGGGCGGGCAGGCAGTGCATGAATATGGCGTCGGGCCTGGCCGCCGCCATCAGCGCGCTGTCGACCTGGAAGGGCGCCAGGCGATTGTGCCGGTCGGCGGCGTCGTCGCCCATCGAGACCCAGGTGTCGGTGACGACGCAGTCCGCGCCGTCCACCGCCGCCCTGGGGTCGTTCGTCAGGATCACGTCTCCGCCATTGTCGCGGGCCCACCGCAGCACCTTCGGATCGGGCTCCAGACCCACCGGGCAGGCCAGGCGCAGGCGATAGCCGAAGCGCGCGGCGCCTTCGATCCAGCTGTTGGCCATGTTGTTGCCGTCGCCGCACCAGGCCACGATCTGACCGCGGGAGGGCCCGCGATGCTCCTCCAGCGTCAGCACGTCGGTGACGAGCTGGCAGGGATGGCCGGAATCGGACAGGCCGTTGATCACCGGCACGGTCGCGTGTTCGGCCAGTTCCGTCAGGTTCTGCTGGGCGTAGGTGCGCAGCATGATGGCGTCGCAATAGCCGGAAAGCACGCGCGCGGTATCGGCGATGGTCTCGCCGCGGCCGAGCTGGAGATCGCCGGCGTTGAGGATCACGGTCTCGCCGCCGAGTTGACGCATGGCGGCGTCGAACGACACCCGCGTGCGCGTCGAAGGCTTTTCGAAGATCATCACCAGCAGACGGCCGTCCATCGGCCGGTCGTCATCGGGCGCCGCCTTCGGTCTGCCCTGCCGGGCCGCCTTGCGGCGGCCCGAGTCCTCCAGCACCGCCCGAAGCTCGGCCTCGGGCGTCTCCGCGATGGAGAGGAAATGCGCGCCCTGGATCATGACGCGGAATCCTTGGCCACCAGATCCCGGCAGGCGCCCTCGATCATCTCAAGGGACTCGTCGACCTCTGCGTCGGTCACCACCAGCGGCGGCAGGATGCGGACGACATTGTCGCCGGCCGGCACGGTCAGCAGCTGCCGCGCCCTGAGCGCCGCCGCCACGTCGCCATTGGTCATGGCGCATTCCAGGCCCAGCATCAGGCCCGTCCCGCGCGTACCCCTGATTACCGTCGGATAGCTGTCGGCGATGGCGGCGAGGCCTTGCTTCAGGCGGCTGGAGACCACGTTGACGCGCTCCAGGAAACCCTCGGCCAGCACCTCATCGATAACCGCATTGCCCACGGCCATGGCCAGCAGATTGCCGCCATAGGTCGTACCGTGGCTGCCGGCCGTCATGCCTTTCGCCGCCTCCTCGGTGGCCAGGAAGGCGCCCAGAGGGAAACCGCCGCCGATGCCCTTGGCCACGCCCATGACATCGGGCGCGATGTCGGTCCACTGGTGCGCGAACAGCTTGCCCGTCCGGCCCATGCCGCACTGGACCTCGTCCATCAGCAGCAGGATGCCGTGCTTGTCGCAGAGCTTGCGCAGGCCGGTCAGGAAGGCGCGCTCGCCGACGCGGACGCCGCCCTCGCCCTGCACCGGCTCCACCAGGATCGCAGCGGTGTTCGGGCCGATCAGCTTCTCGGTCGCCGCCAGGTCGCCGAAGGGCGCCTGGTCGAAGCCGTCCACGACAGGGCCGAAGCCGTCGAGGATCTTCTTCTGGCCGCCGGCCGCCATGGTGGCGAGCGTGCGGCCGTGGAAGGCGCCCTCGAAGGTGATGACGCGGTAGCGTTCGGGGTTGCCGTTGGCGCTGTGATACTTCCGGGCGGTCTTGATGCAGCCCTCCATCGCCTCGGCGCCGGAGTTGCAGAAGAACACGGTGTCGGCAAAGCAGTTGTCGACCAGCTTCTTCGCCAGCCGCTTCTGGCCCTCGATCTCGTAGAGATTGGAAGTGTGCCAGAGCTTGCCCGCCTGATCGGTCAGCGCCTTGACCAGCGCCGGATGGCTGTGGCCCAGCAGGCTGACGGCGATGCCGCTGCCGAAGTCGAGGAATCGTCGGCCGTCCGCCGTGAAGAGGGCAGCGCCCTCGCCCCGCTCGAAGGAAATTCCAATCCGGGCATAGGTGGGCATTACGGCTTCGATCATTCTCGCCTCCAACGGCGGTTCTGCTGTGTCGATACAGACTATGGTGGGTTTGGAGTACCTGTTCACCGCCCGCGGGACTGGCCTGAGCGGGAAAAGGCGGGGGTGTATCGGGCGCTTGCCCTACGGTCAAGCCTTGAGGTTGTAGCCTCGTCGGACCAGGGCGTAGGCCCAGACCGCCAGAACGGCGTCGATCGCGAACAGCACGGCGGCGCCGAGGCCCAGGGGCGCGTCCCCCTGGCCGACCAGCGCGTGGCGGAAACCGTCGATGGCGTAGAAGAACGGATTCACGTGTGCAATCGCCTGTGCGAATTCGGGCAGTCGTTCGATCGAATAGAATGTGCCGGAAAGAAAGGCAAGCGGCGTGATCACGAAGTTCGTGATGAAGGCCAGATGATCGAACTTGTCGGCCCAGAGCCCGGTCAGGAGGCCGATGAGCCCCATCATCAGCGAGGCCAGCAGCACGAACAGCACCGACCAGCCGATCGAATGGATCGGCAGTTCGACGAAGAACGACATGGCGACGATCACCGACACGGCGACGGCGAAGCCCCGGGTCACGGCCGCCGCGGCCATGGCGGAGACCATCTCCGCGGGGCTGAGCGGCGGCATCAGCAGATCGACGATATTGCCCTGGATCTTGGCGATCAGCAGCGCCGACGACGAGTTGGCGAAGGCGTTCTGGGTCACCGCCATCATCGCCAGGCCGGGCGCCAGGAAGACCTCGAAGGGCACGCCGCCCACCGGTCCGCGCATGTCGCCGAGCGCCAGGTTGAAGATGGCGAGGAACAGCAGCGTCGTGATGATCGGCGCGAAGACGGTCTGCCCCGCAACCTTGACGAAGCGGTGGACCTCCTTCGAGTAGAGGGTCCAGAGACCGATCCAGTTGACGCGTCCGATGTCCTGGGGCTTGGGCTGCATGACGGTTCCCGGAGGGGCGGCCCGGGGCCGCGCGTGGGTGACGAAGCCCTTCACCTAGAGAGCGGGCGGCGATTGGGCAAGCCCTGGCTTCGCCGCATCTCACTCGCCGCGGCGGGTGTCTAGCCCTTCGACTGCAGGCCCGAGATGGTGACCGTCGGCGAGAGCACGTCGGGATCGATGCGGACCTCGATGATCGACGGGCCGTTCTGCTTCAGCGCCGTCTCCAGCGCCGGCCTGAAGTCCTCTGTCTTCTCGACGACCGCGCCGTGGCAGCCATAGGCCCGCGCGAGGTCGGCGAAATTCGGGTTCTTCAGCAAGGTCGCGATCTCGCGGCCGGTGTAGTCGCGCTCCTGGTGCATGCGGATGGTGCCGTACATGGCGTTGTTGATCACCAGGAAGACGATCGGCAGGTCGTACTGGGCGGCGGTCGCGAACTCCTGGCCGTTCATCATGAAGCAGCCGTCGCCTGAGAAGCTGATGACGTGGCGGTCGGGGTGCACCAGCTTCGCCGCCACCGCCGAGGGCACGCCATAGCCCATGGAGCCGGACGTCGGCGCGAGCTGCGTGCGGTAACGCTTGTAGCGCATGAAGCGGTGCAGCCAGACGGTGCAGTTGCCGCCGCCATTGGCGTAGATCGTGTCCTCGGGCAGGTTCTCCGACATCCAGTTGACGATATCGGCCATCTGCACGTCGCCCGACATCGGCACCGGCGTGGTGAATTCCAGGAAGCGCTGGTGCGCCGCCTTCGCCACGCCCCTGTCCTTGCGCACGACGATGTTCTCGATGGTGCCGGCGAAGCCCGCCGGTGTCGCCACGAGTCCGAGGTCCGCCTGGTAGACCCGGCCGATCTCCTCCGGGTCCGGATGGACATGCACCAGCCGCTGCACGGGGCGCGGAATGGCCAGGTAGGAATAACGCCCGCTGGTCATCTCGCCCATGCGGGCGCCGACGACGATGACCAGATCGGCGGTCTTGATCCGCTCGACCAGATCCGGGTCGGGCGCAATGCCGGCGCAACCGGCATAGGCCGGACCGCGGTTGTCGACGAAATCCTGGCAGCGGAAGGAGGTCATCAGCGGGATGTCGTTGGCCTCGGCGAATTTCGAGATCTTCCGCCCCGTCTCCTCCGACCAGCGCCCGCCGCCGACGATGATCACCGGCCGTTCGGCCGCCGCGACCATCGCCTCGAAGCGGGTGATGTCCTCGCCAACCGGTGCGTAGTCCGGCGCGTGGAAGGGCGTGCCCAGCGCACCTTCGGCGTGATCGCGCAGCATGTCCTCGGGCAGCGAGACCGCCACCGGTCCGGGCCGGCCGCCGGCGGCGGTATGGAAGGCGTGGCTGACGAACTCGGTGGCGCGGCCGGCGTCCTGCAGTTCGCCCGTCCACTTGGTGACCTGGCTGAGGAAGCGGCGGTAGTCGAGTTCCTGAAAGGCCTCGCGCTCGGTCTGGTCGCGGGCGACCTGGCCGATGAAAAGGATGACCGGCGAGGAATCCTGATGCGCGATGTGCAGCCCCGGCGTCGCGTTGGTCGCGCCGGGGCCCCGGGTGACGAAGGCGATGCCGGGCTTGCCGGTCAGCTTGGCGTAGGCGTCGGCCATCATCGTGACCCCGCCCTCCTGACGGCAGGTGATCAGGCGGATGTCGGGCCGGTCGTGCAGGGCGTCCAGCGCCGCGAGATAGCTCTCGCCCGGCACGCAGAAGGCCAGGTCCGCGCCGTGATGGGCCAGCGCGTCGACCAGAAGCTGCCCGCCCGTGCGCTGATTGGTGTTCGTGGTCATCCCCGCCTCTCCGCCAAGCCTCCGAAGCCCAGCGACGCTACGGCCCGGCCGATCCGCGCGCAAGACCGGCGCGTAAGCAAGATTGACCGGACCGCGCCTGCTGATAGGTTTGGCGGCCGGGGAGAAATCAGGGACAGACCGATGGGATTCTTCAATTTCGAGCCGCTCACGCTGCCGCCCGAGGCCGAGGCCCTGCGCGGCGAGGTGCGCGAGTTCATCAAGGAAAACACCGCCCACATGAAGCCCGTGGACCGGGCCTTCAACTGGATGGGCCGGGACCGCGACTTCTCGCGCAAGCTGGGTCAGCGCGGCTGGATCGGCATGACCTGGCCGAAGAAATACGGCGGCCACGAGCGTACCTTCCTGGAGCGCTATGTCGTCATGGAGGAACTGCTGGCCGCGGGTGCACCGGTGGCCTCCCACTGGGTCGCCGACCGCCAGAGCGGGCCGATGATCCTGTCCGTCGGCACCGAGGAGCAGCGCGAATTCTTCCTGCCGAAGATCGCCGCCGGCGAATTCAGCTTCTGCATCGGCATGTCGGAGCCTGATTCGGGCTCCGACCTCGCCGCCACGCGTTCGCGGGCGACGAAGGTCGACGGCGGCTGGCATCTGAACGGCACCAAGGTCTGGACGTCCGGCGCACACACCGCCGACTGGATGATCGGGCTGTTCCGTTCCGACCCCAACCCGGAAAGCAAGCACCAGGGTCTGACCCAGTTCCTGATCGACACGAAGTCGGAAGGCCTGTCGATCCGGCCGATCATCAACCTGGCCGGCGAGCACCATTTCAACGAATGCGTCTTCGAGGACGTCTTCGTTCCCGACGAGCGGCTGATCGGCAAGGAAGGCGACGGCTGGCACCAGGTGACCAGCGAACTCGCCTTCGAGCGCAGCGGCCCCGAACGCTATCTCTCCTGCATCCAGCTCATCTACGAGATGCTGGCCGTGGCGCAGCACCGCGGCGACCCGGCGCTGACCGAGGAACTGGGCCGCATGACCGCGCACGTCATGACGCTCCGGCGCATGTCGCTGGCGGTCGCCGGCAAGCTGCAGCGCGGCGAGAACCCGGCGCTGGAGGCGAGCGTGGTCAAGGACGTCGGCGGCGTCTTCGAGCAGTCCATCCCGGAAATCGCCCAGCGCCTGATCGACGAGGAACCGACGCTGCAGGACGGCACGGACTTCCAGGAGGTGCTCGCCTTCCTGATGCAGGAAGCGCCCAGCTTCTCCCTGCGTGGCGGCACCCGCGAAATCCTGCGCGGCATCATCGCCCGGGGGCTCGGCCTCAGATGAGCGAACTGCGGAACATCCTGACCGACAGCGTCAACGGCCTCTTCGGCGACCGGGTGACGAAGGAACTGCTGACGCAGTTCGATGCCGACGGCAATGACGGCGGCCTGTGGGACGAGGTCGAGGCGCAGGGCCTGACCCGGCCGCTGGTCTCCGAGGAGAATGGCGGCGTCGGCGGCGAATGGCGCGATGCGCATGTGCTGCTCTACGCCAGCGGCTATCACTGCGCGCCGGTGCCCATGGGTGAGACGATCCTGGCGACCTGGCTGGCCGAGAAGGCCGGCCTGCCGGTGCCGGACGGCGTCTCTACCATCATCGACGGCCGCGACACGCTGCAGCTGGCGGGCGGCAAGCTCTCCGGCGCTGCCGGCCGCGTACCCTGGGCGCGGAAGGCCGGTCATGCCGTCTTCGTCGCCGAGGACGAGGGCGGGCCCAAGATCGGTCTGCTCGACCTGTCGCAGGCGAAGATCTCGGAAGGCGAGAACGTCGCCAAGGAGCCGCGCGACGACGTCACCGTCGACGGTGTGTCGGTCGAGATCGCCCCCCTGCCCAACGACATGCCGGCCGACGGCGTGCTGCTCTACGGCGCCATGATCCGCGCTGCGCAGCTTGCCGGCGCGTTGGAGAAGGTGCTGCAGCAGGCGGTGCAGTACGCCAGCGAGCGCACCCAGTTCGGCCGCCCGATCGGCAAGTTCCAGGCGATCCAGCAGGAGCTGGCGAAGACCGCCGGCGAGGCCGCGGCCTCCGGCGTCATCGCCGAAGCGCCCTTCGCGGCGCTGGACGAGGGCCAGCCGGCCGAGTTCCTGATCGCGGCGGCGAAGGCGCGCGCATCGGAGGCAGCCGGGCTCGCGGCCTCGGTCGGACATCAGACGCATGGCGCCATCGGCTTCACCTACGAGCACAGCCTGCACTTCGCCACGCGCCGGCTGTGGTCGTGGCGGTCCGAGTTCGGCGGCCAGCGCTTCTGGTGGCGCCGGCTGGGCGAGCGGTCGGTCGGACGCGGTCCGGACATGTTCTGGCCGGACATCACGGGATAGTCGCATGAGCAACCACGAACTGGTGCGCGTCGAGCGCGAGGCGCGTGACGGCGGCCCGATCGCACGGCTGATCCTCAACCGGCCGGGCAAGCTGAACGCCATGTCGCGGCAGATGAACCGCGAGCTGCGAGAGGCGGCCCGCGAGCTGTCGCAGGATCAGGACCTGCGCGCCGTCGTCCTGCAGGCGGCGGGCGATCGCGCCTTCGTCGGCGGCGCGGACATCGGCGAGATGTCGCAGATGGACGGCCCTTCGGCGCGTGAGTTCATCACCAACCTGCATCTGGCCATCGACGAGGTGCGCCGCCTGCCGGTGCCGGTGATCGGCCGCATCCACGGCTATTGCCTGGGCGCGGGGCTGGAGCTGGTGGCGGCCTGCGACTTCCGCGTTGCCAGCGACAACGCGAAATTCGGCATGCCCGAGGTCCGCGTGGGCCTGCCCAGCGTCATCGAGGCGGTGCTGCTGCCCCATGTCATGGGCTGGGGCAAGGCGGCCGAAATACTGCTTACCGGTGACATGATCGATGCCGAAGACGCGCGTCTCTGCGGACTGGTGCAGAAGGTCACGACTAAGGACAGGCTGGACGAGCAGGTCGACGCCTGGCTCGGCTCCATCCTCGCTTCCGGCCCGAAGGCCGTCCGTCAGCAGAAGAAGCTGATCCGGTCATGGGAGAACATGCCCATCGACGCCGCGATCCGCGCCGCCATCGATGCCTTCGAGGAGGCCAATCAGGGCCCCGAACCGCGCGAATACCTGTCGAAGGCGCTCAGGTAACTCCTTCACAGCCCGCCTTCGCCTTCGCCGTCATCCCCGCCTTGTGCGGGGGTCCGGCAGGAGCCTGATGCGGGTTGCTGCCCGATCCGCCTTCAAGTCAGACCGGATGCCCGCACAGGGCGGGCAAGACGCCATTGACCGGATACTCAATCCGCCCCTTCGGCGCCGCGCAGGCGGCGGACGAGGCGGCGGCGGCCTTCGCCGATGTCGATCAGCATGCCCAGCAGCGCCGGCACGACGAACAGCACCAGCACCGACGCGGTGGCCAGGCCGAAGACGATGGTGATCGCCATCGGGATCAGGAACTGGGCCTGCAGGCTGGTCTCGAACATCAGCGGCGTCAGCCCGACGATGGTGGTGATCGAGGTGAGCGTGACCGCGCGGAGGCGGTCGCCGGCGCCTGAGACAATGGCTTCCATTGCGCCCTCGCCCTCGGCCACGCGGTCGTCGATGGCGGCGACGAGGATGATCGAGTTGTTGACCAGGATGCCGGCCAGGCCGATCAGCGCCACCAGCGACAGAATGGACAGGTCGTAACCCAGCAGCAGGTGGCCGAGAACCGCGCCGATCAGGCCGAAGGGAATGATGGACATGACGATGATCGGGCGGCTGTAGGAGGCGAAGACCCAGGCCAGGATGATGTAGATCGCGGCGAGGCCGACCGCGGCGCCCACCTTCATGTCGCCAAAGGTCTGCTGTTGTTCCTCGGCCTTGCCGGCGAAGCGGTAGTCGACGCCGTACTGCCGGGCGATGCGGTCGAGCGGTCCGTTCTCGAGCGCGCTGAGGATGGCCCCGGCGCCGGCGACGGTCTCGTCGATCTCGGCATACACCCCGACTTCCCGGTGGCCGTCATTGCGCCGGATGCGGGCAAAGCCGGCGTCCTCGCGGAAGCGGACCACCTCCTCCAGCGGCGTCTCGGCGCCGGAGGGACTACGGATGTACATGGTCCGGATCGCGGCCTCGGTCGCGGCCTCGTCGGGCAGCTGCACGCGGACCGTGACCTCCTCGTCGCCGCGCGCGAAGCGTTTGGCGATCGCGCCCTGGAACGCATCCCGGACCTGGCGGGCCACGGTTTCGGTGGTATAGCCGAGCGCCCGCCCCCGGGCGGTCAGTTCCAGGATCAGCTCCTGCTTGCCATAGGGCAGGTCGTCCTCGACGTCGCTCACGCCGGCGAAACGGTCCAGTTCCTCCTTCACCGCCTGGGCCGCCCGTTTGAGGCTCTGCACGTCGCCGCCGAACAGGCGGATGTCCAGTTCGCGCCCGGGCGGGCCGGCGGCCGGCTGCTGCATCGAAAAGCGCTTCAGGCCGGGGACCGGCCGGAACTCCTCGCGCCAGGCCTCGACCACCTCGGCGGTGCGGACGTCGCGGCTGTCGGACGGCGCCAGTTCCACCTGGATGCCGCCCAGATTGTCGCCCGGCACACTCTCGAAGGAGCGGCCCTGGCTGCGGCCCACCCGCTGGAAGGCGATCCTGACCAGGCCGCCCTCGCCATCGGTCAGGCGCTGCTCGGCGCGGCCCAGCGCATCGACCAGTTCGTCCAGCGCCGCCAGCGCGTCCTCGCGCGGGGTGCCGGCGGCCATCTCGATATTGCCCTCGATGGTGTCGGACTCGGGGCTGGGGAAGAAGTTGAAGCCGACGCGGCCACTGCCGACCAGGCCGATGGAGAGGATCAGCGCGGCGACAATGGCGCCGATGGTGACATAGCGGTAGTCCACGGCGCGCTGCACCGCCGCCGTGAAGGGTCCATCCCGCAGCCGGTCGAACCCCGCATCGAAACGCTCGCGGAATCGCCCGTACCAGCCTGCGCGGCGGCTGTCGCCGTGCAGCGCCTCGCGCAGATGTCCGGGCAGCACGAAGAAGCACTCGATCAGGCTGGCGACGAGGACTGAAACGACGACCAGCGGAATGGCGACGATGATCTGACCGATGACGTCGCCGATCATGAACAGCGGCATGAAGGCGGCGATGGTGGTCAGCGCCGCCGCGGTCACCGGCGCCAGCATGCGCAGCGCGCCCTTCTCCGCCGCTTCCAGCGCACCGTGGCCGCGCCGCCGCAGGGTGGCGGCGTGCTCGCCGACCACGATGGCATCGTCGACGATGATGCCGAGCGTCATGATCAGTGCGAACAGGCTGACCATGTTGATGCTCTGCCCGGTCAGCAGCATGACCGCGGCGGTGGCGAAGATCGCGACGGGGATGCCCATCGCGACCCAGAAGGCGACGCGCGCCGACAGGAAGATGAACAGCACCACCAGCACCAGAACCAGCCCGCCCAGGCCGTTGTTGACCAGCAGGCTGATGCGGTCCTCGATCAGGGCGGCAGCGACGCTGTATTCGGTGATCTGGACCGTAGGCGGCAGGGTCGGCCGGATGTCGGCGACATAGTCCTCCACGATCGCCGCCGCCTCCAGCGCGTCGGTCGTGGTCGCGCGCTTGACGATCATCTCGATCGCCAGGTCGTCGCCCAGCCGCCCCACGGGCTGGTTGTCGTCGAAGCCTTCCGTCACCCGGGCGACGTCGCGCAGCAGGATCGACTGCCCCCCGGCGGTCGCGCGCAATTCGATCTCGCCGAAGCCGGGCGCGGTCTTCCGCTCGCCCAGGGCGCGCACCTGCTTCTGGGAGGCGCCGCCCAGTTCCCCGGACGGCAGGTCGACGGACGTTGCCGCGATCCGCTGGGCGATGTCGCCGATGGTCATGTCCAGCCGGCGCAGCGCCTGCGGTGGCACCTTCACCTGGACCTCCTCGTCGCGCATGCCGAAGAAGTCGATCTTGTCGACACCCCGGGCCAGCAGGTCGTCGCGGATACGCTTTGCGACGGTCTTCAGCTCGGCCTCGCTGACATCGCCGCTGATCACCAGCCGCGAAATCTCGTCATAACGCACCACGCGCTTGACCAGCGGTTCTTCCGAATCCTCGGGCAGGGTCGTCACCCCGGCGACGGCGGCGTCCACGTCGGAAAGCGCCGACTGCATGTCGGTGCCGGCCTGGAACTCCACGACGATGGTCGCCGCGCCTTCGCTGGAGTAGGAGTTGACCTCCTTCACCCCGTCGAGGAAACGCACCTCCGGCTCCACCGCCGAAACGATGTTGGAATCGACGTCCTCGGCGCTGGCGCCCGGCCAGACGATGGAGACGGTGACGAAGTCCAGGCCGGTATCGGGGAAGAACTGCGTGTTCAGCCGGTCGAGCGCGAAGATGCCGCCGATCAGCATCAGCGCCATAAGCAGGTTCGCCGCGTTGCGGTGGCGAACGAAGATCGAGACGAGCTGGGCGGGGTTCATCGGCCGCTCGCGGCTTCGGCCCCGTCATCGCCGCCGGCGGCCGCGTCGCGCACCCGCACGCCGGGCGCCATCTCGTTGAACCGGGTCAGCACCACCCGGGCGCCGCCTTCCAGTTCGCCGTCGACGATCACATCGTCGCCCTGCCGCGCCAGCACCTCGACGTCTCGGCGGACCAGGCGGCCCTCCTCGATGACGAAGACGCGATTGTCGTCGTGGACCGCGACGGCCGGCAGGCGGATCGTGTCCGGGAAGCGCCGGTCGGGCAGCTCGATCTCGACGAAGGCGCCGGGACGGATCGGCAGATCCAGGCCGTCGGCGGCCAGCAGGGCGTAGAAGGTCACGCCGCCGGAACCCGGATCGATCTCGGAAGTGATGCGGGAGATCACGGCCTCGTAGGTCAGACGCTCCGGCCCCATTTTCCAGGTCACGGTGGCAGGCCGGCCATCCAGCCCGCCGTCGGCGAGCAGACGCCCGTACTGGGCGTCCGAGAGGTGCCCGCGGGCCTCCAGCGAGTCGGCAGCGACCAGGTGGGCGACGCGGTCGCTGGGGCCGAGCAGGGACCCGACCTGCGCCGAAACCTGGGAAAGGAAACCGTCGAAGGGCGCGCGCAGCTCCGTCCGCGTCAGGTCGCGCTCGGCGCGGGCGAGCGAGACCTGCAGTCGCTCGAGCGCGGCCTGTTGCTGCTGCATGCGCGCCTGCTCGGCCTCGATCGCCGCCTCGCGCTGGGTGACCTTCTGCTGCTGCGTCTGATACTCGATCCGGGCGTTGCCGAGCGACTGGTCGGAAATCGTGCCCTTCTGGTTCAGACGCTCGAAACGCTGCACGTCCTGCGCCTTGATCTCGAGGATCGAGCGGTCCTCGATGAGGGCTGAGCGCTCGGAGGCGAGCCGCGCGCGGGCCTCGGCGACGCGCGCCCGGGTCTCGGCGATCTGCGCCTTCAGTTCGTCGACGGCGGCGACGTAGTCGAACGGGTCGATGCGGAGCAGCAGATCGCCCTGACGCACCGTTCCGCCATTGCGAAAATAATCGCCGACCTCCACGACCTCGCCCTGGACAAGGGCCCGCATGTCGGCCTCCCGGCCCGCTGCGATTTCTCCGAACGCGGTGATGACCGGGAAATTGTCGCTGCGTTCGGCCGCCATGGTCGAAACCGAATAGACCGTCTCGCCGCGTTCCGCCGGCGTCAGCGTGGAGCGGGTCATGAACAGCGCCACGGCGCCGGCGACGCCCGCCAGGATCAGCGCGATCAGGCCGACATAGTTCACCATCCGCCGACGGCGGCCAGAGCGCACGCCGCCGGGCGCTTCCGGCGCGCCGGAGACGCGGAGGAGGTCGCCGTCGCGCGCCGTCGGCCTAGTCTCGGTCCATTCGCTCTTGCTGGAATCGGGCGCCACTTGCTTTACGTTCCCGTCAATCACGCCGCAGATATGGATGCGGCGCAGATGTGAAACAACGACCCGGTACGCAACAGTTCGTAACTGAACCGGACCCTATCATCGCCCGGCCCGGATAACTAACGTGACGCCATGAACAGCCAGACTGACAACGCCATCGAGATTCTCGAGCGGCTCGTGGGCTTCGATACCACCAGCCGGGATTCCAATCTGCCCCTGATCGACTGGACCCGCGATTACCTGGGCGGCCTGGGCATCGAAAGCCGCAAGGTGATGAGCGAGGACGGCCGAAAGGCCAACCTGGTCGCCACCATCGGCGGGGATGGTGACGGCGGAGTCGTGCTCTCCGGCCATACCGACGTGGTGCCGGTTGACGGCCAGGACTGGCGTACCGACCCCTTCCGCCTCACCCGCAAGGGCGACCGTCTCTATGGCCGCGGCGCCTCCGACATGAAGGGCTTCATCGCCTGCGCGCTGGCCGCCGCGCCCCGCCTGAAGGAGAACCGGCTGTCGCGGCCCGTCCACTTCGCCTTCTCTCACGACGAGGAGGTCGGCTGCCTGGGCGTCGGCGGCATCATCGACCACTTCGCCACCACCGATCTGAGGCCCGCCATGTGCCTGGTCGGCGAGCCGACCATGATGCGCGTCGTCAACGCCCAGAAGGGCTGCACGGTCTTCCACACCACCCTGAAGGGCAGGGAAGTGCATTCCTCCCAGATCGACCGGGGCGTCAACACCGTCTACTACGGCGCCGAACTGGTCAGCTTCATCGCCGGCCTGGCCGAGGAACGGATGCAGCGCCCCGCCCCGGCGTTCGATCCGCCCTACACGACCGTCCATGTCGGCCTGATGCATGGCGGCACGGCGGTCAACATCGTGCCCAATCACTGCGAGATCCGCTGGGAATACCGCGCCGTCCCCGGCGACGACGGCGCCGACATCCGCGAACGCGTGCAGGCCTTCATCGAGGAAAACCTGTTGCCGCGCATGCGCAAGGGCTTCCCGGAAGCATCGGTGGAAACGATCGTCAAGGCCGACGTGCCGGGCCTCGCGCCCGAGCCGGACGGCGCGGCGGAAACGCTGTTCAAGCGCCTGGCCGGCCGCAACGACACCGAAGCCGTGTCCTATGGCACCGAGGGCGGAATCTTCCAGGAGGCCGGCATGTCGACGGTGATCTGCGGCCCCGGCGACATCGGCGTCGCCCACCAGCCGAACGAGTTCGTGGACGTCGACCAGATCAGCCGCTGCATGGACCTGATGGACCGCCTGGTCGCTCATCTGGCCGACTGACCAGCCCGGTTTCCGCCCCGAAGGCTCGTCGGTTACCGGCGTTCGGGCGTCGTATTGAGGGGTTACATCTGCCTAATCCGCAGGCACAATGTCATGATTCGGTAAAGGTGGCAGAAGACCGCTGCGCGCAGAAGCCCGACCCAACAGAAACGGAGGGGGGAACATGAGCGATTCCACAGCCGACGCCATTCGGGCGCCGGAAGGACCGGCCGACATCATCGATACAGAGTACGAGATCGGCCAACACAACATTCAGACGAAGGTCGGACCGTTCGGTCTGGACATCCACAATCCGGTCTTTCTTGTCTCGGGACTTGTGATCGTCGCCTTTGTGGTGCTGACGCTGGCCTTCCAGAACAGCCTCGCCCCGGCCTTCGAGAGCCTGAGAGCCTGGCTGACCTCGACGCTGGACTGGTTCTTCCTGCTTTCGGCGAACATCTTCGTGATCCTCTGCGTCGTGCTGATCTTCACCCCGCTGGGCAAGGTCCGCCTGGGCGGCAAGGATTCCAAGCCAGACTATTCTTATCTCGGCTGGTTCTCGATGCTGTTCGCTGCCGGGATGGGCATCGGCCTGATGTTCTACGGCGTCTCCGAACCTATCTCGCATTTCAGTTCGTCGATGGGCGGAACGGCGGTCGGCGACGCCGGCGCACGCACCGACTGGGCGCCGCTGGGCGCCGCGGCCGGCGATCAGCAGGCCGCGCTTTCGCTGGGCATGGCGGCGACCATCTTCCACTGGGGTCTGCACCCCTGGGCGATCTACGCCATCGTCGCGCTGGCGCTGGCGCTGTTCAGCTACAACAAGGGCCTGCCGCTCACCATCCGCTCGATCTTCTATCCGATCTTCGGGGAGCGGGTCTGGGGCTGGACCGGTCACGTCATCGACATCCTGGCGGTCTTCGCCACGCTGTTCGGCCTCGCCACGTCGCTGGGTCTCGGCGCCACGCAGGCCAATGCCGGTCTCGACTTCCTGTTCGGCATCACGACATCGGCCGGCGCGCAGGTCGTCCTGATCCTGCTGATTACCGCGGCGGCGCTGGTGTCGGTGCTCGCCGGCCTGGACAAGGGCGTCAAGCGGTTGTCGGAGATCAACATGCTGCTGGCGATCCTGCTGCTGGGCTTCGTCGTCATCGTGGGGCCGACCCTGGCCATCTTCACCGGCTTCTTCACCAATCTCGGCGCCTATGTCACCGAGCTGGCGCCCCTGTCGAACCCGTTCGGGCGTGAGGACGCGAACTTCAGCCAGGGCTGGACCGCCTTCTACTGGGCCTGGTGGATTTCCTGGTCGCCGTTCGTCGGCATGTTCATCGCCCGGGTCAGCCGCGGCCGCACCGTGCGCGAATTCATGGTCTGCGTGCTGCTGATCCCGTCGATCGTGTCGGTGTTCTGGATGACCGCCTTCGGCGGCACCGCAATCCACCAGATCGTCGATCAGGGCTACACCGCGGTGCAGGAAGCCAGCCTGGAGATCAAGCTGTTCGAGATGCTGGGCGCGCTGCCGCTCGCCGAGATCACCTCGCTGGTCGCGATCATCCTGGTGATCGTGTTCTTCGTGACCTCGTCGGACTCCGGTTCGCTGGTCATCGACACGATCACGGCAGGGGGCAAGGTCAACGCCCCGGTCTCCCAGCGCGTGTTCTGGTGCATCTTCGAGGGCCTGGTGGCGATCGCGTTGCTGCTGGGCGGCGGCCTCGCCGCGCTGCAGGCCATGGCGGTGTCGACGGGCTTCCCGTTCACCATCGTCCTGCTGCTGGCATGCTTCGCCATCGTCAAGGGGCTCAGGTCCGAGCCCAGATAGACGCGCACCGAAGCACTTCACCTCTGCAAGGGGTCGGAGCGCCGCTCCGGCCCCTTTCTTTTTTCCGCTGACGTCACCAGCGCAGGTCGACGTCGAGGGCAAGCTCGGCGTAGACGGCAAAGTGGTCGGAACCTGTCGGCGGCCCGATGTCGACGCGGCGGACACCGAGGCCGGGGCCCAGCCAGACATGGTCGATCGCCAGACCGGCGGCGGCGAAGGTCGAGAACCAGGTGCTGTGCGGCGGCCCGCCGGCGAAGGCGTCGGCCAGCCCGCCAGCCTCCAGCGACTTGTGATAGACGGCGTTCCACGGCGTCAGGTTGAAATCCCCGATCATCGCGACCCGTCCGCTGACGGCGCGTTCTTCACCCGCCATGCCCGCCTGCATGGCGGCGGCCATGATCTGCCGGTCCCGGAGCCGGTGGTAGTCGGCCGACAGGGGCGGCGGCGGATGCAGCACCAGCAGCGCCATGCACTTGTCGGCGTCGAGCTTGCCGCAGAGCCGGATCTCGAGCGTGCGGCCGGAAGGGCCCCCGGCATGCTCGTGGATGCGGAAATCACGGATCGGCGTGCGGCTGAGGATGACGGCGCCGAACACGCCGGGCTCCCCCACCGAGTACGGGTACTCGGGGAAGGTCCGGCGGATGTCGGCGATGTTCCAGGCGAAGACCTCCGTCAGCGCCAGCAGGTCGGGCTGCCGGGCGCGGACGAAGGCGCGGAACTCGAACAGGTCCACCGTGCGCCTGGCCGTATTGTAGAAGACGATCGAGACCTCATGCGCCGCCATCGCCGGCGGCGCCGGGGGCGACTGCAGCGCCGCCGTCGCGACCGGAAAGCCGTTGAGCAGCACCGCCGCCGCCAGCACCGCCGAAGTGCGGCGGCTGCCCAGCAGCAGCGCGAGAACGCACAAGGCGGCGCAGACGATCAGAAGCTGAAGCCGCAGGCTCGCCAGAACGTCGAAGTACCAGATTTCGGCGAAGACGAAACTGCCCGCCGTCGCCAGGAGCACGATCACCGCGATCCCAAAGCCGAGCCGCCTCATGGCCGGCGCCCTCCGTCAGGCGGGTCTCCGGCGCGGCGCGGCCTTCTGCCGGCCCCGCGTTCGCCCGCCGTCACATGTTCGGGTAATTCGGTCCGCCGCCACCCTCCGGCGTCACCCAGACGATGTTCTGGGTGATGTCCTTGATATCGCAGGTCTTGCAGTGCACGCAGTTCTGCGCGTTGATCTGCAGCCGCGGATTGGAACCGTCGTCGTCGCGGACGATCTCGTAGACCCCGGCCGGGCAATAGCGTTGCTCCGGCGCGTCATAGTATTTCAGGTTGTGCTCCACCGGCACGCTGTCGTCCTTCAGCGTCAGATGGATCGGCTGGTCTTCCTCGTGATTCGTGTTCGACAGGTAGACCGAGGACGGCTTGTCGAACGTCAGGACGCCGTCGTACTTCGGATAGTCGATCGGCCTGGCGTCGGACTTCTTCTTCAGCACCTCGTTGTCCTTGTGGCCGTGGCTGAAGGTCCAGGGCACGTTGCCCCGGAAGATCAGCTGCTCGACGCCGGTATAGAGCATGCCGCCGATCAGACCCCACTTGGCGAAGCTCGGACGGACATTCCGGGCCTGGTGAAGCTCCTTGTAGACCCAGCTCTCACGATAGGCTTCCGGATAGGCCTCCAGCACCCTGGCCGGCTCGCCGCCCTCGCCCGCCGCCTGCAGCGCCTCGAAGGCGGCTTCAGCGGCCATCATGCCGGTCTTGATCGCGGTGTGGCTGCCCTTGATCTTGGGCACGTTCATGAAGCCGGCGGCACAGCCGATCAGCGCGCCGCCCGGGAAGGCGAGGTCGGGCACGCACTGCAGGCCGCCCTCGTTGAGCGCGCGGGCGCCGTAGGAGATGCGCTTGCCGCCTTCCAGATAGTGCCGGATATCGGGATGGGTCTTGTAGCGCTGGAACTCGTCATAGGGCGACAGATACGGGTTGGTGTAGTCCAGCCCGATGACGAAACCGATCGCCACCTGGTTGTCCTCCAGGTGGTACATGAACGATCCGCCATAGGTTCCGCGGTCCAACGGCCAGCCGGTGGTATGGACGACCAGGCCCTCCTGGTGCTTCTCCGGGTCGATCTCCCAGAGTTCCTTGATCCCGATGCCGTAGGTCTGCTGCTCGCAGCTTTCCTGCAGGCTGAACCTGTTCATCAGTTCGCGGGTCAGCGAGCCGCGGCAGCCTTCGGCGAAGAAGGTGTACCTGGCGTGGAGTTCGATGCCGGGGGTGTAGCTGTCCTTCTGCTCGCCGTCGCGGCCGATGCCCATGTCGCCCGTGGCCACGCCCTTCACCGAGCCGTCTTCGTGATAGAGCACCTCGGCGGCGGCGAAGCCCGGATAGATCTCGACACCCATCGCCTCGGCCTGCTCGCCCAGCCAGCGGCAGACATTGCCCAGGCTGACGATGTAGTTGCCGTGGTTCTGCATGGGCGGCGGCAGCAGCTTGACCGGCACGCTGATGCTGCTCGGTTCGGTCAGCAGCAGGAACTTCTCGGCGCTGACGGGCACGTTCAGCGGTGCGCCCCGCTCCTGCCAGTCCGGGAACAGCTCGCCGATGCCTTTCGGATCCACCACGGCGCCGGAAAGGATGTGCGCGCCGATCTCGGAACCCTTTTCGAGCACGCAGACCGCGATCTCGTTGCCGGCTTCCTCGGCCATCTGCTTCAGCCGGATGGCCGCCGCAAGCCCCGAAGGTCCGCCGCCGACAACGACGACATCATATTCCATTGAATCGCGTTCCATCCCCAACTCCCTGGCAGAGCCGCCGATGGCGCTGTACCGGCGACCTTCATCACAGTAATGACAGTTCCCACAATTTCAAACGCACGGCAATGGCGGGCGGATCAGCCGTCCGGCGGTGCCATCCGACGCCGAAACGCCTTAGAATGGGGCCTATGGACGACCGGGAAGCCCGATTCAAGTCTGACCTCGCAGCGCTGCAGTTCTACGTCGACGCCGGCGTGGACGTGGCGATCGAGGCCGAGCCTCACGACCGCCTGGCCCCGCCGCCCGCGCCGGCGCCGCAGGTCGAGGACGTCCGGCCGGCCCGTGTCGTAACCGCCGGGACGCCGCGGCAGACCCCGGCGTCGGAGATCGACAGCGACCGCCGGGCGGTGGCCAGTGCGCAGCAGATCGCCCCGGCCTGCGAGACGCTGGAAGACCTCAGGGCCGCGCTGGAGCAATTCGAGGGACTGGCCATCCGCCAGACCGCGACGCAACTCGTCTTCGCCGACGGCAATCCGGAAGCCGAGATCATGATCATCGGCGAGGCCCCGGGACGCGAGGAGGACCGGCAGGGCAAGCCCTTCATCGGCGAGGCGGGACGGCTGCTGGACCGGATGCTGGGCGCGATCGGACTGGACCGGGATTCGGTCTACATCACCAACACGATTCTGTGGCGCCCGCCCGGTAACCGCAAGCCGAACCCCGCCGAGATCCAGGCCATGCTGCCCTTCCTGAAGCGCCATATCGAACTGGTCCGCCCGAAGGTCATGGTGCTGGCAGGCGGCACGGCGCTGTCGGCCCTCTATGACGTGGAGGCGCGGATCACCCGCGAACGCGGCAAGTGGCGGGTCTACGAGGCGAGTTTCGGCCCGGCGCCCGTCCTGCCGATCTTCCATCCCGCCTATCTGCTGCGCAATCCGGCGGCCAAGAAGGAAAGCTGGTCCGATCTGCTGGCCCTGCAGGCGAAATGCGCGGAACTGGGGATCGCCGGCCTGACGTGACCGGTCCTGCCCTCGACGGCCCGAAAACGGCGCGTCATGTTTTCCTGTGGCCAGTGCCCAGCCGGTCTTGGTAACAATACTGCAACATTGCGCCCGTTCAGGGGGAGGTGCGGCCATCAGGTCCCCGGTTTGATGAAATACAATTCCGGCGGGTTCACCGTATTGCTGGAAAGATTCGGGGATGCCGACGCGTTCATTCTCTCCCGATGGGGAGTCCGGATGGCGGTCGCCGGGGGACTGCTGCTCTGGATCGCCGCCATCCCTGTCCTGGACAGGCTGATCGGCCTCGACGATACGGAGCAGGGCGCGGTCGAGAACCTGCAACTGGTCATCCTGAGCGCGGCGGGCGCGCTCTGGCTGCTTGCGGCGGCCCGTCCCCGCCCCGAATTTGCAGAAACATTCCGCGCCCTCGCCCTCGGCGTCGCGGCGGCTTGCATCGCCGGACTGGGACGTGAGGTCACCTGGGGCGAGATCTGGGACTGGCCCGCCGACGCGGTGCTGGCCGCCCATCTGGTCAGCTGGCCTGCCGCCGCCGCCCTGATCCTGGCCGCCTTCTATCGCTGGCTGTGCCGGGAACCCTCGAGACTGGAAGGGCTTCGCAGGGCGTTTGCCTCGATGGAGTTCGAATTCCTGATCATCGGCGTGGGCTGCTTCCTGGCCGCGGACCTGCTCTTCGAGAAGGAACTGCTGCAACTCCATCACGACAAGGTGCTCGAGGAGGCGATCGAACTGTTCGCCTATGCGCTCTGGTTGGCCGGCGCCCTCCATGCCACGCTTCGCGGGCGGAGACGCGGCCGGCGCGGCAGCGCCGCGGCGCGTTAGCAGGTTTGCGCGGGCTCTCTTGAGCCGGCGGCGCGGACGGTGCACCATCCCGGACCGGCATCCTGGGGAGGAATGAAGATGACCGATCGCTACGCCGAGTTCAGCACCTTCGAGGTCGACTATCCGGCCGAACGCGTGCTGCGGCTCACCATCAACAACCCGAAGTCCATGAACTCGCTGGACCAGACGGGCCACAATCACCTGACCTATGTCTGGAACGAGGTCGACAAGGACCCGGATATCTCGGCGGTGATCCTGACCGGCAAGGGCAAGGCGTTCTCGGCGGGCGGCGACTTCAAGATGATCGACGCGATGGTGAAGGACTATCACGCCCGCGTCCGCTCCTGGAAGGAAGCCAAGGACCTCGTCTACAACATCATCAACTGCGGCAAGCCCATCGTCTCCGCAATCAACGGCGTCGCCGTCGGCGCGGGGCTGGTGTCGGCGCTGCTGGCCGACATCTCCATCGCGGCGAAGAACGCCAAGATCGTCGACGGCCACACGCGCCTCGGCGTCGCCGCGGGCGACCACGCGGTGATCAACTGGCCCCTGCTCTGCGGCATGGCCAAGGCCAAGTACCATCTGATGCTGTGCGAGCCGATGACCGGCGAGGAGGCCGAGCGCATGGGTCTCGTCTCCCTGGCCGTGGAGCCGGAAGAACTGGAGGCCAAGGCGCTGGAAGTGGCGACGCGGCTGGCCAACGGCGCGCCCTCGGCGCTGCGCTTCACCAAGTACGCGCTGAACAACTGGTACCGGATGGCCGGCCCCTCCTTCGACGCCTCGGTGGCTCTGGAGATGCTGGGCTTCACCTCGCCCGAGGTCGTCGAGGGACTGAATTCCCACCTGGAGAAGCGCGCACCGGTCTTCGATCCGAAGAGCGACGCCTGAAAAAGGAGAGCACGCGATGGACAGGAATGCATTCGAGGCGGGCCTCGCCCGCGACGGCTTCGACAATGCCGGGGTCAAGGAAATGCCGCCCGGCTGTCACAACGACGCGCATGCCCACGACTTCGAGGTGCGGGCGCTGGTGCTGGAAGGTCATATCAAGGTCGTCTGCGCCGGCGAGACCCGGGAGTGCGGGCCAGGCGACGTGCTGACCATGGCCGCCGGCCGGGAGCATACGGAAGACGTCGGCGCCGACGGCCTGAAGTTCATCGTCGGCCGCAAGTACGGCTGAGGGATCATGAAAGGCGCGTTCGAGGATATCGAGGTCGGCGAGGCCCGGGAGACGGCGAGCCGGACGGTGACGAAGGCGGAGATCCTCGCCTTCGCCGAGGAGTTCGATCCCCAGATCTTCCACCTGGACGAGGAGGCTGCGAAACAGACCGTCTTCCGCGGTCTTTGCGCCAGCGGCTGGCACACGGCCTCGCTGATGATGCGGCTGCAGATGGACGCCTGGAAGTCGAACTATTCCATGGGCTCGCCGGGGTTCGACGACCTGCGCTGGCTGAAGCCGCTCCGCCCCGGCGATACGATCCACGTCCGCGCCACCTGCATCGACAAGACGCCGTCGCGCTCGAAGCCCGACCGGGGCTCCGCCCGCTGGAAGACCGAGGTGGTCAACCAGAAGGGCGAAGTGGTGCTCGACGCCGAACTGATCGGCATCTACCGCAAGCGCGGCGCCAACTGAAACGAGCGTTTCGCCGCCGCCGGGCAGCCGTTATCATCGCCGGAAACCGGATCAACGCGGGAGGGCGACATGGGCCAGTGGATCAAGCTTAAGGCCTCGGACGGCCATGAATTCGACGCCTGGCGGGCCGCGCCCGCCGGCACGCCGAAAGGCGCGGTCGTGGTGATCCAGGAGATCTTCGGCGTCAACGCGCACATCCGCGACGTCGCCGAGGGCTACGCGGCGGAAGGCTACCTGGCCATCGCGCCGGCGATCTACGACCGGATCGAGCCCGGCCTGGAATGCGGCTACACGCCCGAGGAAATCGCCAAGGCCCGCGAATGGCGCGCCGCCTGCGACCTGGACAAGGTGCTGCTGGACATCGAGGCCGCGGTGGACGAGGCGTCGAAGGCGGGCAGGGTCGGCATGGTCGGCTATTGCTGGGGCGGCTCGCTGGTCTACATCGCCTGCTGCCGGATGGGCGACAAGGTCGCCGCCGGCTCGGGCTATTACGGCGGCCAGATCATGCCGCACATCACCGAGGAGGTGAAAGCGCCGCTGATCCTGCACTTCGGCGAGAACGACAAGTCGATCCCGGTGCAGGACGTGCGCAACATCGCCGAGTCCCATCCGGAAGTCGGCGTGCACCTCTACAAGGACACCGGCCACGGCTTCAACTGCGACCACCGCGCCGACTATCACGCCGAGAACGCCCGGGTCGCCAGGGAGCTGACGCTGAAGCATTTCGCCGAGCACGTCGACGCCTGACGGCCCCCGCGCCTCGCGTCCATTACGTGTCGGCGGCGACAGACATCCGATCCTGACGTGTGCACCATTCGGTAACTACGGGGCGGGATGATGCCGTTCGCGGGTCGGGGAACGGCGCGGCGAGGCGCGGATTGTCTGAGCACATACATGCCAGGGAGATGGCGGCGAACCAGGTGATCTTCCGCGAGGGAGAGGCCGGCGACGACGCCTACATCCTGGAGAGCGGACGGATCGAGATATCCATGGGCGAGGGCGATGCGCAACGCGTGATCGCCGTGCTGGAGCCGGGCGAGATCTTCGGCGAAATGGCCCTGATCGCCAACGCCCCGCGTTCGGCCACCGCCACAACGATCGAGCCCTGCACATTGCTGGTGCTGCGCCGCAACCGCCTGATGAAGCCGATCGAGACCGCCGATCCGATCATGCGGCTGACCATCCAGATGATGGTGGAGCGGCTCAACGACGCCTCCCGCTGGAAAGCCGGCCAGCCGCTGATCAGCCAGGGCAGCGAGGCCCAGCGCCGGGCCTTCGCCGAGGTGCGCGAACTGGCGCTCCGGCGCGTGCGCACCGAACGCGAGCTGCGCCGCGCCATCGAGAAGGACGAGCTGACGCTCCACTACCAGCCGATCGTCGGGATCGCCGACGGCAGTCTGGCCGGCTACGAGGCGCTGATGCGCTGGCACCACCCCGAGCAGGGTTTCGTGCCCCCCGCGCGCTTCATCCCCCTGGCCGAGGAAAGCGGCATGGTGGTGCAGATGGGGCGCTGGGCGCTGGAGCGCGGCCTGCAGGAACACGCCGCGATCGTCGCGGTCTACCGCACCGTCCATCCCGGCCAGCCGCCGCCCTTCATCAGCATCAACGTCTCCGCCGCCCAGTTGCACGATCTTTCGGAAATCGACCGCTTCGCCGGCATCATCGAGGCCACGGGCGTCGAGCCGGATCAGATCAAGCTGGAGATCACGGAAAGCCTGATGGCCGACGACCCCGAGCATGCCGCGGAGGCCCTCGGCCGGCTCAAGGATCTCGGCGTCACGCTGGCCATCGACGATTTCGGCACCGGATACTCCAGCCTCAGCTATCTCCATCGCTTCCCGCTGGACACGCTGAAGATCGACCGCTCCTTCGTCAGCCGCATGGACCATGACATGGCCAGCCGGCTGCTGGTGCGCGCGATCGTCGACCTCGCCGCCGATCTCGGCCTGCAGACCGTGGCCGAAGGCGTCGAGACCGAGGCGGAATACGCCGAGCTTGCCGAACTCGGCTGCGACTTCGGCCAGGGCTATCTCATGGCGCGGCCGTGCCCGGCGTCGGACCTGCGCGGTATGCTGGCGCAAGCGGGGCCGGACTGGCGCGGCTGGGGCACGGCTCAGGTTTCCTCGGCATAGGCCGCCAGCCCGGCGGCGAGATGATCGATCAGCGCCCGCACGGCCGGGCTGTTGCGCAGCCGCTCGTGCGTCGCCAGCCAGATCTCCAGCTCCAGGTCCAGCACGCCCGGCAGCACCGGCACGAGCTCGGAGTCGCGGGCGGCCAGCGGCGCCTGGCAGCCACCGATACCGTAGCCCGCGCGCAGCATGGCGAGCTGGGCGGTCTCGGAATCGGTGCGAAAGGCGAAGGTCTCGGCGGAGACCGGCACGCCCTTCGCCGCCATCAGCTGCAGGATGCGCGGGTTGCGGTCATAGCCGATCAACCGGTGCCCGGCGATGTCGCCGATGCCGGCCGGCAGGCCATGGCGGGCGATGTAGCTTCGATGCGCGTAGAGCCCCAGCCGGACCGTCGCCGCACGCCGCGCGACCACTGCGAGCTGTTCGGGGCGCACGGTCCGGACGGCGACGTCCGCCTCCCGCGTCAGCAGGTTCAGCGGCTCGTTGGTCGAGACCAGTTCGATCTCGATCCCCGGATGGCGCTCGGCGAAGAGGGTAAGCATGGGCGGCAGCACCGCCTCGGCCATCACCGCCGGGGCCGTCAGCCGTACCGGTCCAGCGATCGCGCTCTCCGAACCGCCCGCCGAGCGTTTCAGCGCCGAGGCGGCGGCGGCCATCGCCTCGGCATTCGGCGCCAGGCGGAGCGCCAGCGGCGTCGGTCTCATGCCGGCGCGGGACCGCGTGAACAGCGCGCCGCCCAGTTCCGCTTCCAGCGCGTCGATGTGGCGGCCGACGCTGGGCTGCGACAGCCCCAGCGCCCGCGCCGCGCCAGAGAGCCCGCCTTCCTTCAGGACTGCAAGAAAGCTCTGCAGGTGATTCCAGTCGAATTCCGCTTTCATACGAAAATGAATAGATAACTCACGGATTCAGTCAATTTCCATTCGTCATGATCGCGCGCACCTTTCCGTCAGACCTTCGGGAACGCGAAAGGAGCGAGTCATGACGAGAACCATCCTGATCATCGGAGCCACCGGCGGCGCGGGCCGCGCCGTGGCGGAAGCCGCCCTCGCCCGCGGCCATGATGTCCGCGCCCTGCAACGCCGGCCCGAGGCGGCCGAACTCGACCGCCGCATCGAGATCCGCCGGGGCGACGCGATGAACGCCGATGACGTCATCGAGGCCGCCGACGGCGTCGACTACGTCTTCCATGGCGCCAATCCGCCGGGCTACCGGCACTGGGACAGGCTGGTGGAGCCCATGGCCATGAACGCCGCCATGGCGGCGAAGGCCGCCGGCGCGCGGCTCCTGGTGCCGGGCAATGTCTACAATTTCGGTCCCGACCAGTTCCCGCTCATCCGCGAGGATGCGCCCCAGAACCCGGTCTCCGCCAAGGGCGCGGTGCGCAAGGCGATGGAGCAGGCAGTGAAGGCCAGCGGCGCACGGGTGACCATCCTGCATGCGGGCGACTATTTCGGCGCGCAGGCGCCGGCGTCCTGGTTCTCCAACGTGATGGCGAAGCCCGGGCGCGCGCCCCGGCACATCTACTGGCCCGGCGACCGGACAAGCGGTCACGCCTTTGCGTACCTCCCGGACTATGCGGAGGCGTTCATGCGCCTGATCGAACAGGAGAACCGCATGGCGCCCGTTGAGGACCTCCACTTTGCCGGCCATTACCTCGACCCGGGCATTCGCCTGGCCGAGATTGCGACCCGCGCTGCCGGCCTCGAGTCGCGGAAGATCAAGTCCTTCCCGTGGTGGGCGGTGCGCCTGGCCGCGCCATTCGTGCCGCTGTGCCGGGAACTCCTCGAAATGCGCTATCTCTGGTTCACCGACGTGCGGCTGGACAACACCCGGCTGGAGGCCCTGATCGGGCCGGAGCCGCGCACCGCGATCGCCGCGGCGGTCGAGGAAACCATGGGCCGGATGGGCTGCCTTCCGCATGCCGGCACTTGGAGCGGGGCCGAGCCATCCCTATTCTCCGGGTAGCCACCTTCCCGCCTCAGGAGTTTTTCCGCATGTCCGACCTTTCGCAGACCGACGAGCTGTTCTTCGCCCGCGCCGGGCTCGACCGCGCGAAGACCGAACGGCAGGTATCGGAGGCGCTGCAGGGGATGGACGACGGCGAGCTGTATCTGGAGTACAGCCAGTCGGAAATGCTGGCCTTCGATGACGGTCGCCTCCGCAACGCCAGCTTCGACACGGCCCAGGGCTTCGGGTTGCGTTCGGTCGCCGAGGAGGCGCAGGGCTACGCCCATGCCTCCGACCTGTCGGAGGAAGCCATCGGGCGCGCCATCGGGACTGTGCAGGCCGTGCGCCGCGGCCATTCCGGCTCCATGGCCGACGGCCCTGCCGGCACCAACCGCCTGCTCTACGGCGACGAGAACCCCATCGGCTCGCCCAGCTTCGCGGAGAAGGTGAAGCTGCTGCAGGAGATCGACGCCTATGCCCGGTCGAAGGACCAGCGCGTGCAGCAGGTCACCTGTTCCCTCGCCGGTTCCTGGAAGGCGGTGCAGATCATCCGCGCCGACGGCCAGCGCGCCGCCGATATCCGTCCGCTGGTGCGCCTCAACGTCTCCGTCGTCGTCGGCGACGGCGACCGTCAGGAGACGGGCTCCGCGGGGACAGGCGGCCGGACCGGCTTCGAAGCCTATCTGGACCCGGCCCGCTGGCAGGCGGAAGTCGACGAGGCGCTGCGCCAGGCGCTGGTCAATCTGGAAAGCGTCGCCGCCCCGGCCGGCGAGCAGACCGTGGTGCTCGGTCCCGGCTGGCCCGGGATCCTGCTGCACGAGGCCATCGGCCACGGCCTGGAAGGCGACTTCAACCGCAAGAAGAGCTCGGTCTTCTCCGGCCTGATGGGCCAGCGCGTTGCCGCGCCCGGCGTGACGGTGGTCGACGACGGCACCATCGAGGACCGCCGCGGCTCGCTCACCATCGACGACGAGGGCACGCCGTCCAGCCGCACGGTGCTGATCGAGGACGGCATCCTGACCGGCTACATGCAGGACCGCATGAACGCCCGGCTGATGGGCATGAAACCCACCGGCAACGGCCGGCGCGAGAGCTTCGCCCACATGCCCATGCCGCGCATGACCAACACGGTGATGCTGAACGGCGACCGCGATGCGGAGGAAATCCTGCGCAGCGTGAAAAAGGGCGTCTACGCCACCAGCTTCGGCGGCGGCCAGGTCGACATCGTCTCCGGCAAGTTCGTCTTCACCTGCACGGAGGCCTACGAGATCGAAGACGGCCGCATCGGCCGGCCGATCAAGGGCGCCACGCTGATCGGTTCGGGCGAGGAAGTGCTGAAGAAAGTCGCCATGATCGGCAACGACATGGCACTCGATCCCGGCATCGGCACCTGCGGCAAGGCCGGCCAAGGCGTGCCGGTCGGCGTCGGCCAGCCGACCCTGCGCATCGACGGCCTGACCGTCGGCGGCACGGGCTGAACCGGGGCGGCGGCGCCTCTCAGGCGGCTGCTTTCTCGGCCACGCCCGGATCCTTGGTGGCGGTGAAGCGGATCTGCGGCCAGTCCTTCTGGCCGCGGTCCAGATGCCAGGCGTTGCGCGCCAGGTAGACCGGATCGCCCTCGTGGTCGTCGGCAATGGCGGTGTTGTTTTCGTCGCAGAACTTCTTCAGCTCGGCATGGCTGTCGGCGGAAACCCAGCGCGCGGTATACAGCTCGGCCGGCTCGAAGCGGACGGGGACGTTGTATTCCGAGCTGATCCGCTCCTGCAGCACGTCGAACTGCAGCGCGCCCAGCACGCCGACCACCCAGTCGGCGCCGAAGCGCGGCTTGAAGACGCGCGCCACGCCCTCCTCCGCCAGCTGCTGCAGCGCCGCGCCCAGGTGCTTGGCGCGCATGGGGTCGGTGGCCCGGACCCGCTGCAGCAATTCCGGCGCGAAGCTCGGCACGCCTCGGAAACGCAGCTCCTCGCCCTCTGTCAGCGTGTCGCCGATGGAGAGCTGGCCGTGGTTCGGAATGCCGATGATGTCGCCGGGCCAGGCTTCCTCGGTGGTGGCGCGGTCGCCGGCCAGGAACATCACCGGGTTGGAGACGGCGAGCGACTTGCCCGTGCGCACGTGCTTCAACCGCTGGCCGCGTTTGAAATGGCCCGAGACCATGCGCACGAAGGCGACGCGGTCGCGGTGCTTCGGGTCCATGTTCGCCTGGATCTTGAAGACGAAGCCGGCGACCTTGTCCTCCTCGGGCTGAACCATGCGGACGTCCGATTGCAGCGGGCGCGGCGGCGGCGCGAAGGCGCCCAGCGCGTCCAGCAGATCCTGCACGCCGAAGGCGTTCAGCGCGCTGCCGAAGAAGACCGGCGTCATGGTGCCGTCGCGATAGGCCTGGCGGTCGAAGGCGGGGCAGAGACCGCGCGCCATCTCGGCGGTCTCCCGCAGTTCCGCCGCCGGCCCCTCGCCCAGCAGCCGGTCGAGCTGCGCGTCCTCCAGGCCCTTCACCTCAGCGATGCGGTCGCCCTGCTTGTCCTTGGTGCGCTCCATCAGCACCAGCCGGTCGCCCATCAGGTCGTAGCAACCCTGGAAATCGCGGCCCATGCCGATCGGCCAGTTGGCCGGGGTCACGTCGAGGGCGAGATCCTGCTCGATCTCGTCCATCAGTTCGAAGGGATCGCGCGCCTCCCGGTCCATCTTGTTGATGAAGGTGATGATGGGCACGTCACGCAGGCGGCAGACCTCGAAGAGCTTGCGCGTCTGGGGCTCGATGCCGCGCGCGGCGTCGATCACCATCACCGCCGAATCGACCGCCGTCAGCACGCGGTAGGTGTCCTCGGAAAAGTCCTCGTGGCCCGGCGTATCCAGCAGGTTGAAGGCGTGGCCGCCATAGTCGAAGGTCATCACCGAGGCGGAGACCGAGATGCCGCGCTCGCGCTCCATCTTCATCCAGTCGGAGCGGGTGCGCCGCTGCTCGCCGCGCGCGCGGACGGCGCCCGCGGCCTGGATCGCGCCGCCGAACAGCAGCAGCTTCTCGGTCAGCGTCGTCTTGCCCGCGTCCGGGTGGGAAATGATGGCGAAGGTCCGCCGCCGGGCGGTCTCGGTCTCGATGGTGGTCATGGCGGGGGACATAGTGGATTTCGGCCCGCGCGGGAAGTGCGGCGATGCCTGGTCGCCGCGCCCTACGCCCTTCGCACCGCCGCCGTCAGCAGCCCCGCGCCGATCAGGAAGCCGCCGCCGATGCGGTTGACCAGGCGCATGGTCGCGGGCTGTCGAAAGCGGGCACGGAGCGTCCCCGCCGCCATGGCCCAGAGCGCGACATTGACCCCGGCGAGGATGACGAAAGTCGCCTCCAGCACCACGAACTGCATGAGCACCGGCGCGGCCGGGTCGACGAACTGCGGCACGAAGGCGACGAAGAAGACGATGCCCTTCGGGTTGAGCGCCGTGACGACGAAACTCTGCAGGAAGACCGATTGCATGCTGGCCGGAGCGATGCGCTGTTCGAGCGCCGCCGGATCGGGCTTCGCCCGCCAGAGCTTCACGCCGAGCCAGATCAGATAGGCGGCGCCCACGAGCTTCAGCGCGGTGAACAGCGTCGCCGAGGCCGCCAGAACCGCGCCCGCACCGGCCAGCGAGACGGTCATGGCCGTGAAGTCGCCCAGCATGGTGCCCGGCACGGTGCCGAGCGCCGTCCGCCGGCCGCCGTTCAGCGCGTGCGAGACGGCCAGCATGACTGTCGGTCCCGGCACCGCAAGCAACGCCGCGCTGGCGAGGACGAAGGCGATCCAGAGTTCAAGCGGCATGGGCAGGCTCCGTCAATTCAGCCACCTGACTGAATGCAGAAGCCGGCGCTCGCCGCAAGCCTATTGATCCACCTCGATCTCGAGCGCGAGCAGGATCGCGCTCCAGCTCTTGCCGTGGCCGTCGAGGTTGAGCGAGCCGTTGACGCCGCCGTCCAGCGCGCTTTCGAGAACGAAGTTCAGGCCGTGCAGGTGTGGGATCTCGTGGCGGACCACCCGGCCTTTCACCTGTGCGCCGAAATGCGCCTTTACCGCCTCGGTCGTGACCTGGTCGCGGACCAGTTGCCAATCGGCAGGGTCATGGACCCAGAGCGAGATGTTGGAGGTGTCGCCCTTGTCACCGGCGCGGGCATGGGCGATCTCGCGGAGTTCGATCCGGCGGGTCATCGGGTCCGCATCGGGATCGCAAATGACACGGCGTCCTGGGGCTCGACCCCAGGACCCAGTCTTTGTGTTCGCTGGACCCTTGGATCAAGTCCAAGGGCGCCGGGAAAGAATTGCGGGACGCTCACCCGAACACCTCCACGCGGGTCGGCACGTCGGACCGCGGCAGGAAGGCGTCGTGGGTGACGACCGACGGCGTGACCCGCCCGCGGAAGCCGCCGCCGCCCGCCGGGCCGCAGCAGAGCAGCGATTCAACCTCCCAGAGCAGCGTCTCCGCCCGTTCCCGTTCGCGGAAGCGGCCGGCGACCCGGAGACGCACATCGGTCCCCTCGGGCGCGACGCCGTGGTCGTGGTGCCGGTGCAGTGACTGCACCCCGATCAGGTCGAGGCGCAGATCCTCGGTAAAGCCGTGCACCCGGCGCAGGCGTTCTTCCGTGACCTCGCCGGCCAGCCGGGCCCGGCCGGCGGCGCCGCGGCCGGCATAGGAGACCTCGCCCTCGGCCAGGAAACCGCCGTCGAAAGCGACGGTGACCTTCAGCGTCTCCGGCCGGGCCGCGCCGCCCGCGCCGGAGAGCGCCACGACGTCGCCGCCCCGGTCATCGAGCTGCACGCCCGAGAAGTCGGCGGTGACGTCCGGCGTCAGATAGCGCGCCGGGTCGTGCACCTCGTAGAGCAGCTGTTCCTTGACCGTCGCCGCCGTGACCATGCCGCCCGTGTCCGCCAGCTTGGTCAGTTCGAACGTGCCGTCGGCGGCGACCTCGGCCAGCGGATAGCCGACCCGGGCGAGACCGGGCACTTCCTTGTGGCCCGGATCGGCGAAATAGCCGCCCGTGACCTGGGTGCCGCATTCCAGCAGGTGCCCGACCAGGGTGCCCGCGCCCAGCAGCGGCCAGTCGTCCGCCGCCCAGCCGAAGCGGTGGCGCAGCACCGAGAGGAACAGCGCCGGGTCGGCGATGCGTCCGCCGATCACCAGCGAGACGCCGGCTTGCAGCGCCGGCAGCAGGGCGTCGGTACCGAGATAGGCGTTGGCGCCGAGCAGTTCCCGGCCGACATCGGCCACGGTCAGCCGGCCGCCGTCGAGCGGCGTCTCCGGCCCGATCAGCGCGGTGACGTCATCGCCCAGCACCGCGGCGGCGCGGCCGCCGTCCACGCCCAGCGCCATGGCGACCTCGGCGGCGCGGCGCGGATTGGCGACGCCCATATTGGTGACGATGGTGCAACCGCCGGCGATGCAGAGCGGCCAGACGGCCTTCAGCCGCGCCTCCAGCTGCGGGTTGAAACCCTTCGCCGGGTCCAGCTTGCGGTCGCGATGGCCGAAGGCCAGCGTCCGCTCGCCCACGCATTCGAACACCAGCGCGTCGAGCCGGCCGTCACGGGCGAGATCGACGGCGCCGTCCAGCCGGTCGGCGGAGAACCCCGCCCCACAGCCGATCCGGACGGCGCCCCCGTTCACTTCGCGAAGTCGTCGCGCGCGGCCCGCGCCGCCGAAAGCCCCCCGGCGAGCCAGCTCTGGTCGGCATCGGCATAGCTTGCGGTCTTGTTCAGCGCGTTGGCGGTGTTGTTGACCGCCTCCTTGACCATGCGCACGGCGACCGCCGGCATGGAGGCGGCGCGCTCAGCCATCTCGATCGCCTTGTCCTTCGCCTTGCCGTCCTCGGCGACCTCGTCGACCAGGCCCCAGTCGAGCGCCTGATCCGACTGCATCCGCTCGCAGAGGATGATGATGCGCTTGGCCCGGGCCGGCCCCACCAGGCGCGTCAGCCGCGGCTGGGCGTTCCACTGCAGGTTCAGGCCGATCTTGATCTCGGGCACGTAGAAGTAGCAGGACTTGCCCATCACCCGCCAATCCATCGCCAACGGCAGGGCGAGACCAGCGCCGACGGCGAGGCCTTCCATCGCCGCGACCGTGATCTGCGGCATGGTCTCCCAAGCGTCGCACATCTTGCCGCCGAGGAAGAAGCGGTCGCGGATCTGGACGTCCGTCATCCCCTCGGTCTGCCACATTTCCGTGTCCGTCAGGTCGGCGCCCGACGAGAAGTACTTCTCGTTGCCGGCGAGCACGACCGCCTGGGTCTCCTGATCGTTGTGGAAGCTTTTCGCCACCTCGGTCATTTCCCGGATCAGCGGCGGGTTGAAGGCGTTGAGCTTCTCGCCGCGGTCCATGGTGACGACCGCGACCGGTCCCCGTTTCTTGATCTCGCAGAATTTCCAGCCCATCATTTCCTCCCCAGGTGAATGGCTACGCGCCCTGTCTAACCTTCCACCCAGGCGATGCGAAGGATATTCGTCGCGCCCGGCGTCCCGAAGGGCACGCCCGCCGTGATCACCAGGCGCTGGCCGGATTCGGCCAGTTTCTCCCGCTTCGCGATGCGGCAGGCGCGGTCGACCATGTCGGCGAAGTCGCGCGCGTCCTCCGTCAGCACCGGCCTGACGCCCCAGGCCAGCGCCAGCCGCCGCGAGGTCTCCAGCCTGGGCGTCAGGCAGAGAATCGGCTTGGCCGGGCGTTCCCGGGCGGCGCGGAACGAAGTCGAGCCGGACGTGGTGTAGGTGACGATGGCCGCGGCGTTGACGGTTTCCGCGACCTGGCGGGCGGCGGCGGTGATGGCGTCCGCGGCGGTCGCCTCCGGCACCGCGCGGTCGGCCTCCATCATGGTGCGGTAGTGGGCGTCGTTCTCGGTCGCCTGGATGACGTCGTTCATCGTCGTGACAGCCTCGACGGGGAACTCGCCCACCGCCGTCTCGGCCGACAGCATCACCGCGTCGGCGCCGTCATAGACGGCCGTTGCGACGTCGGAAACCTCGGCCCGGGTCGGAAACGGGCTGCTGACCATGGATTCGAGCATCTGTGTCGCCACCACCACGGTCTTGCCCGCCGCCCGGGCCTGCCGCACCAGAGACTTCTGGAGCACCGGCACCCGCTCCACCGGCGTTTCCACGCCCAGGTCGCCGCGCGCGATCATGACGCCGTCGGAGAGGTCAAGGATTTCCTGGAAGTGCTCGACGGCCGATGGCTTCTCGATCTTGGCCATGACCAGGGCCTGCCCGCCGGCCAGCTTGCGCGCCTCGGCCACATCCTCGGGACGTTGCACGAAGCTCAGCGCCAGCCAGTCGACGCCCAGCGAGATCGCGAACTCCAGGTCCCTGCGGTCCTTGTCGGACAGCGCCGCCAGGGGCAGCACGACGTCAGGCACGTTGACGCCCTTGTGGTTGGAGAGCTTCGAGCCCTGCAGCACCTCGGTTTCGGCCGACTTGCCGTCGCAGTCCAGCACCTTCAGCCGCACCCGGCCGTCGTCCAGCAGCAGATGCGATCCCTTTTCAAGCACCTTGAAGATTTCCGGATGGGGAAGCTGCACCCGCTTCTCGTCGCCCATGGCGTCGTCCAGGTCGAGACGCAGCTTGCGGCCGCGCTTCAGTTCGATTCCGCCATGCTCGAACTCGCCGATCCTGAGCTTGGGCCCCTGCAGGTCGGCCAGAATGCCGATGGGGTGGCCCCGCGCCTCCTCCAGCGCGCGCACGACGCGGTGCCGCCGCCGGTGATCGGCATGGCTGCCATGGCTGAAATTGAAGCGGAAGACGTCGACGCCGGCGTCGAACAGGCTGGCGATGCGCGCCGCCGTCGAAGTGCCGGGCCCCAGCGTGGCAAGGATCTTGGTCTGGCGGTTACGGTGCATGGAACTTTCCCGCTCTTGAACGAATGATGATCGCACGGAAGTCGTTGACGTTGGTGAATGTCGGGCCGGTTGCGACAAGATCGCCCAGCCGTTCGAAGGCCCGGTGCGTGTCGTTTTCCGCCAGCGCCCGGCCGAGATCGATCCCGGCTTCGCGCGCCCGGAACCAGGTCGACGGATCGACGATCGCACCGGCGGCTTCGCCGGCCCCGTCCACGCCGTCGGTATCGGCCGCGAGCGCGCTGATCCCGCCGGCGCCGCCCAGCGCCAGGGCCAGCGCCATGGCGTATTCGCGGTTCGGGCCGCCGAGCCCCTCGGCGTTCCGCACCGTGACCGTCAGTTCGCCGCCCGAGAGGATGAGACTGTCGCCCGGTTCGTGCTGAAGTCTGCGCGCCATGTCGGCGTGGCCGGGGGCGCGGTCGCGGGCTTCCCCTTCCAGCGCGTCGCCTAGATCGATCACCCGCAGCCCCTCGGCCTCGGCCAGCGCCTTCGCGGCATCCAGCGCATCGCGGGGCCGCGCGATCAGGCGGTAGTCGCTTTCGGGAAGGGCGATATCTTGCCTTTCGGCTTCCTTCGCCAGATGGCGGCTGACTTCGGCCGGCGGCGCGATCCCGTATCTTGCCAGCACGGCGAGGGCATCGGCGGGTGAGGTCGGGTCGGGTACGGTGGGTCCCGACGCGATCACCGCCGGATCGTCGCCGACCACGTCCGAGATCGCCAGGGTGACGACCTTCGCCGGTGCGGCGGCGCGGGCCAGACCGCCGCCCTTGATGGCCGAAAGCCGGCGGCGGACGGTGTTGATCGCCCCGATCGGCGCGCCGCAGCGGAGCAGGTCCCGCGTGACCTGCTGCTTGGCCGCCAGGCTCACGCCTTCCGCCGGACAGGTCAGCAGGGCGGAGCCCCCGCCGGAAAGCAGGCAGATGACCTGATCCTCGGGGCCCAGGCCGCTGACCAGATCGAGTATCTCGCGCGCGGCCGCCAGGCCCCGCTCGTCCGGGACCGGATGCGCGGCTTCGACGACCCGGATATGGCGGGTCGGGCGGGCGTAGCCGTCGCGGGTGACGACCAGACCCTCCACGTCGCCGCGCCAGGCGGCCTCGAAGGCCTCCGCCATGGCGCCGGCGGCCTTGCCCGCGCCTACGACCACGTTCCGTCCGCTCCCCGGCGATGGCAGGTGACCGCCAAGGCAGTTCGCCGGCCGCGCGCGATCGACCGCGGCCTCGAACAGTCTCAGCAGACAGGCCCTGTCCACTTCCCTGGCACTCATGCGAACTTCCCACCGTGCTCTGCACCCGTTGCGCGCAGCACCATAGGAACTCGCACTGGCCTCCGCCACGGGGAAGGAAGACGATATTGGCTGCAGGCGGTGACTTAGCGCATGCGAAATTGCTGCTAGGATCGGATGCAGCATGGGAGGGCCGGGATCTCGAATGGCCGGATTGAGCACATTCTGGGTGGCGCACGATCGAGGCGAGTCGCCCGAGGCGGTGCAGATCCGCGTCCAGCAGATGGCGGTCATCGTCCGCCGCGCACCGCTGATGTTCCTGGCGGTCGCCTTCAACGCCATCCTGACCGCCGCCATCGGCGCCGACGCGCAGGATCGGGAGATCGCCATCGCCTGGGCGGGAACGCTGTCGGTACTCTCCGGGATCGGTTACCTGCAATGGCGTACTCGGCGGCGTTCGCAGACGCCGGACTATGTCAGCGACCGCGGGCCGCGCCGCCTGGCCAGGATCGCGGCGGTGCAGGGCCTGCTGTGGGGCGGCGGCGCCGCCATCCTTATCCCGGAAGCGCCAGTCCCCGAACAGGTCATCATCGGCCTCATCGTCGCCGGCATGGGCGCGGGCGGGGCCACGGTGCTGTCGGTGGTGCCGCTGGCGGCCATCGGCTTCACGGTGGGCTGCGTGCTGCCGGTGGCGATCCGGTTTGCGCTGATCGGCGACGCCATCTACCTGATGCTGACGGCGATGAACCTGCTGTTCATTCCGGTCCTGCTGGTGATGGCGCGCAGCGTCTATATCTCCTTCGTCGATTCGATCCGCGCACGGGTCGCCAATGACGAGCTGCTGGCGGAACTGTCCGAGGCCCGCATGAGCCTGCTCGACGCCATCGCGCACAGTTCCGAGGGCTTCGCCCAGTTCGACGAGGACGACCGCATGGTCGTCGCCAACGACCGCTTCGCCGACTTCCTGGGCATCGATCATGAGCGCATGAAGCCGGGGACGGCCTTCGTCGACATGCTACGCCACGCCGCCCTGCCCCGGCGGGTGGAGGAAGGCGAGGTCAGCCGCACGTCCTGGATCGAGGAGACAATGGCCGCGCGCAGCGGTCCGGGCTCGGCGCAGGTGGAAGAGATGGCCGACGGCCGCTGGGTCGGCGTCTACCACAACCGCACCAGCCGCGGCGGCATGGTATCCACCGTGGTCGACCTGACGGCGATGAAGCAGAACGAGACGGAACTGGTCCGCGCCAAGGTGGAGGCGGAAGCGGCCGACCGCGCCAAGTCGGAATTCCTCGCGCTGATGAGCCACGAGCTCCGCACGCCGCTGAACGCCATTCTCGGGTTCGCCGAACTGTTCATGGATGAGGGCTTCGGTCCCCTGCCCGATCCGCGCTACCGCAAGCACGCCAGCGACATCCACGCCAGTGGCGCCCACCTGCTGGAGATCATCAACGAGATCCTCGACCTGTCGAAGATGCAGGCGGGCTATTTCGAGCTGCAGGAGAGCGTCGTCGACCTGAACGAGCCGATCCGCTCGGTCGTGCGGATGCTGCACGAGCGCGCCGACCGCAAGCACCTGCGACTGGTCACCGACTTCGACCCCGAGGTGCCGCCCGTCGTCGCGGACCAGCGGACGGTGAAGCAGATGGTGATCAACCTGGTCGGCAACGCCATCAAGTTCAGCCGCACGCCGTCCGACATCCGCATCAGCACCCGGTTGACCGACAGCGGCGAGGTCGCCATCGCGGTCGCCGATCGCGGCATCGGCGTCGCCGCCGCCGACATCCCCCGGATTCTCCAGCCATTCGGCCAGGTCGAATCCGTGATCAACCGTCACGAGCAGGAAGGAACCGGCCTCGGGCTCTATCTGGTCAAGCAGTTGATCGAACTGCATGGCGGACGCATCGAGTTCCGCTCGGAGCCCGGCCGGGGCTCGACGGTCACGCTGTTCCTGCCGGCCGGGCGACGGGTCGACGCGGCGGCGCAGTAGGCGTCGTTCAGGGCTGCTCCGGCGCCATGATTTCCACCGTCTCCCCGGCACGGACGGCGCGGTAGAAACAGCTCCTGCGGTCGGTGTGGCAGGCCGGACCGGTCTGATCGACCAGCAAAAGCAGCGTGTCCCCATCGCAGTCGTAGCGCAGTTCGACCAGGCGCTGCACATGGCCCGAACTCTCGCCCTTGCGCCAGAAGGCGCGGCGGGAACGCGACCAGTAGCAGACCCGGCCCGTGGCCAGCGTCTCGGCGATGGACGCGGCATTCATCCACGCCATCATCAGAACCTCGCCGCTGTCATGCTGCTGGGCGATCGTCGGCACCAGGCCGTCGTCGTTGAACGCGATCTCGTCGATGAAGCCCGGCTTTTCCGTCATCTTGCGCCTCCGTCCGGATGGGCGGAGACCTACGCGCCGGCGGCCGGCTCGGCAATGGGGAAATGGCAGGCGACGCGGTGGCGGGGCGCGATCTCGGCCAGCGGCGGCTCGACGTTCGCGCATTTCCGCTCCGCCCTGGGGCAGCGGGTGCGGAAGCGGCAGCCCGAGGGCGGGTTCATCGGCGAGGGCAGTTCGCCCGACATCAGGTTGACCGGGTCGGGCCGGACGCCGGGATCGGGCTCGGGCACCGCCGAGAGCAGGGCGCGGGTGTAGTGGTGCCTGGGATGGCGGTAGAGCGCTTCCGAATCCGCCTCCTCGACGATCTTGCCCAGATACATCACCGCCACCCGGTCGCAGATGTTCTTCACCACCGCCAGGTCGTGGCTGATGAACAGCATGGTCAGGTTGTAGCGATCCTTCATGTCGTGAAGCAGGTTGAGAATCTGCGCCTGCACCGAGACGTCCAGCGCCGAAACCGGCTCGTCGCAGATCAGCACTTCCGGATCGAGCACCAACGCCCGGGCGATGGAGATGCGCTGACACTGACCCCCGGAAAACTCGTGCGGGCGGCGATCCAGGGAGATTTCCGGCTCCAGGCCGACCGCCTCCAGCGCCTGGACGACCCTTTCGCGGCGCGAGTTCAGGTCGCCCCAGCCGATCACTTCCAGCGGCGCGGCGACGATCTCGAGCACCGTGCGGCGCGGATTGAGGGAGGAGACCGGATCCTGGAAGATCATCTGCAGCTTCGGGCGGACTGCGCGCAGCGCCTCCCCGCGGGCCCTGGTCAGTTCCATGCCCTGAAGCCGGACCGAACCCGAGGTGGGCCGCGGCAATTGCATTACCGCCCGCGCCGTCGACGACTTGCCGCAGCCCGATTCGCCGACCAGCCCCAGCGTCTCTCCCGAACGCAGCGTGAAATTCACCCCGGAGACGGCCTGCACCGGCCCGAACTCGACCACCAGGTCCTCGACCTCCAGCATGGTCTCCGTCATGCTGGGGCCTCCTGCTTCAGGGGCTTGAAACAGGCGAACATGTGGCTCGGATCGTTGGAGACCCGCTCCAGCCGGGGTTCCGACTGGCGGCAGGCGTCATCGGCATAGGGACAGCGTGGCGCGAAGCGGCAGCCGGGCGGCGGCGCGATGAGATTGGGCGGCCGGCCGCCGACGGTCTCGAGGCGCTTGTGGGGCGGATCCTCCAGCCGGGGAATCGACCGCAGCAAGGCTTCGGTGTAGGGCATGCGCATGTTGGCGAACAGTTCCGATGTCGCCGCCCGCTCCACCACCCGGCCGGCATACATCACCGCGACGTCGTCGGTCCGTCCGGCGACCACGCCCAGATCGTGGGTGATCAGGATCATCGCCATGTTCCGCTCGCGGGACTGCCGCGCCAGCAGGTCGAGGATCTCCGCCTGCACGGTGACGTCGAGAGCGGTCGTCGGCTCGTCGGCGATCAGCAGCTTGGGCTGGCAGGCCAGCGCCATGGCGATGGCGACGCGCTGGCGCATGCCGCCCGAGAGCTGGTGCGGATAGGCGCGCACACGCTCTTCGGGCTGGGGGATGCCCACCGCCTGGAGAAGCTCGACCGCCAGGCTGCGCGCCGCCGACTTCGACATGCCGAGATGCCGGATCGGCCCTTCGGAGATCTGCCGGCCGACGGTCATCACCGGGTTCAGCGACGACATCGGGTCCTGGAAGATCATGGCGACCTCCGGCCCCCTGATCCGCCGCAATTCCCGTTCCCGCATCTCCAGCAGGTTGCGGCCGTCCAGCACGATGCGGCTGCCGCGTCCGATCCGCGCGTTCGACGGCCACAGTCCCATGATCGTCCGCGACAGTACCGACTTGCCGCAGCCCGATTCGCCGACAATGCCGACGGTGCGGCCGTGGCCGAGTTCCAGGTCGACGCCGTCGACGGCCCTGAGCCGGCCCATCGGGGTCTCGAAGTGGACGCTGACATTCTCCAGCGACAGCAGCGGCGCGCTCAAAGCCGGCTCTCCCGCGTGTCGCCCAGATTGCGGAGCTGGTCCCCGATCAGATTGAAGGACAGAACCGTCAGGCACATCACGCCGGCCGGAATGAAGGTGATGTGCGGCGCCTCCTGCAGGTAGTCGCGCCCCGATTCGATCAGGTTGCCCCAGGACACGGCCGGCGCCTGGACGCTGAGACCGAGGAAGCTCAGCACGCCTTCCACCACGATCAGCACTGCCGTCACGAGCAGGCCGTAGACCAGCATCGGCACCATGACGTTGGGCAGCAGCTCGCGCACCAGGATGCGCAGGTCGCTGGCCCCGCTGGCCCGGGCCGCCAGCACGAACTCGCGCTGGGCGAAGGAGAGCGTCGTTGCGCGGGCGACACGGGTGAAGGCCGGCACCGACAGAAAGCCCAGCGATATGATGACGTTGGGGATCGTCGCCCCGGCGTAGAAGATCACGGCGGTCAGCAGCACCAGCGCCGGAAAGGCAAGGATAACGTCGATGCCGGCGACGACCGCGGCCTCGATCCAGCCCCGGTAGTAACCGGCGGTCATGCCCAGCGTGCCGCCGATCAGCAGGCCGATCAGCGGCGCCAGCAGGCCGATCATCAGCGATGTCTGGCTGCCCTTCAGCAGGCGCGAGAGAATGTCCCGGCCGAGATTGTCCGCGCCCAGCCAGTAGGTGTATTCGACGAACTCGTCGGAACCCTGCAGCGCCTGTTCGCCCACGGCGCCGGGCGGCACGGCAGGCGAGAGAAAATCCATGCTGTCATGCTGCGCCACGGGCAGCAGATCCGCGGTCAGGGCGCCGAGACACATCAGGCCCAGCCAGACCACCGAAAGCCAGAAGGCGAGGCCAAGGCGCCGGCGCCGCGGCCGCAGGGCGACTTCCTCGACGGCCTCAGCCATGGCCGCGCTCCACCCTGACGCGCGGATCGATGGCGGCGTAGAGCATGTCCACGGTGAAGTTGATCACCGTGTAGAACACCGCGATGAACAGCACGCAGCCCTGCACCATCATGAAGTCGCGCGCGAAGATGTTCTCCACCAGCAGCCGCCCCAGCCCCGGCAGCGCGAACAGCGTCTCGATGACCAGCGCGCCGCTCATCACGTTGGCGACCTGCAGGCCGAGGATCGTCAGCAGGGTGAAGGAGGCCGGCCGGAGCGCATGGCGGAACAGCACGCTCGCCGGCGGCAGGCCCTTGGAGCGCGCCATGGCGATGTAGTCCTCGCGCAGCACGCCGATCATGTCGGAGCGCAGCACCCGCATCAGCACCACCCATTCGGCGGACGCGATGGCCAGCGCCGGCAGGATCATGGAACGCAGGTTCGCCCACAGGCCGTCGGAGATGCGCTGATAATCGGTCGCCGGCAGCAGGTCGAGCTGCAGGGCGAAGACATAGATCAGGATCAGGCCGAAGACGAAATTGGGGACCGAGACGAAGACGAAGCCGATCGTGGTGATCGCCTTGTCCCGTGCGGTGTTTGCCCTGTAGGCCGAGTAGAGACCGAGCGGGATGGCCAGCAGGACGGCGATGATCTGCGACAGGATCATCAGTTCCAGCGTCACCGGCAGGCGGGCGAAGATCGCTTCCAGCACCGGTTCGCCCGTGCGGATGCTCGCGCCGAAATCGCCGGTCAGGCAATTGCCGATCCATTCCAGATAGCGGATCGGCAGCGGATCGTTGAGACCCAGTTCCTCGCGGATCTGGTTGATTTCTTCCAGGGTCGCGTCCTCGCCGGCGATGGCGTAGGCCACGTCGCCGGGCAGCAGGCTGATCATCAGGAATGTCAGGACGGAAACCGCGAACACCACGCCGACCAAGCGCAGCAGCTTGCGCGCGACGAAGTTCACGTACCCGCCCCGTTGGTTCGGCGCGCGGCCGGACCAGCCCTGGACATCATCGTTACCTCCCTGAGGCGGTTCTTTTGTTCGACCGCGCCTCGTTGGAAGGATTTTGAGCCGAAAGGCTCGCCCGGCGCAACCCGCGTGGGCGCGGGGGCAATCAGGTCACACGCGCTCCAGCACCACGGCGATGCCCTGGCCCACGCCGATGCACATGGTGCAGAGCGCGTAACGGCCGCCGGTGCGGTGAAGCTGGTTCACCGCAGTCAGCACCAGCCGCGAACCGGAGGCGCCGAGCGGATGGCCAAGCGCGATGGCGCCGCCATGGGGATTCACGTGATCGGCGTCGTCGGGCAGGCCGAGCTGGCGCGTCACCGCCAGCGCCTGCGCGGCGAAAGCTTCGTTCAGCTCGATCACGTCCATGTCGGCGATGGTGAGGCCGACCTTCTCCAGCACCTTCTGCGAAGCCGGGGCCGGACCGATGCCCATGATCCGCGGCGCGACGCCGGCCGTCGCCATGCCCAGGATCCGCGCCCGGGGCGTCAGCCCGTGCTTCGCCGCCGCGGCCTCGCTGGCCACGAACATGGCGCAGGCGCCGTCATTGACGCCGGAGGCATTGCCGGCGGTGACGGTGCCGCCCTCGCGGAACGGCGTCGGCAGTTTCGCCAGGCTCTCGACCGTGGTTTCGCCGCGGATGTGCTCGTCATGCGCGACGACGATGGCGTCGCCCTTGCGCTGCGGGATGTTGACCGCCGCGATCTCCTCGGCGAAGACGCCGTCCTTCTGCGCCTTCGCGGCGCGCTGCTGGCTGCGGGCGGCGAAGGCGTCCTGATCCTCGCGCTTGACCTGGAACTCCTCGGCGACGTTCTCGGCCGTCTCCGGCATGGAATCGATGCCGAACTGCTTCTTCATCTTTGGATTGACGAAGCGCCAGCCGATCGTCGTGTCGTGAATGTCCGCAGACCGCGAGAAGGCCGTCTCCGCCTTGCCCATGACGAAGGGCGCGCGGGTCATGCTCTCGACGCCGCCGGCGATCATGAAGTCGGCGTCGCCGGCCCTGATCGCGCGTGCCGCGGTGCCCACGGCGTCCATCGACGAGCCGCAGAGCCGGTTGACCGTGGAACCGGGCACGGACTGGGGCAGTCCGGCCAGCAGCAGCGCCATGCGGGCAACGTTGCGGTTGTCCTCGCCGGCCTGATTGGCGCAGCCGTAGATCACGTCGTCCAGCGCGTCCCAGTCGACGCCGGCATTCCGCTGCATCAGCGTCGCGATCGGATGCGCGGCCAGATCGTCCGCCCGGACCGACTTCAGCGCCCCGCCAAACCTGCCGAACGGCGTGCGCGCCGCCTCGCAAACGAAAGCCTCGGCCATGGCTGTTTCCTCCCGGTTGCCGTGCTGGAAAACGTTTCGCCGCGGAAACTAGAGCGGCTGCGGCGAATATGGAACCCGCCTTGCGCCAGCGGGCACGGCGGCCATGCAGCCAGCCGTCGGTCGAGTTCCGAGCGCCGTCTGAACCGAGAATGAACCGCCGGTTGGAAGGCGGTTCAGGCGCGATGGCCATTCTCCTTCCCGACAGGGCGAGAAGAAGGAGAATTCGCCATGAAACCGCTGAAGTCCCTCGCGATCCTTCTGGGTATCGGCCTCGCCGGCGGCGCGGCCGCCGCACCCTTGCAGCCGCCTCCCGCGCTGGCCCTGGGGCCGGCCCTGACCGAGGCGGCGGAGGTCGACTTCGAGATCCGCCTCGGTATTCCGGGGCTGGAGCGCCACGACGACCGCACCGACCGCCGCCTGATCACGCCACGGCGGGCTGTCCGCATCGCCAACGCCCGCGTCCCGATGCGCGTCCGCTCCGTCGACCGCACCGGTCGCGCCTTCGTCGTTCACGGCATGAGCCGCCGGGGTCCGGTTTCCGTGTCGGTGCACCGCTTTACCGGCAAGATCATCGACGTCGACTTCGGCCACGACCGGCGGGCGCGCCGCCATCGCGGCATCTCCGCCAAGCGGGCGGCGGACATCGCCACCGCCCGTCTGCCCATGCGGGTCAACGCCATCGCGCCGCGCGGCCGCGTCTACGAGGTCCGGGGCTTCAGCCGCGCGCACGGCCCCGTCACGATCGAGGTCGACCGCTTCACGGGCCGCATCGAGGATGTCGACTACGCCCGCGGACGTCATGGCCCCCGCTTCGGCCACCGGGACCGTGACGCCGACCACCTTGAAAGGCGCCGGGGCGGACTGGATATTATCGTCCGGAACAACGACGATGATGGCGACGACCGGCGGCGAGGCGGCGAACGCCGCCGCGAGAACCTGCGCGACGTCGGACCCTGACGAAGAGAGAGGCGTACATTGCACCGCAGTCTCACATTCGCGCTCGCCCTGCTCGCCGCCCTCGCGGCGGGCGGGACCGGGTTCGCGAAGCCTGACGACGGCCGACATTCGCCCGCACGGGGGTTCGCGGAGCGCTACGCCGAGCCCGAACGGCGCGGCGGCGGCAACCCCTGGGAGCGGCGCGCCGAGAACGGCCGACGGAAGGCGGACGAACTGCCGCTGTCGCAGATACTCCGGCGCATCCAGCAGAGCGAGGGCGGGCAGGCCGAGCAGATCCAGTACGCGGACGGCCGCTATGTCATCATGTGGCGCTATCCGGACGGACGGCTGCAACGGCTGATCGCCGACGCCCGGACCGGACGTGTGAGCCAGGGAAGGTAGGACCATGCGGATACTTGTCGTCGAGGACGAGGCCGCCCTCAGGGAGGGGCTGAAGGCGACCCTGCAGCGCGTCGCCTATGCCGTCGACACTGCCGAGGACGCCGACGAGGCGGATATCCGCATGGATGTCGCGCCCTACGACCTGGTGCTGCTGGACGTGAACCTGCCCGGCCTGGACGGAGTCACCCTGCTGAAGAACTGGCGCCGCAAGGGTGTCACGACTCCGGTGCTGCTGCTGACCGCTCGGGACGGCTGGCGCGAGAAGGTGGCCGGCATGGACGCCGGCGCCGACGACTATGTCACCAAGCCCTTCCACCAGGAGGAACTGCTGGCGCGCATCCGCGCCCAGATCCGCCGGGCCGCGGGCAAGGACGTCTCCGTCCTCACCTTCCGCGATCTGGAGATCGACACCACCGCACAGCGCGTCTTCGTCGGCGGTCAGGATGTCCGCCTGACCGGTCAGGAGTACAAGATCCTGAGCTACCTGGCGCACAATGCCGGACGAGTCATGTCCCAGTCGCAGATTATCGACCATGTCCAGGACGAGAACTCGGAAACGACCTCCAACGGCGCCGAGGTCCTGATCAGCCGGATCCGGCGCAAGATCGGCCGTCACTGGATCGAGACCATCCGTGGCCTAGGCTATTCCTTCCGCGCCGATCCCGGGCCGGCCGAATGACGGCAGCGGCCCGCCGGCCGTCCCTCACCCGGCGCATGATCCTGCTTTCGGTCGCCGGGGTGCTGCTGGTGACCGCGGTGTCGGCCTGGATCGGCGCACGCCTGCTGGAACGGGAACTGGACGGCCTCAGGGACCGGGAACTCGGCCGTCTAGCCGATCACATCGTCCACGATCTGCGCGAGCAGGATCTCGCCGCGATCCGCACGGGCGAGAGCGTCGGCCCGCCCCAGTTCGCCGAGATCTTCTCCGGCGCCTACTGGCAGGTGCGCCCGCTCGCCGGCGACGGTGAGCCGTTGCGATCGCGTTCCCTGTGGGACACCGCGCTGCCCCCCGCGGCGGTACCGGACGGAGCGTCAGGCTTCGGCTTCGCCGCCGGCCCGCTGGATCAGCGCCTCAGGGTCTGGATCGGCCGCGTCGAACGGCCGGAGGGCGATCTGCTGGTGCAGGTGGCGACCGACACCGCCGACTACGACCGGATCGGCCGGCTGATGACCCGCCTCGCCACCGGCGCCATGATCGCCGAAGGTGTGCTGGCGGTGCTCGCGGTCTCGGTGCTGGGCTTCATGAGCCTGCGCTCGATGCGGCGCTTCGCCGGCGAGATCAAGGCGCTGCGCAATGGGGAGCGCGAGGAACTGAGCGAGGAAGTGCCGGCCGAGATCGCCCCTGCGGCGCAGGAGGTCAATGCCCTCAAGGCGGCGCAGAACCGGCTTCTCGCCCGCGCCCGCGACCAGGCGGCGGGACTGGCCCATTCGCTGAAAACCCCGCTGGCGGTGATGATCCAGGCCGCCGAGAGCGAGGACCGGGTGCCGTCCGAACTGGTCCGGACCCAGGCCGACCAGGCGCTGCGGCAGGTCAACCTGCACCTCGCCCTGGCCCGGTCCGCGGGCGGCGCGCACCGCAACGCCGCCACCGAGCTCGGCCCGGTGCTGGACGGGATCGCGCGGGTGCTGGGTTCCCGGCTCGACGAAGCCGGCGTGGCGCTGGAGATTTCCGCTCCGGACGCCTTCCGCCTGCCGCTCGAGGAGGCCGATCTCTACGACGTGCTGGGCAACCTGCTGGACAACGCCGCGCGCCACGCCGAGCGCGCGATCCACGTCAGCGCCTTCGCCAACGGGACCGGGGACGTCGTCCAGGTAGACGACGACGGGCCCGGACTCAAGCCCGCACAGATCCGCCAGGCGCTGTCGCGCGGCCAGAGCCTGGACGGCGCGCCGGGGCTGACGGGACTGGGTCTGACCCTGGCGCAGGACATCGTGCAGAGCTATGGCGGATCGCTGGAACTGACGCCCTCGCCGCTGGGCGGCCTCCGGGTCACGATCCGGATGGGCCGCCGCGTCTGATCAGCTCTCCAGCCGGGACAGCACCGTGTCGAGGCTCTCCTTGGCGTCGCCGAACAGCATCCGCGTGTTGTCCTTGTAGAACAGTGGGTTGTCGACGCCGGCATAGCCGGTGGCCATGGAGCGTTTCAGCACCACCGTGGTCCGCGCCTTCCAGCATTCCAGCACCGGCATGCCGGCGATGGGGCTGTTGGGATCGTCCTGGGCGGCCGGGTTGACGATGTCGTTGGCGCCGATCACCAGAACGACGTCGGTCTTCGGGAAATCCTCGTTGATCTCGTCCATCTCCAGGACGATGTCGTAGGGCACCTTGGCTTCGGCCAGCAGCACGTTCATGTGGCCCGGCAGGCGTCCCGCGACCGGGTGGATGGCGAAGCGCACATTGACGTTCTTCGCCCGCAGCCGCCGGGTGATCTCGGAAACCGTGCCCTGCGCCTGCGCCACGGCCATGCCGTAGCCCGGGATGATGATGACCTCGTTGGCTTCCGTCAGCATCTCGGCAACGTTGTCGTGGCTGGTCGCCACCGCCTCGCCCTCGACGTCCGCGGACGCCCCGCCGGCCGTGCCGAAGCCGCCCAGGATGACCGAAACGAAGTGGCGGTTCATCGCCCGGCACATGATGTAGGACAGGATCGCACCGGAGGAGCCCACCAGCGCGCCGGTGACAATCAGCAGGTCGTTGCCCAGCATGAAGCCGGTCGCCGCCGCCGCCCAGCCGGAATAGCTGTTCAGCATGGAAACGACGACGGGCATGTCGGCGCCGCCGATCCCCATGATCAGGTGCGCGCCGACGATGAAGGCGATCACGGCCATGATCAGCAGCGCCCAGACGCCGCCATGATCCTCGACGCCCAGGAACATGTAGCCCAGCCAGACGCAGATCAGCACGGCGATCAGGTTCAGCGCGTGGCGGAAGGGCAGCATCAGCGGCTTGCCGGAGATCCGGCCATCCAGCTTGCCGTAGGCGATGATCGAACCGGTGAAGGTGATCGCGCCGATGAAGACGCCGACGAAGATCTCCACCTCGTGGATGGTCTTCTCGACGCCGATGAAAACGTTGTTGGGATCGATATAGCTGCCGATGCCGACCAGCACGGCGGCGAGGCCGACGAAGCTGTGCAGCATGGCGACCAGCTGCGGCATGCCGGTCATGGCGACGCGGCGGGCGACGTAGACGCCGATGATCGCGCCGATGATCATTGCCGGCGCGATCACCGCGTAGTTCGCGACCTGCGGCGCGGCGATGGTTGCGATGATGGCGATCGCCATGCCGACGATGCCGTAGATGTTGCCCCGGCGCGCGGTTTCCTGTTTCGACAGGCCCCCCAGCGCGAGGATGAACAGGATGCTCGCCGCGATATAGGCGACGGTAACGAGCCCTTGAGCCATGGGTCCCTACTCCTTCGCCTCGTCCTTGCGGAACATGCCGAGCATGCGCTGGGTCACCCAGAACCCGCCGCAGATGTTGATGGTGGCAATCAGCACCGCGACGAAGGCCAGCGCCGTCACGATCCATGACGGGCTGGAAACTTGCAGCAGGGCGCCGATGACGATGATGCCGCTGATGGCGTTGGTGACCGACATCAGCGGCGTGTGCAGCGCCGGAGTCACGTTCCAGATCACCTGATAGCCCACGAAGCAGGCAAGCACGAAGACCGTGAGATGGGCCATGAAGTCGGCCGGCGCCACAGTCCCCAGTCCGAGCAGCGCGAGGGCGCCCGCCGCCATGGCGACAAGCGATCCCGCACCCGGACGCTTCTTCTCGGGTTTGGCCGCCGGTTTCGGCAATGCCGCCGCGGCCTTCGGTTTCGCCGCGACCTCGACGGCCGGCGGCGGCCAGGTGATCTCGCCGTCCTTGATCACGGTCGCGCCGCGGATGACCACGTCGTCCATGTTGTGGTTGGGCTGCCCGTCCTTCGCAGGCGTCAGGTCGTCCAGGAAGTGCCGCAGGTTGGAGGCGTAGAGCTGGCTCGACTGCGCCGCCAGACGGCTGGGCAGATCGACCAGACCGATGATGGTGACGCCATGACGGACCACCACCTGACCCGGTTCCGTCAGTTCGCAGTTTCCGCCCTGCTCGGCGGCGAGATCGACGATGACCGAGCCCGGCTTCAGGGTTTCCACCATATCGGCAAGGATCAGTTTCGGCGCCGGCTTGCCCGGGATCAGGGCGGTGGTGATGACGATATCGACATCGGCGCACTGCTCGCGGAACAGCGCCATCTCGGCGTCGATGAACTCCTTCGACATTTCCTTGGCGTAGCCGCCCTGGCCGGAGCCTTCCTCCTCGAAGTCGAGCTCGAGGAACTCCGCGCCCATGCTTTCGATCTGCTCCCTGACTTCGGGGCGGGTGTCGAAGGCGCGGACGACCGCGCCCAGGCCGCGCGCTGCGCCGATCGCGGCGAGACCGGCGACGCCGGCGCCGATAACCATGACCTTGGCCGGCGGCACCTTGCCCGCGGCGGTGATCTGGCCGGTGAAGAAGCGGCCGAAATGGTTGGCGGCCTCAATGACGGCGCGATAGCCGGCGATGTTGGCCATCGAACTCAGGGCATCCAGCTTCTGCGCCCGGCTGATGCGCGGCACCGCGTCCATGGCGATCACGCTCGCCTTGCGGGCCGCCATCTTCTCCATCAGTTCCGGGTTCTGCGCCGGCCAGACGAAGCTCATCAGGGTCTGGCCCTCGCGCAGCATCTCGGTCTCGTGGACGCCGGACGGATGCTGCTCGGGCGCGCGCACCTTCAGGACGATGTCGGAATCGGCCCAGACGTCGCGGGCGCTCTCCAGCACCTCGACCCCGGCTTCGCGATAGGCCTCGTCGGAGAAGTCGGCATGTTCGCCTGCGCCGCTCTCGACGGCGAGGCTGTAGCCGAGCTTCGCGATCTGCCGCGCGACGGACGGCGTCAGCGCCACGCGCCGCTCACCGTCGTGCACTTCCTTCGGAACGCCGATCTTCATTGCCATACGGACGGCCTCTCCATGAAACAAACCGCGCGAATATACGGTGCCGGGTGCATATTAGAAGGGTCCGAAAGCGACGGCGGGTGCTTGATTTCGTCGCGGTGCAGCAACAATCGGCGCTCAGCCGAAGGCGCCGGCCATCCTGACACGGTAATCCCAGCTCATCATCCGCTCCGGCGCGATGCGGATTCGCACCTCCTCGGCGTCCCGGCCCAGCAGCCAGCGGCCGAAGGCGTGATCCTCGTCGCCGCCGTAGCGGCCATAGAGCTCCCGCAGCAGCGGCCCGCCATCGGGCAGGATCTCCGCCCGGCCCTGCCCGCGGACGCCGAAATAGGGCGGCGCGTCGCCGGCGATCTCGAAGCCGCAGCGGGGGTTGGATTCCAGCGCACGCACGATGGCGGCGGAGCGGGCCGAGGCGCACCAGAGCGCGCCGTCCCGCCACAGGTACCAGACCGAGACGACCATCGGCCAGGCGTTGGCGCCGGCGCCGGAAAGGCGCACCGGCACGACAGTCCGCGCCAGATGATCCTCGATCTCCGTTCTCGACCAGGGGCCTTTCAGCTTCATGGTGTAATCCTCTCCGGGTTCCGTGGCGTATCGGTCGCGATACGGGAGCAACCGATGCGGGATGTCATCACCAGTATACGGCACGGCGGCGTTTGCGGATGCCGCCGGCTGGCGGCGGCGGTCCTGATGACTGCCCTGGCGGCCTGCGCCGAGCACGAGACCTTGCCGGCCGGCGACACCAACCCCGCCTGCGAAGGCTATTCCGGCGGCTATACGGAGCGGTGCTGAGGCGCATGCGGCGATCGGGGTGACACTGCGCCCCCGCGCCGTGCTAAGGACGGGGCGCCTTTGACGTCGTGCCGGCGAAGAGCGCCGCCGGCTTCTGAACCAGAACCAGGGGAGCCCCGATCCGATGTCCGCCGCCGGTCCCGTCACCGTACCCGCGATCCGCGCCCGCAAGGGCGGGACGCCCATCGTCTCGCTGACCGCCTACGACTACCCGACCGCCCAGGCCATCGACGATCTGGTCGATTTCATCCTGGTCGGCGATTCGCTGGGCATGGTGGTGCACGGCCTCCCGACGACCCAGGGCGTGACGCTGGAGATGATGGCGATGCACGGCAAGGCCGTGATGCGTGGTGCGAAGCGCGCCCTCGTCGTCGTCGACATGCCCTTCGGCAGCTACGAGGAGAGCCCGGAAACGGCGATCCGCAACGCCATGTGGCTGATGCGGGAGAGCGGATGCAGCGCGGTCAAGCTGGAAGGCGGGACCGAGATGGAACGGACCATCCGCTTCATGACCGAGCGCGGCGTGCCTGTGCTCGCCCATGTCGGCCTGATGCCCCAGAAGGTCGCCATGATGGGCGGCTTCAAGACCCAGGGCCGCAACACGGAACTGGCCGACAAGGTCACGCGGGACGCCGAAGCGGTTACCGCGGCCGGCGCCTTCGCCACGGTCATCGAGGGCACGGTCGAGCCGCTGGCGCGCGAGATCACGGAGAAGATCGCCATCCCCACCATCGGCATCGGCGCCTCGCCGGCCTGCGACGGCCAGATCCTGGTGATCAACGATCTGCTGGGCCTGGCCAGCGACTACATGCCGAAATTCGTCAAGCGCTATGCCGAGACCTCGGCGACGATCCGCGCGGCGGTGAGCGCCTATGGCGAGGATGTCCGCGCCCGCCGTTTTCCCGGCCCCGAACACTGCTTCGGCGCGAAGAAGGGCTAGCGGTCACATCGCGTCGGCGAGTTGCGCGGCCGGTACGATCAGCGGCGGCCCGTCCGGCGTCTCGATACGCCTGAGTTCGAGGCCGAAGACCTCGCTCAGCAAGGCGCCTGTCATCGTCTCCGTCGGCGGGCCCCATCCCGCCAGCCGGCCGTCGCAGAGCACCGCGACCCGGTCAGCGTAGCGCAGCGCGAGGTTGAGGTCGTGCAGCACGGCGATGACGCCGAGCCCGCTGTCGGCCATGCGCCGGACCTGGTCCATCAGGCCGTATTGATGCCGCAGGTCGAGGTTGTTCGTCGGCTCGTCCAGCACCAGCACCTTGCCCCGCGCCGTCGCCCCGGCGAAGGGCCAGAGTTGCGCCAGGGCGCGGGCCAGGTGGCAGCGCTGTTTCTCGCCGCCGGAGAGGGTGCGGAAGTCGCGTTCGGCCAGCGCCTCCAGCCCCATTGCGCCAATGGCTGCGGCGGCGGCGGCAAGATCGTCGTCGCGGCCCGAGCGCCCCGCATGGGCGATGCGTCCCAGCAGCACGACTTCCATCACGCTGAAACCGAAGGCCAGATGCTGCTCCTGCCCGACCACGGCGCGGCGGCGGGCGAGATCCGCGGCGCCGTAGCCGCCGATCGGCCGGCCATCCAGTTCGGCCATGCCGCCCTCGGGGCTCGTGTCGCCGCTCAGACAGCGGATCAGCGTCGACTTGCCGGCGCCGTTGGGGCCGACGACGGCCAGCAGGCTGCCCCCGTTCAGGCGCAGCGAGACGCCATCCAGCAGCTTGCGGTTCTGTCGGACGACGGTGATGTCACGGGCTGCGAGCACGACCTAGAACCCCACCTGCCGGCGGCGGTAGAGCAGCCAGATGAAAAAGGGACCGCCCATCAGGCTCATGACCACGCCGATGGGCAGGTCGGCCGGCGAAGCGGCGGTACGGGCCACCGTGTCGGCCAGGGTAATGACCAGCGCGCCCAGCAGCGCCGAGGCCGGCAGCAGGTAGCGGTGGTCGGGCCCGATCATCAGGCGCACCAGATGCGGCACCGTCAGGCCGACGAAGGCCACCACGCCGGACATGGCGACCGCCGCTCCGGTCGCCAGCGCGACGAGGACGATAGCCCAGCGCTTGGCCGCCTCGACGCCGATGCCGAGGTGTCTCGCCTCGGATTCGCCGAGCGCGATGGCGTTGAGGAAGCGCGTCAGGCGCTGCAGCCCGATCAGCCCCACAGCGACGCAGGGCAGCAGGATCGTCACCTTCTGCCAGGTGGCCGAGGCGATGGAGCCCAGCAGCCAGAAGTTCAGGTCGCGCAGTTCCCGGTCGTCACTGAGGAACATCATCAGCCCGACCACGGCGGCTGCGAGCGCGTTGAGCGCGATTCCGGCGAGCAGCAGCGTGGCGACGTCCGTGCCGCCGTCGCGCTGGGCGATGCCGTAGACCAGGGTGACGATCAGCAGGCCGCCGAGAAATGCGGCGAAGGGAATGGCGTAGGCCGACAGGCCCGCCGCCGCGCCGGTCAGCAGCGGCCCGCCCAGCACGATCATCATCACCGCGCCCATGGAGGCGCCGCTGGAGACGCCAATCAGCGCCGGGTCCGCCAGCGGATTGCGGAACATGCCCTGCAGCACGGCCCCGGAAACGGCGAGCGCCGCGCCGACGCAGAGGCCGAGGACCAGCCGCGGCAGACGGATCGCCATGAGGACCGCTTCCTCGCGCCCTTCGTAGGGGATGCCGAGGTCCAGCCCCAGCAGCCGATCCGCGAGGATGGCCAGGATGTGGACCGCAGGCACATCGATGGCGCCGGTCCCGGCGGCGCCCAGCGCCACCACCGCGAGCGCCACCGCGAATCCCGCGATCCAGAGGCGACGGACGCGGGCCCGGCCCCGCGCCCGTTCGGCCAGATCGAAGCTGTTTCGCGCCACGCCCGCCAGATCGCTCATTCCGCGTCCCAGGGACCGGCCGGGAGCTCGATATCCGGATGCAGCGCGCGGGCGAGCCGCGCCGCCGCCTCCGGTGTGCGCGGGCCGAAGCCAAGCAGCAGCAACCCGTCCATGGCGACCACGCGCCCCGACTCGGCCGCCGGCGTCGCCGCGAGGCCGGGCAGCGCCAGCAGCGCCGCCTCCCCGCCCAGCATGTCGACGGTGCGCCGTGTCACCAGGATCACGTCCGGCGCCAGCGCCACGCCGGCCTCGGGCGTGAGCGGGCGAAAATTGGTGAAGTCCCGGATCGCGTTCTCGCCACCGGCCATTTCGATGATGCCGGCGGCAGAAGTCTCCAGCCCCGCGACCAGCGGCGCGCCGGACCCGGTCGACAGCACGAACAGCACCCGCGGCCTTTCTCCGGTTGTGGCAACAGCTTCACGAACCTCGCCCCAGCGCGCCAGCATGTCGCTCTTCAGCGCTTCGCCCGCCGCCTCCCGGCCCAGCGCAGCGGCGACGGCATCGATCTTGGCCGCAACGCCCGCGATGTCGGGCTCGTCCGGTGCGGTCACCACCTCGACGCCGGCGGCGCGGAGCTGGGTCAGCGCCTCGGGCGGTCCGGCGTCGGCCTCCGCCAGCACCATGTCGGGGAAGAGTGAGAGCACCGGTTCCGCCGACAGGGCGCGCAGATAGCCGACATCGGGCAGGTTGCGGACCTCCGGCGGATGGAAGCTGGTCGAATCCACGCCCACCAGCCGGTCGCCCGCACCCAGCGCATGAATGATCTCGGTGACCGAACCGCCGGCGGAAACGATGCGCCGGGGCTCGGCCACCGCCGATGCCCCGCTGCCGAACAGCAATCCGAGGGCAAGGACGATGCGTCCGGTGCTTGCGGCGTGGAGGGGCATGCGGGTTCTCCTTGTCGGGCTACCAGCGCCGGGTCAGGGTCACGCGACCCTTGACGTTGCGGCCGGGTTCGAAGGCGTCGTTGAAGACACGGGAATAGGCGCGGTCGGTGACGTTATCGACCCCGAGATCGACGCGGATCTCGGTGTCCTCGGCCAGGTTCCGCGCCCAGGCGAAGTAGAGGTCATGGACGACGTAGCCCGCGCGCTCGTCGGCGGCCGCATCGACCTTGTCGAAGTCGAAGGCCCCCAGTGTGCGCACGCCGGCGATGGCGCCGAACTCGGGGAACTTGACGCCGAGGTCCAGGGTCACCTGCGCCGGCGTCAGCACGCCCAGCTTGCCGCCGTTGGTGAGGTCGTCGCCATCGAGATTACCGAAGCCGAAGGCGACGCGGGCGCGGCGGCTGTCATAGCGGGCCTCGATCTCGTTGCCCTCCAGCAGGGCTTCGGGAATGTTGACCGCCTGGGTGGTGCCGTCGCAGGCCCCGGGAATGAAGGGATTGCAGTCGACGAAGGGCGTCGGCTGGTTCACCTGCAGATCGATGAAGTCCTCGGCCCGGGTGCGGAAGCGCGTCGCCTTGAACTCGACGCGATCGCCCTGCGCAAGCACGCTGGTGAATTCCAGTCCGAAGCCGATCTCCACCGTCGAGGTGCGCTGCGACTGCAGGTCCGGATTGGGGACGAAACGGTTGACGATGCCGGCGCCGACCGGGATCTCGAAATGCACGCCGTCCAGGAAGGCCTCGTCGAAGCTGGGCGCACGGAAGGCGCGGGAATAGTTGCCGAAGACCATGGCCCAGGGCGTCGGGAACCAGGTCGCGCCGAAGCGCGGCGACAGCGCGACATCGGTGACGTCGCTTGAGATAGCGCTGGTGGAGCGGAAATAGTCGAAGCGCATGCCGGGCAGCAGGACGAAATCCCCCGTGCCCGCCCCGAAGGGTTCGTAGAAGCGGAATTCCGCCTGCCCGAAGACGCCGCCGAACAGGTTCGTCGAATCCGGCACGCCGTCGCGCTCGCCGCCGTTCTCCGCGCCGTCCTGGACGTCGCGATAGCCCTCGAGCCCGTAGACGAAGGTCACCGCGCCGTCGTCGATCCAGTCCAGCGCCGAGCGGTTGTCGGCGCGGAAGCCGAGCGTGTCCACGTCGCGCTTCAGCTCGTCGCCCTGCGCGCCGGCGCCGGCGTTGTCCAGACGCGTCTCGTCGATGCGGAAACGCGTGTAGTAGAGCTGCGCGTCCAGATCGATCAGCGGATCGTCCGGCGCGTCGTAGCGCCAGCTCAGACGGGCCGTGTCGTTGGTGATGTCCTTGTCGACCTCGTCGGCGCCGGCCGCGCCCTGGCCGACATTGGGCTCGGTTGCGTCATTACGGAAATGCAGCAGGGAGAGTTCCAGCTCGTGGCCGCCGCCGGCGTCGTAGGACGACCGGAACAGGCCGCTCAGAATGTCGTCGTCCGCGCGCCTCAGCTCGCTGCCGTCGCCCAGACGGATGGTGCCCGGATCGCGGTAGACCAGGCTGGCGGTCAGATCCCAGTTCTCGGTCGGTCGGGTGAAGCTGGCGACGCCGAACAGCTCCTCGTCATCGACATCCTGATAGCCCGCCGAGAGCCGGAGCGCCGCGGTTTCGCCCTCCTCCAGCACGTCCTCGGCCCTCAGCGTACGGAAGGCGATGACGCCGCCCGTGCCGCCCGAGCCGTAGAGCGCCGAGGCGGGTCCGCGCAGGACCTCGACCTCCCGCAGCATCATCGGGTCGATGAAGAAGCGGCCGTCATGGCCGGCGTTGAGGTTCTGGCGCGCGCCATCGATCAGGACCACGATGTCGCTGCCCGAGAAGCCGCGGATGCTGGGCGTCTCGCCGGTGCGGCGCGGCCCGCCGGTGAACTCGACATTGGGGATGAAATTCAGCAGGTCGTCCGGCGAGGAGGCCTGGCGCAGGTCGATCTCCTCCTGCGGCATGACGGTCACCATGCCCGGATACTCGAACGCCTCGATCGGGGTCCGGGTCGCGGTGACCGAGATCGGCGGCAGCACCAGTTCGCCCTGGCCTTCCCCGCTCGCGACCTTCTCGCTCTCGGTCGATCCCGGCGCTTCCGCCGGCGTTTCCTGGGTCAGCCCGACGGCCGGCGTCAACGCGGCAAGCAAAACAAGGGTTGATGGTCTCGGCAGCATGTCTGGTTCCTCTCAAGTGTCTTGAGACGGAATCCCTGAAGCTGGCTGCCTGGGCGGTCGGCCTTGGTGGCTGGCGTGGATCCGGTTCCGTGCGGGACAGGCGCGTCCCGCGGTCTATTTCGTCAGTATCAGCTTCCCGCTGTGGGTGCGGCGCAGGCGGTAGACCTCGCCGCCATGGTCGATCTCGATCTCGCTGGCATCGCCCAGCAGGTCCTCGCTGCGGAAGCGCGGGCGGCCCTGGGCGCCGGTTCCGCCTGTCGGCGGGCGCCGGCAGGAGGCGGAAGGGTCAGCCATCCAGCACCACCTCGAAGCCCTCGAACATCGGATGGCCGATATAGAGGCCGCGCCGATCGCCGGCGCCGGCGTGAGCCTTGCGGAACGCCTCCGACTTCGTCCACGCCTCGAAGGCCTCGCGCGAGGCCCAGACGGTGTGGGAGGCATAGAGGGTGTGATCCTCCTCCTCCGGTCCCTTCAGAAGCTGGAACTCCTTGTAGCCGGGCACCTGGTCGAGGTGCCGGTCGCGCTCCCGCCAGACCTGCTCGAAGGCCTCTTCCTCGCCCTTGACGATCTTGAAGCGGTTCATTGCGATGAACATGACTGCTCTCCCCCACGCCTTTCATACGACTTGCTGGCGATTCTTTATTGCAAACAATTCGCAATATCAAGATGCAATCTCGCCGGCCCGGTCGACGGGCCACGGAATCAGGCGTTGAGGGCGCGCGCCACCGGCACGTGCCGATAGCCGAGATTCTCCGCAACCGGCTGGCAGGTGACCTGGTTGTTCCAGACGTTCAGACCTTCGGCCAGGCAGGGATCGTCGCTCAGCGCCCGCTTCCAGCCGTCGTCGGCAATCCTGAGCGTGTGCGGCAGGGTGACGTTGTTCAGCGCGTAGGTGGACGTGCGCGCCACCGCGCCGGGCATGTTGGCCACACAGTAATGAACGACCTCGTCGATCACGTAGGTCGGATCGGCGTGGGTCGTGGGGCGGGATGTCTCGAAGCAGCCGCCCTGGTCGATGGCGACGTCCACCAGCACCGCGCCGCGCTTCATGTCGCCCAGCATTTCGCGGGTCACCAGTTTCGGCGCTGTGGCGCCGGGAATCAGCACCGCGCCGATGACCAGATCGGCCTCGGTGACGCATTCGTGCAGATTGTGGGCGTTGGAGAAGCGGGTCTTGGCCCGGTTCTCGAAATGGATGCCGAGGCGCTCCAGCACCTCGGGACTGCGGTCCAGAATGGTGACGTCCGCGCCTAGGCCGGCCGCCATCTGCGCGGCGTTGAAGCCCACCACGCCGCCGCCGATGATGGTGACCCTGCCGGGCATGACGCCGGGCACGCCGCCCAACAGGACGCCGCGGCCGCCATGGGCCTTTTCCAGCGCATTGGCGCCGGCATGCACGGACATGCGGCCCGCGACCTGGCTCATGGGCTTCAGCAGCGGCAGGCCGCCATGACGGTCGGTGACAGTTTCATAGGCGATGCAGGTGGCGCCGGAGGCCACGAGGTCGCGGGTCTGGTCGGCGTCGGGCGCGAGGTGGAGATAGGTGAACAGGATCTGGCCGCCGCGCAGCATGGCCCGCTCCGCCGACTGCGGCTCCTTCACCTTCACGACCATGTCGGCCTCGGCAAAGATCTGCGCCGCGTCGTCGACCAGCGCCGCGCCCGCGGCCTCGTATTCGGCGTCATGGGCGCCGATTCCGTCGCCGGCGCCGCGCTCGATCAGCACCCGGTGGCCGTGCCTGACCAGTTCGGCCGCGCTCTCGGGCGTCAGGCCGACGCGGTATTCGTGATTCTTGATCTCCCTCGGCGTGCCGACGATCATGTCTGCCTCCCGCGCCGCTGTCCGCCCGCCGCAGCCGCGCGGGCGAGGATGATGGTGCCCCAGGCCCGACTCGAACGGGCACTCCGTTGCCGGAAACAGATTTTGAGTCTGTCGCGTCTACCGATTCCGCCACTGGGGCAAGGCCGGCGGATCATAGCGAACGGGCCGCGCCCTTCAAGGGAGAGCGAACGGCGGGGACATTGCCCACTTGCCCCGCTGCCGCGGCTTCGCTATAAGCCCCGCTTCCGAACAACCGAGCATGCGCCGCGCCGCTGCGGCGGCAGAGAAACCGAGGCCCAGCGATGAAGCCCGATATCCATCCCGACTACCATGAGATCACGGTCCAGCTGACCAACGGCGAGACCTACAAGACCCGCTCCACCTGGGGCAGCGAGGGCGACACCATGGTGCTGGAGATCGATCCCTCCAGCCATGCCGCCTGGACCGGCGGTCAGCAGCGCGTCCTCGACAAGGGTCAGGTCGCCAAATTCCGTGCCCGCTACGCCAATTTCGGCATCAAGTAGCCTTCGAATCATTCAGCCCCGCCAAGGGGTTGCGAGAGAAGCCCGCCGGTCCGCACCGGCGGGCTTTTTTGTGCGCTGGAAACTCTTGAACCCCGGCGAAGCCACCACATATCCGCTTCCGGAAGCGATGTCCCGCCACGGGAATCCTTCCCGAACCCTGCCGGCGCCGGAGCATCCGGGCCGGTGGACAGACTGGTCACCCCGCGAGCCGGGGTGTCGTGCTGAGACGCATTGCTTCGAATGGAGGATGTGAAATGCGCACCTTTGATCTTACCCCCCTTTTCCGCAATTCCGTCGGCTTCGACCGGTTCGACCGGCTGTTCGACGTCGCCTTCAATTCCAACGAAGGTCCGGTCTTTCCGGCCTATGACATCGTGAAGTCCGGCGACGACGACTACCGCATCAGCCTGGCCGTGGCCGGCTATGGCGAAGACGATATCGACATTACCCAGGAAGGCCGCACGCTGACCGTCAGCGGCAAGGTGGAAGAGCGCCAGGAAGAGAGCGAGCAGACCTCGTTCCTCTACCGCGGCATCGCCCGCCGCGCCTTCACCCGCCGCTTCCATCTGGCCGACACCGTCAGGGTGACCGGCGCCAAGATGGAGAACGGCCTGCTGCACATCGATCTGGTCAACGAGATCCCGGAGGCCGAGAAGCCCCGGCAGATCGAGATCAACGGCGGCAAGCAGAAGAGCCTCCCGCAGGCGGCGTAACCGCCGCCTGACCGGGTCAGGACACGGGGCCTCGCCGGGTTTCGCCCGGCGGGGCCCCTTTCCGTTTCTCCGGCCTCAGGTGGAGCGCAGTCCTCCGCCGCCGTCGACCGGCACCACCGCGCCGGTGACGAAGCGCGCCTCGTCGGAAGCCAGGAACAAGGTCGCGTGGGCCGTGTCCCAGGCCGTGCCCATGCGCCCGCCGAGCGGCACGCGGGCGTTCCGGGCCCGGCGCACCTCCTCGGCCGGGACGCCCAGCGCCGCCGCCGTTCCCGTGATCGCCATCGGCGTGTCCATCAGGCCGGGCGCCACGGCGTTGCAGCGTATGCCGTATTTCGCGTTGGAAAGGGCGACATGGGCGGTCAGCCGGTCGAGGCCGGCCTTCGACATCTCGTAGGCGACCATGTTCCCGCCGGCCCGGGCGGCCAGCGAGGAGATATTGACGATGGCGCCGCCGCCCTTCTCCCGCATGGCCGGCACGGCCGCGGCGATAGTCCGCCATGCGCCCTTCAGATTGACGTCGATGATGCGGTCCAGCGCGTCCGCGTCCGCCCGGTGCGCCGGGGCGTCGCCACCGCCGCCGATGCCGACATTGTTGACCAGGATGTCGATCCTCTCCCAGCGCGCCGCCGCGTCCGCGATCAACGCCGCGCAGGACCCGCGGTCGCGCACGTCGACGGCGGTGGCCGCTGCCTTGCCGCCTTCCTCGCGAATCTGCGCCGTGGTCTCCTCGGCCCGGTCGAGGTGGAGGTCGGCACAGAGCACTTCGGCGCCGGCGCGGGCGAACAGAACGGCAATGGCGCGGCCATTGCCGATGGTCTCGCCCGGCGTCTGCCCTGCGCCGACGACGATGGCCGTCCGGCCCTCCAGACGGCCGGCGACGCTCATCGCTTTCTCAGGTCCGGATCCAGTTCCATGCCCGCGTCGAGCTGGATCCCGAAGCTGTTGAGGATCATGGAGACCTGGGTGTACTGGCCGACGGTGAAGACCACGTCCATGCGCTGCTTTTCGGTCAATTCGGACAGCGCCTGCCATGTCGCGTCGGTGATGAAGTGGTCGGTGACCAGTTCGTCCGTGGCCTGCAGCAGCGCCCGCTCCAGCGGCGTCCATTCCGGCGTGTCGGGCCCCTGCTTGATGCGTTCGATCTCAGCGTCGGTCAGGCCGCAGTCGCGGCCGATCTCGACATGCTGGCCCCATTCATAGCCCGCCTTGCAGAGCCAGCCGGTGCGCAGGATGATCAGTTCGCGCTCCCGCGGCGGCAGGTCGTTGCGCTCCGAGAGCACATAGCCGCCCCAGACGTTGAAGCGCTTGAAGGCGCGCGGGGCCCGCACCAGCGTGCGGAAGATGTTCAGCACCCAGCCCTGTTTCAGGAAATAACCGAGGGCGTCCTTGTGCTCCTCGGTGAACTCCTCGTCCTTCAGCGGTTCGATCCGCGGCCTGTCAAGACGCATGTGGTCTGCCCTCCCCCTTTGCGATTTGCGCCACCGATTGGATCAGGCGGACGGGTCCGCGTCCAGCACGTCGGGTTCAATCGCCCATGAATGCGATCAGCCGCCCGCAGACCAGGGCGCCCAGCCAGCAGACCATCGACAGCAGCGCATGACGGCGGAGCGTCGCGTCGGACGCAACCTGCAGCAGAAAGCCGTGGCGGAGATGGGCGAGCAGCGCCGCAATTACGCCGGCCAGGATCAGCGCCAGCTTGACGCGAAAGACGGCCAGATCCGCGTACTCGCCCGCCCGGACGGAAAAGAGCAGCAAACCGGCGATGACGGCCAGGGCCAATCCTGCCGCGGCGGTGGGTACCAGGACACGGACCAGCGAGGCCCGCTCGACGGACCGCCAGAATCCGAGCAGCCGCAGGTCGAGCGGCACGATCGCGCCCACCAGCAGGGCGAAGCCGAGAATGTGGCCTGCGTTCAGCGCCGCATAGCCCCAGCGCGCCGACCGGAAGTACTGCGCGAAGCCGGCGCCCTCGAGCGCCTGGAGCGCCGTCTCCACGCGCGCTCAGTTCCTGTCGGGATAGAGCACGTACTCGGTCTCGCCGAGCCAGAAGCGCTCCACCTTCAGCAGCCTCTCCGACTTGTCGGCCGCCGGTTCGCCGATGGCGCGGATCTCCGCGCCGGGCGCCAGATCGCCGTCCTTCACGCCGGCGCGCTCGTTGCGCCAGGGCTGGCCCACCTCCAGCGTCCAGGTCTCGCCCTCGACGTCGACCGTGAGCACCCCGTGCGGATTACCCAGCTCGGCCTCGGTGATCACGCCGGTCAGATCGATGTTGCCGCCTGTCGTCCACGCCCAGCCATGATGGGCGATCGCGGCCCCGGTCTGCCAGAAGAGGCCGAGCGCCAGGACGGCGGCGGCGAGAATCCGTTTCATGATCGATCTCCATTGCTCCGACGGAACGCTCCGCCTGAAGGTGGGCGGCAAGCGCCCGCCCGGCAACGCGCCGCGCGCGAATGTGAACGCATCGCGGATCAACTGGCGTCGCGCGCCAGTTTGTGCTTGTTTTCCTCCCCATCCGAAACAGCGTCTTGATCTGGGGAGGTAGAAGACGAATGGCTGGACTCTGGTACGACGAATTCGAGATCGGGATGGTGTTCCAGCACCCGATCCGCCGCACGATCACCGAGACCGACAATGTCTGGTTCACGGCGATCACGCACAACCCGGCGCTGCTTCATCTCGATGAAGAGTATTGCAGGGAGCATACGGAATACGGTCAGCGCATCGTCAATTCCGGCTTCACGCTGGCGCTGATGGTCGGCATCTCCGTGGGCGACACCACGCTGGGGACGACCGCCGCCAATCTCGGCTGGGACGAAGTGCGGTTCCCCGCACCGCTGTTCCATGGCGACACCATCCGCGTCGAGACAGAGATCGTCGACATGCGCGAGAGCAAGTCCAAGGGCGACCGCGGCATCGTCACCTTCCTGCACCGCGCCTACAAGCAGGACGGCACCCTGGTCGCCCACTGCAAGCGCGCCGGCATGATGCTGAAGAAGCCGTCATGACGGAGGCCCCGCTCCGCTCCATGCTGTTCGTCCCCGGCGACAGCGAGAAGAAATTCGCCAAGGCGCACGATGTCGGCGCGGACGCCCTGATCCTCGATCTGGAGGATTCGGTCTCGCCGGCGAAGAAGCCGGGCGCGCGGGAGACCGTGCTGGCGATGCTGGCCCAGCGGCGGACGGAAGGCCCCGAACTCTGGGTGCGCATCAATCCGCTCGACACCGAGTTCGTGCTCGACGATCTCGCGGCCATCGTGAAGGGCAGGCCCGATGGCATCATCGCGCCCAAGACCAACGGCCCGGACGATGTCCGCCAGCTCGGCCACTACCTGGACGCGCTGGAGGCGCGGGATGGCGTCGACCCGGGTTCGATCCGGATCATTCCCGTGGCGACCGAAACGGCTCGCGCGCCGTTCACCCTGGGCGATTTCGCCGACGCGGGCCTCACCCGCCTGCTGGGTCTGACCTGGGGTGCGGAGGATATCTCGACAGCCATCGGGGCCACCACCAACATGGCGCCTGACGGACGCTGGGCGCTGACCTACCGCACCATCCGTTCGCTCTGTCTGCTGGCCGCGAAGGCCGCCGGCGTGCAGGCGCTGGAGACGGTGGCCACCGACTTCCGCGACGAGGAGGCGCTGCGCCGATCCTCCCGGGAGGCCCAGCGCGAGGGCTTTACCGGCCGCATGGCCATCCATCCCGCCCAGGTCGCGCCGATCAACGAGAGCTTCACGCCCGACACCGAGGACGTCGACTTCGCCCGCCGCGTGGTGGACGCCTTCGCGGCGCAACCGGACGCCGGGACGGTCGGTCTTGACGGCAAGATGCTGGACATCCCGCACCTGAAGCAGGCGCAGCAGGTTCTCGCCCTGCACGACGCTTACAGCAACCGCTGAACCAACGCCGCACGCCGGCCGCAGGTGATGCCGGCAGGCGGCGCAGACCAAGGAGGCACAGGCCCCGATGAATCCGATGAACCCGCTCCATACGATGGAATTCGACGTCGAGAGTTTCCACAACCGCCGCAACGACCAGCGCTGGAACCGCGTTTCGGTGGGCGACATCATCGAACGCTATACATGGAACGACCCGCACAAGACGGCGCTGGTCGCCACGCCGGACGCGACCATCAATCCGGCGCATGCCCGGCTGAGCTACCGCGAAGCCAACGACCTGATGAACCGTATCTCCAACGGTCTGCTGAACAAGGGTCTGGAGCGTGCGACCGTCGTCGCCATGCTGTGCGACAACTCCAACGAGGCATGGCTTTCCAAGGTCGCGATCGGCAAGGCCGGCATGGTCGCCGCACCCGTCAACGCCATGATGGCGCCCGACGTGATCACCGACGCGCTGAAGCGGGTGGGCGCGGAGTGCGCCATCGTCGACGCTCTGCTCTGGGAAAAGCTGTCCGGCGCATTCGACGCCGCCGGCGTGAAGCCGATCATGCTGATCGGCGGACCGGAGGACGGCGAGACGCCCAATTTCGATCAGTTCATCGAGAAGCAGACCGCCGACGAGCCGGACGTCAGGATCCACGGCGACGATATCTGGCAGATCCTGTTCACCTCCGGCACGACGGCCGCGCCGAAGGCGGTGATGATCTCCCACACCTATACCTACATGTGCGCCTACAGCTACGCGCTGTCGATCACCCGCGGTCTGGCGCACGAATCCGATCTTCGCCAGGGCGTCTTCACGCCGATGATCTTTCACATCGGCGACCAGATCTGCATGTTCTCGCCGCTGCTCTGCGGCGGCACCGTGGTCATGGGCCGCAAGCCCGAGGGCCACAACATGGCCGGCGCCATCACCCGGGAACGCATCACCTGCCTGTTCGGCGGTTCGCCGCAGTTCGTCGAGGATATGATCCGGGCCTGTCAGGACAACCCCAAGTCCTACGACCTCTCCTCGATCACGGTGATGTACTACGGCTGGGCGCCGATGGCGCCGGGCTCGCTCGCCGCCTTCCGCAAGATGTGTTCGCCGGATGCGACCTTCTTCGAGATCATCGGCCAGACCGAATGCGTGCCGTGCCACAAGTTCGTCATCGACCGGCACCTTGACGTCTACATGCGCAACGCGCCGGCGGTGAACCATGTGGGCCTGCCGGCGCCCATCCTGGCGTCCACGATCATGGACGAGGAGGGCAACGACCTGCGCGGCCAGCCCGGCGTGCAGGGCGAGGCGGTCTACCGCTCGCCGGCGATCTTCTCCGGCTACTACAAGGATCTGGAGGCGACGAAGGAATCGCTGAAATATGGCTGGTTCCGGTCGGGTGACAGCTTCGTCTTCGACGAGACCGACGAACTGCGGATCATGGTCGACCGCTACAAGGACATCGTGAAATCCGGCGGCGAGAACGTCTCCTCGATCCGCGTGGAATCGGTGCTGCAGCAGCATCCGGCGGTCGAGCGCGCGGCGGTGATCGGCCTGCCTGACGACCGCTGGGGCGAAGCCGTGACCGCGTGCATCATCCCGGCAAACGGCAAGGAACTCGACGAGAAGGACATCATCGCCTTCTGCCGCGAACGCCTGGCCGGCTTCGAGACGCCGAAACGGATCGTCCCGGTCAAGGAGTTCCCGACCACCGTCGGCGGCAAGATCCTGAAGTACAAGCTGCGCCAGCAACTCGGCTGACGGGCTCGCTGTGGGGGACGGCTCGCGAAGCCGCCAGCCGCGCCCCCACGGCTCTTCTATTCCTCGATCTCGTAGACCGCACTCAGACCGACGCTGACTTCGGATTCGCCCGGCGAGACGGGTGTCGGCGCCGAATCCATCGCTTCGGCGCGCATCGCGTACTCCATCGGGCGCGGCGGGCGCATGCCGCCGGATTCGGAGAGACTGAGCAGCCGGCCGATCTTCAGCCCGGCCGTGCGGGCGTAGAAATCCCGGCGCGCCTCCAGCGCCGCGACCGCGTTCGTGCGCGCCTCGGTCAGCAATTGCTCCTGTTCGCTGAAGGCGAAGGAGATGTTGCCGATGTCATTGGCGCCCGCGGCCACCAGGGCGTCGAGCGCTGCACCGACCTTTTTCAGGTCACGCACCGTGATGTTCACCCGGTTCGTGGCGCGATAGCCGTTGATCCGCGGGCTGCTGCGCTCGGGATTGCGGTGGTAGATCGGCGACAGGCTGATGCCGGCGGTCTGGATATCGCGTTCGTCGACACCCGAATCGCGAACCGTCGCGACAATGCGGTTCATCCGAGCGCGCTGCTCCGTCATCGCCTCGCTGGCGCTGTTGGCCTCCGCCACCACGCCGGCGGAAACCCGCGCCACGTCCGGCACGGCGCTGGCCGTGCCCTCGACGGAAATGTGCAGTTTGCCCGGCTCCCGCTCCTGAGGCTGCGCCATCGCGGCCGGGGCAAGAGTCAGCACGATCAGCCCGACGCCGGCGGCGCCCGCTCTCAATGTCGATAACAACATGGCTCGCTCCATCGGTTGCGCGGCGGACGGGATCGCCCGCCGGCGCCTTCATGCCACCGCATCGTGACCGGTTCGAGGCTCACGAAGGCGGCTGGAGTCTCACCATGTGGTAATCAGGATGCGCGCGCCAACCGGTCGCCCTTCAGCCGGATGCCGGCGGCCTCCCGGTCCCAGGTGTCGTCAGTGACGCCTTCCTTGCGCAACTCCGCCTTCTGGACCTTGGCCGTCGGCGTCTTGGGCAGTTCGGCGACCACGCGGACATAGCGCGGGACCATGAAGTGGGCCATGCGCGGTTTCAGGAACTCGATCAGCTCCACCGGGTCGATCTCGCGGCCCTCGACGGGCGCACAGACCACCATGACCTCGTCCTCGCTCATCTCATTGGGCACGGCGATCGCCGCGACTTCCCGCACGGCCGGATGGGCGCCGACCTCGGCTTCCACCTCGAACGACGAGATGTTCTCGCCGCGCCGGCGGATGGCGTCCTTCATGCGGTCGACGAAGTAGAAGTTGCCCTCGCCGTCCATGCGGAAGGCATCGCCGGTGTGGAACCAGCCGTTCCGCCAGGCCTTCGCCGTCGCCTCCGCGTTGTTGTAGTAGCCCGAGTTCATGGCCCATGGCCGGTCGGTGCGGATCATCATCTCGCCGATCTCGCCGACCGGCACCTCGCAGTCGTTGTCGTCGACCAGCCGGACCTCGACACCGGCGCGGGCCTTGCCGCAGGTGCCGCGGATCTCGGGGTTCGGCTCCGAGAAGATCGGCGTGGAGACCTCGGTCATGTTGAAGATCGTGTAGACCTCGACGCCGAAGCGCGCGGCGAATTTCCTGATGTCGCCCGCCAGCGGCACCATGAACATCACGCGCAGCGGATTGTCCGCGTCGTTCTCCGTCTCGGGCAGCTTCTCGATGAACTGCGCCATCACGCCCAGCAGGAAGGTCGCCGTCGTCTCCGTCTTCCGGATCACGTCCCAGAAGGAGGCGGTGTCGAAGCGGTCCACCAGCGTGATCGAGCCGCCGCGCACCAGCATGTTGTAGGTGATGCCGGAACCGCCGATGTGGAACATCGGGAGGTTCACCAGATAGCGGTCCTCGCCGGTGACGCAGGGCCAGCTCTCCGGCCCCGCGTTGGAATAGAGGTGCAGATAGGAGCACAGCACCGCCTTCGACGGCCCGGTGGTGCCGGACGTGAAGATGATCTGATGCGGATCCCAGGGCTCGATGGTGCGCTCGGGCGCCGCAATCGTCCCCTTCTCCGGCAACAGGACGTCTGCATAGGCGCGGCAATCCAGCCCTTCGATCTCCGCCGTCCCGGCGACGCCGATCAGTCGCTCCAGCTTCGCCGTGTCGATTTCCGCCAGCCGCGGCGCCAGATCCGCGTGTGCCACGATCAGCCGGGCGTCGGAGATATTGACGACATGGGCCAGCAGGTTGCCGCGATAGCTGGTGTTGATCCCCACATAGACCGCGCCGAGATAGTTCAGCGCCAGGAAGAGGCGCAGGTTCTCGGGCGAGTTCGGCAGCCAGACAATGACGTGATCGCCCTGACGCACACCCATCTGCTGCAGGCCGAGCGCCGTCTGCAGCACCTTCTCGCGCAGTTCGGCATAGGTCCAGTTCGCGCCGTCCTCGAACACCACGAAGGCCTTGTCGGGGCATTCGCGGTTCCAGCGCTCGATCAGGTTGCGCACGACGACGTCGTCGCGCGGCGGGATGCGCGGATCGGCGGTCTCCGCTGACGCGTCGGCCGGCTCGGTCTGGATGTCGATGCTCATCGTCAATCAGCTCCAGTCATTGTCGGACGGGGGGCGCTCAGACGGAATGCAGTTCCGCGACGCCGCAGGAGAGCACCGGGCGGCCGTCGGCGTTGACCGTGTCGAACTCTATCCCGTCGCCCGCCGCGCGGTGGCGGACGGTGATCGTCTCCCCGGGGATCACCATGCCCGTGAACCGGCAGGCGAAGCGCTTCAGCCGCCTGGGGTCGCCGCCGGCATGAGCCCGGATCACCCGGTCCATTGCCAGCGCCCAGGTGGCCGACCCGTGCAGGATGATATCGGGAAGGTCAGCGGCCAGCGCAACCAGCCGCTCGGTATGGATCGGGTTCCAGATCGGCCCGCCCTCGGAGTAGATGTGCGGCAGGTGGCGGGCGACGGGCACATCCGTCTTCGCCACCTGCCCTTCGTCGAGAGCGGCCGGCTGCAGCGCGCCGGCGGCGGAATCGCCGGCGCGGGAGCAGTCCAGCTCCCAGCCGCGCAACATGCCCGAATTGTAGCTGGTGAAGACCGGCGCGCCCTCCCCGTCCACGGTGTCGTAGCGGCAGGTCATCAGCACGCCGGCCCGGGTCTGACGCAGTACCTCCAGCCAGCCCGTGGTCGTCAGGGTCTCGCCCATGCGGGGCGGACGGTGATAGCGGCTGTCCTGCTCGGCGTGGACACCGACCTTTCGATACTGGGCCAGGGTCACGCCGATCAGTTCGGAGATCCGAACGCCATCGGCCAGCGGCCATTCGATGGCCGCACACATGGCCGGCATCATCTCCGCCCCGCCGGGCCGGGCGTCGTCCAGATAGCAGTCGTCGCCCAATTCCAGTCCGGCCGAATAGGCCAGGAGGCGCCTCGGTGTCAGCTCGGATTCGATCGTTCCGAGCTTCTCCCCCACGCGCGCGCTCGATATCCGCATGTCCGTTCTCTCCCTCTCAGCCCAGCAGGTTCGGCAGGTAGAGAATGATCTCGGGGAACGCGATGAGGGCGACGACGACGAACAGATCCGCCACAAGGAACCACGCGATGCCGCGGAAGATCAGCCCCGTCGACGCCAGGTCGCCCACCACTCCCTTGATGACGAAGACGTTCAGGCCGATGGGCGGCGTGATCATCCCGATTTCCAGGAACTTGGTGAGCAGCACACCGAACCAGATCAGGCTGAACCCGGCCGTGTCCAGAATCGGCAGCAGGATCGGCAGGGTCAGCAGCATCGCGCCGATCGGCTCCAGGAACATCCCCAGCAGCAGATAGATCAGCGAGATGCCGATCAGCAGCATCAGCGGATCCGCGCCGATGGCCGAGACGCTGTCGGACAGGTAGTCGCCGGCGCCGGAAAACGCCAGGAACCGTGTCAGCATGGAGGCCCCGATGGCGATGATGAACAGCGATGCCGAGGTCAGCAGCGTCTCCACCAGCGCGTCGCGGAAGCTGGCCCAGGTGAGCGAACCCTTCATCGCCGCGATGATGGTCGCCAGCGCGGCGCCGACGGCGCCGGCCTCGCTGGGGGTGAAGGCGCCGGAGAACAGACCGCCGAAGACGCCGAGCATCAGCAGGAACACCGGCCAGGTTTCCCGCAATGCCAGGATCTTGTCGCGGAAGGTGACTTCCTCGTGAAGCGGCGGCGCAAGTTCGGGGTTCAGCTTGGCGCGGATCACGATCACCGCGATGTAGCCGAAGGTCGTCAGCAGACCGGCGCCGACGCCGCCCAGGAAGAGCTGGCTGATCGGCACTTCGGCGATGATGCCGTAGAGGATCATCAGGATCGATGGCGGAATCAGCGCCCCGATGGTGCCGGCTGCGGCCACCGTGCCCGTGGCCAGCGACGGCGCGTAGCGGTGACGCATCATCTCCGGCACCGCGATCCGGCCCATGGCGGCGGCGCAGGCGACCGAGGATCCGGTGACTGCGGCGAAGCCGGCGGCGCCGAAGACGGTGGCGATGGCGAGACCGCCGGGCAACCGCGACAGCCACATCCGGGCGGCGTCGAACATGCCCTTGGTCAGGCCGGCATGGTAGCAGAGAAAGCCCATCAGCAGGAACATCGGTACCGAGCTGAGATGCCAGGAGGCGGCGAAGCTGTAGGGAATGACCCCCAGCGAACCCCAGGCGGCGCGATCGCCGACCAGAACCCAGATACCGAAGAAGGACACGCCGATCAGCGAGACCCCGATGGGCACGCGCAGGGCGATGAGAGCGAGCAGGATGCCGATTCCGGCGAATCCGATCTGGACGTCAGACAGGGCGGCCTCCTATTCGGCGACGATGTTTTCGGACCCGCCAGGCTGCGGGCGGCCGGAAAGATAGCTGGCGAAACGGAGCAGCAGCATCAGGACCATCAGTCCCGCGCCCAGCGGCAGCAGGAAGTGGCCGGGCCAGATCGGCACCTTGGTGCTCTGCTCCATGATGAAGGAGCCGAGATCGTACTTGTCGAGCGCGTCGAACAGGCTGCGATAGGTCAGCAGGCTGAAGATCACCGCCGAGTAGAGGCAGGTCCAGCCGTGAATGTGACGCTGCCAGCGCGGCGAGAACTGTTCGGTCAGCACTTCGACGGAGATGTGCGAGTTCCGCCGTTCGGTGAGCGCCAGCGGCAGGAACGCCACCACGACCATGTAGTAGTTCGAGACAAGCGTGATCGTCGCCGGCACGGGCAGGAAGAAGATGAACTTGCCCACCACGTCGACCGTGATGTGGATCATCATCAGGACCACGGCGATCGCGCCGATGACCGTCGTCAGATTCGTGGCCCTGGCGAGCCACCTATCGATGAAAGACATGTTGCGGTTCCGGAATTCGTGACGTTCTGGCCGGGGCGGCGGCAGGAGACGGCGGCATCAGCCGCCGCCTCTGCCGTTCGGCCTCAGTCCAGGCCGTAGGTCGTGAGGTCGACCTTCGACATGATCTCGTCCCAGTAGAGCTGGGCCAGGGCCTCAGGATCGTCGGCCATGTCCTTGGTCAGCTTCTTGTACTTGTCGACGAGCTCCGCGACCTTTTCGATCTTCGCCTGGGCGTTGTCGACGCCGTAGTCATTGGTGAACTGTTCGGCGATCACCTTCAGATCGCTCTCCACGAATTCATTGGAGAATTTCACCATTTCCTCGGTCGGCTCGATGATCTCGATGCCCTTGTCCGGCGCGTCGTTGAGGTTGCGCTTCGCGTCGGCGTAGTACTTCCAGGTCACGTCGGCGTTCGAGCGCGCCGAGGCCTTGAAGATCACTTCGCGCTGTTCGGGCGTCAGATCGGCCCAGACGTCACGGTTGATGTTGTTGGTCGCAACGCCGGCGAAGACGCCGCCGGGAATCTTCGTGGTGATGTACTTGGTCACGTCGAAGAGCTGCAGGTTGGTCAGCTCGGTCGCCGAGAACATGCCGCAGTCCACGACGCCCTGGGCCATCGCTTCGTAGATATCGTTGCCCGGCACCGAGACCTTGGTGCCGCCGACCGCCTCGGCCCAGCGGCCGAAATTGGCCGCGCCGGAACGGTATTTCTTGTTCTTCAGATCCGCCATCGTGCGGATCGGCGTCGTGCAATGGAGGATGTAGGTCGGGCTGGTGCCGGTGCCCAGATAGACCTGGTTCATCCGCTTGTGCTCGGTGAGGCATTCGGGGCAATGCAGGAAGACATATTCCGTCATGGCTGCGCCCATGGCCGTCCCGGGGCTCTCGATCTGCTCGCCGGTGGTCGCCAGCATGGAAAGATTCGCCGCCAGATTGGTTTCCGCGTATTCCGCAGGGTAATAGGGCGGGAGAACGAAGCCCATGTCGGCGATGCCGTCACGGATGCCCGGCGGCGTCTCCTTCAGGTTCAGCAGCGAAAGCGCGAAGACCTTCGCCTTCATGTCGCTGTTCGCCTCGATGTTCTTCGCCAGATTGTCCAGCGCGTAGAACGCGGCGCTGCCCGGCGGAAAGCCGACCGCGATCTTCAGATCCTGGGCCTGCGCCGTCGCGGCGCCGCCCAGCATGGCTGCGCCCGCCGCCGCCATGATCATGCTCCGGATGTGCTTCATCTTTGTTTTCCTCCCTGTTTGACCGTATCCCGACGGCCCGTGGATATCCTAGCAGGGCCGTGGAGCAATCCGTTCCGGGAAAATTCGTCGGGTGCGTCGGGGGGCGCACGCCGGGCCAGAGGCCCCGGCGTGCGCCCAGCGATACGCGCCCCTCTCCTCCCCAAGATCAGACCGCCGGAGCGGAAGATACTCGCGGGTAGGATAATTTGCAAAGGGGTTACATTCACGATCGGCGAAAACCGGTCGAATCCGCGCCGCGCCAGACCTTTCCCCGGCGTAAAAAGCGCGAGCTCAGGCAGCCGGCAGGCGGAGGGTCGCCGTCAGGCCACCGCCCTGCCGATTCTGCAGCACGATGTCGCCGTCTTGCACCCGCGCGATCTCGCGGGCGATGGCGAGCCCCAGTCCCGCGCCACCGGTGGCGCGGCTGCGCGAACCTTCGAGACGCGCGAAATCGCCGAACATCTCCTCCAGCCGCGACTCGGGTATGCCCGGCCCGTCATCATCCACCTCGACCACGGCGGCCTCCACCCCGGCGGCGACGCGCAGCCGCGCGCCACCGCCATATTTGACCGCGTTCTCCACGAGATTGCGGATCGCGCGGCGCGTCAGTACCGGCCGGAGCGAGACGATCACGCGTGGCGACGGCTCGAAGACGACGTCGGCGCCGAGTTCGGCGAAATCCTCGGCCACGGCGTCCGCCAGCGCCGAGAGATCGACGGTCGTCGGTGCTTCCGCCGACTGGTGGACGCGGGCCAGGGTAAGGATGTCCTGCAGCGTCGCGCTCATCTCCTCGCAGGTGGCGATCATGCGTTCGCGCTCTTCCGGGTCCTCGACACTTTCCGCGCGCAGGCGGAGCGAGGCGAGTGGCGTGCGCAGGTCGTGGCCGATGGCGCCGAGCATGCGGTCCTTCTCGGTGAGCATGGCCGCGATCCGGCGCTGCATGTCGTTGAACGCCTCGGTCAGCCGACGGACATCTGCAGGTCCTTCCGCGCGCAGTTCCCGGCCGCCACCGCTGGCGCCGAACCCGGCGGCCGCATCGGTCAACCGGCCCAGGGAGCGGGCCGCGCGACGGCCGAGCCAGAGCACCGCCAGCAGCACAACGCCATAGATGACTGCCGTCTGCACCAGCAGGCGCCCCAGCAGCCAGTCATCCTCGCGCGGCGCGATCGCCGGCACGTTGATCCAGAGCGCCTGTCCGGCCTTCGCCGAGACCAGATAGAGCTGACGGGGTTCCGGCTCGCCATCCGGCCCGGGCGGCTGTCGGCGCGGATTGCCCCGCCATTCGCCGGCCCCGGTCACGCGGACCTCGGCAACATTCGCGCCGAGGGCACCCAGCCCGTCGGCGATGCGCGCCTCCAGCGCCGGCTCCCGCGGCGCGGCGGCGTCGACCGCGCTGTCGGCGCTGATCCGGACGCGCCGGCCGAAAGGTCCCCGCCGCTCCCCGACGCCCTGCTGCAGCCGTTCGGCCGCATCATGTATGCGGGCGATGGCAGGCGCGCTAATGGCGTTCAGGCTGCGCTCCCGCCGCTCGCCATAAAGCAGCGCGAAGTTGATCGCCTGGGCGACGAACAACGCCGCGGCGACCAGCAGGGCGAGCTGGGCGGCCAGCGTCCTGGGGCGGGCGAGTCTCACAGCCGCTCCACCTCGGCAGCGAGCGAGTACCCGCCCCCGCGGACGGTACGGATCAACTCTGGATTACGGGGGTCCACCTCGATCTTGCGGCGCAGGCGGCTGACCTGATTGTCGACGGCGCGGTCGAACGCGCCGGCCTCTCGGCCCTGGGTGATATCGAGGAGGTGGTCGCGCGACAGCACCTGGCGCGGGCGCGTGACCAGCGCAAGCAGCAGATTGAATTCGCCGGTCGACAGCGCCACGGAGACGCCGTCGCGGTCGACGAGCGCCCGCTCGCCGGCCTTCAGCACCCAGTTGCCGAAACGGTAACTCGCCGTCTCCGGCGCCCGCTGCGGCCGCGGGCCGCCGCCGGCGCGGCGCAGTATGCCGCGGATGCGCGCGACCAGTTCGCGGGGATTGAAAGGCTTCACCACATAGTCGTCGGCGCCCATCTCCAGGCCGACGATGCGGTCCGTCTCGTCGCTGCGCGCCGTCAGCAGGACGACGGGCAACTCGCCGTTGACCCGGATGTGGCGGCAGAGGCTGAGCCCGTCCTCGCCCGGCATCATGATGTCCAGCACGACAAGATCGACCGCGTAGGCGGCAAGCCGCGCGCGGGCCGCACCCGCGTCCGCCGCCTGGGTGACGCGGAAACCGTTGCGCGACAGGAAGGCGGCGAGCGGCTCCCGGATGGCGCGCTCGTCATCGACGAGCAGGATATGCGGCTTCGTGTCGTTCATGAGCCCCCGGCGCGGCATGGCCTATCGCTTGTCATCAGATCGGTCGCCGCCCGGGGAAATCCAGTGTCCGGGGGCGACGGCGCGCCGCCGCCCCCGTTGACCGGCGGCACCTACTGACGGTGCTGCTTCTTCCAGTTCTCGCGCGCGCTCTCGCGCTCGGCTTCGGTGACGACGCCGTCATTGTCGGCGTCCATCCTGTCGAAGAAGCCCAGCACGCGGCCCTCGAACTCCGATTTCGAGACGCTGCCGTCGCCGTCGGAATCCATCATGCCGCGCTTGCCGTGGCCGCCCTTGCCGGACCGCTCGCCGTGATGTTCTGCCCAGGCGGCCTTGATCTCCTCCCGGCTGACGGCGCCGTCGCCGTCGGCGTCGAGCCGGGCGAACTTCTCGGCACGGGCCGCGTCGAACTCGGTGCGGGTGACCGAGCCATCGCCGTCGCTGTCCATCCTGGCGCCACGCTTGCCATGGCGGCCCGTCATCTCGTCAGCAGCGATGACGCCATCGCCATTGTCGTCCATGCGGGCGAACCTGTCGTCGGCGCGGGCGTCGAACTCGGCGCGCGAGATCGTGCCGTCACCGTCGGGGTCCATCGTGCCATGCTTGCCGCCATGGCCGTCGCCGCGCTTCTCCGCATGTCGGCTCCAGGCCGCCTTCATCTCCTCGCCGGAGATCAGGCCGTCGCCATCGACGTCCAGCCTCGCGAAGTGCTTCTCGACACTGGCCGTCATCTCCTCGCGGGTCAGTTTGCCATCGCCGTCGGCGTCCGCACGGAACTTGCCGCCGGCCTGGACGGCCAGCGAGCCGGTCAGCAGCATCGCCGCCGCGCCGGCCAGAATGATCGATTTCTTCATCTCGGGTCCTTTCCGTTGATGGGTTCGGCGCATCGCGCCGCCTGTCATCAATCTGGCGACCTCGTGTCGCCCTTGTTTGCCGATTTCGTGGAGTTATGTCGCGGATTGTTACAGGCAGCGGGAACCATCGGCCGCCCCTGCGGCGTCCTGCAGATGACAGCCGCGCCAGGAAGAACGCATTCGAAGAAGAACACTGGGAGGATTCCGTGAGAACGATCCCGACATTCAGCGGCGCGCGCACCGCTCTGATCGTTACAGCCCTGTCAGCCACGATGCTGGCGGGCGGCGCAACATCTGCGCCGCAGAGCGCCGCGGAAATCGACGATCCCAACCTGGCCGATGCCGTGGCCGACGAGATCGCCCACGAGCAGGGCGTCGAGAGCAGCACCATCCAGGCGACCGCGGAGGATGGTGTGGTGACTCTCTCCGGCACCGTTCAGGATCTGCTGGCGAAGCGCCGCGCCGAGACCATCGCGGGAACGGTCCTGGGCGTGAAGTCGGTGGAGAACGAACTGACAGTGAATCCGCCGGAGGATCTGCAGTCCGACCGGGTCGGCACCATGGTCGTCGCCGCGCTGGCCGCCGATCCGGCCACGGAGAGCTGGGAAATCGACGTCGAGACCGACAGTGAAGGCCATGTCGCCCTGTCCGGCCGGGTCCAGTCCGGGCAGGAAGCGCGGCTGGCCGAACGCGTCGCCATGAGCGTCGCCGGCGTCACCGGGGTGACCAACGCGCTGACCATCGAACCGGCAGTGACCCGGTCCGACGGCGAGATCCGCGAGGACGTCACCGCCCGCCTCGACTGGTCGGCCCTGTTCAGTGACGAGTACATCGACGTTGCGGTGGCCGACGGCGTCGTGCATCTCAGCGGCGACGTCTTCAGTGCAGCGGAACGGGCGCGCGCCGTCTCCGAGGCCCATGTGCGGGGCGTGACCGGGGTCGACGCGAGCGGACTGAAGGTCGCATTCGCCGAGAACGGGCGCGCGCCGGCGAATCCGGAGCCGGGCCAGCCGCGGGACGATGCGGCGATACGCCAGGCCGTTCAGTCCGCGCTGATGGCGAATCCCCGCGTCGACCGGGGCGGCACCGAGACCTTCGTCGACGACGGGGTCGTCACGCTGCGGGGCGGGGTCGACAATCTCGCGGCCAAGGAGGCCGCGGGCGATGCCGCCGGCAAGATCATCGGCGTCGAACGGGTCGAGAACCGCATGCACGTCAACCGCTCGAAACCGATGAGCGACCCTGAACTCGAACAGGACATCGTCAACGCGTTCATCCGGCATCCGGACGTCGAGGCCAGCGATTTCGTGGTGAAGGTCCGCAACGGCGTCGTCAGTCTCTACGGCAACGTGGACAGCTTCTTCGAACAGTCGCAGGCCTACAAGGCGGCGAGCCGCGTGGGCGGCGTCGCGCGGGTCGAGAACCACATGGATGTGCGGGACAATGTCAGGCCCTTCGTCAGCGACCTCTACGCCGACAACGTCCGCTACGAGAGCTATGACTGGTGGTCCGACTACCGGGAGCCGCGGACGATGAAGAGCGACGCAGAAATCGCCGCGGCCATTCGCGACGAGCTTTCGTGGAGCCCCTTCGTGCTGGCGGAGAACGTGGAAATCGTCGTGCAGGATGGCCGGGCGACGCTCGGGGGAACCGTGAACTCCGTGCGTGCGCGTCAGGCCGCGATCGAGAACGCCTGGGAAGGCGGAGCGGTGTGGGTTCGCAACGAGATCGAGGTCGCCGCGCCGCGTTCCTGAGTCCCGGTCACCTCAACGGCGGCGGCAGAGGACGCCGAAGCGCTGAGCTTCCGCGTCTCTCTCCTGCCCGGACCTCGGGGCTTGTGCGGTCGCGCCCGCCGTGACCAAGTAGGCGGGAACGAAGAGCCGGAAACAGGCCCATGAGCAGTATCCTCGCCATCCACCTGCCCGACCGCATCGAGGCGGCGGTGCACGCGTTCCTGGACGCCGCCTGCGACCAGGGACTGCGGGTGGCGACCGCCGAAAGCTGCACCGGCGGCCTCCTTGCATCGCTGCTGACCGACATCGAGGGCTCCTCCCACGCCTTCGAGTGCGGTCTGGTGGTGTATACGGACAAGGCGAAACGCGACATCCTGGCCGTGCCGGCGGCGGTCCTTGAGCGTCACGGCGCCGTGGCCGAGGCGACCGCCATCGCCATGGCCGAGGGGGCAATGCGTCGAACCGCGGCCGACATCGCCATGGCGGTGACAGGATTCGCCGGCCCGGCGGGGGTGGACGACGAAGAGGGACTGGTGCATTTCGCCTGCGCCCGGAAGGGGCGCGAGACCCGCCATCGCGAGGAGCACTTCGGACCGATCGGTCGCGGACAGGTGCGCGTGGCGTGTATAGAGATTGCGATTGCGATGATGAGCGAGATGCTGAAATGAGCAGAGAGCGGACCGGCCCCGATCATTTCCATGCCATGCACCGCCACGGTTTCGTGCGGGTGGCGACCAGCACGCCGCGCGTGCTGACCGCCGATGTCGGCTTCAACCGCGACGCCATACTGGCGGAAGCCCGGCGGGCCGACGCGGCGAACGTCGACCTGCTGATCTACCCGGAACTCTGCGTCTCCTCCTACGCGCTCGACGACCTGCACCTCCAGACGGCGCTGCTCGACACGGTCGAGGACGCCATCGCCGAGATCATCTCGGCGAGCGCGGAACTGTCGCCCGTGCTGCTGATCGGCGCGCCGCTGCGCCATCGCGGCCGGCTCTACAACTGCGGCCTGGCCGTCTCGCGCGGCCGGCTGCTCGGCGTGGTGCCGAAGTCCTTCCTGCCGAACTACCGCGAATATTACGAGAAACGCTGGTTCGCCCATGGCCGGAACATCCGCAACGAAACCATCCGGGCCGGCGGCGTCGAGGCGCCGTTCGGCAGCGACCTGATCTTCGAGGCCGAGGATCTGGCGGGCTTCTTCTTCCACATCGAGATCTGCGAGGACTTCTGGGCCGCCGTGCCACCGTCCTCGGCCGCCGCCCTCGCGGGCGCGACGATCCTGACCAACCTGTCGGCCTCCAACATCACCATCGGCAAGTCCGACGAGCGCCACATGCTGTGCAAGTCGCAGTCGGCGCGCGCGGTCGCGGCCTACGCCTATTCCGCCGCCGGGCCGGGCGAAAGCACCACGGATCTGGCCTGGGACGGACAGGGCATGATCTACGAGCTGGGCGACCTGATGGCCGAATCCGAGCGCTTTCCCACCGAGCCACAGCTCTGTATCGCCGACATCGACACCGCCCGCATCCTGGGCGAGCGGATGCGGCACCAGACCTTCAACGATTCGGCCAACGACCAGCACCACCCCGAACGCGAATTCCGCCGCATCGCCTTCATGCACCAGCCCTGCTACCGCGACATCGGGCTGATCCGCCCGATCCGCCGCTTCCCCTTCGTGCCCAACCGCCAGAGCCACCTCGATCAGGACTGCTACGAGGCCTTCAACATCCAGGTGGAAGGTCTTTGCCGGCGCTTTCAGGCGACAGGCGGCGGCAGCATGGTGATCGGCGTCTCGGGCGGGCTCGATTCGACCCACGCGCTGATCGTCGCGGCCAAGGCCTGCGACCGGCTGGGGGTTCCGCGCAAGAAGATCCTGGGATTCACCCTGCCCGGTTTCGCCACCAGTTCGGGCACCAAGAGCAACGCCTGGAAGCTGATGGACGCGCTGGGCGTGACGGCCGAGGAGATCGACATCCGGCCAGCCGCCGAGCAGATGCTCAAGGACATGGGCCATCCCTTCTCGCAAGGGGAGCCGGTCTATGACATCGCCTTCGAGAACGTCCAGGCGGGCCTCAGGACGGACTACCTGTTCCGGCTCGCCAACCAGCGCGGCGGCTTTGTCGTCGGCACGGGCGACCTATCGGAACTGGCACTGGGCTGGTGCACCTACGGCGTGGGCGACCAGATGAGCCACTACAACGTCAACGCCGGCGTGCCGAAGACGCTGATCCAGTACCTGATCCGCTGGACCGAGCGCACCAGCCAGTTCGACGATGCGGCGAATGCGGTGCTGGACGCCATCCTGGATACGGAGATCTCGCCGGAACTGGTGCCCACGGGCGAGGAGGAGGAACTGCAGAGCACCCAGGACAAGATCGGTCCCTACGAACTGCACGACTTCTTCCTCTATCACACGATCCGCTACGGCCAGCCCCCCTCCAAGGTCGCCTTCCTGGCCTTTCACGCCTGGCGGGACGTGACACAGGGCCTCTGGCCCATCGACTTCCCCGACGATGCGCGCAACCAGTACGACCTGGCTGCGATCCGCAAGTGGCTGGAAAGCTTCCTGTGGCGCTTCTTCGAGTTCAGCCAGTTCAAGCGCTCGGCCCTGCCCAACGGACCCAAGATCTCCTCCGGCGGGGCGCTTTCGCCCCGCGGCGACTGGCGCGCGCCTTCGGACGCCAAGGCCACCGTTTGGCTGGAGGAACTGCGCCGCTCGGTGCCGGAAGCGTAGCCGCCGAATCGCAGGGGCATCGCCGCCGGTACGATCCGGGTGCGGAAGGGGTGGCGTGAAACCGCGCGCCAGCGGATAATCGGCGGAACGCGATTCAAGGGGGTGGTGCGGGACAATGCTGCCAGCCACGCCGCGATTACCGGAGCCGATACGCGCGCGCTTTGCCGGCGCAAGCCCTCAGATCGTGGAGTTTCTCGAACTCTGGAACCGTTCCCGTCATGGCGCGCTGGTGCCGCTCCGGCGCGAGCTCGATCCCTTCCAGGCGCCCCGGCTGCTGCGTCATGTCTGGCTCTACCAGTACCTGCCGGACAGGGACGACTTCGTCTGCAAGCTGGCCGGAGAAAACGTCAACGAAGCCTGGGGCGGCCGGCTGAAGGGCCAGATGCTGAGCGACGTGGTCGGGCCAGCCCACAGGGACGCCGCGATCCGCCGCTGGCGAGGCGTGATCGAGACGCCCTGCATTCTCTACGGCGCCATAGGCCCCGAACGGCAAGACGCCGACGGCCGCCCGATCGCCGAGCGGCTGGTGCTGCCGCTGGCGACAGCGATCGACATCGTCGACCACACGATCGGCATCAGCCTCTACAGCGTCAGCCAGACCGACCGGGATCTCATCCGGCCGGTATGGGACGACATGCTGCGCATTCCCTGCGCCGAGTTCCAGGCCTTCGATTCGCCCGATCCGCCGGACGCCGCCTGACGGCGGCGGCTATCTCTTGGCGATGATCCAGATGGCGTGGATGATCCCCGGGATATAGCCGAGCAGGGTGAGCAGGATGTTGAGCCAGAAGTGAAGGCCGAGGCCGACCTGCAGGAACACGCCGAGGGGCGGCAGGATGATGGCCAGGATTATTCGAAGGATGTCCATGGTTCTCTCGCCTGGTTCTTTGCTGTTCTTTCCAGCTTCGCAGATGGCGAGCCGCCGACCGCGCGCAAGGCCGTGGCGGCGGCCTGTGTCAGCGTTATTCTGACGCGCCCGCTTCACACATAGCGGCTTCGCACGAACGGCGAGGGCCGGGCTTTGCGCCGCGCCCGGCGGTCCTCGAATGCGATGGCGAAGCCGGGCCGCTCGGTAATCCCCGCGCGCATGTTCACCGCAGCTGCCCTGTTCCACAGCGCCAGCGCAGAATGACGGGCGGGGTCGAATCCGTCGCGCATGGCGAAACCCAGATGATGATGCCAGAGCCGGCGGCGGAACTCGCGCACCGCTGACGGCTGCCGCCAGAGAATGGCGGCTTCCGTATCGAGTTCCAGACTGCGCCCGTTGAGATTGGCGGACCCGACCATGGCCAGCCGGTCGTCGGCGATGATCGTCTTGGCGTGCACATAGACGCCCCTGGCGCCAAGGGCCGTGTCCTCGGGCGCGTCGCCGTCGTCGACGGGCTGGCGGCTGACCAGCGTATAGACGCCGAAGCGCCCGCCCAGCGCCCGGCGCAGACGGCGGATATTGCGGTACTGCAGCCAGTGGCCGTGGCGCGTCGGTGCGCTCCAGCCGCCATCCGGATCCAGCCGGTCCGGCGCCAGCGGCAGCAGAAGAATGATCTCCAGTTCCGGATTGTCCCGCGCCGCCCGGATCAGCCGGTCCGTCACGCTCCGGGCGCGGAGATACTGGGTCTCGATGTAGAGAAAGCGCCGCGCCGCGCCGACAATCTCGTCGATCGCCGCCGAAATCGAGGTGATGCGCCGGTCGACGTCCAGCGCCGCGGGGCTCTCGCCGCCGGAACGGGAGGTCGCCACGGCCACCTCGCCGTCGGCGCCGGCCCCGCCGGCCGCCTCGGCCCCGTCCTTCATCGGATGAAGCTCTGCGGGCCTGACGTCTGCCTTCTCGTCCACGTCCGGCAACGCGTCCATGAAGTCCCTGAAGGCCACCAGCTCGACGTTCCAGCGATCGACAAAATGATGCGTCAGCAGGGCGACGGCCGGACCCTCGAGCCGGCAGGCGAGATCATGCCAGGGCGTCTCGCGGTCATGGCAGAGCGTGTCGTAGCGGCGCTCTCCGATATCCAGTCCGCCCACGAAGGCCATCCGCCGGTCGACAATGCAGAGCTTTTCGTGATGGGTGCCGGGCAGCAGGTTCGCCGGCCGCGGCAGGCGGCGCACGAAACGGGCTCCGCGGCGGGCGATGTGCCGCCAGAGACCGGGCGCCGTCGCGAAGGCGCGCCGCGCCGCGTCGGCGTCGCCACGGCCTTCGTCCGCGCTCGCCGCCAGGCGCTTGATGAGCCTTCCGATCCTGAACTGCGCGGCGACGTTGCCGGCAACAATCTCCGGCAGTCCGGGCCGGACGGGGTTCTGCGAGCACATTACCTGGACCGTCGCATCCGCACGTCCCGCCGGCCCCGACAGGTCCATCAGGCGCCGGTAGGTGCGCCAGGCGCTGCGGTGAAGCGTCGGTGTGAAGACGGGGTCGAAGTCGGCAAGCAGGATGCGGAAGCGGACGCCCCGCTCCACGGCGCGATTGAGCAGGGCTTCCCAGTTCTCCGCCTTGTCCGTGACCAGGTCCAGATCCGGCGTCAGTGTCCAGTAGGCCATCAGCACCTCGTCCTCGGCGCGGTCGATGGCCGTCTCGATCGCGGCGTAGGTCTCCTCCGCCTCGATCAGGGGCTGTACGCAATGTCCCTTCTGGAAGACCGGTCCGTGCACGTCTCCTCTCCTCAGAACAGCCAAATCAGGGCCGCCACGCTGGCGACATAGAGACCCAGCATGGTGACGCTCTCGAAGCCGACATTGGCCAGGCCATAGCGCTCCCGCCGCAGCATGCCGACCAGCAGCACGGCGGTCATCAGGATCGCCACCAGGACGATGAGACGCTGATCCTGTGCCATCTCGTGGTAGATCGACCCCGGGCGGTAGGCGACATCGGAGAACGCCGCGAACAGGACGTCGAACGCGTTGCCGCCAAGAATGCCGCTGACGGCGAGGGTCAGCGCGCCCCGGCGAACGGCCGCCACCGTCGTCACCAGTTCGGGCGTCGAGGTGGCGATGGCGGTCATCAGCGCACCGACGACACCCTCGCGCACTCCCGCCTTCTCGACCATGGCGATGCCGGCCTCCGCGATCAGCAGTCCGGCCACGCCGACCAGCGCGCCGAGCAGCAGGATCCAGCCGCCAAGGCGAAGCACGGATTCGCCGCCGCGCTCGGGTTCGTCAGGCTCGTCCAGATTGGTGAGGGCTGTCTTCGCCGGTCCCCACATCGGCCGGGCACCCGCTTCTGCAGCGATGCGCATGCCAAGGCCATAGACGATGAGCAGCAGCGGCGTCACCGGATGCACGCCCAGGATGGACACCGGCGGCAGCGCCTCGGCCGCCAGCAGCATGGTCAGCAGCACGATCAGCACCGCGCCGCTGACCATCGTCGGCAGCGAGGCGGCCGCGTGTTCCAGATTGGCGCGCCGGTAGGCCAGGTCGGCAATCACCAGGAAGGCGGTCTGCGCGGTGATGCCGCCCAGCGCGTTGGACAGCGACAGTTCCGGGTGCCCCGTGGCCGCCGTCCAGACCGACGTGACGCTGCCGGACAGCGAGGTGATGAGGCCGAGAAAGACCGCGCCGGTCAGCGCCTCCCCGATGCCGCTGACATCGGCGAAGCGGTCGGCCAGCCGCGTCAGCCGCGCGCCGGCCAACAGCACCACGATCCCCGCCGCCGCGAAGGCGGTGAGGATCAGCGGCAGGGAGAGACCCGCGAGATCGATCACGAGATCACGTCTCCCGTCACCGCGCTGGCGGTTCCATCCGATCCTTCCATGTTCGCAGCCCGCACGCCGTCTTCTTCTCCATCCGCGACTTTCCGGCCGTACCCGGGCAGGTAGGCAGGGCGGGGGGAGATTGCCACCTCGATCCGAACGGGCGGCGACGCCCGGAAGTTTCAGACGGCGACGGCGTGACGGGCCGGGCCCAGGTTCAGACGGGCGTCGAAGGCAGCCGCGACGACCCGGCTGAGCGGGCGGAACGCCTCGGCGACGACGATGCGGTCGCCGTCACGCCTGACGATCCCGTCGGCCTCCAGGGCGGCAAGGTCCGCCTCCGGCGCAGGGCGGCCATGAGCCGCGGCGAGCGCGGCCAGATCCACCGTCAGATCGCACATGATCCGCTCGATGATCTCCCGGCGCATGCGGTCATCGCCGTCGAGGGCGAGGCCGCGTGCGATGGCGAAACGCCCGTCGATTATCTCCCGGCGCCAGTTCTCGGTCGCGGCATCGTTCTGAACGTAGCCCTCGGGCAGACTGCCGATGGCGGAAGCGCCAACGCCGAGCAGCACGGGCGCTTCGTCCGTCGTGTAGCCCTGGAAGTTGCGCCTGAGGCGGCCGCTCTCCAGCGCCCGGGCCATCGGGTCGTCGGCGCGGGCGAAATGGTCCAGTCCGATCTGCCGGTAACCTCCGGAAACCAGACGTTCCGCAATGGCGTCGGCCTGGGCCAGCCGCCCGGCGGCGTCCGGCAGGTCTTCCTCGCGGATCATCCGTTGATGCGGTTTCATGTGCGGCACATGAGCGTAGCCGAAGACAGAGATGCGGTCGGGCGTAAGCTCGAGCAGCCGGTCGGTGGTCTCGATCACGCCATCGACGGTCTGCAGCGGCAGGCCGTAGAGCAGATCGGCATTCACACCCTCGATGCCGCCCGCCCGCAGCCGCGCGAATGCGTCGGCAACCGTTTCGAAGGGCTGCACGCGGTTGATCGCCCGCTGGACCTTCTCGTCGAAGGTCTGGACGCCAAGGCTGACGCGGTTGACCCCGGTCTCGGCCATGGCGTCGACCAGTTCATCGCAAAGGTGGCGCGGATCGACCTCGAGAGCGACCTCCGCGTCGCGCTTGAAGGCGAAGCTGCGGCGGATGCGCTGCATGATCCCCCGGAACCGTGCGGCGCGGACGAGGCTGGGGCTGCCGCCGCCCCAGTGCAGATGCTTAAGCGGCAGCACCGACGGCAGCGCGCGCGAAAGCAGGTTGAGTTCCATTTCCAGCGTGTCGAGATAGCGCTCCAGCGGCTCGTTGCGCAGCGTCGCCCTGGTGTTGCAGCCGCAGTACCAGCACATCGTCCGGCAGAATGGCACGTGGACGTAGAGCGAAACCGGGGTGCCCGATCGGATCCCGGAGAGCCAGGTCCTGTAGGTGTCCTGCGTGACCCCGGGGCCGAAATGAGGGGCGGTGGGATAGCTCGTATAGCGCGGAATTCGCTTGTCGGCGTGCGCGAGAATGAGCGCCGTTCGGTTCGCGGACATGATGTCTGGGGCCTCGCTCCTTGATCTTTCGGACGCGAGTCCAGCATGTCCCGCCGGGGGAGCTTTTGACCTATCTCAAATGCGGCGGCGAATTCCGGCGCGCGTTCAGACCTTCCAGAACACGAACAGCGCCCAGGCGATGGCGATCGCCAGTCCGCCCCAGAGCGGCGTGCCCTGAAACGCCATCCAGCCGATGAAGATGAAGGCGCTGCCCAGCAGCGTCATGAACAGCCGGTCGCCCCGGGTGGTGTCCAGGCCGAAGACGCCGCGCCGGGGGGCGCCGCCGGGCGAAAAATACTCCCACACGCCCATCGATGCGATGGCCAGCGCGATGAAGACGAAGAAGGCGGCGGTCGGCCACGTCCAGGCCATCCACGACAGGCCCATCTCAGACCCTCCCCAGGGCGAAGCCCTTGGCGATGTAGTTGCGGACGAAATAGATCACGAAGGCGCCGGGCACGATGGTGAGCACGCCGGCCGCGGCCAGCAGGCCGAGCTCGTAGCCCGAGGTCGAGGCCGTCCTCGTCATGACCGCCGCGATCGGCTTGGCCTCCACGGACGTCAGCGTCTTGGCCAGCAGAAGCTCGACCCAGGAGAACATGAAGCAGAAGAACATGGCGACGCCGATGCCGGCGGCGATCGTCGGCATGAAGATGCGGACGAAGAAGCTCCAGAAACTGTGCCCGTCGATATAGGCGGTCTCGTCCAGTTCCTTGGGCACGCCGGACATGAAGCCTTCCAGGATCCAGACGGCCAGCGGGATGTTGAACAGCGTGTGGGCCAGCGCCACGGCGATGTGGGTGTCGAACAGCCCGACCGCCGAATAGAGCTGGAAGAACGGCAGCGCGAAGACCGCGGCCGGCGCCATGCGGTTGGTCAGCAGCCAGAAGAACAGGTGCTTGTCGCCGAGGAAGCGGTAGCGGGAGAAGGCATAGGCCGCCGGCAGCGCCACGGCGACCGAGATCACCGTGTTCATCGAGACATAGGCCAGCGAGTTCACATAGCCCATGTACCAGGTGGGATCGGAGAAGATGGCCCGGTAGTTGTCCAGCGTGAAGGTCTCGGGCCAGAGCGTCAGCCCGCCCAGGATCTCGTTCGTGGTCTTGAACGACATGTTCAGCAGCCAGTAGATCGGCAGCATCAGAAAGACGATGTAGACAGTCGGAATCAGCCAGCGCGTGCGCATCGCATTACTCCTCGTTCCGCATCATCAGGGTGTAGAAGACCCAGCTCAGCAGCAGGATGATGACGAAGTAGATCAGCGACATGGCCGCCGCGGGGCCGAGGTCGAACTGCCCCAGCGCGATCTTCACCAGGTCGATGGAAAGCAGCGTCGTCGAGTTGCCCGGGCCGCCGCCGGTCAACACCACCGGCTCGGTATAGATGTTGAAGCTGTCCATGAACCGCAGCAGCACCGCGATGGTCAGCACCCGCTTCATCTTGGGCAGCTGGATGTAGCGGAAGATGGCCCAGGGGCTGGCGCCGTCGATGCGGGCGGCCTGATAGTAGGCGTCGGGTATCGAGACAAGGCCGGCATAGGCCAGCAATACCACCAGCGAGGTCCAGTGCCAGACGTCCATCAGCAGCAGCGTGAACCAGGCCGCGGTCGGCTGGCGGGTGTAGTTGTAGTCGAAGCCGAGCTCGTTGAGCCCCCAGCCCATCAGGCCGATCTCGGGCAGGGCGAAGATGTTCCACATCGCGCCGACGACGTTCCACGGTATGAGCAGCGGCAGCGCCATCAGCACCAGGCAGACCGAGACCCAGAAGCCGCGCCGCGGCATGGCCAGCGCGATGACGACGCCCAGCGGCACCTCGATGGCCAGGATGGAGAAGGTGAAGATCATCTGCCGCGTCAGCGAATCGTGGAACCGCGGCGAACTGATCACCTGCTCGAACCAGATCATGCCGGCCCAGAAGAACTCGTTGTTGCCGAAGGTCTCCTGCACCGAGTAGTTGACCACCGTCATCAGCGGCACGATGGCGTTGAAGGCCACCAGCACGAGGACCGGCAGCACGAAGAACCAGGCGCGCTGGTTGACCGTCTTCCTCATGACGCCGCCCTCCCGCCGGCAAGCCAGCCGTTCTCGTAGATACGGGTGCGCGCGGGCTCGAACGCCAGATGCGCTTCCTCCGAGGGCAGCGGCTCCTCGTTGGAAACCAGCAGCTTGACCATCTGCCCCTCACGCGTCGCCGTCTCCACCACGCGGTAGCGGCCGGCTTCCATGACCCGGGTCACCCGCACGGGCAGGCCGCTGTCGGCAAAACGCACGAACTCCGGGCGGACGCCCAGTTCCAGGCCGGAATTGGCGGTGACCGCCGTGACGTTCTCCGCTTCCACCGGCGCGCCACAGACCACGGCCCGGCCGCCGTCCATGGCGCAGGGCAGCAGGTTCATGCCGGGCGAGCCGATGAAATGGCCGACGAAGGTGTGGGCGGGGCGCTCGAACAGGTCGACCGGCGTGCCGATCTGGACCACCTCGCCGTCCTTCATCAGCACCACCTGGTCGGCGAAGGTCAGCGCCTCGACCTGGTCGTGGGTGACGTAGATCATGGTCCGGTCGATGCGCCTGTGCAGCTCCTTCAGTTTGGAGCGCAGCAGCCATTTCAGATGCGGATCGATCACCGTCAGCGGCTCGTCGAACATGATGACGTTGACGTCGTCGCGGACCAGCCCACGCCCCAGCGAGATCTTCTGCTTGCCGTCGGCTGTCAGCCCGGACGCCCGGCGGTCCAGCATCTCCGTCAGGTCGGTCATGTCCGCGATCTCGGCCACCTTGGCGGCGATCTCGGCCGCCGGCACGCCGCGGTTGCGCAGCGGGAAGGCCAGGTTCTGGCGCACGGTCATGGTGTCGTAGATCACCGGAAACTGGAACACCTGGGCGATGTTGCGCTCAGCCGGTCCCCTGCCCGCCACGTCCTCGCCGTCGAACAGCACCCGGCCCCGGCTGGGTGTCAGCAGGCCGGAGATGATGTTGAGCAGCGTGGTCTTGCCGCAGCCGGACGGCCCCAGCAGGGCGTAGGCCCCGCCGTCGGCGAACTCGAAGTCGAGCTGCTTCAGCGCCCAGTCCTCGGGCGTCTGCGGGTCGGGCGCGTAGGCATGGCCGAGGCCGTCGAGTGTGATCCGCGCCATGCTCAGCCCGCCCTGTCGCCGGCCGCGCCGGCCATGTGGCCGTCGGCGTCGAAGTACATCGCCCGGGACATGTCGACGTGGAACGTCGCCGGGGCGCCGATCTCGAAATCATGCACGCCGTGGCTGAGCGAAACCCAGTCATTGCCCTGCAGCACGAAATGGACCGTGCTTTCGGAGCCGCTCAGCTCGGCGATCTTGACGGCGCCGGTCACCGCCACGGGCTGGTCGCCGCGCGGTTCGATGGTGACCCTGTGCGGCCGGATGCCCAGGCGGTACTCGCCGTCGGGCATGTCGTCCAGGGCCGGATCGGCGTCCCAGGCCAGGTCGCCCAGGCTGAAGCGGCGCCCCGCCTTCTGCACCGGCGCCTCGTTCATCGGCGGTTCGGAGAAGACCTGGGCGCTGACCAGGTCGATCGGCCACTTGTAGATTTCCATGGTCGGGCCGAACTGGGTCACCCGGCCTTCGTGCAGCGTCGCGGTGTTGCCGCCGAACAGCAGCGCCTCCATGGGTTCCGTCGTGGCGTAGACGGCGATGCAGTTGCGGTCCGCGAACAGCTTCGGCAGTTCGTCGCGCAGTTCCTCGCGCAGCTTGAAGTCGAGATTGGCCAGCGGCTCGTCGAGCAGGACGAGATTGGCGTCCTTCACCAGTGCCCGGGCCATGGCCGTACGCTGCTGCTGGCCGCCGGAGAGTTCCGAGGGACGCCGCTTCAGGAACGGCGTCAGCCGCATCAGCTCCGCCATTTCGTGAACCCGGCGGTCGATGTCCGCCTTCGCCATCCGCGCCAGCTTCAGCGGGCTGGCGATGTTGTCGTAGACGGAGAAGTTCGGGTAGTTGATGAACTGCTGATAGACCATCGAGACGTTGCGCTTCTGGACCGACACGCCGGTGACGTCGCGGCCGTCGAAATGGATCTCGCCTTCCGTCGGCCGCTCCAGACCGGCCATGAGCTGCATCAGCGTGGTCTTGCCGGCAAGTGTCGTGCCCAGCAGCACGTTGAAGCTGCCCGGCTCCAGCGTCAGGTCCATCGGGTGGATATGCGTCACGCCCTCGACGCGCTTGCCCACAGATTTAAGTTCCAGCGCCATCTCGTGAATATACTCAAAAGAAACGCCCCGGGGCGGGGCGGAAAGGCCCGGCGCGCCCCGAGGGACGCGCCGGGTTCAGTTTCCGACAGACCTCAGTTGGCCTGCCAGCGCTTGATCAGCTCGTCATAGGCGATGGTCTCGCCCTGCGGCTTCTCGTTGGGGAGCTTGGCCTTGGCGCCGCCCTTGCCGATCCACTCGGAAGGATCCTTGGGCTCGTTGAGGCGAGGGCCACAACCGCCATAGGTGTTGTTCGCCTTGTCCGCACGCTCCATGCGGGCCATGGTCGTGTCCATCTCCTGAGCCAGCCGGTCCATGGCCTCCTGCGGCGTGAAGGCGCCGGAGTTCACGTCACCGATCTGCTGCCACCAGATCTGGGCCAGTTTCGGATAGTCGGGCACGTTCACGCCGGTCGGCGACCAGAGAACGCGATCGGGCGAGCGGTAGAACTCCACCAGGCCGCCCAGTTTCGGCGCGCGGTCGGTGAAGGACTGATGGTTGATGTCGCTGTCGCGGATGATCGTCAGACCGACATGGCTCTTCTTCAGCGAGGTCGTCTTGGACACGGTGAACTGGGCGTAGAGCCAGGCAGCCTTGCGGCGGTCGACCGGGGTCGACTTGAACAAGGTCCAGGAACCCGCGTCCTGATAGCCCAGCTTCTGGCCTTCCTCCCAGTAGGGCCCGTGCGGCGACGGCGCCATCCGCCAGAGCGGCTTGCCCTCATCGTCGACGGTGTTGTTGCCCTCCGACTTCGGCGCGACCATGGAGGCGGTGAAGGCCGTGTACCAGAAGATCTGCTGGGCCACGTTGCCCTGGCTCAGCGCCGGCAGCGACTGGTAGAAGTCGTAGTCGGCGGCGCCCGGAGGCGCGTACTTCCTCAGCCATTCGTCCCACTTGCGGATGGCGTAGACGGCCGCAGGGCCGTTCGCGCCGCCGCCGCGGCTGACCGAAGCGCCTTCCGGATTGCAGGAGCCTTCCTCCATGCGGATGCCCCATTCGTCGATGGGCTGGCCGTTGGGCAGGCCCTTGGAGCCGGCGCCAGCCATCGACAGCCAGGCGTCGGTCATGCGCCAGCCGAGATCCGGCGCGCGCTTGCCATAGTCCATGTGGCCATAGACGCGGACGCCGTCGATCTCCTTGACGTGCTCGGAGAAGAACTCGGCGATGTCCTCATAGGCCGACCAGTTGACCGGAACGCCCAGGTCGTAGCCGTACATCTCCTTGAACTGCTTCTGCAGTTCCGGACGGTCGAACCAGTCCTTGCGGAACCAGTAGAGGTTGGCGAACTGCTGGTCGGGAAGCTGGTAAAGCTTGCCGTCCGGGCCGGTGGTGAACGACTTGCCGATGAAGTCGTCGATGTCCAGCGTCGGCAGGGTCACGTCCTTGCCGTCGCCAGCCATCCAGTCGGTCAGGTTGACGGCGAGCTGCAGTCTGGAGTGCGTGCCGATCAGATCCGAATCGTTGATGTAGGCATCGTAGAGGTTGCGGTTGGTCTGCATCTGGGTCTGCACGGCCTGCACGACCTCGCCCTCGCCCAGAAGCTGGTGATTGACCTTGATACCGGTTATTTCCTCGAAGGCTTTCGTCAGCACTTTCGATTCATATTCGTGTGTCGGGATGGTTTCCGACAGCACGTTGATCTCCATGCCCTTGAAAGGCTCCGCGGCCTTGATGAACCATTCCAACTCCGCCTGCTGCTCTTCCTTGGTCAGCGTCGATGGCTGGAACTCGTTGTCGATCCACTTCTTCGCCTCCTCCATGCCGGCAAAAGCCGGCCCGGATGTTGCGAGAAGCGCGCCGGCCGCGACAGCGGCGAGCAGGTTCCTTTTCATTGATTCAACCCTCCCTAGTGGCGAATGTTCCGATCATCAAATGAAGCAAATCGAAAGTCAATACGAACCAGAACGAAATTCCATGCTTGCCTATTCGCATGGATATGATGGAAAATTGCGCTGCCAATCGGATGTTGCGGGCGCGTCTCGCAATTGCGAACCAAAATGAAAGAAATCGAACTTTTCAAGATGACTCCCCGCCAGTCCGATATCCTGGCCCGGGCGCGCGAGAGCGGACGCGTCGACGTCGATGACCTCGCCGCGCTGTTCGAGGTGACGCCCCAGACCATCCGCAAGGACATCAACGAGCTCAGTGAGCGCGGCCTGCTGCAGCGCGTTCACGGCGGAGCCGTCTATCCGTCCAACGTCACCAACTTCGCCTATGATTCACGCAGGGTGCTGGCGGCCGAGGCAAAGACGCGCATCGGCGCGGCGGCGGCGGCGCTCATCCCCGACAATTCCTCCATCATGCTGAACATCGGCACCACGACCGAACAGGTCGCGGTCGCCCTGCGCCAGCACCGCGGCATCATGGCGATCACCAACAACCTCAACGTCGCCAACATCCTGCGTGAGGCCCCGGCCGCGGAAGTCATCATCGCCGGCGGCGTGGTGCGGGCCTCCGACGGCGGCATCGTGGGCGAGGCCACCATCGATCTGATCAGCCAGTTCAAGGTGGATTTCGCCGTCGTGGGCGCATCCGCCATCGACGCCGACGGCACGCTGCTGGATTTCGACTACCGCGAGGTCCGCGTCGCCCAGGCGATCATCGGCCATGCCCGGCGCACCATACTCGTCGCCGACCACATGAAGTTCCAGCGCAGCGCGCCGGTGCGCATCGGCCATCTGTCCGACATCGACGTCTTCGTCACCGACCGCCAGCCGCCCGCGGACATCGTCGAGTGCTGCGCCACCTGCGGCGTGCAGCTGCGGATCGCGCCGCTGGCTGCGATCGGCGTGGCCTGAGCGCCGCCGTGCGGGAGGTCGACGTATTCGTCATCGGCGGCGGCATCAACGGCTGCGGCGTCGCGCGCGACCTGACCGGCCGCGGCTACACGGTCGCCCTGGCCGAGATGGCGGACCTGGCCCAGGGCACGTCTTCGGGCTCCACCAAGCTGATCCACGGCGGCCTGCGCTATCTGGAGCACTACGAATTCCGCCTCGTCCGCGAATCCCTGATCGAGCGCGAGCGGCTCTGGGCCATGGCGCCGCACATCATCTGGCCTCTGCGGTTCGTGCTGCCGCATCACGGCGGGCTGCGCCCGGCGTGGATGCTGCGCCTGGGCCTGTTCCTCTACGACCATCTGGGCGGGCGGAAGCGCCTGCCGGCGGCGCGCACGCTCGACCTCAGGAACGATCCCGCCGGCACGCCCCTGAAACCGGCCTTCGTCAAGGGCTTCGAGTATTCCGACTGCTGGGTCGACGACGCGCGGCTGGTGGTGCTCAACGCCCGAGACGCAGCGGACCGAGGCGCCGACATCCGCACCCGCACGGAAGTGATCTCGGCGCGGCCCGGCGCGGACGGGCGCTGGACCATCGAAACCGAGAACCTCGCCGGCGGCGCGCGGGAGCGCCTTTCGGCGGGCGTGCTGATCAACGCCGCCGGGCCCTGGGTGGACAGGGTGCTGGCCGGCGTGCTGGGCCGCAATGCGGTGCACAACGTGCGCCTGGTCCAGGGCAGCCACATCGTGGTGCGCAAGCTGTTCGACCACGACCGCTGCTACATCTTCCAGAATGCCGACGGCCGCATCGTCTTCGCCATACCCTATGAGGGCGACTACACCCTGATCGGCACCACCGACCGGGACTACGAAGGCGATCCCGCGTCCATCGAGATCAGCGAGGAGGAAAAGCGTTATCTGGTCGAGGCGGCGAGCGAGTACTTCGCCCGGCCGGTGACGACGGACGATATCGCCTGGACCTATTCGGCGGTGCGCCCGCTCTACGACGACGGCGCTTCCAGCGCTCAGGAAGCGACCCGCGACTACGTGCTGACCTCGGAGCAGGTCGAAGGCGCGGGACTGATCAACGTCTTCGGCGGCAAGATCACCACCTACCGCCGCCTGGCGGAGGAAGTGGCGGACAGGGTCGACGATCTCAGCGGCCGGCGCACCAGTGCATGGACGGCAGGCGCGACGCTTCCCGGCGGCGACATGGGCGTGGACGGCGTCGAACGGCTGATCGCGGAGCTGTCGGCGGCCCACCCCTTCCTGACGCGGGCGGCGGCGGCGCGGCTGGTGCACACCTATGGCACCGGGAGCCGGACGATCCTCGGCCAGGCGAAAACCGCGGATGACCTCGGCGAGGATTTCGGCGCCGGGCTGACCGAAGCCGAACTCCGCTATCTGGTGGAGAAGGAATGGGCGCGTTCGGCCGAGGACGTGCTCTACCGGCGCACGAAGCTGGCGCTCCACCTCGACGAGGACGGCCGGGAACGGCTGGCGCGGTGGTTCGCCGCGAACGTCGCCTGAGCCGGGCCCGGCCGGTCCGCAGCTATTCGGAGAACTGCTTCAGATAGGCGATGACGTCGGCGATTTCCTGTTCCTTCTTCAAGCCCGGAAAGGCCATCTTGGTGCCCTTGACATGCTTGCGCGGCGCCTCGAGGTACGCGGCCATCGTCTCCTCGGTCCAGACCAGTCCTTCCTCGCCGGCCTTCTTCATCGCCGGCGAGTAGTTGTAGCCGTCCAGCGTACCTGCCTGACGGCCCATGATGCCATTGAGCGGCGGCCCGACGCGGTTCTTCGCGCCTTCGCCGACCATGTGGCAGACCTTGCACTTCTTGTAGACCTTCTCCCCGGCGGCCGGGTCGCCTTCGGCAAGGGCCGGACCTGCGGCGAGCAAGAGGGCGGCGAGCGCCGCCGGCGCGATGGCTTTCAACATCTTCCCAATCCTCCTGACGGCGTCCCGGTCAACCCGCATCGGGCCAGCCTGGCCGGACGCCAATAAGACACCGGCAGTGTTCTGGATCGTCCGGTCCCGGATCGCAACCCTGAGGCGGAGCGGCGCGACGCCGCGCCGGAGAATCCCGTTCCACGCTGGCCGCAACTTGCCGGAGGGCCTACGATCGCGGTTCCGGGGAACTGGCGGCGCGGGCCGCCGACGCGATCATCGTTTGGGGGAGAGGCATGAGCGAAGTATTCACCGACGGAGAAAAGAAGCTGCTGGCTGCGAACGAGAAGGTCGCAGAGGTGGCGGCCAGGGTCGCCGGCGACTGCGAAACCGGCCGGCGGCCGCCGCGGGAAGTCTGGCAGGCCTATGCCGAAGCGGGGCTCAAGGGCATGCTGGTGCCGAAGGAAAAGGGCGGCCTCGCCGTCCGCGCCACGGTGATGGCCAGCATGTCCGAAGTGCTCGGCCGCGCCGACCCCATCGCGGCGCTGACCTTCGTGCCGCAGGAATACTGCATGGCGGCAATCGACCGCTATGGCCATCATCCCTGGCACGAGGAGATGCTGAAGCGGCTGATGGCGGCGGAGGTCTCGACCGGCTTCCTGCTGACAGAGCCGGCGGCCGGTTCCGACGCCACCGCCATGACCACCACGGCGGCGAAGAACGCCGGCGGCTGGGTGATGAACGGCGCCAAGGCCTGGGTCACCAACGCCCCGCATATCGACGAGTACTTCGTCTTCGCCCAGACCGAACCCGGCAGCGGCGCGAAGGGCATCGCCGGCTTCCTGGTGCCGCGCGAGGCCGACGGCGTCGAGGTGAGCCAGCCCTACGACATGTTGAGCGGTCATGTCGCCTCCATCGCCGACGTCACGTTCCGGGACGTCGCACTGGCGCCGGAGCGGATGGTGGTGCCGCCCGGCGAGGGGCTGCGGGCTGCGCTGTCGGCCATCGACATGGCTCGGATCAATGTCGCGGCCATGTGCTGCGGCGCGCTCGCCGTGGGCCTGGAAACCGCGCTGGATTACACCACGCAGCGGCGCGCCTTCGGCACCGAGGTGGCGCAGTTCCAGGGCATGCAGTGGCAACTCGCGGAGGTCGCCACGGACCTGCACGCCGCGCGGCTGATGACCTACGACGCCGCCGCCCGGCTGGAGGCCGAGGGCAAGGCTTCGGTCGAAGCGGCGCACGCGAAGAAGTTTGCCACCCGTGCGGCCATGGAAGGCCTGGACATCTGCATGGGCCAGATGGGCTCCAACGGCCTGAAGCACGACACGCCGCTGCCGCGGCTGTTCGCGGCGGCCAAGATCGCCAAGACCCTGGACGGCTCGACCGAAATCCAGAACGTGGTGATCAGCCGGGCGCTGCTGGGCCCCTACAGGGACCGGCTCTCGGGCTGATGCCATGACCGGGAGCGTGGACTGAGGATGGATCTGGCCCCGCCCCTGATTACCTTCGGACTGCTGCTTCTGGTCGGCCTGGGGCTCGATGCCCTGGGCCGGCTGACCCAGCTGCCCCGCATTACCCTGCTGGTGCTGTTCGGGGTCGCCATCGGACCGGCGGCGCTGGACGTCCTGCCGATCGATCCGGACGGCTGGCGCGACACCATCGCCGCGCTGGCGCTGACCATGATCGCCTTTCTGCTGGGCGGCGAGCTGTCAGGACCGGCGCTTCGCACGCACGGGCGCGCCATCCTGGCGGTATCGCTCTGCGTCATCTCCGTCTCCTTCACCGTGATGACCGCCGGTCTGTTGCTCGCCGGCGCGCCGCTGGTGCTCGCCCTTCTGCTGGCCGGCGTGGGGCTGGCTACGGACCCGGCGGCGACCAGGGACATCGTCAACGAAACCCGGAGCGACGGACCGGTGACGAAGACGCTGCTGGGTGTGGTCGCCATCGACGACGCCTGGGGCGTCATCGCCTTCAGCGTGGTGCTGGGCTTCGTGAGCGCGGGCGGCGGCCTCGTCGCGGGCCTCGGCCATGGCCTGATCGAGGTCTTCGGCGCCATCGCCCTCGGGCTGGCCGTGGGGCTGCCGGCGGCCCTGCTGACCGGCCGGGTCCGGCCGGGCGAGCCGACCCTGGCGGAAGCGCTGGGGCTGGTTCTGCTCTGCGCCGGGCTTTCGATCTGGCTGGAGGTGTCGCCCCTGCTGACCGGCATGACCACCGGCGTGGTCGTGGTCAATCTGGCCCGGCACCACGACTACCCCTTCCACGAAATCGAGCACATCAGCGGTCCCTTCCTGGTGCTGTTCTTCGTGCTGGCCGGCGCGTCGGTGGACCCGGCGGCCGTGGTCGCCGCGGGGCCGCTGGGACTGGCATTCCTCGCCCTGCGTACGGGCGGCCGGATGGCAGGCGGCTGGCTGGGCGGCCGGCTGGGCGGAATGTCGGACTCTCAGGCGCGGATGATGGGGCTGACCCTGCTGCCCCAGGCCGGTGTCGCGCTCGGCATGGCGCTTGTGGCCAGCGTGGCCGTGCCCGAACACGCGGTGACCGTGACGACGGTGACGGTGGCGACGACGGTGGTCTTCGAACTGCTCGGGCCGATCGCCACACGGCTGACGCTCATCCGCCTCGGCGAAACGGGACGCGCCAGGCCGGAACCGTCCGGCGACCCCTCAGGATAGGCCGAGGCTACTCCGCCGCCTGAACGCCAGCCATCGGGTCGCGGAAGCTGGCGAGCAGCGCCTGCTCCTTGCGCTTCGCCTTCGCCACGTTGCGTTCCTTGACGTGCCCGAAACCGCGCATCTCCTCGGGCACCTCGGCGATCTGGACCGCCAGCCCGTGGTTGCCGGCATCAAGTTCGCTCAGCACGTTCTCGATCGTCGCCATGTAGTCGGCGATGAGCTGCCGCTCCATGCGGCGCTCCTCGGTGCGGCCGAAGATGTCGAAGCGCGTGCCCCGCAGCCCCTTCAGTTTCGCCAGCACGCGGAAGACATGGATCATCCAGGGGCCGTATTCGCGCTTCTGCAGCTCGCCCGTCTCCGGATCCCGCGCCGACGCGATGGGCGGCGCCAGATGGAACTTCAGGCGGTAACCGCCGGCGAACTGACGGCGGACCTTGGCCATGAAAGCCGGGTCCGTATAGAGCCGGGCGACTTCGTATTCGTCCTTGTAGGCCATCAGCCTGAACAGCGATCGGGCGACCGCTTCGGCCAGATCGGTCCGTCCTGGCGCCTTCGCCTTCTCGGCGGCGGCCACGCGCTCCACGAAGGTGCGGTAGCGGGCGGCATAGGCCGCATCCTGGTAGTCGGTGAGCCGGCGCACGCGGTCGGCGACGATCTCCTCGAAGCCCTGCGGCCGCTTCTTCGGCGCAGTCTGCCTGGGCTCGGCGGCGGCGCGCACGGCGTCCGGGTCGTGAGCCGCCAGGCGGCCCCAGGAGAGCGCCTGCTTGTTGGCCTCGACGGCGACGCCGTTGATCTCGATGGCCCGCTCGATGGCCTCCAGGCTGAGCGGAATCAGACCCTTCTGCCAGGCGAAGCCGAGCAGGAAGGGGTTGGAGGAGATCGTGTCGCCCATGATCTGGCCGGCGAGGCTGGTGGCGTCGATGAAGTCGGCGTGGTCGTCGCCCAGGGCCTCGCGGATACGATCGGCCGATTCGGCTTCGCCGAGATCGATGTCGTTGTTCTGCACGAAGGCGGCGGTCGGCTGCACGGCGCTGTTGAGCACCGCGCGGGTGACCCCCTGCTCCATCGTCCCGATGGCCTTGGGGCTGGCCGCGACCACCATGTCGCAGCCGAGGATCACGTCGGCGCCGCCCGCGGCGATGCGGACGGCATGGATGTCCTCGGGCTCAGGCGCCAGGCGAACATGGCTCATCACCGCGCCGTTCTTCTGCGCCAGACCGGTGAAGTCCAGCGCCGTCGCACCGCGCCCCTCGACATGGGCGGCCATGGCAATCAGGGCGCCGACGGTAATCACGCCCGTGCCGCCGATGCCCGTGACCAGGATGCTGTAGGGCTCCGTCAGCTCCCGCCGCTCGGGCTCGGGCAGGCCGGCGAAGGGATCGGCCTCCGCGCCGACGACCTTGAGGTCCGGCTTGGGCGCGCGGCGAACACCGCCGCCCTCGATCGTGACAAAGCTGGGGCAGAATCCCTTCAAGCAGGAGAAGTCCTTGTTGCAGTCGGACTGATCGATGCGGCGCTTCCGGCCCAGATCCGTCTCCAGCGGCTTCACCGAGACGCAGTTGGACTGGACCGAGCAGTCGCCGCAGCCCTCACAGACCTCGTCGTTGATGAAGACCCGCTTCGCCGGGTCGGGAAAGGTGCCGCGCTTGCGCCGGCGGCGTTTCTCGGCGGCGCAGGTCTGATCGTAGATCAGCACCGTCAGTCCCGGCGTGCCCCTCAGCTCCTTCTGCACGGCGTTGAGTTCGTCGCGGTGATGGATGGTCACGCCCGGCGCCCAGTGGACGCCCATGGGGTACTTGTCGGGCTCGTCCGTGACGATGACGACGCGCTTCGCGCCCTCGTCATGAACCTGACGGCTGATGTCCCAGACGGTCAGCGGCCCGTCATGCTGCTGTCCGCCGGTCATGGCGACCGCGTCGTTGAACAGGATCTTGTAGGTGATGTTGACGCCGGCCGCGGCCGCAGCGCGGATCGCCAGCAGGCCGGAATGGTAGTAGGTGCCGTCACCCAGGTTCTGGAAGACGTGGGGTTCGTCGGTAAAGGGCGACTGGCCGATCCAGGTCACGCCCTCGGCGCCCATGTGGGACATGGTCTGCGTCCGGCGCTCGGGCATCCAGACGGCCATGCCGTGACAGCCGATGCCGGCCATCGCGCGGCTGCCGTCAGGCACCTGCGTGGAGGTGTTGTGCGGGCAGCCGGAACAGAAATAGGGCGTGCGCACGGTCTTCGGCGGCGGCCCGTGCAGCGCCGCCTGCTTCGCCTCCATGCGGGCCAGCCGCTGGCGCAGGGCCGAATCCATCGCGCCACGCTTCTCCAGGCGGTCGGCGAGCACCCGCGCGACCATGCCGGGATCAATCTCACCGATCTTGCTGAGCAGCGGCGCGCCGGTCTCGTCGGCCTTGCCCACGACCACCGGACGGCGGTCCGCCGGCAGGTGATAGAGCAGCTTCATGAGCTGGTCCTCGATCAGGCCGCGCTTCTCCTCGACGACGATGACCTCCTCCAGGCCCTCGGCGAAACCGAGCGCGCCTTCGCGCTCCAGCGGCCAGGTCATGGCGACCTTGTAGATGCGGACGCCGAGTTCGTTCAGGCGGCCCTCCGGCAGGCCGAGATCTTCCAGCGCCTGGCGCAGGTCCATGTAGGCCTTGCCCGTGGAGATCACGCCGATGCGCGCCGGCCGGTCCGGTTCGAAGACGATACGGTCGATGTGGTTGGCGCGGGCGAAGGCGGCGACCGCTTCCAGCCGCGGCCCGTTCGCCAGCATCTCCGCGCCGGCCGGATCGTAGCCCAGGCGGATGTTCAGGCCGCCGGGGGGCATCTCGAAATCGTCCGGAATGACGATCTGCAGGCGGTCGGGATTGACCCGGACCGAAGCGCTGGACTCGACGGTCTCCGAGATCGCCTTGAAGCCGATCCAGGCGCCCGAATAGCGCGACATGGCGAAGCCCAGCAGGCCGAGATCGAGATAGTCCTGCACGCTCGCCGGATTCAGCACCGGCACCAGCGAGGCGATGAGAACCTGTTCCGACTGGTGCGGCAGCGTGGACGAGACTGCGCCATGGTCGTCACCGGCCATCAGCAGGACGCCGCCGGTTGCGCTCGCGCCGGCGTGGTTGCCGTGCTTGATAGCGTCGACGGAGCGGTCGACGCCCGGCCCCTTGCCGTACCAGATGCCGAAGACGCCGTCGTATTTCGCGCCGGGGAACAGATTGACCTGCTGGCTGCCCCAGACGGCGGTGACCCCCAGATCCTCGTTGACGCCGGGCTGGAAGTGGATGTGGTTCTGCTCCAGCAGGCTGCGGGCGTCCCAAAGCGCCTTGTCGTAGCCGCCGAGCGGGGAGCCGCGATAGCCGGAGATGAATCCGCCGGTGTTCAGCCCCTGCGCCAGATCGCGCTGACGCTGCATCAGCGGCAGCCGCACCAGCGCCTGCACCCCGTTGAGGAAGATGCGCCCGCTCTCCAGACGGTACTTGTCCCGCAGATCGACCTTCGCCAGTTCCATGATCCCCGACCTCCCCAAGATTGGCTGCGACATACTAGACCGCGGTTCGCCGTTTGGCGAAGCGTGTCAGCAATGCCTCAGTAGAGGAGCTCCGGCAGGAAGAGCGTGATCTGCGGAAACCCGATCAGCAGGGCGAGGGTGATCAGGTCCGCGACCACGAACCAGAGGATGCCCTTGAAGATCACCTCTGTCTTGATGGCGTCGCCGACGATTCCCTTGATGACGAAGACGTTCAGACCGACGGGCGGCGTGATCAGGCCGATCTCGAGATACTTGACGATCAGGATGCCGAACCAGATCAGGTCGATGCGAAGCGATTCCACCACCGGCAGGAAGATCGGCAGCGTCAGCAGCATGATGCCCAGCGGGTCGAGGAACATGCCGAGCGCGAGATAGACCACCGAGATGCCGAGGATCAGCGCGATCTCGCTGATGCCCTCCGCCAGCACCACGTCCGCCAGGAAGTCGGAGACTCCCGCGAAGGCGAGGAAGCGCGTCAGCAGGTTGGCGCCGATGGCAATGATGAAGATGGCCGCCGTCGACTGCATGGCCTCCATCGTGGCGTCGCGCAGCCGGGCCCAGTTGAGCGACCGCTTCAGAAAGGCGATCACGATAGACAGCGCCGCGCCGATCGCGCCCGCCTCGGTCGGTGTGAAGACGCCGCCGAACAGGCCGCCGAAGACGCCGATCACCAGCAGGATCACCGGCCAGGTGTCGTAGAAGGCGTAGAAGCGGTCGCGCCAGGAAATCTGCTCGTGGACGGAGGGCGCAAGCGATGGCGTCGCCTTCACGCGGAGATAGATCATCAGCGCGAACATGAACGCGGTGAGTATGCCCGGCAGGAAGCCGCCCACGAACAGCTTGCCGATGGGCACTTCGGCAAAGATGCCGAAGATCAGCAGCAGGATGCTGGGCGGTATCAGCGAGCCGATGGTGCCGGCCGCGGCGACGGAGCCGGCGGCCAGCCCCTTGTCGTACTTCGCCTTGAGCATCTCGGGCACGGCGATTCGGCCCATGGCGGCGGCGCAGGCGACCGAGGAGCCGGTCACCGCCGAGAAGCCGGCGGCGCCGCCCACGGAGGCGATGGCGAGGCCGCCCGGCAGGGCCGACAGCCAGTAACGCGCCAGCCGGAACAGCGATTCCGTCAGATTTGCGTGGTAGCAGACATAGCCCATGAGCAGGAACATCGGCACCGAACTCAGCGTCCAGTGCGCCACCAGTTCGTAGGGCACCGCGGTGACGATGCCCAGCGTCGGCTTCAGACCCAGAAGGGTGTAGATGCCGACGAGGGAGACGCCGCCCAGCGCAATGCCCACCGGCACCCGGGCGAGCAGCAGCATGATGAGGATGACGAGGCCGAGCCCGCCGATCTGAAGGTCGGACATCAGGCTTCGTCCAGTTCGACTGATTCATTGCCTTCCTGGATCAGGCGCTCCGCGCCGCGGAACATCATGATGGCTTTCCAGAGAAGGACGAGAGTGAGGAGGCCGCAACCGAGCGGCACGAAGAAGCGGGTCTGCCAGATCTCCAGCGGCACGGTGCCGTAGAGATACTCGCCGATCTCGTACTTGTTGACCGCATCGTGCCAGGTGCGCGCGGTCAGGATGGAGAAGTAGACCACCCCCAGCAGGGAAACCACGCCGATCAGGATCCGGCGAATCCTCGGCGCCAGATACTGCGAGACGATCTCCACCGTGATGTGACCGTTGCGCAGTTCGACCGCCGCCAGCGGAAAGAACACCACCGCCACCATGTAGTAGTGCGAGGTCATTTCGATGGTCACGGGCAGAGGCAGGCCGAGAAGCCATTTGCCGGCCACGTCGATACTGACGTGAAGCAGCATGGCGAACATGCCGAGCATGCCGATCCAGCCGAAGACCCTGGCCAGGATCCTGAGCGTCCTCTCGATCATTGCGTTCTCCTCCCCTGTACGGCGGCAGGGCGGGCCGCCCGGGTGGCGCCCCGCCCCATCGTCATCGCCGGTCCGGCACGAGGCCGGTCCGCCTACATGCCGTAGGTCGAGACGTCGACCTTCGAGATCACGTCGGTCTTGAAGCGCTCACGCAGCGCATCGACATCGCCGTCGACCTCTTCGTAGATCTGCGTCCACTTGTCGACGAGCGCGCTCATCTTCTCGATCAGCGGCTCGGGGTTCTCGATGCCACGGGTTCCCTTGCCCTTCTCGACGAGGCCGGCCTTCTCCGCGGCGACGTACTCATCGCGGATCGCCTTGAATTCGTCGGAGATCTCCTGCACGCGGATGCCCTTGGCCTTGCTCTCTTCCAGCGCTTCCCGGTCCGTCGCCATGTAGCCGGCGGCGATGCCGAAATTGGCGTCGGACGCTTCCTCCAGCATGATGCGGCGCTGCTCGTCGGTCAGCGCGGCCCAGCTGTCGGGGTTGAACGCGAAGGTGTTGATCGCGCGGTAGGCGCCGACGTTCACCAGCAGCACGTCCTTGGTCATGTCCCACAGGCCGTAGGTCTTGAGCGAGGCGGCCACGTGGAAGGAAGCGTCGACGACGCCGCGGCTCTGCGCCTCGTACTGCTCGGACGAGGGCACGTTGACCGGCGTCGCGCCGACGGCCTTGACGAAGTTGTCCCAGGCTGCGCCGGCCGAGCGGATCTTCAGGCCTTCGATGTCTTCGGGGCTGTCGATCATCTTCGACGACATGATCACCATCGGCGGCACCGCGTAGGTGCCGGTGTAGACGTTGCCGCGCTGCTTGTACTCCTCGCGGCAGGGCTCGCACTGGGTCAGGATCAGTTCGGTCGTCGCCGCAGTGACGATCAGCGCGTTGGTGCCGATCGCGGCCATGTCGTTGATGAAGGCCGTGTGCGGAAACTCCGCCGGATGGTAGCCGACGATGACGTAGCCCAGATCGACCACGCCGTCGCGGATACCCTCGGACGCCGCCTTCGGGCCGAGCAGCGAACCGCCGAGGAACAGCTTCACGGTCACTTCGCCGCCTGTCCGCTCCTTCACGGCTTCGGCAAAGGGTTCCCAGCCGTCGGCGACGGTGTTGTTCTTGGGCGGCAGATGAACGGAGGCCTTCAGCTCCTTCGCCGCCGCGCCACCCGCGACGCCGGCGGCCATGCCGGCGGCGAGAGCGATCGCCGTCAGATGTTTCATGTAGGTCATCGGTTTTCTCCCCTGTCTCAGGATTGGCCCGGGACTTCTCGCCCCGGGGTCTTGTTTGCCCGGTTCAGAACGGCTCGATGCTCCGCTTCCTTGTGGTGCGCTCGGGCGGGCGCGGAAAGGTGCCAAGGGTGCGGATCAGGATGTCACGCGTCTCCGCCGGATCGATGACATCATCGAAGCCGAAGCGTTCGCCGACGCGCAGCGAGGTGTTGTAGGCCTTGAGTTCGTCGGTGTAGTCGCGGTGCGCCTGGGCGCGGGCCGCCGGATCCTCGATGGCCGCCAGTTCCTTCTGGAAGATGATGCTGGCCGCGCCTTCCAGGCCCATGCCGCCGAACTCCGCGGTCGGCCAGGCCAGCAGGATCGCCGGCGTCAGCGGGCGCGAGCCCATGATGTAGTAGCCCAGCCCGTAGGCCTTGCGCAGCACGACCGTCATCAGCGGCACGGTGGCGTTGGCGAGCGCCGAGAGCAACCGTGCGCTGCGGCGGACCAGGCAGGTCTGCTCGATTTCCGGGCCGACCATCAGACCCGGCGTGTCACAGAGCAGCAGGATCGGGATGTCGTAGGCGTCGCAGATCTGGACGAAGCGCGCCGCCTTCTCGCAGGCCGGGCCATCCATCGCGCCGGCCATGAACATCGGCTGGTTGGCGATGACGCCGACCGTCTGCCCGCCCATCCGGGTCAGCGCCGTGACCATGGCGCGGCCGTAGGCGGGCTTCAGCTCCAGCATCTGATCGCCGTCGGCCATGACCTCGATGACCTTGCGCACGTCATAGGCTCGGCGCGGGCTTTCCGGCACCATCTCGCGCAGCTTCGTCTGGTCCTGGGCCGTGACGGTCTCCTGCGGGCCGCTGAAGAAGGAGAGATACTTCTTCGCCAGCGCGCAGGCTTCCCGTTCGTCCTCGGCCAGCAGGTCGATGGCCCCGGACTTGTAGTGCACTTCGGCCGGTCCGATCTCCTCGGGTGTCAGCTTCACGCCCAGCGCAGCCTCCACCAGCGGCGGCCCCGCCATGCCCATGGAGGCGTTCTTCGTCGCGATGGCGACATCGCAGAGTCCGGCCAGGTTGGCGTGACCGGCGAAGGCCCGGCCGGGCACGATACCGACGGTCGGCGCCTGTCCCGAAAGCCGGGAGAAGGTCACGAAGGTCGGTGAGCCGAGCCGGTTCGGCACGAACATGTCGTGCGGACGCGCGCCGCCGCCGTCCAGCCAGCAGATCACCGGCAGGCGCTGCTTCTCGGCAAACTCGAACATCCGGCTGATCTTCGTGTGGTTCACCGCGCTCTGGGTGCCCGCGTAGACGGTATAGTCATAGGCGACCATGACGACAGGCCGGCCGTCGACCGCACCGGTCCCCGTCACAAGCCCGTCGGCCGCGCCGGACATGCCCTCGGTCGCGGGCTTCGCCAGCGCGCCGTATTCGACCAGGCTGTCCGGGTCCAGCATGCCGGCGATGCCCTCCCGCGCCGTCCAGCGCCCGCGGGCATGCTGCTTGTCGACGGCGGCCGTCCGCGCCTCGTCGCGCGTCGCCTGGCGCGCCTCCAGGATCTGGCGCAGCGCCTCGCGGATCTCGCCGGTCTCGCCGGGCATGGGTTCGTGTCGGTTCATCGTGTTCGGTTCCGCTCCTTCGGCTTCAGGCCGCGCCGATGCGGTCGCGGCGGATCTTCACGCCCGCCGCCTCGCGGTCCCAGGTGTCTTCCGTCACGCCCTCGGCGCGCAGCAGATGCTTCTGGACCTTCTGCGTCGGCGTCTTGGGCAGGTCGTCCATGACCCGGATGAAGCGCGGGATCATGAAGTGCGCCATGCGGGGCTGGAGGAAATCCAGCAGCGCCGCCGGATCCACCGACCGCCCCGGCACGGGCGCGACGACGACGAGCACCTCGTCCTCCGAGAACTCGCTGGGCACGGCCACCGCGGCGCTCTCCCGCACATCCGGGTGCGCGTTGACCTCGTTCTCCACCTCGAACGACGAGATGTTCTCGCCGCGGCGGCGGATCGCGTCCTTGGCCCGGTCCAGGAAATAGAAGGTCCCGTCGGCGTCCTTGCGGAACATGTCGCCGGTGTGGAACCAGCCGTTGCGCCAGGCTTTCGCCGTGGCTTCCGGATTGTTGTTGTAGCCGTGGTTGAGGCCCCAGGGGCGCTCCTCGCGGACGATCATCTCGCCGATTTCGCCGACCGGCACCTCGCAATCGTTCGCGTCGACCAGCCGGACCTCGGCGCCGGGCCGCACCTTGCCGCAGGAACCGACCTTCTGCGGGTTCCGCTCCGACATCAGCTGGCACGAGATCTCGGTCATGTTGAAGGTGGTGTAGACGTCGAGTCCGAAGCGCTGAGTGAAGGCCGTGACGTCCTCCGACAGCGGCACCATGAAGACGGTGCGCAGCGGGTGGTCATGGTCGCGCGGGCTGGGGTCCGCCTTCATCAGGAAGGGCGTCATCGCGCCGAGCAGGGTCACGCAGGTGGAGCCGGATTCGCGCACCGTGTCCCAGAACGTGTCCGTCTTGAAGCTGTCGACCAGCGCGATGGAGCCGCCCTTGGCCAGCATGCCATAGCTGTTGCCCGTGCCACCGGCATGAAACAGCGGCAGGTTGATCAGCCGCCGGTCCGTGTGGTCCAGCATCGGCCGGGCGCTCGTCGCCATGGTGAAAAGGTGCAGGTACGACGACAGCACACCCTTGGACGGTCCCGTCGTGCCGGACGTGTAGATGATCGACTGCAGGTCCCAGGGATCGATCGGCCGCTCCAGCGGCGCCGGCTCGTCGCCTGGCGCGCCCAACGCGTCCTCCGGTTCCACCGGCAGGCGGTCGAAATCCGTCTCACCGCCGACAACGATCAGCCGTTCCAGCTTTGCCAGGTCGATGTCGGAAAGCCGCTCGACCAGATCGGCGTGCACGATCATCAGCTTCGCGTCCGAATTGCGGACGACGTGCTCCAGCAGCGCGCCGCGATAGGCGGTGTTGATGGGGACGTAGGCCGCACCGACGTAGTTGATGCCGAACCAGCAGCGCAGCATCAGCGGCCCGTTGGGCAGCCAGACCAGCACACGGTCGTCGCGCGCGACGCCGATCTTCTGCAGGCCGGCGCCGGTGCGGGCGGCTTCGGACCGCGTTCGGGCATAGTCCCACAACTCGCCGCCCTCGAACCAGGCGAAGGGCGCATCCGGCGTCGCCTCGGCATGCCGGTCCAGGATATGGCGCAGCACGCAGCGGTCGCGGTTCGGGATGCGCGGGTCGCTGAACTCGCCCGCTTCGCTGACCTGCTGGTTCACGTCGCTCCTCCCCATTGTCGTTCCCTTGTCGGCCTGGACGGCCGGCGCCTCCCCTTGCGCCGACCGCCCACCGGGCCTCTCCGCTCCCCAGCGGAACTCAGATCGGCGAGATCGATCTCACCTTCGGCGGCACGTTGTTCTCCCGGCGGCGCGGCGCGCGCGCCAGGACCTCCACCAGACGCCGGCGGGTGTCTTCCGGCGCCACGATGTCGTCGATGCCGAAGCCCTCGGCCCCGCGCAGCGGGCTGACCCGCGCGCGCATCTCCGCGATCAGTTCCTGGCGTTTCGCATCCGGATCCTCGGCCTGCTCGATCTGCTTGCGGTAGGCGACATTGGCCGCGCCCTCCAGCGACATGGCGCAGATCTCCGAGGTCGGCCAGGCCAGCGCCGCGTCGGCATCGAAGCTGCGCCCGCCGCACATGGCGATGTAGCCCAGGCCATAGCCCTTGCGCAGGACGATGGAGACCCGCGGCACCGTGGCGTGACCCAGTTCATAGATCATCCGCGCGCTGCGCCGGCCCAGCTGCGAACGCTCGGCAGACGAGCCGATGGAAAATCCCGGCACGTCGATGAGGTAGACCAGCGGCAGGCCGAAGGCGTCGCAGATGGCGACGAAGTGCGAGATCTTCTCGCAGGCCGGCGAGGTCAGCATGCCGCCCAGATGCATCGGCTGGTTGGCGATGACGCCGACCGGCCGGCCCTCCAGCCGGGCGAAGGCGGTGATGGCGTTCTTCGCATAGGTAGGCTTGATCTCGAAGACGCTGCCCGTGTCGGCGAAACCCCTGATCACCCGGCGGACGTCATAGGCCTTGCGGGTGTCGGCCGGCACCATGGCCGCCAGCTTGTCCTGATCGCCGCTCTCGCCGCCCTCGGTTTCGGGCGGCGTCATCCGCGCATTGGTCGGCAGGAAGGACAGATAGCGCTTCACCGCGTCCAGCGCTTCGGCTTCCGTCTCCACGCCCAGATCGGCCAGCCCGTGCCGGTCGACCTGAACCTCCGCGCCGCCCAGCGACTGGATGTCGATATCCTCGCCCGTGCCCGCCTTGACCAGCGCCGGCCCGGCGAGGCCCATGCAGGCCTGACCGCGCACCATGACGACGAAATCCGACATGCCGGCGTAGTTGGTCGGACCGGCGAAGCCCGCGCCCATCATCGCCGAAACCACCGGCACCCAGCCGGAGATGCGGGCGAGATTGTGGAACATGGGGGAACCGTTGGCGAAGTGCCGCGAATCCTGGCCGTCCTGGATACGGTGACCGCCGCCGTCCAGCAGGAAGATCATCGGGCAGCCCTCACGGATCGCCTGCTCGACGGCGCGGCGCAGCTTGGCGCTGCCCAGCTTGCCGCTGCTGCCGCCGTGGACGGTGAAATCCTGCGCGGCGATCACGACCGGGCGGCCGTCGATCCGCGCGCCGCCGGTGACCACGCCGTCCGCGGGCCGCGAGTCGCGGTCGCCGCCGTCATCGCAGACCAGCGCCCCGATCTCCCGGAAACTGCCTTCGTCGACCAGACAGGCGATGCGCTGGCGCGCGGTCATTTCCGCGCGGCGAAGCATGCGCTCGACCGCCCGGGGGCGGCTTTCGTCGCTCAGCGCTTCGCGCGCCGCCGCAATCGCCGCTTCCGCCTCGGCCCCGCTTCTGTGCGGCATCGGATTGGACATGATGACCTCAGCTCTCCAGCCGGACCACGATCTGGCCTTCCTGGACGCTCTCGGCTTCCTCGACCAGGATCTCGGCGATGCGCCCCGCCGCGGGGGCCATGACCGGGATTTCCATCTTCATCGATTCAAGGATGAGGATTTCCTCGTCCTCTTCCACCGCGTCACCGACGGCGGCCACGATCTTCCACACCTTGCCGGCGATTTCCGATTTGACGTCCATGTACCTTCTCCCAACGTGGCGCGGCTCCCGGCGGCGCCCGAAATTCCATCAATGTGCGGCCAGAACCTGCCGGAACATGCCCACGAGGTCGTCGCGGGCGCTGTCCAGGTCGGTCTTGCCGCCGTCGACCAGCGCCTGGACGATGACGCCGCGCACTGCGCCCAGGATCATGGTGGCAAAGCGTTCGATATCGACGTCCGCGCGCAGCTCGCCCAGTTCCCGGGCCTCCTGCAGGTGGCGGCGGAAGCCCTCCCGATAGCCTTCGCCCAGCGCCCTCATGCGCGGCTTCAGCTCCGATGCGGAGCCCATGGACTCCACATAGAGCTGGTAGACCGCAACGGTCGCGGGCGCGCTGTCGCGGGCGCCGGCCATGTGTGCGCCCATGCGCACGAACAGCGCGTCCAGACCGCGCCTGTCGCCCAACGCCTTCGCCAGGCGGCGCTGGAACCAGGCGTCGCAGGTGTCGACCACGGCCTCCAGCAGCGCCTGCTTGGTGCCGAAGCGCGCCACCGGCAGGCCGCGGCTGTAGCCCGATTCCGTGCCGATCTGCGCCAGGCTGCAGCCCGCCGATCCGTTCCGCGCGATAAGGCGGAGCGCCGCGGCGATCATCTTCCTGTCCGACTGGGCCCGCCTTTCGGTCTGGCTGCGGCGCGGCTGTGGAGCGTCTGGCAAGGGTGAACCTATTTGCTTGTTGACCAGCAAATATAAGGCAGAAGAAACGGGCGCTGGCAACCGTGGATCAGCCATGCGTCAAACGCCTGATCGATCGTCCAGTCAGATCAGGGAGATAGCGGTCAGACGACCGGCTCGGCGAAGTATCGCGCGGCCCCGCCGGAGAGTTTTTCCGCGTCGGCCTGGAACAGTTCCAGCAGCACGCCGTCCGGCGCGGGGCACATGATGTACTTCCAGGCGCCGAAGTCCCGGATGCCGCTCCGGAAGGCGACGCCCGCCGCACGCAGCCGCGCTTCCAGCGATTCCAGGTCGTCGGTGCGGATGCCGATGTGGTGGACGGCGCCACGGCCCTGGTCGCGCGGCGGCTGTTCGTAGATGTGCAGCCGCCCGCCGCCGACGCGCATGAAGACGTTGCGTGCCCCGCCGAAATCGTCGTCGAAGGCGACCTCGCCGCCCAGCATGTCCCGCCACCAGGCGACGGTCGCATCGATGTCGGACGAGAAAATGTGGACGTGATGAAGCTGCTCGGTCATGGACGCATTTCTCCCCTTTGCGCACCACGGCGGCCACGTTCAGGCCCCGGCCGGAGACCTTCCCTTCTCCACGAGGTCCGGGGCGAGCGCCGCTACCGCCTGATAATGCGACAGGAACATACGGCCCGACAATTCGTCCAGGAAACCCGTTCGCCCGAGCCGGTCCGTGACCGGTCCCTTCACTTCGGACAGATGGAAGGCGACGCCCAGTTCGCCCAGCCGTTCGTTGATCGCCTCCAGGCTCTCCAGGGCGCTGGCGTCGATCTCGTTGACCGCGCTGCACTGCAGGATCACATGCTTCAGTTCCGGCTGGAGGGCGACCATGTCGTAGACCGCGTCCTCGAGGAACCGGGCGTTGGCGAAGTAGAGCGATTCGTCGACCCGGAGGCCGAGAATCGAAGGGTCGGTCAGCACCGCGTGGCGCTTGATGTTGCGGAAGTGCTCGGTGCCGGGAACCAGGCCGACGACCGCCATGTGGGGGCGGCTGGTGCGGAACAGGAACAGCCCCAGCGAAATGACGACGCCCGCCATCACGCCGGCCTCCACGCCGACCCCGAGAGTCACCAGGATCGTCGCGGCGACCGCGGCGAAATCCTTCTTCGAATAGACCCAGGTGCGGCGGAGACCGCCCAGATCGACCAGCGACAGCACGGCGACGATGATGGTCGCGGCCAGGGTCGCCCGGGGCAGGAAATAGAGCAGCGAGGTGAGGGACAGCGTCACCAGCGCGATGCCGAGCGCCGAGAACGCGCCGGCCGCCGGGGTGCGCGCGCCGGCGTCGAAGTTGACGATGGAACGCGCGAAGCCGCCGGTCACGGGATAGCCGCCGCCCACTGCGGCAGCGATATTGGATGCGCCGAGGCCGACCAGTTCCTGATCCGGGTCGATCCGCTGCCGCCGGCGCGCGGCCAGCGTCTGGGCCACGGAGACGGATTCGACGAAGCCGATGACGGCGATCAACGCCGCCGGCTCCAGCAGATCAAGCCAGAGTTGAGGGCTGAAGTCGGGCAGCGACGGCATGGGCAGGCCGGCGGGGATATCGCCCACCAGGCCGACGCCGGCAGCGCCCAGATCCAGCGCCCAGGCGGCCAGGGTGGTCACGATGACGGCGATCATCGGCGCCAGCTTGACGGCGATATCGGCAATGCGCGGGCGCAGACCGAGCCGGTCCTTCAGCAGACCGCCGAGCTGTCGCCGGGCCAGCATCAGGAAGATCACGGCACCGCCGCCCACCAGCAGCGTCGGGAGATTCGCGGCCGGGATATTCCGGACAAGGGATTGCACGATTTCCGGCAGGTTGTGGCCGCTCACCCGGATACCCAGAAGATGCCCGACCTGGCTGAGCGCAATGAGAATGGCCGAGGCGCTGATGAACCCCGAGATCACCGGATGGCTGAGGAAGTTGGCGAGGAAGCCGAGCCGGAAAACGCCCATCATCAGCAGCATCGCGCCGACGACCAGGGCGAGGGCGATGGCGGCCGCGACGTATTCCGGCGTACCGGGCGCCGCGATCCCGCCGATCGCGGCCGCCGTCATCAGGGAGACCACGGCGACCGGCCCGACGGCGAGCGTCCGGCTGGTCCCGAACAGGGCGTAGGCGAGCAGCGGCAGGATCGAGGCGTAGAGCCCGACCTCCGGCGGCAGACCGGCCAGCATGGCGTAGGCCAGCGATTGTGGCACCAGCATCACCGTGACGATGGCCGCGGCGATCAAGTCATCGGTCAGCGGGCCGGGCCCGTACTCCCGTCCCCAGCTCAGGATCGGCAGGAACCGGGCGGCCCGCCCGCCCACGCTGCGCCTCATGCCGAAGAGTCGTCCGTATTGGCCAGGGTGATCGGCAGCTTGAGGTATCGCGTGCCGTTCGCTTCCGGGTCCGGCAGGCGGCCAGCGCGGATGTTGGTCTGGATCGACGGCAGCAGCAGCATCGGCGCGGCAAGTCCAGCGTCGCGTTCTTCCCGCCAGGCGACGAAATCGTCCTCGCCCTTGCCCGCAAGATGGACATTCTCCTTCTCCGCCCCGACCGTCGTCTCCCAGGCGTATTCGTCACGCCCCGGCGCCTTGTAGTCGTGGCACATGAACAGGCGGGTCTCGTCGGACAGGCTCAGCAGCCGCTGGATGGAGCGATAGAGCGTCCGCGCGTCGCCGCCGGGAAAATCGGCGCGCGCAGTCCCGTAGTCGGGCATGAAGATGGTGTCGCCGACGAAGACCGCGTCCTCGACATGGTAGGCGATGCAGGCCGGCGTGTGGCCGGGCAGATGCATCACCTCGACTGTCAGACCGCCGATCCGGAAGGTTTCGCCGTCCCGGAAGAGATGGTCGAATTCCGCGCCGTCGCCTGAGACGTTGTCCAGGTTGAAGAAGGGGCCGAAGATGCCCTGGACATCCGTGATGTGCTCGCCGATGCCGATCCGGGCACCCGTGGCGCGCTTGATATGCGGCGCGGCTGACAGATGATCGGCATGGGCATGGGTCTCCAGGATCCATTCGAGCTCCACGCCTTCCGCTTTCGCCGCTTCCAGAATGGCGTCCGCCGAGTGGGTCGACGCCCTGCCGGAGCGGTTGTCGTAATCCAGCACCGGATCGATCACCGCTGCCTTCATCGTCTCCCGGTCCCAGACCAGATAGCTGATGGTGTTGGTGGCTTCGTCGAAAAAGGCGCGGATCGCCAGTCGTTCACTGTCCGTCATATCGGCCTCCCAAATCACAACCCGTGTGCGTGCTTTCCACATATATTAGATCTTGCTAATTTAGCAATGCCTAATATATAGGATCCACATGAACCAGTTTGACACCATCGACGACCTGGAAGCGAAGGCCTCGGAAGCATCTGCGACCCTGCGTCTCCTCGCCAACGAGAAACGCCTGCTGGTGCTCTGCCGCCTGATCAAGGAGGGCGAGATGACCGTCTCGGCGCTGGCGGAGGCGGCGGGCCTGGGCCAATCGGCCCTGTCGCAGCATCTGGCCCGGCTCCGCGCCGACGGCATCGTCGCCGTCCGGCGGGAAGCCCAGCAGGTCCACTACAGAATCGCCGACGAGAAGGTTCGCCGGCTGCTCGACGCGCTCTACGCAATCTACTGCGCGTCCCCCGAAAACGGAGACTGAACATGCATCTGAAGGAACTCACCCCCGAAGAGGCCCGGCGTCTGGCCGATAAAGGCGCCATCCTGGTCGACATCCGCGAGGCCGACGAAGTCGCGCGGGAAAACATTCCCGGCGCGCGGCATGCCCCGCTCTCCGGCATGGGAGACGCGGCGGCGCGTCTGGACGACGCCCCGGCGGTGATCTTCTTCTGCCGTTCGGGCAATCGCACCCGCGAGAACAGCGGCCAGCTCAGGCAGCTCGCCGACGCCGAAGCCTATGTGCTGCAGGGCGGCTTCGACGCCTGGCGCAAGGCGGGCCTGCCCGTCAATGTCGACCGCCGCCAGCCCCTGCCGCTGATGCGTCAGGTGCAGATGGCCGCCGGCCTGCTGATCGTGCTCGGCGTCGTGCTGGGCTATGCGCTCTCGCCGTGGTGGTTCCTGCTGGCCGGCTTCGTCGGCGCGGGTCTGTTCCAGGCCGGGGCCACCGGCTGGTGCGGCATGGCCCGGCTGCTCGGCGTCATGCCCTGGAACCGGCGCAGCCCCGCCGGCGCCTGACCGGCCGCTCCCGAACCCGGAAGACGCCGCCCGCGCCGAGGTGTTAGAAAGCACCGGGGCGGCGCATCCGGGGAGGCAGACGCATGACCGCATCGAAGGCGCTCGACCAGCCGGCTTTCGTCGAACGGCTGACAAGGGCGGTACGCCGACGCTTCGGCGAGGCGGCCGCCGTCACGCCGGTGGGCGAGCCCAGCATGGGCGGGATCAACCACACAGCCATCTTCGACGTGGCCGAAGCCTGCGGCACGCCCCGGCGGCTGGTATTGCGCCGGGAGACAATCGAGGGCATCGGCAATCCCTTCCTTGCCTCGCACAAGCAGTACCGTCTGCTGGAAGTGGCGCACGGGCGCGGCCTGCCGGCGCCTGAGCCCGTCTTCGAACTGGAGCCGGCGGACGACCTGGGCCAAGGTTTCGTCATGGGCTTCGTCGAAGGCGAGACCCTGCCCCGGCGAATCAACAACGACCCGCGATTCGATGGCATCCGGCCCGGTCTCGCCGCGCGCTGCGGCGAACTGCTGGCCGCGATCCACGACTTCGGGCTGGCGGCCACCGATTTCCTGACCGACGTGGCCGACACCGCCGATCCGCTGGCGGCCCAGCGCGAGCGCCTCGACCTCTACCGGGAGAAGCACCCGGCGCTCGAACTCGGCCTGCGCTGGCTGGAACTGAACCGCCCGACCGGCGGCGAACCGGTCTCGCTCCACGGCGACTTCCGGAACGGCAATTTCATCGTCGACGAAACCGGCATCGTCGCCATCCTCGATTGGGAATGCAGCCATCACGACCGGCCGATGGAGGATCTCGGCTGGCTCTGCGTCCCTTCCTGGCGGTTCGGCAATCCCGATCGGCCCGTCGGCGGGTTCGGCGAGCGCGCCGACCTCTACGCTGGCTACGAGGCGGCGAGCGGGCGTCAGGTGGACGACGAGGAAGTCCGCTACTGGGAGATATTCGGCATGGTCCGCTGGGCGATCCTGAACGTGATGCAGGGCTTCGGTCATGTCTACGAAGGCCGCCGGTCGATGGTCTGGGCCGCCTGCGGGCGGAATGTCGCCATGGTCGAGCACGAACTGATGCAGGCGCTGAACGGGAGGGCCGCAAGATGAGACAGGATCAGCCCGCCGCCCACGACCTCGTCGGCACGGTCCGCGAATACCTCGACGATCTCGCCGGAAAGCTCGACGACGAGCACCGCTTCGATCTGCGCGTCGCCACCCACCTGCTGGCCATCGTTGAGCGAGAGCTGCGCGACCGGCCCGATTTCGAGAACGATGAGCGCGCGGCGTTGCGCGACCTGACGGACGCCGCGGAGGGCGAGGACGAGATCGAAGCGCTTTGCCGCGCGATCCGGTCGGGCGATCTCGACGGCCGTTGGGACGAAGCGATGCGCGCGGTGAACCGTACGGTGGAACTGAAGATGAAGGTCGTCAGGCCAGCGGCGCTGGACCGGGCCGACTGAGGGGAGAAACGACCATGGACTTCGAATTCCCGGACAAGGTGAAGAACCTGCAGGCGCGGGTCGCCGCCTTCATGGACGAGCATGTCTATCCACTGGAGCACGAGTACGACCGGCACGTCGCCGAGGCCGGCGGCTGGACTACGCCGCCCATGCTGGACAATCTGAAAGAGAAGGCAAAGGCGGCGGGCCTGTGGAACCTGTTCATGCCAGATGAGCGCTACGGCGCCGGGCTGACCAACCTGGAATACGCACCGCTGGCCGAGATCATGGGCCGGGTCGAGTGGGCATCGGAAGTCTTCAACTGCTCAGCCCCGGACACGGGCAACATGGAGACGCTGGCGCGCTACGCCGACGAGGAGCAGAAGAAGCGGTGGCTGGAGCCGCTGCTCAGCGGCGAGATCAGATCCTGCTTCTCCATGACCGAGCCGGCCGTCGCCTCGTCCGACGCCACCAACATCGAGTGTCGCATCGCGCGCGACGGCGACGACTACGTGATCAACGGCCGCAAGTGGTTCTCGTCCGGCTTCGCCAACGAACGCTGCCGACTGGTCATCGTCATGGGCAAGACGGCGCCGGACGATCCGGACCGATACCGCCAGCAGTCGATGATCCTCGTGCCGAAAGATGCGCCGGGCCTGCGCCTGGAGCGGAACCCGACCACCTTCGGCTACAGCGGCGCGCCCGGCGGCCACCCGGAAATCGTCTTCGAGGACGTACGCGTGCCGGCGTCGAACATCCTGCTGGGCGAAGGCCGGGGCTTCGAGATCGCCCAGGGCCGGCTCGGTCCGGGGCGGATCCATCACTGCATGCGCTTCATCGGCTCGGCCCAGCGGGCGCTGGAGCTGATGTGCCAGCGCGCCGAGAGCCGCAGCGCCTTCGGCATGAAGCTCTCCGAACACGGCTCGCTGCGCGAGGACATCGCGCGATCGTTCTGCGAAATCGAGCAGGCCCGGCTGCTGACGCTCCGCGCCGCCGACAAGATGGACCGCGAGGGCAACAAGGCCGCCCGGGACCTGATCGCCGCGGCCAAGATCGTCGTGCCGAAGATGGCGACGGAGGTGATCGACCGCGCCATGCAGGTGCACGGCGCCAGGGGCTTCACCGAGGACACCTTCCTGCCCAAGGCCTGGACCTGGGCGCGCTACATCCGGGTCGGCGACGGCCCGGACCAGGTGCACATGTCGTCGCTGGCGCGGCAGTTGCTCCGCCGTTACGCCGGCTGATCAGGCGGCGACCTCGGCCTCGCTCTCCGGGTCGCCGGCGATGCGGGAGTGATACATCACCCGGGGCTTCGTCATGTCCCAGGGGCACGCGCGGTGCATCAGGCAGCGGTTGTCCCACAGCACCACCTCGCCGGGCGTCCACTTGTGGTGATAGGTCCAGTCGCCCGAGCCGGCGTACTCGTTGAGACTGTCGACGAAGTCTTCCGACTCCTTCTCCGACATGCCGCTGACGCCGAAGGCGTGGCGGCCGACCAGCAGCGACTTCCGGCCGGTCTCCGGATGGACCTTGACCATCTGCCGGCGCACCGGCGGCCGCTCGTCCAGGCCGTAGCCGATATATTCGCTGTCCTTCTCCTTCCGGCGGAAGCCGGCCTTCATCTGGCTGTAGTGCAGCGAATGCAGCGCGGTCAGCCCCTCCAGCCTGCGCTTCATGTCGTCATCCAGCGCGTCCCAGGCCCGACGCATGTCCGCGAAGCCGGTCTCCCCGCCTTCCGACGGCACCACATGAGCGCTGAAGACGGCGCCCTTGGCCTGCAGCGGCATGTAGGTGCTGTCGTGATGCCAGCCCATGTTGCCCTTCAGGATCTTGACCAGATCGTCCTCGTCGCTGGTGCGGACGGTGCCGTCGTCGCGCACATTGCTGATGGCGAAGAGCTTGACCTCCAGCGGACCGAAGCGGCGCGCCACGTCGACCTGGGCCTCGGGTTCCATGTGCTGGTCCGGGAACAGGAGCAGGCCATGCTCCAGCCAGGTTTCGTAGAGCGCGTCGAAGGCCGCGTCGCTCATCTCGGTGAGCTTCAGGCCGGTGATCCGCGCGCCGAAACTGGCGTCCAGCGGCTCGACGTCGAAATGCTCGCTCATCGCGATCCTCCCCGGGATGTTCCCGGCGAGTCTATGCGACCGTGGCGTGCGCGGGAAGGATTTGCCGCCCGGCGCCGGGCGCGGCAGCCATGCCGTTGACGTAGACCTGCGCGATGCCTTCCGCCGGCGCGGTCGGCTCCGCGAGGCTCGAGCCGTCGCGGATCCTGCCCGGGTCGAAGAGCACGAGATCGGCGAAGCAGCCTTCGCGCACGAAGCCCCGGTCCGGGATGCCGAAGGTCTCGGCCGGCAGGCCGGTCATGCGCCGTACCGCCTCCGCCAGCGACAGCACGCCCGCGTCGCGCGCATAGTGTCCGAGCACACGCGGGAACGTGCCCCAGAGCCTGGGATGCGGCCTGGCGTCGAAGGGCAGGCCGTCGGAGCCGATCATGGCGAGGTCATGGGCCAGCACCGTGCGGACGTCGGCCTCGGCCATGGTGTGATAAAGCGCGCCGGCCGGCATCAGCCGCTCGACAGTCTCTTCTTCCGTGCAACCGAGTTCCGCAGCGACCTCGGAGAGTTTCCGGCCGGCGGTTTCCGGCATCGGCTTCGAGCGCGTGATCGTCACCCGCTCGCCCCCGGCGGCACGGGCCCGCTCCGGCGTCAGCGCGGTCGAGGAAAAGTCATACGGGTAGAGGTCGAGGCCCACCGCCTGTTCGGCCCGCGCCGCGTCGATCCGGGCCAGTGAATGGCGCACGGCGCCGTGGTTCGCCCGGCCCACCGCCTTGTGATGGGAGAAGATCACCGGCGCGCCGCTGGCCCGCCCGATCTCCAGCGCCTCGTCGACCGCATCGAGCAGGCCTTCGGCCTCGTCGCGGAGATGGGTGACGTAGAAGCCCCCCTTCGGCATCCGCTTCGCCAGCGCGATCAGTTCGGAAGTCTCCGAGCGGCTGGCCATGGCGTAGGCGAGGCCCGACGACAGCCCGATCGCGCCGTCGACCAGGCTCTGCTCCAGCAGTTCGCCCATTCGCGCAATCTCGTCCTCTCTCGCCGGCCGGTTCACATCGTCCATGACGCTGAGCCGCAGGGTCGAATGACCGACCAGCGCCAGGGTGTTCACCGCCGGGCGGGCCGCCTTCACGGCCGCCAGATAGGCGCCGAACCGCTCGAAGCGGTGTTCGGGACGGAACATCAGGATCTCGAACTCGGCCGGCAATCTCGCCTCCGGCAGGAACGGCGCCGGGCTGTAGCCGCACAGCCCCGTGATCACCGTGGTCACGCCCTGGCTGGACTTCATCTCCATCGCCGGGTTCTCGATCAGCGCGATGTCGTCATGGGTGTGGACGTCGATGAAGCCCGGCGCCAGCGCCAGCCCGGCGGCGTCGATCACTTGCCGGGCTTCCGGCCGCACCGCGCCCTTCTCGACCGCGGCAATGCGGTCGCCCCGGACGCAGACCGTGCCGATGAAGGACACCGCGCCCGTGCCGTCGAAGATCTCGGCGCCTGAGAAGACGGTATCATAGGCGGTCATGGCGTCCTCCCGGCCGTTGGCGTCAATCGGCGGGCAGGCCGATGGCCGCCCGGCCCTCCCTGGAGCGCAGCGGAAAATCACGGCCGAGCCAGTCGTCGGAGGCCTCGGTGCAGAGCCAGGCGATGGCCTTCGCCACCCACTCGGCGGGAATGTGGACCGATGGGTCGAGCTGGCTGACGGGATTGATGCCCGAAGCCTTGATGGCGACCTGCATGTCGGTGCGCACAGTGCCGGGGCTGATGCCAAGCACCCGGATGCCCTCCGCGCCATATTCCTTGTGCGCGCAGGCGGTAAGCGACAGTGCGGCGGCCTTGGAGGAACAATAGTGGCTCCAGCCCTCAAGGGCGCTGGTCGCCGCGCCGGAGCTGACGTTCACGACGGTTCCGCCACCCGACCCGAGCATCACCGGCAGGGCGGCGCGCAGGCCGAAATAGACGCCCTTGTAATTGACGTCCGCCACCTTGGTCCATTCGTCCGGATCGCTGTCGGCAAGGCGTGCGATCGGCTCGATCAGCCCGGCATTGTTGACCAGCACGTCCAGACCGCCATGGGCGTCGACGGCCCTTCCAACAGCGGCTTCGACGTCGCGGTAGTCGGCGACGTCAGCCTCCACTGCGATGGCCTTGCCGCCCGCTTCCACGATCTCGTCGGCGATCTCCTGGATCGTGCGGCGGCTGCGGGCGAGCAGCGTCACCTTGGCGCCCAGCTCGCCGAAATGGCGCGCCGCCGCCGCGCCGATGCCGCGGCTGGCGCCAGTGATCAGACAGCTCTTGCCGGACAGTTCGCTCATCGCTCTCGCCCCCCAGATTGTTCGACGCCGCCTTGATAGCGCGGATGGCGGCAGGCGGAAAGCCGACCCGCCGCGGCACTGATCTGCGCCCATTGAATCCGCGGCGCAGGCCTCGACATCGGGACCATATCGTCGTCCGAAGAATGGAGATCGAACAATGAGCGCGAAACGCGACTCGCTGGTCGACGCCCTGATGGAGGGCCACGGCCGGACCTATTCCGGCGAGCTCGGTATCGACCTTTCGAAAAACACGCCCTCGCCGCTGTTCCGCTGGCTCTGCGCTTCGATCCTGATGAGCGCCCGCATCTCCGCCGACAAGGCCGTGAGCGCGGCGCGGGGGCTGGCCGACGCCGGCTGGACCACCGTGCCGAAACTGGCCGACAGCACCTGGCGCGAGCGTGTCGACGTGCTCAACCGCTCCGGCTACGCCCGTTTCGACGAGAGCACGGCGAGCATGCTGGGCGACATGGTCGAGCACCTGATGGACGAGTATGACGGCGACCTGCGCAGCCTGCGCCGCCGCGCCGACAGGGACCCGGCGGAGATGCGCAAACGCCTGAAGGCGTTCAAGGGACTGGGCGACGTCGGTGTCGACATATTCTTCCGCGAGGCGCAGATCGCCTGGGGCGAACTGTACCCCTTCGCCGACCGCAAGGCGCGCAGCGCGGCGAAGGAACTGGGCCTGCCGGGCCGCAGCGACCGGCTTGCAAAGCTGGTGGAACGGGACCGTTTCCCGACACTGGTCGCCGCGCTGGTCCGCGCTGAGCTGGCGAAGGATCTGGACAAGATCGAGAAGCAGGCCGCCTGACACCCGACCGCGTTGATTGCGGCGCCCGCCGCCCTATCCTTCCGGTTCATTCCGGTTCGAACCGAGGGGGGAGACTGTGGGAACAGCCTCGATGACGGATCTGCCAGCGACGATGCGAGTCGTCTCGGCGCGAATGGGCGGCGGTCCCGAGACCCTTGTCGCGGAGGACCGGCCGGTGCCTGTGCCGGGGCCGCGCGAGGTGCTGGTCGAGGTCGCGGCCACCGGCATCAACCGCGGCGATATCCTGCAGCGGGCGCGGACCTACCCTGCGCCGCCGGGCACCGATTACGATGTGCTCGGCCTGGAAGTCTCCGGCCGTGTCGTGGCGGCGGGCGACCAGGTGACGCTCTGGAAGCCGGGTGACAGGGTCTGCTGCCTGATGAAGGACGGCGCCTATGCCAGTCACGCCCTGGCGGACGAGCGGCTGACCATGGCCGTGCCCGAGAATGTCGACCTCGCCGCAGCCGCCGCCCTGCCGGAAGCGCTTTTCACCGTCTGGACCAACGTCTTCGACCGCGGCGGGCTGAAACAAGGCACGCGCTTCCTCGTCCACGGCGCCAGCAGCGGCATCGGGGTGATTGCACTGCAGCTCGGCCGGGCCTTCGGCGCCGAGGTCATCGCCTCGACCGGCTCCGACGCCAAGGGCGAGATCTGCCGCGAGCTCGGCGCGCATCACGTCATCAACCACCGCGAATCCGATTTCGTCGAGGAAGCGAAACGGCTTACCGGCGGCGAGGGCGTCGACCTGATCCTCGACATGGTCGCCGGCTCCTACATGCAGCGGAACCTCGAGGCGCTGGCGTTGGAGGGCAAGGTCGTCATGATCGGCCTGCTGGAGAGCGACCGCGCCGATTTCGCCGTCGGCACCCTGCTGACCCGGCGGCTCACCATCACCGGCTCCACCCTCTGGGCGCGGACGATCGAGCAGAAGGCGGAGATCCGTCAGGCGCTGGACGAGAAGGTCCGGCCGCTGCTGGAGAGCGGCGCGGTCCGTCCGGTGGTCGATCGGGTCTTCCCGCTGGAGCGCGCGGGCGAGGCCCACGACTTCATGGAAACCAACAGCCACGTGGGCAAGATCCTGCTCCGCCCCTGACGGGCCGCCGCCTCAACGCGGCTCGATGCGGACGCCGTCCCGCACGCGGTCGCTGGGATAGAGCACGACGCTCTCGCCAGCGTCGAGACCGCCGCGGATTTCGGCGAACAGGCTGTTGCGCGCGCCAGTCTCGACAAAGCGCAGTTCCGCTCGCCCGTCACCTTCCACGAAAACAGCCCAGTCGCCGCCTTCGCGGAACAGCGCGCCGAGCGGCGCCTTGAGGACTTCGTCCTGGAACAGAACCACGCCGACGTCGACGCGGAAGCCGTGTCCCAACCGCCGCCAGTCCTCGGGCGGATTGGTGATGTCGAGCACCACCTCCACCCGCTGTTCCTCGATGCCCAGGGCCGAGATTCGCGTCTCGGCCAGGGGGTCGATCCGGCGCACGACCGCCGCGAGGTCCGGGCCGCCCCAACCGCTCAGGATAGCGGGCTGGCCGGGCTCGATGCGGACGGCGTCTTCCGACAGCAGGTCGACCGCCACTTCGAGATCCGCGGGATCGCCGATTTCGATCAGTTCGGCGCCCGCCTCGACAACGCCCTCGCTGCGGCGGATAACCCGCAGCACGACGCCGCTGACCGGCGCGGTGACCGGCAGGCATTCGCAACGCTGGCCGCGTTCCTCGATCTCCGGCCGGGTGAGCAGACGCGACCGGGCCTGCTTCAACTCGTGTTCCCGAACATTGAGCGCGGCGCGCGCGGTCTGCAGCGCCGCCTCTGCCACGCGGTAGGTGCGTTCCGCCTCGTCCAGAGCCCGTTCCGAAATGGTCTGCTGGCGGATGAGCCGCTGCGCCCGCTCCAACTCCCCTTCGGCGAAGGCGAGATCGGCTTCGGCCCGCGCCACCTCTGCGGCGGCAAGTTCGCGGGCGGCGCGGGCGGCCTCCACGGCGGCCTCCTGCTCCGCCCCGGTGCGGACGTCGAGGAAGGCCGGCGAGGCCGGCTCGATCCGCGCAAGTTCCGTGGCGTCCGCCTTCACCGGATCGCCGGCCTCCGCCTCGACGCGCAGGAGATGCCCGCGGAGCGGGGCGTAGACCGTATAGACGTCGCGCACGCGGGTCTCGCCCTCCTCGTCGATGGTCACGCGCAACGTGCCACGCTCGACCGTGGCCAGGTCGACGGGCACCGGCTGTGGCCGGAGAGCCCAGGCGATGCCGGCGGCCAGCAGCAGAAGCAGAACGGCCCAGATTGCGATGCGTCTTGTCCTGGCGCCCATATGGCTACTCCCGTGTTTTCAGAACGGCGATCAGATCGAGATGATCCAGGCGCCGCCGGACGATAGCCGCAGCGGCGGCCGTGGCGGCCAGGGCAATGAGCACCGCCTTGCCATATGTCGCGTCGGCAATGATCAGCGGCACCCGGAACAGCTCCGTCTCGAAGGCCCCGGCAATGTACCAGGCGAGCCCGAAGCCGACGGCGCAGCCGAACGGCAGCGCAAGCCAGGTCAGCAGGCCGATCTCGCCCAGCAGGATGTAGGAGATCTCCCACCGCCCGAAGCCCAGCACACGCAGCGTCGCCAGTTCGCGCGCCCGCTCCGAAAGGGCGATCCGGGCCGAGTTGTAGGTAACGCCGACCGCAAGCACGGCGGCGAACGCGACGAAGAAGCCCACGAAGATGTACATGGTCTCACCGATGGTCTCGTAGACCTGATCGATCGCCGCCCTGCGGAACAGGACACCCGCCACTCCCGGCAGCTCCTTGACCTCGGCCAGGAATTCGTCGCGGCGGCCGCTGTCGAGCGTGACGTGCAGCCCGTCGATCACGCGTCCATCGCCCATGACGCGATTGAGCGCGCTCAGTTCCATGTGCACGGGCCGTCCGATATAGGTGTCGAAGATGCGCACGACCGGCAATTCGAGGACCGGCCGGCGGCCCTCCAGCACCTCGACGCGGACCACGTCGCCGACGCCCACCTCCAGATGCTCTGCCACGATGCGGGACATCAGCAACCCGTCCTCCGGGACCGGCACGGGCCCCAGGTCGAAATCGTGCACCGGGCTCAGCATCGCCGCCGACGGCACGCCGCCTATGCCCTCGCGGAGACTGAGATGGCCGTTGTGGAGGCGCGCCGCCACGTTGCGGAAGGGCTCGGTGGTCAGCACGCCGGGCAGGCCGGCGAAGCTGCGTTCCGCCGAGGCCGGCCGGATGTCGACGAAGCCGATCGTCGCGTCCTGGTGCTGGCCCTGCTCGAAGACGCTCTCGACCAGGTGGTCGACGGCGTCCAGCCATTGCAGGGCGAGGACCAGGACGGCTACCGACATGGCGACGCCTGCGCTGGCCAGGAAGGCGCGCAGCGGCCAGCGCAGGATGCGCCGCAGAATCATCCGCGTCGGCTCGTCCAGCCCGTCCCTCAGAATGCTGCGCGACAGCCAGTTCCGCCGGTAGACCGGTGGCGACGGCGGCAGCATTGCCTCGGCCGGCGGCAGGCCGACGGCCTGCCGGACCGCTGCCAGACTTCCGGCGAGCGCCGCGGCGAGGCTGATCCCGCCGGCCAGGAGAAAGCTGGATGGGCCGGGGCGGTAGAGCAGGAAAGGGAAGTGAAAGAAGTCGGCATAGAGTCCGGTCTGGAAATGACCGAGCCATGCCCCCATCAGCGTCCCCAGTCCGACGCCGATTCCGCCGATCAGCAGCACCAGCTTGGCGTAGTGCCAGCCGATGGCGAGATCCGTGTAGCCAAAGGCCTTGAGCAGGCCGATCTCGTGGCGTTCGGTCTGGATGAGGCGGACCATCACCATGTTGGTCAGGAACACCGCCACAGCCAGAAAGATCGCCGGCAGCAGGGTCGACATGTTCTTCTGCTGATCGATCTCGTTCTGAAGGAACCAGTTCGAAAGCTGTTCGGCGCGGGCCACCGCGCCGGCGCCGCCATAGGTGTCGAGCAACGCGTCCAGTTGCGGAATGATCTCGTTGGGATCCGCGCCGCGCAGCAGTCCCAGCGTCACGCTGTTGAAGGCGCCATCCATGTCATAGGCGGCCGCCATGGCCGCGCGGCCCATCCACAGCACGCCGAAACGCTCGTCGTCGGGCATCAGCCCGCCCGGCGCGATGGCGTAGACGAACTCCGGACTGAGCGCGGTGCCCACGACCTGCAGGGTCCGCTTGCGCCCCTCCAGGATCGCCCCGAAGCTGTCACCGGGATCAAGGCCATGGGCTTCGGCAAACGGTTCGCTGACGACGACCTCGTCGGGACGATTCGGCTCGGCCAGACGGCCGGAGCGGAGCACGAGGACATTGAGGAGTTGTGGCCCGTGCTCGGGCAGCGAGAGGATCTGGCCGATCACGGGCTCGCGGAAGCCCGAGATGTCCAGCATCGCGACCTCGACGATCCGGGTCTGGGCCATGCGGACACCGGGGATCGCGGCGATCTCGGCAGCCAGCCGTTCCGGTGCGCGGCGGGCCCCTGCGAACACGTCGGCGAAACGCGTCCGCTCGTAGTAGGCGTCGCGGGTCTCCTCCAGCGCCTCGATCGTCGTCAGCGCCATGATCAGCAGCGCGGTGCCGGAGGCGATGACCATGGCGACGGCCAGCACCTGGGCCTTCATTCGCCAGATTTCCCGGATCAGTTTCCGGTCCAGGCTGGAAAACGCCCTCACCAGGCCAGTTCCTTCGGCGAGCGGCGGCGGGCGTTCGCGGCGATCTCCGCAATCTGGCCGTCGGCGAAGCGCAGCATCCGGTCGGCCACGTCGGCGATCACAGCGTTGTGAGTGATCAGCGCCGTGGTCGTCCCCAGTTCCTCGTTGACCCTGAGAAGAGCCTCCAGCACCAGGATCCCGGTCGCGCTGTCGAGCGCGCCCGTGGGCTCATCGCAGAGAAGCAGATCGGGACGCTTGGCGATGGCCCGTGCAATGGCGACACGCTGCTGTTCGCCGCCCGAGAGCTGGGACGGAAAATGGTCGAGCCGCGCCCCCAGACCAACCAGCTCGAGCGCCTCGGCCGGACGCATCGGAGCGGGCGCGATCTCCGTCACCAGGGCGACGTTCTCCCGCGCCGTCAGACTGGGAATCAGGTTGTAGAACTGGAAAACGAAGCCGACATGGTCGCGGCGATAGCGGTTCAGCGCGCGGTCGTCGGCGCCGGTCAGTTCGTGATCCTGGAAACGGACCGTCCCCGCGGTCGGCGCATCGAGCCCGCCCAGGATGTTGAGCAGGGTCGACTTGCCGCTGCCCGACGGCCCCAGCAGCACCACCAGTTCACCTTCGTAGAGATCCAGGTCGATCCCCCGCAGAGCATGCACCTCGACCGCACCCATACGGTACACCTTGGTCAGGCCGCGGGCGGAAAGGGCGACCCGCCGGTCGCCTTCCGGACCGGAAGCCGCTTCAGTCTCCGACATCGGTTCTTCCCCCTCGCCGCGGCCGGCACGGCTCAGAGACGGCCCAGTTCATATTCCTCGCAGGAGTGGCCGAACCGTGCGAGTCCCTCCTCCAGGTAATCCGAGAGCAGCGGTTCGCCCAGCAGGTAGTCCGCGGTGCGGTCGTTGTGGGCGCGCTTCGCTTCATGCCGCAGGTCCGACCAGTCGGCCAGCCCGCCGTCACCGCGGCCCAGCCAGTAGAGCGCCACCAGGGCGTTCTGCTCGTCCTCGTTGAGGTCGTTGACGATCTCGACGATCTCCTGGACCACCGGGTCGTCCTTGTGGTCCTCCAGCACGCCGTACATCCTGTCATCGGCCGGGTTGGAGCCCGGATCGGGTTCCGTCTCGACGTCCTTCACATCGAACTCGCGCACCTTGATGATCAGGTAGCAGACCTTCTCGGGCGACAGGCCCAGAGGCGGCGGGGTCTCATCGGATGTCGAGGCTCTCATCGGACTGTCTCCACTGTTGCGTCGGTCGCGGGACCGCTGGGGCGAGACCGCTCAGACCGCAAGGACGCCTTCCAGATGAGTGGCGAGTTCCCGCGCCGTGGTCTTCGTCAGATCCTGATCGAGTTCGCCGATGACACGCTGTTTCAGCGTCTCGGGCAGCATCTGGCGCAGTTCGCCGAGGGCGCGCGGTGGCGCAACCAGAATCAGACGGTCGAACCCGCCCTTCTTCTCCACGGCTTCGAGCGCCGCCACTGCGTCCTCGAGGAATCGCCGGCCCGCCTTGCGGTGGGCGTCGCTGCGCGGCTCGATGCCATGACGGACGCCGTCCTTCGCCGAGAAGCCCGTGATCGGTTCGTGCCGGTCCAGATCCCGGCTGCGCTCGAGATGCGTATCGAGGGTGATGTCGTCAACCACGTCGACGCCCCGGCCCGGCCCGTCGTTGGCAAACACTCGCGCATGCTGATGATCGGCAACCAGGATCCAGGTGACTGTCTTCTTCATTTGATGCGCTCCTGTGAAGGCGGTGACGGACGAAAGCGCGCCCCGATGCTGCGGGACCATCACTAGGCGCCCCGCGAGCCGCGGTCGTTGATCTGGATCATTTCGCCGATCTGCGAGCCGCCGCCGCGTAGCGGCGCCGCAACTCGGTCACCTCCGCCGCGGTGACGCCGAAATAGGCGCCGATCTCGCCATCACCCAGGCCGATATCGGCGAGCGCGGCGAGCGAGGCTGCGTCCACAGGCCAGTTCATTCCCGCAACGAAGCTCTTCTGCAGCCGTTCGGTCAGCATGTCGTCGTCGGCCGGTGTCATACCGCAACCCCTCACCGGATCCAGTTCAGCCGTTGCCGGCGCCGGTCTCCCCGGCTTCCTCGACAACATGAACAATGTCGGCGCCAAAGCGCGAACAGGCTGTGCCCATCTCGCAGGCAAGTTCGGCCATCCGGCCGGTCGCTTCGGCATAGTCGGCCGCCATTTTCTGGACGAAGCCGGCATTCACCGACCAGGCCTCGGCCGCGCCCCTGCATCCGGCGAGCTTCCGGCTCCGGTCGACGTTCTCCTCGAACCTGTGTTGCATGAATCTCTGTGTCTCGTGCTGCATTTCCCGCCAGTCGTCGATCAGCGCGTGGGTCATTCCGACGAAGGCCAGGGCGCTGGAACCGTTGGCCTCGGCCAAACGGGAGAAAGGAAATGCCGTTGCGGCGTTGTCGCTACCGACGGTTCTTGCGCGGTTCGTATGCGTGCTCATCTCTGATGCCCCAATGCCGGACTAATTCCATCCATCCCGAGGGCGCCGCAGCAATCGCCTTGCCGACAGGTTGACGAAACGTTAACCGCGTCGCCGGGGACCGGCATTGATTCAGGTCAATCCTTGCGGCTGTCTTCAGCACGAAGCACATCGGCGGTGCAATTGCGATGGATCAATCCCCAGCCATGATCCGTTAGGCTAGTCTGCATCCGACGCGCCGATGAACGAGAGGAAGCCGCAATGACCGACAGCAGCGCCACGGCCGCGCCATCCGGCACAGAACTTCCGGCCGACCGGCTGCGCTGGCGCTGCGATCCGGGAACGTTCGACTTCGATACGTCCGCCGACCTTGCTGACCCGGGCGAGCCCATCGGACAGCCGCGCGCGATCGAGGCCATCGGCTTCGCCATCGACATGGACCGGCCGAACTACAACCTGTTCGTCCACGGGCCCGAGGGCTTCGGCAAGCACGGCATCGTCACCGCCATGCTGGAGCGTCATGCCGCCGGGCGGCCGGTGCCGCCGGACCTCTGCTACGTCAACAACTTCGACGACGAACGGGCGCCCATCGCCGTACAGCTGACCGCGGGTCATGGCCGGCGGCTGAAAACCGATGTCGACGCCTTCGTGCGCGACCTGGGCAACATCCTGCGCTCGGCCTTCGAGGGCGAGCAGTACCGCAACCGCCGCCAGACCATCGAGGACGAGCTGAAGGAGCGTCAGGAAGAGGTGCTGAAGGGCCTGGACCGCGATGCGCGCGCCGCCGGGCTGGCGCTGATGCACACGCCGATGGGTTTCGTCTTCGCGCCCATGCGCAATGGCGAGGTCATCAAGCCCGAGGTCTTCGAACGGCTGACCGAAGACGAAAAGGAAGGCTTTCAGGAATCCATCAGACAGTTCCAGGAACGGCTGCAGCGCGACCTCAGACAGGTGCCGGTCTGGATGAAGGAAACCCAGGAACGGATCCGGGAACTGAACCGGGAGACCGCGGGCTTCGCCGCGGCGCCGATGATCGGCGAACTGCGCGCCGCCTATGGCGACGTGGAGAAGCTGTCCGCTTTCCTCGACGCCGTGGAACGGGACATCGCGGCCAATGTGGACGCCATCCTGCAGCAGCCCCAGGGCGGCGGCGAGGCGATGCTGCCCGCCGGACAGGACGGCCATCCCGTCACCCGGCGCTATCGCGTCAACCTGCTGGTCGACAACGGGGACTGTGCGGCCCCGCCTGTACTGTTCGAGGATTCGCCGGGCTTCGACCAGTTGCTGGGCCGCATCGAGCACCAGGCCCGTTTCGGCACGCTGCACACCGACTACCTTCTGGTCCGCCCCGGGGCGCTGCACCGCGCCAATGGCGGCTATCTGATTCTCGACGTCCGTCAGGTGCTGACGCGCCCGATGGCCTGGGACGGGCTGAAGCGGGCGCTGACGGCGCGCCAGCTCCGCATCCGCCCCCTGGCCGACGAAATGGGCATGCTCGCCACCTCGTCGCTCGAGCCCGAGCCGGTCCCCCTGGATGTGAAGGTGGTGCTGATCGGCGACCCCCGCCTCTACGCCATGCTGTCGGCGCTGGACCCCGAATTCCCCCGCCTGTTCAAGGTCGCGGCCGAGTTCGACGACCGGATCGAACGCGAGGAGGAGGCCATCGGACCTTATGTCCGCATGCTGGCGGCCATCGCCCGGCGCGAGGGACTGAAGCCGCTGGACCGCGGCGGCATGGCGGCGGTGCTGGAGGAGGCCGTGCGCCACGCCGGGGATTCGGAGCGCCTGACCCTGCACCACGAGGCGCTGGCCGACCTGCTCAGGGAAGCCGACTACTGGGCCGGCCAGCGCAGGGACGACGCCGTCACCGCAGAAGCGGTAACGCGCGCGCTGGACGCGCGGCGGCGGCGCGGAGAACGCATCCGCGAACGCATGCTGGAACAGATCGAGCGCGGCACGATCCGCATCGAGACCGAAGGCGCCGCAACGGGCGCCATCAACGGTCTGGCCGTCTACCAGATGGGCGAGTTCTCCTTCGGCAAGCCCAGCCGCATCACCGCCCGCGTCCGTCTGGGCCGCGGCGACGTGGTCGACATCGAGCGTGAGGTCAAGCTGGGCGGGCCGACCCACTCGAAGGGCGTGCTCATCCTGACGGGATTCCTGAGCGGCCGTTTCGGCGGTCGCCAGCCGCTGTCGCTCAACGCCAGCCTCGTCTTCGAACAGTCCTATGGCGGCGTCGACGGCGACAGCGCCTCGTCCACCGAGCTCTACGCCCTGCTGTCGGCGATCTCCGGCATTCCGATCCGCCAGTCGTGGGCGGTCACCGGCTCGGTCGACCAGTATGGCAACGTCCAGGCCATCGGCGGCGTGAACGAGAAGATCGAGGGCTTCTTCGACGTCTGCAACGCGCGCGGACTGACCGGCGACCAGGGCGTCCTGATCCCGGCCAGCAACGTCAAGCACCTGATGCTGCACCCGCGGGTCGTCGACGCTGTCCGCGAGGGCCGTTTTCACATCCATGCGGTCGAACATGTCGACCAGGGAATCGAGCTCCTGACCGGGACCGCGGCCGGACAGGCCGACGACAAGGGCGTCTACCCGGAAGGCACGGTCAACCGGGCCGTCCAGGACCGGCTGGAGGAGTTCAACGACATCCGCCGGGAACTGGCGCGGTCCGCGGAAGGTCCCGGAGGCGAGCGCGATGGCCAGTGACGCGCCGAAGGGCGGCAGTCTCTACCTCGCGCTGGACTGCGCCGACGCCGACCCGGAAGCCGTCGAGCAATCCGTCCTGCTCGCCGCGCGGGAGGGCCGCGCCCTGGTGCTGGTCACGGTCGAACGCGCCGACTGGGCGGTCGCAGCCAGCCTGTCCGTGACCCAGCTCGTCCGGGGCCACGATCTGAAGACCGAGGCCGTCGACGCCGGCGGCATGGATCGGATGCTGGGCCTCTGGAGCGCGCGCACGGAGATGGCGGTCGCCGAACTGGCGCGGCGGCATGGCGTCGTGCTCCGCCAGGAGCGGCGGCGCGGACGGCTCGACATCGTGCTCGAACAGGTCCTCGGCGCGGACGACTGGCTCAGCCTGGTACTGCCGGCGGGCCGCGGCGAACGGGAGGCGGAACTGGACGCGATCGCCCGCCTGGCCGGCGCCTTCGGCCATCCTCTGATGATCAGCGCGCGTCAGCGGCGCGGCCGGCGGCCGGTGCTGCTGCTCCATGGCGGGGGCGACGCGGCGCTGGCCCGGGCGATCCTTCTCGCCTCCCTGCGGAAGAGTGCGCTGAAAGTCTGGCTTCGCCCGGGCAACGCCGCGAATGCGGACGCGATCAGGCGCCAGGCCGAGGCCGCCGACGTCCCTGTGGAGATCGAAACCGTGGAGGAAGAAGGGCTTCTGGCGCGCCTGGCGGCGTTCGACGCTGCGGCCATCGTGCTGGACCGTCACGGCGGCGCGTCCGGCGGGATCGATCCGGCCAGGGTGCTGGAGGCGCGGAGGTCAGCCGATATCTGCGTCATATGATGCCGCCGGGCCGGCGGGGTTGATGCAGATCAATGCCGGTCGCCGGCCGATCCCGGATCGTGCCGCCGCAGCTTGAGAAGGCACGTGGACGTGATGGAATGAGCGAACAGCCGAAAAGGCCGAAGCGGACAGCGATCCCGATGTTCGTCTGGGTGATGATCGGCTTCATGTTCTACGCCATGTTCCTGGCGTTTCAGGGCATCGAGAGCCGGCAGGTCGCCTATTCCGAGTTCAAGACGATGGTGGAGAAGGGCGAGATCGCCTCGGTCACATTCAGCGACCGGACCATAGAAGCCGAGCTGGCGCCGACTGCATCCGGCCCTCTGGGCGAGTCCTCCGTGCGCGTGAATTCACACCTGCCACCGGTCGACGACCCGGAACTTCTCGCCATGCTGGAGGAACATCAGGTGGAGATCCGCGCCCGGGAAAGCGGCGGCGGCGCCTTGGGCTGGATAGCCGGTCTGGTGCCGTGGCTGCTGATCTTCGGCGTCTGGTATCTGCTCTGGCGGCGGATGTCCGGCGGGCTTGGCGGGATGGGCGGCATCGGCCGGGATGGACTGGGCGACTTCCTGAAAGGCCGCGCCAGAAAGGTCGAACAGACCGAGACCCCGAAGACCCGATTCGCCGATATCGCCGGTCAGGACAACGCCAAGGGCGAGGTCGCCGAGCTGTTGGAATTCCTGCGCAGTCCCGAGCGCTACGAGCGGCTGGGCGCGGAGATGCCGCACGGCATCCTGCTCGAGGGTCCGCCCGGCACCGGCAAGACCATGCTGGCGCGCGCCCTTGCCGGGGAGGCAGGCGTGCCATTCTTCAGCATTTCCGCATCCGAGTTCATCGAGGTCTTCGTCGGCGTCGGCGCCTCCCGCGTGCGCAAGTTGTTCGAGGAGGCGAAGAAGGCCGCGCCCTCCATCATCTTCATCGACGAACTGGACAGTGTCGGCCGTGTCCGCGGGGCGGGCCTCGGCGGCGGCCACGACGAGCGCGAGCAGACCCTGAACCAGATCCTGGCCGAAATGGACGGCTTCGAGGGCCATGAGGCAGTGGTGGTCCTGGCCGCGACCAACCGGCCCGACGTGCTCGACCCGGCCCTGCTGCGTCCTGGCCGCTTCGACCGCCATGTCACGCTGGAACTCCCCGATTCCGAGGCCCGGAAGGCAATCCTGGAAGTCCATTGCCGCAAGGTGCCGCTGGACAGGGACGTCGATCTGGACCGCGTCTCCAGGGCGACGCCGGGCTTCTCGGGCGCGGATCTGAGGAATCTGGTCAACGAGGCCGCCATGGCCGCCGCCCGCGAGAGCCGGGAGCACGTGACCATGGCGCACTTCGAGGAAATGCGCGACCGCATCATCATGGGTACAGTCCGCACCATGGCGATCCATGAAGAGGAAAGGCACCGTCTCGCGGTCCACGAATCCGGCCACACCGCCCTCGCCTACTACCTGCCGAACACCGATCCGCTGCACAAGGTGACCATCATCCCCCGCGGCAGGGCGCTGGGCGGCACGCACCAGCTCCCGGAGATCGAGCGCCATACGCTGGCCGAGGACTATCTGAAGGACCGTCTCGCCGTCATGCTTGGCGGCCGGGCCGCCGAGAAGGTGTTCCTCGACAGCCTGAGTTCCGGCGCCGACGAGGACATCCGCATGGCGACCCAGCTCGCACGATGGATGGTGGGACGCTGGGGCATGTCGGAGGAGGTCGGCCCCGTCGACGTCCGCGACAGCGAGGACCATCCCTTCCTCGGCCGCGAGATCGCCCAGCCGCGCCATTTCTCGGAGGCGACGGCGGCGGCGGCCGATGCGGCGGTGCGGCGCTATCTGGTGGAAGCGGAGGAGCGCGCCTCCGCGGTTCTGAAAGGTCATCGCCGGCAGATCGAGCAGCTCGTCGACGCGCTGGAGAAGCGGGAGACGCTGGACCGCAACGAGATCGCGGTCTGCCTCGGACCGAAGGAGGTCGGCGGCAGGTCCAGACGCTCGGAGTCGCCCGGCGGCCAGCAGGACGCCAGGCGGCGCGACACCGAGGACTGAAGGAAGAAGCCGAGTTGCGCCCGGCTCGCATGCGGGCCACTCTCGCTGCGTCATCCGAAGGGGAGGAAACGATGACCGCCGACCGATCGGGCGTGAAGCCCGAACAGGAGTACATCGCGCATCTGGAAGCAGGCCGTTTCATGCTGCTGCGCAGCCGCGGCAGCGGACGCTGCATGTTCTATCCGCGCGTGGCCGAGCCCGGCACCGGCGCCACCGATCTCGAATGGGTGGAGGCGTCGGGTCACGGCACCGTCTATTCGACGACGGCCGTGCAGCAGAAACCGCCGAAGGAATCCTACAACGTCGCCCTGATCGATCTGGCCGAAGGCCCCCGCATGATGAGCCGGGTCGAAGGCATACCCGCCGGAGAAGTGGAGATCGGCATGAAGGTGAAGGCCCGGATCGCCCGCGAGAATGACCGGCCCATCGTCGTCTTCGACCCCGACTGGTGAGCGGAGGCCAGCAATCATGAACGGATTTCCCCGCGGCAAGGCCGCCATCGTTGGCAGCGCCACGTACGGCATTGGCGAGGCGCCGGGCCTCTCCAGCATGGACATCGCCGTCAACGCCAGCATCGGCGCGCTGGAACAGGCAGGGATGACGCCGGCCGACGTCGACGCGCTCTATATCTGTCTGCCCGACAACATGCTTTCGGGCCTCGGCTTCGCCGAGTATCTGGGCCTCCGCCCGAAGATCACCGAAAACAACCGCACCGGCGGCTCGGCCTTTCTGACCCACCTGGCGTCGGCCTGTCTCGCGCTCGACGCGGGGCTCTGCGACGTGGCGCTGATCGCCTATGGCAGCAATCAGCGGTCCGCCGCGGGCAAGCTGGTTTCAGCGGCCGCACCGGATCCCTGGGAAGGTCCGTACAAGCCGCGCCTGCCGGTCTCGGCCTACGCCCTGGCGGCCGCGCGCCACATGCACGAATACGGCACCACGCCGGAGCAGCTGGCGGAAGTCGCCGTCTCGGCCCGGCAATGGGCCAACCTCAATCCGGACGCATTCATGCAGGGCGACCTCTCGGTGGACGAGGTGCTGTCGGCGCGCCGGGTCTCGACCCCGCTGGGCGTTCGCGACTGCTGCCTGGTCACCGACGGCGGCGCGGCCGTGGTGCTCACCCGCGCCGACCGCGCGAAGGACCATGCCGCCAAGCCGGCCTATGTGCTGGGCGCGGCGGCGGCGACCACGCATCAGAACATCTCCCAGATGCCCGACCTCACCGTCACGGCGGCAGCCGAGTCCGGCCCCCGCGCCATGGCGCAGGCGGGTGTGAAGCCCTCCGATATCGACGTGGTGGAACTCTACGACGCCTTCACCATCAACCCGATCCTGTTCATGGAGGACCTGGGCTTCTGTCCCAAGGGCGAAGGCGGCCGATTCTTCGAGGGCGGCCGCACCGCGCCGGGCGGCGAGATTCCGGTCAACACGAACGGCGGCGGGCTGTCCTGCGTCCATCCCGGCATGTACGGCCTGTTCACCGTGGTCGAGGCCGTCGCCCAGGTGACGGGCGCCGCCGGCGCGCGACAGGTCCAGGGGGCGAAACTGGCGCTGGCGCATGGCAATGGCGGGTTCCTGTCCAGCCAGGTCACGGCGGTGATCGGCGCCGGGGAGACGCTGTAGACGGGGCCGGTTGTGGAGCCGGCCCGACGCGCCCATATCCGCTGTCCAGGCAGATTTTCAAAGGATACAGAGCGCGCCATGAAGTGCCCCATCGACAACGAAACCCTTGTCATCACGGACCGCAGCGGGGTCGAGATCGATTACTGCCCCAAGTGCCGCGGTGTCTGGCTGGACCGTGGCGAACTGGACAAGATCATCGAACGCGCCGCCGCGCAGATGCCGCCCGACGCCGGCCGGCATGACCGCTCCGACAAGAGCGGCTATCCGGAGGGCCGCACGCCCTATCGCAAGAAGAAGCGCGAATCCTTCCTCAGCGAACTGTTCGATTTCTGAGCGGCCGGGAGGAAGGGGAACGGATATGGCCAAGGATCCCGGACACAGGCTGAAGGCCTACAACAATCCCGAGTTCATGAGCGGACGGGATGCGCGTCCGCTGCGCATTCTCTCGGAATATGTCGAACCGCTGAGCCGCTTCGAGCGGCACGAGGTCAACGACACCATCGTCTTCCTCGGCTCGGCGCGGCTGAAGGCGAAGGCCGATGCGGAACAGGCCCTGCGGGAGGCCGAAGAGGCCGGCGAGGGCCTCGACCGCGCGAGACGGGATCTGGAGATGTCGCGCTACTACGAGGCGGCGCGGGAACTGGCGGCGCGCCTGACCCGCTGGTCGAAGGGCCTGGAAAGCGACGCACAGCGCTTCGTCGTCTGCACCGGCGGCGGCCCCGGCATCATGGAGGCGGCCAATCGCGGCGCCTCGGAAGCGAAAGGCGTCAATGTCGGCCTGACCATCTCCATTCCGCTGGAGGAATTCGACAACCCCTATGTCACCCGGGGCCTGGACGTGCACTTCCACTACTTCTTCATGCGGAAGTTCTGGTTTCTCTACCTGGCCAAGGCGGTGCTGGTCTTTCCCGGCGGCTTCGGCACGCTGGACGAACTGTTCGAGATCCTGACCATGGTGCAGACCCGGAAGATGCGGAAACGGCTGCCCATCGTGCTGTTCGGCACCGATTACTGGGACCGCATCGTCGACTTCGACGAACTTGCCCGCCACGGCACGATCGACGCGCGCGACGTCGAACTGATGCACCGCACCGATTCCATCGACGACGCCTTCGAGTTCGTCACCGGGGAGCTTCTGGAATACAACCTCGACGCGCCTGGCGCGCGCCTTTGAACGCAGGATCCGTCCCGCCCCGTTAACTTCGCCTTGATGTGACCCGGCCAGCATGGGGCCGAGTTGTGTCACGTTCGAACTCCGCTATTGTCGGGCGTGATTGGGGCCGCGTCGAGGGGAAGGGCCGCGTCGTGAAGAAGCTGCGGCTGAGGCCGATCATCCTGATCCTGTTCGCTGTCCTGACGGTGCCGGTCGTGGTGGCGATCGTCGCCATCAACTACATCGCCAACGACCGCACCGCACGCGCCAACGCCTATGATCTGGTCGAACGCTTCCGGGGCGAAGCGCTGCAGAACATCCAGAACACCTTCGATCCCATCAAGTCGCTGGTGCGCAGCGCCGCCGAGGTGGGCGAGGCTTCGCCCGGCTTCTACGGCGACAACGGCTCGCTGCCCTATCTGCTGACCATCCTGCGCCACAGCGACCGCATGGTGGCGATGTATGTCGGCCAGGAGGACGGCTCCTTCCGCCAGGCCCGGCGGCTTGTCGCGGACCGCGGAGTCGATGGCGATCCCGCGCCGCCCGAGTCCGAGTTCGCCCTGCGGTGGATGCCGCCCCTGGGCGGCGACGGCCAGCGGCTCGACAACTTCGCCTATCTGGACGAAGCTGGCCAGTTGCTGGGCCAGGCCAGCCGCGCGACCGGCTATGACCCGCGGGTCCGGCCCTGGTACCGGCAGACGGTGGAGGCCGGAGAGCTCTACATCACCGATCCGTCGGTATTCGCGATCTTCGATCTGATCGGCTTCACGGTGTCCGCGCCCTATCACGACGGCGACCGCCTTCTGGGCGTGGCCGCGGTCGACATCACGCTGGACGGCCTTTCGGACTACCTGGCCGAGAACCGGATCAGCCCGGGCACGCGCAGCTATATCCTGGACCATGGCGGGCGGGTCATTGCCAATTCGGAGGGCGCGCGCACCTACGCGACCCGCGACGGACAGCTGGAAATCCGTCACGTCACCTCGCTGGAGGAGGAACTGCCAGCGATCGCCTTCAGCGCCCGTCCACGGGACGGCTCCGACAGGCTCTACACCTTCCGTCACGGCGGGCGGGAATATGTCGCCACCCTGTCCACCCTGAAGCCCGAGTTCGGCAAGCGCTGGCAGCTCTTCATCGTCACGCCGATCCACGAATTCACCGCGGCGCTGGAGAAGAACAATATCCGCCTGCTGGCCCTGGGCCTGGGCGCCCTCGTCCTGCAGATTCTGATCATCTGGGTCTTTTCCGGCGTGGTTTCCAAGCCGCTCGAACGGCTGGCGATGAAGGTCAGCGCTCTCCAGGAACCGGGCCGCAACGATTCGCCCCCGCTCGATTCCTCGATCAGGGAGGTGGCGGTCCTTTCGCGCGCCGTCGAGACCCTGGACAAGACCGTCCGGTCCTTCGCCGCCTTCGTGCCCTGGGGCCTGGTGCGCCAGCTGGTGGATTCGGAGCGGAAGCTGGAACTGGGCGGCCAGAGCCGGTTCCTGACGATCTTCTTCTCGGACCTGGAATCCTTCTCCACGCTGTCGGAAGAGCTGCCATCCCGGGAGCTGATGCTCAGGGTCTCCGCCTATCTGGAGACGGTGACGCGTGCTGTGAACCGCGAAGCGGGCACGATCGACAAGTTCATCGGCGACGGGGTCATGGCCTTCTGGGGCGCGCCCAACCTGCTGGAGGATCACGCCTGGCACGCCTGCGTCGCCGCCATGCGCATCCAGCGCGAGATGGTCGCCGTGAACGAACGCTGGACGGGCAAGGACGATCGGCCGCTGAACGTCCGAATCGGCATTCACAGCGACGCGGTGCTGGTCGGCAATGTCGGCTCCGCCGAGCGCATGAGCTACACGGTCATGGGCGACGGCGTGAACGTCGCTGCGCGACTGGAAGGCATCAACAAGGTCTACGGCACCCGCGTCTGCATCAGCCACAGCGTCTTCAAGGAAGCGGGCGACCGTCTGCTGGTCCGGCCGATCGAGGACGTGGCGGTCAAGGGCCGGCGTACCACCATTCCGATCTACGAACTGCTGGGCGTGCGCGGCGCGGCCGCCGAGCTGGAGCCCGACGAGCGGGCCGTGATCCTGGCCGAGATGACCCGGCGGGCCTACAACGCGCTGGTCGCCGGCGACAAGGAAGCGGCGTTGCGTCACTACAGGGAGGTGCTGGCGTCGTTCCCCGAGGATACGGTGGCCAGGCGGATGATCGCGAGCGTCGAGGCGACCATGCAGGACGCGGCCGCCCGGCCGCCCGCATGCTGAGTGGGGCCGGCCGCATCCTGCATGTCAATCGAATGGGAGATCATTTGTCAGCGAATCCCGCATTGCGTCCCAGCGAGTACACCGCGGCCCTGATCCAGGCGCTGCGCCAGCGCCGGCACGTCGTCGAAGGCGCGGACGCCCTGGAGATCGGTTTCGGCAGCGGCGTCGTGCTGGCCGCCCTCGGCGCCATGGGCGCCGGGGCGCTGTGCGGCGTCGACATCGAGGCGGAAGCGGTCGAATCGGGCGCCGCCCTGCTCCGCGATCTGGGCCTGGCAGAGGTATCGACCCTGCACCGCGGCGACATGTGGGGGCCGGTCGCCGGCCGGCGCTTCGGTCTGATCGTGGCCAACCTGCCCCACTTTCCCATGCCGCCGGCGGAATATGGCGGACGGCGGCCGAGCTGGAATTCCGGCGGCGCGGACGGCCGGCGCTATCTCGAGGTGTTCGTCTCGGGACTGAGCGAACATCTTGCCCCCGGTGGCCGGGCCCTGCTGACCCACAACGCCTTCTCGGGGCTCGTTGCCACGAGGGCCCAGGTGGAGAGCGCCGGCCTGGCGATGCGCCCGGCGCTGACCACGCTGGTCCATATCACCGAGGAGAAGCTGGCCCGGATGACGGCGACGGTCCTCGCCCGCGAAGAAGGCCGCACGATCTTCCGCTACGGCCCCTATGTCTTCGGCGAAATGCTGGTGGTCGAGATCGCCCGGCCCGGGGATCTGGACGCCGATGGCTAGCCGGCCGCTCCCGTTCATCGGCGGACTGACCGCCCTGCTGCTCCTGCTCTGGACGGCGGGCGGGACGGCTGCGGCGGACCAGCGACCGGACGCGGCCCTGCAGGCCCTGCTTTCCGATGCCCGCGCGCAAGCCGCCCGGCCCGGCGCCTGCGCCGACCCGGCCGCCGATGCCCTGGTCCGCATCCTCTGCGATGGCGAGATCCGCATCGGCGCACGGCATCACTATCCGCTGTTCGGCGAAATGACCGATGGTAAATACAGCGGCTACGACGTCGACGTCGGCCGCGCCATCGCCGCCCGGCTCGGCGTCGGTGTCGACTACGCACGGGTGAACGCCGCCAACCGCATCCCCATGCTGGCGGAGGACCGGATCGACCTGATCATCGCCACCATGGGCCACAACACGCCGCGCGACGGCCAGGTTCGCTTCGTCCGCCCGCACTACTACCGTTCGGAAACCATCCTTGTCGGTCCGCGCGAACTGGAGGTGAAGGACTGGACCGACATCGCGGGCCGCAGCATCTGCGTGACCATCGGCAACGGCTCCAACCAGAACATGGTTTCGCAGGGCGCGCGGCTGATGCTGTTCGACAACGCGGGCGCCCTGCCCGAGCGGCTGCAGGACGGCACCTGTACGCTCGCCGCCCAGGACGACAGCTTCTTCGCCTACTACTTCGCCCAGCCGGCCTTCGCCGCGCGCTACGATGTCAAATTCGGCTTTGCCCAGGTGCCCTGGGGCATGGCGGTCGCCCGCACCGGCAGCCAGCGGCTGGGCGACGCCCTGGACCTGGTCAGTCAGATCTTCCACCGCGACGGCGTCTTTCTGCGGCTGGCGCAGGAGAACCGGATCCGCACCGTCTTTCTGGAGGCGCAGCAGGCGATCTGGAGCAGCGCCGCCTGCAATCACCCCGCGGGCAATGACGACCCCGCCTGCGTGCTGCCGGCACTGGACGCGGCGATCGAGCCGACGGAGTTCGCCGCACGTGTCGAAGCCTTCGAGGCATGGATGAAGGACCGCACGGGCGTCGCGCTCAGCCTCGCCATGCTGAAGACGAAGCCCGCCTGGACCCTGTTCTGGTCGGGTGTGGTCAACTCCCTGATGCTCGTCGCCGGCGCGCTGGCCGCGACCATGGCATTCGCGCTGCTCATCGGCGCCATGTTCACCGCCCGCGCCGCGCCGCTCCGCTGGGCCGCGCGCGCGCTCACCATGGTGCTGCAGTCCTCGCCCATTGTGCTCACCCTGGTGATCGTGGCCACCCTGGCGCACGCACTGTTCGCCTACTCCACCGCGGTGGCCCTCTGCGCCACCATCGTCGCACTCGGCCTCGCCAACGGCTGCAATGCGGGGCAGGCGATCTCCGAGGCCATGCGCACGCTGCGCGCCGAGGGCGCGGCGGATGGCGGCCTGTTCCAGCGCGCCGTGGCCCTCTCGGCGACCCAGATCGTCTCCTTCCTGGTGAACGCGACCAAGGGAACGCCCATCGCCGCATTCGTCGGCGCGCCGGAACTGCTGAGCGCGCTGACCGACATCACCTCCTTCGCCAGCGGCCGGGCGACCACCTATGGCCTGCTGCTGGTCTTCTACATCCTGGTGGTGATGGCGGTGATGTGGGGCTGCGGGCGGCTGCGCCTCTGGCTCGAGCGGCGGCAGGCGGCGGCATGATCCGGCTCGAAACGATCATGGACGAATTCCTGCCCCGTTTCCTGTCGGGCATGACCGTGAATTTCGAGATCGCGGCCATCGCGCTCGCCGTCGGCCTGGGGCTGGGTCTGCTCCTGGCGCTGGCGCGGCTGGGACCGGGAGCCGTCCGTGCGCCGGCGATCCTGCTGCTGGGCGTGATGCGGGCGGCGCCGACATTCGTCGTGATGTTCTTCCTGCTGAACGCCATCCCGCGAGAGGCGGTGCTGTTCGGCGTGAACGTCTCGCCGTCGGGCGTCATGACGGTGGCGCTTTCCCTGGTGCCCTATTCGGCGGCCTACGTCGCCGACAACGGTGTCGAGGCGTTGCGCCGGTTCAGGGCCGGGTCGCGGCTGGGGGCGCTGCTCTTCCTGCCCAACGTGACCCGGGTCTTCTTCGTGCTGGTGATGTCGTCGAGCACCGGCGCCGCCATCGGCGTTCACGAGGGCATCGCGGTGATCCTGCAATTCGCCGACCGCATGCCGCATCTGGGCGACAAGCTGGTGCTGTTCGGGATCGGCGTGCTGTGCTTCGGGGCGGTGCTGCAGGGCGGCTTTGCGCTGATCAACCTGCTGCACCGTCATCTGGGCCGCAGGGTGGCGGCCGGCCTGGCGGCAGCTCAGACGCCGAAGGGATAGGTCTCCGGGACGCCCTCGAGTTCCTTCGTTTCCAGCGGCCGGACCGCGCGCGTCGTTCCGAACCAGATGTATTCGTCGAACTGCGCCGGCAGGATGGCCTGGAAGTAGTGGCTCGCCCGTTCCGTGCGCGGGCGGTAGATCACGCCGATGGCGCGCTGCAACCGGGCCTCGCCGAGCTGTTCGCGCAGGGTTTCGCCGCCATAGCGGAGCGGCAGCAGGAAGGCCTCCGGACCGGCGGCATGCCACCATGAAGGGTTGGGAGATCGTCTGCTCTTCCCCGATCGGCGGCGGCGAGTCCTCGTAGGCAATTCGGCCATCTCCTCCGACGCGAACATCTGCCTCGGCACGGCGCGGAAGGCCCGCAGAACCTGTTCGTCACGGACCCCGCGCGCGGCGACCTGGCGTTCGACCATGGTTTCGATGGCGCCGTTCATTCGATCCTCCCCAAGCTGGTGGCGAGCTCACGGATCCCGGCCAGTCGTACCTTTACCCGGCGTGCCGGAGCACGGTTATGGAATCCGCGTCGATGTCGGGTTCGGTATTGAACAGGCCCGCGGCATCCATCTCACCGGACACGGAAACGAGGTCGCCGACATCGACATCCTCATCGATCGCCGGGCGGTCCAGATCGCCCCCGTCGACATTCACGGTCCGGCCGCCGACATCGACCATGAGTTCGTTGCCGGATATCGCCACGACCCGTCCCGTAACCGACAGGAACTCGTCGTCCGAGGCGGTGGCGATCCTGTCGAGGCCCGCCGCGGTATGGGCGCCCACGGCGCGGTCATGACGGAGACCGTCCTCACGATCAGCATAGAAATACTCGTTGAGTCGGGGGACATAGACCGAATCCGCCTCGATCGAACGGCGATCGTAGAAGTCCTCGTCGACTTCCCCCGATACGGTCACGCGGTCGCCGACCCTGAGCCAGTTCTCCGCGTCGACCTCGTGTTCGTCCATCTCGACCGCGATTCCGCCTCCGGGATAGACTAGGACGAAATCGTCGTCCTCGACCGATTCCACGGTCCCTGTGAGGCTGATCCATTCCTCGTCCTCACCGATGGCGGCGCGGTTGTCGGCCGCAGCCGCCGGCGCGGCCAGCAGCGCTGCGGCGCAGCAGATGCCCAGATAGCCCTTGCGATTGGTCATGGTTCATTCCTCCGCTTCGTTGCGGCGGCGGTCGCGGGGGATCGCTGGCGGCAATGCGTCAGGATCGCGCCGTTGACCGGCGCCCTGGTTCTTCGTTGGCCCGGAAGATGAGAACGCGCCGGCGCGTTGCAAGGCCCGAACAGGCCGGCAACGGCTTTGTCACAGGGGCGGGATGAAGCCGCGCATGGGCCGATGTACACGGGGCCGGGCGCCGGCATGCCTGCTGCCCGCGCCAACGTCTTCCGGTTCGCCCGCCCGACGTGCATGATCCGCACGATGGCGCGACCGCGGCGGAGATCGCGGCGGCGCAAGCGGGGGAGGCGCTGGCCGTTCATGACCGCCGGGCAAGCGAAAATCTTCTATGGCTGGATCGTGGTCGGCGCGGCCTTCGTCGGCACCTTCTTCGCCTTCGGCATCGCCTATTCATTCGGCCCGTTCTTTCCCGCCATCGAAACCGCCTTCCAGGCCAGCCGCTCGGACGTGGCGCTGGTCTCCGCCATCGCCGGCAGCCTGCTGTTCAGTCTCGGCGCCGCCAGCGGCCCGCTGGCCGACCGGCTGGGACCGGCCGCCGTCGCGTCGACCGGCATGATCCTGATCGCCTGCGGCCTGCTGGCGGCGTCGCGGGCGACCGAACTCTGGCACGTCTATCTGGCCTATGGCCTCGGCGTCGGCGTCGGCACGGGCTGTATCTACATTCCGGCGATCAGCGCCGTGCAACGCTGGTTCGTGCGCCGCCGCGGCCTGGCGTCAGGACTGGCGGTCATGGGCATCGGCGCGGGCACGCTGGTGACGCCGCCGGTGGCGAACTGGCTGATCGAACTGCAGGGCTGGCGCGGGGCGATGACCACGCTGGCGCTGGCGGTCGCGGCGATCGGCGGCCTGGCGATGCTGGCGCTGCGTCATTCGCCCGAGAAGCGCGGGCTCAACCCCGACGGCGGCCCGCCACCGGACCCCGCGGCCCCCGCAGGACCGGCCGCCACCCTGCGCGAAGCCCTGGGCGCGGGCGAATTCTGGCTGCTCGGCGCGGCGGGCATGTTCATTTCCTTCTCGCTGTTCGTCCCGCTGGTGCACATGGTTCCCTACGTGCTGGACCATGGCATGGACGAAGCGACCGGCGCATGGCTGCTCGGCGTGATCGGCGTCTCCAGCATCGCGGGACGCTTCCTGGTCGGCGTCGTGGCCGACCGGCTGGGCCGGCTGAAGACCCTGATCGGCGTCTATATCGGGCTCGCCGTGATGCTCGCCTTCTGGCACTTCGCCCGGGAAGTCCGGACCCTGGCCCTGTTCGCCGCCGTTTTCGGCACGCTCTATGGCGGCTTCGCGCCGCTGATGCCGGCGATTGTCGCCGATGTCTTCGGCGTGCGGCATCTGGGCTCGATCCTGGGCGTCAACTATTCGGGCGCCGGTCTCGGCGTGCTGCTGGGACCGACCATGGCCGGGCTGCTGTTTGACCTCACCGGCGGATACGGTCTCGCCATCGCCGTGGCCGTGGCGGGCATGCTTGCCGGCGCCGTCTGCCTCGCCGTGACCGCCGCGCGGCGGCACGAATGATACCGCGGGAGGCCCTGTCCTAGGCAGCCTGGGCCGTCGCTTCTTCGTTGCGGCGGGACGCCAGATACCAGGGCCGCGGCGCAGGCGCGGCGTATGGCGCGCGGAGCCGGTTCTCGACACTGTTGAACACCATGAAGACGTTGCTGCGCGGATCGGGCGAGATGTTGTCGGCGGAGCCGTGAAGGGTGTTGCAATCGAAGATCAGCACCGAGCCGCACGGGCCCAGAGGCGCGGATATGCCGCCGCGCTCCGCCAGCCATTTCAGGCTTTCCGTGTCGGGCGTGCCGATTACCTGCCGCCGCAGCGACGTCCGGTGATTTTCCTCCGGCGTCTCGCCCACGCAACCGACGAAGTGTCGGTGCGAGCCGGGTATCAGCATCAGCGGGCCGTTGTGCGGCGTGTTGTCGGTCAGCAGGATCGACATGCTGACCGCGCGCATCCCGGGCATACCGTCCTCGCAGTGCCAGGTCTCGAAATCGGAGTGCCAGAAGAACCCAGTACCGGCGAAGGCCGGCTTGTAGTTGATGCGGGACTGATGGACATAGACGTCGCTGCCGAGGATCTGGCGTGCGGCGTCGGCCAGCCGCGGATCGTCGGCAAGCCGCGCGAAGACGTCATCGGACTGGTGAACGGCGAAGATCGAGCGGACCTCGTCGTTCTCCGGCTCCCGGATGATCTCCTCGGCCTCCGAATCACGGCCGTCCCGGCACAGACGATCCAGCCGCGCCCGCAGCGCCCTGACCTCGTTCGCAGGAAAAAGTTCGGGCAGAAACAGGAACCCGTCCCGCTCGAAGCGGTCGAGTTGCGCATCGTCGAGGGGGCCGGTCCGGCGGGCCGCGCCATGCGCATGAATCACCGGTTCGGTGCGGGGCGCGACATAGGGTTTCGAAATGCGGCGCGAGGGATACGGGTCGCGTGGTTCTTCCATTTCCAACCTCCTTTCTTGCCCCTCGATTTCAACTCTGCAGTCCCGGGCCGGCGGCCGGCCCTTCGGCGGCGTTCGGCCGCCATGCCGGCGGCCAGCCCGTCCGACGGCCCGATCGCGGCGGCCGCCGACAGGCCCGCCTTCGGGACCGCGCTGTTCGAATGCCGACAGATCGCCCGCGGCCGTCGAAGTGGCGGCTCACGGCAACCGTGGCGTTCGTGGAGTTGGGGAAAGGGCGCGGCTTTTCAACTAGCCGTGAGGCTGAGTCGGGGAAGCCGCAGGTCCGCGGTCATTGGCGCGTCAGCCCGTTCATTCGATGCACGCCGCGAGGGGGGCGATGTCGCGCATGCGGCGGAGCAGCACGGGCACGCGCTCGCCCGCATGGCCCTGGCCCGGGCTCCAGCCGCGCGGATTGGGCAGGATCGCGGCGATGGCGGCCGCCTCCCGCGCCGACAGGGCGGCGGCACCCTTGCCAAAATAGCGATGCGCGGCAGCCTCGAAACCGAACGTGCCGATGCCCGTCTCCGCCATGTTCAGATAGATCTCCATGATCCGCCGCTTGCCGAGGAACAGTTCCACCGCCGGCGTCCAGAGCGCCTCCAGCCCCTTTCGGAACCAGCCGCCGCCCGGCCACAGGAACAGGTTGCGGGTGAGTTGCATGGAGATCGTGCTGGCGCCGCGCAGGCCGCGGCCGGCGCGGGCCTCGTCGATGGCGTCGCCGATGGCCTCCCAGTCGAAGCCGGCATGCCCGCAGAACCGGTTGTCTTCGGCCGCCAGCACCGCCAGCGGCACATGGTCCGGCAGGTCGTCCAGCGCCACCCAGCGGCGCGTCGCCCCGTCGCCTTCCAGCGCGCGTATCGCCATCAGAGGCGTCCCCGGCGGCGGCACGATACGGTAGAGCGCGCTCAGCACGACGGGGAGCAGAAGCAGGGCGACGACGGTCAGAAGAAGACGTCTCGCATACCGGCTCGCCCGGGAGCGCTTCTGCCGCGATGTGGGCGGACGGATCATCGGCTTCCCGGCGTGAAATCGCCCGGTTCAGGTCGGTGACGGGACCGCGCGGGATGAGTCGAACACCACCGGTTCGTCGAAATCGGCGCAGAGCCAGACCCGGTAGCGGCTGATCCGGTCACCGGCGAGGTCGAAGAAGCTGAACACGTCGCCGGAGATATCGCGGCCGGTCGGCGCGCGGCCGAGCCACGGCCCGACGTGCTTTCCGCTGAAGGACCACCAGGCCATCACCTCGTTGTCGCCGGCGACGATCCGTTCGACGACCAGTTCAAGCTCGCCGACATTGCGCCGGAAGCCCACGACGTGCGCAACCAGCCCCTCGCGGCCGGGCGGTCCGCCGAACGCCTGGTTGGCCTCGTCGACCATGTCGGGCTGGGCCAGTTCCTCGATGAGTTCGAGCCGGCCCTTCGCGGCAACCTCCAGAAGGTAGGTTTCCATCAGCTGTCTTGGTGTGCGTTTCATGGCGCCATCATGCGCCGCGCCGTGCGGCAGGACAACTCCGCGGCCTGCACGATCTGCGGGCCGGGCCCGGAACGGTCGTCAGCGCAGGGAAAAGACGATGGGAACGACCAGCTCCAGCCGGCTCTGGCGCATCGAGTCGGGGATGGCCGGCAGCGGCTGGGCGCGTTCGATCATGGCGCGAACCTCCCGGTCCAGGGCCTCGTGGCCGGAGCTTTCCTCGATCCGGGAGTCGAGGACGCGGCCATCGCGGGACATGACGAAGAAGAGCGTCGCCGTGCCCTCCTGACGGCGGCGCTGCGCGCGCCGCGGATATTCCTTGTGCCGCTCCAGCCAGGCCTGCAGCTGCGCCAGGAAGTCGGCGTGCTCTCCCGGCGAGCCGCCGCCTTCGGCGCCCGGTCCGTCACCGGTTTCGGGCGCGGCCTTCGACCCGGCGCGGCCGCCCGAGCCCGGCGGGGCGGCCCGTCTGCCGGCGTCCCCGCCGCCGGGCGGCGCGGTCGCCGCCGGGGCCGCGGCCATCTCGGTTCCGCCTTCCGGAACCTCGACGGGTTCGGCGGTCCGCTCGGGCGCCGGAGGCGTCGGTTGTGCGATACGCGGTTCGCGCTCGGGTGCGGCCCGGGCCGGCCGCGCGGGCGGCGGCGGCGGGGCCGCTGCGACCGCTTCCGTCGCCTCGCGTTCCGGAAGTTCGGCCTCAGCCACGTCCGCCTCAGCCACGTCCGCCTCCGCTGCGTCCACCGTCACCGGCTTGGCCGCCGGCGATGGATCGGGCGGCGAGGCCGTCGGGAGCGGTTCGGCCAACCGTGTCGTGGCGGGCGTGGCCTGTGGGGGCGTCGTCTCCACTGGCGACGCAGTCGCCTCCCGGGCCGGAACCGCCGCTGGCGGCGCTTCCACAGGCGCCGCCGCAACCAGCCGGGTGGCCTTCGCGTCGACCGCCTTCGCGGTTTCCGTCGTCACGGGCTCGGCTTCCAATGCCCGTTCGGTCACGGTCTCGGCAAGCGCAGGGTCGCCCGCAGCATCGGCGCCGGGCGGGGCGCCTGCGGCCGCCAGACCCACCGCCACGCCGGCCGCACCGTAGCTCTGCGCCCCCGAGGTTGGGGGCTGCCAGACAAGCACGACGGCCGCGCCGACATGGATCAGCAGGGCGGCCACCAGAGCCAGAACCCAGGTGCGGCGGCGGATCCCGCTCATCGCCCGGCCGGCACCGTGAGGAGGTGCAGGTTCTCGACGCCGGCGTCGCGCAGGACTTCCATGACCTGCACGACACGCACCGCCTCGGCCTCCGCATCGGCCTTCAGCCGGACCCGGCGCGGCTCGCGGCCCAGGCGTTCGGCCAGTTCGGCCTCGCTCACCATCGCGCCGTCCAGCGCCAGCCGGCCGTCTGCGGCGACCAGGATCAGCATCTCCTCGGCCACGGGATCCGCGCCGCTCGCCGATTCCGGCGGCGCGATCTCGAACGGATCGGCGGCGGTCAGGCGGCCCGCGAGCATGAAGAAGATCAGCAGCAGGAAGACGAGGTTGATCAGCGGCATGATCCGGTCGTCGTCATTGCGCGGGCGGCGCCGGCTTCCGGAAAGTCGGCTCATCGCCCGCCCGCCCGGTTGAGCGAGAGGTTCGCCGCGCCGGCAGCGGCCAGACGGTCGAGGACGCGGACCGTGCGCTGCAGCGACACGCCGGCCGCGGGACGGATGACCACGCTCTGGCCGGGCCGGTCGGCGAGACGCGCTTCAACGCGCCCCGCCAGCGTCTCCAGATCGAGGCGTTCGCCCGAAAGCCGCAGACCGTCGGGCCGCACATCGACCAGCATCGCGCCCTCCATCAGCGCCCCAGAACCGGCCCGCGCGGGCGGCGTCAGGTCGATGGCGCGCCAGTCCAGGAAGGACGACGCCAGCATGAAGAAAACCAGCAGGATGAAGACGACGTCGATCAGCGGCGTCAGGCTGATCAGCGGCCGGCGGCGCCCGCTAATCGCCGCCGTGAGCGACGGCGGGGCGGTAGCCTTCTCCGGCATGGCGCGCCTCCTGTTCGGGAACCGGGGCCAGTTCGCGGGTGAACAGCCGGGTGATGGCGCTGTCCATCTCGTGGGCCAGGCGCTCGACACGCCGTTCCAGCCAGTTCAGCGCGACGACCGCAGAGATGGCGACCGCGAGACCCACGGCGGTGGTCAGCAGGGCTTCCCAGATGCCGCCCGAGAGGATCGACGGATCGACCTGGTTGCCGGCGGTCTCGAGCTGGCGGAACGCCTCGATCATGCCCAGCACGGTGCCGAACAGGCCGAGCAGCGGCGCCAGCGAGGCGATCACCTCCAGCGGTCTGAGCCAGCTTCTGAACGCCTCCAGCACGTCGCCGCCCCGGCGCATGGCTTCCTCCCGCACCTCGCCGGCCGGCAGGTCGCGCCGCAGCCCCTGCATCGCCGCGGCGGCGATCCCGGCGAGCGGCCCGCGCGCGCCCTGCAGCAGGGTCAGCGCCTCCCCCCTCCGGCCCGATTGCCACAGCGCCAGCGCGCGGTGGGTGCTCGGCATCTCGCCGGACCGCAGATCGCGGAACTGCCAGAGCTTGGCGAGCACGATCGCCAGCGCCGCCACCGACATGGCCAGCAGCAGGGCGACCACGGGTCCGCCGGCCTGTAGCGTCTCGAGAAGCTGCGCCACGCCCGACGCGGGCGCCGCCGGCCCCGCCAGCACCGCGCCGGCCTGTTCGCCTTCCTGGTTCATCTGAAATACGTCTCCATGCCTGCCCTCCGCCGGCAGTTACTTGATGAATTCGAGGCCGCCGCGGGCCGAGGTCTCGACCAGGTCCATGCATCCATCGCGCCCGCCCGTGCCGTCGTCGCAGGCCAGCACCTCGTTGAGCAGCACGCGGCCGACCTGTCCGCAGGCCAGGCCCGCCACGTCGAAGACCTTCAGGCTGGTCTTGCCGGCCGGAAGCGGCCCAACCTCCAGCGCCAGCCGTTCGGCCACGATCCCTTCCCTGTCGAACATCACCAGATCCAGCTTCAGGCTCTCGAAGGCCGTCGGGGTTCCGTTCTCGATGACGATGTAGGCGCGGCAGGCGCCGTCGCGCGGCTCCAGCTTGTTCAGCTCCAGGCCCAGCCGCTCGGCCGCCGCGGCGGCGCCGCCCGTCAGCGCCAGAACGGCGAATGCGATCATCAGGATGCGATTCATCGGAACCTCGATTGCTGATCCCCGGAAACCCGTACGAACGACCAGCCCGCGCCGGAACGGTCATATCAATAATGACTATGACTCTCAATCGCAATAACTGCCGTTCGAATGGCGGCACGGAAAGAGAGCGACTGGCATTTCGTCCGGGCAGGGTCCACGCTGCCCGCCGCACAAGGAGGATTGCATGACGAAATACATCCCACCCGCGATCGACTGGGTTCGGGAGCAAGTCGAACTCTACGAGGGCAGCGGCGGGACCAAGGGGACCACGCTGCGCGATTCCGGCCTGCCCTGCATCATCGTCACCCACAAGGGCAACCGGACCGGCGCCATCCGCAAGATCCCGCTCATGCGGGTCAAGGTCGACGAGGGCTACGTACTGATCGGCTCCTATGGCGGCCGGCCGAAGGATCCCGTCTGGGTCCACAATCTCCGGGCCCATCCGGATGTCGAGATCCGTGACCGCACCGAAGTGTTCCCGATGCGCGTCCGCGAAGTGCCCGAAGGGCCGGAACGCGATCGCCTTTGGAATGCCGGCGTGAAGGCCTTTGCGCCCTATGCCGAGTACCAGGCGAAGACGTCGCGGCTGATCCCGGTGTTCATCGCCGAACCGGCCTGAGCCCGACGGCCATCGACGGCCGCGGCCCGTCTATCCACCGCTGGGCCCTCCCGGTAGGATGCGCGCTATGCTGGGATTCCTGGAACTGTTCGGCGCGTCGCGCCCGGTCCAAAGACTGGATGGCGCCCTGCGCGCCGTCGGCGTGCACCCGCGCCTGATGCCGGGTGCGGTGAAGATCGCCATCATCCGCCAGCTTGAAACGACCGGCCGCAAGGACGGCCCGGACGAGGCGGCCTGCGCGCATGCAGCCGAACTGTTCGGCTATCTGATGCATGGCCCGGGCGTGTTCGCCGACGACAATGGCGCCAGCGCCGCGGCGGCCGTCGAAGACCGCATCGCGGCGGCGGTCGGCGCGGGCACCGGGCCCGACGCCCGCCTCATCCTGCTGGCATTGCACGCGGGCATCATTGCGCCTGAAGTGCTCGAGCGTCATCAATTCGAAATCGATTGAAGCCGCGCCGTCCCCCACCGCGCCGTCGGCTGCCTGACGAAAGTGTTCGGCCCCTTACAGGGACAACCGAGTCTCAATCGGGGACCTCGGCAAGCGTTCAGGGAAGACACGCTTTCCCGGACGGCGGACGGCCCGCATGATCGTCAGCCGGTCGGGCACTGATCGATTTCCGGGACAAGGGGCGCTATCTGTCGGGGGACGACCGGCGCGAGGGGGAGGAATAGCGCGATGACGGCAACCGGCGAGCGGGCGGCAACGCCTCGGATCCTGCCGCTCCTGATGCTGCTGTTCGCAGTGGGCGACCTGTCGACCTCGCTGCTGGTGCCAAGTCTGCCCGGTATCGCCCGCGAGTTCGGCACGCCCGATGTCACCGCCCAGCTCGCGATCTCGGGCTTCGCCATGGCGTTCGGCCTCTGCCAGTTGCTGATGGGACCGCTCTCCGACGCTTTCGGCCGGCGGCCGGTGCTGATCGGCGGCCTGGTGCTGTTCGGCGCCGGCTCCGTGCTGGCGGCGCTGGCCCCCGGCATCGAGGCGCTGATTGCCGGCCGCGTCGTGCAGGGCGCCGGCGCCAGCGCCGGCTACGTGCTGGCCCGGGCGGTGGTGCGCGACATCGCGACCGACGACCGCCAGACCGCCCGGATGATGGCGCCGCTGTTCATCGCCAACGGCTCGATGATGATCTGCGGCCCGTTGATCGGCGAGGCGCTGATGCCCCATGGCGGCTGGCGGGCCGCGATCCTCGCCGGGCTGCTGGTCGCCGGCATCGCCTGCGTCTGGGTGGTCTCGAGCTTCCGCGAGACGTTGCCGGAGCGCATGACGGGCGGGCTGAACCCGATCCGCATGGCCCGGACCTATGGCGGCCTGGTCGTCCACGGGCGCTATTTCGCCTACCTGATAACGCATTGCTGCGCCTATGGTGCGACCTACACCTTCGTCGCCAACGCGCCGTTCATCGACTTGGCGAACGGCCAGGCCGGGCCGCTCGGCGTCGGCATCAGCGTCGGCGTGGTGATGGCCGGCTTCCTGACCGGGCTGATGATCGCCCGCCGGCTGGCGGCATCGATCGGCGTGCCCCAGGGCGCGCACTATTTCGTCATCGCCTCGATCGTTCCGGTGCTGGTGCAGATCGCGCTCTATCAGACGGGCCTGCTGCACCAGTACGCCTATCTGGCGCTGGAATTCCTGATCGTCGCGCTGGTCGGCGGCATGGCGCCGTTCACCGCCGCCGGCGTGGTGATCGAGGCACCGGGCCGCGCCGGATCGGGCGCGGCGCTGCTCGGCGCTGCACAGATGCTGACCGCCGCCGGCGTCATCATTGTCGTGGGTTTCCTGAACGACGGCACCATGCTGCCGCTCGCGCTGATGCAGGTCGCGCTGCTGGTCGCCGCGGTGGCCGGCTTCCGCCTGACCTACGGGCCGATCCCGAAGGCGGCGTAGCGCCGCAGGTCTCCGCCGGGACGCAGTGTGGACATGGGTTCGCGGGAGACCGGATGGTGGTGTCGGCAGTCCCGACCCAGCCAGTCTCTTGCATCGAATTCCCTGATAAGGCCGGAAAAACAGGGAATTTTGTCGAATTTACAGGGAATCGGGGACTGCTGGACGTCCATTTATCCAGCCATTACAGGGTGTTAGGTGTAGAATTCCCTACGCACTGGAACAGGGAATTTTTTGAGCCGAACAGGGAACTTGAAACGCCGATCAGGGAACTCCGGTAAGCGCCGATGACCACCGCGCTACCCAGCTACACCACGTCCGGGGACGTCACCGAAACTTGTCGCCCTCAGCGGCCGCCTCGGCCGATCAAATTTTATCTGACAGCCTCCTGGCCGACCTTCCATTGCGCTGAGGGCGTGTGCGCCGGCGATGGTCGCAAACCCGGAAGATCGATAGGATCGCCAGAACGACGGGGGACATACTGGTGGCCAGCGAAACCGAACTGCTCGAAAAGCTGGAGAAGATCGAGGCGCTCTTCGCGGGTGCCACGACCCCCGGCGAGAAGGCCGCGGCCGATGCGGCAGCGGACCGTATCCGGGCCCGGCTCAAGCAGACGGAACGTCGGGAGAAAGCCGCCGAGATCAGGTTCAGCCTGCCCGACCCATGGTCGCGTCAACTTTTCTGTGCGCTTTGCCGGCGCTACGGCCTCCGGCCGTACCGCTACCGTCGCATGCAACGGCAGAGCATCGTCGTGCGGGCACCCTCGAGCTTCGTCGATGAGGTGCTGTTGCCCGAATACCAGCAACTCAACGAGGCGCTCACCGTATACCTGGCCGAAATCACCGACACGGTGATCCGAACCGCAATCCACGGTGAGACCAGCGAGGCCGAGGTCGTCGCCGAGCGGCCTCAGGTCGGTCGGTGACCACGTACGGCACCCGAGAAGTGCTCGCCGGCCTCGTCGAGCGTGTCACGTTCCACAGCCTCGAGAGCGGTTTTTGCGTTCTGCGGGTGAAGGCACGCGGTCACCGCGACCTGATCACGACGGTCGGCCACGCGGCGTCGATCTCGGCCGGCGAATGGGTGACCGCGTCCGGCGAATGGGTCAACGACCGCATCCACGGTCCGCAGTTCAAGGCGCGGTTCCTGAAGACCTCGGCGCCATCGTCGCTCGAAGGCATCGAGAAATACCTCGGCTCCGGCATGATCCGAGGCATCGGACCGGTCTACGCCAAGCGGATGGTCAACCAATTCGGCAAGGACGTCTTCGACATCATCGAGGCGGCGCCCGAGCGGCTCAGGGAAATCGAAGGCATCGGGCCGAAGCGGGCCGACAGGATCACCTCGGCCTGGGCGGACAGAAGGTCATCCGGGAGATCATGGTGTTTCTGCACAGCCATGGTGTCGGGACCGCCCGAGCGGTACGCATCTTCAAGACCTATGGCACGGATGCGGTCCAGGTCATGAGCGAGAACCCTTATCGTCTGGCCAGAGATATCCGCGGTATCGGGTTCCGGACCGCGGACATGATCGCGGAGAAGCTCGGGATCGAGAAGACCGCGATGATCCGCGTGCGGGCCGGAATCTCCTACGCGCTGACCGAGGCGATGAGTGACGGCCATTGCGGCCTGCCGATGGACGAACTGGTCCCGCTGGCCTTCAAGCTGCTGGAGGTGCCGGACACGCTGATCCAGACCGCGATCGATCTGGAAATGACCCAAGGCACGATCACGGCCGATACGGTTGCAGGGACGGCGTGTGTCTTTCTGAGCGGGCTTTATCACGCGGAGCGCGCCATCGCTGATCGGCTCCGCTGCCTGAACGCCGGGTCCATGCCATGGCCGGAACTCGATGCCGAGAAGGCGCTGCCGTGGATCGAAATGAAGACGGGTCTCACCCTTGCGCAGAGCCAGGCCGAGGCCATCCGCCTCGCCCTTCGCTCGAAGGTGATGGTGATCACCGGTGGCCCGGGCGTCGGCAAGACCACGATCGTCAACTCGATCCTGCAGATCCTGAGCGCAAAGGCGGTGCGGCTCCTGCTCTGCGCACCGACCGGGCGGGCCGCAAAGCGGATGAAAGAGGCCACCGGCATGGATGCCCGGACCATCCATCGCCTGCTGGAGATCGACCCGAAGTCCTTCGGCTTCAAGCGCAACGAGGACAACCCGCTGGAATGCGATCTGCTGGTTGTCGATGAAAGTTCGATGGTCGATGTCTCGCTGATGCAATCGCTGCTGAAGGCGGTTCCGGATAGCGCCGCCCTTCTGATCGTCGGCGATATCGACCAGCTGCCATCCGTGGGGCCGGGTCAGGTCCTGGCCGACATCATCGGCTCGGGGAAAATTCCGGTCATGCGGCTGACGGAGGTGTTCCGCCAGGCGGCCCGCAGCAAGATCATCACGAGCGCGCACCGGATAAACCAGGGTCAGATACCGGACCTCACCCGACCAGTCGGCGAGAGCGATTTCTACTTCGTCGCCGCCGAAGATCCGGAGCAGGCCGTCGCGCGCATCCTGGAATTGGTGAAGTTCCGGATCCCGAAGCGCTTCGGGCTGGATCCCATCCGGGACATTCAGGTGCTCTGTCCGATGAACCGCGGCGGTGTCGGCGCCCGCTCGCTGAACGTCGAACTGCAGGCCGCACTCAATCCCTCCGGCGACAACAGGATCGAACGCTTCGGTTGGACATTCGCACCCGACGACAAGGTCATGCAGATCCAGAACGACTACGACAAGGAGGTCTACAACGGCGACATCGGCTACGTGGACGGGCTGAACGCAGACGAAGGCGAGTTGGTCGTCGATTTCGATGGCCGTGCGGTCAGCTATGTCTTCGGCGAGCTCGACACGCTGGTGCCAGCCTATGCCGCGACGATCCACAAGAGCCAGGGGTCGGAGTATCCCGCGGTCGTCATCCCGCTGCTGACCCAGCATTACGCGATGTTGCAGCGTAATCTGCTCTACACGGGGATCACCCGCGGCAAGCAGCTCGTCGTGCTTGTCGGCCAGCGGAAGGCCGTGGCCATCGCGGTGAAGAACGTGTCCGGCCGGCGAGTGTGGTCGAAGCTGGACGAATGGCTGGTTGAAGAGTGTAGCGCGTGATCGAGTTCAAGACGATACCAGATGATCACCCGGCGCTTTGCCATTCGCCGATGGTTCGAGGACTCGTAAAGACCTGCGACTACATCGCCGAACATGGCGGCATCGGCCTGACGCCGTCGAGGGCCTTCAATCGCAAATTCGTTGAGTGGGCGGCGGGCGAGTTCGACTGGCCGGGCTATACCGAGGCCGATCTCTACGCGATCAACAAGGTCCTGAACGAGATCGACTTCCCGCCGCTCGAGTTGCTGCACGGACTGATGAATTTGATGAAGCTCGGCCGGCACTACAAAGGCCAGTTCAGGCTGACCAGATCGGGTCAGGCGCTGGTCGGCCACCCCGGTCAGATCTTCGGCACCGTCGTCCCGTTCTTCGTCTTCCGGGTGAACCATGCCAGCTTATCGCGGTTCGAAGATGAGCCGATCCTTGGCAACTGGGACATCTTTCTCAACGTGCTGAACGTCGAGACCGAGGATGGCGCCACGGGCGCGGATCTTCGCCGCGTGTTCTATGGCGAGCCCGGTTCTGGCTACGACAAGATGATGGGCCGGCTCTACGTCGAGGTCCTGAGGCCGCTCTGCTGGGCGGGTCTTCTGAAGAAGGAAGAGAGCGCAACCCGGTACCGCACCGAGGAGGCGCTGTTTCTCAAGACACCGCTGTGGAAGGTCGCGCTGGCACTCGATATCGACGGCGGGCATCGTCATGTGTGAACGGCCGATCGAAACAGCGGCCTGTTCACCTCCCAGACTGGCAAAACAGCGACTTATGTGATCTACTTTTCTTCGGTGGAAAGGCTGGCCCGACGCAGTCTTTCCAATTTGTCACCCGCGGCGAATTCCTGATGTCCGCCGCGCATTCGTCGGAGTCCGATCATGCCTTTGCTGAATATCAACCGCCCGGATGGTTTCAACGTACTCCTCGGTAGGATGCTCTATCCGGACAAGCGGCCGGATGAAACCAGGCGCGCCGCGGATTGCGCAAGCCAGATCACAGCGGCAGCGATCTCAGCCTATCCGGGACGGGTTGGGGAGATTTGGCGCGAGGGGTTGTCCGGAAAGCATAGTGCGATCAACGTCGGACTCGACGATCTGCCGACGCGATGGCGGCGCGGCACAGCCGCCGGCGCGACACTCTGGATGCTTTTCGCGCTTCACGGTTCGGAGCCTCAAAGAGCATCCTGGAACTTGGCCGCTGACCTGGTCGAGGAGCATGCAAAGGATCCCGACTTTCCGAAGGACAAGACAACGCTGCTCAATTGCGTCAAGCAGTTCCGGCCTGTGCTTCATTTCTGGGGCGCCCTCTGGATGCGTGAGGGCGGCTTTCGCGTCGATTTCGAGAACCAGGGCCCGGCCGTTGATGACTTCCGACGTTTTCTGACCACGGCGGAAATCCTTCGGCAGTGGGGACAGGCAACTCAGTCCGGGCGAAAGCCCAACAAACCATTCCTGCCGGCAAACATGTGGACGGTCCCGCAGGAATTGCTGCTGCTGGAACCGCCCAAAGGGCCGGTAAAGCTTCATGCGCTCACTCTGGATGAGGCCATCTTTAATGGCCGCAAAAAGCCCGGTCGGCCGAGGGTTGTGTAAAACGCAAGCCATCTACTTTGTGGTTTGATTCTTCGTCTTTTATCTTTATCCGAATAGCGGCTACGGCCTTCTTCATCACGCCCATGATGAAGGAAATTGGCTATGTCGAAGCGATATCATCGCAAAACCCGCTCTCCTCGCTCCGCCGTTTGCACGCAGGCCATCGAACGCCGGCTGGGTCCGCTTGAAATCCAGGATGTGGCGATCGGCGAACTGAGGCCGAACCCGCGCAACCCGAAGACACATTCGGCGAAGCAGGTCGGGCAGATCGCGGCAAGCATCCGGGAGTTCGGGTTCTGCAACCCGATCCTGGTCGACGAGGACAGCCGGGTCATTGCCGGGCACGGGCGTCTCGAGGCGGCCCGGCTGCTGCAGATGGCCAGTGTACCGGTGATTCGGCTTGCCGGGCTCAGCGAGGCACAGAAGACGGCGCTGGCGATAGCCGACAACCGGATCGGGGAGAACGCGGGCTGGGACGAAGAGTTGCTTGCCCTTGAGATCGAGAGCCTGCTCGACACCGGGATCGACCTGACCTTGACCGGCTTCGAGATGGGCGAGATCGACCTGGTTCTCCAGGAGGGCGAGGACGGCCCCGCCCTCGACGGCGACGACGAGATCCCGGAGGCGGGCGCCGATACACCGGCCGTCACGCGCCCGGGCGATCTCTGGCTGGTCGGCAAGCATCGCCTGCTCTGCGGCGATGCCCGTGACCCGGCTGCCTACGGGCGGCTGCTCGACGGTGAGACGGCGGCGCTCTGCTTTACCGACCCGCCCTACAATGTCGCGATCGGCGGACACGTCTCCGGCCTCGGCCGTCATCACCACCGCGAGTTCGCGATGGCGAGCGGCGAGATGGCGGAAGCCGACTTCGTCACTTTCCTCCGGACCACCCTCGGTAACGCGGCCCGGGTCAGCAGCGATGGCGCCATCCACTTCGTCTGCATGGACTGGCGCCATATCCACGCCCTGCTGACCGCGGGGCGCGACGTCTACCGCGAGCTCAAGAACCTCTGCGTCTGGAACAAGGCCAATGGCGGCATGGGCACGCTCTATCGCTCCAAGCACGAACTGGTCGCCGTCTTCAAGGCGGGCACGGCATCGCACATCAACAATGTCGATCTCGGCACCCATGGCCGCTACCGGACCAATGTCTGGGACTATGCCGGCGCCAACAGCTTCGGCGCCGGCCGCGACGAGGCGCTCGCCATGCACCCCACCGTCAAGCCCGTCGGGCTGGTCGCCGACGCTATCCTCGATTGCTCGAACCGCGGCGACCTCGTCCTCGATCCCTTTGCCGGCGCGGGCACCACGCTCGTGGCGGCCGAGCGCACGGGCCGGCGGTGCGTCGCGATGGAACTCGACCCCGCCTATGTCAACGTCACCATCCGGCGGTGCCGAAAGGCCTTCGGCGCGGAGATCACGCACGCGGAGACCGGGCGGTCCTTCGACGAACTGGCGGAGGAGCGACTGGCGGATGAGCGCCGGGCCGACCAGGCAGAGGAGGCCGGCAAATGAGCGAGGACGAAAACGAAGACAAGGTCGGCTACGGGCACCCGCCGAAACACTCGCGCTTCAAGCCCGGCCAGTCCGGCAACCCGAAGGGCCGGCCAAAGGGCCACCGGAACTTCGGAACGGATTTGCGCGAGGTCCTGGCCATGACCGTCGAAGTCAAGGTCAGGGGAAAAGCCCGGACGCTCACCTCACAGCAGGCGATGCTTTACCGACTGCTTGAAAAAGCTTTGAAAGGAGAAAACCGGGCAAGCCAGCTGCTGCTCGATCTGGCCGCCCGCTACAACGGGGAGGCGCCGGCACATGACAGTGACCCGGCGCTCCCCGACGAGGACCAGGCGATCCTCAAGCAGTACCTGGCCTCCGGGCAGGCGAAGGCACCGGACGATGCAACGACAGAGGATCAGGACGGGGGACCGGAGAAGTCCGGCCAGGAGGACGAGGATGAATGACCGCCGCCTCCTGGACGCGCTTCTCCGAACGGACCTGAATGCATTCATCCAGAAATGCTTCACCACCCTCTCGCCCGGAACAGAATTCAAGGCCAACTGGCACATCAGGGCAATCACCTATGAGCTCGGGCAATGCCTGGAGAACGATGGCGGCCGGTTGGTGATCACCCAGCCGCCGCGGTCGCTGAAGTCGATTTCCACCTCCGTCGCCTTCGTCGCCTGGGCCCTCGGTCATAACCCGGCCATGCGGTTCATCTGCGTCAGCTACAGCAACGAGCTCTCGGAGGAACTCGCCCGCCAGTTCCGCCTGGTGGTGGACAGCGACTGGTACCGCCGCCTGTTCCCGGCCATGAAGCTGTCGCGGTCAACCGCGACGGAGTATGTGACGACGAGGGGCGGCGGGCGCCTGGCCACGTCCGTCGGCGGCACGCTGACCGGCCGGGGCGCCGACATCATCATCATCGACGATCCCATGAAGGCGTCGGACGCGCAGTCCGAGTCCGCCCGGCGCAAGGTCAACAACTGGTTCGCCGAGACCCTCTCGACCCGCCTGAACGACAAGCGAAAAGGCGCGATCATTCTGGTGATGCAGCGCCTCCACGAGGAAGATCTCGCAGGCTACGTCCTCGAAGCCGGCAATTGGCGTCACCTCGACCTGCCGGCCATCGCCATCGAGGACGAGCAGATCCGCATCGGGCCGAAGCCGGGGGACATCCACTATCGGCGGAAGGGCGACCTCCTCCACCCCGACCGGGAGCCCCGGGAGACCATCGAGCGAATGCGCGGCGAACTGGGCAGTCTCGCCTTCTCGGCCCAGTACCAGCAGCGGCCGGTGCCCCTGGAGGGCAATCTCGTCCGTCGCGACTGGTTCCGGCGCTACGACACGGCACCCGTGAGGAGCGAGAACATGACCGTGGTCCAGAGCTGGGACATCGCGGGGGCGATCGGCGAACGGGCCGACTACTCCGTTTGCACGACCTGGCTGGTCGACGGCCGCAGGCTCCATCTTGTCGACGTCTGGCGCGGGCGGCTCGAATTCCCCGCTCTGCGCAAGCGGGTGATCGGGCATGCGATGGACCACCAGGCCAATGTGGTGCTGGTCGAGAAAGCCGGGCTGGGGCTGAGCCTGGTCCAGGATCTGCAACAAGGTGCCCCCGACAGCTTCCCCAGCCTGATCGGCATTGCCCCCGAGGGCGACAAGGTCGTCCGCATGGTGGCGCAGAGCCAGCGGCTTGAGGCCGGCGACGTGTTCCTGCCGGAGAAGGCGCCATGGCTGGCGGACTTCCTTCACGAGGTTCTGGCCTTCCCTCACGGACGCAATGACGACCAGGTCGACAGCCTGTCTCAGTTCCTCAAATGGCAGCGGTATTGGGAGCCCCCGATCGACATCGGCAGCCCCGGCGGCGATCGAATTGAGAATATCCTGCCGCCGTTCGAATACGATGACTGACGCAAGCCGCATCCGCATCCGCATCCGCACCCGTGCCGGCGCCACCGCCGGGGTCCGGCGCCGGCGACTCACGGCATGCAAGGGGGGCTCGGGGCCATGTCGCCCACCCTCATGGGCACACAGGGGCGCCAGGTGGATCGCCGAGGCCGTTGACCGGCCGCCCTCGCAGGCGCCCGTCCAGGCGGCCCGGATGCCCCTCCAGGGGCCCTCTCGGCTACCGGGTCCGTTCCACCAGCCAGTCGAAGAGGCCGACGTCGATCGCCCGCTCCGCCACCTCGGCGGCGGCCCACAGGTGCCGGCCGGGACCAGCCTCCAGGACGAGGGCACCGGCGGGGCTGTGGCAGACGAAGAAGAACCGCTCGCAGCTGCCGTCACGCTCGAAGCGGCCCAGGTAGTCGTCCAGCGCGCTCTGCGTCGCCCTGGACTTGACCTGCACCCAGGCGCGCTCGCCGGTCACGGGCTGATCGAGGATGAGATCGACGTCGGGCATGGTCTTGCCGAGGGTGCTCGTCCGCCGCCAGCCGCCGCGGGCGAACATCAGGTCGACCAGGGTCTCGAACTCGGCCCAGTGCAGCTCCGCGATCATGCGGCGGGCAATATCCTGCATCCGCGCCTTGACCGCCACGGCCTCCTCGTGAACCGGGTTGGGCTCGCCGCGGATGCGGCGCAGAAGATAGGCCGCCGCCGGGACATCGCAGACGGTCCGGCGGTAGTTCGCCGTCTTCGTCAGGACCGAGCTCAGCGTCCGCACGAAGAGGGGCTCGCCCGTCAGGCTGTCGCGGCGCCAGCCCCCGCGCGCCATCCGGTAGCGTGTTGGCGTCCCCGGCGACGGGTCATCGGCCGGCCGGGGCGGGCCGTCGGCAAAGGCCCACCAGAGATGGCCATCGGCGAAGGTGACCCACAGGGTCTGCGGGTCGGCCTCGTAGAAGGCGCGGAGCTCGCGGAGGTCCTCGGCGATCGCCTGCCGGCCGCGCCCGGCCTCGGCCAGCTGCCGGGCAACGGCGTCCCAGTCGCCCCGGGCGCAGGCGTCGTGGGCCGCCTCCGGAAACCCGAAGGGGATGACGCCATCCCGGATCGCCGCTTCGGCCCACGCACCCCCGCTACCGAGCTTGATGTAGCGCACTGCCGTCGGTTCGAACGTCTTCGGGGTCAAGCTGCCGCCTCCTGTCGACGATAAGTCTCACCGACTTCCGCCCAGGCGCGGCGGCCAAGTCAAGTCGAATGTCACCGATCGTCTGTAGACCGATAATCTGCATCGGCCTGACATCCTGTGCGTGGATATTCGCTCACGTCTCGGTCACAACATCAGGCGCATTCGACGGGCCCAGGGCTGGTCGCAGGAGCAGTTCGCCTTCGAGGCCGGTATCCACCGCACCTACATCAGCGACATCGAGCGCGGCGCCCGCAACCCCACGATCACGGTCGTCGAGAAGCTGGCGACGGCCCTGGGCGTCAAGGCCGGGGAGCTGCTGGACTGAACGGCGCAATGGGCCGAAGGCGAGGCTGCCGCGGCCCGGGCCGTCAGCACGGGCTCGTGCAGCCACCGCCGGCCCGTGAGGGGGACTGGACTTCACCGCCACGGCAAGCGTCCATGGGCGCCGGGATCACCGGCCCGGGAGCTGCGCCATGGACGCCGACCGCCTCGACCTTGTCCGCCACCTTTTCGCCCTGGCGACGGAGATCGCCGAGGATGCCCATGACGTCGCCGTGGACGGCCAGAACGGGTCGGCAGCCGGGGCGGCCGAGTTACGCCGCGCCGCCGAGCGGCTGCAGGCCGAGGCCGGCAACCTGGGTGATCTGGCGCGCGCCATCGCGGTGATCACCGACCGGGAGCGGAATGGCGGCGGCTAGCGCCCTGAGGTGGCACGAATGAACCACATTCCGTCCGAACCGAACAAATCTGACCAACGCCGCGCCTATCTCATACGGGTCAAGTCTCGAAGTCGAAGAACTGGCCTGCGCTGACACGCACGCGATTTCCGCACACACCAGAGGCCTCTATACGCTCAATCGCAAGAGGGTCGGCGCTCTCCGCGACCACACCTTTGCCGTCCGGCGCTGTAGCGATAACTACTGCCTTGTCCGGCTTGCCCTTGGTATAAAGAACCGTCTCGCCGTCTACGCGCGCCTCGCCTTCGTACTCCATGGTGACCGCACGCGTGCGAGACTCCCGCTTCACGGCCTCAGTCACATCTGCCCAGTAGAAACCTTCAGCCGGGCGATCGCTCCAAATTCCGAATGCCTGCTTCGTAAGGACGCCCGAGGCGTTGGAGATGAGCCCGAGACGGGGCGCTTGCCGACCTGCTCCACCGCCAGAGGGGACGCGCTGCGAGGCTTGAAGAAGATCGGCCATGCGGCACACCGCCTGCAGTGTGTAATTATTGTAGGGTCCGCCGGCGAAGCTCATTCCACCCGTAACGGTAAGCGGTCTTCCCACGGGAACGCCTAGTTCCGACCCATAGAGTTCGACGGCGGCGGGAAATGCGCTGTAGAGATCAAACAGGTCAATGTCCTCGATATTGAGGCCCGCACCAGACACCGCCTCTCTTCCCGCGATGGCTGCGCCCGGGACTCGCCACAGCTCAGTGCGCGTCGACGCCTGAGCCATGTAGTTGGATTCCGTACTGGAGATTGGATAGATCCAACTGCTTTCGGGAATGCCGAGCTCGCGCGCCCTGGCGATGGAACAGAAAATCAGCGCACCAGCCTGATCGACGCTCCAGCTCGAGCACATGCGCCGCGTATATGGAAACGCCTGCATCGGATTCCGTTCAGAGGGAATCTCTACCTCCTCAGGCATGTAGGTCTGCCGGTTCCAGGCGTCAGGATTCGCGGCGGCGACCTCGCTGAAGCCGCTCCACAGCTCGGCTATAGCGTGCCGATGCTCGGCGACCGAGCGGCCAAGTTGAGCCCGAAAGGCGCTGTGCGCCATACAGTAGATGCCAATCGGCATCTGCAGGCCCACACGGAGTTCCGCCGGATGGCGCAGTTCCTGTTCTGGCGACCAGACGGCGCCCGGCTCATCGCGCTGCTGGCGGTCTTCAATCTCGACGTCGGCGATGCGCGCGCGCAGCAGCCGATAGCCGGCCTCGCCGCCGACGACAAGCGCTGTCCCCAGTTCGCCGTCGCGGATTCTGCGGCAGGCATCACCGATCAGAGTCTGCTGCAGGACACCGACCGTCGACAGCACGGTGCGTGCATGCGGTGCGCCAACCGCGCGTCCGATCTCGCCGCCGGGGTTCGCATACGACCAGCGGCCCCTAGGCGTGTAGATGCACTCAATCGTCGCCAGCACCCGTTCGCTGGCGGCGCGGCGCGCGGCGGCGCGTGTCGCGTCAATCATGAGGTCAATCGGCTCGCGCGCAGTCGTTGCGTCGTCCTCACGCTGGCTGACGGCAGCCCAGCCCACTAGGACCGGGGTGGCGGGATCAAGGGATTGCGTTTCGGTCATGGGCTCACGACTCCGTCAGGCTGGTGAAATCGGGCTCGGGCCGCGGGGGGCATGCTAGACACGCCCCGCCCGCCGATGCGAGGTTGCGATGGCCGGCCAGGAAGGGCCGGCGCCTACGGCGAGGGCGACATGGCGCGGCGCAAGATTCTGATAGCAGGAGCATCCGGGCTGGTGGGCTATGCGGCCATCAAGCATTTCACGGCCCGGCCCGACGCGGAGGTGATCGTTGTCTCGCGGCGACAACCGCCCGAACTGCACGGCGCACGCTTCATCGCCCTTGACCTGTTCGACGCCGGGAGTTGCGCCACCACCGCGGCCGATTTGGCCGACGTCACCCACGTTGTCTATGCCGCCGTCTACGAGAAGCCAGGGCTGCTCGACGGCTGGCGGGAGCGGGACCACATCGAGACCAACGCGCGCATGCTGCGCAATCTGATGGAACCGCTGTTGGCGCGTAACAATGCACTGCGTCACGTCGTGCTGCTGCAGGGAACGAAAGCCTACGGGGCACATGTCCGACGCTTCCCGATCCCAGCCCGAGAGGGACGCACGGAGGCGCGCGACATCGACAACTTCTACTGGCTCCAGGAGGACTACATCCGCGAGCGCCAGGAGGGGCAGCCCTGGTCTTGGACAATTTTCCGGCCGCAGGTGATCTTCGGCGAGTCGATCGGCAGCGCCATGAACGGAATCGCGGCCATCGGTGTCTACGCGGCACTGCTCCGCGAGGCCGACCAACCGCTCCGCTTTCCGGGCGGCCCGCCGATAGTGCTTGAGGCCACCGACTCCGGCCTGCTGGCACGGGCGATCGACTGGGCGGGCGAGAACGCGGAGGCGGCAAACGAGGTCTTCAACATCACCAATGGCGACGTCTTCGTCTGGGAGAATTTGTGGCCGGCAATCGCCGAGACCCTCGGCATGGAGGTGGGCGAACCGCGGCGAACCTCGCTGGCAGAGACGGTGCCGCCTCAAGCCGGAACATGGGATCGGATTCGACGGAAATACGATCTGCAAGCGCCTCCGCTCAACGAATTCATCGGTGAGTCGCTGTATTTCGCGGACAGCAATCTGGGTTACTACCTCAAGCGAGGCGGCCACGCACCGCTGGTGTCGACAGTCAAACTTCGCCAAGCCGGCTTCCATGAGGCCATGCACACCGAGGAGATGATGTGTGGCTGGTTCCGCACCTTCCAGAAACACCGGCTGCTGCCGCCAGCCACAGACAACTAGAGCTCCGACGAGGACTCCGCCATGGCACGCCGACATGTTCTGATCGCGGGCGCCTCCGGGCTGGTCGGCTACGCGGCACTCAAGCATTTCACCGCCCAGCCGGAAACGGACGTCACTGTCATCTCGCGTCGGTCGCCGCCGGCCATCAACGGGGCTCGCTTCGTGTCGATTGACTTGTCCGACCCCGCGCGATGCGCCGAGGCCGCTGCCGCGCTGGCTGATGTCACCCACGTCGTCTACGCCGCCGTGTACGAAAAGCCGGGCCTCGTCGCCGGTCGCCTCGAGCGCGACCACACCGAGACTAACGGGCAGATGCTCGTCAACCTGATGGAGCCGCTGCTCCGCGCCGCCCGGCACCTTCGGCACGTGACCCTGCTGCAGGGCACAAAGGCCTACGGCATCCACGTGCGGCGCTTCCCCGTGCCAGCGCGGGAGGGACGTTCGGAAGCGCACGACCAGCACAGCTTCTACTGGGTGCAGGAGGACTACCTGCGCGAGCGCCAGCAGGGTCAGCCCTGGTCGTGGACGATCTTTCGCCCGCAGCTCATCTTCGGCGAGTCTGTTGGCAGCGCCATGAACCTGATTGCCGCCCTCGGTGTATATGCCGCGCTGGCGCGCGAATCCGGCCAGCTGTTCAGTTACCCGGGCGGTGCGACCGCCGTATGGGAGGCGACGGATTCCGGCTTGCTGGCGCGAGCCATCGACTGGGCCGGCGAGAGTGACGCGGCGGCGAACGAGGTCTTCAACATCACCAACGGCGACGTCTTCGTCTGGGAGAACCTCTGGCCGGCGATCGCCGAGAGCCTCGGCACGGGGATAGGCGAGCCGCGGCGCACGTCGCTTGCGAAGACAATACCGCCGCAGGCTGCGGCTTGGGACCGGATCCGGGCGCGCCACGACCTGAAAGCGCCAGCCCTGGCGGACTTCGTCGGTCAGTCGCTCCATTTCGCCGACTACATCCTGGGCTACGATCGCGACGAAGATGGTTTTACACCGCTCGTCTCCACGGTGAAGATCCGCCAGGCCGGATTCCACGAGGCGATGGACACCGAGGCGATGATGTGTGGCTGGTTCCGGACCTTCCAGATGCATGGCCTCTTGCCGCCGCCGGGCGGCTGACCTCCCGAAACGCCTAGACCGCCGGGGCGTAGGCGGCCACGTAGTAGCCGTCCGCTCGCACCGGCTGGAGTCGGACGCGAATTCCGATCTGTGGCTCGCCCCCGTCCGCGTCGACGAACAGGCTTGGAATGCGCACGCCCGGCGCATCTTCTGGCTCGACCAGCATCACTGTGTAGGGCAGATCTGACGGGTCGCCGTCGGGCAGAAAGCTGTGGTAGACGGTAGTGAAGCTGTAAACGCGCCCGAAATCGGAGGCGCGCCGCCACTCCACCTCCGCACCCGGATGGCATGGCGCCACCGGCTTCGGATACCAGATACGGGCGCCACAGGCACCGCAGGTCGGCAAGTGCAGTTCACCGCGCGAAAGGCATTCGTAAAAATACTCACCGCCCTCACTGATATAGCGGGGCGCCTGGTGGGGAACGCCCATCTCAATGGTCCTTCCGCAGGATTGCGACGGCATGTGCGCCGGCGCCGTAGCCCGAGACGATGCCCATGTCAGCGCCCGGCACCTGGCCCTCACCACGAACGCCGCGAAGCTGACGTACCGCCTCGACCATCAACACACCACCGGGGACGTAGGCGTGCGCCATGTGACCGCCACTGGTGTTGATCGGGATGCGGCCGCCGGGCGCGGTGGCCCCGGAATCGAAGAGCCGGGCCCCCTCTCCGCGCTCGGTCAGGCCGATGCGCTCAGCCTGGTTGATGCAGGCAATCGAGAAGCAGTCGTATATCTGGGCAAACTTCATGTCCTTCGGTGCCGCGTCAGCCATGCCATAAGCACGCTCCACCGCCTGCTTGGTCGGGAAGTCGAGCAGGTCCTCGGACTGACTCAGCACGGCCGACATCGGCTTTCTGTGGAAGCCCATGCCAATCCCGGCGGCGACCACCGGCGGCTGCGGCAGGTCGCGGGCACGTTCGACACTCGTGACGATGTACGCGCAGGCGCCATCCGTAATCAGGCAACAATCCGCGGCGCGCAGCGGCGTTGCAATCATCTGGCTCTGGAGATAGCCCTCGAAGTCGAGGGGCTTTTTCTTCTGTGCCTTATCGTTAAGCAATGCCCATTGGCGGCTGGAGCGCGCGACAGCGCTCAGCTCACGCTCGGTCATTCCATGTTCGTGGACGTAGCGCTGCGCCATGGCAGCGAAGTACACGGCCTGACCGTAGTAGCCGACCGGCATCTCGTAGTCGGCCTTGTCGGGGTCATGCTTGTGGAATTCGTAGGGGCCACCCGGCCGCGACGACTTCATCGAAGACGGCACAAGGACGGTTGTCGCCAGCCCCGCCTCGATAGCGAGCTGGGCCAGCAGGAGTCCGCCCACGGCCGACGCGCCAGCGGCGGCCTCATTGCGCGACATGAAGCCAATATTTTCGACGCCGAGCGCCTCGGCAACCTCGTCGATAGTCAGATTGTAGACGCCGACCAGCCCGTCGATGTCGCGCGGCGTCAGTCCAGCGTCGGCGAGCGCGTTGTGCGCGGCCTCGACGACCATCTCCAGCGGCGACTTCGGGCTGGCCCGCATGAAGGGTGTCTCACCGACCCCGACGATCGCTACCTTGCCGCTCTGCATATTCATGGGGCCGCCTCCTCCGCCTGCGTTCGGGCGGCCGACGGGCCGCCATTCGTGCACAAGGCTTTGTTGCATTATCGATAATCGATAGAATGCGGCGTACGGTAGCACGGGTCAAGGACGGGCCCAATCCCGCGTGGGCTGGAGTACCGGATGCGGGAACGGGCGATCGGGGAGGACTTCGAAATGTGGATCGAGCGCGAGCCGGTCACGGTCTGCACCTATACGGACGCCAATGCGCTGGCGATGCACAATGCAACGGCGGTGCAGTCGCTCGACGAGCGTGTCACGTGGAACGAACTGCACACGCGCACGAACGCGCTCGCACGACATCTGCAGGAAGCCGGCATGCGGCGCGGCGACCGGCTGGCGCTGCTGGTCGACAGCGGCGTTCCATTCGTCGAGCTTGTACTCGCGGCCCTCAAGGCCGCGATCAGCGTTGTCCCGTTGTCGCCGATGCAGACACGCGACGTGCTGGCGCGCCTGATCAACGACGCCGAGGTACGCGCCATCGCCGCCAGCCCGACGCACCTCGAGACCGCCCGGGAACTCGCTGCGTCCCGCGGCATCGGCAGGCCCCTGACACTGGTTGATCGCGGCGAGGCCGAGGGCTTTCATTCGCTGGAGTCGATACTCCGCTGCGGCGACGCGAGCGACCTGATGACATGGCCGGCGCCGGAGGACGAGTTCAACGTCATCTACTCGTCGGGCACCACGGGGCTGCCCAAGGGCATCGTGCATACCCACGAGTCGCGGCTGTTCAATGCGCTGGGCTGGGGCTACCGCTACCAGATCACGCGCGGCTCAACGATGCTCCTCACAACACCGCCGGCTACCAACGCGACCTGGGTCAACCTGATCCCGACGCTGCTCGCCGGCGGGCGTCTCGTGCTGCTGCCCAAGTTCGACGCCAACCACACCCTCGAAACCATGGAGGCGGAGGGAGTCACCCACACGCTGCTTGTTCCGACGCAGGTCAAGGCGCTGATGGACGTCCCGGATCTCGAGCGCTTCGATCTCTCCAAGCTCAGCTGCGTTGTCGTCGGCGGCTCGAAGTTCTCACGCGCGTTAAAAGAGCAGGCGTCGCAACGGCTGCCCGACCGACTGCACGAGATGTACGGAACCACTGAATGCGGCAGCACCGTACAGTACCCGAACGAGCTGCCCGAGAAGATTGAATCAGTCGGCCGTCCGATTTTCGGCGCGGAGTTCCGTGTCATTGATGACGACGGCCACGAGCTGCCGCAGAGTGAGCGCGGCGAGCTGGTGGTGCGGGGCACGACGATGATGAAGGGCTACCTCAACCGTCCCGAAGCGAACGCCGATATCATCTGGCGCGACCATCGTGGACGGATCTTCATCCGCACCGGCGACGTTGGCCGCCTCGACGCCGACGGTTGCGTCTACGTCCTCGACCGCAAGCGGGACATGATCGTCACCGGCGGTTTCAACGTCTTCGCCTCAGATCTCGAGGACGTTCTGCGAGAGCACAGGTCGGTCGACGACGTGGCCGTGGTGGCAGCGCCGCACGCGAAGTGGGGCGAAACACCAGTCGCCCTGGTCATCCCGGCCCCCGGCATCGTTCTGGACGCGGAGGATCTGCGTGCCTGGGCCAATGCCCAGCTCGGGAAGTACCAGAGGCTCGGCGCTGTCGTTGTCCGGCGCACTCCGTTCCCGCGCAATCATCTGGAGAAGGTGCTCAAGCGCCAACTGCAGAGCGAGTATGCGGACGAGTTCAGCCGCCTTTTCCCTGGCAGCTGAGGGCAGCCATCCACCCACAGGAGGTCAGACCATGCTACCGCCACCACCCGATATCGAGACCAGAGTCTTTGCCCGGGTCCCCGAGGAGTTGCAGGCCGAGGAGCGGCCGTCTCGCTGGCTCGATCAGTTGGGCCGGGTGTTGGGACGTACCGCACGCATGGGTTCGTTCCTTGAAGGCCCCTCCTTCGACCGCGATGGCAATCTTTATCTCGTCGATCTTGCCCACGGGCGCATTTTCCGCGTCTCACCCGACGCGGAGTGGAGCGTGGTCGCCGATTATGACGGCCAGCCCAACGGCCTGAAGATCCACCGTGATGGCCGCATCATCGTCACAGACCAGCAGAACGGACTGGTCGAGATCGATCCCGTCAACGGCAAGGTGACACCGTTTCTGCCAGCCGATCTGATCCACGGCTACAAAGGCGTCAATGATCTGTTCTTCGCCGAGAACGGCGACTGCTATTTCACCGATCAGGGTCAGATGACAGGCTTGCAGGACTGGGCCGGACGAGTGATGCGCTATACGCCTGCGGGTCGTCTCGAGGTCGTCCTGGACAAAGTGCCAAGCCCCAATGGACTGGTGATGAATCTCGCCGAGACAACACTGCATGTCGCAGTCACGCAGATGAATGCCGTCTGGCGGGTGCCCTTCCTGGACGGCAAGGCCGTCAAGGTCGGTGTGTTCACCTACCTGATGGCTGGTATCGGGCCGGACGGGCTGGCTCTCGACATCGAAGATAACCTTGCCATTGCTCATCCGGGCAACGGCCAGGTCTGGCTGTTCGACCCTCACGCCGTACCTATCGCACGCCTGGTTTCATGCGCAGGCAAACTGCCTACCAACGTCGCCTATGGCGGCCCTGACAACAAACAGCTTTTCATCACCGAATCGGAGACTGGGACCGTGCTGGTCGCCGACCTGCCGGTACCCGGCAAGCCAATGTACTCGCACATGTAGGCGGTCTCTCAACTCCCTCAGACAGCCTCACGACGCGGGATGGACTGAGTCACCATGTTCTCGCGGATCTCACTGATCGAGATTGTGTGCATTGTGGCGAGCGCGGCGACGGCCGCATCGGCGTCGCCGCGCTCACAGGCTTCGAGCAGAGCGCCATTCCGCTGCGTCCAGCGTGCAACATAATCGAAGAATATCGCGGGATTGGTGACGTAGCGCCCGATATTGCCGCGACAGTGATCGCAGATTTCCAGCATCCGCGACCACCCGGAGGCGGCAAGCAGCGCGCGGTGGAACGCTTCGTTGGCCCGGTACCAGACGATCGGGTCATGCTTGTTTTCCGCCATCACCGAAAAATTCCGACGCATATCCGCGAGCGTCCCGGCATCCAGGGTCGGGACCACCCGACGCGCTGCACTCTGTTCCAGGGAAGCGACAATGCAGTACATCTCGTCCAGTTCGTCGGGGCTCATGCGCGAAACGACGGCTCGGCGATGAGACTCCAGTGTCACCAGCCCTTCCGCGGCGAGGACGCGTAGCGCATCGCGGACCGGCGCCTGACTAACGCTGAACTCGGTCGCCAACCGGCCCTGCAGCAGTGGCTCTCCCGGCGCGACATCACGCGCCAGGATACGATCGCGCAGGGTGGCCGCTATGGATTCCGCCAGCGTTCGTGGTCCCGCCCGCTCCAATTTGAAACTGGACCTGTTTGTATCTGCCATACGCGACTCCGTAGCCGTTCCCTGCCGAAGCGAAATGAACGCGGTCATTAGCAGATTGTTTCGCCAAGGCGAAGCCTGTCAGGCGCCGCTCTTGGCCTGCGCCTGTGAGCTAAGCCGGCCCATGACACGGTCGCGATCCCAGGCGTTCGCGTTCCCCCAGTCCTTTACCTTTCCCCGCTCGACTTCCCGCTTGGTCGCCGAACGCGGAAAATCGTCGACGAACTCGATGAATCGCGGAATCTTGAATGCGGCCATGCGTGTCCCGCACCATTCTACGAGATCGACGGGATCAGGTGCCTCGGCTCTGGCCATCACATAGGCCTTGACCTCCTCCTCCCCGAGTTCAGAGGGGACGCCAACGACGATGACCTCCTCGACTGCTGGATGCTGGCTCAGAATATTCTCGACCTCGTAGGCGGAGATGTTCTCGCCGCGCCGACGCAGCCAGTGCACCTGGCGGCCTTCGAAGAACAAATTGCCCGCTGAGTCGAGGCGTCCGATGTCACCAGTGTGCAGCCACTGGTTCCGCATGACCTCAACCGTCAGGATCGCGTTGTTGTGGTAGCCCAGCATGAAGCTGAAGGGCACGGTCGGCCGCATGACGATTTCGCCCGAGACGTCTGCCGGCTGCGACTGGTCAAGTGCGTCGACGACTGCGACTTCGCACCAACCATGCGGCCGCCCCACGGAATCGGGTACCTGATATCCGAGCCGGTTGCTCGTCAGCATGCCACCCCCAGCCTCGGTCAATCCGTAGATATCAACGATGTCGATGCCAAAGCGCTCGGCGAAGCGCGCCGGCACCGATTCGGGAAGTTGGCCGCTGACGCCCGTGGTAATCCGAACATGGTGATCTCGTTCGCCAGGCGTCTCCTCCTGCTGCGCCAGCACGGTCATCATCGTGCCGATCGGGTCGATCACGTCGGCGTCAACCTCGATCACGCGCTGCCAATAGCCCGAGCCGCTGAAGCGGCGATCCATGACAACGGTCATGTCATTGAACAGCGGGCCAACGATGCCGAGCTGGACGCCGCCGGCATGGAACAGCGGCAATGTCGAATAGTGACGTTCTCCCGCCCGGGCCTCGAGCACCTCGCCATATCGCAGACCAGCACAGACGTGGGCGAAGTGTGGCAGCACCACGCCCTTGGGCAGCCCCGTGGTACCGCCCGTGTAAATGATCATCGCCGGATCGCCGGGACCTATGTCGGTTTCGGGCAACGCGCCGCCCTCCAGGATCAATTCCTCGAAAGGCACGACGCCATTGACCTTGCCGCATTCACCGACACCAACCAGAACAAGGTTTTCGGGCAGCTTCTCCCGGATGGCAGCAATACGATCCCAGGTCTCGTCCTCGACGACAAGCAATGTGGCGCCAGCATCACGCACCGCATAGGCAAGGTCATCGCCGCTCAGCGCCGCATTTAGGGGCGCCCATATGGCACCCACCCGGCCCGCAGCGAACCAGCCGAACAGCTGCTCTGCGCAGTTGTACATGTAGCTGGCGACACAGCCGCCCTTCTTGATGTCATGGGCGACCAAGCCGCACGCGACAGCCTGCGAAAGCCGGTCGAGTTCGGCGTAGCTCAATCGGCGGCCATATATCTCGCAGAAAAACGCGTCTCCGAAGCGCTCGGCCTTGTCGCGCAACAGCTCCGGGACCGTATTCCAAGGGATCTCTCGCCCTTTCACCAACATCAATTCTCACTCCCCTTCTGGGCTCGCTGCGCCCGCAGACTCAAACACATTGACACTAATTTATCGATAATCGATAATTTTGAAAAGCGCCGCCGGTTCCAGGCTGAGGTTCCTTTAGCGGCCAATTGAATCGAACTGTTCGGGGAAACGCGTCGCATTGATGCGAAGCGACCGTACTGACGCCCACGAGCAGGCAGATAACGTCAACAGTGGGAGGAAATTTGATGCGACGGATCATCACCGCGGCCGCCTTTGGCCTTGCGTTCGCAGCAACAAGCGCTTCGGCGGAGACAAACTGGACTGCCTACACATTCTCGCCAAGCGAGACGCTGGTGAACGTCCCCGCGATGCGAGAGCTCTTCACCGAGATCGAGAAGAAGACTGGCGGCGAACTGAAGATCAGCCTCAAGCTGGGCGGCCAACTTCCCATCAAGCACACCAACATCTCCCAGGCGGTCGGCGACAACATCGTCCAGTTCGGCGACGACGGTTTCGCCGCTGGCAATATTCCGCTCATCGGCCTGCTCAAGCTGCCGCTGCTATTGCAGAGCGAGGAAGATTTCCAGAAGGCGCGCGAGATCGCTGTCCCCTACATTCGCGAAGCCTATGCGGAGCAGGGCATCCTGCTATTGGCACCCTATTACTGGCCGGCGCAGATGGTATTTTCGACCGAGGAGTTTGACAGCCTCGACGACTTCCAGGGTCGGAAAGTGGAAACCGACTCGCCCCAGCAGTCGGCCTTCGTCGAAGCGTTCGGCGGTGCCGGCTTCTCCGTCAACTCCGCTGATGTGCCTTCGGCGCTGCAGCGAGGGACGATAGACACGGTGCTGACCGCGAGCTCCGGTGGCGGCAAGATCTGGTCGGACATGCTTGATTTCAACTACCGCATGCCCGTCACCGAGTTCCCCGCGATGCTGATCGTCAACATGGACGCCTTCGAGGCCCTGTCGAAGGAGCATCAGGAGATCGTGCTCAACGCGACGCAGGACGCGGCACCAGATGTGACTCAGGACTTCGTCGACGACGAGAAGAAGGTCGCCGCGCAGCTCGAAAAACAGGGCATGGTCATCACCGTGCCCACCGACGAAGAACTCCAGCGCGCGACAGAGGCAATGAAGCCCTACTGGGAAGAATGGGCCGAAGCTACCGGCCCCACGGCCCAGAAAGCGCTTTCTGAACTACGCGAAGCGATCGGACGCTGACCCTCTGATAGCGGGCTTGGAGCAATGGCCTCTTCGCCGGTGCATGGCACGGGAGCGGACGTGGACGGCGATGTCGCCGTCCACGGCCCGCTTACAAGCCGACTACGGCCGTTGTTCAGAGCCCAACGGGCGATAGCAGGAGCGTTTATCCTCGCCATCGTCATACTCGTAACGATCGAAGTCTTCCTGCGCTCGGCCTTCGTTTACTCGCTCGGATTCGCTCACGACGTTTCGGGTTATCTTTTCGTCGGCGCCTCGTTCCTGGGCTTCGCCGTAGCCACTGCCGACGGACGACTCTTCCGCATTGAGTTCCTGATCGGCAATGTCAGCGATACGGTACGGCGGGCGATGCAGTTTGTCTTTGACCTGCTGAGCCTGACGCTCACGCTGATCATTGACTGGCATCTCGTCATGTTCGTGATCAGCTCGTTCGAGAGGGACGTGCGCGAGGCGACGGCCCTCGGGACGCCGTTGTTCGTTCCTCAGATCATGATGCCGGTAGGTGCAACTCTGCTGGCGATCGTTTTGGCTGCCCGCCTGGCCGACACGGTCATTGTAGCCCTCGACGCGACACGCAGGGAGCGATAGCGACATGTCGCTGATCGTCCTCTTTGGTGTATTCTTGGCGCTATTGATCGCCGGAACCGCGATCCCTTTTGCCATCGGCATTGCCGCGCTGATCTCACTCTACATGCAGGGCGGCTTGATATCGTTCAATGCCCTCGGCCTGATCAGCTGGGGCAGCATGGACAATTTCTCGCTGACGGCCGTGCCGCTGTTCGTGCTCATGGCAGAGATCGTCATGCAAAGCGGCCTCAGCCATCGAGTCTATCGCGGGATGTACACGCTCGTGCGTCATCTGCCGGGCGGCCTGTTGCAGACCAACATCGCCGGCTGCGGCGTCTTCGCGGCGATCAGCGGCTCCAGCGTGGCGACCGCTGCGGCGATAAGCGCGGTGGCGCTGCCACATCTGAAGGAGCGTGGCTACAATCAGCGGCTCGCACTCGGCACGCTGGCTGCCGGGGGCACGCTCGGCATCCTGATTCCGCCAAGTGTCGCCATGATCATCTATGGCACCTTCACCCAGACTTCGATTGCGAAGCTGTTCATTGCCGGCGTCATCCCCGGCATCGTGCTGGTGCTGCTGTTCATGGTCTATGTGGCGCTTTTGGCATGGATCCGTCCGCAGTGGGTGCGCGAGGCAGCTGCGGCGCAGACAACCACCGTCAAGCCTGAAGACGAGTCGGCGGAGCTCGACATGGGCAGCGGCAGCATGCTCGGCGCCGCGAACGATCTTTTGCCCTTCGCCATTCTTATCGCTTTCGTTGTCGGCTCGCTCTACTTCGGGTGGGCGACGCCGACCGAGGCTGGCGCCATTGGCGCCGTGGGCGCGACCGTGATCGCATATATCTGGTCCCCGCACGGCTTTCGCTCGCTGTGGCCGGCGTTGGTCTCAAGCGCCCAGATCACCGGCGCGGTCCTGTTCATCGTCTACGCTGCGTTCTTGTTCTCCTACGCCATCAACCTGTCAGGTTTCCCCGGCGAGGCGGCAACCTGGTTGGTCGGGCAGGAACTCAGCCGTCTGGAGTTCCTGATCGCGCTGTTCGTCCTCTACATCATCATGGGCTGCATCATGGACAGCCTGGCGATGATCGTAATTACGATTCCACTCTTGCAACCGGTGCTGATGGCGTACGGGATCGATCTCATTTGGTTTGGCGTCGCTCTGGTGCTGCTCATCGAGTTGGGGCTGATCACGCCGCCGCTCGGACTGAACCTGTTCGTTCTTCAGAGCATCTCCAAGGGCAAGCTATCGGATGTCATCTGGGGCACGGCGCCGTTTTGCGTGATTGTCCTGATCATGCTGGCATTGCTGACCGTTTGGCCCGACCTTGCCCTTTATCTGCCATCAACGTTGGAATGACCTGTCGATACGATCGGATGGGAGATGTACATCGATGGAAAATGATCTGCCCGACTACGATGCCCTGCCATTGATCGAGCGGATCGGCATGCGTCACGCTTGGGACGTGTTCGGTCGCGACGATCAACTTGGCACGATCAATCTGCTCACGCCTGATCGCGTACTTGCTGCAATCAAGACTGTCGAGCGCGGTGAGACAATCAATCTGTCGCTGCCCCTGACCGAGCCCGACCCGCCCCTTTATGGCCGCAGGCGACTGCAGCACGAGGTCTTTTCCATCGATCGCAACAACCTGGACGACCGCATGGACTCGTTCTATCCGCAGGCCTCGAGTCAATGGGACGGCCTGCGGCATGTTCGGGCCCGGGAGTTCGGATATTACGGCGGCATGACAGAGACACCGGAGGCCGGCGGCGGCCACCTCGGTATAGAACGTTGGGCCGAGCATGGCATGTTTGGCCGCGGGGTGTTGCTGGACATCGCGGGATACTTCGAAGGCTTGGGGGAGCCGCTCGATCCGCTCGAGCCGCGCCCGATAACCGCAGACGATCTTCGTGCCACGGCCGCCGGCCAGAACGTCCGGATCGAAACAGGGGACATCCTGTGCCTGCATTTCGGCTGGATCGAGGGCTATCGCGCAATGGATCATCCCGGGCGCGAGCGCTACGCCCACGCCCCGTCCTTCCCCGGTCTCGAGGGCTCCGAAGCGATGGCTCGGCTGCTGTGGAATTGGCATGTGGCTGCGCTCGCTTGCGACAACCCGGCGGTGGAGATGATGCCGGGCGATCCGCAGGTCGGATCTTTGCATCGGCGGATTCTACCGCTGCTTGGCTTCTGCCTGGGGGAGATGCTCGACTTTTCGCGCCTCACTACCGAGCTGCGTGCGGCCGGCCGATGGACGTTTATGTTTGGGGCCGTCCCACTGAACCTGCCGGGAGGCGTCGGATCACCGGCGAACGCCATAGCGATTCTATGACCAACCGAATGAAGGCGGTTCCAGAACGGCCGCAGCTGAGTCTGGTTGGCCGCTACTCACGCATCATCTGGCGGTCGTACGATTGTGCGATCGGTGCGCCCCGGACGGAATGCGCAGTGAAGGGTGGGACTGGAGAAAAGAGATGCCACTACCCCTCGAAAAGGGTCTGAAGTTCGGTATCCAGTCGATGTACCGTCGGACCGAGCCGGCGACTTCTGCCTGGCAGCCGTCGGTGGAAGACGGCCGGACTTTCGTCGAGCTTGTCGACGCGCTTGGTTTTGATTCGCTCTGGGTGGGCGACCATCTGGCCTTCGCACTTCCCATGCTTGATCCGCTGATACAACTGGCGCAGGCAGCAACATACAGTGATCGCCTCACGCTCGGCACGGCGGTCTACCTGTTGCCGCTCAGGCATCCGGGACCGGTGGCCAAGCAAGTCGCGACACTGGATCTGCTGTCCAGCGGCCGTTTCGTTTTCGGGGTGGGCGTCGGCGGCGAGTTTGTAACCGACTACGCCGTCGCGGGAGTGCCGAGAGGCGAACGCGGCGCGCGTCTGACCGAGTCGATCGACGTGCTGCGAAAACTGTGGCGCGGAGAACGCGTCAGTCACCAGGGTCGCTACTTCAAGTTCGACGACATCCTGATGCAGCCACCGCCGCTACAGTCTGGGGGCCCTCCCATCTGGTGTGGCGGCCGGTCCGATGCGGCTTTGCACCGGGCGGGTCGCGTGGCGGAGGGTTGGATGAGCTACGTCGTGACCCCAGAGATGTACCGGGACGGACTGCGCAAGATCGAGACCACCTACGACGAAGCGGAGCGCCATCTGGCGCACTTCACCACAGCTCATCTCGTCTTCGCGCGGCTCGACAAGGACTACGAGACCGCGCTCAACAAGGCGACAGAGACCCTGTCGATCCGCTATGACATGGATTTCCGTGCGGCGGCGAAGCGGTATTGCGCACTCGGTACCGCCGACGACATTGCAGCCCAACTCAACGGATTCCATGAGGCCGGTGTTCGCCACATCGTGCTCGATCTGGTCGGCGACTACGAGGAGCGCATCGACCACATGCGCGCTTTCGCCGATTCGGTTCTGCCACGTCTACGCAGTCTCGGCAGCCAATAGCGGGCCTCTTCAGGTCAAGCAACGGCACCCTTCGAGCATGCCCCCTGCCGAACTGCAGGTGGTCGCCGCCGCCCGCCGCAGCGTGATGCTCCCGCATTCGCGTCAATGCGGCCAAGTCTTTCGTGCCTTTGCCGAGCGTTCGACACTCCGATAGGTTGCCACAACGCCTCCTCGCCTTCGAGACGGCGCCGACACCACGCGTTAGTCAGGGCAGAGGGCCATCAGATGACCGGGGCCGACCTCAGCACACCCCCGGCCTCGAGCTGCCCGATCTCTGCCGCCGACAGCCCGAGGTGCTCGGCGAGGATCTCGCCGTTGTGCTCGCCCAGATCGGGTGCGTTGCGGGAGGTCAGATCACCCCGGTCCGGGAGGCGGAACAGTGAGCCCGGAACCTTGAAGGGCCCGAGCGCCGGATCATCGATGTCGATGACGGTCTGGCGCTCGAGGAGTTGTGGATGGCGGATAGCGTCGGCGACGGTCAGCACGGGGGCGCAGGGCACGCGCTCGGCCTGCAGCCGATTGATTGCCGCCGCGTCGCTCGGCTGTTCGGCAAACCATGCCTCGATGATGCGGCGAATCTCGTCGCGGTAGGCATAGCGTGATGGGCTGTCATGGAACCGCTCGTCCTCGCCAAGGTCGGGGCGACCCATCGCCCGCAACAGCCGGCGCCACATGTCCTCGCCAACAGGCAGCAGGACGACATGCCCCTCGCGTGCCTTGAAGACGCCTGCCGGCGCGATCGCCATATGATCGGGGCCAGAGCGGCGATGTTCGATCTCGCCGCCGGACGCCGTATACGTCTCGAGGGCAACGGCATGGCCATGGAAGTAGAAGTCGAGCAACGAAACGTCGATTCTCTCTCCCCCACCGCCGCGCTTCATCCGGCCGTAAAGGGCAGCATTCAGTGCCGCGAGCGCAGATACACCGGCGCCAACATCGCCAATCGCCGCCCCGACAAAAGGCGGGGACGCGTCCGGATCGCCGATCAACGACATGATGCCGGAATAGGCTTGGCCAATATGGTCAAAGCCCGGAAGGTTGGCGAGCGGACCTTCCTGGCCGAAGGCCGAGATCTGGCACAGGATCAGGTCAGGATTCAGCGCGTGGACCACCTCCCAGCCGAGGCCGAGGCGCCCGATCACGCCGGGCGAGAAATTCTCGACCATGACGTCAGCTTTGACGACGAGCCGCTGCACGAGATCGAGGCCGCGCTGCTGGTGAATGTCCACGCAGAGGCTCTTCTTGCCCAGATTCTGCTGGATGAAATAAGCGCTTCGGCCATTGCGCAACACCGGCAGCCTACGCGCATGGTCGCCAGTCGGTGCAAGCTCGATCTTGATGACCTCGGCGCCCAGTTCGGCCAAAGCGCGGGTACAAACCGGTCCCGCCACAAACTGAGTGAAGTCGAGGACCAGAAGGCCTTCGAGCGGTCGGCTATCTAAGCTATCAACGCCCGGCGCCCGTGTCACCGTCATCGCGTGGCAGGCGCCGCCTGGCCCCCGCGCACCAGCCGGCCCGGCATGGCTCCAGTCGCCTCGCCGTTCTCGAAGGTGACTTCGCCCCCGTTAACGATGGCGCGGAAGCCTTCGGCGCGCTGCACCAGCCGCCGGCCGCCAGCCGGCAAATCGTAAACCATTTCGGGCGCACACAGACGCAGGTGCTCGAAGTCGATCACGTTGAGGTCGGCCTTGTAGCCTTCGGCAACCCGGCCGCGGTCATTCAGGCCGTAGAGCGCGGCCGTCTCCGACGTCTGTTTCCGCACCGCCGCCTCAAGGGAAATCTTCGGCCCGCGGCTCCGGTCGCGCGCCCAGTGGCTCAGCATGTAGGTCGGGGTCGAGGCGTCGCAGATCAGGCCGCAATGCGCCCCGCCGTCGGAGAGACCGAGGATGGCGTTGGGATGCGCCATCATCCGCTCGATTGCCCCGAAATCGCCTTCCGCGTAGTTGAGTGCCGGCATGAACAGGAGTTCGTGACCATCGCGCTCCAGCAACACGTCGAGCGCGACCTCCTGTGGGTCCAGGCCCTCGCGCTCGGCCTTCGCTGCGATGCTCGCCTCGGCCGGCGGCTCGTAGTCCGGCGGGTCGCCAAGGCGGAACATCCGATCGAAGCGCGTGGTGACCGTGCGCATAATGTCGCTCTTGTGACTCCGCCGCTCGCTCATCAGCTGCGCGCGGAACTCTGGGTCGCGCAACGCTGTCACCCGCTCGGCGAGCGACAGGTTGGCGATCCGCTTGTAGCTCGGGCGGCTGATAAAGGGGTTGAGACTGCTTTCCAGTCCGAGCAGAAAGCCAATCGGCCGGCCGGCAACCTGGCAAAGGACCTCCTCCCCCTCGGCCGTCGACTGGGCCATACGGTCGAGCAGTCGGGCATATTTCTGCGGATCGTCGTTCATCTGCGTGAGCAAGAACCAGACCGGCCGGCTCGAGACACGCTTCAGTCGGCGGAGCAAGCCGAAATCATCGTCCTCGTCGAGGAAGTCGAGATTGACGCCTATCGCGCCCTTGCCGGTCTCGCCAACGGCCTGTGCCAACGCCACGAGTTCGTCAGCGCCGACCCCGTAGCCTGGGATGTGTGCGCCCTTCGAGGTGCGATGGACGTCGGCGCGGGAACTGGTGAGCCCGAGTGCTCCGGCGTGGATCGCCTCGCGGACCATTCGCGTCATCGAGGAAAGGTCGTCCGCAGTCGCTGGTTCGTTGGCCGCCCCCCGGTCGCCCATTACATAGGCACGCATCGCCGCATGGGTGGCTTGGGCGCCCACGTCGATCGCCCTGGGCACTCGATCCAGATGATCGAGATAATCGGGGAAGGTCTCCCACTCCCACGAAATGCCTTCGTGCAAAGCAATGCCGGGGATGTCCTCGACCCCCTCCATCATCTCGATCAGGAAATCATGCTGGTCGGGACGGACTGGCGCAAAACCGACGCTGCAGTTGCCCATGACGATAGTGGTAACGCCGTGCCAGGACGACGGCGCAAGCTGACCATCCCATGTCGCCTGTCCGTCATAATGCGTGTGCACATCGACAAAGCCCGGGGTGATCAGTTGACCACCGGCGCGGATCTCGCGCCGGCCTGGGCCCGCCTGGCGCCCGACTTCGGCTATCCGACCGTCGCTGACTGCGACATCGCCCCGATATGCAGGCTTCCCCGTCCCGTCGACGATAAGACCATCGCGAATGACAAGATCAAACATGGTTCCTCCCCGCAACGCTGCTTGTTCCTAAGCTAGATATTAGCCGACATCGTTCTCCAGACAATGTCGGCAGCCCGCCTTCCCATCGGTCAACTTGATGCCACGGAACCTGGACAGGCTATCTTGCAGGCATTTCTGTACATTGCCGTGCACGATCCGGCCGCGTAGCCGTCTCGGCTACCGACCCGCCCGGAGGTCATCATACCGCCAGGCCGGCCGTCAGGCTCCGCTTCGCCAGCCAGCCGGCCTGACGGTAAAGCAGCCCATGCACTAACATTCCACCCGGACCAATCGCTCGGGGCTGGTCATCCCGTTTGAAATCGTCGCTGAAATTGGCCTTACACTTCTTGTCGCCTCCCTGCCTCAAAATCAGGGAAGAAGGCATCTACGAATCCGGGGGCTATTCATTCCCAGAGGCGCTTCGAAAAACGTGTCCTCGCGTCGACGTTCTTCAGGGGCAGATGGACATCGTAGCCATACACTTCCGAACGCAACCAGACAATCTCCTCGTCCGGTGAGCCGGTGAGCGTCCACCATGACTTGGGCCTTTCCGGCGTCCCGGGGTCCCAGCGATAGCCTCGGTTTCTGAGCAGATCTTTCGCCTCGAAGGGCGAATCCGTTGCCCGCAGAAGGCTGAGTTCTCTTCGCGCCGAATCCAGTAACGCAGCCATCGCGGTGCGTCCGCTGGCAGGCAGTTCCCTAGTGAGGGCGAAGGCCGCCGCGATACAGTCGTTCAGAGCCCTGTGCCCGTCGTAGAACCATCCCATCCGAAGCAGCAGGAACTCTAGCGCGCCGCCGGGGAACCCCTCGCCCCGCCAATCCACGTCGGCGAGCGAACAGGCCCAGGGAACCTGTTCGAAGACCTTCCAGGGGCGCTCGACCATGGGACGGTCAAACGCGGCATTGTGCGAGATCACGAGATCGGCGCCCTTTACAAGGGATGTGAGCCGATCCTCGTCGACCACCTTGCCGGCGACCATCTCTTCGGCGATTCCATGGATCTCCAGGCTTGCCGGCGGGATGGGCATTCCGGGATCCCGCAGTTCATCGAGCGCTTCATCGAAAAAGATTGCCGTGATGCCGCCGCTCCGCAGATCATACTCGAAAGGAAGGATCGCGATCTCGATGACTTCATCGACTTCGATATCGAGGCCGGTGGTCTCGACATCGACGAACAGGCCGCGTCGGCGGGGACCTTCCGGGGAGGGCAAATTCCAGTCCTTCGGGTCCGGCAAGCGTTCCAGAACACGGTAGTCCGGGTGCGCATTCAGGAGCTGGACAGCAGCTGTGATGTCATCAAGGTCGGCCATGCAGCAGCCTAACCCGCCCTGCTACCGCAGGGCACCTGCCGGAGGTCAGATTTCAACCAGGTATCGCGCCTGGAGGTTGGCAACATGCGCGCGAAGCCAGTCGGGGCCTTCCCGATTCTGCCACGACTCCCAGAGCGCCGGGTAGGAAAGCGAGGCAAAGCGCGGGAATCCGCCCCCTGTGCGCCCGGCAAGGGCCTCGATCTCGGCTTGGTGCCAGGCAAAGACCGGGTCTGCCTCCGGGTTGGCGGGCTCCCAGTAGAGGTAAAGCAGCATCACCTCCTGGCCCGGGAAAGTGTACGCGAGGCCGAAGGCGTGCTTGATGAGCTGCGCCGCGTCGAGATGAACGTATCCGCGCGGGTCCCGCTTCAGCCGTTCCATTTCCGCGAACCAGGGGCTGTCGCGACGCTCGTCCCGAATCTTGTCCGAGTAGGCATCCGCGAACCTGGCCTCATGCGAAGCCAGGTACTCAGTGCACTTGGACTCGACGGCAAGAACCTGGCCTCCCGCCTCTGCGACGAGGTCGAGGTTGGGGCTGTTGCCCCTGAGACCCGTCGGGCACTTATGTTCGAAGCCGAGCCTGGTGATTTCACTCACACCAGCCAGCGCGAGTTCTTCGGGCCGCGTCTTGAAGGGGCCAAAGCAGTTCGCCGCAAGCGCTGAAGAGGAATGGGCAGCCAGGAACTTGCCCTCCAGTTCGTTGCCATCACCCTGCTCGAAATCCTGCCTGAAATCATCCAGGCGGACGCCTTCGAGAAGATTGGCCTCCGCCGTCTCGCCGTAGCCTTTTCCGTCGAGTGGCCTGTCGGGACGGGTGCGCCTGTAAGCGGCTGCCAGAGCGTGCGCGGCACGAACCGATATGCTGGACATGGATCATGTCTACAGCGAGATGTCGCCCTATGCCAGAAACACGCGCCGCAGAGAGGACCGGTTTGGTCGAACTGACGATTTCTTGTTCCTACAACCCGCTGACGCGTCCGCGCCCGCGGTTGATGGTCCTGGCAATGATGGCATTGGCCTTGATCATGGCTCTGGCCGTCTGCTTGCCAGGCATTCTGCAAGCGGCCGAACGGGAGGCCAGCGGAGCCGTCACGAAGGTCCGCGACGGCGACACGATCATAGTCGGCAATACCCCGGTGCGCTTCAACGGAGTTGCTGCCCCGGAACTGGCTGAACCTTATGGCCAGCAATCAAGAAGGGCGATGAGCGGCCTGGTGGCGGGCAAGCAGATCCGTTGCGAGCGCACAGGTCATCGAAGTTATGACCGTTGGGTCGGCACCTGCCATCTGCCCGACGGGACCAACCTGTCCGCCGCGATTATCTGGATGGGCCTCGCGAGGTATTATCCCCGCTACAGCGGCGGCCGCTACCAGGAGTTCGAGACCGCCCGGAGCAAGCGCCTTGCCTTTCCGGGCTATTGCCGGAACTGACGTGCGCTCACCCCGTCAATCTTGCGGACTCGCTCATACGATGTGCTACAGAGAGGAAGCGATGCAGCACGCTAGGCTCAGACATCTGGTCCAGAGCAATTGCTGGAACACCTGAAGGGTTTGACGTTGTGGTCTGGATCCCGTCAATTGCTTGGATTTCGTCCAGAAAGCGTTGGCGTACGTCCACATCAGCCAATGCCGGCCGCGATTTGAGGTAATGGAAGGCTATTTCCAAGCGTCCGCCGGAGCGCCGGACAAATAGTGGCCACGCACGTTTGCCATCATTCGTTTGAACGCTTATCGCAATTGCATCTTGAGTGTTTGTAGGGGCGGCTTCGTAGCCCTGTTGTTCGGCCCATTCGACGATTTGCCCTGCGACAAACCCATGCTGCTCGCCATACTTGGCGGCAAGTTGAGCAATCCACTCAGCATTTGAAATGGGCGGCAGCTTGCTCCCGGACGCGGATTTGTTACTTGCGGCGCGGGCGGTTTTGCCGATGACGCCCGGCACGATCGTTCTGGTGCCCGCCTCATCCGTGAAATGAGCAACTTCGATCGCTAGAACTTCTGCCGGCCGCATTTGCTCGTTGAGAAACTCGATGATCCTACGCAGCTCTTTAGGGATCACGTCGGCCACGAACACCATTCGGATCCGACCAGCTTTCAGATTCGCTTCCACGCGTTGCCAGAACTCCTCACCGTCGAGATCGTCGCCGAGGAAGTTCGACAATCTCTCGTTGGGCTCCACGCCATCCGCTCGACAGGAGAGCTCGAACTCTTCAATGAATTCAGCGGCAGGCCAATACGCAACGCCGTTTGCCGCATAATCCAGCATTTGGGCCACAACTTCCCTACGCGCTCGCGTGTCCGACGCCCGCTTGACCTCCACCAGGATCGGAATGCCGTTCTCGTCCACGAACAGGTGGTCGAGAGACCATCGGGCACTACCACTATCTTCATCGGGAACGGTCTTTTCCCGCTTGATCAGTAGGAGACCATTGGATTGGCCTGCAGCGCCGATCAGCTCCGGGAAACTGGCTAGCATCTCCTGCAGCACGTCCTCAGACTCGTAGGGTCGTGCATCGAGCCGGACGATGCTTCCTTCCCTGATGATGAAGATCGAACCGGACATGAATGAACGCCCCCTTGCTGCCTAGGCGCGCTCACGACAGCTGTTTCGCTGACGGTTGTCCAGTTTCAAAAGCCGAATTTTGGACACCGGAGAACGGGACTGGATTAGTCCCGCATGGAAACCACGAATTTGCAGTACTGCGGTGAACCCTGGATCCACAGGTCGAGCCAGATCGGTCAGTGTGTCAATCGGCACGCAAAACTGACCCCCTATCGGCGTGCAATATTGACCCCCTCGATGGTCGGATGGCTGGCTCGATCCGGCATAGCTTGCAGCACGACAATGAAGATGAGAGTGCGGCGTCAATCAGGATGAGAATGCCGCCGGGCGGGAACGCAGGGAGGGCGTAGCCCGACCGGAGGCTCCGCCCGGCGGCAGTGGCCTTTTTGCGGACCTCACGCGCGTGTCTTGAATCGCCAGCTCTCGTTGCCGGTCTCTACGATGTCGCAGTGGTGGGTGAGCCGGTCGAGCAGCGCCGTCGTCATCTTCGCGTCGCCGAAGACGCTGGGCCATTCAATCAACGGCCAGCCCCTGGTTCTCGAAATCGACACGAATTCCGCGCTCACGCATCCAAAGGGCGCCCCAGAAATGAAGTACAGGCCCGAACTGCTTGACGCATTTGACCAGCATGGTCTTGTCGCTAGGGAAGTTGGGGTCCTCTGCATATTCCTCCACCAGGTCAGCGGCCGCGTTCCAGGATGCCTTTCGTGAATCCGAACAGCGAAGCGCGAAAAGCATCCAGAGTGTCGCGCCGGCGGCCGTGCCGCGCCGCCATCGCGTCGGCAGATCGTCGAGTCCGACGTTGATCGCACTATGGTTCCCCGACAGCCCCTCGTACCAAATCTCCCCAACCCGTCCCGGATAGGCAGAGAGCGCTGCCGCTGTGATCTGGCTTGCGCACGCGACAGCGATGCTGGTTTCAGGCGGCCGTGTACCCGGATAGAGCATTCTCCCGAAAAGCAGATTTGCGCCTTCCGGGCAATTGATATCCAGCATGGGCATGATCGGACTCCGACGTCTGTGCGGCGGACATCAGGAGTTCGCCGCGGGGCACAGTTCGGAAAGATCTCGTCGGAGCAGTCTTTCCACTGAAAAGAAGTAAATCACATAGGCTGCTGTTTTTCCAGCCCGCCGAGGAGCGATGGCTTGAATGGTGGTCAAACCTGCGCAACGGAAGGAGAATAGGTCAGTTCTACCGATCTTCATCCACTACAGTGTTAGCAAGAGTTCCGATACTCGTAATTTCAATCTCTACTTGGTCCCCGGCTTTCATAAATAGTGGTCTCTCGCGCGTGGCACCAATCCCCAACGGTGTGCCAGTTGTGATGACGTCGCCCGGCTCCAGGACTGCAAAGGTGCTGATGTAGGCGATGAGGAAGGGCACCGAAAAGATCAACTCGGCAACGGACTCATGCTGCATCCGCTCCCCGTTTAGGCGTGTTGTCAGTACCAGGTGAGCCGGATCCGGTATCTCGTCGGCAGTGACCAACCACGGTCCCATGGCACCGCTGTGTTGGAAATTCTTACCTGCCGTCGCCTGGCTAGAATGTCTTTGCCAGTCCCGAACAGAATGGTCCCCGAAACAAGTGTAGCCCCCTACAAACGACAGGGCGGTCTCCTCTTTGACGCGGTGAGCGCGTCGGCCGATTATGACTGCCAGTTCGCCTTCGAAGTCGTATTGATTCGATACGCTGGGTCGAACGATCGACTGTCCATGGCCGACCACAGACGACGGAAACCGCACGAAAAGCGAAGGCTTCTCTGGAACGGAACGGCCTGCTGCCGCGACGTGGGGGCGGTAGTTCATACCCACGCAGATGATCTTATCGGCATCCGGAACCGTCGGTTCAAATACGATCTCCGCGAGCGGTCGTGCTGCTCGCCCCTTCGCCGCCGCCTCAATCTCACTCGTTGAGGCCCTTCCCAGCGCGGCCCTCATAGAGGGCCAGCAGCTCGTCAAATCGACGACGCCTGCATCTGTTACAGCGCCAAAGCGCCGGTCAACTCCATCAAGGTAGCTCAACAATTTCATGGCTGAGGGACTGGCGATTCAGATCAATATGAAACAACGGGCACCGAGCCGCCGTCGACGGCTATCGCTTCACCGGTGATCGCCGCGGCCTGGGCAGATGCGAGAAATACGACCAAGGGTGCGATGTCGGATGGCTCGACCAACCGACCGATAGGGAAGTCCGAGATAAACGCCGCCTCTGCCTCTTCCTGGGTGCTGCCGAGCAGTTCGGCCTTAGCCTTAAGCCTGTCGTTGTAGCGGTCGGTCCTCGTGAACGGTGGATGTACTACGTTGACGGTGATTCCGTCCGGCGCTGTGTCGATGCTGAAGTGCTTAGCGAAATTCACCAGCGAAGAGTTGCCGAGTCCGCTCGGCAGAGAACGAGCGGCGGGTGTGCGCGCGGAAGTGCCTCCGATGCAGATAATTCGCCCTTGGCCGGATATTCGCAGATGCGGTAACGCCGCGCGCGCGCAACGCATGGTTGCCAGCGTCTTACCCATGACGCGTTCCATCAGAGCGTCGTCACTCAAGGTTTCGAGTTTGCCACTGATATTAGTCGACGCGTTGCTGATCAAGATGTCAAGACAACCGAGCGCGGCGGCCGCGTCCCCGACCACTTTGGCACAGCCCTCAGCCGTGAACAGATCGGTCACGAACGCTTCCACTTGGCCACCGTGGGCCGCAATGGCCAAGCGCGCTTTATCCAGCGCAGAACGGTCTCGCCCACAGATGGCTACCTTGGCACCCTCCTCGGCAAACGCCAGCGCAATGGCCAATCCGATCCCGCGGTTGCCCCCGGTGACGAGGACCGCCCGTCCTTTAAGGCCCAACTTCATTGGTGATGGCTACTCCCGATCGGTCCGGTGATCAAACTTCATTGTCCCTACGCCTTGGCCGACTTAAGCATATTGTTGCGCTTCAGATCCTTAGAGTTTCGCCGAACGTAGGACTTATTCTCGGGATCGAAGTAATTGCGGTCCGGCTTGTAGTGCCCCCCGACGATGGTCACCGACCAAGTGTCGTCGGTCAGCGCCGTAAAGCTGTGAATTTCCGAAGGAGGGGCAACCATCATCATATCGCCAGTCTCGAGCATGCGGTCGTCCAGCATCTCGAGATCCGCGAACCCCTCCTTGGTCCCGTCGTCCTTGCGCTCGAACAGAGCATGATTCAACTGGCCACTGTAGATGCCCATAGCCTCCCAGACGCCGTGGTCGTGGGGGGGGACATATTTGCCCTTAGGCAAGTGGTCGAAGGAGATATAGATCTCACCATCATAATATAGATAGCGCGATTCATCTATATGGTTGCCTTCGCGCTTGACACCGATTTCGGTCAGATCGCTGGCAAGAACTTTAGCCAACGACTCCCGCAGCCCGTCCATCAGCTTCGGGCCGTCCATGCCTACCAACGCCTTTTGACGCCGAACTTCGTCCGCCAAATCGCGAACGACGTGACTTGAGTGCCGTACTGTGTCAGGCATTGACCTATCTCCTCGTTATCAACATCTAGATTATCGTAGCATGCGGTAATATGTACGGACAAATAATTTCTGGAGCCTCCGCACTTTATCCGCAACTTGATGATCGGAAGAACCTCACCGCCATGTCCGGCACGGACACTCCACGCAAGGTTAGGGAACTAATGCAAAACCGGCCATCAATTGGCATGCATGCCGGAACCACAGAGAAACAGGTCGAGCTGTCAGGTTTGGTAGGATGACGTCCACTGGAAATCGCGCTCAACTACCGCTAGACGATAATGTGGGATCTCCGCTCTACGCACGCCTGCGCGAAGATTTGCGCGCGTCGATCGAGAAAGGCGAGTACGCGGTCGGCGACTACTTGCCGACCGAAGCGGAACTTTGCAGGACTTTCGGTGCGAGCCGGCATACGGTCCGCGAAGCGCTGCGCGGACTGGTTGAAGCCGGCATGATTGAACGCCGGCAGGGGGCGGGCAGCAAGGTAGTTCCGTTTTCCTTGGACAAGGTCCTCGTCCAATCCGTGGCCCATTCGTTCGCCGAGATCTGGGAAACGGCGAAGGCCACCCGGCTCACGGTTGGCAGCTCAGAGATCGCCGCGCTGGATGACGCTGAAAGCGATCTGATGGGGGTGCCGGTTGGAAGCCGCTGGCTTCGAATCGAGGCCGAGCGACGTACACTCGAGGGCAACCGGCTGATCAACACTATGGTCATATATGCCCACGCGCGTTTCAATCACATACTCAAGGATTTGGGTAACATCCAGATGCCACTGTTCGCGATTGTCGAAAGCCATTCCGGCGAACGCGTCGAGGAGGCGATCGTGGAAATCTCGACCTGTTATCTGACGAAACCAGAGGCTGAACGTCTCCATCAAGATGAAGGATCAGCGGCGCTCAAGATCGTGAGGCGGTACTTAGACGTCAGCGGCAGCACGATGTTAGTTGGTGTCAATTACCACCCGGCCGAAACCTTCACATACAAGATAAAGATGGAGCGCAAGCCTGATCGATCCTGACGCCGGCCCCTTGTCCCTTCCCGGGGAGCCAGTGTCCAGTGTCGGGGGGTCACCGCGGGCCAGCACGGCTTTCCGGAACGGGCGCATGGGTTGCCATGCAAACGAAGCTCGACAGGAAGGTCTTTCGACACGCCGAAGGCGGCGCAATATTCTGCTGAAAAATCGTAGTTTTGCGATAGACCCCGCCCGAGCCGACCTGACAAATTGACAAAAATACTGCATCGTGATATTTGTCCGGACATACATAAAGAACAGGGGGGAGCTAAAATGAGCGGGCAATATCTTAGGATAAAAATTGGGCGAATGGTCGTCTTCGCGACCGTTTTGGTTGGCGCATCAATCACTGCGTCCTACGCAAGCGCGAATGATATCATCCGGTGGGGATCATCTGTCGTCGGCGCCGGATCGCAGGCAACCATTGCGGCTATGGCTTCAGTCATCACTGCGAACACTGACCTGACCGTGCTGGAACAGGTCACGGGCGGCCCCGCGGAAAACATGCGGCTGTTGCCACGCGGCGAAATCGATGTAGGCCAGCTATCATCCGACGTCGCCTACCACGGCTATCGGGGCGAAGCCAACTACGCGAGCCAAGGCAAGTCGGATCTCATGGGGCTATTCACGCTCTACCCGGCCGGTTTGACCTTCATGACGGCGAAGAATTCCGGGCTGACACATATCGATCAGCTCAAGGGCAAGCGTATCGCCGTTGGCCCTGCCGGTTCCGCAGGGCCCCGGATCGTGGAGGCCTGGCTCAAAGCCTATGGGATTGCCGAGGGATCAGACCTGGTGGCCATCGGATATAGCGAGGGCGCGGACGCTCTTCGCAGCGGCACGGTGGATGCCGCCTTCATCGTGACCACCGGCAAAGGCCCGGCGGGCTTCACAAACAAACTCGATCTTTCGATGGACGCGGTGCCCGTCGAGTGGAGCTTCGATGGTCCTGGGTATGCCAATCTCCAGAAGAACTCGCCCGAGTTTGACGTGACAGCGACAATCGAGAAGGGTTGGCTGAAGCACCTTGATCGGGATATTCGAGTGCCGGCAACGTACTCCGCAGAATATGCGACAGGCCGCCTCTCGGAAGACAGCGCTTACAGGCTGGTGAAGGCCGTCTGGGAGCTGCGCGAAGAGATCAAGAGGCACGTCGCCAATGCCAAGTGGTACGCTGCCGATCCGGCGCGTCTCCTGCAGGGTCTGGCCCCCGCGGTTCCGGTCCATCCCGGTGCGGTTCGTTTCTACAAGGAAATCGGAGTCTGGGATCCCGAAGTCTACACCGTGGGTGTAATCCGCGAGTAGCATTCTCCCGCTCTCATTTGGATGGACGTTACGCAGGCGCGCTCGGTGCGCCTGCGTAACGTAGTTCCGAAGAGGATAACACGCGTGAGAGCCGGCAGGTAGATTTGGGATCGCGATGTTTTCGAAGAGCCGAATTTTCAATGCGATGGTCGTCGCGCTGTCCGTTGCGATGGTGGTCTATCAGGTCTGGTATGTATTTCGCCCCACCATTTCACCCGTCGAAGCCGGCAACATACATCTGGGCTTCGGCCTAACCCTGGTTTTCCTCTACGCCTTGCGCCGCGCCGCGGGTTGGTTGGAAGCGTCGCTGATCGTCGTCTTCATTGTCGCCGGACTAGCGGTCACTGCCTATGTCGGCATCAATTACGAAGCGCTCATTGATCGAATGGGCGCGTCCACCAAGCTTGATTTCTATGTCGGAATCGTTCTCATCATCGTCGTGCTGGAAGGTGCCCGCAGGGCCTTTGGCTGGGCGATCCCGATATTCGCATTGATAATCTTGGCCTATGCTTACTGGGGCCCACATATGCCCGGGCTCCTGATGCACGGTGGCTTCTCCGTGACCCGTCTGGTCGGCAACATGACCACTTATCTCACCGGAGTTTACGGTTCCGTCCTTGCCACATCGACCTCGTTGATCGCCATTTTCATGATTTTCGGCGGCATACTCAATGCCTGTTACGCTAGCGATTTTTTCGTAAAGCTGGCGTTGCGTCTAACCCAAGGCACCCGCGCCGGTCCCGCACTTGCTGCTGTGAGCGCCAGCGCATTGTTCGGGTCGATCAGCGGTTCGCCGGTGGCCAATGCGACCACAACCGGCATATTCACCATTCCGCTGATGCGGCGACATGGCTTCTCCGGCTCGTTCGCCGGCGCCACAGAGGCCGTCGCGTCGACCGGCGGCACCCTGATGCCGCCGATCATGGGCGTGGCGGCCTTCCTAATGGCGTCGATCACGGGAATTCCCTACATCGAGATCGCAGCGCATGCGCTGGTTCCATCTATCATCTACTTCGCGGCGGTCACAATCGCGGTGTATATTCAGGCGCGAAAGGCAAACCTGAAACACTCGCGCATCGAGATCGCCGCCGAACGGCGTTGGACAATGATACTCGAGGCCGTGACCTTCTTCGTTCCCTTCGGTCTGATCGTGTTCCTCATGATCGCCCGCTATCCTGTAACCATGGCGGCCCTGGTCGGCACCTCGGCACTGATCTTCCTCGTGATCTTGCGCGAAGCTCTTTACTGGCTACTACCAATCCCTCCGCCGACTCTATTGGGCGCGACGCAGCGAAATACAAGCCCAAACGAAGTGCGCGCCCGGCGCGAAGGCATAATTGGCCAGATGCTGAACGGCGCCGCTGACGGTGCCATCAACGCGGCACGCATCGGTGTGGTCTGCGCGACGCTCGGCATGGTCATTCATGCCTTCACGATGACCGGGATGGCCGGGCGCCTTGTTCACAACATGTCAGCGCTCGCCGGGGATAATCTATTGCTGACGCTTTTTGTGGTGGCCGCCGTCTCCTTGCTGTTCGGCCTCGGTGTGCCGACCGTCGGCTCTTACGTGATCGTTGCGGTGCTCGCTGCGCCGCTGCTGACCATCTTGGGCGTCGAATTGCTCTCGGCCCACATGTTCGTTCTCTACTTCACTATGATGTCCGGCCTAACGCCGCCTGTTGGCACGACCGTTGTCGTGACAGCACAAATTGCGGCGGCCAATTACTGGAAGACCGCTCTAAAGAGCATTACAATGGCGATGCCGGGCTTCGTTGTTCCGTTTCTCTATGCCTACGAGCCAGCGCTACTGGGTTTCGGGAACATGACCGAAATTGTCTGGACTTCGCTTTCGGTCATAATCGGAGTTTTCGCTTTCACGGCCTGTATCGAGAACTTCACTGTCGCGCGCTGTAGTCTCCTTGAACGGGTGGTGTTACTTTTTGCCACGGCGCCGTTGCTACTTGCCGGTGTGATCGGCTTCTGGGCTGCGGTAGTTGGCGCGTGTATTGTCGCCCTGCTCCTGTTGATGCAGCAACGCCGCCTGCGTTTGCAACAGGCTAACGTATAGTGGATAAAATCTAAGATTGAACCGCGCCGGTTGATCTACTCCCCTTCGGTTGGACAGGTTTGACCAGGATTTAAGCTACAGTCGGTGCCGGCCGATCGGGTTTTCCATCACTTCCGTCACGCTACCATGGCTGCCGGCTGGAGGTCCGGGCGGGAGCTCGGGCCGGAGGCCGACAGCGCATTTCGATATACCGAAGCCGGGGTCGCCCCGCCATGGGCGGTGTGCGGTCGTCGGTGGTTGTAGAAGCTGATCCAGGCTTCGATGCCCCGGCGCGCATCGCTGCCGCCGGCGAAGGCGTGCAGATAGACGCACTCGTACTTCAGCGACCGCCAGAGGCGCTCGATGAAGATGTTGTCGAGGCAGCGTCCGCGCCCGTCCATCGAGATGCGCACACCGAAGTCCTTCAGGCGCTGCGTCCAGGCCCAGGCCGTGAACTGGCTCCCCTGATCGGTATTGAAGATCTCCGGTGGCCCGTGGCGTTCCAGCGCTTCCTCCAGGGCATCAATGCAGAACTGCGCCTCCATGGTGTTCGACAGCCGCCATGCCAGCACCTTGCGGCTCGACCAGTCCATGATGGCGACGAGATAGAGGAAGCCCTTTGCCAACGGCACGTAGGTGATGTCGGCGCACCAGACCTGGTTCGGCCGGTCGATCATCATCCCGCGCAGCAGATAGGGGTAAAGCCGATGGCCTTTGGCGGGGATCGTCGTCCGTGGCCGGCGATAGATCGGCGTCAGACCCATCAGGCGCATCAGCCGGCGCACCCGCTTCACGTTCACAAGGCGCCCCGTGGCACGGAGATGCCAGGTCATCTGCCGGGCGCCGTAGAACGGGGCCTCCAGGAACTGGCGGTCGATCTCCGCCATCAGCGCCAGGTTCTCGGCGCTCTCGCCCCTGGGTACGTGGTAGTAGGTTGAACGGCTGATCGACGCCAGCCGGCATTGCCGGACAATCGACAGCTTCGGGTGGTCGGGCTGGATCATCGCCTTCCGCTCCTGCCGGGAAGCCGACGCAGCCCGTCGGCTAAAAAATCCCGTTCCACCGTCAGCTCGCCGATCTTGGCGTGCAGGTCCTTGATCCGTGCCGCGTCCGCCTCCGGGTCGGACGTCGCACGACCGCGCTGGAACAGCTCCGAAGCACCCTCCAGCAGCGCCTTCTTCCATTGATGGATCATCGTCGGGTGGACACCGAACCTGCTCGCCAGTTCCGAGACCGTTTGTTCGCCCTTCAGGGCCTCCAGCGCCACCCGCGCCTTGAACTCGGGCTTGTGCTGCTTCCGTTTCGTCATCGCTGATCTCCTCGTCTCGAGGATCAGCAGACACCGCCACCGTAGCCTACGTCACTGTCCGATTTACGGGGCACAGCTCAGTCCAAAGAGCTACCGCTCACTTACGCTACTCTCCGCCTGCGATTGCCCAGGTCACCAGGAAAGATTAGGCTCGGCCCGTGAGGCAGGGGAACCATCCGGTGGCAAAATGGCGATAAATGAGGATGCGCTAAACGCGTTTTTTCAGACGCATCCCAAGCAGAAGGCGGCTGCTGCTGCGCTGGACGAAGCGTTCGATGTAACATACGGCGCCTACCAGTTCGGACAGGCGTTCTGGCTTTGCAAGCCGAAACCATTTGCAGCTGAGAGGTTTGGACTTCAGCGCGAGGTTATCGCGGTGTATTCGCCGCATGCGCGGGCCGACGCACGGCTGCTGACGGCGCTTGAGAATATATCTCGGGCGCCAGAGTTTCGCCATCGGGTGGAGAACGTCGTCGCGCTGGTGATCTACGAAGGTGATGAGGAGCCAATCGAGGGCTTGGTGGCCCAGAGCAAAGAATGGGTGATTGTTCCCCTTTCGGCGGAGGAACTGGAAAACAGAGGCAAGCGGACCTTCCTCATACGATTGAAGATGGCCGCAACGATCGGCCGCTTCGATCTTTTCGGGATGTCTTCGCCGATCAAGCATGACAAATACTTCTATGGGCGTGATGCGATTGTCCAGGAACTGGTGCAAAGGGCGCTAGTCCGTAAGGAGCAATCTGGGCTGTTCGGGCTACGCAAGACCGGAAAGACGTCCGTACTGTTTGCGATCCAGCGACGGCTTTCCGAAAAGGGTGCAATCGCTGAATATGTTGATTGTCAGAGTCCCGGTATTTACGGCAGTCGTTGGTGGGCAGTGCTAGAAGAACTCTCGCGGCGAATGCTAGAGTCTGCAGCGAAAAGCGGGTGTCCAGCTCCTTCAGAACTCTCGTTCGATACGGCTGGCGCGGCGAACTCGTTCATTCGAGCGGTGAAGTGGATCCAAGATAGATCCACGGTAGGGCAGATCGTGCTCCTCCTAGATGAGGTCGAGTTCATTACGCCGGGCATCGCCAACCATCTCGGCCAGCATTGGGACGGCGACCACCTGCCGCTGTGGCAGACGATCAGGTCTGCATCGCAGGAGACGAAGGGGTTTCTTACCTTCTGCGTAGCCGGGGTCAACCCGTCAAGCGTGGAGCAGTCGCACTTCAATCAGGTTCCGAATCCAATCTTCCAGTTGGCGGTTCCATTCTATCTCGATCCGCTGACCCGTCCCAGCGTGCGAGAGATGGTTCGGTCCATCGCGAAGTATTCCGGTGCTGTGCTCGAGGAGAACTGCTTCGATCTACTGACCTCAGAATACGGTGGGCATCCCTATTTGATCCGGCTGGCATGCAGCGAGGTGTTACGTTCACTTGACGAATTGCCGGTGGACAAAAAGGTGAAGATTTCGAAGTCTAGATTCGATGCGGTTCAGCACAATATTGCCATCCGACTAGCTCAGCCAATCAAGGACATCATGCTGTCGTTGGTGTGGTGGTATCCAGACGAATATGAGCTGCTGTGCCTTTTGGCGGAGGGCGACACGGCCTTCGTTCAAGATTTTCTAGCTTCGGAACCTGAGAAGGCCTCTCGGTTCGCGCGCTACGGCTTGCTGGAAGCTGACAACGGCTCTTTCGCGATCAAGGAACTCCGAACTTTCCTCGTGAAATCTGGACTGGAATATAAGAACGCGATTTCACCATTTACCCGTGGCGATCTCCCCTTAGAATACTTGCCAGAAGAGCCGAATATCAACGACCTCGCCGCGCTTTTTGAGCGCAGGACAGAGGTCGAATATGCGCTGCGGAAGTTGCTGATAACTGTTCTGGAGTACCGTTTCGCGTTCGACGACGCAAAGGTAGCAAATGCGATCACCGGAGCGTTGCCGAAGCATAATGGAAACAGAGCTCAGCTCTTTGTCGGCAGATTACCAAAGGATGCCGTCAGTGAGCTTTACATGAGTGATATGAAGCCTGTTTTTGTCAAGAACTGGGATAATTTTTCTGCCTATTTTGGGCAAAAACCTGAAAGATTTGAGATGAATCTCGACACGATTAATATCGCTCGACGGTATGAGGCGCATACAAAGCCGGTCAGCTCAAAAGATCTTGAGGCATTTCAGAACAGCTATTTGTGGCTAAAAATACGGCTTCAAAAGATACCAGGGCTAATTCCGGAGGCTGCGGTGGCCAAGCCTTCCTAGTCTCTGTTGACAAAGGTCGGTAGCCATAGTCTTGCGGCTGCGAGGTTCAGGAAGCCGAGGAACGACAGGGCGGTTTTGTCGTATCTGGTTGCAATGCCGCGGAACTGCTGGATGCGGCGAACTGCTGGATGCGGCCGAACATGCGCTCAATCCGGTTTCGGTCCCTGTAGCTGTGAACCGGCCTGCAAAAGTGACCCCTTAGCGGGGTAATCGGCGTCCTGCTCTGAGCCCCAACGTTGGACCGCCGGATCATGGAGTTTTCCGGCTCTGGTCACGGTGACGGGCTGGTATCGCCGCCGTGATCGTGCAGCGTGATCGGCAGGCGCTGCCAGAGCAAATTCCAAGCCGATGCGATAGGCTGGATGGATGCGCAACCCCTTCCGCTATTTCAACAGCTCGCTACCTTCAGTCGCCTCCTTGGCCGAGCAAATTTGCTCTGACAGCGCCTTTCCGGGCTATTGCCGGGTCCGGTAAGTTCAATCCATGCCCCGCGCGGAGGAAGCAAGTGATGTTGCCCCGTCACGACCGGGCCAGGGATCCTCCAGTGCTCGCCAAAAGGCTGGAAGCGGAGACCGATTACCTGCAATGTTTCCGAAATCCGGTCATGCTCCAGAAGTTCGTCTCCGTCCACACATGACAATGCCGTCTCTGGGCACGGACGCCGACAGCTGGTCCGCATCTGCTTCGCCATCCAGCCTATCGATGCGATTCGCGCCGGCGTCGCGAAGCTGGCCACCATCTGCCATGTGGAATGCGGCGTGGCGGAGATCGGCGGCAACCTGAAACGCTGAACCGGCGATCTTTCAGGCCATCACCTGCATGGGTTACTATCGGGGTCACGCGCCCACCGAAGCACGGCAAACACGGCACCCGCGGACATGATCGAGAGGACCACCAATGACCCAGCCACTGCGAATCGATATAGTGTCCGACGTGATGTGCCCCTGGTGCATCATCGGGTACCGCCAGTTGGCCGAGGCGCTGGACGCCACGGGCACAGCGCATGATATCCACTGGCATCCGTTCGAACTGAACCCCGACATGCCGCCGGAGGGGCAGAACGTCCGGGAGCACATCGCCGAGAAATTCCGGGAGCACATCGCCGAGAAATACGGCTCGACGCTGGAACAGTCCGACAAGAGCCGCAAGCAGATGACCAGCCTCGGCGCGGATCTCGGCTTCGACTTCCGCTACACCGACGACATGCGGATGCACAACACGTTCAACGCCCACCAGCTGCTGCACTGGGCCGATACCCAGGGTCGCAAACACGACCTGAAGCTAGCCCTGTTCACCGCCCATTTCACTAACGGCCGCGACCTCTCCGATGACACCGTGCTGGCCGACGTGGCGGGAGAGACCGGGCTCGACCGGGCCGAGGCACTAGCGGTTCTGGCCGATCAGCGCTTCGCATCGGAAGTCCGCCAGATCGAGAACTTCTGGGTCCAACAAGGCATCCGCGGCGTCCCCGCCGTCGTGCTCGACCGCAAGCACCTGGTTACGGGCGCGCAGGGGATCGAGAATTACACGAGCATCCTGGGGCAGCTTCCGAAGGAGACTGGGTGAGGAGGCTTTGTCAGACTAATCTTGAGGCAGCACTGAGCGGCTTTCGGTAAGCTAGCCGTATGCGTAATTCTGGCATGTTGTTGCATCTCTTGATTACTGCCCAACGCGAACGGGCAATCGATAAGGTCTGATCAGCTAATATCGCACCCATCCGGCCGCGCCCAAGACTCGGTTGGCTTGGCACCCTTGTTGACTGCATCGAACGTCAGCCCCGTCACCGTCTCGATCGTCTCAACCGCCTCCAGCCACCCATCGAGGGAACTGCGCGGCGCTGCCCCGTTCGAGACGATCCACGCGTTCGCCTCGCGGTTATCCGCCCGGATCACGACCTTCCAGAAAGCAGAGGGGGTCTGGATACCATGCGTACCGACAAAGCGGTCATCCGCGAAGTTCGCGCCCCAGATCGGCCCGCCCCACACCTCGAGTGTCACCAGCTCCCGCAGGCATTCGATAATGTCTTCCGTCTCCCGCCAGGCTCCTCGGTTCATGGATGCCGTCTGCGGTAGGAGGTTCGTCCAGTAATTCGTCTGCCGGATGGCGGTCTCGGAGCCATCCATGTGATTGGCGGGCACCTGGTGGCCAACGTCATAACGCGGGCCGCCGTCCGGAATGGTCGACTGGAATGTTTCCGTGCTCAGGGACTGGCAGTGCGCCGGGATCTCGGGATCGATCTCATAATCCGATTCCCGCTCTTCGTTCCCAGTGTCCGCCGCCGCCATATAGTGAAACAGCACGGCACCCCGCCGGCCGCAGTCCACCCAGACCGTGAAACCGTCATAGTCGATTTGCATGACCTGAGCAGGAACGACCTGAGGCAAGAGAAGTCCGACGCACAGCACCAGCGCTCGCATTCCCAACCCTCTGCAGTTCTCCGTTACCGTCATCGTGAAGCGCGACGCTATGGCAGACAAGCCCCCAGGCCATGCATGTTCTCATGGCGTTTGTTCGGCCCGACCCTTGTTTCCCCGGCATCAGCGTCTTCACCTACTGCGACAACTGTCGTCACGGCCGCCCAAAAAATCTCTCAGCGTCGCGCTCATTGATTGTTTATCTGCGACCAATTCTCAATCTAGAGAGGTGGCGCCGCAATCTATCAGTGCGGACACAACAGCGTCATAGGCCTCGGGTGGTCGCGTCTCATCTGCGGCGCTGCCACGCGGGACGAACAGAACCATCCCTTGCCGCGCACGCGTGAGCAGCACCCGATACGCGTTCTTAAGATAGAGCCGCTTCTCATCGGACCGGACCTGCTGCCAGCGGCTGCCAACGAACCGAAAAGATCGCCAGGCGCCATCCACATATCGGAGATCCAAATCCCAACAAACGGCAGTCCAATCCAGCTCTAATCCCTGGATATCGAACTCGGTGGCCACCTCTTCGAGCGCAAATGATGACCGGACATCTTCTCTCGGGTTTAAGAACCAGTTGGGCGGGTCGATTTTGACGCGCGGGTTGATGCCTTCCGATCTCAATCGGTAGCCACCTGACGAGGCGACCAGGCCAACTCGTTCAGTGCCACGCGCCTGGGCTCGGAGCCATTCTCGAGCGCGATTAAGATCCCGGGTGACATGGATCGGGTATCGCGCGCGGAAGCTACCAAATACCTCTCGAGCCTGGACGATCCGGTTCTCAAGCAGGTGTCCGACAAAATCCGAAACGGTCTCTGCTCTGAAGGATCGCATCGATACGCCGAGGTGGAGCGCGGCTGAGGTTTCCACCTCAGGACGCTCGAGAGCGTTCTCCGCCGCTTGGGTCCAAATGTAGTCGGGGTCTTGAAGGCGATCGGAAACGAATATCCGCCAGTCTGGGAAGCTGTGCTGGAGTGCTGTCACCCATTCAGACAGACCCGCCTCGCCCGTGTTGATCTCTTGGCCACCGCCGACCAGGCATATGATCACGCACCAATCTGCATGCCGATCCATCACGCTGATCAAAAACTCAGGCTCGGACATCTCAAAATCAGCGAGTCCGCGCTTCTCCTTCATGAACCGGCTTGCCTGATCCTTCGTCCAAGCTCGTTGTGCCTCGTCGAAAATAACGATGCGCTCGTGCGGGGGATTGGGGTCTCTAATCGCCTCATCTCGGAAATGATGAATATTCTGGATGAAGCTTGCGACGCGTCGGCGCGCGTCACCGATACGGAGGCTTTCTCGCGCGGACTGATCTCGAGCCAAAGCCTCCCGCAAAATCGAAACCAAAGGCCCATTGCCTGACAAAAAGACGGCGTGCTCGTCATCGGCCTCATCAGCACGCTGTGTCGCGATATTGAGTCCGGCCAACGTCTTGCCGGCGCCTGGGACACCGGTGACAAAGCAGATAGCGTGAAGACGCTCCGTTTGTGCCTGTCGAACGACATCATTGATGAAATCAGTTGTCGCGGCGAGGTTCTTTGCACCCGCGTCCGAGCGAGAGATTTCTTGCACATCGTGGTCACGATAGAGCGCTTGGGCCGCTTCGATGATTGTGGGCGTCGGCCGGTAGCCCGAGGAGAGCCAGGCTTCAGGGTCCAGATTCAAGTTCGGTGTCGCGTCCAGGACCGATCGGATAGCGTCCGCCAGACCAAAACGCCCGACTTTGATGGGCTCGATGACATCGTCCGAAGCCAAATGAATGTTTGGTTCCTGAGCAGAAGCTGCATCGGTCGCCACAAGAATGGGGGCGATAACGAGGCCATGGCTGCCGAGATGAAAGTTCTTGAGGTCCAACGCGTAGTCGTGGACCTGTTCAAGCGCCGATCGATCGAAGGTCTCGGATCCAACTTTGAACTCGATGACAAAGACGATTCCGCCAACGAGCAAGACAGTGTCTGCTCGCTTGCCCATTCTCGGGATGGCAAACTCGAGAAACACCGTCGCGTCAGGCAGGGTCGCTATTTCTCCGCGTAGGTAATGGAGTTGCACAAGCCAGGCATTGCGTTGAGCAAGGTCAAGCGCGAAGCCATGTGCAGCAGCGAGTTGGCCCAATACGGCGTCATCAGACGCAGACGTGAACTCAGCCACATTTGATTGGAAATAGGCCTGGCGAAGCATGGAGCGTCTGGCTCTCAATCGAAAATGAGGATTCGAACGCTGGCATCCCGAAAGGCGTTGCCGCAACAACTTGGTTGCCGATGGCCTGTGGTCTGATCCCCACCGTGTCCGCGCCTATGAGTTATAGCTGTTGAAGGCTTGGTCCTCTCCCGACGGCATTGTCATACTAGCGCGGGCCGAGCGCGCGAAAGCTCAGTTTGCTCGATTTCAGGCGGCCAGTTGACGCCAATCTGCAAGCGCCGCATCGCGGCGCTGCCTGAAATCAGTCCGACGGATCAGCTGGCGATCGAGGTTTAAGTGATTGTGGATGGCGGCATGGGCGGAGACGAACTTCTGCAGCGTGGCCGGGCTTCGGAATCGCTGCATGGATCGCTCTTGTCGTCGGAACGGCTGATGGGAGTTCTCGGCACGATTGTTCAGCCACCTCTTGGTGTCCTGGCGTCCCGCGATGCCGAGATCCGAAAGCGCCGCTCGGTAGGAGCGGAGGCGGTCGGTGACGATGGTGCGTGGTGAGCCATGGCGTTTCAGCGCCCGCTTCAGGAAAGCCAGGGCAGCCCTGCGATCCCGCGTCTTCGTGACATAGAGCTCCAGGACCTCGCCTTCATGATCAACGGCTCGCCAGAGATAGCGTCGCTCGCCGTTGATGCGAACAAAGACCTCATCCAGGTGCCATCGCCACTGGATGTGCTGGTGAGCCGTCGTTCGCTGCCGCTTTCGGAGTTCGGCGGCAAAGACCGGTCCGAAACGGTTTCACCAGAAGCGGACGGTCTCGTGGCTGATATCAATACCCCGTTCGTGCAGCAGATCTTCAACCTGGCGCAACGATAGAGGGAAGCGAATGTAGAGCATCACTGCAGAGCGAATCACCGCTGGCGGCTGTCGAAATAGCGGAAGGGATTGCGCATTCCGACAGCCGACCGGTCCCCAATCGGTGCGGCACAGAAATTTGGTCTGACACTACCACCGTCGGGGCTTCCTCCTGAGCTCCTATGTCAATAAGGTAGCTGCAAAGAGGTGTGTTACATCTCGAACGCTCTAATTTCGAAGGCAATTTGCATGGACGAATTTGACCAACAGCCATTCAGCGATGCTGAGTTCGCGGAAAACCCGGAACAACGTTGCCCGGTAATACTTCTTCTGGACACGTCCTATTCCATGAGCGGCGCGCCTATTTCAGAATTGAACGAAGGGCTGGCCACATTGCGGCAAGAACTTATGAACGATGCCATGGCCGCGAAGCGCGTGGAATTGGCGATGGTCACTTTCGGGCCGGTAGAGGTTAAATCCGACTTCGCTACAGCGGACCATTTCTATCCCGAAACGCTTGTGGCGGGCAACGCAACCCCGATGGGGGAAGCGATTGTGACCGGGCTTGACATGCTCCGCCAACGCAAGGACCGCTACCGCGAGAATGGCGTCAAGTATTACCGGCCGTGGGTGTTCCTCATTACCGATGGTGCTCCGACTGACAATTGGCAGGAGGCAAAGCAGCGCGTTCATCAAGGCGAAGAACGCAAGGAGTTCATGTTCTATGCCGTAGGTGTGGAACAGGCGGACATGAATGTGCTTGGCCAGATCGCCAAGCGTCAGCCGCTCAAGTTAAAAGGACTGGCTTTCAAGGAACTGTTCCAGTGGCTTTCCAGTTCACTTAGCGCCGTTTCGCAGTCCAATCCCGGCGATGCCGTTCCGCTCGAAAATCCGACCGCCCCAGATGGCTGGGCTATAGCAGGGTGACACTGTGGCTTGGCGGTGGGCGTCCGCGTCCGTAATCGGTACGTCTCACATTCAAAGCGGCGATAGGTTGCAGGACGCCTACGCCGTTGCTGAATTGGGTGATGGGGGCATTCTCGCTGTTGTTTCGGACGGTGCAGGTACCGCCAAATTCGGCGCATATGGTGCTTGGCTCACGTGCCGTTTCCTGTCGGTTCGATTCCGCGGATGGTTTCGCGCTTATCCTGACCTGCCGCCAGACGAAGAACTGACGTGCTGGATAGATGAACTACGGGACCGAATATCGGCAACAGCTATCCGGCGGCAATCTACACCCCGCCAATTCGCCGCGACGCTGGCGGCAATCATTGTCACGCCGGATGAAGCCGCAACGCTGCACATCGGGGATAGCGCCGTTGTGGGCCGGAAAGGCACCGAATGGGATGTACTGTGCTGGCCCGAGAATGGCGAGTATGCGTCCAGCACCTACTTTGTCACCGATGATCCCGAACCGCGCCTGAACATCACCCGCCACCCGAGCGGACACGATGCATTCGCGCTATTTTCCGATGGTGTTGGCGATCTGGCGTTGTCACATCTGGAGCAGGCCGCGCACCCCCGCTTCTTCGACCCCATGTTCCGCCCGGTTGATGCCGCATCGGGCGAGGGACGGCTTGTCGATCTATCGGAAAAGCTGGCCACATACCTTGCCGGACCATCGGTCTGCGAACGCACCGACGATGACAAGACACTCATTCTCATTTCCGGGGGCTGACCGTGCAAGAAGTCGTCATCGGAAAGGATCGGGTTTCAGTTGCCGAATTAATCGGCAAGGGTGGCGAAGGCGAAGTCTACGCGATCAAAGGCCGCTCCGGGCAGGCCGTCAAAATCTACAACACCGGCTTGCGTGCCAATCGAGAAGACAAGATTCGGGTGATGGTAGGCGAGGGACTCGCCGTCAAGACCGACCTTGTTGCCTACCCCAGCGAGGTCGTGACTGACCGTCGCGGCAACTTTCTTGGGTTCGTCATGCGGCTTGTGTCGGACTATCGCCCACTGCATGAACTATACAGCCCGAAGTCTCGCCAGCGCCATTTCCCAAAGTCTGATTGTCGGTTCATCGTCCATGCTGCGCTGAACGTCGCCCGCGCTGTTGGGAGAGTGCACCAGACGGGATGTGTAATCGGCGATCTGAACCATTCCGGCGTGCTTGTGGCTCAAGATGGAACCGTTGCCCTAATCGACGCAGATAGCTTCCAGTTCAGCTTGAACGGCAGGTCATATCCTTGTGTCGTCGGCGTTCCTGACTTCACGCCTCCCGAGCTACACGGGAAGAACCTCGCGTCCGTTCAGCGCACCATAGAGCACGATAACTTCGGGCTGGCAGTTGCGATCTTCCACCTGCTGTTCATGGGCCGTCATCCCTATGCCGGGCGCTACAAGGGACCGGACATTTCCATAGGGGAGGCAATTGCCCAAAATCGTTTTGCCTTCTCGCTAACTCGGCAAGCGGCAACACAGACAACTCCGCCACCCGGTGCACCGACACTCGACATATTCCCGGATTCTATTTCCCGCGCATTCGAAAACGCATTCGGACTGACACCAGGCGCGCGTCCGAGTGCGCTGGACTGGATTCAAGCCCTGAACACTCTCGAAGGCTCACTGAACCGCTGTAGCAAGGTCAAGACGCACTATTACCCCAGCGCCGCCGGTAGTTGTGTCTGGTGTAAACTGGCCGGCATCAGCGGCTTTGACATGTTCCCGGACCTGACCGCCGTGGAACCGAATATCCTGACCGATGCGCCCGGCACGGAACAGGCAATCCGCGAGATTCTGGCATTCCGGTTCCCAACGGTCGCGGACTTGCTTCCGGCTGCGTCTGCGCCGCGCAGTGCCAGCAATGCACTGCGCGAAGCAAGGAGCGGAAAGCGAGGGCGGGCACTCATGGGCTTGTTGATGATGGGCGGTGCGGTAGCGGGTTTCATCTACGCCGCCCCGGCGTGGTTTGTGTGGATCGGGCTGGCAATCTGGGGGTGGTTCACATTCTCCAACCATGAAGTTGAAACTGGCCCGTTTCAACAGGCCTTCAAGGATGCCGATGAACGCGTGCAGCGCGAGTTGAATGCCTTTGTTCAGCGCAACAACATGACTGAGGTTGTGAAGGTGCGCGCCGATTTGGACGCCACAATCGCCGCCTATAAGGGCCATGACGATGCACTCGCTCGCGAACTCATGGTGATGAAGTCCAACCGGGAGGCGCGCCAGCGACATGCCTATCTTGACCGTTTTTCCGTCCGGCGCTCGAATATCTCAGGTATCGGCCCGGCGAAAACGGCAACGCTGATTTCCTTTGGAATCGAGACCGCCGCCGATGTGAATCGTTCCGCTGTTCTGCGGGTGCCGGGGTTCGGTGACGTGATGACCGGCAGGCTGGTGGCATGGCGGCGCGGACATGAATCCCGTTTCAAGTATGAACGGACGCCAAACTCTCAGGACGTTGCCGATGAAAGGGCATTACGTGGGCGGTTCGCGGTAGAAAAGGCGAAGCTGGAATCCACGATCCGCAACGGGCTGGGCACCCTGAGAAATGCCAAGGCCCGGTTGGACGCATTGCCCGCCAAGGCCCGAGGCGATAGGGCGCTGACCGACGCGCTTGCCACTCGCGCCCAAGCTGAACAAGATCTGCGAGAGTTGGGAGCAACGGTTCCGGCCTCTACCGTGGCGCTGACGGTGACGCCACCACAGCGACCAGCACCACAATCAGCTGGAACACCCCGCGTCACCACACCCACGCCGCCGCATGTGACCGCCACAACCGGCACGTCAACCTGCCCGCGTTGTGGAGCCCCAATGGTGCGCAGAACGGCGCGCCGTGGCCGGAATGTAGGCGGGCAATTCTGGGGCTGCTCGCGGTATCCTCGGTGCAAAGGAACGCGAAACCTCTAGTTCGCTCCATAGACTTGAACGGTTGCACACATTTTAGAGCTGCCGTTTTCGGAAGTTTTCGAAATGAAAGCCGAGGCTCTTGGGGGAGACTTCATCGGAAACGGTCTTGCCGCGAAGGCTCTGGTAATCCGGAGATTCAATGTGGTCTGAAACCTCAATTTTCTTGGTCTCGGGGTTGATCGAAATCAGGTGCGCATCAAAGAGTTTGTGAATGTCACTTCTCAATAGAAGACCATTCTCGGGCCTGTCACGGTCGGCAAACCGTTCCGCATAGGGGATGATGTGGGCGGCTTCCAGAACCGAAAGCTCGCTCGTGCCGGTGATCGCGCAGCAGTTTGGGCGCTTGCTCAAAAGGGCCTGCCGGAACGCGCTCTGGTATCGACGCAGGACCATTTGGCGAAGGGCGGTGGCGTCTTCGATCTTCTCGAGGTTCAGGGGTTCGTGCGGGTCCGGGTTCTGGTTCTCATATTCCGCGATCTTGTGGGCCTTCTCCCGAACGGCGGACAAAAGCGAGTCCACGTCGCTATCCGAGATCGGCCAAACCCGGCTGTGGCGGCTCGCTCCGACACTGGAAATGAAAGTCCCGTCATACTTGTGCGCCGCCAAGAGTTCCTTCCCAACGGGGCGCGCGAAGAACACGGCGTCAAGCACCTGGGCGCGACGATCCGGCTGCATGGGGCCGAACTCGACCACGGCCGTCAAGCCTCGCCCGCGCTCGCCGTCCTTCCCCTGTTCATGCAGCCATACGAGGCCCCGGAAGCCCTTGGACAGAATCTCGTCGGCATAGCTGTTCTCTTTGCGAAGCTCGGGCAGGGCTGCGTCCCGACCGACCCAGCTTTCGGCTGCGGACCGAACACCGTGCTCTCCGAATAGGTCAATTGCGCTGGATTTGACGAAGAACTGAATATCCTGCCGCTGGAACTGATTCACCTTGGTCGCACCAAGCTTCAACCGCTCCTGTGCGGCGGCGATCACGTCAGGGGTGAACCGATCCGGGTATTTGAGCACCAAGGCTTCATAGCTCTGATCCGGGTCAATCTCCTCGAACCCGGCGGAGGCGTTCAAGACCCGGCTGGAAATCATCTCTTCCGGGCCTTTCGCCCTTATGTCCCGGGGTTCATACCCGAGGCCCGCGCGTTGGCCTTGGCTTCGCTTGACCTCTTGCCAATGATCGTAGACTCGGGCGAGATCGTTTTCCAACGGATCGGCGCTGCCTCTGAGGGCTTCCATGACTTCAGACATGCGGCTCCCTGCACTCGGCTCCCCGGGGCGAGTTATTCAGGATTTCGGCAAACGCTCGGAAATTCAAATGGAAATCGGCTGTCCGGCGGTGAAGTCGCCCAAGGCGGCGGCCTTCGCCATGCGCAATGTCGTGAAGTGTTGAATCGTGCTCGCGGTGGCGATTCCGTGGCGATTTAGGCCAAAAGACGAGGGGGCGGTTGAAGCGATCTATCGCCTATATCTCGGATTTTATTGAGAGGTTCTTGCTCCGACGGTAGTGATCGAAACTACGACCAATTGATCGACAGTCAGCTTTATCGGATTGCATTGGACTTTGCGCGGCAAGGAAGCATGCATGCTGTCGGGACCGGCGGCGCCCGCATGTGTGCAGCCGGCCCCGGCCCGGCCTCCGCATCGCGGTCCGGGCTTCTCCTGGTGACAGCGCCAGCATCGGGCCGGCGCGGGAACGAAACCACGGAGACCGACCATGACCAAGCTCAATGACAAGCATATCGCCATCCTCGCCAACGCGGCAAACCGTACTGACGGCTGCGTGCTGCCGCTGCCGGAAGACATGCGACTGCAGGGCGGCGCACTCACCGCCGTGCTTCGGTCTCTGGAGCGCCGCGGCCTTGTGGAGCGCTCACCGGACGACGTCTGGACCATCACCGAGGCCGGTCGTGCAGCGGTCCCGGGAACGGTCGCGACCGACGCCGACGAGAGCGAAGAAGAGAACACGGCGCCGCAAGTCGCGACCGCGGACCCGAATGCAGGTGAGAACCATGACGCCCCGGCGCCGCTCTTCCGCCCGGGCACGCGGCAGGCGCAGGTCCTCGACCTCCTGCAGCGGGAAGAGGGCGCCGACATCGACGAGATGATGCAGCTCACCGGCTGGCAGCCGCACAGCGTCCGGGCGGTGCTGACGGGCTTCCGCAAACGCGGCGTGGACGTGACCCGCACCAAGGAAGGCAACGGCGTCAGCGTCTATCGGGCTCAGCTGCCGGCCAGCGCGGACGCGATGGCTGACTGAGGGCGCCGCGACCATGCGAAGGGACAACTCCATCCGCGCGGGCGGCAGCGGCAACGTTGCCGCTGCCGCCCGCGACACGATTCCGAGGCCGTCCCCTTCCGATGCCGCAGCCGGCGCGGCGTCATCGGTCGCTGCGCAAACGCCAGCAGGAACCTTTGACGCCCGCGTCCGGGCCATGTCCCGCGACGAGCTTGCCGTGCTCTGGCAGCGGCGCTGGCGGCGCCCGCCGCCGAAGGGTCTCAGCCGCCGGCTGCTGGAATACAACGCCGCATGGCTGCTGCAGGCTGAAGCGCAGGGCGGGCTGACGGCCGCAACCCAACGCCGTCTCGACACGCTGGCGAGCGCCAGCCAGAGCAACGGCGATGGCGCAGCGGAAGGCCGACGACACCACGGCAATGATGACCGCAGGACGCCGCGCCGCGCCCTCCGTCCCGGCAGCCGGCTGGTCCGCCAGTGGCAGGGCCGCAGCCATGTCGTCGAAGTCATCGTTGGCGGGTTCGCCTATAGGGGGCGGTCATACACCTCCCTCACCGCCATCGCTTTTGAGATCACAGGCGCGCGCTGGTCCGGCCCGCGATTCTTCGGACTGAATGCCCCTGCACCGGAGAGGAAGTCCGTCAGGAACGGAGAAAAGCGGCACTCAGACGGCAAGGGAGGTCTCGCCGCTGCGATGCACGGGGGGCAGGGCGAGAGCGATGGCTGAGCGCGGACGGCGGGAGGGCAATGGGTCGACGGCTCGGGGCGGGAAGCTCGACCGTTCATCGCTCGGCGGTTCAACGCGTACCGTTGGAGGCAGCCGTTCTGTCCGCTGCGCCATCTACACGAGGAAGTCCACCGAGGAGGGGCTGGAGCAGGCCTTCAACTCGCTGGGTGCTCAGCAGGAAGCCTGCGCCGCCTATATCCGCAGCCAGCAGCAAGAGGGCTGGAAGGAACTGCCCGCCCGCTACGACGATGGCGGCTTCTCCGGCGGTTCGATGGAACGGCCGGCACTGGCGGTGCTGCTGGACGACATCCGGGCCGGCCGCATCGACACGGTCGTCGTCTACAAGGTCGACCGGTTGACCCGCTCGCTCGCCGACTTCGCCAGGATCGTCGAGCTGTTCGAGAACCACGGCGTCTCCTTCGTTTCGGTCACCCAGCAGTTCAACACCACCACCTCCATGGGACGGCTGACGCTGAACGTGCTGCTCTCCTTCGCCCAGTTCGAGCGGGAGGTCACCGCCGAGCGTATTCGCGACAAGATCGCCGCCTCCAAAGCCAAGGGCATGTGGATGGGCGGCGCCGTGCCGATCGGCTACCGGGTCGAGGACCGCAAACTGGTCATCGACCCGGACGCAGCGGCGACCGTCCGGCGCATCTTCGGTCACTATCTGGAACTCGGGTCGGTCAGGGACGTGAAGGCCGCCTGCGACCGGGACGGCATCGCGACCGCCACCCGGACCAGCCGCTCGGGCCGCACGACCGGCGGCGGGAGCTTCAGTCGCGGCCATCTCTACTGGCTGCTCAGGAACCCGATCTACATCGGACGCGTGAAGCATCGCGGCCAGACATTCGATGGCGAGCACGAGCCGATCGTCGACATGGCCAAGTGGGAGGCGGTGCAGGCGATGCTCGACCGCCATGCGAAGCACAGACAGGCGGCGGTCAATCTCCCCTCCCCGTCTCACCTGTTGAAAGGCCGGCTGTTCGACGAGGCCGGCGAGCCGCTCTATGCCACCCAGGCCAGCAAGCAGGGCCAGCGCTACTTCTACTACACCTCCAAGCATCTGGTGACGCGCAGGGGAACCAACGGCGCCGGCTGGAGATTGCCCGCGCCGGCATTCGACAAGCTGATTATCGACCAGCTCGAGGCCCTGCTGCGCGACCCGCTGCGGGTGATGGACCTACTGGTATCCGAACATGACGACAGCATCGAAGTGACACGAGCTATCGATGCGGCCAACCGTGCAGCCGATGTCCTGACCGGCACGGACGGCAATGCGCGTCGGCGGATGCTCGATGCCCTGCTCGAACGCGTCGAGCTCCGGGAGAGCGGCATCGCCGTCCGTCTTCGACCTTCCGCCGTCGATTGCGGGTCTGACCCCGAAGGCCCGAGGGCCGGAGTCTCGGGCGATGGCGAATGGACCGAAGCCGTGGCCGTCGAGCTGCCGGTCCAGCTGACGCGACGCGCCAATGGCAGCCGCATCGTCCTAGCCGACCGCGAACAGGAAACCGGCGGGCCCGACCCGAAGCTCGTTCAACTGGTCGCGGACGCGCATCGCTGGAACCGGATGCTGGCGGAAGGCGATGTCATCTCACTGCGGGAGCTTGCCAAGCACGAACGGCTCGATACCAGTGACGTCAGCAGGGCGCTCAACCTCGCGTACCTGGCGCCCGACATCATCGAAGCCATTCTCGATGGCCGTCAGCCCGCAGGTCTGACGGCGAGGAAGCTCAAGCGGATGAACGAACTGCCGCTCGACTGGACCGCGCAACGCAAGATGCTTGGCTTCCCGGCCTGACCATATTGTTGCTCACCGCTGCCCGATGGTTTGGACCCCGAAATCGGCCAGTAGAGACACTCCCGCATTCAGCCGGAAATCGTCTCCCCTTCGGCGTCTCCCGGGAATCCAATCGCCGCCACGAGGCCCGCAAAGCCGGCAAAGCCGCGGGTCTCCGCCGGGACGCAGTGTGGACATGGGTTCGCGGAAGACCGGATGGTGGGCGATACTGGACTTGAACCAGTGACCCCTGCGATGTGAACACAGTGCTCTACCAGCTGAGCTAATCGCCCCTACCGAGGCGCGGGATATAGGTTCGTCCGGCCGCGCCTGTCAAGCGCGAACGCCGCCGCCGCGCGCCCGTCACGGCCCATTATACGGTTGCGCGCGCGCGATCCCCTGTCATATGTGGGAACAGCCCCCGCGAAGGGGGCCGGAACAACAAGACGCGAACGATACTGGGGATGGAAATGGCGCGGGCGTTTGTCTTTCCGGGACAGGGCTCTCAGGCGGTGGGCATGGGCGGCGAACTCGCGAACGCGTTCCGTCCCGCGCGGGAGGTCTTCGAGGAAGTCGACGAGGCCCTGGGCCAGCATCTCTTCCGCCTGATGCAGGACGGCCCCGAACAGGAACTGGTCCTGACCGAGAACGCCCAGCCGGCGCTGATGGCCGTGTCGATGGCGGTCATGCGGGTGTTGGAGACGGAAGCCGGACTGGACATCGCGAAGGCGGCGAAATTCGTCGCCGGACATTCGCTGGGCGAGTATTCGGCGCTGGCCGCGGCCGGCGCGCTGGAACTGCCCGACGCCGCGCGGCTGCTGAAGCGCCGCGGCCTGGCCATGCAGCGCGCCGTTCCCGTCGGCGAGGGCGCCATGGCGGCGCTGCTGGGGCTCAGCCTGGAGGACGCCGCCGCGGTCGCCGAGGAAGCCGCGCAGGGCGAGGTCTGCAGCCCCGCCAACGACAACGCCAGCGGCCAGGTGGTGATATCCGGCTCGACCTCGGCGATCGACCGTGCGGTCGAGATCGCCAGGGGCCGGGGCGCGAAGAAAGCCATGCGCCTGAACGTCTCCGCGCCGTTCCACTGCGCCATGATGCGGCCCGCGGCCGAGGAGATGGAGACCGCGCTGGCCGAGGTCGCGATCGCCGCTCCGGCCGTGCCGCTTGTGGCCAATGTCACCGCCGAACCGGTCAGCGAGCCCGAACGCATCCGCGCCCTGCTGGTACAGCAGGTCACCGCCATGGTGCGCTGGCGCGAATCGGTGCTCTACATGAAGGAACAGGGCGTGGACGAACTGCTGGAAATCGGCGCGGGCAAGGTGCTGGCCACCATGACCCGGCGCATCGACCGCGACGTCCAGGCCAGCGCCGTCAACACGCCCGAGGATATCGAGCGGCTCGTCGGCTCGCTCTGACCCACGGCAAGGCAAGGGGACCCGCATGTTCGATCTGACTGGCAAGACCGCCCTGGTGACCGGCGCCTCCGGCGGCATCGGCCGCGCGGTCGCCGAAGCGCTGCACGGGGCCGGCGCCACCGTGGGCCTGCACGGCACCCGCGAAGCGGTGCTGAAGGAAGTCGCCGACGCGCTGGGCGGGCGGGCCCACGTGCTGCCCGCCAATCTGGGCGAGGCCGGCGCGCCCGCGGACCTGGCCAAGGCCGCGGAGGCGGCGATGGGCCAGGTCGACATCCTGGTCAACAACGCCGGCATCACCCGCGACAACCTGGCGATGCGCCTCAAGGACGAGGACTGGGACGCGGTGATCCGGGTCAATCTCAACGCCGGCTTCCAGCTCGCCAGGGCACTGCTCCGGGGCATGATGAAGCGCCGCCACGGCCGTATCGTCTCCATCACCTCGATTGTCGGCCAGACCGGCAATCCGGGCCAGACCAACTACGCCGCCGCCAAGGCAGGCACCGTCGGCTGGTCCAAGTCCCTGGCCCAGGAAGTGGCCAGCCGCGGCATCACCGTGAACTGCCTGGCGCCGGGCTTCATCGAGACGGCGATGACCGCCGACCTGCCCGACGAACAGAAGGCGAAGCTGAACGAAGCCATTCCGGCCGGCCGCATGGGTACGGGCGCCGACATCGCCGCGGGCGTGATCTATCTGGCCTCCGACGAGGCCGCCTACGTCACTGGTCAGACGCTGCACATCAATGGCGGAATGGCAATGATATGATGGGAATTACCGGTGATTCGACGGCCTGCGGTGCGCTTCCCCTGTTCTGGAAAGTGTGTTAAGAGCCGCCGGATTTCGGCACGGAACAGCCTTCAGTACGTGCGCAGGACGGGCTCGAACGCCCGGCGTACCGGGGACCTTCAACAGAGACAAACCGAACCGTAAGAGCAAAGGGAACGGACCATGAGCGACATCGCGGACCGCGTGAAGAAGATCGTTGTCGAGCACCTCGGCGTGGAAGAAGACAAGGTCAAGGAACAGGCCCACTTCATCGACGACCTCGGCGCCGACAGCCTGGACACCGTCGAGCTGGTGATGGCGTTCGAGGAAGAATTCGGCATCGAGATCCCGGACGACGCCGCCGAGAACATCCAGACCGTCAAGGACGCGATCGACTACATCTCCGCGAACACCTGAGCGAGAAGAGGTTTCGGAACCCGATATGCGTCGAGTAGTCGTTACGGGGCTGGGGGCGGTCACGCCTCTGGCCTGCGGAGTGGAGGAAACGTGGTCCCGCCTGCTGAAGGGTGAATCGGGCTCCGCCACGATCGCCAAGTTCGAGACATCCGACCTGGCGACCAACTATGGCTGCGAGGTCAAGCCGAAGAGCGACGACCGGCCGGACGGCTTCGATCCCGACGAATGGGTCGAGCCGAAGGAACAGCGGCGCGTCGACGAGTTCATCGTCTACGGCCTGGCGGCCGCCAAGCAGGCGCTGCGTGACGCGGGCTACACGGCGGATACCGAGGAACAGCAGTTCCGCACCGGCGTCCTGGTGGGTTCGGGCATCGGCGGGCTCTCCGGCATCGCCGAGGGCGCGATGACGATGGAGACTCGCGGGCCGCGGCGGCTCTCACCGTTCTTCATTCCCGGGCGGCTGATCAACCTGCTGTCGGGCTACATCTCCATCGAGCACCAGTTCAAGGGTCCGAACCACGCTGTGGTGACGGCCTGCTCGACGGGCGCGCACGCCATCGGCGACGCCGCCCGCATCATCGCCCTCGACGACGCCGACGTGATGGTCGCCGGCGGCGCCGAAGCCGCGCTGAGCCGCCTGGGCATCGCCGGCTTCGCCGCCGCCAAGGCGCTCTCGACCGGCTACAAGGATACGCCGGAGCGGGCCAGCCGCCCCTGGGACCGGGGCCGCGACGGCTTCGTCATGGGCGAGGGTTCCGGCATCGTCGTGCTCGAGGAACTGGAGCACGCGAAAGCCCGCGGCGCGAAGATCTACGGCGAGGTCATCGGCTATGGCATGTCGGGCGACGCCTATCACATCACGGCGCCTTCCGAAGACGGCTCGGGCGCTTATCGCTGCATGCAGGCGGCGGTGAAGCGCGCCGGCATCTCGGCCGCCGACATCGACTACGTCAACGCCCACGGCACGTCGACGCCGCGCGGCGACGAGATCGAGATCAGAGCCATCCGGCGCCTCATGGGCGATGGCGCCCAGACCAGCACCATGTCGTCGACCAAGTCGTCAATCGGTCATCTGCTTGGCGCCGCGGGCAGCGTAGAGGCCATCTTCTGCCTGCTCGCCCTGCGCGACCAGGTGGCCCCGCCGACCCTCAATCTCGACGATCCGGACGAAGCCACCCAGGGGCTCGACCTCGCCCCGTTCCAGCCGCGCGAGCGGAAGATCGACGTGGCGCTGTCCAATTCCTTCGGCTTCGGCGGCACCAACGCCAGTCTGATCTTCAGACGCCTGAACTAGGCCGCGGTCCGTGAGGACGGCGCTGCGTCTGGCCCTGCTTCTCGCCGTGATCGCCGTTTTCGGCGCGGCGGTCGCAGGCTGGCTGGGCTGGGAACGCTACAACGAACCGGGACCGTTGGCGGAAGCCGCCACCGTCATCATCCAACCCGGCGACGGACCGCGTCGGATCGCGTCGAAACTGGACGCCGCCGGGGTCATCGGGGATCCGATGCTGTTTATCGCCGCGGTCCGCCTCACCGAACGGGGCGGCCGCCTGAAGGCCGGCGAATTCCGCTTCGAAGCCGGAACCAGCATGCGCACGGTGATCGGCGACATCGTCGCCGGCCGCACGGTCGTCCGCCGCATCACGGTGCCGGAGGGCCTGACCTCCTGGCAGATTGCAGCCCTGCTCGACGACGCGCCGGCCCTGGACGGCGAGACGCCCGTGGCCGAGGAAGGGGCGTTGCTGCCGGAAACCTACCATTACAGTCATGGCGACAGCCGGGCGGCGATCGTGGAACGCATGCGCGCCGCGCGCGACGCGGCCCTGGCCGACCTGTGGGCCGGGCGCGCCGAAGGACTGCCGCTGCGGACACCCGGGGAGGCCGTCATCCTCGCCTCCATCGTCGAGAAGGAAACCGGCGTCGCCGGGGAGCGCCCGCGGGTCGCGGCGGTGTTCGTCAATCGCCTGCGCAAGGGCATGCGGCTGCAGTCCGACCCGACCGTGATCTACGCGCTGACGGAGGGCAAGGCCGATCTCGGCCGGCCGCTCAGCCGCGCGGACCTGAAGACCGATTCCCCCTACAATACCTACGCCGTGAAGGGTCTGCCGCCGACAGCCATTGCGAACCCGGGACGAGCGGCGCTGGAGGCGGTTCTTAATCCTTCGCAAACGAACGAACTCTACTTTGTGGCCGATGGATCCGGGGGGCACGCGTTCGCGAAAACCCTGGCTGAGCACAATCGAAACGTGAGACGTTGGCGCCGGCTGCAGCGAGAGAACGAGTAGGCTTCGGACGGGACGGCGGCGGCGCTTCCGGCAAGGCAATGGTGACCGACCGTCAGATCGACCGAAACGACGTATCCGTGATCCACGCGCTGGACGCCCTGGGTCATGCGGCCGCGCTGTTCGACGCCGAGGACCGGTTGGTCGCCTGCAACCAGGCCTATCAACAACTCTGGCAGGAAATGGCCGACGGCATCCGGCCGGGCATGTCCTATCGCGAACTCTGCGAAATCGCCTGGGACAGCGGCGTGGTGCCCCGACGCTCGCTTCAGCGCGCCGAATGGCTGGATCTGGTCCACAGCCAGCACCTCACGATGGACACCCCCGTCGACCGGCTGAGTTCGGATGGCCGCTATCTGCGTTTCATCAACCGCGAGCTGCCGGAAGGCGGTATCCTGGCGCTGGTTTCCGACGTCAGCGACGAGCGGGCCGCCGAGAGCCGGGCCCGTCACGAAGCCAGGGTGCTGCGCGAGTTTTCCCGCGCCACTGCCGACTGGGTCTGGGAGACCGATGCCGAGCACCGCTTCGTCCGGCCCGCGCACGCCGACGCGGAGAGCGGCCGCCTGACGGAAGCCCTGCTGGGCAGGACCCGCTGGGAAGCCGCCGGCGATCCGGACACCCGCACAGAGTTCTGGCGGACCCACCGCGCGGTGCTGGATCGTCACGAACCGTTCCGCGAATTCCGCTACGAGCTCGACCGCGGCGATGGCGACCGGCGGCGCGTGCGCGTCGGCGGTGTGCCGGTCTTCGATGTGCATGGCGTCTTCACCGGCTATCGCGGCACGGGCATCGACGAGAGCGCCCTGGCAGACGCCGACGCCCGCGCCAACCGGGCGGAGGCGGAACTGCGCGATGCGATGGAGGGCCTCGACCAGGGCGTCATTCTCTTTGATGCCGACGGCCGCGTCGAACTGTGGAACCGGTCCTTCGAGGAGGTGTTCGAGAAACGCCTCGAGCTGTTCCGCGGCATGCCCTTCGCCGAGCTGCTGGCTGGTATGGCATCCACGGGGCTGGTCGCCGGCGCGCGCGATACCGGAGAATGGGTGCGCGAGCGCCTGTCGGTGCCGCGTCCGGTACCCGAACTGCGGGAGCGTCAGATCGGCAGTCGCTGGTTTCAGCTCCGCGAGAGCGGCACGGGCGCCGGCGGCATGGTCCATGTCTACTCGGAGATTTCCGCGCTGAAGCGACAGCAGACCGAACTGCTGGCGGCGCGGACGCAACTGGAGGAGCGGGTCCAGCAACGCACGCGTTCTCTCGCCGCCGCCTTCGATCGCGTGCGTGCCGAAATCCGGGAGCGCACCGACACAGCCGAACGCCTTCGCGAGAGCGAGCAGAAGTTCCGCGCCATCACGGAAGGCTCGATACAGGGCATCTTCGTCCACAAGAACCTGCGGCCGCTCTACGCCAACGCCACCATGGCGCGGATGCTGGGTTTCGACGACGCCGACCAGCTGACCGCCCTGGACAGCGTCACGGAATTCTTCTCGGCGGAAGACCGCGAGCTTCTGGTCCGCCGAACGCACGAACGCTCTGCCGGCCTGGCGCCACCGGCGCGCTACGACGTGCGCTACCGCCGCCGGAACGGCGAGACCTTCTGGGTCGAGCTGTTCGTGTCGGAACTGATGTGGGACGGCCAGCCGGCCATCCTGGTCACGGCCGTCGACATCGACGAGCGCCGCCGGGCGGAGGATGCCCTGCGGAACGCGGAGCGCGACTACCGCAACATCTTCGTCAACGCCACCGAAGGAATCTACCGCACGAGCCTGGATGGCCGGGCGCTCAGGGCCAATCCCGCGCTGGTGGAGCTGAACGGCTACGAGAGCGAGGAAGCCCTGCTGGCCGACGTCAACGATCTGGAAAGCCGCTGGTACGTGGAGCCGGGACGCCGCACGGAGTTCAAGGGCGAGATCGAGGCCCATGGCCAGGTCACCGAGTTCGTCTCGGAGGTCTACCGCTACCGGACCCGCGAACGGCTATGGGTGTCGGAAAACGCGCGGCTGGTGCGCGACGAGGACGGCAATCCGCTCTACTACGAGGGCAGCGTCCGCGACATCACCGAACAGCGTACGGCCCAGGCGGACCTGCTTGAAGCCAAGAACGAGGCCGAACGGGCAAACCAGGCCAAGACCCAGTTCCTCGCCAAGATGAGCCACGAACTGCGCACCCCGCTCAACGCCATCATCGGCTTCTCGGAGATCCTGCAGCAGCAGATCTTCGGCGAGATCGGCAATGCGCGCTATCTGACCTACGCCGCCGACATCGCCGAGAGCGGCCGGCATCTGCTGGATCTGATCAACGATCTGCTCGACCTCTCCAAGATCGAGGCCGGCGCATTCGCCATCCGCCGGGAACCCGTCGATCTCGACGCCCTGGTGGCGGAATGCCTGGATATCGTGCGGCCCATGGCGGATCGCTCCCGCATCGCCCTCGCGCCCCCTGCCCTTCCGGCGCCACCCGGCCTGCGCGCCGACCGCCGGGCCATGAAGCAGATTCTGCTGAACATCCTTTCCAATGCCGTGAAGTTCAACCGCGAGGGCGGCCGGGTCAGCGTGACCTGTTCTCTCGAAGGCGGCGAGTACGCGATCGTGGTGGGCGACGAGGGGGTCGGCATCGCCCGCGAGGACATGCGGCGCATCTTCGAGCCGTTCGGCCAGATCGAGAACCAGATGGTGGCCGGCCACAAGGGCACGGGCCTCGGCCTGCCCATCGTCCAGGCGCTGGTGGACCTGCATGGCGGACGTGTCGCCGTCGACAGCCGCCCCGGCTCCGGCACACGGGTGACACTCACCTTCCCCGCCGACGCTTGATCGATCGCGGGCGCAGGTTAACTTGACCCGGCATTTCGACGCCGATTCTGAGGTTGCCCGCCCATGACGCTCGCCAGCATGACAGGATTCGCCCGCACCGAAGGGACCGCCGAGGGCTGGACCTGGACCTGGGAGCTGCGCTCGGTCAACGGCCGTGGCCTGGATGTGCGGCTGCGCCTGCCCGCCGAGGTGGGTGGGCTGGAATCGGCCGCGCGGCAGGCCGCCCAGTCGGCCTTCGCGCGCGGCAATGTCACCGTCAACCTGCAGATGGAACAGGCCGGCGGAGCCGAAGGCTACCGCGTCAACACGGCGTGGCTGAATACCCTGCTGGACACCGCGCGTGCGCTGGCGCCGGAGGCCGAAGTTCGCCCCGATCAACTGCTCTCGGCGCGCGGCGTCATCGAAACCGCCACGGCGGCCCAGGACGCCGGACAGGCTGAGCGGCGCGACGCCGAGGTCCTGGCATCGCTGGAACAGGCCGTGACGGCGCTGGACCGGTCCCGGCGCACCGAGGGCGCGCGCCTTGCCGAAATCCTCGGCGCGCTGATCGTCGACATCGAGACCCTGATCGCCCGTGCGGCGGCGACCGAAGGTGCCCGCGGCGGGCAGCGCGCGGCGCGGCTCCGGACCGTCCTGGCCGAACTGCTGGAAGCGGACCCGCCGGTCAGCGAGGAGCGGCTGACGCAGGAACTGGCTCTGCAGGCCGCACGCGCCGACGTACGCGAGGAACTGGACCGCCTGAAGGCCCATGTCGCCCAGGCGCATGAACTGCTCGCCGCAGAAGAGCCGGTCGGACGCCGGCTCGACTTCCTGGCCCAGGAGTTCAACCGCGAGGCCAATACCCTCTGTTCGAAGTCCTCGGACATCGAACTGACCCGCATCGGCATGGACCTGAAGGTCGCCATCGACCGCATGCGCGAGCAGGTGCAGAACGTTGAGTGAGGCCGGAAGAATGACGCGCCGGGGGTTGATGCTCGTCCTGTCCTCCCCTTCGGGTGCCGGCAAGACCACGATCTCGAGGCGGCTGCTGGAGGACGAGCGCGACCTCAGCATGTCGGTCTCCGTCACGACCAGACCGAAGCGACAGGGCGAAGTCGAGGGCCGGGACTACTACTTCGTCGACCGAGGAACCTTCGACAACATGGTCAGGGACAACGCGCTGCTGGAGCACGCCACGGTCTTCGACAACAGCTACGGCACCCCGGCGGGACCCGTCGAGGACGCTCTCAAGGCTGGCAGGGACGTCCTCTTCGACGTCGACTGGCAGGGCGCGCAACAGATGAAGCAGCGCCGCGAGACCGACATCGTCAGCGTGTTCATCCTGCCCCCCAGCACCGCGGAACTCGAGCGGCGGCTGCGCACCCGGGGCCGCGACCCCGATGACGTCGTGAAGCGGCGCATGGCCAAGGCGGCCGACGAGATCAGCCATTATGACGGCTACGACTACGTGGTCGTGAACGACGACCTGGAACGCTGCCTGACGCAGATCCGCGCGATCCTGGTCGCCGAACGGGTGCGGCGTCAGCGGCAGCCGGGACTAGCGGATTTCGTCGAGAAGCTCACCAGGCCCTATCGCGGCGACTGAAGCGTCCGGGCGAGGGCGCAGAACTCCTCGACAGTCAGCGTCTCTGCACGGCGGCGCGGATCGATGCCGGCCTCGCCGAGCCAGGCTTCCGCGTCCGGCCTCAGCCCCTTCAGGCTCTGACGCAGCATCTTGCGGCGCTGGTTGAAGGCCGCCGCGACCACCCGCGACAGCGTGCCGGCGTCGGCCGGGGCCAGCGCCTCGGTCCGGGGCGTCAGGCCGACAACCGCCGAGGTGACCTTGGGCGGCGGCGTGAAGGCGCGCGGCGGCAGATCGAACAGCACACGCGTACTCCAGCGCCAGTTGGCCATCACCGCGAGCCGGCCATAGTGCTTCGTACCCGGACGGGCGGCGATGCGCTCGGCGACCTCGCGCTGGAACATCAGGGTCATGGAGCCGAAATGATCCGGCCGGGCCAGCCAGCGGAACAGCAGCGGCGTACCGACATTGTAGGGCAGATTGGCGATGATCGCTGCGCCCGGCCGCACGAGTTCGGCGGCTTCCGTCTCCAGGGCGTCGGCGCGGATGACCTCCAGCCGTCCCGGATAGACCGCCGCCAGCTGCGCCAGGGCAGCGATGCAACGCTCGTCCTTCTCCACGGCCACCACCCGAGCCGCGTCCGTCTCCAGCAGCGCGCGGGTCAGCCCGCCGGGCCCGGGCCCGACCTCAAGCACGTCCCGGCCCGTCAGAACGCCTGCGGCGCGGGCGATCTTGTCGGTGATGTTGAGGTCGAGCAGGAAATGCTGGCCCAGTCCCTTGCGCGCGTCCAGACCGTGGCGGCGGATCACCTCGCGCAGCGGCGGCAGACCCGGAACGCTCATCCCCGTCTGTGGCCGGCGATCTCGCCCGCCAGACGGATCGCCGAGATGAGGCTGTGGGGCCGGGCGACGCCGCGCCCGGCAATGTCGAAGGCGGTGCCGTGGTCAGGCGAGGTCCGCACGATGGGCAGGCCCAGCGTGACGTTGACCGCGCTGTCGAAATCCAGCGCCTTGACCGGGATCAGAGCCTGGTCATGATACATGCAGATGGCGGCATCGTACTCGGCCCGCGCCGGCGCATGGAACATGGTGTCCGCCGGCAGAGGACCGACGACGCTGTCGCCGCCCCGCGCCAGCTCGGCCACCGCGGGCGCGATGATGTCGATGTCTTCACGGCCCAGGGCGCCGTTCTCCCCGGCATGGGGATTGAGTCCGGCGAACGCCAGCCGCGGACGGTCGATGCCGAAGTCGTCCCGCAGGGTCCGGAGCACGATGCGGCCGATGGCGACGAGATCGCCGCCTTTCAGCGCCCGCACGGCATCGGCCAGCGGCAGGTGGATCGTCGCAGGGACGACCCGGAGGCTGGGACCGGCGAGCATCATCACCGCGCGCGCGCCGCCGCAGAGATGGCCGATGAACTCGGTATGGCCCGGATGGGTGAAGCCCGCCCGGTAGAGCTCGGCCTTGTTGATGGGATTCGTCACCACGCCCGCGGCCCCGCCTTCGAGACACAGAGCCACCGCGCGCTCGATGGCCGCGATCACCAACGGCGCGTCGGCCGGATCGGGACGGCCCGGCCCGGCCGAAACGCGGCCCTCGACCGCCAGAACCGGCAGCGCCTCCGCGAAGACCCCGGCCGCCTCGGAGGGGTCGCGGATCGGGACAACCGGCGCGTCGATCTCCAGACGCCGCGCCAGGCGTTCGAGCCGCGCGGGGTCGTCGATGACGAAGAACGGCGGCAGATCCATCCGCCCGCGGTCCCGCCAGGCGGCCAGGGTGATGTCCCCGCCGATGCCCGCCGGCTCCCCCATCGTGACCGCCAGCGGCTTCATGGCCTATCTGTAGTCCACGATCGAATCCCGGCGCAGGTCGCGCAACTGGGCCTGGGCGCGAAGGTTCAGCTTGCGGTTCAGGATCGCGTTGCGGATCCGCTCCCGGTCGACGGTCGCATCCACCGGCTCCGAGCGGTCGCAGACGATCAGCAGGTGGATGCCGGCCGCGGTGCGCAGCGGCGGGCTGACACCACCCACATCAAGGTCCGAGATGGCCGAGCGGAAATCGACGGGCAGGTCGCCGATGCGCAGTCGCCCGAGATCGGCCGCCTGCGCGCCCTGCACGTCCCCGGCCAGCCGTGCAGCGTCGGCGCAGCCTGCGATCCCGGGTCGGAGCGCGGCCGCCCGGGCCCGCGCCTCGTCCACCGCTTGCTGCGGCGCATTCCGCCCCAGCGGAATGAGGATCTGGCTGAGTTCGACCTGGACCTTCTCCGGCTGGCGCTGGCCTTCGATCCGCGTTTCGCGCAGCGCCACGATGGCGTAGCCGGTGTCGGTCCGGATCGGATCGGAAACCGAGCCCGGCGTCATGGTCGGCAGTACCTCGCCGATCTCCGGGCCGAGCTGTTCAGCGCGGATCCAGCCGACATCCCCGCCGCTCTGGGCAGTAGCGCCGGACGAGAACTGCCGCGCCAGAGCGGCAAAACTCGCGCCGGCCCGAATCTGGCGCACCAGGCGTTCGGCCGAGCCGCGCACCTCGTCCTCCTGGGACGGCTGTTCGACCGCCAGACGGATCTCGTTGACCAGATAGGATGTCTCGCCCTCGGCGGCCTTGAGCCGGGCGATCTCCTCATCGATCTCCTCGTCGGAGACATCGACGGTCCGCAGCAACCGGGCGCCGATGAAGCGCTGCCAGGCGATCCCGGCCAGGACCTGCTGGCGGATGGCATGTTCGTCGACACCGGCGCGCTCCAGGTTCTGCACCAGTGCCGGGCCGCTCATGTTGTTGCGTTCGCCGATGGCCTCGATCTCGGCGTCGATATCGCCGTTGGTGACCGTGATGCCGAGATTGCGCGCCGCCTTCTTCTGCAATTCCTCGTCGACCAGAGTGCGCAGCACCTGCGGGCGCAGCCGCTGCCGCGTCTCCTCCGTACGCGGCAGATCGGCGGTGACGATGATCAGGTCGATCCGCTCCTCCAGGTCGTAGGCCGAAATCACCTCGTCGTCGACCACGGCGACGATGTCCAGCACCTGCTGGGAAAACGCCGGCGCGGCGAACGCCATCCAGAGCGCGGCGGCGATGGCCGGCAGTATCAGCTTCACGTTCATCGGGGCGGAACGCTGCCTCCTGTTCCATCGAATTCGCGCCTGCTCTAGCGCAGCACGGTGGTTCTTCCAACCGGCAAGTTGCAGCCCGGACACCGAGGCTGAGCTAGTTCAGCCCGGTGAGACTGATCCGCACGAAGACGGAGGTCGACGCCTCCAGATCGCGGTCGCTGGTGAAATCGCGGACGACGCCGAGCTGGAAGTCGAAACATTCGTCCTCGTAGCGCAGACCTCCCTCGAAGCGGATCGGCACGCCCCGGTCCAGGTCGCCGCGATAGGCGCCGAGGACCTGCCAGTTCTCGGCGAAGTTCAACGTGCCTTCGGTGGTCAGTTCCTGGGTGTTGCCGACTGCCACGGCGCCGCCCACACGCGGTACGGAGATGTAGCCGAGGCTGAAACTGTACCAGTCGTCGCGAAGGCTCAGGCGATGCTCGTGCCGATCCAGATCCGGCCCCTTCATATCGACCCGGAAACGGAATGTGTAGTCGATCGAGTCCGTCGGCGCGATGAGCAGCCGCCCGACCACGTCGGAGAGACGGTCGTCGAGTCCGGTCCCCGGCCCGAACGCACTGGTTTCGTTGAAGCGGAAGGACTGCCCGATCAGGAGCTCGCTCTCGCCCCCGCCGTCGCCATAGACACCCATCCGCACCCCGTAATTGACGCGGGAGCCACTCTCGACGCGGTCGAAGCCGACGAAGCGGTTGCGGTCGAACAGGTTGGCGTCGGAGAACTCGAAACTGAGCGAGTCCTCGTTGGGAATATCGTTCGGGTTGGCGCCGCCCGGTGACCCGATCAGCTGCACCACCGGCTCGATCTTCTGGAAGTGCCCGTTGGCCGGTCGCACCAGCGGCAGACGCCAGTCGAGCGTCGCCTGCGGCCAGATGCGGCCCTCGTAGTAGTCGTTCTCGCTGGCGGTCGGGTCGGTGTCCTGGGCTTCCGAAACCATGTAGCCATCGGCGCGGAAATGCATGCCGAAGGTCGTCAGGCCGCCGAAGGGGTCGACGGCCTGGCGTTCCCAGGATCCGTCGAAGGACAGCCGGCGGGTGTCGCGACCGCTGGTGCGCTGCAGGGCCACACCGCTGAAGGTGTAGTCGACCCGTCCGCCCAGCACGCCGGGGCTGAATGTGTCCTGCCATGTCGCCAGCGGCATCACCAGTGGCGTCTCGCCGTCGTCATCGTTCTCCTGCAGGCCCTGGAAGGAGAAGAACTCCAGCCCGCGGAACCGCCGGCCATCGTAATCGGTGACATAGGCCGTCGAGGTGAGTGTGTTGCCGCCGCCGATATCGTAGATGCGCAGATAGGTGTCGTCGCTGGTCCGGAACAGGTTGAAGCCCCAGTCGGCGCCATCGTCGATACGGAAGTCGCCCTTGGAGCGGAAATGACCGCGGAACTCCTTGTCGCCGGTCTGCGTGCGGCCGACCACCTCGTCGACATAGGTCAGCGAGACGTCGGTATCCCAGCGCCCGGCGTCGAACTGCTGGCGGTACTCCGCCCCCATAACCGGAAGTTCCTTGGTCAGGAAACGCGGCGTCAAGGTCATGTCCTTGTCCTCGTCAAGGACCAGGTAGACCGGCTGTGAGTACTGGAAGCCCAGTTCGGTGGACGAGCCGACGATGGGCGCTAGCAAGCCGGACTTCCGTTCGACCGTGGGGTCGGGATGATAGAAATAGGGCGCGTAGAAGACCGGCACGCCGAACATTTCCAGGCGCGCGTTCTGATATTCGACGATTTCCTTGTCCAGATCGCGCGTGACCCGGTTGGCCTTGATCTGCCAGATCGGCGGCCGGTCCGGATGTTCGGGACATTCCTCGCAGCGCGTGTAGACCACGCGCTCGAGAATGGTGCGGTTCTCGCCTTCGCGGCGGGCGCGCCGCGCCGCCATGCGCGCCCGGTTGGCCAGGCGGATCTTGAGCTCCTCGACGACGCCCTGCTTGAAGTTGTCGGTCAGTTCCACGTAGTCGGCGAACAGCACGTCACCCGAAGGTTCCCGCAGCACGACATTGCCGCTGGCGGTGACGACCTCGTCGCGTTCGTTGTAGGTGACGGTGTCGGCGAACAGCACCCGCTCGCCCTGCAGGATCTCGACTTCGCCCCGGGCCGTCACCACGCCCAGTTCCTGTTCGTAGATCATTTCCCGGGCCGAGAGCTCGACCGGCAGGTCGCTCACCTGCGCCGCCGCGGCGAGCGGCATCCACAGAAGGGCGAACAGCAGCAGAATCGGGAGCGGCCTGCGCGGCGCCATTCCTAGCCGTCCTCCAGATGGAACATGGCCGCGATGGCCGTCATGGTGGTGACCGCCGCCGGTGTCCAGGCGGCGAGCACCACGGGCAGCTTGCCCGCGGAGCCGAACGCCTCGACCACGTCGGTGACGAAGAATATCGCAAACCCCGCCATGGTGCCGGCGAAGAACACAAGCCCGACGCCGCCGCGGCGCACGCTGAGCCGGATGCAGAAGGTGGCGGCCAGCAGAACCATCGAGGCCAGCATCAGCGGCAGGGACAGCAGCGAATTCCAGTGCAGCCGGTGCGCGAGCGCATTGAAACCCGACTTCTCCAGCAGCTCGATGAAGGCCGGCAGTTCCCAGAACGAGAGCGATTGCGGCGGCGCCAGGCTGTCGATGATCTGCGCCACCGTCAGCCGGGTCGGCACCAGCATGGACTCGCGCTCCTGACGCGGACGGTCCAGCTCCGTCACCACCGCGTTCTTCAGCCGCCACTGCCGGTCGAGCAATTCCGCACTCTCGGCGTCGATCCTGCGCACGAAACTGTTGTTGCGGGTAAAGGTGAAGAAGGTCGGGTTGTCCAGCGAAGTGCCCTGCGCCGAAGCGGACCAGGCATGGATCACCTGATGGCCTTCGGCGTTCACCTCCCGGAGCCAGAGGCCGGTCTTGTCGGAGACCGTGATGCGGCTGGTTTCGCCCTGGAACTTGGCGCTCGCGAGCTGCTCGTACTGTCCCGTCAGGGCGGCGGCCAGGGGATTCAGCACCGTTATCAGAATGCCGCCGATGATGGCCGCAGACAACACCAGGGGTGTCAGGATCTGCCAGATCGAGACACCGGCGGCCCGCGCCACGACCAGCTCGTTGGACCGCGACAGCCGGGTCAGCGCCAGCATGCCGCCGAACAGCACAACGAATGGCCAGAGCTTCTCGATCACCGATGGCATCTTGAGCAGGGCGAATTGCACGATCAGCCCCAGCCCGATCTCGTCGACGCCGCTGGCGCGGCGCACATGATCGATCACTTCGGCCGTGAACATGACCAGCGACAGCAGCGCGAAGACGAGGCCGGCGCCAAGCAGGAACTGACGGATCAGATAGCGGGTCAGGGTAGGAAGCGTGCGCAGCATGATCACGCCGCCATCGGCGCCGGTCCCGGCGTCGGCATGCCCGCGCCGGCCCGCATCAGGAACAGGCTGCCGGCGATCGCGGCCAGCAGCAGCACATAGACCAGCGTATTGAAGAAAGGCTCCGTCGCCGCCGCCTGGGTCAGCCCCAGCACAGCCGCCTGCAACAGCCCCGCGCTGAGGCAGCCGACCCAGATACGCGCGCCAACGCCGCGCCGGTCGAACTCGCCATAAAGCACCGTCGCGATCGCCATCAGGGCAAAGGCGATGGTCAGCAGCGGCAGCGCCACGCGCTTGTGCCCTTCCGCCTGGATCCTGTGATAGGCGGCCCGGTCGAAATCCCCCGGATCGACGAGGAACAGATCGTCGATCGTTCGTTCCTCGATCTTGGCCACACGCACCGGCGCACTGCTGCCTACCAGATCGATCTCGACGTTGTAGCGGTCGAAATAGAGGACGTTGATGTTGCCGCTCTCGTGATCCTTCTCCTGGCGATTGCCGTTGAGCAGCAGAATTTTCGGTCCCTCTTCTGCGCGGATCAGGGTCCCCTGCTCCGCCATCATGGTCACCGACTTACCCGGCTCGCGCTCGTCGTGAATCAGCAGGCCGTGGAGTTCGCCGCCGGACCGCCGTTCGGCGACATAGACCGTCAGACGGGTCTTGAGCGGCGTGAACGCCCCCTCGCGCAGGACCACGGTGGAGTAGATGTACTTCCACGCGAACCGCGTGTCGCGCATGGTCGAGTTCGCCATCGGCATGAAGTAGAACGTCATCGACGCGACGAAAACCGCGCAGAATCCGGCCAGCAGCAGGCCGGGCCCGGCCAGCGCCATGCGGCTGAGACCGGCGGCGCGCATCACCACCAGTTCGCTGTCCGACGACATCCGCCAGTAGGCGTAGAGCATCCCGCAGAACAGGCCGATCGGCAGGGTCACCGGCAGAAGCTGCGGCAGCAGCAGGAAGGAGATGTAGAAGAATGCGCCCATCGACATGTCATAGTTGATGATCTCGTCGACGAAACGCAGCGCCTGAAGGATCCAGATGATCCCCGTCAGCACCATCGTCACGAAGGCCGTAGGGCCCGCGGCGGCGCGAATCATGTAGCCGGTCAGGTGACGCATGGCGGCGGAGTATAGCGACCTCAGCGGCCTGTGAAACCCGCTTGGGATGCCTTGCGGCATGCAACCGGGCCGCCTCTCCCGGCGCAGGCCGTAGCGAACGCAAACCGCGCCATTTACATGGCCCGGCAAAGCTTGCGATATATCTGTCCGACGGTTTTTCAATGGGATGAGACAGATGGATATCTCGATTTCCGGCGCAAGCATTCCGGGCCGCGGCGTCGTCGTCGTCGGCGTCGCGAAGGACGGCAAACTGACGCCTGCCGCCAAGGCCCTGGACGAGAAGACCGAAGGCGTCATCCGCCAGGTGCTGCGCGCCAGCCGCTTCACCGGCGCAAGCGGGCAGAGCCAGACGATCGCCGCGCCGCGCGGCACCAGGCTGGACCTGATCGTCCTGCTGGGCCTCGGCGAGACCAAGTCCCTTTCTTCCCATGACCTGGAGCTGATCGGCGGCCGCGCCTTCAAGGCGGTCGCCAGTTGCGGCGCGAAGCAGGCCAAGGTGATCATCGACGCCGAGGATCTGGCAGCGAAATCGAAACTCACCAAGGGTGCGGCCCAGGCGCATATCGCGATGGGCGCGCGGCTGGCCAGCTACCGCTTCGATCACTACCACACGAAGCTGAAGGACGAGGACAAGCCCTCCCTGGAGCAGCTCGCCATCGGCGCCCGCGGCGCAGCCGCAGCGCGCGACGCCTTCGCCGCGCTGGACAAGGTCGTCGACGGCGTCTTCCTGACCCGCGATCTGGTCAGCGAGCCTGCCAACATCCTCTATCCCGCCACCCTCGCCGACCGCTGCCAGGAACTCACCAAGCTGGGCGTCAAGGTCGAGGTGCTGGGCGAAGCGCAGATGAAGAAGCTCGGCATGGGCGCGCTGGTGGGCGTCGGCCAGGGCTCCGAGAAGGAAAGCCGGCTGGTCGTCATGCAATGGAACGGCGGGGCGAAGAACGACAAGCCGATCGCCTTCGTCGGCAAGGGCGTCACCTTCGACACCGGCGGCATCTCCATCAAGCCGGCCGCCGGCATGGAGGACATGAAGTGGGACATGGGCGGCTCCGCCGCCGTCATCGGCGTCATGGCGGCGCTCGCCGGCCGCCAGGCCAAGGCCAACGTCATCGGCGTGGTCGGCCTGGTCGAGAACATGCCGGACGGCAATGCGCAGCGCCCCGGCGACGTGGTCACCTCCATGTCGGGCCAGACGATCGAGGTGCTGAACACCGACGCCGAAGGCCGCCTCGTGCTCTGTGACGCGCTGTGGTACACGCAGGACCGCTTCAAGCCCGAGTTCATGATCAACCTCGCCACGCTGACCGGGGCCGTCATCATCTCGCTCGGCGACGAGTACGCCGGCCTGTTCTCCAACAACGACCGGCTGGCCGGGCGGCTGATGGAAGCCGGCGAGGCCGTCGACGAAAAGCTCTGGCGCTTCCCGCTCCACAAGAACTACGACAAGAAGCTGAAATCCGAGATCGCCGACATGCGCAATATCGGCAACGCCCGCGGCGCCGGCTCCATTACCGCCGCGCAGTTCCTGCAGCGCTTCGTCAACGACGTGCCCTGGGCGCATCTCGACATCGCCGGCGTCACCTGGTCGGGCAGCGCGAAGCCGACAACGCCGAAGGGCGGCACCGGCTTCGGCGTCCGCGTCCTCGACGAACTGGTCCGCCGCCACTACGAGAGCAAATGACGGAAGTCGCGTTCTATCACCTGACCCGCAAGCCGCTGGAACGGGCCCTGCCCGAGCTGCTGGAAAAGGTGCTGGAGCGCGGCATGCGCGCAGTGGTTCTGACCGGCTCTGAGGAGCGGGTGCGCGCCCTGGACGCTCATCTGTGGAGCTATGACAAGGCCTCGTTCCTGCCGCACGGCGCGGCCGGCGATGGCGATGCCGATCGGCAGCCGATCTGGCTGACCGCCGAGCCGGAAAACCCCAATGCCGCCGACGTGCTGATCCTGGTCGACGGCCGCGACGTGGCGGACAAGTCAGGCTACGCCCGCTGTCTGGACATGTTCAACGGCCTGGACGAGGACGCCGTGGCCGCGGCCCGCACGCGTTGGCAGGGGGCCCGTGCGGCGGGCCACGCCTGTACCTACTGGAAACAGGGCGAGCGCGGCTGGGAACGAGGCGCGTAGGAAGTCACGGGGCTTACGCTCCGAACCCGCCCTGTAATAGAATGGCCCGGACGCAATTTGCGGGGAGCAAAGAGCCATGCGGGACTACAGCCATATCCGGGTCATGCCGCTGACCGGCGTGCTGGGCGCGGAGATCGAGGGCGCGGACCTCACCAGGCCGCTGCCCGACCCGGTCTTCGAGGAGATCGAGCAGGCCTTCGCCGATCATTCGGTGCTGGTCTTCCGGGACCAGGACATGTCCATCGAGGATCAGAAGCGCTTCACGCGCCGCTTCGGCGAGTTCGGCTTCGAGCCCTATGTCGACACGATGCAGGAGCACCCGGAAGTCATCGAGGTCCTCAAGGAAGCCAGCGAATCCGGCATGCTGAATTTCGGCGGCAACTGGCACTCCGACTGGAGCTTCCAGGAGGCGCCGCCCCGGGCCACCATCCTGCACGCCAAGGAGATCCCGCCCTTCGGCGGCGACACCTGCTTCGCCAGCATGTATCTCGCCTATGACACGCTTTCCGACGGCATGAAGGCCATGCTGGAAGGGCTGAACGTGATGCATTCGGCCCGACGTCCCTATGGCGTCGGCAACAAGCTGTTCGGCAAGTTCAACCGCGCCATGAAGATCCACAATACCGAGGAGGCGCATGCGGAACTGGCCCATCCGGCGGTCCGCACGGTGCCGGAGTCGGGCCGCAAGGCGCTGTTCGTCAATCCCGTCTATTCGATCCGGTTCGAGAACATGAGCGAACGCGAGAGCCGGCCGCTGCTCGAATTCCTGCACGCCCACGCGACCCGCATCGAGCTGACCTGCCGCGTGCGCTGGGCGCCGGGCACGCTGACTATCTGGGACAACCGCTGCGTCCAGCACAACGCCATGAACGACTATGACGGCTACCGCCGCCTGCTCCACCGCACCACGGTCAGGGGCGAACGGCCCTGGCTGGAAGGCCGGGCGCCGGGCGGCGCGGGAGAGCGCGAACCGTCTCTGGCCCAGTCCGCCGGCTAGGACGCCCCGCACCCGCACGACAGCAAATGAAAGGCTCTATTCTACTTGTCGTACCCGCACTTTGAATTCCCTCTGGCTTCAGCCGGTCTACCTCATTTGCGCCCGCAAGAATGGCATCAGCAGCAATCGGCTTCACCGCATCATGGCAGGACGGTTTGAGCGGGCGGTGCAAAAAGTTGCCGATCGAGGTGAACTAACGCGCTTCACGAAAAGGGTCGTTCAGGATCGGCTTGATCTCTTCAACCATCTCGGAGATTTGCCGCGGTCCTAGCCACCGAGCTTGCGCGTCATGCGCACCCCTGAAGAGCTTTTTGAGGTGCACTTCTGGCTCTGAAGCGGCGCTCCCTGCATAGGCATCGAAGAACCGATAGGTTTCATGCGCAACAAGGTCGGCGGCTTGCAACGCGCAACTTTCACGTACCGAGATGAAGGCAATAGAAGGTTCGGGGTCGGCGCCCGCGGCTTCAAGAGCTGGCAATATCATGCTGTCCAGCTTTGGGGTTTTCCGACCAAGGTCAAACCGCAGTGAGCATCTCTCTTGTTCGTTCTTCGCTGCTTCACAGCAGAATTTGATCACCATTCCAAACAGCGCACGCTCGTGGTCGCCAAGCGCATGCCGCATATTTGCGGGCACCAACCGCTCCCAATCATTGACTGAAATTCCGAACGACAAGACGGTCAGACCCGCGTTTTCGATCACTTCGCGGAAAAGATACCTCGAACGATCAGATTCAGCCCGATTGTAACCACGAAACTCGCCCGACCCCGACATCAAGTTGGTAGAATGAAAAGCGCTAACGGGCGGCTTGCCCTCGCACGGTGCGTTTAGTCGCTCCTTCCAGGCATTCTCAAACTTGTCAAAAAAAACGCTGTGGCCGAGGACGCCTCCCCATACCATCACGGACGATCCATCATGCGTTCCGCTATCGTCAAAATAGCATTCTAGCATGAGGAACTTCCCCCTACGCCGCGCGAAAAGGACGAGAAGCGGGCCAGTGGTCGCAGCAAATGAAAAGGGCTCCGGATCAACTCCGGAGCCCTTGTTCGTTCGTGCCGGATTTCCGGAAGCTCAGTGCAGGTGGCGTCCGACACTGCCGATGGCGTCGTCGATCAACCGGTTCCCCGCATCGCCCTTCAGTTCCTCGCGCAGGATGCGCGCCGCCGCGGCGGTGGCGATTTCGACGGCGCGGTTGCGCACCTCGTCGATCGCCTGCTGCTCGGCCTGGGCGATCTTGGATTCCGCCTGGGTCTTGCGGCGTTCCAGCGCGGCCTCCATGTCGGCGCGCATCTTCTCTGCCGTGCGCTCGGCTTCCTCGCGGGCGTGCTCGACGATGCGGTCCGCTTCCTGGACCGCTTCCTCGGCCTTGCGCTGGTAGTCGGCGTAGAGGGACTGCGCCTCCTCCCGGAGCCGCTTGGCCTCCTCCAGCTCGCCGCGGATGCGGTCCGCGCGGGCGTCGAGCTGCGCCACGATCTTGCCCGGCAGCTTCAGATAGATCATCAGCGCGAAGAAGAGGACGAAGGCGACGGCGACCCAGAATGTCGGATCTGCGAACATCAGCGGCCTCCCTCGCGCGCGGCCGAAACCGCCTGGTTGACCCGGTCGTCCGACGGCGCCGCGCCCGAAAGCTTCTGGACCAGAGCCGCGGTGACGCTGCAGGCGACGTCATCCAGCGAGGCCAGAGCCGCGTCACGCTGCTGCGCGATCTGCTTTTCCGCCTCGGTCTGACGCTGGTCCAGCTCCGCCTCGATCTCCTGGCGGCGCTTGTCGATCTCGGCGTTCATCTCCGCCTTCATGCCGGCGACGATATTCCCCGCCTTCGAGCGCGCTTCGGCCAGCCGGGCCTCGTAGTCCCGGATCGCCTTGTCGGTCTCCGACTTCAGCTCCTCGGCCTTGTCGAGGTCCGACCGGATACGCTGCTCGCGGTCTTCCAGGATCCCGCCGATCCGCGGGATGACCACCCGCGCCATGATCAGGTAGAGGATCACGAAAGTGATCGCGAGCCAGACGATCTGGGATGCAAAGGTTTCTGCAGCAAGCTGCGGCATGAGCCCGTGGCCTCGCTGTTGACGTTACGTGTTCGAGTTCGCGGAAAGGGACGCGCCCGAAGGCGCGCCGATCAGAATGCGAACAGGATCAGGAACGCGATGACCAGCGCGAACAGCGCAACGGCCTCGGTGAGCGCGAAGCCCAGGAGCACGTTGCCGAACACACGGCCGGCAGCGCCCGGATTGCGCAGCGCGCCCGCGACGAAGTTGCCGAAGATGTTACCGATACCCACGCCCACACCGGCGAGCGCGATGGTGGCCAGACCGGCGCCAATCAGCTTTGCGGCTTCAGCTTCCATTTTCCTAAGTCCCTCTTCAATTCAGGTTGAGGATGATGATCGAAGTTCGAAGTTTCCGGCTCTCTCCGGCTCAGTGCCCGGGATGCAGGGCGTCGTGGAGATAGAGACAGCTCAGAATGGTGAACACATAGGCCTGGAGCAGCGCGATGCCGATCTCCAGACCGGTCAGCGCGACGATGAAGAGCAGCGGCGCCCAGCCGGCGATGATGCCCAGAGAGACGACGAAGCTGCCGAAGACCTTCAGCATGGTGTGGCCAGCCATCATGTTCGCGAACAGTCGCAGGCTCAGGCTGATCGGCCGCACGAAATAGGAGATGATCTCGATCGGCACCAGGATGAACATCAGCGGCAGAGGCACGCCGGAAGGGACGAACAGCTTCAGGAAGCCGATGCCGTGCTTGAAGATGCCGATCAGGGTCACACCGATGAAGACCACCAGCGCCATCGCGAAGGTGACGATGATGTGGCTCGTCGGCGTGAAGCTGTAGGGCACCATCCCCAGCAGATTGCAGAACAGGATGAAGAAGAACAGCGTGAACAGGAACGGGAAATAGGGCCGGCCTTCGGATCCCGCGTTGTCCCGCACCATGTTGGCGATGAATTCGTAACTCATCTCGGCCACCGACTGCAGCCGCCCCGGCACCATGGCCCGGCCGCGCATGCCGACGGTCAGCAGCACCGTGGTGACGATCACCGCGATGACCATCCACAGCGCGGAATTCGTGAAGGATACGTCGACGCCGCCGATCTCCAGCGGGACGATCGGGGTGATCTCGAACTGATGCAGAGGGCTTTCGCCTGCGGCCACGCTATCCGTCCTCTCGTTCCTCGGCGGCCTTCTGGAACTTCATGGCCACCCTGTACACGTTCCTGATACCCACCGCGCCGCCAATCAGCAACCCGGCAAGGAAGACCCAGGGTCGCGTTCCGATCCACTCGTCGATCCACCAGCCGACGAAGCCGCAGACCAGGAACGCCGCCACCAGCTCGGCGGAGATCCGCCAGGCGATGCCGTCCGCCCTCGACCTTTCCCGCGCCTCGGCCCGCTCCCGATCCCGTCCCACGTGTCCGGACTCGCGCGCCGCCTTGATGCGGGCTTCCAGCGTCCCCACACGATCGCGCCACTTTCCGCGCTCATCGTCGCTCATCGACCGGTCCCGCCGGCCGACGCCGCGCCCCGCTCAAGGCGATGATTGATGATCACGGTACCCATGGCCCGAACGTGATCCGGTTCGGAAGCGGGCGCAACCTATGACGCGCCCGGGGGGTGGTCAACGCGGCCCCAGCGGACCAAATGACGCACCGATCCGCACTTTGGCCGCGCAGCTCCCGGGGTCCACGATGGCCCGCAGGAGAAGCCCGCAAGCCAGCGAGGAGCACCCAGCCATGGCCACCGTCCGACCGCCCCGAGACGCCGAGACCGACCCCCGCGTGAAGGCCGTCTTCGACGACATCCGAAAGACGCGCGGCACGGACTTCATCAACAACTTCTGGCGTTATCTGGCGTTCGATCCGGGCCTGCTGGAGCAGGTCTGGACCGACGTCCGCGACGTCATGGCGAAGGACAGCGCGCTCGACGGCAAGACCAAGGAAATGATCTACATCGCCGTCTCCATCGCCAATTCGTGCGACTACTGCATCCATTCGCACACCGCGTCCGCACGCGCCCGGGGCATGACCAGCGCGGAGTATGCGGACCTCCTGCGGGTGGTCTCCACCGCGGCGCGGACCAATCACCTGGTCAACGGCATGAAGGTGCCGGTCGACCCCGAATTCGACGCCGATCCCGCAACGTAGCGCGGGACCTACGCCGGTCCGCAGGCGATGTCGGCGCGCTCGCGCTCGACACTCTCCCAGTCGGCCGGGCGCCGGACCAGACGGCGGATCAGGACCACGCCCCTCTCGCCCGGAGCAACGACTACCCGGCCGCCGAGATCCGCCACCTGCGCCTCCGTGGCGAGCGTCACCTCGCCGGCTGCGAGGTCCGCGCCGGTCAGGGTCAGGAAATTCTCCGTGTCACCGCCATAGGCGGTGACCGAAGCGCGGTCGCCGGGCACGCCGAATACGATCCGCACCGGGCCTGCGGCGAGGTCGAAGGGACAGATCGAGTAGGCCAGATCGGGCGCCGGGCGCGGCAGCATGCGGGCCGCCGCGTCGACGGGCGCGGCGTGGATCATGCGGTTGTAGCCGGAGCGGTCACCGGTCTCGGCAAAGACGCGCTTCATCACCATCCACGGCATCACCGCGACGACGACGACATGGATCAGCGCCGAGGCCAGGGCCGTGAAGACGGCCCAGCGGAAGATGGTTCGCGCGTTCACCGGCACGCCCCCCGGTCGATGGCGAAGAGCGGCGCTTCGTCGAGCCGGCGCCAGACCGTCTCGTCGGGGCCATGGATTCTGAGGGTGAGGCTGAAGACCCCGCCCGCCCCTTCGACGGCGAGGCGGTTGGCGGCGCCCGGCGGCCCGCCGACCGTGATCTCGATCCGTCCGTCGCCCCGGAGCTGCACCGTCCCGGCGTCCACCGCGCCGCCCCGCGCCGGATCGGCGACCAGGAACTGGTCACGGCCGTAAAGCGCCAGGGACCACCACTCACCCGCCGGCGGCCGCCCGGTCAGATGGTAGAGGCATTCCTCCACCAGCGGCTGGCCCCGGCTGTCGGTATCGGCGGTGAAGTACAGCGCCTGCGCCCGCGGCAGGGCGAACAGGCCGGTCATGGCCTGCGCCGTCCGCAGCCAGGGCGTCGGACTTTCCTCGCCATAGCTGGCATGTGTCCGCCAGGGACCGTTGTGGAAGGATTCGACCTCGGCGACCGTGCGCACGGCATAGAGCGCGGAGCCGACGCCGAGCACGCTCGAGACCATGAGGACCGACAGCACGAAGATCACGCGGCTCCAGTCGAAGTTCATCCCCGCTCCCTCACGCCGGTTGCCGCGCCACGAACTGCGCCAGTTCGCCGATGGCCCGGCGACCCTCGGGCACGAAGGCCGCGCCCAGATGCCAGACATGATACATGCCCGGCCAGACCCTGAGTTCGGAGACCACACCGGCGGCGGTCAGCCTGGCGTGCAACCGCTCACTGTCGGAAAGCAGCACCTCGTCGCCGCCCACCTGAATCAACGTCGGCGGCAGACCGCGGTGGTCGCCCAGGAGCGGCGAGGCGCGCCAGTCGTCGAACGGAACCTCATCGGCGCAATAGAGCGTGGCCGCCGCCTGCAACGCGGCCGGACTCAGCATGGGATCGGCGCGGTCGCGGGTGCGAAGCGACGCGCCGGCGCCGGTCATGTCCGTCCAGGGCGAGATCAGGCAGGCTGCCGCTGGCAGGGGCTCGCCCGAGTCCCTCAGCGCCATCAGCGTCGCCAGCGCGAGACCGCCGCCGGCCGAATCGCCCGCAATCACCGTGCGGGCGGGATCGAGACTATCGGCGACAAGCGCCCGCCAGGCAGCGAGCGAATCATCCAGGGCCGCGGGGCAGCGGTACGCCGGCGCCAGGCGGTAGTCCAGCAGGAAGACCTCCGCTTCCAGCGCCTGCGCCAAGCGCCAGCCGAAGTCCCTGTAGTCCAGTGGCGAGCCCCAGAAATAGCCGCCGCCATGGCAGTAGAAGACCGAGCGGACCGCCTTCCTGTCGCCCAGCCGCAGCCTTTCGCCGCGCGGCGTCGCCTCGACCACCAGATCGCGCGGCGGAGCCGGCAGCCAGCGCCGGGAACTGCTGGCCATGCGGGAGAACTCGGCGGCAATGGCCTCGGGCGTCGCGGCCTCCATCTCGCGGCTGCGGCGGCGAAAGCGCAGCCACAGCAACCAGTGCGCCAGCCTCGCCTGCCAGCTCATGGCGCAGCGCCGCCGGGCCACCGGCGATGGCGGACGAAGACGGCGCGGATCACCGCTGCGTCAGCTTCAGTTCGATGCGGCGGTTGCGGCGCATGGAGAGTTCGCTGTCGCCAGGCTCGATCGGATGGAACGCGGCGAAGCCGGTCGGCGCCAGCCGGTCTGGCGGAATGCCCTGGTCGGTCAGGAACTTGGCCACGGCGATGGCGCGCGCGGCCGACAGCTCCCAGTTCGACGGGAAACGCGGCGTGCTGATCGGCCGGGCGTCGGTATGGCCGTCGATGCGCAGCACCCAGTCGATGTCGTCGGGAATCTTGTCCATCACGTTCTTCAGGGTGTCGGCCAGCTTGGTGAGCTGGATCTGACCCGCCACGCCCAGATCGGCGCTGCCGGTCTCGAACAGCACCTCCGACTGGAAGACGAAGCGGTCGCCGACAATGCGGATGCCCTGCTGGTCGGCAAGCGCCTCACGCAAGCGGCCGAAGAACTCGGAGCGGTAGCGCGCCAGCTTTTCCACCTGGCTGGCCAGCGCCTTGTTGAGCCGCCGCCCCAGATCGGCGATCTGCGCCTGGCTCGCCTCGTCGCGGGCCTCGTATTCGTCCAGCAGCGCCTGGATGTCGTTCAGCTGCTTGCGCAGATCCGCGATCTGCAGGTTCAGCAGATGCACCTGCCTGCGCGCAGCCTCGGAAATGCGCTGTTCTTCCGACAGTTCCGAAGCCGTGCGCTCGCGCGCCGCCCGAGCCGTATCGAGTTCCTCTTCGCGGCCTTCCAGTTCGTCGAGCGTCGCCTGCAGCCGGGCCGTCGTGTCCTCCAGGTCGCCCTGCAGGTTGGCGATGCGGGTCTCCGCCTCGACCTGCTGCTCTTCCAGTTCCGCGACCCTGTCCTGGGACTGGAAATAGAGTGTCTGCAGTTCCTGCAGGGACTGCTCCGCCTCGGCCCGGCTGGTCTCCGATTCGTCGCGCAGGCGGGCCAGGGCGGCCTCCCGCGCGCGCAGCTCGGCGAGTTGCGCCTCGAGCTCGGCCCGGTCGGCTTCGGTGAAGTTCTGCAGCCGCTCCAGTTCGCCCTCGGCCTGTTCGGCGCGCTCACGCAGGGTGGCGATCTGCAGCGCCAGCTCGTCCCGCTCGGCTGTCGAGGCGCTGAGCGCCGCGGAGAGCTGGGAGACGTTGCGGCGCAGATCCTCGTTGGCGCGCCGCTCGCTCGACAGGATGCTCTGCAGCGTCGCGATCTCCTCGGAGAGCCGCATCAATTCCTCGTCGCGGCCCGAGATGGCCTGGCTGAGGAAGAACTGCGCCAGCACGAAGACTGACAGCAGGAAGATCATGGCCAGCAGGACCGTGGCCAGCGCGTCGACGAATCCCGGCCAGATATTGGCCTCGTTGCGGGAACGGCCGCCGCGCAACAGCGCCATGATCAGCGCCCTTCGTCAGCGATGGCCGCGATGGTCCGCGTCAGCACCTTGATTTCGGCGCGGATCTCGTCGACCGAGTGCTGGCGGCCGGAGGTGGTCTCCTCCAGCAGCCGCGCGACATAGACGTCGAGATTGCGCAGGTGGGTTTCCATCGAGCTGTCGCCGCCCTGCTCGGTCGCGACAGCGATACGCTGCAGGATCGGCTTCATCTCCATCTGACCCTCGGCAAGCTTCACCATCAGGTCGCGCTCTGCGCGCATCTGGTCGGTCAGGCTGGCGAGCCGTTCGGCGAGCTGGAGCAGCGTCTGGTTGCCGGTGCCGCGGGATTCCTCGGACCGCGCCATGATCCGCTGCAGGTTGTCCAGACTGTCGGCGGTCTGCTCCAGCAGGGCCTGGACGTAAACGGGAACCGAGGCCTCGGACTCGGCCAGCCCGCCGCCGCTGGACAGCCGCGTGAAGCTGGAAAGCCACTCCTCCAGGTCGTTGTAGAAGCGGTTCTGCGCCTGAGAGGCCTGGAGGTCGAGGAAACCCAGCACCAGCGAACCGGCAAGGCCGAAGAGCGAGGACGAAAAGGCGGTGCCCATGCCCTCCAGGGGCTGTTCCAGCCCGCGCTTGAGGTCGTCGAAAACGGCGCCGAACTCGACGCCCTCCACAGACAGCGAACTGATCGTGTCGCCGATCGATGCGATCGTTTCCAGCAGGCCCCAGAAGGTGCCCAGCAGGCCGAGGAACACCAGCAGTCCGATCAGGTAACGCGACATGTCGCGGCTTTCGTCCAGCCGCGCCGCGATCGAATCGAGGAGCGATCGCATGGAAAGCGTCGACAGGCTGACCCGCCCCTTCTTGTCCTGCAGCATGGTCGCCAGCGGCGACATCATGGCCGGCGGCGACTGCGTCGACAGGCCGGGCTCCTTGCGCCGGAAGGTCTCCACCCAGCGCACCGCCGGCCGCAGCTGGAAGACCTGGCGCAGCACGTAGACCACGCCGATCAGCAACACGCCGACGATCAGGCCGTTCAGCGCCGGATTGGTCATGAAGGCACGGATGATGGGTTCGTGCAGCACGGCGATGACGCCGACGACGATCACCAGGAAGACGAGTATCCGCGTCAGATAGGCTGAGGGCTGGGTCATGCGTCTCGGGGTCCCTGAATCTGGTCCGCCACGTCAGCGCGACGCGATTTCGACATCCACGCGGTTGCCCGGTCCTTCATCGGCGGGCTCGCCGAGCGCGCGCACCAGGATGCGGAAGCTCTCGACCCCGTTGTCCAGCAGGACCCGGCGCACGGTCTGCGCGCGTCTGAGCGACACGCGCCGCTTCCAGTCACTGGTTTCGGTCTCCGAATCGGCATAGGCGCGAACCTGGATGCGGTCGTTGCCGTCCTGCACCGCGCGGGCGATCTCGGTCAGCCTGGCGCGGCCGGCGTCGGGCACGTCCACCTCCGCGCCTTCGAACAGGATCCGGGTCACGCCCGGCGCAGCGGCCTGGGCCGGAACGGCGGCGACCCGGGGTTCGGGTTCGGGCGCCGGTTCGGCGGCGGGGGCAGGCTCGGGGCGCGGCGCAGGCGCGGGCGCCGCCGCCTGGCGCGCAGGCCGCTCGACGGTCTCCGGCGCGGCGGGCGCGGCCACGCGGACCCTTTCGGGTTCGGGCTTCGGCTCCGGCGCCGCCGCAGGACGCGGCTGCGGGGCCGGCTCCGGCGCGGGCGTCGGCTGCGGCCTGGATTGGGACGCCGGGGCGGCGCGGACCTGCTCCCGGGCCGGTTCGGCGGCCCTCTCGGGCGCGCGCTGCGGCGCAGCCGGTTCGGCGCGGACGCTGGCGCGCCGCGCCGCGGCAGGCGGCGGACTGGCGTCGCCGCCCGGCGGCCGCAATGTGATTCGGCGCTCGCCCTGCCTCGCCTGATGCGGCGGAAGGGACGTGTCCGTGGGCGCCATCACCGGGCCGCGCGAAGTGTTGAAGGGCTTCATTGCACGGTCGGGAACGCTGGGCCCCAGAACCGATCCCGGGCGCACGGCCATGGTCGGGTCGACCGAGACGGAAGGCGGCGCGTAGTCGTCCGCGGTGCGCACGCCGCCGCCGTCGATGATGATGGTGGCGCCGTCGTACTGGGCCATCGCAGGCGCCGCCGCCAAGGCAGCGAGGATCACGGCGCCGGCGCCGATCCCTGGCAGTCTGCTCACCCGGTTGCTCTCATCCCGCATGCCGGGGAGGATATCGCAACCGGTCAGGATTGCCAGCCCTCTCAGGTACTTGCCGATGCCTTCTTGAGCGCGTTGAGAAGCAGCGGGTGGATCGACGTGTTGCCGGCGACGACGTCGCCGGTCTCCAGCATCTTCCGTCCGCCCCCGATGTCGGTCACCAGACCCCCGGCCTCCCTGATCAGGATGAGGCCGGCGGCCATGTCCCACTGCTGCAGACCGCGCTCCCAGAAGCCCTCGAAACGGCCCGCGGCGACATAGGCCAGGTCCAGCGAGGCCACGCCGAGGCGGCGAATGCCGGAAACGCTGTCGGTCAGCGCCCTGAGTTCCGCCAGCAGCGTGTCGTGGCCCGGCTTGCCCATGTAGGGAATGCCCGTCGCCAGCAGGGCATCGGCCATCTTCGTGCGGCCGGACACGCGCAGGCGGCGGTCGTTCATGAACGCGCCCTTGCCCTTCTCGGCGTAGAACAGCTCGTCGCGCACGGGTTCCAGGATGACGCCGGCCTGGATCTCTCCGCGCTGCATCAGCGCGATGGAAATGGCGAAATGCGGAATGCCGTGCAGGAAGTTCGTTGTGCCGTCCAGCGGATCGATGATCCAGTAGCTGTCGCCGTCGGGCGCCTCGACGCGGCCGCCCTCCTCCAGGATGAAACCGAAATCGGGACGGGCCTTCGACAGTTCCTCGCGGAGGGTCTTCTCGGCCTGCAGGTCCGCGGTGCTGACGAAATCGGCCGGGCCCTTGCGGGACACCTGCAGCTGCTCGACCTCGCCCAGATCGTGCAGCAGGTTGCGCGCCGCCTTGCGGGCCGCGCGCTCCATGACGTTTATGTTGGCTGTCTTGCGCAAGGTACTGGCGATCAGTCGGCGCGCTTGACGTAGGCGCCTTCGGCGGTGGCGACCACGATCCGTTCGCCGACGTCGACGAAGGGCGGCACCATGCAGCGCATGCCGTTGTTCAGGATCGCCGGCTTGTAGCTGGAGGCCGCCGTCTGGCCCTTCACGGTCGGCTCGGTCTCCGTGACTTCCAGCGTGACGTGCTCGGGCAGGATGACGCCCAGCGGCTCCTCCTCGTGGAACTCCACCTGCACCATCATGCCGTCCTGCAGGTAGACCGCGTCGTCGCCGACGAGTTCCCTGTTGATGTTGATCTGTTCGTAGCTCTCGGTGTCCATGAAGGTGATCATGTTCTCGTCCATGAACAGGTACTGATAGTCCCGCTGCTCGAGGCGCGCGCGCTCCACCGTCTCAGAGGACCGGAAGCGCTCGTTGAGCTTGCTGCCGTCGCGCAGGTTGCGCAGCTCTACCTGCAGATAGGCCCCGCCTTTGCCCGGCTGGGTGTGCTGGATGCGCACCGCGCGCCAGAGTCCGCCCTTGTGCTCGATGACGTTGCCGGGACGGATGGCGTTTCCGTTGATCTTCATGGCTCGATGGGTCCGGTGATCTGAATGGATGGCGGCGCGCCGGGCCGGGGCCGGGCCGCCGCGAGGCTGCGGTTGTCTATCAGCTTGGCCGGTTGGCCGCAATCGCCCGCTCGAAGGCGGCGACCGCGGCTCCGGGGCCGCCCTCGCGGCCCCAGACGCCATTGACCACCGCCAGAAAATCCGCGCCGGCGCGGACCAGCGGACCGCAGTTCTCCACGGTGATCCCGCCGATGGCCACACAGGGGACGGTGGTCATCGAAGACCAGATTTCAATGACATCCGGCGTCACGGAAGTCTTCGGCGTCTTGGTGGCGGTGCGAAAGAAGGCGCCGAAGGCGACATAGTCGGCGCCGGCATCGCCCAGTTCCATGGCCCGCTGGCGCGAGTCGTAGCAGGAGACGCCGACGATCGCATCGTCGCCCACGATGGCGCGCGCTTCCGGATAGGGCGTGTCCTCCGCGCCCACGTGGACGCCGTCCGCCCCCATCTCGACGGCGATGTCGGGCCGGTCGTTGATCAGAAAGGCGACGTCCCGGGCATGCGCGAGCGGCATCAGCCGTTCGACCGCGCGGCGCACATCGTCATCGCCGGCGCCCTTCAGGCGAAGCTGCAGGCAGGCGACGTCACCGCCGTCCAGCGCGGCGGCCAGATCCTCGGCGAAGGCATCAAGGTCGATCGCCGGCGGGGTGATCAGGTAGAGACGGCAGGAGGCTTCATCGGTCATGCCGTCCTGTTAGACCCGCCCCGCGGACGATGCAACATGGACCGTACGGCTACGCCCGGAAACCCGGATCGATGCGGTCGAGCTTGCGCAGCAGGCCCGGCCAGTCGCGCTTGCCCAGCGGCGAGAACTTGTCGAACTGCTGGGCGGTGAACTCGCAGGTTTCCTCGTCCGGCAGGTGCAGTTCGCGGCCGCTGCCCAGGCAATCGACCTGAAGCTGGCAGGACTTCTCCAGATAGAACAGCACGTTGAAGGTCTCCGAAACCGACTCGCCGCAGGTCAGCAGGCCGTGGTTGCGCAGGATCATCGCCTTGTTCTTGCCCAGGTGGCCTATCAGCCGCTCGCGCTCGGAGTGGTCGAGCGCGACGCCTTCGTAGTCGTGATAGGAAAGGCGGTTGTGGAACCGGAGCGCGGTCTGGGCCAGCGGCAGCAGCCCGTCCTTCATGGCGGAGACGGCCATGCCCGCGCGGGTATGGGTGTGTGCCGCACAAGTCACGTCCGGGCGGCCGCTCAGCACCGCCGAATGGATGGTGAAGCCCGCCTGGTTGATCGGATAACCGCCGTCCAGCAGCACGTTGTTGTCGTAGTCCACCTTCACCAGGCTGGACGCCGTGATCTCGTCGAAGAACAGCCCGTGCGGATTGAGCAGGAAGGCGTCCTCGCCCGGCACGCGGGCCGAGATATGGGTCGCGGTCAGGTCGTCCCAGCCATAGTGGGCGACGAGACGGTAGAAGGCCGCGAGATCGACGCGGACGTCCCATTCGGCGTCCGAGACCTTGTCGCGGACGGATTTCACGATCGGTGCGGTATCAGGCATGTTTCACGTTTCCTCCCGGCAGTGCTTCCCGCTTCAGCCGGCCGCGACGGGCAGCGACAGTGCGGCCTCGTCACCGATCACGCGGAAAGTGAGCGTCTCCTGAATATACAGGCGGACGCGCTCGGCGTCATGAGACGAATATCCGATGGCGAAGTCCCGCCCGACGAATAGCTCGAAGTCGCCGCCACGGGTCGACAGCAGCACGCCGCCGTCCAGGGAGCGGCAGGGAATGACCGGGCCGTCCAGCAGTCGCTGCACATGGTCGAGCACGCGCCGGCCTTCGGTGGTCACGGCGCTCTGGAGACCGGTATAGAGGTCCGAACCGACCACCAGCGCATAGGGGCCATGCGCACCGACTGCGGTCAGCCGGTCGAGTCCCTCGGCGATGACGCGCGGCCAGGCGGTGGCGTCTTCGGGCGCCGGACCCACCGAGTCTCCGGCGCGCTCCATGATCCCTTCGACGCCGGCGGCGCCATATCCGTGAAACACCATGCGGTCCTCGGCCATGGCGATGTCGCGCGCGGCCTCGATGACGCTGTCGATGTCGGCGTCCGGCGCGCCGCGGGCCAGGTCGTCCAGTTCCCGCATGGCGATGTCGAAATCGACGCGCAGTTCGACCATCGGCAGCACTTCCCGGCTGCGCGCCTCGACGCCCTCGAAAACCGGCTCGGACAGCCGCGTCACACGACCTGTGGCGACGGCGTCATGCCGGTAACCGAGAGGACCATTGAAGTCCACGACCCGCCGGGCCGCGAGCACGGACTTCAGCGTGTCGGCGGCCGTCTCGTCGATTTCCGCCCAGCCTTCCGCCGTGATGGGCGCCAGGTTTCGCTTCAGATCATCCATCGTCATCTCCCTCACGCCTTCAGGCTGCGAATGCCCAGATCACCGTCCCCGCCGGCCGGTTCGCCGTGCGCTTCGCCCGCGTCGCCGTCTTCACCGTGATGGCCGGTGATCGGGCCTTCGGTAAACAGGTTGGCGCGCAGTTCCTCATCCAGCTTGGGCATGTTCCGGCGCAGCCATTCCAGGTTCATCGCCGCGTGTTCGATTTCCTCGTCGCGGTTGTGGGCCAGCACCGCCTTGAGCTCGGCATCGCCGGTCGCGTCGACGCGCTGCTGGTACCAGTCCACAGCCTCGAACTCTTCCATCAGGCTGACGATCGCCCGATGGAGATCCAGGGTCTCTTCCGACAGGCGTTCGATCGGCTCGTGCAGACCTTCGCTGGACATTCCAATCCTCCTCGACTTGGCAGAACCGTCTAGGTGGTGGCAAGTTGGGCGGATCGAAAGGGGTGCGGGACAATCCGCGGCAAAGGCCGCAGGATGACCCGCGTACCACGCACCCGACCATCACGGAGAAGACGATCCATGAAGCAGATGCAGTTCAGCCGCTTCGGCAAGCCCTGGGAAGTCGCGGAAATCGTCGAGGCCGATGAACCCGGTCCGCCCGGCCCGGGCCGGGTCAATGTCCAGGTGCTGGCGAGCCCGATCAATCCGGCCGATCTGCTGAACATGGAAGGCCGCTACGGCGCGGAGCCGCCGAAGCTGCCCATGACCCAAGGCGCCGAAGGGGTCGGCCGCGTCACCGCCGTGGGCGAGGGCGTCGACAATGTGAAGGTCGGCGACCTGGTGACCCCGCCGGCGCGGGGCATGTGGCGCGAGATGGCCCAGGGCCCCGCGCGCGGACTGGTCGCCCTGCCGGAGAATGCCGATCTGCTGCAGCTCGCCATGCTGCGCGCCAATCCGGCGACGGCGTGGCTGATGCTGAAGGACTACGTGACGCTGGAGGCCGGCGACTGCGTGATCCAGAACGCCGCCAACTCGGCGGTCGGCCGGCACCTCATCCGGCTGGCGAAATCCCAGGGCTGGCGCACGGTGAACGTGGTTCGCCGTCCCGAGCTGGTGGCCGAACTGACCGAACTCGGCGCCGATCATGTGCTGGTCGACGGCGACGACCTGGACGCCCGCGTCGCGGAAGCGACCGGCGGCGCGGCGCCGAAGCTCGGCATCGACGCCATCGGCGGCAGCGCCGTCCAGCGCCTCGCCCGCTGCGTCGCCGACGGCGGCACGGTGGTGAACTATGGTCTGCTGTCGGGCGAGCCGCTGATGATCGACGCTCGGGAGACCGTCTTCCGCGACATCACGCTGCGCGGGTTCTGGCTCGCCGCCTGGTTCGGGACGACCGACCCGAAGGAAATCGGCGCCACTTACGCCTTCCTGGGCGAGAAGATCGCGTCCGGTGAGCTGCACGCGCCGGTGGAGGCCACCTATCCGCTGGAGCGCGTGGCCGAAGCGCTGAAGCATTCGGCCCGCGAGGGCCGGTCGGGCAAGATCATCCTGACCATGGGTGACGCCTGATCGACATGAAGCGGCCGGTCCTCCTCGTCGTCCATCAGAAACACTCGGATCCAGGCCGGGTGGGCATGCGTCTGCGCACGTTGGGCCACCAGATCGAGATCTGCCGCCATGCCTGCGGCGATCCCCTGCCCGAGAACTTCGACGCCTATCGCGGCGTCGTGGTCTTCGGCGGCCCGATGAGCGCGAATGACGACCACGAGCCCTTCATCCGCAGCGAACTGGACTGGATCCCCCGCGCGGTGGAAAGCGGCGCGCCGTTCCTCGGCATCTGCCTGGGGGCGCAGCTTCTGGCGCGCGCGGGCGGCGCGGCAGTGCGCGCCCACCCCGAGGGCCTGGTCGAGATCGGCTACTACCCCGTACGCGCCACCGAGGCAGGCCAGGATCTGTTCCCCAACGAGATGCACATCTTCCAGTGGCACCGGGAAGGATTCGAACTGCCCGAAGACGCCGAACTGCTGGCCACCGGCGACGCCTATCAGAACCAGGCCTTCTCCCTGTGCGATCATGCCATCGGCATCCAGTTCCATCCGGAAGTCACCGAGCAGATGAACCGCCGCTGGCTGATCGGCGGCGCCGAGCGGCTCGGCCTGCCCAACGCCCAGCAGCCCGAAGCGCACATCGCCGGACGCCGCCAGCACGACGTCTTCGTCGACGAATGGGTCGACGACTTTCTGGGCCAATGGCTGGCCCGCGACGGGCGCGGGACCGACTGACCCGATTCGCCCGCCGAGCGGGAACGAAACACGGACACGGCAGGGAGTCCGACGGGCACGGGGAGAACAGAATTCGAGTCTGTTTTCCGGAACATTCGCGAACATAAAGGGAAATTTCCCTTCAGGTCGTACCACCCGATTCGGTAGGCGATTCGCGCCTGGCGATCACGTGGGCGAAAGAACCCATGACGCTGCCCGCGCGGCGTCCCATGGGGGGGAGCGGCGTGCCGTCGGCTGCGGCGGCATCGAACAGGGGCTCGCCGGCACCCTCCGACAGCACCGTCGCGTAGTGGAACTCATGCGCCGCCAGCGGCCCGTCCCAGGGCCCCGGCTCGCGCGGCCTCAGTTCCCGGTAGCCGAGATGGAGGCGCCGTTCCGCGAAGGAGGTTTCCAGCGGCAACAGCCCCGCCATCCGATGACGCACGCCCTCGGCGTCGACGAGCCCCTCGCCCAGGACCATGTAGCCCCCGCATTCGCCGTAGACCGGCACCCCCAGACCGGCCGCGCGGCGCAGGCCGTCCAGGAAGTTTCCAGCCATCGCCAGCCGGCCCGCATGCAGTTCCGGATAGCCGCCCGGGAGGAAAACCGCATCGGCCTCCGGCGCGGGCGGTTCATCGGCCAGCGGCGAGAAGGGCAGGATCTCGGCGCCCGCGCGTCGCCAGCCGTCCAGCAGATGCGGGTAGGCGAAGCAGAAGGCGATATCCCGCGCGACCGCGACGCGCTGGCCGGGCGGCGGTAGCGCCGGCGGCGCAGATGCTGCGGCCAGGGGCCGGGCCAGCCGTTCCAGGCAGTCGAGGTCGACACACTCGGCGATCAGGTCGCCCAGCGCATCGATCGCCTTGCTCACCCCTTCGATCTCGGCTGCCGGCACCAGGCCGAGATGCCGTGAAGGCATGGCGAGATCGGCGCGCCGCTGGACCGCGCCGAGCACAGGGATATTCAGCGGCGCCAGCGCGCCGCGGATCAGGTCGGCGTGGCGGGCGCTGCCGACCCGGTTGAGAATGACCCCGGCGATACGGATGTCCTCGCGATGGCTGTCGAAGCCCCTGACCAGCGCCGCCGCCGACTGCGCCTGATGGGCGGCATCGAGCACCAGAACCACCGGCAGGCCGAGCGTTGCGGCGAGGTCGGCGGTGGAGCCGCCGCCCCCGGCTGCACCGTCGAACAGACCCATGACGCCTTCGATCAGCAGCAGACCCGCATCGGCCGCCTGCGTCGCGGCAAGGCCGCGCAGCATGTCGGACGTCATCGCCCACGGGTCCAGGTTCACCGAGGGCGCGCCGCAGGCCAGGGCGTGGAACATGGGATCGATGTAGTCGGGGCCGCACTTGGCCGCCCGCACCCCGCCGCGGCGGGCGAAAGCCGCCAGCAGACCGATCGTCAGCGTCGATTTGCCCGACGCCGAAGACGGCGCAGCGAGAATCAGCCCCCCGGCGGCCGTCACCGGTCAGCCGGCGTCTCGGGAGCCGCGCCCCAGCGCCTGAAAGACATCCTGAGGCGCGGGCGCGCCGGCCTGCCAGTCGAGGACGCGGCGCAGCGGCACCACGCCGCCGACGCAGATCAGGGCGGGCGGCGTGATCCCCTCGGTCTCGACATCGTCGGCCGCCTCGCCAAGCGTCGTCTCCAGCACCCGCTGGGTCGGCAGGCTGGCGTCGCAGACCACCGCCACCGGTTCATCCGGCGAACGGCCGGCGGCCATCAGCCGGCGCGCGATATGGTCGAGATGTTTCACCGCCATGTACATGACGATGACCGGGGAGCCTTTGGCGATGGCATCCCAGTCGATCCGCGAGGGCGCCAGACCGTTCTGGTCGTGGCCGGTCAGAAAGGTCACTGCCTGATTGACGTCGCGGTGGGTCACCGGAATGCCGGCATAGGCGAGGCCGCCGACTCCAGCGGTGACGCCGGGAATGATGCGGAACGGCACGCCGGCCTCCGCCAGGCTCAGCGCCTCCTCGCCGCCGCGCCCGAAGACGAAGGGGTCGCCGCCCTTGAGCCGCAGCACGCGCTTGCCCTCGCGCGCCAGCTCGATCAGGCGGAGCGAGATGTCGCGCTGTTTTGGCGACGGCTTGCCGCCGCGCTTGCCGGCATACTCGGTCGGCACGTCCGTCCGCACCCAGCCCAGGATACGGCTGTCGACCAGGGCGTCGTAGACGACGACGTCGGCCTGCTTCAGCGCCGAGAGCGCGTGCAGGGTAACGAGGCCCGGATCGCCCGGCCCCGCGCCGGCCAGCCAGACCCAGCCCGGCAGGAACTCGGGCCAGACCATGTCGGTGCCGGTGTCGATGTCATGGATGTTTCGCATCGCCCTCAGCATAGCGCGGCGGGGCCGCCGCGTCCTTCCATTCGCGGCGTCTAGTCGTCGCGCGTCTCGTCGATTTCGCTGATCAGCGGTTCGTGGCCGGTGGCGCGGGCGAAGGCCACCAGGTCATCCGGCGCGATCTGCGTCGTGGCGTCGTTGCGCAGCGGATGGAAATTGAGCGGATCGATGTCCAGCATCTCCTGGTCCAGCACCAATGTGACCTCACCGCGGTGATCGTTGATCACCGAGAACGGCGTCACCGACCCCGGTTCGATACCCAGCTTCTCGCGCAGCAGATCCGGCTTGCCGAAGCTGAGCTGCGCCGCGCCGAGACGCTTGCGCAGCGCCTTGAGATCGACGCGGCGGTCCTCCAGGCAGACCACCAGCCAGAGCGCGCCCTTCTTGTCCTTAAGGAATAGGTTCTTGGTATGACCGCCCAGCAGGTCCCCGCGCAGGTCCTTCGCCTCCTCGACGGTGAAGACCGGCGGATGATCCACGGTACGGGTTTCGATGCCCAGCTCGTCCAGCCGCGCCATCAGGCTCTCGCGCGTCGCCGTCATGCTCACCTCCCCTGAAAGACCGGCTTGCGCCGTTCCGCGATGGCGCGCTGGCCCTCCTTGAAGTCTTCCGAAACGATGCACGAATGGACGCCCAGCATGGCCTTCTCCTCGTCCAGGTCGCCGCGGGCCACGGCGTTCAGCACCGATTTCATGCCGCGGACGGCCAGCGGCGCCATGCCGGCGATCTCGGCGACATAGCCGGCGACGAACGCGTCGAATTCCGCCGGCTCCACCAGGTGATCCAGAAACCCGACCCGCTTCATCTCGTTGGCGTCGAAGGTCTCGCCGGCGAGATAGAGCCGCTTTGCCGGCCCGAGGCCGATGCGCCCCACGGCCCGGCGCAGGCCGCTGATCTGGTAGTGAATGCCGAAGCGCGCGGGCGGAATGAACATGCGCTGGCCCTTCTGGCCGATGCGGAAGTCGCAGGCCATGGCGACGTCCGTTCCACCACCATAGACGGAGCCGTTGAGCGCGCAGACAGTGGCCCCGGGGAAATGCTCCAGGGCATTGGAAAGCCGGCTCAGCGGATCATCGTCCCACGGCCACTGGTCGCCGACACCGCTCAGGTCGGCGCCGGAGCAGAAACTCCGCCCGCCCGCGCCGGTCAAGACCAGCACGCGGATGGCGCGATCCCCGGCGAGGCGCTCGATCACCTCGGCGACGTCACACATGGTCGGCACGTCGAGGGCGTTGTGCTTTTCGGGGCGGTTCAGCGTCAGCTTGACGACGGAGGCGGCGCGATCGACCAGAAGGGCTTCGGACATGTCGTTTTCCAGCTTGCTTCGGCCCACGAGGGGCGGGAATCTGCGTCAAGACCGTGCGATTCTTCACTTTATCCGGTCTGGTTGGCGGTATAGGTAGATCATTGGCTGCCGCACTGTCCATCGGCAGGCGGCGCGAACAGAGGGGGGAAGTTTGAGCGGAAACGACGACTTTTCCGTCCGCTTCTGGGGGGTGCGCGGCTCCATCGCCTGTTCGGCGCCGGACGTGATCCGTTATGGCGGCAACACCTCCTCCCTGGAAGTCCGCGCCGGCGAGCGGCTTCTGGTCTTCGACGGCGGCTCCGGCCTGCGCTATCTTGGCAAGCAGCTGGCCGCACAGCCCCCCGGCGACGCCGACCTGTTTCTGACCCACACCCATTTCGACCATGTCTGCGGCCTGCCCTTCTTCGTGCCCTTCTTCATTCCGGGCTGGAAGTTCCGGGTCTGGGCGGGCCACCTGCTGCCGGCGCTGACGCTGGAGCGGGTGCTGCACGACATGATGATCGCACCGCTGTTCCCGGTGCCGCCGACGATCTTCAATGCCGACATCGATTATCGCGATTTCCGCGCCGGCGAGGAACTCGTACCGGCCGACGACGTCGTGGTGAAGACCTGTCCGCTGGAGCACCCGAACGACGCCACGGGCTACCGCGTCGAGTTCGACGGCCGCTCGATCTGCTACATCACCGACACCGAGCATCCGGCCGAGGGCAACGATCCGCGGCTGGTCGAGTTCCTCAGGGACGCCGACATCGTCATCTACGACGCCAGCTATACCGACGAGGAATACAAGCAGCGCGTCGGCTGGGGTCATTCGACCTGGGAGGCCGGGATGCGCCTCTGCGACGCGGCGAACGCTAAGACCTATGTCGTCTTCCATCACGATCCCGAACATGACGACGATTTCATGGACGGCATCGCCCGGGACGTCGAGAAGGCCCGGCCCGGCTCCGTCGTCGCCCGCGAAGGCATGGTGCTGAGGCCGTAGGACAATGACGGAGAAAGCCTCCTTCGAGGCGCGGCGCCGGGAGATGGCGCGGCGGACGCTCTCCGGCGAGGCGCGCGAAGGCTGGTTCATTCCCTATCGGCACGCGGCCGACGCCAGGCCCGAAGCCGTGGCTCCGGCGGTGGAGCGGATCTTCGCGGACGCGGCGGACCGCTTCGAGGCGACGCTCGACCTGATCGCCGGATACCGCGAGGCGCTGCTGGCCATCGGCGCCGACGACCCCGCGCCCGCGCCCCGCTGGGACCAGGACTGGTTCGCCGGACTGGACGCGGCGGCGGCCTATGCTCTCGTCCGCGACCGCCGGCCGGCCCGCATCGTGGAGATCGGCTCGGGGCATTCCACACGCTTCATGGTCCGCGCTGTGCGCGACGGCGATTTCGATTGCGCGATCACCGCCATCGATCCCGCACCGCGCGCGGATATCGCCGCCCTGCCGCTGACGCTGGTGCAGGACATCGTCCAGAACGCGGACCGTTCGGTATTCGCGGCGCTGAAGCCGGGCGACGTGCTGTCGATCGATTCCAGTCACATCCTGATGCCGGGGACGGACGTCGATCTGCTGTTCGGCGAGATCGTTCCCGCCCTGCCCGCGGGCGTGCTGGTGCACGTCCACGACATCTTCCTGCCCTGGCCCTATCCGGAAGACTGGGAGGCGCGGGGCTACAACGAACAGAACGCGCTGAGGCCGCTGATTGCCGCCGGCGCACTGGAACCCCTGTTCGCCAGCCAGTACGCCGCGCGGGCGATGACGGGGCTCTGCGGTCGGCTGACCGGCTTCATCCCGCGTCCCCGCCCCAATCACGACGCCAGTTTCTGGGCCATCCGCGCCTGATCCGCCACAAGAGAAAAAGGCCCGCCGGACGCATTCGCATCCCGCGGGCCCCGTTCCCGAATAGCCGGATGAAACGGCGCTACTTCGCCTCGGGCGGAACCAGCGCTTCAGGAATGTCGACGCCCTGCTCCTTGTAGTAGCGGTAGGCGCCGATATGCAGCGGCACGTTCATCTCGTTCAGCGCCGTATTCAGGGTGATGGTCTTCATCCAGGGCGCGGTCTGGTGCACCTCATCCAGATTCTCGAAGAAGGTCCGGACCATGTCGTAGACGAGATCCTCGCCCAGCCACTTCTGGGTCTGGATGCCGACCCAGGAGCCGATGGTCTGCACGGCTTCCTTGTTGACCTGGTTGTCATAGGATCCGGGCGGGATCTCCCAGATGGTCCGGCCGGGATATTTCAGCGAAGCCTGGATCAGTTCGTGATCCATCTTGTCCGCCGGAATGCCCAGGAAGCGGATCTCGCGGATCAGGCCGAACTGCTGGATCTGCGGGCTGGGCATGCTGGTCGGCACGACATAGACGTCCATCTGACCGTCGAGGAAGGCGGTCTCCGCCGAAGACCAGTCATAGCGCATGATCTCGAAGTCCTCGCCGGGCTCGTAACCGGTGACGGCCTTGACCACGTCGATCATGACCTTGGTCGCTGCGCCGGCGGGCGGGCCCAGGAAGACCTTCCGGCCCTTGATGTCGTCCAGCGTCTCGATGCCGGAATCGGCATAGGTGACGATCTGATACGGGCCAAGCGGGTAGTTGATCATGCCCCGGAGCGTGGCGTTCATTTCCGGCGCGTCGTCCACCTTCGCGAACATCGCCGCCTTGTTCTGCATGTACCAGTTGATGGTCGGCGCGCCGGTGTAGAGATCGACCTGCTGGCGCGCCGCGTCGACGGCCGACTTGGTCGCCGGCTTGCCGGTGGAGATCTGGATCTCGATCGGCAGGTATTTCTGAACGACCTGGCTGAACGCGATCATGAACTGCCCGACGGTGGTGCCGGCGGGATTGCTGTCCATGGTGAGAAAGGTCTTGTCCTGCGCCAGCACGGGCGCGCCCGCCAGGCTCAGGCCCACGCCGATGGCGGCGGCCCTCAATAGATTGCGACGTTGCATGACTTCGGATTCCTCCCCTTCCTTGTCAGGCGGCAGGCGCAGGCGCGACCGCCACCCCGTCCCGGATAATGTAACCGAATTAATTCATCTGTCGCAATCCTCCTGCGCGCCATCTCCAGCGGCCGGAAAAAGAAAGGGCGGCCCCCTGCGGGACCGCCCCTCGCGTCTCGCGGTTGGCCGTACCGTCAGACCAGGCCGATGAAGTCGTCCTCGCCGATGGAGCTGGTGTAGGTGTCCTCGATCCGGATCGCGCCGTGATCGCCGACCTTCACCAGGACGTCGCGGCCGACGTCGATGATCCGGATGTCGCCAAAGGAGACGCCGAGCTGGCTGACATCCATCCTGTCGCCATCGCTCTCGCACCAGTCGCTGATCCGGTCATAGCCGAAATCCTCGCCGGAGAAGGTGAAGATGTCCGCGCCCCGGCCGCCCTTCAGCACATCGTCGCCGGCGCCGCCGTCGAGGATGTCGTCGCCATCATGGCCTTTCAGGGTATCGTCGCCGCCGAGACCGCTTATCAGGTCGTCGCCATCGGTGCCGTCGAGCCGGTCCCGCCAGCGCGAACCGACAATCTCGTTGCGGGCCGGCGCCTCGAGGCCCACGAAGTCATCCGCATCCAGATAGCGTTCGTCGAAGTTCTTGAGCCGGATCTGGCTGCCGTCGGCGAAGTCGATCAGGGTATCCCGGCTCCACCACCAGCCGCTGGAGCTGATCGAGAGATCGTCGAACGCCAGCCCGAGGCCGGTCAGGTCGATCCTGTCGCCGCTGCCGAAGTCGCAGATGACGTCGCGGCCGAAACCGCCTTCGCCGAAGACGAAGGTATCGTCGCCGCCGCCGCCGGAGAGGAAGTCGTCGCCGAGGCCGCCATGGATCACGTCGTCGCCGCGCTCACCGTCGATGGTGTCGCTGCCGGCGCCGCCGTACAGCGTGTCGTCGCCAGCGCCCGACCAGATGCGGTCGTCGCCCGCCCCGGCATCGACCAGGTCGGCGACGCGATCGCCATAATCGGTGTCGAAGACATCGTCGCCCGCGCCCAATTCATAGGCCATTTCTGTCTCGGCGCCGTAGATCGTGTCGTCAAAGGCCGTGCCGCGGAAGGCCTCGACCTCGATGAACACATCGCCCAGGGCCTCGCCCGCGAGTCCGCCTTCGCCGGCATAGCGGAAGGCGCCGCCGATGCCGTAGCAATCGACGTCGGAGAATGCGATGGCGATCGCATCGCAGGCCTCGGAGTAGTCGGCGAGGTCATAGCCGGCCTGGCCATGCAGGGTGTCTGCGCCCTTGCCGCCCACCAGCGTGTCATCGCCGTCGGCGCCACAGACGAGATCATCGCCCGCGCCACCGCTGACGAAATCGTCGTCCAGGCCGCCGTCGATGAAGTCATCGCCGGCGTCGCCATAGATGGTGTCATTGCCGTCGCTGCCGAACAGCGTTTCCTTGGCGATCTGCTGCAGCGAGATGTTGTCGACCAGCGCGCCATAGGTGTCGTCCGACCCGCGGCCGATCAGTTCGAGGTCGGTCGCGCCGTACTGGAGCTGCACCTCGAACTCATAGGTTTCCCAGCCGACGCAGTCGGAGGAGAGCACCGCCACCGTCTGACCGCCGATGCGGATCTCCAGCTGGCTGGTCTCAGAAGTGTCGGTCCACCAGCTCTTGTAGCGCGGCGAATAGTCGACCTTAAGCAGATAGGTGCCGTCGACGGGGACGTCGACGTTCTGGACCACCGTGGCGTTGGTCGACCAGTCGCACCAGTGTTCGGGATGGGAATCGAGCTCGATGAAGGAGTTGTCGTCCGGCGTCCAGGGCGTGCCCCAGTGGCTGCCTTCCTGGACCTCGATGGTGCTGCGCGTCGCGGCCCACCCGTCGATCTGGTCGAACGTGCCCCAGTCGCCGCGGTTCAGCGCGCCGTGGCTCTCGAAGTCGCCGTTCTCGATCAGGTTCTCGCCCAGCAGGACCTCGTTGTCGCCGCCGTAGATCAGGTCGTTGCCGAAGCTGCCGGTGATGAAGTCGATGCCGTCGCCGCCATAGACGATGTCGTCGCCCTCGCCGGCCTGGACGAGGTCGGAGCCGTCGCCGCCGCGGATGGTGTCGTTGCCGAGGCCGCCCACGATGTCATCGTCGCCCGCGCCGCCGTCGATCTCGTCGGCGCCGTCGCCTCCATCGAGCGTATCGTGATCGGCGCCGCCGTCCAGCGTATCGTTGCCGCCGCCGCCCTGGATCGAATCCCGCCCGCCATCGCCGTTCAGCAGGTCGTTCTCTTCGGCGCCGACCAGGGTGTCGTTGCCGTCACCGCCGTTGAGCTCGTCATCGCCGCCGCCGCCGCGCAGCAGATCGTCGCCGGCATCGCCGAACAGCGTGTCATCGGCGATGTCGCCGTTCAGCAGATCGTCGCCGTCGCCGCCGGAAAGGACGTCGCTGCCCGACTCTCCCAGGATCGTGTCGTTGCCGGCGCCGCCGTCCAAGGTGTCGTCACCGGCGCCGCCGCGGATTTCATCGTCACCCGCGCCGCCGTCGGCGAAGTCGTCGCCGTCCTCACCCAGAATCAGGTCGTTACCCAGGCCGCCTTCCATGGAATCGTTGCCCGCGCCGCCGGTGACGAAGTCGTCGCCGTCGTCGCCATGAACGCAATCGTCGCCCTCGTCGCCGCGCACGGTGTCGTCGCCGTCGCCGCCGTAGATATCATCGTTCTCGGCGCCGCCACGGATTGTGTCGTTGCCCTCGTTGCCCTCGGCGTAATCGTCGCCATTGAGCAGCTGGATCACGTCGGCGCCGGCGCCGCCTATGACGATGTCCTGGCCGTTGCCGCCGCGGATGTCGTCATTGCCCGCACCGCCATTCAGTTCGTCGTCGCCGTCCTCGCCGAAGATCACGTCGTCGCCGTCCTCACCGTCGACCGTGTCATTGCCGCCGCCGCCGAACAGCAGATCGTCCAGCAGCCCGCCCACGATGTCGTCGGCGCCGTCCTGCCCGAAGACCGTGTCCGCGCCATCGCCGCCGGAGAGAATGTCGTCGCCAAGTTCGCCGACGATGCGATCGTCGCCCGCCTGGCCATGGATATCGTCGTTGCCATCGCCGCCGCGCAGGTCGTCGTTGCCGTCGCCGCCTTCGATGTCGTCATTGCCGCCATTGCCGTTGATGACGTCGTCGCCCTGACCGCCGAACAGGAAGTCGTCGTCGTCCTCGCCGCTCAGCGTGTCGTCGCCCTCATTGCCGTTGAGGTCGTCGCTGCCCGCGCCGCCGAAGATGTTGTCGTTGTCCGCGCCGCCCTCGGCGTAGTCGTCGCCGCCATCGCCGCGGAGCGTGTCCTCGCCATTGCCGCCGAACAGCTCGTCGACGCCATCGCCGGCTTCCAGCAGGTCGTCGCCGTCATTGCCGACCAGGATGTCATCGCCCGCGCCGGTCTCGATTTCCTCGTTGGACGAATCGCCGGCCACGAAGTCGTCGCCGTCGCCGGTCTTGACGATCTCGATGGAGTCCAGCGTGTCCTCGCCGAAGTCGTCGCTGTTGGCCAGGCCGTTGTCGTCACCGGCCGCGCCCAGGTCGACGTGGACGTCGCCGTCGGTGCCGCGGTAGTCGACCTCGTCGCGGCCACCGCCGCCGAAGAGTTCGTCGTTGCCGGCGTCGCCCTTGATGGTGTCGTCGCCATTGTTGCCGCGCACCGTGTCGTCGCCGTCATTGCCGACCAGGCTGTCATTGCCATTGTCGCCGGTCAGACTGTCGTCACCGGCGCCGCCGAAGACCCGGTCGTCGCCCTCGTCGCCGCGCACCACGTCGTTACCGCCGCCGCCGAGCGCATTGTCGTCGCCGTCGCCGCCGCGCACCGTGTCGTCGCCGGCGAGGCCGTTCATGGTGTCGTCGCCGCCGCCGCCGAAGATGCGGTCATCCCCGGAGGTCCCCTGCAGATTCTCGGAGGTCTCATCGCCGTTGATGGTCGCGAAGGCGATGCCGCGCTGTACGCCCAGAGCTGCGATTTCGGCAAGAAGCGACATGTCGGTCTCCTGTGTGTCCCGATCCGGAACAGTTTTTCTAATTCTGCTCTACGATGTCCGGTCGGGGCCGGCCCATCGCGGTTCCGTTACCAAATCCTGAAGACCGCCATGCCAGCGCCATGCCAGACGCGGGCGGCGAGCGGGAATCGTCCGGAACAGGGGAGCAGGCGCGGGAGCCGGCCCGCGCGGCGGTCAGAGCAGGATCAGGAGATCACGATCGCCGTCGATGACCTCGTAGGTCTCGCCGCGGCTGTCATAGCGGAGCGAGCTGCCGACCTCGCCCAGGCCGTCCATCAGGTTGATCTCCGCGACGACGCTCGGATCGAAGGTGATGGTGCCGCCGCCGTCGGCGAAGGCGGCCGTCCAGGTGCCATCGCCATTGTCGCGGAAAGCGACCTCGTCGAGATCCAGATCGCCCTCGCTGTCATGCAGCTCCAGGGTGTTGTTGTTCCACTTCCGGTCGCTGATGACGTCGTCGTTCGATCCGCTCTCATCGCGGCGGAAGATATAGAGATCCTCGCCGTCGCCGCCGTCGAGGAAGTCGTTGCCCGCGCCGCCGATCAGCGTGTCGTTGCCGCCGCCGGCCGACAGGGTGTCATCGCCCTCGCCGCCATCGAAATAGTCGTTGCCGTGATCTGCGGTCAGGCTGTCATTGCCGGATCCGCCGATGACCGTGTCATTGCCGTTGCCGGCGATCAGCGTGTCGTCGCCCGCGCCGCCGTCCAGGCTGTCATTGCCGTTGCGGGTCTCGAGGAAATCGCCGCCCGCGCCGCCCAGCAGGGTGTTCTGGCCCTCGCCGCCGATCAGGCGGTCGTCACCATCACCGCCGTCCAGGAAATCGGCCGCGTTGCGGCCCTCCAGCGTGTCCGAGCCCGCACCACCGAAGAGCTGGTTCAGGCCCTCGCTGCCGTTGATCTCGTCGTCGCCGTCGCCGCCCTGGATCGTGTCGGCCGCATTGCCGCCGTCGATCGTGTCGTTGCCGGCGCCGCCGTCCAGAAGGTTCTCGCCTTCGCTGCCCTTGATCTCGTCGTCGCCCTCGCCGCCGCGGATGGTGTCCGCCGCGTTGCCGCCATAGAGCTTGTCGTCGCCGTCGCCGCCTTCGAGGGTGTTGAGCCCTTCCGAGCCATAGACCTTGTCATCGCCGGCGCCGCCGAAGATCTCGTCTTCCCTGTTGCCGCCGCGCAGTTCGTCGTCGTCGTCGCCGCCATGAATGGTGTTGACGCCCTCGCCGCCATAGACCTTGTCCTTGCCGGCCCCGCCGACCAGCAGATCGGCGTTGTTGCCGCCATAGAGCTTGTCGTCGCCGTCGCCGCCGAAGAGGGCGTTCTCGCCGCCATTGCCGTAGAGCTGGTCGTCGCCGCCCAGGCCCACCAGCGTGTCGTCGTCGTTCCAGCCGCCGTAGAGCTTGTCCTTGCCGTCACCGCCATGCTGTGCGCCTTCGGCGTTCTCGATCTCGCTGAAGTCGGGCGCCTCGCCGTCGCCGGGGAAGAACATCGCCTCGCCCGCCAGCATGGCCGGCAGCACGCCCAGCAGGGTGACCGAGTTCGCGCCCGCGGTGATCACCGTATTGCCGTTCGATTCGGTGATCTGCACGTCGCGCCGCGTGAAGCTGGTGCCCGAGAAGTCGAGCAGGTCGCCGGCCTGGAAGTCGGTGATGACCTCATGGCCGAACTCGTCGCCGTTCAGATAGAACCAGTCATCGCCGCCGCCCCCGGTCATGGTGTCGTTGCCGGTGCCGCCGATCAGCAGGTCCATGCCCTCGCCGCCGTCGATGCTGTCATTGCCGGCGCCGGCGTTGATCATGTCGATGCCGTCACCGCCGAAGATGGTATCGGCGTTGGCCCCGCCCAGAATGGTGTCGTCGCCTTCGTCGCCGTGAATCAGGTCGAAGCCGACGCCGCCGTTCATCTCGTCGCCGTCCGCGCCGCCGAACAGCTGGTCGTCGCCAGTGCCGCCGCCGACGAAATCCGCGCCAGCGCCGCCGTGGACGGTGTCGGCATTGGCGCCGCCGGCGACCGTATCGTCGCCGTCGCCGCCATCGATCAGGTCGTCGCCCGAGCCGCCGAAGATGCGGTCGATCCCGGCCTGACCGCTGAGCGTGTCGCCGCCGCCCTCGCCGTGGATGGTGTCGTCGCCCTCGCCGCCGTCGGCGATGTCATCGCCCACACCGGCCAAGATCTGGTCGTTGCCGGCGCCGGCGTTCAGGGTGTCGTTGTCGCTGCCGCCGCGCAGGTCGTCATTGCCGTCGCCGCCTTCCAGGCTGTCCTCGCCGGAATTGCCGACCAGCTTGTCGTCGTCCGCCTGACCCAGCAGGGTGTCGTTGCCGGCGTCGCCGGTGAGGAAATCCTCGCCATCGCCGCCCTCGACGCGGTCGTCGTTCTCGCCGCCGCGGACCACGTCGTGGCCGGCGCCGCCATATACGGTGTCGTTGTCCAGGCCGCCGCGCAGGGTGTCGTCGTCGGCCCCGCCGGTCAGGACGTCGGCGCCGTCATGGCCGAACAGCCAGTCGGTGCCGTCGCCGCCCTCGATACTGTCATTGCCGCCGTCGCCGCGGAGCTTGTCGAAGCCCGCGCCGCCGAACACCAGGTCGTCGCCGTCCTCGCCGCGCACCAGGTCGTCGCCATCGCCGCCCCAGAGGCTGTCCGTGCCGGCGCCGCCGCGCACGTCGTCGTTCGCCTCGCCGCCTTCGATGGAATCGTCGCCGTCCTTGCCGATCAGCTTGTCGGCGCCCAGACCGCCGATGATGACGTCGTGGCCGTTCTCGCCGACAAGGATGTCGTCGCCATCGTCGCCCCAGAGCGTATCGTCGCCGTCGCCGCCGCGGCCGTAATCGTTGCCGCCGCCGAAATCGAAGGTTTCCGAACCCTCGCCGCCGATCAGCTTGTCGCGCGTCTCGCCGCCGACGAAGCCCTTCGGCTCCGCCTCGGCCACCTTCAGCAGCACCGGTTTCTCTTCGCCCTGAAGTTCGCCCTTGCCGGCCTGCTCGTCGTCCGCAGGCCTGTCGTCTCCCGCGCCGCCCTCGAGCGTGTCCCCGCCGCGTTCGGCGAACAGGGTATCGTCGCCGACATTGTCGCCGCCCCGGAAGAGATCGCTTCCGCCCAGCGTGTCGCCGCCGTCGTCCGCGACCTTCTCCTTCTTCGGGTCCTTGTCCTGTTCGGCCTTCTTCGGCTGTTCGGCCGGCTGGTTCGCCGCGCCGGCCTTCGCATCCTTGCCGGCGTCGACACCGTCATCGGCCTGTTCGATCTTCCGGGCCTTCTCTTCGGTCCGGGCATTCTTTCCGGCAGCCTCCGCGTCGCGGTCCTCGCCGTCCTTCTCCTCGGCGCGCTTGCGCTCCTCATCCTTGTCGCGGCCCTTGCCGCGCGCCTCGGGCGCGTCGTCCTCGTCGCGCTCGTCCTTGCGGGTCCGTTCGTCGTCCTTGTCGGCTACGCGTTCGCGGCCATCGCGATCCTTCCGACCCTCGCGGCCGTCCCCATCGCCGTCTTCGTCGCCGCGGCCCGGGTTCCTGCCGCGCTCGTGATCCTCGTCATCGTCGCGGTCGTCCTCGACCCGCTCCCGCCCGACGCCCTTGTCACGGCCGCGCACGATCTCGCCGCGGTCTTCGTCATCGCGGCCGCGGTTCTCTTCGCGCTCTTCCTCGGCCCGTCCCCGCTCGACGCCCTTGTCACGGCCGCGCACGATATCGCCGCGCTCGTCTTCGCGCCGATCATCGTCACGGCCGCCGCCGCGCTTGCCGGATGAGTTGCTGGCCATGATATCCTGTACCAATTCGAAACAGTCGAAGCCCGAATCCGGACCGGTTGCGCCACCCTGAGGCGTCCCGGGGCCATGCTGCGGCCCGAACACGAATATACTGGCAAGATACGGGCCGGTCTGCTGTCCGTCAGCCGGCGAACATCACATCTCAGCGTTCGAGGTTGATCCGGCTCTTGCCGTCGGCCTCGATCTCGACATCGAAGGTGTTCAGCAACCGCGAGACCATCATGTAGAAACCGATCGCCATGGTGAGTTCCACCAGGCCCTGGTGACTGAGCTTCGCCCTGAGCGGTTCGAAGGTCGCGTCGGAAGCGCGGACATTGTTCACCACGTCGTCGGTGTAGGCGAGGATCAGTTCCTCGTCCGCATCGAAGGCGTCGGTTTCCGGCCATCGGCCCACGGCAGCGATCTTCTCCTCGGGGCCGCCGACGGCGCGGGCCAGCGCCTCGTGCTGGAAGATCTCGTAGGGCGCGTTCGACAGGTGACCGACCCTGAGGATCGCGAGTTCCAGCCACCACTTGTCGATGTCTGATTTCCTGAGCAACGCGTCCGAAAAGGACACGAAACGCCGGAACTCGGGCGCCGCGTGCGCCAGCATGCGCATGACGTTGATGGGCGGCACCTTGGCGAGCAGGGCGGCGACGTCCTCCGGCGCCTCGGCCGGATCGACATAGGGAATACGGGCCATCTCTATTTACCCGTGAAGTTGGGACGCCGCTTCTCGCGGAAGGCGTTGACCGCTTCCTGGTGATCGTCGGTCAGGTTGCTCATCAGCTCATAGGAGATCGAAGTGTCCATGATGGAATGGGCGAGTTGCTTGAGTCCGATATTGACCGAGACCTTGGTCCATCGGATGGCCTTGGAGGCGCCGCCGGCCAGCCGCTTCGCCATCTTGTCGACCTCGGCGTCCAGCGCGTCCGCGGCGACTGCGTGGTTGACCAGACCCATGCCGGCGGCCTCGGCCGCGCCCACCAGCTTGCCGGTCATGAGATATTCCTTGGCCCGGGCATAGCCGATGAGCTGCGGCCAGATCACCGCGCCGCCGTCGCCGGCCACCAGGCCCACCGAGACGTGCGGATCACCGATCCGCGCCGTGTCGGCGGCAATGACGATGTCGCAGAACAGGGCGATCGTCGCGCCGAGACCGACGGCGTCGCCGTTGAGGCGGCAGATGATCGGCTTCTCCAGGTCCAGCAGGCCGAAGACGATCTGCTTGGCTTCGTAGGCGGTGGTCTCGAAGCCCGCGGGCTCGTCGATCCCCTCCTGCATCCAGTCGATGTCGCCGCCGGCGCAGAACGCCTTGCCGGCGCCCGTGAGCACGACGATCTCCGCCTCGTCGCGCTGCAGGTCGTAGAACAGCGTGCTCAGTTCCGTGTGCAGCCGGGCGTTGACGGCGTTGAGCACGTCGGGACGGTTGAGCGTCACCGTCAGGATCTTGCCGTCACGGCTGAACGAAATGCATTCGTAGTCGTCATAGGTCATGATGCGGCCCCTCCCCCGAGCCATGCCGGATTATCGGGACCGCCCGCGACAGCGTCAATCGAAGGAGCCCCTGATGGCCGCCAACGCCTGGAACCCGGACCAGTACATGAAGGGCGCCATGGGCGATCTGCGCACGCGGCCGGCGCTCGACCTGCTGGCGCGTATCCCGGTCGGGGAAGCGCGGCTGGTCTACGACCTCGGCTGCGGCCCGGGCAATTCGACCGCGCCGCTGAAGGCCCGCTGGCCCGAAGCCCGCGTGATCGGCGTGGACAACAGCGAAGCCATGCTGGAGAAGGCGCGGACCAACCATCCCGGTCTGGAGTTCCAGCCTGGCGACATCGCCGAATGGAAGCCGGACGAACCCGCGGACGTGATCTTCGCCAACGCCTCGATCCATTGGGTGGCCGACCATGAGGGCCTGTTCCGGCGGTTGCTGGCGGCGCTCCGGCCCGGCGGCGTCGTGGCGATACAGCAGCCCAACAACTTCGAGGCGCCGTCCCACACGCTGATCGGAGAGATCGCGGCGCAGGCCCCGTACCGGGAGCGGTTGCTCAACAGGCTGGTCGGCGACTTCGTGCAGGCGCCGGCCTTCTATCACGGCCTGCTCAGGGCGGACTGCAACCATGTCGATATCTGGGAGACGGTCTACCAGCAGGCGCTGACCGGCGAGGATCCGGTGTTCGAGTGGGTGCGCGGCACGGCGCTGCTGCCCGTGGAGCGCCACCTCGACCCGCTCGACTTCGACGACTTCGTCAAGCTCTACAGGAAGCGGCTGCGCGAGGCCTATCCGATGGCGGCGGACGGGATCACGCTGTTTCCGTTCCGCCGCATGTTCATCATCGGCCGGCTGGCGGGGGACGCGACTTAAGACTTCCTTCAACCCCGCATCCGAAGCTGCCGCGGAACGACAGACAGTTTCGGAGCCATGTCATGGAACAGAAACCGGGACCCGGCGTTTCCCTGCTCGCGCGCTGGCGGGACCGCACCCGGACATCGCCCAGGTGGCCCGCCCGCGCCGAGGTCCGCGTCGGCGGCGCGGATGGCGGCGACACGCAGAGCGCCAATGCGGTCGATATCTCACGGGGCGGCATGCTGCTGGCTCCGGCGATCGCCGCGGCCGAGGGCGACCGCGTGTTCGTCGACGCGGCGCCCTGCCTGCAGCGCGTGGCCGCACGGGTGGTCTTTCAGGGCGAACACGGTACCGGGCTGCAGTTCGACAGCCCCATCCATGAGGACGACATCTTCCTGCTGACCGGGCCGGCGCTCGCCGGCTGACGATACCGCGTCCGGCGCGCTGGCTGCGCCTGGCGTCCTGCATGTTCAATTTCTACACGAAAATTATGTGATTAATAATATATATCCCTTTCTGCGTAATAATTTTATTGACTTACAGTTCGAGATAACGAATTTTCGTCCATGTCGAACACGGCGCGATATCCTGGCGGCGAGCCCCGCGGCAACCGAAGGGCAGACCCCGGAACAGCGCGAAGGACGACGGACTGGTCCGACCGGAAACCGGACCCGCGGCATTTGATTGGGCAGCTTGCACCGCGTCACCAACAGCTAAAGCGCCACGGAGCTTTCTCCGTGGGCCCGGAACAGAGCCACGGAGGTCACGCCATGACGGCGCAGCCCATTGCAGAACCGCATTCCGCCGGCCACAGGCGTGCGCATTTCTTCAGCGCTTCCAGCCACTTGAGCCTTTTCCTATAGGAGCGGCGTCATGCAGGCATTTCCGATCTTCCTGAAACTCACGGGCCGCAAGGTTCTCGTCGTCGGCGGCGGCGAGGCCGCGATGGCCAAGACGCGGCTGCTGCTGGACGCCGGCGCCGCGGTCACGGTGGTAACGCCGCAGCCGGACGCGACCCTCTCGGCCTGGGCGGCCGAGGACGTGATCGCGGTGCACCGCCGGGAATTCCACAGTCAGGATCTGGAAGAGGCGGCATTTGTCATTTCCGCTACGGATGACGAGGCCGCCGACCGGATCGTCTCCGACGCGGCCCGCATCGCCGGCGTGACCGTGAACGTGGTCGACCGGCCGGCCCTGTCGGACTTCACCATGCCCGCGATCGTCGACCGCGCCCCTGTCACCGTGGCCATCTCGACCGGCGGCGCGGCGCCTGCGCTGGCCCGCCAGGTGCGCGGCATCATCGAAACCGCCCTGCCGCGAAATCTTGGCAGCCTCGCCGGCTTCGTGGGCCGCTTCAGGGGCGCCGTGAAGGCTGTGCTGCCCACGGCCCGCCAGCGCCGCAAGTTCTGGGACCGGTTCCTCGACGGCCCGGTGGCGCGTCAGGTGCTGCGCGGCGAGGAACACGGGGCCAGCCAGGACATGCTGGCGCTGATCAACCGTGCTGCGGCCGGCGAGATCATCGGCCGCGTGGCCATCGTCGGCGGCGGCCCGGGGGACCCGGAACTGCTGACCCGCAAGGCCCATCGCCTGCTGCAGCAGGCCGACGTCATCGTCCATGACCGGCTGGTCAGCGACGAGGTGCTGGACCTCGCCCGCCGCGACGCCCGCCGCGTCTATGCCGGCAAGTCGCGCGACGCACATTTCCGGAGCCAGGACGAGATCAACCGCATCCTGCTGGACGAGGCCCGCGCCGGGCATCTCGTGGTCCGGCTGAAGGGCGGGGATCCCTTCGTCTTCGGCCGCGGCGGCGAGGAAGCCGACTTCCTGAAGCGCCACGGCGTCGAAGTCGAGATCGTGCCCGGCATCACCGCCGCCACCGGCTGCGCCGCAGCCGCCGGCTTCCCGCTGACCCATCGCGACAAGGCCAGCGCCGTCACCTTCCTGTCCGGCCAGGGCAAGGCGGGTGGCGAGCCGGACCTGGACTGGCGCCTGCTGGCCAGCGCTCGCCACACGCTGGCGGTCTACATGGGCGTCGATACGGCCCGCGCCTCCAGCCAGGCCCTGATCGATCACGGCCGCGACCCGGCGACCCCGGTTGCGGTGATCGAGAACGGCACCCTGCCCGGCCAGCGCGTGGTCTATGGCCGGCTGGACGACCTGCCCGACCTGCTGGTCCGGGAAGCGGTCGCCTCGCCCGCCCTGATCGTCATCGGCGAAGTCGCCGGCGACACCCTTGCCGCCACCGCCAGCGAGCGGCTGGCCCTCGCCCTCTGAGTCGCGGAGAGACACCATGAGCCTCAACGTCATCACCGCCAACCGCCTGAACGACGGCGTCGTCATCTTCCTGACGGGGACCGGCTGGTCCACGGATCTGCAACAGGCCGAGACAGCCGAAGGCAAGGAGGCCACGGCCGCCCTGCTGACCCGCGCCGAAGCCGAGCCGGGCGTCGCTGTCGGTCCCTACGAGATCGCCGTCGAACGGATCGGCGAAGAACTGCACCCGCTGCGCTACCGCGAGCGGCTGCGCATGAGCGGTCCGTCCGTCGACTACCTGAAGCCCCAGGCCGCGTGAGGTAGAGCAATGTACGCCTATGACGCCATCGACCGCGAACTCGTCGAGACCCGTGTGGCCGAGTTCCGCGATCAGGTCGCCCGCCGGGTTTCCGGCGAACTGACCGAAGAGCAGTTCCGCCCGCTGAGGCTGATGAACGGCCTCTACCTGCAGCTTCACGCCTACATGCTGCGGGTCGCCGTGCCCTATGGCGTGCTGTCGTCGACGCAGATGCGCAAGCTGGCGCATATCGCGCGCCGCTATGACCGTGGCTACGGCCATTTCACCACGCGTCAGAACATCCAGTACAACTGGCCGAAGCTGGAAGAGACGCCGGACATCCTGGCCGAGCTGGCCGAGGTGGAGATGCACGCCATCCAGACCTCCGGCAACTGCATCCGCAACACCACCGCCGACCAGTTCGCCGGGGCGGCCGCCGACGAGGTCGACGACCCCCGCATCTGGTCGGAGATCATCCGCCAGTGGTCGACCTTCCATCCCGAGTTCTCGTTCCTGCCGCGCAAGTTCAAGATCGCGGTGACCGGCGCGCAGAAGGACCGCGCGGCGATCAAGGTGCACGACATCGGCATCGTCATCGTCCGCAACGACGCCGGCGAGTTGGGCTTCCAGATGTGGGCCGGCGGCGGCCAGGGACGGACGCCGATGATCGCGAAGCTGATCCGCGGCTTCGTCGCCGAGCGCGACCTGCTCAGCTATCTCGAGGCCATGCTGCGCGTCTACAACCGCCATGGCCGGCGCGACAACAAGTACAAGGCGCGCATCAAGATCCTGGTGCACGAGCTGGGCGCCGACGAATACGCCCGCCAGGTAGAGGCCGAGTGGGCGCGGATCCGCGAGGGCGTGCTGTCCCTGCCCCAGGCCGAGATCGACCGCATCCGTGCCGCCTTCGGCGAACCGCCCTTCGAGCGTTTCGAGGGCGACTCCCGGACCTTCCATGGGAAGCAGTTCGAGGACCGGGGCTTCCAGCGCTGGGTCCGCTCCAACGTCAAGCCGCACAAGAAGCCGGGCTATGCCATCGCCAACATCTCGCTGAAGCCTGTCGGCGGCATCCCCGGCGACGCCACCGCCGACCAGATGGACGCCGTGGCCGATTTCGCGGACCGCTGGTCCTTCGGCGAGGTGCGCGTCGCCCACGAACAGAACCTGGTGCTGCCGCACGTCCGCCAGGACGACCTCTACGACCTCTGGCTGGCGCTGGGCGCAGTGGACCTGGACACGCCGAACATCGGCCTGCTGGGCGACATCATCGCCTGCCCCGGCCTGGACTACTGCAGTCTCGCCAACGCCCGCTCGATCCCGCTCTCCCAGGCGCTGTCGGAGCGCTTCGGCGACCTGGACCGGCTGCACGACATCGGCGAGATCAGCCTGAACATCTCCGGCTGCATCAACGCCTGCGGCCACCATCACGTCGGCAATATCGGCATCCTCGGCGTCGACAAGAAGGGCGAGGAATTCTACCAGATCACCCTCGGCGGCCGCGCCGACGAGGACGCTGCAGTCGGCAAGATTGTCGGCCGGGCCTTCGACGCCCACGAGACCGTCGACGCCGTCGAAACCATCATCGAGACCTATGTCGCCCAACGCCGGGGCGGTGAGCGTTTCATCGACACGCTCGAGCGTACCGGCCCCGCACCGTTCAAGGAGGCTCTCTATGGCGCTGATTAAGCAAGGCCGCGTCCTGCAGGACCGCTGGCAGACCGCCGAGACCGCGACCGAGGCCCTGAAACCCGGCGCGTATTTTGTCAGCCTGGAGCTCTGGCAGGCCGAACGGGAGCTGCTGCGCGGCAAGACCGCCATCGGCATCATCCTGCCCAACGACACCGATCCGGAGGTGCTGGCCCCCGACCTGGACCGCATCGCGGCGGTGGCGTTGCGTTTTCCCGCCTTCACCGACGGCCGCGGCTTCAGCCAGGCGCGGACGCTGCGGGAACATCTGGGCTTCAGGGGCGAGATCCGCGCCGAGGGTCCGCTGATCCCCGATCAGCACCAGTTCCTGCTGCGCTGCGGCGTCGACGCCGTGGTTGTCGATGATGCGGCGGACACCGGCCCGTGGCTGGCGGCGGCACGGCGCTACCGCTCGGTCTACCAGCCGGCGGCTGACGACCGCATTCCCGCCTATCGCGGCCGTCATACGGCGCCGCAGGCGATCGCGTCCTGATCCCAGACGAACGGAATTCAGCGTCATGTCCTTCCAGTCACGATTTCCCTTCGCCGACACCGAACGGCTGATCCGGGCCTCCAACCAGGCCTGGGAGCTCGACCGGGCATTCGGACATTTGCAGGGCCGGGACCTGATCGAGGTCGCTTTCGACCGCTATGGCCCGAAGCTGACCCTGGTCTCCTCCTTCGGCGCCGAGGCCGCGGTATTGCTGCATCTGGCATCCGAGGTCAGCCGCCACATCGCCGTCACCTTCATCGACACCGGCCGGCTGTTCGGCGAGACGCTGCGCTACCGCGACGCCCTGGCCGACCGCCTCGGCCTGAGCGACGTCCGCACGATCAAGCCCGAGCCGCGGGCCGTGAAGTCGGCCGATCCCGACCTGCTGCTGTTCAGCCGGGACGCCAATCTGTGCTGCTATGTGCGCAAGGTGGAGCCGCTGAAGCGCGCGCTGCAGCCCTTCGACGCCTGGCTGTCGGGCCGCAAGCGCTTTCAGGGCGGCGAGCGCCATCATCTGCCCGCGATCGAGGCCGCCGACGGCCGCGTGAAGTTCAATCCTCTTGCGAAATGGACCCCGGACGACATAGAAGCCCATTTCGTGAAATACGGTCTGCCGCGGCATCCGCTGGTGGCCGACGGCTTCCTGTCCATCGGCTGCATGCCCTGCACCGATCGGGTGGCGCCGGGCGAGGACGCCCGGGCCGGCCGCTGGCGCGGGCAGGACAAGACCGAATGCGGCATACACACGCTCTGAAAGGCATCGAGGGGATGACCGAGACAGGATATGCGGGCGACCGGAGCCCGGCGGAGGTCTTCGAGGCGCTGAAGGCCGACCCGAACGCGGTGCTGGTCGACGTGCGGACCGTGCCCGAATGGCAGTTCGTCGGCGTCCCCGACCTGACCGGGCTGGACCGCGCGGCGCTGTTCGTCGAATGGCAATCCTACCCCGAGATGAACGTCAACCTCGCCTTTGTCGACCAGGTCCGCGCCCAGGGGGTGACGCCGGAACAGCCGGTCTACCTGCTCTGCCGCTCGGGCGTGCGTTCGAAGGCCGCCGCGAAGGCGCTGACCGAGGCCGGTTTCGCCGCGTGCTACAACGTGGCCGAGGGCTTCGAGGGCGACAAGGACGACGCCGGACGGCGCGGCAATGTCGGCGGCTGGCGCCATCGCGGCCTGCCCTGGCGACAGCAATGAGCGGGCGCGACGACGATGTCGACGGCTGGGCGCCCGAGACGCGGCTGGTCCGCGGCGGGCTGAACCGTTCCGGCGAGGGCGAGACCAGCGAGGCGCTGTTCCTGAACTCCGGCTTCGTCTACGAGACAGCCGCCGACGCCGAGGCGCGCTTCAAGGGCGAACAGGACGGCTTCATCTATTCCCGCTACGGCAACCCGACGGTCGCCATGTTCGAGGAACGCCTCAGGCTGCTGGAAGGCGCCGAGGCCTGCTTCGCGACCGCGACCGGCATGGCCGCGGTCTTCGCCTCGCTGATGGCGCAGTTGAAGGCCGGCGACCGCGTCGTCGCCTCCCGCGCGCTGTTCGGAAGCTGTCATCACATCCTGACCCAGATCCTGCCGCGCTTCGGGATCGAAGCCGTACTGGTCGACGGTCACGACCTGGACCAGTGGGCGGACGCCCTGCGCCCCGGCGCGGCCTGCGTCTTCATGGAGACGCCGGCCAACCCGACGCTGGCGCTGATCGACATTGCCGCCGTCAGCGAACTGGCCCACGCCGCCGGGGCGCAGGTGATCGTCGACAACGTCTTCGCCACGCCGCTGTTCCAGAAGCCGCTGGAGCTCGGTGCCGACATCGTCGTCTATTCCGCGACCAAGCACATCGACGGCCAGGGCCGCTGTCTGGGCGGCGCGATCCTCTCGACGCGGGCCTTCGTCGACGACCTGCTGATGCCCTTCATGCGCCACACCGGCCCCTCGCTCAGCCCGTTCAACGCCTGGGTGATGCTGAAGGGTCTGGAGACCCTGCCGCTGCGCGTGGAAAAGATGGCCGCCAACGCGCTGTCACTGGCCGAGCACCTGAAGGCCATGCCGCGCGTCGCCGAGGTGCACTATCCGGGCCTTCCCTGCTTTGCGCAGGCGGCCCTGGCGAAGCGTCAGATGAAGGCCGGCGGCACGCTGATTTCCTTCGAGGTCGACGGCGGCAAGGCCGCGGCGTTCCACTGTCTCGACCGGCTGAAGATCGTCGACATCTCCAACAATCTGGGCGATTCCAAGAGCCTGATCACGCATCCGGAGACGACAACGCACCGCGCCATCTCCGAGGAGGAGCGGCGGCGGATCGGCGTGACGCCCGGGCTGGTGCGCCTGTCGGTCGGCCTGGAGAACGTCGACGACCTGAAACGCGACTTCAGCCAGGCGCTCTCGAACTACTGACGGCCGGGACGTTTCCCGGCGTGTCACCCCCGCCTTGTGCAGGGGTCCGGAACGGCTTTGCCGAGATTCGATAGTTCACCGGATGCCCGCACGCAGGCGGGCATGACACGGAATTCGTGGCGCTCTATTCGCCTTACAACCTCACATTGCCGCTGATTTCGGGCACGCCGAATTCCTCGTGACAGACCTTCGCCAGCGCCTCGATGCCGGCGCGGGTCGTGGCTTCGGGCGGGTTGGCGAAGCAGATGCGAATCCAGCGGCCGGCGTCCCCGGCCAGCGACCATTCCGCACCGGGATTGACGGCGATCCCGGCCTGGCCCGCGACCTCGGCAAGGCGGGTCGTGTCGACGCCATCGGGCATGCGGACCCAGAGGAAGATGCCGCCCGGCGGACGCGTATAGCTGACGCTGCTCCCGAAGAAGGCGTCGAGCGCGCCCGTCAGGTTGTCCAGCTTGGCCTCGAGACGCTCGTTGAGCCGCTGCAGATGGCCGTCGAAGTGCTTCTGGCAGAACTCGGCCAGCACCATCTGTTCGAGCGCACCGGAGCCGGCATCGGTCTTGACCGAGAGGATGCGAGAGAGGATCGGCCAGCCGGCGACGATGTAGCCGACGCGGAGCGCCGGAGCGATGGTCTTGGAGAAGGAGCCAATGTGGATGACGCGGCCGTCGTCGTCCAGCGCCTTCAGCGCCGGCGGCCGCGCGCCCGACCAGACCAGGTCGGCATAGCACTCGTCCTCGAAGACGGGCACGTCATGAGCTTTCGCCAGCTCGAGCATGCGCCGGCGGCGCTCCAGCGGCAGGATGGTGCCCGTCGGGTTCTGCACCGTCGGAATGGTGTAGATGTATTTCGGCTTCACGCCCCGGGCGGCGAGATCGTCAAGGGTCGCCTCCAGCGCATCCATGCACATGCCGTCCGCGTCCAGCGCCACCGGCGCGGGCTTCGCGCCGCAGCGGGCCAGGCGCGGAAACACGCCGCCATAATTGTCGGCCTCGACCACCACCGTGTCGCCGGGTTCCAGCAGGACGTCGTTGATCAGGTCGATCGCCTGCAGCGAGCCCGAGGTCAGCAGGATGTCATCGGCGCCGCAGTCGACCGCCGCGTAGCGTTTCAGCTTGTCGGCCAGCCAACGGCGGAGCGGGCCATAGCCCTGCGGCCCGCTGTGCAGCCCGTACATGCCCAGCGTCTCGCCCTCGCGCGCCAGCACCGCGTCCGCCGCCGCGCGGAAGGCCTCGACCGGCACCATCTCCTCGGCGTTGTGGCCGCCGACGAAGTTGAAGGCCGGAAACCCGGTGAAACGCTGCGCCGGCGGCGGCAGGTCGTCACGAAACACGGATGAGAAGTCATAGGTCATCGGCAGGCCCTCCTGACAGCAGCCTAAGCGGCAGGCGCCGAGGAAACCAGACGCCTCAGAAATCGAGCCGGAAGTAGAGCAGGTCCGGGTGGCCGCCGCCGGCGGCGGGGACGTATTCGCGGAATCCCATACGGCGGTAGATGCCCTGCGCCGCGGTCATGGAGCGAAGCGTGTCCAGGACCACGCCCGGATAGCCCAGTTCCCGGGCGCGTTCGACAACCGCCGCGGCCAGGCGCCGGCCAAGTCCGGTCCCGCGCGCCGCGTCAGTGAGGTAGAAACGTTTCATTTCCGCGCAGCCGGAAACGTGCGGACGCAGGCCGGCGACGCCGACGGGCTCGTCGCCCTTCCACGCCAGCAGCAGCGCACCCTTCGGCGGCCGATACTCGCCGGGAAAGCGCGCCATCTCCTGATCGAAACCCTGGAAGCAGAGATCGACGTCGAGACTGGCGGCGTAGTCGAGAAAGAAGCGCCGCGCGATGGCGGTCTCCGCCGGCCCGGCGGCCGCGCGGACGGCCGTCTCAGCCACTGCGCAGCAGGAACTCGCGGCCGACCTTCACCCTGGGCTTGCCGCCATACTCGATGACATCGGCGGTGGCGTAGGTCTCAGCCCAGCGCTCCGGCAGGTATGAGCCGGTGCCGACAACGTCGATCGGTGCGCCGACGGAGCCCATGACCCGGCACTTCTCCGGCCCGAAACCGGAGGAGGCGACGATCTTCACCTGCTGGAAGCCCTCCGCGTCGAGGCGTTCGCGCATGTGGAAGATGGCCGCCGCGGAAACGCCGGTGCCGATCAGGTAGCGCAGTTCCGCCTCGCTGCGGTACTGCCGCGTCGCCTTGGGCACGTGGCGCTCGAGCACCGCGTAGGAGAGGCTGGGATCAAGCCCCTCGACATAGCGGCTGCCGTGGGTGTCGAGCCGGATCGAGAGCCGGCCCCGGCTGGCCAGATCGGGAAAGCGGCGGCAGACGGTCAGCGCGTCCGTGACCTCGCGGCCGAAATAGTCGACCAGCACCGTCAGCGCATCGTCGGGAAAGACCTCCCGGAACATCTCCGCGGCGCGGAGCGTGGAGCCGGCATAGCCGATCAGCGCATGCGGCATCGTTCCCAGACCGCTCGCCTGGCCGAAGAAATGCGCCGTCGCGTCGGTGGCGTTACCGACGAAGCCGACCGCGCCCTTGTCGCGCTTCGCCGCCTCCGAGCCCACCGAGGCGGCATAGGCCATCAGTTCGGCCATGTCGGGGCCGGTGCAGTGGCGCGCGTCCATGGCAAGGAAGCCGGCCTTCGGCATGTCGCAGCACATGGAATAGGCATTGTGCGCGGCGACGCAGGCGGCGCCCAGCTTCTGCAGATAGAGCGTCTCGAGGTCGACCAGATGGACCAGGCTGCCGGTCAGGTAGATCAGCGGGTCGCCCGCGCCGACCCACTCGCCCTCGGCGTGGCAGAGTTCGACCTCGAAGGCCACGCCGCGTTCGCGCGCCACCTGCTCGATCCATTCGACCGCCAGCCGCGGCGAGAAGATCACCGGCCGGCGCATGAAGATGGCGTAGCGGACCTGAATGTCGCCGAAGCGTTCGACGATCGCCTTGGTGCGGCGGAAATAATGGTCCGTGCGGCTGGCGATGGCGGCTTCCAGCACGGGATCGGGATCCCGCGGCTCGCCAGGCGCGCCGTCGGCGCCCGCACCTATGACCTTCAGTTCAGGACGCTTCTCTGAGGCTGTCATCCTCGCGCCCCTCCTTCAGCATCTCGGCGATCAGAAACGCCAGCTCCAGCGCCTGCGGACCGTTGAGACGGGGGTCGCAGTGGGTGTGGTAGCGATCGGAGAGATCCTTGTCGCCCAGATTGTAGGGGCCGCCGATGCACTCGGTGACGTCCTGGCCGGTCATCTCGAAATGGACGCCGCCCATGTGACTGCCCTCGGCGCGATGGATGGCGAAGACCTCCTGCACCTCCTTGAGGATCGCGTGGACGGGCCGTGTCTTGTAGCCGCTTTCCGACTTGATGACGTTGCCGTGCATGGGGTCGCAGGACCAGACCACCTTGCGGCCGGCCTTCTGCACCGCGCGCACCAGTTGGGGCAGATGATCGCCCGCCTTGCCGGCGCCGAAGCGCGAGATCAGCGTGATGCGTCCCGGCTCGTGGTCCGGGTCCAGCCGGTCGAGCAGCTTCAGCAGGTTGTCGGGCTCCAGCGACGGGCCGCACTTGACGCCGATCGGGTTGAGGATGCCGCGCATGAACTCGACATGGGCCTCGTCCAGATCGCGGGTGCGGTCGCCGATCCACAGCATGTGCGCCGAAGTGTCGACCCAGGGCGCGTCCTTGCGCGTCGAGTCGCGCCGGGTCAGCGCTTCCTCGTACCAGAGCAGCAGCGCCTCGTGGCTGGTGTAGAAATCCACCCTGGAAATCGACGGCGTGTTGGCGCCGTTGACGCCGCAGGCCTCCATGAAGGTCAGGGAGTCGGCGATCCGCTCCGCCATCTCCTGGTAGCGTTCGCCGGTCGGCGTGTCGGCGATGAAGCCCATGTTCCACTGGTGCACCCGGTGCAGGTCGGCGAAACCGCCCTGGGAGAAGGCGCGCAGCAGATTAACCGTGCTCGCCGCCTGGCTGTAGGCGCGCAGCAGCCGTTCCGGATCCGGCTTGCGGGAGGCGGGATCGAAGTCGATGCCGTTGATGATGTCACCGCGATAGCTGGGCAGCTCGACGCCGTCGACGGTCTCGGTCGCGGCCGAGCGCGGCTTGGCGAACTGGCCGGCCATGCGGCCCACCTTCACCACCGGCAGCTTCGCGCCGAAGGTCAGGATGACGGCCATCTGCAGCAGCACCTTGAAGGTGTCGCGGATGTTGTCGGGATGGAACTCGGCGAAGCTCTCGGCGCAGTCGCCGCCCTGCAGCAGGAACGCGCGGCCTTCGGCCACTTCGGCCAGCCGCGCCTTCAGGCTGCGGGCTTCCTCGGCGAAGACCAGCGGCGGAAAGCGGCTGAGTTGTCCTTCCACCGCCTCGAGAGCGGCAGGATCGTCATATTCGGGCACCTGCCGGATCGGCTTGTCGCGCCAGCTCTTCGGGCTCCAGTCCTTCGAAGCCATCATACTCTCCCGTACTCCGGTATTGGGCGGCTCCTTATAAGCCCTCGGCGGGGGAATGAAAACACCGCATGCCCGCGCCTCAGGCCAGCCCCCGGAGCAGGGCCACCGAGCGTCAGGCCGCGCGCCGGGACCGGGCCGCGGCGGCCTCCCGCAGCATGCCCGCGGGAAGTTCGGCGTCGTCGCTTTCGGGAAGGCTCAGGCTCGGTCCCTCGCCCGCCGGCGGTCCCTCCGCCGGATCGACCAGACGGATGGCCGCGACGCCGCTCCGCGCCAGCCTGGCCACCATCTCCGCGCCGCCGAAGCGGGCGGCGTCGACGAAGGCGGCCCTGACACCCTGCAACAGCGTCTCGGTCAGGTGCTCGGGATCCGAAACGGTCAGCGCCTGCCAGCCGTTCCGTTCCAGAATAGCGGTCATGCGCGACTGCACCTGTGGCCGGTCGCTGAGGATCAGCGCCCGGCCGGCGGCCGCAACGCGGCCGAAGCGTCCCACAAGGGCGGTCAGCGCCTCGCCGCCCACCGGCTTGGTCAGCCATTCCACCGCGTCGAGAACGGCGTGGTGCTCCTCGCGCTCGGAACCGGAGACGATGGCGACGGGAATGCCGGCCGTCGCCGCATCGGCGCGCAGTTCCGCGAGCACCTCGGCGCCGCTGCGGTCGGGCAGGCTCATGTCCAGCAACACCAGGTCCGGCAGCACGCGCCGCACCAGCGCCACGCCCTCCTCCCCGGTGTCGGCGGTGTGGACCTCGTGGTTCTCGCGTTCGAGTTGCCGGCGGTAGAGCGCCAGGGTGGCGGCGTCGTCGTCGATCATCACAACGCGGGTCACCGCGGCCGCCGCGGCATCGACGGGAACCGCCGCTGCCGCCGCTTCCATGGCGGTTTCCTCGACCGGCTCCAGGGGCGCCCGGATGGTGAATGTCGAGCCCTCGCCGGGGGCGCTCTCGACCGTGATGTCGCCGCCCATGGCCTCGATCAGCCGGCGGGTGATGGTGAGGCCGAGACCCGTGCCTTCGGCGCCGCGGGTCGCGCGGTCATCGACCTGGGCGAAGGCCTCGAAAACCCGATCCAGCTGGTCCGCCGACATGCCGATGCCGGTATCGCGCACGGTCAGGGTCAGCATCCGCCGTGGGCCGCCGCCGTCGATCGCGACATCGAGCCAGATATCGCCGGCGCGGGTGAACTTTGCGGCGTTCGACAGCAGATTCAGCAGACACTGGAAGAGGCGCTTGCGGTCGGTCTCGATGGTGTCGACCATCGCGTCGACATGCACGTGCATCCGGCTTTCGTGCCGCTCGACCATGGGCTCGGCGGTCGCCACGGCCTCCTCCACCAGCGCGCGCACGTCGACGATGTCGTGGTCGAAGGTGTAGCGGCCGGCCTCGATCTTGGCGATGTCGAGAATCTCGTTGATCAGGTCCAGCAGATGGCGGCCCGCACCCTCGATGCGCTTCAGATCCTCGGTGGTCTGCGTTTCACCCTCGGCCTCGAAGTCTTCCAGCAGCATCTCGGTGTAGCCGATGATGGCATTGAGCGGCGTGCGCAGTTCGTGGCTCATGTTGGCGATGAAGCGGCTCTTGGCGCTGTTGGCCGCCTCGGCGGCCTCCTTGGCGCGGGCGAGCGCCATGGTGCGGTCCTCAACCTTGCGTTCCAGTTCGGCATTGGCCGCCGCCAGCGCTTCGCGCGAACGTCTCTGCTCGCTGATGTCGCGCATGGTGGCGACGAAACCGGTCATCTCGCCGGTATCCTCCCGGACAGGATAGATGATGGTGTTGGCCCAGAACTCGGAGCCGTCGGCGCGGATGGCGCGCATGTCGAACTCGTTGCGGCCCTCTCGGCGCGCCTTCTTGAGCGCCCGGGCCAGGCTGCGGGCCGCACGCTCGCCCCGCAGATTGAGCACCCACGAGGGCAGACCGACGATGTCGGCCTCGGTCCAGCCGAACTGACGCGCAGCGCCATCGTTCCAGCTTTCGATCCGGCCTTCCCGATCCAGCATGAAGACGGCGCAGTCCTTCAGGCCATTGACCATCAGGCTGAAGCGGTGCTCGCTCCGCCGGATGCGGTCGTAGGCCGCCTCGAGCGCGGTGGCGGAGCGCCGGTCCAGCGAGACGAAGGCGAAGCCGCCGAAGCAGACCAGAGCGATGATGCCCGCGATGATCACCGCCAGCAGATTGGGATAGATGCTGGCGAAGTCCGAAGGCTGCATTCCGGAAACGGGCAGGTAGTCGATCCCCATCATGCCCGTGTAGTGCATGGCGCCGATCGCCAACCCCAGAAGGGGCGCCGCGGCCAGGTTGCGCCCGACCGAGTTGTCCCGATTGAACAGCCACAGCGCCAGCGTTGCCGCCGCGATTCCGATAACCACCGAAAGGGCAACCATGGGGCTGTCATAGACCGCGACGGCCGGCATGCGCATCGCCGCCATGCCGGAATAGTGCATCGCCGCGATGCCAAGTCCCATTACCGCACCGGCAAAGATCAGCCGAAGGCGTCCGCCTCCGCCACCGGTCAGCAAGGCCTGACCGACAAGGGCGACGACGATCGCGATGGCGAGGGAGACGCCCGTCATGACCGGCTCGTAGCTGACCGGGATTCCCGGCAACGTCATCGCCAGCATGGCGATGAAGTGCATGGACCAGACGCCGCTGCCGAAGGTCACGGCGGCCAGGGCGGTCCAGAGCCAGACGCGGCGTCCCGTTGCGGCGCGGGCGCGGGCGCAGAGGTTCAGGGCGCCGAAGGCGGCCGATATGCCGACGGCGACCGCCAAGGCGACGAGTACTGGATCATGGTGACCGTGCAGGTCCATGGACGCGCTCCATTGATGACCATGAAACTGACGCGGCGAGCTTTAAGAAACGCTGAACGCGGACCCGCCGGCAACCGGCGGGGCGTCGTCCGCGTGTTCCGGCCATTAACGCTTTGTTGAATGGGCGCCGGTTAGCGTGGCGGTCCTGATCCACGCCCAGAGCGGGGGAACCATGTCGGAATCGGACACCGTCAGCGTCCTCGTCGTCGACGACCTCGAAGCCAACCGCGCGATGCTGTCGCGGCGTCTGGAACGCCGCGGCTTCTCGACCGTCATGGCCGAGGACGGCCCGTCGGCGCTCAAGCTGCTGGACGAGCAAGAGTTCGACATCGTGCTGCTGGACATCATGATGCCGGGGATGAGCGGGATGGACACGCTCAGACTGATCCGGTCGGTGCGTAACGCATCCGAACTGCCGGTCATCATGGTCACTGCGATCAACGAGCGCGACGGCATCGGCGAAGCCATCAAGTCCGGCGCCAACGACTACATCACCAAGCCCGTCGACATCGACATCACCGTGGCGCGCATCCACACCCAGGTCGAACGCCGACGCGCCTCCGCGGCGCTCAGGGCGGCGAACGAGAACCTGAAACGCCGGGTCGCGGAGCGCACGCTCGACCTGGAGCACATCAACGACGAGCTCCGCGACGAGATCAAGCGCCGCCGCGACCTGGAGACAACGCTACGCGAGGCCAAGCGCAAGGCCGAAGCCGCCAACAAGGCGAAGTCCGAATTCCTGGCCACCATGAGCCACGAACTGCGCACGCCGCTGAATTCCATCATCGGTTTCTCCGACCTGATCCGCCAGCAGCTCAAGGCGATCCCCGATACGGAGCGGTTCACGGAATACGCGACCTATATCAACGACAGCGGCCATCACCTGCTGCGCATCGTCAACGACATCCTCGACCTGACCAAGATCGACGCCGGCAAGACGGTGCTCAACGAATCCCATGTCCGCATCGACGACCTGTTCGACCGCAGTATCCGCCTGGTCGATGCGATGGCGGCCAAGTACGACGTCAGCATCGACTTCCGCGGTGACTGCGGCAGCCTGGAGATATTCTGCGACGAGATCCTGATGCGCCGGGCGCTGCTGAACATGCTCTCCAACGCGGTGAAGTTCTCCCACGAGGGCTCCCGCGTCGAGGCGCGGGCCGATCTCGACGCCCAGGGCGACCTGCATCTGACCATCGCCGATACCGGCGTCGGTATCGCGCAGGAAGACATGCAGAAGGTCCTGGAACCCTTCGGTCAGGCCGATTCCCGCCTCGCCCGCCAGCACGAAGGCACCGGGCTCGGCGTGCCGCTGACCAAATCGCTGGTCGAGCTGCACGGCGGCCGCTTCGAAATCGACAGCGAGCCCGAGGTCGGCACCACGGTCACCCTGGTGGTTCCGAAGTCCCGCATCATCGACAAGGCCGGCAATGTATCGGAAATGGGCGTCGCCTGAGCCGCTCCGGCGCATCCTGTTCAGGCTGCTGGCCGGCCTGGTGCTGACCGCGATAGCGGCGGGACATTTCTACTGGTGCTGGCGCGCTGCCCGCCGCCTCCGCCGCACCTATACCCTGCGCCGCTCCCTGTAGGCGATGTAGAGGCCGCTGCCGGCGACGACGAGCGCGCCGACGCCGGTCCAGATGTCCGGCAGGGTCCCGAAGACCAGATAACCCAGGATCGTGGCGCCGATGAGCTGTCCGTAGGAAAAGGGCGCCACCACCGACGCCTCCGCGAACTGGAAGGAGCGCGCCACCATGTAGTGGCCGAAGCCCCCCAGCGCCCCCACCCCGGCGAACATGCCCCAGTGGAGCAGGTTGTCGGGCACCACCACGCCGTCCAGCAGCAAGAACGAGGAAACCGTGGCGCCGACGACGGCCGTCAGCGTGTTGGTGGTTTCCGGGTTGTCGTTGAAGGCCATCTTCCGCGTCAGGAGCTGGAAGAAGGCGTAGCAGACGGTGTTGGCGACAACGAGCAGCATGGCCCAGTGAAACGCCTCGCCACCGGGACGGATGATGATCATCGCGCCCGCGAAACCGACGATCACGGCGCACAGGCGGCGCACGCCCACCCGCTCGCCCAGCACCGCGAAGGAAAGCGCCGTGACGACGATCGGACTGGTGAAGGAAATCGACGCGGCGACGGTCAGATCGATGAACTGAAGGGCATAGAAGTACATCGCCGTACAGGCGAAGAGCAGGAACGACCGCACGAGTTGCACGCCGGGGCGGGCCGTTCTGAAAAGCGAGAGGCCGTGGCGCGGCATGAACACGATCATCATGAACACCAGATGTCCGGCATAGCGGGCCCAGACCACCTGGCCGAAGGGGTAGCCCTGGGCGGTGAGATACTTCACCGCCGTGTTCATGGTCGGGAACATCAGCGTGACCGCAGCCAGCATGAAGGCGATTCCGATCAGCGGGTTCTGATCGGGCATCACGAAGGCCTTGGCCCGGCGCTGGGGAGACGCGCTTGGCAAGTCGCTCACTCGGTCCGTGGAAACACGGACTCTCTTCTAGCGGATTGGAGCGGCCTCACCCATGCGGATCACGCATGGCTCGGGGGCGCGCCGCTCAGGCGAGGGGCGCCGCCGGTCCGGGCCGGTCAGGCCCTCGTGAGGGCGACGCGACGTTTCTCGGCCCGGTTGCGTTGCTCGGAGGCCGCATTCTTCATCGCTCGCTGCAGCTTCTCGAAGGCGCGGACCTCGATCTGACGCACGCGCTCGCGGCTGACGCCGTATTCCTGGCTGAGTTCCTCCAGCGTGGACGGATTGTCCTTGAGCCGGCGCTCGGTGAGGATGTGGCGCTCGCGGTCGTTGAGAACCTTCATCGCGCCTTCGAGCATGGCGCGGCGCTGGGAGAGTTCCTCCGCGTCGCCGAAGGTGTCTTCCTGGGTCTCCGAATCGTCCGTCAGCCAGTCGACCCACTCCTCGTCTCCATCGATCCGGAGCGGCGCGTTCAGCGAATGGTCGGGCGCGGCGAGGCGGCGATTCATGTCGATCACCTCCTGCTCCGAGACCTGGAGCTTGGTGGCGATGGTCGTCACCATGTCGGGGTGCAGGTCGCCCTCCTCGATGGCCTGCAGCTGGCCCTTCAGCTTGCGCAGGTTGAAGAACAGCTTCTTCTGCGCCGCCGTGGTGCCCATCTTGACCAGCGACCATGAGCGCAGGATGTATTCCTGGATGGCCGCACGGATCCACCACATGGCGTAGGTCGCCAGCCGGAAGCCCTTGTCGGGATCGAAGCGCTTGACCGCCTGCATCATGCCGACATTGCCTTCGGAAATCAGTTCCTGCACCGGCAGGCCATAGCCGCGGTAGCCCATGGCGATCTTGGCCACCAGACGCAGGTGAGAGGTCACCATCTTGTGCGCGGCCTTGGTGTCGCCATGCTCCTGCAGGCGCTTGCCGAGCATGTACTCTTCCTCCGGCTCCAGCATCGGGAACTTGCGGATTTCATCGAGATAGTGGCTCAGACTGCCTTCTGGCGTGATAGCGGGCATATTGTTGCGTGAAGCCATTTTTCTTGTCCCTCCTCTACGCGTGCGACTTTACCGGCACTGCACGGGACAGCCTGCGGATCGGCCTGAACCGAGGCTGTCTCACCGCGTGGCGGCGCGCCGCCACGCAGGCTTATTTCATCTGGTGCCCGGAATGCGTTGGATCAAGGATTCATACGGTATTGTCGAGGGCCCGGATCACCGCGCGCATGTCTTCGGGCATGGGCGCCTCGAACCGCAGCGTCTCACCGCTCACGGGATGGCGGAAACCCAGGACGGCGGCGTGTAGCGCCTGCCGGCCCAGGGCGCGGACCGCATCCTGGCCCGCTGCGTCGAGCCCTTTCGGCATCGCCTGACGGCGGCGGCCATAGACCGGGTCGCCGATCACGGGATAGCCGGCATTCGCCAGATGAACGCGGATCTGATGGGTCCGGCCGGTTTCCAGGCGGCATTCCAGCAGGCTGGCCGCGGCGCCGAAACGGCGCGCCACGCGGTAGTGGGTGAGCGCCGCCTTGCCGCCCTCGCGCACGGCCATGCGCTTGCGGTCCTTCGGGTCGCGGCCGATCGGTCCCTCGATCACGCCGCGCGGCCGGATCGGTGCGCCGAAGACCAGGGCCATGTAGACGCGCTCGATGTCGTGCTCGGCGAACAGCGTCGCCAGGCCCTGATGGGCGCGGTCGGTCTTCGCGGCGACCATCACGCCCGAGGTATCCTTGTCCAGCCGGTGAACGATGCCGGGCCGGCGCACGCCGCCGATGCCCGAAAGGCTGTCGCCGCAATGGCCGAGAAGTGCGTTGACCAGAGTGCCGTCGGGATTGCCGGGCGCCGGGTGCACCACCATGCCCGCGGGCTTGTCGATCACGATCAGATCGGCGTCCTCGTACAGCACCGTCAGTGGAATCGTCTGCGGCTCGGGGTCCGCCTCCACCGCCGGCACCCAGGCGACCATGACGTGCTCGCCCGGTTTGACCCTGTATGAGGGCTCCGTTATCGTCCGGTCGTCGATCTCGACCTTGCCCTGTTCGATCAGCGATTTCAGACGGGTGCGGGAGAGATCGCCGAAGACCTGCGACAGATGACGGTCCAGCCGTGCGCCGGCGGCATCCGGCGGGATTTCGGTTTCCAACCAGTCGGATTCGTCGATGTCAGAGCCAGACCAGCCCAATTTCCGCGTGCTCAAGATCGTTGTCGTTGTCCTCGGCATAGCGATTCTGGCCATGACCGCAATCATCATCTACACGGCGATCAATCGTTTCGGGAACGCGGTGGTGGAGGAAGACCCCGCCCCGGCGCGCGCTTCGGCGCCCGCACAGCCTGCGCCCGCTGCATCGGACGAAGCGGCGTGGTCGCGCGACCTGGGCGATGGCCGCATCGTCGACGCCGCGCTTTCCGGCGGGTTGCTGATGCTGCGGACGGAGACGCCGGGCGGACGCGTGACCGTCGAGATCGTCGATCCGGCCACCGGCCGCACGGTCGGCCGCGCGACGGGCCGATGACGTCGGGCCGCGTCGCCCTGCCGGAGGATTGCGCGGGCGAGATATTCGCCGCGCTGTCGGGGAGCTTTCCAGAGGAGGGCTGCGGACTGCTGGTCGGCCGTCTCGAAGACGGCAGCGTCCGGATCGAAAGCGTCGTGCCCAGCCCCAACATCGCCGAGGCGCGGGAGAAGACCTTCGAGATCGACCCGGGCCTCAGGCTCCGCACCCAGCGCGAGGCGCGGGCGGCGGGACTGGAGATCGTCGGCCACTTTCACAGCCATCCGTTCGGCGAGCCGGTCCCTTCTGACACCGACCGGGGACGCGCCGCGGGCGAACCGGAACTGGTCTGGCTGATCATGGGCCTGCGCTGGGGTGGCGCGCAGGGTCTCGCCGCCTGGCGCATGTCGCCCGACCTGGAGCCCGAGCGGCTTGCCCTGGACATCATCGAAGAAGGACATGCCGGATGAACTTCGCTTCGGACAACATCGCCGGCGTCCATCCGCGGATCATGGAGGCGCTTCAGAACGCCAACGCGGGATTCAGCCCGTCCTACGGCGCCGATGACCTGACTGCATCGCTGGAGGCGCAGCTCAAGGATATTTTCGAGACCGATCTCGCCGTCTTTCCCGTGGCGACGGGTTCTGCCGCCAACTGCCTGGCGCTGTCCGCGCTCTCGCCGCCCTGGGGAGCGATCTACTGCCACGACCACGCCCACATCTTCGACGACGAGTGCTGCGGCCCGGAGTTCTACACCGGCGGCGCCAAGCTCTATCCCGTCGAGGCGGAGCACGGCCGGCTGACGGTCGAAGGCCTGAGGACGGGTCTCGGCCGCTTCAGGGCCGGATTCGATCACAACCCCCAGCCGGCGGCGATCTCGCTCACCCAATGCACCGAGTGGGGGGCGGTCTATCCGGTCGACCGGATCGCGGCGTTGAGCGATCTGGCGCATGCTCATGGCTGCCGCGTCCACATGGACGGCGCGCGCTTCGCCAACGCCCTGGTCAGCCTGGACGTCAGTCCCGCCGAGATGACCTGGAAGGCCGGCGTCGACGCGCTGTCGTTCGGCGCGACGAAGAACGGTGCCATGGCGGCCGAAGCGGTGATCTTTTTCGACACCGACCTGGCGAAGGACTTCATCTACCGCCGCAAGCGGGCGGGCCACCTGTTCTCCAAGATGCGGTTCCTGTCGGCGCAGCTTCTGGCCTATCTGGAAGACGATCTCTGGCTGGAGAACGCGCGTCACGCCAACCGGGCGGCGGCGCGGCTTCACGACGGCCTCGCACGTCTGAACAGCGTGGCGTTCGCAGCGCCTGTCGAGGCGAACGAGTTGTTCGTCGCCCTCCCCGAGGGCGCGGCCGCGCGGCTGCGGGAGGCGGGCGCGAGCTTCCACACCATGCGCAAGGACGACCGAGACGTCTCGCGGCTGGTCACCTCCTTCGCAACCGGCGATGATGAAGTCGACCGTTTCATCGGAATCTGCGGCGGCTGACCGGACAGAGCATGGCGGAAAAACGCACCAGGGTACTGATCGTCGGCGGCGGGCTGGTGGGCCTGAGCCTGGCCGCCGCGCTGGGCCGCGTTGGCATCGAGACCATGGTCGTCGACCGGGAAGCGCCGGAGACGACCGTCGCGCCGCCGTTCGACGGGCGCGCCTCCGCCATCGCTGCCGCCTCCTGGCGCATGCTCCAGCGCCTGGATGTCGCGCAACGCATCCGGGACGTTCAGCCGATCGAGGAGATCCGCGTCTCAGATGGCAATGCGCCGCTGTTCCTGCACTATGACCACCGGGATCTGGGCGATGAGCCCCTGGGCCAGATGGTGGAGAACCGGTTCACCCGCCGCGCCTTGCTGGACACCGTGGCCGAACTGGATTCGGTCATCCTCGCCGCGCCCATGTCGGTCGGCCGCCTGCGCCGCGGGCAGGCCGGGGTCGAGGCCAGCCTTTCCGACGGCACACTGGTGCGCGCCGAGCTTTGCGTCGCCGCCGACGGGCGGCAGTCGCGGTTGCGCGAGGAGGCGGGGATCGACGCCATCGCGCGTCGCTATCCGCAGGACGGCATCGTCTGCACCATCGCTCACGAACTGCCCCACCATGCGATCGCGCATGAGCGTTTCCTGCCCGCCGGGCCGTTCGCGATCCTGCCGCTGACCGCCAACCGCTCCTCGCTGGTCTGGACCGAACGCAGCGATCTGGCGCCGGCCTTCCTGGAGCTGGACGACGCGGCCTTCGCTCATGAGATCCAGCGCCGGGTCGGCGGCTTTCTCGGCGATCTGGAGGTGGTGGGCCCCCGCTTCCGCTATCCGCTCACCCTGGTGCTGGCGCAGGACTACCATGCGCACCGTCTGGCGCTGATCGGCGACGCCGCCCACGGCATCCATCCGATCGCCGGCCAAGGCTTCAATCTGGGCCTCAGGGACGTGGCGGCGCTGACGGAGATTCTGGAGGAAGCCGCCGGGATCGGCATGGACCTCGGCGACGCCACGCTGCTGGCGCGCTACGAACAGTGGCGGCGCACCGATTCGGTGGTGCTGGCGGGCGTCACCGACATCCTCAACCGGCTGTTCTCCAACGATCTGCCGCCGGTCCGGCTGGTCCGCGACCTGGGCCTCGCCGCCGTCAACCGCACGAAGCCGCTGCGCCGGTTCTTCATGCGCCACGCCATGGGCGACGTCGGCGACAGCCCGGCCCTGCTCAGGCGCTGAGACGCTCCTCGGCGACCTTCTCGATCGTCTTGCGCAGATCCGGGTTGGCGTCCAGCAGCTTCTGGAAATCCCGCCGCTCCAGGATCAGCAGGTCGGAGAAGGTCTTCGCCACCACGTCGGCGGTGCGCGGCGCGTCCTTGAGCAACGCGATTTCGCCGAAGAAATCGCCCGAACCCAGCATTACCGGGGCCGGTTCGACGCGCACTTCGATGGCGCCCGAGGAGACGAAGTACATGGCGTCGCCCGTCTCCCCCTTGCGGCAGAGGTTTTCGCCCGGCAGGGCCAGTTCCGATTTCAGCAGCGCCGCGATGGCCTGGATGCGATCCTGGCTGAGCCCCTGGAACAGCGGCACGCCGGCGACGAGCTGTTCCGGGTCGAGGCCGAGGTCCAGCGCAGGTCGCTGGCCCAACTCGTCCTCGCGCTCCTCCAGTTCCTGCTGCAGATTGGCGTAGATCTCCGCGCCGATGATGGCCTCGTCGTGCAGTCGGGCGTAGTCGCTCCGCTCCCGACGGATCGCCACCTGCTGCAGGTAGCGCCGCTGCAGCTTGCCGGCATAGTCCGGATACTGGACCCGCAGCGCGTTCAGCGCCGACATCACGGTGTCCCGGCGCTCGTCCAGTATCTCGCACAACCGGTCGGCAGCCGGATCCCCCACCAGGGCGCGGATGTCGCCGATGCCCTGATCGCGCACCTCCGCCAGCACCGCGATGACCGTCCGCAGCCGCTCCATGCGGTTGGCGAGCCGGCGGCCGAGAGGCCCGGTCACCCCGAAGCGGCGCTGCGCATGCATCGACAGCATGAAGCGCCAATTGAACTCGAGCAGCTTGTCGGCAGCCTTGCGGTAACCCTCGACGCCGCCGGTCTTGGTGGCGTCCATGAGTTCGTCGGTCAGCGCCACCAGTTCGCGCGCCGTGGCCGAGGGCACGTAGCCGCGCGAGTAGTGGTTCAGATAGCCCTGGCGTTCCCGCCCGACGGTGGCCAGCAGACCGATCTTGAGCCAGTCGCCATCGCTGAGTTCCACGGCCGTCCCTTCCGCCGCGGTCATCCCCTCGACCCGCCGGGCGTAGTCGCCGGCCACCTGTGCGCCGACTTCCCCGGGGATGTTGTGCCGCTCGGCCCAGCGGGGCACGGCGTGGCTGATGTCGTCCAGCGCCCGGGCGATGGTGCGATTGCGCACGGCGAGGTCGGCCGGCGACAGCCGGTCGAGCCCGAATGCCTTCATCACCGCGCCCACCGTGGTGGCATTCACGAACAGCGTGAACAGCACGAAGGCGCAGACCAGGGCGGCGACGAAGTTGCGCACGTCGACGGGGAAGGCCTCATTCTCGAACACCGCCAGCGCCAGCGCCAGCGAGACGGCGCCACGCAGACCGCCCCACCACATCACGGTGCGGAAGCCAAGGCTGACATTGGCGGCGATGCCGGAACGGCTGAGCATGGGCAGCACGGCGTGCGTGAGCAGGCCGCGGGCGAAGAAGGCCGTCGCGAGCAGAACCACGAGCGTCAGCCACATATCGCCGGTAAACACCGACAGGATCTGGGGCACCGCCATGCCGACCAGGACGAAGATCAGCGAATTGGCCCAGAAGCCCAGGTTCTCCCAGGTCTCCTGCAGCAGATGCCAGCCATTGCCCGAGATCGTGGTGCGGCCATAGGAGCCCATCACCAGCGCCGCCGTGACCACCGCCATGACGCCGGAGACATGCAGATAGTGCTCGGCGACCAGGAAGGAGAGATAGGCCAGGGAGATCGTCAGCGTGACCTCCACCAGGGCGATGCCGCCGACCCGCCCGATCACCCAGGCGAAGCCGCGGGCCATGAGGTAGCCGACGACGATGCCGCCCACGAAGACCTTGAGGAAGCCGAAGGCGCCGCCGATCAGGTCCGCTTCGGCAGCACCCAGGATCATGGCGACCAGGATATTGAACAGCACGATGGCCGTGGCGTCGTTGAACAGGCTTTCGCCCTCGACCAGGATGGCGAGCCGCTTCGGCGCGCCCAGATCCTTGAAGATCGCCACGACCGCGACCGGGTCCGTGGCCGAGAGGATGGCGCCAAGCAGCAGGCAGACGACGAAACCCATGCCGGAAACCGCGTAGACCGCGCCGCCGACCATGAAGGCGGAAATCAGCAGGCCGATGATCGCCAGGAACAGGATCGGACGTATGTCCGCCATCAGCTTGCGCACGTCGATCGACAGGCTGCTTTCGAAGACCAGCGCCGGCAGGAAGACGAAGATGATGATCTCCGACGTCAGGTCGAAGCTCTCGAAGCTGTGCAGCAGATCGCTGACCGGCCCCAGATGGGCGTCATGCGCGGCGCTGATCAGCAGGCCGAGGATGATCCCGACCACCGCGAGCAGCACCGTGTACGGAAACTTGTAGCGCTTCGCGACCGGCAGGATCAGCACGGCGATCGTCATCAGGCCGAACAGCCCGAGAATGGTCGTCCAGATTCCCTCGTGCATCGCTCAGAACCCCCTCGTCGACGATGCCGTCCCTCTCAGGGGATCAATATACGGCCACATGCAACGAAAGGGCGATTAATTATCCGAACCGTCCGCCCGCCCTCGGCCGGCCAGTTCTCCGCCGGCGCCGTTCATCTCGCGGGCGCGCGCCAGCCAGGGCGGCGGCAGCTTGTTCAGGAAGGCGCGCATGCCGGCCGGCGCTTCGGGACGCCGGAGCAGGCGGATCAGGTGCTGGGCCGCCGTGTCCAGGGTCTCGTCAAGCGCAGCCTCCTCCGTCATCAGCACGATCTCCTTGACCGCCGCGACTGCCGCCGGATCGTTGCGGTCGACCTCGTCCAGCACCGCGGCCAAGATCTCCTCCGCCTCCGTCTCCGTGCGGGCGAGATAATGGCCAACGCCCAGACGGAACGCCTCCTCGCCGCCGATCCGCTGGCCCAGCACGGCGATCCGGCGCAGCTGGCCCGCCCCGATCCGTCGGGCGATGAAGGGCAGGATCTGGGATGGAATGAACCCCACCTTTGGCTCCGGCAGGGCGAACTTCGCGTCAGCCCGGATGATGGCGACATCGGCGCAGCAGGTCATGCCGAAGCCGCCGCCGGCGGCGCCGCCCTCGACCACGGCGACAACCGGAATCGGCATGCGGTCGAGGTCGTGCAGCACGTCGCCGAAGAACCGGTAGGGGCCGAACAGCGGGTCGGTGTCGCCCGGCGCCGGGGCCGGCGGCATCTCCTGCATGGCATTGAGGTCTCCGCCGGCAGAGAAATTTCCGCCCGAGCCGCGCAGGATCAGTACCCGGGCCTCGGCGTCGGCCCGGACGGCGGCCAGCGCTTCCCCGATCTCCTCCATCATTCGGTGGGTCAGCGCGTTGCGGGCCTGGGGCCGGTTGAATGTCAGCCAGGCGCGCGTGCCAACGCGCGCCAGCCGGATGAATTCGAAATCCGGATAGTTCGTCAAATCGCTCCTCCCCTTGGGCGGGGCGGATTTTATCCGCTTTGGCGGCGCAGGCCAGCCCGGGCTCAGTCGGCGGCTTCGCTCGCGGCGACGGGGCCCAGCAGCCACCAGGTGGGCATCATGCCCTTGCCCTTGACCTCGACTTCGCCGCGGGCCTCGAACGCGTAGGCTCCGTCCAGCGCCTCGACGACTTCGCGCGTGACCTGGATACGGCCCGGAGCCCCGGTGGTCTCCATGCGGGAAGCGGTGTTCACGGCGTCACCCCAGAGGTCGTAGAGAAACCGGCTGTCGCCGACCACGCCGGCGATGATCGCCCCGCGCGCCATGCCGATGCGGATGTTCAGCGGCGTCCCGTCCGGCCGGCGGCATTCACTCATGCTCGCCAGCATGTCGAGCGCCAGGCCGGCGGCCGCGCGCGCATCGGCGGTGGAGCCCTTGGGCGCGCCGGCGGCGACCATGTAGGCGTCGCCGATGGTCTTGATCTTCTCGACGCCGTGCTTCCGGGTCAGCCGGTCGAAACGCTCGAAGGTATCCGACAGCATGGCCAGGGTTTCCTCGGGCGCACACTCGGCGGCGATGTTGGTGAAGCCTTCCACGTCGGCGAACAGCACGGTGACATCGGCCAGTTGTTCCACCACCTGGCTTTCCCCGTCGCGGAGGCGCGCGGCCACCGACTTCGGCAGGATCCGGTCGAGCAGTTCGCGCACCCGCGCGCGCTCCCGGTCGATCAGGTCGTTGTTGGCGAAGTCGAGCCGGCGGAGTTTCTCGACCCGGCGCAGCGCGATCAGCCCGATGACGTTCGCGGTGAGCATCAGCATCACCGCATAGATCGCCTGCTGGAAGTCCGGCGGCGGCCAGGCGAGCCCCAGCGTGATGGCGACGAACAGCGCCGTCGCGAGCAGGGCCGTCACCACGGCCTGGATGTAGAAGAACGGAAACAGCGCGTAGATCGCGAAGATGACGATGATGAAGGCGTGGTCCAGCGGCTCGGGATGGCCGCCGTAGACGTTGGCCAGCGCCTGGAAGAGCGTATAGACGAGCGCGCCCAGCATCAGCAGCGCCGGCCATCGCGTACGGAAGTGGCCGGTGTAGCTGAGGCCCAGGATCGCCAGGAACAGGCCGTTGACGCCCAGCGCCCGCACAAGGGCGATGGTCTCCGCGTTCTCCGGAAAGAAGAACAGATCCTGCGGCACGAAGACGAGATTGATGACGATCGTGATCAGGAAGGCCAGGCGGACCGTGCGGAGATTGTCCTCGCGCTGCGTCTCCCGATAGCGCGAATCCCACTCCCGGTCGACAAAGCGAAGTGTCAACGGGTGCATCGGCGGCAGCCCCCGTTCTGCCGTGTCCCGGCCGATATGTGCATGCAGGAATCTCATGACGCCAGCATAGGCCGGGGCTGCCGTGGCGTCAGGTCAAAACGGGTAACATTCTGCAACGCTGCACGGCGGTTGACACACTGCCGGGGCGGCTTCCCGAGCTATGCACAGAATGCAATGCTGCACCTGCGAAGAAAACGATTTCGCGGCAGCATCACTGACCTATATAGGGGGTGAAAGCGGTCGCCCCGAAGCCGCTTCATGGGAGGTCCGGGACAACACGGGTTGAAAGGACTTTGACATGCGACACGAACAGATCGACCACCGCAGCACCGCCGACTACGCGTCCATCGCGCACGGCATGCCGGAATACTACATGCCCTCCTTCGGCGAGATCGACCATGGCATCGCGATCGCGCGCCGGGAGCAGTCCCGCATGATGGCCCGGTGGTTCCGCCAGGTCTTCGCCCGGCTCCGCGCCCGGATCGCCGGCGGCAAGCACCGCGCGGCCTGACGAGACGAACCGCCCGCGCGGCGCGGCGCCCTCCGGCCCGCACGGCGGTTTCTGACGAAGCCCGGCGGAAGGCTTACTTGAAATTCCGCCCCTTCGGCATGGCTTCCCGGGCCGGCTCAGGCCGGCCCAGGCGCCATTCCGGCTTTTCCTCCATACGTCTTCTCGGCGCCTGCGGCCGGCGCACCTCGTCGGCGCGGGCGATGCTTCCATCCACAGCCTCCGGCGGCGCGAGGTCCGGATCCTCGGTCAGCGTGGCCAGTTCCCCGCTCAGGTCGAACAGCCGTTCGGCCACCACGTGGATCACCAGCCCCTCACGCTGCAGCTTCCCCGATACCCCCAGCAGCCTCGACGTCAGCAGCACGCGGCGGAACCGTTCGAACACGTGCGGCCAGACGACGATGTTGGCCACCCCCGTCTCGTCCTCCAGGGTCGCGAAGATGACGCCGCTGGCGCTGCCCGGGCGCTGGCGCACCAGCACCAGTCCCGCGACCACCGTGCGGCGGCCGTCCGGCAGCGCCGAAAGCGCCTGCGCGCGTACTGCGCCATGGGCCCCCAGACGCTCCCGCAGCAGCGCGCAGGGATGGGCGCGCAGCGACAGCCTGAGCCGCTGGTAGTCGGCGACCACTTCTTCCCCCGGCCGCATCTCCGGCAGATCGACGGCCGGTTCCTCGATCAGATCGAAGGGCCGGTTGTGGCCGGCCGCGCCGGCCCGGGCCTCGGCGGCGGCGAACAGCGGCAGCGGTTCGGGCTCCACCGCACGCGCCGCCCAGAGCGCGCGGCGACGGTCGAGCCCCATGGAACCGAAGGCGTCGGCATCGGCCAGCACGCGGAGCGTCGTCTGGTCCAGCCCGGCCCGCCGCGCCAGTTCCTGCACCGTGGCGTAGCCGCCTTCCGGCCGCGCCGCGGCGATGCGGTCCGCCGCCTCCGCGTTCAGCCCCTTGACCAGGCGGAAGCCGAGCCGCACCGCCGTCCCGAGGCCGGTCTTCGGATCGGGCGCCGGCAGGGGCTCCAGCAGGTGGTCCGGCATGGAATGGTTGACGTCGACGGGGCGGACCTCGACGCCATGGTCGCGGGCGTCGCGGACAAGCTGCGCCGGGGCGTAGAAGCCCATGGGCTGGCTGTTCAGGATGGCGGCGCAGAAGACGTCCGGATAATGCCGTTTCAGCCAGGCCGAGACGTAGACCAGCAGGGCGAAGCTGGCGGCGTGGCTCTCGGGAAAACCGTATTCGCCGAAACCCTCGATCTGGCGGAAGCAGCGCTCGGCGAAGTCGCGGTCATAGCCGCGTTCCGCCATGCCCTCGACCAGCTTCTCCTGGAAGGTGTGGATGGTGCCGACCTTGCGGAAGGTGGCCATGGCGCGGCGCAGACGGTCCGCCTCGGAGGGCGTGAAGCCGGCCGCGACGATGGCGATCTGCATCGCCTGCTCCTGGAACAGCGGCACGCCCATGGTCTTGCCCAGCACCCGGCGCAGCTCTTCGGATGGAAAATCCACCTTCTCCTCGCCGTTGCGGCGTCTGAGATAGGGATGGACCATGTCGCCCTGGATGGGGCCGGGGCGGACGATCGCCACCTCGATCACCAGGTCGTAGAAGGTCCGTGGCTTCAGGCGTGGCAGCATGGTCATCTGGGCCCGGCTCTCGACCTGGAAGACGCCGATGGAATCGGCCTCGCAGAGCATGTCGTAGACCGCCGGATCGTCGGGCGGGACCGAAGCCAGGTCCATCGGCCGGCCATAGCTCTCGTCCAGCATGCGGAAGGCCTTGGCGATACAGGTCAGCATGCCGAGGCCGAGCACGTCGACCTTCATCAGGCCGAGCGCGTCCAGATCGTCCTTGTCCCACTGGATGACCGTGCGGTCGACCATCGCCGCATTCTCGACCGGCACCAGCTCCGACAGCGGCCCGCGGCTGATGACGAAGCCGCCGACATGCTGCGAGAGGTGCCGCGGGAAGCCCTGCAGTTCGCGGGCGAGGCGGAGCGCCTCCGCCACGGTCGGATCCGCCGGATCGAGGCCGGCCTCGGCAATGCGGTCGTCCTGCAGCCCTTCCCGCCAGACGCTTTTCGTCATGGCGTCCACCGCGTCCAGCGACAGGCCCAGCGCCTTGCCGACCTCCCGCATGGCGCTCTTCGAGCGGTAGGAGATCACCGTCGCCGCCAGCCCCGCCCGGTCGCGGCCGTATTTTTCGTAGATGTACTGAATCACCTCCTCGCGGCGCTCATGCTCGAAGTCGACGTCGATGTCGGGCGGTTCGTCGCGCTCGGCGCTGACGAAGCGCTCGAACAGCAGGTCCATGCGCGCCGGGTCCACCGAGGTGACGCCCAGGCAGTAACAGACCGCCGAATTGGCCGCCGAGCCGCGTCCCTGGCAGAGGATGCCGCGCTCGCGGGCGAAGCGGACGATGTCGTGGACGGTCAGGAAATAGGGCGCGTAACCCAGCTGTGCGATCAGTTCCAGCTCATGGGCGATCTGCGCCGCCACCTTCGCCGGCAGACCGCCCGGATAGCGGTGCGCCGCGCCCGCGCGGGTGAGCCGCTCCAGGGTCTGTTGCGGGCTCTCGCCGGGCTCGACCACCTCGTCGGGGTATTCGTAGGCCAGTTCGTCGAGTGAGAAGCCCGTGCGCTCCAGAATCTCCAGGGTCCGCATGACCGCTTCGGGCGCGTCGGCGAACAGCCGCGCCATCTCGGCCGGCGCCTTCAGATGCCGCTCGGCGTTGGCGGCCAGCCGCCGGCCGGCCTCGTGGATGGTGCAACCCTCGGCGATGCAGGTCAGCACGTCCTGCAGCCGGCGCCGCTCGGGAACGTGATAGCGCACGTCGTTGGCGGCGATGAGCGGCAGGCCGAAGCGCCGCGCCAGCGCCAGCCGCTCACCCAGGCGGCGGCGGTCGTCGCCCCGGCGGAGCATCCAGGCGGCGAGATAAGCGCGGCCGCCGAAGGCGTCGCGCACCCGGCCGAGGAATCCCTCCTCGGCGGAGAGGGCGATGGCGATCTGGCCCTCGGCGGCAGCGGCCGCGTCCTCGAAATCGAGATGGCATTCGCCCTTCTCCGCCCGCCGCCGGCCCAGCGTGATCAGACGGCTGAGCCGGCCATAGGCGGCGCGGTCCGAGGGGTAGACCAGCATTTCCGCGCCGTCGCGGAAGACCAGCCGGCACCCCGGACGGAAGGGCAGACCGAGGTTCCTGGCCGCCAGATGCCCGCGGACGACGCCCGCCAGGCTGTTGCGGTCGGCGATGCCGATCCCCGCCAGCCCCAGCGCCTGCGCCTGCGCCGCCAGCTCCTCGGCATGGGAGCCGCCCTCCAGGAAGGAGAAATTGCTGGTGATCTGCCATTCGGCGTAAGCGGTCATGATCCTCACATTCCGCCGCGGCAAGATCCCGGCTCTCCGCTCAACGGAGCCCGTCCCGGCCTTGAGCCGGGATGACATCGAGGGGCGGCCTTGATCATTAGTGCCATCCCGCCAGGCCGGGCATCGCGAGACGCGAGACGCGAGGCGTGAGCCGGGACCCCGAACGCGCGACGTCTCCCCCTGGTGTCATCCCGGCCAAGCCGAGCATCGCGAGGCGCGAGCCGGGACCTCCCAGTTCACCCAAGCCGGTCGGAGATATCCCGCCAGTCGGGATTGCTTGTTTCGATCAGTTCGTCCTTCCAGGCGCGCCGCCAGCGCTTCAGGCGCTTCTCCCGGCGGATGGCTTCCTCGACATCGTCGAAGGCCTCGACATGCACGAGACGGCGGATGCGGTACTTGCGGGTATGGGCGATGGCGACGCCTCGGCGGTGTTCGTCCACGCGGCGCGCAAGATCGTTGGTGACGCCGACATAGATGCTGCCGCGCGGCCGGCTGGCGAGAATGTAGGTGAAGTACTGCTTCTTCATCTCTCTTTCCTTTTCGAGGAGGTCCCGGCTCTCCGCTGCGCTCCGGCCGGGATGACACCGTTTGCTCACGCCGCCGCCGCGAGGCGTTCGAACAGGGCCCATTTCTCCTCGGGCGTCATTTCCCGGGCCGCCATGGCCGTCAGGATCTCGCGCAGTTCGGCCTCCAGCGAGCGGCCCTGGATGCGGGCGCGGCGCTTCAGCCGCACGATCACGGCCTCGTCCAGCTTGCGGATCGTCACTGTCGCCATTGTCTCTCTCCTTCTTTCAGAACAGGCCGTGCAGGAACCAGCGCGGCGGCCGCGCGGCGGGCGCGTCATAGAGCCCCTCCCGGTAGAGCCAGAAGCGCCGCCCGTCGGCGCAGTCGACGCGGTAGTAGTCGCGGGTCGCCGCCGCCTCCCGCTCGGGGCTGCGCATGTCGCGCCACCATTCGGGGGCGATGCGCTCCGGCCCCTCCGCCGCGACCACGCGATGGGTGACGCGCCGCCAGCGGAACCGCCGGGGCGGCAGGTCGGGCAGACCGGCCACCGCCTCCACCGGCTCCGGTTCCGCCAGCAGCCGCGCCGGCCTGGGCGGGGTACGGGACCAGCGCTCGGCCCGTATGCGGACGCCGGGGGCGACACGGCGCTCGGCCCGCTCGGGCAGATGGCTGTCGCCGGGACGCAGCATGGCCACGCTGCCGGCTCCCAGCCGGTTGGCCAATCGGTCGGCCAGCCGGCCGAGCCCGTCCACCGGCGCGGCGCGGCGGTCCAGCCGGGGCTCGGCGGCGGCCAGCGGTTCGGTGCGCGGCGCGGCCAGGATCATGGCGTCGATGCCGAAGCCGGGATCGAGTTCGGCCAGCTTCTCCGCGAACAGCCGCTCCCAGTGCCCGGCATCGCGCATGGCCCGGGCGCAGCCCACGGTCAGCACCGAGACGCCGCCGTCGGCGAGATAGGCCGCAAGGTCAAGACGGCGCGCGCCGCGGCGCTCCTTCGCCAGCCATTCGGCCATGCGCGCGATCAGCCGGCCGGCGGTGCGGGCGATGTCCCCGGCCGCGCCGATGGGCTCGCCGAAATCGGCGCGGACACGGAACTCCGGTGTAGGCAGCAGCGGCGAGATAGGCTCGCCCGCCCGCCCCAGCGCCCGGTCGAGGCGGCGCATGACCTCGGTTCCGAAGCGCCGGCCCAGACTTTCGCGCGGCAGGCGGTAGAGTTCGCCGATGCGGTGAAGGCCCAGGCGGCGGAGCCCTTCGACGGTCTGCGCGTCCAGGCGCAGCGCCGCCACCGGCAAGGCGGCGAGCCGCACCATGGTCCCGCCCGGCGGCGCGATGACCCCCGCCCCGCCTTCCGCGGCCGCATCACCGAAATGGGCCAGCGCCCAGGCTGCGCCGGGCGTGTCCGCCAGGGCGAGGCGAACCGTGATCCCGGCCCCGTCGAAACGCTTCGCCATGTCGTCCAGCATCGCCGTCTCGCCGCCGAAGAGATGATCGCAGCCCGTGCTTTCCAGGATCAGCCCCTCGGAGCCGTCCAGGGCCGTCCAGGGGCTGTAGCGGCCCGCCCAGCGCGCCAGCACCGCCAGCGCCTCCGCGTCCGCCTCAGGCTCGGCCGGCGCGGTCCTGAGCGAGGGGACCACGGCGCGGGCGTCGGCCAGGGTCATGCCGGGAGACAGCCCCGCCGCGACGGCGGCCGGACTCACCGCCTGCAGGCGCTGGCCGCCCCGGGCGGCATGGGTCAGCGCCAGCGGACCGCCGGGTGCGCCGGCCTCAAGCCGTTCCCTGCGATCGGTCGGCCAGTGGGGCAGCCAGATCGAAACATAGCGTTTGCTCATCGTGGCGAAGGGTCCAGTCTGCGGCGCGGCCGCCGCGGCAGCGCCAGAGGGAGAGGTGGAGGTGAAGGGGGCCCGGCAACGGCATCTCGCCGGCGCTTTCGGGCGGGACCAGGGGTTCGGCGCGCCAGCGGGTCAGCGCCGCGCCGGGCGCGCGGTCCCCCGCGGGACCGCGCAAGAGCAGACCCATCGCCTTCCCCTTCTGGGCGGCGAGCTGCAGCCGGCGGGTCTCGGTCATGCCGATGGCCGGCGTTTCCGCGACCGCCGCGGCCACCGCGCCGGAGGCGAGCGCCTCCTCCATCGCCCATTGGGCGTCCCGCTCCCGTTTCGCGGTAACGAACAGCACCCGGGCCGGATCGACGCCCCGCCCGGCGAGGCCGGGTCCGTAGAGCCGCCCCCGCTCCCGCGCGCCATCGGCCGTCTGGCACCAGAGGACCGGGCGGTCTTCCGCCTCCCGCGCCAGCAGGCGGCGGACAAGGAAAAGCGCGAACCCGGTCTCCATCAGGCCGGCGATCTCGTGCAGGCCGACGAGCGGCAGCCCGCCCCATGGCAGATGCCGGTCCAGCGCGGCGACGCCCGTCGGCAGCGCGGGCCGCCACGGCTCGCCCTCGGGCGCCAGGTCGGAGAGCTGCCGCTTCAGCCAGGCGAGCCGTTCACGGTCTCCCGCGTCGGTCTCCGGACGCGCCGGCCGGTCGATGTTGCGATAGCTTCCCATGCCGCCGTTCCGTTCTCATCAGCCTATTTGTTCTATTTTTGTTCTTACCAACAGGCGGCCGCAGAGTCAATTGGAAGGGAGGGCTGCGCGGCGAGGCACTTGACGCCGCCGGACGCCCGTGCCGTCTTCCCGCCATCGCAAGGACAGGCCGCAAGACGGGGAGGCGCCAATGGATTACGAACACATCATCTACGCGGTCGAGGACGGGATTCTCACGATCACGCTCAACCGCCCCGACAAGCTCAACGCTTTCACCGAGCAGATGCGCACCGAGATCATGGACGCCCTCGACAAGGCGGACGCCGACGACGACGTGCGCGCCATCATCTTCACCGGCGCGGGCCGGGGCTATTGCGCCGGCGCCGACCTGAGCCGGGGCGGCAGCACCTTCGATTATTCCAAGCGCGGCTATGCGGAAGGCGAAGTCGTCCGCGACGGCGGCGGCGTGATGACGCTGCGCATCTATCAGTGCAAGAAGCCGGTGATCGGCGCCATCAACGGCCCGGCGGTCGGCGTCGGCTCCACCATGCAGCTTCCGATGGACATCCGCATCGCCTCCGAAAAGGCGCGTTTCGGCTTCGTCTTCGCCCAGCGCGGCGTGGTGCCGGAGGCCTGCTCGTCCTATTTCCTGCCGCGTCTGGTCGGCATTTCCCAGGCGCTGGACTGGGCCTATTCGGGCCGCGTCTTCGAGGCCGACGAGGCCCTGAAGGGCGGCCTGGTGAAGGAAGTCGTGCCCCACGACCAACTCCTGCCCCGCGCCCGCGAGATCGCGAAGAGCTACATGGAGCGCAGCTCCGCCGTCTCGGTGGCCATGATCCGCGCCATGTTCTGGCGCCTGCTGGCCGCCGATCACCCGATGGAGGCGCACCAGATCGACAGCCGGGGCATGGTCGCCATGGGCGCCGCGGCGGACGCGCAGGAAGGCGTCAGCTCCTTCCTTGAAAAGCGCGCGCCGAACTTCACCATGAAGCCCTCGCAGGACATGCCGGACTTCTATCCGTGGTGGGAAGAGCCGGAGTTCAAGTAAGGGGGAACCGCACACCCGGGGATGGCATGGCTGGCCGGGTGTGCGGCTCCGGGAGTGAAGGGATGACCGAATACGTTCTCCACAACCGCCGGGGTTCCGGCGGCTTCGCGGTCGAGGCGGCGCTGGCCATGGCCGGCGCGGATTTCCGGCTGGCCGACATCGATGCCCCGGTCAGCACGCCGCTGCCCGATAGCTTCCGCGCCATCAATCCCTGGAAGCAGGTGCCCGTCCTCGACCTGCCCGACGACACGCGGATGACGGAGACGGCGGCGATGCTGATCCATATCGCCGACGCCTTCCCCGCAGCCGGCATCGCGCCAGCGCCGGAGTCGCCCGACCGCGCGCAGTTCCTGCGCTGGATCGCGTTTCTGGCGACAAACGTCTACGAGAGCGTCCTGCGCCGCGTCTATCCCGAGCGCTATACGGACGATCCGTCGGGCACAGGGGCGGTGGCCAGCGCCGCAACCCGGCGCGGGATGGAAGCGCTCCGGGTGGTGGAGGACGCGATCGGCCTGCACGGCGTCCTGCTGGGCGAGCAGTTGTCGGTCGCCGACGTCTATCTCGCCATGCTGCACCGCTGGGTCGACAAGCGGGAAGAACTGCCCCGCTGCACGGCGCTGCGCCGGAGCGTCGCCCGGGACGAGGTCGTCGGGCCGGTCTGGCGCAGGCATTTCGAGCGGCAGGGGTGAAGAACCGGCCTCCTCGGGCCTGAAACCTACCCCATCGCAGCCGGTTTCGGCCCGCCGCTCGCCCAGTCGAGCAGTTCGACCGTGTGCACGACCGGGGCGCCGACCGCGCCCTGAAGCTGGGTCATGCAGCCGATGTTCCCCGCCGCCACGACGTCCGGCGCGGTGCGGCGGATATGCTCGGCCTTGCGCGCCTTCAGCTTCTCCGCCAGCACCGGCTGCATCAGGTTGTAGGTCCCGGCGGAACCGCAGCAGAGATGCGGTTCCATGGGCTCGACGACACGGAACCCCGCGGCGCGCAGCAGGTCCTTGGGCGGATCCACGATCTGCTGACCATGGCGGAGCGAGCAGGCCGAATGGTAGGTCACCGCGACATCCGACGGCGCCGCGGCGCCGTCGGGCAGGCCGAGTTCGGCCAGGAGTTCGGTGACGTCGACGGCGAGTTCGGAGACCCGCGCCGCGCGCCCGGCCCACTCGGCATCGTTGCGCAGCATGAAGCCGTAGTCCTTCACTGTCGTGCCGCAGCCCGAGGCGTTGATCACGATGGCGTCCAGCCCCTCGTCTTCGGCCTCGCGGCTCCAGGCCGCGACATTGGCCTTCACCGAAGCGTGCGCCGCGTCCTCCATGCCCATGTGATGGGTAAGCGCGCCGCAGCAGCCCGCGCCCTCCGCTACCACCACATCGCAGCCGAGCCGGTTGAGCAGGCGGATCGTCGCCCCGTTGATGGCCGGGTTCAGCACCTGCTGGGCGCAGCCGGCGAGCAGGGCCACGCGCTTCCGCCGCTCCCCCGGTGCCCGGTGTACCTGGGGCCGGTCGACGCCTGAGGGCGTCGGCAGCGAGCGGGGCGCCAGCGCCAGCATCGCCTTCAGCCGCCCCGGCATCATCCGCGCAAAAGGCCGGCCGGCCATGGCGCCGATCAGCGCCAGGCGGAACCGCTTCGGATGGGGCAACAGCCAGGCCAGCAACCTCCGCAGCGCCCGGTCGGTCAGGGGCCGCCGGTGGTGTTCTTCGATATACGCCCGCGCGTGATCGACCAGGTGCATGTAGTGCACACTCGCCGGACAGGTCGTCATGCACGACAGGCACGACAGACAGCGGTCGATATGGGTGACCACCTGCGGCTCCGGCGCGCCGCCGCGCTCCAGCATGTCGCGGATCAGATAGATGCGCCCGCGCGGGCTGTCCCGCTCGTCGCCCAGCAGCACGTAGGTCGGGCATGTCGCGGTGCAGAAGCCGCAATGGACGCAGGAGCGCAGGACCTCGTTGGAGCGCTCGTAGGCCGGATCCGCGAGCTGGACGAGAGAGAAGTTCGTCTGCATCAGACGCCCTCCACCATGCGGCCCGGATTGAGCACGCACTTCGGGTCGAAGCCCTCCTTGATACGGCGGGAGAGCGCGGCGACGGGCGCCGCTTCCGGCTCGAAGACGGGCACGCTCATGCGCACGCCGTCCGGCGCGCGCATCAGCGTGGCGTGGCCGCCGTTCAGCCCCTGCCGCACGATAACAGCGCGGGCGTCATCGCCGGGCTCGACGGCGAGCCAGACCAGCCCGCCGGCCCAGTCGAGATAGCCGTCGCCGCCCGTCTCAGCCATCGCGCGGTCCAGCCAGGCGCCGCCGTCGGTCGCCGGCAGGGAGACCCGCCAGAGCGCCCGGTCACGGCCCAGCAGCGGCTGCACGTCCCGGATCTCGGTCCAGAATTCGCCCGAGCGATGGCCATGCAGTTCCTCGACCCCGCCACGCCCGGCGAACATCGCCTTCAGCGCCCCGGCGCGGTGTTCGACCGACGGCCCCGGTCCCTCGACGCGGATCGCGGTCACCGAGGTCCCGGCCCCGGCGACGTAGTCCACGGTCGATTCCATGGCGATCGCGGCCGGCAGGTGGCAGAGGCCGGTCACCTCGTGCGGCGCGCCGGCGGCCTCCGCCATCGCCGCCGCCGCCTCCGCCACGCCGAGGCCGAAGACCATCACGGTCCAGGTCTTCTCCGGCGCCGGCAGCACCTTGAAGGTGACTTCCGAAAGCGCGGCCAGCGTGCCGAAGCTACCGCAGACCAGCTTGGAGAGATCGTAGCCCGTGACGTTCTTTACCACGCGGCCGCCGGACTTGAAGATCTCGGCGCGGCCGGAGACGCCGCGGAAGCCCAGCAGATGATCGCGCGCCGCACCCGCCCGGAAGCGCCGCGGCCCGGCGAGGTTGCAGGCGAAGACGCCGCCGATCGTACCGCCGGCCTGCGCGTGGCCGTAGATCCGGCCCAGATGGGGCGGCTCGAAGGCCAGCATCTGCCGCTTCGCCGCCAGCGCCGCCTCGATCTCGTCCAGCGGGGTCCCCGCGCCGGCGCTCATCACCAGTTCCTCGGGCTCGTAGAGGCGGATGCCCGAGAGCGCCGACAGGTCCAGCCGCCGGTCCGCTGCGGCGGGCCGGCCGAAGCCGCGCTTGGTGCCCTGCCCCGCCACCTCCAGCGGCGCGCCACTGGCCACCGCCTCGGCGACGCACTCACGCAGGTGCTCCTCGTTCAGGGGCTTCATGTCAGCGGCCATCGGGATTTCCTCGACGCGTCCCGGCCCCGAGCCGGGACCCATGCCTGAGCATCTCCGGTGACGCAGCGAGGGCGGAAAGGCTCTGGCGTGGGTCCCGGATCGGCGCTGCGCGCCGCCCAGGACGCGGGAATATCAGAGTCAGAACCATCAGAAACGCGGCAGGTCGGGGAACGGCATCTTGCCGCCATGAATGTGCATGCGGCCGAGCTCGGCGCAGCGGTGCAGCGTCGGGAACACCTTGCCGGGATTGAGCAGGCCGTCGGGGTCGAAGGCGCATTTCAGCCGCTGCTGCTGGTTGAGGTCGACCTCGGTGAACATCGTCCCCATCAGGTCGCGCTTCTCGACGCCGACGCCGTGCTCGCCGGTCAGCACACCGCCCACCTCGACGCAGAGCCGCAGGATGTCGGCGCCGAAGTCCTCGGCACGTTCCAGTTCGCCCGGTTCGTTGGCGTCATAGAGGATCAGCGGATGCAGGTTGCCATCGCCGGCGTGGAAGACATTGGCGACGCGCAGGCCGTACTTCTCGCTCATCTCCGTCATGCGGGCCAGCACGTGGGGCAGCCGGGCGCGCGGGATCGTACCGTCCATGCAGTAATAGTCCGGCGAGATCCGCCCCACCGCGGGAAAGGCCGCCTTGCGGCCGGCCCAGAAGTTCAGCCGCTCGGCCTCCGAGGTGCTGACCCGGAGCGAGACCGCGCCGCGCTTCTCGCAGAGCCCGCGCACGATCTCCGTCAGGTGATCGACCTCGACCGCCGGCCCGTCGAGCTCGATGATCAGCAGCGCCTCCACATCCAGCGGATAGCCGGGATGACAGAAGGCCTCGGCGGCGTGAATGGCCGGCCGGTCCATCATCTCCATGCCGGCCGGTATGATGCCGGCGCCGATGATGTCGGCGACGCAGGCTCCGCCCGCCTCGACGCTGTCGAAGCCGACCAGCAGGCCGCGGGCCACCTCGGGCCGGCGCAGGATGCGGACGGTGACCTCGGTGACCACGCCCAGCAGACCCTCCGAGCCCGTCAGCACGCCGATCAGGTCATAGCCCGGCTGATCCAGGTGCCGCCCGCCCAGGCGGATCACCTCGCCGTCCATCAGCACGACCTCCAGGCCCAGGATGTTGTTGGTGGTCAGGCCGTATTTCAGGCAGTGCACGCCGCCCGAATTCTCGGCGACATTGCCGCCGATGGAGCAGGCGATCTGGCTGGACGGGTCCGGCGCGTAGTAGAAGCCCTCCCCCTCCACCGCCTGGCTGATGGCGAGGTTGGTCACACCGGGCTGCACCACGGCGGCGCGGTTCGGGTAGTCGATCTCCAGCACGCGGTTGAGCTTGGCCAGCCCCAGCAGCACGCCGTCGGCCAGCGGCAGCGCGCCGCCCGAGAGCGAGGTGCCGGCGCCGCGGGGCACCACCTTGACCCCGGCGGCCTTGCAGAGCGTCAGGATGCGGCTCACCTCGGCAGTCGTCTCCGGCAGCACGGCGATCATCGGCGGCTGGCGGTAGGCGGTCAGCCCGTCGCATTCGAAGGCGCGCAGCGCCGCCTCGTCGACGACGACGCTGTCGGACGGCAGGAATTCGCGGAATCGGGCGACCAGTTCGCTGCGCTGGCTCAGCGCGGCCTGATCGGGTTCCGGCATCTGCATGGTTCGGGCTCCCTTGCTGCGGGGGCCATCCTACAACAGGCCGTGGCCCGCGAGGCAACGCTCCAGGTTCCCGGGATCCCGGAAGTGATGGACGCGGAACCCGAGCCGCTCGGCGGCGGCGATGTTGGCCGCCGAATCGTCGACGAACAGCGTCCGCCGCGGCTCGAGCCCGCAGGCCCGGACGGCGTGATGGAAGATCGCCGGGTCGGGCTTGATCAGCTTGACCTGGCCAGAGACCACGATATGGCCGAAATGGCCGAGAAAGCCGAAGCGCTCGAGCGCGAAGGGAAAGGTTTCCGCCGACCAGTTGGTCAGCGCATGCAGGCGGACGTCATTGGCCTTCAGCCGCTCCAGCAGCGCCACCGAGCCCTCGATGGCGCCGGGCAGCATCTCCGGCCAGCGGGTCCAGAAGGCCTCGATCTCGTCGGCATACCAGGGATGGCGCGCCGCCAGCGCGGCGACATTGTCCTGGAAGCGCTCGCCGGCGTCATGCCGCGCGTTCCAGGCCGGCGTGCAGACGACCGAGAGGAAGTGCTCCATCTCCCGCGGACGTCCGGCGAAGAGGCGGCGGTAGAGATGGCGCGGATCCCAGGCGATCAGGACATTGCCCAGATCGAACAGGACGGTGTCGACGGGGTTGCCGCGGACGGCATCCGCGGCGGCGGCCATGGGCCGCGCGGGCCCGGGCGGCGTCAGCCCTGGCGGGCCTTCATGCGCGGGTTGCGCTTGTTGATCACATAGATCCGGCCCTTGCGGCGGATCATGCGGCAGTTGCGGTCGCGCGACTTGGCGGACTTCAGCGAGCTCAGAACCTTCATCGTCTCTCTCCGTGGGGCGCCCGGCCATGGGGCAGCCGTCGCGAATGTTCGGAAGTCGCGCTTTCTAGTGGGCCGGCCGGGGGCTGTCAACCGCAGGGCGGCTGCGGCGGCGCGGCTTGTGCGCAACGGGCCGGAAACCCCCTTGCAGGGGCCGCGCGGCATCGCTATAGAACCGCTCTCGCCCCGCCGGTCCCGGCCGCGCCGGGGGAGACCCTTGGGGGCGCGTAGCTCAGTGGGAGAGCACTACGTTGACATCGTAGGGGTCGCTGGTTCAATCCCAGCCGCGCCCACCATTTATCCCCAACCATTGCCAATCGATCGACGGCCTGATCTGCATCCGTCGCGCAACCCGGCCATCCGCGCTAGCATGATGGGGTTCGCGTGCACGAAGACGAGGCAGCGATACCATGCCTGTCCGCTACGAGAAGAACGCCTATGACCCGCCCGACGCGAAGCGGGACGGCGTGCGCATTGTCGCCACGCGTTACTGGCCGCGCGGGCTGAAACGGGAGGCGGCCGACCTCTACCTGCCCGATCTGGCGCCGTCGACCGAGTTGCTGCACGCCTTCCGGGATGAAGAGATCACCTGGCAGGCCTTCGCGAAGCGCTACCGCGAGGAGATGAAGGGCCAGACCTCCCACCTGCGCACCCTGAACTGGCTGAGCGAGCGGGCGGGCCGGCGGCTGACCGTCCTCTGCACCTGCGAGACCGCCGAGCGTTGCCACCGCCGCCTGCTGGCCGGGCTGATCGAGAAAGCCGGCTGACAGCGACGCCCGCGGGCCACGTGCCCGGAAATCGCCGTTCAAATCCTGGGCGCCGTGGACTAGATATCGGGAACATTCGTTCAGGGCGCTGTCCGGCCGGCATGTGGGGAGACATGCCGGGGATTGCGGCTGCGGCCGCCGGAAGCGGCGCCCGGGACGGCGGGAAACGGGGAGAGATCATGACCGAACATGCAAATGCCGCCACGCGTCCCGACTGCGACGTGGTCGTGGTGGGCGCGGGCTTCGCCGGGATCTACGCGCTGTGGACGGCGCGGCAGCGGGGCCTGAGCGTCCGCGGCTTCGAGAGCGCCTCGGACGTGGGCGGCACCTGGTACTGGAACGCCTATCCCGGCGCGCGCTGCGACGTCGACAGCTATTCCTACGCCTACTTCTTCGACAACGAGGTGGTGCGCGAATGGAGCTGGTCGGACATCTGCGCCGAACAGCCGGAGATCCAGAACTACCTCCGCTTCGTCGCCGAACGCTGCGGCGTCATCGGCGACATCACCTTCGAGACCCGGGTCACCGGCGCCGAGTTCATGGAAGAATCCGGGCTCTGGCGGGTCCGCACCTCGGGCGGCGAGGAAGTCCTCTGCCGCTATCTCGTCCTCGCAGTGGGCGCGCTGTCGCAGCCCAAGGCGCCCGACATCGAGGGTGTCGACAGCTTCGCCGGCGAGGCCTATTTCACCTCGTCCTGGCCCAGGGACCGGGAGGTCGACCTCCGCGGCAAGCGCGTCGGCGTCATCGGTACGGGCTCGTCGGGCGTGCAGGCGATCCCCGAGATCGCCAAGGTCGCCAGCGAGGTCGTGGTCTTCCAGCGCACGGCGAACTTCGTGACGCCCACCGGCGGCGGCCCGATGGACCCGGAGAAGGTGGCCGGCCTGCGCCAGGATCCGCAGGCGGTGCGGCAGGGCATGCGCGAGACCTATGGCGGCACCTACCCGCCCAGCATGGGCGACCTGCGCTTCAGCGACCTGGACGAGGCAGGCCGGGAGCGCGAGCTCTGGAAGGCCTGGGAGGGCGACTATGTCCAGCTCGCCTTCCTCGACGCCCACACGCCGGAAGCCAACGAGGCGATCTCCGCGTTCATCCGACAGCGGATGCTGGAGCAGGTAAACGACCCCTGGACCGCCGAGCGGCTGGTGCCCTGGGACCACCCCTATGGCGGCAAGCGGCCCTGCCGCAGCGACGTCTACCTGCAGACCTACAACCAGCCCCATGTCCGGCTGGTGCACCTGCCGGATACGCCGATCGAACGCATCGTGCCGGCGGGCATCGTGACCTCGGAGGAGACGTTCGAACTCGACGTGATCGTCTACGCGACCGGCTTCGACGCGCTTTCCGGCCCGGTCCGCGCCATGAACATCGCCGGCATCGACGGCGTACGGATGAACGACGTCTGGGCGGACGGGCCGGTGAACTATCTGGGGACGATGGTGCACGGCTTCCCGAACCTGTTCCTGCCGTCCAGCGCCATGTCGCCGTCGGTGCTGTCGAACATGGCGACCCTGGCCGAGCAGCAGGTCGACTTCATCTTCGACACCGTCGCCTGGCTGGAGGAGAACGGCCGGCCGGCGCTTCATCCCAGGGCGGAATCCCAGGAATTCTGGGCCGACGAGACCCTGCGCTACGCCAGGCGCGTGCCCGGCGCCCTGACCACGGACAGCTGGTACAACGGCGCCAACGTGCCGGGCAAGCCACGCCGCTACATGGTCTATCGCGGCGGTTTCAAGCGCTACAACGAGACCTGCTACGCCGAACTGGAAAACGGCTTTCCGGGCTATGAACTGATCGCCTTGGACGCCGCCTGACGCGGCCGCGGGACCGCCGCGCCGGCAGTGCGGCGGTCCCTGCGCATTCCGCTTGTGTTTCCGCGCGTCCGGTCCACCTAATGGCGCGCCCCGGTCGGTGTGCAGTCCGGGGCATTCCCGCCATCTCTTTCCAGACCGGAAGGTTCAAGGAAATGCGAACGCTCATCATTGTCATGGGCCTGACGGCGCTGGTCTCGTTCGGGGCCCGCGCGGAGAATCTCTACTTCCTTCTCATCAACCAGAGCAGCGCGGACATCGTCGAGTTCCATGTCTCACCGCCCGATGCGTCCCGCTGGACGGACAATCTGATCCCGGACGGCTACGTCCTGCCGGCCGGCAACGAGGTCGAGGTCGCCATCGAGGACGGCCAGGATCACTGCGCCTACGACATCCGCGCGGTCTTCGCCGACGGCGAGGTCTTCGAGGAGTACGATACCGACCTCTGCGAACTGGGGCAGTGGACCTTCACCGACTGAACCGCCGCGATCGTGCGGGCTACGCGCGAGACTGATTTTTCTACTCGCGGGTCAGCATTGTCATCCTTTCATGGCATCGGGCGCCGTCCTTTGGCATACTCCGCCCGCGCCGGGCCGCGTAATGGCCCGGCCGGGGAGGCATTCGATGACTGATTTTGCAGACACGCCGGCCGGCTGCGGCCGGCCTGAACGAGGCGGCGCATGAGCGGGCCGCTGGAGGGAATCCGCGTCCTCGACCTGACGCGCTTCGCCGCCGGTCCGCACGCGACCCAGATGATGGGCGATTCCGGCGCCGACGTGGTCAAGGTCGAGGGCCTGACCGGCGACGGCATGCGCATGGCCGATTCCAAGGTCGGCAAGCCCGACAGCATGTTTTTCATGACCATCAACCGCGCCAAGCGCAGCCTGTCGGTCGATCTGCGCAACGAGGACGGCAAGGCGGTGCTGCGGGAACTCGTCACCCGGGCCGACATCCTGGTGGAGAACTTCCGTCCCGGCGTGATGGAGGATATGGGCTTCGGCTGGGAAACGCTGCAGGAAATCAATCCACGGCTGATCATGGTACGGGTCTCCGGCTTCGGCCAGGAAGGGCCCTGGGCCAAACGCGCCTCCTACGATCCGGTGATCCAGGCGCTGTCCGGTTTCCAGGAGCTGACGGGGTCGCCCGACGGCCCGCCCACGGTCTGCGGCACGGTCGTGACGGACTATCTCACCGGCCTGCACGCCGTGATCGGCGCGGTCACCGCGCTGCAGGGACGCGAGCGTACCGGCCGCGGCCAGTGGGTCGACGTCTCCATGCTGGACGCGGCGACCAGCCTGCTGATGACAGCCATCCCGGAGTACCTCCATCTCGGTCAGGTCCGGACCCGGCGCGGCAACAAGAACCCGGTTTCCGTGCCGTCGCACTGCTTCGAGTGCGCCGATGGCCGGTTCGTCCACATCACCGCCTGGACCGACGGCGAGTTCGCCAAGCTGTCCAGGGCGATGGGGATGCCGGAACTGCTGGAGGATCCGCGCTTCGCCGACATCGACAACCGGGTCGCCAACGAAAAGGCGATCGAGAAGATCATCGCCGACTGGATGATGCAGTTCGACGCCGCGGAGGTCGAACGCCGTTTGATGGCGATGAGCCTGCCGGCGGCGCGGGTCGCGACCATCGCCGAGGTCGCCGAGAACCCGCAATTGCAGCATCGGGGACACATCGTCGAGGTGGAGCACGCCAGCCAGGGACGCCTACCGGTGGCGGGGCCCGCAATCCGTTATTCCGACAGCCCCTTGCCTGCGGTGCACAAGGTGCCGATGCTGGGCGAGCATAGCGCCGAGGTGCTGCGCGAGTGGCTGGACTACGACACGGCGCGCATCGACGCGCTGGAGACGGCCGGCGTGATCCGGACGGCGGCAGGGGGCCGCTGACGGAGACACCGACCGGACGCAAGGAGCCGGCGGCAACCGCCGCGGCGCATCGTTCGTGGGGGAACGGTGGGCCGGCGCGGCGGGAACGCGGTCGGGTGCCGAAGCGTCAGAGGCCGGCGACGGTCGCCGGCATTCGTGCAACGGGCGCCAAGCCCACAACGGGGAGGAGAAGACATGCAGACCCTGATCAGGAATATCGCGCCGGTGGCGTTCGCGGCGGCGCTTGTCGTCGTCGGCGTCTCGCAGGCCCGCGCCGAATGCGACGAGGTCTTCACGCTGAAGTACCACAACGCCTATCCGCCGACGCTGGCGCTCTACAACAAGGTCGGCGCCGGCTTCAAGGAGCGCGTCGAGAAGTGGTCCGACGGCTGCATCAAGTTCGAGAACTATGATTCCGGCGCCCTGACCTCGGTCGCCGGCATGGTCGACGCCACCGACCAGGGCATCATCGACATCAGCCACAGCTGGGGTGCGTTCTACGTTGGCGACATCCCCGAAGGGGACATCGAGATCGGCCTGCCGCTGGCCTGGGGCGAGACCTACGAAGCCTATGACGCCTACTACAACCGCGGTCTGAAGGAAGTCATCGCGGAGGCCTATGAGAGCCGCTTCAACGTCAAGCACTTCCCCTCGATCATCGGGCTGGAATACGTCATCGCGACCCGCGAGGAGATCAGCGGTCTCGAAGACCTGAAGGGCATGAAGCTGCGCGCGCTCGGCGTCTACGGCGAGATGGCGCAGCAGCTCGGCGCATCTGCAGTGGTCATTCCGGGCGGTGAGCTCTACTCCGCGCTGCAGCTCGGCACCATCGACGGTCTGATCTACGGCGCCGAAGCCATCGTCGCCCAGGGCCTCCAGGAGTTCCTGAAGACCGCGATCGTGGAGCCGAACCTGAACGCCGGCGCCGGGCACTGGCTGTTCAACCGCGACACCTGGGAGAGCCTGCCGCCGAACCTCCAGAACGTGATCAACATGGCCGTCGATTACGGCAACCTGGCCGGCGCCATGGACTACCGGGTGGTCGAGGCCAAGAACATCGGCGTGCTGGCGCGCGACGGCGTCAAGCTGCTCGAACTCTCCGGCGAGGAGCAGGCGCGGCTGAACGGGATCGCCGTGGAGATGTGGAACAAGATCGCCGAGCGTTCCGAACTCGCCGCCAAGGGCGTCGAGATCGTGAAGCAGCAGCAGCGTGAGTTCGGTCAGATCGACTGACGCAACCGGCTTCGGCGGCGGCCCGCGTGGCCGCCGCCGGACCGTTCCGGCCGCCGGCCCCGGAACCGGCCGGCGTTCCGGATGTCCCCAATCCTGGAGAATGGCCCGATGGATCGGCTGAAGTCGATCGACAGGATCAGCGGCTGGATGTCGGTGATCTCGTCCTGGACACTGCTTGCAATGACCCTGATCGTCGGCTTCGAGGTGGCGGCCCGCTACCTCTTCAACAGCCCGACCATCTGGGCGTGGGATGTCAACGTGCAGCTGATGATGCTGCTGCTCATGTTCGGCGTCGCCGAGGCCTACCGCCGCGACGCCCATGTGCGCGTCGACATACTGACCGGGGCGCTTCCGCCGCGCGGCCGCGCCATTCTCGACGTGCTCTACGCACCGGTCTTCTTCCTGATCACGGTGATCATCGTCTGGACCGGCTGGGAGTATTTCCACCAGGCCTTCGAGCGCGGCCAGACCGCGCCCACGATCCTGGCCCCGCCGCTCTGGCCCATCAAGTTCGCCATACCGCTGGGCGGCGCGGTCCTGTTGCTGACGGGCGTGGCGAAGCTGATCCGTGACCTGCGCGTCGTCTTCCGCGGCGCCGAAGACGAGAGCGGCGAGGGCGGACGATGAGCCCGGAACTGATCACCGTCCTGATCTTCGCCAACCTGATCCTGTTCCTGGCGACGGGCTTTCCGGTCGCCTTCTCCCTGATCGGCATCTCGCTGATCTGGATCCTGATCCTGCACGGCGACCGGGCGCTCGGCATGGTGCCGTCGACCATCTTCGACACCGCCACGACCGACATCTTCATCGCGGCGCCACTGTTCATCTTCATGGCGATCGCGCTCTACCGCGTCGGCATCGGCAACCTGATCTACGAGGCGATCCATCACTGGACCGCCGGCGTGCCCGGCGGACTGGCCATCGGCACGGTCGCGGCGGCCGCGCTGATCGCAGCCATGACCGGCATCGGCGGCACGGCCGTCCTCGTCCTCGGCGTGCTGGCCATTCCGGAGATGCTCCGCCGCGGCTACAACGTCCGTCTCGCCATCGGCGGCCTGCCGCCGGGCGGCGCGCTGGGCGTCCTGATTCCGCCCACCGTGATCGGCGTGCTGCTGGGCGGTTTCACCGGCATTCCGGTCGGCCATCTGTTCTTCGGCGCAGCCGTGCCCGGCCTTCTGATCGCCGTGTTGTTCTGCATCTACATCCTGATCCGCTGCACGATGAACCCCGAACTGGCGCCGCGGCTGGCCAAAGAGGATCGGCCACCGATGCGCGAGAAGCTGATCGCGACCAGCCGTATCGCCTTGCCGATGGTGCTGATCGCCGTGGTCCTCGGCAGCATCTGGCGCGGCGTGGCGACACCGTCGGAAGCCGCGGGCATCGGCGCGCTCGGCACGCTGGTGATCGCATTGGGCATGGGCCGGCTGAACTTCCGTGCGCTCAGGGAGATGCTGGCCGACGCAGGCCAGGTTTCGGTGATGGTTCTGACCCTGGTCGTCGGCGGCGCGCTTTTCTCACGCCTGCTGCAGTTCTCGGGATCGGCGCGGATGATCTCCGACCTGATGGTCGGCATCGACGTCGGCGTCTACGGCACGCTTCTGATCTTCCTCGGCCTGGCGATCCTGCTGGGCATGTTCATCGATGGCGCAGCGATCATCTTCATCGTCACGCCGATCATGATGCCGGTGGTCGAATCCATGGGCATCCATCCCGTCTGGTTCGGCGTCATGCTGATGATCGCGGTGGCGATCGGCTATGTGACCCCGCCCTTCGGCATGAACCTGTTCTACCTGAAGGGGATCATCGAGCAGATCAAGGGCACGCCCGGCTGCGAGGTTCTGAACCGCGTCGGCGTCCGCGACATCTGGATGTCGTGCCTGCCCTATGTCGTGGTGATGATCCTGGCGCTGCTGCTGGTGCTGCTGTTCCCGGGGCTGGCGACCTGGCTGCCGGGCCACATGTAGGCTGCGCCCGGCCGGGGAGGGCCGGACGCCGGAAACAACGAACCGGGGAGGAGTGAAGACATGGCCGAGGAAGTCATCAAGGCGGGCGGGACCCCGCATTATCCGGAGGGCGTGGCCGTCGTGGTCGGCGGTTCGGGCGGCATCGGCCGCGGCTGCTGCGAGCGGCTCGCCGCGCACGGCACCGACGTCGCGCTGACCTACCGCAACAACAAGGCCAAGGCCGACGACGCCGTGGCCGCGATCCAGGCGGCGGGCCGGAAGGGCCACGCGGCGCCGCTCGACCTTTCCGACCGGGACGCGGTCGTCCGCTATTTCGACGATGTGGCCGAGCGCTTCGGCGCCATCCACACCGTCGTCTTCGCTGTCGGCGCCGACATCACCATGGCCTATGTCGGCGACATCGACCCCGACGAGTGGGAACGCACGATCGAGGGCGACCTGAACGGCTTCTACCGCGTGTTCCGCGCCAGCCTGCCCCACCTGCGCAAGCAGGGCGGATCCTATGTGGCGCTGACGTCCGCCGGCATTCCCCGCCATCCGCCGCGCGACATCCTGTCGACCGTTCCGAAGGCGGGCATCGAGGCGCTGGTGCGCGGCATCGCCCGCGAGGAGGGCCGCTACGGCATCCGCGCCAACGCGATCCAGCTCGGCGTGATCGACGCCGGCCTGTTCGACCGGATCAGGGAGCAGGTCTCCGACAAGTTCGTCGAGGCGATGAAGAACAACACCGCGCTGCGCCGCTTCGCCTCCGCGCACGAGGTGGGCGACGCCGCCGTCTATCTCTCGTCGTCGGTCGGCAGCTTCATCACCGGCCACAGCCTGCTCTTCGACGGCGGCTACGCGGTCTGACAGAATGAAGCGGTCACCATACAGGGAGGGACGGCCATGACGGAGAGGAAGGGCATACTGCCCTCCATGCGCCTCGACGGCATGACGGCGCTGGTCACCGGCGCCGGCCGCGGCATCGGGCGCGGCTGCGCCCAGGCGCTGGCGGAGGCGGGCGCGGAGGTGATCTGCGTCTCGCGGACCCGCTCCGAACTGGACGAACTGGTCGCCGACATTAAGGCGCTTGGCGGCAAGGCCCGGGCCGAGACCTGCGACGTCTCGGAACCCGAACAGATCGAGGCACTTTTCGAAGGGCTGGAGCGGCTCGACGTGCTGGTCAACAACGCGGGCATGAGCACGGTCCATCCGGTCGCCGAGATCCCGGTCGAGAACCTGGACCGCATGCTGAACGTCAACTGCCGCGGCATGGTGCTGGTCGCCAAGGGCGCGGCGCGCATCATGGAGCGCCAGCAGAGCGGCGTGATGATCAACCTGTCGTCGACCTACGGCAAGGTCGGCCGCGCGACCAACTCGGTCTACGCCGCCACCAAGCACTTCGTCGAGGGTTTCACCAAGTCGATCGCGCTGGAGCTGGCGCCGAAGGGTGTCCGTGTCTGCGCCATCGGCCCGACCGCGATCGAGACGCCGATGACCACCGACCGGCTGAACGACCCCGTCTACGGGCCGGATCTGCTGGCGCGCATCCCCATGGGCCGCTTCGGTCAGGTGCAGGACGTCGTGGGCGCGGTCGTCTTCCTCGCCTCGCCGGCCGCGGCGCTGATCACCGGCACCACGATCATGGTCGACGGCGGCTGGACGGCACAGTAATGGGCCTGGACCGCTTCGCTGAGAATCCTTCGCATTGACGCTCGACGGTCCGGGACGACGGAACTAGTTTCCGCCTCATGACGGAGAACATGATCGATGCGGGCGTCCTCCGGGTCGCCTACCGGGAATTCGGACCGGCCGATGGCTGGCCGGTCATTCTCGGACACGGCTTTCCCTATGACGTGCGCGCCTACCGGCAGTCGGCGCCGATCCTGGCCGATGCGGGCGCGCGGGTGATCGTGCCCTGGCTGCGTGGCTATGGCCCGACGCGGTTCCTGTCCGGCGACACGCCCCGCTCGGGCGAGCAGGCCGCGCTCGGCGCCGATCTGAAGGCGCTGATGGATGCGCTGGAGATCGAGCGCGCGGTCCTCGCCGGCTATGACTGGGGCGGGCGCGCCTGCTGCGTGGTCTCGGCGCTCTGGCCGGAACGGGTGACCGCGCTGGTGTCGGGCAATTCCTACAATATCCAGCACATCGCCCGCGCCATGGAGCCCGGCCCCGCCTGGCTGGAGGCGCAGCTCTGGTACCAGTACTATTTCCATTCGGATCGCGGTCGGCGCGGGCTGGAGGAGAACCGCCGCGACGTCATCCGCTATCTCTGGCGCACCTGGTCGCCGACCTGGTATTTCGGCGATCCGGCCTTCCAGGCCTCGGCGCCGAGCTTCGACAATCCGGACTTCGTCGACGTGGTCATTCACTCCTACCGCCACCGCTACGGCCTGGTCGACGGCGACCCGACGGTCGCCGACATCGAAGCGCAACTGGCGAAGCAGCCCGACATCGTGGTTCCGGCAATCACCATCGACGGCACCGCCGATCCTCTGGCCGCCGACACCTCCGCCCATGCGCCCAAGTTCACCGGCCCGCACGAGCACCGCTTCTTCGACAATGCCGGCCACAACCTGCCCCAGGAACGTCCAAGCGACTGGGCGGCGGCGATACTCGACGCCCGCGCGATGGCCTCCGCCTGACCCGAACCGTCAGCGGTCCAGATGGGGTTTCATGTCAGCGCGCCCGAGCAGCCGCCGCGTCTCCCGCTCCACCAGCCGCGCCAGCCTAAGGGCCGGGAAACCCATCATGTGCCGCGCCGTCTGGGTGGCGGCGACCTCCTCGTAGCTGGCGATCAGCCCGTCCTTCAGGTGACAGATCGAGACGCCCTCGAACCCGGCGCGCACGCCCTTCGAATCCGGCAGCTTCGAATCCCAGCTGAACAGGTAGCGGGCATAGCCGACGCCGCCCTGCGCCACCGGCTCGTGGAAGGTCCAGCGGAAGTTCTCCCCGTCCCGGTGGAAGAAATCCGAGAACAGGCGCGCGATCTCCGCCCTGCCCTCGAACGCGCCATAGAAATCGTCGTGATAGACGCCGTCCGGCGTGAAACAGGCGGCGGCCTCCTCGAACGCGCCGCGGCACACCGCATCACCCATGCGGCCGATCAGGTCTTCGAATGACATCGTGCTTCCTCCCCAGGAAATGAAGGCGGCAACGCTAGGCCGCCCTGCCCGGTCTGTCCATTCGCGGCCGCCTTGACCGAGATCAACTTGCGTGCGCCGGCCGATGGCATTATCCCGTTGACGCAAACGTAAGTCCGTCTTCGGGGGAGCGAAGCCCATGAACGTCACCGCCGCGCCCGCCCGGCACGCCGATGCAGCCGTCGAGAATTTCGACGTGCTGATCGTCGGCGCCGGCATTTCCGGGATCGACGCCGCCTACCACCTGCAGCAGCACTGCCCGGACAAGAGCTTCGTCCTGCTGGAGAACCAGGAGAGCTTCGGCGGCACCTGGCTGACGCACAAATATCCCGGCATCCGCTCCGACAGCGACCTGTTCACCTTCGGTTATTCCTGGAAACCCTGGGTCGACAAGCCGATCGCCACCGCCGACAAGATCATGCGCTATCTCGACGAGGCCCTCGACGAGCAGGACATCCGCCGCCACATCCGCTTCCGCCATCAGGTAACGGCCGCCCGCTGGTCGAGCGCGGACAAGCGCTGGGCCGTCGAGGTGCTCGACAGGGCGACCGGCGAGATCCGCCGTTTCTCGGCCAGTTTCCTGTGGATGTGCCAGGGCTATTACCGTCACGAGGAAGGCTACAAGCCGGACTTCCCCGGCCAGGACCGCTTCAAGGGACAGATCGTCCATCCGCAGGAATGGCCCGAGGACCTCGACTACGCGGACAAGAAGGTCGTCGTCATCGGTTCCGGCGCGACCGCGGCGACGCTGATCCCGGCGATGGCGGAGAAGACGGCGCACATCACCATGCTGCAGCGTTCGCCGACCTATTTCTTCGCCCGGCCCAACGAGAACGAACTCGCCACGCAGCTCCGCGAACTCGACATCCCGCAGGAGTGGATCCACGAGATCGTCCGCCAGAAGATCCTGAAGGACCAGCGCATGATCCAGACGCTCTCCTTCACGCAGCCCGACTTCCTGAAGAACCAGCTGCTCGGCGCGGCGAAGGAGTATCTCGGCGAGGACTTCGATTACGAAACCCACCTGACGCCCAGCTACCGCCCCTGGCGGCAGCGCCTCGCCCTGATTCCCGACGGCGACCTTTACACGGCGATCAGGGCGGGCAAGGCCGCCATCGTCACCGACGAGATCGAGAGCTTCACCGAGACCGGCATCCGCGTGAAATCGGGCGAGGAGCTGGAGGCCGACATCATCGTCACGGCGACGGGCTTCAACTTCTGCATCCTGGGCGACATCGAGATCGAGATCGACGGCCGGCCGCTCGACTTTGCCGACACGGTGACCTATCGCGGCGTGATGTATTCGGGCGTGCCGAACATGGCTTGGGTCTTCGGCTATTTCCGGGCGAGCTGGACGCTGCGCGCCGACCTGATCTCGGGCTTCGTCACGCGGCTGCTGAACCACATGGCGGACAAGGGCGCGGAGATGGTCGTGCCGACGCTCCGCGACGAGGACCGGGGCATGAACTTCGGCCCCTTCATCGACCCGGAGAACTTCAATCCCGGCTACGTCACGCGCTCGCTGCACCTGCTGCCGAAACAGGGCGACAAGGACCCCTGGCGCTTCGAGCACGACTACTTTGCCGAGAAGGACGTCCTGCCGGTGGCCGAACTGGACGACGGGGTGCTGATCTACCGGTAGTCCCACATGGCGCGCGGGGGGTGGCATGACCGGCCCGCCTTCGGACCGAGTCCGAGGCAACAGTTTCCGGCGGTTCAATCAAAGATTGGAACGACCTAGATTCCCTTGCGGCTGGCGAAGGCGGTCACCAGCGTGCCATCGTCGAGATAGTCCAGCTCGCCGCCGACCGGCACGCCGCGCGCCAGCCGGGTGATCTCGACGCCGCTTTCTTCCAGCCGCTCGGTGATGTAGTGGGCCGTGGTCTGTCCGTCGACGGTGGCGTTGGTGGCCAGGATGATCTCGGTGACCGCCGGGTCGGCGGCGCGCGGAATCAGGCTCTCGATGTTGAGGTCCTCGGGGCTCACCCCGTCCAGCGCGGAGAGTACGCCGCCGAGGACGTGATAGCGGCCGCGGAAGGCGGAAGCGCGTTCCAGCGCCCAGAGGTCGCCGACCTGTTCGACGACGCAGATGATCGCCGGGTCGCGCCGCGGATCGGCGCAGATCTCGCAGGGGTTCACGGTGTCGACATTGCCGCAGGTCGCACAGACGCCGACCGATTCGGCGGTCTGGGCCAGCGCCTCGGCCAGCGGCAGCATCACCGCCTCCTTGCGCTGGATCATATGGAGCGCCGCGCGCCGCGCCGAACGCGGACCGAGTCCGGGCAGCTTGGCCAGCAGCCTGATCAGGCGTTCGACATCGGCGGCGGCCATGGTTCAGTGACGCTCCAGATCCGGCGTCTTCAGAACGGCAGCTTCATGCCGGGCGGCAGGTCGAGCCCGCCGGTGACTTCGCTCATCTTCTCCTTGGCCGCCCCGTCGGCGCGGCGCTTGGCGTCGTTCAGCGCCGCCACGACCAGATCCTCGACCATCTCGGGGTCTTCGGGGTCGAGCAGGGAAGGATCGATCTTCACCTTCTGCACCGCGCCCTTGGCGGTCATGGTGACCTTGACCATGCCGGCTCCGGCCTCCCCGGTGACCTCCAGCGTCTCCAGTTCGGCCTGCAGGGATTCCATCTTCTCCTGCATGGCCTTGGCCTGCTTCATCAGGTTGCCGAGATTCTTCATCCGTCTTCGTTCTCCTCGTCATCCGGAGCGGGGGGGACCGGCTCGGCGCCAAGCTCCGCCCGGCCGATCACGAACGCCTTCGGAAAAAACTTCTTCACCTCGCGGACCAGCGGATCGTCCTCGTCGGAGGCCTGGCGCTGCGCCGCCGCGGCCCGGCGCTGCTCGGCAACGGTCGGCTCGCCCTCGGCGTTGGAAATGATAACACCCCAGCGCGCGCCGGTCCGCTGGTTCAGCCAGTTGACCAGCCGCTGACTGAAATCCGCCGGCGCGCCGTCGGTCAGCGCGATTTCCAGGCGGCCGGGCTGATAGCTGACCAGCCGGACGTGGTTCTCCAGATGGCCCAGCAGGCCGATCTCCTTGGCGTCGTCGACGAACTGCAGCAACGCCTGGAAGTCCTGCGGCAGCGGCGGCCCGTCCGGTTCCGGGGCCGCCTGTGGCGCGGGACGGGAAACCGCCTGCGCCTGTGGCCGGGCTCCGCCGCCGCCATTGCCGCCGCGCGGGGCCTGCGGCTGTGGCGCGGCCGGCGCCGCGCCGCCGTCCTGCTGCAGGCGGCGCATCAGGTCCGCCGGGTCCGGCAGGTCGGACGCGTAGGCCAGGCGGATCACCGACATCTCGGCCGCGGCGATCGGCGACGGCGCGTTGCGCGCTTCCGCCAGGGCCTTCAGCAGCATCGACCATGCGCGGGAAAGCACCGGCATCGACAGCGCCGCCGCCATGGCCTGGCCCTTCTCCCGCTCCTCGGCGGCGCGCGCCTCGGGCGGTTCGTGGCCCGGCGCCAGCTTCTCCGCCGACAGCCAGTGGGTCACTTCCAGCAGATCCTGAAGGATCATCTGCGGGTCCGCGCCGGCGTCGTAGAGTTCCCGCAGAAGGGTCAGCGCTTCGGCGCCCTCGCCCTTCATCGCCGCCTCGTAGAGCTCCAGCACGCGGCGGCGGTCGGCGAGTCCCAGCATGTCACGGACCAGCGCCTCGTCGGCCTGCCCGCCGCCATGGGCGATCGCCTGATCCAGCAGCGAAAGCGAATCGCGGACGGAGCCCTCGGCGGCGCGCGCCAGCAATTGCAGCGCGCCCTCGTCGACGGTCGCGCCCTCGCTGTCGGCGATCGATTTCAGGTGCCGGATCAGGCCGTCTGCCGGCACGCGCTTCAGGTCGAAGCGCTGGCAGCGCGACAGCACCGTTACCGGCACCTTGCGGATCTCGGTGGTGGCGAAGATGAAGACGACGTGCGCCGGCGGCTCCTCCAGCGTCTTCAGCAATGCGTTGAAGGAGTTGTTCGACAGCATGTGGACCTCGTCCACGATGTAGACCTTGAAGCGGCCCTGCACCGGCAGATAGGGCACGCTGTCGAGAAGCTCCCGCATCTGCTCGACCTTGGTGCGGGAGGCCGCGTCCAGCTCCTGAACGTCGATGTGCCGCCCCTCGGCGATGTCGCGGCAGTCCTTGCAGGTCCCGCATGGCGTCATGGTCGGGCCGTCGACCGAGCCGCAGTTGAGCGCCTTGGCGATGATCCGCGCGGTCGTCGTCTTGCCCACGCCGCGCACGCCGGTGAGCATGTAGCCGTGGTGCAGACGCTTGTGCTCGATGGCGTTGGAGAGAGTGCGGACCAGCGCGTCCTGGCCGATCAGTTCGTCGAAGCTCTGGGGGCGGTACTTGCGTGCGAGAACCTGATAGGGCGCTGGACCGGCCTCTGTCATCGTCCCTGCACGGCTCCATGGAGTGATCGGGCGGGAGATTGCCCGGCGACCCGGACCGGATTCGTTACGGCTGCTTCCTTCCGGATCTGACCGGGTTGGCGAGCGGTCCGTCCGCAGGCAACCTCCCGGGCCGTATATCGCAAGGAAGTCCCCCCCATTTCAAGGGGAGTCAGCCGCCCAGTTCGCGTCCCCTGTCGCGGGCGGCCAGAACCGCCTTTTCCATCAACGGCTTCAGGCCGCCTTCTGCCATCAGCACCTTCAGCGCCGCCTCGGTCGTGCCGCCGGGGCTGGTGACATTGACGCGAAGCTGCGCCGGGCCGTCATCCGCATCCCGCGCCAGGCAACCGGCGCCGTAGACCGTCTGCAGCGCCAGCCTGGCGGAGAGCTCCGCCGGCAGGCCCGCCGCCTCGCCCGCCGCGGCCAGACATTCGATCATGTGGAAGACATAGGCCGGACCGGAACCGGAAACCGCCGTCACCGCGTCCATCTGGCCCTCGTCCTCGACCCATGCGACTTCGCCCACCGCCGCCAGCAATTCACCGGCGCGGGTCTTCATCGCCTCGGTGACGTTCGGATTCGGACAGGCGACGATCATCCCCTTGCCCACGGCCGCCGGCGTGTTGGGCATGGTGCGCACGATCGCCGCGTCACCGCCCAGCGCGCCCTCGAAGAAGCCGATGGTGGTGCCGGCGGCGATGGAGAGGAACTGCGTCGCCGGCGACCTGAAACGGGCATAGGCCGGCGCGACATCGGCCATCATCTGCGGCTTCACCGCCAGGATCACGCAGTCGGGGGCGAATCCGTCCGGGACGTCGTCCGCAGAGGACACGACGGTGACACCCTTCGCCTTCAACGCCGTCTGTGCGGCCTCGGCCGGCTCCACGATCACCACGGTCTCCGGATCGGTGCCGCGCGCCAGCCAGCCGTCCAGCATGGCGCCGCCCATCTTGCCGCAACCGACGAGAAGCCGTCCGTTGGCCATTTTCAAGGTCCTCCGCGTTTTCAATCCCCTCCCTCGATGGGGGGAGACCTCTCTAATCTATCCGCCCCGTCTCAGACCTGCACGAAGTCGGCGCAATAGGGGTTCGTCATGCGCTCGTTGCCGAAGGTGGACGTGTCGCCATGGCCCGGCACGAAGGTGACGTCGTCGCCCAGCGGCCAGAGCTTCTCCCGGATCGAGGTGATGAGCTGCTGATGGTTGCCACGAGGGAAATCGGTGCGACCGACCGAGCCGCGGAACAGCACGTCGCCGACAATGGCGATCTTCGAGGGCTCGTGGAAGAAGATCACGTGGCCGGGCGTGTGGCCCGGGCAATGGCGGACCTGCAGCGTCATGGTGCCGACGGTGACCTCGTCGCCGTCTTCCAGCCAGCGGTCCGGCGTGAAGGAGCGGGCATGGCCGAAGCCGAAACGCTGCGCCTGCTCGTCGAGACGGTCGATCCAGAAGGTCTCCTCCTTCTGCGGCCCCTCGATCGGCAGCTCCAGCTTCTCGGCCAGTTCCGCCACCGCGCCGGCATGGTCGAGATGTCCGTGGGTGACCAGGATCTTCTCCAGCCTGACGCCGTTCTCCTTCGCGACCTCCAGCAGGTGCTCGGCGTCGCCGCCCGGATCCGTCAGCGCCCCCACCATGGTCTCCGGGTCCCAGATGACGCAGGCGTTCTGTCGGAAGGGCGTGACGGGCACGATGGCGACTTTCATGGACTTCTCCCCTTGGCTGTCATGCAGATGTAGCGGCCCCCGCCCCGCGCGTGAAGAGGCGGCGATTGACGCCCGCCACGCCCTGGGGCATCTGACGCCGGTTCCAGGGGAGGGAGCACATGATTCGCAACGAGATCAGGGCCACGCCGATCTTTTCCGACCACATGCCGATCCGTGTGGTGGAGAAGGCGAACGGCCGCTACGTGCTGGAGACGGAGTTCGGCGACTATCACCTGAACGCCGCCGGCTCGGTCCATGGCGGCATGCTGTCGGCCTTCCTGGACTGCGGGCTGGCCGGCGGCGGCGCTTCCGCCGTGGATGGCGGGCGCGGCAAGTACGGCGTCACCATGACCATGACGGTGAACTTCGTGCGCGAGGCCCGCCCCGGACTGCTGCGCTGCGAGGCGGTGGTTGTCGGCGGCGGCCGGGCGACGAAGTTCGTCGAGGCGAAGCTCTACGACGACGGCGCCGGCGCGGTGGCGACCGCCAGCGGCGCGGTCAGGGTGATCGACCTTCCCGCAAGCGGCTGAGCGCCTACTCGCCGGCCGCGGTCTCGGCCAGTTCGACGGGGACGCCGGGTTCGTACTTGGACTGCCGGATGCCGAGCGAAGTCTTCACGTGGGCCACGTTCGGCGCGGCGGTGAGTTCCGTCGTCAGGAAGTGTTGATAGGCTTCCCAGTCCTTCGCCACGACCTTCAGGATGAAGTCGATCTCGCCGGCCAGCATGGTGCACTCACGCACCAGCGGCCAGTTGCGCACCCGGGTCTCGAAGGCCTTGAGATCGTTCTCCGCCTGATTCTCCAGCCCCACCATGGCGAAGACCGTGACGCCGAAGCCCAGCAGTTCGGGCGCGAGGTGGGCGTGATAGCCCTGGATGTAGCCGGCGTCCTCCAGGGCGCGCACCCGGCGCAGGCATGGCGGCGCGGAGATGCCGACCCGTCGGGCCAGTTCCACATTGGTGATCCGGCCGTCAGCCTGCAGATCGGCGAGGATCCGCCGGTCGATGCCGTCGAGCTTTACGCGCTGCATGAAAAGTACCCATCGGCCATTCTGCGCGCAACATTATTGCGTGACGCGCGATTCCGCAACCGCGAAATCAGCATTCAGCGGGGATGGCGCAGCCAGCGCCAGGCGAAGGCCGCCCCCTCGCCCGCTGCGCGGCCCATGGCCGCCAGCCGCCTGGGCAGCGCCCTGACCTCGGCCCAGCGCCAGCGCATGAACGGACGCCACAGAACCGCGGCAATGGCGACGTTGATCACCCCGGCATAGACCACGTCGAACAGGTAGTGTGAGCCGTTCAGCATCCGCAGCAGCCCCACCGTCGCACCGATCCAGAGCGTCGCTTTCATCAACTGCCAGCGCCGCCGGCCGGAGGCGAAGGCGAGCGGCAGGGCGATCAGGACGAACCCCGCCGCGGCGTCGCCGGAGACGAAGGAGCAGTTCCGCTCGCAGCCCTTCGCCGGCAGCACGGGCGGCTGATAGCGCGCCTCACCGCCATACTCGACCGTCTGCATCGGCCGGGGCCGGTCGAAGCGGTCCTTGAGGATGTTGTTGGTGACCAGACCGAGCCCGAGACCGACGACCGCGCCGACATAGAGCAGCCGCCGGAGCGTCAGCCAGCGCTGTCCCGGCATGCGGAAGCTGCGGACGGCCAGGGCGACCACAAGGGCCGCCAGCAGCCAGTAGAAGGCCGGACGGATATAGCCGTGAAAAGCCGTGCCGACCCAGGAATCGGTCAGCCAGAACTCGCCGCCGCCCAGATGGAACAGTCCCGCCGTCCAGTGATCGAGGGGCACGTAGATCCCGACCGGCGCAAGGAACAGCCCCGCCACGAGGCAGATGTCGCGGATGCGGTCGAGACCTGCGGCGCGCATATTCATGCCGATGCCGCCACGGGCGCGACGCCCCGGCGCGCCATGAAGCCCTTCAGCCACCACGCAGTAAAACCGCCCAGCGCCGCGCCGGCGACGATGTCGGCGAAGAAGTGCGCCCCGATGGCGAGCCGGCCGAGGGAGCCCGCCACCGCCGCGCCGATGAAGAACCAGCGGAAGCGCGGGAACAGGACCGAAAGCGCCACCGCCGCCGAGAACAGCGTCGTGGCGTGGCCCGAGGGGAAGGACTGCAGCCGCCAGTCGAAGGCGAACAGGGTCCACTCCGCCGTCTCGCCGGGGCTCAGCGCCATGGGACGCGCGCGTCCGAAGATAGTCTTGAAGATGTTGGCGACGATGCCGGAGACCGAGACCGAGGCCAGAAGATAGGCGAGGCTGACTGTCCACCAGCGCAGACGGCGGCGGACTTCCGGATCGCCGGCCAGCCGGAAAAGCAGCAGACAGGCCAGCAGCCAGCAGGCGCTCGGCACGATGAACCACTTGCTGTCGCCCAGGTCCTCGACGGTCCGCAGCGCCGTGGCCAGCATCCCCTGCGACTGATGCAGCTTCGTCGTCAGCCAGAGGTCGAAGCCGGCCGAGCCAACCACCGCCGCCGCCAGGATGGCTTCGTAGAGCGCGATCTGCCAGGGCAGCAGGTAGCGGCCGCGAACCTCGGCCAGGCGGCGCTCCCCGGCGGCCCGAAGCGGGTTGGCGTCGCTCATTGCGGCCCTTCGCTGACATAGATCGTGATCGCCACCGGCCGTCCCCGGGCGTAGTTGAAGCCTGCAACCGTCTCCATCGCGACCACCTTGTGGCCCGTGGTCCCCAGCCGGTCAAGAAAGGCGTCCCGCTGGCGCGCTTCGACCGCGGCGACGCCGCACCGGGGATGAGCCGCCAGGTGGTCGGCCGCTTCCGCCCCGCTGCCCAGGACGGTGCGGGTTTCGGTCAGGAAGACCAGGCTCGGCTCGGTGAAGCCCGCACTGGCCAGCCAGGGACGTTCGCAGCCGGCCCGCGCCGGCAGCGCCTCGACCAGGCGCGGCGCGACGAAGGCCGGCTCGAGGGACGGAATGAAGCGTCCGAAGACCGCACCGGAGAAGACCATCGCCAGGAGGCCGAGACCGACCAGATGCCGCGCGGTCGCCCCGCCGACCGCCAGCCTGTAGCCGGCGTGCAACGCCGCGAACAGCAGCACGCCGGCGAGCCAGGCAACGCCGAAGGACAAGCCGATCTCGATTCCCATGACCGGCATGGCCAGCGCCAGCGCCAGGGTAATCAGACTCCAGAGTCCGAATGCGGTCCAGCGCCACCAGCGCGGCCCGGCCGGGTCCGCGTCCGCCAGCGCCGCGGCGGCGAGGATCGCCAGAGCCGGATAGGCCGGCAGGACGTAGTGCGCCAACTTGGTCGGCGTCAGTGCGAAGACGATCCAGGTGAGCAGCGCCCAGCCGAGCAGCAACAGCACCTCGCCGCGGCGGCGGCTCCGCCAGATCCAGGGCAGGGCCAGCAGGCCCAGCAGCGAGAACGGCCAGAAGGTCAGCGGCGCCAGCGCCAGATAGAGGCCGGGCGGCGCGCCGTGGCTCTCCTGCCCGCCGGCGACCTTGGCGAGCATGTCCTTGCCGATGGATTCGGCGAAGAAGCTGCCGTCGGTCGCCATGCCGATGGCGATGAACCACGGCGCGCCGACGGCGGCGAAAAGGAGAACGCCTGTCAGCGTGCGCAGCCGCCCGATCCAGCCGAGGCCGCGGCGGCGCCAGCTTTCCGCCAGCGCAAGGCCCGCGACAGGCAGGAACAGGATCGGCCCCTTGACCAGGAAGCCGGCGCCGAGCGTCGCCCAGAAACCGTAGGCGGAAAGCACCGCGCGGGCCCGCCCCTGGATGACGCGGACCATCAGCGCCAGCGCCGCGAGGGTGAATGCCAGCAGGGCCGCGTCGGTCTTGGCCGTGCGCGCCTCGACGTTGAGCAGCACCGCCGCCGCCATGATCGCGCCCGCCGTGAAGCCGACGCCGGGGCCGAACAGCATGCCGCCGATGGCCGCGGTCAGCAGTACCGCGGCGACCGCCGAGACGAGCGACGGCAGCCGGTAGGCCCAGATCGCCTCGCGCTCGCCCGTCAGGCTGACCGCGGCGGCCTGCAGCCAGTAGATGCCGGCCGGCTTCTTGTGGCGCGCCTGGTCCTGGAAGCGGATGTCGACCAGGTCGCCGGTCTCCAGCATCTGCTTGGTCGCCTGAGCGAAGCGGCTTTCGTCGCGGTCGACGGGCGGGATCGAGAACAAGCCCGGCAGGAAGAAGGCCAGCGCGACGAGGGTGAGGAGGCCGTAGCGCCAGCGCCTCGGCCAGTCGCCGATGCGGTCGATGAGGGCGGCAGGACTCATGCCGCCCATTGTGCGAACAGGTTGGTCATCCCCGATGCCGCGTCCGCAGCACTCGGGGATCGGGCAGCACGGGACATTCGGAAATCGCCGCCCCGCCAAGGCTGCCGCTCAGATCGCGCCATTCCGGATTGTGCGCCTCGATCACCGAGGTCTTCTGTTCGCGTGTCCACCGCTTTATCCGTTTCTCCCGCCGGATCGCTGACTCTGGATCGCCGTGCGACTCGTACCAGATCAGATACTTGATGCTGTAGCGGTTGGTGAACGAGTTGGGAATGCCCGCCTTGTGCTGATGACACCGTCCAATGAGGTCGGATGTCACGCCGACATAGAATGCGCCACGTCGTGCATTGGCGAGAATGTAGACGTAGTAAGCCTTCACCATTGCCCGCGACCGGAGACCACCCGATCCCCGCGCGCTGCTTCGCAACGGCGGGGATGACGGAAAGGGGACGCCCGGAGCAATCAATCCGCGCCGGGAAAGCGGCGCTTCTCCCGCCAGATGAAGTAGATGTTGCGCGAATAGATGATGATTCCGGTCGACTGGCCCAGCATGATCACCGGATCCTCCCTGAGCACGGCGTAGATGAACATCAGGATCCCGCCTGCGATGGAAAAGTACCAGAACATCTCCGGGACGATGGAGCGGCGGGCGCGTTCGGAGACGACCCACTGCACCGCGAAGCGCATGAAGAACATCGACTGCGCGATGACGCCGAAGACGACCAGCCAGGCCTCGATGCCCGTCATCCGGTCCCACCAGGCGAGTACCGCCTCCATCATCGTTCGATCTCCGTCGCCACGGGCGTGCGCGTCCGCGACCTGAGCCAGGTGAAGGCCAGCAGGTCGAAGGCGCCGTCCAGCCCGCGCTTCCAGTTGGTGTACTTGGACGCGCCGGCGTCGCGCGCGCGGTCGCCCACTTCGACTGTCGCGGTCTGGCGGCCGTAGAGGCCGAACAGCGCCGGCATGAAACGGTGCATGGTCGCGAAGAAGGGCAGCGCGAGATAGTTCTCCCGCCAGAACGCCTTCAGGCCGCAGCCGGAATCGGGGCATTCATCCTTCAGCGCCCACTGCCGCACCCGGTTGGCGAAGCGGCTGGCCAGGCGGCGGCTGCCGGTAGCCTTGCGCCCGGTGCGCCAGCCATTGACCAGCGCCGGCTCGCCCGCCGGGCCGCCGGCCAGCGCCGCCAGCAGCTTCGGAATGTCCGCGGGCGGGTTCTGGCCGTCGCCATCCATGGTCACGATGACTTCCGCCCGCGCCGCGCGCACGCCCGAACGCACGGCCGCGCTCTGGCCCGAACGGCGGTCATGGCGCAGCACCCTGAGCGACGGCACCTGCGCCATGGCGGCGCGCAGTTCGTCGGCCGTCGCATCGTCGGAGCCGTCGTCGATGACGATGATCTCCGCGGGCGGATCGTCGGTCAGTGTCTCGTGAATTTCCACGACCAGCCGGCCGATGTTGCCGGCCTCGTTCATCGCGGGGATCACGACCGAAAAAGCTGGCATGCGTCCCGTTCCGTCAAGAAGCCGCGCCTATGCCAGATTTACGCTGACGCGTCCATTGCGCCATTCACGGACGCGGCGGCCGAATTGACCTCCCCGGCAGCCGCGACAAGTGGCACACTGGCGGCGCGCAGGGGCCCGGGCCTAAAAGGGCCGCAATCCGGAAACCAACGTCACTGGGGGACAATCAGAATGGCGCGCAGGAAAATCGCACTGATCGGCGGCGGCAATATCGGCGGCACCCTCGCCCATCTCGCCGCGATGAAGCAGCTCGGCGACGTGGTCGTCTTCGACATCGTCGAGGGCGTGGCAAAGGGCAAGGCGCTGGACCTGGCGGAGAGCGCGCCGGTCGACGGCTTCAACGCCGTGCTCAAGGGCACCAAGGACTACAAGGACATCGCGGGCGCGGACGTCATCATCGTCACCGCCGGCATCCCGCGCAAGCCGGGCATGAGCCGCGACGACCTGCTGGAAACCAACATCAAGGTCATGAAGCAGGTCGGCGACGGCATCAAGCAGTACGCCCCGGACGCCTTCGTCATCTGCATCACCAACCCGCTCGACGCCATGGTCTGGGTGCTGCAGAAGGTCTGCGGCCTGCCCCACGCCAAGGTGGTCGGCATGGCCGGCGTGCTCGATTCCGCGCGTTTCCGCTTCTTCCTGGCCGAGGCGATGAACGTCTCGGTGGAGGACGTCACCGCCTTCGTGCTGGGCGGCCATGGCGACACCATGGTGCCGTCGACCCGCTACACCACCGTCGCCGGCGTCCCCATGCCCGACCTGGTGAAGATGGGCTGGATCAGCCAGGACAAGCTGGACCAGATCGTCCAGCGCACCCGCGACGGCGGCGCCGAGATCGTCGGTCTGCTGGGCAACGGCTCGGCCTTCTACGCCCCGGCGACCTCGGCGATCCAGATGGCCGAGGCCTATCTGTTCGACGAGAAGCGCGTGCTGCCCTGCGCGGCGCACCTGACCGGCCAGTTCGGCGTCGACGACCTCTATGTCGGCGTCCCGGTGGTGATCGGCGACCAGGGCGTGGAGCGCATCGTCGAGATCGAGCTCACCGACGAGGAACAGGGCAACTTCAACAAGTCCGTCGAGGCGGTGAAGGGCCTCGTCGACGCGTGCAAGAAGATCGATAGCTCACTCGGTTGAATTCGGCGGCTGCGCTGGTTAGGTTGAGCCCCCGTTCGCGCCCGGGAGGCTGCGGACGGGTCGTCTTGTCTCGGAACCCGGGAACACCATGAACATTCACGAATATCAGGCGAAGGCGCTGCTGCGGAAGTACGGCGTCGCGACGCCGAACGGCAAGCCGGCCTTCACGGTCGACGAGGCGGTCAAGGCCGCCGAGGAACTGGGCGGACCCGTGTGGGTCGTCAAATCGCAGATCCACGCGGGCGGACGGGGCGCCGGCCGCTTCAAGGGCAACCCGGACGGCAAGGGCGGCGTGCGCGTCTCCAAGTCCGTCGACGAGGTCAGGACCAACGCCGGCGAGATGCTGAACCAGGTGCTGGTCACCAAGCAGACCGGCGAAGCGGGCAAGGAGGTCAAGCGCCTCTACATCGAGGACGGCTGCGACATCGCCCGCGAGCTCTACCTCTCGGTCCTGCTCGACCGCGGCACCAGCGCCATCACCTTCATGGCCTCGGCCGAGGGCGGCATGGACATCGAGGACGTCGCCGAGAAGACGCCGGAGAAGATCCTGCGCGTGAAGGTCGATCCCGGCACCGGCATCTCCGGTTTCCACGCCCGCAGGATCGCCTTCTTCCTGGGTCTCGAGGGCGACCAGGTGAAATCGGCGACGAAGTTCATCACCGCGCTCTACAACGCCTTCGTCGATCTCGACGCCAGCCTGGTGGAGATCAACCCGCTGGTGGTCACCGGCGGCGGCGAGGTGATCGCGCTCGACGCCAAGATGAACTTCGACGACAACGCGCTCTACCGCCACAAGGACGTGGCCGAACTGCGCGACGTCGAGGAAGAGGATCCGATGGAGGTCAAGGCCTCCGAATACGACCTCAACTACGTCAAGCTGGACGGCGAGATCGGCTGCATGGTCAATGGCGCGGGCCTCGCCATGGCGACCATGGACATCATCAAGCTCTACGGTTCAGAGCCCGCCAACTTCCTGGACGTGGGCGGCGGCGCCACCAAGGAGAAGGTGACCGAGGCGTTCAAGATCATCCTGTCGGACCCCAACGTGAAGGGCATCCTGGTCAACATCTTCGGCGGCATCATGCGCTGCGACGTCATCGCCGAGGGCGTCGTCGCGGCGGCCCGCGAGGTGAAGCTGGACAAGCCGCTGGTGGTCCGGCTCGAGGGCACCAATGTCGAGCAGGGCAAGCAGATCATGGCCGATTCGGGCCTGACCATCGTCGCCGCCGACAATCTGGCGGACGCCGCGGAGAAGGTCGTCAAGGCCGTGAAGGAGGCTGCGTAAATGGCGGTTCTGGTCAACAAGGACACCAAGGTCATCTGCCAGGGCTTCACCGGCAACCAGGGGACCTTCCACTCCGAGCAGGCGATCGCCTACGGCACGAAGATGGTCGGCGGCACCAGCCCGGGCAAGGGCGGTTCCGAGCATCTGGGCCTGCCCGTGTTCAACACCGTGGCCGAGGCGAAGGACAGGACCGGCGCCAACGCGTCCGTGATCTACGTGCCGCCACCCTTCGCGGCCGACGCGATCCTGGAAGCGATCGACGCCGGGATCGAGCTGATCACCTGCATCACCGAAGGCATTCCCGTGCTCGACATGGTGAAGGTAAAGCACGCGCTGCAGCGGTCCGGCAGCCGCCTGATCGGGCCGAACTGCCCCGGCGTCATCACGCCCGACGAGTGCAAGATCGGCATCATGCCCGGCCACATCCACAAGCGCGGCAATGTCGGCATCGTCTCGCGCTCCGGCACGCTGACCTACGAGGCGGTGGCGCAGACCACGGCCGCGGGGCTGGGTCAGTCGACCTGCATCGGCATCGGCGGCGACCCGGTCAACGGCACCAACTTCATCGACTGCCTGGACCTGTTCCTGGGTGACGACGAGACCGAATCGATCATCATGATCGGCGAGATCGGCGGCACCGCCGAGGAGGAGGCCGCGGAATTCCTCAAGGCCTCGAAGGTGAAGAAGCCGGTCGTCGGCTTCATCGCCGGCGTGACCGCGCCGCCGGGCCGCCGCATGGGCCATGCGGGCGCCATCATCGCCGGCGGCAAGGGCGGCGCCGAGGACAAGATGGAGGCCATGCGTTCGGCCGGCATCACCGTCGCGGACTCGCCGTCGGCGCTGGGCACCACGCTGGTGGAGAAACTCAAGTCTTAACGGGGCGTCAATCGCAGCTATGCTAACCCGCCCCTTTGGAATGACGACAGAAGGGACGCGGGGGAAAGCCCCGCGCCGGGCACGAAATGGGTTCTGAGAATCTCGCAGCCGCTTTCCTGAACGGCACGAACTCCATTTTCATCGAGGAGCTCTACGAGAAATATCTCGAAGATCCGACCTCCGTGGACGAGAGCTGGGCCGGCTTCTTCGACACCGTGGGCGACGAGCTGGAGACGGTCCGGCGCGCCACCGACGGCGCGAGCTGGGGCGCGAAGAACGGCAGCCTGGAGGTCGACGACCCCTATGAACTGCTCGGCCCCGCGGTCAAGGCGGGCGCGCGCACCGAGACTCCGGTCGATTCCGAGCAGGCCCGGCAGGCGACGCTGGACAGCCTTCGGGCCCTGATGCTGATCCGCGCCTATCGCGTGCGCGGACACCTGCAGGCCACGCTGGATCCGCTGGGTCTGGACCAGCCGATGGAGCATCCGGAGCTCAATCCGAAGACCTACGGCTTCGAAGACAAGGACATGGACCGTCCGATCTTCCTCGACAAGGTTCTCGGCATGGAAGCCGCGACCATGCGGGAAATCCTGGAGGTCGTGCAGAAAGTCTACTGCGGCACCCTGGCCGTCGAATACATGCACATCCAGAGTCCGGAACAGAAATCCTGGATCCAGAACCGCATCGAGGGCCCGGACAAGGAAGTCACCTTCACCCTGATGGGCAAGAAGGCGATCCTGAACAAGATCGCCGAGGCCGAGGGCTTCGAGAACTTCATGAACGTGAAGTACACCGGCACCAAGCGCTTCGGCCTGGACGGCGGCGAGGCGCTGATGCCGGCCATGGAGGCGATCATCAAGCGCGGCGGCCAGCTCGGCGTGCAGGAGATCATCCTCGGCATGCCGCACCGCGGCCGCCTGAACGTGCTGACCAACGTGATGGGCAAGCCGTTCCGCGCCGTGTTCTCCGAGTTCCAGGGCAACGCCGCCAACCCCGACGACGTCCAGGGCTCGGGCGACGTCAAGTATCACCTCGGCACCTCGTCCGACCGCGAGTTCGACGGCAACAAGGTGCATCTGTCGCTGACCGCCAACCCGTCGCACCTGGAAGCGGTCGATCCGGTGGTCCTGGGCAAGGCGCGGGCGAAGATCCGCCAGCTCGGCCCCAACAGTTCCCACAAGGTGCTGCCGATCCTGATGCACGGCGACGCCGCCTTCGCCGGCCAGGGCATTGTCGCGGAGTGCTTCGGCCTGTCGGGCCTGAAGGGCTACGCCGTCGGCGGCACGATCCATATCATCGTCAACAACCAGATCGGCTTCACGACCTCGCCGAAATACTCCCGCTCCTCGCCCTATCCGTCCGACGTGGGCAAGATGGTCGCCGCGCCGATCCTGCACGTGAACGGCGACGATCCGGAAGCCGTCGTGCACGCCGCCAAGATCGCCACGGAGTTTCGTCAGGAGTTCGGCGTCGACGTGGTGCTCGACATGTTCTGCTATCGCCGCCACGGCCATAATGAGGGCGACGAGCCCTCCTTCACCCAGCCGCTGATGTACCGCAAGATCGCCTCCCACCCGACGACTCGCCAGATCTACGCCCGGCGGCTGGTCGAGGACGGCGTGATGACCGAGGAGGAAGCCGACCAGATGGTTTCCGGCTTCCGCGAGTACCTGGAAGGCGAGTTCGAGGCGGCCAACTCCTTCCGGCCCAACAAGGCCGACTGGCTGGAGGGACGCTGGAGCGGCCTGTCCGTCGCGCCGCTCGGCGACCGCCGCGGGGCGACCGCGGTGCCGATGGAGAAGCTGAAGGAGATCGGCGCGGGGCTGACGCATATCCCGGAGAACTTCAACGCCCACCGCACCATCAAGCGCCTGATGCAGTCAAAGCAGAAGATGTTCGAGAGCGGCGAAGGCATCGACTGGGCCACCGCCGAGGCGCTCGCCTTCGGCAGCCTGGCGCTGGAGAACGTGCCCGTGCGGCTGTCGGGCCAGGATTCAGGCCGCGGCACCTTCAGCCAGCGCCATTCGGTGCTGGTCGACCAGGTGACCGAGGACCGCTACCAGCCGCTGAGCAACATCGCCGAGGAACAGGCCACCTTCGAGGTCATCGATTCCATGCTCTCGGAGGCCGCGGTGCTCGGCTTCGAATACGGCTTCTCGCTGGCCGAGCCCAACGCGCTGGTGTTGTGGGAAGCGCAGTTCGGCGACTTCGCCAACGGCGCCCAGGTGATCATCGATCAGTTCCTCTCCAACGGCGAGGCCAAGTGGCTGCGCATGAGCGGACTGGTGATGCTGCTGCCGCACGGCCATGAAGGCCAGGGACCCGAGCACAGCTCCGCCCGGCTGGAGCGCTATCTGCAGCTCTGCGCCGAGGACAACATGCAGGTCGCGAACTGCACCACGCCGGCTAACTACTTCCACATCCTGCGCCGCCAGGTGCACCGCGATTTCCGCAAGCCGCTGATTCTGATGACGCCCAAGTCGCTGCTGCGCCACAAGCGTTGCGTGTCGACCCTGGACGACTTCTCGACCGGTTCGTCGTTCCACCGGGTGCTCTACGAGGAGACCCTGCCGAGCGACAAGAAGAAGGCGAAGACCCTGATCCTGTGTTCCGGCAAGGTCTATTACGACCTGGTCGACAAGCGCGAGGAACTGGGCGCCGACGACGCCCACATCCTGCGCATCGAGCAGCTCTATCCCTACCCGACCAAGCCGCTGGTCGAGGAACTGAAGCCCTACACGCACGTGGACCGGGTGATCTGGTGTCAGGAAGAGCCGCGCAACATGGGGGCGTGGCTGTTCGTCCAGAACTGGCTGGAGGAATGCTTCCAGCTGGCCGACATGAAGAAGGTCAAGCGGCCCTGCTATGTGGGACGTCCGCCCTCGGCCTCGCCCGCCACCGGTCTGGCCCGGGTGCACCTGAAAGAGCAGGACATCCTCTGCACCAAGGCGCTCAAGGGCGAGCCCGCCGGCGCCAACCCGGAATACTGAAGACCAAGAAGAGCACCGACGCGAAAGGCGCGACATGGCTGTTGAAATCAAGGTGCCCACAATGGGCGAGTCGATCACCGAGGCCACGGTCGGCCAGTGGTTCAAGAAGGAAGGCGACGCCGTCGCCGTCGACGATCCCCTCTGCGAACTGGAAACCGACAAGGTAACGCTGGAGGTGAATGCGACCTCGGCCGGCGCGCTTTCCGAGATCGTCGCCGAGGAAGGCGCTACCGTCGAGGTGGGCGCCCTGCTCTGCCGCATCGACGAAAACGCCGAGGGCACAAAGTCCGAGGACAAGCCGAAGGCGAAGGACGAGGCGCCTAAGGACGAGAAGAAGGACGCGGGCGACAAGCCGAAGCAGGACAAGGCGCCGGAGAAGAAGGACGCGGCGCCGAAAAAGCCGGCGAAGGACGTCGTCGCCATGGACTCCGCGAAGGCCCTGGCCGAGGAGAAGGGCGTCAGCCTGGATGGTATCGAGGGCACCGGCAAGGACGGCCGCGTCACCCGCGCCGACGTCGCCCGCGCCATCGCCGAGGGGCGCGCCAAGCAGGCCGAACGGCAGCGGTCGTCGTCGGGCGGCGGTCAGGCGGCGCTCGCGCCGGAGAGCGTCCCCGGTTCTTCCGGGCCGCGGCCCGAGGAGGACCGCGAAGAGCGCGTGCGCATGTCGCGGCTGCGCCGCACCATCGCCCGGCGTCTGAAGGAGGCGCAGAACACCGCGGCCATGCTGACCACCTTCAACGAGGTGGACATGACCGAGGTCCTGGCGCTGCGCAGCGCCTACAAGGACGATTTCGAGAAGAAGCACGGTGCCCGACTGGGCTTCATGGCCTTTTTCATCAAGGCCTGCATCGCGGCGCTGAAGGAGCTGCCGGCGGTCAACGCCGAGATCGACGGCGACGACATCGTCTACAAGAACTACTACCACATCGGCGTCGCGGTCGGCACGCCGAACGGCCTGGTCGTTCCGGTGGTGCGGGACGCCGATCAGAAGTCCGTCGCCGGCATCGAAAGCACCATCGCGGATCTCGGCACGCGCGCCCGGGACGGCAAGCTGGGACTGGACGAGCTGCAGGGCGGCACCTTCACCATCTCCAATGGCGGGGTCTACGGCTCGCTGATGTCGACGCCAATCCTCAACCCGCCGCAATCGGGCATCCTGGGCATGCACAAGATCCAGCAGCGGCCCATGGAAGTCGGCGGCGAGATCAAGCTGCGGCCGATGATGTACCTGGCTCTCTCCTACGACCACCGCATCATCGACGGCCGCGAAGCGGTGCTGTTCCTGGTCAAGGTGAAGGAGAACCTGGAGGACCCGCGGCGGCTGATCCTGGATCTCTGACGGCGGCCGTCGCCGCGGAGCGCCGGGGAGCGAATTGAACCCTCGCCAAGCGAGTGCGGGCAGGAGAGTGATACGATGAGTGACGACAAGCGCTACGACCTGGTGATCATCGGCGGCGGCCCGGGCGGCTACGTCGCCGCGATCCGCGCCGCGCAGAACGGCATGACAGTGCTCTGCGTCGACAAGCGCGGGCGGCTGGGCGGCACCTGCCTCAATGTCGGCTGCATCCCCTCGAAGGCGCTGCTGCAGAGCTCTCACCTCTATGAGGAGGCCGCCGGCGAGCACTTCGCCGGGCACGGCATCAAGGCCAGTCCGAAGCTGGACCTGAAGACCATGCTGGGCCGCAAGGACGAGGTCGTCACCAGCCTGACCGACGGCATCGAGGGGCTGTTCAAGAAATACAAGGTCGAGCTGGCCTATGGCTTCGGCAAGATCGTCGACCGGGAGACCGTCTCGGTGACGCCCAATGACAAGAAGAAGGCCTACGAGGTCAAGACGGACACGATCCTCATCGCCACCGGTTCCGACGTCGCCACCATCCCGAATGTCGAGATCGACGAGGAGCGCATCGTCTCGTCGACCGGCGCGCTGGACCTGAAGAAGGTGCCGAAGTCGATGATCGTCATTGGCGGCGGCTATATCGGCCTGGAGCTGGGTTCCGTCTGGCGGCGTCTGGGCGCCGAGGTGACCGTCGTTGAGTTCCTCGACCGCATCCTGCCCAACATGGACAACGAGGTCTCCAAGCGCGCCAAGGTGCTGTTCTCCAAACAGGGCATCGAGTTCAAGGTCTCGACCAAGGTCACCGGTGCGGAAGCGCAGAAGACCCAGGTCAAGCTCACCGTCGAGCCCGCGAAGGGCGGCGACGCCGAGGAGCTGAAGGCCGACGTCGTACTGGTCGCGGTGGGCCGCCGGCCCTACACGGAGGATCTGGGCCTCGAGGATCTGGGCATCGAGACCGAGAAGGGCTTCATTCCCGTCGACGAACACTTCCAGACATCCGTACCTGGCGTCTTCGCCATCGGCGACTGCATTCCCGGGCCGATGCTGGCGCACAAGGCCGAGCACGAGGGCGCGATCGTCGCCGACCATCTCGCCGGCGAGGCGGGGCATATCGACTACGACCGCGTGCCGGGCGTCGTCTACACCTGGCCGGAAATCGCCTCGATCGGCCGGACCGAAGAACAGCTCAAGGAAGCCGACATCGCCTACAATGTCGGCAAGTTTCCCTTCTCCGCCAACTCCCGCGCGCGCTCGATCGGCGAGAAGGACGGCATGGTGAAGATCCTGGCCGACAAGGAAAGCGACCAGGTGCTGGGCGTCCACATCATCGGTCCCGACGCCGGCAACATGATCCACGAGGCCCTGGCCGTGATGGAGCTTGGCGGCACCGCCAGCGAGGTCGGCCACATGTGCCACGCCCACCCGACGCTGAACGAGGCGGTCAAGGAAGCTGCCATGGCGGTGCGCGGGCAGACCATCAACATGTGAGCGGGCCGATGATGCGCCTGGACCACGTCAATGTCCGCTGCACCGACCTGGAAGCGACCCGCCGCTTCTTCGAGGAGATCGTCGGCCTGCACGTCGGCGACCGCCCCGACTTCCCCTTCCCCGGGTACTGGCTCTATGCCGGCGACCAGGCGGTGGTGCACCTGGTCGGAAGCGACCTCATCGACGCCGCGCTGGGCAAGGGCACGGTCGACCATTTCGCCTTTCGCGGTGGCGACTATGACGGCCAGAAGGCAGCGATCGAACGCGCCGGCTTGAAGTACCGGGAAAACGACGTGCCGGGCGTGCCGCTCCGGCAGATCTTCGTCGCCGGTCCCGACGGCATAACCGTGGAACTCCAGTACGACACCGACTGATCCGCCGCCCTCGGCGGCGCGAACCACAGGTGCAGCCATGCGTCCTGCGACGGTGGCGCCGTGACCTTTGTCACATTTTTCCGAATAGCGGGTGACGCATGACTGTTGACTACAGGGACCGCTGCATTCGGGCGCGGTCGTCCGCGTATTCTCATTGGGCGTGTGATGCTGGCGAAACCTGACGACGGCAAGATCAGGGACACCGTGGCCGAGGCGCAGGACCGGCTGCGCTCGGAGGTCACGCAGGCCGCCCTGCGCTACTGGCTGTCGACCCGCGGCGAGCGCATCTGGCCCCGGCGGGAAGATTTCGACCCGTCCGAGGTCAAGCACCTGCTGCCCAATCTTGCCGTGCTCTCGGTCGAACGCAATCCGGTCGACTTCGTCTACCGCCTGACCGGCACCGATGTGGACGCGCACATGGGCGGCAACCTCAAGGGCCGGCAGGTGGGCGAAATTCCGAACCAGCGGGCGCCGAGCGCCTACTGGACGACCCTGCTCGCCACCGCCGAAACCGGTCTGCCGCAGGCCAGGGAAATCGCCTACGCCAATGCGCGCGGGGACTTTCGCTCCTGCGAGGTCATCGGCCTGCCCTATTCGACCCACGGCCAGTCCATCGACCGGGTCATCGTCGCCTTCGAATTCCGCCGCCTGGACGACAGCTGAGCCCGGCCCGGCTCAGCCGGCGTCCTCCAGACGCTCCGCCGCCTCCATCCAGCGCTGTTCCGCCTCGGCCACCGCGCGTTCGGCCGCGGCCTTGAGACGATTCAGTTCCGCCTGTTTGTCCGGCGAGCCCCGGTAGATTTCCGGATCGTGCAGATGCGCCTCGATGCGGCGGATCTGCGCCGTCAGCGTCTCGATGTCCTTTTCCGCCTTCCGCATCGACTTGCGCAGCGGCGACAGTTCGGCGCGGGCGTCCGCAGCCTTCTTGCGCGCTTCGCGCCGGTTCGGCTTCGCCGCGCCTTCCCGGGCCGCGCGGTCGGGGCGCGCGGCCTCCGCCGCCTCCGACAACGCCAGGCGCTTGTAATCGTCCATGTCGCCCTCGAACGGCTCCACGCCGCCGCCGGCGACCAGCCAGAGGCGGTCGGCGACGGCCTCGACCAGATGACTGTCATGGCTGACCAGGATCACCGCGCCGCCGAAGGCGTTGAGCGCCTGCACCAGCGCCTGGCGGCTGTCGATGTCGAGATGGTTGGTCGGTTCGTCCAGGATGATCAGATGCGGCTCCCCCTGCGCCATCAGGCAGAGCGCCAGCCTGGCCTTCTCGCCGCCCGACATTTCGGCAGCCGGCGTCTCGACGCGCTTGTGGTCGAGACCGAAGCCGTCCAGCCGCGTGCGCAGCGCCGCCTCGCTGTCATAGGGGCGCAGTTCCCGTATGTGGTCCAGCGCCGTCCGGCCGGGTTTCAGATCCTCGATCTGGTGCTGGGCGAAGAAACCGATCTTCAGCTTCGAGGACCGGCTGACCTTGCCGGATTCCGCCTTCAGCCGCCCGGCGATCAGCTTGGCCAGCGTCGACTTGCCGTTGCCGTTCGCACCCAGCAGGGCGATGCGGTCGTCATCGTCGAGCCGGAGACTCACGCGCCGCAGCACCGGCCGGCCCGGCTCGTAGCCGACATCGACGCTCTCCATGGAGACGATCGGCGGCGCCAGCCGTTGCGGTTCGGCGAACGGAAAGCGCGGCGCACGCGCATCGACCACCGCGGCGACGGGCTGCATCTTCGCCAGCATCTTCAGCCGGCTCTGCGCCTGGCGCGCCTTGGAGGCCTTGTAGCGGAAACGGTCGACGAAGGACTGGATGTGCGCCCGCTCCGCCGCCTGCTTGTTGGCCAGGTCCGCCTGCTGGCGCTGGGCCATGCGGCGGCGCTCCTCGAAGCTGTCGTAGTTGCCCGAGTAGAGCGTCAGGCCGAGCTGGTCGAGATGGAGGATATCGGTCACGGCCCGGTTCAGCAGGTCCCGGTCATGGCTGACGATGATGACCGTGTGCCGGTATTTCTGCAGGAAGTCCTCCAGCCAGAGCGTCGATTCCAGGTCGAGATGGTTGGTCGGTTCGTCCAGCAGCAGGATCTCCGGCTCCGCGAACAGCGCCGCGGCCAGCGCGATGCGCATGCGCCAGCCGCCGGAGAAGGCGCTGCAGGGCTGGTCCTGTCGGTCGGCGTGAATGCCGAGGCCGTCGAGGATGGTGGCGGCGCGCGCCGGCGCGGCATGCGCCCCGATGTCGGTGAGCCGGGTCTGGATGTCGGCAATGCGGTGCGGGTCCGTCGCCGTCTCGGCCTCCGCCAGCAGATCGGCGCGCTCGGTATCGGCCGCCAGCACCGCCTCGATCGCCGGCATGGGCCCGGTCGGCGCCTCCTGCGCGACGGTGCCGATCCTCGAGCCGCGCGGCGTCTCGACCGACCCGGAGTCCATCGCCACCTCACCCATGATGGCGCGCAGCAGCGTCGTCTTGCCGGTGCCGTTGGGACCGACCAGCCCGGCCCGATGGCCGGTGGCGATGCGCGCGGTCGCGCCCTCCAGCAGCGTCCGCCCGGCGATGCGGATCGTGATGTCTTCCAGTACAAGCATGGGGCGCTTCCATAGCGCAATCGGCGGCGCGGCGCATCGCCGCTGTTGGCCGCAGAGGACGGTGCGGCTATAAGCCGGGCGTCATTCTTTCGCGGCCGATCCGGCACGGGCGGCGCGAGTTCTCAACGCGACCCGAACCGAACGAGGTAGGACCATGGCCACCGAACGCACGCTCTCCATCATCAAGCCCGACGCGACCCGCCGCGACCTGACCGGCAAGATCAACGCCATGATCGAGGGCGCGGGCCTGAAGATCATCGCCCAGCGCCGCATCCGCCTGACCCGGGAGCAGGCCGAGGGCTTCTACGACGTCCACCGCGAGCGTCCGTTCTTCGGTTCGCTCTGCGATTTCATGACCTCCGGTCCGGTTGTCGTGCAGGTGCTGGAAGGCGACGACGCCGTCGTCCGCTACCGCGAGGTCATGGGCAAGACCAACCCCGCCGAGGCCGACGAGGGCACCATCCGCAAGGCTTTCGCCGAATCCATCGAGGCCAACTCGGTGCATGGCTCCGACAGCCCGGAGAACGCCGCCAACGAGATCGCCTACTTCTTCGCCGCGGTCGATATCGTCGGCTGAGGCGGCGCAGGCGGGCCGGGGATGGCCGGGCCGGCGCACCGAAGGGGGCGGTTTCAATGTCACCCCGCCCACTCCTCGATCAGGGGCTTCCAGGCCAGCGCGTCTTCGGGGCCGCGGAGAGCTGATTTCAGTCCCGCCATGGCGGAGACCGGCACCGTGACCCGTCCCACGCCGAGACGGACCAGCCCGTCCAGTTCCTTCGGGTCTTCCGGCATGGAGACGGTGATCTCCACCGAGGCCGGATCGCGGCCCGACTCCTCCGCCGTCTTCCGCGCCAGGTCGATCAGGTCGATTGGGGCGCCGCGGGCGGGGAAGAAACCGTCGCCCAGCCGGCCCGCTCGCCGCGCCGCCGCCTTCGAATGGCCGCCGACGACGATCGGCACGTGCCGCTTCGGCGGCCTGGGCTCGCAGTAGAGCGGATCGAAGCGGATGTGTTCGCCATGAAACTCGACGGGGCTGTCGGCCCAGAGCCGGCGCAGCGCCCGGATCGCTTCGTCGGTGACCGGTCCCCGCGCCTCGAAGGGCGCATCCAGGGCGCGGAATTCCTCCGGCATCCAGCCGACGCCGACGCCCAGGACGATCCGCCCGCCGGCCATGTGGTCGAGGGTCGCCACCTGCTTGGCGACATGCACCGGCTTGTGCTGCGGCAGTATCAGGATGCCGGTCGCAAGCTTGATCCGGCTGGTGCGGGCGGCGACATATGCCATCCAGATCAGCGGGTCGGGCAGGTCGATGTCTTCGGTCCCGCCGGCCATGCGGCCGCCTTCGGCATAGGGATAGTTGGGCTGGTAGCCTTTCGGCACGACCGTGTGTTCGACGGTCCAGAGGCTCTCGAACCCCGCCTCCTCGGCCGCCTCGGCCAGTTCAACGGCGCGGACCGGGTCCACATAGGGCCCTGTATTGCAGTATCTCAGTCCGAACTTCATGTCGCTGCTCCCTTGCCCGGTGTCAGGCCGCCCAGTCTTCCAGAAGGCCCTTCCATGACAGAACCTCTTCGGGACTCGAGACCGCCGTCCGCATGCCGGTGACCGCCGAGACCGGCACCGTCACCCGATCGACGCCCATCTTCCGGTAGTCGGAGAGCTCGGCCCGATCATCGGGCATCGAGGCCGTGATCTCGATGTCTGCCGGATCGCGTCCCGCTTCCTCGGCCGCTTGCCGGGCGATCTCGAACAGGTCCGCCGGCGCCCCGCGCGCGGGGAAATAGCCGTCGCCCAGCCGCCCGGCGCGGCGCGCGGCTGCTTTGGAGTGGCCGCCGACGATGATCGGAATGTGCCCGCCCGCCGGACGCGGCTCGCAATAGAGCGGCGGGAAATCGACATGCGCGCCGTGGAACTCGGCCGGGCTGTCGGCCCAGAGCCGCCGCAGGGCCTGGATCGCCTCGTCGGCGAACCGGCCCCGGTGCTCGAACGACGCGCCCAGCGCCTGGAATTCCTCCGGCATCCAGCCGACGCCGACGCCCAGCATGAAGCGCCCACCGGCCAGCCGGTGCAGGGTGGCGGCCTGCTTGGCCACGTGCAGCGGCTTGTGTTGCGGCAGGATCAGGATGCCGGTCGCGACATTGATGCGGCTCGTGCGCGCGGCGACGAAGCTCAGCCAGACAATCGGGTCGGGCATGTCGACATCCTCGACGCCGCCGGCCATCTTGCCGCCTTCCACCTGCGGCGCATTGGGCGCATAGCCCCTGGGCACGACGGTGTGCTCGATCGCCCACAGGCTCTCGAAGCCCGCTTCCTCCGCCGCCTCGGCCAGCTCGATCGCCGGCCCCGGTTCGACGAACGCGCCCGTGTTGCAGAATCTCAGTCCGAATTTCATGCCGCTCCTCCCCCAGGGCGCCGGCCGTCAACATGGCAGACCGCCCGCGGGGAAGGAAGGCTACGGGGTTCAGACGGTACCCGACTTCCGCCAGATCAGGTGATCGAGGGAGATCGGCCCCGCGCCGCGCACGAAGATGTAGACGAGGCTCAGCATCCAGAAATAGTGCTCCCACTGGAAATAGGCCGGGTTCGATGCGCCGAGCACGAACTGGATGACCAGCGCCATGCCGAGCAATGGCAGGGCCGCGAGTCGGGTCATGAAGCCCAGCACCAGCAGAACCGGCATCGCCAGTTCGAAGAAGGTGGCGAAATACGCCGCAATCTCCGGCGGCAGCACCGGCACGGCGTATTCGTACTGGAACAGGAAGACCGTGTTCTCGAAGTCGTTGAGCTTGAGCCAGCCGGACTGGAAGAAGATGCGCGCCATGATGAGCCGGAAGGCGAGATCCACCAGCGGGCCGCCCACCCGCTCGACCGGGCCGAAGATGCCCGCATAGAGGCCGGCCAGGCCTTGACCGCTCCGAGGCGTGTCCATCGTCGTCATCTCGATTCTCCTTCGTCGTCATGGCCGCCGCGGACGAAGAGTCCGCCGGCCAGATGGCGCGCCAGCGCGCCCTGCAGATCGAAGCCCGGATCGGCCTGCTGACAGCGCGCGGCGGCCTCGCCCAGCGTGCAGCCCTCGGCCAGCGCTGCGAGGAAGGCGTACTCGGCCGGATGCAATGGCAGGCAGATCACCTCAGCCTCCGGCCGCGCGACCAGAGCCGCCTCCGGCCGGGGCCGCACCGCCGCCGGGTCGGCGGCTGTTTCCGGGCTCATCCGGATCGCATGCACCGGCCAGTCCGAAGCGATCAGCGCCGCCGAGGGATGCAGCCCAAGACGCAGCGCCATCAGATCTTCCGGCGAGAGCCCGGCAAGCTCGGAAGGGCCGACCGGCGTCGCCTCGGACGCGCCATAGGCCGCATTCACCGCCCATTCGAGGCGGGCCACATCGGCGAGGAACGGCCATCGCTGCAAGGGCTCCGAGAGGGCGACGAATTCCGCCAGCTCCGCGCCGTAGTCCAGCAGATGGTTCGCTCGGGGCGGCGCGTGCCGCACGAACGCGGCCGACAGCCGGCCGAACAGATCCTCGCCAATGATGGCGACAATGGCGGGGAAGGTATTGGCCAGAACCTCGCGGAGCGAGGCGAAGGTGTTGTTGCGGTAGACCTCGAAGCGGTCAGCCTGCCGGCCGTCATCGGCGAGCGCGCCCAGTATCGGACCCGGCTCGCCGGCGACGCTTTCGGCGAAGCGCCGCTGCAGCTCGGCGAGGCCGCTCACGCCGTCGCCCGGCGCGGTCCCGCCAGCGCGTCCATGCGCCGCTGGGCTTCCGCCGTCTCCGCCAGGATGACCTGGAGATCGGGAATGCAGGTGTCCCATTCGATCAGGGTCGGCACCCCTCCGAGCCGGTCCAGAGCACGCTCGTAGAGCGTCCAGACGTCGTCGCGGACGCGGCTGCCGTGATCGTCGATCAGCAGCGTGCCGCCCGGCGTCTCGCGCTCGGCATGGCCGGCAAGGTGGATCTCGCCCACCGCCTCGAACGGCATGCGGTCGAGATAGTCATTGGCGTCGAAACCCAGGTTCCGCGCACTGACATGGATGTTGTTGACGTCGAGAAGCAGGCCGCAGCCGGCGCGGCGCACGGTCTCGGCCACGAAGTCGGCATGGTCCATCTCGGCGCCGGCGAACTCCAGATACATGGACGGATTCTCCACCATCACCCCGCGGCCAAGCGCGTCCTGGAAGATGGCGATATTGCGCACCAGGATGTCCAGGGCCTCCTCGGTGCAGGGCAGCGGCAGCAGATCGTTCAGGCTGGCCCCGCCCGCGGCCTTCGGGGCCCGCACCCAGGCGATATGGTCGGAGATGGCGGCGGGACGGAACCGGTCGGCCAGAGCGCGGATGCGCTTCAGATGATCCCTGTCGGGTTCGTCGACGGAGCCGAGCGAGAGGCCGACCCCGTGCAGGCTGAGTTCGAAGCGCTCGCGCACGGCCTCGAGCTGGCGCAGGCGCGGACCGCCCGGGTACATGTAGTTCTCGGTGTGGACCTCGACCCAGTCGACGGCGGGCGGCCGGTCGATGACCTGCAGCACATGAGGATGACGCAGGCCGAACCCGGCGGTCGGCGGCAGGCTGGGTGTGGAATGGTTCACGACGGACGGCAGCCGTTCCGGCAGGGCACAGAGGGACACCGGATGATCCGGCGTCCCCTGTCCCGGCTGGAAATCAGCCCTTCATCTTCTCGTTGACGCCGTCGAAGGCCTGCTCCTGGCCGCCCATCTCCTCGCACTCGGTCTTGGTGGCGAGTTTCCACTCGCCGCCGGAGTAGTCGACGGTGGACTGACCGGCGCAGGAATGGGTGCCGGCCTTGTTGGCGCAGTCGTTCTGGCCGGCCTTGGCGATGCCGTAGCACTTGACCTTGTCGGCGGCGACCGCCTCGACCGGGCCGAGGGTGGCGGCCATGCCGACCGCACCGGCGAGGGCGGCGGCGACGGAAAGGGACTTGAAGGTGGCGTTCATCAGGATTCTCCTCTGTGTTTCATTGACCCGCGGGGCGGTCAGTGTTGCCAGCGGCCGGGTTCCCCGCAACCCCGTCCGCCAAGACCGCTCCGGTTAAAGCCGGAACGACCGTGTTCGAAACGATGCCATCACAGCATTGCAGAAGCCGTGCATGGCGTGATCACTCGGTGACAGGCGCCTTTGCGCCGTCCAGTTCCGGCACCGCTCCGTCATTGGCCGGACGATCCTCGATGCCGGACCAGTTGCCTTCGGCGGCGGTCAGGTTGCCGCCGATGTCGGCTTCCCAGAAGCCGACCACCGCGCGGGTGACGTTGAGATAGAGCTTGCCGTCGACGATGCGCCACAGATGCGGATTTCCCGGCGCCTTGCCGCCCTTGGCCACGCCGAAGGCGCAATGGCCGTCATAGGCGGGCGCGTATTTCGCCGGATCCGCCAGGAAGGCGTCCCGGTTCGCGGCGGTCGAAAAGGCCCAGGTCGCGCCGTTGTACTCGGCGGTGAAGTTGGCCCGTCCGGGCACGGCCGGCGGCTGGCGTTCGCCCACTGGCGCCTGCGCCAGACCGCGATAGGCGACGGGATCGTAGCCGCTCAGCGCGAAGCCGCTGCCGTCGACATACTGCTCGCCCGCCTGGACGCCGCCCGAAAGGATCAGGATGACCGCAGCCGCAAGCATCGCAGCGCCTCGCATCATCCGGTCGGCCTCCCTGTCTGGTTGACTTCTTTCAGGCCGCTGTCCGGCGGCCCGCTGAGATGGAAGATAAGACCGCAACCTGCCCACGCGCCCTACACGAGTTGTTGAGAGATCGCGTGATCGGGCGCCGGAAGCGAAAGGGCGCGGCGAAGGACGAACCGCCGCCGCGCCCCCGGGACGGTCAGCCGTCCTTCATCATCTTCGCCTTCTCGTTCATGCCCTCGAAGGCGGCCTGCTTGCCGCCCATCTCCATGCACTTCCCGGCGTCGTCGACCATCTTCCAGTCCTGGCCGCTGTAGTCGGCCGTGGAGTGGCCCTTGCAGCTGTGGTTGCCGGCCGCGCAGTCGTTCTCGCCGGCCTTCGCGACGCCGAAGCACTTGACGCCGTCAGCGGCCAGGGCCGGGGCGGCCGTCATTGCGGCGGCCATGCCGACAGCGCCGGCGAGAGCGGTGGCGACGGTGAGGGATTTCAGGGTGGTCTTCATGGCTGGTTCTCCTTGCTGTCCAGTGAAGGCAGCGGGATGATGACGAAGCGAACCGGGGTGCAACAGGGGCCGTTCGCGCCGGGAGCCCCGGTATCCGGGGGTTTCGGAGCGCAGCGTGAAGACGGCGTGAACGCGCGTCAGCAGCCGGCGCCGCCGTCCGGGCCGGGCCTGCCGAGGCGCGAAAACGCGCCGATCCCGCAGCTTCAAATTGTCTTGAGAACCCGGTGTTCGCGCGGTTTGGGCCGCGTCAGCGCAGTTCCATGCCCTCATAGCCCTTCGCGGCGACCGCGTCGCAGCGCTCGCGATAGGCCGGCATGCCCGCCGTGTAGAGCAGATAGACCCGGCGGGAGCGGCCGTCGATATTGCGGTTGATGCCGGTGAACCAGCTGTCCGCCTTCGACAGGAGCATCTTGTCCGACGAGCGGGTGACCTCCTCCTGCCATTCGGCCTCGGCCTCAGGCGTTGCGGCGACGTATTCCAGGCCGTTGTCGCGCATGTGGCGGACCAGGCGCGCGACCCATTCGACGTTCTGCTCGATGCCGCGGGGAATATTGCCGAAGCCGGCGGCGTTCTGCGGCCCGACCAGCGTCAGCATGTTGGGAAAGCCGGCGACCTGCAGCCCCAGATAGGTCGCCGGCCCCTCGGCCCACTTGTCGCGGAGCCGCTGGCCGCCAAGCCCCCGGATATCGATCCTGTTGAAGCCGCCCAGCACGGCGTCGAAACCGGTCGCGTAGACGATCATGTCGAAGTCGCGATGACCCGATTCCAGCTCGATGCCGGTCTTCGTCATGCGCCGGATCGGGTCGGCCAGTATGTCGACCAGTTCGACATTGTCCTGGTTGTAGACCTCGTAGTAGCGGGTCTCCATCGGCACCCGGCGCTGGCCGAAGCCGTGGTCCCTGGGGATCAGCTTCTCCGCCGTCGCCGGATCCTTCACCCGCTCACGGATCTTGCCGGCGATAAATTCCGACAGGATCCGGTTGGCTTCCTCGTTGGTGAAGGTGTCGCGGAAATTGCCCATCCAGATGCCGAAGCCGGGCTCGGCGTATTTCTTCTCCAGGAAGGCGAGACGCTCGTCCTCCGGCGTCTCCAGCAGGCGGCGCGGATCGGCGTCGTGGATGAAGCCGCCATGGGTGTTGCGGCAGTGGGCGAAGATCTCCTCGTGGCGGGCGCGGATGTCGGCCTGCTCTTCGGGCGTGATCGGGCTGTTGTGGAGCGGCGCGCACCAGTTCGGCCGCCGCTGCAGCACGGTCAACTGGCCGGCGGTCTTCGCCACTTCCTGGATCAGTTGCACGCCCGTCGCCCCGGTGCCGATCACCGCCACGCGCTTGCCCGCGAAGCTCACCGGCTCGTGCGGCCAGCGGGCGGTGTGATATGCCTCGCCCCCGAAATCCCCGATGCCGTCAATGGCCGGCCAGACCGGGACCGACAGCGGCCCGATGGCGGTGATGAACAGCCGCGCCCGGGCGGCGTAGCCATCCTCGGCCTCGATGGTCCACTCGTTGGCGTCCTCGTCGTAGTGGGCCGCGGTGACGCTGGTTCCGAAACGGATATCCCGTTTCAGGTCCAGCCTGTCGGCGACGAAACGGCAATAGCGGAGGTTCTCCGGCTGGCTGGAGAAGTGCTCCGACCATTGCCACTCGTCCAGGATCTCCTGGCTGAACGCATAGCCGTAGGACCAGCTTTCGGAATCGAAGCGCGCGCCCGGATAGCGGTTCCAGTACCAGGTGCCGCCGACATCCGTGCCGGCTTCCAGAACCCGGGCGTTCAGCCCCAGTTCCCGCAGCCGGTGCAGCATGTACATGCCGGAAATGCCGGCGCCGACGATGATGGCGTCGAAACGTTCCGGATCCTGCGCGCTTGCAGTCTCAGTCATGGCGAACCTCCCCGATCACCGCCCCTGTCAGGCAACTGTTTTAGGGCGGGCTTGCGTCGGCAGGCAAGCGCGGCTCGAAATCGCTCAGCGCCCCCCTCAGAACGCGCCGATCACCGTACCGAGCAGGATCGCCACGGCCAGCGCCAGGATCGGGCCCAGGACGGCGACCACGAAAATGTCGGCGTAGGACTGCCGGTGGGTCAGGCCGCAGATCGTCAGCAGGGAAATGACCGCGCCATTGTGCGGCAGGGCATCCAGCCCCCCGGTGGCGATAGTGGTGACGCGGTGCAGCAATTCGGGCGGGATGCCGGCGGCCGCACCCATTTCAAGATAGGTCGGGCCCAGCGTCTGGAGCGCAATCCCCATTCCGCCCGAGGCCGAGCCCGTTATCCCCGCCAGCACGTTGACGGAAATCGCAAGAGAGATCAGCGGGTTGCCCGGCGCAATACCGAGGATCGCGTCCCGGATGGCGGCGAACGCGGGCAGCGTGGCGATGACCGCGCCAAAACCCACGAGCGCGGCGGTGTTGAAGATCGGCAGGACCGAAGCGTTGGCGCCGTCCGACAGCGTCTTGCCTGGCGCATTCAACCGTCGAATGTTCATCGCCCAGACCGCCAGGATCGCCGCGGAAAGCGCCGCGATGATCGCCCACATCCCCCTGACCGAATCGAGTGTGGCCGGGCCATAGGGCGGCGCGACAAGATAGTCGGTGTCCAGTTCCGGGACGATGACTTCGAGGAACAGCAGGTTGAAGACGACGACCAGGACCACCGGCAGCACCGCAGAACCGAAGCCGGGCCGCCCGTGCCGCCCGGACCCGGCCAGCGGCGGAAGTTCGGCCGTATCGAACCCCTCGCCCTGGGCGCGCTCCCGGATTGTCCGCTGGACCTGCTCCATGGCCACCGGTTCGACCGCAGTCAGGTAACCTTCGCCCGCCTGCCGCGCCCTGCGCTCGCGGAAACCGAGCCAGACGAGCCCGACGCCGAGCATGATCGCTCCGGAGACGATCCCGATCCCCGGAGCGGCGAAGGGTGTGGTGCCGAAGAACGGCATCGGGATCACATTCTGGATCGCCGGCGTGCCCGGAAGCGCGGTCATGGTGAAAGTGAACGCGCCGAGCGCGATCGTGGCCGGGATGAGCCGTTTGGGTACGCCCGCTTCGCGGAAGAGCGCTGTCGCGATCGGATAGACCGCAAAGGCAACGACGAAAAGCGACACACCCCCGTAGGTCAGCAGGGCGCAAGCCAGAACGATCGCCAGTATCGCGCGTTTGCGCCCCAGCCAGGTGATGGTTCGATGCGCGATCGCAGCGGCTGACCCCGACGCCTCCATCATCTTGCCGAATACCGCGCCGAGCAGGAACAGCGGGAATAGAAGCACGATGAAATTGCCTGCTGCCTTCATGAAGACCTGCGTCAGGGTCGCGAGCAGGGGCGCGCCGGCAAAGGCCGCCGCCAGCAGCGCCAGCAGCGGCGCCAGAAGCAGCACGCTGACTCCCCGGTATGCCAGCAGGATCAGCAGAAGGAGCGAGATCAGAATACCAAGGATGTCGAGCATGGGCGATCTCGGCTCAGGTCGGAGGCGGCAACAGGTGGCGGGGAAATCCGGAGCGGACCGCTTGCCCCGGTCACCAAGGGTAGCGGCAAGCCTGGCCTCGCCGCCGCGCTATTTGGCTTCGGATCGGGCGTTCCGCAAACACGCGGGCCCCGGGCGAGAACCCGGGGCCCATGCCGGTGCGTGACCGGGAAAGTCCGAAAGACGCGCGAGCCGCCCGGACGGACCGGACCCTCGCGCGCCAGCCGGTTACTCTGCGGCCTGTGCCATCTGCTGTTCGACGCCGCCGTGACGCAGCAGCCGGCCCGAATAGGTCTCGGTCTGCTGGTCGTCGCGGATGGTGACCTCGCCGTTGACGAGGACGTAGCGGTAGCCGCTGGCCCGCTGGATACGGCGCCACTCCCCGCCCGGCAGGTCGTGGACGATCTCGTCGGGCAGCACCTTCAGGTTCTCGTAATCGTAGGCAATGATGTCGGCCGGCGCGCCGAGGGTCAGCGTGCCGCGCCCGGTGAAGCCGGCAAGCTGTGCCGGCAGGGCCGCGAGCCGCCAGTGCGCCTCCTCCAGGGTGATCATGCCGTTGTCGCGCACGATCTTGCAGATCGTCTCGGTCGGATAACGGCCGGCGGTCAGGAACTTGGTATGCGCGCCGCCGTCGGAGACGCCGAACAGGACATAAGGGTCGTCCACGATCTCCTTGAGGTACTCCAGCTTCCCGTTCGGCGGGGCGGCGAAGAACTCGGTCTCCAGGTCCTCCTCCACGGCCATGTCGAGCATGACGTCGACCGGGTGCTTGCCCATCTTCTCGCCGGCGAGCGCCAGGGTATGGTCCTCCCACTGCTTGTTCTTCTCCAGCTGCGGGCCGACGATGACGATGTCGACCAGCGGGCCGGTCGCCGTCTGCGGCATCTGGTCCTTCATCGCCTGGCGGCGCGCCGGATCGGCCAGCTTCTGCTTGCGTTCCTCCAGCGTGCCGGTGGTCGCCTCGCGCCAGGCTTCCGAATCGTCGAACAGGTTCCAGTTCTCGAAGGTGAAGGTGAAGCCGGCGTCCGTGGTCAGGCCCTGGCCGACGACGCGGATGCCCCGCTCCCGGCAGGATTTCAGCCATTCGAGGACGCGGCGGTGGATTTCGGGGCGATGGTCGAAGGCCTGGACCACGTTCATGATCATCGGCCGGCCGGAAATCTCGGCCATCTCCTCGTAGAACGCGTGGTCGCGCTTGTTGTCGCCGGAGACCAGCAGCATCTGCATGAAGCCCTCGTTGCGGTCGCGCAGCACGCGCGCCAGCACACGGCAGGTCTCGTCATGCATGACGTCGGTCGGCATCGGCGTGCCGTCGAAATCGCGCTGCACCGAGGCCGGGCCATCGGGAATCATGCGCTGGGCCGACCAGCCGCAGCCGCCGGCGTCCAGGCTCTCGTTGAACAGGCGCACGATCTCGGCATGCTCCTCGTCGGTCGGCATCTCGCCGGCCTTGGCGCGCTCGAAACCCATTACCCAGATCAGCAGCGGGCCGATCGGCACATAGGGCAGCAGGTTCATCGCCTTGGGCGTGCGCTCGACGGAATCGAGAAACTCGGGGAAGGTCACCCAGTCCCAGGGCATGCCTTCCTTCATCGATTCCATCGGAATGGCCTCGACGCGGGTCATGGACATCATGGCGCGCTCGCGCATCTCCGGCTTCACCGGCGCGAAGCCGAAACCGCAATTGCCGATCACCGCCGAGGTGATGCCGTGCCAGCCCGACAGCGTGCAGTACGGATCCCAGAAGACCTGGGCGTCGTAATGGGTGTGCAGATCGACGAAGCCCGGCGCGACGATCAGGCCGGTCGCGTCGATGACTTCCGCCGCGTCCTTCGCGTCGATATGGCCGATCTCGGCGATGACGCCGTTGTTGATGCCGATGTCGGCGCGGTAGCGCGGCGCGCGCGTGCCGTCCACGACCATCCCGTTCTTGATTACGCGTTCAAAGCGGGCCATTCGATCCTCCCCATGGCGTCCTGATACGTGAACGGACTCTCGCATGAACGATCGTTCAGGGCAAGAGCGGACCGGGAGTCAACCGACAGGGAGGCAAGGGCTCAGCCTTCGCCGGCCCCCAGGATCGCCAGCGCGAAACCGACATAGATTCCGGCCAGATCGTCGGGGCTGCGCGGACCGCCCTGCTTGTACCAGCCGGCCACCGAGGTGCACATGGTCAGGATCGCCAGATTCGCCTCGGCCGGCGCCTCGCAGCGGAAGCTGCCGTCGGCGAGTCCGGCGGCGATCACCTCCTTGTAGAGCGCCGAGACCGCGTCGCGCGCGGCCATGGCTTCGGCCAGGGCGTCGGGGCCGAGGCTGCGCAGCTCGGTATTGCCCACGAAGCTTTCCGCCTGGCGGGCCGTGTGCAGGCGGACATGGGCGCGGACCAGCGCCGCCATCTGGTCGACGGGGTTCGGCCCGGCTGCCGCCCGCGCCGCCACGAGCTCGTCGCGCAGGTCGTTGGTGACCTTCAGCATCAGCGTGCGCAGGATCTCTTCCTTGGACGGGAAGTGATAGTAGATCAGCGCGATGGAGACCCCGGCCTCCTTCGCAATGGTGCGGATCGAGGTGCCGTGGAAGCCGTCGCGGACGAAGACCTCCAGCGCGGCGTTCAGAATCATGGCGGCGCCGTCCCGGCCCTCGCCCTCCGCCGCCGCGCGGGCCATCAGCCGAGGATCTTCTGGCGCAGGATCTCGTTGACCGCCTGCGGGTTGGCCTTGCCCTGGCTGGCCTTCATGACCTGACCGGTGAACCAGCCGAGCAGCTTCTCCTTGCCGTCCTTCACCTCGGCCACCTTGTCCGGGTTCTCGGCGATCACCTGGTCGACCAGCCCCTCGATGGCGCCGGTGTCGGTGACCTGCTTCAGGCCCTTCTCCTCGATGATCGCATCCGGGTCCCGGCCGGTCTCGCACATCGCCTCGAAGACCTCCTTGGCGATGCGGCCCGAAATGGTCTTGTCGGCGATGCGGTCGATCAGCTGGCCGAGCTGTTCGGCCTTCACCGGGCTCTCGTCGATGTCCTGACCAGTCCTGTTCAGAAAGCCGAACAGGTCCGTGGTCACCCAGTTGGAGGCCATCTTGGCGTCGCGTCCGCTGGCCACCGTCTCGAAATAGTCGGCGCGGGTGCGGTTCGACGTCAGCGTCCGGGCGTCGTATTCGGACAGGCCGTACTGCTCCTTGAAGCGCGCCTTCTTGGCGTCGGGCAGTTCCGGCAGGCCGGCGCGGACCTTCTCCACCCATTCCGGCTCCAGCTCCAGCGGCAGCAGGTCCGGGTCCGGGAAGTAGCGGTAGTCGTGCGCCTCCTCCTTGGAACGCATGGACCGCGTCTCGCCCTTGTTGGGGTCGAACAGCCGGGTTTCCTGGTCGATCGAGCCGCCGTCTTCCAGGATGTCGACCTGGCGGCGCGCCTCGTACTCGATGGCCTGGCGGATGAAGCGCATGGAGTTGACGTTCTTGATCTCGCAGCGCGTGCCATAGCCCTCGCCGGGGCGGCGCACGGAGACATTGACGTCGGCGCGCAGCGAGCCCTCCGCCATGATGCCGTTGCAGGTCCCGAGATACTGCACGATCTGGCGGACCTTCTCGACATAGGCCGAGGCTTCTTCCGCCGAGCGCATGTCAGGATCGGAGACGATCTCCATCAGCGCCACGCCCGAGCGATTGAGATCGACATAGGACATGGACGGATGCTGGTCGTGCACGGACTTGCCGGCGTCCTGCTCCAGGTGCAGGCGCTCGATGCCGATGTCCTTGGTCCCGCCGTCGGCCAGTTCGATGGTGATCATGCCGCGGCCGACCACGGGCTGCTTGTACTGGCTGATCTGGTAGCCCTGCGGCAGGTCCGGATAGAAGTAGTTCTTGCGGTCGAAGACCGAGTAGTTGTTGATCTCCGCGTTCAGGCCCATGCCGGTCCTGACCGCCTGCTCGACGCAGTGTGCGTTGATCACCGGCAGCATGCCCGGCAGGCCGGCGTCGACGAAGCTGACCTGGCTGTTGGGTTCGGCGCCGAAGGCGGTCGAGGCGCCGGAGAACAGCTTGGCGTTCGAGGTCACCTGGGCGTGGATCTCAAGCCCGATGACGATTTCCCACTCGCCCGTGGCGCCCTGGATCGTGCTCATTTCACCCACCATTTCGAAGGCCGGGCGTCGTAGCCCGCGCGCTGCTCCAGCGCGCCCGCGACGCGGAACAGCGTCATCTCGTCGAAGGCGGGACTGAGGATCTGCAGGCCCAGCGGCATGCCGTCCTTCGACAGCCCCACCGGCACCGACGCGCCCGGCAGTCCGGCCATGGAGGCCGGCACCGTGAAGACGTCGTTGAGATACATCGAGATCGGGTCGCCCGTCTTCTCTCCCTCGGCGAAGGAAGGCGTCGGCGTGGTCGGCGTCAGGATCGCGTCGACCTTCCCGAAGGCCTGCTCGAAGTCGCGCAGGATCAGGGTGCGGACCTGCTGGGCCTTGCGGTAATAGGCGTCGTAATAGCCGGCGGAGAGCACATAGGTGCCGATCATCACGCGCCGCTGCACCTCGTTGCCGAAGCCTTCGGCGCGGCTGCGCTCATAGGTATCCAGCAGGTCCTCGCCGGGCACGCGCAGGCCGTAGCGCATGCCGTCATAGCGGGCGAGATTGGACGAGGCTTCCGCCGGCGCGACGATGTAATAGGTCGGCAGGGCGTACTTCGTGTGCGGCAGGCTGATTGGGACGATCTCGGCGCCCGCGTCGCGCAGCATCTCCTCGCCGCGCGACCAGAGCTGCCCGATCTCCTCGGGCATGCCGTCGACGCGGTACTCTGCGGGAATGCCGATCTTGAGGCCCCGCACGTCCTGGCCCAGCGCGGACTCGAAGTCCGGCACCGCGGCGTCGACCGAGGTCGAATCCTTCGGATCGAAGCCGGCCATGGTTTTCAGCATGATCGCCGCGTCGCGCACGGTGCGCGTCATCGGCCCCGCCTGGTCCAGCGAGGAGGCGAAGGCGACGATGCCGAAGCGCGAGCAGCGCCCGTAGGTCGGCTTCACGCCGACGATGCCGGTGAAGGCCGCGGGCTGGCGGATCGAGCCGCCGGTGTCGGTGCCCGTCGCGGCCACGACGATGTGCGAGGAGACGGCCGCCGCCGAGCCGCCCGACGAGCCGCCGGGAACGTATCGGCGATTGTCGCCCTCGGGCGCCCAGGGGTTCACCGCCGGCCCGTAATAGGAGGTCTCGTTGGACGAGCCCATGGCGAACTCGTCCAGGTTGAGCTTGCCCAGCATCACCGCGCCGGCGTCCCAGAGGTTCCGGGTCACGGTCGATTCATAGGGCGGATGGAAGCCGTCCAGGATGTGGCTGGCCGCGGTGGTCAGCACGCCCTCGGTGCAGAACAGGTCCTTGATGCCGAGCGGCACGCCCTCAAGGGCGCCGGTCTCGCCCTTCCGGCGGCGGGCGTCGGACGCCTTCGCCATTTCCACCGCCTTCTCCGGCGTCTCGGTGATGAAGGTGTTCAGCGGACGCGCCGTCCCGATGGCCCTGATATAGGCCTCGGTGATCTCGACGGAGGTGAAGTCGCCCTTGGTCAGCCCGTCGCGGGCCTCGGCGAGGGTGAGGTCGGTCAGGTCCGTCATCTACTCGACCACCTTGGGCACGGCGAAGAAGTTCATGTCGGACGCCGGCGCGTTGCCGGTGACCTTTTCCGGATAGCCGCCGTCGGTGACCTGGTCGGCGCGCCAGCGCAGCTTGTGCTTTTCCACCGAGGTCATGGGCGGCACGTCGGTGGTGTCGACTTCGCCCAGCTGCTCCACCCAGTCGATGATCTGGTTCAGCTCCCGGCCGAGATCGTCCAGCCGGTCCTCGTCGACCCTGATCCGCGCGAGCTTCGCCACGCGGCGCACCGTTTCCCTGTCCAGCGACATCGCGCTCCGTCCATTGTCTGAAGACACAAGGCGGCAACCGCCAAGGCGCGTTTCCTACCAAGGCGCTCGGAAGGCGGCAAGTGGCGCGGCGGCGCACGAAAGAACCGGCGCGCCCGGATCATTCAACCCGATGGCATACGCCGGTTCATTCAGGGAGCCGCCGGACGGCGTCGCGCCGTCCGGGGCCGTTGCCTGCCGCGGGGAGATTACTCCTCGCCGAAGGCCTCGCCTTCCCAGTTGTCCTCGTCGAGCCGGCCGTAGTTGAAGCGCTCGGTCTCCTCCAGCTCCGCCAGGGTGTACGGCGTGCTGTAGTACGGCTGGTACGGGTCGAAGGTGTTGGCGTAGGGGACCGCCCGCGGGCCGAGGCCATAGCCGTAGCCGTAGCTCGGACGGACGATCACGCTCTTGATGGCGCCATCATTGCCGAAGATCACATCGTCCACCAGGCCATAGCCGACGCGGTTCTCCAGCAGCATGGAATCGCCGATCAGGTTGCTGACGCGCCAGTTCTGCGGCTTCGCTGGCATGTCATCGACGGTTTCGAACATGCCCACATGGCCGTCCTCGAGCTCTTCCTCGGTGAGCGGCGCGGTGAAGGAATCCGAACGGTTCCGTTTCATCCGGTCATAGGGAATGGCCACGTGGCTGTCGCCGATATCCAGGAAGCCGCCGCCTTCGACGACCACCCTGGCGATCTTGCCGTCGGGTCCGATCATGAAGTCCTCGACCTCGCCGATCTCGTCGCCATTGGCGCCATAGACATCCTCGTCCAGCATCGCGTCGGCGCTCCAGCCCTTGTAGACCGATTCCTCGTCCCAGCTTTCGAGGTCCACCCAGTCGTCGTTCTGGGCGTCCTGCGCCTGCGCGACACTGATCGCGCCAAGCGACACGGCGCCGGCGAGCATGGCTGCGGTAATCCGTCCAGGGTTCCTAAACATTACGCTCCTCCTGGTTATCGTGCTTGTTGGGTCGCCTGTGCGCCGACGCCATGGCCCCGGGCGGGCCGCGCCTTGCGGCGCCTGCCCGGTGATTGTTGGTCTTGTTGGACCCGTCGTCGGCGACGGCGTCACCCGCCCACATGGTACGACGCACCGTTCGCGCAAGGGGTCTGCGGCGACCGTGTCGCGGCGAAACCGGCCAGTACTATTTGAGCTGTTCCAGCAGGCCCGCGACCTGGCGGCTGCCCGAGGAACGGTCGGCCAGCGCCCGGCGGCCGCCGGCGGCGTAGACCGCGACCGCGCGCAGCAGTTCCTTCAGCGCCTCGGCGCTGTTGGCGTCGAAGCGGCAATAGGCGCCGCCCGACAGTTTCGCCATCTGCCGGAAGGTCCCGGCGGCGAGCGGCTCCCCGCCCTCGTGGAACATGAACAGCGGCGTGTTCAGCAGGCCGAGCTGGCCGGCCTGGTCGCAGAGGTAGTCGGCATCCTCTTCCATGCAGTCGCCGACGAAGACGACCGCCTGCACGGGCTTCGCCTTCGTTTCCTTCATTGCGCGGCCCAGCACCTTGCCGATCTGGGTGCGCCCGCCGAGGCAGCGCACCGTCAGCATGGCGCGGCGCAGCTCCGCCGGCTCCGAGTACCATTTGCTCGCCCGGCACTCGCCGAAGCCGCGGTAGAAGATGAGCTGGATATCGAGGCCGCCCAGTTCCTCGGCGGCCTGGAACATCTCCGCCTGGATGTGCAGCGCCCGGTCCCACTGATGCTGGCGGCTGGCGGTCGCGTCCATGGCGAAGATCAGCCGCCCGCGCCGGCCGGTCGATTTCGCCGGCGTCGACTTCACCTTCTTCAGGAATGCGTCGATGTCGCCCCGGCCCGAGGGCCTGTCCAGGTCGCGCGCCATGGCCTCAGTCCTCCTCGCCCACCGACATGGCGAGCGTGCGGCTGATATGGGCCATGGGCCGGCCGGATTCATCGGCCCAGGCGTTGAAGGCCGCCTGGGTCGCGGCGAGGTCTCGTTTCGAGGTTGGGTTGCGGTCGACCGCGCCCCATTTGATCAGGGCCTTCACGACGTCGCCGCCCAGCACGTAGCCGTCGCGGCCCATCTGGCGCAGGAAGTACATCCCCGAATTGCCCGAGAGGCGCTTCGCCCGCTTCTTCAGAACCTCCATCAGCCCCGTCTGATCGGTCACCGGATGGTTGGCGAAGAAGGCGCCGGCGGAGCCGTGCTCGCGGATCAGGCCGATGACGAAGACCGCGTTCTCCCGCGTCGCCTGGATCTTGGCGGCGTTGCGCACGATGTCGGGGTTGCGGGTCAGCGCGTCGAGGGCGTCATCGTCCATCATCGCCACGCGGCCCGGATCGAAGCCGTGGAAGGCGGCCTCGAAGCCCGGCCACTTGGCGTCGATCACCTTCCAAGAGAACCCGGACTGGAACACCGCCCGGGTCATGCCCGCAAGCCAGCGGTCGTCGGGGATCGCGGCCACCTCCTCGGGTGGCCGGATCGCCGGCATCAGCGCTTCGAGGGCGTCCTCGCCGCCCTTGCGTTCGGCGGCGCGGGCCCGGATTCTGGCGAACGTTTCCACGCCGTATAATTGGCGCGGTCCCGCCTCAGCCGCAACAGGCGCCGCCGCTCCTCGGCGCGGTTTCCTCGGTCGGCGCGTGGTCGACGCCATAGACCGGGATCTCGTTCAGCGTGTGGAAGATCTCCCACGGAACGCCGGCGGGATCGCGGGACCACGACTTGTTGCCGAAGGCGTAGCAGCACTCGGCGTTGCGCTGCGGCGCGACCGCCTGCTCGGCGGCGGCGAGACGGCCCTCGATCGTCTCGACCTCCTCGTCGCTGTCGACCTGAAAGCCCAGGTGGTCGACGCCGGTCTTCGCGCCGCGGTTGGAGATGGCGAAGTTCACCGCCGGATCGTCCAGCATCCACTTGGCGTAATCGCCCTTCAGGACGGTCGGCTCGGCGGCGAACAGGGTGGAATAGAACGCCGTGGACTTCTCCAGGTCGTCAACGGCGATGTGCACGTGCAGGCGTCGGGCCATGGTCTTCGCTCCTCTGGCTGGGTGTCTGTGTCTGCCGGCTGCAGCAATTGCGCAGCAGGAAGGTCGAAAGCCGCTGGACGGCGGCGAACTCCGCGGTGTGGACCAGCCGCCGGCCCTCGCGCGCCGCCCGCACGAGGCCCGTCCGCTTCAGGTGGTCCAGGTGGTGCGACAGCGTCGTCCAGGGGATGGAAAGCGCCGCCGACATAGTCGAGGCGTCGGCCCCCTCCGGCCCGCATTCCACCAGGAACTGCAGGATGGCGAGGCGGCTCTCATGGCCCAAGGCGGCGAAGGCTTCGGCTGCGGTCAAATTATCCATATCACTAGATATATAGATAATTTGACGGACGTCAATCCCCTCCGAACCCCTGCGCCAGGGGGGAAGTGACTATACGGTGACGCCTGCGCCTGCCGGTCCCGTGACTTGATCGCGGGACCCGGTGGGGCGGCGCTACAGTGCTGGACCCCGGGATCAAGTCCCGGGGCGGGTGGTGTCGTTCTCTACCGCGTCATGCCCGCCCCCCGAACGGGGGTCAGGGGCAGGCTTGTGCGGGCATCCGGCAATGCAACGGACCTGCAGCGAAGCAGCTCCGGACCCCCGCACGGGGGCGGGGGTGACTGTTCGAGGAGTCAGTCCGGTGCGTTGCCGGGCTTCCACTTGATGGAGCAGCCCATGGAGGGCACCTGGTCCGCCGGCGCCTCGCCGCCCGTCGCGACGGCCTTCATGGCCTCGACCAGATCGCGGGCCGCACCCGGCTTCGGCGTGATCCCGCCTTCGGCCAGCCGGCCGCGGTAGACCAGCTTCAGATCCCGGTCGAAACCGAACAGGTCGGGCGTGCAGACCGCGCGATAGGCCTTCGCCACCGCCTGGCTTTCGTCGATCAGGTAGGGGAAGTCGAAGCCGTGCTGCGCCGCGAAGGCGGCCATCTTCTCCGGCGCGTCGTCGGGATGGGCGCGATAGTCGTTGGGCATGATGCCGACCGTGGCCACGCCCACCCGTTCCAGTTCGCGCGCGTCCGCCGCCAGATCCTCGGCCACCGCCTTCACATAGGGGCAGTGATTGCAGATGAAGGCGATCACGATGCCGTTCTCGCCTTTCAGATCGGCGAGCAAGCGGGTCTCGCCGCCGGGTTCGGGCAGGCTGAAGTCCGCCGCCGTCCAGCCCAGCTCACCCGCAGGGGTTTCGGTCAAGGTCATTCGGGGCCTCCCTCTGGCTGAAGGAAGCCCCGATGGTGACAGGTGCGGCCCGCGATGGCCAGTGGCGGCTCAGGCGGCGCGGACGCCGTCGAGGAAGCGCGAGACCACCTGCTTGAGCTCGCCCGAGGAGGCGTTGAGCGAACCCGAGCGGTCCAGCACCAGGGTCGCCGCGCTGCCGGTCTGGCTCGACGCCTGGGAGAGCTGTTCGATCGCCTCCGAGACCGAGCGCGTGCTCTCCGCCGCCTGGCGGGTGCTGCGCGAGATCTCGTTGATCGAGGCGATCTGCTCCTCCACCGCCGAGGCCACTACCGTGTTGGTCGTGTGCAGCTCCTGGATCCGGGTCTTGATCTCCTTGATCGCGTCGACCGAGTTGTTCGAGGCGTCACGGATGTTGTCGACCTTGCGGCGGATGTCGATCGTCGCCTCCGCCGTCTGGTCGGCCAGGTTCTTCACCTCGGTCGCCACCACCGCGAAGCCCCGCCCGGCGTCGCCCGCCCGGCTGGCCTCGATGGTCGCGTTCAGCGCCAGCAGGTTGGTCTGCTCGGCGATGTCGCTGATCAGTTCCACGATCGAGCCGATCTCTGCCGCTGTCAGCGACAGCGACGACATGGTCTCGTCGGTGCGCTCGGTCTGCGCCGCGGCCTGCTCGGCCGCGCTCGCCGCCTGGCTCACCTTCTCGCCGACCTCGTTGACCGCCGCCGCCAGCTGCTCGGCCGCCGCCGAGACCGACTGCACGTGCTCGGTCGTGGCCCGGGCCGCGTCGGCGACCTCCTGCGCCTGACCGCTGGCGGATTCCGCCATGCCCGACATCTCCTGCGCGGTCGAGCGCATGTCCCCGGCGGCGCCGGCGACGCTGTCGACCACGCCGATGACGCCCGATTCGAAGCCGTCGGCCAGGTCGTGCATGGCCTTTCGCTTCTCTTCCGCGGCGCGGCGTTCGTCCTCTACCTTCTCGGCTTCCAGGCGGCGCATCTCCTGCGCGTTCAGCTTGAAGACCTCGACGGCGCGGGCCATGCGGCCGATCTCGTCGTGCTGCTTCGTCGCCGGAATTTCGGTTTCCAGCTCGCCCTCCGTCAGCCGGCCCATGGCGCCGGCCAGAGACTTCAGGCTGCGCACGATGACCCGGCCGACGAACAGCCAGCCGATCAGCACGGCAACCGCCACGGCGACCGCCGAGACGATGGCCAGGATCATCGAGTTCTGCTCGATCTGCTGCTCCACGGCGCGGGCGGTGCCGTCCCCGGAGCGGATCGCCTGATCGACGATCGCCGCCACCGACGACGCCATGCGCGCCGAGGAATCGCGGGTGTCGGCCAGCGCCTGGGCCACTTCGGCCTCCGCTTCCAGTTCCGCGATGCGCAGCTTCGGCACGCCGGTCGCGCCCTTGAGAATGGACAGCATGTCTTCGATCGCCGGCGCGATGGCCGTGGTGTCCTCGATGGAGACGTCCCACAGGGCGCTTTCCAGGTCTTCCTCGCCCCGGGCCAGGCGCGCGACGATCGGCGCCAGCGCTTCGGCGCTCGGCTGATGCGCCGCTGCGGCCAGCAGGCCGCCGATCAGGTTGGCGTGGCTCTGCACGTTCAGCAGGCCGCGGATGCGCGCGACATCATTGTCGACCAGGTCCGAGATCGTCTCGGCGGTCTCGTCGGCGACGTTCTCGCCGCCGATCAGCAGGTTGAAGGTGGCGTTGTCGACCACAACGGCCGTGGCGGCGCCGAATTCCTTGAGCAGGCTGTTCAGTTCGGCATCGAAGGCCTCGCGCCGCGCCCGGATCTGATCCATCTGCGCGGAGCTCATGCGCCAGGCGTTCAGTTCGTCGTTGCGGATATCGAAGAAGCCGCCTTCGGCGCCCAGGCCGACGATCAGACCGGCAAGCCGCCGCAGTTCCTCGCTCTCCTCGTTGGCGGGCAGGGGCTCCAGGGCGCGGGCCATCGACTGGGCGGCCGCGGTGTAGCGTTCGCGCAGCGGCTGCAGTTCCTCCGGCTTCACCACCAGTTCGGCCTCGGCGAAGATCAGGGTGAGTTCCTTGCCGTAGACGCTGACCTGCAGGCCGGCGTGAAGCGCGGCCACCTCGGTATCCATCAGCTGGGCGACGCCCTCGCGGTTGCGCCCGGTCGCCGCGCCGATGGCGACGTCGAGTTGTGCGCGGGCTTCCTCCACCTTCGGTTCCAGAATCCCCAGCAGTGTTTCGTGCATGGCCGCAGCGCGGGAGACGCCGGCCTGCTTCTGCGCGCCCAGTTCCAGGCGGCGGGCGACCGCGTCGTCCAGTGTCTGCAGGTGACTGGAGAAGTCCTGCGCCAGGGTGCGGACCTGGTCCACACCCGCGATCCGCATGCCTTCGATGCTGGCGATACCGTCGTTGAGGCGCTGCATCTCGCTGTCCAGCAACGCCCGGGCCTCCAGGCGCGCTTCGGGCGTCGCCACACCGGCGAGCCGCGGCGCGGCGGCGGAGATCCGCTCGCCGGTCAGGGCGAGCTGCTGAGACTCGACGATGGTCGGCACGGACACGCGGGTCAGACGCTGCAGCGCGTCGTCGGCCTCCCGGAAGGAGAGCACCGCCAGCGTGCCGGCGGCCACGGTCATCAGCGCAATGGCGCCGAAGGCGAGGTAAAGCTTGCCGCCGACGCCCATGTGCCGGATGTCGAGAATGCGTTTCCAGCCGCGGCGCGCATCGTCGCCGGCGGCCTTGCCGGCGCCGGGCAGCATCGCCTCGCTCAGGCTGGAATGATCAACGGGTGCGTTCATCGCTCAATCCCCTCGTACTGGGGCCCGGGGCCGGCCCCGCCCGGCGGGCGGGACCGGCGGCGGGACGCGGTCAGGAGCCGGTGTGGATGGCCGTGAAACTCGAGGCGCTCTCGATCACGGTCATGAAGATTTCGTCCATGCCCTGGTTGTCGCCTTCGCCGAAGGTCAGCATGACGCCGTCCAGGTCGAAGCTTCCGGTGGCGTAGACGGCGTCGAGCAGACCGGCGCGGGTCGGTTCGGGACCGGCCTTCTCCATCGCCGCGACCAGCAGCCGGCCGACGATGTAGCCCTCGAAGGAGACGAAGCCCGGTTCGGCCTCGGCATCCCGGGCCTTCAGCGCCTGGTGATAGCGCGCGACCAGCGGCATCTCGGTGTTCCAGGGGAAGGGGACCACCTGGGTGATGTAGACGCCCCGGCCGTCATCGCCGAGTTCCCTGGCCAGCGCGCTGGAGCCGACGAAGGAGATGGTCACGAACGGGACGTCCATGCGGGTCTTCTTCGCCAGCTTGACGAATTCGGCGATCGGCTTGTAGGCGCCCACCATGACGATGGCGTCGGGCTCGCCCTTGCGGATCTGCAGCAGCGCCGACTTCACCGCCGTGGTGTTGCGCTTGTAGGTGCCCTCGGCGACCAGTTCCATGCCGCGCTGCTCCAGCGCCCTGGTCACGCCGGCCAGGCCGACGCGGCCGAAGCTGTCGTCCTGATAGAGGATGGCGATGCGGCTGGCCTTCTTCTCGGCGGTCAGGAAGGCGATCCACTTCTCCGCTTCGGCGTCGTAGGTGCCGCGGACGTTGATGACGTTGCGGTTCTCAGGGGCGCGCAGGAAGCCGGCGCCGGTGAAGGGGCCGAAGAACGGCACCGCGTTTTCGGTGGCGATGGGCTGCGCGGCCTTGGAGGTCGGGGTGCCCACCTCGCCGACCAGGGCGAAGACCTTGTCCTCGCCGATCAGGCGGTTGGTGTTGGCGATGGCCTTGTCCGGCTCGTAGCTGTCGTCATAGCTGACCAGGTCGAAACGGCGTCCATGCACGCCGCCGGCCTGGTTCGCCTCGTGAAAGGCGGCCTCGATGCCGAGACGCATGCCGAGGCCGAGCGCCTGGGCCGGGCCCTCGAAGGCGGCCGACTGGCCGAAGACGACGCGATCGGCTTCGACGCCGTCTTCCGCGGCGGCGGCAAGGGGCAGACCGGCCGCGAATACGGCCAGGGCGACCGCGGCAGCGCCGCCCCTCACGGCCTTGTGGATCGAATTCATGTGGCGGTTCCTCCGTAGCTTTTATCGTGGCCGACATTACGGAGGCGGAACCTTTAAGATTCGCTGAACCGGCGCGCGGAAAGCCGCGAAACTCAACGACGGTTGCGCTTCAGGAAGGAACCTGACGCTGCAATTCTTCCAACGCGTTCAATTACTTGAGGTGCTCTCGATGACCGTCCGCCCGGTCAGGCGCGGCAAGAACAGCCAGCCGGCCAGAAGCACGGGCAGGCAGCCGGCATAGATCCAGAACCCGACCGCGGGCGCGTCGGACGCCTGCTCCCCGTCCGCGAAGCCCGCGGCATTGGCGAAAAGCCCCGCCATTGCCGCGCCCACCGCGTAGCCGATGAGCTGGGTTGTCGGCAGGGCCGCGGAAGCGCGCTCCTTCTGGTTCTCGCCGACGCTGTCCACCACCCGCTTGACGACGAAGGCCCAGAAGGCGCCGAACCCCATGCCGAGCGCGCCCGTGGCGACGACGATCGCCCAGAGCGGGCCCACGGGCAGGACAGCCACCATGCCGACCACGCCGGCGCTGGCGATCAGGGCCCCGGCGCGGATCACCCAGGGTTCCGCACGCGGACCGGCCTGCGCCACCGTCACAGCGGCCAGCGTCCAGCAGAGCGATTCGACGGCGACGACATAGCCGCCCACCAGCGGCGAGACGCCGAAACGGAGCTGCAGCAGGAGCGGCCCGTAGACGGTAAAGGGAATGGTCGCGGCGGCGAAGCACATCACGAACAGGATGCCCGCCCCGCTCATCGTGCGCGGGTCCGCCGCCGTCGGCGGTAGCAGCGACTGGCGCGCAACGCGGTCGAGGCGGAAGAACAGCGCCAGCAGGACGAGTCCCGCCGTCAACAGCGCGGCGGCGGCGGCCGTCGCGGTCACGTTGCCGGCGCTGGCCACGGCGACGATGGCGAGTCCGAGCAGGCCGAGTCGGCCGAACGGGACGGGGCCGACATCCTGTTTCTCCGCGGCGCGGCGCGGCAGCAGCCAGAGCGTCAACAGGGCCAGGACCAAGGCCTGGAGGGCAAAGGCGCCGAAACCCCAGCGCCAGAGGCCGTAATGGGCGAAGACGCCGCCCACCAGCGGGCCGCAGAAGGCGGACGCGCCCCAGACCGAGGACACCACGGCCATCACCGGACCCATGAGCCGGCTGGGAAACAGGCCTTCCAGACCGACAAAGGTCAGCGCCAGCATGGCTCCGCCGCCCACGCCCTGGACCAGGCGGCCCAGCAGCATCAGCCCCATTTCCTGCGCCAGCGCGCTCAGCAGGCAGCCGAAGGCGAAGACCAGCGCCGCGCCGGCCATGGCCCGGGCCACGCCGAAACGCAGGGCGAGCTGGCCGCCCGCGGCGCCGGCGACGATGGAGCCGACGATATAGAGGGCGATGGTCCAGCCCATGAAGGCGACGCCGCCCAGTTCACGCGCCGCGTCGGGCATCAGGGTGGCCACCAGCAGCGCGTCCGCGGCGTGCAGCCAGACGCCGGCGCAGAGCACCAGCAGCCGGGCGAGCTGGTCGCTGCGGCGAAGCGCCCGCCAGGGCGAGAGTGTCGTCGCCTCGTCGATCATGTTCCCCTACCTAGCGCATCCCGGCCGGAACGTATGCGCATTCGCGCCGCCCGGGCTTCGCGTTATGATGACCGCGGGGAGGACAGTTGCATGGAAGCAATCGCGATTACCGGAACGGGCGTGGTCTCGGCGCTGGGCAGTTCGGTCGGCCAGTTCCACAAGGGCATGCTCGCCGACCGCAGCGGCATCGGCCTCGCGCCCTGGTGCGATCCCGAACGCGACGGCGGCAAGGTGTTCTGGGGCACGGTCACGGATTTCGACCCGCTGGACTGGATGGACGCGAAGATCGCCGACGGCAGCGACCTGTTCGCGCAGTTCGCGCTGGCCGCCGCGCAGCAGGCGATGCAGCAGGCCGGACTGCACGACGGCGGCTATGACGCCGAACGGCTGGGCGTGGTCCACGGCACGTCGGGCGGCGGCGTCCGCGCCTTCCAGAAGGCGCAGTACATGCTGGACACGCAGGGGCCGGAGGCCGTGCCGCGCAAGACCCAGCTGCAGGTCTGGGCCAACATGGCGGCGGGCCAGATCTCGCTGCGCTACCGCCTGCACGGGCCCAACCTGACGGTCACCACCGCCTGCGCCAGTTCGCTGGACGCCATGGGCACGGCCGCGCGCCTGATCCGCGCCGGCGAGGCCGACATCATGATCGCCGGCGGCACCGAGGGCGGCATCTCGGGCGCCGGCGGCAAGCCCGACGGGGACTTCGTGCCGGCCATGTACTACGCCGGCGGCGCCTATGGCATGGAAGGCGCCTCCGACGACCCGCGCCGGGTGATGCTGCCCTTCGACGTCAAGCGCCAGGGCATCGTGGTCGGCGAGGGCTCGTCCATCGTCGTCCTGGAGCGCGAAAGCCACGCGAAGGCGCGCGGCGCGAAGATCCTGGGCTATTTCCGCGGCTACGGCTCGCTCTCTGACAGCTTCCATCCCTCCTCCCCCGATCCGAGCGGGCAGTGGGAGGCGAAGGCGATGGAGAAGGCCATTCAATCGGCCGGCATGAGTCCCTCGGACGTCGGAGGCCTGGCCGCCCACGCCACGGCGACGCCCAAGGGCGACACCGCCGAGATCGCGGCGATCAACCGGGTCCACGGCAAGGGGCGGTCCGCGCCGCTGCCGGTGACTGCGCCCAAGGGGCATTTCGGCCATTCCGGGGCGTCCTCGGGCGGCATGGCGCTGATCGAGCTGCTCTGCGGCATGGCCGACGGCGTCTTCGTCCACACGTCGAACACCGACGAGCCGGACCCGGCGGCCGAGTTCGAGCTGGTGATCGGGAAGCCGAAGAAGCTCGACTTCGACGTCGCCCAGATCAATTCCTTCGGCTTCGGCGGCCAGAACGCATCCGTCGTCATCAGCCGGAGTTGAGGAAGCGATCCAGATCGCTCACCCGTCCCGGGACTTGATCGCGGGACCCAGTGGGATGCGATGCAGAACTGGGCCCCGGGATCGAGTCCCGGGGCACGAGACACACTGAAGGGGAGGAACACATGACAGGCAGACTGGAAGGCAAGGTCGCGGCAATCACCGGCGGCGCGTCGGGCATGGGGCGGGCGACGGTGCTGCGCTACCTGCAGGAAGGCGCATCCGTCGTCGTCAACGACATGAACCAGGCCAATGGCGAGGCCACGATCAAGGCCGCCGAAGAGGCCGGCGCGGGCGACCGGGTCGCCTTCGTCCGCGGCGACGTCTCGGAGGAAGCCGATATCGAGAAGCTGGTCGGCGCCGCGGTCGACCGCTTCGGGCGGCTCGACATCATGTTCAACAATGCCGGCGTGGGCGGGGCCTTCGGGCCGATCACCGAGACCACGGTCGACGAATGGGACTACACCTTCCACGTGCTGGTGCGCGGCGTCTTCCTGGGCATCAAGCACGGCGTGCGGCAGATGAAGCAGCAGGGCCAGGGCGGCGCGGTGATCAACACCGCCTCCATCGCCGGGCTTTCGGGCGGCGCGGGCTCCAGCGCCTATTCGGCGGCCAAGGCGGCGGTGACCAACCTCACGCGGGCGCTGACCACGGAACTGGCGAAGGACCGCATCCGCATCAACTCCATCGCGCCGGGCATCATCCGCACGCCGCTGTTCCACGCCAACCGGGCCGACCAGATGGAAGCGATGGCGCACGAGATCACCCCCTGGCCGGACCTGGGCGAGGGCAGCGACATCGCCGGGGCGGCGGTCTTTCTCGCCTCCGACGACGCCGGCTTCGTCACCGGTCACACCCTGGTGGTCGACGGCGGCGCGCTGGCGTCCTCCCCGGGCTTCTGGCGCAATGTCGACGACACGGTGCTCAAGCAGCGTTCCGGCATCAACCGGGGCAGCACCGGCGACAAGTCGGAGGCGCGCAAGACCGGTTCTTCCTGAGAACGGATAACTCCCGGGCCGCTACCATCGGGGGATGGCGGCAAGGGGAAATGGAACCATGGCGATCCGGGAACTTCGGCGTGGCAAGGCCGGGCCGGCGGCGGTGCGCGAGCTACAGGCTTTGCTCAACCGCGTCGGCGCGGCCATCGCCGAGGACGGCGATTTCGGCCCGGCGACGGAGCGGGCGGTGAAGTACGCCCAGGGCCTCGCCCGCCAGCCGGCGAACGGCGTCGCCGATCCGGCGCTGCGGCGCTGGCTGGCGGCCCGGCCGGAGCCCTCCCCCGACATTCCGGCATCCTGCCTTGCCCTGATCGTGCGCCACGAGGTCGCGAGCCGGGAGCACTATGAACGCAGGCTGCGGCGTCCGGTCTGGCCGGAAGGCGAATCGGGAGTCACCGTCGGCATCGGCTACGACCTGCGCTTTCACGAGGCCGAGGCCTTCCGGGGGCTGATCCGGAACGATCATGTGGACCTGCTGAAGTCCGTCGAAGGCTGCCGCGGCAGCGCGGAACTGGCCGCGCTGGTCGCCGGGGCCGAGGTGCCGTGGCGGGCCGCCTGGCGCGTCTTCTGCGTGCGCTCCGCGCCGGAATTCATCGCCCGCACGCGCGCCGCCTTCCCGAATTTCGACACGCTGCCGGACCTCTGCCGGGGCGCGCTGTTCTCACTGGTGTACAATCGCGGCGCCAGCATGAAGGATACCGACAGCCGCCGGGAAATGCGGGAGATCCGCGACCTGATGTCCGATGGCGGCCGCGCCGCCCTTTCCCGCGTCCCGCGGCGCATTAGATCGATGAAACGGCTCTGGCCCGGGCTGGCGGGTCTGAGACGGCGGCGCGACGACGAGGCGGACCTGTTCGAACGCGGCCTCGCGCAACAACAACAAGGGGCATGAGATCCATGGGAGGACCGAGGCCATGAAGTTCGGGACGTTCCACTTTCCGACCCACTACGGCATCGACATCGCGGAACTGGCGAAAGCGCTGGAGGACCGCGGCTTCGAAAGCCTGTTCGTCTGCGAGCACACCCACATTCCGGTCAGCCGCCGCACGCCCTTCCCCGGCGGCGGCGATCTGCCGGACCGCTACTACCACACCTACGATCCCTTCGTCGGGCTGAGCTTCGCGGCGGCGGCGACCGACACCCTGCGACTCGGCACCGGCATCTGCCTGTTGCCCCAGCACGACCCGATCGTCACCGCCAAGGCGACGGCGACGCTGGACCTGCTGTCGGGGGGCCGCTTCGAGTTCGCCCTCGGCGCCGGCTGGAACGCCGAGGAGATGGAGAACCACGGCGTCGAGTACGACACCCGCTTCAAGGTGATGGAGGACAAGATCAAGGCCATCAAGGTGCTCTGGACGGAGGAGCACGCCCAGTATCACGGGCCGTTCGTCGACTTCGATCCGGTCATCTCCAGCCCCAAGCCGGCGCAGAGTCCGCACCCGCCGGTGCTCTTCGGCGGCGAGACCGACCACACGCTCAAGCGCGTCGTGCAGCTGGGCGACGGCTGGTTTCCGCGCGCGGGGCCGAAGTTCGAGCCCGGCGAGGGCATGGCGCGGCTGAAGCGCATCGCCGAGGAGAACGACCGCAAGCCTTCGGACTTCACCGTCAGCGTCTTCCGCGCCCCGCCCGATGCGGCGACGCTGGAATCATACCGCGAGGCCGGCATCGACCGGGTGCTGTTCGACGTCCCCGACGAGGGCCGCGACGCGGTGCTGGAACTGCTGGACAAATACGCCAAGCTGATCGAGTAGAAACCGCCCGGCACGCCCACGAGGCTCATTCCGGCCGAGTCCTGCGCGGCGCGAAGTGCCGGTGCGGGACCCATGCCCGAGCTTTCCCGGAAGCGCGGCGGCAGACGCCAATACTCTGGCGTGGGTCCCGGGTTCCGGCTGTGCCGGCCCCAGGACTCGCCCAAGGGATGCCGATATGCCTCAGGCGTAGGGCACCGCGATCTTGCCGATCTTCTCGCGGGCGATGATCATCTTCTGGATCTGCGCCGTGCCGTCGCCGATCTGCAGGCCCATGATGTCGCGCAGACGCTGCTGGTGCGGGGTGTCCTTCGCGTAGCCCATGTGGCCATGCAGCAGGATGCACTGGTGCACCGTCTCGAAGGCGGTCTGCGGCGCGAACCACTTGCACATCGCCGCTTCCGCCGTGTGCTTCAGACCCTGATCGCGCAGCCACAGCGTCTGGTAGCAGAGCAGTTCGGCGGCGCGGAGCTTGGTCTCGGCCACGGCCAGCGGCTCGGTGACGCCCTGGTATTTCGCGATCGGATGGCCGAAGGCGGTGCGCTGCTGCACCCATTCCCAGGTCTCCTCCAGGGAGGCCTTCGCGCAGCCGATGACCTGCAGGCCGATCAGCGCCCGCGAATAGTCGAAGCCGGCCATCACCTCGCGGAATCCCGCGCCTTCGGCGCCCAGGCGGTGCTCGTCGCCCACCCGGACATCGTCGAAGAAGACCGAGCCGCGGCCCACCGCCACCGAACCCACGTCGTCGAAGGTGGAAGTGGAGACGCCGGGGGCATCCATCGGCACCAGGAAGGCGGTGACGCCGCGCGCGCCGTCCTCCGGCGTGCCGGTCCGGGCGACGGCGATGATCCACTTCGCCTGGGCAGCGCAGGAAATCGAGGTCTTCTCCCCGTTCAGCACGTAGCCCGCATTGGTGCGCTCCGCCTTGGTGACCAGATTGGCCGCATCGGAGCCGCCGCGTGGCTCGGTTAGGCCGAGCGCGATCAGGTCCTGGCCCGAGGTGAGCCGGGGCACGCAGGCATTCTTCATCGCCTCGGAGCCATGGCTGGCGACGATGTCGCCCAACAGCGAGGTCAGCAGCGGCGCGTAGGAGACCGACAGGTCGCCCCAGCCGATCTGCTCGATCAGCATGCCCGACGTCACGCCGTCGATGCCGGAGCCGCCATATTCCATCGGCAGATCGGCGCCGAGCAGGCCGAGCGCGCCCATTTCCTCCAGCAGGCCGTCCTCGAAGCCGCCTTCGGCCTCGCGCGCCTGGTAGCGCGGCTGGAGCCGGTCGGCGGCGAAGCGCCGGGCTGTGTCGCGGAACGCGCGCTGTTCCTCGGTAAAGCCGAATTCCATGGCCCGGATCCTCCCCTGATCAGGCTGAATGTCGCCGTGGCCGGCGCTACTGGCCGCAATTGCTGCAGGGCGTGCCCGGCGCGGTGAAGGCGCCGCAGTTGCCGCACTTCACCAGATCGACCGCCTGGCCGTCCGATTCGGTCCCGCGCCCCTTCTTCCGCGTCTTCCGCGCCGCCGGCTGGCGGCCGTCGGAGGCCCGGGAGATCATCCTGAAGCCGTAGAGCACGGCGACGATGATCGCGATAAGCAGCAATATCTTCCACAGCATGGGGCCGGACAGTACCGGCAATCGGCGGACCTGAAAACGGCCTTTCGATTCGCCATATCGCTCCCGATCTGGCATGAGTATGGCTCCCGCCGAAACTGGATGAAGACAGGACGAAGTTGGCCTTTCCCAAGCACTTCCTGGATGAACTGCGCGCCCGCACGAACGTCGTGGAGCTGGTCGGCCGGCGCGTCCAGTTGAAGAAGCGGGGCCGCGACCACTGGGGCTGCTGCCCCTTCCATGGCGAGAAGACCGCCTCCTTCAAGGTTTCCGAGGACCGCGACGACTATCACTGCTTCGGCTGCGGCGCCCACGGCTCGGCCTTCGATTTCGTCATGCAGATCGAGGGGCTGTCCTTCCCCGAGGCGGTGGAGCGCCTGGCCGAGGCTGCCGGCATGGACGTGCCGAAGATGCAGCCGGAGGACCGCCAGAAGGCCGACCGCATGTCGCGCCTGGCCGAGGCCAACGAGGCGGCGGCGAAATGGTTCGCCGCCCAGCTTCACGGCGCCGCCGGCGCGGAGGCGCGCGCCTATCTGGAGCGCCGGGGCGTCGGCGCGAAGGCCGTCGGCGACTTCCGCCTGGGCTTCGCGCCGGACCGCAATGACGGGCTGAAGTCGGCGCTGCTGGACCGCGGCTTCACCGAGGCGGAGCAGATCGAGGCCGGCCTGATCGCGAAGCCCGATGATGGCCGGGCGGCCTATGACCGCTTCCGCAACCGCCTGATGTTTCCCATCGCCGACCGCCGGGGCCGGGTCATCGCCTTCGGCGGCCGGGCGCTGGGCGAGGCGCGGGCGAAGTACCTGAACAGCCCGGAGACGCCGCTGTTCCACAAGTCCCGCGCGCTCTACAACCTGGCCATGGCGCGGGAAGCGGCGCGCGACGCCGGCACCGTGATCGTGGCCGAGGGCTACATGGACGTGATCGCGCTGGCCGAGGCCGGTTTCCGCCACGCCGTCGCGCCGCTGGGCACGGCGGTGACCGAGGACCAGATCGCCCTGCTCTGGCAGATGACCGCCGAGCCCGTGTTCTGCCTGGACGGCGACGCGGCAGGCCTGCGCGCGGCGCAACGGGCCGCCGAACGCGCGCTGCCGGTCCTTAAGCCGGGCAAGTCGCTGCGCTTCGCGCTGTTGCCCGAAGGCCTCGATCCCGACGACATGGTGCGCAGCCAGGGCCCGGACGCCATGCGCGAACTGCTGGGCCGGACCGCCGGCATCGCCGAGACGCTCTGGCGCGCGGCGACAGCGGACCGCGAACTGGGGACGCCCGAACGGCGCGCGGCTCTGGAGAAGGATCTCGAACGCCTGGCCTTCCAGATCGCCGACGAGACCATCCGCCGTCACTTCCTGGACGATTTCCGCGCCCGCGCCCGCGCCGCCTTCCGGCGTCCGTCAAGGCGCGACGACCGGCCCTGGCGTCCCGGGCAACCGGGCCAGCGCGGTTTTCGCCGCGAGGAGGAAGACCTGACGGCGCTGCGGGCCTCCCTGCCCGCCAACGCCGGCCGCGTGCCCGAGGAAACCATCGTCGCCGCGCTGCTGGCCTGGCCGGAACTGCTCGAGGAATTCGGCGAGCAACTGGATGCGTTGCAATTGCGCCACGATGATCTGGATCGGGCGCTCGTCATCATGCGCGACGCGGCGATGCGGCAGGCGGAGCTTGACAGCGGCGCGTTGTCACGCCATCTCCTTGCGGCTGGCTACGAACGATTGATCGCGCGCCTGAGTGCGCCGAACGCCGCTAGGCTGAGCTTCAAGAGCCGCAAGGATACTCCCTACAGCGAGATAAGGGAGCAATTCGACGCAACGCTGCACCACTATCGCATCGAGGCGGTGCAGGAGGAGTTGAATGAGGCGGTTACCATTGCCCGACGGGAACTGAGCGCCGAGGCGTTCGACCGGGTATCCGCGCTCAAGTTGGAGTTGGACCGCCTCATGGCCAGCGAGCCGACCGCAAGCGGCGTCGCCCAGGCCGAGGCGTGAACAGAAACGACAGGACACACATGGCCACCAAAGCTTCCGAGAAAGAAACCGCCGCTGCGCCCGAACAGCGCGACGGACCGCTGCTCGACGTCGCCAAGCAGGACATGAAGAAGTTCATCGCCAAGGCGAAGGAGCGGGGCTACGTCACCTATGACGAGCTCAACAAGGCCCTGCCGCAGGACCAGGTTTCATCGGAGCAGATCGAGGACATCATGGCCATGCTCTCGGAAATGGGCATCAACGTCATCGAGTCCGAGGAGCAGGAAGAGCAGGCCGACGAGACCAAGCAGGAGGTCGCCACGACGTCCGGCAACTCCTCCGAGGCCGCCGAGCGCACCGACGACCCGGTGCGTATGTACCTGCGCGAGATGGGCTCGGTCGAGCTGCTCTCCCGCGAAGGCGAGATCGCCATCGCCAAGCGCATCGAGGCCGGCCGCGAAGCCATGATCGGCGGCCTCTGCGAAAGCCCTCTGACCATGCGCATGCTGGTCGAGTGGCGCGACGAGATCGTCGCCGGCAACATGCTGCTGCGCGACGTCATCGACCTGGAAAGCACCTACGGCAAGCCCGAGGGTCCGTCGGCGAGCGACGACGATTCCGACGACGAGGACGATGGCGACGCCGGGAAGTCCGGCGCCGGGAAGTCCGGCGACGAGGCCGGGTCCGCCGAGGCGAAGACCGGCGCGCCGGCCAAGGATGCCGACAACGACAACGACGAGTCGTCCGCCTCCACCAGCGACGACGATGACGACGATTTCGACGACACCACGCTCTCGCTCGCGGCGATGGAAGAGGCGCTGAAGCCGGAGATGCTGGAGCAGTTCGACGAGATCGCGAAACTGTTCAAGCGCGTCGACCGCGCCCAGGAGAAGCGGGTCCAGGCGGCGCTGGACGGCGAGGAAGTCTCGGTTTCCTCCGACCGGCGCTATCAGAAGCTGCACGGCGAGATCGTCGAGAAGATGAAGTCGATCCGCTTCAACAATCCGCGCATCGAGATGCTGGTCGAGGAGCACTATCTGCTGAACAAGCGGCTGATGGCCGCCGACGGCAAGCTGCTGCGCCTGGCCGAGAAGCATGGCGTCGACCGCCAGGAGTTCCTCGACGCGCACTACGATTCCGAGCTGGACGAGAACTGGACCGCAGAGGTCGCCAAGAAGGGCAAGCCCTGGATGGCCTTCGCCTCCAACGAACTGGAGCGCGTCGAGGCCCTGCGCGACGAGTTCCGCATCGTCGCCGCGCTGGCCGGTCTGACCATCAGCGACTTCCGCCGCATCGTCTCCACGATCCAGCAGGGCGAGCGCGACGCCCGCCGGGCCAAGAAGGAGATGGTGGAGGCGAACCTGCGCCTGGTCATCTCCATCGCCAAGAAGTACACCAACCGCGGCCTGCAGTTCCTGGACCTGATCCAGGAAGGCAACATCGGCCTGATGAAGGCGGTGGACAAGTTCGAGTACCGCCGCGGCTACAAGTTCTCCACCTACGCCACCTGGTGGATCCGCCAGGCGATCACCCGTTCCATCGCCGACCAGGCGCGCACCATCCGCATTCCCGTGCACATGATCGAGACCATCAACAAGCTGGTCCGCACGGGCCGGCAGATGCTGCACGAGATCGGCCGCGAGCCGACCCCGGAGGAACTGGCCGAGAAGCTCGGCATGCCGCTGGAGAAGGTCCGCAAGGTGATGAAGATCGCCAAGGAGCCGATCAGCCTGGAGACGCCGATCGGCGACGAGGAAGACAGCCATCTGGGCGACTTCATCGAAGACAAGAACGCCATCCTGCCGATCGAGAGCGCGATCCACTCCAACCTGCGCGAGACCACGACCCGCGTGCTGGCCAGTCTGACCGCCCGCGAGGAACGCGTCCTGCGCATGCGCTTCGGCATCGGCATGAACACCGACCACACCCTGGAGGAGGTCGGCCAACAGTTCTCGGTCACCCGCGAGCGCATCCGCCAGATCGAGGCCAAGGCGCTGCGCAAGCTCAAGCACCCCTCGCGGTCGCGCAAGCTGCGCAGCTTCCTCGACAACTGAACCGACTGCTGACCGGCGTCCCTCCCCTCCTTGTCATGCCCGCCGCCATCCGGCGCGCGGGCATCGAGGGCCCATGGGACTCCGGGACCCGGTTTCTGCCGATCCCCGAGTGGCGCCAAAGCCATCGGGGATGACGTCAGGACGATGCAGCCCTGAGCCGCGCCGGCGACCCATTCCCTTGCGCCCGGCAATCGGCTAGCTATCGGACTGGTTGTTCCTGGGGAGGGGAGCCTTTGGCTCATCGTCACGTGCTGGACGGCGTCACCGTCCTGGATTTCACGCAGTTCATCGCCGGTCCGGCCTGTACCCGCCTGATGGCGGAGATGGGTGCGGAGGTGATCAAGATCGAGGTCGCCCCCAACGGCGATCTCTGCCGCGTCCTGCCCGTGCTGCGGGAGGGACGCTCGGCCTATTTCGTCCAGCACAACCAGGGCAAGAAGTCGGTCTGCGTCGACCTGCGCAACCCGGACGCGATCGAGCTGCTCAAGGGGCTGATCGCCCAGGCGGACGTGGTCATCGAGAACTTCTCGCCCGGCGTGATCGGCCGCCTCGGCCTCGGCTGGGACGTGGTCCATGCGGTCAATCCGAAGGCGATCATGTGCTCGATCTCGGCCTTCGGCCAGTCGGGACCGCTGAAGGACCTGCCGGGCTTCGACTACATCGCCCAGGCCTTTTCCGGGGTGACCTCCATGATCGGCGACCCGGACGGCAAGCCGCCCCTGGCGGGACTGGCCGTCGGCGACGTCGGCACCGCCATCTCGGCGCTGGCGGCCATCAACGGCGCGCTGTTCCACCGCGAGCGCACCGGCGGGGACGGGCAGTATCTCGACATCTCGCTGGTCGATTTCTACTTCCACGCTCACGAGATCAACGTGCAGACCTATTCGATGTCGGGCGACACGCCCCATCGTTCGGGCAGCCTGCATCCGCTGGTGGCGCCGCTCGGCATCTACCAGGCGAAGACCGGCTTCATCGTCATCGTCGCCATCGGCGAGCAGTGGGAACGGCTGTGCCGCGCCATGGAGCGTCCCGATCTGCGCGAGGACACGCGCTTCGCCACGCCCGAGAAGCGGCTGGAAAACCGCGAGACCCTGTCCGACCTGATCGAGGCCTGGCTGGGCGGTTTCGAATCGGACGCCGCCGCCATCGCCGCGCTGGAGAAGGCCCGCGTGCCGGTGGCGCCGGTGCTGAGCGTCGCGGAGGCGACCAACCACCCGCACCTGATCGGCCGCGGCACCGTGCGCACGATCCACGACCGCGGCGTCGGCACCTTCCGCATTCCCGGCATGCCGCTGCGCTTTTCCGACTTCCCCGGCGAACTGGATCTGACCGCGCCCTTCCTGGGCGAGCACAACGCCGAGGTGCTGCAGAGCCGGCTGGGCCTCGACGACGCGCGGCTGGCCGCGCTGCGCGAAGCCGGTGTGCTGGTGGAAGCGCGGCGCTGACCGCCGCCGCCGCCCCGTCCGGTCGGGCCCGGTTGGATCGCGGCCCTCCAGCGCCTACAGTAGTGCGGCCTGCCGCGATCTGGAGTAGCCGTCATCGCCATGGGTGAATCCGAGGAGAGCGCCGACGCCTTCACCCTGAAGGTGACGGGCGACATCTCGACCGTCGCCGCCGAGGACTGGGACGCCTGTGCGGGCGGTGACAATCCCTTCGTCTGCCACGCCTTTCTGCTGGCGCTCGAGGAATCCGGCTGCGCCAGCGCCGAGGAGGGCTGGATGCCGCAGCACCTGCTGCTGGAGGATCCCGCGGGGCGGCTGGTCGGCGCGGCGCCCATGTACGTGAAGTCCCACAGTCAGGGCGAGTACGTCTTCGATCACGGCTGGGCCAACGCCTTCGAGCGCGCCGGCGGGCGCTATTACCCGAAGCTGCAGATCGCCGTGCCCTTCACGCCGGCCACGGGCCCGCGCCTGCTGGTCCGCGCGGGCGAGGATCATGCCCATGTCGTGCGCATGCTGCTGCAGGGGGCGGTGCGCGTGGCCGAGCAGTTCGACGTCTCCAGCCTGCACGTCACCTACCCCACCGAAGCCGAGGCGGAGATCGGCCGCGAGTTCGGCCTGCTCCACCGCACCGGCGAGCAGTTCCATTGGTTCAACGAGGGCTACGCGGATTTCGAAGCCTTCCTCGCCGCGCTTTCGTCACGCAAGCGCAAGGCCATCCGCAAGGAGCGCCGCGAGGCGCTCGCCAACGGCATCGAGGTCGAGGAAGTCACCGGCGACGCCCTGAGCGAGGATCACTGGGACGCGTTCTACGCGTTCTACATGGACACCGGCAGCCGCAAGTGGGGCCGGCCCTATCTCAACCGGCGCTTCTTCTCGCTGCTGGGCGAGCGGCTGGGCGACCGCGTCGTGCTGATGCTGGCGAAGCGCGAGGGCCGCTACATCGCAGGCGCCCTCAATCTCGCCGGGACCCGGGCGCTCTACGGCCGCTACTGGGGCTGCGTCGAGGACCACCGCTTCCTGCACTTCGAGCTCTGCTACTACCGCGCCATCGACTGGGCGATCCGCCACGGGCTCCAACGCGTCGAGGCGGGCGCGCAGGGGCCGCACAAGCTGGCCCGCGGCTACCTGCCGGTGACGACGCACTCGGTGCACTGGATCGCCGATCCCGGCTTCCGCCGCGCGGTCGCCGAGTATCTGGAGCACGAACGCCGCGAGGTGGAGCGGGAGATGGACTATCTCGGCGAGCTCTCGCCCTTCCGCAAGGACGGCCCCCACAAGCCGGACGAAGACGCGATCTGAGCGTCGAAACCTCCCGCGTCCCTATTCCCGCGGCTTGACGGTCAGCTTGACCTCGATTTCGCCGGCGTGCTCGAAGATCAGGGTGACGGGAATGCGGTCGCCGGCTTCCACCTTCTGGGTCAGGCCCATGATCATCAGGTGCAGCCCGCCGGGTTCGAGTTCCGCGCCGCCGAAGGGATTGATCTCGACCGCCTCCACGGGCCGCATGCGCATCACGCCGTCGACCTCCGAGTGGCCGTGCAGTTCCACCCGGTCGGCCTGCGCCGAGCGTGCGCCGACCAGCCGGTCAGGCGTCTCCTTCATCGAAATGATCTCGAAATAGCCCGCCATGACCTTCGCCATGCCGATCGGCGCGGGCGTCCATGGATCGGCGATGTGGATGCCGCCCTTCTCGTAGTCGTGGGCCAGGGCCGGACCGCAGAGCAGCAGGACAATGAAAAGCAGGAAGCGGCGCGGCATGTTCTCGAACTCCTCGAAGGCTGCAGGCGCTGCTTCACTAGCCCAGCCGGCGGACAGTGCGAAGGCGGCGCGGCGTCGCTCCCCCCGGCGCATGCGCTACGGCCGCGGCAATGGTAGGATTCCGCCGCCGCCAGGGAGAGCCGTTCATGAAGATCGCCGCAGGCCCCGTCATCGGACCGATCGAGGACTTCGGCGTCCCCGGCGCCTTCGAGGCGCTGGAAATGCGGCCGGGGGCCGACATCGCCCATCTGGCGCTGCGCTATCAGGGCTACAGCGAAACGGTCTCGAGCCTTTCCGTCGATCGGATGCCGGCGGCGCTGTTCTTCCCCGTCATCGTCAATTTCGGCTCCCGCTTCGTCATCCATCCGGCCGACGAGGACGCGGCTGCGCGGGCCCATGACAGCTTCGCCGCCGGCCTGATCGACCGCTTCACGACTGTCCGCTTCCAGGAGCGGGCTGCCTGCATGCAGGCCGACTTCTCCCCCTTCGGCGCGCGCGCCTTCTTCGGCCGCCCCCTGCACGAGCTGACCGGCCAGGTCGCGGCGCTGGAGGATGTGATCGGCCCATCGGCGCGGGAGCTGGAAGACCGCCTGCGCGCGGCGCGCGACTGGCCTGCGCGCTTCCGTCTGCTGGATGGCTTCGTCCGCGACAGGCTGGCCCACGCGGCGGCGCCCCGGGGCGAGGTCGTCCACGCCTGGCGGCTGATCTGTGGGAGCGCGGGCGGGGTCCGCATCGGCGACGTCGCCCGCGAGGTCGGCTGGAGCCGCCGCCACCTGATCCAGACCTTCCACGAAGCGGTCGGCCACCGGCCGAAGACCGTCGCCGGCATCCTGCGTTTCCAGCACGCGCTGCGTCTGGCGCATCGAAACGGCTTCGACTGGGCGGCCACCGCCTACGACGCCGGCTATGCCGATCAGGCGCATCTCGTGCGCAGCTTCGGCCGCTTCGCCGGCCTGAGTCCGACGGCCTATGTCAGGTCAAATTCGTTCAATATGCGCCAGCCCGAAGTCGGCATGCTCGACGGAACGCAACCGAACGGAGGACCGTCATGAGCGCCGATATCGAGCCGCCCCGCATCTACGCCACCCGCCGCTACCGCGACACGCGCAGCATGATCGACTGGCTGGAAAAGGCCTTCGGCTTCCAGCGTCACTTCATCGTCGACGGCGAGGATGGCGGCGTGGCCCACGCCCAGATCGCCTTCGGCTCCGCCATGATGATGATGGGCGATCACCGCGACGACGACTTCTCGAAGAAGGTGGGCGCGCCCGGCGGGGACTCGGGCGGCCAGTCCGTCTACATCGCCGTCGACGACGCGGATGCGCTGTACGAGCAGGCGAAGGCGGCCGGCGCCGCGATCGAGCGGGAAATCGCCGACACCCCCTATGGCAGCCGCGAGTTCGGCTGCCGGGACCCGGAGGGCCAGCTGTGGAACTTCGGCACCTACTGGCCCAGAGCCCACGAGGCGCCCGAAGACGCGTGACGCGGCGCCGAGCCATCTTGACATTTGCACCTCCCCGCCAAATAGTACGCTAACGTACTAAATTGGAACCTGGGGAGGTTCGCCATGCGCCGCGACCGGCAGCTCGAACTGATGCGCCGTCTGATGAAGTACCTCGACGAGGGCTCGACGGCGAAGAAGGAGCGGATGTTCCGCAATCCGATGTCGGCCTATGCCGACCCGGAACGCCACAAGCGCGAGCGCCAGGTCTTCTTCCGCGACCGCCCCGTGCTGCTGGGCCTCACCGGCCGCATCCCGAATCCCGGCGACTACGCCACCGACACGGTCGACGGCGTGCCGCTGATCCTGGTGCGCGACAGGCAGGGCGTCGCCCGCTGCTTCGTGAACGTCTGCCGCCACCGCGGCGCGCGCCTCGTCGAGGGCGAGGGCTGCGGGCTGAAGATGTTCTCCTGCCCCTATCACGCCTGGACCTACACCCTGGAAGGCCGGCTGAAGGGCATCCCGGACGCGCGCAGCTTCGACGAGGTGGACAAGGCCGAACAGGGTCTGATCGACATCCCCGTCCGCGAATCCCATGGCCTGATCTGGGCCGGGCCGATCAACCGCGACGCGCCGGTTTCCGACAGGGACCCACTGGGGCCGCTGGAGGGCGAGATCGAGGAATGGGGCTTCGAGAGCTACGTCTTCTACGACACCATCCGCATCGTCAGGCCGATGAACTGGAAGTTCGTGATGGATACCTTCATGGAGGGCTATCACATTTCGGCGCTGCACAAGAACACGATCGATCCGATCATCCACACCAACCTGTCGACCTTCGACGCCTATGACGACCACCACCGAATGGTGATCGCGCGCAAGACCTTCGACGAACTGCGCGGCAGGCCCGAAGAGCAGGTTGATCTGATCCCCTACGCCGGCTTCATCTACAGCCTGTTCCCGCAGGCCATGCTGATCATCCAGGGTGCGGCGAACGTGGAACTCTGGCGGGTCTCGCCGACGGGCGACAACCCGGGCGAGTGCCAGATCGAGATGACCTCCTACATCCCCGAGGCGCCGAAGTCGGAGAAGGCGGACAATTTCTGGCGCAAGAACTTCGACCTGGCGATCAAGACGGTCGAGTCGGAGGACTTCACCCTCGGCGCGACCATTCAGGAGAATGCCGCCGCGCGCCTTCAGAAGGAAGTCATCTACGGCAAGAACGAGCCGTCGCTGACCCACTACCACTCCGGCATCCGCCGCCACCTGGGTCTGGACAGCCTGCCCGGCATGGAGGACTGACAGGAAAATGCGTCACGAAGATCAGATCCAGATGGTCCGGCGTGTCATGCGGCACGTCGAGGAAGGCACGACGACCTACGCCGACAGAATGCACCGCAATCCGGTGTCGGCCTACACCTGCCCTGAGCGTTTCGAGCGCGAGCAGGAAACCGTGTTCCGCAAGTGGCCGCTGCTGATCGGCATGAGCAACCTGGTTGCGGAGCCCGGCGACTACGTCACCGAGGACATCGCCGGCATCCCTGCGATCATCGTGCGCGACCGCCAGGGAAAGGTCCGCGCCTTCAAGAACGTCTGCCGCCACCGCGGCGCGCGCCTGGTCGAGGGCGAGGGCTGCGGCCTGAAGATGTTCTCCTGCCCCTATCACGCTTGGACCTACACCCTGGAAGGCCGGCTGAAGGGCATCCCGGACGCCAAGAGCTTCGACGAAGTCGACAAGGCCGAACAGGGCCTGTTCGAGATGAACGCCATCGAGAAGTACGGCCTGATCTTCGTCCAGCCCGAGGGCGAACCGGTCGACATCGACGAGGCCCTGGGCGGCATGCAGAGGGACATGGAGGGCTACGGCTTCGAGAACTTCCACCCCTATCGCCACCTGACGATCCGGCGGAAGTTCAACTGGAAGCTCAGCCCCGAGACCTTCATGGAAGGCTACCATCTGCAGTACCTGCACAAGGACACCGTGGGGCCGATCTTCTTTTCCAACCTGATGCCGTTCGACGAGTTCGGCCGCAATTCCCGCCTGGTGGTGCCGCGGCGGCGGATCATGGAGCTGAGGGACCGGCCGGAGGACGACTGGAAGCTGATCCCGGAGACGGCGATCGTCTACACCTTCTTCCCGCACGTCACCTTCATCATGCAGGCCGGCCATGTGGAGATGTGGCGTTCCTACCCCGACGGCGCCCCTGACCGCGCCCGTGTCGAGGTTTCGGTCTACACGCCGCAGAAGGTCGAGACCGAGAAGGCGAAGGCCTTCTACGACAAGAACATCGATCTGGCGATCGCCACGGTCGACAAGGAGGACTTCCCGCTCAGCGAGGGTATCCAGGCGGGCCACATGGCGGCGATGCAGGATCACGTGACCTATGGCCGGAACGAGCCGGCGCTGATCCACTACTGCACCACGATGGAAGCGGCGACGGCCTGACTCGCCGCGGTCGACGGGCCGGGGCAGGGCCGGTTAGGCTTCGCGAATGGATAGCGAGAAGTTCCGCAAGCTGCTGGAAGAGCGCCGCCAGGCGCTGACCGAGCTGCGCGACATGTCGGCCGAGTCCCGGCGCGCCGTGGAACTCGACCAGAGCAAGGTCGGGCGTCTCAGCCGCATGGACGCGATGCAGCAGCAGGAAATGGCCAAGGCCTCCGAGCAGACCCGGATCCGCGAGATCCAGCGCATCGACGTGGCTCTCGAACGGATCGAGTCCGGCGACTACGGCTACTGCACGGAGTGCGACGAGGAGATCGCCGAAAAGCGCCTGCTCATCGATCCCGCCGCCGCCCGCTGTATCGACTGCGCGGAGCTGGCCTGACCGGTAGGCGCAAGAGATCCGGGGCGCCTTCGCCGCAAATCGTCGGTTTGACCGGATGCCCGCATGAAGCGGGCATGACACGCTGATCCGGCCTCAGCCGAATTTGCCGGACTTGTTGAAGCCGCGCGGCGGCAGGCGGCCGGCGGAGGCGCGCTTGCCGAGCCAGCCCATCAGGTCGTCCTCCCGCATCACCCGGCCCGAGGCCGTGATCCAGGTCAGCCCGTCGGCCTTCGCGAAGCACTTGATGTCGGCCAGGCCGCCGTCGCGGTAGCGCTGCAGCATCACGCCCTTGCCGCGGGTCAACTCGGGCAGTTCCTCCAGCGGGAAGACCAGCAGCTTCCGGTTCTCGCCGATCACCGCGACCATGTCGCCCTCGGCGGGAACGGGAACGGCGCATTTCGCCTCCTCGCCGGAACCGACGTTCAGCACCTGCTTGCCATTGCGGGTCGAGGCCAGCACCTCATCCTCGGCGAAGACGAAGCCGCGGCCGGCGTCGGAAGCGATCAGGCGCTTGCGGCCCGGCTTGTGGACGAACAGGTCGACGATGTCGTGCTCGTTGTCCATGTCGACCATCAGGCGGATCGGCTCGCCATGCCCGCGCCCGCCGGGCAGCCGGTCGCAGGGCAGGGTGAAAATGCGGCCGTTGGTGGCCACGACCAGCAGCCGGTCCGTGGTCTGCGCCTGAATGACGAAGCGGCTGCGGTCGCCTTCCTTGAACTTGAGCTCGCTGCCGGGATCGATATGGCCGCGCGCCGCGCGGATCCAGCCCTTCTCCGAGCAGATCACCGTGATCGGCTCCTTCTCGACCAGGATCTCTTCGGCCGCCTGCGCCAGTTCCTCCGACGGCGCTTCGGCGAAGCCGGTGCGGCGCAGCCCCAGATCCGGGCGCTCCGTCAGCCATTTCCGGAGTTCGCGGATCTGGCCGGCGATCGTCTTCCAGCGCCGCTTCTCGTCGGCCAGCAGCGCTTCCAGATCGGCCTGCTCGGCGGTCAGCGCCTCGTGTTCCTTGCGGAGTTCCAGTTCCTCCAGCTTGCGGAGCTGACGCAGACGCATGTCCAGAATCGCCTGGGCCTGGCGCTCGGTCAGTTCGAAGCGGCTGATGAGGACCTCTTTCGGCCGGTCCTCGGTGCGGATGATGCGGATCACCTCGTCCAGGTTGAGGAAGGCGACGAGATAGCCGCCCAGCACCTCGAGACGGTCGGCGATCTTCGCCAGCCGGTGCCGCGTGCGGCGCTCCAGCACCACGTGGCGGTGGTCGAGGAAGGCGACGAGCGCCTCCTTCAGCGACATCACCCGGGGCGTGCGCGTGGCGTCGAGGACGTTCATGTTGAGGCCGAAGCGGACCTCCAGATCGGTCTGGCGGAACAGTTGCTCCATCAGCGCGTCCGCGTCGACGGTGCGCGCGCGGGGCTCCAGCACCAGCCGCACGTCGTCGGCCGATTCGTCGCGCACGTCCGCCAGCGCCGGCAGCTTCCGGTCGTTGATCAGGCCGGCGATCTTCTCCACCAGCTTGCCCTTCTGGACCTGGTAGGGCAGTTCGTGAACCACGATCTGGTAGCCGCCGCGGCCGGTTTCCTCCTTCTCCCAGCGCGCCCGGAGCCTCAGGCTCCCGCGGCCGGTCTCGTAGGCGTCGACGATCCTTGCCCGGTCCTCGGTCAGGATGCCGCCGGTGGGAAAGTCCGGCCCCGGCACGTGCTCCATCAGTTCGGCGACGCTGGCCGAGGGCTTGCGGATCAGCAGCTCCAGCGCCTCGCAGAGCTCGGTCGCGTTGTGGGGCGGGATGTTGGTGGCCATGCCTACGGCAATGCCGGAGGCGCCGTTGGCCAGCAGGTTCGGGAAGGCCGACGGCAGGACGATCGGCTCGGATTCCTCGCCGTCATAGGTGGGCTGGAAGTCGACGGCGTCCTCGTCGATGCCCTCCAGCAGCCGCTCCGCGATCTCCGTCAGCCGCGCCTCGGTGTAGCGCATGGCCGCGGCATTGTCGCCGTCGACATTGCCGAAGTTCCCCTGCCCCTCCACCAGCGGATAGCGCACCGCGAAGTCCTGCGCCAGGCGGACCAGCGCGTCGTAGATCGCCGAATCGCCATGCGGGTGGAACTTGCCCATCACGTCGCCGACGATGCGCGCGCACTTCTTGAACCCGGCGTCCGGGTCGAGGCGCAGCAGCCGCATCGCATAGAGCAGCCGCCGGTGCACCGGTTTCAGCCCGTCGCGCACGTCGGGCAGCGAACGGGAGACGATGGTGGAGAGTGCGTAGGCCAGATAGCGCTCGCTCAGCGCTTCGCCGAGGGGGACGGGCTGGATGTTCTCGCGTTCGGGAGGGGTCTGTTCAGTCATGGGTTCAAATCACCAGATGTTGTGGTCTCACGCAACAGGATCTCCACAAATCGTCCTCTGACAGCCGGCATCCCCTTGCTTTCATGGCTGAAGACATGCCGCTCCAGGAAGTGGCCGGTGAGCTGCGCGGCGTCGGCGAGATCCGTCCGGGGATGATTCGCGATCGGGCGGCCCCTTTCGCCCACCAGAAAGCGCGGCAGGGGCAACAGCTTCTCCCGCCAGGGCGCGCCGGCCTCCAGCGAGACGGCGCGGCCCGACTTCGGCGAGACGTAGCCCAGGTTCTCCCGCCGCCCGTCGCCGGCGCACTTCTCCAGGTCGAGTCCGAAACCGAGTTCGGCCAGAAATCCCAGTTCCCAGGCGAAATACGCCTCCGCCCAGTCGTCCGTCGCGGCGGCCAGCGCATCGAAGAGCACGGCGGTGGCGTTGTAGAGCGCCGGATGGGCTTCCCGCTCCATCAGGCCCTGATCGAGCAGGGCGCAGGCGCTGGAGAGCGCCGCCAGCCGCGCCGCATCGTCCATGATGAAACCGGCCCGGGACATCGCGGGCTCCACATGGACCGTGCCCAGATGATCGGCGATGCGGGCGCGCCAGCTCGCCCGGACCTCGTTGCCCGGCATGACGACGCCACGCAGGCGCTTCGAGCCCGCGCCGCGCAGCAGGCCCGCGTGCCGCCCCCGCTCCCGGGTCAGAAGGGAGACGATGGCCGACGTCTCGCCGTGCCGGCGGGTCGAGAGCACGATGGCCTGATCGGTCCATTCCAAGGCTTCAGACCACCTCGATCCGGGCGCTGGCGCTGCTGCGTGCGTTGTAGTCTGAAATCCAGATCACCTCGATCAGGCCGGAGTCCACCGCCTTCAGGTGAAAGCTGAGATAGGGGTTGGCCGAGACCGAGCTGAACCAGTCGGCGCTGAAGACCTCGACGCCGTTGTAGAAGGCCGTGACCGCCTGGAGGATGTGGCGCGGATGCACGATCAGGTTGCCGGCGTCGAAACGCACGCCCGGCTCCATCGGATGCCGCGCCAGGGTGCGCACCAGAAAGACCTCGCCGCGGCGGACGCGCTCGGGCACGTGGATGCGCCGGTCCGTCCCCGCCATCAGCCGCAGGCCCCGGCCAGCACTTCGACGCGCTTGCGCACCAGCCCGGCGCGGCCGTCGGCCATCTCGGCGACGATGACGACCTCGGAGCTCTGGCGCATGCGCATGCGCATCTCGGTCCGCGCGCTGCCGTTCCACGGCCCGTAGCGGTAGCGCGCGACCTCGGGAAAGGGATTGTCGATGACGAAGATGTGGACCACCGCCGGGTAGTCCGAGCCCTCCATGGCGCAGTTCACGTCGAAGACGAGCGGCACCGATTCGCCGTTCTCGGCGATGCCGCCCAGGTCCAGTTCGATCAGGTCCGGCGCCGGCTCGCGGCCGCGCAGCACGCGGGCGACCATGCGCTCGGCATAGTCGGGATCGGGCGGCGTCGGGAAGGTCTGGCGAAAGCGGGCCAGCCGGTTGCGCACGCTCTCGGCCAGCGCCGCCGGGGCGGTCCCGAGCGTCAACAGCCCGACCGCCCAGCCCAGCAGGCGCCGCCGGCTCGTGCCGGCATCTCTGCTCTCACCGGGCTTCATCGGCGGGTGCGTCCTCCGTCAGGGTGAGCAGATAGGCTATCACGTCCTCGATCTCCCTCGCGCTCAATATGGGTTGACCCGCCCGGTCGCGGCGGACGCCGTGCAACCCCTCGACCCGGTGGAAGGGCGGCATCACCGTCGCCCGGTTGACCCGGGTCGAATCCACCAGACGGAGACGCAGTTCGCCGGCCGAGAAGACGGCGCCGACACCATGCAGCGGCGGGCCGATGGTGCCGTGGAACGGCTCCTCGGGAATGGGCGCGGCGTGACAGGCCAGGCAGTTGCCGCGGCGGCCGGCGACCACCGCCCGGCCCCGCTCCGCGTCGCCCGCCAGGCCGCAGAGCGGCCGCTCGATCACGCCGCCCTCGCTGACCTCATAGGGCGCGACGGGATCGCCGCAGGCGGCGGCGGGCCGAGGCGCGAAGGCGATCACGAAAAGCGGCGCGAGCACGATCGGGACGCAAGCGAAACGATGAAGGTTTGACAGAATGACGTAGCGTCCCCCACTATTTCTTCCATTGGGGATTGATTAACGGGTCGAAACAAGCTGCCGTCAAGGCGAGTCCCGCGACAATCACCTGCCAACAACAGAGAAGCAGGCGCCGGAAAAAACAAGGGCGCTCAACGGGAGGTAACATGACCACGCTCAAGATCAACGGGGCGACCAAATCGGTCGATGTCCCCGCGGATACCCCCTTGCTGTGGGTGATCCGGGAACATCTGCGTATGACGGGCACGAAATTCGGTTGCGGCAAGGGGCTCTGCGGCGCCTGCACCGTCCATATCGACGGCGTCGCGACGCGGAGCTGCGTCACGCCGGTCGAGGCCGCCGAGGGCGTGGAGATCACGACCATCGAGGGTCTGGACCCGAACGGCCAGCACCCCGTCCAGAAGGCCTGGATCGCCGAACAGGCGCCGCAATGCGGCTACTGCCAGTCGGGCCAGATCATGACGGCCGCCGCCTTCCTCGCCGAGAACAGGAATCCCAGCGAGGACGACATCGTCAATGCCATGACCGGCAATCTGTGCCGCTGCATGGCCTACACGCGTATCAAGAAGGCCGTGGCGCGCGCCGCGGCCGATATGGCGTGAGGGAGGCGACAATGACCAAACAGGAAAAGATCGCCCTTTCGCGCCGCGGCTTTCTCGTGGGCTCGATGGCCGTCGGCACGCTGACCATGGGTTACGCCCTGCTGGGCGGCCCGCTGGGTATCCGCGAGGCCATGGCGCAGGGAACCTTCGCGCCGAACGTCTGGTTCGACATGGACAGCCACGGCAAGGTCACCGTCAACATCACCAAGGCCGAGATGGGCCAGCATGTGGGCACTCCGCTGGCGCAGGCGCTGGCGGAGGAACTGGACGTGCCGTGGGAGAACGTCTCGATCCGCTATGTCTCGACCGCGCCGCAATACGGCCTGTTCGTCACCGGCGGCTCGTGGTCGGTCAACTGGACCTTCGACCAGATGTCGCGCGCCGGCGCCGCCGGCCGCATCGCCCTGGTCGAGGCGGCGGCGAAGATGTTCGGCGTCCCGGCCTCGGAGCTTTCCACCGAGGACGGCATGGTCGTGCATTCGGGCTCGGGCCGGAAGATCAGCTATGGCGCGCTGGTCGGCCAGGGCGTCGAGCCGCGCGAGTTCTCCGAGGAGGAACTCAAGGCCATCCAGCTCAAGGACCCGACGACCTGGCGCTATGTGAACCAGTCGGTCCCCGCGCTGGACATCCCAGCCAAGACCAACGGCTCGGCACAGTTCGGCCTCGACGTCTTCGTCGACGGCATGGTCTACGGCACGCCCAAGGTGCCGCCGGTGCGCTACGGCGCCAAGGTGACCTCGGTCGACGAGAGCGCGGCGAAGAAGGTCGCCGGCTATCAGGGCCATGTGGTGATCGAGGATCCCACCATGACGACCACCGGCTGGGTCGTGGCGCTGGCGGATTCCTATCCGCAGGCGATCAAGGCCCGGGACGCGCTCAAGGTTTCCTATGACGAGGGCCCGACAGCGAAGGTTTCCTCGGCGGACATCCTGAAGGAAGCCGAGGAACTGCAGAAGTCCGGCAAGGGCGCGCAGCTTTTCGTCATGGACGGCGACTCGGCGGCGGCCATCAAGGGCGCCAAGACCACCCACGAAGCGACCTACACGACGCAGCTCAACATCCATGCGCCGCTGGAGCCGCTCAATGCGGTGGTCGAGGTCAAGGACGGCGTCTACCACATCCACACCGGCAACCAGTTCCAGACCCTGGCGCTGGGTCTGGTGCCGGCGGCGCTGCAGATCGAGCCGACGCAGGTGGTCGTGCATCAGTACCTTCTGGGCGGCGGCTTCGGACGCCGGCTGGAATCCGACTACATCGTGGTGGCGGCGCTGACCGCGAAGTCCGCGGGCAAGCCGGTCAAGCTGATCTACAGCCGCGAGGCCGACAACCTGATGGACTTCACCCGCACCATCACCCACCAGGTGCTGCGCGGCGGGGCCAGCGACGGCAGGATGGTCGGCATGGAGCAGCAGGTCGTCTCGGCCTGGGCCACCGCCCGTCAGGCGCCGGCCTTCCTGGCCGATTCCGCCGACAAGTCGGGCAAGGTCGACCCGTTCTCCATCAACGGCTCCGACCACTGGTACACCATCCCCAACCAGACGGTCCGGACCATCAAGTCGGAACTGGCCCAGGCGGCGACGCCGGCCGGCCAGCTCCGTTCGGTGGCGCCGGGCTGGACGTTCTGGGCGGTGGAGTGCTTCCTGGACGAGATGGCCCACAAGGCCGGCATCGACCCGCTGAAGTTCAAGCTCGCCATGCTCGACGCCACCGGCAAGAACGCCGGCGCGGCGCCCATGTCGGTGGGCGGCGCGAAGCGGCTGGCGAACGTCCTGCAGATGGCGGCCGACAAGGCCGGCTATGGCGGCAGCATGCCGTCCGGCACCGGCGTCGGCCTGGCGGCGGTCTCCGCCCAGGAACGCGCCACGCCCACCTGGACGGCCTGCGCCGCACAGGTGGCGGTCGACAAGTCCACGGGCGAGTTCGACATCCAGAAGCTCACCCTGGTCATCGACGTCGGCACCGCCGTCAACCCGGACGGCGTCAGGGCCCAGGTGGAAGGCGGCGCTCTCTGGGGCGTCTCGCTGGCCACCAAGGAACTGGCCACCATGGAGAACGGCGCCCTGCAGCAGGACAACTTCGACACCTACACCCCGCTGCGCATGGAGGACATGCCGGAGCTGGACGTCACGGTGCTGTCCACCGGCCACTACCCGGTCGGCGCGGGCGAACCGGGCGTGACGGTCACGGCCCCGGCGATCGCCAACGCGATCTTCGCAGCCTCCGGGGCGCGGGTGCGCGACCTGCCGATCACGCCGGAGAAGGTGAAGGCCGCGCTCGGCTGACGCTTCTCCAAGGGCAACGGAAACGGGAGCGGCGCCGGAGCGATCCGGCGCCGTTTCTGTTTTGCCCGATGATCGGATGCCGCGCGCTACCCCACCATGCGCCCGGAATCGGGCCAGTATTTCGCGCGGATGGCCTTCTTGTCGGGCTTGCCGATGGGCGTGACCGGGATCTCGTCGACGAAATCGACCGACTTCGGCGCCTGCACCGCGCCCTTGTGATCCTTGACCAGCTGCATCAGCGCCTGCGGATCGGGCCTGACGCCCGCCTTCGGCACGATCAGCGCCTTAACCGCCTCGCCCCATTTCTCGTCGGGCACGCCGATGACGGCCGCCATGGCGACGTCCGGGTGGGAGGTCAGCACGTCCTCGATCTCGCGCGGGAAGACGTTGAAGCCGCCGGAGACGATCATGTCCTTCTTGCGGTCGACGATATAGAGATAGCCCTGCTCGTCGGCACGGGCGATGTCGCCGGTGTGCAGCCAGCCGCCGGCGAAGGTCTCGGCGGTCTGCTCGGGGCGGTTCCAGTACTCGTCCATCACCTGCCCGGAACGGACGCAGATCTCGCCCGGCTCGCCCTCGGCCACCTCGTTCAGGTCTTCATCCAGCAGGCGGACCTGCACGTTGGGACAAGGAAAGCCGCAGGAGGCGAACAGATCGGGCCGCTTCCTGTCGTGATCGGCCTTGCGCAGCACCGAGATGGGATAGCCCTCTGTCTGGCCGTAGAGCTGGCCGAAGACCGGACCGATGCGCTCCAGCCCCTCCATCAGCCGCGTCGGCGACATGGGGGAAGCGCCATAGAGCAGGTATTCGAGGCTGGAGAGGTCCGTCTTCTCCAGCCTCGGGTGGTCGAGCAGCAGGTAGATCATGGTCGGCACCAGCAGGCTCGTGGTGATCCGCTCGCGCTCGATGGTCGCCAGAACCTCCTCCGGGTCGAAACCCTTCATGAAGGTGACCTTGCCGCCCAGGTGCAGCACCGCCGGCAGCTTGGTGCCGCCCACATGGCTGATCGGCGCGACGGCCAGATAGTTGGTCCAGGCGGGGAATTCGAAGCTGGCGAGGATCGAGGTCGCCATGGCGACGAAGCTGGGATGGGTGCGCAACCCGCCCTTCGGCTTGCCGGTCGTGCCACCGGTATAGCTGATCCAGACCGGGTCGTCGGTATGGGCCTCGATCACCGGGTTGACCGCGCCTGCGGCCTCTGCCCCGGCGCGCAGATCGAAGCCATAGTCCGCCGGCCCCAGCGTGAAGGTCTGCTTCAGCCGGCCGACGCCACCGGTCAGCTCCCGGCCCCGGTCCATGTAGTTCTCGCTGTCGACGAAGAGATAGTCGATCTCCGCGTCTTCCAGCGTGAAGCGGTGGTCCTCGAGGGAGCCCAGCGTGTGCAGCGGAGTCATGCAGACGCCCAGCGCCTGCGCGGCGATGCCGGCCAGATAGGCCTCGGCGCGGTTGGCGTTGAGCAGGGAAATGCGCTCGCGCCGCTTCACGCCGTGCTGCTTGAAGACCGCCTGATAGCGGGCGACCAGATCCAGCGCCTGGGCATAGGTGCAGCGCCCGCCATAGCCGTCGAAGGCGACCCGGTCGCCGAAGCGCCGGAAATCGCGCATCACCATCTCCGACGACGTCATGCCCGTATGAAGACCGTCGCTCATGCTCGTCTTCCTCCCCTGTGCCGTTTCGCGCATTGTTCCTCCGATGACGGCCGCTCGGCAATGACGCAGATGAGGCGACGGAGACCGCCGGCCTGCGCTACAATCGGCCGTCCGCAGCGGGGGGAGATGAGTGATGAAGATCCGGAACGTGACGGCGCGCGCGGTCCTCGTGCCCATGAACCGGCCGCTGGTGACCGGCGGCGGCTCGGTCGAGAAGACGGCCTTCGTGCTGGTCGACCTGGAGACGGACAGCGAGATCACGGGCCGGGCCTATGTCTTCGCGGTCAGCCCGGTGCTGGCGAAGGCCCTGGCCGAACTTGTCGAGGGCATCGGCGCGACGCTCCAGGGGGAGGCCGTTGCGCCGCGGCCCCTGCACGAGCGCATGTCGAAGTCCATGCGCCTGGCCGGCATGGAGGGCTTCATCGGCTGGGCCGTGGCCGGCATCGACATGGCCGTCTGGGACGCCTTCGCCAGGAACGCCGGCCTGCCGCTCTGGCGCCTGCTGGGCGGCGAGCGCCGCCAGATCGACGCCTACAACTCGAACGGGCTCGGCCTGATCGGGCCGGACGCGGCGGCCAACGAGGCCGCGGAACTGGCCGTGGGCTATGGCGCGGTGAAGGTGCGGCTTGGCTATGGCGACATCGACACCGACGTGGAGGTGGTCGAGGCCGTAATGGAAGCCGTGCCCGCCGACATGCCGGTGATGTGCGACTACAACCAGTCGCTGACCCGCGCCGACGCCAAGGCGCGCATCGCCGCGATCGACGATCTCGGCCTCGCCTGGATCGAGGAGCCCATCGCCCATGACGACGTCGAGGGTTACGCCTCGATCTGCGGCTATGCCGAGACCGCCATCCAGCTGGGCGAGAATGCCCGCAGCCCCGCCGAGGTCGGCCGGCTGATCGCGGCGGAGGCCGCCGACCTGCTGATGCCCGACGTCGCCAAGATCGGCGGCATCACCAACTGGCTGAACGCCGCCGAGCAGTGCCACGCGGCCGGCATCCGCCTCTCGACCCATCTCTTCCCGGAAGTCAGCGTGCACATGATGGCGGCCAGCCCCGCCGCGCACTGGCTGGAATATGTCGACTGGGCCAATCCGTTTCTGGCCGAGCCGCTGCGGGTCGTGGCCGGCAAGGCGACGCCGCCCGAGACGCCCGGCCTCGGCATCGACTGGAACGAGGACACGGTCGAGGGTTTCCTGATCTGAATCGCGCCATCACCGTTTCCCAGCGTCACCCCCGCCCCCCGAACGGGGGCAGGGGCAGGCTTGTGCGGGGGTCCGGTCGGGACAGTAGTGCAAGCTCGGGAGCAGCCATCGGCTCTTCCCGGATGCCCGCACGAGGCGGGCATGACATCGCCGGGGCGCCCGCCCATGCGTTCTAAGCCCCCTGCCGCATCACCACGCGCTGGCGGCGGCGGCCCCAGTCGCCGGGCGGGCCGTCGAAGCGGCCTGGCAACTGCGTGCCGCAGTTCACGCAGGCGCCGCGGTGATCCAGCCGCCAGTCGGAGAGCCGGTGCCAGTCGCGGCCGATCACCTTCGTCCCGCAGCCGTGGCAGTAGGTCGACTGCGCCGCCTCGTCATGGATGTTGCCGACATAGACATGGCGGACGCCGTTCTTCAGGGCGATGCGCCGGGCGCGGTGGAGCGAACCGGGCGGGGTCCGCTCCTTGTCCATCATGCGGAAGTCCGGGTGGAAGGCGGTGAAGTGCATGGGCACGTCGGGGCCCAGGGCCGCCACGACCCATTGCGTCATCTCCTCGATCTCGGCCTCCGAGTCGTTCTCGTCCGGGATCAGCAGCGTGGTGATCTCGACCCAGACGTCCGTCTCGTTGACCAGATAGGCCAGCGTCTCCTTGACCGGCGCCAGCTCGGATCCCGTCACCTTGCGGTAGAAGTTCTCGGTGAACGCCTTCAGGTCAACGTTCGCCGCATCCATGTGGCGGTAGAACTCCTCGCGCGGCTCGGCGCAGATATAACCCGCCGTGACCGCGACGTTCTTCACGCCCGCCTCGCGGCAGGCGATGGCCGTGTCGACGGCGTATTCCAGGAAGATCACCGGGTCGTTGTAGGTATAGGCCATGGAGCGGCAGCCCAGCCGCTTCGCCGTGTCGGCCAGCATCTGCGGCGGCGCGGCGTCCGCCAGCGTGTCCATCTCCCGGCTCTTCGACATGTCGTGGTTCTGGCAGAACTTGCAGGTCAGGTTGCAGCCAGCAGTGCCGAAGCTCAGCACCGATGTGCCGGGGTGGAAATGGTTGAGCGGCTTCTTCTCGATCGGGTCGATGCAGAACCCTGACGAGCGGCCATAGGAGGTGAGCACCATCTGCGCGCCTTCGCGCTTGCGGATGAAGCACAGGCCGCGCTGGCCGTCCTGGAGCCGGCAATAGCGCGGGCAGACCTCGCAGCGGACGCGTCCGTCCGGCTGCATGGAATAGTATCGGCCCGGCACGGTGCCTACATGATCGAGCATTGTTTCATCGTGGCGGTTCAGGCCCTGTGGCACAATGGACTCAAGAACGCGACTTCTCGCGACAGGCGGATCGCCGCGATTGCGGCGAACGAGGTGGGTGCTATCCTTCATATTCAATCGCCATGGGAGAAATTGTGATGGCCGAACGTAAGCCGACCGCGGCGAGTGCGCCCAAGCGGCCACGGCTGGAGGAATTGCTTCGCAAGGCGCGTGGGACTGTGCTTACGGAGGAAGACCTGCGGGAGCAGCAGGCGAGCTTCGTCTTCGGGAACGCGCCGGAGGGCTCGAAGATCACGAAGGACTCGGCACGAGAGTCGGTGGGGCGCATTCTACTCCGTGACCCCAAGCCTGTGAGCTGATCTCCGGGCCAATGTTCATTCTTCGCCAAGAGGATGAAGATCTTTTCGATCGCGTAGAGCAGCAGAATCTGATCCGCCAGTATGGCCTGCTGTCCAACTGCATCGAGATCGGACTGCAGAAGGGGCCGGTGGCGTTCGACAAGCACCTCTTGTGGGCGCTCAACCACGTGGCGGTCGCCAATATCTCGCAATTCGGCGGTCGCTTCCGGCGGGAACCGATCTATGTCGGCGACCACAAGCCGCCACATTTCAATGAAGTCGACGAGCAGATGGACCGGTTCATCTCCAATGTGCAGGAGAACTGGTATGTCTGGGAGCCGACGGAGTTGGCGGCCTACGGCCTCTGGCGCATGAACTGGATTCACCCGTTCATCGAAGGCAACGGACGAACGGCACGGGCGGTCTGCTACTATCTGCTCTGCACGCGATCGGGCATGATGCTGCCGGGACGGAAGATTGTGCCGGAACGGATTCGTGAGACGCGAAATGAATATGAAGCAGCGCTGAAGGCAGCGGATCGCGCTTGGGACGACGGCGAACTGAACTTCTCGCAAATGGAAGAATATCTCGCTGCGCTGCTTGAGGCCCAACTTGATGACGATGGCCTGCCCTATCAGGGATCATCGTCGGTTTGACGAAGGGAATGCGGTGAAGAGCATCCGACCCGCTGCGGTGGCCGGCGCCTTCTATCCCGGCGGCCGCGAAGCCCTGATGCAGAGCGTCGACGGCCTGCTGGCCGAGGCGGAGAGCCGCATGGCCGGGCCGGTGCCGGTTCCGAAGGCGATCATCGCGCCGCACGCCGGGCATGTCTTTTCCGGCGCCGTGGCCGCCAGCGCCTATGCCCGCGTCGCCCAGGAACCGAAGCGGTTCAGCCGCGTCATCCTGCTGGGCCCCGCCCACCGCGTGGCCTTCCGCGGCTTCGCCCTGCCGTCGGTCGACGCCTTCGACACGCCGCTGGGGCCGGTGAAGCTCGACCGTGAGATCCTCGACCGGCTGGCCGCGCGTCCCGACGCCGAAATCCGCGACGACGCCCATGCGCAGGAACACAGCCTGGAGGTCCACCTGCCCTTCCTGCAGCGTGTCCTGGGCGATTTCACGCTGGTCCCCGTCGTCGTCGGCGACGCCCGCCCCGAGCAGGTCGCGGACCTCCTGGAGAGCGTCTGGGGCGGCGACGAGACCCTGATCGTCATCTCCACCGACCTCTCGCATTTCCACGATTACGACACCGCCCGGCGGATCGACGGCGAGACCGCGCGCAAGATCGGCCTCATGAAGGCCGGCAGCTTCGGGTCGGAGCAGGCCTGCGGCAGCCGTCCCGTCAACGGCCTTCTGCTGCTGGCCACGCGGCTGGGCCTGCGGATCACCGAACTCGACGTGCGCAATTCCGGCGACACCGCCGGCAGCAGGGACCGTGTGGTCGGCTACGGCGCCTGGGCGCTCACACCTTCCGACGGCTCCGGCTTTGCCGACAGCCACCGGGACCTCATGGTCACCACAGCGGCGCGGGCGCTGGGCGTGCGGCTGGCCCGCAACAAGCGGCCCGCGGTGAACCTGGAGACCTTCCCGCACGAACTCCGCACCATGGGCGCGAGCTTCGTGACGCTGAACCTGAAGAAGCGGCTGCGCGGCTGCATCGGCTCGCTCAGGGCGCACCGCCCGTTGGCCGAGGACATCGCCTGGAACGCCGTCTCCGCCGGCTTCGAGGATCCGCGCTTCGAGCCGTTGACGGTGGCCGAGTTCCGCGACAGCGAGATCGAGATCTCGGTGCTCTCGGCGCCCGCGCCGATGGACTTCCGCGACGAGGCCGACCTGGCGGCGCAGCTTCGCCCCGGCATCGACGGCCTGATCCTGCAGGACGGTGAGCGCCGCGGCACCTTCCTGCCCAAGGTCTGGGAAAGCCTCGACACACCCGGGAGCTTCCTCGCCGGACTGAAGGTCAAGGCCGGTCTGCCGCGCAATCACTGGTCGGCCGACGTGAAGGTCTGGCGCTACACCACCGAGACTTTCGGCGGTCCGGTGCCCCGGAGCCTGTTCACAAAGGCCGCGTAGCGGACCTGACTGTTCCCCGCTGGCCACCCCCCGCCTTCGTGCGGGGGTCCGGAGCGGCTTCGCCGCGATTCGATGGTTTGCCGGATGCCCGCACAGGGCGGGCATGACACACCAGAATGGGTGAATCGACAGTCGCTATTGCGGCCAGTGGCAGACCGCCTGCAGCTTGTTGCCGTCCGGGTCGCGGACATAGGCCGCGTAGTATTTCGGGTGATAGTTCAGCCGCAGTCCGGGCGCGCCCTCGTCGGTTCCGCCATGGGCCAGGGCGGCCTTGTGAAAGGCGTCCACCGTGGCGCGGTCCTTCGCCAGGAAGGCCGCGTGCCAGCCGTTCCCCCGGTGCATCTCCTGCCCGTCGTAAGGCCGGGTGACGACGAACTCCGGCTGAAAGGTTTCGGATGTGGACTCCGAAAGCTGCATCACGCCGTAGCCGACGGCCTCGCCCGCTTCCTCGAAATTGCGCGGGATGCCGAGAACGGCCATGACGGCATCGTAGAACTTGCTGGCGCGCTCGAGGTCACTGGTACCGACAGTGATGTGGCTGAACATCATCTACCTCCGTCGGGTGGGAACGATCCGGACCAGCATCGCCGAAACGGTCCAGGCGATCCAGAAACCGAAACTGGCGCTGACGGTGTTGAGCATCAGGTCGAATCCGGCGGGCGCACGGTTGGGGCTGTAGAGCTGCAGCATCTCGCAGAGCGCGGCGAATCCGATGGCCAGCAGCCAGATGGCGGGCGCACTCGAGCGCCCCCGCGCCAGGCTGAAGGCGAAACCCACGCCCAGGAACATCAGCACGTGTCCCGCCTTGGCGATGGAGAACATGTTGGCCGAGACGGCGGCCTGCCTCTCCTGCTCCGTCGCCGTTTCGCTGGCGACCAGGTCGACGGCGCCCGCGGTCACGTCGCGGGCCGGCGCCGTGGCCTCCCCCGGCAGCACGCTCAGGGTCATGGCCGTCACGCCCACCAGCCAGCAGAAGCCGATCAGCCACCGCCGCTGCCGCACGCGCAGGCCGGCCCAGACCGTCACCGCCAGCGCCAGCAGCGCCCAGCCGCCGGTCAGGAAGGCGGCGGCGGGCCGGAACCCGGGCGCTTCCGCCAAGGGTGTCGCGGTGACCGAACGCACCTCGAGCCGGCCGGCGGCCTTCAGCAGTTCCAGGCGAAGCTGCAGGCTGGCGGCGCCGGGGCTGGCGGCGAAGATCTCCTCGAAGGCGCCCTTCGGCGTATCGCCCCGCAGCAGCGCCACGACGTGGGGCAGATCCCAGCGGCCCCGGCCTTCCGCGTCCCGCTTGACGAAAACGACCCGGCCGCGCTGCCAGGGCCGCGGACCGGCGGCGATACCGATCGCCTCGGCCAGGGCGCGGATGCGGACGAAGGGCGTCGCCGGGTCCAGCGGCACGTCGATATCCAGCCGCTCGACGCCCTCGCGGTCGGGGTTGTCCAGCACGACGCCGCCCGGCGGCAGCAGCTCGACCGCCGGCCCGGTCGCCTGGTAGCGGTCGAGGGCGAAGAAATTGAGCCCGGTCAGTGCCGTCAGCAGCAGCGCCGCGCCGATCAGCAGGACGGCCCAGCCCTGGCCTGACTCAGGACCGGAAGAGTGCGTCATAGGCGGCCAGCAGACGCGGGACCTCGTGATCCCAGCTCAGTTCCTCCTCCACCCGGCGGCGGCCGAAGGCGCCCATGCGCGCGCGCTTCTCCGGATCGGCGAGCAGTTCCAGGATCTTCTCCGCCATGTCTTCCGGGTCGTTGCGCTTCGCGTAGAGCGACGCCTCCTGCGCCGAGAAGCGGCCCTCGGTCAGGTCGAACTGCACGATCGGCTTCCCCAGCGCCATGTATTCCACGATCTTGTTCATGGTCGACTTGTCGTTCATTTCGTTGAACGTGTCCGGGTTCACGCAGACATCGGCCGTGTTCAGCATCTCCAGCAGCGTCCGGTCAGGCGCGCGCCCGGTGAAGGTGACATGGTCCGCGACCTCCAGCTCGGCTGCCATGCGCTTCAGGTCATCCAGTTCCGGCCCGCCGCCGACGAGGCCGAAATGCACGTCGGTCCGGCCCTTCTCGTGGACGATGTGGCGGACCGCCTGCAGCAGCAGGTCCAGTCCCTCCTGCGCGCCCATGACGCCGACATAGCCCACCAGGTAGTCCCGCCCCTGCTTCAGTTCCGGCACGGGGGGAATGATCTTCAGCCGCTCCAGGCTGGGGCCCGAGCGGACGACGAAGACCTTTTCGGGGTCCATCTTCCCCCGCTCGATGGCGATCCGCCTGTAGCTCTCGTTGGTGGCGATGGAGACGTCGGCGGTGCGGAAGGTCCAGCGCTCCCAGGCCAGCATCACGCGGTAGAAGAAATCGCGCCGGCCGAACTTCGCCTCGTAGAGTTCCGGGTTGATGTCATGGTGGTCGAACAGGAATTTCTTCCGGAACAGCAGCTTGAAGAAACCGCCGACGAGGAAGATGTTGTCGGGCGGGTTGCAGGCGTGGATGGCGTCGAAACCGCGGGTCAGGAACACCCGCCAGGCCAGCACGAACTCCCAGAACAGCGCCGCCGAGTATTCCAGCGCGTAGCCCGCCGCGCCCTTGGCGTCGAGCGGCAGGTCGTGGCGAAGGATGTGGATGCCGTCGATGACCTCGCGCTTCTTCTCGTAGCCCTTGCCCGTCGGGCAGATGATCGTGACCTCGTAGCCATGTTCGTGCAGCGTCGTCGCTTCCTGCCAGACGCGCCGGTCGAACGGGCTCGGCAGGTTCTCGACGATGAACAGGACGCGGCGCGGCTTGTCCTCTCTCACGGAGCTACCACGCCACGCCGTCATAGCGGCCGGGCTCGCTCTTCGCGTTCATGACGCGGACGAAGTCGACCAGCACCTGGCCGTCCTTCATCCGGTCCGGCACCTGGCGGAAGGCGGGATCGCCATTGCCGATCACGAGCACCTCGGCGTGATCGATCACCTCCTCGACCGAATCCACCATCAGGTTCGAGATGTGCGGGATCGCCTTCATGATATAGTCGCGGTTGGCGCCGGTCAGCCGGGCCAGCGAGACGTTGCGGTCGTAGAGCTTCAGATCCATGCCCTTGCCCAGCAGCCGCTCGATCACCTCCACCAGCGGGCTTTCGCGCAGGTCGTCGGTATTGGCCTTGAAGCTGAAGCCGAGCACGCCGACCTTCCGCTTGCCCTTCGACAGCACCATGTCGACGCCGGCCTCCACCTGCCAGCGGTTGGACGGCAGCACCGCGTTCAGCATGTGCACCGGCAGGTCGAGCTCGCGGGCCTTGTAGGTGATGGCGCGCAGATCCTTCGGCAGGCAGGAGCCGCCGAAGGCGAAGCCGGGCTTCAGGTAGTAGGGCGAGATATTGAGCTTGGTGTCCTGGCAGAAGATGTCCATGACCCTGTGACTGTCGATGCCGAGACGCTTGGAAATCGCGCCGATCTCGTTGCCGAAGGTCACCTTGACCGCGTGCCAGGCGTTGTCGGCGTACTTCACCATCTCGGCGACCTCGATCTCGGTGCGGATCAGCGGCGCGTCCAGATGGGCGTAGAGTCCGGCCAGGGCCGCACCGGCGCGTTCGTCGCTTTCCCCGATCACGGTCTTGGGCGGCTCGCGGAAGTCGCGCACGGCCGAGCCCTCGCGCAGGAATTCGGGATTGTTGCAGAGGCCGAAGCCTTCGCCTGCCTTCTTGCCCGAAGCCCGCTCCAGCGCGGGCTGCACCGTTTCCCGGATGGTGCCGGGCAGCATGGTCGAGCGGATGACGACGATGTGGAAGTCGTCCTTGTCCTTCAGGCAGGCGCCGATTTCCTCGCAGACCCGGACGAGGTACTGCAGATCCAGGTTGCCGTTCGCCTGACTGGGCGTGCCGACGCAGACCATCGACAGCTCGGTGTGGCGTACCGCCTCGGCCGGATCGGTCACGGCGCGCAGCCGCCCGGCCCTCACGCCCTCCTCGATCAGCTCGGCCAGGCCCGGTTCGACGATCGGCGAACGGGCGTCGTTGATCAGCCCCACCTTGGTCTCGTTGGGATCGACGCCGATCACGTGGTGGCCGTCCGCGGCGAAGCACGCCGCCGACACATTGCCGACATAACCCATGCCGAAGACGCTCAGGCGCATGGCCTTTCCTTCCCTCCTGATCCCGCGGCGCCGAGCATAGCGGCCCCTTCGTCCATCGCAATCATGGCGGCCCGTCGCCCACCGAGAGCCCGAACACGACCGGGGTGCCGGTCGCCAGTTCGCCCGCGAAGACGATGCGCGGGGCCGGCGCGCGGACGCCGAAGCCGGGCGAGTGCCAGCCGCGCTCGGGCGCGGTGCGGCCGGTCTCGACCCAGCCCGACAGCGGCCCGTCATGGCGGATGCTGAGCGTCGTGGCCGTCTCGTCGCGGATGACGAACCCCGTGCCCGACGCCTCCACCCGGAAATGCGGCGAGACCAGGAAGCCGATCTCGACCCGATGGTCGCCCGGCGCGCCGGTCAGGCTGTCGGTCAGGCGGAAACGCCCCGCTCCCGCCCGCTCGACACGGCGTTGATGGCGCACGCGGTGCGTCTCCAGATAGCCGTCATGGTCGGCGGTCACCGACCAGCGCTCGGGATCGTCGTCCAGCGCGAGGACGCGCGCCCCGGCCTTGCGCGCCCAGTTGAAGGGACCCGAGATCTCGGAGCTGTTCTCGCCGGCGATGGTCAGCGTGTTGTGGGCCACCGTGCCGCGGAAGTGGTCCCGCCAGGCATGACCGGCGTGATAGAGGTAGGTGCCAGCGTCGATCAGCACCGGCCGCCCGTCGACGTGCAGCCACAGCGCAAGGGTGTCGGCATGGCCGTGGGCGGCGATGGAAAGATAGCCCACCGGGCCGTGATCGAAGACCAGCAGATGGTCCGGCACCCCGCCCGCGCGGTTGCGGCGGTCCACCGTATAGCCGCCCTCGGCGAAGTGGCGCATGCCGACGGGCCAGAGCCGGTCCGGGACCGGCGCGGGGAACAGCGCGTTCCTGAGGTGCGCCGTCGGCACCGGGGGCGCCAGCGCGGCCTCGCCGCAGGCGCTGGCGATGCAGCCCAGCACTGAATTGATCGTGTCTTCGCTCGCCATGCCGTTGCCGATGACGCGGCTGTCGTCATCGTCGCCGATACGCGGCTGACCGCCGGTGCTGTCGGTGATCCACTTCAGGAACTCGCCGGCGCGGGCGATGCGCCGCCAGTAGTCGCCGGAAAAGGCCTCGCCCGTCCGCCGGCCCAGATCGCCGGCAAGCAGCAGCCATTCCAGCGTCAGAGCGGCATAGGCCGGCGACTGCTCCCGGCCCACGCCGTCGGGCGCGATCTGGTTCAGCACCTCCCGCTCCAGACTGCGCCGCCCCTGGGTCCGCCAGCGCCGCGCGCCCGGCAGTTCCGGGGCCAGCGCGCCGAGCAGATAGAGCGCGGCGGCCTCCGCCACCAGATGGTTGTTGGCCGAGGAAAACCGCGAGGGGAAGCGGTCGATCCACCAGCCGTGCTGGTAGAGGGTGCGCATGATCTTCCGCCGCAGCGCCGCATCGATCCGCGCCTTCAGCAAGGTGACGATGACGATGATGCTGACGACCCTGAACGCCAGCTCGATCATCGACGGCCAGTTGACCCCCCTGTAGGGCGGATTGGCGTCGATCCAGGCGGAAAGATGATCCAGGCAGAGCCGGGCTGCGGCGTCGTCCTCGGCGACCACGGCATAGGCGGCCACCGGCTGCAGGTACTGCAGGCGCGACAGCTCCCAGACGTTCTTGACGTCGCCGAAGTCCGTCTCGTGACGATAGGGAATGTCGAAGCACCACGCGTCCGGGGGCCAGCGGCGACCGGTCACCGGGTCCAGATGCCAGTCCGGCGGCGCCCCCGGCGACGCCGCCTCCGGCCAATCGATACCGAGAAAACGGAACCGCCCGGCGCGGACAGCCTCGACATGGGCCGCCCACTGCGTCATCAGCCTGGTGCCGGCAGCAAGGCCGCCGACGCCCTCGGCCAGGCCCGGCCATTCGGGCAGGGCCATGTCGCCCGGATCGAAGGCCGTGACGGACGACGGCAGGCGGCGGGCCGAGACCAGCCGCCGCGCCATCTCGAGCACGCGGTGGGCGATCTCTCCCGCCGACATGGCGCGCAGACGGTTGCGGTACCATCTGACCCGCCGCACGAACCCCGCCAGCGCGGCGGTGCTGTCGGCCTGCGTCCCGCTCATTCTCCGTTCCCGGCCAGCAATCTCCGGTAGCCCCCCTCCAGCACGTCGAGAACCCGCTCGGCGACGAACTGCCGCCGGAGCCGCTCTTGCGCGGATCGTGCCAGTTTCAGGCGCAGCGCCTCGTCCTCCGCCAGCCGACGGATCGCGCCGGCAAGGCCCCCGGCGTCGCCGGGCTCGATCACCAGGGCCTCGGCCTCGTCGTCGGCGATCTCCGGCACCGCGCCGACGGGCGTGACGACGCAGGCCAGCCCCGCCGCCATCGCTTCCAGCAGGCTGTTGGGAAAGCCTTCCCCTAAGGAAGGCATGAGGAAGATGTCGGCGGCCCGCAATTCCTCGATGAACTGCGCGTGCTCCATGAAGCCTTCCAGTTCGATCCGCTGCGGCAGGCCGGCATTCCCGATCTGCGACGCCAGGGGCTCGATCACTGCCAGAAAGCGAAACGCCGCGCGCACTTCGGCCAGTTCGGGCGTGGCCAGCGCCTGCAGCACCACCTGTGCGCCCTTGCGCACCGATTCCGAGCCGGCGAAGAACAAGACGCGCGGCGGGTCGTTGCGCGGGCCTTCGATGGGCACGATCGAGGCCTCGGGGACGGAATTGTAGAGCACGATCACGTTCTCGCTGCGACCGACCGTGGCGAGATAGCGCCGCCAGCTTTCCGACTGCACGATCAGGATGTCGGGCGCGGCGACGCCGCGGCGGATCAGCCCCTGCACGCGCGGGGACGAGCCTTCGTAGAACTTGTCGAAGACGCCGCCGAGACGAAGCATGGTGGGCCGGCGAAGCGCCTTCGCCATCAGCAGGTAGAGGCAGCTTTCCCAGAAGGTCTGGAAATCCGAGGACTGGATCTGGACCAGGTCGACGCGACGGAAGAGAACCACGAAGGGAAAGGCGACGAGGTGCCAGAGCGTCGCCCAGGCGGCGCGGATCAGCCGGCCGACGCCACCCTTGAACATGGCCGCATAGCCGTAGTTGTCGACGACGTTCTTCTTCGCCGGCCGGGAGGTCGTGTGGGCGATGAAGTCATAGCGATCCGCCAGCGGCGAGCCCATGACGTTCAGCATGAACGTGGTGACGCCGCCCCGGGTCGGCGGAAACGGCCCGACCATGAGAATGCGCGGCTTGGTCACATGGTCCGGCACTGGCGTCAGCTCCCGGCGGGGCGGATAGGCACGGCGCGGCGCAGCCGCTATAGATGTTGCGAGTCGCTCTCGCATCCGGTCTAGGGTCGGGGCCGACGCCTGTCAATCGAAGGGGATGGCATGCTCTGGAAACTGTTCCGCCGGTTCTCGCGCCATTCCCGGCAGAAGCGGGCGCAGCTGTTCCGCGAGAGCTTCGAGATCGGCCCCAATACCCGGATCCTGGATCTGGGCGGCGGCACCGGCGGCCATATCGCCTCCATCCTGACCGGACCGGCGGCGGTGACGGTGGCCGACATCTCCGAAAGCGATCTGGCGGAGGCTGCGGGCCGCGGCTTCGCGACGGTCCGGCTCGACGGCGACGACGAACGCCTGCCCTTTGCGGACGGGGCCTTCGACATCGTCTTCTGCTCCTCGGTGATCGAGCACGTCACCGGACCGAAGGAGGAGATGCGCTGGATGACCGACGACCGGCGCTTCCGCGAAATGGCGGAACGCCACCAGTCGGCCTTCGCCGCCGAGATCCGGCGGGTCGGGCGCGGCTATTTCGTGCAGACGCCCTACCGCTATTTCCCGGTGGAAAGCCACAGCTGGCTGCCGGTCTTCATCGTCATGCTGCCGCGCAACCTGATGGTGCCGACGATCCGTTTCACCAACCGCTTCTGGCCCAAGGGGACGCGGCCGGACTTCCAGCTTCTGACGCACCGGTCCATGCGCCGGCTGTTCCCCGACGCCGAGATCGCCGAGGAGCGCGCGGCCGGATTCACCAAGTCGATCATCGCCATCCGCCGCCCCGCCTGATCCGTTTCTTGCATGCCCGGCCGGCAGGTCAATTCAGGAGGTCCTTCATGAACCGCGTCCTGCACCTTCTCGCTTCGATCGGCATTGCATTATGCGGTCTGGCCGCGACCGCGGCCGATCGCGTCGACCCCTGGCAGTACTACATCGAGACACTGCCCGAAGGGCCCGAGATTTCCGACTGGCTGTCGCCGCAGACCGAGCTGGAAATGCCGGTCTATCCGTTCAACGCGGCGGTGGCGGTGCAGAACCCGCCGGTCTTCCACTGGCGCTACGAAGGCGAGGATCTGTCCTACGAAGTGGTGATCGAGCCCGCCGGGAGCGGCGCAGAGCCGATCCGGCGGATCACCGAATACAACCACCTGATGCTGAATGCGCCGCTCGCCATGGGCGACTGGCGCTGGCGGGTCCGGCGCTGGCACGACCGCGAGGGCGCCGGCGACTGGGGCGAGTGGCGGTCCTTCCGTATTCACGAGAAGGCCCACGAGTTCGTCGCGCCATCGGTGCAGACCGCCTGGGACCGGGCCTGGGAGCGGCGGCGGCCGCGCAGTTTTCCCGGCAAGGAAGGCTTCAACACGCTGCGCCGGGATCTGAACCAGGGTGAACGGCGGCTGGTCTTCCGCGAGGTGATGCAGAACGTCGAGGAGAACATGATCGGCGCGGAGCTGGACCCCGAACCGCCGACCGCGACCTTCGAAGTGGAGGATTTCTACGAGCGCATCCGCGTCGCCCGCTTCATCGCCCAGGTGGTCAACCGTGCGACCGTACAGCTCGGCACCACGGTCTATACCTGGTACCTCACGCGCGACGAGAAGATGCTGGAAGAAGCCTGGCGGCGCGCGCTGGACCTGGCGTCGTGGGATCCGGAGCACTCGACGGGCGTGCGCTCCAGCGACCTCTCCAACCTGCGCATCGCCCTGGCGCTGGCGCTGGTCTACGACATCACGAAGAACGAGCTCGACGAGGACAAGGAAACCACGCTGCGGCGCATGATCGAATACCGCACCCAGGCGGCGTTCGACGAGTATGTCGTCAACCCGCGCCGGGCGCTGGAGCTCAAGCCCTACAACAGCCACGGCTTCCGCCAGGCGGGCGCGGTCACCGCCATCGCCGCCCTGATGGCCAGGGACACACCGCGGGCGCAGAACTGGTTCTTCCGCACCTATCCGATCTACCTGGCCGTCAACAATCCCTGGGGCGGGGCCGATGGCGGCTTCGGCAATGGCGTGAACTACGGCATCTGGGACGCCGTCAACAACATGCAGTACTGGGACATCATCGAGAACGCGATCGACGTGAACCCGACGCGGATGGGCTGGCCCATGCAGGCCGGCGTCTTCTTCCAGTACCTGGTGCCGCCGGGCACGCCCAACAGCAGCTTCGGCGACGGCGGGGAGAACTGGTTCCCCGACGTCTGGGCACTGGTGGCGATGATGTACCGTCAGCGCATCGACACGCCGATCAGCCGCCGCTTTGCCGCGCAGTGGGAGCCGCAGCGCCCCGAATACTACCTGCATCTCTACGGCCCCCTCTACGAGGAACCGGAACGTCCCTTCGACCCGGCGAAGCATCCCGAACTGCCCGACACCGCGGTCTTTCCGTCCATCGGCTGGGTGGCGATGCATTCCGAGCTGGACGACCCCGACCGCTATTCCATCCTGTTCAAGTCCAGCCCCTATGGCAGCTTCAGCCACAGCCACGCCGACCAGAACAGCTTCATCATCAACGGCCGGCAGCAGTCGCTGGCGCTCGATTCGGGCTATTACGACACCTGGAAATCGAAGCATCACCTCGCCTGGACGATGCAGACGAAAGCGCACAATGCCATCACCTTCGACGGTGGGCAGGGCCAGCCGGAACAGGACCGCGGCGCCCAGGGCCGGATCGCCGATTTCGCCCGCTGCGGCCACCACGACATGGCCGTCGGCGACGCGACCCGGGCCTATGGCGGCGCGCTGTCGAAGGCGGTGCGGACCATCGCCTATCTCAGGCCGAACCTTGCCCTGATCTACGACGATCTGGCCTCGGACGAGGCGCGGACATGGGAGTGGAACCTGCACGCCTGGACGGAAATCGCCGAGGAAGGCGAAGGGCGCTTCAACATCGACATGGGCAAGGGCAAGGCCTGCTTCCGGGTGCTCGCGGCGCCGGACTACGCCGCGAGCCAGACGGACAGGTTTCCCGAGGATCCGGATCCCTTCTTCGTGCCCGACTGGAAGAACCAGTGGCACCTGACGCTGGCCAGCACGGCGAAGTCGACGAAGGCGAAATTCCTGGTCGCCGTGGACCTGGACTGTACCGGCGCCGAGATCGGAACGCCCGAGGCGGCCGGCGATGGCGGCTTCGCCGTGCGTCTGGGCGACCATCGCGTAGAAATCGACGCATTCGGCGCCACGGCGCGCCGCCTCGGTCCCGCCGCGGAACCGCCGGTCTGCGCGGTGCCCCCGAAGGGGCGCGCGGCGGCGGACCGGTAGGTTCCTAGTCGTTCAGATTGGCGTAGCGGCCGCGGAAGAAGACCAGCGGCCGGCCATCCGGATCGGCCTCGATCCGGCTGACGCGGCCGATCACGATCCAGTGGTCACCACCTTCATGCAGCGATTCGCAGGTGCACTCCAGATGCGCCAGAGCCCCCTCGATCACGGCGCAGCCATTGTTTCCGGTGGTCCAGGTGAAATCCATCTCGGCGAACTTGTCGTCGGTCTTGGAGGCGAAGTGGTTCGACTGCGGCTGCTGGTCGTCGCGCAGCACGTTGACGACGAAAGGCCGTCCCTCGGCGAAGGCGCTGGCGCAGTTCGCGTTGCGGTCCAGGCTGAAGAGGATCAGCGGCGGATCCAGGGACACGGAATTGAACGAATTCGCCGTCAGGCCGACGGGCCGGTCCTGATCGTCGACGCCGGTAATGATGGTAACGCCTGTCGCGAACGAGCCCAGCACGTCGCGCAGTTCCCTCGGGCTGACCGCCATGTTCCTCCCCATCGACAAGTCGGTTCGGGGCGGAGTTTACCAGCCGAACGCCGCGGCGAAAGCCCCGGCCGCGGAACGCGCAGCGCTAACGCCATCTTAACCGTGCGCGGGCGACACTCGGCGCCGATCGAGATCAAACCGAAGCGGAATAGCTCCATGTTCTTCATCATTGGCGTCGTGGTCGTCATCGGATCCGTCCTCGGCGGGTACCTGCCGCACGGCTCCTTCGCGGTGCTGATCCAGCCCCTGGAGGTGGTGATCATCTGCGGATCCGCCTTCGGCGCGTTCATCATCTCCAACCCGAAGACAGTGATCTTCGGCGTATTCAAGTCGATCGGAAAGATTCTCAAGGGCCAGCCCTACAACAAGGCCACCTACGAGGAACTGCTGACGCTTCAGTACACCATCTTCAAGCTGGCCAAGGCCAAGGGCATGCTGGCGCTGGAGGCGCACATCGAGGACCCGGAGAAGAGCTCCATCTTCACCGCCTTCCCGGGCTTCATGAAGAACCATCACGCCGTCGAGTTCGTCTGCGACTATCTGCGTCTGATGACCATGGGCACCGAGAACAGCCACGAGATGGAAGCGCTGATGGACGAGGACATCGAGACCCATCACCACGAACAGCACGCGGTCTCCGCGGCCGTCACCACGGCCGGCGACGGCCTGCCGGCCTTCGGCATCGTGGCGGCGGTGCTGGGCGTCATCATCACCATGCAGTACATTTCCGAGCCGCCCGAGGTGCTGGGCGGCAAGATCGCCGCGGCGCTGGTCGGCACCTTCCTCGGCATCTTCCTCGCCTACGGTTTCGTCGGCCCGATGGGCAAGAGCCTGGAGGCCTATGCCGAAGCCGAGACCAAGTACTACCAGTGCATCAAGGCGGGGCTGCTGGCCTACATGAACGGCTACGCCCCGGCGGTCGCCGTGGAGTTCGCGCGCAAGACCCTCTACAGCCACGAACGTCCGTCCTTCAAGGAAGTCGAGGACGCCGTCGAGAGCGCTCCCAAGGTCTGACGGAGCGCCCCTGCCATGGCCGACGGCAACCAGCAGCCAATCATCGTCAAGAAGATCGTCAAGGGCGGTCATGCCCACCATGGCGGCGCATGGAAGGTCGCCTATGCGGATTTCGTGACCGCGATGATGGCCTTCTTCCTGCTGCTCTGGCTGCTCAACGTGACCACCGACGAGCAGCAGCGCGGCATCGCCGACTACTTCGCGCCGGCCGCCGTTTCCCAGCAGCAGTCGGGCAGCGGCGGCGCGATGGGCGGTCAGACGATGGTCCGCGACGGCGCGCGCATATCCAACGCCGGGCTGCCGACTGTCGTGGTCTCGATCGGCGATATCGAGGACGAGGAAGAGAATCACGACGACGGCAAGAAGTTCGACCCTGCCGGTGACGAGATCGACGAGGAAGGCATCTCCAACAACGACGAGAAGGTCGAGGACAGCGAGCGCGGCAAGCAGGGCCGTCCCGGCGAGGACGACGTCGCCGAGGAACTGGCCCGGCGCGAGGAGGAAGCCTTCAACGAGGCCATGGACGCCATCGAGCAGGCCATCGAGCAGGCCGCGCCGGAAATGCAGGAACTGGCGCAGAACCTGATGGTCGACATGACGCCGGAGGGGCTGCGCATCCAGCTGGTGGACTCCGGCGGCCGCTCCATGTTCCCGAAGGGCAGCCCCGCCCTGGAAGGCCACGCCAAGCAGATCCTGATGCTGGTCACCGACGTGATGACCCGCCTGCCCAACAAGATCAAGATCACCGGCCACACCGACGCCACCCCCTATCGCTCCAGCAACGGCTACGGCAACTGGGAGCTGTCGGCGGACCGCGCCAACGCCAGCCGCCGGGCGCTGCTGGAACTGGGCGTGCCGCAGAACCGCATCGACCAGGTGACGGGCAAGGCGGCGCAGGAACTCCTGGTCGCCGAGGACCCCTATGCCGACGCCAACCGCCGCATCTCCATCGTGCTGATGCGCCAGGCGGGCCTCGCCGCCGAGCAGCAACCGGTCGACGCGCTGAAGAGCATCGGCCTGAAGGTCCACGGCGTGGAAGACAGCGGCCGCTGATCCGCCGCGACGCCGGCGCCGTAATCTGGCCATGAGACATCGCGGCACCGCCTGCCTATATGAAGGGCAGACGGACAGGCGAAGGGGTTCCATGGCCAATCGGGAAGACGGCTTCGGCTCTCAGGTCAGACGCTATGCGCGCGTCGGCCGCTCGATGAGCGGCCTGGCGGCGAAGCTGGCCGGCGAGCGCTATCTGGGCGTGAAGATCGATCGCGACGACCACGCCCGCGAACTGCGTGCGGCGCTGGGCGGGCTCAAGGGCCCGCTGATGAAGGTCGCACAGATCCTGTCGACCATCCCCGAGGCCCTGCCCAAGGAGTATGCGCAGGAACTGGCGCAGCTCCAGGCCGACGCGCCGTCCATGGGCCCGGCCTTCGTCAAGCGCCGCATGACGTCGGAACTGGGACCGGCCTGGCGGAAGAAGTTCGGCGCCTTCGAGCGGGAGGCGGCGGCCGCGGCCTCACTGGGTCAGGTGCATCGGGCGGTCGACCTCGAAGGCAACGAACTGGCCTGCAAGCTGCAATATCCGGACATGCGCTCGGCGGTGGAAGCCGACCTCCGCCAGCTCAGGCTCATCTTCTCCATCTACCGCCGCTATGACCGCTCCATCGACACCCGCCATATCCATGACGAGATCGCCGCGCGCCTGCGCGAGGAACTCGACTACGAACTCGAGGCGCGGCACATCGCGCTCTATCGGGAGATGCTGGCCGGCGAGCCCCGCGTCCACGTGCCCGAGGTCTATCCGGCGCTCTCCACGGGCCGCCTGCTGACCATGAGCTGGCTGGACGGCCGGCGGCTGCTGGAATTCCGCGAGGCGCCGATCGAGGTCCGCAACGAACTGGCGGTCAACATGTTCCGCGCCTGGTACGTGCCCTTCTACGGCTATGGCGTGATCCACGGCGACCCGCATCTGGGCAACTACTCGGTCCGCGACGATCACGCGATCAACTTGCTGGACTATGGCTGCATCCGCACCTTCCAGCCGAAATTCGTGAAGGGCGTCATCGACCTCTACCGGGCGATCCGCGACGACGACCGGGATCTCGCCGTTCACGCCTATGAAAGCTGGGGCTTCGAGGGTCTGACGAAAGAGGTCGTGGACACGCTGAACCTCTGGGCCAGCTTCGTCTACGCACCGCTGCTGGAGGACCGGCCGCGGCGCATCCAGGAGTTCGGCGAGGACGGCATGTACGGCCGCGAAACCGCCGAGCGCGTGCACCGGGAGCTGAAGGAGCGCGGCGGCGTCACCCCGCCCCGCGAGTTCGTTTTCATGGACCGCGCAGCGATCGGACTGGGCGGCGTCTTCCTGCACCTGAAGTCGGAGATCAACTGGTACCGGATGTTCCACGAACTGATCGAGGACTTCGACGTCGATGCACTGGCCGAACGGCAGAAATCGGCCTTCGAGAAAGCCGGCGTGCCACGGCCATAGGCCCGAGCCTGCCCGTCGACGCACTGTCTTTGTGTTCTCTCCCCTTGGCTGCGCCGCAGCCAGAGGGGGGTGTAACAGAACGCACTGCGTGGGATGAAACAGCCCGCACGCACGCCTTTCGATGCCACCTTCGAGTCCTGCGCGGGCCGCAGGCCTGGCGCGGGACCCATGCCTGAGCAGATCCGGCCACGCCCCATCCGGCGGAAAGGCTCAGGCGTGGGTCCCGGGCCCCGGCTTCGCCGGTCCCAGGACGCGGAGAGCGGCAGCCCGGCCATCCCCCTAGGGGGAATGAGCAGTACGCCGGCCGGTCAGCCAAGCGATCCTACGCTTCCCGCAGCTCCACCGCGGGCCGGCGGCGGAGCGCGCGGTGCGCGCCGACAAGACCCAGCGCCGTCGTCGCCGCGATGGCGCCGACGACGACCACGGCCAGCCGGGCCGGCATCAGCTCGAACTCGCCCTGCATGACGAAGACGATCACGCCCCAGGCGGCCACGCTGCCGGCGATGGCGGCGACGATGCCGGTGGCGAGGCCGAGGACAGCGAACTCGGCGGCGTGGATCTTCAGAATCTGCCGGCGCGTCGCGCCGATCACCTTCAGCACGACCGATTCCCGGACCCGCCTGCGGTGGCCGGCGGCGATGGCCCCGGCCAGCACGATCAGGCCGGCCAGAAGCGTCACGGCGGAAGCGGCGCGGATCGCCGTCGCCACCTGGCCCAGCAGCTTGTCGAACAGTTCCATCGCTTCCTTCACCCGGATCACGGTGATGTTGGGGAAGCGGTCGGTGACGGCGCGGAACAGTTCGCTGTCCGCCGCGCCGGCCGCCTCCGCAGTGGCAAGGTGGGTGTGCGGCGCGGCGCGCAGCGTGTTGGGGCTGAAAATCATGATGTAGTTGATCTGGAAGGTCGACCAGTCGATCCGGCGCAGACTGGCGATCTCCGCCGTGATGTCGCGGCCCAGCACGTTGACAGTGATCGTGTCGCCCACTTCCAGGCCGAGTCCGGCGGCCGCCTCGTCCTCGAAGCTGACCAGCGGCGGCCCGTCATAGTCGGCCGGCCACCACTCGCCGGCAACGACGGGGCTGTTGGAGGGCGGTTCCGTGGCGTAGGTCAACCCCCGGTCGCCGCGCAGCACCCAGCCCTCGTCCGGGTCGACCATCTGCACGTCTTCGGACGGCACGCCATCGACGGCGCTGATCCGGCCCCGGAGAGACGGCACGCTGCGGACATCGGAAACGCCGGAAATCGCGCGTGCAGTCTCCAGGAAGGGCTCGAGCTGATTGGGCTGGATGTCCACGAAGAAGAACGACGGCGCCTCCTCGGCCACGCGGCGGTCGACCTGTCCCGCCACATTGCCTTCGATCTGGGCCACGGCGGCCAGCAGGGTGACGCCCAGGCCGAGCGAGATCATCACCGAGGCCGTGGGCGCGCCGGGCCGATGCAGGTTCGCCAGCGCCATGCGGAAGGCCGTGCGCTTCGGCCCGCCCGCCCGTTTCGCCGCCCAGGCGATGCCCGCCGCAGCCAGCCGGAGCACGATGAACACGCCGGCCGCCCCCAGCACGAACCAGAGTGCGAAGACCGGCCGGTCGGCGGAGAAGATCGCGAGACCGGCAAGGCCGAGCAGCGCCAGCGCCGTGCCGGCGATGAAGCCGCGGCCGGGGACGCCGCCGCTTTCGCCCATCGCCGCACGGAACAGCTCGGCGGCGCGGGTGCGCCGCGCCACGCCCAGCGGCCAGAGCGCGAAGGTGAGCGTCACCAGCACGCCGAAGGCCGCGGCAAGCACGAGCGGCATGGCGTAGAGGCCGACGCTGGGCGGCGTGGGCAGCGCCTCCGCCAGCAGACCCACGGCGATCATCGGCACGACCGCGCCGATGATCAGCCCGATGGCAATTCCGACCGCGGCAAGAACAAGTATCTGGAAGAGGTAGATGCGGGTGATGTCGCCGCCGGTCGCGCCCAGCGCCTTGAGCACAGCGATCTGGCTGCGCTTGGCGTCCAGATGCGCCTTCACCGCATTGCCGACGCCCACGCCGCCGACCAGCAGCGCGGTCAGCCCGACCAGGGTGAGGAAGATGCGCAGCCGCTCCAGGAAGCTCTCGATGCCCGGGGCGCCGTTGCGGTGGTCGCGGATGCGCCAGCCGGCGTCCGGAGTCTCCGCGGCGAGACGCCGGCGGAAATCCTCGACCGTGTCGCCGGGCGCCAGCTTCACCTTGTAGTGGCGGCTGATCAGACTGCCCGGCTGGACCAGGCCCGTTGCAGCCATGGCCTGGTCGTGGATCATGATGCGCGGCGCCAGGGTCAGCGCCCCGCCCGTGCCGCGGTCCGGTTCGTTGGCGATCAGCCCGCGCAGTTCGAAACTGACGTCGCCCACCCGCACCCGGTCGCCGACAGAGAGTTCCAGACGCTGCGCCAGCACGGGCTCCGCCACCGCGCCGAAGACGCCGTCCCGCCGGGCCAGGGCGTCGTGCAGTTCGCCGCCGTCCTCCAGCCGGACCGCGCCATAGAGCGGATAGGCGTCGCCCACCGACTTGAGCTCCGCGAGGGCGCGGCGATCGCCTGTTCCGGCGCGGGCGATGGTGCGCATTTCCATTGTCCTGAGCAGCGTGCCCGCTTCCCGTTCCAGCCACGTCACCGCCGCGTCGGGCGGTACGATCTGACGCATCCTGAGATCGATGTCGGCGCCCAGGATCTCGCGGCCGTTCTCCTGGATGCCGCCGATGATGGAGGCGGTCAGCGAGCCGACGCCGGCGATCGCGGCGACGCCGAGCGCCAGCGACAGCAGGAAGACCCGGAACCCGCTCAGACCGCCGCGCAGATCGCGCAGGGCCATGCGGAAAGCGGCGGTGACCATCAGGCGGCGCGCTCCACACCCGGCTCCTCGGAGGCGATCACGCCATCCTTCAGCCTGAGGATGCGGCCGCAGCGCTTGGCCAGCTTCTCGTCATGGGTGACCAGCAGCAGCGTCGTATCGCGTTCGCGGTTGGCGCGGAACAGCAGATCGACGATCCGCCCACCGGTTTCGCCGTCCAGATTGCCCGTCGGCTCGTCGGCCAGGATGACCTCCGGATCGGCGGCCAGCGCCCGGGCGACGGCGACACGCTGCTGCTCGCCGCCGGAAAGCTGGCTGGGATAGTGGCCGGTGCGCTCGGCCAGGCCGACGGTCTCGAGTTCCCGCGCGGCGCGGCCGAAGGGGTCGGCGCGGCCGGCAAGCTCCAGCGGCGCCGCGACGTTCTCCAGCGCCGTCATGGTGGGCAGCAGGTGGAACGACTGGAAGACGATGGAAACGTGGTCGCGGCGGAACAGCGCCAGCTGGTCCTCGTTCAGGCCGGTCAGGTCGCGACCGCGGAACGACAGCGCGCCGGAGGTCACGGCCTCCAGCCCGCCGACGATGGAAAGCAGGGTCGACTTGCCGGAACCGGAAGGCCCGAGGATGGCAACCGTCTCGCCAGCCCCTATATCAAGGTCGATGCCGCGCAGGATCCGGACCGGACCGGCGGCGCCGTCGAGCGTGACATGCACGTCCTTCAGGGTGATCTGACTTTCGGCCATGCAAATTCCTTCAGTCCCGCGCGTTCCCGCCAGCACCCGATATGGCTGGCCCCGCGCCGCGATCAACATGCTGTTGCTTTTGGTTACGCTCACGATCGCACAACCGATCAGCGCTGCCGAAGGATGGCGCGTCGTCATGCTGGGCGATTCCATCACCGCGGGCTATGGCCTGGCGCAGGGCGACGCCCTGCCTGTCCGCCTTCAGGAGGCGCTGACCGACCGCGGCCTGGACGTGACGATCGAGAACGCCGGCGTTTCCGGCGACACCACGGCCGGCGGCCTCTCCCGCCTCGACTGGGCGGTGCAGGGCGAGCCGGATCTGGTGATCGTGGCGCTGGGCGGCAATGACGGACTGCGCGGTATCGACCCGGCCGACACCCGGCGCAACATGGACCGGATCGTCGGCCGGCTGACGGAGCGCGGCATACCCGTCCTGGTCGCCGGCATGCAGGCCCCGCCCAACATGGGCGGCGACTACGCCCGGGCGTTCAACGCCATCTTCCCGGAGGTCGCGGAAGCGCACGGCGCCGCCTTCTATCCCTTTCTGCTGGAAGGCGTGGCCGCCGACCCGGCGCTGAACCAGCCAGACGGCATCCATCCCAACGCCGAAGGCGCCCGACTGATCGCCGAACGCATGTCCGAACCGGTCGCCCGGGCGTTGAAAGGTTCGTGATCCGGCGGCGGGCCGGCGGCGAATCGGCGTTATAGTGAAAGCGGCATATCCTGCAGCGACGGAGGACGAGCATGAGCGTCACGATCTACCACAACCCCCGTTGCTCGAAATCGCGCGAGACCCTGAACCTGCTGAAGGAGCGGGGCGTCGAGCCGACGGTCATCGAATATCTCAAGACGCCGCCGACCGCGGCCGAACTGGCCGATATCCTGACCAAGCTCGGCATGACGCCGCGTGATCTGATGCGCCGCAAGGAGCCGGAGTACAAGGAACAGGGCCTGGACGACCCCGCACTCTCCGACGGCCAGCTCATCGAGGCGATGGTGGGCACGCCGAAGCTGATCGAGCGTCCCATCGTGCTCTCCGGCGCGAAGGCCGCCCTCGGCCGGCCGCCGGAAAAGGCGCTCGACATCGTCTGAGCGCCGCCCTGCCCCTCTGCGACCATGGAGCGGATCCATGCGCCTGTTCATAGGCATCCGACTGCCCGAGCCCGTCGCCGAGCGCCTGGCGATGACGGCGGGCGGCGTCCCCGGCGCGCGGTGGATCCCGCGCGAGAACCTGCACCTGACCCTGCGCTTCCTGGGCGACACGGAAACGCCCATGGCCGAGGATCTGGTGGACGAACTGTCGGCGCTGCGCGCGCCGGCCTTCGACCTGCGCCTCGCGGGCGTCGGGCTGTTCGGCGACCGCAGGCGCACGCGGATGCTCTGGGCCGGCGTCGAGCCGCAGCCGGCGCTGACCCACCTGCAGAAGAAGGTCGAGCAGGCCGCGCAGCGGGCCGGCTTCGAACCGGAACGGCGCAAGTTCCATCCGCACGTGACCCTCGCCCGGCTGAGAGACGCGCCGCGCTCCAGGATCCAGCAGTTCCTGCACGAGAACGGCGATCTCTCCACGCCGCCCTTCGAAGTGGTCGATTTCACGCTCTACCGCAGCTTCCTGTCCTCGGACGGCGCGCGCTACGAGCCGCAATGCGACTTCGAACTCGACCCGCCCGCGGACCCGCTCAGGGCGGCGGCTGTTTAGACATATGTGTGGTGACGACACCCCCTCCCCGCCCCTTCCCCTGTCAGGGGGAGGGTGGTCGAGCGTCGCGAGACCGGGAGGGGGTCGAGAGCGGGCCCGGAGCTACTCCCCCGCCTGCTCGGGCAGCATGCGGGCGGCGTGGAGCGCCTTCTGTTTGGCGTGCTCCATGTCGTAGTGCTTGCGGGTAACGATGCGCTGGGCGTAGAGCCCGCCGCCGGCCTGGATGTTGGTGACGTAGCGCCAGCCGCCCATGGCGTCGGCGGTGAGGTCCCGGATGGCGTGAAACAGCTTCATGCGGTACTCGCCGTCGATCTCGGGATTGGCTGTCATGTACTTGCGCACCAGCGGGCCGACCTCGTTGTTCTCCAGGTCCGCGATGGCCGGCGCGGTCAGCACCGAGCCGCCGGCGATATCGTGGAGATGGCGGCACATCATGTTGTACTGGGTCGCCGCCTGGTACTTGCCGGCATTGGTGTAGAGCTCGGAGGGGAAGGCCGCGCCGTTGTCGCCGATGACGCAGTTGGCGATCGCCGCCTCCAGCGCGCCGCGGATCAGCGTCGCGTGAATGATCATTTCCGAGATCTTCTCGCGGACGTGCTGCACCTTGGCCAGGCCGTTGGCTTCGGCGATGAGCTGTGCGAAGCCGACCAGTTCGTCGGCCTCGTTGGCCATGAAGGTGAGCCCGCCCAGCCGCTCCCACAGACCCAGTGAATGCGCGAACTGCCCGGCGTGTTTCGTCTCGCCGTTCAGGAAGATGCGCTCCTCCGGCACGAAGACGTCGTCGAAGATGACGAAGCCTTCCGGCATGTGGTTCTGGCGGCTGACGGGGAAGACGCGGTCGTCCTCGTGGCGCGGCGCGTAGGAGGTGTTGACGATCTTCACGCCCGGCGCGTTGACCGGCACGGCGCAGGCGATGGCGTAGTCCTCCTCGCCCGGCTTCATCGCCTTGGTGGGAATGACCATGGTCTCGTGGCCCAGCGAGGCGCCGGTGATGTGCAGCTTGGCGCCCCGGATGACGACGCCGTCGGGGCGGCGTTCCACGACGCGCGTATAGGCGTCCGGGTCGGCCTGCTTGCCGGGGCTGAGCGAGCGGTCGCCCTTGCCGTCGGTAATGCACTCGGTGATGCGGATATCGCGGCGCTGGGCGTCCTCGATCCAGGCCTGGATGCGCCGGGCGTATTCGGGATGCTCGTCGCCGATGCGGCCGGCGGCCGTCATCAGGGTCATGATCGACTGGTTGGTCGTGTTGGCGACGATATCGGCGTCGGAGACCACCGGCAGGCGCGCCTTGAGGTCCTCCGCCGAGCGCGGAATGGACATCAGCGGGCTGGTGGCGTCCGGCCCCGGGCGGTAGAGCTTGTCGTAGCCCTCGGCGATCAGCCGGGCCGACTCGCCCATGATCTTGTCGTCGAGAATGTTCTCGATCTTGCGGCCTTCGAAATAGGTCGCGCGCCCGTCGTCAAGCGACGCCAGGTACTGCTCGCCTGTCATCATGGTCCGGATCCTCCCCGATCGAACGTTCACAAAGTTGCGCCTATCGTGACAGCACCGCCGGTAGCGTCAAGCGGCGCCGGCCGGGGGGTCGGGAATGTCAGGGGCGCACGGGCTCCAGAACCGCCGCCGGCGGGCACGGCGCCTGTCCGGGCCATGGCCCCTCTCCGCGCCGCAGATAGAGGTCGAAGTCGACATGCTGCAGCGTCTCGGCGGCGGCAGTCTGCTGCGTCGAGCCATGCAGCGGCCGGACCGCGATGTCGATGTCGCCGAAGCGTCCGCGGTAGACCGGATTGGCGCCCGCCTCCGCCGCGAGCAGCGCCGCCGTCGGCAGCAACGCCACCCGGCAGGCGCCGAGCCGGATTTCCAGACCGGTCTCGTCCAATTCCGCAGTGAGCCGCGCGGCGTCCGCCCCAGGCAGCACGAATCCGGCAGGGCCGGAGCCGCCGCGGACCGTTGCGATCATCCGGGTCACCGCCCACAGGCCGGGCAGCACTTCCAGCGGCATGCCCCCTTCCGACCATTGCTCAGGGCGGTAGTTCCGCTCCGCCAGCGGCCCCGCCTCTGCGCGCCGTTCGGCCTCCCGTTCGCCCCAGGGCGCCAGGTAGGTGGAGGTTACGGGGAAGGCCGCGGCGATCCCGGCCAGCATCGCCGCGACGAAGCCGGTCGCCAGGCGCGGCGCGCGCGGCTCCGCCCGCCAGGTGACATAGAGCGAGGTGCCCAGCAGCCAGAGCAGCAGGGTCAGCGCGAAGGCGCCGATATAGCTCTCCTCGAAATGCTCCGCCGGCCAGGTGACCGCGTAGAGGCCGACGGCGACCGGCGCGATGAGAACCGCGCCCATCCAGCGCCGCCAGCGCGCCATGACCGTGCTGCGGCCGGCATGGCGGAGCGCGGTGGCGTAGCAGATCGCTGTCGCCAGCCCGCCCGCGGCCACCAGCGCGGCGACCGCATGGGCCGGCACATTCTCGCCGCCTTCGAACAGCCAGCGGCCGAGCCCGGCATAGGCGATGGCGGCGAGCGCCAGCCAGCCGGGCAGGACGATCCAGTGCGCGGCCAGACGGAACCAGCGCGGGGTCGGTGGCACCTCGGTCGGGTCGCGCCGGTCGATGCGGGGCAGTTCGCTGAGCGCGTACCAGGGCCAGAACAGGCAGAGCGCGACGGTGGCGAACACGCCGATCACTTCGGCTTCGGGGTCGATGCCGGCGACCATCGTCGCGCCGAGGTAGACCGCCATGAGCACGGCAAGCGCCAGCCCGGCGATGAACAGCCCCAGGAACCCGGCGAAGATCGAAGCGATCGTCCACCAGATGAAGCGGTCATTGCCCACCCGCCCCGCGGCATAGGGCAGGACGAAGGCCGCAACCACGCCGGCGGCCACGAGATGCAGGGCGACGGCGTTGGCCTGCGCCCGCTGCAGTGCCGCCGTCTCCGCCCAGCGCAGGCCGAGCGAAAAGGCGAAATCGACGGAAACCAGGATCATGCAAACGAGGATCGCCGGCGCCGGCACCGCGGCCGCGAGGATCGCCAGCCGCCGCTTCAGATGCGGCGCCCGTTCGCCCAGCCGCGCGAGACCGAGTGTCACGAAGAAGCTGACGAGACAGCCCAGGAAGATCCCGTAGACCATGCGGGGGGTCAGGATCCAGGGCGGACCGTCGTTGAACAGCTGCTCCCAGACCAGCCAGAGCGCGGTTCCCGCCGCGATGGCGAAGGGCCAGGGGAAACGCCGCGGCACTTCCGACAGGTCCTGCCAGAATCCGCCCCCCGCCTTCGCCGGCCCTTCCGTCATCGCGCAACGCTCCGCCGTCCGTCCGAGTTTCTCAGACTAACGGCGAATATGGCGCGGATGGGACGGGATTGCGCCCCCGCAATGCACGGCTAAAGTCGTCCCACGCATTGCAGGGGGAGCAGCGGCCATGGCCATCATCACCTACGTCAACCAGTGCCATATCGAGCATGGCGCCATCGACATGCTGGCCGACAGCCTGGCGCAGCTCGGCATGCGCCGGCCGCTGATCTGCACCGACCGGGGGCTGGTCGCACTGGGCATGGCCGACGAACTGCGCCGCCGCATCCCCAACGACGTCCAGGCGACGCTCTATGACGGCACGCCCGAAAACCCGACCGAACGGGCGGTGAAGGACGCGCTCCGGCTGTTCCGCGAGAACGACTGCGACGGCATCGTGGCGCTCGGCGGCGGATCGTCCATGGACCTGGCCAAGGGCGTGGCCCTGCTGGCCACCCATGACGAGCCCCTGGCCGGGTACAACGCCGCCACCGGCGGCGGCGCGAAGATCGGTCCCTGCGCGCCGATGATCGTGATCCCGACCACCTCCGGCACCGGCTCCGAGGTCAGCCGCGGCGCGGTGATCATTACCGAAGACGGCCGCAAGCTGGTCTTCGGCAGCCCGCACATGCTGCCGAAGATCGCGCTCTGCGATCCCGACCTGACGCTCGGCCTGCCGGCGCGGCTGACCGCGGCCACCGGCATGGACGCCGTCACCCATCTGATGGAGGCGGTGATGAGCCCGGTCGACAACCCGCCGGCGGAGGCCATCGGGCTGGACGGGCTGTGGCGCGCCGTGGGCCAGGGCAATCTGATCCGCGCGACGGAGAACGGCCGGGACAGGGCGGCGCGCAAGGAGATGATGATCGCCGCCGCCGAGGGGGCGCTGGCCTTCCAGAAGGGCCTCGGCGCGGTCCACGCCATGAGCCACGCCATCGGCCGCATCGCCGCGCTCAACCTGCACCACGGCACGCTGAACGCCGTCTGCCTGCCGGCCTGTCTGCGCTACAACGACGAGGTATTGGGGGAGAAACGCGACAGGCTGCGCCACGCCATGGGCCTGAAGGCGGGCGAGCCGCTGGACCGGGCCGTCGAGGCGCTGAACGCGAAGCTCGGCCTGCCCGCGAACCTCTCGGAGATGGGCGTCACCGAGGACATGATGCCCGGCCTGATCGAACACGCGCTGGCCGACCCCACCACGCCGACCAACGCGCGGCCGGTCGATGCCGCCGGCTTCGAGGCGCTTTACCGCGACGCAATGGGCATCGGCTGACTGCGACAGACCGGGTTCCGGGATCCAGTCCCGGAACGGGCCCGGTTCCGGCTACCAAGCCCACTATCTCGTTTCCCGGCCCCGGGACTTGATCCCGGGGTCCAGCACGACATCTCTCTCGCTCCTCTATTTTCCGGAGAATCATCCAGATGAAAGCTCTCTGGGGGCTGGCGCTGGGCAATTTCGCGGTCGGCACCGGCGCGCTGGTCGTGGCCGGCGTGCTGCCCGACATCGCCCGCGACCTGGGCGTCCCGGACGCCCGCTCCGGCCATCTCATCTCGCTCTACGCCATCGCCTATGCGCTGGGCGCGCCGCTGCTCGGCTCCCTGACCGGCGGGTTCGACCGCCGGCGGCTGCTGGTCGGCGCGGCGGCGCTGATCGCCGTCGCCAACACGGTGGCGGCCGTGGCGGCGAGCTTCGATCTGCTGCTGTTCGCGCGCATCGCCTCGGCGCTGGGCGCGGCCATCTTCTCGCCGATCGGCGCCGCGGTGGCCAGCACGCTGGTCCCGCCCGAACGCGTCGCCCGCGCGCTCTCGCTGGTCTTCGGCGGCTTCGTCGTCGCCACGGTCCTCGGCGTGCCGCTGGGCACCTGGCTGGGCGGCAATTTCGGCTGGCCCGTGACCTTCTGGTTCGTGGCCGCCCTGGCCGCGGGCGCCACGATCTCGGCCCTGGTCACGGTTCCGAAGGGTCTCAAGGCGCGGGGCGCGGGCTTCCGGCCGCTGATCGCGGTGCTGTCCAACCACCGCATGGTGCTGGCGCTGTCGGTCGGCGTCGGCCACATGGCCTGCCAGTTCATCCCCTATACCTTCATCGCCCTGATCCTGAGCCAGCGGTCCGGCGCGGACACCAACGACATCACGGTCGTGCTGCTGCTGTTCGGCCTGTTCAGCTTCATCGGCAATATCGTCGGCGGGCGTATCACCGACCGCTTCGGCACGACCGTCACGATTCTGGGCGGGCTCTTCACCCTGCCTGTCATCTTCGCCGGCTTCGACCTGCTGGACACCGGGGTGATCGCCGCCTGCATCATGCTCTCGGTCTGGGGCGCCGCCGGGTTCAGCTTCGCGGTCGCCCAGCAGGCCCGGCTGGTCGGCCTCGCGCCCGAGCAGAGCAGCACCGCGCTCTCGCTGCACGCCTCCTCGATGTATCTCGGACAGGCGCTCGGCGCCCTCGTCGGCGCCCAGGTGCTGCGCGGCATGGACCTCTACGCGCTGCAGTGGTTCGCCCTCGCCGGCGCGCTGCTCACCCTGACGCTGTTCCTGATATCGCGGCGGCAGTGGCGCGGCCGCTGACGCGCCGGCCGCGATCGGATAGACTGGCGGCCATCGACCAAGCCACCGAACGGGGAGAACAACAATGTCAGCGAACGTGGCCCGTCATCCCAGCGCCCGCCCCGACGGCATCACCGCCGAGGAATGGCAGGCGCGGCTCGACCTCGCCGCCTGCTACCGGCTGGTGCGCATGTTCGGCATGGACGACCTGATCTACACCCACATCTCCGCCCGCGTACCGGGACCGGAAGAGCATTTCCTGATCAACGGCTTCGGCCTGCTCTACGAGGAGATCACGGCGTCGAACCTGGTCAAGGTCGACCTGGACGGCAACGTGGTCTCGGAGAGCGAATACGGCATCAATCCCGCCGGCTACGTCATCCACAGCTGCATCCATCGCGAACGCCCGAGCGTCGGCTGCGTGCTGCACACCCACACCGTCGCCGGCACCGGCGTCTCGGCGCAGGACGGCGGTCTGCTGCCGCTCAGCCAGACGTCCATGCTGTTCACCGACAACGTCGCCTACCACGACTACGAAGGCATCGCGCTGCGCGAGGAGGAACAGGAGCGGCTGGTGGCCGACCTGGGTGAGAAGAACGTCATGATCCTGCGCAATCATGGTCTGCTGACCGTGGGCGAGACCGTGGCCGAGGCGTTCCTTTACATGCATTACATGGAACAGGCCTGCCGCATGCAGATCGCCGCCCAGGCCGGCGGCAAGCTGGTGACCCCGCCGAAGCAAGTGCAGGAATATGTCCGCCAGGCCGCGATGGGCGGCTTCGGCGCCGGTGTCGGACAGCGCGAGTTCGCCGCCCTCATCCGCCGCCTCGACCGCCAGGACACGAGCTGGCGGGAATAGCGTTCGAAACCGATCGGGTCACCCCCGCCTTGCGCGGGGGTCCGGTCGGGCGTGCCCGCCTGGCTGACGCCGGCGAGGACTGAAACCTCCGCGCTTCCCGGATGCCCGCACAGGGCGGGCATGACAAGTAGCGGACCGCCGTCAGATCGGGCTGATCGCGCGCTTCTTCGGCGGACCGGAATCGTGCGGGCGCGGGGCCGCCATGGCGATCGCCTCGGCCAGCACGCGGCGCGTGTCGCGCGGGTCGATGACGTCGTCGACGCCGAAATGCTCGACCGCCCGGAGCGCCGTCAGGTTCTTGCGGATGTCGGCCTCCAGTTCGGCCTTGCGCGCCGCCGGATCGGGCGCGTTCTGCCAGTCCCGGCGGTAGGCGACGTTGAGCGCGGTCTCGATCGACATGGCGCAGAGCTCGGAGGTCGGCCAGACCCAGCAGCCGTCGGCGTGGAAGCCGCGGCCGCCGTTCATGGCGTAGTAGCCCGCGCCATAGCCCTTGCGGACCATCACCGAGTAGCGCGGCACGCTGGCCACGCCCAGTTCGTAGAGCATCTTGGCCGAACGCAGGCCGAGCGTCGTCGCCTCGGCGCCCGAGCCGACGAAGATCCCCGGCATGTCGACGAAGTAGATCAGCGGCAGACCGAAGGCGTCGGCGATGGCGATGTGGCGCGCTGCCTTCTCGGCGGCCTTCGAATCCAGCATGCCGGCCAGGAACATCGGGTTGTTGGCGACGACCGCGACCGGATGGCCGCCGATCCGGGCGAAGGCGGTGACCATGTTGCGCGCATGGCTCGGCTTGGTCTCGAAGACGCTGTCCCGGTCGAAGACCAGTTCGAGGATGCGGCGCATGTCGTAGGCGCGGCGCGAGCTATCCGGCACGATGTCCGCCAGCGCCTGTTCCCGGCGGTCGATCGGATCGTCCGGCGCCGCGACCGGCGGCCGCTGACCCGAATTGGACGGCAGGTAGGAAAGATAGCGGCGCATGGCGCGGAAGCAGTCCTCCTCCGTCTCCGGCGCCATGTCGGCGAGCCCCTGACGGTCGGCCTGCACCCCGGCGCCGCCCAGCGCCTCGGTCTCGATCTCCTCGCCGGTGGCGGCGCGGACCAGCGCCGGGCCGCCAATGCCCATCTGCGAATGCCCCCGCCACATGACACGGAAGTCGGCAAAGGAGGCCATGTTGGTCGGTCCGGCATAGCCCGGGCCGAGGACCGCGGTGACGATCGGCACCCAGCCCGAGAGCCGCGCCAGGTGCCAGAAGGTTGTGCCGGCGGACGCGAAGTGGCGGCTGTCCAGCCCGTCCTGGATGCGGTGGCCCGCCCCCTCCAGCAGCCAGATCAGGGGATGGCCGTTCTTCTCGGCCATGTCCATGATGCGGTGCGTCTTCTCCGCGCCGACGACGCCCACCGAGCCGCCGAGCACGGTGAAGTCGTCGCCCAGCAGATAGACCGGCCGTCCCTCGATCTTCCCCCAGCCGGTGACGATGCCGTCGGCCGGGGCGTTCAGGGTGCTGGTCAGTTCCGTGTCCCTGGCCGGCTCCACCAGGCCACCGATCTCACGGAAGCTGCCGGGATCGAGCAGCGTCCCGATCCGCTCCCGCACCGTCATCCGCCCCCGGCCATGCTGCCTTGCTGCCGCTTCCGGGCGGCCTTCGTCCGAAACGCTCAGCCGTCTGGCCGCGATCTCCTCCAGGCGCCGGCGCGCCGCTTCATCGGTCATGTCCTTCGAGCCTCCCCTGCCCGTCAGATGATAGATGCGGCGCGCGCCGCCCTCCGGTCAAGCCGCGCCGGGTTCGACGATAGGCCCGGGCGGGTGATCCCGGTCGGCCCACAGGCCGACGCCGAGCGATACCGTCGTGCAGATGCCGAAGCCGATCATCAGCGGAATGACGCTGCCGTCCAGCTGACTGCCGATCAGGATGCCCTGGGGCACGGCGAGCGCGGTCGGCACGAAACCGACGAAGGCCGAGGCGATGCCCGCGATGGCGCCCATCGGCTCCATGGCGAGCGCATTAAGGTTGCCGAAGACCATGCCGACGGCGAAGAAGATCGCCATGAAATAGACCATCAGCCAGAACAGGCTCGGCTCGACGCCCATCGCCAGCGCGATGGCGGCCATGACGAAGGACGTCGCGGCGGACGCGGTCTGGGAAATACGCACCAGCCGGCGCATGCCATAGCGCATCACGATCCGGCCGTTGAGAAACGAGGCGACGCCGAGCGATGCCGCGCCGCCGGCGAAGTACAGCGCGAAGGCGTCGCCGGTACCGTATTGGTACTGGAAGATCTGCTGCGCCGAGCTGAGATAGGCGAGGAACGGCCCGAAGGTGAAGCCCGTGGCGATGGTGTAGCCCAGCGTGATCCGGTTGGTCGCGGCGGTGCGGAATCCGCGCGCGATGTTGGAGAGAGAGAACGGCACCCGGCGGGCCGGCGGCAGGGTTTCGAACTGGCGCAGGCCGAACCACGTCACCGCGATGCCGGCCAGCCCGATGAAGAAGACGAAGATCAGGTGCCAGTCGCCGGCGAACAGGATTCCCTGCCCCACCATGGGCGCCAGGATCGGCACCAGGATGAAGACCGCCATGATGAAGCTCATGACCTGAGCCATGCCCCGGCCGGCGAAGCGGTCGCGGACCACGGCGATGGTGACGATCCGCGCCGACGCGGCCCCCAGACCCTGCAGCGCGCGGCCCACCAGCATGGTCTCGAAATCCGGCGCGAACAGCGAGGCGAGACAGCCGGCCAGGAAGATCGCGATGCCGATGTAGATGGCCGGCTTGCGGCCGATGCTGTCCGACAGCGGGCCGTAGATCAGCTGTCCCAGCCCCAGGCCGGCGAACAGCACGGTGACGATGAGCTGGTTGTCGGTCACGTCGGCGACGCCGAGATCGCGCCCCATGACCGGCAGCGCCGGCAGCACCGTGTCGATCGAGAGCGCTACCATGGAGGTGAGCAGCGCCATCATCGTCACGAACTCCGTCCGTCCCGGTCCCGTCCCGCCATTTGCCGAATTGCTCATCCGCGCCTCTCGCCAGAGGCGGGGAACCTATCGCGCAATGCCGGCGAGGGAACAGCCGATTTCGCAGGTGCGGTATTCGCGGCCTCAGCCGGCCCTGGCGCCCGTCTGGTGTTTCCAGGGTCCGACATAGCCCGCCGACCAGTCCGGCGGCAGTTCGCAGCCGCGCGGATCGTGGCAGGAGAAACGGGCCGGCTTGCCGCGCACGATGGCGCCCTCGTAGGGGCTGGGGATCGGATTGGTCACATAGGGCATGGAATCGGCGGAGCTGTAGACGTTGAGCAGCATCGGCCGCATGCGGTCCGAACGGTTGGCCTGGCTGCCGTGAATGACGCGGCAGTTGATCAGCACCGCCGAGCCCGCCGGCCCGGTCAGACTGACCACGTCGTCGCGCCAGCCCTCGTACAGGTCCTCCTCTGGAATGCGCAGCACCCAATTGCCGTCGCGGTCGTACATGGAGTGCATGGGCGGCTTGTGACTGCCCCGGATCGCCAGCAGCGGCCCCTGCGGCTCGCCGGTGTCCTCCAGGTAGATGCCGACGGTCATGGGGCTGTAGTCGGTATGCGGCCAGGCCGGCACGTCCTGGTGCCAGTCGAACTTGTGGCCACCCTTGGGCCATTTGAAGTTGAGCTTGGAGTGATAGAATTTCACGTCCGGCCCGCAGACGTCCGCCGCGATGTCGGCCGAGACCGACTCGCTGGCGAAGGCCCAGAACTCGGGATGGTGCGTGACGGGACTGACCAGCCGCCTGAGCCGCGGGTCGTCGGGCGAATGCCCCTCCTCCAGGATGAAGCGGCCGTCATCCTCCGCAACCTCGCGGCTGAGATCGACCATCTCGTCCATCGCATCCTGCAGACGCTTCAGCCAGGCGGCGTCGACCGCGCCCTCGATCACGGCGCAGCCATCCTCGAAGAACTGTTCCCGCTGCGCCTTGCTCAGCACCGTCGTGGGATGCTTCAGCACGTCTTCCATCAACATGAACTCTACTCCACTACCCGATTGTCGGCGGCTCCGCGCAGACCTGCTCGTAGGCGAAGCGCTCGGTCAGTCCGCCGGACTGCTGATAGATGTCCAGGGTCGCCTCGTAGGCGTCCCGCGTGATCTCCACATGGGGTGTCCAGCAGCCGAGCCGCTGGTAGGCCGCGATACAGTCGGTCAGCGCCGCCTCGGTGATGTCCGGGAAATGCGGCTTCTCGGCGCGGGCGATCTCGGCGGCCGACGCTTCGTTCATGTAGCGCCGCGTCTTCGCATAGGCCCGCATGAAGGCGCGCGCCGTGTCGGTCGCGAGCCATTCGCGCTTCGCCGCCAGGCTGGAAAAGCCGCAGCGGCCGACCTTCGGGCCGACCTGCGCAACGACGCGACCGACGCCGTCGGCCTCGAGTTGCTGCGGATAGGGACCCTGCTGCTGCACGTACTGGCCCTGCCCTTCCCGGTAGGCGCGGTCGATGGCGTCGGCCCCGCCCGGCGTGATCGCCTTGATCCTGTCGAAGTCGATGCCGGCGCGGTGGCAGGCGTACTTGAACATCACCTGGGGCTGGCCGCCGCCGAACATGACGACCTCCGCCCCCTCCAGCTTCTTCCAGTCGAAGTCCGGGTCGGCCTCCCGCCCGGTGATGAAGAAGCCGTCCATCTCGTTGACCTGGGCGAAGTGGACCGCGCTCGGCGTCTCACCTTTCTGCAGCGGCCCGAATCCCTGGCTGAGCGCCGACTGGATGACGTCCGCCTCGCCACGCTCCAGCGCCTCGATCGCCGAGACCCCCGGCTTCGCCACCGACCAGTCCGGCTCGAGGCCCTCCTCCTGCAGGAAGCCGCCCGTGAAGGTGGAAATCAGCGGCGAATAGAACGCCGAGAACAGCGTGAACTGGATGCGGATGACGGTCATTGTCTTGCCTCCCCTTGATTGCGCCGATCTTGCCCGCCCCGCCCCCGGCGAACAAGGTCGAGGCGGCGCGGCGACGCCGGCCCTTGGCCCCTGCCGCCGATCATGATGAAATCGCTGCGGGAGAAAATGCATCATGGCCGAGTTCGAAACCGAACCCCTGCACGACGATTTCGGCGCGCGGATCACCGGCGTCGACCTGACGCCGCCTCTGGCGCCGGATATGGTCGAGGCGATCCGCGAAGCGATCGACGAGCATTCGCTGCTGATCTTCCCCGATCAGGGTCTCGACGACGCGGCGCAGCTCGCCTTTACCGGCCTGCTGGGCGAACCGGAGCCGAACCACGTGATCCTCGGCCAGACCGGCCGCCGGGAATATTTCGGCACCATCGGCAATATCGACGCCGAAGGCCGGCAGATGGGCAACGACCACAAGCATGTCCGGTTCCTGACCGGCAACAACATGTGGCACACCGACTCTTCGTTCCGCGACGTGCCGTCCTTCGTCTCGATCATGTCGGTCCACGAGGTGCCCGACGAGGGCGGCGAGACCCTCTATGTCAGTGCCCGCGCGGCCTATGACCGCCTCTCCGAGGCAGAGCGCGACGAGATCGATCCGCTGGTGACGATCCACGATTACGTCTTCTCCCGCTCCAAGGTCGGCCCTGACGCGGTCACGCCCTCGCACGCCGCCAGCCTGCCGCCGGTGCGGCAGCGGCTGGTGCGCGCCAATCCGCGGACGGGGCGGAAGAACTATTATGTCGGCTCCCATGCAAAGACCATCGAAGGCTGGGAGGACGCGCGGAGCCGCGACCTGCTGGACGACCTGCTGGCGCGCGCGACGCGGCCCGAGCACGTCTACACCCTGCGCTGGCAGCCGGGCGACCTGGTGATTTGGGACAACCGCTGCCTGCTGCACCGGGGCGTCGGCTACGACGCCGACCGCTACCGCCGGCTGATGCGCCAGACCCGCGTCGCCGGAAGGTGCAACACGCTGGCGGAGTAGCGCCGTCCGGGGCGCGGTGTCCTGCCGGCTCAGCCCTTGCGCGCGGTGATGCACCAGATCGCGCCGGGCAGCTTCACACCCTCGTCGGTCTGATGTTCCGCCAGCATGGCGCGCAGCGCCGGCTTCATGCGCTCGACGGCTTCGGGGCCGGCCTCACGCGCCGCGCCGCCGACGGGGCCGATCTCCAACGCCGAGACCACCGCCTCGTCGGCGTCCGCGCCCAGGCGCAGCATCCGGTCGACGGGCTCCAGTTCGATGTCGGTGAAACCGCCGGCCGCCAGGATGCGCTTCACCCGGTCGGGATCGGCGAAGGACATCGGTCCCGGTTCCTCCGGTCCGGGGCGCGGCGGCAGCTCGATGAACGACTTGGCGACGATGACCGGCTTCAGCATCCACGGGTTCTCGGACAGCGCGCGCCAGCAGGCCAGCGCCAGCCGTCCGCCCGGTTTCGTCGCGCGGCCGATATTGGCGAAGGCGGCATCGGCGTCGCGAAAGAACATCACGCCGAAGCGCGAGAAGACGAGGTCGAAGGCGGCGTCGCCGAAATCATGGGCCGCCGCATCGGCCTCGACGAAATCGACCGCCGCGGCGCCCGGCCGGGTGCGGGCGTGTTCCAGCATGGGCCGGGAGACATCGACACCGATCACGCTTGCGCCCGTCGCCGCGATGTCGATGGCCGTGCCGCCGCAGCCGCAGCCGATGTCGAGCACCGTCTCGCCCGCCTCGGGCCGCGCCGCCGCCAGCACGTGATCGCTGAAGGGCGCCAGGGTCGCGTCCATGCGCGCCTGGTTGCGCACCCATTTGGCGCCGTTGGGTCCGTTCCAGTATTCGATCTGCTCGGCATTGATCGCGTTCATTTCTTCCCCTCCGGTCGATGGCGCGGCGCGCCTATCCCGCCAGCCGCGCGGCCATCCGGTGGCGGTCGGCCTCGAACTGACGGCGACGATATTGCGCGGCCAGACCGGCGATGCAAATGACCACGGCGAGAAAGAACATCTCGAAGGGCATGGGTCTCAGCGACAGGCCGTTGCCGATCAGCGCCGTGACGAAGACGGGCGTGAACAGACAGATTCCGTGCCGGTTCAGCGCCAGCATCATCATGATCAGCGCGCCGAAATAGGCGAAGAAGCCCAGGATCCCGTTCTCGATGATCATGGTCAGATAGGTGTTGTGGGAGGTCGTCTCCTTCAGCCGCCAGATGATCGAGGACATGTTGTCGGAGCCGATGCCGGTGCCCAGCCAGACCTCCGCGCTGTCACGGCCCGAAATGATGTCGAGCCGCTCGATCCAGGTGCCGAGACGGCCCGAGCCCAGCTCCTCCAGCTTGATGTTGGTGTCGTTGCGGACCGCGGCCTTGCGCTCCTCGTTCTCGATGGCGATCAGCGCCAACAGCAGCACGCCGGCGACCAGCACCACGGCCTTGAGCGGCCGCGGAATGCGTCGGGAGTACATGCCGTAGCAGCCGAAATAGGACACCGCCGCCACCAGCACCTGGGTGGAGAAGCAGCCCACGATGTAGAGCATCGCCATGCCGACGAAGGCGGCCATGACCTTCGTCGACAGATACCCCCAGTACCATGCCTGGTGGACGACCAGCATGAAGGCGAGGGTCATGTAGCCGCTGGAGTGGGGATTCTCGGGACCGCCGTGGTAGGGCGCGAGGCGGCCATTGCCGACCAGGGCCGCCCACCAGCCCGGCACCGGATCGTCGAAGACGGCCTCGTTGGAATGCAGGTAGAAGGGCTGCGTCGCCGACCAGATCATCACCCAGAATATGGCCCCGCAGGCCAGCCAGGCGATCAGCCGGAGCGGGAACTTGTCGTAGTGTCCGAAGGCGAGAATGCCGAGATAGAATGGCCCGAGATAGCGCAGCATCTGGGGAAAATCGATCCGGTGCTGCAGAATCAGATGCGACACCAGCCAGATGACCGGCAGGCTGCTCACCAGGAACAGCAGCCGCCAGCGCCAGGATGACGGCCGGGCGGCCACGCTGATGAACGACAGACCCGCGAGGCCGCCGAAGATCAGCGCCGCCAGCGGCGTCAGCAACCCCTCGGGCAGGGCGTTGTAGAAGGCGGCGTAGAAGAAGCCGAGCACGACCAGCGGCGGCAGCGCCAGCTCGAAGAACGGCAGATGCTGACCGCCGCGTTCGCCTGCCCGCCCCTGTATGTCGCTGATCGCCAAGCCTTGCGCCCCTCAGCCGTGGAAATATCCGCCGATGCCGAATCTACAGCAAGAGCCGTACCGCCGTCAGGCCCCGGTTCAGGTCGACAGGAAGCGCCGCTCCTCGCCCTCCAGAACCGCCGCGGTCAGCCGCCCGCTGAAATAGGCGCCGGTGTCGATGCCGATCCTGTTGTGGCGGCTTTCGACCTCCAGATTGGGCGTGTGGCCGTGAACGACCACACAGCCGAAATCGTCGTCGCTCTGCAGGAAGGCGTTGCGGATCCAGATCAGGTCGTTGCCGTCCTGGCGGGCCAGCGGCACGCCGGGGCGTATCCCGGCATGCACGAACAGGTAGTCCCCGGCGCGATAGCTCAGCTTCAGGCCGCGCAGGAACTCCAGGTGCTCGGCCGGCATGTTGTCGGCCAGCGCCGCCTGGGCCCGCAGCAGTTCGTCGATGCCGGGTTCGTCCCGGCGGATGCGGATGCCGTAGGAGGCCAGCGTGGCGTCGCCGCCGAAGCGGAGCCAGTCGCGGCCGATCTCGGCGTCCTCCAGGAACTGCAGCAGCACCGCCTCGTGATTGCCGATCAGGGAAACCATGTGCGCGCCGCCGTCGAAGGGATCGGCGCAGAGGATGTCGAGCACTTCGGCATTGCCCGAACCGCGGTCGAGATAATCCCCCAGGAAGACGACGGTATGGCGCCGGGCCTCGCCCCGGTCCATGTCCGCGCGGATCATCTCCACCAGTTCGAGCAGCAGGTCCGCGCGTCCGTGCACGTCGCCGATGGCGTAGATGCGCTCGCCATCGGGGGCGCATGTCACCGTCGCGGCGGCGGCCTGTTGCTCTGCACGGCTCTTCTTCATCCACGGTAGCATGGGGCTTGCAAGCCTGCTTTCAACCCGGAGTTTCGGACCGTCGATTCATATAGATCGGTCGCGAATTTGAAAATGTTTTCGCAATTCGTGAATCCGGCGGCCCGAAAGGAGCGGATGGAGGCGTGAGAATGACCAAACGCTGGCTTGGCGCGGCGTTCGCCGCGGTATTCGCCTGCCTTGCTCCCCTTGCCCATGCGCAGGAGCAGGACAAGGAGCAACTGACCGCGGAAGCGCTGGCGCAGATCTACAAGGAAACCCTGGATGAGGCGCGCCGCGGCGACATGGGCGCCCAGTTCCAGGTCGCGATCGCGCTCTGGCAGGGCAAGGGCGTCAAGCCCGACAAGATCGAATCCGCCTTCTGGCTGGAGAAGGCGGCCGAGCAGGGACACAAGCAGGCGATCAACCGCCTCGCCTGGCACTACCGCCAGGGCGTGGGCGTGATCCAGAGCGTCCCCCGGGCGGAGGCGCTCTACAAGCAGGCCTTCAATCTGGGCGTGGTCGGGGCCTCCGTGCCGCTGGCCGCCATCTACCGCAGCGGCGAGGGCCGGTCGGTGGAAGACGGCGGTCAGGGGCGCGTTGTCGAGAACCATGCCGAGGCCGTGCGGTGGGCCCTGATCGGCGCGGAAGCCGGCATCGACCGCGGTCAGAACCTGCTGGGGGAGCTCTACCGCGACGGCGTCGGCGTACCGCAGGATTTCGCCACGGCGCTGAAGTATTTCGACCTCGCGGCGCAGCAGGAATTTCCGCTCGCCTACTACAACGCCTCGGTCATCTACCGCGACGGCGTCGGCGTGGAGAAGAACACCGAGAAGGGTCTCGAATACCTCAAGCGGGCCGCCGACATGGGCCATGCCGGCGCCATGATCGATCTCGCGCTCGCCTATGCCGAGGGCAGGGATCTGGAGCAGAGCTTCGATCTGGCGCTGCAATGGTATTCCAAGGCCGCCCAGCGCAATACCCGCATGGCCGTGAAGCTGGCCCAGGCCTATGAGGACGGCATGTTCGGCGGACCGGACTTCGCCCGCGCCTACAAGTGGTACTACATCGCCGCCACCGCCGGCGAGGTCTCCGCGCTGGTCGGCCGCCTGGCCATGAAGGAGCGCATCGACGACGCGACCCGGCTGAGCATGGAAAGCGAAGGCGACGCCTGGATGGAGCAGGCGGGCGTGACCCGCGAGGCGGGCATCGGCGCTTCCTGATCATCGGCGCCGACCCTATAGTGCGCCCCGCTTGCCCCGGCCTCTGAGGCGGAAAGGATCGTGACGACCGTGACGACGAGAGCGAATCGCCGGGTGCGCATGATCGCCTCGTCTCCGTCGGTCCTGATCGGCATCGCGCGCATCGGCGACCTTCTCATCGTGCTGATTGCCGGCTGGCTGGCCTACGCCCTGCGCCATGACACGCTGACGATGCCCGTGGCCTATGTCGCCGCCATCGGCGTCGCCCTGGCGCTGACGGCCAATGCCTTCCAGGTCGCCGGTCTCTACCGTTTCGGCGTCGTGGAGACGGTCGGCGGTCAGCTCGGCCGCATCATCGGCGGCTGGACGGCGGTCTCGCTGCTGCTGCTCGCCATCGGCTTCTTCTCCAAGACGTCGGCGGACTATTCGCGCATCTGGGTCGGCATCTGGCTGGGTCTCGGCTTCGTCGCCATCATGGTCTTCCGGCTCGGCATGGCGCGCCGGATCGAGGCCTGGAAACAGTCGGGCGTGATGCAGCGCAACGCCGTGATTGTCGGCGCCGGCGCGCAGGCGGAACGGCTGCTGCGCTATGTCGCCGAGCAGAAATCGGAGCTGGGCGTGGAGATCGTGGCGGTTTTCACCGTCCGCCCCAACGCCGGCCGCAGGGACGTGCTGGGCACGCCGGTGCGAGGCGACCTGAACGACCTGCTGCTATTCCTGCGCGGCAATCAGGTCCAGGAGGTCATGGTCGCCCTGCCCTGGGACGACGAGGAGCAGATCGCCGAGGTGCTGACCCGGCTGCGCGAGGCGCCGGTCGACGTAACGCTCGCGCCGGAGCCGCTGGGCTATCGTCTGATGGAGCGGCGCGTGCGCCATCTGGGCGGCCTGCCCATGACGGTGGTGCAGGAACCGCCGCTTTCGGGCTGGAACTATGTCGTCAAGGGGCTGGAGGACCGGATCTTGTCAGCGCTGATCATCGCCGCCATCTCGCCGCTGCTCGCGCTGATCGCGCTGGCGGTGCGGCTCGACAGCCCCGGCCCCGCGATCTTCCGCCAGCAGCGCTATGGCTTCAACAACAACGTCTTCACGGTCTTCAAATTCCGCACCATGCGCACCGACATGGGCGACGCCAGGGGCGGCGCGCAGGCGACCCGGGGCGATCCCCGCATCACCCGCCTCGGCGCCTTCCTGCGCCGGACCAGCCTGGACGAACTGCCGCAGCTCTTCAACGTCCTGCGGGGCGAGATGTCGCTGGTCGGCCCCCGTCCCCACGCCGTCGCCCACAACGAGGAATACGCCCAGCTCATCGACCAGTATCTCGGGCGCCACAAGGTCAAGCCCGGCATCACCGGCTGGGCGCAGATCCACGGCCTGCGCGGCGAGACCGACACCCCGGAAAAGATGGAACGGCGCGTCCAGTACGATCTCTACTACATCGACAACTGGTCGCTATGGTTGGATATCCGCATCCTGATTCGGACGATCTTCGTGGGGTTCGTGCACAAGAATGCCTACTGACCGCGCCATTGCCGCCCTGCGGCGGGCCTGAGCCCCGCCGGCCGTCATGCTGTTCTACTTTGAACGTTTCCTCGTTCTCGCGCTGATCGTGGTTCTCGCCGCGGCGCCGCTGCCGCTGGGCAGCAACCGGCCGGTCAGCTGGTCGCTGCTGTCCTTCGCCAGCGGCGGGCTGGTCTGTCTCTGGGGGCTGGCGGCGACCTTCCGGCCGACGCTGTTCCGCCTGTCGGGCACGGCCGCCATCGTGCCCGCGGTGGGCTGGCTGCTGCTCGTCGGCTGGCTGCTGGCCCAGACCGGCGGGCCGGAATTCCTGTGGCACCCGCTGTGGACGCCGACGGCGGCCGCCCTGGGGCTGGAGACCATCGGCGGCGCCATCGCCGTCTCGCCGTCCGACGCCGCGACTTCGGCCATGCGGCTGCTGGCCTATGGCGGCATCTTCTGGGTCGCCGCCCAGACCGGGCGGGAACCGGACAACGCCGCGATCTACGTTTTTTCCGCGGTCGGCATCGGGACGCTCTACGCCCTCTACGGACTGGCGGCGGAGATCGCCGGCGGCGAGACCATCGTCGGCCTGAAGAAATGGGCCTACGAGGATTCGCTGACCTCCACCTTCGTCAACCGCAACAGCTTCGCCACCTTCGCCGCCCTCGCCGCCGTGGCCGGGCTGGGCATGGTGATGCGGGGGCTGCGCGCCGGCGGCGGGGGCATGAGCGCGGAACCGCGCCCCGTGATCCACCGCCCGGCGCGGATCAGCCCCGAGGTATGGCTCTGCGCCTTCGCGGTGCTGATCCTCGTGATCGCGCTTGTAATGACCCGCTCGCGGGCCGGTCTGGTCGCCGGCGGCGTCGGCATGGCGGCGCTGGGCTGGGCCTGGTTCTACCGCCGGGGACGCCTGCCGGGCGCGCCGGTCCTGCTGGCGGCGGCGGCAGCCAGCGTCGTGGTCGTAATTCTGGCGGCCGGCGGCGGCACCTTCGAGCGCAAGGTCGACGCCGACGGCCAGGAGCTCAGTGGCCGGCCCTGGCTGTTCCAGCGCACCATCAGCGCCATCGCGGACGAGCCCCTGACGGGCCATGGCGGCGGCGCCTTCGAAAGCTATTTCCACGGCTACAAGAACGCCCAGTTCGGCGGCGTCTACGCCATCAGCAAGGCGCACAACAGCTATCTGGAGTTCGCCGCCGACGCCGGCGCGCCGGCGCTTCTGCTGCTGCTCGGGATCTACGCCTGGATCGCGGGCGCGTGCATCCGCGGCGTCAGGGTCCGCCGTCAGGACGCGATCTATCCCGCCATCGGCCTCGCGGCGGCCGCTCTGGTCGGCCTGCACGCACTGGTCGACTTCAGCGTGCAGATCCCGGCCGTGGCGGCGCTGTTCGCCATGCTGCTGGGCGTCGGTTACGCTCAGGCCTTCCCCACCGGCGGCGGGCGGCACAACCGGCTCTAGAAACGGTCGGGAATGACGGGGGTCAGGGCAGACCCGGCGGGCGCAGACCCGGCGTGCGCCGCTGCAGATACCAGCGCAGGAACTGCGCCATCAGCTCCGGCTCGTCGGCCAGGGCGCGGCGCACCTGCGGCAGGCCCGCCCGGTCGAGCACCGTTTCCGCCAGGATGCGGGCGTTGTAGCGCGCCAGGCCGCGGATCTGCGCCAGCACGCGCTCCTGCTGCTGGTCGTCCAGCACGGGCCAGAGCGCCAGCCCCAGGATCACCCGCGGCCGCATCAGATCGATGACCTGCGGCCCGGTCTCCAGCGACATGGTGAAGGCCAGCGCCGCCTCCACGCCCACGCCCCTGGCCAGCAGTTCCGCCTGCGAGAGGCGCAGCCAGACATAGGGCTGGGCGGGGTTGTTCATCAATGACTGCCGCGCCGCATCGATGGAGGCTTCCAGATAGCCCATGCGCGCGGGATCGTCGGGCGCGGCGCGCTGGGCCGCGATCAGCTCGATCAGGGCCAGGTCGCGGGGCGCGGTATAGTCCGACGGCAGAATCCGCGCCGCCGAGGCCAGGCTTTCGCGCGCGCGCGTCAGTCCCTGCGCGCCGACCGGCTGGCTTTCCTGCAGGCGGCCGATCACCGACTCCCCGGTGGATGCGGCGACGGCGTTCAGCAGTTTCGGCACCGACAGGCCGACAAGCAGCAGTCCTGCAGAAAGGATGACGAGGCCGCCCGCCGAAGAGCCGATGGCCAGCGCCCGCGTGGTGGAACGGCGCCGGCGCCCGGGACCGCTCATGCCGGGACGGGCGGCGGCGCGGGATCGAATGACGGGTCGGTGGCCTCAGGCCCCATAATACTTGCCGTAACCGCGATAGTAGAAATAGCTGTCGCTGTAATTGTACTTCTGGTGGCGGCGGATGTCGACCCGGGTCATGGCGACGCCGGCGAGGTCGCCATTGGCCTCCTGCACCTGGCGGATGCCGGCGAGCACCGCCTCGCGGCGGGTGGAGCCCCAGCGCACCAGGAAGACGGTCTTGTCGACATTGCGCAGCAGGACCAGCGAGTCGGAAACCGGCAGGACCGGCGGCGTGTCGAGGATCACGAGATCGTAGCGGCTCTCGAGTTCGCCGATGAGCTGTCGCATGGCCGCGGAGCCAAGCGCGTCCGGCGGGTTCGGGGCCTTGGCGCCGGCGGTGATGTAGTGCAGGCCCGATTTCAGGTCGATCTCGATGGCGTCGTTCAGGTCAGCCGCGCCGGTGAGGATCTCGACCACGCCCTGGCCGTTGGGCACGCGCAGCGATTCGTGGACCGAAGGCTTGCGCAGGTCGCAGTCCACCAGGATGGTGCGCTGACCCGCCTTGGCCGCGGCGCGCGCCACGGAGACGGCGGTCGAGGTCTTGCCTTCGGCGGGCACCGACGAGGTGAACATCACCGATTTTGGCGGCCGGTCGATGCTGGACAACATCAGCGATGTTCGTATCGTCCTTATGGCCTCGGCGTAGAGCGAGTTCGGCTGCTCCAGCACGAATTCCTCGGGCGTGTAGCGCCGCGCCTCCATGACCGACAGCCGCGGGACGATGCCCAGCGCCGGCACGTATATCGACTGCTGGAGTTGCTGCAGCGAGCGGAAGCCGGAGTCCATGTATTCGATCAGGAACACCACCATCACCGCCAGCATGGCCGAGCCGACCAGCGCCGCCGCCAGGGTGAGCGACTTGCGCGGGAAGCTCGGAAACAGCGGCGTCGACGCCGGCGTGATGATGCGGGCGTTGGCCTGTTGCGGCGAACGCTCCTGCAGGTTGATCTCGTTGAAGCGACCGAGCACCGTTTCGTAGAGCTGCTTGTTGGCGTCACGCTCCGACCGCAGCGCCTGCAGCGTCACCTCGGCGTCCGACTGGCGCTGGACCTGGGCCTGGAGAATGGCGACCTCCTGCTCCAGATTGCGCACGCGCACCCGCGACAGTTCCAGATTGTTGTTCTGACCGATGACGATCTTGTTGATCTCGCCGCGGATCTTGTTCTGCAGATCCTCCAGTTCGGCCCGCTTCAGCAGCAGACGCGGATGGCGGTCGCGGAGCTGCGTGCGGAGTTCCGCGATCTCGCGGACCACCTCGGCCTCCTGCTCCCGCAGGCGCCCGATCAGCGGCGAATCCAGCACGGAGGCCACGGTCTCGATGCCGCCTTCCTCTTCCAGCAGGCGCTGCACCTGCTGGTTGCGGGCCTCGGCCTCGGCGAGTTCCTGCCGCGCTTCGACAAGCTGGCGGTTGAACTCGGCGACCTGCTCCTCGATCAGCGAAAGACGGTCACCCTGGCTGACATAGCCGGTCTCGCGGCTGAACTGCTCCAGCGCCTGCTCGGACTGCTGGTACTGGATCTTCAGCAGTTCGACCTCGTCGCGCAGGAAATCGGAGGCGCGGGACGTGGCGTCGGACTTCTCCGTCCGGGTGCTTTCGACATAGGCCTGGGCAAAGGCGTTGGCGACCTCGGCCGCGAAAGCCGGGCGGTCCGAGATGAAACGGATGGCGATGGTGCGCGCGCGCTCCGACGGATCCACGGAGAGTCCGTCGAGCAGTGTCCTCTTGACGTGCTCGCGCTCGAACTCGGCCAGTTCCTCGGGCGTCATGCTTGCCAGCACCGAGGTGTTCTCGTCGGTCTGGCTGCCGCCGCGGAACTTGTTCAGCACGCCGCGGACGCCCTCCACAACGGGGTCGGGGAGAATGCTCTTGATCGTGGCCTTGAGCGAGAACCCCGCCGTGACCGAACCGCCCGCATCCCAGTACAGGCGATCCGGGTTCTCGAACAGGTCCAGGCGCGCAGCGACGGTTTCGGCCACCTGCGAGGAGGCGATGATCGCCGCCTGGGTCTCGTTGAAATAGAAGTCCTGGGTCTCGCCCTGGACGACGCCCTGGATACCGGTGACCTGCTCGTCACGGATGCCGATGACCACTTCGCTGGCCGCCGAGTAGAGGGGCGTCTGGCTCTGCAGCCAGTAGTAGGCCATCAGCATGCCCATGATGACGATGGCCGCGATGATCCACTTGCGCCGCCACAGGATGGTGAAGACCTGGCGGAAATTCACCATCGGGCTGTCGCCGCGGCCGGAGTCGACGAAGGACGGCGCGTCGCTCATCTCGTCAGGCCTCGCCGAATCCAGATAGCTCACATTCGCCATGGTTCATCCGGCCTCACGCGCCGGAAAGCCGCCAGCGCGCCCGAATCCGTTATCCGCAGGGATTCCGTCAGCCATGTCAGCCATTTGCCGGAGATTATTCACACTACAAGCGATCATGTGCCCTCAAGTGGCGAAGCGATTTGCGTTTCTGGTTCCCCTGCCAGGCGACATCTAGAGAGGCCGCACCGCCGGGATACCCGATATGGCCGACAAATGCGGCCACACAATGGTAGGAAGCAAGCGATGTGCCAAACTCCGCGAGCCGCGGCGCGAGCCGGCATCAGAACAACCGGCGATGCACTTCGATCGTGTCGCCGGGCAGGATGATGGCGTCCTGATCGGCCTCGAACTTGATGAGCTCGCCGGCATTGTTCGTCCGGAAGATCGTGATCGGTTCCTCCCGGGCGCGGCGGGTGTAGCCACCGCCCACCGCGATCGCCATGCGGGCGTTCAGGCCCGGCTGGTACTTGTAGGAACCCGGACTGCCCACCTGACCCAGGATGAAGAACGGGCGGTAGTTGGTGACTTCCACGGTGACCTGCGGGCTGACGAAGAACTCCTCCAGCGCCCCCGTCAGCACGCGGTTGAACTCGCCCGGCGTCATGTTCTCGGCAGTGATCTGGCCGATCAGCGGATAGGACAATTCGCCGGCAGCGCTGACCTCAAACTCGCCCGATATCTCCTCCTGGCCGAACACCTTGATCGACAGCCGGTCGCCGGGGCCGAGGCGGTATTCCTCCAGTTTCCGGGCGACCTCGTCGGGCACTTCGTCGATGTTCACCAGGGGCACGGCGGCGCTGTCGTCGGTGGCGTTGGAGGCGCGAACGCGCAGCTTGCCGTCCGCCGTGCGCTCGGGCTCGGCGTCCCGGGGCGGTACCGGGCTGGTGATCAGATTCGCTTCACCGGAGGCCGGCGGGGCGTTTTGGGGACCGGCGGCAGCCTGCTGTTGCTGCTGCGGCGGCGAGACAGGCTGAGGCGCCGCCTGCTGCTGCGGTTGCGGCGGCGGCGTTGGCGCGGGCTGAGGCGCGGCCGCCTGCGGCTGCGGGGCGGGCTGGACGACGGCCGCAGGCGGCGGCGGAGCCGGTTGCGGCTGCGCGGCGGCCTGCGGCTGGGCGACGGGCGCGCGCGGAGCCGCCGGCTGGGGCGCGACGCCGTAGCGCCGCTCCGCACAGCCCTGGGCCAGCGTCGCCGCAAATCCCAGCGCCGCCAGACCGAGGGCCAATCTCATTGCGTGACGATTCATCCTTACACTCTCTCCACGGTTGGCTGAATCGGCAAGCCGCTCAGTAGTGCATGGTCAGCGTGACGCCGACGACATGCTTGGAGAATTCACGGTTGGCGTCATTCGAGCTGAGCAGCGAGAAATTCCAGAACCCGCGCATGCGCATGTACTCGTTCATCAGCCACAGGAGCGCAAGTTCGGTGTCGAGACCGGTGTCGGAGGTGCCGTTCTCCAGCGTATCGGCGAGAGCCAGGTCGATGCCGGCGCTGGCCAGGATCTCGTAGGTCACCTCCAGCTGAGCGCCGAGGCTGAGCGTGTCCGTCAGCGTGGCGACATCGGGGACGTTGACGTTGTTGATCACGCTGAAGGCATTGGTCTGCGCGAGTCGGCGGTTCCACCCGGCGGTGAAGGTCCAGGAATCATGCGGGTTCCAGACCAGATCCAGCTTACCGGACAGGAACGGGAAGCTGTCGGCATTGCGGTCGTGCGGAATGCCATAGCCGATGCCCAGCGCACCTTCGAGGAAGGTCACGGCGGAAGCGTCGTAGGTGAAGCCGGCATTGACGCCGGTCGAATAGAAGCCCCGCTCCAGTCCGACATTGTCGAACTTCCGGAAATTGCGGGCCAGATTGAAGAAGGGTTCGAGGAAGATCGTCGTGCCGCGCCATTCCTCCCAGCCCAGCCGAAGCGAGTTCTCCCAGATCCAGTTGTCGTTCTGGTCGTTGTCGACGGTCACGCCGGCGGCGGTGTTGTCCCTGAAATCCCGCGCGGTGATCGAGGTATTGGCGTCGACGAGGAACTTGTCGCGCTTGTAGCGCGCCTGCGCCGAACCGAAGCTTTCGTAGAACACGGTCGGTTCGTCGCCGCCCGTGTCGGTCTCGATGTCGCTGCGCGCCGCGGTCTTGCGCTGCCAGCCTGCGCCGAATTTCAGGAACAGGAACTCCGTCACATCCAGGCGCGTGCCGAGCTCCGCGCCGTAGCGGGCGAAGCTCTCACGACTGTTGGAGGCGTAACGGGCGAACTCGCCAAAGCCGCGGACGAAGAATTCATGGTTGTCCCAGTCCGAGTGCAGTTCCAGCTCGGGCCGGACGGTGCCGATGAAGTCCGCGGTCTTGTTGTCGTCCTCGGCGAAGATGTTGCTGTCGAAGGCGACCTCGGTCTCGATGCTGGGGAACAGCAGGAAGCTCTCCAGAATCTGGCCGCGGCCGAGATATTTCACGTCGCGCAGGATACCGCCCGCCAGCATGCCGATCGGCTCGTATTCCGGCCTGCGCCGGTTGAGCACGGCGTCCTGCTTGGCGGTGGTGAAGGGGGGCTCCGGATCGACCTGACCCGGAATGATCGGATTCTGGACGATCTGCGGCTTGACCTGCTTCTCGGACTTGCTGTCGGCGGCCCCCTGGGCGGCGGCCACGCCGGGCAGAGCCACGACGGCGCACAGGCAGAATCCGAAACCGATCTGCCACGCCCGACGCATCATGCCCTCCTCGCTGCGGCGCGGCTTCAGTTCGGGCTGACGTCGTTGACCGGTTCGAACACCGGCTCGGGCAGATCGAGCAGCCGCGCGACCTGCTCCGGCCCCGCCTCGGCCACGATCTCGGAAACCAGTTCCTGACGCGCGGTCTCGACGCGTTCGGTGGCGACAAGGATGTCCTCGGGCCGGGTGAACAGAACCTCGCGGGCCTCGGCCGATGGCGCGAACACGCTCTCCTCGCCCGCCGGCTCCAGGATCACGCCGGTCAGATAGGTCTCCTGGCCCTCGATCAGGTCGAAGACGAGTTGCAGTTCGCCGTTCTCGACCACCGTCTCGATGACCACCATGCCGCCGGTGGTCGGCCCCTGGGCGTTACCGCGCTTGGCGACCTCGTCCGCGGCGGCGGCGCCGTCCTCGGCCAGATAGCTCTGAGGCTCGGCGAGATAGGTCTCGTTGACCCAGTTCTTCGGCGCCTGTGCCGCCACGCGGACGCGTTCGCCATTCACCTTCATGGCCGACCCATAGGGGTTGGCGGTCGCTTCCGGCACGCCGATGTCGTCGGTGGCGATCATGACGCGGTACTTGCCGTTGGCCACCGGCAGCTTCACCTGACGCAGATTGCGGATACCGTCGCGCAGCAGCGATTCACCCTCAGGCCGGCGCATGGCCGACGGGTTCGGGCCTTTCACCATCTCGCTCTTCGTGGTGACCGTCTGGAAACCGTCCCTGGTTTCCGCGTCGGGCGGACCGAAATCGAAGCCGATGCGCTTCTCGTCCATGCGGAAGGTCGAGGTGACGCGGGTCTTGTAGATGCGTGCCGAGACGAAGGAACGGCTGGCCGCGCTGGAAATGCGGTCCGCCGCCTGCTGCAGGATCTTCGGATCGTCGACCAGCCCCGAACGGCGCAGTTCCCGGATCAGGCCGGCGGCGCGGTCGGCGGAAACCTGTGCCGCGCCCGCCGAATCCAGATAACGCTCCATCGCGCGGACGCCTTCCTCACTGCCGGCGAGCGCACCGGCCAGCGCATCGGCCCGCGTCGGTTCCGCGGCCACCTGGGCCTGGACGGCGGGAGCGCCGAGGGCGAGAGCCGCGCCGACGCTCAGGATCTGGGAGATGCGTTTCATGGGAGTTCCTGCATGCAAGAAACGGGCGTGCCTCGAACACTGCCCATAAGTCCACGTCACTACTAAATAATGTATAATCGCCTGCCCGAGAACCCCATGTGGCCGGGTGGCTGTCACATTCCGCACCGCCCGGACGGGTCCACGTGCCGAATTCGCACAGGTCCGACGGTGATCCGGGCCGGGCACAGCCATCGCCGGATCGCCGAAACGGCGCGGTGCGAAAAATGATCGGGAGCCTATCCATGACCGCCTCTTCCATGCGCCATCGCCTTCTGCGTGAGCACCGGACGTTCCCGAAGCTGGCCTCCGCGCCCCACATTCCGGGAGCGGCCCGATGATCGCGGTGATCTTCGAGGTCGAACCGGCGGAGGGCCAGCGCGAGGCGTATCTCGACATCGCCGCGGCGATCCGGCCCGAACTGGAGAAGATCGACGGCTTCATCTCGGTGGAGCGTTTCCAGAGCCTGAACGATCCCGGCCGGATCCTCTCGCTCTCCTTCTTCCGCGACGAGGACGCGGTGATCCGCTGGCGCAACCTGGAGGCTCACCGCCGGGCGCAGGCGAAGGGACGCGGCGGCGTCTTCGCCGGCTACCGGCTGCGCGTGGCGCAGGTCCTGCGCGACTATGGCATGGACGACCGGGCCGAGGCCCCGGACGACAGCCGCCAACGCCACGAAGACCGTTGACCTGCCGGGGAGCCGGGCGGATGGTTTCCCGCGGTGCAGGGATGCAGAACAGGAAACAATTCTTATCGCGCTGTCCCGAAACGATACAGACAGTCTGCCGAAAGGCGAATCCCCCGATCCCGTCTGGGGCGCGGTCGCGGGCCTGCCCGTGCAGCCCGGGCCGGACGATGCGGCGCGCCTGACGGCCCTGGCGGCACTGATCTCGGCCGCAACCGCTGCGGCCGTGATCCCCGGCGCCGAGACCATGCTGGCCGCCGACGAGGTGCGGCAGGCGCGCCTGCTCAACCGTTTCCGTCGTCTGCAGGGCGAGAAATGGGCGGCGGCGCTGATGGAAGCGGGCATCCCCAATGTCGCCCTGAAGGGCCTTGCCTCGGCGCATTGTCTCTATCCCTCGCCGGACGACCGGGCGGTGTCGGACGCGGACCTGCTGATCCGTCCGTCCGACCTGGGCGCCGCCCTGAAACTGCTGACTGCCCGGGGCTTCGCCTTCGCCGAAACACCGACCCGCAGCCCATGGGGGTTCGTCAGCGAAGCCAGCTTCCAGCCCCTGATCGGAGAGGACGGCGCGAACATCGACCTCCATGTCCAGGCGGCGGCGCATCCGTTCGAGAGGGTTCTCCCCGTCGCCGACATCATGGCGCAGAGCTGCGGCGCCGGGGCCGCCGGACTGCGCGTTCCGGCCCCGGAACACCGTTTCCTGATCGCCGCGGCCCACGCGGCCGGAGACCTGTTCACCGCGGATGCCATCAAGTCGGTGATCGACGGCCTGCTGATGCTGCGCCGGGCCAGCGACCTCGACTGGACCGGGATGCGCCGCCGGGTCGACGCAGGCGGCATGCGCCGTCCCGTCACCGCCTACCTGGCGCTGCTGGGTGCGCTGGGCGGCGATATCGCGCCCGCCGGCCGCGCCGGCTTCGAACCCGAACGGGTCCGGGGTCCGACGCTGGCGCGGGTGATCGCGGACCACCGCGCCGTCTTCGTGGACCGGCCCGAACCTTCGGCGCTGGAGCGGCTGCGGCGGGAGGCGGCGCTGGCCGCATCCTGGCCGGTTCTGGCCCGCCGCAACTGGCGCCGCCTGACCGGCCTGCTGCGCCCCAGGCGCGGCCGTCCCGATGGCGAAACCGGGGGTGCGATGGCACGGAGATTGCCTTAGGATCGGGTTCACCCCGGGGCAGGAATCGGCAAGGCCATGGACATGTTCGCGTATCTGAAGGGCGGCGAGGAAACCGGCGAAGGACAGCGTGTCGCCCCGGAACGCCGTGTCCTGGAGGTCGGCTACATCCTCGACACCGACAAGGCCGGCTTCATCTGGGAAGCGCCGCGCCAGTTCCGCCGCAACGACCCGCCCGCCCAGCACGCCAAATCGGCGGCCATGTGCCCGGCGGTGCTGGACTACGAATCCCGTCTCTACGAGGTGCCGTGCCCGATCGACGTCCAGCTCCGCTTCAAGATGGACGACAACGGCCAGCCGCAGCTCGTCAACCTCGCCGGCGACAAGAGCTCCATCCGTTCCAAGCACCTGCGCCAGATGGTGGCGGTGATGGCGCGCAAGGAATGGCGTCATCCCAACCGCCCGATCATCCAGTTCATCACGCCCTACATCTTCGTCGCCGACGACATCTGCTGGATGAACCAGATGCCAGCCTTCAGCCACTACCGCCCCGCCCCCCTGCCCGGCACGATGATCGGCGGACGGCTGCCGATCCACATCTGGCCGCGGCCGATGATGTGGGCCTTCGAATGGTGGGAGCCGTCGAAGGATCTGGTGCTGCGCCGGGGCGAGCCGTGGTTCTACCTGCGCTTCGAGACCGACGACCCGCGCCGGCCGATCCGCATGGTCGAAGCCGAGAAGACGGAGACGCTGACGCGCTACATGACCGGCCTCAACAGCGTCACCAATTACGTCAACCGGACCTTCTCGCTGTTTCAGGTAGCAGAGCAGCGGCGGCCGGCGAAGCTGGTGCAGAAGAAGATGGCGAAGGGCTGAATGGCCGAGGACGGCGACAGCACCGGCGACGGCTGGTCGAGGATCGGCCGCATCACGCCGACGAAGCGGCCGGCCACGCCGGAGGAAGCGGCCGAGCACCGCCGGCGCACCGCCGGCGCGCATCTGCATGTCGTCGCCAGCAAGCCGGGCGCGCGCCCGGTCGCCGACCTGTCGGAGGAAGCCTGGCGGCGGCCCGAGCCACAGCGCCGTGCGCAGGCCGCGCCGGCCCCTGAGAACCCGCCCGCCGGAGACGCCGCCGATACGCCGCTGCCGACGGCGGCAGCCAGCGGCCGGCCGCGGATCGACGTGCTGCGCCGGCTGCTGATCCGCATCACCCGGGATCTGGGCCGGCCGATCGGCGCGGCCGATATCCAGACCGCTGCGCCCGGGGCAGGCAGCCCCATGACGCTGGACGGCTTCCGCCTCGCCGCCGAGCGGCTTGGATTCCCGGTCACCGAACAGGCCTTCGACGCCGGCGCGCTGCGGCGCCTGCAGGCGCCCTTCGTGATCCTGGACGCGAAGGATCCTTCGGCCTCCCGCTCCGTGGTGCGGCGCGAGGGGTCGGGCTACCTCGTCTACGATCCGGTGCGCGAACAGACGGAGGTCCTGGACGCCGGCGGCGTCGCCGCCCTTGGCCGTCGGGCGCTGGTCGTCAAGGCGCCCCAGACCGGCGTCAAGCGCCAGCGCGACTGGCGCGGCCATGTCGTGCGCAAGATGCGCGGCGTGCTGCTGGAACTCGGCGTCGCGTCCCTGCTGATCAACCTGTTCGCGCTGGCCGCGCCGCTGTTCATCATGACCGTGTTCAACAAGGTCGTCGGTTCCGGCGGCGGGGCGCAGTCGACCCTGTTCTCGCTGACCATCGGCATGGTGGTGATCTACCTCTTCGATCTGATCCTGCGGATCGTGCGGGTCTATGTCTCCAGCCACACCGGCGCGCGGGTGGAGAGCCTAATCGGCGGCGAACTGGTCCATCACCTGCTGCGCCTGCCCTACAAGCATTTCGAGAACACCGCCTCCGGCGTCATCTCGGAGCGGATGCGCCAGCTCGACACCATCCGCAGCTTCTTCACCGGCCAGATGCCGCTGGTGATCGTCGATCTTCTGTTCGTCGTGGTCTTCCTCGCGGCGCTGCTGCTGATCGAGCCCCTGATCGCGCTGGTCGTCGCGGTGGCGATCCCGATCTTCGTCGCGCTGTCGGTGGCCACCCACGGCCGCCAGAAGAAACTGACCGAGCAGAACTTCCTCGGCCAGGCGGCCAAGGCGTCGGCCCTGCACGAGACCATGGCCAACGCGCTGACCGTGAAGTCGCTGGGTCTGGAATCGGAGATCGAGCGGCGCTGGGATCACCGTCTCGGCCTCTCGGCCTGGACCGGCTACCGCTCCAACAGCCTCGCCGGCGTGCTGTCCGCCATCGGCCAGAACCTGCAGCAGATCCTCAGCCTGGTCGTCATCGTCATCGGCGCCCTGCTGATCATGTCGGGCGACATGTCGATCGGCGCGCTGATCGCCACCAACATCCTGGCGACGCGGGCGGTGGCGCCCATGCGCCAGGTCGTCGGCGCCTGGCACCAGGTGCAGGAGGTCCGCTCGGCCTTCGAACGCATCGACGACATCATGTCGGAGGAGCCGGAGGCCGAGCCCGGCGAGCTCAGCCCCGGGTCTCCCTTCGAGGGCAAGATCGCCTTCGAGAACGTCTCCTACCGCTATGCCGACGACCTGCCCTTCGTGCTCGACAATGTCACTCTGGAGATCGGCGCCGGCCAGGTCTTCGGCATCATCGGCCCGTCGGGCCAGGGCAAGACGACGCTGTCCAAGCTGATCCAGGGCCTCTACCAGCCCGATCACGGCCGGGTTCTGATCGACGACACCGACATCTCGCACCTGTCGCCGGCCACGCTGCGCCGCCAGATCGGCGTCGTGCCCCAGGACGTCCAGCTGTTCGCAGGCACGGTGCGCGAGAACATCGCCATGGGCATCGACGACAAGGATCCCGCGCGCGTCGAATCGGTCGCCAAGTTCGTCGGCGCGCACGAATTCATCCAGCGCCTGCCCAAGGGCTACGACACGGTGCTGAGCGAGCGCGGCGGCGGCCTGTCGTCCGGTCAGCGCCAGCTTCTCGCGGTGGCGCGCGCGCTGATCCGCAATCCGAAGATCCTGATCTTCGACGAGGCCACCAGCGCGCTCGATCCGGGCTCCGAGGAGCGGCTGATCCGCGCCGTCAACCGCGCCCGGCGCGGCCGCACCATCATCCTGATCTCCCACCGCATGGCGCCCATGGCGATCGCCGACAAGGTGGCGCTGGTGCTGGAGGGACGGGTCGAGCGCATCGGCCCGCCGCAGGAGGTCATCGCCTTCGCCCGTTCGCGCATGCGCGACGCCGCCATGCCCGGCCAGGGCGGCCAGCCCGCCGCCGGCCAGTCCGGGGACGCCTGACCGCGCCATGTCCAGTCAAGACCGGTCCAAAGGACCCCAGTACACCGAATTCCTGCCTGAAGCGCAGGCGATCAGCGAAAGCCGGCACTCGCCGCTCGCCACGGTGCTGGTCATGGTCGTCGCGGGCTTCTTCGTGGCGATCATCCTATGGGCGACGCTGGCGCAGGTCGATCAGGCCGTCGTCGCGCCCGGCGAGGTGCGGCCCGGAGGACGCGTGAAGGTCGTCAACCATCCGGAGGGCGGGGCCGTCGCCGAAATCCTGGTCCGAGACGGCGATCTGGTGGTCGAAGGCCAGGCCCTGATGATCCTGGACGAGAGCCTGCTCCGCGCCGAGGAACGACGATTGCGGGGCGATCTGCTGACGCTCGAAGCCGAACTCGCGCGGCTGGAGGCTGAGGCCGGCGGCGACGCCGCCATACGCTTCGGCCCCGAGGTCATGGCCGAGCGGCCCGACCTGGTGGCCACCCATTCGCGGCTGTTCGAGGCCCGGCGCGATGCGCTGCAGTCCCAGCGCGAAAGCGCCGACCGGGAGATCGAGCAGCGCCAGTCGGAGATCAACACCCTGCGCGTGCGCATCCGCACCCTGACCGAGAGCGCGCGGGTGCTGGAGGATCAGGTCGCCTCCCTGCAGAAACTCACCGACAAGGGCCATTTTCCGTTCCTGCGCTTCCAGTCCATCCAGCGGCAGTTGAACGAGACCCGCGGCGACCTGCAGGAGACCCGGGAGTCGCTGGAATCGGCGCAGTCGGCCCTGTCGGCGGCGCGATCCCGCCGGCGCGAGATCGACGAGACCGGGCGCGGCAACGTGCTGGCCGATCTGGCCGAGTCCCGCGGCGCGCGCGACCGCACCGCCGCGGCGCTGGACCAGGCCGAGACGCGCCTGGACCGCACGGTCATCCGCAGCCCCGTCGACGGCTACGTCCAGAACCTGGCGGTCAACAATCCCGGCCAGGCGGTGCGGCCGAACGAGCCCCTGGCTTCCATCGTCCCGGAGGCGGACAACCTGGTCATCGAGGCGCGCGTGGCGAACCGCGACATCGGCGCCATAGAACCGGGACAGCCGGCGGTGGTGAAGGTCCGCGCCTACGACTTCATCAAGTACGGCTCGCTGGAAGGCACGGTCGAACGGGTCGCCCGGGACGCCAACCGCGATCCGGACACCGGACAGGTCTTCTTCAACGTCGAGATCCGCACCGACAGGACGCATCTGGGCGCGGCCCCGGGCATCAACGAGGTCCGCCCCGGCATGGAGGTGGACGCGGAGATGAAGACCGGCAGCCGCTCCGTGCTCTCCTTCCTCACCGATCGGGTGATCGGCACCGCCGACGAGGCCTTCCGCGAGCGGTGATCCCGCTCGCGCCCCGACCAGAGGTTGATTTGAGTCAAGCCTTGAAGTCGCTGGACGTGCTTTCATCTGCCGGAGTGCGAACCGGCAAGGGAGCAGCACAATGACAACGAAATCGACTTTCGTGACAATGATCGCCGCGGCGGTCGCGTTGACCGTTTCCGCAGCGGCCGGCGCCCATGAGAGGGGCAACTGGCCCGGACGTGGTGGTCCCGGCATGATGGGCCAGAGCATGGATCCCGGCATGATGGGCCAGGGCATGGGCCCCGGCATGAAGCAGGGTCCCTGCCCGATGGGCGGTCAGGGCATGATGCAGGGCCGCGGCATGATGGGTGGTCAGGGCCCCGGCATGATGGGCGGCGGCCATGGCATGATGCACGGACAAGGCATGATGGGTGGTCAGGGCCCCGGGCCAGGGCATGGGTCCCGGCATGATGGGCGGTGCCGGGATGATGGCGCTGCGTCAGGATCTGACGGTCGATGATGTGCGCCATATCCTGGGGCATCACATCGAATGGCGGGGGAATCCCAACCTGAAGCTCGGCACGGTCGAGGAAACCGACGAAGACACCATCACCGCCGAGATCGTCACCCAGGACGACTCACTGGTGCGTCGCCTCGAGATAGACCGCCATACCGGCCAGATGCAGCCCGCCGGATAACGCGACCGCGTCGATCTTACCCGCTGGGGATCCCGGGCCACTCGGTCCGGGATCCCCAGTGCCGGGGACCTCGGCGAGACCGGGTTCAGCCTAGGCCAGGCCCGGCCGGATCAGCTTCTGGGGGCGGCGGCCGCGTTCGTAGCGGGCGGCGGGCGCGTTGACCACGTCGGCCAGCGGCCGGGCGCCGAAGGAGCGCCGGACCTGCCCCTCGGGCGCGTCCGCGTAGGTCGTCGTGCGCTGGCGCGGCGTGCGGCCGGCGGCGCGGATCAGCGCCTCCATCGCCTCGGGCGGCATCTCCTCGCCATAGGTGGCGCCGGCGGCGCGGGTGATGGTCTCGTTCATCAGCGTGCCGCCCAGATCGTTGGCCCCGGCGTTGAGACAGGTCTTCACGCCCTCCGGCCCCATCTTCACCCAGCTCGTCTGGATGTTGCCGATCAGGCCGTGGAAGACCAGCCGCGGAATCGCGTGCATCAGCACCGCCTCGCGGAATGTCGGCCCGCGCCGGGCCCGGCCCTTGAGGTAGATCGGCGCTTCCATGTGCACAAAGGGCAGCGGCACGAACTCGGTGAAGCCGCCGGTCTCCGCCTGCAGATCCCTGAGCGCCAGCAGGTGCCGGGCCCAGTTGGGATAGCGGTCGACATGGCCGAACATGATCGTCGCGGTGGTGCGGAAGCCGGCGCCATGCGCGGCGCGCATCACGTCCAGCCACTGCTCCGTGCGGAGCTTGTCGGGGCAGAGAACCTCGCGGACCTCGTCGTCCAGCACCTCGGCCGCCGTGCCCGGCAGGGTGCCGAGGCCGGCTTCCTTGAGCGACCGGACGAACTCGGCCAGCGGCACGCCGAGTGTGGCGGCGCCCTGGTGGACCTCCAGCGGCGAAAAGGCGTGGACGTGCATCTCCGGCGCGGCGCGCTTCACCGCCCGGGCGATCTCCAGATAGGTCTCGCCGGTATAGTCCGGGTGGATGCCGCCCTGCATGCAGACTTCGGTCGCGCCGCGCTCCCAGGCCTCCCGGACGCGGCGGTCGATCTCGTCCAGGCCGATGTCATAGGGCCGCCCGCGCAGGTTCTCCGACAGCTTTCCCTTGGAGAAGGCGCAGAACTGGCATTTGAAGTAGCAGACATTGGTGTAGTTGATGTTGCGGGTGACGACGTAGGAGACGTTCTCGCCGCTGACCTCCCGGCGCAGGTCGTCCGCCGCCCGCGTCACCGCCAGGAAGTCCGCGCCGCGGGCCTGGAACAGGCGCACGATCTCCGCCTCGGACGGGGCCTTACCGGCCATCGCCCGGTCCAGGATCGGCGTCAGCCGGTCCGACGCCCGGACCGCCGGCAGGGCGGGCACGGCGTCGTGGTCGCCGGGCGACCAGGAATCCGCGCGCACCAGTCCCTGACCGTCGATCCGGTCCAGCACCGGCTTGACGAAGCGCTTGTCCAGCCAGCGTTCCGGCTTCAGCGCGTATTCGGCATAGACCGGCAGACGCTGGACCAGCTGCTTGCCGGCCCGTTCGGTTTCCTCGGCCAGCTTCTCCAGATGCGGCCAGGGCGCTTCCGGATTGACGAAGTCGGGAGTGACGGGGCTGACCCCGCCCCAGTCGTCGATGCCGGCGCCGACAAGCTGCGGCAGCACGCCGGGGCTGAGATTGGGCGGCGCCTGGATGTGCATCTCCGGTCCGAAGATCAGCCGCGCCGCGGCGATGGTCCAGAGCAGTTCGTCCAGGCTCGGCTCCGGCGCGCTCTTCATCTTGGTGTCCGGCTTGGCGCGGAAGTTCTGGACGATGATCTCCTGGATGTGGCCGTGTCGGTCGTCCAGCTCGCGCAGGCGGAGCAGCGAGGAGATGCGGTCCGCGCGGCTCTCGCCGATGCCGATCAGGATGCCGGAGGTGAAGGGCACGGCGGCCTCGCCGGCGGCGTCCATGCACTCGATCCGCCGCGCCGGGATCTTGTCGGGGGAGCCGAAATGCGGCTGGCCGCGCTCCAGCAGCTTCTCCGAATCGCTCTCCAGCATGATGCCCATGGAGACCGAGACCTCGCGCAGGCGCTTCAGTTCCTCCAGGCTCATCAGGCCGGGATTGAGATGCGGCAGCAGGCCGGTCTCGGTGAACACCAGCTCGGCCATCGCGGCCAGGTAGTCGAGCGTCGTCGCGTAGCCCAGCCGCTCCAGCGCCTCGCGCGCGGCACGGTAACGCAGTTCTGGCTTGTCGCCGAGCGTGAACAGCGCCTCGGTGCAGCCGGCCGCCGCGCCCTTGGCGGCGATCTCGAGAACCTGCTCGGGCGACAGGAACGCCGCCTCGCCCTTCCGGGGCGGCTCGGCGAAGGTGCAGTAGTGGCAGACGTCGCGGCAGAGGTGGGTCAGCGGGATGAAGACCTTGCGCGAATAGGTCACCGTGTCGCCATGGCCACGGTCCCGAAGCTCGGCGGCGGCCGCCAGCATGCCGTCCAGCGGCGCCTGCAGCAGCGACTGGGCCTCCCGCTCGTCCGGCCGGCGTCCGGCCAGCGCCCCCTCGATCACGCCATTCATGCGGTCTGGTCCTTGTCGCGGTCGGCCCGGAGCCGTTCGGCGATGCCGCTTTCCTGCAGAAAGCGGAGCGTGCGGGTCTGCGGCGCCATTTCGAGGAACTTCAGCACGTCCTCGGGCGTATCGATATCCAGCCCGATGCCCGGCAGCGGCCGGATCTTCGCCGTCACGCCGGCCTTCTCGGCCTCGTCGCAATGGGGTTTGAAGCTGTCATGACCGAAATGAAACGGGATGATGTCGGGCGGGGTCGCCACGATGCAGTTGGTGCCGCGCCGGTCATGGCTGGGCGAAAGCGTCACCGAACGCGCCTCGTGGCCGTTCAGCAGCACCAGTTCGTCGATCTCGCTGGCCCGCAGTCCCGGCGCATCGCCCGGCAGGGTGATGACGCCCCGGCTCTCCCGCGCCATGGCCCACAAGACGCCGCGCTGCACGGCCGTCGACTGGCCCTCGTTCTGCGGCTCGACCAGCAGCTCCGCACCGTGGCGGTCGGCCAGTTCGCGCGCCTTCGGTTCCCGGCTGACGATCAGAACGCCATCGGCTGCCGCGACCTTGCGCGCCTCGGACAGGACGTCCTCCAGCATGGTCTCGAACAGGCGGCGGCGTTCCGCCGGCGTCAGGGCGCCGGACAGGCGTTGCTTGGCCTGATCAAGGTTCTTGATCGGCAGGATGATCCACATCGGTATTCCGCGCTTCTGTCGTTGCTCACTCCCCAAGTGGGGCACTATCGCCCTTTGTGAAGGCGAAAGGCAACCGGGCCCGAAATTCACCACATTTCAGGATGTTGGAAGCCTCGAAGCGGATATGGCGAGGGCATCCCCCGCGCCGCGGCGCGCCGATCATTGCCGCACTTCGGCGCCAGACCTATCATCCCGGCCGAAGCCGGCGCACGACGCCGGCCGATACGGGGGAGGGAGACGATGAAGGTCTATTACACCATGCCGCGCATGTCGCTCGGACAGGCGGCGGCGACCGCACGCAAGGCCGAGGAACTGGGCTATGACGGGGTGGTCACGACGGAGACCAACCGCGATCCCTTCCTGCCGCTGGCGGTCGCGGCGACGGTGACCCGGAAGATGGACCTGGTGACCGGCGTCGCCATCGCCTTCCCGCGCAGCCCCATGGTCGTCGCCGAGATGGGCTGGGACCTGCAGGAGGAATCGGGCGGGCGTTTCATCCTCGGCCTGGGCAGCCAGGTGAAGGGCCACAACGAGCGCCGCTTCTCCGTGCCCTGGTCGGCGCCGGCGCCGCGGCTGAAGGAATACGTCCAGTCGCTCCGCGCCATCTGGCAGTGCTGGGCCGAGGGCGGCAAGGATCTCGCCTATCTGGGCAAGCACTATTCCTTCACGCTGATGACGCCCAACTTCACGCCGCCGCCCATGGGCCATGTCGGCGCGCCGGTGACCATCGCCGCCGTCGGCCCGGCCATGCTGCGTGTCGCCGGCGAGGTCTGCGACGGCGCGCGCCTGCACGGCTTCTGCACCCGCAAATACTACGAGAACGTGATCTCGAAGGAGATCGGGACCGGCTTCGAGCGCGCCGGCGGCCGGGCGCGGGAGAACTTCGAGATCTCCGGCGGCGGCTTCATCGCCACCGGCCCGGACGAGGAGAAGACCCAGAAGATGTACGAATGGGTCCGCTACCGCGTCGCCTTCTACGGTTCCACGCGGACCTACTGGCCGGTCTTCGAGCAGCATGACCTGCTCGATCTGGGCGAAAAGCTGCACCGGCTCTCCGTCCAGCAGCGCTGGGACGAAATGGCGAAGGAAGTGCCCGACGACGTGGTGGACCTGTTCTGCGCCCGCGGCACCTGGGCCAACATCGCCGGCGCCATCGAGAAGCGCTTCGGCGGCATGGCCGACGTGGTCTCGATCCAGTCCGAGATGGGCGACGATTCGCCGATGTTCGATCCCGGCCTGATCCAGGACATCCGGCGCATCGCGACGCCGTTCAGGGGCTTCGACCTGGCGAAGGCGGCCTGAGGCAGGCGCTCCCCGAATGCCACCGCTGCGTGAGACAAGCTCAGGCGGAGGTCCCGGCTCTTCGGCGCCTGACGGCGCCGCCGGCCGGGATGACATCCAGGGGGCGACCTCGCTTTGGTGTCATCCCGGCCCAGCCGAGCGGAGCGAGGCGCGAGCCGGGACCTTTGGCGTCATCTCAGTCAGAAGGCCCGCCGGCCGGCCATGCCAACCCCGGCGGGCCAACCGGTCGTGCCGCCTTCAGGGAAACAGTGGCGCCTGCTCCAGGCCGGTCAGCTCCGAGAGGCCGAACATCAGGTTCATGTTCTGGATCGCCTCGCCCGAGGAGCCCTTGACCAGGTTGTCGATGACCGCGACCACGATGGCGCGGTTCGGGATCCGGTCCTGGTAGAGCCCGACGAGGCAATAGTTGGAGCCGCGCACGTGCCGCGTCGCAGGCGTCACGCCTTCAGGCACGATGGAGACGAAGGGCTCGCCCGCGAAGCGCGCCTCGAAGGTCCGGCGCAGGTCGGCGACCGTCGCGCCGCCCGTCATGCGCACATAGCACGTGCAGAGCTCGCCCCGGTTCATCGGCATCAGATGCGGCGTGAAATTGACGTGCGTCTCGGCCCCGTGGGCGTGCTTGGCGATCTCCTGCTCGATCTCCGGCGCATGGCGGTGGCTGGCCACCGAATAGGGATGGATGCCCTCGCCCACCTCGCCGAACAGCAGGTTCTCCTTCAGCCCGCGCCCGGCGCCGGTCACACCCGACTTGGCGTCAATGATGACGTCCGTGGTGTCGATCAGGCCCTGCTCCACCAGCGGCAGCAGGCCGAGCAGCGCCGCGGTGGGATAGCAGCCCGGATTGGCGACCAGCCGGCTCTTCGCCACCCGTTCGCGGTAGTATTCCGGAAGGCCGTAGACCGCCATCGGCTGGATGTCGGTGGCGTAGTGTTCGTGGCCGTACCATTCGGCGTAGACGTCGGTGTCGTCCAGCCGGAAGTCCGCCGACAGGTCCACCACGCGGATCGTCTCGTTCTCCGTCAGTATCTGCCTGACGATCTCCTGCGTCGTGCCGTGGGGCAGACAGCAGAAGACGACATCGACGTCAACCTGCCCCCACTCGATCTCGTCGACGGAAATCAGCGGCGGCAGTTCCTGGCCGAACAGGTGCGGGAAGACCGTGTCCATGGTCTTGCCGGCATGGCGGTCGGCGGTCATGAAGGCGATCTCGGCGAAGGGATGTCGGACCAGCAGGCGCACCAGATCGCCGCCGGTGTAGCCGCTGGCGCCGAGTATGCCGATCCTGATCTTCTTCTCCGCGTTCTCGCTCATGATCCTCGCTCCTTCCGTGCGGCGGCACATCCGTCCGCACCGGCGCGCTGAATACGGCAAAAGCGGACGCTTGGCAAAGACCGCCTCTGGCGCCGCGGCGCCGTTGCCCTAAGATGCGCCGCCGAAACGCGAGGGGGAGCACGCATGAGCCGCGACTATCACGCGATGACGGCGCTGGCGCTTGGCCGGGGGATCGCCGGGGGCGACATCGATCCGCTGACGCTGACCGAGCACTTCCTGGACCGCATCGCCGAGCGCGATCCCGGCCACAGCATCTTCGTCAGCCTGACGCGGGAGCGCGCACTGGCCGAGGCGATGGCCGCGCGCCACCGCGCCGCCGCGGGACTGCTGCGCTCGCCGCTGGACGGGGTGCCCATCGGCTGGAAGGACCTGTTCGACACCGCCGGGCATCCGACCGAGGGCGCCTCCGCCCTGTTCCGGGGCCGGGTGCCCGACCGCGACGCCGAACCGCTGGCCCGCGCGGCGACCGCCGGCATGGTCTGCCTGGGCAAGACCAACCTGCCCGACCTGGCCTATTCGGGCCTCGGCGTGAACCCCTGGAGCGGCACGCCCGCCAACGCCCACAGTCCGAAGGACGATCCGCGCGTGCCCGGTGGCAGCTCTGCCGGGGCCGGCGTTTCCGTCGCCGCCGGTCTCGCGGCGGCCGGCATCGGTTCGGACACCGGCGGCTCGGTACGCATCCCGGCGGCGTTCAACGGCATTGTCGGGCTCAAGTCCACCTGGGGAGCGGTCTCGCTGGAAGGCTCGATCCCGCTGGCGCCGTCGCTCGACACGGTCGGGCCGCTGACAAAGGACGTCGCCGACGCCAATGCGATCCACGCCATCCTGTCGGGCCGCCCGGCAGCCGACCTGGAGGGCGCCTCGGCGCAGGGCCTGCGCCTGCTCTGGGCGCGCGGCCATGACGACAACGAGATCCAGTCCGGCGTCGCCGCGGCGGTCGAAGCGGCGGTCGAGCGCCTGTGCGCCGCCGGGGCCGAGGTGATCGAACGCCGCCTGGATTCCTTCGAGGCGCACGACGAGGTGGTGCTGCAGCACGGCAACCCGATCAGCCTGGAGGGCTGGGCCATCTGGGGCGACACCATCGACGCCAATCCCGACAAGCTCTACCGGCCGATCCGCGAACGCATCGCCGCCGGCCGTTCGGCGCGCGCGTCGGACGCGATCATCCTGCGCCACCGCTTCGGCGAACTGCAGCGCGCCTGGATGCGGGAGACGGCAGGCTTCGACGCGGTTCTGCAGGCGACGACGCCCGCCATCGCGCCCTCGATCGCCGCGGTCATGGAGAGCGAGGAGGAGCACGCCCGCCAAGCGCTGCTGTCGTCCTTCAACACCCGGCGCATCAATTTCCTGGGGCTCTGCGCCATCAGCCTGCCCTGCGGATTCAGCGAAGGCCTGCCCGTGGGCCTGATGGCGACCGCAGGCCCGAATCTGGAGGGGCGTCTGCTGCGCGCCGCGCGGGGCATCGAGCGTGCAATCTCTATTGCCTGATTTTTATGCATAAGGCCGTTTTTGCATAATATTTATGCAATCTGATTGATCGGCAGACACGGTCCTGAGCCGAATTCTGCGGTCAACATCATGAAATCTCTCGATAATCGAATTCCGGCACGGCGCTTGTAATCCCCTGCGCATTACGGGTCCAGCGGGACCCAGTTCACAACGCAAGGGGAAGGCGCATGAAACTCATCATGGCCATCATCAAGCCGTTCAAGCTTGACGAGGTCCGAGAGGCGCTCACGCAGCTCGGGATCGACGGGCTGACGGCCACCGAGGTCAAGGGATATGGCCGCCAGAAGGGCCATACCGAAATCTACCGCGGCGCCGAGTACGCGGTCAGCTTCCTGCCCAAGGTGAAGATCGAGATCGTGGTCAAGGCCGACATGGCCGAGCGCGCGGTCGAGACCATCCGCCAGGCTGCGGAGACCGGCCAGATCGGCGACGGCAAGATCTTCGTCATCGACGTCGTCAGCGCGATGCGCATCCGCACCGGCGAAACCGACGCCGACGCGCTCTGAAACCGGAGGGACCATTCAGAATGAATCTATCGAAACGTATCCTGGTGGGCGGACCGGTCGCGGCCGCGCTCGCCCTGGGGGCCGCGGCCCCCGCCTTCGCGCAGGTGTCGGGGGAGACGGCCTTCGTCTTCAACACCCTGTCGTTCCTGATGTGCGGCTTCCTGGTCATGTTCATGGCCGCCGGCTTCGCCATGCTGGAAAGCGGCATGGTGCGCTCGAAGAACGTCGCCACCATCTGCGTCAAGAACATCTCGCTCTATTCGATCGCCGGCATCATGTACTACCTGATCGGCTATGACCTGATGTACGGCATCGACGCGGGCGGCTACATCGGTTCCTTCAGCCTGTTCTGGTCGCCCGACGATGCGGCGGCCCTGGCCGACACCTTCCCGACCGAGGACGCCCCCGGCTACGCCGCGACCTCCGACTGGTTCTTCCAGATGGTGTTCGTCGCCACCGCGGCCTCGATCGTCTCCGGCACCGTCGCCGAGCGCGTGAAGCTCTGGCCGTTCCTGATCTTCGTCGTCTTCCTGACCGCCGTCATCTACCCGATCCAGGGTTCCTGGGAGTGGGGCGCGGGCTGGCTGGACGCCGAGTTCGGCTTCTCTGATTTCGCCGGTTCGACGCTGGTGCACTCCACCGGCGGCTGGGCGGCCCTGATGGGCGCGATCATCATCGGCGCGCGCAAGGGCAAGTACGGCGCCGACGGCCGCGTCAACCCGATGCCGGGTTCGTCGATGCCGCTGGCCACGCTGGGCACCTTCATCCTGTGGCTCGGCTGGTTCGGCTTCAACGGCGGCTCGCAGCTCGCCCTGGGCTCGGCGGCCGACGCCGTGGCCATCGCCGACATCTTCGCCAACACCAATGCGGCTGCGGCCGGCGGCGTCATCGCGGCAATGCTCACCAGCCAGGTGGTCTTCAAGAAGGTCGATCTCACCATGGCGCTCAACGGCGCGATCGGCGGTCTGGTTTCGATCACCGCCGAACCGCTGGCGCCCACGCTGGGCGGCTCGATCCTGATCGGCGGCGTCGGCGGCGTGCTGGTGGTGCTCGCGGTGCCGCTGCTCGACAAGCTGAAGATCGACGACGTGGTCGGCGCCATTCCGGCCCACCTGGTCTGCGGCATCTGGGGCACGCTGGTCGTGCCGGTGTCCAATTCGGACGCCAGCTTCGGCGGCCAGATCGTCGGCATCATCGCCATCGGTCTCTTCGTCTCGATCGCCAGCGCCATCGTCTGGTTCGCTCTCAAGGCGACCATCGGCGTCCGCGCCGACGAGGAAGACGAGGACATGGGTCTCGACCGGGCAGAGCTCGGCATGGAGGCCTATCCCGAGTTCGGCGCCGGCTCCCAGAGGATCTGACCGGCGCCGCATAACAGGCAACCCACGGTCTCGCCTCTCTCCCCAGAGACCGTCACTACCGGGCCCGGCGGCAACCCCGCCGGGCCCATTTTTTGATCAGCCACTGACCTCTCCAGCGGCAATATGACTGTTTTTTGATCACTTATTCCGGCCCGAATCCGACCCCTCGCCCAAGCCCTTGAAACATATGCAGAAATCCACGTTGCCTAACTGGCATGCAGATTGAGTATTTCCGCGGCGGTTGCAGATGGCGGCGGACCCTCCGCCCGGCCATCCCATGCGGGAGGGATCAGAAGATGGAGAACGTGGTCTCCGGACTGGACGTGTTTTTCGTGCTCATGGGCGCGATCCTGGTGTTTGCGATGCACGCGGGTTTCGCGTTCCTGGAGGTCGGCACGGTCCGGCACAAGAACCAGGTCAACGCGCTGGTGAAGATCATCGTCGACTTCGCGGTGTCGATGGTCGCCTATTTTCTCGTCGGCTACATGGTCGCCTACGGCACGGGCTTCCTGGTCAGCGCCACGGTGCTGTCCGGCGCCGAAGTGGTGGAAGGTCATGATTTCGGGCTGTCGGGCTTCGGCCTGATCAAGTTCTTCTTCTTGCTGACCTTCGCGGCGGCCATCCCGGCGATCATCTCCGGCGGCATCGCCGAGCGGGCGAAGTTCTGGCCCCAGGCGATGGCCACTGCGATCGTCGTGGGCGTGGTCTATCCCTTCTTCGAGGGCCTGGTGTGGAACGGCAATTTCGGCTTCCAGGACTGGATGACCGAGAGCTTCGGCGCCGCCTTCAACGATTTCGCCGGCTCCATCGTGGTCCACGCCATGGGCGGCTGGATCGCGCTGGGGGCCGTGGTCATGCTGGGCGTGCGCCGCGGCCGCTACCGCCGTGACGGCAGCCCCGCCGGCATCCCGCCGTCGAGCATCCCGTTCCTGGCGCTGGGCACCTGGCTGCTCTGCATCGGCTGGTTCGGCTTCAACGTGATGAGCGCGCAGTCGGTCGAAGGCATCAACGGGCTGGTCGCCATGAACTCGCTGCTGGCCATGGGCGGCGGCATCCTCGCGGCCCTGCTGGCCGGGCGCAACGACCCCGGCTTCGTCCACAACGGCGCGCTGGCCGGCCTGGTGGCGGTCTGCGCCGGCTCCAACGTCATGCACCCGGTGGGCTCGTTCGCGGTGGGCGCGGTGGCCGGCGTCATCTTCGTGGTCTTCTTCCAGCTCTGCCACAACCGCTGGAAGATCGACGACGTGCTCGGCGTCTGGCCGCTGCACGGCCTCTGCGGCCTCTGGGGCGGCATTGCCTGCGGCATCTTCGGGCTCGAGGCGCTGGGCGGCATGGGGGGCGTGACCTTCATGTCCCAGCTCGTCGGTTCGCTCATCGGCGCGGCCTTCGCCGGCGTGGCGGGATTCGCGGTCTACGGCCTGCTGAAGGTCACCATCGGCATCCGCCTGGGCGAAGAGGAGGAGTTCCGCGGCGCGGACCTCTCGATCCACCAGGTCGGCGCCAATCCCGAGCAGGACCTGACCGCGCAGGGTTAGCCTTCAGTCGCGGCGCCCCGGACGGACTATCGGTCCGATCCGGGGCTCGGAAAAACCTGACCTACTCCGCCGCCTGGGCCATTTCGGCCCCCGCACGGCGGTCGGCGAAGGTCCGGCCGTCCTTGATCACCATCAGGTGGTTGGCGCGCTCGGCGGCCATGGCGATGTCCTCGGCCGGGTTGCCGCGCACCAGCAGCAGGTCCGCGACCAGCCCCTCGGCCACGCGGCCGCGCTCGCCCGGTTCGATAAGTTCCGCGGCGTTGGACGTGCCGGCGATCAGCGCGTCCAGCCTGGACATGCCGGCCTCGACCATGTGCGCCAGCTCCTGGGCGTTCTCGCCGTGCTGGTTGAAGGGCGTGCCCGCGTCGGTGCCCATGGCGACCTTGCCGCCGGCGGCCTGATAGGCCCGGAAGGCGGCGATGTGGATGTCGTAGACCCGCTCCGATTTCTCCACCGCCCAGGCCGGAATGCCCCGGTCGCGGTTGGCGATGATGTTCTTCACCGCCGCCAGCGTCGGCACCAGGAAGACTCCGCGCTCGATCATCTCGCGGATGCACTCCTCGTTCATGAATATGCCGTGCTCGATGGAATGAATACCGCCGCGCACGGCGTTGAGGATGCCTTCGGCGCCCTGGGCGTGGCTGGCCGTGCGCTTGTTGAAACGCTTCGCCTCCGATATCCCGGCGGCCATCTCCTCGGCCGAGTAGTGCGCGTCCTCGGGATTCACGCCGGGCGTCATCACCCCGCCCGTGGCCATGATCTTGATGACGTCGGCGCCCTTGTGGACGTTGGTCCGCACCGCCTTGATCACCTCGTCGCAGCCGTCGGCGACGATGCCGTTCTTGTTGCCGTGGCCGCCGGTCATGCAGATCATCTTGCCCGAGGCGCGCATTACGGGACCGGGGAAGCGGCCGGCGTTCAGGGCATCGCGCACGTCCAAGTCGACATAGTCCTTGCCGCCGCAGTCGCGCACCGCGACGACGCCGCCTTCCAGGATCTTCCGGGCGTTGTCCATCGCCTTCAGCGTCAGCGCCGACAGCGTCAGTTTCTCCGCCGCGTCGCCCGGATTGCCCTCGGCCCCGTAGCAGATGTGGATGTGGCAATCCATCAGCCCCGGCATCAGCGTTGCGCCCCGGGTGTCGACGCGTTCGCCGGCGAAGCCCTCGAACGCGGCCACAGGCTTCACGGCCTCGATGCGGCCCTTGTCGACCAGCACCCCGAGACCCGCCTGCGGCGCCTCCAGCCCGTCGAAAACCAGCCCCCCGGCGTAAAGCGTCGGTCCCTTGTCCATGATCGTTCGGTCCTTTCCGTCAATCGTAGCCCAGTGCACTGCGGGCCAGGCCGTCATACAGATCCAGCATGCGATTCCGCCAGTCGTTCAGCGGATCGTCCGCTTCCAGCAGCCGGAATTCGGAGATCGCGCGCGCCCAGAGGAGGGGCGCGACACACATGTGATCGGCGAAGCCAGGCTGCTCACCGGCGACCCAGGGCTGGGCCTGCAGCGTCAGCCTGAGCGGCGTCAGCGACTGGCGGAAGCCCCTTACCCTGTCCTCTCGGCCCGACTGCACATCTTCCAGCGGCTTGCCGAAGCGTTTCTCCCGCGAGGTCCGGAAGTAGTCGCGGTCCTTCGGGTCGATGTGTTCGTAGATGTCGCGCACCACCAGCGTAATGATGCCGGCGCTCAGCACGGCCTCCGACCACGCCTTGACGAAGCGCGCCTCGCCGCGGCCGTTGGGGAACAGCGCCGGCCGGTCGGGGTACTCGTCTTCGAGATACTCCGCAATGGCCCAGGAATCGGAGACCGCTTTCTCGCCGTCCAGGATCACCGGCACGGTCTTCGAGCCGTGCGCGGCGATCGCCTCCTTCTCGGTGAAGCGCCAGGGGATGGTCTCGACCTCCAGGCCCTTGTGCGCCAGGGCGAGCCGTGCCCGCCAGCAGAACGGGCTGAAACGCCGTTCGGGCTCCGCCCCGCAGAGATCGTACATCCGTATCGCCATGGCCCTCGCCTCCCGCGCTATGCTACCCGGCACGGTAGGCGAGAAGGCGGGAGACGCAAAGCCATGGACGCAGGATTGCTGGTCGAGCGCGAGGGGCCGGTCACGGTCTTCACCATCAACCGGCCGCAGGCGCGCAACGCCCTGGACGACCCGACGGCCCGGGCGCTGGGCCGGGCGCTGGCCGAGTTCGACGCCGACGGCGAACAGCGCGCCGGTGTGCTGACCGGCGCCGGCGGCGCCTTCTGCGCCGGGGCGGACCTGAAGGCGATGGCGCCCGACTACGTCGCCTGGGCCGGCGATCCGGAAGGGCCGAACGCCGCCGTGCTCTCCAAACCCCTGATCGCCGCCGTCGAGGGGCATGCGGTCGCCGGCGGCCTCGGCGTCGCGCTGCGCTGCGACGTCCGCATCGCCGACGAGACGGCGGTCTTCGGCGTCTTCTGCCGCCGCTTCGGCGTACCGATGAGCGATGGCACCACCGTCCGGCTGCCGCGGATCGTCGGCCAGGGCCGGGCGCTGCACATGCTGCTGACGGGCGAGCCCGTGGACGCAGCCAAGGCGCTGGAATGGGGCCTGGTCACCCAGGTCGTGGCGAAGGGCGAGGCGCGCGCCGCGGCGGTCGCCATGGCGGAACGGCTGGCGACGTTTCCCCAGCTCGCCATGCGCTCCGACCGGCTGTCAGCCCTGCAGCAGTACGATTTCGATCTCGCGGACGCCTTCGCCAACGAGAAGCGCCTGGCGGAGGCCGCCAAGCGCGCCGAGGCGCTGGACGGCGCGGCGCGTTTCGCCGGCGGCCAGGGCCGCCACGGCGAACGCGGCTGAGGCATTTGAAGGCCGGCGTCCCGGACGGTGTGACAGCGACGATCGGGGACCCGGATTTCCGGCTGAACCCGATATTTCGTTGAGCCACCTGACTCTGTCGCCCCTGGGCTCGATCCAGGGGCGTAGCGGACCGACAGACTGGGTCGTGGGATCAGGCCCCAGGACGCCAACCAAGCCTGTCTCCTTCGGGATCGGCCTGGGCAGGCCGCCGTGCGACGATGAAATGGCTGGGCGGCTTCGCCGGATAGTCGCCGGTCTCGATGATCTCGAACCCCGCGCCCGTGACCATGGCTTCCAGCTCCGCCACGTCGAGGAAACTGACATGCGGCGCCTTGCCGATCAGCTGCAGTCCGCCGATCAGCGCCCTGAAATGCCAGGCGCGCCGCCCGAGACAGACCGTCTTGGAGATGAATAGTCCGCCCGGCCGGACGAGATTGCGCACGCGGTCGATGGCGTCGGCAGGATCCGTCAGAAGATGCAGGAGATTGAAGGCAAGCACGGCGTCGAACGGACCCGCCGGCATGTCCTGCTCCAGCGTCGCCTGGCGGAACTCGATATTGGCGACATCCTGCGCCGCGGCCTTTTCCCGGCCGATGGCGATCATGCCGGCGGAAATGTCGGTCGCGGTGATCCGGCCCGCCGCATCGGCCAGCTTGAGGGCGGTCGTGCCGGTGCCGCAGCCTGTCTCCAGCACCTCGTCGCCGACCGACAGGTGTGCGCGGACACGGTCCAGCGTCTTTTCGTAGGCGCCCATGTCCTTGACCGGCCGCGCGGCGTACTTGCGCGCCGACCTGTCCCAGAAGGCAGCAGTATCCGTCATGACGTCGTCGTCCTCGGAATTGGCGGACGGAACCTCTCCCGGCGCGCGGCCGAAGTCCAGCACCTGGGCGCGACCCGTCATGTCTCTCCATCGGAACCGCGAAAGCCGAAGGCGCGCCGCATCTCGCCGTCGAACAGCCGTTCGATCCGTTTGTGGGGCGCCCGCCCGGCGTCACCCTTTCAGGTGAAGGCGTCGGGCATGGAATCCTTCTTGCGGCGGATATAGTCGTCGAGCGCCTCGCCCACGCCCTCGTCCAGCGCCGGCTGCTGGTAGTCGGCCAGCCACTTGCGCACCAGATCGTTGGCGCGCTCCTCGATCCGGCGCGCGCCTTCCGCCTCCCACTGCTCGTAGGAATTGTTGTCGGTCAGCGGCGAACGGTAGAAGGCGGTCTCGAAATTCGCCTGAGTATGGGCGCAGCCCAGATAGTGGCTGCCCGGGCCGACCTCCCGGATGGCGTCCATGGCCTGACCGTTCTCACTCAAGTCGATGCCGCCGGCGAAGCGCTGCAGCATGGCGAGCTGATCGCAGTCCATGACGAATTTCTCGAAGGACGAGACCAGCCCGCCCTCCAGCCAGCCGGCGGCGTGAAGGACGAAATTCACCCCCGCCATCAGGGTCGGATTGAGCGTCGCCAGGCTTTCATAGGCCGCCTGGGCGTCCGGCGTCTTGGACCCGCAGAGACCGCCGCCGGAGCGGAAGGGCACGCCCAGCCTGCGCGCAAGTTGTGCCGCGCCGTAGAGCACCAGCGCCGGCTCCGGCGTGCCGAAGGTGGGCGCCCCCGACTGCATCGAGATCGAGCTGGCGAAGCTGCCGAAGACGACCGGCGCGCCGGGGCGGCAGAGCTGCGTGAAAGCCATGCCCGCCAGGGCCTCGGCCAGGGTCTGGGTCAGCACGCCCGCCGCCGTCACCGGCGCCATGGCGCCGGCCAGGATGAAGGGGGTGACGATGCAGGCCTGCCCCGCCCGGGCGTAGGTCTTCAACGCGCCCAGCATGGTCTCGTCGAACACCATCGGCGAGTTGGCGTTGATCAGGTTGATCAGCACGCAGTTGCGGTCGACGAAGTCCTCGCCGAAGACGATCTTCGCCATGGCGACCGAATCCGCGGCCCTGTCGGGATGGGTGACCGAACCCATGAAGGGCTTGTCGGAAAAGCGGACATGGGCGTCGATCATGTCCAGGTGGCGCTTGTTCACCGGCACGTCGACGGGTTCGCAGACCGTGCCGCCGGAATGGTGCATGGCCGGGGCCATGTACGCCAGTCGGACAAAGTTGCGGAAATCCTCGATGGTGGCGTAACGCCGCTTGCCTTCCAGATCGCGGACGAAGGGCGGGCCGTAGACGGGGGCGAAGACGGTGCTGTCGCCGCCGATCTCGACCGAGCGCTCCGGATTGCGGGCGTGCTGGATGAAGCTGGCCGGCGCCGTTCGGATCAGCGACCGGCAGAGTCCTTCAGGAAAACGCACGCGCTCGCCGTCGACGTCGGCGCCGGCATCGCGCCACATCGCCAGGGTCTCCGGGTCGCCGCGGAACTCGATGCCGATCTCCCGGAGCACGATGTCAGCGTTGCGCTCGATCAGCGCCAGGCCTTCCTCGGACAGCAGTTCATAGGGTTTCAGCTTGCGGGTGATGAAGCGCTGGCTTTCCATGCCGCCGCCCTTCCGGCGGTCGCGGCGGGCGTCCGATCCGCCGCCGCGGCGGCCCTTGCGCCGTCCCTGTTCCTGATCGGTGTCCGCGTCCATCGCTCTGCTCCAGATGGCAATTTGCACGATCCAGATACGCCCGCGCCCGGCGGCCCACTGTCCCGGCTGCGGCACGCGAAGGACGCGGGCGCGACAGGTCCCGCCCGCCGGCGGCGGCGGCGTCGCAAAGCGATGCGCCGAGGTCGCACATGAATAATCCCGCTGCGGCGGCTTGCTGTCATAAGGGAGCCGCGACGTCCCGATCACGGGACGCCTGCCCGTTCGCGTATCCGACCGATCCGGGGGATGAAATCATGGCCGACGACGACGAAGACATTGTCCTTTCGGAACTGGAGGACGACGACCTCGTCCAGCAGATGATGGACGACCTCTATGACGGCCTGAAGGAGGAAATCGAGGAAGGCGTCCGCATCCTGCTGGAGCGCGGCTGGACGCCTTACGACGTCCTCACCCGGGCCCTGGTCGAGGGCATGCGCATCGTCGGCATCGACTTCCGCGACGGCATCCTGTTCGTGCCGGAAGTGCTGCTGTCGGCCAACGCCATGAAGGCGGGCATGACGATCCTGCGGCCGCTGCTGGTGGAGACCGGCGCGCCGAAGATGGGCAAGGTCGTCATCGGCACCGTCAAGGGCGACATCCACGACATCGGCAAGAATCTTGTCGGCATGATGCTGGAGGGCGCGGGCTTCGAGGTCATCGACATCGGCATCAACAACCCGGTCGAGAACTACCTGGAGGCGCTGGAGGAGCACAAGCCGGACATCCTCGGCATGTCGGCCCTGCTGACGACCACCATGCCCTACATGAAGGTGGTGATCGACACGCTGAGCGAGAAATCGATCCGCGACGACTACATCGTCCTCGTCGGCGGCGCGCCGCTGAACGAGGAATTCGCCGAGGCGATCGGCGCCGACGCCTATTGCCGCGACGCGGCGGTGGCGGTGGAGACGGCCAAGGACCTTATCGCCCGGCGGCACAATCAGGCCGCCGCCGGATAGCGATACCCCCCGGCGCGGCCGCGCCGGGTCATGTGACTTCGGCCGGCCAGGGTGGTATGGTGCCCATACCCCCTTTCGACCGGTATTGTTGCGTTCATGGGAGTGAGACATGCCTGACACGGCATCGGGACGGTTGCGCGCGGATCTCAGCGACGCCGCCCAGGAAAGAACCCTCATCATTGCTTGCGGCGCGCTGGCGCGGGAGATCGGCGGCATGATCGGCCGGGGCGGACTCGGCCATCTGGCGCTGAAATGCCTGCCCGCGACCCTGCACAACACGCCCGACAGGATCCCTGGGGCCGTGCGCGAGGCGGTGCTGCAGGCGCGCGAGACCTATGGCGACGTCCTTGTCGGCTACGCCGATTGCGGCACCGGCGGACGGCTGGACAAGGTCTGTGAGGAACTGGGGGTCGAGCGCATTCCCGGCCCCCACTGCTACGCCTTCTATTCCGGCAATGCCGCCTTCGAGGCGCTGGCCGAGGAAGAGTACACGGCCTTCTACCTGACCGACTTCCTGACCCGGCAGTTCGAGACCCTGGTGATCAAGCCGCTGGGCCTGGACCGGCATCCCGAACTCCGTGACCAGTATTTCGGCAACTACGAGAAACTGGTCTACCTGGCGCAGACCGACGATCCGGAACTGACGGCGCAGGCCCGCGCCGCCGCCGACCGGCTCGGCCTCGCCTTCGAGCGCCGCGAGACCGGCCTGGGCGACCTGCAGGCGTTCATCGACCGCAACGTCTGACGGCGCGCCGGAAGACACACCGCCCGGCCTTCCCGACCCCTGTCCGCCCCGCCGCGACGCGGGACCGCGTCCGCGATCCGCTGCGCGTCAGTGCGTCCGATCGCGACCTCCCGGTCGTGACCCAAATGCGACATGCGCCGTCTCCGGCGCGACATATCTTTATTATCAACAGGTTACCAGGACACGACGATGTCGCTTTTATCGCAAGAGCGACTCGTTCTGGTCGCGTCGGAACCACATTCCGTCCCTTCGAATCATCATATTCGGTCTCAGGGCAAGAGGACGGAAAGATGGCACAGAAAGTCATCGTCTACTGGCGGGACATCCCCGCCCAGGTCATCGTCAAGGCGGGCCGCCAGCGCGCGGCCGTCGAGCTGCCCGAACGATTCATCAAGGCCATCGACCGCACCGCGATGAAGCTCGGCGCAAAGGACCAGGACGCCTATCTGGCGGAATGGCGCCGCGGCGCGCCCGAGTCCGTCGAGGGCGATCCCGAGACGCTGGCGGCCGAGGCCGCAGCCGCGCTCGAAGCACTCTACACCCCCGATCGCATACACGAACTCGTCGCCAATGGAGGCAAGGCCCATGACTGAGATGTTCCGGCTGGGCGGCAGCCCGCGCATCGGCGCTTCCATCGAGGCGACACCGACACAGGTGCTCGACAAGGTGGACCTCGCCGGTCTTTTCCCGGTCAACACCCGCGTCTACCTGACCGATCTCGGCACCGACGACAGCGCCCGCCTGATCCGCGCGGCGCGGTTGCTGCAGGACTACGGCTATGTCGCGGTGCCGCACCTGGCGGCGCGGCGCTTCCCGTCCTGGGCGGCCTTCGAGGCGCGGGTCAGGGCGCTGGCCGGGGAGGCCGGCGTGACCGAGGCTCTGGCGGTCGCCGGCAGCCCGGAACGGCAGGCCGGTCCGATCGCCGCCTCGATCGAACTGCTGCGGAGCGGCTGGTTCGACCGCCTCGGCTTCACCCGTATCGGCGTCGCCGGCCACCCGGAGGGCAGCCCCGACATCGCGCCCGAGGCGCTGGACGCCGCGCTCCGGGAGAAGAACGCGTTCGCCGCCGAGACCGACGCCGAGCTCTATCTGGTCACCCAGTTCGGCTTCGACGCCCGGCGCTTCATCGCCTGGGCGGAGCGCGTCTCTGCCGCAGGCAACCGGCTGCCCATCCACATCGGCGTCTCCGGCCCGGCAAAGATCGCGACCTTGCTGAAATACGCTGCCGCCTGCGGCGTGGGCGAATCCCTGGGCTTCCTGAAGAAGCGCGCCGGGGCCGTCACCGCGCTGGCTACCGGCCATTCGCCGGAATCGGTGGTGCAGCCGCTCGAAAACTACTGGGCCGCCGATCCCGCCGGACCGATCCGGCAGATGCATGTCTTCCCCTTCGGCGGCCTGAAGAAATCCTCCCAGTGGCTCTTCGAGCGCGGCTCCTGGGTCAACGGCATCGAAGCCTTCGCCGACACGCAACCCATCCAGCTTGAGGCCCGCAAATGACGCGCACCGTTCTCTCCTCGGCCACCCGCGAGATCGTCATCGGTTTCGACCAGCCCTTCTGCGTGATCGGGGAGCGGATCAATCCGACCGGCCGCAAGCTGCTGGCCGCCGAGATGAAGGTCGGCGACTACAGCCGCGTCCAGACCGACGCGCTGGCCCAGGTCGCCGCCGGCGCCACCATGCTGGACGTCAACGCCGGCATCCCGTTGGCCGACGAGCCGCGCATTCTGGCCGAGACGATCGAGCTCGTGCAGTCGCTCACCGATCTGCCGCTGTCGATCGATTCCTCGATCATCGCGGCGCTGGAAGCCGGGCTCGCCGTCTATCGCGGCAAGGCGCTGGTCAACTCGGTGACCGGCGAAGACGAGAACCTGGAACTGGTGCTGCCCCTGGTGAAGAAGCACGGCGCGGCCGTGGTGGCGATCTCCAACGACGAGAGCGGCATCTCCACCGACCCGGATGTGCGTTTCGCCGTGGCGAAGAAGATCGTCGAGCGCGCCGCCGATCACGGCATCAGCCACGAGGACGTGGTCGTCGACCCGCTGGTGATGCCCGTCGGCGCCATGAACGACGCCGGCCGGCAGGTCTTCACCCTGGTCCGCCGCCTGCGCGAGGAGTTGAAGGTGAACACCACCTGCGGCGCCTCCAACATCAGCTTCGGCCTGCCCAACCGGCGGGTGATGAACGGCCACTTCCTGTCCATGGCGATCGCCGCCGGCATGACCTCGGCGATCATGAATCCGCTGCATGACGAGGACATGAACGCCGTGCGGGCGGCCAATGTGCTGATGGGCCACGATCCGGACTGCCGCACCTGGCTGAAGGCGAACCGCGACCCGAACGCGGTGCCCTCGGAGACGGAAGGCCGCCGCGCCCGCGGCGAACGCCGGCGCCGCCGCGCGGCCTAATCGGTCTCACCTTCCAGCGTCGGTATGCCGGAGACGTCGACCCGCGCCTCCGCCATGGCCAGATCGTAATTGCGTTGGAGACTGATCCACAGCCGCGGGCCGTTGCCCAGCAGCTTGCCGAACCGGACTGCCATTTCCGCTGTGACGGGCTGGCGTTCGTTCAGGATGTCATAGAGATGCTGGCGCGAAATCCCGAGGGCGCGCGCGACGCCGGCCTTGCTCAGCTTCACGACCGGCAGCACGTCCTCCCGCAGGACTTCGCCCGGATGCACCGGCCTGATCGAATGATGCGCAATCAATGATCGTCCTCCAGGTCGACGTCGACAGCGGCTATCCCGCCATCCGCCAGGTCGTGCCTTCGGGTCCGTCCTCGAGAACCACGCCCATGCCGGTCAGTTCATCGCGGATCGCGTCGGCGCGGGCGAAGTCCTTCGCCTTCCGCGCAGCCTGGCGCTCGGCGATGAGGCTCTCGACCACGGCCGGGTCGACCTGCGGCGCGGCGCTTGCCGTGGACCGACGCCAGGCCTCCGCCGATTGCTGGCCGATGCCGAGCAGCCAGCAGGCGTCGCGCAGGACTTCCGCCCCCGTTTCGCCCTGCTCGACGGCGCGCGCGATACGGAAGATCTCGGCCAGCGCCTTCGGCGTGTTGAGGTCGTCCATCAGCGCCGCGAGCACCGCGGCGACGTCCGGGTCGCCGCTGTCGGGGTCGGCCTCGCGCACGCCGCGCAACAGGCCGTAGATCCGGTCCAGATTCTTTCGCGCCTGGTCCAGCCCGGCCTGGGAGAAGTCCAGCGGATGGCGGTAGTGGCCGGACAACAGCAGCAGACGCACCGCCTCCGCCGGCTCCCGGGACAGAAGGTCGTGGATCAGCAGCACATTGCCCACCGACTTCGACATCTTCTGGCCCTCGATGCGCAGCATGCCGTTGTGCATCCAGTAGCGCGCGAAGACCTCTCCGCCGTGGGCGCAGGTCGACTGCGCCATTTCGTTCTCGTGGTGGGGGAAGATCAGGTCCTGCCCGCCGGCGTGTATGTCGATGGTGCGGCCCAGATGCTTCTCGATCATCGCCGAGCATTCGATGTGCCAGCCCGGCCGCCCCCGGCCCCAGGGACTGTCCCAGCCCGGCTGAGTATCGTCGGAGGGCTTCCACAGCACGAAATCCGCCGGATCCTTCTTGTAGGGCGCCACCTCGACGCGGGCGCCGGCGACCATCTCGTCACGGCTGCGGTTGGACAGCGCGCCGTAGTCGGCGAAGGCCGTCACGTTGAACAGCACGTGGCCCTCGGCCTCGTAGGCGTGGCCGCCCTCGACCAGGCGCGCGATCATGTCGACGATCTCCGGGATCGTCTCGGTCACGCGCGGCACGACATCGGGATCCAGAACCCCCAGCGCCCGCACGTCGTCGCGATAGGCGTCGGCATAGCGCCGCGTGATGGTCTCGATCGGCACGCCTTCGCGGCGCGCGGCATCGATGATCTTGTCCTCGACGTCGGTGATGTTGCTGGCGAAGACAACGCCCGGATAGAGCCGCTTCAGCAGGCGGTGCAGCACGTCGAAGACCACTGCAGGCCGTGCATTGCCGATATGCGGATGGTTGTAGACGGTGGGTCCGCAGACATACACCGTTACCCGTTCCGGATCGGCGGGCTGGAACGCCTCTTTCCTTCGGGTCAGCGTGTTGTATATCTGCAGCGTCATTTACGGCGTCCTCCGTCAGGTGAAGGGCCGTTGTAGTTGGAATGACGGCGCATTCAAGGGCGGGGAAGCCCGTGGTTGTCACGCCGGCGCGGGTGCGCCATTTGATTAATCTAGGCGCATAAGGTCAAATGAACCGGCCGATGGCAGGTTGCGTAGAACGCTGCGCGCGAGTTGAGACAAGGAGCCGCGACGCGATGGACGTTTTGGTGAACGGACCCCGAGAAGATACCCGGGGCCGCGAGTACGACCCGGCCACCGGCAAGAGCCGTCCGAGCCGGGAGGAGGCCGAGGCCGCGGTGCGGACCCTGATAGAATGGGCCGGAGACACGCCGGACCGCGAGGGTCTGCGCGACACGCCCGGACGCGTCGTCCGCGCCTATGAGGAATTCTTCGCCGGCTATGACGAGGATCCGGAAGAGGTGCTGGGCCGCACCTTCGAGGAGGTCGAGGGCTATGACGACATCGTCATGCTGCGCGACGTCCGCCTGGAAACCCATTGCGAGCATCACATGGTGCCGATCATCGGCAAGGCGCATGTCGCCTATTTCCCGGCAGGCCGCGTCGTCGGCATCTCCAAGCTGGCCCGCGTGATCGACATCTACGCCAAGCGGCTGCAGACGCAGGAGACCATGACTGCGCAGGTCGCCGCGACGCTGGAAAAGGTGCTGCAGCCCAGGGGCGTCGCCATCCTGATCGACGCCGCCCATCAGTGCATGACCACGCGCGGCGTCAAGAAGCCCGGCGTTTCCTGCATCACCACCCGCTTCACCGGCATCTTCCGGGAAGACCGGGACATGGAGCGGCGTTTCCTGGACCTCTGCCGCGGCGTCTGAGGCCCCGCAATCGTGATCGCGAAAATGCGTGACGCAGGGTAAGGGCGTTCCCATATAGGTCCTATGGGACTCTTCGCACGACATCTGGCCGCCACGGGCCTCATGGCCCTGGCGGCGGCGTGCACGCCTTCTCAGCAGGTCACGGTGACCGGCTCGAACGCTGCAGCGCCCGCACCGTCGGCCGTGGAAAGCGTGGCCGTCGTCCCGTCGGAAAACGCGGACGGGACGTCGAAGGACTACAGTGCCCAACTGGAAAGCAGGCTCCGCGCCGCGGGCTACCGCCTCGCGCCACGCACCGAGGCAACGCTGTTCGCAACGCTGGACCATGATGTCGGCGAGCCGCGCACGGAGATCGTCGAGTTCGAGGTTCCCGAATACCGTACGGAAGAGCGGATCGAGCGCGTCAACGGCCAGTTCGTGACCTTCTACGAGGACGTTCTGTACGGCTACCGCACCGAGACCTACGAGGAGACCGTCTATCCGGCCCATGTCGAGGTGAGCATCTACCGCGCCGGTTCGGGGGCCGCACCGCCCGAGACCGTCTACCGGGGCCGCGCCCGGACAGAGGGACGCTGCGGCGACATGGACCATCTGATCGGACCGCTGCTGGACGCACTGTTCGCGGATCTGTCGCGCAGCGGCGATACCGTGCACGAACACCGCGTCAAGGTGGAGGACTGCTGAGCCCTTCCGCTGCGCCGCGATGGCGAATGCAGCGGCGCTTCCCGCCAACGAAGCTGTTGCGCCATGGCGATTCTTGCGCCACAACCAACGGCGCACCTCCGGACATCGACAACCGCGTTATTTCCGTCCGGGCGTTTGAAATCAGGGGTCCGTTCACGTTCAATGTTTTCCAGGCTTCTAGGCTGGCTGTCCGCCGACATGGCAATCGATCTCGGGACGGCCAATACGCTGGTCTACGTCAAGGGCCGCGGCATCGTCCTCAACGAGCCGTCGGTGGTGGCGATTACCAATCACCGGGGCAAGAAACACGTTCTGGCGGTCGGCGACGAGGCCAAGCTGATGCTCGGGCGCACGCCCGGCAACATCGAGGCGATCCGCCCGCTGCGTGACGGCGTCATCGCGGACTTCGACGTCGCCGAGGACATGATCAAGCACTTCATCCGCAAGGTGCACAACCGGCGCAGCTTCGCCAGCCCCCGGGTCATCATCTGCGTGCCCTCGGGCTCCACGGAGGTCGAGCGCCGCGCGATCATGGAATCGGCCGAAAGCGCCGGCGCGCGCCAGGTCTTCCTGATCGAGGAGCCGATGGCCGCCGCGATCGGCGCCAACCTGCCGGTCACGGAACCCACGGGCTCCATGGTCGTCGACATCGGCGGCGGCACCACCGAGGTCGCCGTACTCTCGCTGGGCGGCATCGTCTATTCCCGCTCCGTCCGCGTCGGCGGCGACAAGATGGACGAGGCGATCATCGCCTATATCCGCCGCAACCATAACCTGCTGGTGGGCGAAAGCTCCGCCGAGCAGGTGAAGAAGGAGATCGGCTCTGCCTGCCCGCCCGACGAGGGCGACGGCATGACGCTGGAAATCAAGGGCCGCGACCTGATGAACGGCGTACCGAAGGAACTGGTGATCAGCCAGCGCCAGATCGCCGAAAGCCTGGCCGAGCCGGTCGGCGCCATCATCGAGGCCTGCAAGGTCGCGCTGGAGCACACGGCGCCGGAACTCGCCGCCGATATCGTCGACAAAGGCATCGTGCTGACCGGCGGCGGGGCGCTGCTGGGCAATCTGGACTATGTCCTGCGTCACGCCACCGGCCTGCCCGTATCCATCGCCGACGAACCGCTGAGCTGCGTCGCCATGGGCACCGGCCGCGCGCTCGAGGAGATCAAGACGCTCAAGCGCGTGCTGCTCAACACCGACTGAGCGGGATTCGACAGGACCGTCGACGCACTATCTTGCCCGGCGACGGGACAGCGAGGGGAGATTTCCATGAAGCTCTACGATCTGAACGCCGGCTCCAATCCGCGGCGGGTGCGCATCTATCTGGCCGAGAAGGGCCTGGAGGTGCCGATGCAGGCGGTCGACATGATGAGCCACGAGAACGAGGCGCCGGACTACCTGAAGATCAACCCGCTGGGAAAGATGCCGGCGCTGGTGCTCGATGACGGCACGATCCTGACCGAGTCGATGGCCATCTGCCGCTATTTCGAGGAACTGAACCCGGATCCGCCGATGTTCGGCCGCGACGCGCTGGAAAAGGCGCAGGTCGAGATGTGGAACCGCCGCGCCGAGCTGGAGGTCGCCATTCCGACGGCCCAGTGCTTCCAGAACACCCACGAGTTCTGGAAGGACCGCCTCGAGCAGATACCCGCCTGGGGCGAAGCCTGCAAGGCGAAGGTCTTCGACCGTTTCCGGATATTCGACGCCCACATGGAAGGCCGCGAGTACCTGGCGACGGACAGCTACACGGTCGCCGATATCTCGCTCCAATGCGGCATCCTGCTGGGCAAGGCCGTCGGCATCCGCGTGCCCGACGAACTGGAGAATCTCTCCGCCTGGTGGCAGCGCGTGACCTCCCGCCCGACAGCGCGGGCCTGAGTCCCAGGGGACCGCGGCACCCGCCACGGGACTGACCGCCCGCGGACGGGCACCCGTGTGAGTGGCATCGCGCTTGCGATTGCCGTTGCCCATGAGGGGAATCGAACACATCGCAAGACTTCTGGGCCTGGGACGCAAACAAATTGCGTCACAGGACCGGCGAGCGTCACAAAGAGTGACAATCAACCTGCCCGTGCGCGTCACCGGCGAGAACGACTGCGCCAATGGCGCCTGCATCGCCCGCAATGTCTCCGAGGGCGGCATGCTGGTCACGCCGAACCTGGCCGGCGACCGCGGCCGGCGGGTCAGGGTCGACCCGGGGCAGGGCGCGCAAGTCGTGACGGCGCGGATCGTCGGTCAGCGTCCGGAGGGCACGGGCCTCGCCTTCCTGGCAGGGGAAGAAGGCCGGTCACTGGCCCACTGGATGGTCGAGCGCGCCCATGGCGGCGGCGCCTGAGGCGACTGCCGTCGACGGCGTAATCGCCCGATACCACTCAGCCTTAACCGGGCCTTAAGCCCCGCCGATCCATCATGCGCCGGTCAGAGTAACAAGGGTGATTCCCACCATGGGCATGATGTCCGATCTCGCGCGCCGCGTACGTCAGTTCAACATGCTGTTTGCGCCGCCGCCGCAGCTTCGCCGGCAGCATGAGCGCTTCGAGGTTTCCGTCGAAATCGAGATCGAGACGGCGGACGGCACGATCAGCCGCTGCCGCACCATCGACATCTCCAATGGCGGCGTGTTCGTGGAGCCGCCCCTGCCCGCCCAGGTCGGCGACCGCATCTACATCAGCGTCGGCATGCTGCTGCGCCGGGTCGAGGGCGAGGTCCTGGCCCACCGCGGCGGCGGCTCGGCGATCCGCTTCGCCTCTGCGGCCCATGGCGCAGCGCTGACGGCCTGGCTGCTCGACCAGAGCCGCCGCAAGGTCAACTGACCGCCGAGAGACGCGCTAGAGCATCCGCGATCAGCCGGCGGGTCAGTTCGCCCGCACCGGCCGGCCGCGCCAGTCCGGCCGCCTGCCCCGACCAGAGCGACGAGAAGTCCGCACGCCCCTGTGCCTCGGCCGCCTGCTTGAGCGGCGCCAGCGCCTCGCCCGCTGTCGGAAACGGCGGCGCCTCGGCGGCCATCGGGCCGACCTCACGCATTACCCGGTTGACGATGCCGCGCGCCGGCCGCCCCGAAAAGACATTGGTCAGCGCCGTCGAATCGTCGACGGCCTCCGCGAGGGCGCGGCGGTGCAGATCGGAGATCGTCGCCTCGGGCGTGAACAGGAAGGCCGTGCCCACCTGAACCCCGGCCGCGCCCAGCACCAGCGCCGCCGCCACGCCGCGGCCGTCGGCAATGCCGCCGGCGGCGATCACCGGCGCCGCGACCGCATCCGCAATCTGGGGCACCAGGGCCATCGTACCGGCCTGGCTGGTTATGTCGTCGCCCAGAAATATCCCGCGATGGCCGCCGGCCTCACAGCCCTGGGCAATGATGGCGTCGCAGCCCCGCGCCTCGAGCCAGCGCGCTTCCGCCACGGTCGTCGCCGAAGCGATGATCTTCGCGCCGGCGGCCCGGACCCGCTCCAGCAGATCCCCCGAAGGCAGACCGAAATGGAAGCTGACCACACCGGGACGGACCTCCTCGACGACCTCGCAGGCCCGGTCGTCGAAGGGCTCGCGCAGCGGCGCGGCGGCCGTCCGGCCCGGATCCAGTCCATGCTCCTCGTAATAGGCCGCAAGCCGCCGGCGCCAGCGGTCCTGGGCCGCCGGGTCCGGCGGGCGGGGCGCATGGCAGAAGAAGTTCATGTTGAACGGCCGGTCGGTACGCTGCCGGATCACACCCGCCTCCGCGCGCATCCTGTCGCCGTCCAGCATGGCGCAGGGCAGCGAACCCAGCCCCCCGGCGGCGGAGACCGCGGCGGCCATGTCGGCGCCGTTGGCGCCCGCCATCGGGGCCTGGATCAGCGGCAGTTCGATCCCCAGCAGGTCGGTCAGTCGGGTGTCAAACCGGGTCATGACGTCCTCCGGAAAGCAAAGAGGGCCGCTGCCCCGGATCGGGCGCGGCCCTCGATAAGCTCAAGCGGCGCGATGGATCAGAGCTTGCGCTCGACCATCATCTTCTTCAGCTCGGCGATCGCCTTGCCCGGGTTCAGGCCCTTCGGGCAGGTCTTCGCGCAGTTCATGATGGTGTGGCAGCGATAGAGCTTGAAGGGATCCTCCAGCTTGTCGAGCCGGTCGCCCGTCGCCTCGTCGCGGCTGTCGATGACCCAGCGATAGGCCTGGAGCAGGACCGCCGGTCCCATGTAGCGCTCGCCGTTCCACCAGTAGCTGGGGCAGGAGGTCTGACAGCAGAAGCACAGGATGCATTCATAAAGGCCGTCGATCTTGGAGCGGTCCTCGCGCGCCTGCAGGCGCTCCCGGTCCGGCGGGGCCGGCGACTTGGTCTGCATCCAGGGCTCGATCGAGGCGTACTGGGCGTAGATATGGGTCAGGTCGCCGACCAGATCCTTCACCACTTCCAGATGGGGCAGCGGGTAGATCTTGATGTCGCCCTTCACTTCGTCGACGCCCTTGGTGCAGGCCAGCGTGTTGGTGCCGTCGATGTTCATCGAGCAGGAGCCGCAGATGCCCTCGCGGCAGGAGCGGCGGAAGGTCAGCGTCGGATCGACCTCGTTCTTGATCTTGATCAGCGCATCGAGAACCATCGGCCCGCAGTCGTCCATGTCCACCTCGTAGGTGTCCACGCGCGGATTCTCGCCCAAGTCCGGATCGTAGCGGTAGATCTTGAATTTCCGGGTATTGGCGCCGTCGCCGGCCTTGGGCCAGCTCTTGCCACTACCGGACTTGATGCGGGAGTTCGCCGGCAGATTGAATTCAACCATTGCTTCGTCCTCTTGGGCTGCGCGGCGTCAGTAGACGCGCGCTTTCGGCTCGATGTACTCGATCTCGTTGGACAGCGTGTAGGTATGCACCGGCCGGTAGTCGATGGTCACTTCACCGGATTCGTTGATCCAGGCCAGCGTGTGCTTCATCCAGTTGGCGTCGTCGCGGTCCGGGAAGTCCTCGTGGGCGTGGGCCCCGCGGCTTTCCTTGCGGTTCTCCGCCGAATGCATGGTGACCACCGCCTGGCGGATCAGGTTGTCGAGCTCCAGGCTCTCGACCAGGTCCGAGTTCCAGACCATCGAACGGTCCGTGACCTTCAGGTCGGGCATTTCGCGGTAGACCTCATCGATCTTCTGCTTGCCCTCGGAGAGCACCTCGGAGGTGCGGAACACCGCGCAGTTGTCCTGCATGACGCGCTGCATCCGGTCCCGGATCGCCGCGGTCGGCGTGCCGCCACTGGCGTTGCGGACCTTGTCGAGCCGCGCCAGCGCCTTGTCGACGGAGGCCTTGTTGGTCTCCGGAAGATTCCGCCCGGCCTCGACGATTTCGGCGCAGCGGTTGGAACAGGCGCGTCCGAACACCACCAGATCGATCAGCGAATTGGAGCCCAGACGGTTGGCGCCGTGGACGGAAACGCAGGCGGCTTCGCCCGCCGCCATCAGGCCGGGCACCACCGCGTCGGGATCGCCGTCGCGGAGCGTCAGCACCTCGCCGCGGTAGTTCGTCTGGATGCCGCCCATGTTGTAGTGCACGGTCGGCAGCACCGGGATCGGCTCCTTGTTGACGTCCACGCCGGCGAAGATACGGGCCGATTCGGAAATGCCCGGCAGGCGCTCGGCGATGATGTCGGGATCCAGGTGGTCCAGGTGCAGGTAGATGTGGTCCTTGTCCTTGCCCACGCCGCGGCCCTCGCGGATCTCCATGGTCATGGAGCGGCTCACCACGTCGCGGCTGGCCAGATCCTTGGCCGATGGCGCATAGCGCTCCATGAAGCGCTCGCCCTCGGAATTCACCAGATAACCGCCCTCGCCGCGCACGCCCTCGGTGATGAGGCAGCCTGCCCCGTAGATACCGGTGGGATGGAACTGCACGAACTCGAGATCCTGCAAAGGCAGGCCCGCGCGCAGCACCATGCCACCGCCGTCGCCGGTGCAGGTATGGGCCGAGGTCGCCGAGAAATAGGCGCGGCCGTAGCCGCCGGTCGCCAGGATGGTCATCTGCGCGCGGAAGACGTGCAGCGTCCCCTCCTGCAGGTTCCAGGCGAGCACACCCTGACAGGCGCCGTCATCGTCCATGATCAGGTCGATGGCGAAGTACTCGATGAAGAAATGCGTGTCGTTCTTCAGCGACTGACCATAGAGGGTGTGCAGCATGGCGTGGCCGGTGCGGTCCGCCGCCGCGCAGGTGCGCTGCGCCGCCGGGCCCTCGCCGAAATTGGTCGTCATGCCGCCGAAGGCGCGCTGGTAGATCTTGCCCTCGTCGGTGCGGCTGAAGGGCACGCCGAAATGCTCCAGCTCCAGCACCGCGTTGACCGCGTCGCGGACCATGTATTCGATCGCGTCCTGGTCGCCGAGCCAGTCGGAACCCTTGACGGTGTCGTACATGTGCCAGCGCCAGTTGTCGGGGCCCATGTTGCCGAGAGAGGCGGAGATGCCGCCCTGTGCGGCGACGGTGTGGGAGCGGGTCGGAAACACCTTGGTGACGCAGGCGGTGTTCAGACCGGCTTCGGCGCAGCCCATGGCCGCGCGCAGGCCGGCGCCGCCGGCGCCCACCACCACGACGTCGAACTTGTGCTCCGTGTACGGATAGGCTTCGGACATCGGGTTCACCCTCCAAAGGCGATCGTGAGGACGGCCAGGATGCAGATCAGTGCGCCGATCCAGCATCCGAACGTGTTCGCGAACATCATGAACAGCCGCGAGGCCGGGCCGTGGACATAGTCCTCGATGACGACCTGGACCCCCAGCTTGAGATGCCAGAACACGGCGACGATGAGCAGCAGCAGAACGCCGGTGACCAGTGGATTGCCGACAATGCCGGCGGCGGTGAGATAGTCGGCGCCGGCGAGCCGGATCATCAGCACGACGAAGGCGAAGACCAGCGGAATCAGCGCGATCGCGGTGACCCGCTGCATCCACCAGTGCTCCGTGCCGTCCTTGGCCGAGCCGAGGCCGCGCGCATTCTTCAGCGGCGTGTTGAGTGCGGAACGCTTCATGGCGTCAACCTCCGTAGGCGTAGGCCGCCACCCAGGCCAGTACGGTGAGCACCAGCGAGGCGATCACCACCGTCCAGCCCGAACGGTAGACCGCCGGAATCTCGAACCCCCGGCCGGCGTCCCAGAAGAGGTGCCGGATGCCGTTGCAGAGGTGATAGAACAGCGCGGCCGTGAAGCCGAACAGCACCAGGCGGCCGATCCAGCTGCCCGCCACGCCCAGCACGTAGGTGTAATATTCCGGCCCGCTGGCCAGCGCGACCAGCCACCAGATCACAAGCAGCATGCCCAGCCCAAGGAACACGCCCGTGATGCGATGCAGGATCGACATCAGGGCCGTGATCTGAAGCATGTCGTAGACTTGCAGATGCGGCGACAACGGGCGATTGGTGTTCGCCATGACCGTCCCCCTCATTCGCTCCGGCCGGTCTGAAACCGGCCTCGAGCTCTATGATCCCCTGGTACGGAGTCCCCCCGGATTCGCCGGACCCCCGCAACCGAGACGCGATTGTAGGCCGATGCCCCTGACTGTCAACGCGAGACCGCCCCGCCCCTCGAAGCCGGCAGACGGCAAGTGCATGGCGCGGCGTCGGATTCCGAGATTGCCGTGGCGCTTGCGGCGGACTAGGTTATGTACAGGTTGGAGACGTAGATTTCGGATTAGCCCATGCTTGCTGCGGATGTGACCGGAACCCTGTCGGCGCGGCGTGTGCTGCTGATCGTCGGCGGCGGGATCGCGGCCGTGAAGATACCGGACCTGATCCGGCGCCTGCGGGAGCGCGGCGCGGCGGTGCGCCCGGTGCTGACCCGCTCGGGCGCCGAGTTCGTGACCCCGCTCGCCCTTTCGGCGCTGGCCGAGGAGAAGGTCTACACCGAGCTGTTCGATCTGACCGACGAAGCGGAGATGGGGCACATCCAGCTGTCCCGGCAGGCCGATATCGTGCTGGTCGCGCCGGCCACGGCGAATCTGATGGCGCGCATGGCCGCAGGCCTGGCCGACGATCTGGCGACGACGTTGCTGCTGGCGACCGACAAGCCGGTAATGATCGCACCGGCGATGAACGTGCGCATGTGGCAGCATTCGGCGACCCGCCGCAACCTGGCGCAGCTCCGCGACGACGGCGCGATCGTCATCGACCCGACGGAGGGCGCGATGGCCTGCGGCGAGTTCGGACCCGGCCGCATGGCGGAGCCGCTGGACATCGTTGCGGCGCTGGAGCGGCACTTCGCCGGCGGTCCTCTGGCGGGCTTGAAGGCGGTGGTCACCAGCGGCCCCACCCATGAGCCGATCGATCCGGTCCGCTACATCGCCAACCGGTCCTCGGGCAAGCAGGGCCACGCCATCGCCGGCGCGCTGCGCCGGCTGGGGGCGTCGGTCACCCTGGTCAGCGGCCCGACGGGCCTGCCCGACCCGCCGGGGGTCGAGACCGTGCGGGTGGAGACGGCGGTCCAGATGCGCGACGCCTGCGAGGCGGCCCTGCCGGCCGACATCGCCATCTGCGCCGCGGCGGTGGCCGACTGGCGGGTCGACGCCGCGGGACAGAAGCTGAAGAAGCAGGAAGGCGGCCCGGCGCCGGCGCTCAGCTTTGCGGAGAACCCCGACATCCTCGCCGGGCTGGCCGGCCACGCCAGCCAGCGGCCGCGCCTGGTGGTCGGCTTCGCGGCCGAAACGCAGAACATCATCGAATATGCCGAGAAGAAGCGCCAGAAGAAGGGCTGCGACTGGATCGTCGCCAATGACGTCAGTCCCGACACCGGCACCTTCGGCGGCGACCGGAACTCGGTCACGCTGATCGGCGCGGGGGAGCCCGAAAGCTGGCCGCCCATGGCCAAGACCGCCGTCGCCGAGCGCCTGGCCGACCGGATCGCCCGCTTCTTCGGAAGCACGCCATGAACCTGGACGCCATCCCCATCCGCCGGCTGGCGCACGCCGCCGACCTGCCCCTGCCGGGCTATGAGAGCGCCGGAGCGGCGGGCATGGATCTCCGCGCGGCGATCGACGCGCCGCTGATACTGCAACCCTGGCGCCGAGCAATGGTGCCGACGGGAATCGCCATCGCCCTGCCGCCCGGCCACGAGGCGCAGGTGCGCCCGCGATCCGGACTCGCGGCCCGTCACGGCGTGACGGTGCTGAACAGCCCCGGCACGGTGGACGCCGACTATCGCGGCGAGGTTTCCGTGATCCTGGTGAACCTTTCGGCGGAACCCTTCGAGATCCGCCGCGGCGACCGCATCGCGCAGATGGTGGTCGCGCCGGTCGCGCGCTGCGTCTGGCGGGAAGTCGAGGCGCTGGAGGAGACCGCCCGGGGCGGCGGCGGCTTCGGCTCGACGGGGGTGGGCCGGCCATGACCGACATCCTGCGCCTGCCGAAGAAGACCATGTTCGCGCTTGATGCCGTGCTCGACGTCGCCTACAACGCCCGGCCCGACCCGGTACAGTCCAAGGACATCACGGCGCGACAGAAGATTCCGCCGCGCTATCTGGAGCAGGCGATGCAGCAACTCGTGCGCGCCGGCATCCTGAAGGGCGTGCGCGGCCCCCGCGGCGGCTACACCCTGGCCCGGGAGCGCCGGCGCATCACCGTGGCCGATATCGTCCGCGTGATCTCCAGCGACGACGAGCCGGAGGAGGACACGGGCTCCGACCTGGGCCACAAGGTGGTCCGGCCGCTGTGGAATGAGATCCAGCTGGAGATCGTCGACCGGCTTTCGGAGATCACCCTGGAGGATCTCTGCCGCCGCGCCGAGTCCGCCGAGGTGCCCAAGGCCGCCAGCAACACGCGCGATTTCACCATCTGACGGCGGCAACGCCGACCCCTGGGGAGGGGGACAGAACGCCATGACCGACTTCGAACGCTTCACGCCGCCGCGCGGCCGCATCTATGATTCCATCGTCGAAACCATCGGCGCGACGCCGCTGGTGCGCCTCAACCGCATCGGCGAGAACCTGGCCGAGGGCGCCGAGATCCTGGCCAAGCTGGAATTCTTCAACCCGCTCTCGTCGGTCAAGGACCGCATCGGCGTCTCGATGATCGAGGCGCTGGAGGAAGCCGGCGATCTGAAGCCGGGCGCGACCATCATCGAGCCGACCTCGGGCAATACCGGCATTGCGCTGGCCTTCGTTGCCGCCGCCAAGGGCTACCGGCTGATCCTGGTGATGCCGGAGAGCATGTCGATCGAACGCCGGCGGATGCTGAAGCTGCTGGGCGCGGAGCTGGAACTGACCCCGCCGGAGAAGGGCATGAACGGCGCCATTGCGCGCGCCAACGAACTGATGGCGGAAAACGCCGGCGCGGTGATGCCGCAGCAGTTCGCCAACCCGGCGAACCCGGCGATCCATGTCGCCACCACCGCCGAGGAAATCTGGGCCGACACCGGGGGCAAGGTCGACGTCATCATCTCCGGCGTCGGTACCGGCGGCACCATCACCGGCATCGGCCGGGTGCTGAAACAGCGCAAGCCCGACGTCCACATCGTCGCCGTCGAGCCCGAGGACAGCCCCGTGCTGTCGGGCGGCAATCCGGGACCGCACAAGATCCAGGGTATCGGCGCGGGCTTCGTGCCCGACAATCTCGACCGCGCGGTGGTCGACGAGGTGCTGACCATCGGCAACGAGACGGCCTTCGAGACCGCGCGCCGCCTGGCGCGCCTGGAAGGCATTCCCGTCGGTATTTCGTCGGGCGCGGCGGTCGCCGCGGCGCTGGAGGTCGGCGAACGGAAGACCATGGCCGGCAAGACCATCGTCGCCATCCTGCCGTCCTTCGCCGAGCGCTACCTCTCGACGCCCTTGTTCGAGGGGCTCTGACTCCGCCTCACCCGAGGCAGCCGAGCGCTTCGTATTTCGGTTTCAGTTCGTCGAAGGATTTCGGCGACCAGTCCGCCGCATCGGCGTCCAGTTTCGCCATGACCGCCGGCGCCAGCCGATCCGACAGCACATCCAGCGTATGCAGGATGTAGCGTTCGACGGTGAAGCTTGCGGCCTCGCCGAAGGTCTCCAGCGTGACCCGTCCCCAGAAATAGGCCGTGTCCGCCGCGCCGCCGCCTTCGGCATAGCGGTAGACCGTGCGGAGCTGGGCCATGGCATTGCCCTGCAGCGCCACCAGTTCGTCGCAGCGGGCCGCCGGATCCTCCGCCCGGCCGCCGCGGTAGAGACGGCGCGCCTTCAGGGCCAGCGCGGGCCCGTAGCCGGCTTGCGCCGCCTCGGTCAGCCGGCGCTCGGCGAAATTCGATTCCGGCTGGCCCAATACATATTGGGCGGGCGCAAAACCGGTGTCGGCGGACTTTTCCAGCATGTTGTTGATGGTGCTGGACATGGCCCGGCCGGGCCCGATCGGCTCGCCATAATCGGCCATCACCAGCAGGGCCCAGCCCGCCCCCGCGTCGGCATGGGGCCCGGCCAGACGCCGCGCCTCGCCGTACTCGCCGCGCTCCACGGCGGTCAGGGCAGGGACCGCGGCGGCTCGTTCGGCCGCCGGCACATGGGGCTGCAGGTCGTCCAGCACCGGGTGCAGCGCCTCCGGCGCCCGGCTGGCCGAAATCCAGAACCGCTCGAGCGGCACCCCCTCGAAGACGAACAGGGTGCCGCCGACCCGGCGCTCCAGGCGATAGGCGCCGTAGCGCGGCCGCATCCAGCTTTCCAGGCCGATCTCCCCTGCCCAGCGCTTGATGGCCTCGCGGCCGGCCACATCCTCGTCGTGCGCCAGACCCGCCAGGGCCGGCTCCAGCATCGGGGCAAGATCGGCGAAGGCGTAAAGACCCGGATCGGCGGAAGGCAGCAGCGGCACCTCCATGCGGAAGCCGATCAGCGCACGGTCCCGCACCAGCAATTGCGCCGAAACGTCCTGGCCGTTGGGTTCGCCCATCGTCAGCGCCCGGACGCCGGGCAGACCCTTGGCCGGCCGCTCGACGATCGCCGCGCCGGCGAGTGCATCGGTATCCGCCAGCCGCGCAAGCACCGTCTCGGCTTCCGGGTGCAGCGGACCGAGTTCCAGGGAGCGGGTCGCGCCGCCACCGGTCACAAGGACCGCGACAAGGACCACGAGACGACAGAGAACAGCGTTGCGCACCTTTTCACCTCATTGAGCCGCCGATCGGGCCAGCCTAGCGCCCGCGGGCGATGCGGACGAGGGGCCGCGGTCACAGTCGCAGCGGCCGCCTCCGGCCCGGCAGGACTTGCCGCCCGGGGCCCGACCCGGCAAATCCTGATCGGCAGAATTTGTCTGGTATTTTATCAATATTTCCATAATTCATTGATTTTATTGGAAATCATGAAGGTGAGAATTCTGGCCCGAGGGTTGCGAACCGGGTGGCAGCGGGCAAAAGGCCGGCTAACCGAAAACCCAATCCAGAACGGAGCAATCAAATGTTGTCAGTGAACACCAACGCTGGGGCGATGGTCGCCCTTCAGAACCTCAACAGCACCAACCGGGAGCTGGCCGAGGTTCAGTCGCGCATCAATACCGGCCTCAAGATCGCCGGACCGAAGGACGATGGCTCCACCTTCGCCATCGCCCAGAACATCCGGTCCGAGATCTCCGGCATCGATGCAGTCAAGAACAGCCTGGACCGTGGCGTCTCGGCGACCGATACCGCGATCGCGGCCGGTCAGTCGATTTCGGACCTTCTCATCGAAATGAAGGAGAAGTCCGTCGCCGCGACCGACGCCAGCCTTGACACGGCCAGCCGAAATGCTCTGGACGCGGATTTCTCCGCGCTCCGCGATCAGATCGGCACCATCGTCAGCAACGCCGAGTTCGACGGCATCAACCTGATTGACGGCTCCATCTCCAGCATCGCGGTGCTGGCCAACGATGAAGGTTCTTCCATCACCGTTTCGGCCCAGCAGCTTTCGGCGAACACCGGCCTGAGCGTCGCTTCCGTCGACCTCAGCACGGCGACCAACGCGGCCGCCGCCCGTTCCGCCGTCAATGCGGCGATCGAGACCGCCAACGCACGTCTTGCCTCTCTCGGCACGGACGCGAAGAGCCTGGAAATCCACAAGGACTTCGTCGGCCAGCTGCAGGATACCCTCACGCAGGGTCTCGGCAACCTGGTGGACGCGGACCTGGCCAAGGAGAGCGCCCGCCTCCAGTCGCTGCAGATCAAGCAGCAGCTGGGCACGCAGGCCCTGTCCATCGCCAACCAGGCGCCTCAGTCCATCCTGGGCCTGTTCTAGGGCCCGCGCAGGGGGATATGGAGCACACCGCTCCATATCCCTTTGCGGCCTTTTTCGAAGTAATGAGATCAAAATTCACCTTGCTTGGTTAATTATCCATTTACCAGTTTACTCTAGTCAGGTCGTATTGAAGAGTTATTGATTGAACAATCAGGCTCGACTGGGCAATTTCTGCCGGAACTATTTGCCTACTCCCGGCAGAATCTGCCGGCAAGAAGTGCCGGGCAGAATCGCTCCACGGAAAATTCTTCCGCCTTTTCAACAATTTAGATATTCGGAAAAACTGGCCCATCCATTGCGGAAGAAGCGGCGCGGGCAAAACGCCCGTTGTTGAACCGCCAACTTCCAGAATGGAGACTACCAATGGCAATTTCCGTCAACACCAATACGGGCGCGATGGTCGCCCTGCAGAACCTCAACAGCACCAACAAGGAGCTGGCCCAGGTTCAGTCGCGCATCAACACCGGCCTGAAGGTCGCCGGACCGAAGGACGATGGCTCCACCTACGCCATCGCCCAGAACATCCGCGCCACCATCTCCGGTTTCGATGCGGTCAAGAACAGCCTCGACCGTGGCGTCTCGGCTGCCGATACCGCGATCGCGGCCGGTCAGTCGATCTCCGACCTTCTCATCGAGATGAAGGAGAAGGCCGTCGCCGCGACCGACGCCAGCCTCGACACGTCCAGCCGTAATGCCCTGGCCGCCGACTTCACTGCGCTGCGCGACCAGATCGGCACCATCGTCAGCAACGCCGAGTTCGATGGCGTGAACCTGATCGACGGTTCCATCTCCAGCATCTCGGTGCTGGCCAACGATGAAGGTTCGTCCATCACCGTTTCGGCCCAGCAGCTGTCGGCCAATACCGGCCTCAGCATCGCCTCCGTCGACCTGACGACCGCCACCAACGCCGCGGCCGCCCGTTCGGCCGTGGATGCCGCGATCGACACGGCGAACTCGCGCCTCGCCTCGCTGGGCACGGACGCGAAGAGCCTGGAAATCCACAAGGACTTCGTCAGCCAGCTGCAGGACACCCTGACGCAGGGCGTCGGCAACCTGGTGGACGCGGACCTGGCCAAGGAGAGCGCAAGGCTCCAGTCGCTGCAGATCAAGCAGCAGCTGGGCGTGCAGGCGCTGTCCATCGCCAACCAGGCGCCGCAGACGATCCTGGGTCTCTTCTAAGGGCCCGCTCACAGGGGATATGGGGCCGCGAGGCTCCATATCCCCGCCGCGGCCCCCGCGCTGAGGACGGAACGACCGGCACAAGCCGGCGAAGACGGGTCCGCAGCGCAAGGGGTCTGACCATCGGGGGATGGCCATGATATCCGACGCAACGACCGGTCAAGTCATCGGCGTTGAACCGACGAAGGCGACGCGGAAGGTCGAAAAAGCGACCGAGGCGCAGACCAGGGACTCCGAGATCCGGCGGGACACCGCCGAGATGCTGGAGCAGCGCCGCACACGGGAAGAAGAGCCCCGCGTGGACCGCCAGGGCGCGGCCCGCATCGTCGGCAAGGCCATGATGGCCGACTACCCGCCCAACGCCAGTCTCGAGATCGACGTGCTCGATGAAGGCGGCGGCTTCGTCTACAAGGCCGTCGACCCGGAAACGGGCGAAGTCCTGAAGCAGTTCCCGGCCGAAGAGGTCCTGAAGCGGCTGGAGCGACTGTCCCGTCTCAAGGGTCTCGCCGTCGACGAAACCATCTGACAACGACGCAACCGCACGAGCGGCTCGCAAAGGGGCGCCCGCGCGACAATATGGATGCCAGTACCACCTGAGCGGAGCGATTCGTGAGCATCCGCGGCAAGCGACTGGCGATCGGCGCGACGGCCGGGATTCTGATCCTGTTGGCCGCCATCGTGCTTGCGCGAACCTGGCTGGCCGAGCGCGCCGCCGAGTACTACCTTGCCAGCCGGGGCATCGAGGACGCGGCGCTGGACGTGACCCGCCTGGACTTCGGAGGCGCGGAAGTCCGCAACGCGCGCCTGGGCGACAGCGCCTCGGCGCGCCGCCTCGAGATCCGCTACGACCTGTCCGAAGGCGCGATCGGGCGTGTTACCGCGGAAGGCGTGGACCTCTCGGTCGCCTGGCGCGACGGCGCGCTGGACCTCGGCCCGCTGGCGGAGTTCCTGGCCGGTGCCGGCACGGAAGAAGCCGCGCCCGCTTCGGGCCCGCGGCCGGAAATCGCGCTCAGCGATCTTTCGGTCGATATCGACACGGCGGAAGGCGTCGCGCATCTGAACCTCCCCGGTACGGTCGATCTCCCGCCCGGCGCGCCACCGGTTCTGAATACCCCCTTCAGCCTGTCTCATCCGCGGCTGGAGGCGGAGGGACGCATCGAGACGGCGATGACGCCGGAAGGCGTGACGCGAATCAGCGGCGAACTGGCCCGGCTGCGTCTGAAGCGCGAGGGCGAAGCCCGGCCTCTCGATGCCGAGGGCGTGTCCTTCGCGGTCGCCCTCGGTGAGGAGCGATTCGAGGTCACGCTGCAGGGCGCGGTCCCGGATCTGGGCCTGGACCTCGCCGCCAGCGGCGACGGCGCGCTGCCTGCGGGCGATGGGGACACGGCGATCGATCTTCGCCTGCGCCTGACGAACGCCGCCCGGCTCGGCGAGGCCGTGCCGGAGACGGGACTGCAGTCGGGGACGGCCGACCTGCATCTGACCTTTCGGGGCCGCCTGCCCCTGGAGGGGCCCGGCGAGACTGCGGCCGCCAGTGGCATTCTGGAGACCCGGCTGGACGCGGACCTGGTCGGGGACGGCCGTCATTTCGAGAGCCTGCGCGCGGTTCTCGACGCCCGCACCGACTTCTCCGGCACGCGCGCCGAGACCGAATTCGGGATCGCCGACATCCTGGCCAGCGGCCTCAACGAAACGCTGCTGCCCGAAGCCGTGGCAAGCCCCTCCACGGTTGCGCTTCTGGGCCCCGACGTCACGCTGACCCTGAGCGAAGGTTTCCGGCTGCGCCTGGACCGCCCGGAGCGCCTCATCGCCGGCGAAACGCCCCTGTCGGTGGAAGCCGGGGGCCGGCTGCTGCTCCGTTCCGCTGCATCTGCCGACGCCGTCTTCGAGCGACTCGTCTGGTCGCCCGACGGCATCTCCGCCCAAGGGCTCAGCCTCGCGGCGCGGGATCTGACCATCGGCGGACAGCACCTGCGCGAACTGGACTACACCGGCGATCTGACGCTGACGGACAGGCTGGCCCTGGACGGCCGTCTGGAAGCGGCGGCGGATCGTGTCGCGTTCGGCGGCGTTACCATCGCCAACATCGAGGCGGAGGCGCGCGTCGACGCCGACGGGGTGGAGGACCGAACGGATCTCGGTCTCTCCGACGTCATCATCAGCGCCGGGCGCATCGAGACCGCCGACGGCGCGCCATGGACCGGCCCGTTTTCCGGCGGGATCGACCGGGCGGCCGTCACGCTCGGCCCCTGCGCCATCGACCGCTGCGCGCCGATGGCCCAGGCTGTGGCGAGCGGCCCGCTGCTCGGCCAGATCGCCCTGCCCGCCTTCACGGTAGAAGGACTGGTGGCGACAGGCGGCCCGGAGGAACGCCGGGTGCGGCTGGCATTGCCAGGCACGATCGCGCTGGCCGCCGGCGGCGTGCTCGAAATCGGAAGCGGGTTCGAACTCGCCCACCCGGCCCTCCGGGCGGACGGCCGGATCGCCAGCGAGGCGACAGGCGAGAGCGGACAGCGCCTGACCGCAAGCGTCAGCGAACTGATCCTGATACAGGGCGATGTCCGCACCCTCGTCAGGCCCGAAAAGCTGGAACTGACCATCGACTCGCGACCCGAGGGCTTCGATGCGCGGCTGGATGCGAACGCGCCGGAACTCGGGCTCGACGGAAGCGCCACACTGAGCGCCCCATGGTCGTTCGACCGGCAACATGCCGAACTCCATATCGATGCGGCGCTGGAGGATGCGGGGCGGATCGCAGGGCTTCACCCGACCCTGCCCGCCGTGTCGGGTCCGGCAGCGCTGAATCTGGACTATCGCGGCGGCGGCGGGGATGACGGCGAACTGTCGCTGAATCTGGACACCGCGCTGCGGGACATTGCGGGAATCGGCGTTCTCGACGCCGCAATTGCCGCCGAGGGCACGGTCGGAGCCGGCGGGACGCTTGCTCTGGAAGGCCGGCTCGACACGGGGCTGACCGGCCTCGACGCCGGCGGCGTCGCTGTCGACGGCCTGCGCCTGCAGTCGCCGTTCACGGTCAGCGGGGATGCCGAAGGAACCGCCATCCGGCTGCGCGGCGGCACGCTGCGCACGGAGGGCGTGAGCGCAGGGGGCGGCGTTCGGATACCCGGCCCGGTTACGGCCCGGGTCAACAGCGCGGAGCTGCGGCTGGGGCCATGCACGCTGTCGGCCTGCGATCCCGCGCCGGGCGTCGCCACCGCCAATCTGGACCTCGACGCCCTTGCGATCCGAACGGGGGAAACCCCCGGCCCGATCCGCCTGACGGGAATACGCGCTTCGCTGCGTACGGACCTCGCCAGCGGCGTCGACCGGCTGGACACCGACATCGCCGTGGCGACGGTCGAGGCCGACGGGATGGCGCGGCTCGACGGCCTCTCCCTGGCCGGCCTTGTCAACCTGGCCGGCGCTCGGCTGGACCAGCGCTTCACCGTCGACGGCGTCGCGATCGACCCGGCGCTGCTGGAGGGTGCGCCGCCGCTGGCCCTGAGCGGGCGGCTGACCGGCCCGATGTCGGCGCCCGAGGTGACCGGCGAGGCGCGCAGCCTGTCCGGCCCGGAACTGAAGGCCGAGATCGCTCTGGACGGCGGGACCGCGCGGATTTCCCTGGGGCCGACCCATGCCGGGACGGCGATGTCGTTCCTGCAGAAGTTCACCGCCCTGGAAGCGGACGCGGTCACCGCCGACGGGACCGTGGCGGGCGACTTCGTTCTACCGCTGTCCGATGGCGGCGGCGGCCGGGCCACGGTGCGCCTGAGCGACGTATCGCTGCTGACGGCGGAGGCGGAAGTGTCCGGCGTCAACGGCACGGTCGACCTCGCCTCCCTGTCGCCGCTCCGCACGCCACAGACCCAGACACTCCGGATCGGCCGGCTGGAGGCCGGCGTCCCGCTGACCGACATCACTGCCGCCTTCGACATCGACAGCGGGCCTGAGGGCGCCAAGCTGCACTTCAGCACGCTGAGCGGCGAGATGCTCGAAGGCCGCTTCGCCTTCGAGCCATTCTCGGTCACCGCGCCGCCCAGGGACGCGGACCTGCGTCTCGGGCTTGACGCCATCAGTCTGGCCGAGTTGACCCAGCTCCTCGGCCTGGGCGGCGTCAGCATGGACGGGGAACTCTCGGGCGTGGTGCCTGTCACGATCATCGGGGGCGAGCAGATCGCGATCAACGACGCCCGGCTCTCGGGCGGCACGAACGGGGTCTTGCGCATCAGCACCGACCGCGCGCGGCAGGTACTCGGCGACCGCGGCGGGGAACAGGTCGACCTGATGCTGAAGGCGCTGGAAAACTTTCGCTACACGAAGCTGGAGATCGGCATCGACAAGGCCCCCGAGGGCGCGGCGCGGATCGAGGTTCGACTGGAAGGACGCAATCCGGATCTGCTCGACGCCCACCCCTTCGTCTTCAACATCAACGTCGAGGGCAACGCGGACCGTCTGGCGGAAACCATCCTGACGGTGTACCGCGCCAGTTCAGGCGTCATTCAGACCGGCGTGCGCACCTTGCAGTAATCTCTGCCAGCGCCAAGATGTAGTCAGGATGAATCGGAACAAGAAAATGATCGAGAAGGACCAGGCCCGGGGGGCCTCGGCCATCGCCGCCACGATGCTGTTCGGCGCCGTCCTCGCCGCCTGCACGCCAACCGTCGCCGTGCAGGCGCCCAAGGAGCCCATCACCATCAATCTCAACATCAAGCTTGACGCCGATGTCAGGGTGCGGCTGGAAGAGCAGGCGCAGGAAGACATCAAGAAGAATCCGGAGATATTCTGATGGTCCGATCCATTCTGCTGGCGCTCGTGGTGCTGTTCGCACTTGGCGGCGGCGCCCTCGCCCAGTCGCTTGACGAGATGCGCAGTTCCGGCGCGGTCGGCGAACGCTATGACGGTCTGCTGGAAGCCCGGGAACAAAGCGCCGAACCCTTTGTGGCGCGGGTCAACGCCGAACGGCTGAAGATCTACGCCGACGCGGCCCAGAAGCAGGGCGTGAGCGTCGACGACGTCGGCAAGGTCTACGCCAAGGAAATCATGAAGAAGGCGCCGGCGGGAACCTGGTTCCTGGGACCGGACGGCAGCTGGCGGCGCTGACGCCGGTCGGCAGCGCCAAGGGAGGGGGATCATGTTCAACCAGCTTCGCCTCGACGGCCGAATCGCTCTCGTGACCGGCGGCAGCAAGGGGTTGGGGCGCGCCATGGCGCTGGGCCTGGCTTCGGCAGGCGCGACCGTTGTCGTCGCCGCCCGGACGGAGGAGCCGCTGCTGGAGATGGTCGAGGAGATAGGGTTGAAGGGCGGCAATGCCGATCACCGTGTTCTCGACGTCACCGACGAGGCGGCATGCAAGGCGACGGTCGAATCCGTCGTCGCCGACCGCCGCCGGCTGGACATCCTGATCAACAACGCCGGCTTCATCAGCCGCGCGCCGCTGTCCGAGAGCACAACCGACGACTACCGCGCGGTCATCGAGACCAATCTCGTCTCGCTCTACGTTCTCGCCCGCGAGGCGGCGCGGCCCATGACGGCGCAAGGCAAGGGCCGCATCATCAACATCGGCTCGGTGATGAGCCGGATCGCGCGGCCCAACATCAGCTCCTACGTCGCCACCAAACACGCCGTCGCCGGCCTGACCAAGTCGCTGGCAGTGGAACTGGCCGACAAGGGGATCTGCGTCAACGGCATCGCGCCCGGCTATTTCGGCACCGAGTTCAACAAGCCCCTGATGGAAGACGCGGCCTTCACGCAGATGGTGGAGGAGCGCACGCCGGTGGGCCGCTGGGGCCGGCCCGAGGAGATCGCCGGCGCTGCGATCTTCCTTTCCTCGGACGCCGCGTCATATGTCACCGGACACATGCTGTTCGTCGACGGCGGAATGACCGTCAAGCTCTGATCCGGGGAGAGCGATGGAAACCAGACGCCTCTGGCAGGTGGACGCGTTCGCCGACCGCGTCTACCGGGGAAACCCCTGCGCCGTGGTCTTCGACGCCGAAGGCATTCCGACCGAACGGATGCAGCAGATCGCCGCGGAGATGAACCTCTCGGAAACGGTCTTCCTGCTGCCGCCGACGCGGGACGACGCCGACTACCGCGCGCGCATCTTCACGCCGCGCAGCGAACTGCCCTTCGCCGGCCATCCGACGATTTCCGCGGCCTTCTGCGTGCACGAAAGCATGCGTCAGGCGGGTTTCGGGCCGCTGCCGGAAGTGCTGCGCCAGGAATGCCACGCCGGCGTCATTCCCGTCGCGGTCGCGGCACGGGACGGCCTGCCCGTCTTCACCATGACCCAGGTCGCCCCGACCTTCATCGATATCGATTTGGGCGCCGCAGAGGTCGCGGCCGCTCTGGGCTGCGCCGAAGGGGATCTCGCCGACCCGCCTGTCGAGGCCGCCAACACCGGCATAGCCTGGATGTTCGCCCGGCTGCCTTCGCCGGAGTCAGTGGCGGCGCTGGAGCCCGACATGACGGCCATCGCGGAACTGTCGAAACGGACCGGCATCACCGGCCTCGCTGTGTGGTCGGTCGGCGCGACGAACCCGGGCGTCGACGTGAAGCTGCGGGCCTTCGCCCCGGCGGAAGGCGTGCCCGAGGATGCGGCAACCGGCTCGGCCAATGGCTGCCTCGCTGCGCTGATCGCCCGCTCCGGCGCGCTGGGCGCGGGGCCGGTCAGCTATATCGCCGAGCAGGGCGTGGAGATGGGCCGCGACGCCCGCATCGTGGCCGCCACCGACGGGCCGGACAGCGGCCCGCGAATCGGCGGCCATGTCGTCCGCGTCATGGAAGCAGTGCTGACGGTATAGCGCAGGCGGGCTGGGGATGGCTGGGCCGGCCAGCCCGCCGTGTCCAGGATTCAGAAGGCGCGCGAGCCAGCCATACCATCCCTCGCGCGCCAACCTGCATTCACCACTTCACGGGCAGGCTCATCAGGCCGCGCAGGGTGAAGGTCGGCCGCCAGTCCGGCTCCCCGTCCAGATCGAGCCGCAGGTCCGGCAGCCGTTTCAGGATCGTGCGGAAGGCGACATCCGCTTCCACCCGTGCGAGCTGCGCGCCGATGCAATGGTGGATGCCACCGCCGAAGGACATGGGCCGCACGTCCTTGCGGTCGATGCGGAAGCTGTCCGGGTCGTCGAAGCGCTCGGGATCGCGGTTGGCCGCGCCCAGCAGGCAGAGCACGTGCTCGCCCTTCGGAATAGTCACGCCGCCGACCTCGACGTCCTCCATGGCGCAGCGCCCGGTCATCTGCACAGAGGAATCGTAACGCAGCATCTCGTCGACCGCGCCCGGCACCAGGTCCGGCTCGGCCTTCAGCCGCTCGAACTGCTCCCGGTCGGAGAGCAGCGCCAGCATGCCGTTGCCGAGCAGGTTGACGGTGGTCTCGTGGCCCGCGCCGAAGAGCAGGATCATGTTGCCGACCAGCTCCTTCTCGCTCAGCCGGTCCCCGTCTTCCTCGGCCTGGACCAGCACGGTGGTCAGATCGTCCTTCGGATTCTTCCGGCGCTCGGCGAACATCTCCCGGAAATAGGCTTCCCACTGGGTGAAGCTGTCATTGGCCGCCTGCAGTTCCTCCTCGGACATCGGCGTCGGGTCGATCAGCCGCCCCGTTGCCTTGCCGCCGAATTCGAAGCGGCCGCGGTCCTCCCGGACGATGCCCAGCATGTCGCAGATGACGTTGAGCGGAAGCGGGTAGGCGAACTGGCGGATGAAATCCATCGCTCCCTTGCCCTCGACCCGGTCGAGCAGCTCGTCGACCAGCATCTGGATCTGCGGCCGGAGCCCCTCGATCCGCTTCGCCGTGAACGCCTTGGAGACCAGTCCCCTGAGCCGCGTGTGGTCCGGCGGATCCTGCGTCAGCATCCAGTGACGCATGGAGGCGTAGGCCGGATGCCTGAACACCTCCTCGCCATAGCGCTGGATGGTGCGCTGCTCGAAGCCCTTGCCGAAACGGCGGTCCTTGAGGATCGAGGCCACATCCTCGTAGCGGGTGGCGACCCAGAAGCCCATCGGCGTCTTCATCGTCGGCTGCGTGGAGCGCAGCATGTGGAAGGACGGATAGGGATTGCGCAGGAACTCGGGCGAGAAGGGATTGAACATCCCCGGCGATGGCTGCGGGCTCTGATCGTTCATGGCGTGCCTCCCCCGGCAAATGACCGGCGTTCAGTTATTTTGGCAAGCCTATCCGAAACGAAGCGCGTCCGGCAAGGCGGCCATGCGCTCGATCACCGCCGCCGCGCCCGCCTCGCGCAGCAGGCCGGCGTCGCGCTCGTGGTCGCGGTGACCGCCGCCGGTGAAGCCGATGGCTCGCATGCCCGCGGCCCGCGCCGCCTGGATGCCGAAGGGGCTGTCCTCGACCACCGCGCAACGGGCCGGATCCGCGCCCATGGCTGCGGCGGCGTGCAGGAAAAGGTCCGGCGCCGGCTTGCCGCGCTCGACCATGGTGGCGGAGTAGAGTCGTCCCTCGAACAGGTCCAGCAGACCGGTCGTCCCGAGGGTGAGGCGCATCTTCGATATCTCGCCCGAGGAGGCGACGCAGGCTGGACGGGCGATGGCCGTGACGGCCGCCCGCACGCCGGCGATGGGCTTCACCTCGCGGGCCAGCACCTCGGCGGTGAGGCGGCGGATGTCCGGGACGAAGCTGTCGGGCAGGCGGACACCATGGTCGCGCAGGGCGATCTCGGCGCAGCTCCCGAGCGAAAGGCCGACGAAGGTCGACATCACCTGGTCGAGCGTCATGTCGAGGCCGTGACGCTTCAGATACTCGGCCAGCACGCGGTTCGCCGGCGGCTCCGAATCAACCAGCACGCCATCGCAGTCGAAAATGATCAGTTCCGGTTCAGTCATCGCGCCGCCAGTATCCTTCGCGTTCGAGCCAGCCGATCGCGTCGCCGAGCATTGGCTCCAGCGGCCACGCGGCCAGGCCCAGCGCTGCCGCCGGGTTCTCGGCCACGGGCTTCAGCCGCCGCGCCAGCCGGACTCCCTCCAGTGAGGCTCGCGGCGGTTTCCCGGTGACGCGCGCCGCCGCCGCCATCGCCGCCGCCGAGACCCAGGCGAGTCCGTAGGGAATCGTCCGCGTCGGCATCGGACGGCCGCTCAGCCGCTCCACGATGCGCAGCATCTCCGAAAGCATCAGATTGTAGCGGCCCAGCACATAGCGGACGCCGGGCTCGCCCCGCTCGGCGGCCAGCACGTGGCCTTCCGCGACCTCGCGCACGTCGATCAGGTTGACCTCGAAATCGAGGAAGGCCGGGTTCCGGCCCTGCAGGAACTCCAGCAGCATGCGCGTGGGCGGCGTGAGGTTGGCGTCACCGGGACCGAGCGGCATGGTCGGCGCAACGGCGATGATCGGCGCGCCCTCGGCCACGCGGCGGAGCGCGAACTGTTCGGCGCGGTACTTCGCGCGGGTATAGGCCCCCGGCATCGCCGCCGCCGAAGCCCCGTCCTTCACGTCGATGGCGTGCGTTGAGGTCAGCACGATGCGGCTGGCCCCGGCCTCGATGGCCGCATCGATGACCGTTTCCGCGCCGCTGCGGTTGGCGCGGTCGAAGTCATCCGCCCCCCTGGCCCAGAGCGACGGGTCGCCGGCGACGTGGAAGACCCGCTCCGCGCCTGCCACCGCCTCGTCCACCGCCGCGGCGTCGAGAATGGAGGCCCGGACAAGCTCCACTCCGGCCACCTCCTCCGCGAGCGGTGCGGTATCCAGCACCCGGACCCGCCGTCCCCGCGCCTGCAGCGCCGCGACCAGATGCCGGCCGATGAAGCCGCATCCGCCGGTGACGAGATCGAGGTCACCCATCGGCGGGACAGACCAGCAGGCCGCTGTCGAAGGCCGCGCCGGCGATGAAATGGCCGCCCGCCTCGATCACCGAAGTGGCGCCGGAGAACAGATCGCCTTCCGGGTCGTCGTAGATCGTGGCCACCGATTCGCCGGCAAGGTCGATCCGCAGCAGGCGGGATGGCGCGGTGGCGAAGCCCGGGACACGCAGGCTGTAGAGACCGAAGCGCCAGACCGACGGGTGAACCGCCAGCAGCAGCCGGCCGCCGGAATCCCATGAGAGGTTGTCCCCGCCGCCCTCGGTCGGCAGCGATGCCGAGTCTCTGGCCAAGGCCACCTCTGCGTCAAACTGGCGACGGACGAAGAAGCGCGTCAACACGGCCTCGCGCGACATGGAGACGATCACGCCGCGCTCGTCGCCACCGCCGGGCAGTGCCGCGATGCCATTCGGAAAGCCCAGATCGGCCTCCGCGGCCGACAAGCCGTCGACGATGTGAGCGGTCCGCGCGCCGCTTCCCAGATGGATCAGCACGACCCGCCCGCGGTTCTGGCCGGTCGACAGCTCCAGCCAGCGGAGCCAGCCGCCGCAATGCTCCCGGTCCAGGGTGACGGCGACCACGTCGGCGTCGACCCAGTCCAGATCGTTGGCCGCGCACAGATCCGCACCGCCCACCGACCTCCGGAATTCCAGCGTCCCGTCCGGTCGAACGAGATACTCCTCGATCATCGTTCCCGGCCGGCCGAAACGGTCGTAATGCCGCTGCCAGGCGCGATGATTGATCACGGCGAGGCGGTACCCGCCTGTCGGCTCCGGCCTGATCGCGAGGCCGTGGGGGATGACGTCGTCGGCTCCGTGCGGGCCGCCCGGCGTCAGCAGCCTCCCCGCCGGCCGGCCGCCGATCAGCACCTCATCGAGGCCCACCGCATAGAGCCCGGAACGCGGCCCTTCGCCGGCCGCCCCTGCCCAGCGGTCGTGGGCCGAAAGGATCAGCCTGCCGCTCGGCGGATGGATGGCCAGATCCTCGATGCCGGCCAGAGACCGGCCGGCTTCGTCGAGGACCTCGACGGTCCGGCAATGCTCCGGTCCCAGCGTCGCCGCCGGGAGAAGGAACAGCATCAGAAGCGCCGCGACCGCCCTCATGCCGGCGTCCGCACCTCGTATCCCAGCGCCTCGATCTCCTCGGCCCAGTGGCTGTTCACCAGTTCGATCACCTCCGGCGGCATCCTGAATTCGTTCTTGCGATAGGACCGGATACCATCGAGATAGCGGCGGAAGTCATCAATCGATGTTTCGAAACCTTGCAGGTCCAGCGCCGCATAGGCCCGGCGCAAGGTCTCCAGGGGATCGGCGTCGAGTTCCTCGTAGCGGAGTTCGACGTAACTGCCCGCATCGAGGCCGGCGCGGTCGGCGCGCAGGCGGCGCATCAGTTCCGGGAAGACCGTCAGCACCGCACGGTCGATGTCGACATGCGCATGGTCCTGCAACGCCAGCTCGGGCAGCAGCCTGGCGTAGAAATTCCGCATCGAGACGAAGATGTCGTAGGGATCGCGGACCATGTTGATGAACTTCGTGCCCGGAAACATGCGCGAAAGCTGCGCCACCCGCCCGGTGTAGACCGGGTTCTTGATCAGCAGCCGCCGCCCCTTCTGCGCCAGGACGAGCTTGGCGTAGAGGTGACGCACGCGCCGCTCCCACGCCGCGACCCTTTCGTCCTCGACGCCCTCGAAGAAAAGACCCGCCTTCAGGTGATCCTCGAAGCGGCGCGGAAAATAGAGCGCATGATAGAAGGACAGCGTGGTCATGGAGGCGAGCGCGATCTCGTCCTCCTGCGGCGAATCCGGCGTCACCGCCACGTTGTCGATGGCGCGCCCCTTCGGCAGGGCCTTCTCCAGCAGCGGCCGGAACAGCCCGCCGATCAGCAGCAGGTCCCAGGGCAGGCCGGTGGCGATGGGCGGGACATAGGCGAAATCCCCCTTGGCCATGATGTTGTAGAGGTGAGTCGTCCCGCTGCGCCAGTGGCCGACGATGAAGACCGGCGGCGGATCGAGGCGCTTCGGTGCGGCGAGACCGGCGTAGACCCGTTCCAGCGCCGAGAACGGCAGCCGCCCGACCACCGAGCCCGCGATGCCCGCCAGCCGCAACAAGCTTGCGCGGTCAACGCCGCCATTGGCCGTGAGCGCGCGGATCAGCGTCGACGGATCGGCCCCGGAGAGCGGATGGGCCAGGGTTCGTTTCGGCTGCGCCGTCATGACCCGCCTCAGTGCCTGACGGTATCTGAGAAGAGCTGGATCACGACCACCCCGGAGAGGATCAGCGCCATGCCGGCGATGGCCGGCGGGTCGAGCCGGTCGCCGTAGAGCACGAACCCGGCCAGGGCGATCAGGACGATGCCGAGCCCGGACCAGACGGCGTAGAGCACCCCGATCGGGAACCGCTCGACCGAAAGCGAGAGCAGAAAGAAGGCCACGCCATAGCCCGCGACCACGATCAGCGACGGCCACAGGCGCGTGAAGCCCTCGGTCGCCTTCAGCGCGCTGGTTCCCACGACCTCGCCCACGATCGCCCCCAGAAGATAGAGATAGTGCATGGCTTCGATCCTCGGACTTGGCGGGACGGCCCGCGCCGGGTTAGAGCAGGCGCGCGTTTAGCATGAAAGGCGATACAGATGGAAAAGGGCGCTTGCCACCCCTATCGCGGCACCTGGCCCGAAATTGCCGACGACGTCTTCCTGGCCCCGGGCAGCCAGGTCATCGGCGACGTGAAGATCGGCGCGCGGTCCAGCATCTGGTTCAATTGCGTCCTGCGCGGCGACGTGAACCATATCCGCATCGGCCAGCGCACCAATCTGCAGGACGGCACGGTGGTCCACGTCAATGGCGGCGGCAGCCCGACCATCATCGGCGACGACGTCCTGGTCGGCCACAAGGTGATGCTGCACGGCTGCGAACTGCAGGACCGGTCCTTCGTCGGCATGAATTCCATCATCCTCGACGGCTGCGTCATCGAATCGGGCGGCATGGTCGCCGCCGGCGCCTTCGTCACGCCGAACAAGATCGTCCGCAAGGGCGAACTCTGGGCCGGCTGGCCGGCCAAGTGCCTGCGGGAAATCACCGATGGCGACCGCAAGCTGATGGAGCGCGGCGCCCCGCACTATGCCGAACTGGCCGCCGAGTATCGCGCCCTTCAGAACTGACTGCCGGCGACAAGCGAAAGCGCCGCCGCGACGGTGACCGGCCAGCGCAGACGCGGATACCACTCCGGCCCCCAGCCCTGGCGCGCGAACAGGTGATCGATCACGGCCCACAGCACCAGACATCCGGCCAGGATCAGATAGCGGAGCTGCGGCGTGATCTGCGGCAGCAAGAGCACCAGCCAGGCCGCAACGGGCGGAACCATGGCCGCGATCAGGCGGAAGCTCCGCCACGAGGGATCGCCGCCCGGGGCCAGCGCGAAGCCCCATTGGGCGCCGCCGAGAAACGAGAGGATCACCGCCGCATAGACCGGCATCGAATAGCGCGCCCAGCCAAGATAGCCGCCTTCGGCCACCTGGTTGGCGACGGCGCCGCCAACGAAGGGCACAAGGCCCAGAAGGGCCAGAATCAGGGCGATTCGGGGCATTGCGGGCTCCATGTCCGACCGCCGGGCAATCTAGCGGATCACCGGCCGTCCTCAACCCGGCGCCGGGCCGTACTCGATTGACCGTCTTTCGGCGGGGGGGTACCCTGACCTCCGGCAAACATGAGGTGAAGCCATGCGTTCTCTGGTTCTCGCCCTGGCCCTTGCGGCCGGGATGGCGCCTGCCGCTGTAACCGCGTGCCCGTTCGGCAAGACCGCGGAGACGAAGACGCCGCAGACAGTGATGCAGGACACGAAGGATTCCGTCGAGTCCCAGGACAAGAAGGGCTGACCGGGTCCAGACACCTCAGATGAGCGCAATGAGAAAACTGCCGCACGCGTGGCGGCGGGCCAGATCGATACGTCCGAAAAGCCAGAAGCGGCCGCGGCGGATCATTCGCAATGTCATCTTCTTTCCGAAGATCGCGGCGACCAAGCTGAAGGAGCGCCGGGCGAACAAACGGGCCCGCCTGCTCGCCGGAGAGGCCGCCGCCGCCGCCGCCGAGGCGACCACGCCCACGACGGTCGTGCAGATGCCGCCGCAGCGGCAGTCGAACACGCGGCCGCGCTGGAGCCTGCCCGATTCCGGGCCGGTCTGCTCCGCCGGCAGCCTGGAGGTCTACATCACCCGCCACAGGGAGGCGATCCGCGCCGCCCAGGCGCTGCGCTACGCCGTCTTCTATGACGAGATGGGCGCCCGCCCCGACCCGGTGGCGCGTCGGCTCAGGCTCGACATGGACCGCTATGACGACATCTGCGACCACCTGATCGTCATGGACCGCAGCCTGGCCGACCAGGATCAGCTGGTCGGCGCCTACCGCCTGCTGCGCGGCTCGGTCGCCAAGCGCAATGGCGGCTTCTATTCGGCCGACGAATACGACCTGACGCCGTTGATGGAGCAGCCTGTCGAGAACCTGCTGGAACTGGGCCGCTCCTGCGTCGCCGCCAGCCATCGTTCCAAGGCCACGATCCAGCTGCTCTGGCGCGGCATCGCGGCCTATCTGGCCGAACACCGGCTGACCACCCTGTTCGGCTGCGCCAGCTTCCACGGCCGCGATCCGAAGGCCCATGCCGAAGCGCTCTCCTATCTGCACCACTTCCACGGCGCGCCGCCCGAGCGGTCGGTGCGCGCCCTCGACGAGCGCTATGTGGACATGGACATGGTCGACAAGGACGCGATCGACGCGCGCCGCGTCTGGAAGGCCATGCCGCCGCTGATCAAGGCCTATCTCCGGCTCGGCGGCGTGATCGGCGACGGCGCGGTGATCGACGACCAGTTCGGCACCATCGACGTCTTCGTCACCGTCGAGATGGACCGCGTCGGCTCGCGCTACTACGCCCATTTCGACAAGCGCACCGACGCGTAGAACTCACGGCCATTTCACCTCGGGCGGCAGCGACATCAGGATCGCCTCGGTGTTGCCGCCGGTCTTGAGACCGAAGGTCGTGCCCCGGTCGTAGATCAGGTTGAACTCCACGTAGCGGCCACGCCGGATGAGCTGATGCTCGCGCTGCTCGGGCGTCCATTCGCGGTGGGCATGGCGGCGCACCAGCTTCGGATAGATGTCCAGGAAGGCCTGGCCGACATCGCGGGTGAAGGCGAAGTCCCGCTCCCAGTCGCCACTGTCCAGATGATCGTAGAAGATGCCGCCCACGCCCCGTGATTCGTTGCGGTGCTTGAGGAAGAAGTACTCGTCGCACCACTTGCTGAAGCGGGGATAGTAGTCCGGATCGTGGGCGTCGCAGGCGGCGCGCAGCGCGCCGTGGAAATCGTCCGTGTCGGCGCTGTCGGGAAACATCGGCGTCAGGTCGGCGCCGCCGCCGAACCAGCCGAGCGAGGTGCGGATATGGCGCGTGTTCATGTGCACCGCCGGCACCAGCGGCGACTGCATGTGCGCGACCAGCGAAATGCCCGAGGCCCAGAAACGCCCGCCCGATTCCTTCGCGCCCTGGATCTGGCCGACGAAGTCTTCCGAGAACTGGCCCTCCACCGTGGAGACGTTGACGCCGACCTTCTCGAAGACCCGGCCGCGCATCACCGACATGACGCCGCCGCCGCCACCCTCCCGGTCCCAGGCAGTGCGCTCGAAGCGCCCCGGCGCGCGGTCGGAAAGCGGCCCCTCGTGCTCGTGCTCGATGGCCTCGAAGGCCGCACAGATGCGGTCCCTCAGGTCCTCGAACCAGCTTCTCGCCGCGCGCTTGCGCTCCTCGTCGCTCATGGCCGCTCCCTTCCGCGGTGACTGCGCCGAATTCAATGCGGCAGCGGAGCGCCGCCCGTCAACCGCGCAGCCGCCGCCCGGCCGCGCCGAGCGCGAAGGCGGCGGCGGTGACCACGTTCAGCGACCGCGCGCCCGGGGCCATGGCGATCCGCAGCCTGGCGTCGGCCGCCGCGTGCACCGCGGCGGGGGCGCCGGCGCTCTCCCGCCCCAGCAGCAGCGTGTCATCGGCGGCGAAGGCGAAATCGTCGACGTCAGTCTCGGCGGCCGTGGTCAGCAATACCAGCCGTCCCGCCGGCCGGCCGGCGAGAAATGCGTCCCACGAATCATGCAGCACGGGATCGATCAGGGCGGCGTAATCCATCGCCGCGCGGCGCATTTCCCGCGCGCCGAGCGGGAAGGCGGTCGGCCGGATCACGTCCAGTCCGAGGCCGAGACAGGCGGCCAGTCGGACGGCCGCACCGAGATTCTGCGGGATGTCGGGTTGGAACAGCGCCAAGCGCACCTCGGAATCTCCCTTTGTTTCCACGCCTTTGAAAGCGCCCGAAAGGTTCTGCAAGACCGATGCGTCTCACTGTCGCAATATGCGCCGCCAACTGGACTTGGCGACACAAACCTGATTGTTAGGCGCGTTACTGGCGCGGGGGTCGCGAATCGACGCGGGTGAGATGCGCCAGTCTAATTGAATTCGGAGGGGTTGGAGCCCATGAGCGCAGGATCCCATGGCGAGGGCGAAGGTGGCCGTCGCGATTTCCTGATCATCTCTGCCGCCGCGTTCGGCGGCGTCGGCGCCGCGGCGATGGCCTGGCCGTTCGTCGACCAGATGAATCCGTCGGCCGATGTTCTGGCGCTGTCGACCACAGAGGTTGACCTTTCGGCCATCGAGCCGGGCCAGACCGTGACCATCACCTGGCAGAAGAAGCCCGTCTTCATCCGCCGCCGCACCGAGGAAGAGGTCGCGGCGGCGCAGGCGGTGGATCTGGGCGACCTGCCCGATCCGCAGACGGACGCGGAGCGCGTCAAGGACGGCCATGCCGAATGGCTGGTCGTGCTGGCGGCCTGCACCCATCTGGGCTGCATCCCGAAGTCCGACCAGGGTGAATACAGCGGCTGGTTCTGCCCCTGCCACGGTTCGCACTACGACACGTCGGGCCGCATCCGCAAGGGACCGGCGCCGCTGAACCTTCTGGTGCCGCCGTACCAGTTCGTCTCCGACACACAGATCCTGATCGGCTGAGGTTCCAGAAGATGTCCTTCCAGACCAACAACTCGGTGATCAAGTGGGTGGACGACCGCCTGCCGGTCTTCACGATGATGCATCACGCCTTCATCGAGCATCCCTATCCGCGGAACCTGAACGTCGCCTATCAGTTCGGCTCCATCCTGGGCGTCGTGCTGGTGGTGCAGATCCTGTCCGGCATCGTGCTGGCCATGCACTACACGCCGCATGTCGACCTCGCCTTCAGCTCCGTCGAGCACATCATGCGCGATGTGAACTTCGGCTGGCTGCTGCGCTACATGCACGCCAACGGCGCCTCGATGTTCTTCATCGCCGTCTACCTGCACATGTTCCGCGGCCTCTACTACGGCTCCTACAAGGCGCCCCGCGAGATGATCTGGTTCATCGGCGTGGTCATCCTGCTGGTGATGATGGCGACGGCGTTCATGGGCTACGTCCTGCCCTGGGGCCAGATGTCCTTCTGGGGCGCCACGGTGATCACCAACCTGTTCAGCGCCCTGCCCGTGATCGGCGAGCCGATCGTGAGCTGGCTGTGGGGCGGCTTCGCGGTCGACAATGCAACGCTCCAGCGCTTCTTCAGCCTGCACTACCTGCTGCCCTTCGTGATCTTCGGCCTGGTCTTCCTGCACCTGGTCGCACTGCACCAGAAGAGTTCGACCAACCCGCTGGGCATCGAGATCAAGGGGCCGGCGGACTACATCTCCTTCCACCCCTACTTCACGGTGAAGGACGCCCTGGGCTTCGCGCTGTTCGGCCTGCTGTTCGCCTTCTTCATCTTCTTCGCGCCGAACTATCTGGGCCATCCGGACAACTACATCCCGGCCGACCGGCTCTCGACGCCGGCGCACATCGTGCCCGAATGGTACTTCCTGCCGTTCTACGCCATCCTGCGCGCCATTCCCGACAAGCTGATGGGCGTGATCGCCATGTTCGCGGCCATCGCGGTGCTGTTCGTGCTGCCCTGGCTGGACCGCTCCAAGGTGCGTTCGGCCGCCTTCCGGCCGCAGTACAAGCTGTTCTTCTGGATCTTCGTCCTGGACTGCATCGTGCTCGGTTATGCCGGCAGCCAGCCGCCCGAAGGCACCATGCTGGTCGTCGGCCAGCTGGCCACTGCGTACTATTTCCTCCACTTCCTCATCATCATGCCGCTGCTCGGCTGGTTCGAGCGGCCGAAGCCGCTGCCGACCTCGATCGCCGAGGCGGTGCTCGGATCCGGCAAGACCGCGTCGGCGGATGCCACAGCCGCGCCGAAGGAGAAAGCGTGACCATGGCTCATCCTGTTGTGAAAACGCTGGCGGCCGCGCTGCTCGCCGTCGGCCTCGGCACCGGTGCGGCCCAGGCCGCCGGGGAAGCCAAGCATCCCAAGGATGTCGAGTGGTCCCATTCCGGTCCCTTCGGCACCTATGACCGGCCCTCGGTGCAGCGGGGTCTGCAGGTCTACCAGCAGGTCTGCGCGTCCTGTCACGGCCTGCGCTTCGTGGCCTTCCGCAACCTGCAAGCCATCGGCTTCTCCGAACCCCAGGTGAAGGCGATCGCCGCCGAGTACACCATCACCGACGGGCCGAACGACGCCGGCGACATGTTCGAACGGCCGGGCAAGGACTTCGATTATTTCCCGGAGCCGTTCCCGAACGACAAGGCCGCCGCCGCAGCCAATGGCGGCGTCGCACCGCCGGACCTCTCACTGATGAGCAAGGCCCGGCCGAACGGCGACAACTACCTCTATTCACTGCTCACCGGCTATGGCGAGAGCGAGACCGCCGGGGAGGAGCACGGCTGCTCCGCCACCAACTACTACAACCCCTACTTCTCCGGCGGCTGCATCGCCATGCCCCCGCCGCTGGCCGAGGGTCTGGTGGAATACGCCGACGGCACCGAGGCGACGCCGGAACAGATGGCGCATGACGTCACCGCCTTCCTCGCCTGGGCCGCCGAACCCAAGATGGAGGAGCGCAAGCAGCTGGGCTGGAAGGTCATGCTGTTCCTGATCGTGCTGTCCGTGCTGCTCTATCTCGCCAAGCGCCAGATCTGGGGCCGCCTGCACTGACGCAGCGCACCGGCTTCCATCCGGAAAGAAGGCCGTGGCGTTCGCCGCGGCCTTTTTTTTGAGTTAGCGTCAACCCATGGCCAGCGAGAGAAAAGCCGACGGCAGGCGCGCTTCCGGGTTCCGGCTGAGGCCCCCCGTTGGCGGACCCGCGGCGGCGCCGCCCGCGGGCGACGAGGGGCCGGCGGCGCGCGTCGGCGTCCTCGAACTCGCCGGGCGCTCCTGGACGATCCTGCTGCGTCACGCCGACATCTTCATCATGCTGATGTGGCGGCCCTTCGCGGTTTCCGTCGCGGCGGCCTATGGCGCCATCGAACTGAGTCCCTATTCGGGTCCGGGCATCGCCGGCCTGCTGTTCACCATCGTCAGCATGATCGCGGTCGTGCCCGTCATCACCGCCTGGCACCGCATGGTGCTGATGGGCGCCGACAACCCGTCCGCGCGCGTGGTCTACCGGCTGGGACGCGCCGAGTGGGCCTATCTCAAGGCGGCCGCGGTTCTCTATGGCCTGGGCTATGTCACCGGCTTGGCGGTCACCGCGATCTACGGCCCCCTGCTGGGCGGCCCGATCCTGTGGCTGGTCCAGGCCGGCTACGACCCGTGGGGTCTGCTGGCGGCCTGGGGGGCCCCTGCCGTGAACTGGCTCTGCATCGCCGTCATTCTCGGCTTTCTGGTGGCGCGCTTCTTCCTGGTGCTGCCCGCGCTCGCCATCGGCGGCGCCATGAGCTTCGCCGAGTCGGCGGCAGCCACGCGCGGCAACGGCGCGCGCCTGGTCTGCGCCTTCATCCTGGCCAGCCTGCCAGCGGCAGCGCTGACGGCCATCTTCGATCTCCCCGCGGCGGTGCTGGCCACGGAGCGGGCGGCCGACCAGAAGTTTCTCGACCTGATCCTCGTCATCCTGCCCCGCATCCTGCTCTACACCGTCGCGGTGGGCATCCTGTCGCTGGCCTATGAGCGGCTGGTCGGTGTACCCCGGCGGATGATGCGCTAGTATCCGCGCGGATCATTTGCTGGAGGGTGACTTGAGCCAGGACGAGGCGATCGTGGGGGTGATCGGGGGCAGCGGCCTCTACGGGATGGACGGGCTCACCGACACCGAGTGGCGGCGGATCGAAAGCCCCTTCGGACAGCCGTCGGACGAGTTGCTCTTCGGGCGGCTGGGCGAGACGCAGATGGTCTTCCTGCCGCGCCACGGACGCGGCCACCGCCTGGGCCCGAGCGGCATCAACTACCGCGCCAACATCGACGCGCTGAAGCGCGCCGGCTGCACCGACATCATCTCGGTATCGGCCTGCGGCTCCTTCCGCGAGGAACTGCCGCCGGGCTGCTTCGTCATCGTCGACCAGTTCATCGACCGCACCTTCGCCCGCGAGAAGAGCTTCTTCGGCAACGGCATGGTCGCCCACGTCTCCATGGCCGATCCCGTCTGCTCCCGCCTGGGCGACGCGCTGGAAGCCGCGGCGAAGGAAAGCGGCATCTTCCATGTCCGCGGCGGCACCTACCTGACCATGGAGGGACCGCAGTTCTCCACCAGGGCGGAAAGTTTCCTCTACCGCGACTGGGGCTGCTCGGTCATCGGCATGACCAACATGCCTGAAGCCAAGCTCGCCCGGGAAGCGGAGATCTGCTACGCGACCGTCGCCATGGTCACCGACTTCGACTGCTGGCACGAGGACCACGCCCATGTCGACGTCGAGGCGGTGCTGAAGGTGCTGCACGACAACGCCGAGAAGGCGCAGAAGCTCGTGGCCGCGACGGCGCCGAGGCTTGCCGGCCGCCGGGCAGCCTGCGCCGCCGGCTGCGACCGGGCGCTGGAAGTGGCCCTGATCACCGCGCCGGAATCGCGTGATCCCGATGTGATCGCCAACCTGGACGCGGTCGCCGGACGGGTGCTGCGTTGATGGCGCTGGACGATATCCGGGACCTGATCCGGACGATCCCCGACTACCCGAAGCCGGGCATCATGTTCCGCGACGTGACCACGCTGTGGTCGAACGCGCGCGGCTTCCGCACCGCCATCGACCGCCTGGTGCAGCCCTATGCCGGCGTGCGCATCGACAAGGTCGCCGGCATCGAGGCCCGCGGCTTCGTGCTGGGCGGTGCGGTGGCGCATCAGCTCTCGGTCGGCTTCGTGCCGGTGCGCAAGAAGGGCAAGCTGCCCTGGGACACCATCGCCGAACACTACGAGCTGGAATACGGCACCGACACGATCGAGATCCACACCGACGCCATCCGCGAAGGCGAGAACATCCTGATCGTCGACGACCTACTGGCTACCGGCGGCACCGCCGCCGGCGCGGTGAATCTGGTCCGAAAGGCCGGCGGCACGGTCGTCGGCTGCTGCTTCATCGTCGATCTGCCCGATCTGGGCGGCAAGGCGAAGCTGCGGGAGATGGGGCTGAGCGTGATGACGCTCTGTGAGTTCGAAGGCGACTGAAGCGCGAGGGAGAACCGCCATGTCACACGGCATCACCGGCATCGATCATCTGGTCATCGCGGTCGAGGATCTGGAGGGCGCGCGTGAAACCTGGGGCCGGCTCGGATTCACCCTTACGCCGCGCGGACGGCACCGCGACATGGCCACCGGCAACTACTGCATCATGTTCCCGTCGGACTACGTGGAACTGATGGGCATCATCGACCCCGACCTGCCCGACCGCGGCCTGCGCGAGCGCATGGCCCGCAATGGCGAGGGGCTGGACCGGGTCGCCTTCGCCGTTCGAGACGCCGACGAGACCGCCGCCGCGCTGAAGGCCTCGGGCTATGACATCAGGGGGCCGGTCGACCTGCGACGCCCGCTGGAGCTGCCCGAGGGCGAGGTCGAGCCGCGCTTCCGGCTGATCCTGCTGCCCGACGGCGCCGCGCCGGTGATCAACGGCTTCATCTGCCACCACGACACGCCGGAGATCGTGCGCACGCCCGAATGGCTGGACCATCCCAACGGCGTCCTCTCGATCGCCTCGCTGGTCGCCGTGGCGGAGAACCCGGCGTCGCTGGCCGAAGCCTGGCAGAAGCTGCTGGGACCGGGCTGCACGGTGCTGACCGACGATACGCTGACGGTGCATACCGGGGACACGGCGATCATCTTCGTCACGCCCGATCACCTGTCGCTGATGTACCCGGCCGTCGCCGACGATGAATTCCCGCCGCCGCCGTACATGGCCGCGGCGACCTTCCGCGTCGCCGACACGGCGGCCACGGCGAAGGTTCTGGACGACCGCGGCATGCCCTATCGGCTGGACCCCGACGGCTCGATCCAGACCGCGCCTGCCGACACCAACGGCCTGCTGGTAGGCTTCGAGAGCTGAAGCGGTCCCGGAACCGGTCCGGGGCCGATCCAGGTGGCGTTACGGGCCGGCGACCATGCCGCCGTCGACCGGCAGGGCGACGCCCGTGACATAGGACGAACGGTCGGACAGCAGCCACAGCGCCGCTTCCGCGATCTCCTTCGGCTCGCCCAGCCGCTTCATCGACGTCGAATCGCTCATCGCCTCCAGCGCGCGCGGATGATGGCCGGTCAGCGTGTCCAGCATGCGGGTCTTGATCGGGCCCGGGCAGACGGCGTTCACGCGGATGCCCTTGCGCGCATATTCCATGGCCGCGGCCTTGGTCAGGCCCACCACGCCGTGCTTGGAGGCGATATAGGCCGGCATGTACATCGAACCGGCGATGCCGGCGATGGAGGCCGTGTTGACGATGGCGCCCGGCTTGCCGGCCTTCAGCATCGCCCGGATCTCGGCGCGCATGCACAGGTAGACGCCGGTCTGGTTGACGCCGACGACGCGGTTGAAGTTGTCCAGCGTGCTTTCGTCCGTGCGCCCCCAGTCGCCTTCGATGCCGGCGTTGTTGAAGGCGCCGTCGATCTTGCCGAAGGCGTCGATGGTCTGCCGGATCAGGCCGTCGGCCTCTTCCTCGCTGGCCACGTTGGCCGTCGTCGTGCGGACCTTGCCGCCCGACAGCTCGGCCGTTTCCTTAAGGCCGTCGGCATTGAGGTCGGCGGCCAGCACCTGCGCGCCCTCGCTGGCGAACAGCACCGCCGCCGCCTGTCCGATGCCGCCGGCTGCGCCGGTGACCAGCACCGCGCGTCCCTCTAGCAATCCCGCCATGATCTCCTCCCCTGTTCATGGTTCCGCGAATTGATAAGCTAGCGTACAAAATCCGGCAAACGCAAAGCGAACTGGGGAGGACTGCACCGTGCGCGGACTGAAGGACAACACCATCATCGTCACCGGGGGCGCCAGCGGCATCGGCCGCGCCATCAGCGCCCGTCTGGCCGAGGAGGGCGCGCATGTCGCCATCTTCGACCTCAACGGCGATGGCGCCGAGGCGGTGGCGAAGGAAATCGGCAACGGCGCGAAGGGCTTTGCTCTCGACATCGCCGACCACGATGCGGTCGTTACCGCCGTCGACCGGGTCGAGCGGGAGATGGCGCCGGTCGACGGGCTGGTGAACAACGCCGGCTGGGACAAGATGGTGCCCTTCCTGAAATCCGACCCGGCGCTGTGGAAGAAGATCGTCGACATCAACCTGTTCGGCCCCGTCAACGTCACCCACGCGGCGCTGTCGAAGATGGCGGAACGCGGCCGGGGCCGCATCGTCTCGCTGGCCTCCGACGCCGGCCGGGTCGGCTCGACGGGCGAGGGCGTCTACTCCTATTGCAAGGGCGGGGTCATCGCCTTCATGAAGACGCTGGCCCGCGAGCACGCGCGCCAGGGCATCACCTGCAACACCGTCTGCCCCGGCCCGACCGAGACGCCGCTGTTCACCGGCTTCGACCCGGAGGGCAAGATCAAGACGGCGCTGGAGCGTTCGATCCCGCTGCGCCGCCTGGGTCAGCCGGAGGACTATCCGGGCATGGTCTGCTTCCTGCTGTCGGACGACGCCGCCTTCATCACCGGCCAGGTGATCAGCGTCTCCGGCGGCCTGACGATGAACGGATAAGGCAGCCCTCCCGATCCGGCGTCTCCGGGGACCCGGACAGAACAGAGGCGCCGCCGGAAGGCGCCAGGCGGATTCGAACAAGCGGAGAGAGAAAGAGACAATGGAACTGCAGGACATCATCTACGAGGTCGAGAACCACACCGCGACCATCACCATCAACCGTCCCGAGGTCTACAACGCCTTCCGCTACCGCACCGTGGTGGAACTGATCGAGGCGCTCTACGACGCCGGCTACGACAAGGACATCGGCTCAATCGTGCTGACCGGCGCGGGCGAGAAGGCCTTCTGCACCGGCGGCGACCAGAAGAACCATGACGGCCAGTACCAGGGCGGCGTGCGCGGCACGGTCGGCATGCCGGTCGAGCAGCTTCACGCCGCCATCCGCGACATGCCCAAGCCAGTGATCGCCAAGGTGCGCGGCTACGCCATCGGCGGCGGCAACGTGCTGGCGACGCTCTGCGACCTGACGCTGGCCGCCGACACGGCGATCTTCGGCCAGGTCGGCCCGAAGATGGGCTCGGTCGATCCGGGCTACGGCACCGCCCTGCTGGCGCGCTGCGTCGGCGAGAAGAAGGCGCGCGAGATCTGGTATCTCTGCCGCCGCTATTCGGCGCAGGAGGCCTGCGACATGGGCCTGGTCAACAAGGTCGTGCCGGCCGCCGATCTGGATGCGGAAGTCCGCCAGTGGTGCGACGAGATCAACGAGAAGAGCCCGACCGCGATCGCGCTGGCCAAGACCTCGTTCAACGCCGATTCGGAGAACATCAAGGGCATCGGCGGCCTCGCCTTCCAGGCGCTGCGTCTCTACTACGACACCGAGGAATCCAAGGAGGGCGTCACGGCGCTGAACGAGAAGCGCAAGCCCGACTTCCGCAAGCACGTGAAGTAGACCAACCGGCGTCATCCCCGTTCGAGCGCAGCGAGACGCGGGGATCGGGTGAAATGCGGGCATCAGGGTGCTTCAGCGGCCCGATGCCCGCGCGCCTGCGGCGGCGGGCATGACGCCGGATGGTTCAGGTCCGCGCCGGCCGCTCCCGCCTGAGCAGCAGCGCGGCCACCAGGCCGATGCCGGTCGAGCCAAGCATGATCAGCAGCAGCGTCAGCGGCGCGTCCGCCCGGGTCAGCAGCACGCCGGTTATGAGGGTGAGCGCGGCGCCGACGGCGACGGTGAGCGCGCCGGTCATGCCGGCGGCCGTGCCGGCCAGGTCGGGGCGGATGGACATGATGCCGGAATGGGCGCTGGGCATGGTCAGCCCGTTGCCGATACCGACGAAGATCATCGCGCCGAAATAGGTCCAGAGGCTCAGATGCCCGCCCAGCAGGACGGCGGCGCCCAGCCCCAGCCCGACGAAGGCGACGATCCGGCCGGCCAGCATCATCTGCACGATCCCGATCCGCCGCGTCAGCCGTGTGGAGAGGAAACTGCCCAGCATGAAGCCGGCGGTGATCGAGCCGATGAGAACGCCCAGCATGGCCGAGGAAATGCCGAAGCTCTCGGTGGCGACCAGCGGCGCCCCGGCGATGAAGATGTAGAAGCCCGCCGTCGACGTGGTCATGCAGGCCAGGAAGCCCCAGAAGCGCGGGATCCTGAGCAGCGTGGCGTAGCCGTGCCGGACACTCTCCCCGCTGCCCCTGGCGTGGGTTTCCCCCATGTCGGCAAAGGCCAGCGCCGCCATCGCCAGTCCGGCGGCGGCGTAGAACCAGAAGTTCGCCCGCCAGCCGAAGGCCGTGTCGAGCACGCCGCCCAGCACCGGCCCCAGCATCGGCGACAGCGCCATCGCCATGGTGACGTAGCTGATGCGGGTCGCGGCGTCCTGCGCCGTGGTGGTGTCGCGCACGCTTGCCATGGAGAGCGCGAGGCAGGCGATCACTGCGCCCTGCAGCATGCGGAAGGCGAGGAAGGTCTCGATGTCGTCCGACAGGGCGCAGCCCACGGAGGCGGCGGCGAAGATGCCCAGCGCGCCGAGCACCACGGGCCGCCGGCCGATCCGGTCCGAGAGCGGCCCGGCGACAAGCTGCACGATCGTGGTGACCGCCAGATAGCCGCCGACCGCCAGGCTCATGGTGGCGTAGTCGGTCGCGAACGCCTCGGCCATGTGCGCCAGCGCCGGCAGGAACAGGTTCAGCGACGAGACCGCCGTGGCGGTCAGCAGGATCAGCGTGATCAGGTGCGGCGGCGTACTCGCGGGGCGCATGGGAACGGTCTCAAACAGCAGGCCGCGGAAACACCGCGTCATCCCCGCCTTGTGCGGGGATCCGGTATCCGTGGGCAATCATGGATCGCGGCGCCGCCAAGCGAATAGGCCAGGTCGCGCCAGTCGGGATTCGAAGCTTCTATTGTCTTCAGTTTCCACGCCCGCGGCCACCTCTTGATACGCTTTTCCCGCCGTATCGCCATGTTCGGATCGTCGTGGCGCTCATACCAGGCGAGGTGCCGGAGGCCATAGCGTTCGCTGAAGCTGCCCGCCGTGCCGGCGCGGTGCTGTTCCATGCGCCGCACGAGGTCGTTCGTCATCCCGACATAGAACGTCCCGTTCCGGTGGTCGGTGAGGATGTAGACGAAACGGTCCCGAGCCATCAGTGGATGCTGCGTCGGCCTCAGAATCCGCACAAGTCCGGAAAGGCCCGCCCACTCATTGTCATCCCCGCCCCCCGAACGGGGTCAGGGGCAAGCTTGTGCGGGGATCCGGGGGGCCGAGAGCGCGTTCTGATGCGTTCGCGCCTTGCCTCGGCCAGAGCAACCGGATGCCCGCACGGGGGCGGGCATGACCAGCGGTGTATGCTGTCGTTCAGCGACTCGCTTCACCCCTCCGAGAACGCCAGCGCCAGGCGGCAGCGGATCTCGCGGAAGCGGACGCGTTCGGGCGGGTTGGCGCGCTCGACATAGACCGCCAGTTCCGGCAGGCCGTCCAGCAGGTCCTCGAAACGGTCGTCGGGCAGATGGAAGCCGAACACCGCGCCCTTGCCCCCGGCGCGGCGCTGGTCGGCGATGCGGCCCTCGACGCGGGAGATGCAGTCGCGGATGCGGGACATGGCGTCGCCCGGCTCCAGCGCCGTGACGCAATCGATGCTGTGTATCATCTGCCTCATCCGCAAGGTGAATTTGCAACCGGGACCGTTCAGCCCGACCCCCGCGCCGCCGGCGCCGGCCGGCCTCAGCCCTTCAGGCTGATCAGCGACAGGAACTCGCGCCGGAGGGCTGCATTTTCCAGAAAGCTGCCGCGCATCACGCTGTTGGTCATCTGCGAGGCGGTGTCCTTCACCCCGCGCCAGTGCATGCAGAAATGTTCCGCCTCGACGACCACGGCGAGCCCGTCGGGTTCGACCCGCTCCATCAGCAGGTCGGCGATCTGCATCACCGCCTCCTCCTGGATCTGCGGCCGGGTCAGGACCCACTCGGCCAGACGGGCGTATTTCGACAGCCCGATGAGACTGGACTCGCTGTTCGGCATGATGCCGATCCAGAGCCGTCCCATGATCGGGCACAGATGGTGGCTGCAGGCGCTGCGCACCGTCACCGGACCGACGATCATCAGTTCGTTGAGATTGGTCGCGTTGGGGAATTCGGTGACCGGCGGCGGGGGCTGGTAGCGGCCGCGGAAGATCTCGTTGACGTACATCTTCGCCACCCGCCGGGCCGTATCGCGGGTGTTGTGATCGTTCTCGGTATCGATCACCAGGCTCTCCAGGACCCCCTGCATGCGGTCGGCGACCTCCGCCTCCAGGGCCTCGATCTCGCCGGGTTCGATGAAGCCGGCGATACTGTCATTGGCGTGGAACCGTACGCCGGCGTCCTTCAGGCGCTGGCGGATCCGCGCCGAAGCGGGCCGCTCCGAGGCGCCCTCCCGATCATCCTTGCCTGTCATCCGGAACCTTGTCTTCCTTCGAGATGGGAACTCCACCTTGCCGCGCCGGACCGACCGGAAACAAGGGGCTTGCGCCGGGCGTCACACCATGGCCCGCGGACGGGAATAGAGCGGATTCCAGCCGAACCGATCTTCGGCGACATCGTCGCCTGTCTCGATCCAGTGCTTCACGCCCCGCACCACGCAGTCGCGGATGCGGGACATGGCGTCGCCCGGCTCCAGCGCGGTGACGCAATCGATGTTGTGGATCACCGGGCCGCGCCTTGCCAGGAGTCTGTCAGAGTTTCGGAACAGAAGGTAAAAAACCACTGTGGAGAACCGTCTTTCGCCACCCCCGACCAGATTAGCGATGCCAGCGCGACGACGGCGTTCGCCGCTACTCGTAGAGGCATTGTCTTCACCCGGAACATGCTCCTAAATCTTCATTCGGCATTCATTCGGAAGTCGCTTCCGCCCGTTAACATACTCCGCTCATGCTGACGACGCCTCCTCACTATCCAACTAGGTGCTGTTTCAAGATTCGTGCAAATTCCCGCTAGCGACTGTCACAGTAGAATTGCCTTTTTGACGGGCGTCCGTATAAGCTGTTGTTGCGGCGGCGTGATGACCCGAACAAATGGAGAGAATGTGTTGTTAGAAATATTCGTCGGCATATTTATTACGGAGCCTATGAAATAGCATGAATACACTGATTTTCTTCAGGATTGGATTAAGCAATGATTGATGGGATTTATGTTGATGGATTTCGCTCACTTCGCGACTTTAGCATGTCAATACATTCTGGCCTAAATGTTATGATTGGAATTAATGGCTCTGGAAAAACAAACATACTAAAATTCTTTGAATTCGTTAGTCACTTTGTTGATGATAATTTAAATTCGGCAATATCAAATCTTGGTGGCAGTCGTTATCTATTTTCTCAAGAAGATAACGGAAAATCGGTAAAGCGGTTGAATTTCCTAATTTATGGAAAAATAACAAAATGGTACGGTAGCGGCGCGCGTAAGCGTACTTTTGAATATGAATATGGAGCCACAATCGCTGCTATTGCTGATCAGACAATTCTAATTGTTGCTAAAGAACAAATCAAACTCCGCCGGGCTGGTATTAAGGCAAAGTTGTGGGATTTAGATATTGTATGCGAACAAAGTGAGGAAAATGATTTTCAACCCAAAGTTCGAGTGGAAAAAATTGACAAACGGATATTTAATCCATCTCGCCGAAAAACTGGACATTTGAACTGGAGAACAGATGAATTGGAAAATGAATTACCTGAATTACTTATTGATGGAGAATCTTTTCTTAAAATGCTACAGAGGACTATTATAGAAACCCGGCAAATATTAAATGATTTGACCGGTAATACTGCTATTATGGTAGACCCTGCGAAAATTCGTGGCTCAGAAGACAGTACAAGCCCTCCTGGAATCCAAAAAGACGGTAGTGGGCTTGCCTCTACTCTTTTTTATCTAATAACTATTGAAAAAAGCATGAGACGACGGGGAAGCTTATACGTTTTTCGACTTGCAAGACAACGAAATCGGTCGGGATTTCGTTTTAGACCATCTCGGCGTATTTTTGATTCGATAAAAAGGCATGTCAATTTGGTGAACCCCCAAATAGTAGATATAGAAGTTAATAATAATATTCTTAGAAATGAAATAGAAGTCTATTTCGTTTTGGATTGTGAAGGAAGCAAGCTTCGAATCCCGCTTGAGGCCATATCTGACGGGACATTAAAATGGACATCTCTAATGACAGCAATTGCTCTGCCTGGAACTATATTTGCGGTTGAAGAGCCGGAAAACTTTTTGCACCCAAATATGCAAAATCAGATAGTAGATATAATGCGGTCCGAACTTGAGCGGCAAGGTAGAGGTGGATTCTCTATTTTGACCACACATAGCGAGACATTACTCAATGCTGTTCGACCAGAGGAAGTTGTTCTCATTAAGAATATAAACGGAAAGACTACAGCTTCTCGAATCGAAGATGTTGAGATGCTGATGAAAGAAATTTCAAAAACAGGGTTTGGTCTTGGTTATTACTACTATGCGGGCGCTTTAGATGACTGAATTTGGATTTATCGTTGAAGGGCAGTTAGAAAAAGGGTTTGTTCAAAAGGTATGCAAAAATAGACCTGTCCGAGTACTAGGTATTAACGGGGATAATGTTAATTTAGACCAAATAGTGAGACGAGCTGAGACATTGATTAATCTCATGGTAAACAAATGTGACGCAATCCTGATAATTTTTGATCGGGAAGCACGCGAAAAAGGACATGGTGAAATCGCCCGTTACGTAGAATTAGAGCTGAAAAATCTGACCGGTGAAGAAAATATATTTGTCGGTGTGCCTGATCGAGATATAGAATCTTGGATATTCGCGGATATCGATGTACCGAAAAATAGACTTGATTCAAGTCTAGAAAATCAGGAGCTAGGTGGAGATGGACATAAATCCAAAGGAAAGATGAAAAAGCTTTTTCAAAATAACTCGCAATCATACAAGGAGACAATAGATGGTGTTGACATGCTTTCTAGATGCAGACACACAACTATGTTTGAAAATAGTCCAAGCTATCGAGAATTTTCGGAGAAAGTGCCAAGAAATTGTTGGTGGTTCACTAGATAAAACATTTACCGCTTCCGGCTCTTGACGCTCGGCCTCGCCCCCGGCCGGCCGGATTTCGTGCGGCCGCGGCTGTAGCGGCCCGACTTGCCGTCCTTCGCCCCGCCCTTGCCCTTCGTCGCGCCGGGAGCGTAGGAGGCCATGGCCTCGGCCAGCCCCTTCGGCCGCGCCATGGGATCGGCGGCGATCTCCAGCTCCGCCGCCTCCAGGTGCTTGATCTGGTCGCGCAGTTTCGCCGCCTCCTCGAACTCCAGGTCGGCGGCCGCTTCGCGCATGCGCTTCTCCAGGTCGGCGATCACCTGCTTCAGGTCCTTGCCCGTCAGAATCGGCGTGTCGTCGTCGATCTCCACGGTCAGGGAATCGCGGGCGTAGACGCTCTGCATCACGTCGGAGATGTTCTTGCGGATCGACTGCGGCGTGATGCCGTGCTTCTCGTTGTAGGCGATCTGCTTGTTGCGGCGGCGTTCGGTCTCGTCCAGCGCCCGGGTCAGGCTGTTGGTCATCTTGTCGGCGTAGAGGATGACGCGGCCGTCGACATTGCGCGCCGCGCGGCCGATGGTCTGCACGAGGCTGGTCTCGGAGCGCAGGAAGCCCTCCTTGTCCGCATCCAGGATGGCGACGAGGCCGCATTCGGGAATGTCCAGCCCCTCGCGCAGCAGGTTGATGCCGACCAGCACGTCGAAGACGCCGAGGCGGAGGTCGCGGATGATCTCGATGCGCTCCAGCGTGTCGATGTCGGAGTGGAGATAGCGCACCTTCACGCCGTTCTCGTGCAGATACTCGGTCAGATCCTCGGCCATCTTCTTGGTCAGGGTGGTGACGAGGACGCGCTGGCCCTTGGCCGCGCATTCGCGGGCCTCCGCCATCAGGTCGTCGACCTGGTCGGCGACGGGGCGGACGAAGGTCGGCGGGTCGACCAGGCCGGTGGGGCGGATGACCTGCTCCACGATCACGCCCTCGGTACGCTCCAGCTCCCACGCGCCGGGCGTGGCCGAGACATAGAGCGTCTGCGGGCGCATGGCGTTCCACTCGTCGAACTTCAGCGGCCGGTTGTCGACGCAGGACGGCAGGCGGAAGCCGAATTCGGAGAGCGTCCACTTGCGGCGGAAGTCGCCGCGGAACATGCCGCCGATCTGCGGCACGGTGACGTGGCTCTCGTCGACGATCAGCAGCGCGTTCTCCGGCAGGTACTCGAACAGCGTCGGCGGCGGCGCGCCGGGCGGGCGGCCGGTGAGATAGCGCGAATAGTTCTCGATGCCGGGGCAGGAGCCGGTGGCCTGCATCATCTCCAGATCGAACATGGTGCGCTGCTCCAAGCGCTGCGCCTCCAACAGCTTGCCTTCGCCGTGGAGCTGCTCCAGCCGCACCTTCAGCTCCGCCTGGATGTGCTTGGCCGCCTGCTGCAGCGTCGGCCGGGGCGTGACGTAGTGGCTGTTGGCGTAGAGCTTGATGTCGTCGAGGGCCTGCGACTTCGAGCCCGTCAGCGGATCGAACTCGACGATCTCCTCCAGCTCGTCGCCGAACAGACTGAAGCGCCAGGCCCGGTCCTCCAGATGGCTGGGATGGACCTCGACAGTATCACCGCGCACCCGGAAGGCGCCGCGCTGGAAGGCGGCGTCGTTGCGCCGGTACTGCAGTTCGACGAGCCGCTGCAGCAGGGCGCGCTGGTCGATGCGCTGGCCCCGCTTCAGGGTCATGGTCATGTCCGAATAGGTCTCGACCGAGCCGATGCCGTAAATGCAGGAGACCGAGGCCACGACGATGACGTCGTCGCGCTCCAGCAGCGCCCGCGTCGCGGCGTGGCGCATACGGTCGATCTGCTCGTTGATGGAGGCGTCCTTCTCGATATAGGTGTCCGTGCGCGGGACATAGGCCTCCGGCTGGTAGTAGTCGTAATAGGAGACGAAGTACTCCACCGCGTTCTCGGGGAAGAAGGACTTCATCTCGCCGTAGAGCTGCGCCGCCAGCGTCTTGTTGGGCGCCAGCACCAGCGCCGGCCGCTGCACTTCCTGGATGACATGGGCGACGGAGAAGGTCTTGCCCGAGCCGGTGACGCCCAGAAGCACCTGGTCGCGGTCGCCGTTGCGGGCGCCGGCGACGAGCTCGGCGATGGCCTGAGGCTGGTCGCCCGCGGGCTCGTAGTCGGAGGCGATCTGCAGGCGCCGCCCGCCCTCGCTCTTCTCCGGCCGCTCCGGCCGCTCCGGCAGCCAGACGGGGGCCTCCGCCTCCTGCAGCGCGCGCTGGAAGGAACTGTCGATCTGTCCGAGGGAGGTCGCCATGGGGGCCAATATGCGTCAGCGGGCAGCGTTCGAAAAGGCCCGCCGGTCGACTTTTGTTCTCCGCGGCGCCCGGATCGACTGGAAGTGGGAACGATCCCCGCCCCGTCCCTCCCCCTTCACACAAGGGGGAGGGTGGACCCGCACCGGCGGGGCCGGGAGGGGGCTTTTCAACCTGCCGCTCGACCTTTGCCCTTGTCGCCTGTGGCAACGCGAGGGCACACTCCGCCGCCATGCAGGCGGGGTGGGCGGAGACGGACTGGGACGTGCTGGTGGCGGGCGGCGGCAATGCCGCGCTGTGCGCCGCTATTACCGCTGCCGAACGCGGCGCGAAGGTCCTGATCGTGGAGAGCGCGCCGCGCGACTGGCGCGGCGGCAACAGCCGCCACACCCGCAATTTCCGCTGCATGCATGAAGGCCCGCTGGGGCCGCTCACCGATGCCTATTCCGAAGACGAGTATTTCGACGACCTGCTCAGGGTCACCAAGGGGCGCACGGACGAGGACCTGGCGCGCATGACCATCCGCGCCTCGGAAGCCTGCCTGAACTGGATGCAGGATCACGGCGTCCGCTTTCAGCCCTCGCTCTCCGGCACGCTCTCGCTCAGCCGCACCAACGCCTTCTTCCTGGGCGGCGGCAAGGCGCTGCTCAACGCCTACTACCGCACGGCGGAGGCGCTGGGCGTGACCGCGGTCTACGACGCCGAGGCGGTCCATCTGGAGCTGGAGGACGGCTTCTTCGCCGGGGCGGAGATCCGCGCCGGCGGCGAAACACATCGGGTGCGTGCGAAGACGCTGATCGCCGCCTCGGGCGGCTTCCAGGGGGACATCGACTGGCTCACCCGGGCCTGGGGGCCGGCGGCGGAGAACTTTCTGATCCGCGGCACGCCCTACAACCGCGGCGTGGTGCTGGCCGATCTGCTCGACCAGGGCGCGGAACCCGTCGGCGACCCGACCCAGTGCCACGCCGTCGCCATCGACGGCCGGGCGCCGAAGTTCGACGGCGGGATCGTGACCCGACTGGACTGCGTGCCCTTCTCCATCGTCGTGAACCGCGACGCCGAGCGCTTCCACGACGAGGGCGAGGACGTCTGGCCGAAACGCTACGCCATCTGGGGGCGGCTGGTGGCGGCGCAGCCCGACCAGGTCGCCTACGCCATCATCGACCGCACCAGCCGGGAGCTGTTCATGCCCTCGGTCTATCGGCCGATCGAGGCCGGCTCCATCACCGAAATGGCGGGCAAGCTGGAACTCGACGCGGCACGGCTGGAAGCGACGATCAAAGACTTCAACGCCGCCTGCTGCGGCGACCGGCCATTCACCCCGACCGAGCTGGACGGACTGGCGACCGAGGGGCTGGCGCCGCCCAAGACCAACTGGGCCCGGCCCATCGCCGAGCCGCCCTTCTACGCCTGGCCGCTGCGGCCCGGCGTCACCTTCACCTTTCTGGGGCTGAAGGTGGACGACCGCGCGCGCATGCAGATGGCCGACGGCGGCGCCGCGGCCAATGTCTGGGCCGCCGGCGAGGTGATGGCCGGCAACATCCTGGGCGAAGGCTACCTGGCGGGCATCGGCATGACCATCGGCACGGTCTTCGGGCGCATTGCGGGCGAGGAGGCGGCGAAGCATGTCCGCAACTGAGGCGATACCGGACGGGGACGCGGCGCGGGCCGAGGCGCGGCGCGCGCTGGAGATCTGCAACGCCTGCCGCTACTGCGAGGGCTATTGCGCCGTCTTCCCGGCCATGACCCGGCGGCGCGCCTTCGCCGACGGCGATCTCGATCACCTGGCGAACCTCTGCCACAACTGCCGCGGCTGCTACTACGCCTGCCAGTACGCGCCGCCGCACGAGTTCGCCCTGAACCTGCCGCGCGCGCTGGCCGACGTGCGCCAGCAGAGCTGGGCCGATTACGCCTGGCCGGGCTTCCTGGCGCGCGCCTTCCGCGACCGCGGCGCGGGGCTCGCGGTGCTCCTCGTCCTCGGCGTGGCGGCGATGTTCTGGCTCGCCGGCGCGGTGGCGGGCGATGGCGGCGGCTTCTATGCCGTCATCCCCCACGGCGCCATGATCGCGGTCTTCGCGCCGGTCTTCCTGTTCGCGCTGCTGGCGATTGCGGTGGGCGGGGCCCGCTACTGGCGGGCGACGCGCGATCTCGGCGCGGCCCCGGCGCACGGGCTGCACCACGCCATGACGCTCACCAACCTGAAGGGCGGCGCGGCGGAGGGCTGCAATTTCGAGGATGAAGACCGCTTCAGCCAGGCGCGCCGCCACTTCCACCAGGCGACGCTCTGGGGCTTCCTGCTCTGCTTCGCCGCGACCGCCGCGGGGACCGTGCTGCATTACGGTTTCGGCGCGCCGGCGCCCTACGATCTGGTCAGCCTGCCCAAGCTGTTCGGCGTGCCGGGGGGCATCCTGCTGGTGCTCGGGACCGGCGGCCTGCTCTGGCTGAAGCGCCGCGCCGAACCGGAGCTTGGCGTCAGCCGGGGCGCAGGCGGGGAGAGCGCCTTCACCGTGCTGCTCTTCCTGACCGGGCTCACGGGCCTCGCGCTCTACGGGCTTCGGGAGACGCCGGCGATGCCGGCCCTGCTGGTCCTGCACCTGGGGGCGGTGCTGGCGCTGTTCCTCGCCCTGCCCTACACCAAGATGGTCCACGGTCTCTACAGGACGCTCGCCCTGATCCGCGACGAGGGCGAGAAACGGCGGGCAAAGCCATGACCGGACGTCTGGTGCTGGTCGCCGGCCCGTCGGGCGTCGGCAAGGACAGCCTGCTCGACGGCGCGAAAGAGGCGTTGGCCGGCGACCCCGGATATCTGTTCCTGCGCCGCTACATCACCCGCCCCGCCGCGGCCGGCGGCGAAGATCACAACGAGATCTCCGAGACAGCCTTCGAGGAACGCCGCGCCGCCGGCGACTTCCCGCTCTGGTGGGACGCGCACGGGCTGCGCTATGGCCTGCCGGATTTTTCGGGCGAGTTGATGGCCGGGCGGACGGTGATCGCCAACGTCTCCCGCGGCGTGATCGGCGAAGCGCGGCGGAAGTTCGGCGCGGTCACCGCGATCCACGTCACCGCGCCGGCCGACAAGCTGCGCCAGCGCCTGCTGGCGCGCGGCCGCGAAACGGAAGCGGAGATCGAGCGCCGCCTCGGCCGCGCCGCCGCGCCGGGACCCGCCGGTCCGGGGGTGATCGAGTTCTCCAACGAGGGACCGCTGGACGCGGAGATCGAACGCTTCACGGCGATCATCCGCGGCGAAGGAGGCCAAACATGAAGATCCGCGACGCCGAGATCATACCCCTGAAGATCCCCTTCACCGATGGCAGCGCCGGCACGGGGCTGATGCCGCAGCAGTGGACGCATCTGGACGTGGCGCTGCTGAAGCTGACCACCGAGGACGGCGTCACCGGCTGGGGAGACGGCTTCGCCTATCACTGCGCCGGGGCGACGATCGCTGCGCTGCGCGACATGGTCCTGCCGCTGGTCGTCGGCGCGGAGATCGACGACATCCCCGCCTTCAACCGGATCCTGCAGCGGCGCCTGCACCTGCACGGCCGCTACGGCATCACCATCTTCGCCATTTCCGCGGTCGACATCGCCCTCTGGGACATCGCCGCGAAGGAGAAGGGCGTGTCCCTCGCCACGCTGCTCGGCGGGCGGGTACGAGGGACGATTCCGGCCTATGCCAGCCTCGTCCGCTACGGCGATGCGGGCCAGGTGCGCGAATACACCAGGGAAACCGTGGGCCGCGGCTACGAGACGGTGAAGCTGCACGAGATCGCGCTGCCCTGCATCGAGGCCGGCGTCGACGCAGCCGGGCCGGACGTGAAGGTGACGACCGACGTCAACTGCAACTGGACGCTCGAGGAGGCGCGGGCGCTGATGCCGGAAATGCGGCGCCTCGGCCTCTACTGGGTCGAGGAGCCGGTCTTCCCGCCCGACGACGCCGAGACGCTGGGCGCGCTGCAGTTGGCCTTCGGCGTCTCCATTGCCAGCGGCGAGAACGCCTGCACCCTGGTCGAGTTCCGCCGCACCCTGCCGAAGATCGACTACGTGCAGCCAAGCGTGATCAAGGTCGGCGGGGTCACGGAAATGGCGGCGATCTGCGACGCGGCGGCCGCGCTGGGCAAGACGGTGATGCCGCATTCGCCCTATTTCGGGCCCGGCTACTGGGCCACCGCCCAGGTGATGGCCGCGAAGCCGAGCGCCGGCCTGTTCGAGCATTTCTGGATCAAACCGGAAGCCTATCCCGACCCGTCGATCCCGCTGCCCGAGCAGGGCATGATCTCCGTCCCCGACCGGCCCGGCATCAGCTTCGAACCCGATCCGGAGGTGCTGGAGAGCTACCGCGTCGACCGCTAGGCGGCCAGCCCGCCGTCGCGTGCGCCACGGTCCTGCCTCAATCGCAGTCGAGCTCGCTCTTGACCCGGACGCGGCCCGACTGATCGGGGAACTTCTCGAACAGGGCGGTGATCATGTCGTCCAGCACCACGTCCAGCCGCCCGCAGGAGCCGCGGGCAGTGACCCGGCCCTCGTAGACCCGGGCCTCACCCTCCTCCCGCGCCGTGTCGTGGATGTAGACCATCAGCGCGCTGCCATAGGTGGTCACGCTGATCGGCACCCATTCGTAGCCGATGATGCCGTGCACCGGGGCAAGACGAACCTTGCCCCCGGAGGAGATGCGGGTATAGCCGACAATGCCGAAGACCGGCTGCGACAGTTCGCGGATCGTGGTCTCGCCCTCGCCCATCCGGTAATCGACCGCGGCGACATAGCGCGGCTCGGCATCGTTGGGGACGACGACGAAGCCCCGCTCGCGGAACTCCGCGGCCATACGATCCTTCGCGCGCCGGAAGATCAGGGAGCGGGCAATGTCCTCGCTGGCGCCGATGACGGCGATGGTCGCGCCGGCAGCGCGGCCCTCCGGCAGGTCGCTGACCGAGGTCACCTGGGTGTCGAGGACCCGGGCGCAGCCCATGAGCAGGACAAGTCCCGCCACAGCCGCCAGAAGGTTGAATGGACGCATGGAGATACCTGCCTTCCCTGGGCGCCGGGCACACGCCGTTCCCGATAGATGCGCGCTCCCCGCCGGGCTTCAAGCGGGTCCGCTCCGGCTTGCCGCTCCCGCGCCTTTGGGCCTACAGTCCGCCGCAACGGAAGACATGGCTTTTGCGGGGAGAGAAACCATGAAGCAGATCGGTCATTTCATCGGCGGCGAGCACGTCGCCGGCGGGTCGGGCAATACCTATCCCGTCTACAATCCGACCCTGGGCGAGCAGACCAAGGAGGTCGCGCTGGCCTCGACCGCGGAGATGGAGAAGGCCGTGGCCACCGCCCAGGCCGCCTTCCCCGCATGGGCGGCGACGTCGCCGATGCAGCGCGCGCGGGTGATGTTCCGCTACAAGGAGCTGATCGAGAAGAACATGGACGAGCTGGCCGAGCTCGTCTCCCAGGAGCACGGCAAGACCGTGCCCGACGCGAAGGGCTCGGTGCAGCGCGGCCTGGAAGTGGTCGAGTTCGCCTGCGGTATTCCGCACCTGCTGAAGGGCGAATATTCCGACGCCGTCGGCACCGGCATCGACCTCTACTCCATGCGCCAGCCGCTGGGCGTCGTCGCCGGCATCACGCCGTTCAACTTCCCGGCCATGGTGCCGATGTGGATGTATTCCATTGCCATCGCCTGCGGGAACACCTTCATCCTGAAGCCGTCGGAGAAAGACCCGAGCTGCCCCATGCGGCTGGCCGAACTGATGATGGAAGCGGGCGCGCCGGCCGGCGTGATGAACGTGGTCAACGGCGACAAGGTGGCGGTCGACGCCATCCTCGACGATCCGCGCATCCAGGCGGTGAGCTTCGTCGGCTCGACGCCGATCGCGCAGTACATCTATTCCCGCTCCGCCGCCGCCGGCAAGCGCTGCCAGGCGATGGGCGGGGCGAAGAACCACATGATCGTCATGCCCGACGCCGACATGGAGCAGGCCTCCGACGCGCTGATCGGATCGGCCTACGGTTCCGCCGGCGAGCGCTGCATGGCGATCTCGGTGGCTGTGCCGGTGGGCGAGGACACCGCCGACCGGCTGATCGATACGCTGAGGCCGAAGGTCGAAAGCCTGAAGGTCGGCCCCTCCAGCGATCCGGACGCGCATTTCGGCCCGCTGGTCACCGCCGAGCACCTGGCCAAGGTGAAGTCCTATGTCGACCTGGGCGTCGAGGAAGGCGCGGAGCTGGTCGTCGACGGCCGCGATTTCCGGATGCAGGGCTACGAGAACGGCTACTTCATGGGCGGTTGCCTGTTCGACCGCGTGAAGCCCGACATGCGCATCTACAAGGAGGAGATCTTCGGTCCCGTCCTGTCGGTGGTGCGCGCCCGGGACTTCGAGGAAGCCGTGAAGCTGCCCTCCGACCACGAGTTCGGCAACGGCGTCTCCATCTTCACCCACAATGGCGACGCGGCGCGCGAGTTCGCCCGCAAGGTCCAGGTGGGCATGGTCGGCGTCAACGTGCCGATCCCGGTGCCGCTCAGCTTCCACACCTTCGGCGGCTGGAAGAACTCGGCCTTCGGCGACACCAACCAGCACGGGCCCGAGGGCGTCCGATTCTATACCAAGATCAAGACGGTGACCTCGCGCTGGCCGGGCGGCGTCAAGATCGGTCCGGACTTCACCATCCCGACCATCAAGTCCTGAACCTTCGGGGCTACCAGGGCAGTTCCTGGCCCTGGTAGTCCCAGAAGCGCCCGGACTGGTCCTGGCGAAGATTGTCGATGACGCCGGCGAGGCCGCGGGCGCTGTCCCGTGGCGTCACCGCCGCGCTGGGCCCGCCCATGTCGGTGGCGACCCAGCCCGGATGCAGCGGCACAACCTTGACGCCCTGGCTGTGCAGGCCGTTGTGCAGCGCCTTGGCGACCTGATTCACCGCCGCCTTCGAGGTGCGGTAGACGATCTTCTCCGACGAGGCGTTCTGATCGATCGAGCCCATGCGGCTGGAGATGATGGCGACCGTCTTCCCCGCGCTCGCGGTGATGTTGCCGACCAGCGCCTCGGTGATGCGGAACGGCGCGAAGACGTTGATCCGCATGGTCTCGGCCCAGTCGTCCTGATTGAGGTTGCTCAGCGTCTGCGGCCCCTTGCCACCGATCACGCCGGCATTGTTGATCAGCACGTCGATCGGCCGGTCGCCGAGGTCCGCCGCCAGCCGGTCGATCCGGGTCTGGTCGGTGACCTCCAGCTCGAAGGCCTCGGCGCCGCGTTCGACCAGATCCGCCAGGTCGCCGGTGTCGCGCGCCGTGGCCAGCACCGTCTCGCCCTTGTCCAGGTAGTGTTCCGCCAGCGCCCGGCCGATGCCCCGGCCCGCGCCGGTGATGAGGATGGTGCGGCTCATGTCCTTGCCTCCCGTGTCTCGGTCTTCAGCAGGCGCCGGTAGAGCGGCGTCAGCAGCGCCGGCAGGGTGTACATGGGAAGCTGACCGACGGCGAAAAACATCGCCGTGTCGGGGTCGGCCTTGTCGGAGAGCGTGACCAGCACCAGCCCCATGTTGCAGTTGCCGCTCATCAGCCCGATCGACAGCGCCGTGCGCCGGCCGAGACGCCAGAACGCCGCCGCGCCGGCCACCTGCAGGCCGATATTGAACAGATAGGCCAGCAGGCAGGCCAGGATGACGTGGCGCGGCTGGGCCAGCGCCATCTCGGTGACGCCGTCGAAGACGCCGACGACGAACAGCAGCATCGACAGCACCGCTGCGCCGTCGAGATGGACGCGCGCCCGCGCCAGCCTTTCCGGGCCCAGCAGCCAGCGGCCGACCCATGCGGCGACGAAGGCGAGCGCGACCAGGCCCGCCAGGCGCAGCATGAAAAGCCCGAGCGAAATGTCGAGATGCAGGTCCAGCAGGTTCAGCGCCATGGGCGGCAGCACCAGCGGCGTCAGCCACATGGCGGCGACCGTGGCGACGACGATGATCGCCCCGTCGAGGCCGAGAAACATTGCGATCGCCGCCGCCGAGACGATGGGCGGGGCCGCGGCCATCAGCACGATGCCGGCCAGCACCCCCGGCGCCACGGCCGTGCCGTCGAGGATCAGGAAGACCGCCAGCGGCGAGACGGTGAGCATCCAGACGCACAGCACCGCCACCAGCGGCAGGCGGCGCAAGTAGCCCAGCATCTCTCCCCAGTCGATGCGCATCAGCGCGATGACCAGCGGGCCGATGATGAACAGCGCCAGCCAGGGACGCACCAGCGCGGCGAGGCCGGGAAAGGCGAAGCCGAGAAAGACGCCGAAGGCGAGGACCAGGGTGGCGTAGCGGCCGAGAAAGGCCAGCAGCGTCAGCATGCCCCCTCCCCGTCGGCCACCGTCAGCCGGCCAGTTCGGCGGTCTTGGCGTTCAGGGTCTCGATCAGGCCGGCCGCACCGGAACGGCCGAAGACCGACGACATCTCCGCACGCTGGCGCGCCAGTTCGCTGAACTTGTCCTGGGCCAGCACGTCGATGACCGCCGGTCCGGCGCCGCTGTCGCGCATGACATAGGTGAGATTGACCGGATCCTCGGCGGCGCGTTCGATCACGGTCGGCACCAGCACCAGGTTCTGGGGGCCCTCGCGGGTCTCCCCGATGCTGAAGCTGATCCGGCCGGACCCGTCGAAGCGGCTGGCATAGGTGGCGACGGACATGCGCCGGAAGGCGTCGATGATCGCCGCGCGGTCGGCCTCGGCGATGCCGTCCCAGTAGCGCTGCAGCCCGATCCGCGTCATCAGGCGGAAGTCGAAAACCTCCCCCAGCACCGGCTCCAGCAGGTCGAAGCGGCCCTGGAAACCGAGCTCGCCGCCATCGCGCATGGCGGCCTGCAGGGTGTCGTTCAGGCGCTCGATGGCCTCCCGCTCGCCGGCGGCGTGGGCGGCCTGGAACGGCGCGGTCAGGGTGACCGCGAGAAGCAGCGGGGCCAGAAGCCGGATGGATTTGTCGATTGCGTTCATGGTTCCCCGTCTCGACGGTCGCGACCGTCTCGGTTAGAGCATCATACGCGCCGCCGGCCAAGTGATGGCGGCGGCAGGCGGGACGGACAGGAGCGCATGGCACGCCGAAACGACCATATCGCGGTTATCGCCGCCGGCATCGCCGGTTTCTCGGCCCGGCGGCCGCTGCTGGTCATTCTGACGGCCGTCCTGCTGTCGGCCCTGTCCCTGGCGGTGTCGGGCCGACATCTGGGGATCAATACAGACAATTTCGACATGATTTCGGCGGAGACGCCGTTTCGCCAGGCGGCCATCGAATACCGCGACGCCTTCCCCTGGTATGGCGACCAGCTGGTCGTCGTGATCGACGCGCCGACGCCGGAGCAGGCAGAGATCGCTGCCGCCGGCGTCATGACGCACATGCGCGCACAGGAGAGGCTGTTCAGCCATGTCCGCGCCCCGGCCATCGACCCGTTCCTGAGGCGCAACGGCCTGCTCTACATGGAACCGGAGCAACTGCAGGACTTTCTCGACCGCCTCGCCGCGGCCCAGGGCCTGCTGGCGGTGCTGGCCGAGCGGCCGGATCTCGTCGGCCTGCTGGATATGCTGGAACTGGCGCTGGAACAGGCCGATCCGGAAAGCGTCCAGGCGGTCCAGCTTGCCGATCTGGTCGCCACCATGGCCGCCATGGCCGAGGACGACCCGGACGCGCCGGCAATGCTCTCCTGGCGGCGGCAACTCGCCGTCGAGGGCCAGGGCGGGCTGGACGGCCGCCAGATCGTCGTCGCCAAGCCGGTGCAGGATTTCGCCACGCTGTCTCCCGCCCGGGCGGCGATCGAAGACCTGCGCGCGCATTTCGCCGGCTATCCGGATGCGATCGGATTCCGTCTGACCGGCGACGCGGCGCTGGACACCGAGGAACTGGACAGCGTCAAACTCGGGGGCGCCTGGGCCGGCGCGCTCTCGGCCAGCGGAATTCTGCTGCTGCTGTTCCTCGGTCTGCGCGGCGTCCGGGACGTCCTCGCCGCCATCGCCGTGCTCGCCGCCGGCCTCTCGCTCAGCCTGGGTTTCGCCACACTCACCGTCGGCCAGCTCAATCTGCTGTCGGTTGCCTTCGCGGTCCTGTTCATCGGACTGGCGGTGGATTTCTCGATCCATTTTACCTTGCGGGCCCGGGAATCGGGACGCGGGCCGGCGGCGGTGCGCGACGCCGGGCGCAGCGTCGGCGCCTCGCTGGTGCTGAGCGCCCTGGCCGCCGCCATCGGCTTTCTCAGCTTCCTGCCGACGCCCTATCGGGGTCTGGCGGAACTCGGCGTCATCGCCGGCGGCAGCATGGTCATCGCCGTGGCGCTCAACCTGACGCTGCTGCCCGCCCTGCTGACGCTGGGCGTCCGCTCCCGCGAAGCCGAACCGCGCCCGCCGGCGAAGCCCGGCCGCCGCACGGGGCGGCTGGCGCGGCCGGTCGTGGCGCTGGGCGCAGTACTGGGCATGGGCGGCGCAATCCTGACGCCGTTCTCTGACTTCGACTTCAATCCCCTGCTGCTGAAGGACCCGGAATCGGAATCCGTCGCGACCTTTTTCGAACTGGCGCGGGGCGACGATGGCGGCGGCTACGCGCTGGAGGGGCTGACGGCCGGACCCGAAGCGGCCGCGCGCGCCGCCGAGGCGCTCGCCGAGCGGTCCGGCATCGGCCGCGTGCTGCACCTGGGCCGCTTCATTCCCGACAACCAGGCGAAGAAGCTGGCGGCCCTGCAGAACGCCGCCCTGTTCCTGTTCCCCGTGCTCACGGCGACACCCGCACCGCCGCCAACGGACGCGGAGCGGCGGCAGGCGGTCGACGGTTTCGACGCGGCCGTCTCGGCGGCCCCTGACAGCGGGGCGCTGAACGATGCCGCGCGCCGTCTGGCGAACACACTGCAGGCCATGGACACCGCCGGTCTGGCTGCGTTCGAGACCCGGGTCACGGGCCTGCTGCCGCACTGGCTGGCCGACATCCGCACCGCTTTCGACGCCGGACCGGTCACGGCGGACGACGCCCCGCCCGATTTCCGCCAGTACTGGGTCACCGACGACGGCCGCTATCGGGTGCAGATCTTCCCCGCCGACCCGATCGACTCGAACAGCGAACTGCGGTCCTTCGCGGAGAGCGCCCAGACCGTGCTGCCACAGGCGACCGGCACGCCCGCGATCGTCACCGCCGCCGGCGAAGCGGTGCTGGACAGCTTCCGCACGGCGACGGTGGTGGCCGCCGTTCTCGTCGCCCTGCTGATCGGGATGGTACTGCGCCACCCCTTCGACATCCTCCTTACCCTGGCGCCGCTGCTCCTGGCCGCGGTCATGACCCTGGGTGCGGCGGTGCTGCTGGGTGAGGCGCTGAATTTCGCCAACGTCATCGTCCTGCCGCTGCTCTTCGGGCTGGGCGTCGCCAGCTCCATCCATCTGGTGCTGCGCCGGCGGCGGCTGGAGGATCCCGACAGGCTGATGCGGTCGTCGACACCCCGGGCGGTGCTGTTCAGCTCGCTGACCACGCTGGCCAGTTTCGGCGGGCTGGCGCTGGCGCCGCATCTCGGTATGGCCTCCATGGGACGGCTGCTGACCATCGCCATCATCGCCATCCTGTTCGCCACGCTGATTTTCCTGCCGGCGCTCATCCGCGTGACCGGGCGCTCTGAAATGTCACAGTAACAGTTGGTTGTTCGACAGCGCCGCCGCGTCATGTTGCGGGTGCACAACCTGTCGTGTATCGATGCGACAGCACATTCGAACCATTCGAACCTCAGTGGGAGACGGATTTGGGTGTTCCCTTGCGCCAGCAGCTCCGCGTCGGAGCCTATATCCTGAAGCAACGGCTGACAGGCACCGAGCGCTACCCGCTCGTGCTGATGCTCGAGCCGCTTTTCCGCTGCAACCTCGCCTGCCCCGGCTGCGGCAAGATCGACTATCCGGACCACATCCTGAACCGCCGCCTGTCGGTCGACGAATGCGTCGGCGCGGCGGAGGAATGCGGCGCGCCCATGGTCTCCATCGCCGGCGGCGAGCCGCTGATCCACAAGGAGATGGGCGAGGTCGTCGCCGAGCTCGTGAAGCGAAAGAAGTTCGTCTATCTCTGTACCAACGCGCTGCTGCTGGAGAAGAAACTCCACCTGTTCGAGCCCTCGCCCTACCTGACCTTCTCCGTCCACCTGGACGGGCTGGGCGAGCATCACGACCGCGCGGTCGACAAGGACGGCGTGTTCGAGAAGACCGTGGAAGCCATCCGGCTGGTGAAGTCGAAGGGCTTCCGCGTCAACATCAACACCACCCTGTTCGACAACGCCAAGGCCGACGACGCCGTGGCGCTGTTCGACTTCGCCCGCGAACTGAGCGTCGAGGGCATTACCGTTTCGCCGGGCTACGCCTATGAGCGCGCGCCCGACCAGGAGCACTTCTTTACTCGCCAGCGGACCAAGACCTTCTTCCGCGAGATCTTCGCCAAGGCGAAGGCGAAGGGCGTGAAGTACCCCTTCAGCCAGTCGCCCCTGTTCCTCGACTTCCTGGCCGGCAATCAGGAATACCGCTGCACGCCCTGGGGCAACCCGACGCGCAACGTCTTCGGCTGGCAGCGGCCGTGCTACCTGTTGAACGAAGGCTATGTCGCCACCTTCAGGGAACTGATGGAGGAGACCGAGTGGGAGACCTACGGCACCGGTAACTACGAGAAGTGCGCCGACTGCATGGTCCATTGCGGCTATGAGGCCACCGCCGTGCAGGACATGGTGCGCAACCCGCTGAAGGGCCTGATGGTGGCGCTGAAGGGCATCCGTACCGACGGGCCCATGGCGCCCGAGATCAGCCTGGAGAACCAGCGCCCGGCCGAGTTCGTCTTCGACCGCGTGGTCGAGAAGGCGACGTCAGGCGCCCCCGACACCAAGGCACGGACCGGCGCGTCCGACGCGGCCTAGGGTTCGGAAGGCCCGCCCGCTGGCCCGCGCCAGCCGGATCAGCGCCTTGATCTCGTGCGGCCGGTAGAGCAGCGACAGCAGCACCCGGTGCGGGCGTTCGTCGCCCGCCGGCCCGACGCCGGCCATGGCCGCACGCGGCAGCAGCGAGCGCCGGTCGTCGGCGACGGCGCGGACGCACAGGAACGGCAGGCCGGCCTCCGCGGCCGCCCGCGCCAGATGATGGCTTTCCATGTCCACGGCCACGGCGGCCGGAAAGGCTGCGCCCAGGAAGACCTTCTGGCCGATGGTGGTCGCCGCCATGTCGACGCCGAGCACTGCATCCGGCCGGCCTTCAGGCCAGGCGGCCCGCAGCGCGGCGAGCCATTCTGGATCAGCGGCCCAGTCGCCATCGCACTGGTCCAGCACCCGCTCCGGCGTCAGCAGGTCGCCGGGCCGCGCATCGTCGGCCAGGCCGCCGGCGACGCCGAAACTCAGCAGGCGCGTGGCCCCCGCTTCCACCAGTTCCCGCGCGCCGCGTGCGGCGTTGGCGGCGCTGGCGCCGGAACAGCGCACCATGGCCGGCGTGCCTGCCGCGGCGGCCGCGGCCTCGATGATCCTGCCCTCGCGATGTATGCCGCAGAGTACGCCCAGCAAAAGAAAGACCCCGCCTTCCGGTCGCGCCGAGCGGGCACTATAGACCGGAAAGCGGAGCCGGTAAGGACCGGTCCGTGGGTGCCGGATCAGCCCTTCTTCTCTTCCGTCTCGCCGTCGCCGTAGCCGTGGTGGCGGCCGTGGCGATGGCGGGTCAGGCGCTCGACGGTGGCTCGCTGATCCTCGTCCAGGGCGGCGTAGAGCGGATCGAAGGCGCCCCGAATGCGGCGCGTCGCGCCCAGCGCCTTCTCCATCAGCATCTCCACTTCGGCCAGTCGGGCCGGCGCATCGCCTTCCTGCAGGGCGTCGAGCCGCTCGCAGGTCGTCAGCAGTTCGTCTCCGCCGGTGCGCACCGCCTCGGCGAAGGCGTTCCATTCGGTCATCTGGTCGTCGCGGATGTCGAGGCGGAAACGGGCGAAGGCGACCACGTCCTCCAGCCGCTCCTCGCCCTGGCTGCAGACCAGTTCGGCGCCGCGGTGCTTGCCCCAGCCGGCATGGCTGAAGGCGCCGTCCGAGGTTGCGGCGGCAATGCCGGCGGCGCCGGCCGCGACGCCAATCGCGGAAACGGCGCTGATCAGCAGGATCTTCATGCGGGTCTTCATCGGTGCTCTCCTCTGTCGGGCGTCGCCCGGTTCCGGTCGACCCATCCGATCTACGGTCCCGCGCCCCGGTCCGCGACCCGCCGGGGGCAACGGTGTGTAACCGCCGGTAACCGGGGCCGCCGCCGTTACCTTCGGTTACGAAAAAGCCGCGCCGCCGCCGCTCGGGCGTTATAAATCGGGGCCATGCAGCGCAAGCCACACATCCTCATCGTCGACGACGACCGGGAGATCCGGGATCTGCTGGCGAAGTTCCTGAGCCGCCACGACTTCCGCGTCGATACCGCCGCCGACGGGCGGGAGATGGACCGTCATCTCGCCGGCGGCCGTTTCGACCTGCTGGTGCTGGACCTGATGATGCCGGGGGAGGACGGCCTCGCCATCTGCCGCCGCCTGCGCCAGGAGTCCGGCATTCCCATCCTGATGCTGACCGCACTGGGCGAGGAAGCGGACCGCATTGTCGGCCTGGAGATCGGCGCCGACGACTACCTGCCGAAGCCGTTCAACCCGCGCGAACTGCTGGCGCGCATCCGGGCGGTGCTGCGCCGCGGCGGGGAGACGCCGGAGCGGACCGAGAGCGCGGCCCGGGCGAGGCGGCTGCGTTTCGAGGGCTGGCAGATCGACCTCCGGACCCGCGAGCTGCGTGACGAGGAGGGGACGCTGGTCACCCTGACCTCGGGCGAGTTCGACCTGCTGGAGGCCTTCGTCGAACGGCCACAGCAGATTCTCAGCCGCGACCAGCTCGCCGATCTGACCTCCGGGCGGGTGCTGGGGCCGCTGGACCGTTCGGTCGACGTCGCGCTCAGCCGCCTCCGCCGCAAGCTGGGCGAGGACCCGAAGACACCGCGCCTGATCAAGACCGTGCGCCATGGCGGCTACTACTTCGCCGCGGACGTCAGCCCATGCTGAGGCATTTCCGCGAGGGCGGCATCGCCGCGCGTCTGGCCATGATCCTGATGCTGCTGATGCTGCTGGCCCTGGGGCTGTCGGTGGGCTGGTACGTCAAGGACCGCGCCGACGCGGCGACGCACCTGTTCGCCAATTCGGCGGCGCGGCGCATCGACAACGTCGTCCGGCTGCTCGACCGGCTGCCGGCGGCGGAACGGCCGGCGCTCATCCGCGCCGCGTCCGGCCCCACCATGCGCATCGAACTGAAGGACGGACCGCCGCCGCCGGACGACGAGCTGATGGAAGACCGGCACGCCGTTCGGCACGCGCGCGATCTGCTCGGCGGGCTCGGCGACCGGCCGCTGGCGATGTCCAGGGTCGGCGAATGGGACCGGCCGCTGTTCGGCCGCCGGCCGCGCTCCGACGACCCCGATCTGTTTCCCAGCCGCAGGAAGCTGATCGTCGCCACGACGCTGGCCGACGGCCAGTGGCTGCACGCCACGCTGGCGACCGATCTCACCTCGCTCCGCTGGGCCCTGCGCAGCGCCTTCTGGGTGCTCTGCATGATGCTGGTGATCGGGCTGTTCTCGGTCTGGGCGGCGCACCGCGCGACGCGGCCCTTGCGCGGTCTGGCCGCCGCCGCCGACCGCCTCGGCCTGGACGTCGATGCGACGCCGCTGCCCGAGCGCGGCTCGCGCGAACTCAAGAAGACCGCGCGCGCCTTCAACACCATGCAGCAGCGCATCAAGCGCCTGGTCGACGACCGCACGCTGATGCTGGCGGCGTTGAGCCACGACCTGAAGACCATGCTGACGCGGCTTCGGCTGCGCGCCGAGTTCATCGACGACGCCGAACAGCAGCGCAAGGCCGAACGCGATATCGACGACATGCAGATGATGGTCGACGCGGCGCTGGGCTTCGTGCGCGGCGACCAGGCCAACGAACCGGTCGTGCGGCTGGATCTGGTCTCTCTGGTGCGCGACATGGCCGAGGACTGGCGCGATGACGGCGTCCGCTTCGAGGGACCTGCGCGCCTGGCCGTGAACGGCCGCCCCGTGGCCCTGAAGCGCGCCGCCGGCAACCTGATCGACAACGCCGTCCGCTATGGCGGCAGTGCCGAAATCCGGATCTGGCGCACCGACCATGACGCCGTTCTGACCGTGGCCGACGACGGACCGGGCCTGCCGGAGGCGGAGCTGGAGAAGGTCTTCCAGCCCTTCTACCGCGTGGAGGCCTCGCGCAGCCGCGACACCGGCGGCACGGGCCTGGGCCTGGCCCTGGCGCGCGACGTCTTCCGGCGGCTGGGCGGCGACCTGACTATCGCCAACCGCGCCGGCGGCGGACTGGTGGCCACCGCCCGCCTGCCGCTGCCGGCCGGACCGGCGTAGTCCGATGGGCCGTCAGAACCCGGCCGGTACCGGCAGGGTCAGGGTACGCGCGTTGCGCACCGCCTACCGCTTCGCCTGGGCCGCCCGGGCGGGGTTGCGGCTGTTGCCCTTCCCGCCGCTGGACGGCGCCATGGCGGCGGTCTGGTGCGAGGGCCATATCCTGCTGGTGCGGAATTCCTACAACCGCTACCACACCCTGCCCGGCGGCCGTCGCCAGGCCGGCGAGAGCTATGTCCGGGCCGCGGCGCGGGAACTGGCCGAGGAGACCGGCGTGGCGGTCGACGAGGCGCATCTGCGGCCCGCCGGCCGCGAGGTACTGCGCTACGGGCTCCGCCGCGACGTCGTCGAGGTGCACGAGATCGAGCTGGACGCCCGGCCCGCGCTCGTCATCGATCCGGTCGAGATCGCCGAAGCGCTGTGGGCGACGCCGGAGGAAGCGGCGCGGATGGCGCTGTTCGGACCGGCGCGACGCTATCTCGAAAGCCGCCGCTGAACCGGGTGGGCGCCGGTTTCAGCCATTCACAGCGACCACTGGCGGCGCATGTAGTCCGCCGCCTCGCGCGTGGCCACGAGGCCCTGCGGGATCGCCTTGGCCAGCATCATGAAGCCGTGAATCTGGCCGGGATATTCATGATAGGTGACGTCGACGCCGGCGTCCGCCAGCCGGTCGGCATAGGCCCTCGCCTCGTCGCGGAGGGGATCGAACCCGGCCGTCTGCACCAGCGCCGGCGGCTGCCCTTCCAGGTCGGCCATGCGGATCGGCGAGGCACGCGTGTCGGCCTTCGCCCGCTCCTCGGTCAGATACTGCTTCATGTACCAGAGGATGCGGTCGCGCGGGATGATCGCCCCTTCCCGGAAATCGGCATGAGAGGCCGTGTCCATGGCGAAGTCCGTCGCCGGGTAGATCAGAAGCTGGAAGTCCGGCGGCGTCTCGCCCGCTTTCGCGGCCTGCTGGCTGACCACGATCGACAGATTGCCGCCGGCCGAATCGCCGCCCACGGCGACCCGCGCCGGGTCGCCGCCCAGGTCACCGGCGTTGCCGCGCAGCCAGCGATAGGCGGCCAGGCAGTCCTCGACGCCGGCGGGGAACGGGTGCTCCGGCGCCAGTCGGTAGTCGAAGGAAACGACCATTGCGCCGGACCAGAGCGCGAGGCGCGCGCAGAGGCCGTGGTGACTGTCCAGGTCGCCCTGGACCCAGCCGCCGCCGTGGAAGAAGGCCAGCACCGGCAGTTTCTCTTTGCCGGCAGTCGGCCGGTAGACCCGCGCGGCGATCTCGCCGTCGCCGCCCGGCGCCCGGATATCGCGAATCTCGTGGAGTTCCGGCGCGGGTACGTCCAGCAGGCCGACCAGTGTCAGCAACTGCTTGCGCAGATCCGGGAGCGGCACCGCCTCGGGCGGCACGCGCACCGAATTCGAGAAATCGGCGACCACCTGCGCCTTCGGGTCCATGACCCGTCCGCCGACCTTCTGCCGCCGGCCTTCCAGCATGGGCAGGATCTCGGATTCGTCGAGCAGGCAGTGCTGCAGTTCGAAGGGCGTGCTGTCGGCCATGGTGTCGCGTCCTTTCCCCTGTGATCCGGCGTCCAAGAATCTATAGCATGGCCCCCGCGACGGGGGCAGCGGCAGGCGGAATCTTGACCCGACAGATCAGATATTTCGACGACTACCGGGTGGGCGACCGCTTCGTGACCGACAGCGTGACCGTGACGGAGGGGCAGATCCTGCAGTTCGCCCGCGCCTTCGACACGCAGACCTTCCATGTCAATGTCGACGAAGCCGGGGACGGCCCCTTCGGCGGGGTGATCGGCAGCGGCTTCCAGACGCTGAACCTCAGCTTCGCGCTGTTCTTCCGGCTGCAGCTCGTCCAGCCCGTGGCGCTGGGCGGCGCCGGGATCGACGGCCTGCGCTGGCTGAAGCCGCTGAAGCCGGGCGACACCATCCGGGTCGCCTGCGAGGTGATCGAGCTCATCCCCTCGCGTTCCCGGCCCGACAGGGGTACGGTCCGCATGCGCCACGACACGCTGAACCAGGCCGACGAGACCATCATGACCCTGGAATGCCTCCACATCCTGAAGACGCGCGGCGCGGAGTCCGGGGCTTGAGCGGCGCGGGACGGGCGGCGCTCGCTATGGCGACGATGGCGTTGCTCGCGGCCTGCGGGCCGATGCTGGGCGAGCCGCTGCCGCCGGCCAGCTATGATCAGCCCCGGCTGGAGGCCAGCGGCGCGCTGACCGGCGTGACAGGCGTCGACAGCCGTCACTGGGCCCTGCTGGACGAGGATCTCCGGCGCGGCGTCTACTGGCACAGCTTCCTCCAGGATCTCGTGACCAAGTGCCCGGCGATCTATCCCGAACACAAGGCGTGGATGGGCGAACTCGGCCTGCTGGTCCGCCGCGGCACCGGCATGGCGGTGGACCGGGCCGTGGCGGTCGAGGCGCTGCGGCTGCAGACCGTGGGCGAGGGCGCGGACCGCGCCGCCGTGGGGCTGGAGGCGCTGGGCAAGGCGGACGTCGACGTGCCCGGCATCATGGCGCGCTGGCTGCAGCCCGCGGTCGCCGGCGAGATCGATCCGGACCGGGCGATGGTCGCGGCCTGCAACCTGCTGTTCGAGCGCGACGACCTGCGCGGCCTGATGCGCAAGGCCGCCGACCCGCTGTCGCGCTATTTCGCCCGCATGGCCGAGGACCACCCGGCGATCCTCGCGGACTTCCACGACCTCGAAGCCATCACGCGGCGGCTCGACAAGATCTGACAGCGCCGAACATTGCCGGAACGGACGTCGGCTGGCATCCTGCGGCCATGGGCGCGGAAAGGGAAAAGCGGGTCTGGGAGCGGATCGCCGAACTCGGTTTCGCCGACGCGGTGGAATCGAAGGGATTCAAGCGGGTCGGCAAGACGCACTGGCGCCTCGACGGCGACGGCATCGTCCATCACGTCAAGCTCTACCGCGGCTTCGCCATCGAGCCCGGCTCGTTTCGGGATTTCAGCGGCATCTGCTTCCCCGCAATCGACGAATTGTGCCGCAAGATCGATGAACGGCCGCCCGGTTCGAAGGTTCCCTATGGTACGGCGCACTGCCACCTGGAAGGTACGATCTACGATGCCTACTGTTCCAGCGAAGTGCGGCGCTTCCAGAAGATGTATCCCGAACCCGGCCCCCCGAAGGGACTTCTCGAAAAGACGAAAGCCCTTCTGTTCGTGCCGCGCCGCCCGCATTTCGAACGCGAGTTCTTCCGGCCACTCCCTTGCTACGAGGAACGGACGACAGTCGACGCCGGCAGTGGCGCCTGGCTGACGCGGAACAGGGACATCCAGGACGTGGCGGATGTGGTCACGCGGACCTGGCTGGACTACGACTGGCCGGATACGGCGCGATGGCCCTCGTTTCACTCGTTCTACGAGGAACGCTGGAAAGAGCAACTCGAAGATCGTTCGATGCCGGATACGCACGATTTCCTGTTCGCGCGCCTGGCGGAGGATTGGGGCGTTATCGAACGTATGGCCGGGAAAGTCTTCGCCGATACCGGCAAGAACTTCGAGACCGAACTGCACGAATTGACGCGGCACCGCCTCCGCGTTGTCAGCAATATCGACTGGAAGACCTACATCCGGACAGACAAGGGACAGCGCCACATGCGGCGCGACGCCATGGTGCGTGTGGTGAGTCCGCTGAAGCGCGCCCGCCGGCTGTTGCAGCATTCGGTAACGCTCGGCTACGGCATCAAGGATCCGGGCATCGACTTTGGTCCGCTCATCGAAAGTGAGAAAGACCCAGGCTACTTCGAGATCTGATTCTGATGCTTCGCCGGGATCGTCGTCAGGTGGCGTCCTCGAATTTGGCATCGACGCTACTGCGGATCGCTTCTGCTGCTACCATCGCCGCGCCAACCGCTGCACCAATCGATATCATGCCCATGACCGTGTTATCGGTCTTGTACATTTCGCCGACACCCTCGATTACGCCCTCAATGACCTCGCTCGAATATCCTTTGTGAATGAGTTTTTCGGTAATCGCTTGTTCCAGATCTCTTCTGGAGATTTTGTTGATAGGAGCGCGGAGAATCTGAACCGAATCAATACTCGGACCAGCCTTTTTACCCCCTCTACCCGATGCGACTGCCGCAACCAGCGATTCATCTTTTTCAATTTCTGAATCAAACCGCTTTTGGGCGGTCGATCTGTTCGAGTTTGCGGATTTCAGCTCGCTTGCCTTGGCCTTCGCGAGCTTGACCCGGCGTGCCATGAGGCCACCAAGAAATATCTCAGCATCGAATTCCAGGACCGCGTCGTAGACGCGTCGATGCCCGTCTGGCAAGGCATAGACGCGCGAGATCGTCTTCCAGCTCTCTGGATCGACCATTCCGGCCCCTTCAAGGACCGTGCGCATGTAGATCTCCCCTTGTTCTCCTACGACAGGGTTGACGATGTTCTGCAGCCGGCGAATCGCGTCGGGCGACAGGCGCGCCAGCGCCGGATTGGTTTTCGCCATGTTCCTTATAGACAGGGGCTCGCCCTTCTTCGCGCCATCCCGAACCATCTGAAGATAGGCGCGGAGGCTCGCTTGTTCGCGGACGCTGCGCAGCAACCTGGTGTCCGCCAGGATGCCGCCGGTTCGTACACGAGCGCCCTTGGCAGCGAACTTGAGACTGTCTCCAACAACTGGCACCAGCCCCGCCATGGCGAGGGAAGCTTCTACGAGATGCTCGTAGCGCTCATCGTTCGTGTCGGCGTTGGCTGCGTGCCAGAGAGCAACGGCGCCTTCAGCCAGTGACATCGCGTCCCCGACGATCGGCACGAAATCGAGAAGTATCCGAGCGTGCTCGTCGGGTATCCCCATCCCTTCGCCGATGCGGGCGAGAACCCGTTGATTGGCTTCGGTGGCTGAAAGGTCCGGATCGGCGTCGAGATAGCGCTGCTTGAGAATGTCCGCCTGGGCCAGGACGCGGCGCCGGTAGTCGAGCCCGTCCGAAGCCTTCATGCTGTCGAGGTCCGGTCCGAAGGGATCCTGCACGCTGCGGCGCGTGTGGAGCGTCAGACGCCGCAGACGGTCCTCGATCTGCTCGGTGGTGAAGGATCCGACGATCCG